>Ga0208830_1000001_pt1 | contig 785578 bp, 813 predicted proteins | sample DeeseametaMP2634_FD_184169 | JGI IMG/M metagenome (GOLD analysis project Ga0208830, IMG submission 184169) | Marine microbial communities from the Deep Atlantic Ocean - MP2634 (SPAdes) | ecosystem: Environmental > Aquatic > Marine > Oceanic | place: Northeast of Antigua and Barbuda, North... | reverse complement strand
GGCATCGAAATCACCCGTACCGCCATAAGCACCAAAGGCAAATGCGTTCATATCGCTGATCTGGAATTGTTCGTTAATTGACAAGGTAACATCTGCCGTCCCTGTGGATGTGGCGCCCAGTGTACCGTCAGCTGTTGCGGCCATTGCCGACCCTGCTGAGGCAACTGCAAATGCAAAGACTGCTACAGAAAGGACTTGGTTTATCTTCTTCATTTTATCTTCTCCCTAATGTTAAAAGTTCTTACTCACAAGTGACCCCGATCACTTATTTGCGGGTACTATTGTACTTTGACATAGATTCGTTAATGTTCCGTTACAATTAGTTTCAATTTTATACGCTTTCGACATTAAGTTTAATAAAATCAGAATGTTATAAGCTTTAAAATAGATAAAAAATTCAAGAAACCTTTGGAAAAATCGAATCATTTTTTAGTGCTATGGTACTTATTCAGGGACTGTTTATATTTGAAACGAAAATCTCGTGCCTGATATTTAGCGCGATACTAACTCGGAGAAAAGTTCGCGTTAGTCTGACATCACCCGTATGATTATTTAAAAAAGGTTTATCTGTTTGATGTTTTTTATTTTAAATCCATTTCTACTACGCAGGTAATATGCATCAAGAATTTGACCAAATGGTTAAATTGATCTATATCTTCTTACATGGTTAAGAAAAATACGAAAGAAAAACTAATCGAAACAGCGCTTAATCTGATCTGGAAAGACAGTTACGCCAGCGTTAGTGTCGATGAAATCTGCAAGACATCCGGCGTGCTTAAGGGCAGCTTTTATCATTATTTTCCATCCAAAAAAGATCTGGCCCGCGCGGCCCTCGAGCAATGCTGTGAACAATTCAGAACCACTTACAATCAGATTTTTTCGCCCCTAAACCCGCCTTTGCAGCGTTTTGAAAAAATGGCCGATTGCAAAATTGAAATGCAGGAGGAGCTCCTGAGAGAAAATGGTTACGTTATGGGCTGTCCAACCGCAGGTTTTCGCAATGATTTGTCGAATCAGGCCGAAAACAGCACAGACATGGGTTTGGGCAATATACGCCAAGAAAGCCTGACATATTTCAAAGCTGCTTTAAAAGATTTACAGGATGCGGGCATGATCGATTCGGATATCGACATTGACCTTAGGGCTCAAGAAATTTTTATTTTCATTACAGGCACGATGACTACGGCCCGTATGACAAACGATCTGGCCTTTTTAAAGACATCTTTTAAACCGTCTCTGATGCGGATCATCGGCATTAAAAATTATGAGCTTGACTAAATTTGACCATTCGGTCAAATATATAGCGTGAGGTTCTAGAGGTATATTATGAAGAAATTATTTTTAAGCGCTTTTATTCTTGTCGCTGCCATTCTGTCTTTTTTCGTTTTAAGGTCTGGTGATGCTGCAGAAAACGAAACCCCGGGTGAAATGCCTCCAATGGCTGTCAGCACCTATGTTGTTCAACCTGAACAGGCCATTATATGGAATGAATTCACAGGTCGTATCGAACCTGTTGCACATGCAGTTATAAAACCTGAAGTCAGCGGCCGCATTACAGAAGTAAACTTTGAAGACGGTAGTGAAGTCAACGTGGGGGACACTCTATTCGTCATTGATCCCGCCCCCTTGATGGCAAGCTTGAAAGAGGCGGAAGCTGCCCTTGATATTGCACGCAGTGAAGCCGCCCTTGCCGAAACGGAATATCAGCGCGCGCGAAAACTGCGCGAAAGTGATGCCATATCAGAGGGGCTTTTCGAAGAGAGAACACGCAATCGGAATAATGCCGCCGGTGCTGTGAAAGCAGCCAAGGCCCTGCGCGACAGCGCAAAGATTAATCTGGATTACGCCTATATCAAGGCCCCTATTGCAGGAAAAACAAGCCGTGCCGAACTGACTGTCGGAAACCGCGTCGAAGCCGGGTCTAGCGCACCTGTGTTAACTGAGATCATTCAGCATAACCCTCTATATGCTGAATTTGATATCGATGAACAAACGTTCATACGTATAAAAACAGCCCTGACAAACGCAAGTGAAACACCTGTCCGCATGCGTGTCGATGGAACAGATACTGTTTTTGATGGGACCATACATAGTTTTGACAATAAAATCAGCGTCGGCAGCGGCACAGTTCGTGCGCGTGCCCTATTTGAGAACAAAGACGATATCCTTCTACCGGGCATGACAGCTGATATAAATGTCGGTCTTGCCGATGAGCAACTCAAAATTTTAATTCCGCAATCCGCAATAGGTACAGATCAGGACCGTAAATTTGTTTATATCATGAATGACGAAAACACCATCGAATACAGACCCGTTTCTCTGGGGGCGACACTGGATACACGGCGCGTAGTGCTGAGTGGCCTGTCTGAAGGCGAAAAACTGATCACCAGCAGTATTATCAAGCTTCGTCCGGGTAGTCCTGTGAGCGAAAAACAGGATCCTGACGACAGTCATATGGATGCGCCATCCGAACTAGCTGAAGAAACTGCCGCCCCCATAGAACCGGCAGGGGAATAAAAAAAATGAGCGCAGTGGGCAAATATATAGATCGTCCGATACTGGCTGGTGTCGTATCATTCATCATATTTCTTTTGGGACTGATTGCGATGTTTCAGCTCCCCATTTCGGAGTATCCCGAAGTGGTGCCGCCCTCCGTCCAGATTTCTGCCAGCTTTCCGGGTGCAAATCCGCAGGTTATTTCCGAAACAGTCGCCGCCCCGCTCGAGGAAGAAATTAACGGCGTAGAAAATATGCTTTATATGAACTCCCTGTCGACGACAGACGGTGTGATGCAATTGTCCGTAACATTCGACGTCGGAACGGATGTCGATCTGGCGCAACAGCTTGTACAAAACCGGGTATCACAAGCCTTGCCAAGGTTACCGGATGTTACGCGACAATTAGGCGTACGTGTTCAAAAAAGCTCCCCGGATTTGACCATGGTTGTGCACTTGATTTCACCGGGTGAAAAGTACGATATGCTATACTTGCGTAACTACGGCACCCTACGCATTAAGGATCAGCTCGCAAAAATCGAAGGGGTCGGCCGCGTTGCCTTGTTCGGTTCGGGTGATTATGCCATGCGAATCTGGCTAAACCCCGATAAAATAGCTGCCAGAAACCTGAGCGCAAGTGAAGTTCTGGATGCCATACGCCGCCAAAATATACAGGTCGCGGCCGGTACAATCGGCGGCCCGCCTTATGATGATAATACGGTCTTGCAATTACCGGTGAATGCACAGGGCCGCCTGTCATCCCCCGAAGAATTCGAACAAATCGTAGTCAAAAACGAAGACGGTGTTATCACACGCCTGGGCGACGTTGCGCGAACGGAACTAGATGCGCAAAGCTACTCGCTCCGCTCAATGTTAAATAACCAGCCCGCCGTTGCGATTCCAATTTTTGCCGCCCCTGATGCAAATGCACTGGCTTTGTCCGAAGCCGTCCGCGCACGCATGGCGGAATTAAAGAAAGATTTCCCTGAAGGGGTCGATTATTCTATCGTCTATGACCCAACTGTCTTTGTGAAATATTCGATTGATGCTGTGATCAATACCCTGCTGGAAGCCATCGCGCTTGTAGTGTTGGTCGTTATTGTATTCTTGCAAACATGGCGCGCATCTATCATCCCGCTTTTGGCCGTTCCCGTGTCGATTGTCGGAACATTTGCCGTCATGTTGCTTCTGGATTTCTCGATAAATGTTTTATCACTTTTCGGCCTGATCCTGTCGGTCGGTATTGTGGTCGACGATGCCATTGTTGTGGTCGAAAACGTTGAACGTAATATCGAAGAAGGCAAAAACCCGCGCGATGCAACCGTTCAGGCAATGAAAGAAGTAACCGGGCCCATTATCGCTACATCCCTTGTTATTGCGGGGGTCTTTATACCTATCGCCTTTTTGGGTGGACTGACAGGCATGTTCTACCAACAGTTTGCTCTGACAATTGTTATCGCAACATTTATTTCGACGCTGAATTCCTTAACACTCAGCCCTGCGATGTCAGCAGTTTTGCTGCATAATAAAAACGATGCACCTGATAAATTAACGCGCGGCATGAATAAGACTCTGGGCTGGTTTTTCCGCCTGTTTAATTTCGTCTTCGAAAAGGCACAAAATTTTTACCACCGCTTAGTTACCCTTGTTACACACCACCGTATTACGATGATGGTTATTTTCCTTGCCTTGGTGATCGCAACTGCATTTGCTTTTCGTGCTGTTCCGACTGGTTTTGTCCCCGCACAGGACAAACAATATCTGATCGGTTTTGCACAATTATCGTCCGGCGCCACACTTGAAAAAACCGAAGAAGTCGTGCGACAAATGGGCGATATTGTGGAGGCTGAAAAGGGCGTTGCAAACGCCGTACAATTCCCAGGGTTATCCATTAACGGCTTTGTTAATTCATCCAGCGCCGCCATTGTTTTCGTTCCGCTTGATGATTTTGAAAACCGTAAAAGCGAAGAGCTGAGTGCGGCTGCCATCGCCGGCCGCCTGCAGGAAAAATTTATGATGATTGAAGATGCATTCATCGCAATTTTCCCGCCCCCGCCCGTGCGTGGTTTGGGGACGACCGGTGGTTTCAAATTACAAATACAGGACCGTCTTGACCGGGGCCCGAAAGCTCTGGATGATGCTGTAAAAGCCGTTTTAAACCGAGCTTATGCAGACCCCGCACTGACAGGTATATTTACCGGATATAACATTAACGTGCCCCAGCTTTACGCTGATCTGGACCGCACCAAAGCCCAGCAAATCGGTTTATCAATTGATGATATCTTCAGAACGATGCAGATATACCTTGGATCGGCTTACGTGAACGACTTTAACCAGTTCGGGCGCACCTATCAGGTCATTGCGCAAGCAGAAAAGGAATATCGCTCCAAACCCGAGGACATCCTGAGATTAAAAACCAAAAATGAAAACGGAGAGATGATCCCACTGGGAAGCGTCATCGATGTTCAGGAATATTTCGGGCCTGAACTGGCTATGCGGTATAATGCTTTTCGCTCGGCAGATCTGAACGGTTCACCCGCAGAGGGGTATTCATCAGGCGAGGCCCAAGCCGCCATCACCCAGATACTGGATGAAACACTGCCGGAAGGCTTCGGGTTTGAGTGGACCGAACTGACCTATCAGCAAATTTTGGCCGGAAATAAAGCCATATTTATTTTCCCGCTATGTATCTTTTTTGTCTTTCTGGTTCTGGCTGCACAATATGAAAGCCTAGCCCTTCCGCTCGCGGTCATTTTCATTGTCCCGATGAGCATTTTGTCAGCCGTAATCGGCGTTCTGATTTATGGCGGAGATACAAATATTTTCACGCAAATCAGTATGTTTGTTCTGGCCGGGCTTGCCTGTAAAAATGCGATTTTGATTGTGGAGTTTGCCCGTGATCTTGAACTTCAGGGCAGAGGAATAATTGAAGCCGCCATCGAAGCTTCACGCATTCGTCTGCGCCCGATCCTGATGACTTCATTTGCCTTCATTATGGGTGTCGTGCCATTGATGCTGAGCACAGGTGCCGGCGCCGAAATGCGTCAGGCAATTGGTGTTGCCGTTTTCTCGGGCATGCTTGGCGTTACGTTCTTCGGCCTTGTTTTTACCCCCGTCTTTTATGTGATCTTCCGTCATCTGGCAGACCGTATCAAAGGCGTCAAATCATTTGATGAAAAACCTGCAAAAAAGGATTTGGGGGATCAGCATGCATAAAGCTTTGAGTATTATTTTACTTTGTACATTTTTGGCCTCCTGCGAGACGGCTGATCTGGACATTTCAAAACTGAAGGCCCCGCAGAACTGGCAGCAACCTACAGAGTCCGTAGAGTACATTAGCACCCAAGGTTTAAAAAAATGGTGGATGCGATTTGAGGAGCCCACCCTCAATAATCTGGTGGAAACCGCCCTTCAAAACGGCCCCGATCGAAACATTGCCGCAGCTCGCATCGCCGAAGCCCGCGGCATGCGCCGTACCGCACGTTCCTTCTTGTTTCCCAGTCTTGATGCCAGTGGCACGTTTGGCCGCCAGGACACAGGGTTCGGCGGCGCAAATGGCATAGACGAGTTCTACGATGCGGGCTTTGATGCATCTTATGAAATTGATCTTTTCGGTAAAAACCGTAATAACGCCAAAGCCTCGCTTTTTAATCTGTTTCAAAGACAGGCCGAATATGATGATGTGTCGCTGTCACTGGCAGCCGAAGTCACCCGCACCTATATTGAACACAAACGCGCTTTGAAACGCATTCTGGTTTCAAACCGCAATGTTGAATCACAGCAAAAAACTGTCGATCTTGTGCGCAAGCTTAACGAGTATGGGGAAGCTCCACAAATTGATGTCGAGCGCGCAGAAAATCTTTTAAATACTACCCTTGCACAAATTCCGGAAGCCGAGCGCCTTGCCGAAAACGCCCGCCTGCGTCTTGCCGTTTTAACCGGACAATTGCCCGATCAGGTCATTCTTGAAAATTACGAAGACGCACGTTATCAGCTATCAGCAGATGTTGTGCCCGTTTTGATGTCACCCATTGATGTTTTATCAAACCGTCCTGACATTCAGGCTTCGGCACTTGCGCTTGAGCAGGCCACAGCCATATCAAACTCTACAATTGCTACGCTGTTCCCCAATATAAGCCTTTCGGCCTTTTATGGTGTCAGTGATGGTGCATTCGTTAGCAGCTCGACTGTTTGGGATATCGCTATTAATGCTGCGGTCAACCTCATTGATTTTGGTCGTATCGAAGGCCGTATTGATGCCGCAAAAGCCCGCGAAACCGAAGCCTTTGAAAACCATCGAAAAACAATACTTCAGGCCATTGCCGAAGTTGAAACTGCCCTTGTCGATTACACCAAACACGCTGAGCGCGAGGCTCTTCTTTACGACGCTTATCTGAACGCAAAAAAAAGCGCCGAGATTTCAGAGCTTTTATATCGTGAAGGTGAAAGCCCACTGATTGACGTTCTGGATGTTCAGCGCCAGCTTAACAGTGCTGATCTGTCCCTGACCGGTGCCGTTGCAGACAAGGCTGAAAGCCTCGTACGTTTATACAAAGCACTGGGCGTTTATTAAAGTACCGGTACACGGACCCTATGTATAAATCATAACAAATATGCAACCATACTCTGAAAAAAATTATTTAAACCCTTAGGATCATCATGAGCTGGACACCCTGCCCGACACCTGAAACCGAAGCAAAAGAAAACAATGATGTAGAAATGGTCATTGTACCCCGTACTGGTGACATCGGTAACTTTGAAGTGCACCGGGCTTTGCCCTTTAAAGACCGTCGCATGGTCGGCCCCTTTATTTTTTGGGATCAAATGGGACCCGGGGAATTTCTGACAGGACAAGGCGTTGACGTCCGCCCCCACCCCCACATCGGCCTTTCCACATTGACCTATCTTTTTGACGGGAGCCTGGACCATAAAGATTCATTGGGCAATGATACGCGGATCATGCCGGGCGATATGAATCTGATGACAGCAGGGGCCGGCATCGTCCATTCGGAGCGCACCGGCCAGGATATCCGGAAAACGCCGTCTCGCCTTTTCGGAATTCAAAGCTGGATCGCACAGCCTAAAAGGTTTGAGACTGCCGAAGCTTCTTTCAAACACTATGCGGAAAGCGATTTACCCAACTTTGATGATACGGGCATTTCAGGTCGGCTTTTGCTTGGCAAGCTTCATGGCATCACTTCACCTGTAGAAGCGCAATGGGATACCCTATACGCCGAAGTCAGAATCAACAAAGGGCATAAATTTGATATTCCAAAAGATATTGAAGAACGCGCCATTTATATATTACACGGCACAGTAAGTATTTCAGGAAAGGATTACCCCGAACAAGAAATGATTGTCCTGCAAAGTGGGAAGGACATTACAGTGACGGCGGTCAGCGATGTTCATATGATGGTCTTGGGCGGGGCAGCTATGGATGGTCCGCGCTATATCTATTGGAATTTTGTCGCGTCCGATCGCGATATGATTGATCAGGCCAAGCGCGATTGGAAAGACGGAAAATTCGCCAAGGTTCCCGGTGATGAAAAGGAATTCATACCTTTGCCTGATAAATAGGCCCAGTTAAAAATTTACAATGTCTGCGGCAAAATTGCGCCATTGCGCACCATACAGGTTTTGGCTTTTTCCTGAAGATTTGCATTCGCTGCCTTAACCATCAGGGCAATGCCCCCTGTTTTAATCTCCTGCTTTTCTTTTTGTAAGAAACGCTGTCCAATTTTTTTTGAAAGGAAATAGCAGATCGCAAATGTGGGAACAAGAATAATAGCCGTATATCCTAAAAAGCCCCAAGGCGAGCTATATAGATAATCAAGCCCCAAAAAGCTGAGCGCAATGACACAGGCAATATAAAGGCTGATAAACGTGAAGGTGCCTTTGGCAATAAAGAAACTATCTCTCTTATGCGGCTCCAGACGCTCAAGTCTGTCTATATTTTGTACAATGTGGTCCATCTTTTGCTGATGGGTGGAGGCCTGTTTCATTTTCGAATTCAAAATACTGATCATCGCGCGGTCAAAACCCGACGTTTCCAGATCATTAATTGTTTTCTCCAAAGGTTCTAAATCATCAAATAAACCAACAACGTCTTTTGTCATTTTCTTACTCCTTGTACTGTTCACACTTTCAGTAGATCAGGGGTTACTCAATAGACATACGTATCGGCAGGTCAAAGGTTCAATGATTTTCCTTTAACTTTAATGCGCTTAAGACGTCCTGATTCAAAAATAATATTCGGGATCATTCAAAAAACTAAATCTAGGCACGATTCTTGCAAATATTTGCTATAGCCTGTATCGCCTGCGGTACGGGCGCATGCACCCTGCAAAATATAGTGTTTTGCAGGCAGCGGCGCATGTGTAATGAAAAGAATTGTTAAATATGGCGTTTGATAAAAACATTGCCATCGGAGCCTCCCTGCGCAGTCAATTGCTTGCGATTGACAGGACTGCGCGTAACCTGAGTATTTCCTCGGGACGTTTAGCCACGGGTAAAAAAGTGAATTCAGCCATCGAAAACGCACCCAGTTTTTTTGCGGCGCGTGAACTGCAAAATCTTGCCGAAGATTACAGTCGATTAACAGATCGTATGGGGCAAAATATTCAAACCATCAAAGAGGCTGATAGCGGACTTGGCGGAATTACCAAATTGTTACAGCTTGCAGAAACCCTCGGGGTTGATGCTTTGGAAGCCATCGGCGGCGCGAATTCTTTGACCGGTTTGTCATTGCCCGAGCTGATAGCAGCCGAAAACCCAAATGCCTATTGGCAACTGGATAATTCCAGCGGGGCAAACAATCAGGGGACCATTGGCGCCAGTGTAAACGGAAGTCCGGGCACCGGTGTAACCTTTAATCAACCCGCCATATATCCGGGCGGAGGAACCGCAGCGCGCTTTGATGGGACAAGCAATGCGATTATACAAATCCCCGACAGCGCCCAGATTAATACAACCCCGCGTCCGGAACGCACAGTCGAGCTGACCTTTAATGCAAATACGACAGCAGGCCGTCAGGTCTTATACGAGGAAGGCGCCACCGTAAACAGCCTTGGCATTTATATTGATAACGGCGAATTATATGTTTCAGGACGCGATAACGGTGACTGGGGCCCTCTTGGTCTAAGTCAACCGATTGTTGCCGGAGAAACCTATCACGTAACGATGGTGCTTGATCAGCCGAATGGCGAATTTCGCGGCTATGTCAACGGCCAACAAATGTCGACGGTTGGGGTCGTGTCTATCCCCCTGTCCAGTCATAGCGGTAACATCGCCATCGGCGGCACGCAAGATGGTCTGGTGTTCCATGATGGCCCGGACGGCGCTGCGGGTAAAAACTTTGACGGTCTGATTTCTGACGTTGCCCTGTACAATCGTGTTCTGGATGATGCCACAATTTTACAGCATGGCGAAGCAACACAGGACCCGGCCACAATTGAATACCAAAGAGATTTTAACGTTTTGATGGACCAGATAACACAACTGGCGCAGGATTCATCCTATCGCGGCACAAATCTGCTATTTAATGACAGTATCGTATCTGTCTTTAACCCCGATGAATCTTCTCAGTATACAACAGCTGGCAGTGATTTTACCGCCGAAGGGCTTTCGCTGGACACCTTAAGTCTGGGCAGCGCAAACCAGATTACCACAACCCTTGATGCTATTCGAAACGCGATTCAAAAAGTGCGCAGCTTCCGCGGCTCTCTTGCCACCGATATAAATGTTATTCAAAACCGGATTGACTTCACACAGTCTTTCGAAAACACCCAGATTGAAGGGGCCGATAAACTGACCCTTGCCGATTTAAACGAGGAAAGCGCAAAGCTTTTGACCAGCCAGACCCGCCAGGCCATTCAAATGGATACACTGACCAATTCCGTGCGTGGAAGGGCATTGGCAGACCTTCTTTTTAACAGCTAAATCCGGATTAGATATCAGACAGTGCCTTTATAATATCTTTGACTTTTAAGACTTCAGCTTTTGGCACCGACTTGATGGCGGCTTTCGGCATAGCTTTCGCACTGGCCTCTTTCGGATCCTGAACGATAACACGCCCGCCCTTTTCAAAAATGGATTTCAGGCCATTTGCCCCATCAGCATTGGCGCCGGACAAGACAATACCCACAAGTTTTTCGCCGCATGCATCCGCAGCAGTTTCAAACAAAACATCAATCGATGGCCGTGAAAACAAAACAGGCTCCTCAACTGAAAGGGATATTCTATTGTTTTTTTCAACCATCATATGATAATCAGGCGGCGCGATATAAACATAGCCCGGTTCGATCCGTTGTTTATCGTCAACCTCGATCACTTTTACTTTTGATTTTTCATTCAACAGACCTGCCATCAGGCTTTTTTTGTCCGGCGGCAGGTGAACAACCACAAAAACAGAAAAATCAATTTCAGCCCTAAGGCTTGAAATAATTTCGCCCAACAGTTCGAATGACCCCGCCGAACCGCCGATAACAATTGATTTTGGCTTATTATCGATTGTCACGTTACTCTCTCCGGCTTCTTCTGATAAATTTTTTCATTACGGTTAAAGTCTGTGAATTCATTCGCATGTTTGGAAAAATGTATAGTTTCCTTGGCACCAAGCCCCAGAAATCCGTTATAACGCAGCGCCCCTTCAAACAAACCAAACGCACGGTCCTGTAAATCACGATTAAAATATATCAAAACATTGCGACAGGACACAAGGTGAACCTCGGCAAAGACATTATCTGTAACTAGACTATGATCAGAAAAAACAGCGTATTTTTTAAGGTCTTTAAAGAAAACGGCCTTGCCGTATGCCGCGGTATAATAATCGGAAAGCGAACCTTTACCGCCGGCATCGTGATAATTCTTACTATATTCTTTAATCTTCTGTGTGGAATAAATCCCCTTTTCAGCAACTTCCAAAGCTTCGCTACTGATATCAGTACCATAGAAAATTGTGCGTTCTAGAATGCCTTCCTCGTAGAACAAAATCATCAGTGAATATAGTTCCTCGCCCGTGCTGCACCCCGCAACCCAGACCTTCAAAGAAGGATAAGTTTTAAGGTGCGGGATTACTTCTTCCCTTATCGCTTTAAAGTAAGACGGGTTGCGAAACATCTCGGTCACCTGAACCGTCAGGTAGGATAAAATTTTATGCGCAACCTTGTCGTCACGCAGAATCACATCCTGCAGCATCGAATAGCTGGAACAATTAAAATCTTCGCATGCTTTACTCATACGTCTTTTTATCGACGCCATGGCATAATTGCGAAAATCAGAATGATATTTATGATAGATTGCCTCCAGCAAAAGCCGCAGCTCTATGTCTTCGATTGTGTCTTGCAATTTTTATACCTCGATATCTATCTGGGCATCCATACGCGTAATAAAGACAATAGTTTCTCGACATCAAGGGGCTTGGTCATATAATCGTTAGCCCCCGCCTCAAGACATTTTTGCTGATCATCCTTCATAGCTTTTGCTGTCAAAACGATAACAGGAAGATTATTCCAAGCCTTGTTCTGGCGTATTTTGCGTGTTGCGGTTAACCCATCCATTTGAGGCATCATAACATCCATCAGAACGATATCATAGTTTGCTTCTTTGGAGCCTTCCGTTTTCTCAAGCGCTTCTAAAGCCTCTATACCATTTTGAGCAACATCAACAATAGCTCCGCGCGGTTCCAGAATGCTGGTCAGGGAATAAACGTTGCGCATGTCATCTTCCACCACAAGAATGCGCCGTCCATCAAGGACGCTATCGCGGTGTCGCGCCTTCTGAAGCATGTCCTGTTGCTCCTTGGAGAGGTCCGAGACGACCTGATGCAAGAACAAGGTAACCTCGTCCAATAAACGTTCCGGGGAACGAGCACCCTTTATTATTATTGATTGGGAATATTTACGCAGTTTCCGTTCTTCTTCTTTTGTCAATTTTTGACTGGTATACACAATGACCGGCGGGAATGAATATTCATCTTCCTCGCTTAAGGTTTTCAAAAGCTCGAAACCTGATGCATCCGGCAAATTTAAATCAAGAACCATGCAATCGAATGTTTCTTTTTTAAGTTTATTCAAACAGGCTTTTGCAGATTTTGCCCCGACAGCCTCGACACCATTTGCACCTAACAGGTTTTTCATGATGTTTAACTGTACATTATCATCTTCAACGATCAAAAGACGTTTCATACGCTTTGTAATACGGGTCTCGAGGTCTTTCAATGTATCCTGAATTGTTTCACGTTTTACAGGCTTTAAATCATAACCTGCAGCACCAAGGGACAGGGCTGTATTGGAATAATCTTCCGCCGAAATGATATGAACCGGTATATGGCGGGTTTTAGGATCACGCTTAAGACGGTCCAAAACCGAAAGGCCGGAACCATCGGGAAGACCAATATCAAGAATGACGGCATCTGCTCTATATTTAAAGGCCAGATACATCCCCTCTTCTGCTGTGGTCCCTATAAGAGCCTGAAAGCCCATCTCATGCATCATATCGCGCAGAATGGCAGCAAAAGCCTCGTCATCTTCAATAACCAGAATTCGGTGGACACCGTCTACAAGATCGTCTCTGTCATCATCTATTGAAGAATTAACCTCTCTGGGTGTATCCAGGATATCGACATCATCAAAATCAGCGAATTCTTTATCATCATCCAGATCAACATTTGTGTTGATTTGTTTTACATTTTCTCCGTCGTAGTGTGTCGGAATAACAATGCTGAAAACACTTCCCTTGCCGCTCTCGCTTTCCAGAGAAATTTCACCGCCTAACAGGTGCGTCAATTCACGAGAAATCGAGAGACCAAGTCCTGTGCCTCCAAATTTTCTGCTGGTTGTGCCATCCGCTTGCTTAAAAGCTCCAAAAACATCTTTTTGCTTTTCCAGATCAATACCTATACCGGTATCCTCAACATAAAATTTGATCTGGCCTTTCGGCACGGCAGAACATTGAACCCCAAGCTTTACATGTCCCGTTTCTGTGAACTTGCATGCATTGGATAAAAGATTCTTTAAAATTTGTTCCAGACGCTTTGAGTCCGTATATATCTTTTTCGGGCATTTGCTCTCGATATCGATAACCAGCTTTATGCCTCTTTTATCTGTCACCGGTGCAAATATATTTTGCATCTCGTCTGTGACTTTTTTGACATATAGGTTCTCAGGCTGAATTTCCATGTATCCGGCTTCGATTTTTGACAGATCAAGAATATCATCAATCAAGTTCAATAAGTCATGACCTGCAGAGTGGATTGTCTCGGCATATTTGACCTGATCATCCGTCAGGTTTTCTTCTTTGTTTTCTGAAAGGATTTTTGCAAGGATCAATGTCGAATTTAGAGGCGTGCGCAATTCATGGCTCATGTTAGCCAAAAAGTCTGATTTATGCTGACTTGCTTTTTCAAGGTCATTTGCACGCAGTATTAAATCAGCTTTTGCCTGTTCAAGCTCGGTCTTTTGAACTTCCAGCATCTGCGCTTGTTCTTCAAGTTGGGTGTTTGTTTGTTCGACTTCGGCCTGCTGCAGCTCGAGACGGCTTTGCGATTCCTGCAAGGCCTTACTCTGTTCTTCCAACTCTTCATTGGCCACCCGCAGCTCTTCACTCTGGGCCTGCAACTCTTCCGATTGGCGCTGCGTTTCTTCCAACAGCCTCTGAAGGTTGCTGCGATAATCCGAAGACCTGACAGTTACACCGATAAGCTCGGAAACCCGATTCAAAACCTCAACGGAGTTGTCATCATACTTTGATGCAAAGGCAAGTTCAAAAAGTGCAACGGTGCGCCCCTCCACAACCGCGGGCACAATAACGGCCCTTTCAGGCTTCGATTTAACAAGGGTTGACCCAAAATCGAGAAACCCATCTTCCACATCATCAATAATTATAACGCGCTTTTCTTTTGCAGCCTGACCGGCAAGCGTTTCTCCGTCTTTGAATTCATCGATGCCGGTTTCAGGGGTCAGCCCATAGCTTGCCACTCTTTTAAAAAACTTGCCATCGCGCATAAAAAAGGCGCCGCCAGCAGCATCGAGATAAGCTGATAAAAACCTGAGTACGTTCTCTCCGACTTCTTCAATGCTTTTTTCACCTGATATTTCGTTGTTAATTTCTGTGTAGGCTGTCTTGATCCATTCCTCGCGACGGATTGCGACCTTGTTTCTAACATAGAAAAAACCCACGATTGCCATGACCCAAATACTTGACAGACCCATAACGCGGTTAAGCTGTGCAACCTTCTGGCTGACCCCGGGATCATCCGTGACAAAACCGAGCACCATAAAAAAAGTTGCGCCGCAAGCCGTCAAAACCGGAACAGTCGGAACCCATGCCATCAAAGACATCGTTAGGGGAATAACATATAAAACCCAAACCGCCACACCCAGAACGGTTTGATAGTCTGCAAGAAAAATCCCAAAAGTAATAAGGGCTAATAAAGTATAAAGCACCGGTCCGGGGATAAATATCCCCTGTGGCCCCTTCTTCAGCTTTTGTATATTTCTGCCTTCACTGTCTGCATTTTTATTGTTTTTGTGCATGTTTTACCAATTCATATTGTTGTTTTATTATTAAATCAAATGTAGGCTATGTACAAGACTTAACACCTCATACGCACAAGAGAGGAAATGTGACAAAAAATAACGGAATAAATGATTTTCTAAACTCTCTACCTGCCGCGAAAAGACAGGACATTCTGGAACAATTTCGCGAAAGCTTTGATGATCACCGTCAAAAATGCATTTCAGCATTCAATAGCAAAGATTTTAAAGCCCTAAGAGCCGGTGCGCATGACCTAAAAACTCTTTCGCGATTGATCGGATCTAAAGATCTGGGCGACATGTGTGAAAAAATCGAAATCGGCGCCTTGAACGAAGATCCTGATTTATACGCCCTTCAAGAAAATTTTTCCAGAACCAGCGCGGATGTTGATAGCGAACTTCATAAATTCAGACTAGCTGAATAATCGAACTTTATCCCTTTCGACGCGTTTGTCAAATACATGTTCATCAACGAAAGGGATTACATCATGTCAAAACTTGAAGGAAAACGCGTCGCATTTTTAGCAACTGACGGCGTTGAACAAATTGAATTAACAAAACCATGGCAGGCGCTTAAGGAAGAAGGCGCGGAGGTTATTCTCGTCTCTTTAAAAGAAGGCGAGATACAAGGCTTCGAACACTTTGAAAAAAGAGATACTTTTGATGTTGACCTGACTGTCGATCAGGCAAATGCGGAAAATTTCGACGGTCTGGTTTTACCGGGTGGTGTGCATAATCCTGATGCCCTGCGCCAGAATGAAAATGCCGTTCAATTCGTGCGTGATTTCTTTATCCAGAAAAAACCTGTTTCCGCAATCTGTCACGGCCCATGGTTATTGGTAGAGGCCAATGTTCTTGATGGGCGCACAATCACGTCGTGGCCAAGCTTGCAGACAGACATCAGAAATGCCGGCGGTCGCTGGGTAGATGAAGAAGTTCATTGCAGCCACGGGCTGACTACTAGCCGTAAACCCGAAGATCTGGACGTCTTCTGCCAAAAAACAATCGAAGAATTGTGCGAGGGCAAACACGCCAAACAAGCCGCATAAAGTCTGAAAATATATAGAAAAGGCGGCTTATGCCGCCTTTTTTATGCCGATTTCAGGGCCTGATCAAGATCAGCAATTAGGTCATCCGCATTCTCGACACCGACTGAAAGACGAATTGATTCCGGCAAAGCGCCCGCCGCGATTTTCTGATCGTCATGCAGTTCGGAATGGGTCGTTGACGCCGGGTGAATAATCAAACTTTTGGTATCGCCGATATTAGCAACATGGCTGAAAAGTCGTGCATTCTCGACAACTTTCACGGCCGCTTCGTATCCGCCTTTGGTTCCAAAGGTAAATAGGGCGCTGCATTGTCCGCCGCGCATATATTTCTTGGCCAAATCATGGTAACGGCTTGATTTAAGGCCCGCATAATTCACCCATGCGACCTTGTCGTGCTGCTCCAAAAACTGTGCGACTTTCAGCGCATTTGCACTGTGCCGTTCCATACGCAAATGCAGGGTTTCAATACCCAATAATGTATAATACGCATTTGCAGCCTGCTGGTTCATGCCCAGATCACGCAATCCGACCGCATGGTTGTGAACCGCCAGCGGGTTTTTCGGGAAAGCCTCGGCAAAAACCAAATCATAACTGGGGTCTGCTTTGCCAAGGGCCGGAAACTTATCCGCATATTTCATCCAATCGAAACTGCCGCCATCAATAACGGCTCCGCCCATCGATTGCCCGTGGCCACTGAGGTACTTGGTTGTCGAATGCGTAATCACGTTCGCGCCATAGTCAAAAGGATTGCACAAGTAAGGGGTTGCAACCGTGTTATCCACAATCATCGGAATCCCTGCGTCCTCTGCTATGCGGGCAACTTTTTCAAGGTCTATGACCGCCCCTTCGGGGTTCGACATGCTTTCAACAAACAGCAGTTTTGTTTTATCGGTAATCGCGGCCTTAAAATTATCAGCCTTGGTCGGGTCAACGAAATGACAGTTCCAGCCGAATGCGCGTTTGAACGTATCACGAAACTGACTGGTTGTTCCGCCGTAGATTTTACAAGAGGATACAAAATCATCACCCGTTCCCATAACCGCACTAAAGGCCAGCATAGATGCGGCAAGCCCGGATGCTGTACAGGTCGCGCCCACGCCGCCTTCCAGCGTCGAAAGGCGGTCTTCTAATGCCGCAACTGTCGGGTTATTTATGCGTGAATAGATAAAGCCTTCATCTTTTAAATGAAACAGATCTGCGGCATGTTTGCTGTCCTTAAAAACAAAAGCACAGCTTTGATGCACCGGCGTGCTACGCGCGCCCGTTGATTTATCCGGATCCGTGCCGCCGTGAACGCTTAAAGTTTCAAATTGGTATTCAGACATTTTTTCTCCCCGTTTTCTAGATTTTTAAAAGAATAGCCGAAAATGAAAAAAGGCGATAGTAAAAATCAGATGGAATGAAGTCCTGAAAAATATGTATGTAGGGCCATGATTGAATGGACAGAACAGATTTTTCAGCAGTTCGGACACGCCGGCGTCTTTTTCCTGATGTTGCTTGAAAATATTTTCCCGCCAATCCCGTCCGAAATTATACTGCCTTTATCCGGGTTTATGGCCGCCCAAGGTACGTTAAATCCAATTGCGTTGCTTGCATCATCAACCGCAGGTGCGGTTTCAGGGGCCCTTTTCTGGTATTATATTGGCCACAAATTAGGGGAAGCACGTGTTGAAAAATGGATTGGAAAACACAGCCGCTGGCTTGCCTTATCGACACAAGACTATGATAAAATCGTATCATTCTTTAACAAACACAGCGCGGCATCGGTTTTCTTTGCGCGAATGATCCCCGCATTTAGAAGTCTTATCTCACTGCCTGCCGGCATTTTTGCAATGGGGTTTTCAAAGTTTTTGATATATACCACAGCAGGAACACTTATATGGAACAGCACGCTGATATTTACAGGTTATATGCTGCAGCAAAAATACACCTACATCAGTGAAATGATCGGCATGGCTGCCAATCTGATCATTGGCGGCCTTTTACTGATTTATGTCTATAGGCTTACGCGTGCTGGCTTAAAAAAATAGGGAACTTTTAAGTCCTTTATCTATTTGCATATATGAATAAATCTGATAAAAGAGGCCATGATGTCGAACCACACAAAAACTTTTGCTCTATTAATTGCGGGATGTATGCTTTTCAGCCCTGCCGCACATGCGAAAGTTGCTGATAGCGACATGCCTGAATTGACTGCCTATTTTAAAACAGATAACGGCCTTGATGCAGGACATGCTAGAATGATTGAAGGGCCGAACGGTATTCTTATTAAGCTTGATCTTGAAAATATCGCGCCCGGCCCCCACGGTTTACACCTTCATGATATTGGTGACTGCACCCCGCATGGCGAGCTAAGCGAAAACGAAAGTCCTTTCAGTCACGCCAGCGGCCACTTTAATCCGAATGATAAGCAGCATGGTTTTTTAAACCCGAATGGCTCACATGCAGGAGACCTGCCAAACATAACGGTGCCCGAAAATGGAAAACTGACACTGGATGTTTTCGCCCATGGGCTCGCCTTGAACCAAAGCGAGCAAATGCCATATCTTCGGGATGCTGATGGCAGCGCCATTATGATTCACGAAGGGGCGGACGATTATACATCTGACGCTACAGGCAATGCCGGCCCGCGTCTTGCGTGTGCCGAAATTAAATAGAGGACCTTTTAAGGCCCCCTGTCTCTATCTTTTAAATGTACTAGATGCTTTAGGCGGCAAGAACCTATCGATAAAAGCCTGATTAAATGGCAGCATTTTTCCAAACCACTTAACATTTTTCTCATTGTGATCTCTTATGAAATCTCCCGTTTCCGGATGAACCAGAACTGACAGAGGCGCCTTACCTTGCGCCTGAAGCCGTTGGTTAAAAAGTTGAATTTCAAACAGAACGCTCTGTAATTCAGATCTAGATTTATCACCAACAAGATTTAATTCCGTATTCGACTTTACATGCGGCCCCACGGCACCCACATCAAACGGCCCCTTAAAGTGCCAAGAAGATTTTAGCCCCTGACGCCTCAAAAGTTGCTGGGCCAGTTTCATGTCATCGTTGCTATCATTCTTGTAAATATGAATATGAAATTCGTTTATATTTGCGTTTTTCCACTCATCTCTCAGCTTTATCAAGGGTAAGCACATTTTTTTCTCCTTTATTATGTGTTGATCTTGTATAAAGCTTAACCGTGATTTATATATAAATAAAATATATACAAGCTATATTTATAATAGGTAAATTTTATTATGATATCCGCAACAGATATAAAATATTTTGTCGAAATCGCAGACACCGGCAATATTTCGCGCGCAGCAGAAAGACTGGGGGTTAGCCAGCCTTCGCTGAGCCTAGCCATGCAACGCATGGAAGAGAAAGTCGGGACACAACTTATACAGCGTAGCCGCAAAGGCGTGCGGTTAACACAAGCGGGCCTGAAATTACGCTCACACTCACACAAAATGATAGAATTGTGGGATGACATCAAATCCGAGGCCTTAGCATCAGTGAACGAAGCGCGGGGGGTTTTCACGCTTGGCGCCCATCCGTCAGTTGCGCAGAATATTCTGCCGACAATTCTTCCTGATTTGATGGAAAAACATTCGGATCTGACCTTCAGCCTTGATCATGCGCCGTCCAGACTGATCACAGAAAAAGTCATTAGTTTTAAAAATGATATAGGATTTGTTGTAAAACCGGTGCCCCACCCCGATTTAATTATCCATGATCTCTATCAGGGGGAAATAACGCTGTGGCGATCAAAACAAAAGACATCCGCCAATACGCCCGAGGACGGGACGGCTGTTTTAATCGCAGACCCCGATTTAATCAGAACACAAATGATTTTAAAACAAACTGAAGAGCAAGGTATAAAATTTAACCGCATCATTCGTACGTCAAACATTGATGTTATAGCAACACTGACAGCTAAGGGCGGCGGCATTGGTATTTTACCCACCAAAGATGCCGATAGATATGTCCGCAACCTGGTGCGGATTGAAAATGCACCTGTATACCGCGACACACACAGCATGATATACCGCGCAGAAAATAAGAACGTTCAAGCCATAAAAGTTATAAAAGAGAAAGCCCTATCAGTATTCAAAACCCCCTGATCAGGCGTAAATTTCAATTGCCTTTTGAATGATGCGTTTAAGCTCCATAGCTTCAGGACTGTTACTATTCATCAGCTTTTGTTTCATCGTCACACCGATAGTATCAATATAGGCCTTTAAGATGACCAAATGTTGTGGCTGGTTGGGATTAATTTTTTCGCAATAATCACGCAACGACAAGCTCAGTTCATATAATAAACTGCGGTTATAAGTTGCCGTCAGGTCTTTGATATTATTTGCACAGAGATGGATAGATTTGACATTTGCAGATCTTTCGCCATCGTTCTTTTGGATACGCAAAAAAGCGCCCAACATTTTTTTGTAAACTTTTTCAATCTCGGCCGTGTAATGCTGGCCTTTTTTCTCAAGCGCCTTGGTTGCTTTTTTAATTTTTTCGGGATTGACACGTCCCTTTACATCATCGCGCTCGGGCAGGCCCGCCTTGCGCTTCAGCGCGTAATCTGCCGGATACATGACAATATCGTTCGCATCTTTGTCTTTGATATTGCCCAGCATGACAGGCTGTCTTTGACGGCGATCCTGACCTTTGTAATCCCTTTTACCACCACGCCGGTTAGGTCCAAAATAAGTCGGAGAATCTATGAAAGGTTCAGGGTTATCAATCACATACTGAATGCGATTTACAAGCTTTTCAGCTGATAGCGGTTTTACAATGATGTTCGTTGCGCCCAAATTGCGCGCTGTCATCGCCAAATCCTGTGTCACATAGGCGCTACAGACGATAACAGGCAAAAAGCGCACATTATCATTCTTGGAATTACGTATCCAATTGATCAGCGCATCGCCGTTCTCTTCGGGCATTAGCCAATCCATGATGACAAGATCTATATTATCGCGTGAGTTTTTAGCATTAACATCGGACATGATTTCGCGGGCTTCGGCGCAGCTTTTTGCCGTAAGGCAGCGGCCAATTCCCATTTCTTCCAACATCGTAACCAGAAGTTCGGCAACAAATTCAAAATCATCAACAACAAGAACCGTGAAATCATCAAGGTTGTATATTTTACTGTTACCTAAATTAAGCATCACATACCCTTCACATATCTAAAGTATAGCAAATATTATTAATAAAATAATTAATCCCAGTTTAATATAACTTTTCCACAATCGCCCGTGATCATGGCGTCAAAGCCTTTCTGAAAATCATCCGCCGCAAACTGATGCGTCACGACGGGAGAGATATCAAGACCGCTCTGCAACATGGCCACCATTTTATACCATGTTTCATACATTTCACGGCCGTATATGCCCTTGATTGTAAGGCCTTTAAATATAACGTTATTCCAATCTATATCCATCTTACCACCGGGCGGAATGCCCAACAGGGCAATTTTACCCCCCGCGCGCATCGTCTCTACCATCTGTTGAAACGCCTTTTCCGCACCTGACATTTCAAGCCCTACATCAAAACCTTCGCGCATTCCAAGGTCTTGCATAACGTCACGCAGGCTTTCATTTTTGACATTGACCGTTACAGATGCCCCCATGGCCTTTGCCAGTTCAAGGCGGCTGTCATTCATGTCTGTTACGACAATATGGCGCGCACCGACATGGCGGCAAATCGCGGCCGCCATCATGCCGATTGGCCCGGCGCCTGTAATCAAAACATCTTCACCGACCAGATCAAACGATAGCGCAGTATGTACAGCATTTCCGAACGGATCAAAGAAAGATGCCAATTCATCCGAAATATCATCGGGCAGTGGAAAAACGTTGCTGGCCGGTATCGACAGGAATTCCGCAAAACAGCCCTGTCTATTCACACCTACGCCTTTAGTATTGGGACACAGGTGGCGCTTTCCAGCTTTACAGTTACGGCAATGTCCGCAGACCAGATGGCTTTCACCCGATACGCGCTGCCCTTTTTTCAGGTGTTTCACTTCACTGCCGAAATTCTCGACACGCCCCACAAATTCATGCCCGATAATCATCGGAACAGGAATGGTTTTTTGCGACCATTCGTCCCACTTATATATATGAAGGTCTGTTCCGCAAATCGCCGTTTTGGTTATTTTGATTAGAACATCATTCGGGCCGACCTCTGGCATCGGGTTATCATGTGTCAGCCACAGCCCTTGTTCCGGCTTTAATTTTGCAAGTGCCTTCATGCTGCCTGCCCCTTTAAAACGCCGAGATCCTTGCCGACTTCTCCGAATGCCGCAACGGCGCGGTCGAGATGTTCGCGATTATGTGCGCAGGACATCTGCACCCTGATGCGGGCCTTATCTTTCGGCACAACAGGATAGGAGAAACCGACAACATAAACACCGCGCTTTAACATCTCGTCGGCAAACTTGCCCGCCAGAGCTGCGTCATACAGCATAACAGGTATAATAGGATGGTTTCCCGGCAGTAAATCAAAGCCAAGCTTGGTCATTTCAGAACGGAAATATTCGGCATTATCCTGTAACTTTTTACGCAAATCCGCGCCCTGTTTATTCAACAAATCCAGGACCGCGATTGACGTTGCTGTAATCACAGGTGCAAGCGTATTTGAAAACAGATAAGGGCGCGATCTTTGACGCAGAAATTCAACCACCTCGGCCTTGCCTGATGTATACCCGCCCGAAGCACCGCCAAGGGCTTTACCCAGCGTACCTGTAATAATATCAACCCTGTCTGTCACGCCGTAATAATCTGCAGTACCGGCTCCATTTTCTCCCATGAAGCCTACGGCATGGCTGTCATCCACCATGACCATTGCATCGTATTTTTCTGCCAAATCACAAATGTCGGGTAAATTGGCCAGATAGCCATCCATAGAAAAGACACCATCTGTCGCAATCAAACGAAAACGCGCGCCTTGGGCCTCCTTCAATGACTTCTCCAGATCAGCCATATTGTTATTTTTATATCTGTAGCGTTCAGCTTTGCAAAGGCGCACGCCATCAATGATGCTGGCGTGGTTCAGCTCGTCACTGATAATCGCATCCTCTGCTGACAAAAGCGTTTCAAACAGTCCCGCATTCGCATCGAAACAGGATGAATATAAAATCGTATCTTCCATACCCAAAAAAGCTGAAATTTCCGTTTCAAGTTTTTTATGAATATCAAGCGTTCCGCAGATAAACCTGACAGATGCCATACCAAAACCGTAATCGTCCAGCGCCTTTTGCGCCGCCGAAACCAGGGCCTTATTATCCGCCAGCCCCAAGTAATTATTGGCACAAAAATTCAAAACCTCGGCTGTGTTTGCAACCTCTATATCGGCGCTTTGCGGTGATGTGATTATGCGCTCGCCCTTATAAAGGCCCGCCTGTTTAATATCCTGAATTTCTTTTTGAATGTGCTCTACAAAATTTTTCGACATATTAAGATCCGAATTAATGATTAATTTTATCCATATGCTACATCATTCGCCTAGGCAATCATAGGATTTTGTGACAAAACAACCCTTGCAGATAGCTACATTCTTTCCAGGTATTTTCGTGCTTCTTGAAATTTTTCTTCAAGGTCTTTCAACCTTATCTCCAGATCAATTGGGGGCAGTTTTTTTCCATTCAAACAGAATTCTTCTATTTCTTTTGCAGCCATCGACAATTTGACGGCTCCCATACGCATGCTGGTCGATTTAATAGTATGGGCCGGTAAAATTGCCTGCTGTGTGTGACCGTCCTCGAAAGCTTTTGCAATCTGACGGATATATTCGGGCGTATCTTCGGCAAAAATTGCATAAACCTCATAATATTGGTCACCAAAAGTCTGCTTGATTTCCTTTAAAATCCTTTTATCAATAACATGTAATGACTTTGGATTTTCAGGCCTTTTAAGAGCAACAACATTATCTGACCGATTATATTCTTGATCTGCAATATCAACATGTTTCAAAACCATATCGACCAATGACTTCGCCCGCATCGGTTTAGACAGGTAATCATTCATGCCAGCCTCAAGACATTTTTCCTTGTCGCCTTTCATGGCATTTGCCGTCATCGCAATGATCGGTGTCTCTCTATCTGTTTCCTGCTCTTTTATTCTAATAATGCGCGTTGTCTCGAAACCGTCTAGAACCGGCATCTGGCAGTCCATCAGAATCAAATCAAAAGGCCCGCTTTCTTTTTCAATTTCCATGGCAGCTTTTCCGTTATCGGCTGTCACAACCTGCGCGCCCAGCCTTTCCAAAACTTCTTTTACAAAAGCCTGATTCAAGCGGCTATCCTCGACAATCAGGATATAAAAACCGGATAAAATGTTTTTATCATGGCTGTGGTCCTTCTTTCCTTGTTTTCCCGACACATGATCTTTTTCACCGTTATTGTAATCTGACCATATGACTGCTAGATTATTTAGCAGCTCATCGTTTCTGAAAGGCTTTGTAAGGTGCGCCGAAAACCCCCGCTCGTAAAACTTTCTTTCATCCAACGGATTTCCCGTTGATGTCAGCATAACCAGACACGTATCTTTCAAATTATTGTCGGTTTTTATCTTCTCTGCCAATTCTTCGCCATTCATTCCGCCCATGATATAGTCAATTAAAACCAGATCATACGGAGCGTCCTCTATAGCCGCCTCGGTCAGAAAAGCCAAAGCCTCTTCACCACTTTTAGCCGAAGTACACTTCATACCCGCAAGAGAAAACTGTTCCTCAAGCAAAGTCCGCATCACACCCAAGTCATCAACAATCAAAGTTTTGACACCGACGAGAACTGACAGATCCTTTGAAAGGTCATTGTCCCTTGCGCTCTTTTTCAATGGCAAAATAACTTTAAATTCCGCGCCCTCACCAACAGCACTATCAAGCAGAATATTCCCGCCCATCAAATCAACGAGGCGTTTGCAAATTGTCAGCCCCAAACCTGTACCTCCGTAGTTACGGGTGGTTGATGAATCGGCCTGACGAAATAATTCAAATACTTTTTCGTGCTTATCGGCGTGAATTCCGATGCCCGTATCCTTGACCGAGACGACTATATTCGACACATCCTTATTATTGGATTCACATTCGGATACCGTAATTAAAACATGGCCTTTTTCAGTAAATTTGATCGCATTATTTATGAGGTTACCAAAAATTTGCTTCAAGCGAACGGGGTCTGCTATAAAAAAATTTTCGCAGCCCGGCGTGTAGTGTACAACAACTTCCAACGCTTTCTCGCGTGCCCGTGAATAATGAAGGGCGCACAATTCGTCAAGCAGGTCTTGAAGGTTAACGCGCTGCGAATGTAATTCAATCTTGTTGGCCTCGATCTTTGAAAGATCAAGAACATCTTCAATGATATTCAAAAGCGTCTCGCCTGAATCAATAATAGTACGGGTATAGTTTTTTTGATCCTCGCTTTGGTCACTGGCTAAAAGCAATTCCGCCATTCCCAAAACACCCGTCATTGGCGATCTGATTTCATGACTTATGGTGGCGACAAATTCTGATTTAAGCCTGTTTCCCTCTTCCGCCTTTTCGACCTGATGCGAAATATATTTCATGGTCGGGCGAAAAATAAAATGTACCGTCAAAGCCAGAACAAAAAGCATTAAAGAAAGGAAGAAGAATTGTAAGTTTTTATAGCTTTCAAGCTTATCCTGAAGTCCAGGCAGATCACGAACCATATCAAATACGATAATCTGATTTGCACAAAAAACGGTCAAAGCCAACACCGCCGCGACTGTTATCGCCAACCAAAATCTTGTTGTTAATTTTTGCATCATTAGCATCTTTGCTACCATTTAAATGAACTTTCACTGGCCATAAACACAATGACCTGATTACCTGCCTCGTTGTAGGTCAGTCGGTCAAAGCAACGACTCTTGGCTTTGACAATTCCGCGCCCATGCGTATGGCTAGCCCGCGCCGGGTCAATCATCAAATAATTCTTCCATTCAAACCCATTACCTTCATCGGTAATCACAACATAAACCCCGTCTTCCTGCCTCTTAAGAGTTACAGTAACGCTGCGGTCTTTATACTTATGCATTGCCTGACGGTTTAAAATTTCCTTGTACCAACGTCCGGTTTCAACCAGACGTGTTTTTTCATCAAAACCGATTTCAAGATTACCGTGCTCAATTGCATTGGTCAGCAGCTCTGACAGACCACTTGCTGCCCGCTCTACATCGCTAAAACATAGCGCCAGAAATGCCGAGAGGCTTTCCGCTTCGCCCAAAGTTTTAAAATTAAATTTTGAATACTCAATAAACTCGAAACTATCCTTGTGCCTTTTCAATTCACTTGTAAGGCTCTTGTTTCTTTGCACTTCCTGAGTAGCTGCCGTCAAAACGGATTTTAAAACACCCCCTTCAACCGGCTTATTCAGATAATAGAAAACCCCCGCATCTATTCCTTGCTTAATGTCTTTCGGGGTGGTCGCAGATGACACCATAATAACGGGTATATTTTTAAACTTTGAATTCTTTTTGATTTCTTTAATTGCCGCCATCCCATCCAGGTTTGGCATCAACCGGTCCATTAAAATCACATCGATATCAATCGCAGGGTCGGCTAGAATTTTCAAGGCCTCCTCGCCGTCGCTTGCTTGAATCGTTGCGTGGCCCAAATCAAGAATCTGTTTTTTTAAAAACACCTGTTCTAACCGGTCATCTTCGACCGATAAAATTGTGATTTTCCCGGGTCGGTCTGCCATCAACCGATCACTGGAATTTGATACTATATTAAGCATTTAAGCCTCCCTCTTATCTTTCCGAAAACGCAGTTTGAACCGACCTTTGAATTGGCTTCAAAAGATAATCCATAATTGTTTTTTCACCGGTAATGACATCGGCCATGACTGTCATTCCCGGAACAATAATATTCTTCATATCCTCGCCAACATATTGACGATCAAGTGAAACCAAACCTTCATAATATCTTTCCCCGTCATCTGTTGAAAAAGTGGTGGCAGATATCTGTTTCAGAATGCCGTTCACAGATCCATATCTGGAAAAATCAAAACTGCTGAATTTCAGTCTAACCTGCTGGCCTGTTGTGATATGCCCGATATATTGGGGCTTTATTCGCACTTCTGCGATCAGCTTTTCCTGAGTTGGTAAAATGTCCATCAACGGTGCGCCGGGTCTGACGACTTCACCGATGGTATTCACCTCAAGACCTTTTATGACACCCGATGATGGCGATCTAACAACCAGTCTTTCATTGCGGTTTTGCAGCTTTTGAATCAGCTCTTCATTCTGGGATTGCTCCGCCATAACGATTGACAAACGTTGGTTGACGTCATCGATTTGATCTGCCGCTGTTGAATTCATGCGGATCTCGAATTCGCGTATCTTTTTATCTGCAATTTCGATTTCATTTTTCAGGCGGAAGATCTCTCCATTTTGAATTTGAAGGTCACGTTTGGACTGCATCATCTGCATATCCGAAACATAGCCATCCGCGTTCAATTTTTGCCGTCTGTCAAAAATTTCTTGTGATATCGCAGCGTTTTCACGTGCTGTTTTCAGTGTACCGTACAGACCAGACCTTATCTGTTTCTGTTCTTTCAATTGCTGGGATGCCAGTTTATTTTTTTCAAGGCGGGCGCCCCGCATTGAATTAAAATGATTTTCAGCATCATAGATTATGGCCGGATCGCTGTTTTTGAACTGTGTCCAGTCCGGGTCACGCCCTTGTAAAAAAGCGCGGAGACGTTCTTCTTCAATCTTTAAAATCAGTCCGGCTTTTTCTGCGCGCATTAAATCCTGCGCCGTACCGGCACCGTCCAAAACCACGAGCACGTCCCCCTTTTGCACAACTTGACCGTCACGAACGTTCAATTGCTTTACGATTCCCCCCTCAAGGTGTTGAACCGTTTTAATATTACCTTCGGGTATGACTTCGCCTGGTGCGCGCGCAACTTCGTTTATATTTGTCGCGGCCGCCCAAAGGACAAAGCCCAGTATCGATATAGATATTACAAGCATTGTTGATCGCAGCAATGTTGGATTCATCGCCTCCTCAAGCTGAATGGCTTGTGAAAGATATTTTTTTTGATTGTCAGGAATATTTGACATCAGGCAGCCTCCCTTTCAAAAAGTTTTTGCTGTATATTCTCGAATTTCACAGTTTCCGCCGGCTCGCCACGATGCAGTAAAATGATACGGTCAGCCAAGGCCATATAATCACGCCTATAGGTCACGAAAATAACCGTCTTTTTACCTTTGGCATTTTCAATATATTTCTTTAAATTGCGCCCTGTTTTGCTGCCTAAAATAGTATTCGGAATTTCATCAATCAGCATTAAGGGTGATGGATGCAGATACCCGCGCGCCAAAGACAGGCGTGTACGAAGCGACACCGAAATATGGCTTTTTGTTTCACTGCCCAAATGACTATCCAAACCGTCTTCCAGCTTCATGACATCCTCATAGGCATCTGCCGCTTTCAAAGCTTCCTCGATATCATTAATTGTGGCCATAGGGTGAACGGCGCGCATATTTTCTGCGATACTGCCTGCAAAGAATTCAGGCAACTGCGGCACATAAGAGACCTGACGCCTAAGATCGTGCGCATTCAACTGTCGAATATCAAAACCGTCGATTTGAACAGCACCGTCATCCGGACGATACAGACCCTGTATCAATTTCAGTATACTGGTTTTCCCCGATCCGTTTTCACCGGTCAGGGCCAAAACCTCACCCGGCTTGATGACAAAGCTTAAACCGTTCAATACGGTGTCGGACTTTCCAGCATAATTTAAGCTGACATTTTGAAAGCCAATTCGACCATCTATTTTCGGCAATCGGGCCAAGGTCTTCAGCTCTGTTTCTTCTGTGTCAATTTCCATCAACTTATTGACCTGAATAATGCTGTTTCTGATTTGCTCCAACCTTGGGATCATCGTGCACAAGCTGTAAAAAGGGGTCAGAACGCGCCAGACCAAAATCATGGTCGCGACAAGTGCACCCGTCGAAAGGCTGCCGGCCCAAACCATTGAAACACCAAAGCCGACGGTAGCAACAGCCGCCATCAAAGTTAGACCGTGCGCAATCGTTTCCCCAAAAATGCCAAGCCTGTTCAGGCGAAAATGTAAAACACGCTCTTGTCCGGACAACAGGCGATAACGCGCAAGCCATTTTTCAGTCATCCCCAACAAGCGAAGGCTTTCTATTTTCTCAAGACCCTCTATGGTGAATGCCTGACGTGCCGAGGTCGCTTTAGCCGCCAGACGTATCGCAGATTTGACCTTGTGGCGCACACTGTAAAACAAGGACACATATAAAAAACCGAAACCCAGCGGAACAAAAACAAGTGGGCCCGCGATTGCATAAATGGCGATAGCTGCGATCATTACAAAAGGCAGTTCAAGTAGAGATAAAAAAACAGATCCACTGAAAAAATCCCGTATGGCCTCGAAGGTTTTTATGCGGGCAATCTGTGATGATATAGAGGCCCTCTCGATCAATTCCGGCGAAAGCCCCAAGAGATGAGAGAAAATTTTATTACTGATAATGTTATCCATACGGCCAGCCAGCCATGACAGCCCTTTGGATCTAAGATTGCGCATAACCCATTCAAGAACAAGCGCACCAAGGGCCCCTATCGCCAAAAGCGGCAAAACATCCGGAGCATTTGCAGCAATAACACGATCATAAACCAGCATAATAAAAAGCGGCGTTGCAAGCGCCAACAGGTTTAGAAAAAAACCTGCAATGAATATTTGTATCAGGTTTTTCCTGAACCTTTGCATCAGGGCCCTGAACCATCCATAACGGGTTCCCTGGCGCATAAATTTTGATGTTGGCGTTCTGTTTTCATCATAGGGCTGAAAGATATATGCATATGACGTCTTCTTATCTGCGTCGGATATTCTTCTTACATATTTATGACCGATATTTTCATCGGTTTTATTGTCAAATAGAATATAAGGATCACCACCATTAATGTCTGTGATCAAACAAGGCAGTAAACGCGGATCAATATCCTGAGGTTTGACTTTTATTCTTCGGCTGTAAAAACCAAGCCGGGCCATAATGTTCAGTAAGTCGGAGGCCCCCATTGAACGATCCTTGTGCGGTAAAGCATCCAGAATTTGATAGGCCTTTGCTGACGGGTTATACGCAAGAATAAGAGCACAGAGACAATTCTCAAAACCATTTTCAGAGGTGAAATTCTCCCGCCCCGCATTATACAAAGCCTGCGACATGCGGTCAAAGACCGTAAGGCTTTCGGTTGATGCTGCCGGGACGGGCTTAAAACCACTCATATTGTAATCTCCCTGTATGGTTTGACCTGACCCGGAACAACCTCGGGTATATCTTCCACAACATTTCCATCTGACAATGTCAAAAAGCGGTCTGCCAGATCGCAAATGTTGAAATCGTCCGAAACTAGAATCATCGTTGCTTGCCCCTTTAAGCGTCCTAAAAGATTGTAAAGTGCATTATAGCCCTCCACATCAAGGCCCCTGTCGGCATTATCAAACAAGATTATTTTTGGTCTTAGCGCGAGTGCCCTTACGATTGAAATGCGTTGTTTTAATCCGGGGGGAACGCCATCCGCACCTGACGAGCTGAGCGGCGTATCAAATCCACGGGAAAGCCCCGCAACGTCACGATCAACGTTCAGCAATCTTGCAATTTCATAGACCTTATATTCGGGAATCAAGCCAAAGCAGGTCATATTTTCCCGAATGGTTCCGATAAACATGGCCCCTTCTGTTGAAATATAACTCACGTATCCCGGCTTTATACGCGCAGCATAGCTCTGCACATTCATGCCATCAATCAATACACCACCGGCTGACGGCGGGTACAGACCTGCAATAAGATTTAGTAAAACCGTTTTTCCCTGGCCGTGTCCGCCCGATAACAAAACGGTTTCACCTGCATGAATGTCCAGATTTATATCCTTTAGAATAAGCGAAGCATCATCACCAAACCGGAAAGAAAGATTATCAATTTCCAGATGACCTGACGGCGAACGCTTAGGGTCGCTGACACCCTTATGCCTCACGGGAGAAGTGAATATATTCTGCAAACGTTCTTGCGCAATTTTAAAATCCTGATAACGCGCCCATAAAACAACGGCTTTTTGCACCGGCTGCATCATCCGCCCAGAAAGCAAGATCGTCGAGATCAAAGCCCCGGTTGTGATTTGCCCCTTCAGCACAAAAATTGCGCCGGCAATGACAACCAATGTAACCATCAAATGCGAGAAGACAGTCGTTGCATTAAAGCTTTTGGAGGTTGACTGCGTCACATCAAAATTTGCAATAGCGGATGGCGTTTCAAGATTCTCGTATTTTCGTGCCAATGTCTTTTCTGCAGCAAATGATTTCACAGCATGTATATTTTCAAGCGTTGAGATCAGAAAATTATAACGACCGTCATCATGTTTTTCACGTGCATATAAACGCCGACATAAGTCCTGCCCCATTGACAAAGAAACAAGTGTAAAAACCATTAAGACGGCAACTGGCACAACAACCAATGGCCCGGCCACATATGCGGTCACACAAATATATACAGGTACAAAAACCAGTTCGAATTTTGCAAGAAAACTATGACCGTTATAAAAGTCTTTCAAACGATTAATGGCAATCATACGGTTCAGGTTTTCCCCTATTCCCGCCATTCCCAAACGGGATAAATCCGCATTTAAAATATGATCCATCGCTGTGCACGACATTTTATGTTCGTATGCAGCCCCTGACCATTCCAAGACGTAGGAACGGATTAATCTTAAAATTATCTCGAGCAGAACCGCCAGACACACGCCGGCAATTAAAACCGGCAATGTGCCTGACCCGGGGTTAGGAAGAACTCTGTCATATATTTGCAATGTCATGATAGGCAGCGCCAAAGATAAAATCGTAATTGCCGTTGTTGAAATTACCAACGGCACATGGGGCGCCTGGGTTTTCCACCCATCCAAAAGATCGGATTTAATTTCACCGTTTTCTATCATCCGAACAGCCCGCCTGACAACAAGCCGTCACTATCACTATTGATATCAAGACCACCAAGCCCCTCGGCAACATTGGCAGAGGCATCAGGCATAAAGCTATTCAAACCACTATCATCGCCAGCGCCATATCCGAATATGTTGTCTGAATCGACAAGCGGTGTTTCAGTCCAGCTTTCGATCGCATCATAATCTTCACTACTGGAAAGATCAGACGCATCATCCAAAAGACTTACAGCCGCTTCTAGGTCGAGTTCGATATCACTATCATGGGTTAGCTCTTCGACGATATCGGCTGTCAAATCTCCTGCATATGATAACAGCCCGTCATCCGCGCCGCCGCCATCATATTCATCTACAAGCGGGTCAGCAGCGTCACCCAGAACATCCAGTGCTGCAGATAAATCTACATCCACATCACCGGTTATTGTTTCAACAGCATCAAGTTCTACATCCAGATCAAGATTGCCAAGGTTTTCGTCCACCAGATCAATATCACTGTTTAAAACCAAATCATGATCGCCTGTATCATTTTCAGTACTGTCGCTGTTTAATAGATTTGTATCCAGACTGCCGGCAACATCCACATCACCGACCAGATCCTCAACCGGATCCATAACAAGGTTTAGATCCGTATCATCGATGAGGCCGTTTTCTAACAGAATATCCGTGTCCTGTCCGTCACCTGTATTCAAGATATCAAGCGTTTCATCAATCGTAATATCCAGATCAATATCACCGACTAGGTTTTCTATACTGTCAAGCGAGACCTCCTGATCAATGACAGGAATGTCCGCACCTGCAAAACCCAAGTCGGCCAAAAGGGTTAAATCCGTGTCACCTTCACCGGCCTCTTGCGGATTCAAAAGATCCAGATGCGCTTGTATGGATAGCGGATCAAAACCACCCAATTGAATGATATTATCCAGCGCATCTGTTACATCTGTCAGATCTATTACTTTTTCAAATCCCGTTACAAGACCGTTTACGGTTTCGATGTCCAGATCTATATCTGTAATCTCTCCAACTGTGGCATCAAGATCAAGCGTCAATAAGGTGCCAAAATCAAGCTCGGTATCTAAAAGGTTCGTTACCTCGTTTAATATCGAAATCGTCAGATCGGAAATGACATTTAAAATTTCAACAATTTCTATGCCTTCAATAAGATTAAAGACGTTATCGATTGTCTGGCTTAAAAGTGTAAAAGCGTTTTCAGTGACGCTATCAAGGTCTATATCAATCAGTGGGCCCTCGATATTTATAATGGGGCCGTCACACGAACAACAATCACCACCCCCGTTACTTCCGTCGGTCCCATCATCGCCGTCACGACCATCACTGCCGGTTCGAGCCGTGTTTTCGTTCAGGGAAACACCATTGAAAGCATTTGTCCCTGTACCCGAAGCATTAAAGCCAAATGCGGATACGGGGTTTTGACTGGAAGAATTGACAGCAAGGTCTGACAAAGCTGCCGTATTCAAACTGCCGTTATAGCCATTTGTCTGAGGAACGTAGCCTGCAACTTCATAACCCTGCCCTAAAGAGGTACCAGAAAAACCGGACAGGTCCGGAAAGCTTTCCGACGCAGTATTTGTGCTTCCTTCTATTTCATGAAAATCATGCGTTTCATTTACAAGCCCGCCATCACTCAATTTGAACATGGCATCACTGATGCCAGACTGCAGGGTCAAATAATTAAGGTTCCCTGATCCAAAAAGGCTTTCCGTCACGCCATCCAAATCTTCTGCGGAATATTGATCTGCGTCCAGCTTATGTCTTGGCATCGCGAAGGGTTGAAACAATTCGTATTGATTCGAATTTTGCCCCGCGTTGTTTTCTGTTGCATCACTTTCATTTTCCATTCCGCACCCCTTTGAATAACTTATGGTTGCCTACATATTTAAATGTAGCACTTTTAGGTTGTAAATAGCTTAAAGCTGTGTTTCAATTAGGTTGCAAAATATTTCATTTAGATTTCAAAATTTATAATTTTACATGCAAAACCCATGAATAAACCTAAAACAATTATTGACGCAGAAAATGACCATGAAGAAAGACACAACCTTAAGGAGCATTTTAGCGATCAGGGCTTTATTGTTTTAGAAGCCTCCCTGGGGCGCAGACTGCTTGAAATTGTAAAACAGCATTCCGTAGATCTAATTTTGTTGAATTACAGACTGCCCGATGCCGTCGCAATCGACTTTGTAAAGATTATCCGCGACCATACGAATGTTCCGGTATTGATCACTGGCGGCCACGCAGAAATGGGACACGGATCGCCAGCCTGAATCTGGGGGCAGACGACTTTATTTTAAAACCATACAACATTCACGAGTTAACAGCCCGCATACAAGCCAGCCTGCGCAGAACCATACCTATGGATAACAATAAGGAACAAGAGTCAGATTTAATCAAAACCGCACCCCGGCTTTATTTCAAAACCTGGGTTCTGGACCGCACCCAAATGCAGGTCTTTGATCTTAAAAACACATCTGCCGGGCTCAGCCACTGTGAATATTGCCTGCTTGATATTTTGATTTCATCACCGAATACAATTTTACACCGCGATGATATCCGAAAAAATCTCGGACGTGCCAGCAAGCCTGTAAAAAACAACAGAACTCTCAACATTAAAATCGCACGTCTTCGTCAAAAACTGGGGGATAACGCCCAAAACGCAGAAATTATAAAAACTGTCCGCAATGTCGGATATCTATTTTGCTGCCCTCTCACGACAGACAATCAAAGGAAGACCCTATGAAAAAATTACAATTTTTCTCCATTCTTTTTATCTTCATCTTTGTTTGTTCGCACAGGGCCTCTGCACAAGATATGGACTTCAAGTCTATTTTAACGCAAGTACTGCAAAATAATCCCTCGCTCCAATCATCCCGCCATGAGCTTGATGCATTGATCGAGCGCTACCCCATCGCGCTGGCTGGTTGGCGGCCTGATATTTCCGCCAATGCATCCATTTACCATTCTGATATTGAAAACAGTAACTTTACGGGCGCGCGCGGCGCGACAACAAAAGATTTTGGCATCGACATTGAACAGCCCATATATAAAAGCGGGCGGACAACTGCAGAGATAAATGAAGCCAAAAACCTGATCTATGCCGGCTTCATGTCGGCCAAATCATTACAACAACAGATCATACTTGAAACAATTCAATCACAAATAAATATAAGACGTAGTTTTGAACTGCTCGGCGTGGAACAGAAAAATGTCAGTCTCATCAGTGACGAATTGAATGCGGTCATAGCCCGGCATAAAGGCGGCGAACTGACTAAAACAGACGTTGATCAGGCCTCTACACGGCTTGCCGGGGCACGCTCATCCCTCCTGATTGCGGAGGCAGAATATAATAACGCACGCACAGAATTCGAACGCTTGGTTGGAATTTATGTAGCAAATCCATACAGTTTCGATCATGACTTCGGCACTATGCCGTCTGATATTAATGCAGCCCTTGAACAGGCAATGTCAAATAACCCTCAGGTCCTTGCTGCTGAATACGCATACAAATCCGCAAATAACGCAAAAGATGCCAGTGTCAGGTCCCTGTTTCCTACCCTATTTGCATTCGCATCATATAACCGTCAGTTCGATCCGCAACCGGGTATTGTGGACGAAAGCGAAGATAAAACCATTGGGATGCGTTTAAGTGTTCCAATTTATCAGGGCGGTGCTGCCCGCGCATTTGCCCGCCAAAATAGGTATGAATCCTATGCCAGAAAAACAGATACTGACCGCATAAAGCGGGATATAAAAAATGATTTTATTCTGGCTTGGCGCCGATATCAAACATATGCGGCAGAAACAAACCTGCGTCAGGATCAGGTCAAATCATCACATCTGGCCAAAAAGGGGGGTTCAATCGCTGCGAAAACGGGTGAACGCAGTATTCTTGATGTTCTGGATGCAGAACAGGAATACAATCTGGCGCATCGTGCAATGATAGAAAGTTATTACAAATATCTGGGTGCCAAAGCTGAGGTCAGAATGATCATGGGCGATTTAACACCCGCCTTTTTCGGTGTGGATAATCCACTTTCCGATCCGGATAACTTAATTGTGCAGGCTGGCCGTAGAATATTATCGGTTTCCGTAGATTAGCGGGCAATCAGAACGTGATAAAACGCATAGTTACCATCAGTTGAATCGTGAACACAACCTGACTTTTCACCTGCCAACTGTGAGACGGTAATCACATTAACGTTGTCGTTATATTCACCTGTTGTCGCAACATTACCGCCATTGAAAAAATCATCTTCGTCCAGTCTTGCGGATGATGCAGGCGGGTTACCACTGGGGTTTGTAATATCCATATGGGTGTTAATCTGTTCGCAGGCCTGCTCTGTCACCAAGGCACTAAAAATCAATTCGCTTTTTGTTGTACCGACATCATCAATCGACTGCGTTCCAATAAAACGATAGTAATCAGCTGTTACACCTGCGTCGATAATCATATCCGGACGGGATGCATAGCTCATCCCCCCGCCTTTGGGGTGAAATACATTACATCTGAAATTGCTATCGGCATGTTGATAGTTTGCATGCGTAACACCTGAAACGTAAAAATCTATGTCGTTATCATCACAGCCGTTAATAGTTTTCAACTTTTGTACGACACTTTGCATGGTGCTGGCATAGTTATACAGTTCGCCCAACTCGGCCTTAAACTGTTCAGTATCTGTGTTAAAATCGGATGCGCCGTCGGAATTTGACAGGGCAAAGGTCAGCGCGCCATATAAAACAATCGCGATCAATATAAAAAGCAGAACGTTTCCGTTTTCATCTCTCATAGGAAAATTCTATCAGAAAAACCTTTTAAAAGGGATAATTTTTAGATTATGGCCTTGGAGCCTGCGGCGTCGCTGTTGCGGCAGGACCTGATGCGGATTCACTGGCCTGTGCAGGTGTCTCTGCACTGAATTCAAACCCGACCCTGACGGTAACACCACCATTGGCATTCGGGTTTACACTTTCCAACTGTCCGCGCCCATCAATGCCCGTTGCGATTTCAAAAATATCAACAGCAACCCTTTGTTGGGCACGGCGCTGCAGGGTCGAAATTTCAGCTTCAGTCCGAGCATCCGTGCAGGCCTGAACGCGCGCCTCATCAAAAGCAGCACGCATTAACCGAGTTTCAGAGAGTATAACCTCGCCGCGGCGTTCCTGCTCGACAAAAAAGCGGTTCATTAAAACACAGTTTTCGTTAAATTCATCGCCAAGATAGGTTGCATAAACGCGCTCTGTACGCCGTTTCCAGTTACCATCCATCTCGTCTTCGCATATGTCTTCGGAATCAACCTCCAATTGCGGTACGCGATCAATCTCGCAGCGTCTAACCTTTATTTTGGCAACACGTGTACGCTCGCCCGGCTCGAAATGTTCAGCATAGGGACGCAGATCATCGTCATCATTATCTTGAGCCAGTGCAGGCATCGGTGCCATAGCTGTACAGACTGCCGCAAACCACAAGGCCGGCGATTTAAAAAATGAATTGCCGAATAAGATATTTGTAATGGTTTTATTCATCCCCATGTCCCCTTAAAAAACATATATAAAATACTACAATATTATTTACATAATGTCAAGGTTTTTTGCTTTTGTCATGCGGGCGGATACAAAAAAGGCGCCTTTTGACAGGCGCCTTTAATGCGTTGTGTTTTATTAATTAGTTACCGCCAGTTCTAGCAGACGAAATGTTTGCCTGTGGCGCAGCAGGGCGACGTGCACCTGTTGTAGCAGGGCGACGTGTCGCTGGTGCAACCGTTGTTTCACGGTTATCTTCACCCGCGCTGTATGAGCTAGAGCTTTGACGCTGTTGCTGGGCCTGTGATACCGCAATTTCAGTATTCTGGTATGTCGCACCAGCGGCTGCAACGTCAACCTGCTGGTTGTATACAGTTTGCAAATCGCCGCCTTGTGTATTGACGTCAAAGCCCAGAGCCTGACCGAATGCTGCGCCAAGTGCGCGGCAGTCAGCTGTCAGAACACCGGAACCTTCTACACATGCTGTTTGCGTAACAACACGCATACCTTCTTGTGCTGTATTCATACGTGCGCTTGTTGCAATCACGCGCTCAGCTGCTGCAGTCGCGATAGCTGTTTGGCTTCCGCAAGCAAGTTCGTTATATTTTGTTTCAGATTCTGCGTAACCGCCGCCGATCTGGAAGCCGATAAAGCCGACGCCACCGTTAGCGCCGCTTGATTCTGATTCCATACCGCAACCTTGAATGGCAACGCCGCTTAGAACAGTTGATCCAAGTGACAGGTTTGAAACCTGATCGCCTTCAACGTTAAAGCTGTTTCCACCGGAATTTGAACCTGATGTAGAAGATGAATCGCCTGTGCGTGCATTTGATGTTGAATCACCGGATACTGCGCTGGATGTTGAATCGCCAGAGATAGACTGTGAAGTCGCATCTGAGTTTGATCCTGCCAGAGCTGTTCCGCCGTGCGCAACAGAGTTACCGCCAGTCGCATTCGCGTTACCGCCTGTTGCGTTACCACCTTGACCACCTTGTGAATAAGATGACGCGTTTCCGCCGTCACCGCCGGCTGCATTTACGCCAACATTTGTCGTTACATCATTTGTATTTGCAACACCAACGTTTGTGCTGTTGTTAACACCAATGTTGTTTGTGTTGTTATTTGTGTTGGTATTATCTGATGTGGATGTTGCTGTACCATAACCCTGACCAACTGCTGTTGCGTCAGATGTTGCTGTTGGGCCGCCGTTGTTATTGTTTGATGGGCAACCGCGTTCGCATGTCGGTGTACCTGGATCGGTATCTGGTGTTGCGTATGCTGGTGCTGCGCTTAGGCCTAGTGTTCCTGCGGCCAGTGCTAGTGCTAATTTTAGATTACGTGTAGTCATGTTTAAGTCTCCTTAATAAACGTTTTTAATTCTGTTATCCCCAATTAAATCCTTAACAAAGATTTAACAACTGAAGTCACTGGAAATAATATACCCCGAATCATTGAATTATGTCAAGTTCTTTTTTCATAATTACTTAACTGTTTATATTTATATTGAATCAATTCCCCGCCCAAATAAATATTCCCTCTTGACTTTTATGTAAAATTAATATAGTATTATCCAAGATTAATTTTCGGTTAAGCCGATACAAACGATATATATAGGGAAACAAAATGACAGCTAACAACGCACCAGAAAAGACAGTCGAAATAGAATCACCTGCAGCAGACAACTCCGCAGCAAAACCAAAAAAATGGACCAAAGGTAAATTGGCCGGTGTATTCGGCCGCGTTGCCGTTGGAGGTTTTGCAGCCTTTATGATTAAAGGCGGTGTGACGATGGGAATCGCCGCAATGGGCATGAGCACTGTTTTACCGGCGACAATAATGACCGTCACCACATTGGCTGTTGGCGCCCTTGCCGTAGGTGCGATCTTTACGACATTCAAGGCCGCACGTGATTATAGAGCACAAAAAGATGCAATGTCGCCCGAATCAAAGGGCTTTATGAAGTTCATGATGAATAAAGACAACCGCGCGAATCCTGAAACAAATTATTTGAAAGAATTTTTATGGACATCCGGCCTCAGCTTTGTCGGTGCCGGCATATTCGAACTTATTAATTTCGGTGAAGCCCTTGAAAGTGGTAAAGAACTGCTGTTTGGCGGAGACGGCGCAGAAGCGACAGCACCTGACAGCACCGGTGTTGATAGCGCAGACAATGTTGATAACGAAAACAATAGTGACACTTCAAATGAAGACGGCGTTGATAATGAAACCGCCGAAGGAACAGCCCCGGCATCCACACCCGATAATGGCGGCGCCGATACTTCAACAGCAGAAACGCCCGACAGCGCACAGCCTTCGGATGAGTTTAAAGAGGCTTTTGAAGGACTGGAAGATGATCTTGCCGGCGATAACGGCACATCAGCAGAAGGCACACTGACAACCGGTTCAGGCGATGTTGAAAACACAACAGCAGATAACACAGGGTCGGAGAATACAGAAAACGCTTCAGGTCAGAATACTGATGGTTCAAACGAGAATCCACAAGATTCTTATCCGATTGTAAGCGTGACAGACACCGACCCGATTACAATTGAAATAGATCACGAAACACTGCACGACCTTGTATCCGAAATAGAAATTACAGATTCTGCAAACGGTGATGTAAATATCAGCATCGCTGAAACCAGCGGGTCTGCTGATGGAACATCCATTGAGGTCTCGCAAAGCCAGTCAGGCGGCGGACATCAAAGCCAAAGCATAAGCATTTCAACTGATAACGGCCATACGCCATCAGTCCAAGAAGGCATTAGTCTGGAACTTGAAAACGAGATCGTGACAGAAATTACAGATACCAGCGCGGGCGAAATTGTCGTGGAAACACAACCTACTCAACCACAAACGGTTCCCGCACAGCCCGTTTCAGCAGTTACGGCAGAGCCGATTGTCGCAGCACCGACAGTTGCAGCCCCCATTTCGATTGAGGCTCCTGAAAACTTTGCATGGACCAATCCTGAAGGGGAATGGAGCATTGTCGGCGCCGATGACGTACTCGATCCTGGCGAAGAAATCGAATTTGCCAAAGAAATTGACGGACGTGTAAACAACTTTGTCATTGCCAATGACGGCAATGCCAGTGTGCCTCTTTCACAGGCATTTGAGCAGGCGCAACCTGTCGCAGACCGTGCCTTTGCAGTGATTGAACAAACACAAAGCGGCGGCGGCACACAGACACAGCAGGTCAGCATTTCAACCAATAATGCACGTATAAATCTAGGCCGATAATTTTTCCTGAACTTTTCCTGCTCTCAAAAGTATGTAGGGCGTGATTAGGAGAATTTCGTTCCGTAAAAATGCGCATTGCCATTTGGGAATGATCAAATATCTTTTTTTTGTTTTAGTTTCGGTCAGTTTTCTGGCAGGTTGCGCGCATGCAAAGGCCGAGGAAACCCGCGCCGATCGTGAACCATCTTATGCTATATCCCCTGACACCGATACGACATTGCGCCGCACCATAGTAAAAAGGGCCGCAAAATTCAAAGGAATGTCAGGTTTTAAAGTTCTTCGCACAGGCGAGGAATCTTTTGCTTTGCGACTTGCGCTGATCGAAAACGCGGAAAAATCGCTCGACCTGCAGTATTATGCCATTCACGATGATGTCTCTGCCAATATGCTGGTTCAGGCCGTTGTCCGCGCTGCTTCACGTGGAGTGCGCGTTCGTTTTATCATTGATGCCATTAACCTGGGTGAAGTCGAAGATACATTCGTCACACTCGATACACTGGAAAATATAGAAATTCGTGCCTTTAATCCGCTGACCACCCGAAAGCAGGGTTTCATTTCGCGTATGTTTACGCGGGTTACCAATTTGGGAAGCCTGAACAAGCGCATGCATAATAAGGCACTGATCGCTGACAACCAGATGGCCATCATGGGCGGGCGCAATTTGGGCGATGCGTACTTTGAAAAATTCACCAATGCGACATTCAAGGATATTGATATTCTGGCGGCAGGACCAATCGTTCCGCAAATATCGCGCAGTTTTGACGAATATTGGAATGACGAAAACACGATTACCATTAAAAACGTTGTGCCACCTGTCACAGATGAAGACAAAAGACAGGAAATTCTGAATGACTTATCAGACAACTGGAATCAGGTTGTTGCCACGCGCGAGGGTATGGAATTCATTGATCGCCGTCTGTCAGATGATTTGGCCGATGGCAGAATATCACTTAACTGGTCACACGCGACAATGAATGCGGACGACCCTGATAAAATTGACGATGATGCGGAAGAAACCGGCGAGGACGTCAGTCGTGTCTTGCTTAAACTTGACGAATTGCTTAACCGCGCAGAAAAAGAATTTATTATCGTAACGCCCTATTTCGTACCGACAGAGGCTGGCGTTGAATGGCTGGCCGGGCTGGAAGAAAAAGGAATTGAGGTTAAGGTCCTGACAAACTCGCTCGCCACAAATGATATTGTTGCTGTACATACCGGGTATGAAGATTACAGACGACCGCTGTTAAAGGCCGGTGTCGACCTCTATGAATTGAAACCCATATCGGACGAACCGACAGATCAGCGCCTTTTGGGTCTTGCCTCCCCTTCCCAGACAAGCCTGCATTCAAAAGTCTTTATTGTCGATCGTCACGATTCAATGATCGGATCATTCAACCTTGATCCGCGCTCGATAAACCTGAATACCGAAGCTATGCTGTCAATATACAGCCCCGCTATATCAGCTGAGATTGCTGAAATGTTTGACGAAGTTTCAGCCCCCGAAAGCAGCTATAAAATCGAATTCGACCAACGTGGTAGCCTTGTGTGGGTTACAGAGGAATATGGAAAGCTGAAATCATACTACAATGAGCCCGAGGTTACGTTTACAAGACGACTGCAGGCGTTCTTAATGTCCTTTCTACCAATTGAAGAACATCTTTAATAATGCTAGGCTGTGTCGAGATAAAGGAACGACATGCAAAGCCTTATTGAACATCTTCACCAATCAAGTTTTTACGAATTTGCGGCCCTCCTAATTCTGGCAGCAACAGCCGGCCTGATCATCAGCGCCGTTCTGCGCCAGCCCATCATAATTGCCTATATCACCGTTGGTATTCTGGCCGGATCATCCGGCCTCGACATCGTGCGTTCCGGTGAGGCCTTGGAATTACTTTCTGAATTAGGTATCGCAGTATTGCTCTTTATCGTTGGCTTAAAGCTGGATCTGGGTTTGATCCGGAATCTAGGTTCTGCCGCATTGGTGATTGGCGGCACGCAAATCGTTCTAACAGGCGGACTCGCATTTCTAATATGCAGCCTGATGGGTATTGCAACACAGCCCTCATTGTACATTGCAACAGCGCTGGCTTTCTCCTCGACCATTATTGTCGTTAAAATCCTGTCCGACAAACATGAAATTGATCAGCTGCATGGTCAGGTTGCATTGGGTATACTGATCATACAAGACTTTGTCGTCATACTTGCCATGATGTACATATCAACGCTTGGAAATGCCAATGGTAGCGCTGATGTCAATATCATGTCCGAATTGATACGCGTTTCAGGCTGGGTCATCCTTCTCGGCGGTCTTTTATGGGTTTTCATCCGCTTTATTTCCGACAGACTGGCTGGCAGCATGGCGCATTCACCTGAATTGCTTTTATGCTTTTCCATGGCGTGGGCGATCGCCTTGGCCGCCCTTTGCCATCATATCGGCCTTAGTAAAGAGCTGGGCGGCTTATTGGCAGGAATCTCATTGGCATCGACAGAATATCGAAACGCCATTATTTCGCGACTAACATCCATTCGTGATTTTTTGCTGTTATTCTTTTTTATACTACTTGGCGCGCGGCTGGACCTTTCGAACCTGAACGAACAAATTCCGGCAGCATTGGTTCTGTCTACCTTCATCCTTTTATTCAAACCGCTGGTAATTACATCGACCGCAGGCTTTATGGGGTTTCGAAAACGCACGGCCTTTCTATCCGGTCTATCATTAGGGCAAATTAGCGAGTTCTCCTTCATTTTTATGGCGATGGCTGTTGCCGCAGGCGCTGTCAACGAAGATGCATTGGGGCTCGTAACATTGGTCGGTTTAATCACAATCGGTATATCAGCCTATGCCATAAAATTTTCAAATCAAACCTATCACATGCTTGAACCCGTTCTGGGGCTTTTTGAACGCAGCACAAAAATCCACAAGGCCCATCAATCTCAGAAAAAGGCAAAGAAGTATGATGCGATTATCTTCGGGTATGGCCGATATGGTCAGGAATTAACCGATGCCTTGAATAAAAAGAAATATAAAGTATTGGTTGTTGATTTTAACCCGGAGGTGATTGAACGCTGTAAAAAAGACAAACGTGACTTTATATACGGCGATGCCAATGATCCCCATTTCTATAAGAATCTGCCGCTGGATGACACAAAATGGATTATATCTGCCATGCCGCGCCATCACACCGGCCTGACCCACGAAGACCCCAGACACTATATGGTCGAGGCGCTGAAACAACATAAATTCGACGGTCAAATAATCGTTGCTGTCAGCCGTAAACAAGACGAAAAAAGCCTGAAAAAATCAGGTGCCGATATTGTCTTTTATCCTTTTCGCGAGGCGGCTGACTTCGCCGTTAAAACCCTGTCTCAAAAATAGAGAATGGAACTTTAATAGATCATTTCCATTTGTGTCGATGAGTACTAATCCTAATTTTAACGACACAGGTGTGATAATGAAAAAATATATCTATGCAATCCCCACGCTTTCAGCGCTTTTTTATTCTTCTGATGCCGCGGCACAGGCAACCAGCCAAACCTATATCTTCGAAGGGAGCAGTTTTTGGGTTGCTCTTTTCTCGGGCCTTCTTTTGGCTCTGGCCTTCCAACTGGTGCTGACCGGCTTGTCCTTTGCTATGGGAATGTCGATGACACCCAATTTAAAAAAAGCATTGGCAAAAGCAAAAGCCAAACCATCAAAAAACGATGATCGACATTTTGGTGAAGACGAATATGACGATGATGATGATAATGAAATGATCAGCACACGCATGAAGATCGTAAACGGAATGGGTATCTGGTCTTTGATCACGACATCAATCGCACTCTTTTCTGCAACATGGATTGCTGTGCGTTTTAACTACATCACGCTCGATTCAACTGGCCTTTTAGTCGGTCTGGTTATATGGGCGCTTTTCACTGTTTTCATTAGCTATCTGGAATTAAAATCAGTGCGTTCACTTACGGGCGGTTTGACATCGATTGTTACATCAGGCCTGCAATACGGCGCGAATGGATTGAAGTCAATTTTCAGTCGCTCGGAAGCCCATCATGCTGAAAACATCGGCCGTCACGCCGTGCGCGGAATTTACGAAGAACTGGTTTATCTGGATCGCAAGAAAAACCTTGGTCGTAATATTGAAAAATATATTTCGCAAGTGACGCCAGACATGCCGAGCTATGGCCGGATGAAAGCGGACATTAAAAGAATGATTAATGATATTAAGGTCGCAGAAAAATACGACATTACGCACGATGAAATGATACGCGAATTATCGGTACATCTTGAAAAAGATCATAAACATATGAATAAAGACAATGCTGATAAAATTTATCGCGCGGCAGAACGTGCATTCGATGGTGCAGAAAATGCAAATACGAAACGCGGTAAAATGGCCGCCGTATCGGATGCATTGGCCCCTGTCAAAGACAGTGATGCCAAAAAATATCGCGAGAAATTGGCCAAGGCCCTTAAAAATTCGGGCCGCAGTGAAGTTGACCCCGATGATCTTGTCAAAGACCTAGAGAAAATTGTCGCCAGCCCGAAAACGGCAAAAGATGTTGTGCGTGCACGCCTGGCATTATTTGACCGCAACACAGTCAAAGCGGTTCTGGCCGAGCATGAAAAACTCGACAAGAAAAAAGCTGACAAAATCGTTGAAGGTGTTTTGAGCGCCGCTGCAACCTTATCCGACAAATATGCCGGAACAAAAACTGCCGCTGCGAATAAAAAAACAGCTGCCAGCGTTAAATCGAAAGGCCTGCCTGCCGGTGCAAAACGCCGCATTGCAGAATATTGCGATTCTTTGGGGCGCCCCGAAGTTTCATATGAACGCATCAAGCACGATATCGAAGAAATCATGCATGATCCGACTTCTGCACCAACCGTTCTTAAAGCGCACTTGGCTGAAATGGATCGCGGTACATTGGTCGCCATTCTGGAATCAAACCGCCATATTGATCATGATCGCGCCGAAGATCTGGCAGACAGCATTCTTGCCATGCGCGATTCAACGATTAAAAACATTGACCGTGCAAAACATGGTGCATTGAAAAAATACGATGATCTCAGCCGCCGCGCTGCCATTCACGCCGAACACACACGTGAAGTTGTTATGGCCGCTGGCTGGTGGATGTTCCTGACTGCAATATTGTCAGGCGTCGCTGCCGCAGCGGGTGGATTGATCGGTACAGTGCCACTGCTAACATTGTAATCTTTTTCCACTTAAATAAGGAGGCCGCCAAAACTGGCGGCCTTTTTTATATGGGAACCAAAGCTTTCATGCTATCGTATGCTTTATTGAAAAGAGCAGGATAATGATTAAAGAAACAGACATCATAGATTCGGATGCACCGCGTAATTTGTGCCAGATGATCGCAGATTTGCAGGATGACCTGTCGCTTAGAAACGATCAGGTTGAATTCGGCTGGTTGCTTGATCGTGTCAGTAATCGTGTCTATGCTGCCGTTCTATTCCTGCCTGCTTTAATGGCGGCATCCCCTTTGACATTGATCCCGGGAATATCTTTTATTTTTGCCCTGATCACCGTTCTGATTATTTTGCAGATGCTGGTCCGCCGACAACGTGTTTGGCTGCCAAAACGTCTGCGCAATGTTTATTTTGATAAAAACAAAGTGGCAAAGGCGCTGAGATACATGGAAAAGCCTGCCGTAAAACTCGACCGCTTTTTCCGCCCGCGTTTGATGTTCCTGACAAGTCCCTGGGCCGGTCAGAAAGTCATACTGCTCTTTACGCTTATACTCGCGATATTATCCGGTCCGGCCACTCTGGTGCCTTTTGCAAATCTGCTGTTTTGTATAGCGATTCTTATTTTGGCGATGGGACTTTTGACACGTGACGGTTTCGTGATTATCTTCGGCCTGATCATTACAGCCCCGCCTGTTATTCTATTTTTCAACTTTATTCATACGCAAATTAATGGGGTTGCGGGCTAGATATCCAGTGTCAGCAGCAGGGCCTGATGATCCGAGAAGGGCTGGTCAATAATATCGAGATCTGCTTTTTGCGCCAACCCGCGCGAACACAGGCACAGGTCCAGCGCCAATTCACGATTATAAAATAAAAATGTGTGATGATCTTCATCATTCATAATTTCAAGGTCTGTTCCGCGTGTCAAAGTTTCCAGCTCTTTGAACCCTGCAAAAATATTAAAATCAGCCATAACGATAGTCGGGCGCTTTTCCTGTTTGATCAGGCAGTTCATGTAAGAGAACTGTTTGGCACGTGTGCGCCGGTTAAGGGAAAAATGCAGGAAATAGAGCGCTATATCATTGGGTAGATGTAATTTATAAATCAATCTTTTTGAACCGTACGGTAAATACAAGTGACGAAAGTCAATGTCATGCTTTGATAAAAAGCCATTCGATTTCCCTTTATGAAACGGCACATAATTCAGATAACTGGCATTGCCGTATTTATCTGCCGCATCCATATAGGGGTAATCATCGTCGGTAATATGATCTAAATGGTTCAAATAGGCCGAGCTCCACGATCCCTGATCGACCTCCACAAAACAGCATAAATCAGGGTGACAGCAATCTATAACATCGCGCACCTGTGATAATACTTTTTCCTGATGGTAACGGCTGGTATAGAAATTTCTGTGAAAGCCTTTAACATGCTGCAATAGGGTCCCGTCAATGCCGCGTGCATAACCTATGTTAGAAAAGAAAACCCTATACATTACAGATACCGTCTGATCATTCGCCCCACAACGCCTGCGATTTTTTGTGTAACCGGTAAATCGTCCCAGTCCTTACGCGTGGCGGTTCGGCATTCGGATAGCATGTCGTTAAAAATATCCTGAAGCTGGTTGATCACATCCCGGCGTTCCACAAAGATATTCACTTCCTTGTTCCGGCACAGGCTGAGGTAATCAAGATTGGTTGAACCGAACGTCGCCCATTTACCATCGATAATTGTATATTTAGCATGCAAAACGCTTTTATCATAGAAATGAACCTTCATGCCCATGCGCAATAATTTTCTGAGATAATATTTGGCTGTGTGATCCGCAATCGGATTATCGGTTTCATCAGAAATAATCAATGTAATATCGACCCCGCGTTTAATTGCCCGATCCCAGGCTTTTAATAAGCTTTTGGGCGGAACACAATAGGGCGTTGTCATCAACATGTAATCCTGCGCGTTATCAATTCTTTCGAGCAATGCCTGATAGACCTGACGGCGAGATTTACGTGACGGATGCTGGTTGCTGTGAACCATACGGATGCCATCCGCATTCTCAAGATCTCCCGTGATCTTTGCGTGCAAATCCCGCCAATCCGCCATAAAATCGGCAACGCACATTCCCCCGACATAGGTCAGGTTATCATCGATATACATTAATTTACTGTGATTGCGGGGAAACCAGCGGTGCGGCGTAAAGATATTCCACCATTTAACATCATTGTAAAAGCTGATTTTGCCGCCGGCCTGTTTAATGCGATCGATATAACTGATATCACGTACCATGTGACTGCCAACCGGGTCGAACAACAGGTCAATCTTGACACCGTCTTTGGCTTTCTCTTCAAAACAGTCGAGGAATTTGCACCCGATATTATCATCATAAATCATGTACTGGGTAAAATGGATGCGCTGTTCAGCCTTTGTGCAGTCGGCATGCATATCGTCCCACAGATCTGTGGTCTTGGTATAAAACTGGATATCAACGTCGTTATTTTGTTTTTTTGTCATGTGTACACTGTCCTGAAATAACAACGGTTATAAACGGCGAATGGTTCAGGGCGTTTCGTTCTTTTTTATTTTGGCCACATAATCTTTACGATCTTTGGCTTCGATATATACGCGCTTGATCTCAGGAAAGGCCTGTTTAATCTCGCTTTCGAAAACAACGCCCATTTGTTCAACGTCACTAGAGGATAGGTCAGCATCAAAATCGAGCGAGGCGACAAGCAAAATAGTCCGCGGCCCCATATGCATGGTTGCAATCTCATTAATAAAGACTTTTTCGTTATTTTCAAAAATCTTGCGGACGGCCTCTACGACTTCCGGCGATGCGGCCTCGCCCAACAGCAAGCCCTTACATTCATATGCCAGCGTCATAGCAACAAAAGCAAGGATAACCCCGATACAAATTGACGCCGCAGCATCCGCCCATGTTATGCCATAGTGCGAACTGATCCAGATACCGATGAAGGCAACGATGATACCCAGCATAGCGGCGCTATCCTCGAACAGGACCACAAAAACACTGGGGTCTTTACTGGCGCGCACCGCATCAAAAATGCCTCGTTTCCCACGCAGCTTGTTAAATTCCTTATAGGCAACCCACCAAGCATAGCCCTCAAAAATAAAAGCAAGGGTTAGAACGATATAGTTGATGTGAATGTTTTCCATCGGCTCGGGGTCATGCAATTTGTGCCAGCCTTCGTAAAAAGACACCCCTGCACCAACGGCAAACAGCAAAATAGCAACGACAAAAGCCCAAAAATAAACCTCGCCGCCATAACCGAAAGGATGCTGGTCATCTGCCGGCTTTTGGGATTTTTTCAACCCCAAGAACAACAGCGCCTGATTACCCGTATCCACCAGCGAGTGAACCCCTTCGGAGAACATCGCCGAACTGCCTGTATAAAAGGCAGCCGCAAACTTGCTGATCGCAATCAGCAGGTTGCCGAAAAAGGCTGCTGCAATAACTTTAACTGTACCTTGGTTCGCTTTCATGAAAAACAGTGTATTAAAGGTTGATGATGAATACCAGTCTTATATAGTAGCAACCATGCAAAAACGACCTTTTATATATGATCCGCCGATTGATCCACCCTATAAGATCATATATCAGGATGATGACCTTCTGGTTCTGGACAAGCCTGCAGGCCTGTTATCCGTGCCCGGGCGCCCCGCAGAGCATAAAGACAGCCTATCCGCACGCATTCAAACAGATTTTCCATCGGCCACCGTTGTCCACCGCCTTGATCTTGCAACGTCCGGCCTGATGATCATGCCCCTGAACCACACAGCGCATAAGCATTTAGGCCAACAGCTGGAATACCGCAAGGTCTCAAAGACCTATATCGCCGATATTTTCGGACAGCCTGTGGCCCGCAAAGGCATTATAGAGGCCCCGATGATTGTCGACTGGCCAAACCGCCCGCGACAAATTATCGATTTTGATAACGGTAAAAAAGCCGTCACGCACTGGCGTTTACTAAAAGAAAAGGAAAACGTCTCGCGGGTTCTGTTAAAACCCGTTACAGGCCGCACGCATCAACTGCGTGTTCATATGCAATATCTGGGGCATCCGATTTTGGGCGATGATCTCTATGCACATGATGATGCCTATGATATGACTGACCGACTACATTTGCATGCTGCAAAAATCCGTTTCGTTCATCCCAAAGGGCATTGGTGCCGTTTTACATCCGAGGTTCCGTTTTGAAAAAATCATCCGCATTTGAAAGACTTGAAAGACTGCTAAAAGAACGCATCCTGATTATCGACGGCGCCATGGGCACAATGATTCAGGAGCGTGGCCTAGAAGAAGCGGACTATCGCGGCGAACGTTTCAAAGACTGGCCATCCGATTTAAAAGGTAATAATGATTTACTGTGCCTGACCCAGCCGCAAATCATTGAAGACATCCATACGGAATATATCAACGCGGGTGCCGATATTATTTTAACGAACAGTTTTAATGCAACATCGATATCACTGGCAGATTATACCATGGAAAAACTGTCCTATGATATTAACAAGGCAGCTGCTGAAATTGCACGCAAGGCAGCGGACAGTTCGGACAAAACAGTTTTTGTCGCCGGGTCCCTTGGTCCGACAAACCGCACCGCCTCCATATCACCTGATGTAAACAATCCCGGTGCACGCAATGTCACTTTCGATGAATTGGCCAATGCCTATGCCGAGGCCATTCGCGGCCTTGTCGACGGCGGCGCGGACATTCTTTTGATCGAAACGATCTTTGACACACTAAATGCAAAGGCCGCTATTTTTGCCGTTGAAAATCATTTCGAGGAAACCGGCGTGCGCCTGCCGCTGATCATTTCAGGAACCATCACGGATGCTTCAGGCCGCACATTATCGGGGCAGACAACCCGTGCGTTCTGGCATTCTGTACGCCACGCCAATCCACTGATCATCAGTTTAAATTGTGCCCTGGGCCCCAAGGAATTGCGCCCCTATATCGAGCGTCTATCGAATTCTGCAGATTGTTACGTCGCGGCATATCCGAACGCAGGGCTGCCGAATGCCTTTGGTGGATATGATGAAAGCCCGGACGAGATGATCAACGAAATGTCGGAATGGATCGATAGCGGTTTCGTGAATTTGATCGGCGGCTGTTGCGGGACAACGCCGGAACATATTCGGGCCTTTAAAAAAGGGTCTGATGGAAAGGCGTCCCGCAAAATTCCCGAAATTAAAACGGCGTGCCGCCTTTCCGGTCTGGAGCCTTTTATCATTGATGATAAATCGCTCTTTATAAATGTCGGCGAACGCACGAACGTCACAGGATCTGCTAAATTCAGGAAACTGATTAAAAATGAAGACTATGAAACCGCCCTGTCTGTCGCGCGCGAGCAGATCGAAGGCGGCGCACAAGTTATCGACATTAACATGGATGAAGGGTTAATTGATTCTGTCTCTGCTATGCGTGTCTTTTTAAATCTGATCGCGGGTGAACCCGATATCGCACGTGTGCCAATCATGATTGATTCTTCCCGTTGGGATGTTTTGGAAGAAGGATTAAAATGCGTTCAGGGCAAGGCGATTGTTAATTCAATCAGCCTGAAAGAAGGCGAAGACGAATTTCTGCGTCACGCCCGTTTGATCCGGAAATATGGCGCTGCTGTCATTGTCATGGCCTTTGATGAAACGGGCCAGGCTGACACAGCAGACCGTAAAGTTGAAATCTGCACCCGCGCCTATAAAATTCTAACCGAAAAATTATCTTTCCCGCCTGAAGATATCATTTTTGACCTTAATATTTTTGCCGTTGCCACAGGGATTGAAGAACATAACCGCTATGGCCTCGATTTCATCGAAGCAACACAGCGCATTAAACAGACCCTACCCCATGTTATGGTCTCAGGCGGCGTTTCAAACATTTCGTTTTCGTTTCGCGGTAATGATGCAGTGCGCGAAGCCATTCATTCGGTCTTTTTATACCACGCAACACGCGCAGGTATGGATATGGGGATCGTCAATGCAGGTCAGCTGACATTATATGATGATATTGACAAAGACCTGCGCGATACGGTTGAAGACGTTATTTTAAACCGCCGTGATGATGCCACAGATCAGCTTTTGGAAATTGCAGAAAATTATCGTGGTGATAAAAAAGAGAAAAAAGAAAAAAATCTGGAATGGCGCAAATGGAATGTCAATAAACGCCTGGAGCATGCCCTTGTCCACGGTATCACAGATTACATTGATGAAGATGTTGAAGAGGCGCGGCAAGGTTTTGATAAATCCCTGCATGTCATTGAAGGGCCATTAATGGACGGCATGAATATTGTCGGTGATCTGTTCGGCGCTGGAAAAATGTTTTTACCACAGGTGGTGAAATCTGCCCGCGTCATGAAAAAAGCTGTCGCATATCTGCTACCGTTTATGGAGGCCGAAAAAGACAAAAACGTTAAAAGCGCGGGAAAGATTTTATTGGCAACCGTAAAGGGCGATGTCCATGACATCGGTAAAAATATTGTCGGGATCGTTTTTCAATGTAACGGTTATGAAATCATTGATCTGGGTGTGATGGTCCCCGCAGAAAAAATTCTGCAAACCGCAAAAAAAGAGGATGTCGATATTATCGGCCTGTCCGGTTTGATTACACCATCACTTGAAGAAATGAGCCACATGGCAAAGGAAATGCAGCGCCTTGGTTTTGATATTCCGCTTTTGATTGGCGGGGCGACTACATCCGAAACCCATACAGCGGTTAAGATTGCACCCCATTATGATGGTGCGGTTGTTTATGTGCCCGATGCATCACGCGCGGTTGGCGTTGTCCGCAATTTACTAAGCCCTACTGAATGCCCATCTTATATTCAAAGCATTGACGATAAATATGCAGAAGTGCGCGAGCGTTTTGAAAATAAAGCCCCGAATAAAAAAATGCTGACACTGGCCGCGGCCCAATCGCAGTCATATAAAACAAATTGGGCGACATACCAAACGCCAAAGCCCGCCAAGCCCGGCATCCATATTATAGACGATGTGACGTTTAAAGACCTTGAACCCTATATCGACTGGTCACCTTTTTTCTATACATGGGGACTTAAACAAAAATACCCGAAGATTTTTGAAGATGACCAAATCGGGGGAGAAGCGCAAAAGCTTTTTGATGATGCGCAGCACATGATCGCGACCTTTAAGAATAGCGATATGAAGCCGCGTGGTATTCTTGGCCTGCTGCCCGCCGTATCCGATGGTGATGATATTATCGTCTATGAAGGATTTGATTACAAAAAAGAACAGCGTCGCATCATCGGCCTACGCCAACAAATTGACCGTGCAGGCAAACCGCTTTATTGTTTGTCTGATTTTATTGCACCAAAAGGTTATAAAGATACGCTTGGTATCTTTGCGGTTACGGCAGGTAACGGATTGGATGAAATGATCAAGAAATTCGAAGATGCAAACGATCCCTATAACGCCATGATGGCAAAGGCCGTTGCCGACCGTTTCGCCGAAGCTTTCGCAGAATATCTTCATAAATGTGTGCGAACCGATTTCTGGGGCTATGCCAAAGACGAAAATCTGGACAATAACGATTTGATTGCCGAAAAATACCGTGGAATCCGCCCTGCCCCCGGTTATCCTGCCAACCCCGATCATTTGCAGAAAAACGATATCTGGGCTTTGATGCCTGTTGAAAAAGAAACCGGTATAAAATTGACCGAAAGCCTTGCAATGTGGCCGGCATCATCGGTTTCAGGCTTTTATTTCTCGCACCCTGACAGCCGGTATTTTTCGGTTAATAAGATTGGGCGTGATCAATTGGAAGATTACGCGAAACGTAAGGAAATAGACATTCAGGAGGCTGAAAAATGGCTCGCACCGATTCTGTAACAGCAATTTTACTTTTGTTAACCAAAAAAAGATAAAATTAAGCACGGTTATGGAACCTTTTCAAGAATTATTGTTATGTAGCGCGCAGATTAACAGTTAAAATAAAAAAATGACATCTTACAATATATTATACGTGGAAGATTACGAACCCGCCGCAATTACACTGGACTACGTCTTCAAGGATCTTGGGTACACATCTAGCCATGCCGCCAGCGGTGCAGAGGCTCTGAAACTTTATAATGAAAACGCATATGATATTATTTTTCTGGATATCCATCTGCCGGATATGAGCGGCTATGAAATCGCCCAAAAATTCCGTGCGCACAAGAATTATAAAGACAATGTCATCATCATCGGACACTCTGCCGATATTGATACGATTGACCGCGACCTCAGCAATGTTTTTGATTTCGTAACGACCAAAAACTTCGACCCCGCCGAAATCAAAAGAAAAATCCTGAAATGGATGAAGAAATAAATCCGTTATGGCTGTAGTAATGCTGTCGCTGAAACGGACATCGTAACTTCGCTCATACCCGGCTCTGCAGATGGTGCTTCCATCATCGCAGATTCATCACGCGCCATTGACATCATCATCGGCTGCGGGCGTGGCATGTTTCCGTTACTGCTGCCAAGATCAACACGGATCAATTCTGCGGATGATTTACCAAGGGCATCAGCTGCGGCATCTGCACGGGCCTTTAATTTTTGCAGGGCAGCTTCCATCAGACTATCTGATACTTCTTCATATTTCTCTGGCGACAGCATATAGCTGAGATTCACCATTGTCAGGTTCATGGACTGAAGCTCACCCGCCAAATCCAGCAATGCCTCGCTATCTTTTGACTTCAGCATAATCTGCTGCTGACCGCGCCAAAGTTTTGTCGTTGTCTTATCGCGGTTGTAGCGTTCGTTCATATAGACCTGATAATTCTCGGTTGAAAATTGCACATCTTCTTCATCTTTCGCCGCATCGACAACAGATTTCATTTTTTTATTTATATCATTTTGCACAACATCACGCGCTTTGTTTTCAACAACATATTCCAAACGCGCAACCAGCGTATCCTGCGTGACTTCTGTGCGCTCGCTTGCATCCAGATTCATCAAAACCTGCCCCGGCTTTAACTGGTTCATTTCATAGGCTACTTGTGCCTTGGCTGTTGCAGGTAATATCAAAAGTGCACCAAGTGCCAAAACTTTAAAATTCATTTTCATCATCCTTGTGTTGTCATTTTTAATTCTTCCAGCTCCAGCCAGCGTGTTTCGTATCTTTCCAAACGCGCCTGCTGGTCGGCCAGTTCCTTTGTTGCCGCATGAAAGGCATCGGGGTCGCTCTTGTAAAAATCGGGATCCGCCAGCTTTTTATTCAGCGCCTTTATGTCCTCCTCAACCTTTTCCCATTTTTGCGGCAAATGTTCCAGCTCGTATTTATCTTTATAAGACATTTTTTGAGAGGTTTTTCGCGACTGTTTGGAAATGGTGGCTACAGCGGGTTTATCTTTTGTCGGCAAACTTGTCGCAGCATTTTGCGATTTGCTCTTAGTTTTTTCAACATACTCCAGATAATCGCTGTAACCACCTATAATACGTTTGATCTCGGTATTTCCCTCGAATGCCAGAATTTGACTAACGGTCTGATCCAGAAAATCACGGTCATGCGAAACAATAAAAAGTGTACCTTGATACTTGCTCAGGATCTCCTCCAACATATCCAGCGTATCCATATCCAGATCATTTGTCGGTTCATCCAGAATTAAAAAGTTTCCGGGCTTGGCCAATACCCGTGCCAACATCAGCCGGTTTTTTTCACCCCCTGACAAGGTTTCAACCGTTCTGTCAACATCTGTCGGATCAAACATAAAGTCTTTAATATAGCCGCAAATATGACGCTGTTTATCGCCGACCTCCAGATAGTCACCGCCTTGGGGGCATAATGTTTTTTTGATGGTGGCCTTTGGGTCAAGGTCGGATCGTTTCTGATCAAAATAAGATATCTCCGCTGTCTTCGAAAGCTTCACACGTCCGGCATCCGGTTCCAGCTGGCCAATCAAAAGTTTTAAGAACGTTGTTTTACCTGATCCGTTCTTTCCCAAGATACCGATGCGGTCACCCTTTTTAATGCGCAGATTGAATTTTTCCATTATCGGAATCTTATTTCCGTCACGCTCAAAACTTTTTGAAACATTGTAAAATTCAGCTACGACCTTGGATGATTTATCATCAATTTCTGGCACATCAATTTCAACCTTGCGCGTTGCACGGCGATAGGCACTTTCATCGCGTTTTAATTTGTCGCGCATCTCGCGCATCTGTTCTACGCGGCGCACGTTTCTTTTGCGGCGAGCCTTGACCCCACGTGATGCCCATTCGACTTCTTGCGCGACAATTGACTTACGGTTTCTCAGCTCGCGGGCCTCTTGCTCCAACAGCATTTCTGACCATTCTTCGAAATGGGCAAAACCTTGCGGGGAGACTTTGACCTCGCCCCGATCCAGCCAGAAAACCGTATCGGTGATATTTGATAAAAAGGTTCGGTCGTGCGAAATACACAAAACTGTTCCCGGATAATTCTTTAAATAACTTTCCAGCCATTCGATAGCTTCCAGATCCAAATGGTTGGTCGGCTCGTCCATTAACAAAATATCGGTTTCTTCGACCAGCGCCCGCGCCAAACCCGCGCGGCGCAACTGTCCCCCAGAAAGATTTGTCATGAGAGCCTTTGGGTCAAGCGCCAGTTTGTCGGTCACAATATCAACTTTATATTCGTGCGCCGCTTTAAATTCGGCGTCAATTTCTTCCATGATAAAGTCAAAAACGCTCTGCCCTTCTTTGGGTGTAATGTCCTGTTTCAGATAGCCGATTGAAATGCCGTTTTCGACCCATCGCTCGCCATCGTCCAAATCCTTATCGCCTGTAATAACGCGCATCAACGTTGTCTTACCCGCACCATTCCGGCCGACCAACGCAATTTTGCGGTTTTCGTGAATATTAAAGGACAACCCTTCAAAAACGGGTTTTCCTGAATAGACAACAGCGCCGTCTGTTATTGAGAGTAAAAGCGAGGACAAATCGGTTCCCTGTTTATTAAGCTTCTGTTTATAATTGATCGATAGACTGTACCCAGCCATATAATCTTTTCCAAGGCACACTATATGACATCCAGAAGAAAATTTCTAAAAAATCTGACATACGGGGCATCCGCACTATATCTTGCAGGCTGCACACCGTCTATGGGGAATAAATATTCATACATAACCGGCCGCGTGGATGCCGGAAAAATGAATCCTGTATATTATTGGACGGATATCATGTTGCAAACGGTGCGCGACCAATCGGTTAACCCGCCGCGCGCGACGCGCGCCTTTGCGATGGGGCATCTTGCAGGGTTTCTGGCCGTGAATGGGATATACGATCAATATGATCAGAATTTCGTAGATATCGGTACGGGCCCGCGCGATGCCGATCCGGCTGTCGCCTATGGTGTGGCCTGTTCCGAAGCGATGGCAGATGCCTTTCAATCGGTCTTTACCTTTGACCGAATGGAGTTTTTGAACAAATTTCCATCTTCCGATGCCAAGACCCGCGGCATTCAGTGGGGACGCGCTGTTGCTGACAAAATTATAAAGCTAAGAACCCGTGACGGGGCCGAACCGTCGCAATCCGAATTCTACCTTGGGCGCTACCCACGCCGTGAAGGCCCCCTGAAATGGAGCCCGACCGGACCATTCTATGGCGCGCTGGAGGGCCCTGCTTTCTCAACCTTCAACCGTGGCCTTTTGCCCGGCTGGGGCGCACAAAAACCATGGGTTATGCAGGAAACAAAACAGTGGCGTGCGCCTGAGTTTCCTGATCATCGCAGTGACGAATTCGCACGACAATATCACAAGATCAGACTGCTTGGCGGCTCGGACAGTATTATGCGATCGCCCGAACAAACCCAAATTGCATTTTTCTGGGAAGACGGCCCGCGCGGTATTACACCACCCGGTCATTGGCAATTGCTCGCGATGCAATTGCTACAGGATAAAAACCTCAGCTTCATTGAACAGGCGCGTGCCTTCGCCCTAATGAGTATGGCACAGGCCGATTCCGGTATCACAACATGGGATAGTAAATTCCACCATGATATCCTGCGCCCTGAAACGGCCATTCGCAGCCGGACGCTTGCCTTTGGCAATGCCAGCCCCCTAATCGAACAGGACGAGAATTGGGAAAGCCTGATTCCAACGCCGCCTTTTCCGGCCTATACATCGGGCCATTCAACGTTCAGCGGTACATCTGCAAAAATGCTGGCTCTGGTATTGGGGCGTGATGATATTTATTTCAGCGGCGCATCGCCGGATCTTGTCAACTGGCCGCGCCAGCTAACAGATGTAACGCGCAGCTGGCCCAGCCTCAGCGCCTGCGCGGATGAAGCCGGTGCAAGTCGCGAATATGGCGGCATTCACTGGTCTGCCGACAACGTAGAAGGTCTTAAAACGGGACGCCGCCTTGCCGAATATATTTTTAACAACGCATTCAAACGAAAGGTGTAAAAATATGAAACGCTTTACATCTTTACTCTGCGCTTTTGCAATTTGTTTTGGGACTGCCGATGCCTTGGCCCAAACATCGCCGCTATCATTAAACTATGACAACCTGTCCTTTTTTGAAGAGCCACTGGCCCATGAAATCGGACCCGCCACGGCCAGCGTCAAACTGCTGATTGATCAGGCGGTGAAATATAATATTGAATCTGACGATGACACATATCCGACGCGCGTGAACGGTCAGCTGAACATCGAAGGGCAATTGCCGAACAGCTGGACATTAGGCGCGCAATATTTCGGATCTTATGATGACAGTGCGGCCGATGAATATACCGATAACGCTGCTGTATACCTAAGTGATGAATGGGGTCTGATTTCAGGCGGAAACGTAACGGGCGCCGTACGCGAAAAGGTCCGCCGTCGCCGCGGGGTTGGTAATGCGAACCTACGTCTTGATAACTTTCTGGGCGAACTTGACGAGACCGGTGGTTTCTATACCGTTCGCAGCAATGCTTATGAATTTTCGATCACATCCGATTTTGAAAATAATATCGAGGCGGGGGCAACATATTCACGCCCGATCGGAAACAGTTTTTATCGTGTCGGCCTGCGCGGCAGAACAGGTGAAACACCAGTCGGCAGTTTGGTTGGTGCGGGTGATAGTATTGGCGGGCTTGCGATTGCCTCATATGCCTATTCGCGATCTGTCTATGAAGCGCAGATCGGATACGAAGATATCGACCTTGATACGGGCAGCAATATTGAACGCGTTTTCGGATCAGCAGGTTTTCAGCACAGCTTTAACCGTGCGCTCGTTTCGTTAGAAGGACACCTCGGCGATTTGGATGGCACAACCGAATATGGTGCGGCCGCAGGTTTACGATATAATCTGGCGCGCGGCGCATCGCTGAACTTTGGCTATAACTATTCCGATGTCGGTGCAGCAGAAATTCAGGAATTCCTCGCTTCGATCAGATACGAATTTTAAACCCGCCCTTTTCTTTTGAACTTACCACCTTTTTGTTTGTATATTTATAAGCAAACAAAAGGATCATCATGCGTATTTTATTCTCTCTATTTTTTATTCTAATAGCCGTAACAGCCTGCAAGGCCGAACCCAGTGAAGATAAACTTATAAATTCAAACACGGCCCTTAAAACAGCTGTCATTACGGCTGGGCTTGATCATCCGTGGGCGCTCGCCTTTTTACCGAATGGTGAATACCTGATCACCGAGCGATCAGGTCAGCTTTTGCGCCTATCAAAAGACGGGAAAAAAACTGAAATCACAGGCGTTCCAACAGTCTATGATAAAGGACAAGGTGGTCTATTGGATGTGATTACAGCACCGGATAATAAAATCTACTTTTCCTATGCGGCATCTGACAACACAGGCAAGGCCAATACGGAGGTTGCACGCGCTGACTTAAACCTCGATCAAAACCGTCTGGAGAATGTTGAGGTTATATTTAAATCCGCGCCCAAAGTTGATGGCAATAACCATTGGGGCAGCCGTTTACTGCTGATGACCGATGGTGGATTACATGTGACATTGGGCGAGCGTTTTGATTACCGTGATGAAGCGCAAAATTCGGAGAACTATCTCGGCACGACTGCATATATCTCCCCAAGCGGAGAGGCTAGTGTTTTCACCTATGGCAACAGAAACGTTCAGGGCATCGCGATGCACCCTGAAACAGGCGAAGTCTGGGCACATGAACATGGCCCCAAAGGCGGTGACGAAGTTAACATTTTAAAACAAGGCCAAAACTACGGCTGGCCCGTTGTCAGTTACGGTCGTAATTATACAGGGACGGAAATATCTGAAACCGGTAAACATGAACCCGATTTTGAACCCCCTGTTCTACATTGGACGCCGTCTATCGCGCCCAGCGGTATGATGTTTTACACAGGTAATAAATTTAATGAATGGCAGGGTGATTTATTCGTCGGTGCGCTTGCCGGCAGTCATTTGCGCCGCGTTAAGATTGACGGCACGAAAGTCGTTGAACAGGAAGAATTGCTTAAAGATCTTGATGCCCGCATACGCGATGTGCGTCAGGGGCCTGATGGCTATATTTATATTTTAACCGATTCAGGTGACGGACAGCTTATTCGTCTTACAAAATAAAAAAATATCGGAACATGCGGTTTTCTGTTTCGTTTGAATATATGCGAAACACCAAAAAAGGAGCCCGCAATGAGTATTTATACCTATTTAAAAAACGACCATAAAAAAATCCTGAAGCTGCTGCAACGCATAGAGGATGAAGGCCCTGAAGAAAGCGAGAGCAGAACCGATCTTTTTAATGAACTGAAAGAAGTACTGCTGATTCACGAGCACGCTGAAGAAGAGGCATTTTACAAGCCATTAAAGGAAAACAGCAACCTTGATGAAGAACTCGACGAAAACGAGGAAGAGCATGAAGAAACCGAAAACCTTCTACAGCAACTGACAGATCCCGGACTGGTCGGAGAAGACTGGTACGACGTTTTCCTGGAGCTGAAAAGTGAAATGGAAGCCCACATCGAAGAGGAAGAAGACGAGCTGTTTGAAAAAGCGCGCGGCGTTTTCTCTACAAACGATGCGCAAGATCTGGAAGATGACATGAAAAACCAATCACGTCACGAACGGGAAAATACAAATTTCAAGAAACGTAAAAGCCGCTAATGCGCACGCTTTAGAATTAAATTTGAAAGGCACCTTTGAAAAACAGGGTGCCTTTCTTTTTGGCCTATTTCGGAACTATGGTTTTTCGAAACTGTTTGTATATGTGAAGAAAAAGGAGATCTAAAAATGAAAAATTTTAAAAAATCAATTGCAATGGCCGCCGTGATGACTGCCATTATCGCAGCCCCAAGCGTATCAAATGCAAAAATCAGTATTAATACGGATACTGGCGTGTCCTTGGATACTGTTTTAAATTCGGGATTAAAACCTGATGTAAAAATCATTAAACCTGAGGCTAAACCTGTTATCATTTCGTCCCGCACAGAAACAATAATGCCAAGTGCAGAGCAATCAACGATGACAGCTGCGCAAATCACATCTGAAAGTGACACCGCCCTTATAACGGTGGACGGCGATGCACAAATAGCAACCGATGGTACGTCACAAATTCTGCCACAGGGTAACACCCTGACAAAGTTGGGAACAGTTCGCACACATATGAATACGGATACAGGTGTTAACGTGATGCCATCGACTACGATTTCGAACCTGAACCGTTCGGATAATCAAAATCGTATTTTGAATAGTTTCGGTGCGACTGACAGCATGGGCGATACAATCGCAGATACAAATACGACAGTATCATCCAACAGTAGCCTTTCATCACAAAGCGGATCAAAGACATATAGCCCTGTAACAACATCAGGCAATACGACGCCGTATTCCGGCCCACAAATGTCGACTACCAGCCGTAGCAGTATTTCCGGCAGCGTGAATTCTTCGCGATCTGGATCAATGGCTGGCACATCACGCTAGAAAACTTAAGCTTTAAACAAAAAAAGCCGCCCACAATTCCGGGCGGCTTTTCTGTTACTATCTAAAAACCTTATCGGTTCATCAGGGATATAACGCGGCTTGCAAGAATTTCCTTACGCTCAAAGAAATCTTCGTCAATTTCTCCGTAAACTTGAATCAAATCGCCTTCACGGATTTGCTGAACGCCCTCGTTGTCCATGGGGTTATAGCCTAATTCACCCAGGTCAACCTGCATGGCCATCTGGTTGCTGTCAACTAATGTGAACTCCTTGCCTGTCGGACTGATGTTGCTGACACGTCCGGACATGGCAACAAATGTTCCGTCGCCAGCCATTGCAGCGGAGCTGGACTGACTGTCATATGTTGTGCCTATGATGGGATAAGCTGAAGACCCTTCACGATAGTAATAGACGTTGCTTGATCCCAGATAAATATTATCGGCTTCAATCTCGCGCCCCTCGAACAGATCGTCATCAATGCGCCCTGTTACTGTTACGCGGTCGCCGACACTGAGGTTTTTCATTTTTGAATCATCCCAATCCCAGTTTTCCATTTCAACTGTGATGGCACCTGTGCCATAGCTTAAAACGAATTCATCGTCCGACACACTTTGGATCGTCCCTGTCAATACAACAGGTGATTCATCAGGTGCCGTCGTGACGTTTGCGTTTAGGGCAGTATCTGTCGAGACAACAGGTGTTACCGTTTTAGATTGCACTTTAGTTGTTGTCGTTTTGGTTACGGTTTCAGCATGTGCCATAGCAGAGCCGGCCGCGACTGAAATCGCCAAAACACTTGCGAAAATCTTGTGTTTCATTTTTTTACTCCTTAAAAGTTAGATTTTACATTTATACGTACATTAACGACGGCGAAACGTTCCATGTTAAAATGAAACTTATTGTATTTTTATTTGTATGTTCACTGTAAACACCACTGAGCAAACCAGAGACACAAGGGGCACAAAATTGGCTGAAAAGATTACATTCGCCGGACATGAATTTTTACTTTATCCGTCAGGCGTCCTCTATCTTGATGAATATAATATTATGATCGTATCTGATCTTCATCTTGAAAAAGAATCTTCGCAAACCGTGATTAAAAGATTTTTACAGCCTAATGACACACAGGACACTCTGAGTCGCCTCGAAAAATCAGCTGAAGATCTTAAGCCAAAAAAAATTATAATTCTTGGTGATATTTTTCATGATGGTGAAGGCTTCAACCGCATCAGCCTAGATGATATGGATCAACTCTACGGCTTTTTTAAAAAGCACAATATCGTATGGGTTGAAGGTCATCACAATGGCGGTTTCTCACCACCTAATGTCGATATGCGCATTGAATATGCCTATCTAAATCTGAATTTTAGATATATAGCAACTGATAACGAAGATTTTGAAATCAGTGGTCATTATCATCCTGAAGTTTTCACAGAAAGAAATAATATAAAACAACACCAACGTTGTTTTATTCACGATAAAACAAAACTGGTTTTGCCATCATTTACAACCAATCATATGGGCCAAGATATAAGCGACCCTGCCATCCAGACACTTTTCAAAAAAAATGTTAAAATTTATCCCATCGGCAAGAACAAAGTATACGGATAAAAATAATTTCGGAACATCCGACCCGCCCAGGCGTTTGTGAAGCGTAACCAAAATAAAAGGAGACTATCATGACACGCACACCTATTTTATCCGGAACATCTATCATCGGTGACGATGTAAGAAACGCACAAGGCGAAGACCTTGGAGACATTAAAGATATTATGATTGATTTAAATAGCGGCCGCATTGAATATGCCGTTCTTTCATTCGGCGGATTCCTTGGAATGGGCGACAAATATTTTGCTGTTCCCTGGGAAGCTCTAAGCGTTGACCAAAAAGAAAAATGTATGGTCTTGAACGTCGATAAAGAGACATTAAAAGAAGCACCTGGCTTTGATAAAGACGAATGGCCGAACTTTGCAGATTCAACATTCCGTGAGTCTGTTTACGGGCATTACGGCCTGCGTTACAAGCGAGCTGCATAATAAATATGATGCAAAAATGCGGGAGGCGAAAGTCTCCCGCATTTTTTATTGAACTTATTCTCATAAAAATACGTATGTGACTATGTAATACAGTGAAAAGGAGTTAAACATGTCTTACGGTATTCTTGGTCTAGTAATATTAATTCTAGATATCATAGCTATTCTCAGCATTATACAAAGTGGTATGACTTTAGCGATGAAGGTTGTGTGGACGCTTGTTGTTCTGTTCCTGCCAGTCATCGGTATGATCCTTTGGTTCCTGATTGGGAACAAGCGCGTTGTTGCTTAAATAATGGAAGAATGGTTTTCAATAACAAATGAAGAGACCGTTGGTATACTGCTAACGGTTTTCTTCATTAATGTAATTCTTTTAATTATGGTGCGGTTAAATGGCCTTCGCACCTTTTCTAAAATGTCGTCGCATGATTTTGCTGTGACCATCGCCATAGGCTCTATCATGGCGGCAACCATATTGCAAAAATCACCTTCCCTTCTGAATGCCGCAGTGGCAATCGCCGGCTTGTTGATATGGCAGAATCTTTTTTCGCGCTGGCGCTTAAAGCGCAATGAAAAACATCTTGAAAACCAAGCCATACTTTTGGCACTTGACGGAAAAATCATAGATGAGAATCTTCGTAAAAGCCGGGTCAGTAAAGGCGACTTATATGCCAAGATGCGAGAGGCAAATGTCTTAAAACTGTCCGACGTGAAAGCGGCTATTTTGGAGGTCACAGGGGATGTTTCCATTTTACATGGTACAAAGGAGGTAGATTCCGTATTACTAGAAAATGTTAAGAAGCATCTTTAGGATAAAAAAAGCTGTACCGGAACTGAAAACCGTTGATAATGTTTGTAGTGATAGGAAAAAATAAAAACAGTGAGCATTATGAAGAAGATTTACCTTCCCCTTATTATATTGGCAATCGCCTCAATTTTCATTTTTACGGCGCATTCTGCCAAATCCAGCCCTGATAATAATCAGAATTTCAAGGCGTACCTTGACAATGAAAACCTAAAGGCCGAAAACGGCATCGCTTTACACAAAAAAGCGATGATGGATTTTTACAAAAACCGTAATTACGCACCCGTCTGGGCAAACGATAGTGGCTGGTTTGGCGGTAATGGATCACAAAGCGGAGACGTAGACGATATTCAAAAAGCTATTGAGAAATCTGCCTACGAAAACGGCTTACCTGTAGATGCCTATAACCTGACATCAATCAGCGAACGTCACGAAGGTGACCAGTTCAAACGCGAATGGATGCTGACAAATGCTGTCATGGACTATATGGAGGACCTATCAGCTGGCCGCGTTGACCCCAAAACATATGATTCTATGATCTTCATGCAAAAAGAAAATGAATATCTGGATGTTCATATGGCCAACCTGTTAAAGGATTGGAACCCGCTAAAATATTTTCGAAAAATCGAACCTCAGCAGACAGAATATCAAAACCTGAAAAAGGCTTTGGCCAATTACCGTGAACTTGCGGAAAATGGTGGCTGGACAACTATTAGCAACCCACGTGCCCTTGTGCGCCCGGGTGGGTATGATCAGGTTATCCCCGAAGTTCGCGAACGTTTAAAAGATCAGGATTACGACGGCATTTTGCCGAGCGGCGTATGGGTTGATGAAGGTAAAATTGACGGCGATTCATTAAAAGCTGCTGTTAAAAACGCACCCGAACCAGAGGTCGCCGCCAATGATAAAACACGCGACCCTCTTTATATTTATGATGCCGCGCTTGCGCGCAAGGTTGCAGAATTCCAGTATATGAGCGGCAAAAAAACAGATGCCGTCATCGGCCCCGATACACTCAGCGCCATGAACATCACCGCGGACCAACGTGTTGAACAAATCAAAATGGCGATGGAACGCTATCGTTGGTTCCCTGACAATCTTGGACAACGCCATATCATTGTTAATATTGCAGGCTTTTACGCTAAGGCCGTTGAAAACAACAAAACCGAATTTACCATGCCTATTATCGTAGGTGAGGTTGCACACCAGACCCCCGTTTTCAGCAGCGTTATCAAAAACGTAAAAATGCACCCTGACTGGGTCGCAACGGACAACATTGCCCGCAGGTATCTGATTGAAAAGATCCAGAATAACCCGTCTGTCATTTCAACATTGGGCTATCAATTACAGTATACAGGTGATGGCGGTGCGAAAACCGTGCCTTGGGAGGAAGTGACACTGGCCTCTTTGGATAACCTTGATCTGTCGCAATATCGTTTCAGACAAAAACCCGGAAAATATAATGCTCTCGGACTTGCGCGATTTTCAATCGAAAATGATTATTCGATCTTCATGCATGGCACACCGTCCGGCGGTTTGTTCGGTGAAGATAGCCGCACGTTCAGCTCTGGCTGTATCCGTGTAAAAGATCCGCTGAAAATGGCCAAGTTTCTTTTGAACAATAACTCAAGCTATACAGAAGATAAGATTGAAGATTTATACTATCTGGATGAGAACGAGCACCCTGACACGACTTATATAAACTTGAAACAGGATGTTCCGGTATACCTGACCTACTCAACCGCTTGGGTTGACGACAGTGGTAACGTCCATTTTGCAAATGATATATATGGGCGTGATGAAAAATTGAGACAGGTCTGGCATTAAGATCTGGAGAGAATATCTATAAAATGGCTTTCTGTTTTCAGAAGGCCATTTATTTTTTCAAAATCTTTGTTAAACAACTCCAGATCATCGTTTTTTGCATGCTCGACCAAAGTCGGATGGATATAACTTTGCTGTAGAACCGATGGCGTATTTCCACTTTTGTCAGAGACGTTTTCTAACAAATTTTTCAAGACAAACGGCTCGCCCCTATCAATGCATGATAATACCTGATCCAGGAAAAAGATACTAAAGCGCCAGGTTCTAAAATCCTTTGCGGTAAAATCCTCACCGATCATCTCTTTCAGAAAGTGATTGAATTCTTGAGAGTCTATACCCAGAACATTTCCGGCTTCATCCTTATATTTAAAAAGCTTTTGCCCCGGAAGCTGCGAGCAATAATCGATAACATCGACCAGCTTTGAATCTGCCAGCTCGGTATGGATATCGACCCGGCCCTTGCCGGTATAATCGATATCAATATGGGCATCATCCGCTGCTACATGTTTTTCTTTCAGCGTCGTCAAGCCATAGGTATTGTTGGTCTTAGTCGCTTTTTCATTTCCGACACGCATGCCGGTACGATCAAGAATTCTGGCCATGGCGGCCAATACATAGTCGTGATCTGATGACGGATCATTCAATTGCCTTAGGATACGTCGACGAAAACGGGGAAGGTTGTCACCAAAAAGAGGCATCATATTAAATTTTACGGCATCCCGCAGTTCTTCCCATTTCAAGTGATAGAAATACTGCTTTTTATTGTTACCGTCAATTCCCGTGGCCTGCAGATGGCCGTTATCTTTGGGACAATACCAGACGTCAGTATATGATGGCGGCACAGCAACTTTTAAAAGCCTATCACGCACATCTTTGTCTTTTATACATTTGCCATTCTCATCCAGAAAGCTGTATCCGCGTCCACATTTGCGACGGCGAATACCGGGCGGGTCTTCCTCAACATAGATAAGGCCGCTTTTATGAAGGTGTTTTTCTGTAATGCGTTTTGCATGTGCCATATATGACATACGAACACAGCAGATTTCGGTTCATAGGATTAATAATCCCATTCCCAGAAAATGCCGCCGCCGGTTTCACCGCGCGTCCCGACCTGGCTTTCGACAGTTATGCGCGGTGTCAGTTCTATTTCCACACGCGCGGCCCCTGCACCTTCATCACCGCTGTTCTGTTCGACTTCAAGATAGACATCATCTGAAAGATACTTCCCGGCACCGACGGTCACACCTTCGCCTGTCCCGCCTTCGATGCGCAAATCATCAAGCCCCGTTGCTTTTTGCAATTGACCAACCGGGTCAAGTCCGCCGCCCTTACCGGAAAATTTCCGCAAAGTGCTCGCCAGTTGCAAAGCCTGAAAAGGTGATATCTGTGTCACGTTCTTTCCAAAAAGGATATAGGCCAGAACCTGATCTTCAGGCATTGAAGGGGTTGAAGCAAATGTGATTTTCGGATCCTGAGCTGTGCCGCGTATCAGAACTTTTAGATCATAACCATCGACACTGGTTACAGCCGTAATACCCAGATAAGGCGATGGCGGAATAGCCCCCTGAAAACGCAAGTTTGATTCTGTCATGTCAAATCTTCGGCCGAATTCTTCGTAATTACCACGTACAACCGAAAGGTTACCACGCACATCAGGGTCTTCTGCCGTACCCCCGATATAAAGCGAACCACCCAGCTGAACATCCAGCCCCCAGCCCCGTATCCAGACATTTTCTTTGGAATCAAAAATCATATCGAGATTGATAATTTCCAATAGCGGATCGCGATCAGCCGCACTTGCGTCAACGACATTTAACTCGGGTATACGGGTATCAAAACGATCCGGCAAGGTATAGACGATTTTATCAGGGCTTGCTGTTCCACTCAGAACATATTGACCATCGTCGCGTGTTTTGATTTGCATATCCGCATTCAATGCAACCTGATATTTTGTGCCCTGCATGATCCGCATATGCTGGGCCGTGGCCGTCAAATTCGCGTATGGTGGAAAGCCCTTGGCAAAATTTACATTGCCGGAAACATTCAATTGGCCATCCTGGCCGTCATTCGCCTGCAGTCTTTCAAGTATGACATCCTGACCCGAAAGGCGCATGTTCGCGACCATATTACGAAGGTTGATTCCATTTTCAGAATTTACAAATCGACCGTCTTTCATTGATATGCGCCCGTTTAAAACCGGTGATGAAACAGTGCCCGTGACAGATGTATCTGCAATCATATTCCCGCTAAGCTGGTTCCCCTCTGGCAGGACCATTTCTGATATACCTTTAAGGTCAAAATCTCCATTCAAGTTTCCTGTAATATTTACATCCGGATTGAATTCAAAAACAAAAGGCTCGAAAGATATACGGGCAGGAATTTGAACATTTGCGTTCAATGAATTTATGCCCGTCCCTTTGGCCTCCACGTCTATATTTATATCGCGCTTTTGATAGACCGCGTTCATATGAATCAATAGATCATTTTCAGCAATTTCTGTTGGCTCGGCATTGATATCCAGAACGATCACAGGCTCAGACATCGGACCTGAAAGAGAAATCGTTCCCGATCTGACAATAACAGGTATATCATCTTGCTGATCCACGAAGGGCATTTTATTCGGGTCGATTTTGGAAAACTTTCCGTTTATATCCAACTGGCCACCTGCGGCCGATCCATCGAAATTAATCTGGCCCCCGGCGCTTTTTAGAACGGCATTTTGAATATTTATATTTCCCGTCTTAACAGCATAAGCCCCTGCCCCGCTCAGGGTGAATTTTTGCTGGTCAAATCCATCCGCATTAACCTTGATGGTAATTGTCTCAAATTTATTTGAAGGTACGGCATCGATGGCAAGTTTGTTTAAACGTGTCGTTTCATAAATGATATCGTTAAAATCGGCATGACCACTGTATATTTGATTGCCATCTGCTATGTTCAAATTCAACTTTGCGCTACCGCTGCCCGACAATTGATCGGCATCCATAAAACCTTTGATCAGGTCCATGTTTTTCAAAGCTGCGGAAATACTTCCGTCCATAAAACCGGATGATAGATAATATTTTATACTCCCCTGAACATCCGTTCCTGCCGCCTGTCCATTGATATCAGGGAAGGTGATATAGTCCTGATTACCCTCAATCGCGCTCGACAAATTAATCGATTGACCTATGATTTCGCCTTTTGCATCCAGCAAACCGGCATAATCCGTTATGGCGCCATTCACCCCTAGGCGTAATTCCAGGGGCTGCGTCAGGTTTTCATTCAAACCTTTTTCAATACCAAGATTTGCATCCAGTTTCAGTTTATTTTCCAGCGGCGTATAAAGTGCAGAACCCTTGGCAGAAAAATAACCCGGCCTTTCAAGTTCAAAATTTTGAACCTTCAGACTGTCCTGCCCCCAAGCACCACTGATTTTATATTCGATATTTTCCGGTAAATAGTCCGACATATCACCTGAGAAATCAGCCAGTTCATAATCACCCTTTATAGCAAGAAGATCATCCTTCAAATCAAAAACATGTCGTGTTTTAACCGCCGTTTCAATTCCGCCACCTATAATCTCTTCTGATACTTTTAAACTGTCTACACGCATATTTAAAACAAGTTTGGTAAAATAGACATCGGGCTTTTCGGGAAAAACAAATTCCTGCTCGGGGTCCTGATCAAGGTTTTTTTCCGGCGGCGTAGGAATGCGCTGCAGTTCAGCCCGCCCTGCATCAATATTCAACCAAGCCGTCTTTAATGGCAGCGGCCAGATATCAAGATCAATACCGGCATCATCCAGACGCAGAAACGGACCATCCTTATCCGAAACCACAAGACTGTCAGCGCCAATTCCAAATAAGCCATGCAAGGCGAAATTCTGCATTTCAATTTGATACGGGGTTGTTTCAACAGCTTTGGTAAGCTGCTGTCCCAGCCATGCGCTGCCTTTATCACTGTTCAACCAAAACGCCAAGGCTTGCAAGCCGATCAGTGCGGCAATTGTAAAAAGCAAAATCACGGAAAGAACGGTTGCTAAACCGCGGCCCGTTTTCTTGGTCATTTTTTTTATAAGCTCTTTCATTAAAACGCCTGCCCGATACTTACATAGACCTGAAATGCCGCACTGGCCTGATCACGTTTATTAACCGGAACCGCAACATCAAACCGCAGCGGTCCAAATCCTGTATAATAGCGAAAACCGACACCTGCACCGATGTAGTAGCCATCTTTGAAATCCGGCCATACTTCATCGTAAGCGCCCCCGCCGTCCACGAATATCACCCCGCCCATTGTTTCGCTGTAACGATAGCGCAGCTCGGCTGACGTTTCGACAACCGAACGGCCACCTGCAGGATCACCATTCACCATCGGTCCGGCTTCCTGATACCCAAAGCCGCGAATGGATCCACCGCCGCCTGCATAAAAGCGTTTATTCGATGGAACATCCGTTGTGCCCGAGCCCAAGATGCTACCAAGCCGCCCCCGAAGCGCAAGTATCAAATCACGATCGCTGGTCAGTGGAAAATATGTCGAGGCCGCAAGGCTGGTTTTAAAAAATGGATCCGCTTGCCCCAAAACATCGAAATATGGTTCGGCTCGCGCCCGCGCCCAAAAACCGCGCGTCGGGTTCAGGGGTGAATCCCGATTGTCAAATGTCAGTGAAATCGGTGTCGAGAAAAGACCAAATGTTGTTTCATTATTATTATCATTTTTATCAATCTGTGACGTTGTTTCCAATGCGACCCCCAGGGAGCCTTTCAGATATTTATTAAAACGGTTATCAACCGATGCGGATAATTCCAGCCCGCGATCAATGTAGGCATCTGTTTCTTCACGTGCCAGCTTTGCTGCCAAGTTAAGCGCTTTGTCTTCATCATCCAGAAAAAATGGTTTTGAATATTCCGCGCCTAAGCTCTGTTCAATCATATTCACACGCAGCGCCGCACTCAGCTTTTCGCCCGATCCATGAAAATTGCGATGCTCCCACTCCGCGACGGCGCCCGGGCCTTCATCTGTATAAAAGCTAAGGCCGAAACGAATAGAGCGCGGCGCACGTTCTGCCAATTCAAACATGATATCAACACTGCCGTCTGCCGCAGGCTTTTCCGGTATATTTTCTTTAATCAGGGCAATAAGGCCTGTCCCCAAAAGTTTTTCCTTGGTGTCTTCTATTTTTTTCTGACTCCAACATTCGCCTTTTTTAAAGGCCAGAAACCTGTATAAATGCTCGCGGTCAATATTTGGTGCGCCTTCAAAACTGACCTCTCCGAATTTTGCCTTTGCGCCAGCCTCCACATTATATGTGACGGCACCCGTATTTTTTTTCTTATCCAGAATAACCTGATGTTCCAGCGCCAGATTAAAGGCGCAGCGCTTGGTCTGAATATCTTCGGCTAAATTGCGTTGCGTTTCCAATACCGAAAATGCATCCAGCGGCTCGCCCACTTCCAACGTACGAACCTCAAAGCCATTGATGCCCTTTATACTGATTGATGAAATCGTATAACGCGGGCCTTTTTTGATTGTAACAATCGGCGGATCTTCTTCATTTTCGGGGATTGCAACTTGGACTTTCGTCTCGTAATAGCCTTTGGCCTCCATCGCACGAACGGTATCAATTTCAATATCCAGCGGGTCGGCCCATTCTTCGTCTTCATCAAAGCGGTTGATAATGGCCTCTTCCAGCCATTCACCCAAATCGCTGTCGTCATCAACACCGACGATCTGCAATTTTTCCTTGGCATAGACTTCGGATGCCACTGCCGTTAAAAACGCCAGCGAGACCAATAAAACCGCGCATAGAAATAGCCATTTTTTCATCCCTGTAATGTAAAGGATTCCCGCAGGATGTCTAGGCTGGATTAGCGCGCAAGCAGGACATAGTAATAGTTAAACGTCTGATCCAGACTTGTTTCGAAACATCCTGATTTATATCCGTACAATTCGGGTGCAAAATTACTTCCGCCTACACCAATATTATTTCCCCAGACCAAGCCGTCGACACCATCAGAAAATCTGGGAAACGTTCTGTGTGTAGGATATGGTAGGGTAATCGTAATAAAAGCACGCTGCGGGGGTATTCCGCCCGTATTTTCAATCCCGATATCATTATTGACTTTGAGACATGCCTTTTCAGGCAGTTTTGTATGCAATAATAGCTCGGCGCCGAAATCATCCCCGACATCTTGTCCTGTTCCAATGCCACCGACTCCAAATACCCTCAAGACTCCATATTCATAGCCCCCTGCATCCTGCGCAATATCCGGAGGTACCTGATATTTAACGCCCCCACCTTCCGGTTCGAATATATGGCAACTTTCGTCACCCGGGCTATTGGTATTCAAATAATAATTCGTTGTATTATAATTTTCGAGGTCGGGATGGTCGAACGAGACTTCGGATATTTCACATCCATTTTGCAGCATGACCTTATTCAAAGCTTTTTCCAGCGTTTGCGCATAACTGTAAATTTCCTGCAATTGCAGGTTTGTCTGTTCGGCATCCATAGTGTCAGAATATCGCTCCGAACTGGACAGCGACATCATTAAGGCCGCCAACAGTCCGATGGCTACGATTATTATAAAAAGGATATTTCCATTCTGCCGCTTTTTCATCGCTTCACCAATACATGGTAAAACACATATTCATTCAAAGAAGCGCTGGCCAGAAAGCAGCCCGTCGTCTGGGCCGCCAGCTCGGGCGCTTCACCACCGCCGCTGCCACCTATTTCAAAATCCGGCGTATTAAAGCCATCTGCATTTGTTCCAAAGTCGGGATATGTTTCGTCCGTTGCCCCCGGTAATAAGAAACTTGCCGTAGCTGTAAAATCAGGTGGTGATCCAGATGGGTTATCCACGTCAGACAGGTTATTCAAATGAAAACATGTGTCCTCGTTGACAAATGTGACCATCATCAGTTCGGATTCCCCCGCATCGCCCATACCGTTGACTTCGATATTATTCATGATGTTATATTCAATGCCACCCACCAAAACAGCCAGATCTGGCGGCGTCAAATAGGGCGCATTTCCACCGTTTTCATCGAAAATATCGCATGACCCGTCAGTTGGCGAATTTGCGTTCACGTAATAGCCCGCACTGCCGCCATTCGCACGGTCTGCATGATCAAACGACATCTCGATAAGTTTGCAGCCTTTTGATAAGCGCACCCGTTCAATCGCACTATCAAGACGCGCAGCATATTTTAATATGTCGGATGCCTCAAGATAGGCTGTTTCACTGTCCCGGTTCTGTGAGACAGAGTCACCCGAACGAGTCACGGTATAAGTCAATATACCCAGTGTCGCCAGCGTAATCAGAAGTATAAAAAGTGCGTTGCCTTTTTCATTCATACTTTAAGTCTATGATAATAAACTTAAAAAGTCCCTAGCAAAAATTCAGAAAATTATTCTATGATGTGTTCGGCGTATAGGTCGTATTCGGAGGCATCAAGGACCTCAACCGCGATAAAGTCACCCGCAACCAGATCGGTTTCGTCCGTTGCCACGTAAACCAGCCCGTCAATTTCAGGCGCATCTGCAGCACTGCGGGCGATCACGCCGTCCTCTGTCACCTCGTCAATCATGACGATAATTTGTGTGCCGATTTTGGCGGCCATACGCGCGGCGCTGATTTTTTGTTGATGGGCCATAAAGCGGTTCCAGCGGTCTTTTTTAACCTCTGGCGGGACTTCGGGTAAATCCAGCTCCTCAGCTCGGGCTCCCTCAACGGGCTCGTATTCAAAGCAGCCGACACGGTCCAGTTGGACTTCATCCAGCCAATCTAGCAGCAGTTGGAAGTCTTCTTCCGTCTCGCCGGGGAAGCCGACAATAAAGGTCGAGCGAATAGTCAGATCCGGACAAATTTCACGCCATTTTTTGATGCGTTCGGCTGTTTTTTCAATTTTACCGGGACGCTTCATATTGCGCAGAACGTTCGGGCTGGCATGTTGGAATGGAATATCAAGGTAAGGAAGGATTTTACCCTCCGCCATCAATTTAACGGCATCGTCCACATGCGGATAAGGATAAACATAGTGCAAACGCACCCAAACGCCCAGATCACCCAAGGCATCACACAGATCATAAAAGCGTGATTGGTAGGTTTTATCGTTCCACTTTGCATCCTTATATTTAATATCAACGCCATAGGCCGACGTATCCTGTGATACAACCAGTAATTCACGCACACCCGCTTTGACCAGACGTTCGGCTTCACGCATAACGTCATCAAGGGTGCGACTGGCCAGTTTTCCGCGTAAATCGGGAATTATACAGAACGAGCATTTATTATTACAACCTTCTGAAACCTTCAAATAGGCATAATGGCGGGGGGTCAGTTTAATTCCCTGTGGCGGCACCAGATCAACATAGGGATCGTGCTGGGGCGGCAGGGCTTCATGAACGGCCTGAATAACCGTTTCGTATTGCTGGGGGCCAGAAATCGATAAAACATTAGGATATTTCTCGCGGATGACTTCGGGGCGCGCACCCAAACAGCCCGTCACAATCACTTTGCCGTTCTCGTTCAAAGCCTCGCCTATTGTCTCGAGGCTTTCCTCGCGCGCGCTATCAATAAAGCCGCAGGTATTGACGATCACCAGATCAGCGCCATCATAAGAATGCGACAATTCGTACCCTTCGGCGCGCAATTGCGTGATAATGCGCTCGGAATCCACCAAGGCCTTTGGACATCCCAGCGAGGCAAAACCGATTTTGCCTGCCTGTTTCATTTGTGATTTATCTTTTTTTACCGCTGTCATGCGCCATTACTACACTGATTCCGCCCGAAAAAGCAAGAAAATATTATGCAAAAAGAAAATCACTGAAGTCTTTATAGATTTTCTTTTGTGTTTTTGTTGATTTCGGGCCGTTATAATCGGCAATAACCGTCATACGATGCAGGGCCATCAAGGATGAGAGCGACATATTCAATTTATGATCAATTACGTATTTCCATACCTTTTTAAAATCAGACAGGCTATTAACTTCGACCGGAATTTCTTCAATCTTTAAAATCTCATCACCATCAATATTGGCAGCATTCATGAATTTTATCTGCCCTGCTTTTGTGATGCCTGAAAACTCGGGTTTACCCGCGCGATCCATCCAGTGAAAAAAACCTGTAATCATCGTATTTTTAATGATTTCGGGATATTTATCGGGCATGCCTGTTTCTTCGGCGACTTCGCGGGCCATAGACCGACACAAAGCTTTGCGAATATCTTCACGCCCTCTAAGTTTGGCATCACAGAAATCCATAGACCCGGATCCCCCCAAAGCGATTTTATTTGCATCAAGCGCTTTGCCCGCCCCTTGAAATAACATTAAAATTTTACGGTTTTCAGTAAAGATCAGGGATGTAATCCCGATATGTCCTGAAACTTCCTTGTAATAATCATCCTTAAGGCGCAGTTGGGTTTTCCCTTTGGATGTATATTCTTCAACAGGATAATATTGGGTCAGATCCGCGCTGACTTCGGAGGCCCCACGCAAATTTTGACTGATGATCAGACTGCGGAATGCCTCGGCTGTTAAAAGCCCGTCGAAATATCGTGTTTTACGGACCGACACAGGGTCTTTTGACATTAAAGCCATCGGCGATGCATCAAGGCACAGTTTTTCGCCATTCGTTGTATGCTGTTTTTTATTCGCAACACGGATCGCCAAATAACGGATCTGATGGACCGACGAGATATAGTTTGCAACATTTTCATTCGCTTTGTAAGAAATCTCTTTTGCGGTCATCAAGTGATCATCCAAAAGACCACTGCATAACGGTGTTTCTTTATGAATATTTTTATCTAAGATCGGATTATACATCTTCAGTTTGGCCTCGGCCGCGGGCGGCAAAATTTCGTCAAATCCGACTGTCGTACGGTTGCGCGTGATGGATGTAACAGCCTTCGCCCCGAAGCTGATCCCATCACGATGGGGGCGGTATTCCTTTGGCAGGATTGAAAATTCGTTCCCCAACTGAATCCACATGATTACTCCTTCAATCAACAGAGCAATCCAATCATAGGGGCTATCAAGGTCCAGAATAGAATAATTAATTAGCGTAAAGGCCAAAAAAGTGATCCAGATTTCACGCCGGTATACATGATCCCATTTAAACAGGACCATAAACAACTGAAAGCGCCCTTCAATATTTCTTTTGAAATCGCGCAGTTGTTCTGGTGTCGGCATTTTAAATTCTGTGATAGACTTCATGGCAATAAGAATAAAGACCAAAGATTAATTCGAACTTAAGTTTAGAAGTCTATGAACGTTTTATCCAATGAAAAAATAAAAGACTGTATTTTGTATAAAGACAGCTCGCTGATCATATTGAACAAGCCCGCGCACATCCCTGTACATGCGGGTCCGAAAGGCGGTGAAAATCTGGAACATTATTTTCCGGCCCTGCAGGATGATAACGCCATGCCACCTGTTTTATGCCATCGCCTGGATCGCGATACCGCCGGATGCCTTGTATTGGGCCGCCATCAAAAAGCGCTGAAAAAAATGGGACGATTGTTTCGTGAAAACCAAGTTGAAAAAACATATTGGGCGATTGTCGAGGGTAACGTTAAAAACGAGACCGGCACGATTGACCTGCCGATGTCAAAAAAATCAAGCGATAAACGCAGCTGGTGGATGAAGGTCAATCACAAGGATGGCAAAAAGGCGATTACCCATTATACCGTTTTAGGCCGTGGGGAGAATATGACATGGTTGGAATTAAAGCCCGAGACGGGGCGCACCCATCAATTACGCGTCCATTGTCAAGCAATCAACCACCCGATCATTGGCGATGCGATTTACGGGAACGGGCCGAAACACAGCCCTGTGCCAACACTGCAATTACTGGCGCGATCAATAGAATTTCAGTATCAGGCTTCAAAAGACATTATAGATATCGTTGCGCCCCCACCGGGCCATATGATCAAAAATTTATCATTGTGTGGCTATCAGGATTAAGGCGCGCGCTTTTTCGTCGTTTTCGACTGCGCGGATGATGTCTTTGGTGTGTCTTTGCCAAGGCCCAGTTTTTCCGCCGCTGCATCCATAGATTTGGAACTTAGTTCCTGCCATTTCGGCGCACGCGTCCACAGCAAAGCGCAGCGGATATTTTTCTTGGGATATATGCCCTGCAAAACATGGCGATAGGCCGCCATCTGGCCGATGTAAAGACCTTTGGTTTCGGCCTCGGATGATGGAATGTCGCGGTTGCTTTTATAATCGACAATCCAGACATCATCGCCACGTACAACCAGACGGTCAATCTGGCCGTTCAGCTGATGCATATCACCGTTCACTTTTATAAGGCCCGAAATATTAACCTCGGCTTTTGATCCGCTTGCAAAAATAAAGCTGTAGTCGCGATTTTTAAGAACCTTATCAATCTGATCCCACATTTCAGCCTGCTGTTTTGCCGAAAAACCATAGGCCTTTTGCGCCAGATAACGTTTCGCTGTTGCCTCGCGTTTGTCCGGACTGATACGCGGCAAAAATTCGAGCAAATTATGCGTTACCGTACCACGCTTGAATATATCAACTTTCTGATCGGCTTTTTCCAATGGTGATGGATAAAGCTTTTCATTGTCATTATCGGCCGCGTTTTTATCGGCCGCCTGCGAGGGGGTGAAGGAGGGATAGGCCGGCTTTTCAGCTTTGGCGGCAACGCGTGCCCAATCCGGCATAATTGTTTTCTTCTGACGGATATGGGTTTTTACCCCGTCATTCTGCGCTTGCGCTGTTTGCGATGTTCTATAGGTAATTTTATATTTTTCCTGTTCCGCGTCGATTTCTTCGATATCAAGATGATCACCCAGATTTTGCATCAGGCCATCGGACATCATTTTATGCCAGCTGAGGTTACGCATCGTATCACGGTTTTGATGCCCATATACATAGAGGCGATCCGCCGCACGTGTCATCGCGACATATAACAAACGTTTGAATTCATCATCACGTGCATTTTCGATGATGGCTTTTTCACGTTTAAAGATATCGTTTTCCTGTGCTGTCGTCGGCACCCAAAGCGGAACTTTACGATCCCCTTTCGGCCACAACAAACGTGGGCGTGCCGCAATATTGTCAGCCGGAACACCTGTCGTGTCAGGCAGGATAACAATCGGGGCCTCCAGACCCTTTGCACCATGCACCGTCATAATATTGATCTTGGGCTGGTTGGTATCCAACGACATCTCGCGTTTGATTTCAGCCTCGCCGGCCTCCAGCCAATGGATAAAACTTTGCAAGGATGGCGGATGATCTTTTTCGAAACGTTCCAGAGCATTCAAAAATTCGACCATCGGGTCTTCCGCCTCGTTACCAAGGCGCTTATATATAGATGCCAGTCCTGACTTTCCGCTGCCGGGGCTTTCCTTCATCAGGATGTTTGAATAGAAATCGTAAACGCTTTGGGTCTTAAGAGTTTCCGATAAGGCCGCCAGATATTCATAGGTTTTTTTATAAACGGTGTTTTTCTTTGCCCTACTTTCAGCACGTTTTTCCAGTGCCTCCCAAAGGCTGTTTTCACGCCCTAGTGCCAAATCTTCAAGCTGCTGGTCGGTCATACCGATAATCGGTGACTTCAATAAAACAGCTAACTTGTAATCATCTTTGCGGTGCAGCATGACTTCGCCCAGGGCCAGCATGTCTTTGACTGCAATCTGGTCGCTTAGGATCATGCGGTCAACACCGGCAACAGGAATGTCACGGCGCTTTAGAGCGCGGACCATATAATGGATAAACTGTGATCTGCGGCGCACAAGAATCATGATATCGCTGGGTATAATTTCGCGTCCACGCGCATCCAGTTTTTCACCTGAATCCAGCCAGTTTTGAATACGATCTGCAATTTCCTCGGCCAAATCAAGGCTGGCATCTGACAAGTCTTCCATCGTATCCGGGACAGACCAGCTATCGATATCGCCCTTAGAACGCTGACCGGTAACAGGCGGGTTAATTTCAACCAGCGCACTGTGCCCTTCCCTAAAGGATATATGCTTCACATCTTTGTCTTTGTCACCCTTGATACCGTCCGCATTTTCGCCTTGGAATACGGCATCGACAGCATCCAGAATTCCCTGCGTTGAACGGAAAGTGATGTCCATATCGACATCGCGCCATTTTCCACCGGCACCTGTGATCAGTTTTTCAAAGAATTTTTTGCGGTTCATAAATTCGGTCGGGTCCGCACCCTGAAAACTAAAGATGGATTGTTTTTCATCACCGACAACAAACAGTGTTTTGGATTTTGCATTTTTCTTGTCTGCCAGCATTCCCGTCATCAGTGCTGATACGATGCGCCATTGCTCGGGGCTTGTATCCTGTGCCTCATCAACCAGAATATGTTTCAGATCGCCCGGCATTTTTTTCAATGCCCAATCCGCCTTGGTTTCATCACGCATCAACGTTGCAGCCTTATCAATCAGATCATCATAATCAAGATAGTTTGCGGTCTTTTTACGGCGTTCGTAAGACGTTAGAATGGCATCCCCCAACACCAACAAAGCCTCTGTTCCGCGTGCAACATTTGCGGTTTTTATATCTTCCAGCACAGCCTCGAGGCGCAGGGCCTCTTCTTGCATAATATCACGCGCGTCTTCGGCCTGCTTGGTCGCCAAGGTTTTTCTGATATCCCCTGCCTCGGTCAGGAATAATTTGCAATATTCATCAAACATCAGCGCGCGTTCTTCCACACTGGCATCCAGCCAGATTTCAAGTGTTTCCGCACGCTCGATATCGGTTTTTGATCCGCCCTTCATAAGCTGGACAGCCTGACGCAAATCATGTGTTTTCGGCCCGACTACACCGGCGCTGGTATCATCGCCCATCATCAGTTTTATATCCTGAACCTTCAGCCCCGGTGTTGCATTCAGATATTTATAAACGCCATCTACTGTTTCCTGCAGGCTGCCATGCTCGTTTATAATACGGCGAAAGGCCTTACGATGACTGACAATATCTTTCACAAGTGCGATAAACTGTTCTTCGGCAACCTCGGGGGTAATCAGCTTAACAGCCTTGGCCAAGGCTGACGTCGGATCATCCTGCGCCGCGTTCAAAACTTCGGCCTGGGCGTTGCGCAATATATTATAGGCGTCTTCTTCGTCCATCACCTTGAACGATGGCGGTACGCCGGATTCGATCGGAAACTTCTGGATCAGGGTTTGCGACAATGAATGGATCGTCTGGATTTTAATACCTTCAGGCGCCTCTAGAAAACGGGTGAATAATTGCCGCGCATGGTTGCGCATGGCTTCATCCGGCTTCTTACCCGTCAATTTTTTCAAACTTTTATCCAGATCGGCATCGCTGCAAATTGCCCAGCCGCTCAATTCGCGCCGGATACGTTTTTGCATCAGGGCCGCAGCCGCAGTTGTAAACGTCACGCACAGAATATCTTCGGGGGCATTCCCCTCCAACAACAAACGCAAAACGCGATCGGTCAAAACTTTGGTTTTGCCTGTCCCCGCATTCGCCGTCAGCCAGACACTGGCCTCGGGGTCTGATGCCGTCCGCTGAACCTTATCCGGATCAAGGGCCGAAGCATTAAATGTTTTCTTTTGTGAACTCATTTTTTAGGCCCCCGCGGTTTTTTGCGTTTTTGACGTCCGGATGTTGCCTTTTCGACTTTCTCGCTCAGATTCTTACCCATGCCATGCCCCCATTCAAAACTGCGGCTCAGGTGATCATACGGCAGATATCGCGGCATAACGCCCGGGCGCGGCGTCACCAGATAAGGGTTATTTTCATCGGCGAAGTGGGTCAACAATTTTGTCAGCCCTTCCAGTGCCTCGGCCTGCAGCCGTTCGACGTCTTCGATACGTGTAATCTGACCACCCGGGCGACCACCGGATAATTTCCAATATTCAAGGGCCCCGACACCTTTGGCATCGATCCCTTCAAAACCACCGGACATGGCAATCAGCGCTTCCAGTGTTAATTGCGGTGAAAGCCCGCTGTCGATATCCTTTTTAGAGGGGATGCCACCTGTCTTGTAATCAATAATCGACAGCGTGTCGTCCATCCATTCGTCAATTCTGTCTGCAATGGCAGTCAGTACGAAACGGCCCTTTTCGGTATCCAGATTCATTCTGCCCGGAATTTCGGTTTTCAGGGTTTTCGAAAACTCCTCCCGTCCGGTTTCATATTCAACGAACCATTTGGCCATACGTTCGAAACGCGGCCACCAGAAAGCACGCACAGACGGATTATCCATGCGCTGTTCAAACGCCTTTTGTCCGATTTCAAGCAGTTTTTCTTCTGCGTTTTTCGGCATTTTATCAGGATACTGGCGTTTGAATTCGTCTAAAGCCTCATGAATGATATTTCCACGCTCGGCAAAGCTGGGATCTGCATCAATCGGATCTTTGGGATAAAGTTTTAAAACATGACGTGCATACACCGCATAGGGGTCACGCAATAATTGTTCAATTGCAGACACTGAAAAACGGCGCGGGCGGAATTTTTCCGGCGGCATCGGCGCTGGCGGGTCAATTGGCTGAACCTTCGACGGGCGATGCAGGGCTGCATTAATTTCAAGCACCTGTGATTTCGGGTTCAGCTTGTCAGCTATCCCTAAGCCTTCCAGCAGCATTTCAAGGCGCGTCAAAAACGGTGAGGCAACAGCAGGCGCATTCCCTGAACGTTCACCACGTGTCAATGTCGTGTTTTTATTGGATACACCCTGTACAAAATCGAAGGCCGCATAACCGATTTCTGTTTCAATCGGCGACAATCCCAATTGTTCGCGCAAGGCCGGCGACAGCCAGAATTTTTCACGCTGTTTTCCCGGCCAATTGGCCTCGGTCAGGCCTGCTACAATATTCAGGTCCGAGCGAAATAAATGCGCCTTGTCAGGCTGAACGATGCGGATACGCGGGTGTGTTTCCGATTTATGCTTCGCATCGCGCACATAAAATTTAATAATTTCGGTATAATCAGTCCCGGTCATGTCAGGCAGAATATCGCCTGCATTCAAAAGATGGGTTAAAAGGCGCTGAGCCTCCAATCCTGTCGGCCCCGCCCATAAGCTGTCCGCACCGGGAACTTCTTGTGTTTTAGCCATAGCCTCCATAATACGTATATGGGCTGATAAAAGCTCTTTAAATGGAACAGGCTCTTTCGATGCCATTAGCTTTTGATCGTCTTGAATAGCGGTTTCAAAATCTGCCAACCAAGCAGACAGTTCCTGATGCGTTTTTTCAAATTCAACTTTGCGTTCTTCCGATCTAAGACGTCCGGACACCGCATTAAAGGCAGCGCTCAAAGATTTTTTCATGCCTGAAAAACCGGGCCAGGGGCGTGGGCCGCGCAAGACCATATCCTCAAGAATTTCGGCTTGTTCACGGGCATTTTGCGCCGTCTTGCCCAAGGCCGTATAGGGCGATTTCAAAGCCTCCAACAACGGAATGGGCGCCAAATCGCTGACGGCCATTTCAGCACTATAGAACATAAAACGGCCCAATTGCGTTTCGATAAGTGACCCGCCCTCCTCGGGGCTGACACTGACATTCCAATACTGCATGCGGGCGGCAACCCTGTTTGCCAGATCGCGATCCGGTGTAATCAGCGTTGCGGTTGTATCGTCTTTTTCCAGCATTTCGCGTAGCTTCAAGGCAATGACACTGGATTCTTCCTGCTGCGTTCCTGCAACGATCATGTCCATACCGGTCAAAGCGATGGGGTCGATTTCATGATCTTTCGGCTCATTCTTTTTCGCCAGCGGTGAGCCTTTGGGAACAACTTTGTTTGATGGTCGCAATTTCGATTTATCAAACAGCACCAGATCTTTCCATTTGTGTGTTGTGTTTGATGGTCGCATGGCCTCGCGCAGCAGTTTCAAACGTTCCTTCGCGCGTTGCGAGTGGGTCGATGGTGTAGTCCCGAACCAATATTTGATATCCTCGCGGGACACTTTCATATCATCCAGCAGTTTTTTGTGCGCATATTGGGGGTGGGAATGGCCGATGGTCTCCCAGCTTTTGCCCATTTCCAGATCCAGCCCCTGGAATAGGATACGCACATTCGGGCCCTGCTTATGGGCCAGCGTTTCCAGCAAACCGGCCGTGCCTTTGGATACGCGGTGGAAACCGCCGAAAATCAGCGGGTGTTTTATCGGGTTCTTTTTGGCATGCTCGCCAATCAAGCCCAATACTTTTTCCTGCCGTTCAACACGATCCAAAACGCCAAGGTCTTTTTTAATTGCCGGCCAGATGTCGGTGACAATTTTCAAAATATTGCGCGTTTTAACCAAGTCACCCGGGAAATCTTCGGCATCCAGTTCTGACAGTTTTTTAAGCGGTACATTTGCTGCATGTAATTCGTCAATAAAACCTGCCAGCTCGCGCGCCAAACCAATAGCCGTACCCAGCGAGTCTGCCGTTTCGGGGTGTTTCAGAATTTCGCGGGCCAGATATAATTCACGATCCAGCTTTGAAACGGCAGGCGGCAGGTTCATCGCCTTTTCAACCAGGTCTTCATCGTTGGCGAAACGCAATGCCAGAACATCATCGTCAATGGCATCCAGCGTCAGAATTTCAGGCATAACCATCGGTTTACCGCCATTCAAATCCTGTAATTTTTCTTTAAGAAGGTCGCAAGACAAACGATCGGGCAACACAATTCCATAGTTTTTCAACTGCAACGGATTAAGTGTCGATTCCGATATCAGGCGGCGCGCCAGCATATCAAGAAAGTCAAAATCCGACGGAATGTTATAAAAATAAGCCGTCATGGAATACCCTGTTTATGAATATTCCTATGTGTAGCTTTTTTAGACAGAGTCTGTCAATATATATGTCGAATTTCCAAAGTGCATATTTTCCCTAGACCTCGCCCACGAAAGTCTTTATTTTAAGATCAGTTCGATAATAATAAAGCAGTGCAATCATGGCAAAACAACGTCCACTTTCCCCCCATTTACAGGTTTATAAACCGCAACTGACGTCGATGATGTCAATCATGCACCGTATCACAGGCTTTGCATTGGCCGTCGGCCTGATTGTACCAACCTGGTGGCTGGTGTCTGTGACACAGGGGCCTGATGCCTTTATGCAGTTTCAAGAATTCATGCGCGGACCTGTCGGCCTGTCCCTGTTGGCCGGATGGGCATTTTCGCTGATTTATCACCTTTTAAATGGTTTGCGCCATTTGATGTGGGATACGGGACGCGGGTTGACATTACCCGAAGTTTACCGCAGCGGCTGGCTGGTTATTCTGGGCAGCGTTATCGTTACGGCTGCTCTGCTTTATTCTGCTTATAACTAAGGGACACAAAAGATGCCTTATATTCAAGATAACGAAAAATCGATCCGCACACCTTTGGGGCGCGCACGCAATCACGGCAGCGCGCAGGGCGGTACACATCACTGGTGGATGCAGCGCATCACATCTATTGCCTTGATCCCGCTGGTGATCTGGCTGTTGTCCTGTCTGGATTGTCTACTGACCCCGTCATTTGAACAAACCGTCATGTGGCTGAACAATCCGTTTGTGGCTGTGACCATCGCGTTATTTGTTATTGTCGGGTTTTATCATGCATCAACCGGGATTCAGGTTGTGATTGAAGATTACATCCACTGCAAATCAGCCAAAATTACAGCCCTGATGCTGACCCATTTCACGTTCTTTGCAATGGCGGTGGCTTGCCTGTTTTCACTGCTGGTGATTAATTTTAAAACCAACCCGTTTTCAATTCCGATGCAAGAGGTAGGAATAATAGAATGAGCGATCAAAAAGTAACCCCCGCATATGAAGTCATTGACCATTTTTACGACGTCGTCGTCGTCGGCGCTGGCGGCGCAGGTTTGCGTGCCACCTTCGGCATGGCGGAAAAGGGTCTGAAAACCGCCTGTATTTCAAAAGTATTCCCGACCCGTTCGCACACGGTTGCAGCGCAGGGCGGCATATCGGCAGCCCTTGGGAATGCAGGTGAAGATGACTGGCGCTGGCATATGTATGACACCATTAAGGGGTCGGACTGGCTGGGCGATCAGGATGCGATCGAATATATGTGTAAGGAAGCCATTCCTGCCATTTACGAGCTGGAACACCAGGGCGTGCCGTTTTCACGCACAGCCGCCGGTAAAATTTATCAGCGCGCCTTTGGCGGGATGACCACGCATTTCGGTGAGGGCACCGCGAAACGCACATGTGCCGCCGCCGACCGTACGGGTCACGCGATTTTGCATACTCTGTATCAACAATCGCTGCGTCATAAGGCCGAATTCTTTATTGAATATTTCGCAATGGACCTGATCATGGATGATGATGGGTCTTGCCGCGGTATTTCCGCCTGGAACCTTGAGGATGGCACATTGCATCGTTTCTTTGGCCATCAAACTGTATTGGCAACGGGCGGCTATGGCCGTGCCTTTTTCAGCTGTACATCTGCCCATACCTGCACCGGTGACGGAAACGGTATGGTTGCACGCGCGGGATTAGCCCTGCAGGACATGGAATTCATTCAATTCCACCCAACGGGCATTTATGGTGCCGGCTGTCTGATGACAGAAGGTTGCCGCGGTGAAGGCGGATACTTGACGAATTCCGAAGGTGAGAGATTTATGGAGCGTTATGCACCATCCGCCAAAGACCTTGCATCCCGTGATGTCGTATCACGATCTATGACGATTGAAATCCGCGAAGGCCGCGGCGTTGGTAAGAAAAAAGACCACATCCATCTGCATCTGGAACATCTGGACCCTGAAGTTATTCACCAGCGTCTGCCGGGTATTGCCGAAACGGCGAAGATTTTTGCCGGTGTTGATGCTACCAAGGAGCCGATCCCTGTTCTGCCGACCGTCCATTACAATATGGGCGGTATTCCAACGAACTACAAAACAGAAGTCGTCAACCCAACCGCATCTGACCCACACAAGGTTGTGCCCGGTCTGATGGCGATTGGCGAGGCAGCTTGCGTTTCCGTGCATGGTGCGAACCGTTTAGGATCGAACTCGCTGCTGGATCTGGTTGTCTTTGGGCGCGCTGCTGCACACCGCGCAGCCGAGCTGGTTAAACCTGGCACGCCGCATAAGCCTGTTCCGAAATCAAATGATGACTTCGGTATTGCACGCCTTGATAAATTGCGCCATGCCAAGGGCGGCACATCGACCGCTGAACTGCGCGCTGATATGCAAGACACAATGCAAAGCCATTGTGCTGTTTTCCGCACTGACGAAACCCTGAAAGAGGGCTGCGACAAGATGCAGAAACTGTGGGCAAAACAGGATGACCTGTCTGTCACCGACCGCTCAATGATCTGGAATTCGGATCTGGTTGAAACGCTTGAACTGGAAAACCTGATGGCAAATGCTGTGACCTCGATCGAGGCCGCACATAACCGTAAAGAGTCCCGCGGCGCCCATGCGCACGAGGATTATCCCGATCGCAACGATGATGAATGGATGAAACACACCATTATTCGCATTGATGAAAAAGGTAAAACCGATATCTCATACCGCCCTGTCACTTTGACAACAATGACGGACGAGGTCGAGGCCGTTCCACCGAAAAAGCGTGTCTACTAACATATTTTAATTGACATAATGCCAAATATCTGCTAGATTTATCTTGTTATTTTCATACAGGAGATCCATGCGATGGAGCAAAAATCTTTAAAAGAGATGTTTTCACAAAAACATGATGGGAACTATCGTTTTTATTCTGCCGTCAGCTGGGAAGAAGACGGTACCAAACAACAATTGGCCGCTTTCGAACATAAACACAACGAATACAGCATTATCAAAAAAATCCGTAAAAAAGGTGTCGAGCCCGAATTTGCCCTAGTCGCCGCAAAGGTGTCTTTTGACGAAGCTGACAAAGAAATCATCCGATATAGCCGTGAAGTTTTTGAGGAAAACCGCAAAATGAACGCGGAAATGAGAACCCTATCTTAAGATTTTATACTTTAACGGAAACAGAATGACCGAGACATTTGACCAAAAGCAGTTAAAAGATATGTTCGAGGCCGCCACTAACAAAAGCGGTCTCAGCTATCGCTTAGGGCGTCAAAAGCCTGACGAAAGCTGGGTACAATATTCTGCCCAGCAAAAGGATGACGGCAATTATCGCCTGATCGAAAAACAACTGCCTTTCGGTGAAGACCATGTTCTCTGCGACACGTATCGTGTTTTTTCCGATGATAAATCACCCGAGAACATCAAACGTACAATCGCTGCGCTTGACCATATCTCTGAAATGGAATCCGAGGAAAGGCATAAAAAACTGGATGCTTTTTTGGCCCTTGTAGATTCAGAACTGGAAAGACGTTCAAGAGGCTACAAGCCCGCAAAAAAGCCATCAGCTTAAATACATTTAAAACGGAACTGATTCGTTTTTGTGCTTTGGCAGCTTTTTCCAAGACCTACATATAGTGGCCACTCCACCACCGAAACCGAAAATATAGTATGTGGCAAGAATTTAGCCGTTTTTACTAGCATAGCGCTTGACTTGCATGCCCTTGGGTCATATACAATAAGGCCGGATAGTAAGTGACACTAAACCGGAAAAGGACACGATAATGTCTAATATATCTTCTCTTGATACCATCCCCGTTTTTGACCTGAATGATTATGCCCGCGATAAGGAAAAATTTGCGGAAGAATTCGGCCAGGCTTTCCATGATTACGGCTTTGTCCGTTTGAAAAACCACGGCATTCCGGAAGATACTCTACAAGCCGCCGAAGATGTGACACGCCGCTTTTTCCAATTGCAAGATATTCAAAAAGTGAAATATTCATTTCCCGAGCATGACTTCCAAGTCGGCTTTACAAAAAATAATGAAATGGCAAACGGCCAGACCGAAGCGGACCTGAAAGAATATTTCATGGTCTGCCGCGACCACCGCCGTAATGCCGACAGCGAAACACCTGAAACACCCGCCATTAATGAGTTGCCAGATTTTCAGGATAAAACCTACGATCTTTACTATGCTTTCAATGACCTGGTCGCGCGGGTTTTACAACCGTTGGCCCTGCACATGGGTGAAGATGAAAACTGGTTTGCAAAGCGTAACGACAAATCTGAAGATATGATGCGCATGATCCATTACCCGTCAGGTGGGAATGCATCAAGCCACACAGACATGAGCCTTTTGACAATTTTGCGCGCTGAACAGCCCGGCTTGTTTGTCACTGCACGCAACGGTCAGGAACTGCCTGTTGTCGCCAAGGAAGGCGAGCTGATTTTGAACGGTGGCAAAGCCCTGGCCGGCCTGACAAACAATTATTTCAAACCGTCTTACCACCGTGTTGAAGTCATTTCGGACAAGCCGCGTCAGACAATCGTTTATTTCTCGCACCTGAACGCGAATACGATGTTGGATACGGTCGAGAAATTCCGTGATTATGACGGTGGTTTGGAACAGGAAAGCTGGTATCAACGCCTGTCGACGTTCCCGATCAATTACCGTCAGTATTCGATCGAACGTCTGGCAAAGAACTTTGCACATAAGCAAAAGGCGACATCAAAAGAAGCCGCCTAAGAATCAGGATATTTTTGCAGATATGTCAGGTTTGGCAACTGCCGTGCTTTGATTGCGATCAAAGATTTCATAGCCGATCTTGATCTGCAGAGACGCCAGGTTTTCAAGGTTCGGCGCAACAGAAATATTGTTAACGCCCACCTCCGTTAAATCCATGGCTGTTTGAATTTCAGCGCCTTGTGCCCCGCAGAGGTCAATTTCCATTTCCGGATTAATTTCGCGGGCGATGGCACAGACGTTTTTAATATGATCCATTACCTCGGGCGCCATTTTCTTGAATGGATCAAAACCGTATTTATCCATATATTTCCCGCGCGCATGCAGATCATCCCGGCCAATCCCCAACACCTGCTGGGTCAAATCGTTTGTTCCGAAACTTATAAAATCGCAATGCGGTAAAATTTCGCGCGCATTATTACAGGCATCCAACGTCTCGATCATCACTCCGAACTGATATTCTCCCTTTGCGTTCATTTCTTCATATTCAGCCTTGATCATCTCTTTCGTCTTCAGGGTGTCTTCACCTGTTCTGATCGAAGGCATAATTATCTGCACAGGCCTGTAACGCCAATTCGGAACATCCTCGGCCTCCTTAAGAATGGCGTGAATTTGCATACGATAGAGCTCGGGCCAGCGATCTAGGGCCGGGCCGCCCTGAACATCCATGCGCCCGTATGTCTCATGGAATTGATTTTGTTCTTTCTTGGTCATGAATTCCTGAGGCGAAAAATCAAATAAACGCATTTTGACAGGATAGTCCAGATCCATATGGCGAAGAATTCTGTTATAATCCGCTCTTAACACTTTCCCCAACAAAAGGTAATTTTTGATCTCGTGACGCCCTAACAGAATCTTTTTAATAAGCCGTCTCTGGTCTTCATTTCCAGACACAAGCTGTTCACTTCGTACCAGGCCGATCCCTGCTGCCAGATTCAGGTTTTTATCACCAGCCGCACTGACATTGGCCTTAACGCCCAAAAAAGGTATGTTTTTTTGCGCCGCGAAATCACGCATACATTCCTTAAAAGATAACATCCGGTTCTGGTTTTTATTGTCCAGCGCCATATCAGGCATGTTGCATTCATCCCGGCTTAAGAAAGACTCCACGATTTCCGGTTTTGAAACAATGCCGTTTCCTGAAACACGGATAATTACGTCCTGTCCGCTTTTGACCTCTTCCCCGTTTATCTGAACCTGATTTTCCGCAAAATATGGGGGCAGATCGCATTTGGCCAATTCGTTGAACGCCTGTTTTCGCCCTTCCGGCACATCTGGTTTCAGGCCGAATATACCTGATACATTATTAGCCTCACACAGGAAGGAAAGATGCGAAGCCAGATATGTGCTGCATAAAACAATCCCGCCCAGACGCCCTTGTTCCAGTTCCTCTATGATGTCAGGGTCATAGTTCTGCATAAATAATATAGGCGGATTTTCCTCGCTTTCGGGCCAATTTCTGACATCCTCGAGACTGAAAACAGCCTTTCCGGATTTCGTCATCCCGTTACCTGCGAAAAAATCACCTGTTTTTTCATCGTCACGGCATTTCAAACCCATTACTTTGTTGTCAATCGCCTTCGAAATTTTTGACAGCTGTTCCCGTTCATCCGACAGGGCTTTGTCCGCAGGAATGACACCACTCGTCCATGCTTCAAATCCACCTACATCAAGGGTTTTTTCAAATTTTGATTGAAAGTTTGCAGCCTTTTCCGCATCAATTGTTTCAGGTAGGTTTAAATCGCATAATAAATTTAAAAGCCGGCGGAAACTATTGGTCGCTATGGTTTCAAAAATGTCTTCTTCGTTCTCAGCCCCTCTGTAGAGAAACTTATCCAGTGCTTTCAACTCACGTTGGGATACAAACCCTGTTTTACTGCGCGGGTCCCGCAGCGTTAGATAAGCAGCATCATTTACAGCAAGATTTAAGCCTAAAGAAAGAAAAAGTACATACGGCAACGTTGCATCCGGATGCTTACGATCATGCCAGGCATAAACTTCGGCGCCCATTTCATGACCTGCTCCCCCATGATCCAGGATCAAGGCATCAAAATGTGCATCGTCATCATGGTCCAGAATTTTCTTAAGATTATACCCTGACTGAATTCCCCTGATCGTAATGTTGGCAAGGCCCAGATCTTTTAAACGCCTTGCTATGGATTTGGCATAGTTTTGGACGGCCTCATCATCCTGAACAATCCCAATCACGATTTCGTGGTCGCGGTTTTTTCCTGCATCCACGAAGTTTTTTTGCAAATCGGTCACAATGCCCCCATATTGTCACCTACAGTATACAAAAAAGCTCTTAAGAATATGTAAATTTTTTTTGTGTTTTCAGGCGCTGTTCGAAAAGCTATAGTATAAGAAAAATAACTCGGTATCTTGAAAAATGGTTCAGCTTACACTTCCAAAACATTCCAAAGTAAACGCCAAAGGCAAAACCTATGACGCGCCCGAAGGGGCGACAAATGTCCGCGCCTTTGAAATCTACCGCTGGTCGCCGGATGATGACATAAATCCGCGCCGTGATACCTTTAAAATTGATATGGACGAGGCGGGCACAATGGTTCTGGATGCCTTGATCCACATTAAAAACAACGTTGACCCGACACTGACATTCCGCCGCAGTTGCCGCGAGGGAATTTGCGGATCATGCGCCATGAACATCGACGGCACAAATACGCTTGCCTGTCTGAAGCCGATTGACGAATGTAAGGGTACCGTCAAAATCAATCCGTTGCCGCATATGCCTGTCGTCAAGGATTTGGTGCCAGACCTGAATCACGTCTATGCGCAATATGAAGTGATTGAGCCCTGGATGAAGACATCCAGTCCTGCCCCTACCAAAGAACGCCTGCAGAGCCCCGAAGATGCCGACAAGATGAACGGTCACGATGGTAAAGGCCCTGCCGCCTGTATTTTATGTTTTTGCTGTTCGACATCCTGCCCGTCTTATTGGTGGAATGGTGACCGCTATCTGGGTCCTGCCGTATTGCTGCAGGCCTACCGCTGGCTGATTGATACACGTGATGAAGCTAAAGGTGAACGTCTGGACCAGTTGGAAGACCCCTTCCGCCTATATCGCTGCCACACCATTATGAACTGCACAAAAACCTGCCCAAAAGGCCTTAATCCGGCCAAGGCGATTGCAGAAATCAAAAAAATGATGGTTGCACGCCAGCACTAACCGCCAATGGATGATCAATTCTACATCCCTGCTCTTTTTATAATTGCAGGTATAATCGTCCTCGCCATTATTATAAAATTCGCCAGCGCGCCGCGATATCCCTATGTTCCAAGGCGCCTATTATCCCCCGCCGAACTCAAGTTTTTTCGAACACTCGAAGCGCTGATACCAGAGGACTTGCGATTATCTTTAAAACCAAGGCTGGGCGATATTATTGATGTCGACTATGTAGTCAAAGAAAAGGATTTCAAATGGAAAGGCCGCTATGGCGCACTGATATGGTCAAAACACCTCGATTTCGTGATCTATGATCCGGTCGTTAGCGAGGTTGTTTTATGTATTGAGCTTGATGACAAATCACATGATACAAAGGAGGCCCGCGAGCGCGATAAGTTCAAAGACAAAGCCCTTGAAGCCGCCGGAATTCCCCTTTTACGCATCAAATGCAAAGCCCATTACGACAGCACCGCTATCGCCAAAAAGCTTAAACCTTATCTGGATTAACCATATTTTTTATTTCTGCCCATATCCGGCATTTCATCTGTCAGATTGGCTTTTGCAATTTCATACAAATTACGCATCGCGCTTTGATCATTATCCCAAAGCTCGGCTTTGTGAACATGCACTTCCAGCAAGGCAACATTTTCATCATCCTTACCTTCAGGGAACCAGGCTGCGACAAACGGGTTCCAAAAACGATCTATCAATTCTTGATCGCGAATAACGCGCCCAAGTCCTGAACATGAAACATAGCTGCTGTCATCTTCATCTGAAAAAGTAACGCATACCTCGCGTTCATTTTTAACTTCATCAACTTTGTGGGCATCGCGCTTTGTAAAAAAGAAAAGCGTGCCATCGAAACTGTCCTGCACAACCCCCATAGGGCGCGCGCGAAGGTCTTGGCCATCGTGGCTGATCAGCATCGCAGTTTTAAATTCTTCAATATGAGACCAAAGATCATTGGATTGTTTTTGTGAAATCATTATTTTTCCTTTCGTTTCATACTACAAACAGATCTGTCGCGCCATCGTTCCGCGGAACTTTTCATCTGCCAAAATGTATGGATAAACACAGAAAAAAAACTAAGGAGTTTAAAATGTTTAAATCAACAAAACTATTATCTGCCGCTGCGGCCATTGCTTTGATGTTTGCTGCCGGCTCTGCAAATGCTTATACAACTTATCAGTACACCTATTACGATAAAGACGGTGACGGCTTCATTGAATCGAACGAATTCGACACTTACGCCTATAACACATTCGATATGGACCGCGACAACCGCATCAATAATGATGAATGGACGTATTACACCCGCACAACAACGACAACCGAACCGACAATCGATTATAAAACATTCGATGTTTGGGATGTGAACAGTGACCAGTATCTTGATAATGACGAGATGAGCACATTCGTCCGCGAAACAAAATACTATACTGTTTACGATGTCGATAATTCGAACACGATTGATATGGATGAATATGCCCGCTATCAGTTTAACATGTACGACATCAACATGGATGGTACCATTACAGCCGATGAATGGATGGCCGTCAGCAAATAATTTATTCCCTTAGGGGAAGAATGATGCGGCCCCCGTCAAAAGGGGCTGCATTTTTTTGTGCAGCAGATTATAATCCTGAACATGAAAATATTTGTTTATGGCACATTAAAGCGCGGCTTTCGAAACGATCATTATTTAAAAACAGCACAATTTATCGATAGCGTCGTCACCGCTGACGCTGTTTTTAGAATGGTTGAATATCCCTCAGGACAAAAACCGGGCTCAACTTACCCTGCCCTGGAGACCGGCGGGCAATCCAGAATAAGCGGCGAGCTTTATACAATTACACCCGCAATATTAAAGGAGCTGGATATACTTGAAGAAATCAATATCCGCTATATCCGTAAAACAATAGAACTTGAAAATCACGGTACAGCCCAGGCTTACATTTCCATTGATACGGAAAAACCGATGACTCAGGCGCAAAACATTGTTAAAACAAATAACATTCTGACCTTTACGAACAGGAACTGACATGTCCGAAAAAGCTGTAGAAAATGCAAAAGCCCAAATCCTGAAATTAATCGGCCCACGCAGACCAACACTGGCGCTGATGTTGGGATCGGGCCTTGGCAGTTTGGCGGATCAGGCTGAAAATGCCGTTGAAATATCCTATTCTGATATTGACGGTTTTCCTGTGCCCAGCGTTGCCGGACACGATGGCAAAATGGTTTTCGGCACACTGAACGGACGCGACGTCCTGTTTTTGAAGGGCCGCGTCCATGCCTATGAAACCAGCGATTTTACCGCCTATAAAAATCTGATCCGCACAGTAAAGGCTTTAGGTATTGAAACCCTGTTTACAACCAGCGCTTCGGGCAGTTTGCATACAGACATGCCGCCCGGCTCAATTATGATGATTGCCGATCACATCAATTTTATGGGCATCAACCCGATGCTGGGGCAGAATGATGATGATATCGGCCCGCGTTTTCCCGATATGGGCGACGCCTGGGGTCGTGATCTGCGCGAAAAAATAATATCAACCGCCAAAGATCAGGGTATCAATCTGCACCAAGGGGTATACATGGCATTTCGTGGTCCCTGTTTCGAAACCCCGGCCGAAATTAAAATGGCCCGTACACTTGGCGGCGATGCTGTTGGTATGTCGGCCGTGCCGGAAAATATCATTGCCAACCACTGTGGTTTGAAAGTTGCAGGCTGTGCGGTCATTACGAACCTTGGCGCTGGAATGCTGGATGAAAAACTCAGCCATGATCACACACTGGCTGGTGCCAAACTGGCCTATGATAATCTGGTCAAACTGATCACGAATGTCGTTGTTAAGATTTAGGCTTTTTGGCTTTTTTGAGGGCTGATTTTACAGCCGCCATCTTAGGGTCTTTTAAAGCTTTGTAATAATCTTGAAGCTTATAGTTTTTGATTTCTTCGATTGAGGTGATGATTTTATAATCAGATCCGAATTCAACTTTGACGTTCGGACGGATAGTACGCATTTTTTTATCAAGAGCATTTATTCTTTTATTAAATTCATCTTTTTCAATTTTATTGTCGGAATAGCGCATATCGCGCTCGATCTCCATAATTTCATTTTGTAGCACCATAAGCGCCAGTACATCATCGATACGACCGGATACTTCCTGTCCTGCCATATTTTCCATGCTGATTTCTTTTTTAGCTGTACGTTTGATACGGAATCTATCGAATTTTTTGCCCAGTTTCCCACCTGCATCGACAATTTCATCACCGAAAATAAGATAGGTGAAAAGCGCAATACCCGTTGCATCCAGAAAAACGCCCATGCCGGCAAGTCCGGCCAGGACCCCAAGCGCACCGGTAGATTCCCCGCCATTTTTTCGCAATTGCGAAGACTGTACGAAATCAACGTAGATGTCCGTTACGGATTTATTTTCCATGCGTTTTTCTGATTGCATATATAACTCCAAAATTCTTGCGTATGATACCAAATATATTGTTTTATGTCAAATATATTTGGCTGTTTTTTTATATGATCAATTGCTATGATCAAGTCATCAGGGGAACACATGAAAATTTCTGAATTTATAAAGTCCGAAAACTATAATGAACGCACGAGCGATCAGATCGATATGCTGATTTTGCATTATACGGCAACACGCGATGCCGATGAGGCCGTACGCATCATGACAGACCCCAAACGCGCCGTCAGCGCGCATTATCTGGTTTGCGAAGACGGCCGCATCATCCAACTGGTTGATGAAAAACACCGCGCCTGGCATGCGGGCCAAAGCTTTTGGCAAGGCTGCACGGACATAAATTCACGTTCAATCGGTATAGAAATTCAAAATCTGGGTCATGATGGCGGATGCCCCCCCTATCCCAAGGCCCAGATGGATGCCGTTCGAAAATTGTGCAAAGACATTATTTCGCGTCATCCGATCCCGCCTGAAAATGTATTGGGCCATTCCGATGTTGCACCTGATCGCAAAATCGATCCGGGCGAACATTTCCCATGGCAAAAACTGGCACGCGCAGGCATTGGCCGTTGGCCCAAGGGAAAAGTACGCGAGGAATTCAATACGGCTAGTCTGGATGATCTGCTTTTGAAAATGGGCTATGATCCGAATGTTAAACCGGAAGAACGGGCCCGCGCCTTTTATATGCATTTTTATCCGCAAGGCATTGGTAAAGATGCCGCCAAAGCCGAACGTATCGCCATGCGCCGCGCCAAAAAATGGCTTGATTTTTCGTAAATACCCTCTATTGTCATGATCGCAGAGAGCCGGATGGCCGCGGCATTTATGTCGAGGAAAGTCCGGGCTCCATAAAGACAAGAACGCCGGCTAACGGCCGGGCGGCGCAAGCCGACGGACAGTGCAGCAGAAAGTAAACCGCCTGTTTTCAGGTAAGGGTGAAAGGGTGGGGTAAGAGCCCACCGCGCTTTTGGTAACAAAAGTGGCACGGTAAACCCCGTTCGGAGCAAGACCAAATAGGAATACCGTGATTTATGATCAGACGGGTCTTTACGTCAGGTATTCGGGTAGGTCGCACGATGGTATTAGTAATAATGCTACCAGATGAATGGTCATCACGCCTTTGGCGTACAGAACCCGGCTTATAGGCTCTCTGCTTTTTCTTATCCCAAATCTATTTTTATTGACATAATAAATTATTTTTGCTATGATTTTTAAAATTTAAGGATATTTTACATGAGTAAGCACATGACATACAAAATGGTGGATGATTATAAAATCAGCATCTATGAGAAAATTCCTTATGACACGGGCTACAGCAGTATCCCACAAGTTCGCGTTTATGATTTTCTGAATATGCAGACATATATATATTCAATGCATGGGGATAACAGACAACCGACAACACCCCAAAATATTAGCGATCTTGACAGCCTTGAGGGCGCACGTCTGGCATATGAAGAATTAAAAAAACAGGGCGGAAAACCGCCGGAAATTAATTTTCCTGAACAACATTCACGAAAAACACACAGGGGATCGCTAAGCCCTCTTGCGGGCCGCAATCCGGGAATATAGGCAAAAGGAACATGAAATGACAGAACATACTTATGAATTGCTAAATCAAAACCACACCCGCGAAGAATGGCTTGAAGATGGACAGCCGAGACGTCGCGTTTATGACTTCAAAAACCATATTGTTTATCGTGATGAAATTGAAACTGCGAAGGACCCACATTCACAAGACCCGCGCAAGCGTTTTGAAAACTATGTTGCACCTGACCGCATTAAAAATGCGCATCAAAAGCATTTGGAAATGGGCGGCGACCACATGCCGGCCACAGTAACACGGCGCAGAGCATGGAAACCACCATCACGTTGATAAAATAACCATATTCAAAAAAGCCCGCGGAAAGCGGGTTTTTTTATTGCCAAAATCCTAGTTTACCCATTGACGCCCATAATATCCCATGGTATTCCATTAGATACCAACAAGAAATACTGATTCGGCAAAGCAATCAGCCGCATTTAAAACTCCAAGTTGGGGGAGCAAGAAGCGAGGGAAACCTCACAATACTGGCGCAAGCCACCAAACCGACCACGTGTCCACAACAACCACGTTCAAGGTTTTAGAATACGCCGCCATGAAATTTGACGGCACACATATGGGGAGAAGGAACCGGGGGAAGACTTAAAGGAACTATAAAAAGCATGGCATTGTTTTTATCAACATACACCAACAAGGTAGATAAAAAAGGCCGCGTTTCCGTTCCTGCCCCGTTCCGCTCCGCCTTATCCTCTCAGGAATTTCAAGGCATTATCGTTTTCAAATCTTCAAAATATGACGCATTGGAAGGTTTTGGCATGGACCGCATGATGGACATGTCCGAACGCCTTGATACATTCGATATGTTTTCAAACGAGCAAGATGATCTGGCCAGCCTGATTTTCGGCGAGGCCCGCCAGCTGCCCTTTGACGGCGACGGACGTATCATCCTGCCGTCCGATCTGGCCGAATTCTGCGGCATAACTGATCAGGCCGCCTTTGTCGGGCTTGGTAAGAAATTCCAGGTCTGGGCTCCGTCACTGTTGGAAGACCGTTTACAGTCGGCCCGCCGCGATGTTAAAGATAAGGGACTGACGCTGCCATCACAGAAAGGCTGAAACCGTGACCCTATTGCATGACGAAGGCCATATCCCCGTTCTTATGAAAGACGTTCTGGACACTCTGGCCCCGCAAAAGGGCGAGGTCATTGTCGACGGCACATTCGGCGGCGGCGGATATACACGACATATATTAAATGCCTGTACTGATTGTCACGTCATCGGCATCGATCGCGACCCCGACGCGGTTTCGCGTGGAAAAAAACTGGAAGCTGAAAATCCGAATTTCAAAATGATCGAGGGATGCTTCGGTGATGTTGAAAACCTTTTGGATGAAAAGGTCGATGGTTTTGTTCTGGACCTTGGTGTTTCATCCTTTCAGCTTGATCAGGCAGAACGCGGATTTTCCTTTATCAAGGATGGGCCGCTTGATATGCGCATGTCCCAAGGGGGGCAAAGCGCTGCCGACATCGTTAATACCTTCGAGGAAAACGATATCGCAAATATTCTCTATCAATATGGTGACGAGCGTAAAAGCCGTCGCATCGCCTCCGCAATCGTCAAACGCCGCCATGAAAAACCCTTTGAAACCACTTTGGATCTGGCAAACGTGATCGAGGGTGTATTGGGACGCAAGAAAAAACCCAAAGACAGCCACCCCGCAACACGCAGTTTTCAGGCGCTTCGCATTGCCGTTAACGACGAAATGGGCGAACTGGATCGCGCGATGGAGGCCGCGATAAATATCCTGAAACCGGGCGGACGTTTGGTCGTTGTCACCTTTCATTCCCTTGAAGATCGCCGTGCCAAGACCTTTTTTCGTGAAAAAAGCGGGGATACCCCGCGTGGATCGCGTCATATGCCTATCATCACAGAAAAAAATCAGCTATACTATTTTGAGTGTCCCGAGAGGCGCGCCCGCGCCCCTTCAGATCAAGAAATAAAACAAAATGTGCGTGCCCGTTCGGCCAAGTTGCGTTGGGGGGTTCGCACCGAGCACGAAAGCTGATGATCCGTATTTCTACATTGGTTTGGCTGATATTGTCGATTGTGACCGGCAGCCTACTTTTTAACTTTGGCCAGAAAACCGAAGACCAGCGACATGCCATTGCCCTTTTGGAAAAGAAAATTGATCGCGAACAGCAAAGCCTGAATATACTGCAGGCCGAATGGAGTTATCTGAACCGTCCAGAACGTTTGCGCGCCTTGTCAGATAAACATCTGGATCTGGAACAGATCAAACGTCTTCCACAATTACAGGATGAAGATGTCGACGTAATTTCGGCGCCACCTGAAAAAGAAGAAGGCAAAGACAAACAAAAGTCAGCGAAAACAACCGTTCACAAGGATCAGGGTAAATTTGCCTTTTCAAAGCGACTGGAAGATACGCCGAAACCTGCACCACCGCCGATAAAAACGGACCCTAAAAAATCCGAGAAATCATTTGCAGACGTCCTGCAAAATTTAGGGGGAGAATAATGCGCGGAATTCATCGTCGCATTACGACGCTTCAGGGCGAATATGTACAGAACTTCGAACGCGCGCGCACACGCTTTTTTGCATTGGTGATGTTTTTCTCGCTGGCTTTTCTGATAGTTGTGGGCCGGCTTGTTTATTTAATGGGACCCGGCATTCTGGCCGGTGATCAGATTGTGCAAGTCAGCCAAAACGCGCCCGCACCCAAGCGGGCCAACATTGTTGACCGCAATGGCATGCTGATCGCAACATCCTTGGAAACCAAATCCCTTTACGCTGATCCCAAGTTCGTGAAAGACGCCAAAAAACTGGCTTTTAAAATTGCAGAAATTTTCCCGGGCCTTGATGCCTCAGAACTTGAAAGCGATCTGAATAAAAAAAGCCGCTTTGTCTGGGTTAAACGTCACCTGACACCGAAACAGCAAGCTGCCGTTCTTGAAATCGGTGATCCGGCACTGAATGTACAAACAGAATACCGCAGGGTTTACCCGCAGGACCATCTCTTCTCGCATGTGATCGGCTACACGAATATTGACGGGCAAGGGATCGCCGGGCTGGAAAAATATTACGATGATATTCTGCTATCGGACCAAAAAGATATGGTTTTAAATCTGGATACGGCCTTGCAGGACATCTTGCGCAGTGAAACCCAAAAATCAATGCAGGAATTCAGTGCGATTGGCGGATCGGGCATTGTGATGGATGTGAATTCAGGCGAAATTCTGGCAATGGTGTCCCTGCCCGATTTTGACCCGAATAAACCTGACCCCTCCGATACGACCGCGATGTTTAACCGCAATACGGTTGGAGTCTATGAAATGGGTTCAACCTTTAAGCCTTTTGCCTTTGCTGCCGCGCTTGAAGACAAGGTAACACGTGTGAACAAAATTTACGATGTCAGCGAACCGTTAAAATACGGGCGCTTTCGTATTCGCGATTATCACCCCTATAAACGCCCGATCACCGCAACCGAAGTTTTCATCCATTCATCAAACATCGGCACAGCACAAATGGCTTTGGACCTTGGCACGGAAAAACTGAAAGATTTTTATGATGACCTCGGTTTTTTTGACAAAGTTACGATTGATCTGCCCGAACGCGGCAGTCCAATCCTGCCATCCGTATGGCGCGAAGTGAATACAGTCACAGCCTCATACGGCCACGGTATCGCCGTCAGCCCGCTGCATGTTGTACGCGCGACAGCGGCAATGGTGAATGGCGGCACCCTTCCCTATCCGCATCTTGCACAAAACGCGCAGCATACTGATAAACCGCAAATATCTGTTATCTCGCCGGAAACATCAGATATGATTGCGGGGCTTTTGGCTTTGACCGTTGAAAAGGGAACAGGATCAAAAGCAGCACATCAGGATATATGGGTCGGCGGCAAAACCGGAACATCCGAGAAAATTAGCGCTACTGGACGTTACGAAGAAAAGAAACTTTTATCTTCTTTTGTCGGTGTTTTCCCCGCAGACAACCCGCAGTATGTTATGCTGGTTTCAGTTGACGAGCCCAAAGGCACAAAAAAATCTTTCGGTTTTGCGACAGGGGGCTGGACATCCGCCCCCGTTGTTGGCAAAACCATAGAATATATGAAGCCATCAATGCCATCATTGAATGTTGCGAACAAAAAACCATTTCCAACGTTGGCAGCATTAGAAAAATTTATAACGGAAGAAGACTGAATATTTTAAAGCTACGCGATTTAACCAATATTGACCTGAAGCCAGAACATGAGGATATCAATGTTACGGGCCTTACAGCTGATTCACGCGAAGTTAAAACAGGATTTCTATTCGCTGCCTTTCCCGGCAGCGCGTCTGATGGGCGTGATTATATCGAACAGGCCATAAAACAGGGCGCCTCGGCCATATTAACAACAGACTATCAGAAAAAAATTCCGCAACATATCCCGCTGATCGAAGTCGAGCATCCAAGAAAATATTTCGCACAGATGGCCGCCCGTTTTTACGATCGTCAACCAAAGGTCATCGTTGCCGCGACAGGATCAAATGGTAAAACATCAACCGTGAATTTCTGTCGTCAGCTCTGGCAGAAAATGGGACATACCGCTGCCAGTCTGGGTACAATCGGGATCGATGCGCCCAATCTGAACCATGCGGGCAACATGACAACGCCCGACCCCGTCACGCTGCATGCGGAATTAGCGGAGCTTGAAAGTTGCGGCATATCGCATCTGGCGATGGAGGCATCCAGCCACGGCCTTGATCAATACCGTTTAGATGGCGTGCGATTGAATGCGGCAGGTTTTACAAACCTTTCGCGCGATCATCTGGATTACCACAAAACGATGGAACGCTATCTGGATGCAAAAATGCGTCTGTTTACAGATGTCCTAAAGCCTGACGGCACGGCCGTTTTAAATGCCGATGTTCCAGAGTTTAAAAAGCTGAAAACCGCATGTCTTGCACGCGGCGTCAATATCCTCAGCTATGGTTATAAGGCCGACGATATCAAAATATTAAAACGTGACATTCTTCCCGAAGGGCAAGAACTGACATTAAAAGTTCTGGGCGAAGAATTTGATGTGACGCTGCCTTTGGTTGGCGAATTTCAGGCTTATAACGCGCTCTGCGCTTTGGGGCTTGTTATCGGATCTGATGCAGGCGAGAACCTTCGCCCCTACGAGGCTGTGACATATCTGGAGGCTTTAAACGGTGTGCGCGGGCGCATGCAACGGGTCGGCATGCTGAAAAACGGCGCGGCCATATATGTCGATTACGCCCACACGCCTGATGGCTTGCAGACGGTTTTAACATCACTGCGTCCGCATACGCAAAATAAATTGCATGTTGTTTTTGGCTGTGGCGGCGACCGCGACCGTGGCAAACGCCCGATGATGGGAAAAATTGCGGCCGAACTTTCTGACGTTGCCATTGTAACTGATGATAACCCACGCAGCGAGGAACCATCAGACATCCGCGCCGAAATCATCGAGGATAATAACAGCCTGATTGACATCGGCGGACGGCAAAAAGCTATCGAGGCCGCCATTGCGGGCTTGGAAAAAGGAGATATCCTTGTTATAGCTGGAAAAGGCCATGAACAAGGACAAATCATCGGTAATAAAATCCATCCTTTTGATGATGCCGAGGTCGCAAAAACAATAATCGGAGAAATGGAATGACCACGCTGTGGACCACAAAAGATATTGCCGAAAAAACAGGTGGTACCTGCGATAAAGATGTGAAAATCACAGGCGTTTCAATTGATACGCGCACATTAAAAAAAGGCGATCTGTTCATTGCATTAAAGGGAGATTTCAGCGACGGACACGATTATATCGGTAAAGCCGCAGAGGCTGACGCTGCCGCTGCAATCACCGACCGGGACATTGATGCGGATCTTCCCCTTGTGAAGACGGAAGACACTTTGCAAGCCCTGCGCGATCTTGGCGCTGCGGCGCGCGATCGTTCAAAGGCCTTGCGTTTCGGGGTTACGGGGTCAGCCGGAAAAACGGGTACCAAGGAAATGCTGGGGATTGTTTTAAAAGAATTCGGCAAAACCCATACGTCCGTTAAAAGCTATAACAACCATTGGGGCGTACCACTGACATTATCGCGAATGCCCGAAGATACCGAATACGGTGTTTTTGAAATGGGTATGAACCACGCGGGCGAAATTTCAGACCTTTCAAAAATGGTCCACCCGAACATTGCAATCATCACAACCGTTCTGCCCGCACATATTGAAAACTTTGAGAACGAGGCCGGAATTGCCCGTGCAAAATCGGAAATTGTTGACGGCATGGATAAAGACGGCGTTCTGATTTTAAATGCAGATAACCCGCATTTTGAAACGCTGCAAAAAATCGGACGCGATGCAGGCCTGACAAAAATATACGGCTTTGGTGAAGAAGAAGACGCGGATGCCACAATCACCGATATCAAACTTGCCGCGGATGGCAGTAAAGTCAAAGCCCGCATTTTAGGCGAGGCGGTCAAATTCAAATTATCCATTCCCGGAAAACATATTGCTTTGAATGCTTTGGCTGTTTTAACCGCAATCAAGGCGGCTGGGCTTGACGTTGAGCGCGCAGCAAAAATTCTGACCAAGGCCGAGCCCATCGAAGGCCGTGGACAAAAACTGGAAATCAAAATTGAAAAAGGGCAACCGCCCTTGGTTATTATTGATGAAAGTTACAATGCCAATCCCGAGGCGATGAAAGCCGCCTTCAAGGTTCTGGAGATGGTTGAACCAAAGGGGGACGGTCGCCGCATTGCTGTTCTGGGGGATATGTTGGAACTGGGACCAACAGGCCCTACAATGCATGCCGATCTGGCAAATCCATTGTTAATGGCAAAGGCCGATCTGGTCTTTACCTGTGGCCCGCAGATGGAAGCCTTATTTTCAACACTACCGCCGCCATGGCAGGGCGCACATGAAAAAGACAGTTTTGCCCTGCGTGATCCGTTATTAAATGCGGTCAGACCGGGCGATGTTGTATTGATAAAAGGATCATTAGGCAGTAAAATGGCTTATATCGTCGAGGCACTGCAAGATCTTCGCATTGCTTCATCAACCCGTAAACAAGATGTGGCATAATGCTTTATAACCTTCTGGCGCCGTTGGGCGAAGATATCCAGTTTTTCAATCTTTTCAGATACCTGACATTCCGCGCAGGCGGTGCAATGATGACGGCACTGATCATCAGTTTTTTGATTGGCCCCATCGTTATCCGCTGGCTAAAATCCAGACAAGGTGCAGGACAGCCTATTCGTGAAGACGGTCCTGAAACGCATTTCAAAAAAGCCGGCACCCCCACCATGGGCGGGCTGATGATTATATTTACCGTTATGCTCTCGACCCTTTTGTGGGTTGATCTATCGAACCCCTATTACTGGATTACGATTACCGTTTTCTTTCTATTCGGGGTCATCGGTTTTATTGATGACTATTACAAATTAACTGGCGGGTCGCACCTTGGCATGCCGGGAAAAGTCCGTTTATTACTGGAAGCCATTATCGGGATTATCGCCGTATATCTGATATCGCGTATTATGCCCGCCGGACTTACGAACCAACTTCACATCCCGTTTCTAAAAACACTGACATTTAACCTTGGCTGGTTTTTCCTGCCCTTTGGGATGCTGGTGATTGTCGGCGCGGCAAATGCTGTTAATCTGACAGACGGCCTTGACGGTCTTGCGATCGGTCCGATCATGATTACATCTGCCTGTTTCGGGGTGATCTGTTATCTGATCGGTAACGTTATCTTTTCGAATTACCTGCAAATTCATTATGTGCCAGACAGCGGCGAGCTTGCTGTTTTCTGCGGCGCTTTGCTGGGTGCCGGCCTCGGGTTTTTGTGGTATAACGCCCCGCCAGCCGATGTTTTCATGGGCGATACAGGATCGCTTTCGATGGGCGGCGCCCTCGGCGTCATGAGCGTTGTGACCAAGCACGAAATCGTTCTGGCAATTATCGGCGGTCTATTTGTTATTGAAACCCTGTCTGTCATTATGCAGGTCGGGTATTTTAAAATGACCGGGGGAAAACGCCTGTTTTTAATGGCGCCGGTTCATCACCATTACGAGAAAAAAGGCTGGGCGGAAACCAAGGTCGTAATGCGTTTCTGGATTATATCCTTTATTTTCGCCATGATTGGAATGTCCTCATTAAAGTTAAGATAAGATGATCGATTTAAACGATATTAAAAAACATTATGACGGTCGGCCGGCTGCCGTCTTCGGGCTTGGCGTATCGGGGATGTCCTCTACAGTTGCCTTGCTGGAATCAGGATTTGACGTTCTGGTCTGGGATGACCGTGAAGACCAGCGCGAAAAAGCAAAGGACTACGGCGCAAAGATTCATGACCTTACAAGTGATATGCCCAAGGACACCGCTTTTCTGGTTTTGGCCCCGGGCGTACCTTTGACACACCCTGCGCCCCACCCGGTTGTTAAAAAAGCGCAAAGTCTTGGCATTGAAATCCTATCCGATATTGAATTACTGCACCGCGCAAAACCGGATACAAAAACCATCGGTATTACGGGCACCAATGGCAAATCGACAACCACTGCCTTGATCGGACATATCTTGAAACAGGCCGGAAAGACCGTTGAAGTTGGCGGCAACCTTGGCCTGCCCGCCCTTGCATTTAATGATGTGGGTGATGACGGTATTTATGTGATTGAATTATCATCCTACCAATTGGATTTATGCCCGACATTCAAACCCGACATTTCAATTCTGCTGAATATCACGCCTGATCATCTGGATCGTCATGGCGGCATTGACGGCTATGCCAAAGCCAAATCGCGCATTTTTGGAAATGGTAATACAGCTATTTGTTCGATTGACGATCAATATTGCAAAAATATCCTTGCAGATGCGGCATCTGCCAAAAAGATTTCGATATCTTTGACAGATATAGGCGCTGAAATTTTTGTGAAGGACAACATCCTTTTTGATGGCGATCAAAAAGTTGAATTGCAGAGCATTCCGAATTTAAAAGGCGCGCACAACCATCAAAACATCATGGCTGCCTATGCCGCGTGCCGGGCGGCGGGCCTTTCGGTACAAGAAATCGAAGACGGCCTTCATAGTTTTCCTGGATTGGAACATCGCCAAAAGGCAGTGCGCACAATCGACGGTATTACATTTGTAAATGACAGTAAGGCCACAAATGATGAAGCTACGGCAAAAGCCCTGTCATCATTTCACAATATATACTGGATTGCAGGCGGTCAGGCCAAGGGGCCAAAATATCCTGAGTCCGCAAAATATTTTGATCGCATCCGTCACGCTTATCTGATCGGCGAAGGCGCCGATGATCTGGCGACCGAATGTGAAAAATATAATGTGGCTAATACACATAGTAAAATTCTGCATGCGGCCGTCTTCAAGGCCTATGAAGATGCGTTGGCAGACATCAAACAAAATAAAACCGACAAAGCTGTCGTTCTTTTATCACCTGCCTGTGCCAGCTGGGATCAATTCAATAACTTCGAACAGCGCGGCCAAGTCTTCATCGAATGCGTTAATTACCTGCCGAATAAGCTGCCGAACAAATAACCGAAGGCCTGAACATGCATATTTCACGCACAGATCAATCCGTTTTCGGTCAATGGTGGTGGACGATTGACCGCGGTGTTCTGGGCGCAGTTATGCTGCTTGTTCTATGTGGCGTTTTACTGGTGACCAGCGCCAGCCCGGCTGTTGCCGAACGCATCGGCCTTGCCCCTTTTCATTTTTTAACGCGCCATATTGTCTTTTTAATTCCGTGTGTTGTTGCCATCATCGGTATTTCATTCCTACCGCTAAAAATTATACGCCGCCTGGCGTTATTGGTTTTTACTGGCGGCCTGTTTCTGGTCATCGGTACATTACTGTTTGGCGATGCCACAAAAGGCGCAACGCGCTGGCTATATGTTTTTGGGTTTTCGCTGCAGCCTTCCGAATTTCTAAAACCCAGCTTTGCTGTCATATCCGCATGGTTAATATCACGACAACGTGACAATAAAAGCTTTCCGGGGTTAACCGCATCCGGCTTTATTTTATGTGTAACCTTATTGCTGCTGATGATGCAGCCCGACTTTGGCATGTCATTTGTCATCGCACTGATCTGGGGGGCACAAGTATTCCTCAGCGGCCTGCCCTTTACGGTCTTTGTTATTTTGGGGTGTCTTGGCCTTGCCGCAATCGCAGGCGCCTATTTTACATTCCCGCATGTTGCCAGCCGGATTGACCGCTTTCTTGATCCTGCCAGCGGGGATAGCTATCAGGTTGAAAAATCGCTCGATAGTTTTGCCAATGGCGGATTGCTCGGCACGGGCCCTGCGCAGGGGCAAATCAAATTATCCCTGCCCGACAGTCATGCCGATTTTATCTTTGCCGTAGCCGGCGAAGAATATGGTTTGATCTTCACAATATTTATTGTCAGCATCTATGCCTTTATCATTTTGCGCAGCATGACGCGCGTGATTTCGGGTGGTGATTTATTTGTGTTATTGGCTGTTGGCGGCCTTTTGACACAATTTGCAATCCAGACGATTATTCACATGGGATCATCCATTCAACTGCTTCCGGCAAAGGGTATGACGCTACCGTTTATCAGCTATGGGGGATCATCCCTCTTGTCATTGGGGCTGACAATCGGTATGCTATTGGCATTTACGAAACGCAGGCCTGAAACTTTATCACGCCGCCAAACGTTATCCCCGAAAGCCTATGCAAGCGGAGACAAGACCTATGACTGACAAAAAGAAAGACCAGCCTAAAAAAGCCATTCTTGCCGCTGGCGGTACAGGCGGACATTTATTTCCGGCGTTGGCATTGGCGGAGGAGCTTTCAAAAGACGGCTGGAAAATTATGATCGTCACCGATGCCAGGGGCGCGGAATATCAAGGCAAATATCAGCACTATGATTTTCAGGTTGTCAGCTCGTCCACAGTTAAATCGGGCCTGACGGGGAAATTTAAAACTCTGGCCTCCTTGGGCAAGGGCACAATGCAAAGTGCAAAGCTTTTAAATAAATTCAAACCAGATGTGGTTGTCGGCTTTGGCGGCTATCCGTGTTTTCCACCCTTATTTACGGCCCAGATCACACGCATCCCGACAGTGCTGCACGAACAAAATGCCGTATTAGGCAAGGCCAATAAAATGCTGGCCGCAAGTGCCACCACGATCGCCTTATCATTGCCGAATACAAAGGGCGTATCCAATCACAAAAAATTTAACGCCAAGGCTGTTGTTACCGGAAACCCGGTGCGCCCCGAAATTGTGGCGAAACAGAATGCCGCCTATCAGACGCCTGATGATAACGGGCCATTTCGTATCTTTGTTATGGGCGGATCACAAGGCGCCAGTATCTTTAGCGAAATTATTCCGGCCGCAATTGCCAAATTGCCCGACAGTTTGAAAAACCGTCTGGTGATCTCGCAGCAATGCCGCCCGGAAGACCTGAACGACGTGCAAAAAATCTATGATGATCTGGGTGTCAAAAGCGAATTGAAATCATTCTTTACGGATGTGCCCGATCAACTGGAAAAATGTCATCTGTTCATTGGCCGATCTGGTGCATCAACCGTTGCCGATGTTTCGATCGTCGGTCGCCCGGCGATATACGTCCCTTTGAAACATGCAGACATGCAGCAAAAACTGAATGCGGATGTCGTCGCTGATATCGGCGGGGCATGGGTCATGATGCAGGAAGATTTCACAGCATCGGCACTGGCAGCGCAAATTGAACAGCACGCTACCAATCCTGATACGCTTGAAACGGCCGCCAAAAATGCGGCCAAAGCCGGACAGCCCAATGCGGCGCGCAACCTTGCGAATACCGTTAAAAAAGCAGCTTTATAAGACAATTTGAACTTTTTACCATGCAATCTGTATATAATATATGCAGGTATTGCAAAATCATGTATATTTAAACCACATTCTATAGTGTGAAAAATTTAAAAAACGGGGGACCCTCATGCGAAATCGCCTTCCTTTGAAAGTCGGTGTTCTACATTTTATCGGTATCGGTGGTATCGGGATGAGCGGCATTGCCGAAACTCTGAACCATATGGGATACGATGTTCAGGGATCCGACATGAAAGAAAGCGATAACGTTGCGCGCCTTCGCACCCATGGCATTCGGGTCATCGTTGGACACGACAGCGCGAACATCACAACCGAAAATGGCCAACCTGTCGCCGCAGTTGTGCGTTCTACCGCTGTAAAAGACAACAACCCCGAAGTCATCGCCGCCCGCGAGAATAATATCCCAGTTATACGCCGCGCCGAAATGTTGGCAGAAATCATGCGTTTGAAGCCCTCAATCGCGATTGCAGGAACACATGGAAAAACCACAACGACGTCCCTCGTCGGTCACATTCTGGAGCGCTGCGATTGCGATCCGACCATTATCAACGGCGGTATTATCAATGCCTATAATTCAAATGCCCGTATGGGCGATGGCGACTGGATGGTTGTCGAGGCTGATGAAAGCGACGGCACATTTACCATGCTACCCGCGATCGCAGGGATCATTACCAACATCGATCCCGAACATATGGACTATTACAAAGACTTTGACGAAATCAAAGCTGCCTTTAAAAAGTTTGTAAAAAACCTGCCGTTCTATGGCCGCGTCGCCGCATGTATTGATCATCCAACCGTACGTGAATTGATTCCGGAATTTTCGCGTCAGGTTATCAGCTATGGTGAAAGCGATGATGCCAACCTGCAATTGATGAATTTGCGCACTACAGCCGACGGGCAAATGTTTGACATCAAATTAAACAATGTCATCCACAAGGATTTGACGCTACCGATGTATGGCAAGCACAATGTATTGAACGCCTGCGCCGCCATTGCGATCGGTCACGAAATTGGCCTGGAAATGGCTTGTATGAAAATGGCGCTTGCCAGCTTTAATGGGGTCAAGCGTCGATTTACCCGCACAGGTACGGGCGGCGGCATGACCGTCATCGATGATTACGGACACCATCCGATTGAAATTTCGGCCGTGCTAAAGGCCGCGCGTGAGGCTGTCGAAAACAGTGAATATAAAGACGGACGCGTGATTGCTGTTGTACAGCCGCATCGTTATACACGTTTAAAATCACTGTTTGTTGATTTTGCCGCATGTTTCGAAGATGCCGACCATGTTGTGGTTGCAGATGTTTATGCGGCTGGGGAGGACCCGATTGATGGCGCTGACAAACAAAGCCTTGCCAAAGCGATTGGAAATAAAGCCACAATCCTGAGCCATGAAGCCGAACTGGCGCAAACCGTCTTTGACATCGGCCAGCCGGGCGATTTCATTATTTGTCTGGGCGCTGGTACAATTACGCACTGGGCTGCAAAACTCCCTGCCGAACTTGAAGCTTTGTGCACACCTGTCAAAGCCAACGGCACACACTGATGCGGGATGCGGCGGTGACACAAAATTCACAGCAGTTAATTGACCGCCTGCCGAAAACGCGCGGACGTATCACTGAAAATGCCGATCTGGGCAAGCAAACCTGGTTTCGTGTCGGCGGTTCGGCTGACGTTCTTTTTAAACCCGAAAATATCGAAGACCTGCAGCATTTCCTGCACTACCTGCCTGATGATATTCCCGTCACGGTTTTAGGTGTCGCATCAAATCTGATCATCCGTGACGGCGGTATACGTGGTGTTACCATTCGTCTGTTAAAAGATTTTGCAAAAGTTGAGGCGCTGGATGGGAATCTGATCCACGCGGGCGCTGGCGCAACCGATAAAAATGTTGCTGTCGTCGCCGCGCGGAACAATATCGCAGGTCTTGAGTTTTTCAGCGGCATACCCGGCACCATCGGCGGGGCGGTGCGCATGAATGCCGGCGCCTATGAACGCGAGACCAAAGACGTTCTAGTGCAGGCGACATGTATCGACCGCAGGGGAAAAATCTATACTGTTGATGCCCATGATCTGAACATGGAATACCGCCACACCGAACTGCCCGAAGACTGGATTGTCGTCAGCGCTGTTTTTCAGGGAAAAAAGGGAAAACAAGAAGAAATCGAGGCGCGCATGGCCGAAATTCAGGACAAGCGTGAATCAACTCAACCCGTTCGTGAAAAGACAGGCGGGTCTACATTCGCCAACCCCCTGCCTTACAAAAGCTGGGAGCTGATCGATAAGGCCGGATGCCGCGGCCATACAATTGGCGGCGCGCAGATGTCTGAAAAGCACTGTAACTTCATGATCAATACGGGCGAGGCGACAGCCCTGGACCTTGAACAATTGGGCGAAACTGTCCGCAAACGCGTCTATGCAAATTCTGATATTCTGCTAAGATGGGAAATCAAACGCATCGGCGAATTTCTGGCCGGGGACACCATAGATTATGCAGAAGACCACATTACAAAAGATTGAAAATCCAAAAGTCAAAACCGTTGCCGTCCTGATGGGCGGCTGGTCGAACGAACACGATGTCTCGATGGTCAGCGGCGGCGCTGTCGCCAAGGGCCTTCGCAATTGCGGATATAGCGTTCAGGAAATTGTCGTCGGTCGCGATCTGGATGGTTTGGTCCGCGCGCTGTCATATAAGCCCGATGTTGTTTTTAATGCCCTGCACGGGGTCGGCGGTGAGGACGGTCGCATTCAAAGTGTGCTGGATATTCTGGGTTTGAAATATACCCATTCCGATCATCTGGCATCTGCCATTGCAATGGATAAAATGAAATCAAAGGCAATTGTCGCCGCCCGTGGGGTGCGCATAGCCGATGGCGGTGTCCTGCCACAGCAGGCCCTGAAGAATACCGACAATATTACGCTTAAGCCCCCATTTGTGATTAAGCCCAATCAGGAAGGGTCAAGCGTCGGTGTCTATATAATAAAAGAGGGCGATAACCGCCTCGAGAAAATTGTCGCCGACTGGAATTACGGCGACGCACTGGTTGAACAATATATCAAAGGGCGCGAGCTGACCGTATCGGTTATGAGCATGCCATACGGCCATGCCAAGGCTTTGACCGTCACAGAAATCACATCTGATCGTGGCTTTTATGATTACGAAGCCAAATATTCCGATGGCGGGTCAGTCCATGTTTTACCTGCCGATATTCCCGAAGACATTTTCAAACAAGCCATGAAATGGGCCGAATTGTCGCACATCGCTCTTGGCTGCGGCGGTATTACCCGCACGGATTTCAGATATGATGATTCACAAAACGGAACAGATGGTCTATATTATCTGGAAACGAATACCCAGCCCGGCATGACGCCGACTTCGCTGGTACCTGAACAAGCCGAATATTGCGGTCTGCCGTTTAACGATCTGGTACAGTGGATGGTCGAGTCAGCCTATAACGAACAAGAATAAGGCCCATGTCATTTCTGACATCATTTAGAAAAAAGAAATCAAAGACGACGCGCCGTAGCAAGCAGGATAGTCGTAAAGTTTCTATCAGAAAACTTATCATCTGGCTGATTGCGATTTGTGCTGTGATTTGGCTGGGCCTGATTGCGATGGCGGCTGATATGCCTCAACGTACGGGCGCATGGCTGACGTCGCAATTTCACAACGCGACAGCCGCCGCCGGATTTACACTGGATCAGATCGAGGTCACAGGTCGGCGCTATACCGATACTGATCGTTTGCGTAAAATTGTTCGCGTCGATCAGGGCGAGCCTTTATTCGCAGTTGATCTTGATATGGCCCATAACGGCATCATGGCCCTGCCCTGGGTTAAATCGGCCAGCTTGCAACGCCAGTGGCCGAACCTTTTGGTCATCAATCTTATCGAACGCACGCCCGTTGCACTATGGCAGTATCAGGGCAAGCTCAGCATTCTGGATGAAACCGGCCATCCCATCGAAACGCCGATGCTGGAAGAATTTTCACAGCTACCGATCCTGACAGGAAAAGATGCGCCTGAACATGCAACTGCCTTGCTCGAGATGATTGCCGCCGAACCCGTAATCGCCGAACAGTTTGATTCAGCTGTTCGCATGGGCGATCGTCGCTGGGATATCAAATTGAAAAACGGGCTGATCATCAAACTGCCCGAGGATGATGCCCCCTTTGCCCTTGCCCGTGTGGCCGAGGCTGAAAAAGAATTTTTAATATTTAGTAAAGAAATTCTCTCGCTTGATGCGCGATTTTCTGATAGACTGATAGTCAAAGCATCATCGGGTGCCGCGAGCCGTCTATCGGATCATCTTCAAAGCACCCAGTCTTCAGATACGATTTCCGTATCACCTTAATAAAAGCAATATGGCCTTCAAAGGCCCACATCGACGGGGAGCCCACATGATAAAACGTTTTATGGACGCGCGCAGTGATTCCGCATCTTCTTTAAGCAAAGACAAGATTGTCGCGGCGCTGGACATTGGAACGTCAAAGGTCTGCTGCCTGATCGCAAAAGTCACGGATGACGGTGAAATGCAGGTTGTCGGTATCGGCCATCACGCATCACAAGGTTTGAAATCCGGAAATATTGTCGATTTAAAAGCTGCAGAGAATGCCATCGGCCAGGCTGTTCTGGCAGCCGAGCGCATGGCGGCATCACACCTTAAAAACCAGCCGCTGCAATCAATCACCGTTAATGTGCCCGGCACACATACATTATCGCACCATGTTTCGGTCGACGTTAAAATTCAAGGCCACAGCGTCACCGAAAAAGATATCCGCGCTGCCATGGCGCAGGGTCGCGGCGTCGAAGTTGCCGGACAGGATCACCTGATCCACAATATTCCATCCGAATTCAAACTGGACCGCACAACGGGTATCCATGATCCGATCGGGATGAATGGCGAGATGTTGAATGCGCGCCTCAGCCTGATTACAGCCCTGACCCCTGCATTGAATAACATCAATACAGTTGTCGGCAAAAACCATTTGGATATTGAACATTATTGTGCTGCACCTTTCGCATCAGGCCTTTCAACTTTGGTTGATGATGAAAAAGATCTGGGCTGTACGGTCATTGATATGGGCGGTGGTACAACGAACATCGGTGTTTTTGTCGGCGGCAAGATTATCTTTTCCAGCGCTGTTCCCGCAGGTGGCCAGCATGTCACAAATGACATTGCCCGCGGCCTGACAACATCCGTGACAGATGCCGAGCGTATTAAAATCCTATATGGTGCGGCCACCACATCGCTGTCGGATGATAATAAAATGATTGATGTGCCGTTTGTTGGTGAAACCGATAAAACACATACGCACCAAGTACCGCGTAGCTTGCTGACAGGCATCATCCAGCCACGCATCGAAGAAATTTTCGAACTTGTCCGTGCCCGCCTTGAAGATTCAGGTCTGCAGCAAATTGCGGGCCGCCGCGTCGTTTTAACTGGCGGCGCCAGCCAGCTGCCGAAACTGGATGAAATTGGTCAACTGATCCTGGATAAAAAAATCCGTCTCGGCCGTCCACAACCTGTTAAAGGTCTGGCAGAAGCCACAAGCGGACCCGGATTTTCCACCGTCACAGGTTTGTTGAATTATGCGGCCTTTCATGCAGAGGAGAAAAAATCATCTGCGACACAACAAATTTTCTCAGCCCTGCCAGGCGATCTGGTGCAAAAAGTCACTCAGTGGCTGAAGGAAAACTGGTAAAGAGTCTGAATTAAAAGCGTTTTAAAAGTTATCCACAGGAGGCAATCGAAAAGCAATCAAATAGCTCGCATCTAACTGAAAATAAACAATAAAAAAATCAAAAAAAACTGTGGATGACTCTGGTATTTTCTGTGGAGATGTGTAAACTTAATAAATCGAAGCGAAGGAGTTGAATATGATTAACGTTAAAATGCAGACGCAAGACACGCGTCTGAAGCCAAAAATCACCGTGATCGGTGTCGGCGGTGCCGGAGGCAACGCTGTAAATAACATGATCTCTTCCGGTCTGGAAGGATGCGAATTTCTGGTATGTAACACCGATGCGCAGGCCCTTGAAGGCTCTGTTGCACAACAAAAAATCCAGCTGGGTGCGAATGTGACACGCGGCCTGGGTGCCGGTGCGAACCCTGAAATTGGCGCTGCCGCCGCAGAAGAGTCAATCGATGAAATTCTGAACTACCTTGAAGGTTCAAACATGGTATTCGTAACCGCCGGCATGGGCGGTGGTACAGGTACCGGCGCTGCCCCTGTAATTGCACAGGCCGCGCGCGAACAAGGCATCCTGACAGTCGGCGTTGTGACAAAACCTTTCCACTTTGAAGGTACACACCGCATGAAGCTGGCCGAAGGCGGTATCGAAGAAATGCAAAAATATGTCGATACGCTGATTATCATTCCAAACCAGAACCTGTTCCGCATTGCAAACGAGAAGACAACATTCTCTGACGCCTTCCGTATGGCTGACGAAGTCCTGCAATCCGGTGTTCGTGGTGTAACAGATTTGATGGTTATGCCAGGTCTGATCAACCTTGACTTTGCGGATATCCGCACGGTTATGGCTGAAATGGGCAAAGCGATGATGGGTAACGGCGAAGCCGAAGGCGAACGTCGTGCAATCGAGGCGGCTGAGGCAGCTATTGCAAACCCACTGCTGGACGATATCTCTATGAAAGGCGCGCGCGGCGTTCTAATCAATATCACAGGTGGCATGGATATGACCCTGTTTGAAGTTGACGAAGCTGCTAACCGTATCCGCGATGAAGTCGATAGTGATGCAAACATCATCTTTGGTTCGACATTTGACGAGACAATGGAAGGTCGTATGCGCGTTTCTGTTGTTGCGACAGGTATCGAGGCTGAATCACTGGGCCACAACCGTCCGGTTTTTAACGCCAACAACAATGTTTACACCAGCAACCAGCCACAGGTTAATAAAGAACCTGTAAAGCAGCAGGTGAATGCTCCGGTTGAACCGAAAACAACATACCAGACACGCGAAAGCGGTCACACTGTTGGCGGCGGTTCACACGCAGGAACATCAAATGCTGGACGCGGCGGCTTTAATGATGGTGATATGACCTCTATTCCAGCCTCTATCATTCCGCAAAACACAACACCGGGCCTGAACCCGATGATGTCTGCAGGTGGTAATACACAACAGCAAGCACCACAATCTGATTTCCAATACGGCACAGCAACAACAGTATCCCAGCAGTCATCTGCTGCGACTTCTGCCGCTGTAAAGCCACAGGAAACAGCCGGCACAGCTGCTACGCACACGACAAAGCCGATGACATTCAACCCGTCATCAGTCCGCGGACAGCGTCACGGTAACAGCTTTATTCCACCAAAGCCGTTTTCTGCTGATGATGCCGATTTGTTTGAAAATGCTGATCTGGGAACAGGCGTCAGCACCGAAGAAAAATTGGCCCTGAAAGTGACCGAGCCGACAGGCCCAAGTGCACCGACACGTCCTGCCGTTCAGGAAAAGCCCGGCTTTTTCGAGCGCCTGACAGGTCACCGCCGTCATGATATCCCAAGCGCACCGACAAAACCTGAAGGCGGCGCACAGGAAAGCATGAGCGTTCAAAACGGCGGCAAAAAAGACGAAGAGGACGAGCTCGATATTCCAGCTTTCCTACGTCGTCAGGCCAATTAAACTCAGAACATAAAGATCAACAACTCCTTGTTGAATATCGAAACCGGGGCTTCAGGCTCCGGTTTTTTTATGACCGCCTTACCAGCTCCCAGCTGCTGCCGAAACGCTTGCGCGTTATCTCCCGCGGCTTTTGGAAGTAGGTGTCGGCAAGGGCACTGGCAAAGACGCGTCGCCTTTTTCTACGCAATGGCTGAAAGCCATCCTCGTACATCTTCTGGCGGGCCCCCTTCTCTTTGAAATGAACTGTCAATTGACGGTATTCAGGATGATCAACCGATAAGCTCTGATCAAGGCTACCGCCTGCCAGACCGTTAAAATCCGCCTTTATTTTCTTTCGCCATTGATTTGCATCAACCGGCGCATCAAACAATGTTGGATCAAAGACAAGATCTTTTATCTCGCCATTCTCCCACATTATCGGCAGGGTTGCGGCCACATGGAAATACCAGCCCATAGGTGAAACCGCCGGGTTATCCTTTACCTTCAGCATATCGCCCTCTGGCGCGAAGGCACATAATTTACCCGCTCTTACGCCGGACTCCCCTTCTATCGCCTCTGCGATATTCAGGCTGCGCGCCAGGCATATGTTTGTATTGTGATGATGCATGCTGTCGCGGTCCGCAAGCCTATAGAAAAGCTCTATCGCCTGCCCCATCTCCAAGAATGTTTCTGCCATCTTGTGCCCAATTTCATTTATCAAATTAACAGCCCTAATATTATCAAGTTAATTTTATTATGTCAATTAATGTCTGCGTTTTTATTTTTACGCTGACCCCCTCGGTAAGAAAAGCCCGAATTCCCGAATCACTTAAAATGTTATGTCAAAAATACTGGCATCGACCCGGCCCCCCGGCTCCCTTCTGTTATTTTCTTAACATAACAAATAACAGTTTTATACATTATGTCTAGAACTAATATACATAAATATTTTATTTCACATATTAAGTAAAAATCGTAAAAATTATGTCGTGTTTTTCTTGACGACAAGTATTAATATTTATTTAATAGGGACATGAAGAGTTTTAAATCTTCTTTAATTAACATATGAAAGGAAAACTTTAAAAATGGCTATGACTACAATGTTAATTTTGGGCGGTGCAGCCCTGTTCGGTATCCCTGCGATTGTCGGCGCGCTTTCCAGCTGCTTGCTGATTGTACGCGAGAAAAGCGAAGCAATTATCGAGACATTCGGCAGCTACAGCACAACGAAAAAGAAAACAGGTCTGACCTTGAAATGGCCAGCCCCTATTCAAACCGTACGCGCAAAAGTACCGACAAATACACAGCAATTTAAAATGACACTGGATACAAAATCAAAAGACGAAGTCTTCGTTGGCATCCCGATTTCTATGCACTTGCGTGTAACCGACAGTTACAAGGCAACCTATGAAGCCAGCGGTGACCCCGTAGAGCTGATTAAGGATAAAGTATCGGAGTCTATGAAGACATTGTCTTCAGCTATGGATTTTGCTGATCTTTATCAGGCGCGCGACACATTCGCGACCGAAATCAAAAAGGAGATCGGCGATATGCTGAAAGACTCATACGGCTATGAAATCGTAGACGTTATCGTTGACGAGCCAAACGCACCTGAGTCATTGCAGCGCGCCTATACAAAGGTTCGCGAGTCCGAGCGTGAATTGCTGGCCGCCAATAACGAAAGTGAAGCTGAAAAGGTTCGCATTGTTAAACGCGCCGAAGCGAAACGCGAAGCTCAGGCCCTGTCAGGTAAGGGTATAGCCGAACAGCGTGCCGCGATCTTTGAAAACTATTCAGAGCAGTTCAACAAGCTGATCGAACAAGGCATGAGCAAAGAAGCCGCTGAAAAGCTTATGGCTCTTGCCATGACGCAGGATACGCTGCGCGACATCGGCGAACAAGGCAATCTGATCATTGCTTCAGGCGATGGTAACCGTCAGCTTGCAGACTTTCAGGCCTTGGGTAAAACGCTAGGCGAAAACGCGCCAAACCCAAAGCCTCGCACATCCTCCAACGATGACACGAAAGCGCCGAAGCGCAGCGCCGGCCCACGTCGTTAATATAGGTCTATAACCTGGACGGAAAGGCGTATCTTCGGATACGCCTTTTTCTATTTACAACGAAATGATACGGATTGTTTAGCTTCCGTATAGCTTTGCCAGGTGCGCCATGTTTGCCCATATCCCTCTAGTGCCCGACCCGACACGCGCATAAATTCGTCTTTTAAAGAGCTGCGCAGCACTGTTCTATGGTTTCGCCCGATCAACTTCTTTTGTTTGCGCATTAATTTGCGAGCCTGTCTGCGGGCAATGCGCACTTCTTTGTCCCAATACCAACTATGCAAGATAAACTCTGCTATATCCTGATAGGGTAAAATTTGTACTCTCTTTTCACCTTTGATATTACTGACCCATTCGCCAAGACTGACCGGCCCATTAAACATTGATGGATCAAGGACCATGTTTCTCATTTGTCCGTTTTCGGCTTTAACCTCCAGCAAGGGCGCAACATGAAATGACCATTTTATTTTACGATTATCGGGACTTTCAAATTCAAGCATTTCAGGAACATTGTCGCGCTCCAGCCAAACGCGTTTTGGGGTATATCCAGCCTCAGCCAACAAATCTGTGATGATAACCGAGCGCTCGTAACAGCCAGTATCCAGATAGCCATGCGGCATATTCGGAATATCTGCAATTTCATCAAACAGCATAATCGCCTTTTCAAGGTCCATGACACCATCATAGGTATTTTGCAACGGCGCAAAATAGGCCGAAAGTATATTAAACTTGGATAACGAGCGCTTTATAGACATGGTATATATTTACATAATACAATAAATTTGTCAATGTTTCTCCTGTAACATTCCGTCACAAAGCGTGATTTGCATAGACAAAGTGCCGTTTGATACTATAACCGTAACAAATAGTGTCAAAAGCACATATAACGAAGCGGACTAAAATAAATGAAAAACCAGAAACAAAAAACACTGGCCAAAAAGATTACCTGCACAGGCGTTGGCGTTCACAGCGGCGCACCTGCCAATCTGACGATCAAGCCCGGCGATAAGAATACCGGTTTTATTTTCGTACGCACAGATATTACGGACAAAAACAACGTCATCACAGGCCTTTGGGATCACGTAACAGAAACACAGCTTTGCACCGTATTGTCAAACAAAGACGGTGTAACGGTCAGCACGGTTGAACATGTCCTATCAGCCTTAACAGCCCTGGGTATTGATAACGCCGTTCTTGAAATTGACGGCCCTGAAATTCCGATTATGGATGGCAGCGCGATAGCTTTCGTTGAAATGATCGACACCGTTGGTGTAGTTGAACAGGATGCATCCAAACGTTTCATCCGCCTGAAAAAGCCGGTTACCTATACCAAAGGCGACAAAAGCGTGACCCTGACACCGTCACTACGTCCTGTCTGGGCAATGGATATTGATTTTGACAGCGCTGTAATCGGCCAGCAAAGCTTTACCTTTGATAATTCAGAAGACCAATACCGCAGCGATATCGCAGAATGCCGTACATTCGGCTTTTTGCACGAAGTTGAAATGTTGCAAAAAATGGGATTGGCCCGCGGTGGATCGCTGGATAACGCCATCGTCATCGATGGAGACAAAGTTCTAAACCCGAAGGGCCTGCGCTTTAAGGACGAATTCGTTCGTCACAAAATTTTGGATGCCGTCGGCGATATTATTCTGGCCGGCGCCCCCGTTCTGGCGGATTACCACGGCGTTAAAGCCGGACACGCTATGAACAACAAGGTTCTGCACGCCTTGTTCGCAGACAAAAGCGCCTACGAATTCGTCAGCGCCGATAAACTGGTGTATTTAACGGTTCAAAAAAGACCCGAGCGCGTTTCTTCTACTGCTTCACACCTTGAAGACAGCGCCTATCTTTAAGCTTTATACCGCCTGATAATCATGCTATTTTGATTTCATCATAAATCAGAGGATACAGGCAATATGGATCAGGATCTGGAAAGATTAAAGCAGTCATTGCTGAAAAACCAAAAAGACAACTATAGTGGTAAAAAAGGCGACAAGCTGAAAAAGCTGGTGTCTGATGGACAGCACCCCCCGTTTTTCTTTATCGCATGCAGCGATTCCCGCTATGATCCGAACCTTTTTCCCGATCTGGATAATGGCGATGCCTTTCTGGCCGAACATATCGCCGCACTGGTTCCGCCGTATGATGCACCCGAATCAACTGCTATTGCCGCTGCTGTGGATTATGCGGTCGAAGCGCTGAAAGTGAAACATATTATCATTATGGGCCATACGCATTGCGGCGGCGTCAAGGGCCTTGTCGAAGGTAAAGGCCCACAGAAAGTCGTCGATTGGGTGTCGCAGGCGAAAAATGTTCTGAATCACCTGCCCCCATCAAAAAGCTTTGCCGAGAAATGCGGCCACGCCGAAAAAGGTACCGTGCGCTGGAGCTTTGAAAACTTGAAACAATATCCATCTGTCGCAAAAGCGCTTAAGAACGGCACCCTGCAAATCCATGGCTGGAGATACGACATCGAAAGCGGCATGGTCGAGGCTTGGGATCAGGATAAGAAGGATTTTTCGCCTTTTTTTAATTCCGGCAGTGACAAGTCTGCCGATACAAAATCAAAAATAAAACCGCCGGGACGCTAATTGATATGAGATATTTTCTGTTTCTGATTTGTATTTTACTGCCTTTGGGCATCACAGCTTGCAGCAGTGACAAAGCCGAAGGGCCTGAAACCTCAACCACGGCCGTCAATGAACCGGCACCTGTCGACACTTTATATAATAAAGCCGCCGCCCAGATGGAGGCTAAAAGCTATAGCGCTGCGGCCGCCAGCTTTGACGAGGTCGAACGCCAATACCCCTATTCACAATGGGCCACACGCGCGCAATTGATGTCTGCTTATGCCCATTATCTGGATTTGAATTACGATCAGGCCATTATCGGCCTTGACCGCTTCATCCAATTGAACCCGGGCGATGAAAATATCGCTTATGCTTACTATTTGCGCGGCCTATCGTTCTACGAGCAAATTTCAGATGTCCGCCGCGACCAGAAAATGACACGCTTGGCACTGGATGGTTTGTCACAGGTTGTTGAACGCTTCCCGAACAGCAAATACGCGCGCGATGCCTCGCTTAAGATCGACCTGACAAACGATCACCTGGCGGGTAAGGAAATGGAAATCGGGCGTTACTATCTGGAGCGCGAGCAATATCAGGCTGCGATTAACCGCTTTCAAAAGGTTGTCGATGATTACCAGACAACAACCCATGTGCCCGAAGCCCTACACCGCCTGACAGAGGCTTATTTGGCGATGGGTCTGCCAATCGAAGCACAGAAAAGCGCAGCGGTTCTGGGACATAACTACCCGAATAATATTTGGTATGAAGACAGCTATGCGCTGTTAACAGGCGAAAACCGAAAAGGTGTAACGGAAGATAAATCCTTTTACGAGAAAACACTCGGACGGGTTTTCTAAAATTTTGATGTGGAGCAACAGGATTGCTGACGCAACTGACTATTAAAAACATTGTTCTGATCGACAGCCTGACCCTGGATCCGGGGCCGGGCCTGACGACGTTGACCGGTGAAACAGGTGCGGGTAAATCGATCCTTTTGGATGCGCTGGGGCTGGCCCTTGGTGCTCGCGCTGATGCCGGACTTGTACGAACGGGCACGGACAAGGGGCAAGTCACCGCGGTATTTGAATGCGAACAGGGCCATCCGGCACTGGCAAAACTAGCAGATCATGAAATCGAATACGACGGCGGGCAGATTATTATTCGCCGCAGCCTGTCCGCTGATGGCGGAAGCAAGGCTATGATAAATGACCAGCCGGTCAGTATCGGGCTTTTGAAAAAAATCGGCGAGGATCTGGTCGAAGTTCACGGTCAGTTTGATACCACAGGACTGCTGGATCCGAAAACACACCGCAGTGCACTTGACCGTTTTGCAGGGCTGCAGCCGCAAATCAATAAAATTTCAAACATCTTCGAGGAATGGCGGGAGGCTCGTGAAAATCTGGCTTCTGCCCGCGGCCGCGCAGAAGATGCGAAAACGCGCGAGGATTATCTGCGATACTGCATTGAAGAGCTTGACAAACTGGCCCCTCAACCGAATGAAGAGCAAGAGCTGAATGACACCCGCACCCGTTTGATGAGCCGCGAGAAAATTGCCGATGGCTTTAATAGCCTGACAGATTTAATCGAAAGCGAAGCCGGCCTTTATCAACAAATTGGCAGCGCGATTGCCACGATCGAAAAAATCCTGCCCGTCACCGGTGAGGATGGCGAGAAAATCCAGAGCGCACTGGTTGCCGCATCCCTGAATATAGAGGAGGCGGAAGGACATTTGAAATCCCTGATATCCGAAGATGACGGCGATATGGATATCAACCTGATTGAAGAGCGACTTTATGCCTTGAAAGATTGCGCGCGCAAACACAATTGTGAAATAAACGAGCTGTCACAAAAACACGAAGAATTACGCGCGGAAATCAGCCTGATTGATGATTTGGAAACAAACCTGAATGATCTGGAGAATAAAGTCAGAAAAGCCCGTCAAACCTATGTTGAAATGGCGCAAGAATTACACACACTGCGTCAAAGCGCCAGTGACAAGCTGATCAAAGCTGTCATGCAGGAACTGCCGGATTTAAAACTGGATAAAGCCCGCTTTCAGATTCAGATCACAATGCTGGAAGATGAAAACAGCTGGCGTCCACACGGCATGGATCAGGTCCGTTTTGAAATATCCACCAACCCCGGTACAGCATTCGGCCCGTTGAACAAGATTGCATCGGGCGGGGAGCTGGCCCGTTTTATGTTGGCGCTGAAACTGGTTCTGGCCAAAACATCATCTGTACCGACGCTTGTCTTCGACGAAGTCGACAGCGGTGTCGGCGGGGCGACAGCAGATGCAGTGGGGTTACGTTTAAAACGCCTCAGCGGCGATAACCAGATATTGGTCGTCACCCATAGCGCGCAGGTTGCCGCCAAAGGCAGCCGTCAATATCAGATATCCAAATCGGATGACAGTCAATTGACAACGACATCTGTCCGCGAACTGTCAGAACAAGACCGACTGGAAGAAATCGCGCGCATGATATCAGGTGCCGAGGTTACCAGCGAAGCACGCGCCGCGGCGGCAAAACTGATTTCGCAGAAAGCGGCCTAGATTATTTGTCTAGCTGTTTGTGAATTTTATCTATCAGAAATTTGAAATCGAAAGGTTTGGAAACGTAATCATCCATGCCGGCCGCAAAACATTTATCACGATCTGATTTAAAGGCATTGGCCGTCGTTCCGATAATCGGAAGGTGTTTTTTGATTTTGCCTTCTTTCTGGCGCTTGCGGATCACTTCGGTTGTGGCATAGCCGTCCATCACCGGCATTTCGACATCCATCAAAACCAGATCAAAATCTTCTTTTTCTATCGCTTTTAAGGCCTCTTCGCCATTAGAAACGCTAACTACCTTAAAACCTTCTTCTTCCAGATAATGCAGAGCAATGATCACATTACCTTCATAATCCTCGACAAGAAGTATTTTTATGGCAGCGCGCCCCTGTTGGCCAGAGGTCATCTTCTTTTTCGTACCCATACCTGTAAATACTTTCAGGAAATATTCAAACTGTGGGTTAAGACTAGTTAATAATCATATCTAATACAAATAAATAATAAAATATTGCTCGTTCAAGTGTATTTTAAGCTATAAAATATGTATATTTGGCTCAAAAGGACAATTTTTATGACTGCGCCTGAACAGAAAATACCCGAATCGGTTAGAAAACAGCATCAACAGCTTTCATTTGAAATTCATCGCCACGACGCGCTGTATCATCGCGAAGATAATCCCGAGATTTCGGATGCCGAATACGACAAGCTGCGGCGCGAGCTGGAGGCACTCGAGGCTGACTACCCCGAATTGATTACGCCCGCCAGCCCCAGCCAGAAAGTCGGCGCAAAACCATCATCACGATTCAAAAAAATACAACACAGCGTGCCCATGCTTTCACTAGGCAATGCCATGAATGAACAGGATGTTCACGATTTCATCGAACGCATCAAACGGTTTTTAAAATGGCCTGATGATCAGCCGATCGAAATTTTCGCCGAGCCCAAAATTGACGGCCTATCCTGTTCAATCCGCTACGAAAAAGGTGAATTGAAATATGCTGTCACACGCGGCGACGGTGAAACCGGCGAAGACATCACCGCCAATATCAAAACACTGGGCGATATCCCCCACAAAATTTCGGGTGCGCCTGATATTTTGGATGTACGGGGCGAAGTTTATATGCGCCACGATGATTTCAAGGCCCTGAACGAACGCCAGGCTGAAAATGGCGATAAGATCTTTGCCAATCCGCGCAATGCCGCCGCAGGGTCCTTGCGCCAGCTCGATTCAAATATCACGGCATCCCGCCCGCTACATTTCTTTGCCTATGCTTTAGGCGAGGCATCATCACCGATTGCTGACACGCAAAGCGGGATACGCGGGGCACTGGAGAAATTCGGCTTTTCTGTCACGCACCCAATCACCTTAACGCCTGACACGGGCAAGCTGTTGGATTACCACAGCCAGGTCGAGGAAGCGCGCAGCACGATCGGCTATGATATCGATGGTATCGTATACAAGGTCAATGATCTGGCATTGCAGGATCGCCTCGGGTTTGTATCGCGTGCGCCGCGCTGGGCTATTGCGCATAAATTTGCAGCAGAAAAGGCCGTAACCCGTCTGAATGAAATCCGTATACAGGTCGGGCGCACAGGCACCCTGACCCCCGTTGCCGAACTGGACCCTGTGACCGTCGGCGGCGTTGTTGTGTCACGTGCAACGCTGCATAATGCTGATGAAATCGAACGCAAGGATGTGCGCGAGGGCGATATGGTCCGCATTCAGCGTGCAGGTGATGTGATCCCGCAGGTTCTGGGCCCCGTATTGGATAAACGCCCCGCAGGGTCGAAACCCTATGTCTTCGAGGCCGTCTGCCCGGTCTGCGGATCAAAAGCCGTGCGCGAAGACGGCGAGGTTGCCTATCGCTGTACAGGCGGCCTTATCTGTGATGCACAGGCGGTTGAACGTCTGAAACATTTTGTCAGTAAATATGCATTTGATATTGATGGTTTGGGTGACAAGATCATTCGCCAGTTCTGGGAAAAGGGATTAATAAAAACCCCTGCCGATATCTTCGGGCTGGAGGATGAAAACAAAGCCCTTACACCACCGATCCAACAATGGGAGGGTTGGGGCGCGCTGTCCGTGCAAAATCTTTTTGCCTCGATCAATGCGAAGCGCAGCATACCACTTGAACGTTTCATATATGCGCTTGGTATACGTCAGGTCGGCCAGGCAACCGCCAAACGTCTTGCCCAGCGTTATCATGATTTTGAAACGTTGCAGGCCGAAATGCGCGCTGCAAATAACATCGAAAGTGACGCCTACCAGAAACTAACCAACATTGATGATATCGGACCACTGGTGGCAGCTGACCTGACCGCCTTCTTTAATGAGGGGCACAACCAAACCGTGCTGGATGATCTGACAGAGATACTGGAGATCACCCCCTATGATGCGCCTGAAAAAACCGACAGCGCAGTATCGGGAAAAACGGTTGTTTTCACAGGAAAGCTTGAAAAAATGGGCCGCAGCGAAGCCAAAGAAATGGCCGAACGTTTAGGCGCACACGTTACAGGGTCGGTTTCGAAGAATACAGACTATGTTGTTGCTGGTGCTGATGCAGGCAGCAAACTGAAAAAGGCTGAATCTTTGGGCGTGACTGTTTTATCCGAAGATGACTGGCTGGAAATGGTCCGCTAAAAACTATCGGCGGCGCTTGGGTGTTACACTGGGCGGTGGCGGCCCCATAACAATTCGGCCGATGCGCACAGGCTCCATCTTGTCTTGCATGATCGGCTCAAAGAAACGTTTTACATTCTCCAGCCATGGCGATCTGATCGCATCACGTTCAATCCAGATTTCATGCTTGGATTTGGGATAATAATCACTGGCCGCATTAAACAGGTGTTTCACAGCACGTTTTTGCGCTGAAACCGATACCAATTTGTCTTTGCCGCAGATCGAAATATGCGTTGGGGTAATGATTTTTTTCAGCGTGGCTTTTCTGTTGACCCGCTTTAGCGATGACATCGAATTACCGACCCAATCAACTGTAAAATCGCCCAACTGAATATCGGTTTTATTTTGGTATAGCTCGACAAAACGGCGGTGACGTTCGGCATCGGATGTTTTTCTGTTACTTTTAAAATCATGTTTATCCGCAGACCAAGGCCCGCCGCCCGGAATATAATCGCCGCCCTTTCCCACAGCACGAAAAGATGCCACGACGGAGCCGACAGCACTGCGCGGCACACCACGGCTGTTCATATCGAAATATGATGCATTCAAGCTCATCGCGTCAAAGATATAGTTATATCGCTCTGCAAAGCGCGTACCGATATGCCCGCCCATCGAAAAACCCATATAGCCGATTTTCTGATCCTTCGGCACTTCTATAACTTTGGTAGCAAATTGATGCAGATCGTCACAATGATGATCCATAAAATTCGGAACATCATATGGTTTATGCGGATCGTTTTTATCCTTGCGATCGGACCCACCCTGCCCCATCCAGTCCATAACATAAACGTTATAGCCGGCGGCGGTCAGATCATTCATAAGCTCGAAAAATTTTTCGCCTGACTCGCCATAGCCGGGGCCCAAAACCATTGTTCCCAAAGGCTTTTCAACTGTTGTCTTGGCGTGGCCATAACGAATTTGCTGACCGCGTGAGTTTTCGAAATAAGAAAAGCGAAACCCTTTGGGCGGCGCAAAATTGTCATTTGCGTTGGACATGAATTCCCCTTGTTTGTGTACTACTAAAGATTACCACAAAAAGCCCGAAGATCAAGGTTTAGGCTTTAATTGCTTTTCGGGGCAAAATCCTTGCGGCGTGGCTTGGGTGTTTTGCGCATATCCGTCCCAGCCAATATCATCATCATTGCAAGGAACAAAGAGCTGATCGTCCCCAAAAATCCGAAAAGGGTCACATCACTCCAATCCCGATCATTATCAAGGGTCATACATTCTTTGACATCTGCGCGATCCCAGTAAGATCCCTCTTGGTTAAAAGCCACCTTACATTCTTTCAACGCATAGGGCTCGACATTAGCATCAACAAGACCCAGATCAAACTGATCCAGAATGCTTTCGTAACCTGCAAATTGCTGTTCTGTCATACGGTCATCATCAAACATGTAATTTGAAATTACACTTCTCAGGGCACGGCTTTCTGCCGCCTGCATATTTCTTTCTGCTTCCAATTCCGGCGAAACATCGCCATCGTAACGGTCCTGATAAACCTGTTCGTTATAAACATCCTGTACTGCGGTAGAGGCCAAATATTCGGCCACATACTTATCCATGCTTTCCGTCATGGTTTGGTCGATTTCGGCCGTATCTGCAGAATAACTGTCAACGGTATGATCTTCTGTTAATGGCCCGCTAACCATCAAAAGCGGAGCAGCGGCAGTTAGCCAAAAACGTTTTGATTTTGGGTTTAAAAACCGTTTGGCTTGATACTTCGTCATCTCGCCTTTATAGGTTTTCTCTTTTTCTTTTTTCTTTGCCATGTCAGTCTCCTCGGTTCAATTTCCTTTGGGTTTAAAATCTTTGCGGTTCGGTTTAGGGCCCTGTTTTAAAAAACTTTCACCGGGTATCAATAAAGCCAACATCCATAAAAGTGATAAAAAGGCACCGCCCAATGTTTTGGTTAAAACCTCTTCCCAATCAAAGTTATTTTCCAGCGTCATGCAGCGCTCGACTGATTGCGTGGTACTACGAAGGCCGTCACCATGACCATCCCGATCAGTATCTTCATATTTTATCCGGCATTCATTTAAGGCGTAGGGTTCTACGTTATCAGGGACAACACTGGCATCAAACTGGTCCATTAACCAGTCGTAATCCTTGAATTGATGTTCTGTCATACGTGGATCATCAAACATATAATTGTAAACCATACGTCCCTTCCACATTGCGTCTTTTTCAGCCAAATTATGTTGGCGCTCCAGATCAACAGAAACATTGCCATCATATCTATCGTTATAAACAGCGCGGTCAAGCTCATCGACTTTTTGTTTGGCTGCAATGTAATCCAGCACTGCATTGGCAGCATTTTCCGTCATTGTGACATCAATCTGTTCGATATCGGGTGCATAGCTGTCAACCGTATCGTTTTCGGTAATTGGCCCAGCCGTCAAAAGGAATAGCGGCGCCAAACCGGCAACCCAAAAACGTTTTGATTCACCATTAAAGAACTGCTTGGCCTGATATTTTGCCATCTCTTTTTTATATGATTTTGCCATCTAATTTCTCTTATTAATTCTTCGGGGGCTCTAATTTTCGTCGATCCGGCCTAGGGGTGGGGCCCATTCCTTGCCCAAAATTAGCAAGCAAAAGGACCAACGTTAACGAAAAAACAAAGCCAATAAACGTTTTAAATTCAGGTTCATCGTCATAGGCCATTTCACCATCAGCCATACATCTCTCGACTGCTCTATCGCCGCTTAAATTGAAATCGCCATCCGAAAATTTCACCCGGCATTCTTTTAACATGTATGGATTGACATCATCTTGCGCAACGCCTAAATCAAGCGCATCCAAAGTTGCCTCGTAGGATATAAACTGCTGCTCGGTCATACGGGGATCAACAAACATATATTCCCTGATATTCAAATACTGATCAAAACTGTGTCGATTTATTGCCCAGCTGTATTTTATTTGATCTCTTCCTGACATATCTCCTTCTGTATAGGCGCGAACGGTATCAAGCCGCCTTTGATCTGCCGAAATATAATCTGCAACAAAATTATCCAGATTCTCTGTCATGGTTTGGTCAGCCTGTTCCATATCCGGCTGAAAATCATCAACTGTATTGCTTTCCAGCGCCGATCCGCCCATCAGTAATAATGGCGATATTGACGTCAGCCAGAACCTTTTGGACGCCGGATTAAAAAAGCGCTTGGCCTGGTATTTTGCCATTTCTTTGTTATAGCCTTTTTTGGGAAGTTCTTTACCCACAAAAATCTCCATAATCTGTTTGCATAAAACTACTACGGGGCGCGCACAGAGTCAAGGAATTATGTATAAATTATACCGTAGGTAAATATCAGGGGCTTTTGTTTAAAAACACAAGACTAGGCCTTAAGGTCAAAGCGGTCCAGAACCTGTTTCTGATTTTCTTCCAGTTTTTCAACTGAAAAATCCTGCGTTAGGTCATTGAATAGTTTGTACCAATTGACTTCCGCTTTTAAATGCAGAAAAACCGAACCCAGGCCCAGTGCGGCACGATCCATGAAAACAAATTCACGCGGCACCTTTACACCCCCTGCGCGGCGCAGTTCCTGATGCACTTTTTCTGCGGTTTCACGGCCATACACACCCTGCCCCTCCTGAACAATGCCGATTGGGCGGGTTTTATCCTCCAGAATCGGCCCGTATAAAAAGCGCGCCCATACGTTCAAAATTTCCAGCATGTCTTTATTTATATTCTCAAAGCCCCAGCGTTTATATGCGCTGACCGTAAGTTCGGGGTCATCATCGCGTAGGGCGCGATACAAATCGATGACACCCTGTACGAATTTTGGCGGGAAAATCCGCACACAGCCAAAATCAAGCAAATTTACCGACAGGTCGTCACGAATGGTATAATTGCCCGGATGCGGGTCACCATGGATAATACCGTAATGATAGAACGGCACGTACCATGCATGAAACATATTCATTGCGATCTGCGCACGCACGTCAGGGGCCGCATCTTTATATGTCATGATTTTTTGCCCCTCCAGCCAGCTGGCTGTTAAAAGCCTGCCCGTTGATAAATCATCAATGACTTCGGGCACATAGACGTTTTTCTGATCCCGCAGCATATAACCATACATTTTGGTATGCCTGGCTTCGCGCTTATAATCCAATTCTTCGAACAGACGTTCAGTAATTTCTTTGTAAATTTCTTTGGTGTCAATCGCCTTGTCATAGCTTTCGAAAATCGAAAGGATCAGCTTTAATTGCGAAAGGTCGGATTTAACGGCCGATTCCATATCCGGATATTGCAATTTGCAGGCAACCGTTTGTCCATCAGGCGTTATACCTTTATGCACCTGCCCCAATGATGCGGCTGCAACCGCGTCATGGGTAAATTCCTGAAATTTGTCCTGCCAGTCCGCGCCCAGCTCGGCGCGCATACGACGCTTGACAAAGGGCCAGCCCATCGGCGGTGCATCCGCCTGCAGTTGCTGTAATTCAGCCGTATATTCCGGCGGCAGGGCCTGTGGGATCGTAACCAGCAATTGCGCAACCTTTAACAACGGGCCCTTTAAATTACCCAAAGCGGCCGTTAGCTGTTTTGCATGTTCCGGTTTGTCAATTTCGCGCCCCAGATATTTTTGACTGGCCAATTTTGCCGCCAAGCCACCCATTGTCGTCGAAACCTTGGCATAGCGTGCCGCGCGCCCTAAAACCGATCCTCTATCAAGATTCTTGTCCTGTCGGTCACGTTTACCTGTTTTTTTATCTGTCATTGTGAAATATCTTTAAAACGGAAAACCTGATTACGCCCGTTTTGCTTGGCGTGCCGTACAGCCGCTGCTGCACGCGCAACAGCGCTATCAATTCCGGTTTCGCTTTTCTTGAATTCTGATATACCGATGCTGATCGTACATTTCAAACGATCGGCATTTTCACCTATCTCGCTTTCGCCGATTGTTTTACGCAGGCGCTCCGCAATAATTTTGGCTTGCTCGGCTTTGGTTTCCGGCAGTATTGCAATAAATTCACCGCCGCTCCAGCGACCGAACAGGTCGACATTACGCAACATGTTATAACAGATCGTCGATATGCGTTGCAGCATCTTGTCGCCCGTCATATGTCCATGCGCATTATTAAAATCCTGAAAACGGTCAATATCCAGCAGTAATAATGACAACGGTCTGTTGTAGCGTTTTGAACGCCTGGCTTCAGCCTCGGCCAGCGAGATAAAGCGTTGACGGTTATATACGCCAGTCAGCGCATCTGTTGAAATCAAACGCAGAACTTCTTCATCGTTGCGGCGTTCACTGGCAATATCTTTAATAACCAGCACTGCCAGATTACGCCCACCCTGCCTGTAGGGCAGCATATGGGCATTGGCCTGAAATTCATGACCGCTTTTCTTCAAACCGATAAAGGTAAAATCATGGTCGCTGACATCTTTATGAATGCTTTTGTCTTTGGTCAAAACCTCAAGAATGCGCTGCTGATCCTGACGCAAATGTTCGGGCACCAGCAGGCTAAGCGGTTGGCCGATAACTTCTTCCTTGTGGTAAGAAAATATCTTTTCTGCCTGCTCGTTAAACATCAAGATGCCCATTTCCTCGTCAAGGGTAATAATGGCATCAGATGAGAACATGACAATCTGTTCGGATATCTTTTCCGTCAGGTGAACATTGCCAATTGCTTTTTTTATTATTTCGAACATTCTGCTATAATCTTGTTATCTTCTGCATAATAGCATAAATAATAAATATGAATAAATCTTCAAAAACACGTAATGAAAAGCATAAAATCCTGAATTCAGCCCTAAAAACCGCTGAAAAAACGGGTTGGGACGATGATCTGCTACAAGAACTTAAGGCAGAATACGGAATCGTTGCCATGACACAGCATTATCCGGATGGTCTTTTAGATCTGGCCTATGAATTCGCAGACTGGGCGGATGCCGAGATGTTACAGGCGCTGGCCGCAAAAAAAGATAAAGGACAAATGAAAATCACAGCGCAGATCACATTCGGCGTTCGGGCGCGCCTGATGGCCCTTTCGGCACATAAAAAGGCCTTTAAATCATCTGTGAAATACATGATGCATCCGGCGCGCGCACCTTACGTCAAAAAAATGACCTGGCAAACCGCCGACCGGCTATGGAATGCTGCGGGCGATACCGCAACTGATTACAATCATTATTCCAAACGCATACTGCTGTCGGGCGTGCTGGCATCGACCACGCTTTACTGGTTAAAGGACAAGTCAGAAAATTACGACAGCACATGGGCCTTTCTGGATCGTCGCATAAATAACGTTTTAAAAATAGGTGGCCTGATCGGGCGCCTAAAGAGAACGGCAAAATCTTAAAAACTATAGTGTTTATTAACCGTTTTAGCGCTAAAATGAAGATGTAATGTTTGGGTTAGAGCTTTTGACAGTTCCTGCCGTGATGGCAACACAGATCGCATTTTCACAATGCGAAGATAAGCCTTTGCCTAAAATCAAGACACAGATCATCGCCCGCGAGACGATGTATGATAACAGTAAAAGCCACCGTCAGCTGGAACAATTCAGCATTGATACCGTCTCCCCCTACGAGGCCGGCGTCCATTCCAAAGTCAGCGGCCTGATGTCAGGCAATATCAATGTTTCCATGAAAGCGAATATTGCATGGAGCACCCATCCGATCACTAAAAACACATGTATGTGGTATGACGAAATCAAGGTTGATATTATCAGCGAGCCGACAATCTACATTGCCTCCGAACATCAGGGCGATCGTTGCCGCTATAATGCGACTATGCGCCACGAATTAAAGCATATCGAAGTCGATCAGGCGATTATGCGCAAATATAGCGCACAGTTTGACAATGTCGTCAGACAGGCCGCACGTAAAATTGATGTCGTAGGACCGTTTCACGCCAATGATATCGAAGCACGGCGCGCCTATTTCGATGCGGGCATTCAGGATGCAATTGAATATACATTGGAACAAATGAAGGCCGAGCGCCGCATCAAACAACAGAAAATCGATTCAAGACACGAATACGACCGTCTCTCCAGAATGTGCGGCGGCCGATAGGCCCCGGTTATGCGCGGCCGATGACCGTGTAAATCTCGTCAATATCATCTGCATGCATAATATCGTCCTGCGGCGGATTGAATTGGCGCATATGAAGGCTGTTGCCGTTCCGGTCCATATAACGGCGCAGATGGGCCTGACCGTTTTTCATCTTGATCAAACAGTCTTTGCCGATTTCAGGGGGACGACCGGGATGAATGTAAACCAGCTCGCCCGGGAAATAGCGTGGTTTCATATCGTCAGAGAAAACATAAATGGCAAAACCGTCTTGAACACCATTCAGGTATGGATGCCTGATAACCCAATCGACAGGGGCTTCACTCTCAATATCCAAATCCATTTGCAAGGAATCGTCCTGACGTCCGTATACGGGCACAGGCATATTTTGCGATGCGGACACGGCCTGACCGGATGGGGCTGCAGCGGCGTAAATTTCAGCCTGCGGTGTAAAATGACCATTATTATTCTGATATGTTTGCCCCAGATATTTTTCGATAACCGAAACCTCGTCAACTTTGACTTTGCGGGCGCCATGTAGCATGCGGTTGACTGCGGCAGGGTTTAGCCCCATTGCCTCAGCCAAGCCTTTTTGTGAAAGATCACGGCTGGAATCAATAACGGACTTTATCCAGATATGTATCGGCTGCATTTAAGTTCTCCCTTTGCACCAGTCTAAGCATTTCAATTTACAAATCCAGAAAAAACGCATCTTATTGTAATTTTATCAATAAATTATAAAAAAAGTGATAATTTAGAAATTTATATGGACATTAATTGCGATTTATGCAATTTATTTATATCTGCAAAAATAAAACAAAGAGCCGGATATGCCCACACCTTCAGACACATCCCTGATTAATGCCGTCAACCTCATCGATTGGACAGATTGGAAACCCGTATGGACGATTAAACCCGGTAAACGCAAAAAGCAAGTTGCCGTCACACCATATGACTTCCAGGAAAACCATTCCCCTACACGTCGCGCATCGTCAAATGCACGCCAGCGCATTCTTGATGCACGCCTGTGGAACAAGCTATCTGCTAATCAACAGGATGCGGCCATCCGAATCGAACGTGCCTGCCACCTGCTCAACAAGGGCCTTGGATTTCGGATATCATCACCACATCGTGAACGCATTTCGGGCAACCGGCCACAGAATATCGATGATTACCAAAACCATTTGACCAATATTTATCTGAAATGGGCGCAGGAATGTCAAAAGGAACAGCTGTCCCACGCCGCCTGCATCGATATTCTGGTTTTCGGTAAAAGCTGCAGCGCCGTTGACACTGCCCGCCGTATCCGCAAAGGCTGGGCGCGGCAGAATCTGGATGATTGCCTCAATCTTTATTGCAAGTTGAAAGGCTGGCCAGTTGAGAAATAATACTTGATTTATTTTTCATAGGTAATTATCATAATATAAAATTATTCGCGAGAGACTCTGGTATAAATATAAATAAAGAAAATTTAAAAGCTGCGCTTGATAAAGCTTTGGCCCGCAAAAGCAAGATCGAAGGAGAGCGGGAAAGATACTATAACGGTCTTGACCACCCGGATGCCGATTATATACGGCAAGATGTCGGCGATGCTTTTAAAGCACTTGAATACGCGCTCGATAAAGCCCAGATTTTATCACAGCCTGTTATTATTGATAAAAACCCAAAAGGTAGCGTTCAAATTTCAATCGAGATATGGGGGACACAATTCAATTCCCCTATAAAAGTTAGCCTAACTGAGGATAAGCGTTACAGAAATCCGCCCCATGGCCTTATTCATAAAAAACACTCAAGAGAAGAAGTTTTAAATATCCTCATATCCAAAGCTGCCAGCCAAGGGATAGGCGTTTTGAATGACTTTATCTCCCATTTGGAAAACCTTAAGAAGGAAAGAGGTTGGGACTTTAATCCCAATGCCCCTGTAAAACCTTTCAAACTTTAATTAATCAACCTCGTTCAGCACTTTACGCAGGCGATCGACAATCGTGCCAATTTCGTCTTCGTTGACGATAACCGACGGGTACAGCCCCAGTACATCGACGGTATAGCGCATCGTAATGTCCTGTTCAAAGAACATCTTGTTGAATACCTCGGCTGCACGTGATTTTTGATCGTCTGGGCGATCACCCAAATCAATCTGCACCCCGCCCATTAAACCGCAGGCGCGGACATCAACAACATAGGGCGCATCTTTCAGCGTATGCAGCGCATCTTCCCAGACAGGGGCAATGGCTTGCGCCTTTTGATACATACCGTCTTCGTCAATTAATTCCTGCGTTGCAAGCGCCGCTGCACAGGATAAAGGATGCCCCGAATAGGTATAACCATGCAGGAATTCAATATTGTTTTCGGGTCCTTGCATAAAAGCATCATAAATTTTATCGGATACGAACGTTGCACCCAGCGGCACCGTCGCATTCGTAATCCCTTTGGCGGATGTTATGATATCGGGCATGACATTGAATTTTTCAGCAGCTGTCGCATAGCCCAAACGTGCCCAAGCGGTAATCACCTCGTCAAAGATCAGTAAGATATCATGTTTCGTGCATATTTCGCGCAGGCGCTCAAGGTATCCGACTGGCGGCACCAATGTGCCTGTCGACCCCGCCACAGGTTCCACAATCACACAGGCAATATTCTCGGCGCTATGCAGGTAAATCATATTTTCAAGCTCGTCCGCCAGATGTGCGCCCCATTTGGGCTGGCCTTTTGAAAAGGCCTGATGGTCCAGATTATGCGTATGCGGCAGGTGATCACAGCCGGGAATCAATGATGACGCATAGTTTTTCCGCATATAGGAAATTCCGCCCACAGAAATGCCGCCGAAATTCACGCCGTGATAGCTGCGTAAACGGCCAATCATCCGCGTTTTTTCGGACTTGCCGCGCGCACGCCAATAGGCAAGGGCAATTTTCAGCGCCGTATCGACAGCCTCTGATCCAGAATTACTGAAAAAGACATGATTGATATGCTCGGGCATCGCTTTGCACAAACGGTCTGCGGCCTCGAACGCGACAGGGGATGAAAATTGAAAATTCGGCGCAAAATCAAGCTGGGCCGCCTGTCTTTGGATCGCCTCGGTAATTTTGGGGTGATTGTGCCCGAAATTCGTACAGCCAAAGCCCGAACAGCCATCCAGCATTGTGCGCCCATCATCGGTTTTATAGTACATTCCTTCGGCCGAAACCAACGTGCGCAAACGGTTCTTCTTGTAATCGCGTTGCGGGGTAAAGGGCATCCAGAACGCCTCCAGTTCCTTTGGAACGTCTTTGTGCTTATTCTTCTTTTTCTTTGCCCCGATGCCAAAAACCATGATTTTTCCCCTGTAATGTAATAGACTATCCAGTATAGCATTATGCGGTACGACTGCAATAGATTGGGATCAAGATCATGACAGACAAAGAAAAATTAAACGGCGCGTCACAGGGTAATGTACGCGATATTTCGGAAGAGCGCGCCAAACGTCAGAACAAGCCTGAAAAGCCCGAACACGAACCGATTTTGAACATCCCGCGTATGGTCAAAATTCTCTGCAGTATTTTTATTGCGATGTTTTTACTGACATATTTTCTGGATGTCGAAACAGCGAACCAAATCTTTCTCTATCTCGCCTTTCTACCCAACCTGTACGTCGACCCGTCACAGGGATATGTCTGGCAGCTGCTGACAATGCCCTTTACACATGCATTACTGCATGGCGGGTGGTTTCATTTATTCATCAACCTTGGCATGATGCTGGCCTTTGGGTCTGCCGTTGAAAAATATATCGGCGGTAAAAAACTGCTGGTCTTTTTCCTGATCACTACGGCGATCGGCGGTCTGACACATTTGGCGTTCTATTGGGGGTCGGTCGGGGCGCTAATTGGTGCATCAGGCGGAATCAGCGGCCTGTTCGGTGTTTTGCTGCGCATATTGCAAGATCGCGGTCAAATGGAACCCGGCTGGCGCGGGTTGATGCCGATTACACTTTTGTGGGTTGGTGTGTCAGTTCTATTTGCCCTCTTTACGACAGCGCCCGGCGGCGGATCAATTGCATGGACCGCACATGTCGGCGGCTTTTTATCGGGGCTATTGCTTTATACGCCCGTCATGCGGATGGTAAAATAATCAGGCCGATGGCGGCTCGATAAAGCCCGTATTTTCAACATAGGCTGGTCGGTCCGGCAATTGGCGGACCAGCCCATCGGGGCTGCGCCAGTCAATCGTGTTAAAGCTTTGGCAAGATGGGCACAGCGGGTTCCAATCAATGGCTTTATATCCGCAAGCATTACAGTGCCAATCCGGGCCGGGGCGCGCCTCGGCCGCCAGTTCCAGCCATTCGCGTGATGTTACATCGTGTCGCCCGTCACGCTGTTCCAGTTCAGCCAGCTGACGGTATGCGCCCGCTGATTTCAGCCAGTCGCGTGCCTCCTGATAAAAGCCCATCTCCATTGCCGCCTGCCCCATCAGCGCATTACTTTCGGGGCGATAGGTCGCTGTTGAATACAAACGTTTGTACCAACCAAGTTTATTACTCTTTTTATCATCTTCTGTTTTGCCTTTGGCTTTTGGCGCCAGATCAGCCCACAATTTTGCCAAATCAGGGTGCGGGGCCTGCGGCCAGGCTTCCTCGATCACTTTGATGGCTTGACGTTTTTTACCACGCTTAACCAGCAGCTTCGCATATAGGGTCGATGCCGGCGTATATCCGACATCAATGCGGTAGGCTTTTTTCGCAAGGCTGAGGGCTTGGGTTTCAAGGCCTTTTGACAATCCCTGCTGCGCGCGTGCGACCAGCAGACATTGATGGTGCGCATTACCTTTTTCACGATCAAACACGCCAAGGCGAATTGCCTTTGTCAGCGTTTTATCCGCTTCAATCCACTGGCAGGCATGTGTTTCGGCATCAAATAGGGCGCGCAATATCCATTCACGCTTAGGGTGCAGGTTTTCAGCAACGCGCAACAACAACAGCGCCTGTTCCTGATCGTTTTCTTTAATCGCTTCGTTCATCAAACCGCGCAAACCAAAGAAAGCGGCATTCTTATCCTCCAGCAAGGTTTCAAATTCAACGCGTGCGCGAGACGGATTATCATTCAATAACGCCGATTGTGCGGCCAGCAAACTCGCCAGCGGGGCATCCGGAATCAAATCGCTTGCGCGTTTTGCCTGCTTATCAGCGGCTTTGGCATCTCCCGCTGCAACCGCCACAAGGCCCTTTGTCACAGCCTCGTATCCTTTTTCACGGCTGCGCACCGCATGATACTGACGCATAAAGGCCGGCACATTCACAAGGCCACGCCATAAATGATAAACAACAGCAAAAAGAACACAGATTGTCAGGCCCACTGCCATTAAAAAGCCGAATGTCGTTTCGAGTAAATATCCGTTCCAGTTGATGACAACCTCGCCCGGGCGCATCGACAGCCACATGACGATACCGACAAAGATAATAAGCTTAAACAGAAACCATAGGGGTTTTAACATTTATAACATCCTGTATTAAGGGGCCAGACCAGGGTATGTGCCCTGTATTGCCCCCGGTTTGTTGTTTTGCGGTTGGGACACGACAGCCTTTGACGGCCCCGAAAGGGGACGCAACAATCGAGACATCAGGCTTTGCAAGCCATCCGTTGAAAGGCTTTGCCCGGACATCAGGCTCTGCATCACATCCATGGTCAGTGCGCGTGTCGCCTGATCGGCGTAAACACGGCTTTGCGCATCTGCAATCCATGGGGCAGCAACCTTGGCAGATTCCCCTTCCAGTTTTTGCAGCTCGGCAATCGCACCGCTAATATCACCTTGGTCGATTTTCATTTGCGCACGTACAACCGTTGCGTCAACCGTATCACTGGTTGAATCATCAACGCGTCTGACAGTCATCATACGGCTGAGGCGTTCCATCGCACGGTTCTGGATGGATGCATCTTCGCCGCGCATCTTTGCCATGACAATATCACCCGCAAGGCTTTGAAATTCGCCGCTTAGGTTTTCTTGGGACAAAACCCCCGATTCCGCATAAGGCGCAAGGCGCTGGATCGAAGCCTGTATTTCAGGATTGTCGTTATTCAAAGATTGCAGTAACTGCAAATCGTTTCTGAAAGAAGTATTTTCACGCCCCAAGCTGCTGCGCACTTCGTTAAGGGTCAAAAGCATCAAACCTGCCTTCACATCTTCGGCTTTCACATCTTTCATAACCGTTGCCAAAATCGGGTCTTCCTGGCGAATAGCGCTGAGGTCTTGCGATGTCAGGTTCCCGCCGTATTGGTTCAGGGTCTGTTGCAAGGCCTGTAAACTGTTTTCCAATGCCTCTGTTCCACCCGGCGTATTCATCAATCCGGAAACCTGATTCATCATACTGCCCAGGCCATATAGTTTTTGTTCGGCAAAACTCATTTGCTGTTGCCAATTGCTATTGGCCATATTTTCAGCCACTTGTTCGGCCGATTGAACCTGTTTCATAATTTCATTTTTAACGCGTTCCAGCTGATCCAATCCTTCATTGATACGTCCGCCGATTGATGAACGCTCTTCCTTGATCGTCTCAAGGCGGCGATTCATAGCCGCCATTTCTTTCTGCATCTGTTCATATTCAGCCGCACGTTTTTTCATGCCGTTATATTCGGGAAGTAAAAGGAATACGCCAACAATCATGATCACGATAAATAGAAACACAAATGTTAAGAGCGAACGCTCCAGAAATTTTTTCTTATGTTGCCATTCGGCTGCACGCTGTTGACGGCGGTCCAGGCCGGAACGGCGGTCATTAACACGGCGGTCGGGTCCTTTAAAATTCGGATCCTGTTCACGGCGGCGATCGCCCGCATTGCGTCGGTCGCTGTAATCACGACGGTCACTTTCAATATCGGGTTGCGCCATAAATTTTGATGATGTTGACGATGCCGGCTTTGGATCGGCATCTGTTTTTTTATCTATAATCTCCGGCTTTGGTTCGGATTTTTGAGCTGCCATTGGTGTATCCGATTTGGCTTCTGGCGCCTCTGTTTTTTCAGGTTCGGGAGTGTTTTGCTCTGCCGCATCCAGTGCAATGCCGTCTTCTTTTGCCGCCTGCAAGACTTCAGGTACACGGTTTTCAGGCACAATGCCGCGTTCTTTCCATCCTTGAACGGTACTGGCGGCAATGCCGAGGCGGTTCGCCAATGGGCGCAGGCCACCGAACTTTTCAATCACTTCTTCTGCCGGTAATGTTTTATTGTCATCACTCATTTTTATCAGCCTTTCAACTCGATACATTTTTTAATCAGACCGTTTTCGGTTTTTTCGTCCGAGACCAGAATTTTTTTCCAGTCTGCAAATTTCAAAGCCTCTGTCACAGGATCGCTGATGCATATTGCATTCACATCATGCATATGATCCATCACGCCATGCTCTTCCGCCAGCGCGGCAAAAGCCGCCGCCGTACGTTTCGAAAAAAAGACGACAGATGATATATCACCCGTACGTATCGAGACCAGTGCATCTTCCTGCATACGCGGGGCGCGGTCCATGCGGTAGACCTGAAGGGGGGCGACAATAAAGCCATCCTCTTTTAAGGTCTCGTAAAAGTTATCCTCAACATGTTCGCCGCAGGGGTGCATCAAACGTGCGCCCGGTTCTGCCTTTTCCATGATCAGTTTTGCCAGATCGGCACTGCCGCCCGGCCCGGCTGTCACATTTTCAAAGCCGCGATCTTTTGCTTTTTGCGCCGTTTTCTCCCCGACGCAATAGGCCGGCATGTCAAAATTGACTTGAAAGGACAGATCACAGAAATATTCAACCGCGCGCGGGCTGGTAAAAATAAAACCGTCTTCAGCATGGCGATCCATAAAGACGACATTATCGGCACGTACGGGAATCAGCATCGGATCCAACACGCATTCGATTCCGTTTGAAACCAATCTGTCTGCCATTTTCTGTGCAACGTCTGCGGGCCGTGTAATCAAAACTTTTTTCAAAATGCAAATCCCCGTTTAAATATGCATATAGATTAACGCGAAGGCGTACGCGTACACAAGGATAATATTACTGATTTATAACTTAAACAAAGCCCTTGGGCAGACCCTTCAACATCTCGGCGGCCAGATCGGCGCCCATTTTTTGCGCTTGTATTTCGTCCTGTACGCTTGCCGTGATATCGCATGTTTTTACGTCCGTGCCTTCGAAGTCACTGGCAAAAGCACGCAGGCGCAACTGATCACCGTTCAGTTCCGCATATGCCGCTAACGGACTGCGGCACGACCCGCCCATGCCGGCCAACCACGCGCGTTCGGCCTTAACACAGATGCCCGTTTGCAGATCATGAATTTCAGAAAATAAGTCATGCAGATCATCGCGGTCTTTTTTGAATTCAATCCCGATCGCACCCTGCCCGACTGCGGGCAGCATTTCAGAAGGCTCCAAAATGGTTTGCATCATATCTTTATACCCGCCGCGGATCATACCTGCCGCTGCCAGAAAGGTACCATCAACCTCAGCGTGGGCAATTTTCTTCAGGCGCGTGCCGATATTTCCACGAAACGTAACAATGTTCAGATCGGGCCGTTTCGCCAAAACTATCGCTGCACGGCGTGGGCTGGATGTGCCAATTGTCGCGCCCTCGGGCAGGGCGGTAAAATGACCAACTGTAGATGATAAAAATACATCACGCGCATCGGCCCGCGGCAAAAAGCACGGCATCACCATGTCATCATCCAGAATGCCCGGAATATCTTTGGTGGAATGCACCGCGCAATCAATGATGCCATCGCGCATCGCCTGCTCGTGTTCTGATGCCCACAAGGCCTTGCCGCCATGTTCGACCAAAGACAGGTTATCTTTTTGGGTTTTATCACCGTATGTTTCCAAACCCACGATTTCAATCGCGCCATCTGAACACAGTTCAGAATGCGCAGCCTTCAGTGCCGCCACAACCATTTCCGTCTGGATCATGGCAAGTGCCGATTTGCGGGTACCAATGCGTAAAGGGGCCTGAAATTTCATCATACCCCTTTGTACAAAAATTCGGATTTAGTTAATAGGATTATTTTGAAATAAAATAATGTAGGGGTATTGATATTTAATAAAAATCCTTAACAATCGAAACGGCATCTGCCAGACCGATGCGTTCAATTTCAACACCCTCAGGAAAGGCACTGCACAGGCGTGTCGGCAAACTGGGATCGAGCATAATAAACAAACCGCGGTCATTGACTGATCGCACCAAACGGCCATAGGCCTGTTTCAGGCGCGCGCGTGTCAGCAAATCATCATAGCCCCGCCCGAATTCGGCGCGGCGGGCCTTGTGCAGAATATCAGGCCGTGGCCACGGCACGCGGTCGAATACGATCATCCTGAGCGAATGGCCCGGCACATCCATACCATCGCGCGTGGCATCTGTCCCAAACAATACCGCATCTTCATCATCGCGGAACATATCAATCAGCGTTGATACATGCAGCCCGTCCAGATGCTGGGCATAAATCGAATAGCCCGCCTGCTCCATATCGCCCGCGATCCTCTTATAGATATCTTTTTGACGACGGATTGATGTAAAGAGGTTCAAGGTTCCCCCGCCTGCCGCGAAGTTTAACGCACGATAAGCGGCCGCAACCTGCTTGACGTCATTTTTCGGCACATCGCGCACAACCAGAATACGGGTATTATCGGCATAATTAAACGGCGATGTTTTCTGCGTTCGCGTTGGCGGGTTATCGATATGCGACAGTAAACTCAGGCCTGTGCGGTTTTCCGCGACCTGCCAGTCGGATTCATCATCGCCCGAATTATCCCGCAGCGATGCGGATGTCATGACGACACCATGCGCAAAGGGTTTAATCGTCTGGGCAAAAGGCACTGTCGGGTCCACCCAATGGCGGAACATGCCGACATCGTAATCGCGCCCCTCGATCCGGTCGACGCCGAACCAGTCAACGAATTGTTCTGGTGTTTTATCATTCAGCGTTTGCAGCATTTTGATCCAGCCGTCAATCATATGTGACGTGCGGCGTTTTAAGCTGTTCGTCACACTTTCGATGCGCTGGCGCTCCTCGGTCGACATCAGTTCAAACTCGTCCGTGTCTTCCAAACGTGCGCGAAGGCGTTTGATCAAAGCCTCCATCGGGCGTTTCAGATCATTTAGTTTCAAAGACAGGGCATAGGCAGCCTCGAACAATCCCGTGTTTAACGGATGCACCGGCGTTTCAATGGAATAGGGCGCATCTTTGTCATCGGCGCGGGCATAGACCTGCTCACGCAAGGCGGCCAGAAACTTTTCGGTCACACCGCGCGGTTTTTCATCACGCAGGCGTTGCCGCCAGCCCTGACCCGGCAAGCTGCGGGCGCATTCCTGAATATCTTCCAAAAGGGCCTTGCCATCGTCATCATCCGACAACAGCTCCTCGACACGGCGAGACAATCCGCGGGAACGCGATCTACTCCCGCCTTCCGATCCTAAGATCCAGCGGCGCAAATCGGCGGTTTCGACACCAGACAAGTGAACGGCAAAGGCGCTGTCGGCAGCCTCGAACACATGGTGTCCTTCATCAAAAATATAGCGGCTGGGCAATTGGTCGGCTTCGGTTGCAAGGGCCGCCTGTATCATCACCAACGCATGGTTTGCGATTACGATATCGGCGCGTTTTGCACGGCGTTTCGACTTCTCGATAAAGCATTTCGAATAATGATTGCAGGCCCCGTAAATACATTCGCCCCTGCGGTCGGAAAGGCCGTATGTGCGACCCCATCCCAGCAAACTGACCAACCAGCCGGGGAAATCACCCCCTGTTAAATCACCATCGCGTGTCACCGCCGCCCAGCGCGACATCAAACCGACAGCAACGGCATTTTGCACATTATGCTGCAACGATGGGCTGTTAATCGCGTCTTCCAGATTTAACAGGCACAGATAATTTTCACGGCCCTTTCGCACAACGACTTTGCGCTGCTTGTATGATGGATCGGTGTAAAGACGGTCAAGCTCCTGATCAATCTGGCGCTGCAGGTTACGGGTATAGGTTGAAACCCAGACCGTGCCCTCGTTCTTTTCGGCCCAGACCGTAGCGGGCGACAAATAGCCCAGCGTTTTTCCGATCCCCGTTCCGGCCTCGGCAATCACGGTATGGGGCTGTTCCTCGGTTTGCATTGGTCCAAATGCTTTTGAAAGATCGCGCGCGTATTCAATCTGCGGTGCGCGTGGGCTTTGCCCTTTTTTATCGAGCAATTCATGCAAGCGGCCTTCTGCCTCATCGATACTGACAGCGTTATGCGCAGGCGGCGCCTCGGGTACGCCTTCGACCCATTCAGATAACCTGTGCCATATTTGCACGCCGGCGCGGGCCATTGATTCCCGCTCGGGCCCGTTCGGCGCGCCCAGCGCATGCAAAACAGGCCGGGCCCATGGCCAACCCTGATTATTTTCAAAACCCTTTTGCCCCATCGCCATAATCCATGCGGCTGCCACGGGATCGGATTTGTGATCTTCATTTTTCATCTCGATCAGATCTTGAAGTAAATCACGGACCAGATTCAATAGGACAACAGGGTCGCCTTCGGCCCCCTCAGGAATAAAAAGCCCAAGCGTACGCGCAAGACCCGCAGGGGTCGGTAGTGTAAATTTACCGGGATGAACAAAGGCAAATAACTCCAACACGTCATAGGCCAGAAACGGTTCGATCCCCAATTTTTGAGCCATGAAAGGCGCATGGCAAACAATCGGCATGTCTTGCATAATTGCATTTGAGAATTCTTCACCATTATTCAGCGTTTTCAGCTCGCCGTCCGGGGACAGCCATTGCACACGCCCCGCTGACAGAACGCAGACCGGTGCATCCGGCAAAACCATTGTTTTATCGGAAATTTCCTTTTGTGTATTGGGGGCAACAGCCTGTTGGGTCATATTTTAAAATATAGACCAGAGAGTCATGTAAGGCCAGAACAAAACGTGAAATTAAAGACCAAATCCACCCGGTTTCGGACTATTCTTTTTCTGTCCGGTTGATAGATCAATAATATTTTCGGCGTTCTTTTCTCGATCCTTTGTCGGGTACGCGGTCATGATAAGCAGAGCCTCGCCTGTTGGCTGGTCATTTTTATCCGCAACTTTCAAATAAGCTGAAAGATCCTTGCCAAAATCCAGTAGCTTTTCTTTTTTGGCTTCCAACTTGCGGCGTTTTTTCTTATCGCTTGGCGAAAGGTATTTAAGCTTGTCAGATGTTTCAATCAGCTTTGCTTCTAAATCTCTGTAAAAGTCATGCGCCCATTGCGCACCATAAAGACGCTGACCGGCCTTTGTTCTTTTAATCAGTTCTTTTTGCGCCGCCATATCTTCAGCAAAAGAACCCAGCGTTATAATACCACCTGCACCGCCCGCCATAACTAGGGCGAAGGTTAAACCACCATCAACGAAAGCCATAGGCGCTGCCAAAGCTGCCGTTAGGCCAGTGGTCAGCTTGCCGGCCTTAACAGAATTGTTAAATTTTTTGGACAGGAATTTGCGCGCTTTGCGCTCTTGTTTTTCTGCTTCTGTTCTTTTCTTTTTTCCGAACATGTCTACTCCTTATAGGCCGAATGATTTTGGCGATACATCATCGCCTGGTTTTGCAGGATTAATGCGTGCGTTATAATCTTCTTTCTCGTCACCCGTTAATGGACGCTTCAGATACAAAACGGGTGCTCCCGTCGGTTCGCCATCTTTGTCCACCACAATTAAAAACTCTGCAAGGTCACGTGCTGTATCCAGCAGCTTCTCTTTCTTTTCTTCAAGTTTTTTATATCTTTTCGGCTTTTCTTCATACATATTCATCGCTGCATATGTCAGCAGCAATTGTTCCTGCAGTTTTTCATGCATTTCAATTGCCCAGCCCTGTCCATGTAAACGTTGATTTGCATCAGATGTACTGACGCGGGCCTTCATGTTTTTACTGTCATTGGCATATCCGATACCGCCATATAATAATGTTGTGCCGCCTATCATTGTAAGAGCCAATGTTATGCCCCCATCAACAAAAACCATCGGCAACACCATCGCAGAACTTAATCCGGCACCAAAACCGCCAAAAGAAGCTGCGCTGTTAAATTTCTTCATCAGAAATTTTCTTTTTTTCTTATCGCTTTTATCTTTTTTAGCCATTTTATTTCCCCTGCCCTGGTGGTTTCGGCGCGTCCTGTTTCTTGGCATCGCGACCCGGATAAACATAAAATTCACGGTCAGCATCGGCATCAGCTGTTACTGTTTTGGTAATATAGGCGACAGGCTCTTTTGTCGGACGGTTTTTATCGTCAATGACGGTCAAATATTCTTCAAGCCCTGCTGCAATTTCAAGCAGCTTTTCTTTACGCTCTTCAAGTTTGCGGTATTTCTTACCCGATGCATCGGTAAAATTCATTTTTAAACAGGTTTTAATCAGATCCGCCTGCAGGTCTTCTTGTAATAATTTTGCCCAGCCCTTGGTGAAAACGCGCTGGTCACAATCTGTTGTATAAAGAACGTCCTCCTGATTTTTGGCATCTATAAATACAGCAAATGGCGTTGCCGTACCCATCATAGCAGATGTAATCATCAATGATGCGCCGCCATCGACGAAAGCCAGCGGAACGGCCAATGCCGCAGCACCACCGCCGATAATAGGCAAGCCTTTTGTTGTGCCTTTAAATTTATTGGTAAGGAACTTTTTCTTTTTCTGCTCAGCTTTTTCAGCTTCGGTTTTTTTACGTTTTCCGAACATTGAACTTCCCCGACTATGAAATATGATTCCATAACCTAAAGATCAACGCCTAATATGTCAAGGTGAACTTCAGCGAAGCGGTTTTACGCGCCGCGCAGGGATTTTGCCAATGTATCCAAAATGGCATTAATCATTTTTGGTGCGCCGTCTTCATAAAATGCATGGGCGACATTCATGTAATCACTAATGATAATCGGGGCATCAATATCATGATGCGCCATAACCTCATATGTTGCCGCCATTAATATAGCGTTCAAAATCGGCTCGGTCTTTTCCTTATCCTTTTTGGCCAGCTGTGCTGCAATCATCTGGTTCAAATTTTCACGGCGATCGACAACGCCATAGATTATTTTTTCAAGCAATTCCGGGTCAGCCGGTACGAAAATATCACCATCAAATTCAAAACCGTTTCTATGCTGCAGGAAGTCACGCATGGCTTCGGTCGGGTTTTGGTCATTCAGATCCGATTGATACAGGACCTGAACGGCCGCCAAACGTGCAGCGGAACGGCGGGCTTTCGCCGATCCTTCGTTCAGTTTGACGGCGCGGGTTTCTATCGCTTTCGGGGCGGGGGTATATTTTTTCTTATCCATGGCCTTTCAATAACACTCCCTGTCCACCCAATCAAGCGCTTTCCGCGGCGCGGGTCAGGCGATCGTTAATCGCCCTGCCAATTCCCGTATCGGGGATATTCATGACCGCAATGGATGGCGCCTTGATTTGATCCAAAGCATGCAACATCGAAAACAGGTTTGATGCGCCCTCGGCCAGGTCACCTGTCTCGCTCAGGTTCATATAATGTGAAATCGGCAAGTCGCGCACATGCCCGCCGCCTTTGATGCCCATAAATTTGACAGACCCAAAAGCCAGTAAAGCTTCGCCTTTTTCGATATCGACAGCATTTAACCGTAATTTCGTTTTCGGGGCATAGTGCTTTAACAATTGCCCTGGCGCTGTGGGGGCATCTTCGGTTTTTTGTTTCGTATTATCCTGAACACTTTGTCCAATCAAACGTTCAATTGCATCACCCGTGACAAACCCCGCCCGTAAAAGCGCAGGTTGATCGCCCGTCAAATCGATAATGGTTGATTCCAGCCCGACGGCCGACTTGCCACCCGTGACGATGACATCAATTTTATCACCCAGCGAAGCGACGACATGTTCGGGTTTCGTCGGGCTAAGCCGACCCGATGCATTCGCACTGGGTGCTGCAACGGGTTGCCCCAAATGTTTGATAATATTTCGTGTGACGTCAGACGCCGGCATACGCACGCCAATTGTTTTCAAACCCGCCGTCACATTCGGCGCAATCCCCGCATTGATATTCAAGGGCAAGATAAACGTCAAAGGCCCCGGCCAATAAGTTTGCGCCAGCAATTCCGCCGTTGGGTTAAATTCTGCAATTTTTCGCGCCATCTGAATATCACTGACGTGAACAATCAACGGGTTAAAGTCAGGCCGACCCTTGGCTTTGAATATTTTATCGACAGCGTTTTTATTTGTCGCATCTGCCCCAAGGCCGTAAACCGTTTCTGTCGGCAGCGCTGCAATTTGACCGTCAGCCAGCATATCGCCGACCTCGCGAATTGTTTCAGGCGATGGGACTAAAAACCGGCTCACAGCTCTGCTTGTGCCGGGACATTTGATGCGGGCTCAAAAATCTCACCGCCTGTCATCGGGTTCGGCACACCTGTCGTCGTCGGGAATGAAATCGGCTCGCCCAGAAAACGGCGCACAGCCAGATAACCGAAACATTCGGCTTCCAGCGCATCACCGTCCCAGCCGACAGCCTCGACGGGTTCGACGGGCACATCCAATTTGCGCATCAGCGCATACATGATGAATTCGTTGTGGCGCCCGCCGCCGCTGATCAGCCAGCGTTTCGGCGAATTCGGAAACAGGGCCAGCGCCTTGACGATCGTGTCCACCGTAAAGGCCGTCAATGTTGCCGCACCATCTTCCAGTGACAGGCCTGCCGCCTCGACCTCCTCCCGCACGAAATCAAAATCATTGCGATCCAGCGATTTTTTATGATCTTTTTTGAAATAGGGATGCTCCAGCCATTTTGTCAAAAGATTGCCGTGCACCTTTCCCTTTTTGGCGATATCGCCATCCTTGTCAAAATTCTGCCCCGTCTTTTTAAAAATCCAATCATCAATCAGCGCGTTGGCCGGACCTGAATCAAAGGCAAGAATTTCACCCGCCGCGCCAAGATATGTAAGATTGGCAACACCGCCCAGATTGACAACACCAACGGGCTTTTCCAGTTTTGAAGATCGTGCGTGATGATAAATCGGCGCCAAAGGTGCGCCCTGGCCGCCGGCTTTGACGTCTGCCGTTCTGAAATCAGCCACGACGGGAATGCCGAATTCGTCAGCCATCATTTGCGCATTACCGATCTGGCATGTAATACCGTTTTCAGGATCATGATGCGTTGTGTGGCCGTGGAAACCGATGAAATCGACCTTGTTTTCCGCGATGCCACTTTTGGCCAGCAATTCATAAACTGTCGCATTATGGGCGCGGGTGATCGTGTCTTCAACTTCTTTCAGGCGAGCCAGATCTTCTGCACCTGATCCTTGGTGAATATTAAACACCGATCCAATCTTGTCGCGCAGGTCGCGCACATAAGGTGTTGTCACCGACATCACAGGTTCAATATATTCATATCCGTCTGTTTTGATCAGTGCCGCATCGACCCCGTCATGGGATGATCCGCTCATTAATCCGACCGCTGTATAAATCTGGTTGTCAGGCATGGTTTTGATCCTTATTATTTTGATTCAAAGTCTAACCCAAATCACCAAGGCTGTCATGGCAAACTTGAGCACTTTAAAATATAAGTCGGATTTCCTGAATATCATGGAAGAACGCGGATTTATCCACCAATGCACCAACTTCGAGGAGCTGGACAAACTTCTAACCTCGGGAAAGGTTACCGCCTATCAGGGCATTGATGCCACCGCAAAAAGTCCGCATATCGGAAACCTGCTGCCGCTGACGATGTTGCGTTGGCTCCATAAATGCGGGCACAATGTCATTACCCTTGTGGGGGGCGGGACAACCAAGGTTGGTGATCCGTCCGGAAAATCTGAATTGCGCCAGATGCGCACCGAAGATGAAATCAACGATAATATAAACAGCATCAAAGAGGCGCTGACAGGCTTGTTCGATTATAACGAACGTACAACTATGGTTAATAATGATGATTGGCTCAGCGGTCTTAAATATATTGAGTTCCTGCGCGATTATGGCCGTCATTTCAGCGTAAACCGCATGCTGTCAATGGATAGTGTTAAATTGCGTTTAGAGCGCGAACAACCCCTATCCTTTATTGAATTCAATTATATGATTTTACAGGCTTACGATTTTGTCGAGCTTTACAAAGAATATGACTGCCGCCTGCAAGTCGGCGGATCTGACCAGTGGGGCAATATTGTCAATGGCGTTGAATTGGGCCGGCGCACAGAAAATGTCGAATTGTTCGGCCTGACTTGCCCGCTTCTGTTAAATTCAGCAGGCGAGAAAATGGGAAAAACTGCAAACGGCGCAGTCTGGCTAAAATCCGATATGCTGTCGCCCTATGATTACTGGCAATACTGGCGCAATTGCGATGACGCTGATGTCGGCAGGCTATTGCGCTATTTCACCGAACTACCAATGGATGAAATCAGACGCTTGGAAAACCTGAAAGGCGCTGAAATCAACGAGGCCAAAAAAGTACTGGCCGATGAAGCAACCGCCATCATTCACGGCAAGGCCGAGGCTGATAACGCCCGCGAAACCGCCGAAAAAACATTTGAAGAAGGCGGCGCATTATCGGCGGATCTTCCCGTCTATGAAATTTCGCGTGATGCATTGGCCGATGGTATTCCTGTCTTTGTTCTGTTCAAAGATTCCGGCCTTGCAGCATCCAGCGGAGAAGCGCGTCGACTGATCAAAGGCGGCGGCGCACGCCTGAATGACGAGAAAATCGAAAGTGATGACATGGTCATATCCAATCAGGATTTTGATGGGCAGGACACGATCAAACTGTCTGCCGGCAAAAAGCGTCACATCCTGTTAAAGGTATCCTAAAGATTTAGCGGCGTATTTATTTGCACAGGCCGCGCTATCGTATAACGTCCGGTCTCCGCATAATTTATGCGTGATTGCGCGGCGACCGGGAACCTGTCTTCCACGGTACGGCGCAATAAATCCCTGTTCTGGCTGTAGGGTTTATCCATTCCGTTTTCGCGTAGATAGATAACAGCATAGTGGCGTATGATTTCAGCCTGCTGTTCAACTGTATAATCTTCAAAAGTTTTATCGGCAGTAAGGTCATAGTGGTATCTTTGATGGTCCGAGCCCAATGGGTTTTGGGACATGCCGCCTTCTTGCTGCAACTGCCAGATGTGGGTTAGTTCATGCACAAATGCGCCCCACAGGTCATCATCCTCGACTGTCGCATAATTGTCCCTAAAATATTCGGCCCCATGAAAATGCAGTGAATTATTGATGTTTGTGAAAATATCTGCACCCTCACACTTGCGGTTCGAAAAATATTTGCGTGTCTGACTGACATCAATTTCATCACCGAAAATCGCATGCGCCAAATTGGTTTCATCACGCGTAAAAAGCTGCATCGATTTCGGCGTGGGCAAAGCCAAACGATAATGAACAGCATTAAAAAATTCGCGTTCGATGGTTCGCATCAAAATATTATCATCTTCGCAATTCGCAATGCCGTTATGTGATGGGTGCACAAAGCGCTGCGCATAATCCCCCATTATGGCGGCCTGTTGGAAACGGTCGTAACCTGAAAAGCTTTTATCGTAATCCAATGTATAAAAATAACGGCTACGCTGATCAATTCTTGCATTTCCAGGCCATTGCATCCCTTCGCGATTTTGTCTTAATAAAACCAGACGCTCTATAAAAACACCTAATTGATCGACCTCATCCTCGCGTGCGTAATCTTCGGAGTAATCACGTTCATCAAGGTAAATATAATTGGTATTATTCGCCCAGAATTCGGCGCTGTTGTAATCATGAATATCGTTTGCAAAGGCTACAATTCGCACCCCATTGACATTTACCTGCGTTCCTAGAATACCGTGGGCCATTTCGCGTTCGGCACGCGTCAGGGCGCGGTCGTGAACCGGCAAATATTGTCTGAAACTGTCACTATTAATCCAGTCAATAACATCAAGGCCTGCGCCCTTATCCTCCGCGACAACATCATCCTGAACGAACGGTTCTGGCATATAAGAGCTGGATGACAGCATTGCTGTGCTGCCCAGTGCGACAGCCCCAAAAATAAGCCTTTTTGATTTTTTCTTGAAATCTTTCATATCTATCTTCTAAAGAAATACCCGGCAGGGGCGCGCTCGTATGCAGGGTGCGAACATGCATTTTGAAACCGTCCGTCCACAATTTTCGCTTCGGAATCAACGCGGGCCATGCCTGGAAGATGACCATTTGTTTCAAAAAACAGACGTGTTTCGCGCGCGCGCGGAAAGCGGCTTTCCACCAAACGTTTGATCGCCTCTTCAACGTCCGCTTTATTATCTTCCTGACCATTCAGTGAAGATGGCAGTCGGTCAGGGCATCGCCCGTGATGTAAAAACAAAGATGCGTAATCACCGATAATCGCCGCCTGCTGTTCAGTGCCGTAATCCCCAAAGGACCAGCGGTCAGGGTCAAGCGGATACTGGTATTTTCCACCCCTGTTTACAAACCCTTCGTTTGTATATTGGTTGTCTGTCTGTCTTTGCCAGTTGTGCGTTAATTCATGATAGAGAGTATTGATAACATTCGCATCTTCGACACGTGAATAATCATCGGCGTGATTACTGCGTAAAAAGAAGATGATATCTACAGGCGAATAAACCATTCCAGCTGTATGTGTGCCATCATTATTTTGTATGGTATAAGGGTCCATGTGAAACCACATTTCCGATGTGTCCAGTTCGTCACCGAAAATCATTTCAGCCATGGCGCGTTCGTTTTGATGGATCGGGCGCGCCTCGATCATATGATCCATTCGGAAATCTCTTAGGTTCGGGAATTCGGCCTCGACCATCTCGATGAAAGCTTTTTGCTCGCGACTCAGGCTATCAGGGCGAGTATATTCTGCACCCCTGTTTTGCGCGCGTCTGTTCAGATAATCAACATAGGCATTCATCGGGTTGGTTCTGGATGCCGGATGTGCAAAATTATGCATGTAATCCTGTAAAATCTGGCTGCGCTGCATAACCGTATATTCAACAAAATTTTTGCCGGGCTGAAAACGATATTCAAAACCATTATCCCCCTCGGACGGGTCAGCACCCTCCCAGGCCGAAACTGTACGGTTTTGCGTCATTAAGCTGATAAGCCCTGCAAAATGTACGAAACTATCACGCTGAGAGGTATAAAAATCATCCTGATACTCTGCACTGGAGACGATGATATATTTATTGTTACTGCGCCAATAGTCTGATTGATTCACAAATGCGGGAAGACGGTCATAAGTTAAAACCTCAATATTATCGGTATCAATATCCCGCGAAGTGATTTTCTGCACAAGTTGCTCTTCGCTATGCGTCAGACCCCGGCGCTGCTGCGGTGGATTTTGCGCAATCATATCATCTAAATTAAAAACACCTGCCGTCAAATCCGGCAGCTTTTGAACAGTACCTTCATCGGTATTTTCAATCTGCGTATCATCCGCCTCGCTCGGTGCTTGATCCGAACAACCGGCAACCGCCAAACTGAACGCACCTGCCATCATGACAGACCAGTTTTTGAAAGACGAAATATGAAATCGTTTTTTAAGACGCATTTATTTTAACCTTTGGAATCGCTATCCAAAGACTTTAACATGATGGAATTTTTATGTCAATTAATTTGCAGGGGAATCCTGCTCGAAAAATATGTCGCGTAATATCCCGGGGGCCAATGCCGCCAAGGGGTTAACGGTTGTCGTCGGCGTTTTAATCGGACCCTTGACGCTGTAAGTTGCCGCAAAGACGCCATCGCCACCCCCTGTCAGTAAATCACCCAGAACCGGAATATCGCTGAAAGCCGTATTAATATTGGAAACCGGCACGATATTACCCTGTATATCAACGGTTTTGTCCGCCATATCCATCGTTCCGCCGAACGTCAGGCCGAGTGACGCACCGGATGTTTTGCCCTCCGATATCGTCAGTAAGCCGCCGTCTTTGCTGCGCGCGGATTTATCCTGCCATTTAAAATTGCCCGACAGACGCGCAAAATCTATCCCATCGCCCTGTAACAGGGCCGAAAGGCCATTTACCGACATGCCATTTAAAAGACGTGCCAATACCGGTGCTTCGACCATACTGAAGTTACTGATCTGGAACCGTCCGGCCATATCGCGCCCTGTCCCCTGACCAGACGGACGACCATCAACCACCATGACACCGCCGCGAATTGATTTGCTATATCCCAGCGTTTTCAAAGTTGCACCAGCATCGTCGGCCTCTATGCGCAGGTTATATCCTGCGCTATCTGCAGGTCTATAACGCAGGTAAAGCTGCCCGTTTCCAGCCAATCCATCCAGTTCAAGCCTGTCAATTCGTCCCGCAGCACTACGTTCAAGAAAAACTTTTGCATTGCGAATATATTCATTTTGCGCTGTGATCAGTTGGTCCATTTCACCTGAAATTCTAATCGGCGTATATGTCTGTTTTGTGTCTGATTGCTGGTCATCATTGCCACGAAGATACGAGGATATATCAAAACGTTTCCCCGAAACCTTCATTGCAATTTCGTCTGCCCGCCTGTCGGCTTTTAAACCAAAATCATTGTCACCGTATTTCACAACCGGGAAAATCACATTGTTCCACTGATCCGATTGCCCGCTATCGACAGTCATATCAACCTGCCCCGAAAAGGACAGCGCAGGTGTGTTAAAATCGATTTCACGCAGGTTTTGCAATCTACCGGCCTGGTAATTCAGGATCAAATCGGTTTTACCAGGAACACCAACAGGTTTCACAGCCTTAATAGATGGAATCTCAAAGCCCGCTTCCTGAAGGTTTGCGGATATTTTTACAGTCTTGCGCTTGTCGGCATATTCATTTTGCTCGATATACACCGGTGTCAGCCCCGATATAGAAATCTGCTGTTTTAATGCCTCGGGTAAAAAACGTGCAGGCGCCACACGTGCCTTAGCCGTCAATTTGGTTTCAAGGTCTGATTCTTCGAAATATTTTGTGTAATCAAATTCAACGGCCTGGCCTGCCAGCTGCCCGTTACCTGCAACATTCATCATTGGCCCGTCAATCTTCAAATCGATATTTGCATCGTTCAGGTCCATGTCTTCAAGAATATCATTCCAGCGGAAATTAAAAGATGATGCGCTGGCATCATATTTGATTTCTTTGTCTGTCAGATCCTTTTTCAAAGGGAAAGCAAAATTCAGATTAACGGCAGCATCCCCCGACATATTCATGTAAGGGAGTTGCATTCTGGTTGTAAATTTATAGGGTTCGTGATCCAGAATATCCAAAGCATCTTCCAAAGTCGTCTGGATATTCAGGGCGATATCTATTTTCGATTGTCCGCCAAAACCATCAATTGTAATTTTGGACGGCGTTAATTGCGTTTGACGATAAAGCCCGCCATCTAGATTAATAACGAATCTTTCAGGGTCAAACAGCGCGGTCCCCGAAACATTTTCAACTGCGGGAAAATCAGAAAGATATGTGACACTCGCCTTTTCAAAATGGATGTCCCCTTCCAAAGCTTTAATTTCAGCGCCATCATTGCGCTTGATGATATCCAGTTTCTGACTGGCCGACGTCACAACCCCCGAACGGATATTTTCTGATACCCATGTGCGTGCAGCCGGCACAACATTCTGCGGCCAGTATAAACCGATATCGTTTACGGGCAGGTTTTCAAGGCGGCTTTCAAGGACAATCCTGTTTGCAGCGCCGTCTTCCAGAATGCTTGATGTACCGCTCAGTTCGGCCACCAGTTCCTGATTTTCCAGACGCAGGTTTTCAAAACTCATATCCTGCGTTTCAAAATCAAACGATGAAATCATTCCCAAGTTTTCAAAGGCGACAGGCTGCGCAAAAACATTGTCAAAATTGAACAAACCGTTTTTAACATTCATTTCAAAGCGTACATTCTGCGGTTGAAAATCGGTATCAAAACTGATGTGGCTGGTGCCCTTGAAAACACCCTCAAGGGTCAGGCGTTTGCGCCATTCTTCGGAAATCAGCGATTTTACATCTGTAATTTCAAGATCCGAGAAATGAAGCGATGCAATGTTTGTTTTCGCATCAGGGTTAAAATAGATATGACCTAAAAGCGGCGTTTCATTTTCACGAATATTCATCATACCGTCCAGCGTGGCCGCAATTTGCGCATCGTTCTTTTTCATGACAATGCGTGTGTCGCGCAAAATAACATCTTCGGCAAAATTATCACTCTGGATTAAAACGTCAGCATTGATAATGCGAATGGTTTGCAAAAACCGCAGGCGGGACGATACATCTTGCGCACCATCTTTTTTTTCAAATGCACCCCGACGCAACGTTTCAAGAAAATTGTTGTCCGTGTCGGTTTTTTCATTGTGATCAAGACTAAGGCTGATCCCCTGATCTTCATCATAAAAAACGCGAAGGCCGATGTTATAAAAATTAATCGCACTGGGTGCGATTTCACCCGTCATCAGCGCACCCTTTGATAATTCCAAACCGATTTGCGACACGCCGGCCAGCATCATATCGCTGTCCTTGTCAAAAACACCGACGTCAGTCATCTGTAATTCCAGCGGCGTACGCAGTCCGCCCCAGCCCAACTGCACATCATCAAAACGGATATTGTAATCATCAATATTGCTGTTCAGGGTTTGCTGTAATGGCCCCCGCAACATCGACAAATTTACCGGCCCCTGGTCAAGCCGCCACAACAGGCCGCCCCACGCCAACAAAATAATCGCCGCAAGGGTCGCGACAACCTCAAGACACAGGATAAATAATGATCGGGATGACCGTGATAGAATTTTGCGCATGAACAAACTGTTTAAAGCGTTACAACAGCCTTTATCTTACGCCAGATAATCGATTTTTTAAAAATAATTTTTACGAACTCATACAATCTGTTTAAAAATTTAAAGCTTCATGTTGCGGATTATTTCCGACATTTCGGCTTGTTTTGCACGCAGCTCCTGGCGCAGTTGAGCTATGGTCTCTTCCAAATCTTCCAGTTCGTCTTCCTGCGCATTTAATTCGCTGAGATACCGGTCTTTCAGGTCAGAGGATCCTGCCAGAACTTTGATATTCTCGCGAAGGCGGTCCTGACTTCTGTAGATTTCCTGCTTTTGACGTTCGGCGTCCTGCATTTTTTGTTCAATCGCTGATGCTAATCTGCGGATTTTGGCTAATTCCTCCAGCGTTTTTCTTGTATCGGCGCTGATTTCATTATTCGATGATACCAATGCCAGAATATCGCGTGATGACATCGATTGAATATGCACGCTCTCCCAAGCAGTTCTGATCAGGCGCGCTTTGTGCGTTACGGTCTCTCCCGCTTTTAAATCAACCGGAATGCGATAATGTGTTTTGGTAACCTCGATATCATCATTTTCGCCCGCCAGTTTATAATCATTCATCCGCGGATGTTCGATAACGACTTTTCGGTTTTCTTCGGCAGGTGCTTTCAGGGTGTAAACCGTTTCGTTGATATATCGGACCGCGCTTTGCAGCACACCGTTTTCAACGCGAAGGGTGCCGACTATACGTTCGCTTTTCACCTCGCGTTCAATCTTGGTTTTCTGATCCAGCGCATAGCTGACCATGCGTTTTTCACCCTTCGGCAGAAAAGCCATTTGCGCATCACCGACAAAGTCCATCGGGGCATTATCTGACGCCTGTTGGTAAATTGTCAGGATACCCGGCGGCAATGTGCTGTTTGATTTATTTTCAACCGAGACCGATAAAAACGGATGATCGGCATGCTGTTCGGGCTGGTACAGCGCAACACTTTGCATTGGCAGTTTTTGATCAACGAACGGCACCATCATGGTTTTACCGCTTTCCAATGTGAATTTTTGCGGGAATTTGAATTCGACCTGTGCCGTTGTTTCGGATGCCGCTGCAACATTTTGCCTCGCCGTCAGGTTTTGCATGTTGGCCTGCATGGGGGCTGCCATAACCTCGGCCATTGGTGCCATCGCCATATCGGCCATTTCATTTGCGGCAAAACGACTGGCCTTTGCACGACCCACTGCGCCGCCATATTGGTCGCCGAATGCTTGCAGGTTATCATCTGCCGCCATTGCGCCATCATCACGGCGCGGCATCACGCGCCCGAAAACATCCACCGGAACAAACGGACGCGATGTAAAATAGGCCGGATATAAGTCCTGTTGCAAGGTCACGGGGTTGCCTGATGTCAGGCTCAGATCGACATCATTCCAATCGCCGCCTGTCAGGTTTTCAACAATCGCCCAGCCCTGCATGTGGCCGTCACTAGCGTCTTCAGATGGCAAGACTAAACGGTATGATGTTTTCCACAATGGGGCTTCAACAACATAGGACAGCATCACATCACGCGGTGCGCCATCGGCAAAATCGATTGTCAAACGTCTGCGGTCAGACTGCCCGTTTTCACGCACGGCTTTCAATGCGCGCTGAACTTCATTCTGAATAGCAGCATCAGTCCACTGAATGGATTCCAGATCTTCATAAATAAATGTTTTTAGCCCTTGTGACGTCATCAATGTCAGATCATGACGTTTTACCTGAACCTCGTCGATTACATATGTACGCTGCTTCACGCGCACCAGTAAACCTGTGTGGTTTTTGCCATCCGCTGTAATGGTCAGCTCTGCCCCTTGATAGCTGTTCAAAAGGGCAACGGGGTTATTCAAATCACCTTGCGAAAACGGCATGTCGCGGAATAATTGTTCCAGCGGCTGTTTGCCCGGAAGCGATACATCCTGCAGCCCACCCGCCGGGTCAAAAACCAAAAGGCTTTTTAAAATATCATTTACCTGATTCAGGCGCACCGGAAAACTCAGATCACTGTTATCTGTCAGCTGCGCGCCATGTTCAAAATAGCCAAGACCACCTGTTGACAGAACAACGCGCTTGACCGGAATATCCTGATTGGCATTTGCGGGGTTTGAAATTAAAAATAAGGCACAAAAAATAAATAAAATACGCATGGGAATTCTCCATTCATCAATATCTGCCTAAAGGATAATGAAAAACAGTAAAGCAATCCCTAATAACAAGCGATAAACGACAAAGGGCATAAAGGTCGAGGACGACAGCCAGCGCATCATCAAAACAATCGCGGCATAGGCCGTTACAAACGATAAAACCATTCCGATCAGCGCATCAATCCCCAGCATGCTGTCGCCACTTTGAATGACATCAATGATGCCCAATGCCCCCGCACCCAAAATGGCCGGAATCCCCAATAGCAATGAAAAACGGGCGCCTTCGGTACGGGTATAACCCAGAAACAGCGCTGCAGTCATGGTAATACCCGACCGGCTGGTTCCCGGGACCAGGGCCAGCATTTGCCCCAGCCCGATGATCAGGGCATCCCTGACCGTCAGTTGATCAAGGGTTTTTGTACATTTACAGGTCTTATCCGCAAGGCCCAGCAATAGCCCAAAGAAAACAGTTGTCGCCGCAATCACCGAGACGCTCCTGATCCCCTCAGGCAAAATCATATGCATGATAAAGCCCGCAATGATGACGGGGATAGAGCCGATGACAACCATTTTCCCGAGGTCGCGACCCGCGCGGGCCGCCTTTGTCGTTTTACCGAGATCAAAGGTATAGGCACGGGCGATATCCAAAATATCGCAGCGGAAGTACAGCATCACGGCAAATAAAGTGCCCAGATGGACCGCCACATCCAGAACCAGCCCCTGATCGGCATGGCCTGTGATTTCCGGCAATAAAACCAGATGCGCGCTGGAGCTGATCGGCAGGAATTCGGTAATCCCCTGCACCAAAGCCAACAATATTAAATAATGAATGGACACTCTTGCCCCTTTTTTCGTTTGCCTTATTAGAACGCCTAAAAGACCGCATATGCAAGTAAATATTGCGATAATATACCCAATTTGGTAGAATTAACGCGTAAGAGCTGTGGGGGCCTTGCATTTGCTGAAAGGGGAATGTTAATGAAAAAATATAACAAACAGGATCTCGCCAGTTTGACAATCGCAGGTTTATTGCTTGTCATTGGTATCTTCACGGTCGGTGTCGTCAGCTTCGGGGTTATATCCGGCATCGAAACAGTCGAACCGCAACAAACAGCATCTATTCAGGCAACTGATTTTGACTATGACGAATATATCCGCGAGGGTAAATCATATATGCCTGCTGATCTGAATGCTGTCGAGCCCGCGGCCGGCGGCGAAAAACAGCGTCATATCCAGTTATTCGAAGAAACACTGGATATGCAAAAAACTGAAAACGCGGTTAAATAAGACCGTCTTCGATCACCCGCTCTGCAATCTGCACAGTATTCAGGGCGGCGCCTTTACGCAGATTATCTGCGACAATCCACATATTCAGGGCCTTTGGGTTACTGGCATCTGCACGGATACGGCTGACGTATACGCCTGAATCGCCCGCGATTTCAGATGGGGTTACATAGCCTTCACCTGCATCATCCGGATTATCGATGACCAGAACGCCGTTGAATTCGCGCAAGGCTTCACGCGCCTGATCGGCCGATATCGGGCTTTCAAATTCAACATTCACCGCCTCGGCATGGCCGACGAAAACAGGGACACGCACACATGTCGCCGTGACCTTGATGTTTTCATCCAGAATTTTTTGCGTTTCAACACGCATTTTCCATTCCTCTTTGGTCGCCCCGTCCTCCATAAAGACATCAATTTGCGGGATAACGTTAAAAGCAATGTTTTTGGCAAAGACATTTTTAAAGGTTGGCTGGTTCATATAGACATGGCGTGTTTGCTCGAACAATTCATCCATGCCGGCCTTGCCCGCACCTGAAGTTGACTGATACGTCGATACGACAACACGTTTAATGGGCGATATATCATGCAAAGGCTTTAGGGCCATAACCATTTGGATTGTTGAACAATTCGGGTTTGCGATGATATTTTTCTTTTTGAAATCTTTCAGGTCCTCGGCATTAACCTCGGGCACCACCAACGGGACGTCGGGGTCCATACGCCAATATGATCCGTTATCAATAACAACTGCACCTGCAGCCGCCGCCTTTGGCAATATCGTTTTTGAAGCCTCTGATCCGGCTGATGCCAGAACGATATCAACCTTTGAATAATCGAAATCTTCGGCTGACAGCACCTTTAGGGTTTCATCTTCGCCGAATGATACCTCGCGGTTGACCGATTTGCGCGATGCCAGCGCGTATACTTCGTCACATTTAATGATTTCGCTTTCGGAAAGGCTGGCCAGAATTTCACGCCCGACATTTCCGGTTGCACCAACGATTGCAAGCTTGTGTCCCATGGTTTACACTCTTTGTTAAGGTCTTGTTACTAGACTTATACTTACCACGTTTTCCGTTGGTTTCAACAGGTTAAAATCATGAGTCCAGAAGATACAAATAATCAGGTTACACAAACATCCCTTATGAATGCCCTGCCGGTCGGCATCGGCGTATTATCCAAAGGGGCCGACGGCTTTGAATTCCAGAACGCGAATGTGCGTTTGCGCAATATGTTGGGTATAACCGAACAGGTCAGCCTGAACCAGTTACTGGGCGAAAAAGCCGGTAAAATGGTGAACGATCTGTCCAAAACTGTCGGCGGTGAAACCGTTATTGAACATAACGGCAATTGGTTTGCATTCAATATTACATCATTTCAGGGCGGCGAATGGCTGGCTGTTGTCAGCGATGTTACCAACATTAAGTCCAAAGTGCAGGCCGCCGAAAACCTGACCGAAATGAAAGGCCGCTTCCTCGCGATGATGAGCCACGAAATCAGAACCCCGATGCAAAGCATCTTTGGATTGCTGGAGCTGATTTCCGACGAAGACAACCTGACCGAAGACGCTGTATCCATGCTGGGCACAGCCAAAACCAGCGCGACAGGTCTTTTGGCTATTCTGGATGATATTCTGGATATCGCCAAGGTTGATGCGGGTAAGATGGATCTTGATATTCTGGAGGTTCCGGTCCGTACCCTCGCCTATGGTGTGATTGAATGTATGGAGGTCAAAAAACAGGGCCATAAAGTCAAACTGGTCACAGAAATTAACAAGGACGTTCCCGCGGTTATCACGGGCGACCCGACCCGATTACGCCAGATCCTGCTGAATCTGGTCGGAAATGCCATGAAATTCACCGATAAGGGCGAAATCCGTCTTAAAATCACATCCGACACACATCATTTGAATATCAAAGGGTCCGAGCTTGGCCTTCGCTTCGAAGTGATTGATACCGGCATCGGCATGCCCAAAAATGTTGCCGATAAACTGTTTCAGGATTTTACACAGGCTGACAGCTCGACCACACGCAAATACGGCGGTACAGGATTGGGCCTATCGATTTGTAAAAAGCTGGTTGATTTAATGGGCGGCGAAATCGGTGTGATCAGTGTGCCGGGGGACGGGTCAAACTTCTGGTTTGAAATTCCGACCGAACCCGTAACCGGTGAAAAACCGCAACAATTACCTGATCTGAACGGCATTGCCGTTTTATCAGTTGAAGACCACCCGCAGGGCGCCAAAGAGATCGAGCGCACATTGAAATCCATGGGCGCAGATGTGACAAGCGTACCAAGTTATGCCGAAGGGCTCAGCATGATCCACAACCGCCGTTACGATGTGGCGCTGATCGATCAGGGCCTGCCCGATGGCCTGGGGATTGACCTGTTAAAAGAAATATCAAAGGCCCAGCCCTATACCGGCATGATCATGTATACCGTTCGCGATGATTACGGTTTGCAGCACACAACGCGGACGCTTGGCGCAAAATATCTGTCAAAACCCGCATCCCGCATCGGCCTGGGCGAAGCAGTGCGTGACGCGGCGCGGCAAAACAATGCGCCGGCATCCGACAATAAGCGTCCACGAAAACTGCTGATTGCCGAGGATACGGCCGCCGTTCAGGATGTTTTAAAACGTCAGCTCAGCAAATTGGGGGTCGAGGCTGACTTTGTTGATAACGGCCTGCAAGCGCTGGAAAAACTTAAGACCGAAGAATACGGCATTTTATTCACCGATCTGCATATGCCCGAAATTGACGGATACGAAGTTGTAAAGCGCCTGCGCGCAATGGAAGAACAGCAGGGCATTAAAAACAAGGCCGATGGCTTTCCGATTGTTGTTCTGACGGCCGATGTACAGATGGCCCAAAAACAGGCCTATTTGTCCTATGGCTTTAACGAATGTCTGTTAAAACCTGTCAGCTTAGGCCAGTTCAAACAGCTTTTAGTGCGTTGGAATATCCTGACCGAGGGCGATAAACCCACAGTCAAACCGCGCGCGACCGAAGCCGAGGCCAAGGAAGGGGTTGAAGACAATGATGCCTCCAGAGAAACCGTATATATTACGGATTCCCCGGCAGAAATCGATCTGGCCGACCCGGCCACAGCACATGTCAACCAGATCCGCGATAATGGCGAAGACACGCCGCCCGCCATTGACCCGAAAGCAATTGAGGAAGTCATGGGTGGCCTGGATGCCAATACGATCGAAATGCTGAATAAATTTGTTCAGATGACGGAACCGCAAATCGACGCCTTGGAAGACGCCTATAAAGCCAAGGACCATAAAAAAATTATCAATGTTGCCCATAGCCTTAAAGGCGCGGCGCGATCCGCATGTTGTTTACGCTTGGGGGATTTGGCTGACCAAATTCAACTGTCTGCCGAAGAAGGCGAGGCCCCGCCCGAACATCTTTTGGATGAATTGATCATGGAATTTTCACGCGTTGCCCGTGAAGTTGCGCAATTGTAATTTACGGGCAATCGTCCCGTATAAAAAATATCTTTATGCAATTTGTGCCACAACTTCCATGGTCTAATTCTGCCTCACAATTCCCAAAGCGCTTGACCAAGTTTTCTAATGCCAATTGCGTTGCCATGCTGTCGTCACCATAAGTTCGAATATAAACATTATTGTTAACAGAATGGTTGGTATATACCCAATCAGTAAAGCCAGCTGGCGGATTTGGCAGGAATCTGCCTCTAGCCGCGCCATAGACAAGCTCCTCACCACTCGGCGCACCCGGACATTTTAAATATTGCAACGTGCTATCGGCCGCCGCGCCGCCCGGGTTATTAGCATCCGTGGGGCTCAATGGATATGGCGAATTATTATTATCGTCAGTATCAATATCGCCATCACTGTCCAGATCACCACCGCCATCCGGGTATGACACGCTGCATTCCATGACCGCACTGCGAATAGATTCTGCCTGCGTATAAAGTGCTTCGGATATTTGCGCCGCACGCGCGCTGGTCTTGTCTTCGCTGCTCGTATTAACAAGCGATAAAGTCAAAGCCGCCAAAAGACCGATGGCGATGAATATATAAAGGATGACGCTGCCATTCTGATTACGCATGATCTAGCACCCTTCCCGTTTCAGGTAAATTTTAAAATACATCGTTGATCCGGATGTATCCTCATCCGTCTCGCAGTCCGTAAAACGGTTTTTCAAACGCTCTTTCGCCGAGACCAAAATAGGATCATTGGTCGAAAAATAGGTATAAATAAAGACATTATTATTGCCGGCTTCACTCACATTACTGTAAAACCACTCACTGAAACCGTTCGGCGGTGGGAAAAAACGTGTATCCGGATCAAACGATCCGGAATTATCAAATAGATAATAATGTCCCGCAGGTGCCCCGGGGCACTGCACGTGGATAACGCGGCTGTCAGGCCCTGCGCCATCCGGATTATTGCCATCATTCGGATACAAGGGGTATGGCGGGCTCAGGTTATCATTGCTGTCAATATCGCCGTCAGCGTCAAGATCAACGGCATTCGGATAGGTATTAACACAGCCCATGATTGTTGCACGAATGGTATTCGCCTGAACGTATAGTTTTTCAGTAATTTGTTGCGCGCTTTGTGTAGAGGCACTGTCGCGCGTGCTGTCGACCAGTGAAACGGTCAGCAGGCCAAGCAAGCCCATCGCCAGAAACACATAAAACAGAACACTGCCGCGTTCGTTATTGTCACAGCGTAAAAACGGGAAAAGCGGCCACCGTTTCCGGTGCGCCGCTTTGGCATTCATTCGTAAATGCTTTTGTCCCTTCAAATCAACCCCAACTTAGTTTTCAACCAAGGCGTGGAAATAGATTCTGTTTGTTGTTGTCGCTGTGCCTGAATAGACACAACCAAAAGCTTCGCCCGGCAAAGCGTCAATTACACCTGCCGCCGATGTAGAGCCATCGTATGTGGCAGCAGCGGTTGTATCGTCATAAGCTGCGCCATTTACTACGGGGTCGGTTGCTAATCCCAAACCACGATTGATTTCCTGACATACATTACTGTTCAAATCATCCGATGCATCAGTTACAACAAAAATATCCGGGCTGGTGTCACCACCAATATCATCCAGAAACTGTCCAGTTGTAGAAGTAGCTGGCACAATGTATGCATAAGCTGTTGCACCCGCGCCTGACGGCGGATCTTGTTCAATGGCACCACCACCTGCAGAGTTAAACACTTCGTTATCAGCGTCTGAGTCATCGTTATCGAATTCAAACTCTAACAGGCTTGTACCTGTAATAGACATACGTGTCACTGTTGTACGCAAGCCGGCTGCATATTGTGTAATTTGAGAGGCTGTAATCAAAGCCTGCTCTTTATCAACACCACCACCGCCACGGCCTGATTGTGTAATTGCGTAGGACAAGGCTGCGAATAAGGCAACCGCAATCAGAATCAGGAACAACGCGTTACCTTTCTCCGACTTTCTAAATTTCTTAATGTTTAACATGCTCATACTTCCTTTCATTAAACCCTGTTAAAAATTTTAACTCTTTTAATAGTTAATTCAACAACATAAATGCTTTTTTCTTGTTTTTATCCCGACGGCGCATCCCCAACCTTAATTGTCGAGACTTTTAAACTTGTCTGTAATGTACCGCCCTGACATTCATCACCAATACACATCGAATCCACTTCAACCTTCCAGTTTTTACCACCGCCCTGAACGTGCCCGATGGCATAGGTCATGGCGGTAAATTCTTCAGCCTTGGAATTGATTTCCAGCTTTCCATCACCCGCAACACGGAATGTTAAAACCGGATACAAATTAATGCGCTCAACGCTTTCAACAAACCCATCCAACTGCGATTTACCGACAGGTACAAAATCGATGACCGGAACAGGCGGCTGCAAACTTTCAACCTTCAACAATTCTGTTCTCAGCTCCGCAACTTTCGAGGCCTCGGTCATTGCAAATAAAACCGCACCCGCTGCCAGCAGCCATGTCAGGCCCGCTGCAATCAACGCATTATACCCGACAGTTGCCGGCAGATTATCCAGAAACTTGTCCAGATCCTTGGCCGCGTTCGGGTCCATCAGGCGTTTCAGCTTATTTACATCAAATTTTTTAAAGTCCAAAGTTAACCCCTTAGTGTTCTTCTATTATTCTAAACATGAAATGTGGCGAAAATGTGGCAGAAAGATGTTTTTTTTGTTATTTTATCGCGTCCCCTTAATTCGCAGGAACCCCCGTTGTTTTTCATCAATACCTTCGGTTGTTGCGCCGATACGGCTGATATCCCCCTCCATTGCGCGCGGGACGATGGCCAGCCACTCGACCTGTTCTCCGCCCGGTTTAACCTCGTATTTCAGCAAACGCCCACCAAAGGCACTTAATTCCAGTGACAGCTCGTTAATACGTGATATGTGGTCTGTCAGGTTTGAACGATAGGCGTTTGACGCCTCGCGCATCAGGGCGAATGTTTGTTCTTCCGTTTTCTTTTTCGCCTCTTCCAGGTTCGGCTTGAAAATACTGGCGAGCGTAAAGCTTCCAAACCAGTACAAAAGCGCCAATAATGTGACACCCAAACCCGACAAAAACAGCCATTTTGTCAATTGGCGCGAAAGATGTTCCTGTTTCAGGGCACGGCTATGCCAGGCGACGGGCTTTGCGGCTTCAGAATTAATCGTCACGAAACTGGCTTCCATGCTTTGGATGCGCGGCATAATCGTTCTGGACGCCCCCAAAAAGACCTGCATGCGTCCCGATTCCGGGTCCCATCGCAATGCACTGGCCGAACCATCCTGTTCATAAATGTAAACCGTTTCCTTGTCCCAGAATTCGCTGTTTCCGGGCAAAGCTGCTGCCAGCGGGCACCATGTATCGGGAATATTCGCCATAGAAGATGACGGACATGCCAGATACCAACATTTTTTATCGGCAATGCTGTAACAAAAATGGACGCGTTCGGTCCCGCAGGCTTGTGATGCTGCGTTCCAGACCATTTCTTCCTCGCGCCCCGCAATGTGCGGCACCTCGCCCCCAATCAATTCGGGCGGCAGGGCAGGCCTTAGAAATTTAGTATTATCTTCAACAACCGTATCCGCTTTTTTAGTTGACGATTTCAAGATACCGGATAATTTACCGCTGACTTTTTCCTTCGCCGACTGTACTGCAGATTGCGCCTGTTGTTCGGCGCCCGGTATCTTATTTTCCTCAACCGGTGGTGACGCGGGTGGCGTCAGCGGCTGCTGGCCAAGATTATTATCCTGATCACTCATTTTTATCCCCCCGAGGTCAAAGACCCCATCATACTATCCATACTCATGTTCATTACGGTCAAGGCGTAAATCGCACTACCGAAAGCCACAACCAGATACAATCCGGAAATGCCAAAGGCCAGCCAGACAATTAAACTGTGTTTTGATTTTGATGCCTGCTGACGCATTTCAGAAATTGATTCCATAACGGTACCGACCTGTGACAGGTCGGCAATACCGGCCAGTTCCAGACGCTCACTTTTGGTCAATGGTGGGCGGTCCAGCGCGGCACCCAGAATAACGCCGCGTTTCAGATCTTCGTTCGCATCATCCCAATATTGACTTACTTCCGGAATCGTTGTTGCCTCAGACGCCTGGCTTAGCACATCTGAAATCGGAACCTTACCGCGGATCATACGGGCTGCCGCCGCCGTTGAATCCGCAAAACCCAAATCGCGCAGATACCCATTGATCAGGGGTATTTTGCGTGTCATGCGTGCGGCCAAAAAGTTCTTTTTTCCGCGATTGTGCCAATATGATAACAGCATCCATGCAAAGAAAACGGCAATCCCGACAGCGGTCCAGATCAGAACATCCCACAGCAGTTCAAGGTTTCCGACAACCTCGTTATATTGTTCCAGTTCTTCGGCTTCCTGTGGTGGGTTTTCACGGAACCAGGCGATAATTTTACCGCGTCCCCAGAACATACCCTGCACAATCGTAAAAATATCAAAACCCAACCAGGCCATCGTACCCATAATTGCGCGGCGGTTTTTACGCTTGTTGGTAATATTTTGAATGGCGTGCGGGATACCTTCATGCAGGCGGTTACTTTTTTCACTGGCCGATAAAATCGCAATGGTACCGTGGTCAAAAATATTCAAGGCTTTCAAGGCATCAATAACCCCAAGGCCACGCGACAAAGCCTCACGCGCAGGTGATAAAATATTCTGACGGCGCGGGTTGGTTTCGGCCTGTATCAAACGCCACAGGGCAACCCCCGGCGATGTCGCAGTCGATCGGAACTGGATACCGCGTAATAACTGAACCTGCCACCAACTGGATCGGGCCAGCCAGCGCTCGAACGCGTTACGTTCATGCGGGCGGATTGACAAAACATATCCACCACGCTTCACAATCAACTGGCGAACGTCCTGTTCGGACGGCATGTAGAACGCTTCGGAGCTCACTTTTGGCCCCCGCGGCGTATCAACAGCAAATTCAACCAGCCATTGTTGCATTAATTAAAACCTTTTCTTTCATATACCCTTTAGTATAGGGGCTATTCCTAAATTATTCGTCAATCTGCGCCAGCGCTTTGTTCGGGTCAATCAACCCTTCCTTCACCAGCGATTTCAAATTATCAAGACGTCTGTAATAGGTAACGCCGTCTTCCAAAGCGACATTGTTCACGTTTTCCATCAAGGCGTGGAAAATCGGATCACGTTTCGCGAGCGGCGTATCAATCAGCAGTGCCTCCAGCAGCAGCGTACGGCCAAGAATACCTGTACGGTTACACAAATCACAGCCGTTCGGGTTTTGCAGATGGACAACCGTGTGGGCATCCAGCTCAAGGCGTTCTATTTTATCTGGACTTAAAACCTCGTGCGCAGGGTATTTCTGTGCACAACTGTGACACAATGTGCGAACAAGGCGCTGGTTCAAAATCGCGCGAATTTGCTGAGACAGCGTATAAGTTGAAGATCGCGCACGCTCTGACGGCATAAAGGATCGCAATCGCTCCAGCGTCTGTACAGCCGTATCGGCGTGAATGGTTGAAATCACGGTGTGGCCTGATTCCGCCGCTTTCAGGGCGGTTTCGACAGTGGCGCCATCGCGCATCTCACCGATGATGATATAGTCGGGATCATGACGCATCGCGGATCGAATAAAGTCAGAAAACTCCAGCCCTTCGCGCCCCGATGACACCTGCCACTGCGTTGCATAGCGCATTTCATATTCAATCGGGTCTTCAATCGTCAATACGTGACGTCTGCGGCGATCAATTTCAAGAACACAAGCATACAGGGTTGTCGATTTACCGGAACCGGTTGGACCTGACATCAAAATCAGACCCCCACCACCCTTAATCTCAGGTGAAAGCAGCTTGGCCAAATGGTCACCCACATGGGGGTGTTTTTTAAACAACTGATCGAAAGATTTCAGACTGGCCCTATCCAAAAGACGTAAGGTCAGCTTTTCACCATCCTGCGCATGCGGGCCCGCCGCAACACGAACATCAATATTACGACCCTGCCAGCCAAAACCGAAACGGCCATCCTGCGGGCGGCTTCTGTCACCAAAGTTCAACCCTGAATCGCGTTTAATCAAGGTGGTCAAACGCGCCATCGCATCAGACGGCAGCAAGTGCATTGGTACCAAATCCCCGTCAATGCGGTAATGAATCCAGTTCGGTGCATCCTGCGCAAAGTTCTGAATGATGTGAATATCCGATGCACGCAACTGCAGGGCTTCGGCCAGCATATCGCGCTGGAACTGGTTGAGCAAAAGACCGTTATCAATATCCAGCAACCACGAAGACAATGTTTTTTCTGTACGGTCAGCCGACAGATCATGAACCGATTGTAAGGTCGATGTCAGTTCGGCCCTGTCCCACAGCTCGATCTCCACATTATCAACATGGAAACTGCTTCGGTTCGCGGTTGATTTCAAATTTGCAAGCTGACGTTCTGATAATTCATTCAAAGGGGCAATTTTTAAAACGCCGTCTTCCAGTGACACCAGATGAATATTCAGCGGCAGCCAGGACTGCACCGGCAACATAGCGCGCAACTGGTCACCGGTCGCGTTTGTGCGAACACCTTCTTCACTGGCCTCCTGATCACTACCGGCACCTGTCATACTAAGGAGTTGTTCGGCCGATTTTGAAATACCCTGCTGCATTAATAGCGATCGTTCTTTCAAGACCATATCAAGATAGCGTTCACGCACAATTGACAAACGGTTGGTGCGGCGATCACCTTTGCGGCGGTCATCAAGCCCTTCGGGCGGGCCGGCATCCTCTTGACGGCGGTCCCCACCTGTCGTCCGCAGTTCAGGCGGCACTGTACCGCCTGTCTGTTTTGTCAGGCGGTCAATGTGGATATCCAACGGTGAATTTTCGTTCTGCTCGTCCATATACCTAACTATTAATTGTCATCATCTGATGAAGATGACGCGTTATTATTACTATTATTGTTGTTTGATGATGACGAAGAATCATTCGTAGTATTGTTTATACGTGTCGGGGTCAATGATCTGTCAAAAACCAACAATATCGAATTATTTCCGTTCATCAAATCAACGCCAGTCGACTTGATGTCAACTTGCCATGGGACACCGGCAATAACCGTTTCCTGGCCGTCTTTAACAACAATTGTTCCAATCGGACCTGAAATCACAGCGGTTCTGGGGGATAAAGAGGTGACAATATATCCATCCAGATTGATCGGAACATCATCCTGTATTTCGCCGTCCATCGTTCTGACCGATATTGAATCACGTGAAACGGCAGCATCTGCCTCGCCGCGAACCGGAATAACAAGAATACCGCGCGCGCCGGTGTGACGGATCTGTACATCATCCAGTAACGGCCCCGTGCGACTGGGTGCCCATGTGATTGTCAAAGGGCACGCCGCGTTCGGCGCCAATACGCGCCCGCGATCGCAACCGTTTCTGCCGACGCTTAAGCCGTTGTCACTGCTGGACAAACGAATATCCTGAATGATCAGATCCTGATCACCGACATTCACCAAGCTGGCCGTAATCGCGGAAACGCTTTCAATACCACTTTCAAAATCAAATTCACTTTTATCTGTAATCAAAAGACCCGAATTCGGGACCGTATCGGGATAGATCGGTGCGTCAGCGGGTGTATCAGGCGCATAGTCACCGGAAACATCAACGCGGCTGATCCCCGTAACACCATCATGCTTAATGACAAGACTGCCCAAAGACGGACCACGAATAGTCGGCGACCATGTCACTGTTGCAATACAGGCCGCGCCGGCTTTCAGGTTTTCACAATTTGTTTTATAGCTGTAGCCCGACTTAGGTGCCGCCTCCAGATATATTTCGTCAATTTTGATTTCCTGCGGGGTCTTGTTACGAAAGGTAATCGAACGGATTTGCTCGATACCCGAGCTTACCGATCCGAAATCCAAAGCCTCCGGAAAAGCTTCCAGTTCGGATTGCGCCGTTTGTTCCTGATTTTCCAAACCCTCAACGGTTCCCGAAACAGATGCTGTCGCCAAACGCGTGCGTCCGTTATGATCAATCAGCATTTCGATGCGATAGCTACCGACCTGAAGGCCCGATGCCGCAATCGTAATCGCACAGTCAGCACCAGGTGGTAACGGTTCGCGCGCACATTGATTCAAAGAAACATTCGCCGAAACAGTCGAAGATGGATAAAGATTGATTTCGCCAACCTCGACAGGTGAAACACCGTCATTACGGAACAGCACGACGATATATGATGTTGAACCGACAGTCAGCTCGCCGCCTTCGATACTTTCTTCAACCGCTGTTAGGTTTGGTCCTGCCGTTGCTGACCCGCCGCCGCCAGAGCCATCAAAGGACCGGAACTGCGCCTGTGCATTACCGGAAAATGATGTAAGAACCAACGCCATAGACATCATGAACGCCGAAAACAAAACCGGTAATCTGTTTTTTATAACCTGCATATTACCCCTTATTACGCAAAGAATTAAGGCTGACCCTCAATTGTTAATATAGGCTGTGGCTCTGAAATTGCTACTGGCGCCAATGCGTCAGCAGGAATTGCGCCCATTGACAGCCCTTCCATATCCTCGTCCATATCATTATCGGCACGGTTTTTCTGTTCTTTCATTGCGCGAACTTCCGGTGTTTCATACACCAGAACGCGTGGACGGAACAGGAAGACCAGCTCGGATGTTTCGGTTGACGCCAGACGTGATGTCGGGAACAGCGGCTTCATAAAGCCCGGACCGCTTTCTGTGTTATTATCATTTTCCGTGACCAAACCGCCGATCAAAATCGCATCCCCCGGACGCACACGCACCTGCGTTTGCAAGCCGCGTTCAGTCGTATTCGGCAACTGAACGGTCGTCCCGTCACCGCCGACAAAGTTTTGCAATGCTAAGAGTTCGTTCAAAGTAATATCAATCGTGCCGTAAACGGTTGATTCATCCCATCCACTGCCGATAGTCAGGTTCAAACCTGTATCGATTGTATCTGTCTGAATCGAGAATGTTTCATCGCCGACATCGTCAACCGTACGCGTCACTTCACTGACATAGTTTGATGAATTCTGGACGGATAGCGTGGCTTCAGACCCTGAAAGAACCGTCAACTGTGGTTGCGATACAGTTTTGACCGCGCCATATTCGGAGATAAATTCAAACACAGTCGTCGCATTGAAATCGCCACCGCTGAATGTCGGCGTAATCGTAATTGGCGCAGCTGAACCTGCAGGCGCAGCCCCCGGGACGTTAAAGTTGATATCAAAATTACCCAGATTCTCTAGAAGACCCGACCAATTAATACCGGTGCGGTTTTCGTTATTCAAGGTTACTTCCCAGATATGGGTTTCAAAAACGATCAAGGCCGTATTCTTGCGCAGACGCGCAAAATAATCGTCGGCATATCGCGCCGATCTGTTTGATGCCTGATAGACAATAACATTTGTTGATTCATCGATGATCGGCTCCGCGCTGTCTTCTCCCAAAACAGTGCTGAGGCCTTCAACAATACCGTCCAAACCGGTTTCACCACTTAAAGGCGGCAAATCAACAACAAAAGTTTCTGTTTCTTTCACCGTTAAAAGACCATCGCTGTATGAACAATAAAGATTGGCCAGACCGCAGACGCGGTCGACCACTTTTGGTAAACGGCCACTAAGGTTTGCAACGGTAATCCGCTCGTTCAAACCGGCATCGGTTTCAAACGCCATCGAAATATCGAAATCCGACAGGATCAATTGCAACGCTCCGGCCAGCGTTTCCGAACGCAATTCATACGGCCCCACGTAAACATCGGGCAACGGGTCGCTTTTGGCGGCCTTTGGTACCAAAACATCATTTTCAAGTGGAATATAGGTAATCGGCTGATAGCTTTCGTTCAGCGCTTTCATCTTTTCACGCGCCTTAACTGGTGATCCGATATCAACGCTGTGATCGCCCGGCCTGTCAACAGGAGCACAGGCTGTCAGAACAAATGCAGCCGCCGCACATAAAATATATTTTTTTATTATCCCCATTATAACCCCTTTACGATGCAGCCTGTCCTAACAGCCGCTGCACGGTTGCGATCAGCCTGTCTTTTTGCACCGGCTTCAGCATAACAATATTAATGCTATAGTGACTTGCCTGTTCTAGCAAATCATTATTTTGATCACCGGTCAGCAGAATAATAGGCACCCTGTGGTTTTGACCGTGTATGTTTTTGACAAATTCAAAGCCGCCCATGGGCTCCATCCGAACATCCAGAATAATCAAGCCGATTGAACTGTCCAGCTTTTTCAGCGCCTCGGTTCCGTCGGCAGCCTCCTCGAGCGTATAACCAACACCCTTCAGGAAACCCGCGATTTGCATGCGAACGAATTCGTTATCTTCGACAATCAATATTTTTTTGCTATTTGAATCCGGCATCTGGTGTGAATACTTTATAGAATAAATTGGGCGGGAGGCGTCCAGATCGAAAAAACCCTTAGCCATGTCCCGTCATTATATATTAGACTATAGGCGTGATGCAATAGTCTATATCCAATCTAGGGATCACGAATGTTTTTTAGCACGATGGCCTTTTTTATACTGATCTTTGCCCTGCTGGCCAAACTGGCCTGGACAGATCACAAGTTTTATTTATTACCAAACGTCTATAATCTGTCTTTGCTGATCTGCTATCTCGGCTTTCACATGATGACCAAATGGCATTTTGTCGCCATCGACAAGGCTATATGGGGCGCCATTGCCGGCGGCGGGTTTCTGATTATCCTGCGGGCCGTTGCCAACCATGTCATGAAAACAGACACAATCGGTTTCGGCGATATCAAATTTGTGATTGCCGCAGGTTTTGGCCTTGGTATTCCCAATGTCTTTCTGGTTTTAACAATCGGATCGGCCCTTGGAATTTTCCACGGCATCATTTTATATATGATTGAAGACCGCAAAACCGAAGAAAACCTTGACCTCAGTCACGTTAATGTTCCGGCAGGTGTCGGCCTTTGTATCGCAACCGCTTTGATTACACTCTATCAATTTAATGGTTGGTGGAGGCTCTTCTCATGACAGGATCGGCCCTTGACGGCATAAAGGTTATTGACCTAACCCGCGTTCTGGCCGGGCCATCAGCCACCCAAATCCTTGGCGATTTCGGCGCAGATGTCATCAAAGTCGAAAAGCCCGGCACAGGCGATGACACGCGCGCATGGGGCCCGCCATTTGTCAGTGATGGCAGCAGCGAAAGCGCCTATTACCTGTCAGTCAACCGATCAAAACGATCAATCGCCCTTGATATCACAACCGCTGAGGGGCAAGAAACCTTGCACCGCCTGATTGAAAAAGCCGATATTCTGGTCGAAAATTTCAAGGTCGGTGGACTTGAAAAATATGGGCTGTCCTATGAACAGATCAAAAATAAATATCCGCGCCTGATTTATGCCTCGCTGACAGGCTTTGGCCAAACGGGCCCTGCCAAAGATGCGCCCGGATACGACTTTATGATCCAAGGCATCGGCGGCATTATGAGCACCACAGGCCCCGCAGATGGCGAACCGTACAAGGTCGGTGTCGCGATATCGGACTTGATGGCGGGACAATATCTGTTGAATGGTATTTTGGCAGCCCTTTACAACCGTGAAAAATCGGGCGTGGGACAGCAGATTGACGTCTCGCTGTTTGAAACGCAATTGGCCTGGCTTGCGAATTTGGGGCAATATTATTTGACCAGCGGTGAAGACCCGCCCCGCGTCGGCAATGCCCATACGACGATTGTGCCTTATGAAGCGTTCGAGACATCAGACGGACATTTCATTCTGGCGGTTGGCAATGACACCCAGTTTAAAAGCTTTTGCATGATTTCAGGCCTACGCGATCTGGCAGAAAACTCCGCGTATAAAACGAACCCCGCCCGTGTTAAGAACCGCGAAAAACTGCTGCCGATCATCCGGGACGCTGTGAAAAAGAAAACACGCGCCCAATGGCTGGACCTCTGCGAAAAAAATAATATTCCCGCGGGGCCGATCAATAAAATCAGCGAGGCCTTTTCCCTGCCCCAGGTCGCCGCCCGTGATATGGTGATTGAAATGAGCCATCCCGACAGCGATACGCCTGTGAAACTGACAGGTAACCCCGTCAAATTTTCAGGCACGCCTGTGTCCTATAAAAAAGCCCCGCCCAAATGCGGCGCGGATACGGATGACATTCTAAAAGATTGGCTGGGTCAGGATTAAAGCTTAAAGGCCTCAATTTTTTGTTTTGGCAATTGCGCCGGACGGCCTTTTGAATCGATCGCATATTTCAACGGATTTTCATCACTGTCTTTCGGCAGCTCACGTGTCATGTAGTAAACGGGTTCGTCGATTTTATTACCGTCTTTATCGACTACAGTAAGCTTGGGTTCCAGCGCCTGCGCGAACCCCAATAACTCGTGAATTTTTCCAGAGGCTCCTTCAACGGTTAGCTTTTCATTTTCGTAGGTTTTTAAAAGTTCTTTCTGAATATTTGCATACACATGGTGACTGGGTACATCTGCAAGAATACTTTGATATGCATTTGTTTTGCGTATGTCCTTATCTGGGAAAAACGTCAGCACCCCTACAGCGCCATACATTAAAGCAATAATAGGAACTGTTATTAAACCGCCGTCAAGCGCCAAAGCCCAAAGGGGCATCGACGCAACACCACCATAGGTAAATCTTGGACCTAAATATTTTGTTTTCGCTTTAAATTTCTTTTTCAAAATACCTTTTGATGGAATTTTATCAGGGTTAATTTCAATATCGCGCATGAGCAATACTCCGTTTTAAATCATGAAAAACACACTAACATATACATTCTTTTTTTGTCAATATGTAAAGTAATTGCCTGTTTTAGCATCTTGATTGCAACAAAAAGATATGGTCTTTTAAAATCATGAAACGCAATATCATCAGCATTCAAAATCTTGATCAGGACAAAATCCAACGCTTATTAATGCGTGCTCAGGATTTTGCCGATATGGCAGAATATCCACCGATTTTGAAGGGCAAATGCATTTTGGCGCTGTTTGCCGAAAATTCGACACGCACGCGCCTGTCCTTTGAAATGGCGGTTAAGCGCCTGGGCGGTCAGTTTTTGCTGATGACAGCGGACGGATCATCGCTGAAAAAAGGCGAAAGCGATCTGGATAACATCCTGACCTTGAACGCCTTACGCCCCGATGCCCTGATCGTACGCCATGGCCAAAACGGTTTTGCCGAAATGGCATCCCAACACATGAATTGCCCCATTTTGAATGCGGGTGACGGCACGAATGAACACCCAACTCAGGCTTTGCTGGATGCCCTGACCCTGACACAGCAATTCGGTGACCTATCAGAAAAAAATATTGTTATTTGCGGTGACACCAAACACAGCCGCGTTGCGCATTCAAATGCCTATCTGCTGACAAAGCTGGGCGCACAAGTTACATTTGTCGGACCAAATGATCTGATGGATCAGACCTGTGATGTATACCGCAGTGATGATTTTGATCAGGCCATTAAAAACGCCGATGCCGTCATGATGCTGCGCATGCAAAAGGAACGGTTCGACCAAAACCTGAATATTAATTTCGATGATTATATTTCAAAATATCAGTTGAATGATGCGCGCCTTTCCCAACTGCAAGACCGCTGCGTTATCATGCATCCGGGGCCAATGAACCGCGGGGTCGAAATTACAGATGCCGCCGCCGATCATGACCGCAGCCTTATATTGCGTCAGGTTGAAAACGGCGTTTACGCGCGTATGGCCTGTCTGGAATATTGTCTTATTCGCTGAATTCTTCCACCTCGGGAATGCGGTTAAAAGCGATTTTAGTGCCGACAAATCCGGCATTGGTTTTCGGTGCCATCCCGACCGTCACCGTATTGGCCCCATGCTTTTTATTCATCTTATCCATTGCATCCGACAGATTGCGGTTCACGCGCGCCTTGGGGGTATAATCCTCGAACAGATCGGGCGTGATGGTTGCGGCCTCTTTCAGGTCGCTCAGCGATATCGAAACCTTGAGCAACAAGCCCGGCTGCAATTCACCCATCATCCGATCCCACAAAAACGATAGTGTTTCCAGCAGTTTGAAGCTGTCCTGCGTTGCGCAAAATGTGCGATCACCCCACCATTTTCGACGGTCAGGCGTTCTAACCCCCAATGACAAGCGCCCCGTATACATTTCATAGCGGCGCAATCGGGCCGACGCCTTGTTCGTCAGATAACGCGTGACCTGGGCTGCCTGTTCGGGCATGCGTAATTTCGGATCCAGCATCCGGCTATGACCGATCACGCTTTTGCTGGTTTTCGTATCGGGAATGTCATAGCCGTGCAGCTTATACCAGAACCGTTCGCCCCCGACCCCACCCCAGATGCGGCGCGCGTGTTTGGGTGCGATATTCCAGAAATCCCCGACGGTATAGATGCCGGCATAATTCAATCGGCGCTCCATATTGGTATTGATACCCGTCAGATCACGCAGGGATAATTTGCAAACGGCATCCTTAATGTTATGGGGCATCAAGACCGTCAAACCATCGGGCTTTTGCATGTCCGATGCCAATTTCGCCAGAAATTTGTTCGGCGCCAAACCGATCGAACATTTAATGACCGGGCTGACATTATTGTATATCCCCTGTTTGATTTTCAACGCCAAGGCGCGCGCCTGTTCCGGCAGGCGATCCTGTTTCGCAAGCAGACAGGCGGCCTCGTCAATCGAACAAATTTTCGTCACGTGAATATGGCGTTCGACCTCGTTAAAAATTTTATGATGATATTCAACATAGACATCATGGCGCGCGGGCACACAGACCAGATCGGGACACATTTTTTTCGCCTCCCAGATTTTGGTGCCGGTTTTAATGCCGAATGCTTTGGCCTCGTAACTGGCTGCAATAGCGCAAGTCGCATCTGTCATGCTGGGCAGCACGGCAACGGGCCGACCACGCAAATCGGGCTGCATATGTTGTTCGACCGATGCGAAATAACTGTTTAAATCCAGAAACAGATATTCCAGCGTCTTATTGGGTTGAAAGCCGTTTTCATTCATTTTTATATCGCCCTGTTTTCCAAGAATCGGGTCTTGTTTTTCTTGATCTCAGAATATAACATTAAGAACAAAAAGTGAACAATTTTTTAAATGCAGGCTTGTTGATTTTTCAAAAATCGACTAGATTAAAACCATAATCAACAAAGCAGGTTAAGCATGTCCGAATTTTTTCTAAATCCTTTTATGCCTCAGGAACCCTATATAATCTGGATCTTTCTGGTGGCGGCTGCCTATCTGATCGGGTCAATCCCCTTTGGCATTTTTGTGGCCAAGGCTTTTAAAGGTGGGGACCTGCGCACGCAAGGTTCGGGAAATATCGGCGCGACCAACATGCTGCGTGTTGTCGGGAAAAAAGCAGCCTTCATTACCCTGATCCTTGACGGGTTAAAGGGCGCAGTGCCCGTTTTAATGGCACAAGCCATGATGCCGGAATCAGCCGCCTTTTGCGGGTTGATCGCGGCCTGCGCGCATATGTTTCCCGTCTGGCTGGGCTTTAAAGGCGGGAAAGGCGTTGCATCCTTTCTGGGTGTAATGCTGGCCTTATCACCTGTTGCCGGAATCATCACGGCCCTGGCTTGGCTGGTTTTTGCCTTTGCCTTCCGTTATTCGTCACTGTCGGCCTTGGCGGCGACCGCCATTGCGCCCTTTATCTATTATTTTGTGACAGGCCTGAATTTTGTTCCTGTTCTGGTGCTGACAGCTTTTGTCTGGTGGCGTCACCGTGCGAACATCCGCCGCCTGATCGACCGTACCGAACCCAAAATCGGTGACAAATCCAAAAAATGAGCGCATCCGAACAACAGCAGCTGGACTGGTTACGCCTGATCAGATCAGAGGGTATCGGCCCTGCCACTTTCAAACGTTTGATGGAATTTTATGGCGATGCAGGCCGCGCGTTAAAGGCCCTGCCCGATATGGCGAAACGCGGCGGGCGTAAAAAACCGATTACGGCCTATGCCGAAAAAGATGCCGCCGATGAAATCAAAGCCCTGAAAAAAATGGGCGGGGAAATTTTACTGCAATGCGATCCGCGCTATCCAAAACATTTGACATCCTGCGATGATGCACCGCCTGTCTTATCCGTTTTGGGGGATATCAGCCTGCTTTCAAAACAGGGGCTTGGCATTGTTGGGGCGCGCAATGCCTCAATTGCAGGTAAAAAAATCGCCGCACGTTTTGCGGATGATATCGGGGCCGAAGGCTATCCGATTATTTCGGGACTTGCACGCGGGATTGATACGGCAGCGCATAAGGCATCATTGCCACACGGCACCGTTGCCGTTGTCGCGGGGGGCATTGATGTTGTCTATCCCGAAGAAAACAAAGACCTTTATGATGAAATTATAAAATACGGCGCGATCGTCGCCGAAAGCCCATTGGGCACCCCGCCCGACCGCCGCCATTTCCCGAAACGCAACCGTATTATCGCGGGGTTATCGCACGGCGTCATGGTGGTTGAAGCCGCAAAAAAATCAGGCAGCCTGATTACGGCGAATATGGCGCTTGATTATGGGCGCGATGTTTATGCAGTCCCCGGATCACCGCTGGACCCGCGCGCCGCAGGCACAAACAGTTTGATCAAACAACAAGCCGCCCAACTGGTGACATCCCCGCAGGATATTTTGCAGGACCTGTCGCGCCTGAGCCCCCTGATGGAAACCGATGATGATCAGGGATTAAAAGGCACGCCCCTTGCCATGGCAGATGCCGCCGCCCATTATCAAGATAAGCATGATGCCTGCCGCGCAGATATCATGGATTCATTATCCCCAACGCCAGTCCATGTGGATGAGTTGATCCGCGAAACAGGCCACCCGCCCGCGCTGATTTTAGCGATTTTGCTGGAGCTGGAATTGGGCGAACAGATCACCCGCCACCCCGGCAATAAAGTCAGTTTAAATTTATAACCATTTGACGACAGAATCCTTTTGTGCATAACATTAAATAAATTTAGCTAAAGGACACATATATATGTCAGCCGATAATCTTGTCATCGTGGAATCGCCGGCCAAGGCCAAAACCATCAATAAATATCTGGGCCCTGATTATAAGGTCATTGCCAGTTTCGGGCATATCCGCGATTTACCACCCAAGGACGGATCGGTTCGCCCCGATGAAGGGTTCGCGATGGACTGGCAAATGGGCGAGCGCGCAAAAAAGCCGGTCAAAGAAATCCTTGATTTGGCGAAAGCATCGAAAACCGTGTACCTCGCGACTGACCCGGATCGCGAGGGAGAAGCCATTTCTTGGCACATCCGCGAAGTTTTAAAAGATAAAAAAGTTGCCGATAAGGTCAATCTGAAACGCGTCACGTTTAACGAGATCACCAAAGGCGCCGTACAGGATGCTTTTGCCAATGCCCGTGATTTGGACACGCATTTGATCGAGGCTTATTTGGCGCGCCGCGCACTTGATTATCTGGTGGGGTTCAACCTGTCACCTGTTTTGTGGCGCAAATTACCCGGTGCAAAATCGGCAGGTCGCGTTCAGTCTGTCGCCCTTCGCATCATCTGCGAGCGGGAAATGGAAATCGAAACTTTCAAGACCGATGAATATTGGTCGATCGAAGCCTTGCTGCAAACCCAAGAAAAGAAAAGTTTTACCGCGCGCCTTCAGGCTGTTGACGGTGATCGTCTGGACAAGCTGGATATCAAAACCGAGGCTGAAGCGAAAAAACTGGTCGATCGTATTCAGGCACAGAAATTAAAAGTCGAAAATATCGAACGCAAACAGGTCCGCCGCAACCCGTCTCCGCCGTTCATTACATCAACTTTGCAGCAGGAGGCTTCACGCAAGCTGGGCTTTTCCGCCACGCAAACGATGCGCACCGCGCAGAAACTGTATGAAGGTATCGATATCGGCGGCGAGACCGTCGGTCTGATTACCTATATGCGTACCGATGGTGTGACCCTTTCACAGGATGCGATCAGCCAGACCCGCAAATATATCGGCCGCAAATTCGGCGAAAAATTTGTGCCGGAATCCCCGCGCATTTATAAATCAAAAGCCAAAAATGCGCAGGAAGCGCACGAGGCGATCCGCCCGACAGACGTCACACGCAGCCCCGAGGCGATGGCAAAATACCTCGATGAAGGTCAGGCAAAACTCTATGACCTGATCTGGAAACGTACCGTTGCCTGCCAGATGGAAAGTGCCATCCTGGATCAGGTATCTGTTGATATTCAGGGCGATAAAAAAGATTTTAATTTGCGTGCGACGGGATCAATCGTTGTCTTTGATGGTTTTTACGGCGTTTACAAAGAAAGCTTTGACGATGAAAATGATGTACAAAGCGAAAATGACGACGATCGTCGCCTGCCAAAGCTGAATGTGAACGATAATTTACAGCAAGATGAAATAACGCCAAACCAGCATTTCACCCAGCCACCACCACGTTATACCGAGGCGTCACTGGTGAAAACAATGGAAGAAATGGGCATCGGCCGCCCGTCGACCTATGCATCGATTTTGCAGGTTTTACAGGACCGCAATTATGTTGTGCTGGATAAGAAACGTTTTATCCCCGAAAGCCGCGGCCGTCTGGTTGTCGCCTTCTTGAAAAACTTTTTCAGTAATATTGTTGAATATGATTTTACCGCCAATCTTGAAAACCAGCTTGATGAAATCTCGGCTGGGGATGCTGATTACAAAGCTGTCCTTGGTGATTTCTGGACCGCCTTTCACAAAGCTGTCGAAGATACGCAGGAACTGCGCATCACAAATGTGATTGATGCGTTGGATGAAGATCTGGAGGAGCATTTGTTCCCGAAAGATCCAGAAGGCAAAAAAGACCCGCGTAAATGCCCAACCTGTGATGATGGTCGCCTGTCATTGAAGATCGGAAAATTCGGTGCCTTTGTCGGCTGTTCGAACTATCCCGATTGTAAATTCACACGCCCCTTTATGGCGCTTGACGGACAGGAAGCACCCGAAGATTCGGGCCCGAAAGAATTGGGCAACCACCCTGAAACAGGGCGTGCCGTTAGCCTGAAACGCGGCCCATACGGTTTATATGTTGAAATGGAGGCCGAAGAAGCGCCACCACCCGAAATCGGTAAAAACGGTAAACCGAAAAAGCCGAAAAAACCAAAACCGAAACGTACAACCATCCCACAGGGCATGGACCCCGATACGGTTGATTTGGCCAAGGCGGTCGAATTGTTGGGCCTGCCGCGCGAAGTTGGTACACACCCTGAAACCGGCGAGATGATCAAGGCGGGTATTGGGCGTTACGGACCCTATCTGGTGCATAACGGGAAATTCAAATCGATACCGAAAGATGATCCGGATGGCGTATTGACAATCGGTCTAAACCGCGCAGTTGATCTGATTGCACAATCAGGCCGCGCCGGATTTGGCGAGCTGAAAAAACTGGGTGAACATCCCGAAGACAAAAACCCTGTGACCATCAACCGCGGTCGATACGGCCCCTACGTCAAACATAACAAGACGAATGCCACAATTCCGAAAGGCTTGGACCTGGAAGCGATCACCCTGGAGCAAGCCGTCGAATGGATAGCGGAAAAAGCAGCCAAGGGCCCTGCCCCCAAGAAAAAAGCGGCGAAAAAGAAGGCACCGGCAAAAAAGAAAGCCCCTGCCAAGAAGAAAAAATCTACCACAAAGAAATAAGTTTTAAATAAAGTTATAAAAGCCCCTGAGATGTTCAGGGGCTTTTTTTATGCGCAGGTTTCAAAAACCTGTTATACTCGCATTAATATGAACCCACCCGCCCTTTTTACGTTAGCAGATATATGAGCAATAACCTTCCACCACATGACGATATCGTCGAATTTATTCTGGCCAATAATGCGCCTGTCACACGCCGCGAAATTGCGCGCGCCTTTAACATCAAAGGGCAGGAGGACCGCATCTGGTTAAAACAGGCCCTAAAAGAAATTGAAAAAAAGGGTCTGATCGAAAAGAATACCGGCAAATCTTACAAAGCGCCCGAGGGACTGCCCGGTGCCGGTGTTATCGAAGTCATTGAAATCAGCGATGATGGCGAGGTCATTGCCAAGCCGACCGAATGGGCCGGTAAAGGCCGCCCGCCCCGTATCTATGTTCTGACATCCAAAAAGAAACAACTGGGCGTCGGCGAACGCGCGCTTGTACGTTTGAAACGTATCAATAAAAAAGATTACGAGGGGCGTATCATCCATGTCCTGAATACGCAGGAAAGTAAAATCACAGGAACCTTCGGACTTGGCAATGACGGCAGTGGTATTATTTATCCTGCCGATAAATCGGCGCGTTACGAATTATATGTTGCGCCAGATGACCGCAACAATGCCAAAGACGGCGATCTGGTGACGGCCGAAATCATGAGCGCGAATGCGCTGAATAAAAACCGTAAACAGGCGCGCGTACTGGAAGTTTTGGGCCGCGAAGATGACCCCAAAATGATTAGCCTGATCGCAATTCTGGATCATGAAATTCCAAATGAATTCCCGAAAGAAGTTTCAGCCCAGGCCGATAAATTCGGCGTTCCCGATTTGGGGAACCGTCAGGATATGCGCACCATTCCGTTGGTCACAATTGACGGGGCGGACGCGCGCGATTTTGACGATGCCGTATTTGCAGAGCCCGATTCCGACCCGAAAAATGAAGGCGGATTTCATATGGTCGTCGCGATTGCTGATGTCTCCTATTACGTGACACCGGGATCACCCCTTGATCATGAAGCTTACAAGCGCGGCAATTCAACCTATTTCCCTGACCGCGTTGTCCCGATGCTGCCCGAGGCCTTGTCAAATGACATCTGTTCATTGCGCCCGCACGAACCGCGCGCCTGTATGGCGGCACACATGTGGATTGATGCCCAGGGTAATTTACTGCGCTTTAAATTTGTGCGCGGACTGATGCAATCACATGCGCGCCTGACCTACGAACAGGTACAGGCTGCCGTTGATGATACGCCCGATCCCGATATCGCGCCGTTGATGTCGCATATTGAAAATCTTTATGATTGTTTCAAGGTCTTGCTGGGCGCACGCAAAAAACGCGGCGCGCTGGATCTGGATTTGCCCGAGCGCAAAGCCGTTATTGATTACGACACTGGAGAGATCAGTGCCATCGTACCGCGCGACCGCCTTGAAAGCCATATGCTGATCGAAGAATTCATGGTCCTGACAAACGTTGCGGCCGCGATGGCTTTGGAGGAGAAAAACGCACCGTGTGTCTATCGCGTCCATGACAAACCTGACAGTTCAAAAATTGATGCCGCAGCCGATTTTCTGGCCAGTTTTGATATCCACCTTGATAAAGGTGCGGTCATGACGCCGAAGCGCATGAACCATATTCTGGAGAAGGCCAAGGGAACGGATGAATCCGAACTGGTCAGCATGATGGTCCTGCGCAGTCAATCCCAAGCTGTATACAGCCCCGATAACCTCGGCCACTTTGGTTTGGCGCTGGAAAAATATGCGCATTTCACATCACCCATTCGGCGTTACGCCGACCTGCTGGTCCATAGATCAATGGTTAGCGCGTGGAAATTGCCGGGCGGCGGCGGCCTGCAAGAGGATGATGCGCGCCTGCTGGGGCAGATGTCCGAACATATTTCAGATACCGAACGCCGTTCAATGCTGGCAGAGCGTGATGCGATGGACCGCTACACATCCCTGTTCCTGCAGGATCGTGTCGGTAATACATTTAACGGCCATATTGCAGGCCTGAATAACGCCGGCCTTTTTGTACGCCTTGATGAAACCGGGGCCGACGGTCTGGTGCCGATCCGCACCCTGCCGAATGACTATTACATTCATAACGAACAATATCATTGCCTGATTGGTCGCAATAGCGGGCGCGCTTTTAGATTGATGGCGCCCGTAACCGTCAAATTGATCGAGGCCGACCCGATACAAGGGTCAATGCTGTTTGAATTGCTGGAATATCACGGATCGCCTCTGCCGCCAAAAGGCGCTGTTTTAAGTCAGGGCAGACGCGGTCGCGGCGGGCCGAAACGGCAAAAGCCAAAAAACATGAAACAAAATAACGTCGGCAAGCGTAAGCCCCGTAAGAAAACAACCACGCCCAAGCATAAACGTAAGAACAAGGGTGGCGGCAAAGGAAAGAAAAAGTGATATACCGTTTTACCCTTTTGGCCCTTTTGATGGTCGCTTTCACCCTGCCTGCTTATGCGCAAGACAGCGAAACGGGTGACGAACCCTATGCAAAAGATACGATTGTCAGCCTGACAATTGAAAACGATTCATTGGGTAATGGCCGTGACGGTAATTATACCAGCGGCGTGCGTTTCAGCTATTTGAATCTGAATGCCGAGCTGCCCGATATTGCCTATACGATTGCAGATTCAATTCCGACGTTCGAGCTGAATGACAGCTCCAGCGTTTATTATTCATTTGGGCATAACATTTTTACGCCGAATGATATTACCTTGCCGAACCCGCCTGTCACAGACCGTCCTTATGCAGGCTATGTCTATGGATCACTGGGGTTGGTGACCGTAACGGGTGATCATGTCGACGATGTCGAGGCGACCCTTGGCCTTGTGGGCCCGTGGGCATTGGGTGAGGAAATCCAAAGATTTGTGCACAAGGATATTTTTCCAAATGCACCCGACCCCGAAGGCTGGGATTATCAATTGGATAACGAGCCCGCTTTGATGGTCGGCTGGCAACGTCGATATCCTGAATATTTTGAAGAAGAGTTTTTTGGCCTGAACTTCAGGGCCGAGCCGAACTTCGGCGTCACCCTTGGTAACGTTTATACCTATGCCAGTACAGGAATTAACTTTCGCCTCAGCCCGGATACCGAGCGCTGGACAGATGCGCCGCCGCGTGTACGCCCTGCCATTCCGGGAACCGGCTACTTTGAAATCCCCGAAGACAAGCATTTCAGCTGGTATCTATTTGCAGGTCTGGATGGCCGCCTGATGGGCCGGAATATTTTTCTGGATGGAAATACATTTTCGAATTCGCGCAACGTTGATAAAAACTATCTGGTTGGCGATGCAAATGTCGGCATTGCCACAACATTTGATCAAATGCGTGTCAGCTATACTTTGAATTACCGCACGCAAGAATTCCACGGTCAGCGCGAATCAAACGCCATATTCGGCGCTGTGAATGTCAGTTATAGATTCTAGCAATTTAAAAAAGACTTATAAGTTACACGGCTGCAGGATCGTAAGCTTTAACGCGATTACGACCGGCTTGTTTCGCATCATACAAAGCCTCGTCCGCACGCGCGATCATTTTTTCAGGCGTATCGCCTTGGCCGAAGAATTCGGTTACCCCTACAGACAGTGTAATTTGGCCCAGGTTTTCGTTCGTTGTGCGGTTAATGACCTCTTTGCGCTCAACAACACGGCGCAGAGCGTTACCGACTGATACGCCACCCTGTACGTTGGTATCGGGCAGGATAATCGCAAATTCTTCACCGCCATAGCGGGCAGCCAGATCGCGGCCTTTAATACCGTCTTTCAAGCTGCGGGCAACAAGGCGTAGAACCTGGTCACCAATCAGGTGACCGTATGTATCGTTGAATTTCTTAAAATGGTCAATATCCATCATTAACAAAACCAGCGTGCTTTTTTGCTCGGCCGCTTCGGCCATCGCCAATTCAAGATAATTATCAAAAGCCTTGCGGTTTGACAAGCCTGTCAGGCTGTCTGTCATCGCTTCTTTACGCACAGTATCCAGGTTCTGGCGCAGCTCGGCCATTTGCTGGGTTGAATTACTCAACTGGCTTTCAAGCGACTTGTTATATTCAACAACTTTTTTGGTGCTTTGCACCATTTCAGATACAACCTCGCTAAGATCATCAAGGCTGTTGGCATTCTGGATCTTAACCGATGCCCCATCCAGCGTATCACCATATTCATTGGTCGCTGATTTAACCGATTTGAAAAGCCCCGCAATTTCAGCTAAAGCCTGCTGCAGCTCGTCACTGACCTTACGTATAGCGTCTTCATGCGAAGAGCTTTGTAAAAACCTGCGATAAACCTTATCGCAAACGGCCTCGTTTACTTTGTCACCAAATTTATCGATTGCACCGACCAGCTCGGCGTCGCCATCAAAGTATTTGTACCAAAGTTCAAAGTTTTCCGGGGTCGGGCTCAGATCAAGCTCCTCGATCCGCTCAAGCGCCTTCACAGCAATTTCCTGCGCTTTCGCCGCAGATGCATTGTCATTTTCTCTAGATTTTACAAATTCTTGTGCCATACCACCCAAAACCGAAAGTATTTATCTTTTTATCCTAAACCAAACATATGAATAAATATATACCACGCCATATAAAAATTGCAAAAAACGGTTAAGTTTTAGTTACATTTTTTCAATACGCGCTGTTTTCTCTCCCTCAATATCATAAGAGTTCAAATAATTTATAATTTCTTCAACATTATCAGCCATATCGAACAAATCAAGGTGATGTTCAGGTGTATAGCCGACACTGATCATATGCCGGATTTGCTCCAGCATTTTCGACCAATATCCATTAATATTTCCCATTATGACTGGTTTTTCATGCAGCCCCAGGTATTTCCAGGTCAGAATTTCGAAGGTTTCGTCCAATGTTCCCAGACCGCCCGGCATAGCAATAAAAGCGTCAGAATGTTCAACCATCTTCATTTTTCGGGTGTGCATGGAATCGACGACATGTAATTCAGTAATATCATGATCCATGCCTTCGCGCGCGATGATATGCTCGGGAATAATGCCAATTACGCGCCCGCCCGCTTTCATTGCACTATTGGCCAACCGGCCCATAGTACCGGCAGAACCGCCGCCATATACAACCGTTTTCCCGGCCTCGGCCAAACGTCGGCCCAGCAGTTCGATTGCATTTTTATAATTATCATCAATGTTATCAGAGGCGCCACAATAGACGCATACGGAATGGATCAGTTTTGTCATTCGGCGAATATACTGAATATTCATTTGATTTAAAAGCGTTTTCTCTTGAAATGCGATCTTTTCAAGATTACCTTTGTTGCAACGAATAAAAGAAGGATTCTGAAATGGAAAAAATAATGCAACATGCCAGACAGGCTTTGAATACAATCTTTGTCCCCATCCATCCTGCAGGCTGGCCATTCATATTGGCGTTTGCATTTGCATCGATTATCCTTGCAATGATCGAAGATGACCTTGGCTTTATCGGGCTGATTTTAACAGCATGGTGTGTTTATTTCTTTCGTAACCCTGACCGCCACATACCCCAACGCAAAGGTCTGATTGTCAGCCCTGCTGACGGTACTGTTTCCATGATCACCAAAGCAACCCTGCCGCCTGAATTGGAAACATCAGATGAAACCGACCCGCTGTTCAAGGCTAAGACTCTGACACGCGTCAGCATTTTTCTGAATGTTTTTGATGTGCATGTTAACCGCAACCCCATCGCGGGCAAGGTTACACAGGCCGTCTATCACCCCGGTAAGTTTTTTAACGCTGAACTGGACAAGGCCAGCGAGCATAACGAGCGCAATACCCTTGTCGTTAAAATCGATGACAATAAATCTTCGATTGCCTTTGTACAAATCGCGGGCCTTGTGGCGCGCCGCATTTTATCCGAAGCCAAAGTCGGTGATGATTTAAAAACCGGCGAGCGTTACGGCATGATCCGTTTCGGTAGCCGTGTTGATATTTATCTTCCGCCAAAAGTTATGCCCATGGTTTGCGTTGGCCAGAAAATGATCGGCGGCGAAAGCATCATCGCTGACCTTGATAGCAAGGAAAAACAGCGCGAAGCCGAGGTTGTTTAATGGCAAAAGCCGGAAAAAGAAAAAAACACAGCGACGATAGTGTAAACGGCCGTATGTCTATATACAGGCTGGTGCCGAACATGCTGACTTTGGCAGCACTGACGGCGGGTATGACATCTATACAATATGCCATACAGGGCCGATGGGAAAATGCTGTTATTGCGATCGTCATCGCCGGTTTTATTGACGGATTTGACGGGGCCGTTGCGCGCCTGATGAACGCATCTTCAAAACTGGGGGCAGAACTGGACACCCTTTCCGATTTTCTGTGTTTCGGCGTTGCGCCTGCCACCATCATGTATCTTTGGCTATTGCAAGACGCCGGAAAGATCGGCTGGATTGTGGCGGTTGTTTTCGCAATTGCCGTTGCCTTGCGTCTTGCGCGTTATAATGTCGAAGATAAAGAGGCTGAAAAGAGAGAATCCGCGGCCGATAAAAAGAAAACACATTTCACGGGTGTGCCATCGCCAACAGGGGCCGGAATGGCTATGCTCCCCCTGATCATGAGCCTTCAATTTGCCGAAGACGGGCATAAATTCGATGCCTTCATGACATCACCTGAATATGTCGCCCTTTGGATGTTGCTATTTGCAGTACTGATGGTCAGCCGCATCCCGACATTTTCAACAAAACAGGTTCGCCTGCATCCCAAAATGGCGGTGCCATTATTGGGCGCTTTCGGTTTGCTGATTGCAGGGCTCATTCATGCAACCTGGATTACATTGATTTTCATGTGTACAGTCTATGCGATATCGATTCCGATCGCATCTTACGTGACCTACCATAAAGATAAAAAATCCGACTGATTAAGAGGGCATACCCATCGTCATGCTTGCCTGAACCTTGGGTGCCGCGGCTTTGATTTTTTGTTCTGCCGCCTCTGATCCCGCATTCAACTCGGCTTCCATACGGCGTGATGTTGTCATTGCGCCTTGTACTTGTTCGGGCCCTTTGCGCTCGGCTTCGTTCAACTGGCCCAGATAGGCTTTAAAGTGATCCACATTCGGGATTTTGGCCAGATTTGAATTCGCTGCAATTCCTTTGTATCCGCTATCCGTTACTGACATGCCGGCCAAGGCGACGTCCGCCGATAGGCCATCATCCTGTTTTTTAGACAGTTCGTATCCGGCGGTGAATTTGCCGAACATACCCTTTTTAGGTTTTTTTGATTTTTGATTGGCTTTCTGGCGCGCCTTCTTGTCATCATCTTTGATAATAAATGCGCCAAAAGTTTTTTGCCTGTCTTTGGCCTTATCTTTAAAACTTGACATGACTTGCTCCAAAACAATCGCGCCAACCGTAACGATGGCAGGTGCACCAATTGCCGAAGCCGCAATTTCGAGCCCTACAGCCATATCCGTCATACCACTGTCTGATGCCGCCGGTTCATTCGCGCCTTTTGCCTCGGGGTCAGATGCACCCGACGCATTCACAGCCGGTGCCTGCGCAACATTCTGCGCGGCCGACATTTCAGCCATCGTATTCTCAGTTTCTTGCTTGAAATTGACAGGTTCTGCCGTATTTACAAATTTACTCATGTCCTAGTCCCTCACGCGCGTATATACATAATATAATAATAGGATAATATTAAGATTTCGTCAATATGCCCGCTATGCCGCGATGGCCTGACCCGGTCGAAAACGGCGGTAACCAATGGCCTCGGCGATATGATGGGGGTGGATATTTTCTGCGCTGTCCATATCAGCCAATGTCCGCGCAACGCGCAAGATTCGGTGATACCCGCGTGCTGATAATTTCATTTTCTCGGTCGCATCGATCAAAAGGCTGCGCCCCTTGTCATCCAACGGGGCAATTTTTTCCAGCGTTTCACCACTGGCATCTGCATTGACGCTATATTGATCAAACCCCATCGATTCAAAACGCTGTTTTTGAATATTGCGTGCCGCGGCAACGCGTTTTGCGACCTCTGCCGACCTTTCAGATTTTTCCGTTGCCGCCAGATGCAGCGGGTTCACAGCGGGCACATCGACATGTAGATCAATACGGTCAAACAACGGGCCTGAGATTTTAGCCTGATAATCAAGCGCACATTTCGGCGCACGCCCGCAGGCCAGCGCAGCATCATCCAGATGCCCACAACGGCACGGGTTCATTGCCGCGATCAGCTGAAAATCTGCAGGAAACGACACATGATAGTTCACGCGGCTGACCAAAGCCTCGCCATTTTCAAGGGGTTGGCGCAAGGCCTCCAGCGTGCCGCGCGCAAATTCGGGCAATTCATCTAAAAACAAGACGCCTTTGTGCGCCAGCGATATTTCACCGGGCTTGGCTTTGTTACCCCCACCAATCATAGCCGGCAGCGACGCCGAATGGTGCGGGTCACGATATGGGCGTTGACGCAAAAGGCGCCCGTCCTTTAATTGGCCTGCCACACTGTGGATCATTGAAACATCCAGCGCCTCTGACGCAGACAGGGGCGGCAAAATTGACGGTAATCGCGATGCCAGCATCGATTTCCCCGATCCGGGCGGCCCCGACATCAGCATATTGTGACCACCTGCTGCCGCGATTTCCAATGCGCGTTTTGCCGTTTCCTGTCCTTTGACATCGGCCAAATCCAGAAGTGTTTCTGCCATGTGGTTTTCGATTTCAGGTTCGGGCGGCGCGATAATCTGCGTGCCTTTAAAATGATTGATTAAAACCAATAGTGACGCGGGGGCCAAAACGTTGATATCCGCCCAGGCCGCTTCGGCGCCGCAGGCAGCCGGGCAAATAATATCACGCCCGTGCGATGAAGCGCTGATGGCTGCCTCCAGAACGCCGTTCACAGCTGTGATCGATCCGTCCAATGATAATTCGCCCATAACCGTATATTGGCTAAGTTCTTCACGCGGGACGACATTCATCGCCGCCAAAACCCCAAGGGCAATGGGCAAATCAAAGTGCGATCCTTCCTTCGGCACATCAGCGGGCGCCAGATTGACCGTCAATCTTTTGGGCGGCAACGATACACCCAAAGCATGCAGCGCAGCGCGCACACGCTCCTTACTTTCCGCGACAGCTTTATCGGGCAGGCCTACAATCTGAAAGCTGGGTAAACCGCTCGACAATTGCACCTGCACGTTAATTTCGCGCGGTTCAATCCCTTGAAATGTGACGGTATGGATTTGGGCGACCATGTTAAACCTCAAAATCAAATGAAGTAGGATACATTAAAAAATCTTCGAACTTAATGCCAACAATCGCAATCAAAGTTACCCCCTACAGTTGCAACACAAGAGCCACTAAAAGCGGATATAGTGCCATCGCCGTTTATTATATAACCATTTGTGATTGTTGCTGATCCGCCACTGTCTGCTCCGCCACTCGTTGAACTTCCACATGCTGAGTTGCAAAAATTCATCCTCCAAGTAATCTCACCAGCGTTAAAAGCACCTGTTTCAGAAGAACATAGAATAGGGGTGTCTGAACCATCTGTTGTAAATATCAGCCCATTACAATGGTCAACTGGGCCGAATACCCCCGTTCCCCATGAGTTACATCTTCCAAACAACCCCGTTCCCGCAGAGGCGTAAGTAGATGTATCAGGTGGCAGAATAGTCCCGACAGGAACCGTTGGATCTAGATAATTGCCACAAGCTACAACTCCTGCGCCATCGCTATGAAATACAAAACACTCTGTGTCAGATGGATTTGTTGAATTCTCGTTCGTTCCATCCGCCAGTTCATAACTTATGTAGCTATCCGCACACCCATTCAGGATTTTCAATTTGTTGACACCATATTGAACACTTCCTTCACACTGTTCATTAACAGCATTATCCAGTTGCTCTTGTTCTTTTTCTATTCCACCGCCACCTCTGCTTGAACTCGTAATCGCGTAGGACAGTGATGCGAACAATGCAACAGCAATTAAAATTAGGAAGAGTGCATTACCATTCGAGCTTTTCACAACGAGCTATCCTTTAAAGTTTTTAATTATTCTACACTTTGAAAACCTTGATGAAAAGATGTTGTAAATATACCCCACGATCTGAAAGCTGGGTAGCCCGTTCGAGATTTGCACCTGCACGTTAATATCGCGCGGTTCAATCCCCTGAAATGTGACGGTATGGATTTGCGCGACCAAAGATCGTCTCCTGAATCGTTTGTACTCTATTTGTTCTAATGGAATATGCCAAAAATATCAAAACATTTTTTATAGGGTATTTTTTACTTGGTATTTTTACGCAATATCCCGGGCTTTGGTTTTTGATAGTGTAGCGGTTCAAACGACCGTGCGATTTCGGATGCGACATGTTCTGCATCAGGCAGGTGCTTTTGTTGTAAAACCGTTTCCTCGGCGCGCATAATCTGGCCTTGCATATCCAGAAATTTAAACCGGCCTGACCTGAACATATATTTTACAAATTTATAATGCTCCGTATTCATGGCCTCGTGGTTATAGACAACCACATTCTTGGGCGACAGGAAATCACAGGCTTCGGATATCATGGACGTCGACTCCCCGGGCACATAAATCTGTCCGCCTGTTTTCTGGACACTGTATAACAGCGATTTATATGCGCTGCTGACACCGTCTTTTGTAAACATGAAATCATAAAGGTAGAAATCCTGTTCGGGCTTCAGGCCCTCCTGCTCGAGCGCTTCAACAAAAGCATGTGTTACAGGGTCAAGTTTATATTCAATGGCATGACCCGTTTCAGGATCAAAATTTCTGTGTGTATTCGCATCCACACCCGTGTCCGGATCATGCTTTCCTGTGCGCGGACCGTTTGTCACCAGAAGCGGTTTTTGAATCCGGCCCTTGCGCACCAAATAGCGGGCAAAATCCGCCGCAGCTTTGGGCGTATAAAATTTCAAGTTGCCATCAGGCGTCAGGGCATCACCGCCCATAATAACGCATGTGCATCCCTTTTCTGCAGACGGGATCTTAAAGCTGCCGGCGTTGTAAATATCCTTAAGGTGGTCCAGCGTCATTAAATGCGGAACGCCTGACATTTTGATAATCTTGTGCATATGCCCCTTAAGACTATTCCTGACATCCTGGCCAATCGTATGGCCGGGCAACGCAATGTAATCAAACTGGTCGGCATAGCGCGAAAGGTCTGTATGATATTGATGCGAACCCCATGAAATTTTCAGATTTTTACGCCCTGACTTTTGCCTAAGCTCTGCCAAAGGCTGCATATTATGCGCCCCCGCCCCTATAACGAACAGCGGTTCCGCATTTTCGCCGCACAGTTTTTCCAACTGTTTTATATTCCCTTCAAGCACATCGGCATCCGGTATCTTTCGGCCCAATGCGCGCGCAACAGCACGGGCGTGATTATCGTCCCCTGCATGCTGCTCATCAATCAATGCAAAAACCCTGTACATGATAGAAATATATCATGGCCTATTTAACGTTCGGTTAAAGCTGCCGCTTGCGCCGCAGGTATAGATAGACCGCACCGCTGCCGCCATGCTGCGGACGGGCAATCGTGCGTTGTAAAATAATATCTGATAATGGTGGCATACCGCACCATAACGGCAGTGCATTTTTTAGGACACCGCCGCCTTCGCCCGAACGAAGCCCTTTACCCGTAATTACCAAGATCAGTCTTTTACCGTTTTGATGCCCGGCCATGACCCTGCGCTTTAAAAGCGCATGCGCCTGATCCTGTGTCATGCCATGCAGGTCTATCGTCTCGTCAATTGCAATCTTGCCCTGTTTCAAACGCTGAAGTGTACGGGCATCAAGAGCCCTACCCTTTGGTTTTTCGGGCGCTTTCACTGACGGCTTCGGTGGCGGCGTTTTATGAGCCTTAGTAATCACCCGTTTTTTTACATCCTGATCTGTAATTGTAACGTCGGGCAAGGCTTTGTCCTGAACGATCGGCAACGATCTTTTGACAGTATCGGCAACGCGCTGCCATAGGCTGCGGTCTTCGTCGGATAATAGGGTATGATCATCTTTTTTATCTGGCATTGGGGGATATCTGTTTATCTGTTCGTAACAATTACGTTATAATATAAAAAGAAACTTTAACAAAAAACAGCAGTGATGACACGTATATTACCCGTTTTAATGTTTTTAATGCTTTTGGCCCTGCCTGCAACAGCGCAGGAGACAGCACCCGTATCAAAAATCCCCAAGAAACCACAGGTCGGCGTTGACCCGTCAAAAACGCTAGAGGAACTGTCCAGCGTTAAACCGACAGAAAAGTTTACATCAAAAAAAACGGATAACCTGACCGTATCCATGCTGTTCCACAAATTGACAGGGCAGGACCCGGACTTTGTAAAATGGGCCAAAACATCCAAGACATATCAAAATGTGAGCGGCCCGCAACAAACCGTTGTTTTGAACGAAATGACAAACCGTTTGAAAACCAAATTTTCCCTTATGGGCATTAACGAGCCTATTCACGTCGAACAATACGTAACGCTGAAACAATACAATCCGAAATCCGAAGGGATATTCATCGAAGAATTCACACCTAACACATTTTATACCTATCATTTTGATAACGAGTACTTTGCCGTGATCCCATCTGACCTGATGGATTATCAATATCTGAAAATTGGCAGCAAGAAGATGGCCGAATTGAAACCGCATCTGACCGGCAAGAATCAGTTGTTTATGCGCCTCAGCCTTGTACCTATAAAAGGGGACGCCGAAACAAAAGTGCGCCTTTCAAACGGTCATCAAAACTGGCTGCTGGCCGCCAAGGTCATGGACATCGAACTATGGTCACCCAAAGACAAACGCCTGTTGTGGCGCAGTAATGAGGATTTCTACAGCCGTAAAAATCAATTGCTAAACCTTTATCAATAACCCAAAATGAAAATATAGATTTTTAATTCATATTTTCGGGGGATAATCATGTTTACAAATCTGGTCGGTTTTATAAAACCGCTTTTGAAAAAAGATTCCACAACCACAAAGACCATAGCAAAAACACGCGCCGTCGGTGAAGACGAACAAAAACAGTTCAAGAATTTTGAAGATCAACCTGATGTCGTTTATGGCGAAAAAGAAGGACAAAATCAAACCGACGCGCAGATAGCTGATGACAAGGTTGAATTATCACTGGCCGCATTGCGCCACCTGGTTGAACAGGCCGATGCCCGCGAGGAAGAAAAGGCCGCCGCCCTTGCCAAGGTTGCAGAACTTCAAAGTCGGGGCATTGAAACACTGGCCGTGCCGCCCGGATCATCGGTGGTCACATTTTTAAACAACACAGATTAAGACCGGAAAATGGAACAGCAAAACAGGCCGCAGCCTATACTGACAATACGCCCCAAATATGTCGAAGATTTGGTGCGCATCGAAATCCTGTTTTATTGTTTTATTGCCACATTCGGGCTGACCATTCTGGGCGGCGTAGCTATTATGCTGGTCAGTATGATCCTTGGCCTCGGCAGTCTTTTACCGCCCTGGCTTGGTTTCTTTGCCCTGCTGGTTGCCTGCCTGATTTTCCTGCCGCCCCACATTCAGAAAACGATAAAATCGAATATGGCCGGTACATATTGTCATTTCTATCGCGACCATCTGTCCTATCAAAACTTTCAGTGGCTGATCTTTAAAAGAAAAGGCCGTATTAAATATGCGGATATTTCCGATGTTGCCGAACGCTCGAATATTTTTCAGACGCGATATAATGTTGGTGATATCTGGATTATTGCGCCCAACATGCCGCTTGATGCGGGGCAGCGTTTTCCCGGGGTCAAGATTCGCAATATTGCCTTAAACGCCAATTTGACAGACCAATTCGAAACAATAATTTTTCAAAACACAATGGATATTTATGCAGACACCTCAGCAGACACCCCAGCAGACACCAAAGAAAAAGCGGCTGACGAAAACGCTACCTGAAACTCCGGATTTGAAAATCTGTCGCCAGTTCCGTCTTGCGGTTATTGTCTGGCGCTATCCTATACGTTTGTTTCTTTGGCTAACCTTTATCGTTCTTTTTTATCCTGATCTGTCGCAGATGTCTTTTTCATCTCTGCTGGCCATCAGCCTTGGCGGCTTCCTTTTACTGTATGCAGGACCCGTTATAACGACATATCTGGAATATAAACGCATTCCCGTTTTTTTCTATAGTGACCGCATTGAATTGCGTGAAAGCCTTTTGATAAAGGACAATTTAAAGATGCCCTATCGCAATGTCATCGAGGCCAAATGCACGGCAAATATGCTGCAAAAACACTACGGTCTGCAAACGCTTTGTATCAAACTGAAATCAGGATCAGATCATCGTAAAACTGGCGATTACTGGTTTAAGCTTGATGATATAAAACGCAGTGAAAATATAAAGGCCATCTGTTCGGCCTGTGGCGTCGATTAATCGGTGCGCACGCAGCGGACATTGTGGGTTGTAAGCTTACTCCAGTTACCATAGGAAGGGCTGTTAACCATGTGCGAGATGGTTACAACATTAGAGTTGCCAGAGTCTTCCGTAGAGCTCCAGTAAACAGACGTCGAGCCCGGCTGTTCATCATTAAACGTGCCATTTAAACTACCGACTTTCCTGTTGCCGTCTAAAACCGCCAACTCTCCGCTGGATGGTAAATACCATTCCGATCCCAATGCCGTGCATAGATCAACCGCATAATAAGCTGTATCTGTAAATGCTGAAATAGTCGCAGTATTCGCGGCCCCATCCGAGGAAGAGTTCGCGCCCGTTGTGGTATAGGCAGCGGACCAAGCTACACGTCCCTGATCAAACAATGTTGTATAAAGTCGGTTTCCGCTGTAACTGCCGGCATAGACCAGACCACCGCAGACCTCGCCCACAGCCAATGACGTCAGGTCACAGCTGGCTTTCAAGACATAGGCTAAACACGATCCGGTCGCACAGGTGCCTGTCGCAGTGTCTACAGAAATCATCTCAGCAGGATAGGATGCATCAATTTGTGCCAAGGCTTCATCCCAAACGCTCGAGTCAATCGTGTAGTCAATCGACACTTCGACGTTTTGGCCTGGTGCATTGTAATAGGTGGTCGTATATTTCGTCGTATCACCCAGTAATTTGAAAAAGCGGCCCTTTGCAGGTGTGAAAATTGTTTCTCCCGACCCCGGACATTTGATATCGGCGATCACATCGCCGCTGACACCGGTTGAATCATCATTATAAATTGGATAAGGTGGATTTGGGTTATCTTCTGAATCAATATCACCATCGCCATCAACATCCACAGCATCGGGATATAAAAGAATACATTCGTTTATGCCCGCACTGATTGTGGCCAAATCGGATGCCAGCTTGTTTTTAACATCCTGCAGTTTGATATTTGTTGTGGCGACGCTGGTTTCTTCCATCATCGTGGCCATCAGGACCCCTGACAGAAAAAGCGCCAGCAAAAGATAGGCAACCGCACTGCCCTTTTGATTTTTTAAATCAACCCCGATCATCTTTTAAGTATAACATATATCCGTTATCGCGTGTTGTTATAATTTCTTCAAACAGCGGCGCTTTTTGCCGCAATCTATAGATATGCGTTTCAACCGTATGGGTCGTAACATCAGAATGATATTGCCAGACGTTCCTTAACAGCATGTCTTTCGTGCAATTTTCGCCCTTATGTTGATATAGAAAAATCAGCAACTCCGTTTCCAAATCGGTCAAAATGATATCACCGTCAGGTGTTTCAACTTTGCGTTTCACCGGATAAAAACAGGATTCATTCAATAGAAAACATCTGTTACGATCCCATTTGACCATAAGATCGGGAAAAATTTGCCGGGCCGATATTTGCCCCTTGCTCAAAAGGTAATATTTTTCCTGCCCGCTTTTATTATCACGGTCTGTCAGGATAATATCCGCCTTGTCCGAATCTTCCAAAACAGAAAAATCCGCCATCTGCGAAATCAATTGTGTTAATCCGCTGCGTAAACGTGTATCCTGAATATCTAAGGCTATGGGTATCTGTTCCATAGTTTCATTTTAAACGGTGTGAACTTCAGGACAAGAGTATTTGCTATGAGCAATACCGTCGTAACAGATTATGATATTGTTTTTGCCCTGCATACGGGCGTCACTATTATGATGCAGCAGCAAAAAGATTTTGATAACAGCCCCGATGGCGAGCTGCCATTCACGGTGTCCGAGGCTGATTCCGCCGTTCATATCGAAGCCGCATCAGGAAAAACAGTCATTATCGACAATATAAAATCGAATATGCTGGCCGAAATCAAAGGCCGCGCTTTTTTCATGATTTATGAATTCGACGGCGAGGATATGACGCGCTGCACGCCCTGTGCCCTTAAAATGTAAAATCATTCGCATATAAATTCTAAATTGGCACGTCTGTTGCATATCTAATCTGCAGAGAGGTTAGAGTATGTCATACACGCATGCACATTACAGCAGTCGTACCGCAGGGGGCCATCATCGTGCCGCCGCAGGGGCATCCTTTAACAACAACGTATTATCAAATGGGCGGGGCACACTTTCCCCCAATCAAAATACCACCGTCCAAACCCCGAAGGGCAGCGCACATTCCCCCAACAGTGCCGCGCCCCGATTTGACGCCCTGCTGCAGGAGGCAAACGCGCACCCCCAAACGGATACTCCCCCATCCGGATTTGCGCCCAAAACGCCCCTCGCAGCAGGCAGTCAAACTTCAGAATTTCAAAAACAGGATCAATTGAATGCCGGGTTTCGCACTCCACACGATATGAACGATGCGAATAAACCGACACAGAACGAACGTGCTGACAGCCGTACGGCAAATCGCACCGTATCAACCAAAGATCGCGCGGCCTATAACGCTGATGGCGAGGAGATCAAATTCACCATTTGGGATTTTCTGGATATGATCAACCCGCTGCAGCACATTCCGATTGTCAGCAATATCTATAGATCATTGACCGGCGATGAAATTTCATCGCATGCGCGCATTATGGGCGGCGCCGTTTATGGTGGGCCCATTGGCGCCGCCGCAGGCGTTGCAAATGCCGTTGTGGCTGAAGCAAACGGCGGCGAAGATATCGGCGAAACAGTCGTTTCACTAGTATCCGGGCGTAAACGGCCCGTTGAAAGTCTGGTTGAAAATGCCGACTTTGCCGCAACACAAAACAGTAATTTCAATATTTCAAAAGATGATATTAAATGGTCTCATCCATCAGACACTCTATCCCCCTCTAACACTCCGCGTCTGAATGAAGAGATCAAAGCCGGGAGCGCCCCTGCAGCGCCTTCTCCCTCCCCCTCCAACGCGCGTGGAGCCTCCCGGTCTTTCCCCTTTACACAAACCATACAAAACCAGTTTTTATCACAGGCCCATCCTACACATACACATCCTACACATGCGGCCAGTGATAAATCAGGGGTATCGGCGACACCCTCCTTACACATGACGTCCGATGCCCAACCAAACGGAGCAGAACCCCGATCGTCTGTAGCCGCGCAAGCGGGAGAACGGAATCGAAAAGAAATTTCGTACGCAAGACAAGAAAACACGGGCTCACCACTGACTCCTTCACTGCATACGGTTCAGGCGGCGCGCGCAGAATCCGCCACGTTGCCTGAACCCGCTGCAATTACCGACAAAATGGATTTGCATCTGAAAATGATGGCCGGCCTTGAAAAATATCAGGCGATGAAAACCGCGCAATAAACAAAAATCTGTGACATTTTCCCTGCAAAAGTGTATGTAGGGACCATGAAACAAAAATCACGTTCAAAAGACACTGCTTTATTTTCACCGCGTACGATCAGCCTGGTTTTGATCGGTTTGATTGCGGGGCTGATCACAGCCTTTTACATCATGAATACGCGCGCCGCACAATATATCAGTGATCAGGCATCGCAAATTTTTCAACTACCTGTCACGGTTGATGATGTTAATATCTCTTATGTTTCGCACAGTGTGCGCATCAGCGGTCTAAAAATCAAAAATCCCGATGGTTTTACAGGTGATCATGTCGCCATCATTGAAGACATTCGTCTTTATTCCCGCGGCCTACATCAGGATCCGATCCCCGTTTCAAAAATTGAAATTAACGGCATCATTTTCTACCCCGAACGGGATGCAGCCGGTGAAACCAACCTTGCCTATTTGCTGGATGGAATTTTTGACCAAACCCCGCAGGATGCTGACATCACATTAAGCGTGCCCCTGAATAAAATCTTTATCAAGGATATGCGCCTGCGTCCGATTGGCGAGGATTACACCAAACTGGATCGAAAAATTATAATGGATAATCGCGCGCCATTATCTGACGTTGAGGACATTATCGAAGTCACCCCCGAAGAGCTGGTACAAATGACAACACAAGCCCTGTCGCCGCAGATATTCCGTACGCTTTTAACCGCGCAGGTTACAGCCGGCATTGATAGCGCGGTTCAAGTCAGTCAGGATTTCATCCGCGATATTGAGCAGTTTTCCCGAAAGCTACAAAACGCTTTTTCCTCGGAATAATCACTCTTCCAGACGGTCATCAAGGCGGTCATCATCAATGCCCGCGGGCTCCTGATGGATAATGACCTCTGCCGTTGGAAAGGCTTCGTAAATCTGCAGTTCGATCTGTTCAGTCACATCATGCGCATCGTGCAGCGACATACTGCCATCCATCTCCAGATGAAACTCAATAAAACATTGCACCCCTGATGATCGTGTGCGCAGATCATGAATAGAAAAGACCTCAGGGTGCAGCGTCACCAATGTTTCAATTTTTTCACGGTCGGCCTCGGGTAATTCTTTATCCATCAACATATCGACAGATTCTAAACCTATTTTCCAGGCACTGTTCATCAAGACTACAGCAACCAGAATGGCAAAGCCCGGGTCAAAATAAGGAAAGTCTGTGTAATCAGATAACAACAGGGCTGCAATCACGCCGACGTTCATCAATAGATCGCCCTTGTAATGCAGACTGTCGGCCTCGATCGCAACTGATTTCGTGCGTTTAATCACATAGGTTTGATAGGTGACCAGCACCAGCGTTAAAACAATTGAAAGCACCATAACCGAAACACCTAACATCGGGGCGGAAACCGCCTCGGGCTTTGCAAGTTTTGATAGCGCTTCGAAGACCAGAAAGATAGCAGATGCCCCGATAAAAAAGGCCTGCCCCAGTGATGCCAAGGGCTCCAGCTTGCCGTGGCCAAAACGGTGGTGGCTGTCTGCCGGTTCCATCGCAGCGCGCACACTGAACAACATCAAAATCGAAACCACCGCATCCAATGTTGAATCCAGCAATGATGACAGGATACTAACAGATTCCGTCTGCACATAGGCCAGCAGTTTCGCCACAATCAATATCAAAGCAACCGAAACACTAAACATCGTTGCACGCTTGCGAAGCTTTGCTTCTTCCGGCGGAACGCTCGATTTATGTTTCAGGTTTTCTTCCAGATATGGATTGGCAATAGACATTAGGCGGCCTTTACCATTTGACCATGGCCTTGAAAATCAGACATCGCCAGTTCAATGAAACGCGCCGTAACATCCGATGGTTTCGGCAGAGTTTCCGCATCTTCCCCCGGATAGGCCAGCGCCCGCATTTCGGTTTTCACGCGGCCCGGATCAATCAGATTAACTTTCAGATTTGAATGCACAACTTCATCGGCATAGGCCAGAACCATTTTTTCCAAGGCCGCTTTGCTGGCAGCATATGCACCCCAATGGGCGCGGTCCTTGTGCGCCGCACCCGATGTCACAAACATCGCGCGCCCCGCATCCGACATACGCAATAACGGGTCAAGTGTGCGGATCAGGCGCTGGTTTGCCAGTACATTCAGTTTAAAACATTTCTCCCACATATCTGGGTTTGATCCGGCAACAGGGCCCAGAGTGCCCAGCATGGCGGCATTACCAACCAGTATATCGACGCGGCCCAGATGCTGGTTTAATTGCGGGCCCAGCGCATCCAAAGCTTTCAGATCAAACAAATCCTGCGGAATCAAAAGGGCGTTTTCGCCGCCTGCCTGCTGGATTTCATCATCAAGCTCCTCGAGGGCGCCGACTGTCCGTGCAATCAGAACACATTTTGCACCTTCCGCCGCAAAGGCCTTGGCAACGGCGCGGCCAATACCACGTGATGCCCCTGTGATAACCGCAACGCGTCCTTTTAATGTCCCATTACTCATTGGCTTCCCCTTCGATCAGGTCCTGCATTGCATCACGCTCGCCTTCCTGATAGCCGCTTTCGTTTTCAGCGGCAGGCGCTTCAGCGGGTGCATCATCGCCGATATATTCCTGGCGTACTTTATCGATCATATCTTCGGACAGTTTTTCTTTTTCTTCTTCAGCGCGCTCTTCGGCATCTTCGATCGCCTCTTCCAATGGCTTTTCAAGGCCCGCGACATCAATCGCCCATTGTGTGCTGTCTTCCACCAGCGGAATCAGCTTTGATTCTTTAACGAACTCGGGAAACTCGTCAGGCTCCATCACCAGCGAGAACGGCAGATATAAAACAGCGATCAAAACCAGACCGCGGATCAATCCGAATATAACACCAAGGCTGCGGTCAACCGGCCCAAGCCCGATGGCCTGCGCCCCTTTTGACAGGAAATGGCCCAGCACACTTAATATAATGAAAATCAAAAGGAACACGGCGATATAGGCTACCGCCAGCGCAACAATGTCATCCGGCACAACATCAAAAAACTTGTAATCTTCATCCTCCGGATTAACGATCCAGTTTGTAAACATCGGCACAGCTTTACCACCGAACATGAAGGCACCAAAGGCCGCCCCACCCAAACCGACAATGGTCAGCACTTCGTTAATAAGACCACGGAAAAAGGCAATAACGGCCGAAACCAGCATTATACCCAAAATGACAACGTCAAGGATCATACGTATAAAACTCCGAAATTAATTATTCAGAAAACAACGGGATGACTTCATTCAAATGTTTCACATCCATCAGCTTTATATTTGCCTGATCTGCACCCGAAATACCAGATTTTTTTCCTTTATTCGGCAATTCGGGCATGATGGCACGTGAAAAACCAAGTTTTGATGCTTCCTTGAAACGGGCCTGCGCCTGAGAGACATTTCGAACTTCGCCCGATAGGCCGATTTCACCGAAAACAACGGTATCAGCAGGCACCGCAACACCGGACAGGGCCGATATCAGTGCAACCGCAACAGCCAGATCGGCCGCAGGCTCGGAAATACGAAGGCCGCCCGCAACATTCAGATAGACATCGTTCATGCCGATTTGAAGGCCGCACCGTGCCTCGAGTACCGCCAAAATCATCGACAGGCGGTTATTATCCCAACCGATAACAGCGCGCCGCGGCGTGCCCAATGATGATGGTGATACCAAAGCCTGAATTTCAACCAAAACGGGGCGCGTGCCCTCCATCGCGGCCAATACGGCAGATCCCGCAATATCCTTTTGCCTTTGCGCCAGAAACATTTCGGATGGGTTTAGAACCTCGACCAGCCCCTTGTCCTGCATTTCAAAAACGCCGATTTCATCGGTCGGGCCAAAACGATTTTTAACCGCACGCAAGATGCGGAACTGATGGCCGCGATCGCCTTCGAAATATAAAACCGTATCGACCATATGTTCCAAAACGCGGGGGCCTGCGATTTGCCCTTCTTTGGTCACATGTCCAACCAGAAACAGCGTGATACCGCGTTTTTTGGCAACGCGGATTAATTCAGCTGCAGATGCACGAACCTGCGATACCGTACCCGGCGCGGAATCCAGATTATCCAGATACATGGTCTGAATGGAATCAATAATCACCAGATCATACTGCCCGCTTTCCATTGTTGTGATGATGTCGCGAATATTTGTTGCCGATGCCAGATCAACCGGTGATTTATCAAGGCCAAGACGCGCCGCACGCAGACGCACCTGATCAACAGCTTCCTCGCCCGAAATATAGGCGCAACGTAATTTCTTTGACAGCTGGCAGGTGACTTGCAGCAATATTGTTGACTTTCCAATGCCCGGATCACCACCGATCAATATGGCAGACCCTGCGACAAGACCCCCACCCGTCACACGGTCAAATTCGGAAAAATCGGTATTGGTTCGGGGCGGTTTTTCGGATGTTCCCGCCAGATCAACGAATTCAACCATACGTCCTTTACCGCGCGACAATCCCTTGGGCACGGTGTCGTTCGCCACCTCCTCGACATAGGTATTCCATTCGTTACACCCATCACATTTGCCGCTCCATTTCGGTGAAACAGACCCGCAAGATTGACAGACATATTGACGTTGGGTTTTGGCCATCGTGGTGCTCCCTTTTGTTCCTGAGTCAGAATAGCAGAACAAGAACAAAAAGTGAACTTATAAAAATTTGATTGCACCATGTTGAAAAAAATGATAGATTATGAAAACAAAAATCAGCCCGAGAGACACCAGATGCGTCAAAAAGAATGGAAAGAAACGGTTGCAGAGCTTTTAAACAAGCATCCTGATAAAATCGACACCCATGCTGACAGCCAAAAACGCATTCAAAATATGAAATCCCTGCTTTCACATTCGGCAACAGGACGTATGTTACTGGGTTGGGCAGACGAAAATGGCGTTGAAATATGGATGGACCATCAAGCTGACGGCTATTACGGATGTATTTATCCTGACAGTAACACCGTTATACTGAATGCGCGCTACAGCGATTTTATTCTTTCATCAACACTTGGGCATGAAATACAGCATCTCTACCAAGACAGTCTGGACATACTGCCATGTGTTATTGAAGATATTGAAACCTATGTTGTAATGAGGCTGCTGGCCGAAGCCGGCGCATACGCCGTGCAGGGTCAAATTATCAGTGAATTGCGAGATACAAATTCGGACATTTTTACAAACCGCCATCTTTGGAACAGAACCCGTTGCGCGACAAGCATAAAAGATTGGCAAGAGCGAAATGATTTAAAAGCATCTGTTTTTACGAATTTTTTATCCTCGCGGGCAACATCATATTTTATAAAATCCATCACGGAAAGCGCCATTGATCAGATACTGGGTCAGCCCCCAAGAACACCTGTTAAGTCAGAATATATAAAGCCTGGTCTTAAGTTTGAGTTTAATCACAAATCGGCACCGCCAGCTGCAACATTGTCAGCACGGACAATTGGCCCGTTCGGAGCATTACCTGATGGCTCAAATTTTTTAAGGGGCAAACTTTGCATGCCTGGTCTGCAATATGACTTTGCGCATTTGTTTACCCCTATTGAACGACAGATTTCCGACCTTGCCCTAAGGCGTGAAGTTATCGAACTCAAAAAGGCCCGCATAAATCCATAAGGCTTTCTATTCCAGTTCCCGCGTTTGTTTTTCTTTTAAAAACCCGCCTGATTGCAACGACCACAATTTGGCATAGACCCCATTTTGGGCCAAAAGTTCATCGTGGGTTCCATCTTCGACAATCTTGCCATCCTGCATTACGATCAAGCGGTCAAGATGCGAGATGGTTGATAAACGGTGCGCAATCGCAATCACCGTCTTGCCGCGCATAAGGCCTTCGAAACTTTTTTGTATCAAATGCTCGGATTCACTATCAAGCGCGCTGGTGGCCTCATCTAAAATCAGTATTGGGGAATCTTTTAAAATAGCCCGCGCAATCGCAACGCGCTGGCGCTGACCGCCTGACAGTTTTACACCACGTTCACCAACTTCCGTATCATAACCATCCGGCATTGATTTTATAAAGTCATGGACATATGCCTTTTTTGCGGCTGCCCGAACCTGTGCATCGGATGCATCCGGTCGCCCGTAACGGATATTTTCCATCAGGCTATCCTGAAATAGCGACGTATCTTGCGGAATAATACTGATCGCATCGCGCAGGCTTTGCCCGTTAACATGATAGATATTTTGCCCGTCAATCTTGACGTCCAGACTACGGTCAGGGTTAAAACGCTGCAGAATATTGACAAGACTGCTTTTACCCGCTCCGGAGGGGCCTATAATTCCAACCTTCTGTCCCGCGGGAATATCAAGGTTTAAATTGATGAAAACCGTGTTTTTGCCGTCATAGGAAAAAGACAAGTCTTTAAATTCGACATGACCGCCCGTGATTTGCAGATCCGGTTCATGATCATCGTTAATACCGGAAACGTCATAGCTTTCTAAAATCGGCTGTGTTGACCTAAGGTCTGTATAACCTTGCACAAGCTGAAGATAAAGGCCCGCAACATTAAAAATCACCCCGTCCAGCCGCTGCATATATTGGAATATCGTAACCAGCGTTCCCAATAGCAAAACCTGTGACGGTTGCAAATGATACCAGATATAGAACAGTAAAATGGCAAAATGGCTGATCACAACCAAAATCATCATAACGAACCATTTATATTCATTGAGGATAATTTTCTCCCTGTACGGCGGATAGAAATCGTCAAATCTGTTCTTCAAGTGGGTGCGCGTCAAATCCGCAGAATTGAAGGTTATGACATTGTAGATATTCGAAATGAAATCAAATTTGAAAGAGGAAAAAATATGCTCCCCTTCGTTAACGGTATGAATTTTGCGCATGATAATGCGGTCAAACTTATTCAGAATAAAAAACAAACCTATGGTAAATACAAATAACGCAACACTGACACGCCAGTCAATCAGCGCAAGGGCAATAAAAACGGCGCCCATTCTGACGATAATCTCTATGTATAAAAACTGTCGGTCAGAAAAAGAATATAAAGATTCCGCCGATTTATTAATTCTGTTGATCGTGTTACCTGAATGGTTTTTATGATGCCAACTGAATGGCATTCGCGTCAGTATGTCATAGAATTTCAGATTGAAGTTACGCTTGATAAAAAAGCTCAGCTTTCTTTCAATAACCCTTGCCGGCCCATGGAATATCCAGAATACCAGCATTGACCCGACATAAAGCCCCAGCCAAAAAGCTGTCTGACGCAACAGGTCATCGCCGCCTGTTTGCAGCGTATTGATCAGCTTGCCAATCAGCCAGGGCTGAAACATAAACGCGACATTCGCCAGCGCAAACAGAATGTAAATCAATATCATCTGCTTTTTGCGGTTGCCGCAATAATCCCATGTCGCCTTGATCATGTGCCAGTATTGGCTGACAATCGGGGGCATATCTTTTATGTCTGTTATCTGGTCCGACATGCTTCAGCTTTCAGTCTTAATTCCGGATTACTGTATCATCATTTCATAAATAAAAAACCCGCCGAGAACACTCAGGCGGGCTTTAAATTTTATATGCCTTTATATTAAGACTTTAGCGCCTTACCGGCTGTTTCAGCCAGGGCTTTGAAACCATCAGCATCATTCACGGCAATATCGGCCAGAACCTTGCGGTCTAGTTCGATACCTGATTTTTTCAGGCCGTTCATGAATGTAGAATATTTCAGGCCGTGCAGGCGGGCTGCAGCGTTAATACGCTGAATCCACAATGCGCGGAACGTACGCTTTTTGTTACGACGGTCGCGGTATGCATATTGCAGACCTTTTTCAACGCGCTGTACCGCAATGCGGAAACAGTTTTTCGCGCGGCCGCGGTAGCCTTTAGCCATTTTAATTACTTTTCTGTGACGTGCGTGTGACGTCTTTCCACCTTTTACGCGAGCCATTATTTCTCTCCTTGATCGCTAGAAGATTGTGATTTACGTTTTTTCTTGCGGTTATAAGGCAAGAAGTTACGCAGAACAATGCGCTCGTCCGCATCACACAATATGGTTGTGCCGCGTGCTTTGCGTTTCATTGATTTCGGTTTGTTGGTCATCATGTGACGTGCATACGCCTGTTTGACCTTTAGTTTACCGGTCGCTGTGCGTGAAAAACGCTTTTTCGCACCGGATTTGGTTTTCATCTTTGGCATTTTATCCTCACTTTTGGGTTTAGATTAACATCTTGAATGGACGAGGCAGCCAATATTCGCCTGCCCATTACGAACAGCAGTTTATACGCGGGTTTGCACCTACTTGTCAAGGATTCGCTTTGGGGTTCGCTATCGATTGACTTTTTACCCTTTTTTAAATATGTTGATAGTGGGGAGTTGTAGAAAATGATTAAAAATCTTATCAACCGTTTTACCGAAGATACAGCCGATTATGGCTTTAACGATTTGCGTGAATATACACGCATTCCGGAGGAGTTTGCATCGATCATCATTGGTGGAAACGAATACCAGATTATAGACTGGAGCAAAGGCGGCGCGCACATCAAAGGGATCGCGAATACCATTCATCTTGATGACCACCTGCCTTTTACATTAAAATTTAACCTGCCGCATGAAACCGTCATGATACAGCATAGTGGTTTTGTCGTTCGCAAACAGCCGAACAGCTTTGCACTGGCGTTTGATTTGCACACAGAACAGTCAAAACGCAATTTTGCCAAAGTTATGGATGGTGTTCTCAGCCGCGGATTTGCAGATTCTTCGCTTGCCACATACGAATAATCGTTCCTATACTAAAGATCAGAAATGATTAGTGCTGCGCGGGGACTGTGATGCTTGATACAGGTTTTGTTATGATTGCCATGCTGGTTTTAGCCGGCGTTATGGTCTGGGCCTTTTTTACCTTTAATCCTGAATATGTCGATAAAAAGACCGTCAACGCGTATAATTATTCGGTCATATTTATCATCTTTTTATTCTGCACCGGGTTCAGTTTTAAATCATATGCCTATCTGGAAGGATCGAAGTATGTCGATTTTTTACCGGTGCTTTTATTCCTTTCCAATATGATGATTGTGGCAGTCGGCCTGATGGTCGGTTTTTTAGTGCGTAATTTCTTTATATTCCGATCCGGACGGGGGATGTTTTAAATGATTGTACGTCCACCCGAAGATATCGCGCTGAAATGTGCCGAACTGTTTTTGGATATGAACGTTGTTGAAATCGCAAAAGGCGATGATTTATTTACCTTTACATCAGGGATCAAAAGCCCGGTTTACGTTGATGCACACCGCCCGATTTCCTTTGTTTACGAACGTAATATCATGCTGGGTCATGCCGAAGCCCTGCTGGACAAACTCGAGTTCGACTATCTGGCCGGGGGCGAGACAGCAGGCATTCCTTATGCCGCCTTTCTGGCAGAACGGTTTAAAAAGCCGATGCTTTATGTTCGTAAAAAACCGAAAGGTTTTGGCCGCATGGCGCAAATTGAAGGTATCTTTGAGACTGAAGCCAAAGTCATCCTGATCGAAGACCTGACAACCGACGGCGGCAGTAAAATTAAGTTTTGCGATGCCTTACGCGGCGCCGGGGCCAAAGTGACGGATATCTTTTCCCTGTTTTATTACGATTCATTCGATTATGCCGAAAAAGACCTTAGCGATGCAGGGGTCAAACTGCATTACCTGACATCCTGGGATTATATTTTAAAAGTTGCTGAACAGCGCGGCGATATTAATCCGCAAAAAATTTCAGACATAAAAGAATTTTTAAACGACCCGCAAACCTGGCAGAAAAAGCTGTCCGCCACAAAATAGCGGGAACTTACGGAACCTTATAAAACAAAACGCAACCGCCAGATCTCTGCTCAACACGGTACCTGGCTTGGCCCCCTGTCGTCTGTTTACATGTATTCGTGCCCGTCACCCCGTAATCCGCGATCAATGAGCCCGTACTTGGTTTACCGTCGTCAATTTTCTGATCCAGCATAAAAGCATCCTGCTGTGTTGCAACCGGCGTTGCCAAGGCTCCCGGCGGGCCATTCGTCATGCGAACAATATGTCCTGACGTCAAACCACCCTGGCTTCCCCCTGACACCATAATGCGGTCATAATAAAATTCGAACCCCCCGCCGATCGGAGCAATCGGATTGCTTGCCCCGTAAACAGGGTTTGAAGGATCAGCACTAGGGTCTATACCTCCGATCATACCCGCCAGAGTCAAATGCTTCCAGAACTGGTATGGTTCAGGGTCGGTAATTGCCGAACGCCATGTCGGATCTGTATTGCCGGTAATAACGCGGTTATTACCATCGCCGTTCACACAAAAATTTGCCGGCGTACAATCTCTAAGTCTGCTAACGGCATTCGACATATCGCCGGGCATCGCCGAATAGGTGTCAAAAAATGTAGTTTTTGCCGCCTCTACGGTTTGAAGCAACTGCACCGTTTTTTTAACGCGCGTATTGTTGATTAATTCCTGCCCCTTGACGATCCCGCCAATCAAAAATCCGATAATCATCATCACGATTGCAAGCTCGACCAGTGTAAAACCGCTGTTATTTTTATATACTGTTTTTAACAATTTTTCCGCGCTCCAATTTCATCATGATTGCCAGGTAATTTGTAATATCCGACCTATTAAGCATCCCCACAAGCTTTTTTTCCTGTGTGACCATTAATGTATTTATATTTAAGCGCCCCATCATATCAAGTGCTTCGGATGCAGGCGATGCAATATCTACTGTATAGATTTCGTCCAATGTTGTCATCTGCGATGCGACATGTGTCCAGCTCCAGCGTTTACGGTCCTGCTGCATAATTTTGTGCACATCAATCAACCCCACCAGCTTTTGGCCGTCCACAACAGGGAAATTCTGCTGATAATATTTGTAAACGTATTTTTCGACAAAGTCATTCAGCGTCAGGTCAGGGGAAACACTAACAAAGTCCGCTGAAATAAAATCACGGACATCCTGTCCTTCCAGTAAGGACCAGCTTTCCGTCTGACGCACGGCATAATGCCCCGCCCCCAACATAAAAATGCCCATCAGACCGATCCAGAGGGCCCCGATGATATCGTCGAAAAAGCTGAGGCGATAACAGGCATAGCCCATAATCAGATAGGTAAAAATCTCTCCCAGGTTTGATGCATAACGTGTCGCCAAAACCAGATTTTTCTTTTTGTGCCACACAGCTGCGCGCAGTGCACGTCCTCCATCAAGCGGAAAAGCCGGTATCAGATTAAAAACCGCCAGCCAGAAATTCAAATACCCCAGATATTGGAAAGATTGGGATGTCGGGCCGACACCGAAATTCTGCGATAAAACGATATGTGTTGCCCAGAAAAACAGCGCCAGAAAAAAGCTCATGATCGGGCCAGCAATCGCCATAAAAAATTCGCCGCGCGGATGACTGGGGCGCCCTTTGAATTCTGCAACGCCGCCAAAAATAAACAGCCTTATACTTAAAATCGGCATATTGTAATATTCTGCAATAACCGCATGGGCCAATTCGTGTACGATAATCGAAAAAATCAGACCGAACAGGGACCATACCGCCATATGACGATATGTTTCGATTTCATAGCCGGGAAAATTGGCCGGAAAGACAGTATTCATGAACGTCCAGGTGATCAGCACCGACAGGAAAAGCCAACTGCTGTCAGCCTTGACATCAAAGCCAAAAACATTGAATAAAGTGACCGGTTTCGATATGAACATGATTTAACTTACGCCCCCTACCTACAGTATAGGTTTATGCTGACAATTTTGTCATGGTCTTTTTCTTTTCATACGAAATAAATTTCCCTACAATGATAAAGATCAAAGATTGTGGATCCGAAATGAAACTCAAACTTTCTATAGTGGTTGTTTTAACCTGCCTGTCGGTATCATCATGTAAAACCGTTCAGGATATGAAAATGTCTGATATTCAAATGCCGGACATTACACATTTGTTCCAATTTGGAAACACCGCAAAGAAAGCGCCCGATCAAGATAAAAACCTCATTACCGAACCCACTGTTGATATTTCCAGCCCGCCATTAAAATGCAAAGTTTATGATGGCACCGCTTATATTCAAAAAGACTGGTACAGATATCAAAAGGCTTCTTTCAACATTCGTAAAAACCAGACCGGCCTGTTTTCGGTTTACAATAAATCAGGCGAAAGCCACAGTAAGATACAGGTGCGGTTCGATCAGGATGGCCAAAAACTTGTTTTTTGCCCTGCGGCCCTTATCAACGGGGATAATAAAATCCTGTGTACCAGTATATATGCTCTGGAGGATGACTTCATTACCGGCATAAAACGCACACTCGATATTTCGAATGCGCTGCGCGGCGGTACCATGGAATGCAAGATGCTTCAGTGATCATCAGAACGGTTTGCGGCCGATTTTCTTGAAGCTTTCGGGGGTCTGCCCCTCAAGGCGCGGTAAACCAATCAGCAAATCGCCATTTTCGCGGGCCTGAATACTTTTGATCTGTAAGACCACTTCATCACAACGTGCTGTCAATTTAGGGCAATTTAATGACTTCAGTTCCGGCAGTCTGTTGCTGATCAGATAAATCTGGGCGGCCAGGTCTTCCATCTGTTCTTTGATCAGCGGGTTAAATTCTTCATACTCTTTAATGGTTTCATATTCTTTGACCACGTATTCTGTCGATGCGATCATCTGTGCGAAGATGACAGCCTTGAATTTATCATCTAGAACCGAAAAATTTTGCGGCCCCGCACGGAAGCCCTTGCGGATATTTTTGGTATGATCGACAACCGAGGCGTTAAAAACACTGCTAAGGTCCTCATCTTTGAAACCGTTATACAACATTGTTGAAGCTAAAAATTCGGGATCTTCAGAAAAGCCGGTTGTGTATAGAATGCTGGCCGCACGCAAACGTATTTCCGCAACCTCAGGGTTTTGCTTGGCCATTGACTCAAGGCTTTTGACGGCCGTTTTTATAAAGGGGTGGTCCGGCAATTTATGTGGATCGCGTGACATTGTGCGCTATCTTTCTTTTTCAATTCCTAGTGATATTGATACATTAACCAGCCACCGTTTATCTGTAAAGAATATTCGGTGTTCATTGCAAGATTTCCTTTTAAAAATAACAGCAAACGGATATTCTGAACCCTATGAAAAGAACAAAAACATCCACAGAAATTTTATCCGATCTGATCGGCTTTGATACGACCAGCCATAAAAGCAATCTGGACCTGATGCATTATATTCAGGATTATCTGGATGGATTTGGCATCAAATCCAGATTGATCAAAAGCGAGGACGGCGAAAAGGCAAATCTGCACGCGGTCATCGGGCCTGCCGATGTGCCCGGAATCATCCTATCAGGTCACAGTGATGTTGTTCCCGTTGACGGTCAGGACTGGAACAGTGATCCGTTCACCCTGACTGAAAAAAATGAAATGTTATTCGGACGCGGCACCTGTGATATGAAAGGCTTTATCGCCTGCGCCCTTGCGAAAGTTCCTGAAATGGCAGCCGCCCCGCTGGTGCGCCCGATCCACTTTGGTTTTTCCTATGACGAGGAAGTGGGATGTACCGGTGTTGAATCGCTGATCGATTTTCTGCGCGATGAAATCGAAGTTAAGCCCGCAATGTGCATCGTCGGCGAACCCACATCCATGCGCCCGATCAACGCGCATAAAGGCGGCCATCATTTGAATTGCCGGGTAACAGGGCATGAATGTCATTCTTCGCTGGCGCCGACAGGGGTCAATGCGTTGGAATATGCGGCGAATATTGTATCCTTTGTAACCAAAATCAAAAAACGGATTGCTGAGCAAGGCCCATTTAACAGCGATTTTGTTCCGCCATATACCACCATCAATACGGGTATATTCAACAGCGGCACGGCGATGAATATCGTACCCAATTTGGCCGAATTCGAATTTGAAATCCGCCCGATCCCCGAAGAAAACCCACAGCATATCATCGACGAAATCCGCGAATATGCCTTTAAGATTCTGGAACCGCAAATGAAGGCTATTGACCCGAAAACAGGTTTTGAATTTACCGAGCCTGTAAAGATACCGGCCTTTCACTGTGGCGAAGACAGCGAAATCGTGCAGGTTGCACTGAATATCACGGGCGAAAACACCGCCCACAAGGTCAGTTTCGCAACCGAGGCCGGATTGTTTCAGAATATAGACATACCCACGGTTGTCTGCGGCCCCGGCAGTATCGAACAAGCCCATAAACCTGATGAATTTATCAAGACCGAACAAATGATCAAATGTGATAATTTTCTGGGCAGCCTGATCGGTCTTTATTCACAGGATTTAACTTGAAATTAATCTTAAGGCGTGACACTCTTCAATAAAGGTTTTTGAAAAATAAAGGAATATTCAGATGTATGATAAAATCAAATGGCAAGCCGTAACAGGTAACGAGGTTCAACCGTTCCTGAATGCTGTAAACCCGATCAGCGGGAAATACACAGCCAAGCCTGACAGTGTGAAAGTCGAATGGGGCCAATTGCCGTTTTATAACAACATCGCTTTGGTGCGTGTCAGTGATACATCATGGGGCGCCGATACCGGACCTTTCTGGTTTTTGGCAAAGCAAGGTCAAATGTTCCACCTGGATGGCACCAGCGCGCCGATCCATGATGCCAATGAAGCCGGCCCGATCAAAGTGACAGAAGATAATGTTCTGGATTACCTGCGCTTTTTCTGCTTTTTCGTTCACGGCGATGAAGGTCCATTCCTGATTTTGGAAGACATCAACGACCCGGCGCTGGATCAAAGCAAAATGGATGATGGCACCAAGAAAATCATCGAAAACGCTTTGCTGCCGGCATCATTCGAAGGCAAGGACGATAAAGGCCAGTTTGTGGCAGCCGCACTTGTTCTTTATGGCGATGCCCTGTTTTCTGCACGTTTCGCACTGACTGAAGACGGCATGATCGAGATGACCGATGATGACCCGATTGCAGGTGATCTGCCGGTGAAACCATACAGACCCAAAGCTTAAAAGTACTATCCCATGCATATCAAGTGGGATGACCTTTCAATAGCAGAATGGTATGCGATCTATAATCAGCTGCCAAAATCAAACATTGTGCAAACATATGCCTATGCCAAAGCTATGCGGCAAATTCATTTTCAGGACACCGGTTTTGGCGTGATTAAAAATACCGGCGGTGACCCGATGGGTTTGGTACAAGCGCAATATGTTTCATCTTTCGGCTTTAAACGCTTTTTCATTGATCGCGGCCCGCTGTGGATCAAACCCAACAATTTTAATCATCAAAGACAATTCTGGGAGCTGATCGCCACCGAACGCCCGAAAAGTTTTCTATCAAAACGCCGCTTTATTCCCGAAATTGATTACAGCCCATACGCGCTGAAACTTTTTGAAAAGCTGGGCTTTAATCATAAAGCCGACGGGTATCAAACCATATGGCTTAATCTGGACCCCGATCTAGCGGATCTGGAGAAAAACCTTGATAAAAGCTGGCGCGGCGCCCTGAACAAAGCACGTAAATCCTCGCTTGAAATCAAACTTGATCCGCATAGTCATGATCTGGAACGCCTGTTAAAAAAATACACTCATGACCGCTTTAAAAAGAAATATGCCGGCGCATCGCCGAAACTGGTGCGCGCCATGGAGCGTTATAAATCCGAGTATGAAAACAGTTTTATCATCAGCGCAACCGATGAAAACGGCAAGGTCTGCGCCATGATGTATTTCTGGATACATGGCACTTCGGCCACCTATCAAATCGGGTGGAGCGATAAGAACGGCCGCACCCATAACGCCCATAACTTGATGATGTGGCGCGCAATCGAACATCTGAAACCACAAAACATCAACTGGCTGGATCTGGGCGGCATCAATACCGACAAAGCCGAAGGGGTCACCCGTTTTAAATCAGGCTTGAATGGTGAGATTTTTATCAGCGCCGGTATCTTTTGTTAAAACAGTTTTGTGTTATATTCCTTTTGATAGAGATTAAAAACGAGACACCACAATGAGCGAACAAAAAACTGAAATTGCAATTATCGGCGGCGGCCTTGCCGGCCTGACGATGGCAGCGGTTTTGGATGCCTATGGTTTTAAGGCCGTCTGCATCGACCGCGATAAACCGCAAAAGCAAGCAACGGAAAAATTTGACGGGCGCACAACGGCCATTTCTGCGGGATCACGACGCCTGCTGGATGCGATTGGTATCTGGGACGACATCAAGGATCACGCCTGTCCGATTGAACAAATCCGCGTTGCGGACGGCACATCACCCAAGTTTCTGCATTTCGATTCCCTTGAAACGGGCCTCGGCGATTTCGGCTGGATCATAGAAAATTATCGCCTGCGCCGCTTGCTGATTAATCGTATCGAAAACAGCAAACATATCGATTATAAAACAGGCGTCGCTGTCGATCACTTTGAACGTCAGAAAAGCGCTGTTCAACTGAACTTGTCTGACAAAACTGTCATCACTGCAAATCTCGTAATCGCAGCGGACGGCGTAAAATCCAAAACACGTGAATGGCTGGGCATCCCCGTCAGGAAATGGAGTTACGATCAAACTGCGATCGTTTGCACGGTCGAACATGAACTGGATCACGAAAACATCGCGGTCGAACATTTCATGCCCGCAGGGCCCTTTGCCATTTTGCCAATGACGGACGATGAAAAAGGCCACCACAGATCATCACTGGTCTGGACGGAACACGGCGGCGACGCGCCTGAAATTCTGGCATTGCCCGATAAAGATTTTAACAAGATGCTGGATATCAAATTCGGTGGTCAATTGGGCGCCGTCAAGGCTGTGACAAAACCGCAAAATTTTACACTTGATTTGTGCCACGCCAAAAAATATATCGCGCCAAATGCCGTTTTAATTGCGGAGGCTGCACACCGCATCCACCCGATTGCGGGCCAAGGTCTAAACCTCAGCCTGCGTGATGTCGCCTGCCTGTCAGAGGTTCTGGTCGAAGCGCGCAATCTGGGCCTTGAATATTCCAATCTTTCTGTTCTGCAAAAATATCAGAATTGGCGCCGCACTGATAATCTTGCGATGGCGGTTATGACCGATGGGTTAAACCGTTTATTTTCGAACAATATCGGCGCTGTCAGGGCGCTCCGCACAACGGGCCTTGGCATCATTCAGAAAATGCCACCCGTTAAACGGTTTTTTGAAAAACAGGCGATGGGATTGTCAGGAAAACTGCCGAAAATTATAAAGACAGGTACGCTTTAGAATCTTTTTAGGGGCGGGCGTTTTTGTTTTTGCGAAAGCTCGCGGGTTAAACGTTTTTCGGGTGCATTTAAGATATTATAATTCGCCCGGGCGCTTTCTTCGTGATGATAACGATCAAAATCATCTAAAACATCGTACAGGCGGCGCATGCTTTGGTGGGAATCAAACCACATCTCCGCATTGAAGATGTTAAAATTTGATCTGTTCAGAACATCAATTACGCAAACACTGCTAAGGTCCTCGTCGTACAAATCTTCGTGCGTCAGGCGCTCGTCATCGTCTTTGGCGATCAAGGCAACCGCTTTGTTAAATTGCTGTTTCAAGGCCAAAGCCATCAAACCGTTAATCTGGTAACTTTGTCCGTCTTTCAAGAAACTGTAGCGCTGTTCACGCAAGTCATCGAGACTTTCAAATGGCTCCATTTTAATATCGGGCGCCTGTTCTGACAGCCAGTGGAAATAGGCATCACGGCTAAGGCATTTTTCAAAAAACGATGCCGTCTCTTCGCTTTCGCCTATAAAATCATGCAATTCCTGAAAGCGCTGGATCAGTTGAACCATAGGCGTGCGCAACATTAATTTCAGGGCTTTGGTATCTTCACGGACAAAGGCTTCTAGCAACGGGGGGCGTTCCCGCCCCAGGCCCAAACCATTTGCGCCATTGGCCAATAAAAAAGTGATCATGTCGTAATCTTTGCGCCGCAACAGCATTCTAAAATCATCCGCGAAAAAACGATCCATTGTGGGTTTGTATTTTCGAATAATATGTTTGACTGTCGGGCCTGCCGATTTTGAATACATCGCACCATATAAAGCACTATGGACAAACATTTCGCGCGATTGCCCGTCAAGTTTTTCGGCATAGATTTCCAATAATTCGGGTCTGTTCCAAAAACCAAGGTATGCTGCAAAGGGGATTGTCTGGGTCATCATATATTGTTCGGCATTGCGCAAAACAAAATGCCCGGGTCTATATTTATGGATGTCTTTCAGATGTGGGTTTTTAATCAGTGTCCTAAAGCTATCGTGATCATTGCGTATGATGGCTTGTGATAATTTGTGCAATGCATCTTTGGCCTCTTGGTTGCCGTTTCCAAAGACAACAGGCTGGCCCAGCTCGGCTGTGATACTGTCTATAGACTTGAAATCGGGTGTTGCGATGCTTGATTTTGACATAAGGGCAAACTAGTCAGATTCTCGGCCCCTGTCAAGCAATCAACGCCTCCAACTTCTTTAAACTCTCTGAACGTCCGGGCTTAAAGTCTTGTTCAATCCACCAGCTTTCGACCTCTTTTAATATCCTACCCAGGCCTGCACCTTTTTTCACATTACGGTCGATCAGATCCTGCCCACGTATGGGGAATTCCGGCAGGCGAATTCGGGTTACAAACTCATAGGCCGGCCTGATATCTTCGGCGTTTTTATTATCCGCCGCCGCATCCATCAGAATACGGCTACGTACAATATCGATATCACTGAAATACACAGCCTTGCGTAATTCTGTTTCTGATACCCCTGCTGATATCTTCGCATCCCGATCACACAAAATAATCAGCATATCGCGATTATCATTTGAAAGTTTCAAACCTTCTGCAACCTGTCTGGCCGCATTAATATCAAAGCCGATCAAAGCAGCAAGACGGCGAATATTATAGGCCGGACTTTCCAAACCAGCTTCCAAGGCAATCATATTTTGCAGGGCATGAATGTTTTTCGCCTGCGGCAAAATAACATCAACCACACCGTCATCCAGCATCAAGCCCCAAAGCTTGTCAGCTTGCCGTGCGTTCAACAATTTTAAAGTTTCAATCTGGATCCGTTCTGCCGATATGCCGTTTAATTTTTCTGCATATTTCGCGCAAGCCTGACGCGCACCCAAATCCATTTTTTTCAGATCGGCATAATGCGCTGAAAAACGGTAATATCTTAATATGCGTAAATAATCTTCCTGAATGCGTTTGTCGGCATCGTCGATAAAACGGACGATACCTTTATGCGCATCTTCCAGACCATTGAAATAATCGTAAACCTCGCCGCGAACGTTGCAGTAAAGGGCATTCATCGTAAAATCACGGCGACGCGCATCTTCGCGCCATTCTTCGGTAAAGCGCACGACCGCATGGCGGCCATCGGTTTTTATATCATGACGCAGGGTTGTAATCTCGAACGTTGCATCATTCACAACAGCTGTCACCGTCCCGTGATCTATACCTGTCGGCACAGCCTTTATACCGGCAGATTTTAAACGGCGCGTGACCTCTTGCGGCTCAAAAACGCAGGCGATGTCGACATCATAGGCTTTGATATTCAAAACTGCATCCCGTACACAACCACCAACAAAGCGCGCTTCATCGCCCTTGTCATCAGTACCGCCACATAATGCCATCATAACTGTCAGGGTTTCATCGGCATTCATCCATGCCGTGCGGCTGATCTTAGCAACGGGATTATCGCTCATGCCTCGGCCTTTCCCAGACGAAAGAACAATCCATCTGACTTTATGCCGATCTCGTCTTTATTCTTTTCGGCCCACTTCACAAGATCATAATAATGGGTACGGGCGATGCGCACCTCCAGATTCTTTTCAACCTCAAGATAAGGCACAGCGTCACGAACAATCAGCGGAAACTCTTTGCTGATTTTATAGCTCTTATCAATATTCGAGGTAACCCGAATATCACTCCCATCCCGTTTGACTGATGTTGAAACATAGGCGGAATCTTCGACATCGATCCGTCCCTTTTCAACAGGGGTTTTCAGCCAATGCTGGCCATCTTCGTCTTTTGACAAAACAGTCGCAAATAATTTCACAAGCGCCATGCGCTTTATTGGGCTGCCCTGATGCAGCCATGTGCCGTCACGCAGAATTTTGATTTCAAATTCTTCCTCTGCCGATTTTTTAATATCTTTCGTAACGTGATCTTTCACTTGGCTTTACCTCTTTGGCATCTTATATTTTTAAGTATATATAATTTACCGGGAAAAAACGATGTCCAAAAAAGCCGCTGCCAAAAAAACAGATAATCTTGCAAATGATTTCATGACAGCCCGCAAACAGGTGCAAAAATTCCTGCTGGGACAAGACCGCGTTATCGATCTGACCCTGACATCCATTCTGGCGGGTGGGCACGCCGTTCTGGTCGGCCTGCCGGGCCTTGGCAAAACGCGTCTGGTGCATACGATCAGCACCGTTTTGGGCCTCGACAGCCGCCGCATTCAATGTACGCCCGATCTGATGCCCGCCGACATTCTGGGATCGGAAATTTTACAACAGGATGAAAAAGGCCAGCGTCATTTCAAATTTATCAAGGGCCCGGTTTTCTGCCAGCTTTTGATGGCGGACGAGATTAACCGCGCCAGCCCACGCACGCAGTCTGCATTGCTCGAGGCGATGCAGGAACGCCGCGTCACCATTGCCGGCCACAGTCACGATCTGCCTGCCCCATTTCACGTGCTGGCCACGCAAAACCCGCTGGAACAAGAGGGGACATACCCCCTGCCTGAAGCCCAGCGCGATCGTTTTTTAATGCAAATCGATATCACCTATCCCGATTTCAAAGATGAAAAGGCGATGGTTCTGGCGACAACTGCAGGTGTTGAGGATAAAGTCAAAACCCTGTTTTCGGCCGATCAATTGATGGATCTGCAATCTGAAATTCGTAATATGCCATTGGGTGATAAAATCTTGGAAACAGCCTTGAAACTCGTCACATCATTGCGTCCTGATGCCGGGCAAGATAACCCCTTAAAGGAATTGATCGCCTGGGGCCCGGGCCCGCGCGCATCGCAAACATTGGTGCAAACCGCCAAAGCCTATGCCTTTTTGAACGGGCGCGAGGCCCCTGTTGTGGAAGATATCGAGACACTGGCTGTACCGGTTTTAAAACACCGTATGGAGCTGACCCTGTCCGCACGCGCTGATGGCCGTCAAATTGATGACGTCATTTTGAATGCGGTCAAAGCACTCTAGATTTTTTATTTACAGTTAAACCAGAATTCAATCTGTTCGGTTTCAACATCGCATTTGGCGCAATGTTCTGCATTTGCGGGAATATGATACCATTCGCCCGTTTTATAGGTATGGGCATCGCCGTTAATAATCAGGGTCATTTCACCTTTGGTGATCACGCCGTAATTATCGGTATCATGGCTGTGGGGTTCAATGTCAGCGCCGGGCGGATAGGTTGCAAAAAAGATTTCGCATTTTTCGGCGCATAGTTTTGTCGCCTCGAAACGACATTTATGTTTGGCCAATTCACGGATTTTTTCCGGAAAAGATTCAAATTTCATTTGATCCTCGTTATTTATTATTTTCTCAAAGGTTGGCACACTATAACAAATTTCCCGAAAAAGGAAACCGTGTGGATAAATCAGCCCAGAAACTTCGGCATTTTTGGCACTTTAACACCCAGGATACGCTTTTCTTTTTTCTTCGGCTCTTCAGCCGGGGGCTGGGCAGGCTGGGCTTCAGATGGCGCAGGTGCTACTTTCGCCTCTTGAACAGGTGCCATCATTTCTGTGGTTAATTCCAACGCTTCGTCTTGTGGTGTGGCTGGTTGGGTCGGCACGTTTTCAACATTCATTGGCGCAGTCTTTTCTAATTCTTTCTTAGGTGCGGGCACCGTTTGTTTTACAGGGGCTTTCTTTTTCTGTTTGGCATCAAATTCACGGCGAACTTCACCCACAATCGCATCAAATCTGCCGTTTCCTTCTATGGGGGCTAACAAATTCTGAATGTCCTGATCATCGTTTTGGGCATCTTTTTTCGCCTGATTTATAACCTGCAGATCTTTTACCTTGGCCAGTGATAATTTCAGAGACTCCGCACGCAAATCATCGTTTCGGAGGCTCAGGGCCTCTACATCACTTTGGACCAGATCTTTTTTGCTGCTGGCTGTCACAATATCTTGCAACAATTCTGCTGTTTTTTTCAGTTGTAAATCCGCACTTTCAATATATTTTGCGCAGTTTTCATCGGGTATTTGATTCTCGGGTATATTTTTAGCGTTATGAATTTCAATAGCACATTCAAATTCCGTGAAAGATTTTGCCATCAAGCGGACAGCGTAATGCAAATTTATCAGCTCTGCTTTCGGATCCCCACCGGTGTCTTTCAGGACATCCGGTTTTTGGTTCCAGACGTTTTCACCGCGCGCTTTTTTCTTTTCCGCGATGGTCTCTTCCACTTCAAACCGCAGGTCGTACGTCAAACGGTAAAGACCTTTATACACAGCATACAAATCGCCGATATCCTGATCGGCAACATTCGAAAGATCACTTGCCTGCATATCCTCAACCTGACGCAACATTTTTGTCAGGGTCTTAAGGCCTGTCTGGCATTTAACTCCAACATCCTCGACATAGTTGACATCGAGTGTCTGTCCTGCGGGTGCTAGAATATTATCTTCGGCAATCATAGCTTTTATGCGTGGGAAGATTGACGCGACAAAGCCGATATTGCGGTGCGCACCTGCAAGCCAGCCGGATTTTTCATCAGGTGTCAAAGGCGTATCGGCCTTTAGCTTATCCTGACCGTTGACAATTGCCTGATCCAGTTCTTCCATTTTGCCCATTTTCTGACCTTTAATTTTTATATGAAACAGGGCTATATACTACCTTTAATTTTTCATAATGTCAAGACTGGGGGATGGAATTTCTTACAGGCAGCGTTTTGGTTTAATGCTTCAGGTCAAAATCATGGTGTTTAAAATAGGGACCGGGATGACGGCTCGAATAGAGGGCAAAGTTTAAAACATCGAATGGGGGCACCGATTTTTCAGCGTTATCCGTCACAAACCTGTCAATTTCGTTCTGACCAATGTCCTCGTCAGAACGCGCCAGAGTGATATGCGGTCGATATCTGTTTTCATGGCGGCGGGGCTCCAACCCGTTTTTCAAACAGGCCGAATCAATCTGGTCTTTCAGTTCTTGCAGAGGGGGCGTTAGATTTATATCTGCGGCAAAAAAATGATTGCGATATGATGGGCCCGGACCAAAATAACATCCGCCCTGCCCTGACACGCTGAAAGGCGAAAGCGCGATGGCTTGCAGATCAGCCAACACATTATCATAGCGATCATCCGGGACATCCCCGATATAGGCCAGCGTTATATGTAGATCTTCACGGCGCTGTTTTCGCACCCCTTCACCTGCCGGTAAAATAAAATCATTTAATGCCCTAACGATGTTATCGGGGATATCAAGCGCCAGAAAATATCCCATCAGCTTTTGCCGTCCAGTTCTGTCGGGTTCGGGTTGGCGTAATGGATACGGTTAATGCCCTCGATCACATCTTCATCCAGTTTCATATCATGGGCGGCAATATTAATTTTCAACTGTTCCATCGATGTGGCGCCGATAATATTTGATGTGACCCATGGCTGCATATTCACAAAAGCAATCGCCATCTGACACGGATCCAGACCGTGGCTTTCTGCCAGAGCGACGTAATCCTGCGTTGCTTTTTCAGCGCGTGGTCCGTCATAACGCCCGGGCCTGTTATCAATTGCTTTGGCCGTTCCTTCGGGTAATGCACCGCCCAGATATTTACCGGAAAGGCGACCCCGCCCAAGGGGGGAATAGGCAAGCAGTCCGATTTTCTCCATCACCGAAACTTCGGCCATGCCAACCTCGTGCACACGGTTTAAAAGATTATAGGCGTTTTGAACAGACTGCATGCGCGGCAGGTCATGTTTTTCAGCCAGCTGGATGAATTTCATCATGCCCCATGGTGTCTCGTTCGACAGGCCGACATGGCGGATTTTTCCCGCCTTAACATACCCGTCCAGTGCATGAAGCGCCTCCAGAATACCATCTTCAGCCTTTGGGGTAATCATATCCGCGGTATAATCCAGCGTGCCGAAATTATTGGCGCCGCGGTACGGCCAATGTAACTGATACAGGTCAATGTAATCTGTTTTCAACCGCTTCAGGCTTTCGTGCAGCGCATGTTCGATATGTTTTCTTGAAAAACTGTTGCCTTCACGATTTGCAAACCACTGCAGGGACGATGGCCCTGCAATTTTACTCGCCAGAATAACTTCATCGCGCTTGCCTGATTTTTCAAACCATGTACCGATAATCTCTTCGGTGCGGCCTTGCGATTCTTTGCTGGGCGGAATGGCATACAGCTCGGCCGTATCAAAAAAATTGATACCGTGGTCCACCGCATAATCCATTTGCTGATGGCCTTCGTCTTCGCTGTTTTGCTGGCCCCATGTCATCGTACCTAAACAAATCAGACTGATATCAATATCCGTTGTACCCAGCTTGCGTTTTTCCATCTTGCGTCTCCTGTATTTCTTTAAAACGACCATAGCAAAATAGTTTTCCAAACTCACACAAAAAAGCTTTACAGAGCATGATTCTATTGTTATGTAATTCATGTATGTTAATTTTTATATTGGAGAAAAAACATGAAACTACCAAAGGTAACACGTAAAATGGCATTCGCCACTGCTGCAGGCGCATGCCTGATCGGAACAACAGGCTGTACCGATGCTACACGCGCGAAATGGGGAAACACACTTGGCGATACTTACGCTCAGGTTATTTGCTATTCAGGTGAACGTGAAATCTATAACGGATTTTCAACGGGAAAAGTTAGAAGCGAGCAAAACTCTGATGGTTACTACTTCACTGAGCAACAAACTGGCGTTCTAAAAGAAGTCAGCGGTAACTGTGACATCACATATTTTGAATCTGATGAAGGGCCTTCACCGACAAAACGTCCAGCGCCACCACGCCGTCGCTAATCTTTTAAAAATGGAATAACATGGGGCTTCAGATTATCTGCGATAATCCGGGCCCCTTTTTCATTGGGGTGCAATCCGTCATCCTGATTCAGACTACGGTCTGCCGCAACGCCTTCCAGTAAAAACGGGTAAAGCTTAACATCATACTCCTCGGTCAGCGCAGGAAAAATTGCGTTAAATTGATCCCCATATTCAGCACCGAAATTCGGCGGTGCATACATGCCCAGCAGCAAGACATCAATATCTTTCGCCTGCAGTTTTTCAATCATCTTTGACAGGTTTTCCTTTGCCAGATCTGGTGAGATTTTGCGCAAGGCATCATTCGCCCCCAGACCCAATAAAACCAGATCGGGTTCGTGTTGCAGCGTCCAATCCAAACGGCTGAGGCCGCCGCTGGTCGTCTCGCCGGATACGCCTGCATTTATAACCGCGACGTCGTATCCATCTGCCTTCAGGTTCTGTTCAAGCAAAACGGGAAAGGCCTTGTCCTGCGACAAGCCGTAGCCCGCCGTCAAACTATCACCAAAGGCCAGTATTTTATACGTATCCGCCATCGCGGGCAGCGCTGTAAAAATAAACAAAAATGTCAGCAGTAAAACCTTGATAAGGCGCATAAAATCTCCATACTTTATTGTAGAAAGGAACATCCTCATGTCTAAAGGTAATACGAAACGCGGCAAAAAACCACTCGCCCAATTATCGAACGTCAAATTATCCCTCGGCAGTGATGCCGGTAAAGTCGATATCCTGCGCGGTGTATCGCTTGATATATTCGAAGGCGAACGTCTTTCAATTGTCGGCCCTTCAGGGTCGGGCAAAACAACGTTGCTGATGGTTTTATCCGGCCTGCAAAACCCGACATCAGGCAAGGTTAAAATTGGCGGGCGCATCATCACGACAATGGACGAAGATGATCTGGCCGCATTCAGGCGTGATAATGTCGGTATTGTCTTTCAGAATTTTCATTTGGTTCCAACGATGACCGCGCTTGAAAATGTATCGACGCCGCTGGAATTTGCCGGTGACGAAAAAGCGATGAAAAAGGCGGAAGATGTTTTAAAAGCCGTCGGGCTTGGCCATCGCCTGACCCATTATCCGTCCCAATTATCGGGCGGCGAACAACAGCGCGTTGCCTTGGCAAGGGCGCTTGTCGTTAAGCCGAAATTATTACTGGCTGACGAGCCGACAGGAAACCTTGACGGTGAAACAGGTGAGACCGTTATCAAACAATTATTCAAACTATCGAAGGATTACGGCACCACCCTGGTTTTGGTCACGCATGATAAAACGCTTGCCAAACGTTGCACGCGTCAAATTTCAATGGAAGACGGAAAGCTCGCGAAATGAGGGAACTTGCAACAGCCGTTAAACTCACACGCCGCGAGCTAAGATCAGGCTTGCGCGGATTTTGGGTGTTTCTTTTATGCCTGATATTAGGTGTGGGCGCGATTGCGGCTGTGCAGTCCCTATCAAAGGGTTTAATGAATGCGCTGGAGCAAAACGGCAAATATATTCTGGGCGGTGATATTGCCCTTCGCACTATTTATCAACCCGCATCAGATGAACAAATTAAATTTTTGCGCCAAAAAATCGGCCCGACAACTGTGATTGCTGAAACACGGGCCATGGCCCGCACGGCAGATGAATCCCGTGCCACACTGGTGGAGCTAAAAGCTGTTGATGTCTTCTATCCGCATTACGGCACTTTTGATTTTTGGGATAAAAACGGCACCTTGCAAAAACTGTCGATGAATACATCTGCAGGACTGCTACCTGATACCCTACCGAATGGTGATTATGGCGATAACTGGGGTGCCTATATTGAACCCGAGCTGACCGAAAGCATAGGCGTCACATTGGGCGATTCCATTTTTATCGGTAATCAAAAATTCGAAATTCGCGGCATCATCGAAAACGAGCCCGATCGTCTGGGCAGCGAGCGTTTTACCTATGCCCCGCGTGTCATGGTTAGCCGCTCTGCTTTTTCACGTACGGGTTTGCTGCAACAGGGCAGCCAGATTTATTACGATCATAAGGTCATCTTGTTCGGCAAAAAACAATACGAAGAATTGGGAGCGGTTCAAAAACGCATCAGTGACGCGTTTCCCGATGCCAAATGGAAGGGGCGAAATTATTTTAACGCATCCCCCCGTATCGAGCGTTTTATCATCAAGCTGACACAGTTTTTAACCCTCGTCGGTTTAACATCTCTGCTGGTGGGCGGGATCGGCATCAGCAATGCGGTGCGCAGTTATCTGGAACAAAATTACGCGAATATCGCGACATTCAAATGTCTGGGTGCATCAAAACGGCTGGTCTTTAAAATCTATTTCTGGCGCATCATGTTTTTCGGGCTTGTCGGCTCTGCCATCGGCTGTTTGATCGGCGCCGTTGTTCCTTATGCTTTATTACCCATTTTGGCCGAACAATTATCGCTGACCGAAACATCGGTTTCAATTTACTGGCCTGAATTGGCGCTGTCATTGATCTTCGGATTACTGACTGTTGCCCTGTTCAGCCTGTACCCGCTGGGGCGCGCCTGCGAAGTCCGCGCCGCAGACCTGTTCCGCAGCCTGATTACATTGACACGTACACGTCCGCAAAAAAACATTCTGATCGGCATTGCAATTGTCGCGCAAATGTTGGCGCTTTTGATTATTTTGTCCGGCAGTGACCAGCGCCTTTCCGTCGGGTTTATTGCCGGCACGATTATCATCATGACGGTTTTTTTCCTGATTGCATGGCTGATCAAACAGGTGATGAAATTATTCCGCAAGGTCAAGAACCCATCCGTCCGTTTTGCGATTTCGAACCTTTACCGTCCGGGTAACAATACAAATGCACTGGTTTTATCTTTGGGGCTGGGGCTGACTGTTTTTGCGGCCATCGGTTTGATTGAATATAACTTCTCGCAAAAACTGCGGGATAATATCAGTGACAAGACACCGTCCTTTTTCTTTCTGGATATTCAGCCCAGCCAGATCAACGCCTTTGAATATGCGATCAATTCGATCGATAGCGCCGAAAACCTAAGACTGACCCCGCAGTTGCGCGGGCGTATCGTACGCGTCAATGGCATTGATGCGCAAACAGCATTGGTCAACGAAGAAGAAAGTTGGGTTTTACGTGGTGATCGCGGTTTCACATGGACAACCGACCTGCCCGATAACAGCGTGATCACCAGTGGCGAATGGTGGCCCGCCGATTATAACGGCCCGCCGATTGTCTCGATTTCACAGGATGTTGCAACCGCCTTTGAAATCGGTGTGGGGGATGAACTGACAATCAATATTCTCGGCTTTGATATTACCGCCAAGGTCGCAAACGTGCGCGAAGTGAACTGGGGCGCGTTCTCTATGAATTTTGCCGTAACCTTTGCCCCGGGTGCTTTGGAAAACGCGCCTGCGACATGGCTTGCGACTGTTATGCTTGATAAAGATGACGAGATGGAGGCCCAGACCCTGATCGCCAAAAGCTTTCCGAACATCAGCGCCATCCGCGTGCGCGATGCTTTGAATCTGGCGGCGAAGATTCTGACATCTGTCGCCGTTGCTGTGCGCTATGCCGCCGCCCTGACATTAATTGCGGGGATGCTGGTTCTGGCAGGTGCGCTGGCCGCCGGGCAAAAGCGCCGCCTTTATGATGCTGTCATATTCAAAGTCATGGGCGTGCGTCGCAAACAGATCATGGGCATTTATATCACCGAATATATTATTCTGGGTCTGATTGCTGCCTTTGCCGCTGCCATTCTAGGCACAGGGGCCGCCTATGCGATACAAACAGGAATCATGGATCTGGATTGGAATTTCAGCCTGCTGGCCTTGTCATACGTGATTGCGATTGCATTGGTCGTGTCGGTGCTGTTTGGATTGGCCGCCGTATGGCGGATTTTGCAGGTTAAACCTGCCCCTTATTTACGCAACGAATAATCGCCGAAACCCCTTTAAATCGGTATAATCCGGTGCTATATTACTTTCATAACGTTTTTCACAAAGGAGAAATGCAAATGGATTACAACAGAAACACGCAAACCCAGACAGCTACACAGTCGGGTGTTCGCGAATTTGACGCCGGTTTGCAGGCGCACATGCAAAAAGTATACAAGGTCATGTCTTACGGCCTAGTCGTAACAGCGCTAGTCGGTCTTGGGATTGCCAGCTCGCAGGCTGCAATTGACCTGATTTTCAACACGCCGTTGCAATGGGTGATCCTGTTTGCTCCGCTGGCGATCATTTGGTTCGGATTTACACCACAACGTGCCCACCGCATGTCGACCGGTAAGTTACGTGGCGTCTTTTATCTGCTATCGGCCCTATATGGCGCTACATTCTCGATTTTGTTCGTGATGTTTACAGGTGAAAGCCTGATGCGCGTCTTTTTCATCACCGCCGGTACATTCGCCGCGATGAGCATTTGGGGTTACACCACCAAAAAAGACCTGACATCTATGGGATCGTTTCTGATTATGGGTCTGATCGGTATCATTATTGCCAGCATCGTCAATATTTTCATCGCCAGCAGCATGGTAAGCTTTATTGTATCTATTCTGGGTGTTGGTATTTTCACATTGATGACAGCTTTTGATACACAACGCATTAAAGAAACATATGCATACAGCCACGGCACCGAAGCCAACGACAAAATGGCGACATTAGGCGCCCTGTCGCTGTATCTGAACTTTGTCCTGCTGTTCCAGAATCTGGTACATCTGATGGGCGACCAAAGATAAGCAAAATATTATACCAATTCAAAACCCCGCCGATTGTGCGGGGTTTCTTTTTGCTTGAAAGACGGAAGCGATTCCAGTATATCTTGTGGAAACCCAACTATAAATCCCGAGCGCACAGCGCGACGATGCATTTATAGAATTTATACGGGCCCGTAGCTCAATTGGTAGAGCGCTTGCATGGCATGCAAGAGGTCGTCGGTTCGATTCCGATCGGGTCCACCATTACATTTCCAAATCAGATTTTATACAAACTGCACCAGCGCCGCCATAACGACGGCGAACAAGGCAACTGATAACAATCCCTTAAATTCTCTCGGTAAAAACATTACACCTTCTCCCCATAGTATCAGTATAGCTGAAGAAGGTTAAATAACGTTTAAACGCTTATTATCGTATAAATTTATGGGCAGGTGATATTCCGTGTCGGAAGATATTCCTCACCTAAAATGGTACCGCCAACACTGCCACCAATTGTTGCAGCCGTTTTACCATTACCTTTACCGAATTGGCTGCCGACAACACCGCCGGCAACACCACCGATAACTTTACCGGCGATGTTATCATCGTCACAAGTCGCAACACGTTGTGTCGGGGCTGGTGCTTTCGCAGCAGTGGTCGTGGTTGTTTTCACAGTCGTGACCTGTGTGGTTTCAGCCTGTGCGGCATCTGCCTTTTTTCCCTGTGTAACGTACGCACCTGCGGCTGCGGATACGGCAACAATCGCAACAGTCGCGGCAACAACAATCAATGCTTTTCCTTTATGCATTTTAATCTCCTAAAAAAATTGCACACAGGAAACATACTTTTATGATTTAACTCGGGTTCCCTGAAAACGACGATAAGACGGTTTTTTTTAAAGTCTGGAAACCAGCTGTTGCTGCACATCGGCAAAAGCATTCAGAAAAGCCACATGAATGGCAGCCGTTGTATTATCAATAGCCTGATGGCCAGCGCGCAAGGTAAAGCTTTTAACCGTTGCATCTGTTTTTACATCCACGACATCGAAATCGATTTCAATGCGCACTTCAGGCGGGCGTTCCATATAAGCCGGATAGACGGCTTCGAAATGACGAATGTGTGACTTTAAAAGATGTCCATCGCCAAGGCCGGCGTCATCACTGCGTACAAACGCATATGTACCAGACAGGGCCAATGTTTCAGTCAATGTGGTTTGCACGATGACCGGTAAGAAATCGGTCCAACGGGTTGCGGCGTAATAATCAAGGGTGCCGTTCGGACGCATTAAAGCAACGCGGCTTGTATCAACCTCGCCGGCTGATGTCGGATAATCAATTACAAGGCGCCCCGTATTTGCGCCCGCGTTTTTGTCAACTTTAACGGGGCGCAGCGCCAGCATATTACCTTCGCCGCGATCAACAGGATTAATCGAACAGGCCGTTATCAGCAAACAACAAAAAAAGGCGATCAAAACTCTCATCATTAGTCTCTCAGCTCGTAGCCTTTATGTTTTGAACCACGGATAATCTTTGATGGGTCTTCGCGCAAGGTTTTAGCAAGCAATTTATATTCGCGCAAAGTCGTTTTAACCTCGATCATCGCAGCATCGGTGTTGCGGATCAGGCTTTCAACGGCCTCCTGATTATTTTCATCGAAAAACTTTTCAATATTATCCATCAAGTTGGCAAAACTGCGCTGATTATCATGGCCGATAATTTCATCAACACTGTGTAGGATAGATTGCAAAGATTCCAGATTCTCATCATCCAGCATTTTTTTAACCTGTGTTGAAACATCTGAAATTTTGGCCAGTACTTCGGGCGCACTGGACAGGGCCGCATATAAATCGGACTGATCCGATTGGATGATCGGATAACGCTGACCCTTTTGTATTTCAAGGAAAACCGGCGGGCGTTCGGGTTGTTTGTTTTCCAGGAAGACATAGCTACCCCCCGTAATCCCCTGAAAACGTATGGAGGCGACGGTGTCTTCACGAACAGGCGCGTTATCTTCAATATCGACCAGAACTTCGATCATATCATCCTGATAGGAATGAAAACCGATGCTGTGGACATGACCGACTTCGATACCTTTCAGGGTCACTTGTGCGCCCTCAGTCAAACCTGACACCGCCCCTTCAAAATAGATCGCATAGCGTTTGAATTTCTGTTCCGGTTCATCAAAAATAAAAGTCATCATAAATAAAACAGCCAAAACCGTTGCCGCCAAGAAAAAGGCACCGACCCGCATATAATATTTATCTGTTTCCATTTTATCCCTGTCTGTCTGCTATCAGGCAATTGCCCCTTTTGCACGTTGCCCATGGAAGTAATCCTGCATCCATGGATGCGGATCTTTTAGATGTTCTTTCAGTGTAGCAACTTTAATCTTTTTGTCGAGCAGTACGGCCACCTTATCCGACAGACGCGCCAGACTGTCCAGATCATGCGTAATCATGAAAACAGATATATTTAAAGCGCGCACAAGTTCAAGAATAAGATTGTCGAACTTTTCGGCTGAAATCGGATCGAGGCCTGATGTCGGCTCGTCCAGAAACAGGATTTTCGGGTCAAGCGCCAATGACCGTGCCAAAGCTGCGCGCTTAACCATACCGCCGGATAGCTCAGACGGGTATTTCATCGCGGCCTCGTCCCCAAGGCCAACCATTTTCAACTTCATCATGGCAATATCACGAATAAGATCGCGCGGCAGGTCCGTATGTTCCTTAAGCTGGAATTCAATATTTTCCAAGACAGTCTGGTTCGAAAACAAAGCGCCGCTTTGAAATAAAACGCCCCACAATTTTTGCGCATCCAGAAAATCCATCGGCTCGCATTCATGAATATCCGTGCCCAAAACATTGACCGTTCCCGATGTCGGTTTATGCAGACCGATCAAGGTGCGGAGCAAAACCGATTTACCTGTGCCAGATCCGCCGACAACACCGATAATTTCACTTTCATGAATTTCAAAGTTCAATTTGTCATGCACATTATGATCACCAAAACGGTTGGTGATGTTTCTGGCCTTAATCAAAATGTCTTTCTTTTTTGTCATCGCGCTTGATTCTAACGCAGAAAAAATGTGAAGGACAGCGTCATTTTAATTGACATATTTGCGTGCCGCGTTATGGTTAGCATCGTAATTTCTGAAATGGAGAAATAAATGCATTGGAGCCATAAAAATCTGGATCAGGCCAAACAGGCACTATTGCGTGATACATTGGGCCCATCTCAGGAAGAAATAGACAATATTATTGACCGTGTGACTCAGGTACATCAGGCGCTGCGTACAGCCTTTATAGAAACAAAAGGCGGTGCTCCTTATCACGTGCGGGTCTATAAAACCCCACAAACATACCGTATTCATTTGACGATTGAAGATGGCGGACGCGAGCGCGCGATCAAACGTTTTTCGGTCAATTACGAAAACGGTATATTCGAATATGACAGCGGACGTAAAACAACACGTGATGTCACTGAAGTCATGCGCTTTATCGGCGAGCGTGCCCGCCGTGATTATACACCTGCATTCTTTGAAAAATTTGTTGCCGCACTGAAAGATACATCATCAGTTCCGGCACCTAAAAAGGGCACAGCGGCAAAACCGTCACGCTAAATATCAAGGTTTGTAAAGATAATCGAGAATACGGAATCCATCAGAATGACCATAAAAATCGATTGTACAACTGCATGCGTTGTATGTTTACCGACGTCTTCGGCGGAATGACGCACCTGCATGCCCTGCATGCACCCGACGGCACCAATGATCAGCGCGAAAACAGGTGCCTTGATCATACCCGTCCAAAAATGTGCGGGCGTAATAACACTGCCCAGACGGTTCATGAATTGACTGAGCGTAATATCCAGCGCGATATCGCAATAAATATATAATCCGATAAAGGCGACGATATTGGCCAGAAACGTCAGAACTGGCAGCGCGATTAGAATCCCTGCCAGCCGAGGCAAAATAAGAGCATTAAACGGCGATACCCCCATTGTTTGCAGGGCATCGATTTCTTCGTTCAACTTCATTGTTCCAAGCTGTGCGGCAAAAGCACTTCCCGTTCGACCCGCTACCATAATGGCTGTCAGTAAAACGCCCATTTCACGCAAGACCGAAATCGCGACCAGGTCAATCGTATATATGGTTGCGCCAAAGTTTTGCAACTGGGTCGCACCCTGATAGCCCATAACAAGAGATATCGCAAAAGCCATCAGAAAAATGACTGGCAAGGCGCGAATTCCAATTTCATTGATATGATAGACGATACTGCGGGGACGAAAACGCTGACGGCCGGCCCCGATCTGGATCAGGTTATAAATAAATTGCCCGAAAATCGATAATATGTATGAACCCAATTGCCAAAAGGATTCTGCCTTACGGCCGTACATCATCAATAAAGTGCGCCAAGTCAATTCAGGTTGCTGATGCGATGGGGGCTTGCATGAATATTGCCCGACCAAATCAAACATCTCGCGGTGATTTTTTGAAAACCCCTTTAATTCGACATGAAGGGCGTCATCTTTTTCAAGCTTTTGCAGATAGGCCGCAGCGGAAGTATCCAGACCCTCGACATTTTTTCCATCGAAAACCGTTTTTTTCCAGTTTTGAAAATTTTCGCGCGATACGTCCTTATAGATCTCCGACAGGTTTTCGACCGTCCAATCGCCTTTTAACAGCAGGTGCTTTTCTTTTCTGCGCTTCAGGCGTTTGACGGTGTAAAACTGCACTTAGTCACCTACGACAATTTCCTGCGTTTTGCGGATATGTCCGTAATTCAAAATAGCCACAAAGAAACTTCCGCCGACAAGGTTACCGATAATGGCAAAAAACAGTGTGTGCAAAATTTCAGGAATGGAAACAGCCTGATTGATCAGAAATGCTGTAAATAATTCTGCCGACCCGGCAATACAGTGGTGCAATCCGCCAATACCGATCAGGAAGGTTACAATGTAAATTCCCAGAATTTGCGCACTGGATGTCGACATCGCCATAATGAGCCAGCTGCCCAAGGCCATCAACCAGCCCGCCAACATGGCACTGACAAAGATTTGTCCGCCGGTGAAATGTACCAAGTGCTGCGCAACATAGGTATAACCGCTTTCAGCCTGAATAATTGGTTCGCCCAAATACAAAAGGAACGAGCTGAGGCTTGTCCCGACGAGGTTACCAACCAGAACCAGAACCCATAAACGAACCAGTTTTTTAAGACTGCACATGCGTTCAAGATAGGGATAAACCGCCAGCGCCGTATGCTCGGTGAAAAGTTCAGTCCGCGACATGATACAAACAATAAAGCCAAGCGGATAAACCAAACCCATTCCGAGACGTTTAAAGTTCGCCGATGCTGTTTCAGGCATCAGGGTTACGATAAAAGAAACCGACATCGCCGCAAAACCCAAAATCAGGCCCGCAGAAATCGCAGACAGGATCAATGACCATCCCGGTCTGATAACCTGTTCGGCACCATCATCAATGGCCATTTGCAGAACGTCATCCGGGTGTTTAAAGGCTGCATCATTACGTTTGATGATAACGGATGCGTATTCGTGCTCTTCCTCCATACGCTGAATTGTGCGTTCGGATTGCGTACCGCGCTCCGCATGGACAGGATCACCGCTAGGGGATAAAACTTCTTTTTTTGACATGATCTACGCTCCGTTATTATAAAAGTTTTTTCTATTATAAGACTGTTTTCGCGAAAGGCACGGATTTTATGCCGCTGACGTCAAAAGCTCGGTCGGCATAGCCTCCACAACCTCGGCACAACGTGCACATACTGGCGGATGTTTCGGGTTTGATCCGACGTCGGTCGTGTATTTCCAGCAGCGTTCGCACTTATCCCCTTCAGCAGCCTCGATGATCACGGCGATCCCTTTGACATCATCAAGTGTAAAGGCGCCGTCCGGGGCAAAGCCTTCCTTAACGGCAATGTCAGACGTAATCACAAAATCAGCAAAATTGCTTTCGGATACCAGCTTGCGCAGCGCTTCATCCTCGATATAGACAACAGGTTTTGCCTCAAGGGATGATCTGATGATTTTATCACGGCGTTTCACTTCGATCGCGCCTGTAACAACTTTGCGCACATCCAGCAATTTTTCAATTTTCGCCTTTACGGCTTCGTTCTTCCAGGGCGCCGGAACCTTGGCATAGGTTTCCAGATGGACGCTGTTTTCGCGGTCATCAAATGTCAGCCCCTTACGCGCCAGATAGGCTTCCTCCGCTGTGAAACACAGGATCGGTGCCAGCCAGCGCACCAGATGAATGAACACTTTGTTCAAAACGTACTGGCAGGCCAAACGTTCATCACTACCGCTTGCGTTACAATAGAGGTTGTCTTTATTGATATCGAAATAGAGCGCCGACAAATCGCTGTTGCAGAAATGGTGCAGCGTTGTCACCATCTTGTGCAAATCAAAGCTTTCAAGCGCCTCTGCCAGCGTGGCATCAACCTCGGTCATGCGGTGCAGGATGTAACGGTCCAGATCAGACAGCATATCATATTCACGCAGCTTTTGATCTTCGGCAAAATCGCCCAAATTCCCCAATAGGAAACATAGGGTATTGCGAATACGCAAATAAATATCAACATGACCTTTCAGAATTTTCGGGCCGACTTTTAAATCAGATGTATAATCCGATCCGACAACCCAAAGACGCATGATGTCTGCACCATATTCCTGACACAGATCCAGCGGTGCCAAACCGTTTCCGCCTGATTTCGACATCTTATAGCCTTTTTCATCCAGCAAAAATCCGTGCGTCAGAACGGTTTTAAAAGGCGCGCGACCACGTGTGGCGGTTGACACCAACAATGAAGATTGGAACCATCCGCGATGCTGGTCTGATCCTTCCAGATACAGGTCGGCAGGCGATGTTAGTTCCTCGCGATCTTCACAGACAAAACCATGTGTTGATCCGGATTCAAACCAGACATCGATGATATCTTTAATTTGTTCAAAATCATCAACGTTATATTTATTACCCAAGAAATCCTGCGCGGGGCGTTGATACCAAGCATCCGATCCTTCTTTTTCAAAAACCTCGAGGATGCGCGCATCAACTTCCGGATCATCCAAAAGCCCGCCGCCGTCCTTGTATACGAAAACGGCGATCGGTACCCCCCACGCGCGCTGGCGTGAAATACACCAGTCGCCGCGGTTTTCAACCATTGCCGTGATACGGTTTTCACCTTTTTCAGGCACCCAGCGTGTCTTTTTAATTTCAGCCAGGGCCTTTTTACGCAGATCATTTTCATCCATCGAAATAAACCATTGCGGCGTATTGCGAAAGATAACGGGTGCCTTTGAACGCCAAGAATGCGGATAGCTGTGGCGCAGATGTCCGCGCGCAACCAGTGCACCAACATCTTTCATTTTTTCCATCACAATTTTATTCGCCAGGCCTTTTTTACCCTCGGATGTGTAAACTTCGATACCCTCAAGGCCGGGGGCCTCGGCGGTATATTTACCATCACCGCCCACGGTGTGCGGGATCGGCAGGCCGAATTTTATGCCCAGTTTGTAATCGTCCTCACCATGGCTGGGCGCGCAATGAACAAAGCCCGTTCCGGTTTCAGTCGTCACGAAATCGCCCGGCAGAACGCGGACATCAAAATCATAGCCGCTGTCGTGCAATGGGTGATGACAAATCATATCTTTGAAATCATCGCCTGTACCTGACCAGATAATTTCGGCTTCCGTGATTTTGGCGTCAGACTTGAATTGTTCAACCAGATCTTCAGCAACATATAACAAATCACCGACGATGGCTTCGGATTCCGCGTCAACCGCCTTAATTTTCAAACCGACATATTTGATATGCTCGCCATAGGCAACCGCACGGTTGGCCGGCAGCGTCCAGGGCGTTGTCGTCCAGATCACGATATGGCCTTCTGAAATTTCTTTCGACGGCACCTTAATCGGGAATTTAATCCAGACTGTGTTGGATGTGTAATCATGATATTCGACCTCGGCCTCGGCCAGGGCGGTTTTTTCCGGCACAGACCACATGACGGGTTTTGACCCGCGATAGAGGCCGCCGTTTTTGGCAAACTTGTGGATTTCACCTGTAATCAAAGATTCTGCGCGGTGATCCATCGTCACATAGGGGTTGTCCCAATCGCCATTGATACCAAGGCGCTGGAATTGTTCGCCCTGCACGTCAATCCACTTTTGTGCGAAATCACGGCATTCTTTGCGGAAATCAACGATATCGATATCATCTTTGTCTTTACCCGCTTTACGGTATTTTTCCTCGATCTTCCATTCGATCGGCAGACCGTGACAATCATATCCTGGCACATACGGCGTTTTGAAACCCTGCATATTTTTGGAGCGGATGACAACATCCTTCAGGATTTTGTTCATCGCGTGCCCCATGTGGATATCACCATTCGCATACGGCGGGCCGTCATGTAAAACCCACAGTGGACGGTCTTTTTGCACGTCTTGTTGCTTATGATAGAAATCCATGTCCCGCCAGCGTTTGACGATGACAGGTTCTTTATCCGCCAATCCCGCACGGCGCGGGAAGTCTGTCGATGGCAATTTGATCGTTTTTCCGTAGTTTATATCGGACATATCTGATTCCTTTATTTTTCCAGCGCCAGACTAGCGGTTTTTTTCAAAGAATTCCAGCGTTTTGCCCAGAAATTCATCGCGGATAATATCGCGCTCCATCATGATTTCATGCTGCGAGTCATGAAATTCGTGCCCGACCCCGTTCGGCAGGCGCATAACGGCACGGCGCGATGCCCTGTTATCGACGATCTGATCGCCTTCTGCCATACCAATAAAAACAGGGGTTTCGATTGATTCCAGAAAGCCTTTTTTCTCGGTTTCGACAATCGATTTCAGCGCATGATAAATCCATTCGAAACTGACATCACCAACGCGCAGTTCCGCATCTTTTTCACACCATTCATAATGTACAGCGCGGCGAACAGGGTCACGCGAGCGGGGGTCTTTATGGATCGGCGGCTTTTTATAACGCCAACTGCCGCCGCCAAAACCTTTTTTCTGCCATTTCAAGGCGCGTACAATTTTAAGAATGCCCCAGGCCAAAAATTTCGGCATCGGTAAGCGAAATTGTACCATCGGCGCTGACAGGGCTGCCGCCTTAAATAAATGCGGATATAATTTCAGCGTTTTCAAGGCAATGTGCCCCCCCATCGAATGCGCCAAGGCATAGGTGGGTAAATCATTTTGCGGCACAATTACTGAAACAAAATAATGAAGGTTCTGCGCATCCTTATCAAAACCATCATGGTAAACTTGCTCCAGATTATCATCAAACCAGCGTTTTGATTTTCCCTGCCCGCGCCAGTCGAACGTGTAAACGTTATAACCTGCGGCATGTAAATCGCGGATTGTTTCAAAAAACTTTTCGATAAATTCGGTAAAACCGTGCAGCAACACAATGTTACCCTTTGCATCTTCACGCGTTAAAAAGCCATAGCGGTGCATAACACCATCCGGCGTTACAAATTGCTTAAACTGAAAGCCTTCAGGCTGTAAAAAACGTGTTTCCAAAATTTTGCTTTCCTTCGAATCTGAATACTGTAAACTTTTAAATAGAACAATAAGACAAACCAAATAAGGCCGTTCGGGGGAATTATGGCACAAGCACTAAAGAAAACAAGTTATCATCATGGAAATCTAAAAGAGGCGCTGGTCGAAACAGCCCTTGAAATGCTGAAAACACTTAAACCGGATGACTTGTCACTGCGCAAGCTGGCTGGCCAGTTGGGCGTTTCTCAAACCGCCGTTTACTCGCATTTCAAAGACAAAACCGCGCTGATCGCCGCGATCGCCGCACACGGATTTCATGATCAGGCGCGTTACATGACAGATCGGATCCGTGACATAAAGGACCCTTATTTACGTCTGGAAGAAATCGCCGTTGCCTATATGCAATTTGCTTTTGATAATCGCGCCCTGTTTCAGGTGATGTTCTCGCGAGATGTGCAGGATTTACCCGAGCACGCCGAATTATCGCTGAATGCCGGTAAGCCCTACAGCCTTTTTGCCGCTGCATGGTCACGCTACCGCCCCGATCACGCCCACCAGATGCCTTTTATCTGGTCGATGATCCACGGGCAAACAGTCCTGATGTGTGATCCGAAATTCGGGCCCGCCATGTCACGCGGCCTATCGCCAAAAGATCTTGCGCAAAAATCAATTCAGGTTTTTAAAGGGTAATTTTATGCCGCAATTCATTGTAATCGGAAAAGACGCCACCGATGCCGAGGCCCCGGCCCGCCGCGCCGCCGCGCGCGACGCCCACATCAAAATGGTCGAGGAAAAACACGCCAAAGGCGAACAGTTGATGGGTGCGGCTATGCTGGATGACGATGGCAATATGATCGGATCTGTGATGACGGTTGATTTTCCATCGCGCGAAGCGCTTGATGAATGGCTAGCGGCCGAACCCTACGTTCTGCAAAAAGTCTGGCAAAATATCGAAATCATCCCCTGCAAAATTCCGCCTGTATTTTTGAAATAATCAGATAAAGGTTTCAACAGCCTTATAGACTTTGCGTGCATAACTGCGCCCAAACAGAACGGCGTGAACCAAAAGCGGATAGATATTATACAGCGTACGCCGTTCTTCGAAAAAGCCGGGTTTGATTTCGATTTCTTCCTCGTAGCGCGCAAAGAAATGCTGGTCGGCGGTATTGAAGAGGGTCAGGAAGGCCAGTTCTATTTCATGATCGGCGTAATACATTGCCGGATCGATAAAGGCTTTGATCTGTCCCTGATATGGCAGAATATTACCGCCCCAGCAATCGCCGTGGATCAAAACAGGGCGGTTGCCTTGCCCGATGATCGATGAGGCTTTGGATGCCAGAATATCAATCTTATGCATTAATTCCGTATTGATTGCCTGCTGTCTGTATGCCAGTCCCGCCATATGCAATAGACGATTATTTATAAAAAACTCGGCCCAGTCGGTTGTTTGCGTGTTTGACTGCAAAATATTGGCAATATGCGTATCAAATTCAAATCCGTAACGGTCGCTTTCAACCTTGTGCAGGCGCGCCAGATGGGCGGCTGCATCCCTTTGGGCAGATTCATTCATAATCCAGTCGGAATGAATCGTTTCCATGATCAAAAGATTGGGTGATGCGTGATAAATTTTCGGCACCGGCAGGCCGCCCTTGTCCTGCAGATAGGTGATCATCTTTGCCTCTTCATCCAGTGAATGCGGGGACCGTTTCGCGACATAGCGATCACCGTTATCCATGACGATTTTAAAACTTTCCGCATGTTCCGCCGATGAAAGGGGGGATACCGTCATCACCTTGTCACCGAATAATTCGGTAATTTTCTTTTTCAGATCGTCGTTACTCAGCATTTTTCAAATCCTTTAAAACACTGTCCGCCCCTTCACGAATAATGTCCCATGTTTTCACAAAATGGCGTTCATCCCCATACCAGGGGTCGGGCACATCGTAATCCGGGTGATACATCTTTAACTGCGCGTGTGCACCTGTCGGCTTTTTGGCCTTCAAATGCTGCATATGCCCCGCATCCATCGCATATATAATATCAAAACGATCAAAGTCATCCGCTGTTACCTGCCGCGCGCGCAGACCCGAAATATCAATCCCTTTATTTTTCGCCAGTGTAATCGCTCTGTGGTCCGGCGCCTCGCCCGCATGCAGGCCATGTGTGCCTGCAGAATCAAACGTGTTGCCCACAAGACCATCGCTTTCGCATAAATGGCGCATCAGTCCTTCGGCGGTGGGCGAACGGCAGATGTTTCCGCTGCATACGAAAAGAATTTTCATTTTTGTTTTTCTTCTTTTATTTTTTTCCATTCGCTGGCGCGCATACCGTAAAGTTTCATATCCAGAAAATGATCATGATTCCACAGATCATCGCGCAGCGTACCTTCATAAACGAAACCCAGTTTTTCTGCGATCGCCCAGCTGGCTTTATTTTTTGGCGTTGCTTTAATATGAATGTGGTTCAAGTCCAATTCATCAAACGCATAATCCAATATAGCCGCAACACATCGTGTCATGATCCCGTTGCCGGTTTTATCTTTTGACAGCCAGTATCCAATAGATGATCTGCGGTTCGCATGATCAATTTCGTGCAAAGATATTTTTCCGACCAGTTCGCCCTTAAAGAAAATACCACAGTCAACCGCGCCGTTTTCCGCCCACAGCTTTCTTTGTGCCTTATTATATTCCAGACTGTCTTCCCATTTCTGGGTGCGCCGTTCCCATGGCATAAATTCGCCAAGGTGTTTTCTGTTACGATCAATAAGCGCAAACAATTCCTTTGCATGGTAATCCTGCAATGGTTTAAGTTCGATATCGTCATTTACTTTATAACTAAACATGGAACCGAGTTTAGCGTGACTCTAACACCGGCACAAATTGAATTTGATGATCAGGGGCGTCTGGTTTCAACCGCCTATGGCGATATCTATTTTCAGCCCGAAAATTCAATCGCAGAATCCGAATATGTTTTTCTGGATAAAGGCGGTTTTTTCAATGCCGTTCAAAACGGATCAAACGATCTGACAGTCGCCGAACTTGGGTTTGGTACGGGCCTGAATTTTTTATTGTGTCTGCAGGCATGGCAAAAGCGCGCAGATAAAAAACGCCAGCTCCATTTTATATCATTTGAAAAGCACCCGATTGTAAAAGCGGACCTTGAAAAGATTTACACCTATTGGCCGCAACTTTCCGAATATGCTGATGCGCTTTTAAAAACCTATCCCACCCTAACTGCAGGGATACACCCGCTGCATTTTCCTAAGTTCGGCGCCAGTCTGACATTGTGTCTGGGCGATGTACGCGATCTGCTATCTGATATGCAATTTCAATCGGACATCTGGTTTCTGGATGGATTTGCTCCGGCCAAAAATCCGGATATGTGGGCCGAGAAATTATGGCGCCCCATCGCACATAATACAAAACAGGATGGTCGGATCACAACCTTTACAGCCGCCGGCGCGGTCAAACGCGGCCTGCAAGATGCCGGTTTCGAGATCGAAAAAGTCAATGGATACGGCCGCAAGCGCGATATGATCGTCGGCAGGCTGGCGCAAAGGTCTGCGTCCGCAAAATTCGATGCCAAACTCCTTCCGGTTCACACACCCGAAAAGCCGAAAACTATTGCTGTCATAGGTGCGGGAATTGCAGGCTGCGCATTGGCCGATGCCCTGACCCGCCATGGATTGCACGTAACCTTATATGATTGGCATGACGGGCCCGCATCTGAAGCCTCCGGCAATCCGCTCGCGGCTGTCTATCCGAAACTGGGCGCGCAAAAATCCGCCGCAGATCAAATCTATCGACAGGCTTTTTGCTATACCGAAAAATTCTACAGACATCTTGATGGATCAACGTTTGATCCGTGCGGGGTCTTTCAGATCGACCGCAATAACGAAACGAAAACACGACATCAAAAAATTGCCGCCCGCAATTTGTCTGATGATCTGGTTATATATATAGAAACGGATACGGTCAGCGGCCTTGATCTGGAATGTGGCGGTCTTTTTATACCGCGCGGCGGCATGATCAGCCCGCCGGCACTTTGCCAAACGCTGTTAAACCGCGCCAGCGAAACAGGACGGCTGAAAACCCAATTTAATTTCGATTTCAACGATCTTGATCAGATTGATGCAGATATCATTATTTTGTCAGACGGGGTCAGCATATCATCCACGCCGCAAACCTCATGGATACCGACCGAGATTGTGCGCGGTCAAATCACAGAATGGACGGGCAATGGCGCAACACAGAAATTGAAAACCGTTATCTGCCATAAAGGCTATATAACCCCGCAACATAACGGGGCGCATTGTTTTGGTGCGACTTTTGATAAGGGCGAAACAAAAACACAAACCCCGACGAACAAAAATCACGAGCGTAATTTCGAACAGCTGTTCAAAGAACTGCCAATTCTGCAATCAGATTATAACCTTAGCGATACAACGGGCCGTCAGGGAAACCGCGTCGCAACACCTGATCGCCTGCCGCTTTGCGGCCCTGTGATTGATCCTGAAAAATTCAAAAAGGATTTCACAGCGTTATCACAAGATGCTTCAAACCTTTTTGATTACCCCCCACGATATTATGATCGTTTAAATATTCTGGGTGCGCTGGGATCGCACGGTATGACAACCGCCCCATGGCTTGCCGAGATTTTGGCGCGGCAATTATCCGGCGCGCCTGTTCCGGCATCCGTGCCGATTTATAATGCCATCAGCCCATCGCGTTTTGCTGTGCGGACTCTCATTAAAAGTTAGCTAGATCTTTTGGTGGGATCAATTGAAGGTGCAGCCTTTTTATGCTCAAGAACATCGGGGCTGCCGCCCTGTTTTTTTAATTCCGCCTTGGCGCTATCCACTTCGACCGTGCTTGCCAGATCATTAAAGTAAACCGGATCCAAAGAATGGCGCGCGCCTGTATTCTGAACCTCGATAATGCGATCAATGCGTTCAGCGGCAAAATCGAAAATCTCCTGTAATCTTTGACCACCTGCCCATGGGCTGAAGCGGATAATTTGCGTATCCGCCAAACGCGCCCATTGTTCAGGTATGTCATCATTTGCAGGCGAAGGGCCTGGATCAACCGTTTTGTGGTTTTCGTCTTCAGCCTCCGCAACCCATGCCTGAACATCATTCATACTGATATCTACGCGCTTACCTAATTGGCGACCAATTGTATCGCCATCCCTGCTGTCGCGTATATCCAAATTTGATCCGGCCTGTACCAAGGCTTTTATCAGATTTAAAGACCGATCTCTATGCAGTGCGACATAAAGAGCATTAACGGAGCCCCTTAAGGCCACATTTACGTCGGCACCGCGCTTGATAAGATACAATGCGATATCTTCATGATTTCTTTCAACTGCCCAGAATAAGGGGGTTCTCTTATCGTATTTATAATCAATATTGGCACCCGCATCCAAAAGAATTTCTACAATGTGCTTATGCCCATGAAATACCGCCCTGTGTAATGCCGTGTAGCCGCCTGTGTTAATATCGACATTTGATGTTAACTTCAAAATTTCTTGGATAACATCCGCAGCCCCATATTCTGCCGCATTCATCAAAGCCTTTTGCCCGTATTTTATAAAATCGGCCCCTTTGTCCATAGCATCCAAAAATAAGGCGACATCATTGGCCTTTACGGCTCTTAACAGCTGTTTATTTTCTGCGCTTTTAAACATTTATGCCTCCAGCTTTCGGGATTGTGGCTGGCGCGCGGATATTATACGCAAGATGTCTTCGGGCGGGTTGCCTTTCAATTTGACCAGTTTATCGAACATCGGCTTCATTGACGACGGATCATCAAGGTCCGAGAATTTCGTATTTTGCTCGGATAATTTTACGCCGTCTTTGGTTTGAACCCGCGTGATGTCACCGATTAAAAAATTAAAGACAGTTGTCAGTTCAACACCCGATTTACTGGTGACTGTTTGCAGCAGCTGATTATCATCAAGACGTTCATAAATTTCGCTAGGCTGCATTTTTGTATGGGCTTTGGGCTTCTTTTCGTTTCCTATAATAGCTTCGGGGTCAATTCCCGCCGCCCGTAGTAAACGATTTTTATCATTTTCGTTTAAACTTAAAATATATCCTTTGTTACTCATATTATGGTCATCTTTTTTTTCCAAATCAGCGCCCGCTTTAACAAGTAATTCGGCTATTTCTATACGGACGGTGTTTTGCCAACATAAAGCCTGTCGTAGAGGCGAAAGATAATATCTATCAACCGATGCATCAGATTTACAAGACAAATTAACATTTGCACCCTGATTGATAAGCTCTCTAACAACTTCAATGTTATTTCTTTCCGTTGCTAAAACCAGCGCCGTCTCACTAAACCGCCCTTCCGTGTAGTCTATATTTGCGCCATTTTTTATGGCTTCCTTTAAGGATTTCAGGTCACCTTTCTTGGCGGCTTTAATCAGCTTTTTATCCCAATTTGTTTTAAATACTTCCATGCCCAAAACAATAAAATAATTATGACAAATTGTCAAGCGTGAAATTATCCGATAAGACTTGCCAAAACCGACTCTGCGACTTATATTCCTCTTGACGGTTGTATTTCGATAGGCCGTCGCATATATATAAATGGAAATCAGCGATTATTGCCGAATTGTCGGGGTAATCCACAGAATTTGCCAAAGGAGAATAGAATGAGCAAAGTAATCGGTATCGATCTCGGTACAACAAACTCTTGTGTCGCGGTAATGGACGGCGACAAACCCAAAGTCATCGAAAACGCAGAAGGTAACAGAACGACCCCATCTATGGTGGCGTTTACCGAAGGCGACGAACGTCTGGTCGGCCAGCCTGCCAAGCGTCAGGCGGTGACAAACCCCGAAAAAACACTTTATGCGATCAAACGCCTGATTGGCCGCCGCTTTGATGAAAAGCAGGTGAAAGAATTGCGCGACAAGGCGCCGTTCAATATTGTCGAGGGCGAAAACGGCGATGCATGGGTTGAAGTTGACGGCGAAAAATACGCCCCTTCACAAATCAGCGCTATGATCCTGCAAAAAATGAAGGAAACAGCCGAAAGCTATCTGGGTGACAAGGTCACACAGGCGGTTATTACCGTTCCGGCCTATTTCAACGATTCACAGCGTCAGGCAACCAAAGATGCTGGTAAGATTGCCGGTCTGGAAGTCCTGCGCATCATTAACGAGCCCACAGCGGCCGCCCTTGCCTATGGTCTTGATAAAAAAGATCATGGCACAATCGTCGTTTATGATTTGGGTGGTGGTACATTTGACGTGTCCGTACTGGAAGTCGGCGATGGTGTATTCGAAGTGAAATCCACAAATGGTGATACGTTCCTGGGTGGTGAAGACTTTGATTCAAAAATCATCGATTATCTGGCTGACGAATTCAAAAAAGAGCAAGGCATTGACCTGCGCGGTGACAAGCTGGCCCTGCAACGCCTGAAAGAGGCTGCAGAAAAAGCCAAGATTGAACTGTCATCTGCAACGCAAACCGAAGTCAACCTGCCGTTCGTGACCGCTGATGCATCAGGCCCGAAACACCTGAACGTTAAACTGTCACGTGCGAAGCTGGAATCACTGGTTGAAGAATTGGTACAGGCCACACTGAAACCATGTAAAGCAGCCCTGAAAGACGCAGGCCTGAAAGCATCCGAAATCGACGATGTTATTCTGGTTGGCGGTATGACCCGTATGCCGAAAATTCAGGAAGTTGTGAAAGACTTCTTTGGCAAAGAACCACACAAAGGTGTGAACCCTGATGAAGTTGTGGCCGACGGTGCAGCGATTCAGGGTGGTGTTCTGGCCGGTGACGTTAAAGACGTTCTGCTTTTGGATGTCACGCCATTGTCACTGGGTATCGAAACATTGGGCGGCGTCTTTACACGCCTGATCGATCGCAATACGACGATCCCGACCAAGAAATCACAAACATTCTCGACGGCGGAAGACAGCCAGAGCGCTGTGACCATCCGCGTTGCTCAGGGTGAACGTGAAATGGCAGCCGATAACAAGATGCTGGGTCAGTTCGATCTGGTCGGCATTCCACCGGCCCCGCGCGGCGTTCCGCAAATCGAAGTAACCTTCGACATTGATGCGAACGGTATTGTTCAGGTTTCAGCCAAAGACAAAGCCACAGGCAAGGAACAACAAATCCGCATTCAGGCCAGCGGCGGTTTGTCGGACGCAGATATTGATCAAATGGTCAAAGATGCCGAGGCAAACGCCGAAGGCGATAAGGCCAAGCGCGAGCTGATCGAAGCCAAAAACGGTGCCGAGGCATTGATCCATTCGACCGAAAAATCCATTTCGGATCTGGGTGACAAGGCCCCTGCCGAAGACGTCGAGCCTGTCGAGGCAGCAATCGCTGAGTTAAAAACCGCGATGGAAGGCGATGATCTTGAAGAAATCAAGAACAAGACCAACGTCCTGCAGGAAGCGGCGATGAAGATCGGCGAACACCTTTATCGTATGCAGCAAGAGCAAGCAGCCGAGGGCGGCGAAGACGCCACAGGTGATGCTGATGTTGCCGAAGCGACAGACGCCGAAGAATCTGAAATTGTGGATGCTGAATTTACCGAAGTCGACGAAGATGACGACGATGACTCTCGGGACGATAAAAAAGCAGGAAAAGCATAACGCAAATTTACCGTGTTAAAGGCGGGGGCTTTCCCCGCCTTTAAGCTGTTTATCAGGTTGGAAATAAAACAAAAATGTCTAAACGCGATTATTACGAAGTTCTGGGTGTAAAAAAAGGCGCAGATGCGGCCGAATTAAAAAAGGCATACCGCAAGCTGGCGATGCAATATCACCCTGACCGCAATCCGGACGATAAAGATGCAGAATCCAAGTTTAAGGAATTGAACGAGGCCTATGACACGCTGAAAGACGACCAAAAGCGTGCCGCCTATGACCAGTTCGGCCATGCCGGTGCACAAGGCTTTGGCGGCGGCGGTGGCGCAGGTGGTTTTGGCGGCGGCTTTGCTGGTGCAGGCGCTTTTTCCGATATATTCGAAGAAATGTTCGGCGGCGGATTTTCCGCAGGCGGCGCGCGATCTTCAGGTGGAGGTGGCAGCGGCGCACGACGCGGCTCCGATCTATCCTATGAACTTGATATCTCTTTAGAAGACGCCTTTGGCGGCAAAAGCGCAACCATCAATGTTCCGACATGGGAAACATGTGATACCTGTCACGGTAATGGCGCGGCCAAAGGGTCGAAACCTGTTATCTGTGATACCTGTAATGGCGTCGGCCGTGTGCGCGCACAGCAGGGCTTCTTTACGGTCGAACGCACCTGCCCGACCTGTCACGGTCAGGGCGAAATGATCAAGGACCCCTGCAAATCATGCGGCGGGTCTGGACGTAAACGTAAAGAAAAAAAGCTGTCAGTCACCATTCCCGCCGGTGTTGATGACGGCACACGCATCCGTCTGGCAGGCGAAGGTGAAGCCGGCGTCCGTGGCGGCGGATCAGGGGATCTTTATGTTTTTATCAGTGTCAAACCACACCGTTTTTTCCAGCGCGAAGGAGCGAACCTTTATTGCCGCACCCCGATCAGCATTACATCAGCTGCCCTTGGCGGCACCGTTGATGTTCCGACCATTGACGGTAAAAAATCACGCGTCAATATTCCGGCCGGCACGCAAACGGGCCAGCAATTCCGTTTAAAGGGCAAAGGCATGTCGATTTTGCGCAGCCAGTCACGCGGCGATATGTTCATCGAAGTCGTTGTTGAAACCCCCGTCAATCTTTCATCCAAGCAAAAAGACTTGTTGAAAGAATTTGAAGGTGGCGTCACATCAAAGAATAACCCGCAATCGACCGGGTTCTTTGATAAGGTCAAAGAGCTGTGGGAAGATCTAAAGGACTGACCATGAGCATCAAGATCGCAATCGCAGGCGCAAACGGCCGTATGGGGCAAACTCTTGTGCGTTTGGCTGTACAATCATCTGACACATTTGAAATTATGCATAGATTGCATGAAAATTCCGACCTGTCCGATCTGGATACTGATGTTTTGATTGATTTCACGCATCCCTCTGCTCTGGACAAACATCTGAAAACTTGCTGCGATAAAAATATCGCCCTTGTGCTCGGCACGACAGGTCTTTCCGATAAAGATGAGGCCGCCGTTAAAAATGCAGCCCAGAATGTCCCGATTGTCTACAGTGCAAATTTCAGCATCGGGGTAAATGTTCTGGCGCAAATGACGGAAAAACTGTCAGCAGTTCTGGATGACAGTTTTGATATCGAAATCATCGAAGCCCATCACAAACACAAAAAAGATGCCCCCTCAGGCACGGCCCTGATGTTGGGTCGTGCGGCCGCCACAGGTCGTAACGTTGAATTCAAAGATCGCGCCGTTTTATCGCGCGCCCTAAAGGATGATAAGGGCGACATAGGCGCCCGTAAACAAGGGGATATCGGGTTTTCCACCATCCGCGGCGGCGAGATTATCGGCGAGCACACGGTCATGTATATCGGCGATCACGAGCGCATCGAAATCAGCCATAAAGCAAACGACCGCGCCCTTTTTGCGCAAGGTGCCTTGACTGCTGCCAAATGGGCCAAAACGGCAGATAACGGCCTATATTCTATGCATGATGTTTTGAATCTATAATTCCCAGCATTTAAGCCTTCAAGCACCTTGACTCATACCTCTATTTTATGTTATGTTAAATAAATTTTGGAGTTAAGATATGGAATGGCACCCAGGGGTGGATCACGAAATCTATCATACAAACTCAGACACGCCGGAAAACTTTGGCGCGCGCCTTGAATCTGCGCGCGAAAACCTAAAATCTGCCCGCCACTCAGATAAGAATGATAAAAAACAAGCCGAACAAGACCGCCACCCCCTGTGGGATATCGACGGCATTCCCGAGCCCACCAAGGCCGACTTGAAATGGGCAAAAAAACTCGAAAAGAAAAAATCAGGTGATTTAAAACGGTGGTGGAAAGCTCCGGTAAAAAATGGCTATATATGGCGCTTTGCCAAACTTGCCGAACACGCATCCTCTGCAGAAAATGCTTGCACCTTAACGACGAATTACGAGTTTTCGGTATTTTGCGCAAAACTAGAGCCTGAAAAAGCAACGGCAATCATAAAGATCGCATATGCATCTTTAAAAGACTGTAGCAATTTCATTTATAGCTATGCTGAGCACAGAAAGTGGGAGTGCATTTCGGTTATTGCCGAAAACGAGCCGGAAAAGATTATTAGAGATTATTCTTATTTCAACGAAAAATACCCCGCTTTCTCGGGTGCCGTTTTAAATCGTTTCCGATGGACACCAGAGTTATTTAGCCATGCAATTAAACATTCACCGGATTTGGCACAAACGGCTATTCATGATCATACAATATTACAAGACAGTGACTATTATCTGACTGCAAAAAAGCAGTCGGACAGTTTATTTATCGACATGTGCAAAGTCAAAATTGCGCACGAAAAACTGACAGGATCATATGTTGATATCCCCATTGCCGATAACTGGATCGAAGAAAACCTGAAACCTAAAGCCAAAACACCTTTAAAACCTAAACAGGATAAAAAATGGCAAAAGCACGAAGAGACTTCTATCTGGAAAAACGGCCCCGTTGACGAGAACGGCACGCGCCTGCGCGAGCTGTTCGATTTCGCTGCCCGCCGCGTCAAAGAATATCAACAAATGCCCGATGGCACACTGAATGCTCTGAACGATTGGGACTTTGACGATTTTTCAGGCTTTGCCCATTTGATACAGGCCAAGGCCGAACTGGAAGAACAGGGCGGGGATGCCAGCCCTGACGGCACACGTAAAAAACCCGGCGTTTTATCCGCTAAACCGCTTTAATTATTTTAAGATATTCTGACGGCTGCGCACCTTGATATTGACCAATTCAACCAGCGTTGAAAAGGCCATTGCAAAATAGATATAGCCGCGCGGGATATGTTTATCAAAGGCCTCGGCCACCATCAAGACACCAACCAACATTACAAAACTGAGCGCCAGAACTTTCAGGCTCGGGTGTCTTTCAATAATATCCATGATCGGTTTTGACAGCCATAACATGACCCCAATTGAAACGATAATGGCAACAGCAATCACCCAGATCAGTTCGGTCAATCCGATCGCGGTCAACAAACTGTCCATCGAAAAAATCATATCAACAAAAATAATCTGCGTTATCGCCGCTGACATCGTCGCGGGTTTTTTGGCCGTTTCGGCGTGGCCTTCGTGCGGGTTCATTTCATCATGAATGTGGCGCGTCGATTGCACGATCAGAAACAGTCCACCCAATAACATCAAAAGGTCCTTGGCGGAAATTTCATTCGCCATCACAGTGAACAGCGGCGTTGTCAGCGATATAATCCACCCGACGCCCGCCAGCAGGATTAAACGCATCACCAGCGCCAATGCAATCCCCATTACGCGTGCTTTGTCACGGTATTTTTTCTCGATATTCTGAACGACGATCGCGATAAAGATAATGTTATCGATACCCAGAATAATTTCGAGGCCGGTTAACAATACAAGTGTGGTCAGAATTTCAAATGTCATAGAACCTGTTCTATCAGTCTTTGTGTTTCAAGAACAGTTTTTATTCAATTGTAAATCATTAAATCAGGAAAGCGGACTGACCGAGCGGCCTTTTACATGATAATCGGCTCTGCCACCACGGCTTTTTAATGCGACCGAAGCTTGTTCCACATCTTCGCTTCCGACCTGAACAAAAGAATTTTCAAAAGTAGCCGGCTGTTCACCCGGTATACGTTCAATTGTTTTGACAGTTTTAGCCGCAAAATCAAAAATACGTTTCAAACTTCCCCCTTCGGATGTCTTCAGGTTCTGTTCAATCATTGTATCACTGATCTTGAACCATTCCTTATTCTCCGAACTTTCAGAAAGAATGGCGGGCGCACCATAATTACGCTTCAGAGACTCATCCAAAACATCTATTACATCAGGGCGGGCCATATCACGTGCCAGATTCCTCGCCTCTGTAAGGTGATGTTCTTTTAACTGGTTATTTTCTGCAAGAAAGACGAGAACATCCAGCTGCCCCTTTTCAAGACAAGCGCGCACAAGCCAAGCATCACATTCATAAAGGTTTCTGATTTTATGCGGGCGCACGGCAAAAAACATTTCAAGCCCTTTCAGGGCATCTATCTTTCCGCATTCGACGGCCTGAACAAAAAGTCGTTCAGAAGGTGCCCTGTAACTATAACCTGTAAAAGATTGCGGTGCCATGAAGTCAAGCTGATGTTTTTGTTCCAGATCGTTTTGCTGCTCCAGAAATTTGGCAATGCGCCAAATTTTCACTTCATTACAAGCCAAATGAAATTTTTTTAACCGCACAGATTGATTGTTGTTCGGGTCAGATGCTGATTTCCACCACTTCAGATCTGACCAATCAGGATCGGGAATATTTTTGACACCCCAAACAGGATGATCCGCATCGAAAACAACCTTGTTTTCTTCAAGCATTCTTTCCTTTTCTTCCTTGGATGTGCGAAACACGTCTTATGGCTCCTGACAATTAAATCAGAAAACCATACCAAACTATTAGCATTATGTCAATTGAATTTTCGAGGTCATTTATGGCGAAAACAGTTTAATTCCGAGAACCGTATCGGAGCGCACATAAAGTGCGTGAGAAACGGATCACAGGAAAAAGCTGTTTGCAGACGAAAGGACGAAGAAAAAATTAGTGCCAAGTGACTTCGTAATCGCGCATCGATAGCTCGTCAGCTGTAATCAGCTTGCGTTCGGCAACCAAAATGGAATGCAGCGGGCCTTCGATTTCCTTAACCCAGAATTTGATGAATTTATTCAGGTTCGGCAATTTGGGCTGCAGGTCATATTCCTGCCAGATGAATGTTTGCAGTAATCCCGGATGATCGGGCATGCGGTATAGAATTTCCGCTGTTGTCAGGCGATAACCCTGTAATTGCAAATCGAGTTTAGACATGTCTTTCTGACTCCTTTCTCGGTAACAATATTTCACCCAATTCATTGGGCTTATAATTATAGTATAGCATAAAAGTTAATATTCTTTCAAATCAACGGCTTAGCACTCAAATATCTCCAGTGCTAAAAATCATCGAAAAAGCTTGCAGAATCAAGGTATTTACCTATATATTTTGGCAGCCGCATAGGGTAAGTGCTAATGGTAGGCTTGCCGAATATGTGGGTAATTGTAACTGATAAGGAGAGACATATGAAATTTCGTCCGTTACATGACCGCGTTCTGCTGCGCCGCATTGAAAGCAGCGAAAAAACACTGGGTGGAATTATTATTCCGGATAGCGCGAAAGAAAAACCAAGCGAAGGCGAAGTGCTTTCTGTTGGGTCTGGCGTTCGCGATGAGGCCGGCAAACTGATCCCGCTGGACGTTAAAGCAGGCGACATCGTTCTGTTTTCAAAATGGTCCGGTACAGAAGTGAATGTTGATGGTGAAGACCTGCTGGTCGTCAAAGAATCCGACATCATGGGTGTGATCGAAGGTAAAAAAAACGCTAAAAAAGCAGCGTAAACTTAATAGATAGCACAAATATGTCGTCGCGCTTACGCGCTCGGTATTTGTGGTTGTTAATAAAACAAACAAAGGAAAAATTATCATGTCAGCTAAAGACGTAAAATTCGGTGCCGATGCACGCCAACGCATGTTGCGCGGTGTGGACATTCTGGCGAATGCCGTAAAAGTAACATTGGGCCCGAAAGGCCGTAACGTTGTGATCGAAAAATCTTTCGGCGCGCCACGCATCACCAAAGATGGTGTATCGGTTGCGAAAGATATCGAACTTGACGATAAGATGGAAAATATGGGCGCCATGATGGTGCGCGAAGTTGCCAGCAAAACAAACGATGTTGCCGGTGACGGCACAACAACCGCCACAGTATTGGCCCAAGCGATCTTTCGCGAAGGCGTTAAGGGTGTTGCCGCAGGCATGAACCCGATGGATCTGAAACGCGGTATTGATCTTGCGACAACAGCCGCTGTTGAAGATATCGTAAGCCGCGCCAAAGCCATCAAAAAAGGCGATGAAATCGCACAGGTTGGTACAATTTCTGCCAACGGCGAAGAATCAATCGGCAAAATGATTGCTGAAGCAATGGAAAAAGTCGGTAAAGAAGGCGTTATTACGGTTGAAGAAGCCAAAGGCCTTGAAACAGAACTGGACGTTGTTGAAGGTATGCAATTCGACCGCGGTTTCCTGTCTCCGTACTTCATCACAAATTCTGATAAGATGGTGTGCGAACTGGACAGCCCGTATATCCTGTTCGTTGAAAAGAAACTGTCTAACCTGCAGGCGATCCTGCCAATTCTGGAATCAGTTGTTCAGTCAAGCCGTCCGCTGCTGATCATTGCTGAAGACGTTGAAGGCGAAGCGCTGGCAACATTGGTTGTCAACAAACTGCGCGGCGGCCTGAAGGTTGCAGCTGTTAAGGCCCCTGGTTTCGGCGATCGCCGCAAAGCGATGCTGGAAGATATGGCGATCCTGTGTGATGGTCAGGTCATTTCCGAAGATCTGGGCATCAAGCTGGAAAACGTATCTTTGGATATGCTGGGTACAGCGAAACGCGTTCGCATTACCAAAGACGAAACAACGATCGTTGATGGCGCCGGATCGAAGAAAAACATCGATGCCCGTGTTGGTCAGCTGCGTTCACAAATCGAAGAAACAACATCCGATTACGACCGTGAAAAACTGCAAGAGCGTCTGGCGAAATTGTCAGGTGGCGTTGCTGTGATCCGTGTCGGCGGTGCGTCTGAAATCGAAGTAAAAGAACGCAAAGACCGCGTTGATGACGCCATGCACGCCACACGCGCTGCGGTACAAGAAGGTATCGTTGCTGGTGGTGGAACAGCCCTGTTGTACGCCACACGCGCATTGGACAAAATCAAGCCGATCAACCGCGATCAGGAAGTTGGCGTTGAAATTGTCAAACGTGCCCTGCAAGCACCAATCCGCCAGATTGCCGAAAACGCCGGAACAGACGGTTCTGTCGTTGTTGGCCGCCTGCTGGACCAAAAAGATGTTAACCACGGTTACAACGCCCAAACAGGTGAATATGTTGATATGGTGAAATCCGGTATCATCGACCCTGTTAAAGTTGTTCGTACAGCATTGCAAGATGCAGCATCTGTTGCCGGTCTGATGATCACAACCGAAGCTGCCGTTGCCGAACTTCCGAAAAAGGAAGAAGGCGGCATGCCTGATATGGGCGCGATGGGCGGCATGGGTGGAATGGGCGGCATGATGTAATCATCTGCACGTTCAACCTGAACGCTAATAATTTAAAGGCCGTCCATTTGGGCGGCCTTTTTTTATCTGATGTGAATCATTTTAATAAGACTATAAGTATCTTTACCTAGGTAATTACCAACCGTGACACAAAAAGTATCTTGTCCGGCAAGGCCCGTAACCTGGTCGCCGAATGGCTGGCTACAATTCGGGTAATTTCCAACAAATGGTGCAAGGCAACTATAGCTATCCGATGGTGGTAAATTTGACGGGTTTGGAACACCCAACCTGTCATTAATACGCATACATACATCCTGACGCACAAAGCCTATCCACAACATAATGTCGGTTCCATCACCCGGGGTGTCACTTCCCAAGCCCAATGTGATCATAGGCTGTACAAAAATGCTGTTTACATCCATATGTCCATCAGCTATTTCATCACGCCCGACCATTATGTTTTCCGGCAACTCCTGTGTTGAAACAGCTCCCCCGTTTGGTGAGAAAACATGACAGCTTTCATCTCCAGGCGCATTCAGATTTGTATAGTCATATGCTAAACCACTTTTCCTATGCGAAAAACCACCGTTGTCCTCAAAGGTAATTTCATCATCCGCACATCCGAAAAGCGTTAATCTTTGGATCGCTACAGACATGGAATTTGCAAATTGTAAAACTTGTGAAATAGCAATCTCTTCCGTTTCTCTGGATGTGTCACCGCCCCCACGGCTGGAATTTGTAATCGCATAAGACAACGCGGCGAACAGCGCCACGGCAATCAAAATCAGAAATAAAGCGTTTCCACGTTCGTTCATATTTAAATCATACTTATAAAAATGGCAAAAATAAGGCAAAAATCAGCAAGGGGTTGTAATACTTTCAAAAAGCTGGATAATTTTATTAACACATTTTACAGGGGATATAACATGGGCAAGAAAAAAGCCGATTTCGACGAAGTATACAGACAAATAAAAGGCATGCCACCTGAAAAGAAGGCTGCCAAGAAAAAAGGCAAGGGTCCTTTATGGCTGGCCTTCGGGGTTGCGGCCTCTGCCGGTCTGATCGGCTTCGGTTTTGTGGATAGCGCAAACGAAAACACCCAGACAGATACGGAAGTCAGCGCCCCGGCTGCAGACAAAGCCTCCAGCACATCTGCATCCGATGTCAGCGCAACCAACGCCGGTCAGGACGCGGCAAAAGATTTTGCAACCGCCGCCGACAAAAATGCTGGGCCCGCCCTTGATACAACAACAACCCGCGTATCCCCCGTGCCGCCGCCACAATATAATGACTATAGCTATAATGATTATTACTATGATTATTATAAGTACGGGAAAAATCCATATGGCCCATATGGTCCCTATGGTCCGAACCATCACATCCCTTATTAAAAACTAATTTCGGCTGCTCAGCCCTGTAAGGCGGTTATTACTTGCAATTAACTTTGCTTTATGGTACAAGAATATGTAAATAACGATTCTTTAATACATGGAGCGCTTAAATGGCTAGAAAAGACGACAATCTGGATCTTGATGAAATCATGAACGAATTAAAAGCACGTTCAGATGGTACATGGGTTGAACCTAAGGTAAAACCAAGGCCAGAGCCTGTGCGCACACAACCCGCCAAAGCCGAAAAAGCCAAGCCCGTAAAGACTAAAAAGAAACGCGGACTTTTAAGCCGCCTGCTTATTAACAAATTTACCGTGGGTCTGACCGCTATTAGCGCCGTTGTCGGATACGGTTACGGCGTCGGCGATAATGTCATCAACAATTCAGAAGAAATCAGCATGGAAACACTGAAAGAAGCGGCGACAGACCCTGGCAATGCCTATGCCGAAGCTTATAAAGATATTGCCGTGCCGGCCTATGATAATTTGATCGCGCCCAGCTTTGATTGGCTCTATGAAACGACCGTTTCAGCCTTCAATGACTCAGCGGATAATACAAACAATGCGGAAAATAATGCAGAAGCTCCGGCCCCAACAGCCGCGCCTGCACCTGCACCCGAACCTGAAACAGCGCCTGCACCTGCGCCACGCGCACCGACATTACCTGCGCTGACACCACCGGGGGCATAATTTAACCCATGCCTGAATTACCCGAGGTTGAAACCGTTGTCCGGGGGCTGAAAAAGCCCCTGACAGGACACGTGATTTCAAAGGCTGATATCAGACGTAAAAATCTGCGCTATCCATTCCCCAAAGGCCTTGCAAAAGACATAGAAGGTGCAAGCGTTCGCAATATTTCACGCCGTGCAAAATATATTCTAATCGATCTGTCTAACGATAAAACACTGATCATCCACCTCGGCATGTCGGGGCGCATGACGGTTTTTGATAGCAGACAAGACAGCTATCAGAAACACGATCATTTCGTACTGCGCTTTGATAACAACAGCGAGGCTGTGTTAAACGATGCCCGACGATTTGGTATTGTTGATATCTGTGATACCGACAATCTGGATGCGCATAAGTTTTTTGCCCATCTTGGGCCTGAACCTCTATCAAATCACTTCAGCCCCGCATATTTGCAGGAAAAACTACTGGCACGCAAAACCCCGATCAAAGTCGCATTGCTGGACCAAAAACTTGTGGTTGGTGTTGGTAATATCTATGCCTCCGAGGCCCTGTTTGACAGTCAAATCGACCCGACACGCCCCGCAAACAGCTTGAACAAACCTGAAATCAACCGTCTTGTTCCCGCCATCAGACGCGTTCTGGAGGCCGCCATCAAAGCCGGCGGGTCCAGCCTGCGTGACTATGTTCAGGCGAATGGCGAGCTGGGATATTTTCAGCATAATTGGGCCGTCTATAATAAAAAGGGGCAACCCTGCCCCGGCTGCACGTGTGATCCGTTCATGACGGGTGGTATTCAGAAAATTACACAGGGCGGTCGCTCAACCTTTTATTGCCCGCAAAAGCAAAATTAAGTACATATAATATATGATATTTTTACGCATATGCATTTTTTGCCTGCTGATCGGCTGCGCCCATCTATCCATGGCAGCAACAGACCCTGTTATTCGGCCGGCTTTTTCAGTTGTTATGCCCGATCTGCCGATAATGCCGGGCATGACCGAAGACAGCGAAGCCGCCATCGTTTTCGACAAAGCCGAGGGACGCATCATTGAAACCCGTGCCATCGGCGCCGTTCCGCTACATGTGATTGAAAATTTCTACGTGCGTGCTCTACCGGCGCTCGGTTGGCAGCGTACCCAACAGGGCGAATATATCCGTAAAGATGAAAAGCTGGCCTTTACCATTACCAAAGATCAAAATGCCAGCATTCTGATTTTTTCAATCCAACCGACAAAAGATAATTAAAATGACACAATTCAGCCATATTCAATTACAAACCGAAAATAACATTACAACGATCACGCTTGACCGGCCCAAGGTTTTAAATGCTCTTTCGACACCCCTGATGGAGGAATTGATAATCGCCATCACAAAAGCCGAAAAAGATGATCAAACGCGTGTGATCGTCATTACCGGCAGTGAAAAAGCCTTTGCCGCCGGTGCGGATATCGAAGAAATGCAAAGCAAAAACTTTAGCGATATGCAGAGCAATAACATATATGGCCGCCTGCAAGATGCCTTTGCAGCCTGCCGCAAGCCTGTCATTGCCGCCGTTTCAGGTTATGCGTTGGGCGGCGGATGTGAATTGGTGATGATGTGCGATTTCGTTCTGGCTTCGGAAAGCGCAAAATTCGGCCAGCCCGAGGTTAAACTGGGTACCCTGCCCGGCATTGGCGGATCACAGCGCCTGACAAAACTGGTCGGACGATCCAAAGCCATGGAAATCTGCCTGACGGGACGTTTTATAGATGCGGCAGAGGCCGAACGCATCGGCCTTATCGCCCGCATTCTGCCTGCGGACAGCTTTTTGGATGATGTTTATAAAATCGCAGGTGAAATTGCAGGTTATTCCCTGTCGGCCACACGCATGATTAAACAGGCCGTACATTTCGCAGAAAGCGCCCCGCTGGATCAGGGACTCGCCTTTGAACGCGGGTTATTCTATGCCAGTTTTTCAACCGAAGACCAAAAAGAAGGTATGAAAGCCTTTCTGGAAAAACGCGAGCCGGACTTCAAAGACAAATAGCGACATAAATAAATAGGGCGCTTTGGCATAAAATGCTTGACATCGGGGGCGATCAGGCCTACTTATGGGGCAAATTGGATACGAATCTAAAAAGTAAGGATTATAAAAATGGCAAATCACCATTCAGCAAAAGTCAGAACACGCCGTAACGAACGTCGTCGCCAGATCAACAAAAGCCGCGTTTCACGCATTCGTACACATGTACGTAAAGTTGAAGAGGCTATCGAATCAGGTGACCAAAAAGTAGCTGCAGAAGCGATGAAAAAAGCACAACCTGAAATGCAGCGCGGTGTTTCAAAAGGCGTTATGCACAAGAACACAGTTTCAAGAAAAATTTCACGTTTGGTTGCCCGCATCAAAGCGCTTGGCTAAGCCACTCTTTTTTAATAAAGATTTTAAAAACCAGCCTAAAGTATAAAGGCTGGTTTTTTATTTTTGTTTATTTTCAAAGCCTTACCATGCACCCTATCCATAAGCGTGAAAGAATATTGTTTTTTTTATTTTTTCCAATTTGAATCATTGAACCCAAATGCGAATCCCTGTAGGTTCATATCTGTTGTGGACATGAGTTACGGTTTTTTCGATCTACCGATTTTTTATTCGGTTTTTGATCACCTCCGTCTCATATCAGTGTCAGGGGACTGACACAATTTATCGAAAGTAAATTTGACTTTAACACGCCGCTTGCGTGAACGGTTGAATTATGTCCGGATTTCATATCCGGAAAAGCGAAGTAGTATGGCCCCTTGTCCTATTCCGGACAAATTTCAATGGGGCGGAGTTAAATAACGCAGCCTGTTTGTGCCGCGTACAAATATCGGGGTTAATATTTGATGCAAGATGCATTTGAAAAAACTAAGGATGTTTTAAAGTCGAACGAAGAGACATCCGGCATTTCTCAAAAAGACGATTACGATCAAAACTGGAACAAGGTTATTGCCTTGTTGGAAAAAGAAATCGGCACGACTGCCGTTAAAAACTGGCTGCACCCTCTGGTTTTCATTTCAGCCAAAAATCACACACTAACACTATCGGCACCGACACGCTTTCTGGCGAACTGGATTCGTTCGCACTATGCTGATGCGATCCGCCGCCTGTGGGGACAGAATGTTGCCCCGATCCACACGATCGATATCGAAATCGATGCTGCCGCAGCGGCTGATTCTCCTGCCAACCAGGATACGCCAAAAGTTGAAAAGCCTGCCGCTGTTTCCGAAAATGCGGATTATTTCGGTGCACGCCTGGACCCACGCATGACCTTTGAAGGGTTTGTTGTCGGCCCTGCGAACGAACTGGCCTTTGCCGCTGCAAAACGTGTTGCTGAAAACGATGTTGCGGTATTCAATCCGCTGTTCTTCTATGGCGGTGTCGGAATCGGTAAAACCCATTTGATGCACGCGATCGGTTGGGAAATTCAAAACCGCGCGCCTGAAAAGAATGTTGTTTATCTGTCTGCGGAAAAATTCATGTATCATTTCGTCCGCGCGCTGAAGCAAAACGACATGGTTGCGTTCAAAGATGCTTTTCGCAATGTTGATGTTTTAATGATCGATGATGTGCAATTCATCAGCGGCAAGAAATCGACACAACAGGAATTCATCCATACTTTTAATGCGCTGCTTGATCAGGGTAAACAAATCGTCATTTCTGCCGATAAAAACCCGGCTGAACTGGCCGCCTTGGATGAACGTTTGAAATCACGCCTTGGCGGTGGATTATCTGTGGATATCCAGCCGGCCGACTTTGATTTGCGCCGCCGGATTCTGGCAAAAAAGCTAGATATAGCTGAAAAAACCATCCCTGATGACGTCGTTGACTATCTGGCTGAAAAAATATCCACAAATGTGCGTGAATTGGAAGGGGCGCTGAACCGCATTCTGGCCCACGCCGATTTGATGGGACGCCCTGTCACATTGGATGGCACACAGACCATTCTGGGCGATTTATTCCGCGCACATGACCGTAAAATCACAATTGATGATATTCAAAAGGCCGTGGCCGAATTCTATAACATCAAACTGAGTGATATGTCATCATCACGTCGCCAGCGTGCTGTAGCCCGCCCGCGTCAGATCGCAATGTATCTGGCAAAACAAATGACACCGACATCCCTGCCGCAAATCGGCCAGCAGTTCGGCGGGCGCGATCATACAACGGTCATGCATGCTGTGAAAAAGGTTGGTGAGCTGATTGTCGAGGATGCCTGCATCGCCGAAGATATCAGCCGTATCGAAAAATCACTGAAGTCGATTTAATTTAAATCCGGGAATTACAGATAATTCACGAGCGAGAGCTGCGCCATAATGTTGCTGGCTTCGTAGGATGCTGTCATCTGCGTTTGCAGCGCCTGAATATTGATCACAACATCTGTGGTATCCACATTTTCTGTCTCAGCGATCAATGTATCTGTCATGCCTTTTTCAACAATATGCTGTTCCTGCACATTATTCAAAAGCGCGAATTCCGCGCTGAGGCGATAGCTGGAACCCTGCATTGATTTCGACCCGCCCGCAACCAGGTTTTTGTTATAATTTAATATCTGGTGGAATTCGGATTCGGTTCCGATATCAACGGCAGCATCGGGAAATTTTAGGGCCTCGGCCAATGCCATACCTTTCAACATATCCTTAAAGCCCTGTTCATTGGCCATGACGGTATAATCAACATCAACATTATCATCAACGCGGGTTGTCACCTTACCGGCGGCAGTCAGTTGCGGGGCAAAACCCAGATCAAGGTCCGACATCGCCTCGACATTTGCAATCAATTGATCAGCTGTTTGTGTACCGTTCAGCCAATCTGTGACCTCCTGATTCATGCGGTTGCGTAAATTCTGCAGGTTTTCCATCGGCTCCAGTTCAGCCGCGGTCCCTGAAAAGATAAAACGGTCACCGTCCTTGGTATTCAAAAGATCTTCGAAAAAGCGAAGGTTCGCTTGCGCAACGTTATTAATGTTATCGATCTCAACTTCCCCTTCGGTCGTCTGGATAACGATAACATCCTGCACCTGTTTGCCCAGCGTGCGCATCTTTTCAACCGAGTTCAAAACCATATTCATACGCGTATCAACACGTTTGATATTTTCCTGATAGCGGTTCAGCTTCATGGATTCCCCGCGCAGGTCCTGCACGCGGATTGCCTGTGCACCAAACCCGCTGAAGGTATCGTGCTTTTTCTGCGTTGCCAGCTGGCGCTGGAGTTCCTGAAACTGGAAATTCATCGATTTCAGACGCGTGATCTGCGATGTTGTCTTTCCGACGAGTGAACTTGTAAATACCATTTTAAATGCCTTTCATTAGAAAGAATTAATTAAATCATCAAACTGTTCTTCGGCAGATTGAATAAGACGGGTCACAGCCGTATAGGCTGTCTGGAAACGGATCAGGTTGCTCAGCTCCTCGTCAATATCAACGCCGGTATCGCTGAGGATGCGTTCATTCAGCGTATTGAAATATGTTTCTTCGCGGATAGTGCGCTCTTCGGCCAGTGCGTGTTCTTCCGCGTGGAAAGACACCATCGAGCGCGAAAATTTATCCAAAGACAGCGATCCTGTCAGTTCCGTATCAATATCACCATCGGGACCCAGATTTTGCGAACGGAATGCCGTATGGGCAACACCTGCCGTATACATACCCAGCGCCTGTACGGGTGATCCACGCCCATCAACCAGGTTCAATTCACCATGGTTTACGCCATTTGCATCCAGCGATTGAATGAATAAAAATCCGTTAGCATCCAGCGACGCGGTTACACCGTCAATCGCATTTAAATCTGCCAGCAATTCGGTTGACGTATCTGTCGGGTCAATCGCGACCGTGACAGGGGACTGGCGTCCGACCTGAACGGTAAAGCTTGGGTTTTGTGCCGCAACGGTACCGAAATCATGACCTAGGGCGGCAATACCTGCCGCGCCCAATGAGACATCAGCAATGGTAACATCAGCTTGTGCTTCAAAAACCAACTGGCCCAAACCGTTCAAACGGGCTGTGCCCGGTCCCAAAGCGGCATTGATATTATTCACAAGATCGTTTGCCGTATCACCCGCGTTAATCGTAATGACAGACGGACCACCGCCGACATCAACGCTGAACTGGCTGCCGGCCGGAAGGTTCGGGTCCGCATCCAATGTTGCCAGATCTGTCAGGTCGATATCGCCCACGACCTGATTATATTGTGTCAGACCTGCCGCGGCAAAAATGGTACCGGCAGAAAGATCCACATCGCCGACCGATTCAAAATGCTGATAATCACCAAAAGTAAATTCAAGAATGCGGTCAATAACCGTATTGCCGCCCAACTGGACAGCTTCGCCGTTTGTACCCTCGCGTACCAGATGCGGATCATCAATCAGGGCCTGATTGACACGCATGTCGCGCGAGAAACCGACATAATCAACCGCTGCCGGCGGGGCAACGTTTTGCGGAACATTACCGCTTTGATCCACGAACAAATCCAATCCCTGCTGTGAAAAACGCAAGGCTGTTTTCTGTGCCAATTCATCCAGTTGCGCCTGATATTGCGGGAATGTTTCATCACGCAATTCCAGTAAAGCTTCTATTTTTCCGCCCAGCTCTTCGGCCGTCAGGTCAATATTTGCCGATGCGGCTGTCAGACCACCTGCGCCTTGCAATTGTAAAACCGCCTGGTTGCTGTTGCCGTATGATGATTCAACGCCAAGGGGGATCGGGTTGAAAACCAGTTGGCGCGGTGATTTATCCAGTAGCGTAATCCCGTCATCTGTAATAATGTTAATCTGGTCATTTTCAGTGTTATAGAATTTAATGTCCATATATTGCGACAGCTCTTTCATCGCCTCGTCGCGTTTATCCATTAGATTTGCGGTTGAACGACCACTTGAAAACTGGCTATTAATATTGACATTGATATCATGCAGGTTTTCGATCAGCGCGTTTACACGTTCGACCGTCACTTTTAATTCGGCCTGTGCGTCATTGCGCAAATCTGTCAGTGTGCTCGACATGTCGTTGAATTTCGCCGCTGTCGATCTGGCGCTGGCCAAAACGGTACGAAGAACGCCAAGGTCCTCGGGTGTGACCGTCAGTTCGGTAAAGGCATCATTCAAACGCTGTAATTCTGATGATATGGCGTTTTCGGATTCAGATGATCCGTGGAACGCCTGCAGGCGGCTTAAAAAGTCCTCGCGCGTCGCATAGAATTGTGTACGGCTGTTCTGGTCAAACATATCGCGTATCAAAGTCATATCAACCTTACGGATGATTTCATTCAGTTTGATACCGAAACCTTCACCCTGTTGGGTGACACGTGTTTCTTGCGGCAAAGTTTTCCGGGTGTAGCCCGGCGTCGATGCGTTTGCGATGTTATCCGCGATCACATTGATAGAGCTTTGAGCTGCTTTCAGCCCTGATAAAGCGTTGCCTAACGTAGATATTGCCATTTCGACTTTTCCTGTCGTTAATCCTTCACGGTTCATATTTGCAAAACCCGTGCCAGTTTGATTTTCAGAAAAATTGCGAAAAATATTGTTTTTTAATTATTTGGAGTTATCCTTATTAAATGTACGCCTAAAAACGTACGGGGTAGGCACAATTCTATAAAAATCGCATATATGGCAGACGATCAATCAAAAAACACAGATAATCCGGCAGATCAGGCTGATAACGGCCTGTCCTTGGATAATAATGCATCTGAAAACACAGCGGACTCATCGCCTCAAAATGACCCGATAGGCGGTCATATCCCTGATGATATCTTTCATTCTCCGAAAGAAGATGAAGACAAACCGCAAAGCGCAGCGCCGGCAGCTGCAAAACCTGCACAGGCGCCGCCTGCCACGGGTGCGAAACCCGCATCTCCGCCTCCGGCTAAATCAGCGCCTGGTGCAAAGAAAAAGAAATTCGCCTTTAAATCAGGCGGCTTGGGATCGGCATCGGATACCCCTGCAAAGCCGTCCTCACCCGCACAGAAAAAAGATTCTAACGTTCCGCGCGGCGCATTGAACGCCGTTGTCACACGTAACGAATATTACCGTGACGGCTATCGCAATTTGATGAAAATCGCCTTTATCGAGGGGCTGATCATCGTGGCCCTTGTTGTCACCTTCATTGTCTATATGAATGTGCATCAGGAAAAGAACAGATATTTTGCAACAACCGCTGACGGACGTATTTTGCAGTTGGCACCGCTGGATCAACCGAATATTTCAACCGCCGCCCTGATGTCCTGGGTTTCACAGGCTGCAACCGAAACAATGACCTTTGGTTTTCATGATTATCAACGCCGCCTTCAGGATGCATCGCGTCACTTTACACGCCGCGGCTGGGAAAGTTTCACAACCGCGCTGCAGCGTTCGCGTATTATTGAATCGGTTGAAAGCCTGCAACAGGTTGTCACCGCAACACCGCGTAGTGCCCCTGTTTTACTGCAGCAGGGCATATTCAACGGCCGCTACCGCTGGATCGTGCGACTGCCGATGACCGTCACATTTACATCCGGTAATAAAACAAATTCAACCAACCTTGAAGTCACCATTACGATCGAGCGTGTTCCAACGCTTGAAAGCCCGAACGGCGTCGGTATTGAATCCTGGATCGCGGTATAGGGACACGTTTAAAAGAGATGTGACAATTGGGTAAAACTGTGGTTTTATAAAAACAAAGGAAAAGGGTCTTATGCATATAAAGCACGGTATTTTGACAGCAGTTCTGGGCACGGTTTTGGCCGTGGCGCCCGCTTATGCCCCTGCTTATGCTCAGGACACAGCAGCGCAAGACCCGCTGGCAGCACTCGCAACAGCGCAGGATAATCAGGCCGGCCCGCAAGACCCGTTTGCCGGTTTTGATACAGGAACAGCCGGCGCCCAACCGATACAACCGCAATTTGCCCCGATGGGCGCGCCATTGCCGACGCAGGCAACACTGCAGGGCTATACCATGACCCCCGAAGAAGTCGCGGAGCTGGAAGCCAAAATGGAGGCTGAAGCCGCAAAACGTGAAGAAAAAGAGCGTGAAAAGGCCTATGACGCGGCAATCGGTTCGGTTTTACCGCTGCGCCCCGAAGAAATCCGTGAAATGCTGGAATTCTTTCGCAAAAGCCGTCAGGCCGCCGAAACACCTTTGATCGTGCCCGAGGCCAAAGTCCAGTTCGAGACGATTTCAATGGACCCCAGCGCCCTGCCCAGCCTGATCAAGCTGGCACCTGGACACGTAACCACGCTTAACATACAGGATATTACAGGTATGCCTTGGCCCGTGCGCGATGTCAGCTGGGCCGGCGAATTTGATGTGACACCGCCTGATGAAGGCGGCCATGTCGTGCGTATCACGCCATTGACGGCACATGGTATCGGTAACATGTCTATCCAACTGGTTGATCTGGCAACACCGATTACATTTTCTCTGCAGACAGGTCTGTCTGTCAGCCATTACAGATTTGATGCACAAATTCCGAAAATGGGCCCACTGGCCGAAATTCCGCTGATTGACCAAGGCGGCCTTGATGCCGTTGCCGGTGACCAGAACCTGATTTCATTTTTGGAGGGGATCCCCCCGCAGGCTTCAGATAAACTTGATGTTCAGGGCGTTGATGCCCGCACCAAGATCTGGGCCTTTAACGACCAGTATTTTGTGCGCACACCTTTGGTCTTATTATCGCCCGCATGGAACAGCAGCGTGAAATCTTCTGATGGCATGAATGTTTATGCCCTGAACGAAGCCCCTGTGCTGTTATTGTCGGATAACGGGCGCATGGTTCAGGCCTATGTCGAACCGCAGGAGGAATAGATCATGGCTGATGACGATTTTGATCTGGATGATGATATTTTTGATGACGAGCCGCAAAGCGCCAAAGTTACAATCGTAAAATTGTGGCAGGATAACCCTGTTTTCAAAATCGGGGTAATCGTTGTTGCTGTTATTGTGGCCTATATATCATGGGCTGTATTTTTTAAACAGGATGAAAACGCGTTAAATGTTTCACGTGTTAATACCTCACCGGATGTGACGTCCATTCCCGGTGAAGGCGAAGTCTCACCTGAATTTCGCGATGCGATTATCGCCGCTGACCAGCAGCGTCTGGAGCAAGCCCAGCAAGAGGGCGGCAGCACCCTGCCCACACCGATCGGAAGCGAAGCTTCAAAAATTCCGACGCAAGATAACATCAATGATCTGGGCGAAGACCCGCTGGAATCATGGCGCGCAAGAAACGACCCTGTGGAAATCGGGCAAAGCGAAATTGGTGCGAACCCGCCATCAACTGCCGACCTGCCGCCTGTACTGGATTCATTTACACCACCGATTTCACCGCAAAATCAGGTACAGCCGAATGCGCCGCAGCCCCAGCCGCAAAACCAGTATAATCAGGATATGGCCGCCCGCATGGCCGAACAAATGCAGGTTATCATGGGCACAAAACAGCCCCAGGCTGCAAACCTGATTACAACCGGATACCCGTCAATGTACGAGAGTTTCCTTTCCGAGCAGGAAGAAGCCGATCAGCGCGCCGCGGAATATGCACAAAACGAATATGGCGATGCGTCAGGGTATGACCAAAATGATGCATTTAACGAAGATAGTGATGACGTTGAACGCGATGTTATTCTGAACGCCGGAACCGTTTCATATGCGCAGATCATCAACGCCGTTAACTCTGACATTCGCGGGCCCGTTCTGGCCCATATCCTGTCCGGCCCCATGTCAGGTGGACGGGCGATTGGTGAATTCCAGCTTGAAGACGAATATCTGGTATTGACCTTTAACCGCATCGTTAAAGATGACAAGGTTTACGGTTCCGAGGCCTATGCGCTGGATGCCGATACAACCCTGACCGGCGTTCGTACAGATGTTAACCGTCACTGGATACGCCGTGTGATTTTACCCGCAGCTGCAGAATTTATTGCAGGTGTGGGCGAGGCCATTGCCGACACGAATACAACAACAGTTGTGGTTGACGGCGGCGCGGCTGTCAGTTCGGAAGATGAGCTAGATACCGGCGAAGAACTGGCCAAAGGTGTCGAACGCGGCGCCGAGCGCATATCAGACATTATTGATGAAGAATCCGATCGTGAAGTGACCGTTACAATCGCCAAAGGCACACCCATCGGTCTGTTGTTTACCGAGTCTATATATGAAGGGGACGCTCAATAATGGTCGATTCCTCCGATGACGATTTTGAAGAATGGTCAGATGATGAAGATGGCTTTGATGACTTTGACGACGAAGTCTACGAAGGCGATCAGTCTCCCTCGACGCAAAGCAACAAGAAACCAATGCTTGTCATGGGTGGTGCCATCGTTCTTCTATCGGTAATTGGCGGATATCTGGCAAAGGATATCCTGCTTCAGCCCCAAGATACGCCATTAACGCCAAACACGGTTAATATTTCAGCCAGTGACCCGCTGTCACAGCAGGCCACAGCGCCATCTGCCATTCCGCCAGATAATGGGCAAGCACCGGCTGATCTTTCTGTTTACAATACAGACAATGCTGCAAACCTTGTCGAGGACAGTGATTTTGGCGTCGATATGTCGGGCGGAATGGATGCCAATGAAAACCCGTTTGATGATCTTTCGGATATGGGCGGAGCCCCGGTTGAAAACAATGATACCCCAGTGGCCATACCTTTTGATAATCCCAATACCGGAAACCCTGATGATGACACCATCATCAGTATCGAAACATTGAACATTGACGATTTATCGGCTCCTCAGGCCCCCGTCATGGAAATCCCGTCACAGGAAATGGTACAGAATCAGAATGAGATCGAAAACCAACCCGAGTCTACAGCGCCGCAGGACCAAAATATAATCTCGCAATTGACCGATATCGTAGATACCCAGTTGTCGGAAACCACTATTTCGAATGGTGGTAATGACGATGTTTCTGCTGCTCAAATGCAAAGCCAGATGGACGGATTAAAAAGGGAAAACGATCAGCTGACCAAAGAAATCTCAAGCCTTAATCAAAAAATAGATTTTTTGGAAGGGGCACTTAAGAGTAAGGACACAGCCGCCAAAGAGGTCACGACCCCGCCAGCGCAGCAAGATTCCAGTGCGGATGCGCCGCAGGTACGTACCAGAACAATTACAACACCACCAAAGCCTACACTCCCCCCAATACAGGCGAAACAATGGGTTCTACGGGCCGCGACATCCAATCAAGCCGTTATTTCAGAACCCGGCAGCCAGAACCTTATATCGGTCAGCGTTGGGGAAAACGTTCCCGGATACGGGCGCGTACAATCAATATTCTGGAGCCCGGATTCGGGTTGGCAAATCTTAACAGCGGGTGGAGCCATCCGCCAATGAGCAAAGAATCATGTAACTTTTCATACAAAGGGTTATTTTTACGAGACAGGGCCTAAAATTAAAACAGACAATAATACCAATAGCTTACGCGTTAAAAAAGGTTAATTTTCTGCCGGAAAATTTGCAAAATCTTAAGAATTATGGTTTAATCTAAGAATAGACAAAAGTTTATTGCGGAAGGTACAGAGAGGGGCACTTTTGAATCATCTCGCAAAAATTCTGATAATTGCGTCTGTGTTTTTAATACAGACTTCTTCAGCTTTTGCCGGCAGTGTCGGGGGAAGCATGGGCAATGTCGTATCTTCTTTTACAAATTTTCCTACACTTTTAAGTACATTTGCTTATCTGGCAGGTATTTTCAGTATCGCATGGGCCATTTTCACATTCCGCGATCACGTGGATGGCGGCGGTGGCGCACCACCTTTGTCAACAGCAGTCAAACGTATGCTGATGGGCGGGATGTTCTTGGCTACTCCAGCCATTATGGATGCAACCGTTGAAACCCTGATTGGTAACGGTATGGTTGGATCAACAGCCAATGTCATGAATAATACGTCATGCAATGCAACAGGACCATCAACATTGGATACAATGGCCGTTTGCTTTATTAGCGATATTTCCGGTCCAATATCATTACTATTGTCCGCTTTTTGCTATATCGGCGGCGCTATGTTGATACTCTTTGGTATTTCGCGCGTCACCCGCAGTTATCAGGAAGGCGCACGCGGACCGACGGGAATCGGCACAATTATGACCTTTTTATCAGGCGGTGCATTATTATCTCTCAGCGAGATGATGGGTGCCTTTTCAACAAGTCTATTCGGCGGCGCCACGGCATCAATTACACCTCAGTTAACAGGTGATGTTGCACAGGCTGTTGGCCAGAATGCACAAATTATAACAACAACGATTTCCGCAGTGGTTGCGTTTATCGGAATTGTAGGGTGGATTGCCTTCATACGCGGGTGGTTCGTTCTAAAAGCTGTTGCCGATGGAAGTCAGCAAGCCTCAATTACGCAGGCCCTGACATTTCTATTCGGTGGCGCCCTTGCGGTCAATATCGGTGATGTGGTTAATGCTATTTCCGCATCTGTCGGTGGCCAATTGGGTATTGCATTTACCTAAGGTTAATAATCTTATGGTAAATTAGTAAAATCATTGCAAAATAAGGAGGACACAATGATCAAACAAATTAAAAAAGCATATTACAGAACAGCTGCAATTGCGACTGTGGGCTACATGGCAACTATGTCAGACGCTCTGGCCGGTAATGCAGGCTTTACTGACATTACAGGTAACATCAAAGGGTCAGTTTCTGAATTTCCAAGCCTTGTAACAACAGCAGCCTACATCGGTGGCGCCGGTCTGGCGATGGCTGGTGTATTGAAGCTGAAAGCACACGTTGACAACCCACAAACACCATTGAAAGATGGTCTGGTTCGTCTGGGTGCCGGTGGTGGTCTGTTGGCCTTGCCATTCGTACTGGAAGCGATGGAAACATCTATCGATACAGGTGGCGCAACATACACCTACAACGGCAGCTCGATTGGTGCAATTACACCATAAGGCTTAGAACAACAAAGAAGCCCGGCACGCAATGTGCCGGGTTTTTTTTATCTGCAACCCTGCTATAATAAATTTATGAAGACTTACCCGATCACATATGGTGTCAGCTCCATCTCGAATAAAGGGCGGATTTTTGTCAAAAATCCGGAGGACGTCACAGAAGAATTCGAAAAAGAGATTTTCGAACGCGATGAATATACGTGCCAATTCTGCCGCTTTAAATCGGAAAAATATCAAAAGGTGCAATTTATCGGCGAAAATTCAGAAAAACCCGGGAAAGAAAATTTCCTGACCGCCTGCACATATTGTTATCAGTGTTTTCACATTGATCAAATTCCGCGCATGCAATCCGGCAGCATCATCTGGCTGCCCGAACTGGAACAATCCGAACTAAACAATCTGGCGCGCGCCATCTATATCGCCCGCATTACACAGGGCCCGATGGCCGACGCGGCGCGAGACGCATTGGAAATTCTGATGCGTCGCAAGGAAGAGGCGAAAAACAAGCTGGGCACCGATGACCCGCGCATTCTGGCAACGATATTTCAGGATTTTATGGAGGGTAAAGAATACGCCCGCCGCTCCAGCCGTATAAAAGGCTTTCGTATAATGCCGCTTGATCGCCGCCTTGTGCGCGAAGGCGATCTGGAATTCAACCAATTTCCACAGATGCTGGCCTATTGGCGCTCTGCCAATGGCCCTTATGGACCCACCCCACCACGCAGCTGGCCCGAGCTTTTTTACAATATAAAAGACCGGCTTGCCGCCTGACAATTCACTTGTTATTAGGCCGAAAGCCTTTTATCCTGTAATAGAAACCAAGGAACACGTTCGAGACAATGGGCATTCTAGAATCACTTTTTAAACCAATGGTCATGGCGATGCGCCAACCCGTTGAATCGTTTATTCGCCTTGAAACGGCTGATAGCGATACGACGATCGTTGCAGAAGACGGATCGCTGATCACCTATATCAAGGTTGAAGGTGCACGCCAGATTATCGGTCAGGAAGAATATAAACATATAATCGAACAGGCTGTTGTTAAAATCGGCGCCCGTTTTGACCGTCCGGGTCATGCTTTACAGGTCTATTTCACCCGCAACCCCGAACGCATCCACGAGGAGCTCCGCGCCCTGCTGCGCCCGAACCAGCTTTCGGCCAAGAATACAGGCCTTGAAATTGACGATATTTTTGATGAACGTGCGCGCCATTTGGCGAATTACCTGTCATGGGAAGAAATTTATCTGGTTGCCTGGACACGTCCGTCGGTCCTCAGCAAAACGGAAATGAAACGCGAGGCAGAACTGAGCCGCAAAAAGAAGTGGGTTAAGGCCAGTGATGCGCAAAATCCGATGATTGTCTTTGACGGGCTGCGTAACCGACATGACAGTTTTGTGAATGGTTTGTCCTCTGCCTTCAAGGAACTTGGCATCCAGAACAAAATCATGGAAGTCCATGACGCCCTGTTCGCTGTCCGTACAAATCTGTTACAGACCGGTGTTAACAGCCGCTGGCGCGCTTGCCTTCCCGGGGATCCGTTGCCGCCGCGCGCACCTGAAAGCATGACAGACATGTCAGATATTTTATGGCCGCCGCTGCGCCGCCAGATATCAACAACATCTGCACGCGTGATTAATGATCGCGTCGTTGAATTTGGCCAATATATTTGGGCCGGTATTGATATGACTTTGGCCCCGATGGAGCCGATGCCCTTCCCGAAATTATTAAGCCGTCTTTTGGAAACCAAAATCCCCTTCCGTATTTCATATCTGATCGAGGGCGGCGGTGTACAAGGTGCCAGTATGCGCAGTTTTATCGCATCGCTGATGGCTGTAACCAACGCGGAAAACCGCCAGATTAAAGATGCCCTTGATGCGCTTGCTGAAATTTCACGCAGCGAGCCTGTTGTTAAACTGCGTATTTCATTTGCGACCTGGGCCCCGAAAGGAAACATGAACCTTTTGGAAGAACGGATTTCAACACTGATTCAGGCCGCAGAAAGCTGGGGCTATTGTCAGGTTTCCCAATTATCCGGCGATCCGCTGGATTGTGTGATGTCTTCTGCGATGGGAATTGCCTGTGCATCAACCGCACCGTCTGCCATTGCACCACTGGCCGAGGTCATGAAACTGCTGCCGTGGCAGCGCGCATCAAGTCCCTTTGAAAAAGGCTCGATTATCTTTCGCACACCTGATGGGCGCGTTTGGCCATACCAGACAGGAACAAACCTGACGACAACATGGTTTGATCTGGTTTTTGCCCAGCCGGGTGGTGGTAAATCGGTTTTGATGAATACCTTGAACCTCGGAACGATTTTAACCGCAGGTGTGTCGCGCCTGCCTTACATCGCCGTTATTGATATCGGTCCGTCATCTGCCGGTCTGATATCTTTGATTAAAGATGCATTACCGCCATCGCGCCGTCACGAGGCCGTATCATACCGCCTGCAAATGACGCAGCAGTTCGCGATCAACCCGTTCGACACCAAACTGGGCCTGCGCCGCCCCTTGGCAGACGAGCGCAGTTATCTGATCGAACTTTTAACACTTCTATGTACTCCAGCCGGTAAAAGCGAACCGTATGACGGTATTTCGCAGCTGGCCGGTATGGTGATTGACGAGATTTATCGCTGGCGTGATGATAAAACATCAAATGCCGAACCGCGTCCTTATTTGAAACGCATTGACCCCGAAGTTGATGCCGCGATGGCCGATGAAAATATCACCCTGCCGGAGGAGCCCTATTGGTGGGATGTTGTTGATGCGCTTTATGATGCAGGACGCACTTACGAGGCATCTTTGGCACAGCGCCACGCCGTTCCAACATTGGGCGATACTGTTGCGGCGGCCCGTCGCCCACAAATTCGCAACCTTTTAGAAGAAACACAGGTCGCCGGATCATCCGAAAGCGTCATTCACGCCTTTGAACGCATGATTACATCCGCCGTCCGCGAATTCCCGATCCTGTCATCTGTGACAAAATTCTCGCTGGCCGGTAACCGCGTATCATCTTTGGATCTGGCCGATGTCTGCCCACAGGGCGACGAGACGGCTGATCGTCAAACATCCATCATGTATATGTTGGCGCGCCACGCGCTGATCACCGACTGGTGGCTTAATCAGGAGGCGCTGGCCGCCATGCCTGAAAAATACCGCCCGTTCCATCAGGAAAAACTGCGTGATTTGGCCGAAACACCCAAGCGTCTGTGCTTTGACGAATTCCACAGAACATCAGGGTCAAAAGCGGTACGGTCCCAGTTGATCCGCGATGTCCGCGAGGGACGTAAACGCGGCATTCAGATCGTTCTGGCATCGCAACTGCTGGACGATTTTGATGATGATATGGTTGATCTGGCCACAGGGGTCTGGGTCATGGGTGCGGCCGTGTCCGACCGTTCGGTTGACAATGCGCGCGAACGTTTCGGCCTGTCTGACACGGCGCGTTGGATTATGCGTAACCGTTTGACAGGTCCGCGTTCCAGCGGGGGTCCGTGTCTGCTGGTTTTGGGTACGACCGAGGGTAAATACGAACAGCATCTGATCAATACGCTTGGCCCGATCGAGCTGTGGGCTTTCTCGACATCATCCGAAGATGTTGCCATCAGAAACCGTTTATATGCCCGCATCGGCGCGCAACAAGCCCGCCGTCTTTTGGCTGCGAACTTCCCCGGGGGTTCGGCACGAACCGAAATTCGCCGCCGTGTCAACGAATTGGCCGATGCCGGCAAAACCGAAGAAGCCGGCGTGGGTAACGTTATTGATAAGATCGTCAGTGAAATGGTCGCATCGACCAAGGTCCGCCTGGAAGATCTGGACGGCGAATAAACGGAACCTCTTTATCGATATAAATGTTTACTATTTATTCAGAATTATTTCATATTCTGAGAATAGAGGAATGTGTCAGGAGCCATCAAAATGCCATATGCATATAAAAATCTAACATCACAGTTTCAATCTGTCGTTATCAACGAAAAAGGCTATAAGGTAGTCATGCCTTTGTTCATGCCCACGATGCGCAGCTGATTTGCGGGCTGTTGATAAAGGAATTTTTTCCCGAAAAACCTTGATTTTTCGACCATAACACGACATATCTTGTGTATATTTATTTAAAAGATAGGCACAGATATGCAGCATAACAATCCATATGATATGAAACCGGGGCAAAGCCCCTATGGCAACTGGTGCGGAACCACGATTATTTCGGTCCGCAAAGGTGACGAAGTGATCATCGCCGGCGACGGGCAGGTCTCATTCGGTAACACTGTCATGAAATCAAATGCGCGCAAAGTGCGCCGCCTGGGTGATGGTAGCGTCATTGCAGGTTTTGCGGGCGCGACAGCTGATGCCTTTACCCTTTTGGAACGCCTGGAGGCGAAACTGGAAGCCCATCCAAAACAACTGGTGCGCGCCTGTGTCGAACTGGCGAAAGACTGGCGCACTGATAAATATTTGCGCCGTTTGGAGGCCATGATGGCGGTCTGTGACAAAGATACATCTTTGATCTTATCTGGAACAGGCGACGTCGTTGAACCCGAAAAGGGCTTGATCGCGATTGGTTCAGGCGGGCTTTATGCCTTGTCAGCCGCCCGCGCGCTGATTGATAACGATGACATGTCGGCCGAAGACATCGCCCGTAAAGCGATGAAGATTGCCGCGGACATCTGTGTATTTACAAATGATAATCTGATAGTGGAAAAAATTAATGTCAAAAGTGAGTAAACTGGAAGCGGCTGAAACCTGCCGCAACGATAAATCATCTTTCACCCCGCGCGAGATCGTGTCCGAACTGGACCGTTTTATCATAGGTCAGAAAGATGCGAAACGCGCGGTCGCCATTGCCCTTCGCAACCGCTGGCGCCGCCAGCAGCTGGAAGACCAGATGCGCGAAGAAGTCTTGCCGAAAAACATTTTAATGATCGGCCCGACAGGTGTTGGTAAAACCGAAATTTCACGCCGTCTGGCCAAATTGGCCGAGGCGCCATTCATCAAGGTCGAAGCCACAAAATTCACCGAAATCGGTTATGTGGGACGCGATGTGGAATCGATCATCCGCGATCTGATGGATGTTGCGATCAATATGACCCGCGAACAAATGCGTAAATCTGTCGAGGCCCAGGCCGAATTGAACGCCGAAAACCGCGTTCTGGATGCCTTGGTCGGCCCTGCTGCCAGCGAGACCACACGCGAATCTTTTCGCAAAAAATTACGTGCTGGCGAACTGGATGACAAAGATATTGAAATTGCCGTCGCCGAAAAAGGAAACAGCGGCATGCCGACATTCGACATCCCGGGCATGCCGGGCGCGCAGATGGGCATGATTAATATTGGCGACATGCTTGGCGATGCCCTTGGCGGTAAAAAGAAAACCAAAAAAATGAAAGTTTCGGATTCATACGAAATCCTGCTCGAGGAAGAAGCCGACAAACTGCTGGATCAGGATAAAATCATATCCTGCGCCAAAGATTCCGTTGAAAATAACGGCATCGTCTTTCTGGATGAAATTGACAAGATTGCGAAAAACAACAGCCAGCGCGGCGGCGATGTCAGCCGTGAAGGTGTGCAGCGCGACTTGCTGCCTTTGATCGAAGGATCAAACGTGCCGACCAAACACGGCATGATTAAAACCGATCATATTCTGTTTATTGCATCTGGGGCATTTCACTATGCGAAGCCATCAGACCTGTTGCCTGAATTGCAGGGCCGTCTGCCAATCCGCGTTGAACTCAGCGCCCTGACCGAGGATGATTTCCGCCGCATCTTAACCGAGCCTGAATTCAGTCTGATTAAACAGTACAAGGCCCTGCTGGATACCGAGGGCGTGACCCTTGATTTCACCGATGATGCGATTGATGAACTTGCGAAACTGACCGTTGAAATCAACACAAACGTTGAAAATATCGGTGCCCGCCGTTTGCATACGGTGCTGGAGAGATTGCTGGATGATATCAGCTTTACCGCAACGGACCGCAGCGGCGAGACGATTAAAATCGATGCCAAAATGGTGCGCGAGACAATCGATTCCGCCATTGCCGGCGATCAGGATCTGTCGAAGTTTATCTTGTAATGAAAATTGAATTTCTTGCCGACCACCCCCAATTTATACCGGTTCTGGCGAAATGGTATTTTGATGAATGGGGCCATGCGTTTGCCCATAATTCAGTTCAGAAAACCATCGACAGCATTTCTGGAAAACTCAATAAGAACAAAGCCCCACTATATTTAATCGCGACAGATGAAAATCAGGTGGTCGGGGCCATTCAGATTAAAACCAAAGCGCCTGATGATTACTGGCTGGAAGCTGTATATGTTCCTATAGGCAATCGTCATAAAGGTATTGCCAAAAACCTATGCCTTCAAGCCCTGGAAGTTGCTAGGTCTTTTAACGCAAAAGAATTGAAACTGGAAACAGCGGCCATCGAAACAGGCGGGCTGTATCAACAGATCGGCTGGAAGCCGATAAAGAAATATCAAAAAGACGGGCGTGATTTGCTTTTAATGACCTATCCTTTAAAAGCCTGATTAAAACCGCCTGAGAGGTTTCTTATTATTCACAGGACGGCTGAGCCTATCGACCAATGACGCATGGGACTTTTTGTTTCATGCTGTTTAAGGAATTCAAAATCATCCTTTCTTAAAACCGTTTTAGGGGCTTTTTTGTGCGTTCGAAGCCATTCAGAGCCTGAAGCGTTTTTTGATAAGACTGTTTGTCTTCAAGCGACGTGTCTTTTTCCGGCTGTGGCGCATTTTTATTTTCTCTGTAATCTAAAATCATGCCGTATGTAATTTCCGGCAAGATAAAGTCGTCACGACGACGGTCGGCTATTTCCTCAGATTGGGGCACGCTTTCATCCAGACACAACACACAGACGATATTTTTAACCCAATAGTTACTGGGCAACCATGGTGTTTCGATAACTTCCTTATGTTCGATCAGATCTTCTTCGTCAAAGATACTGTCCATTTCCCTGAACTTTTCAGGTTCAAGTGCAACCTCTTTCTCCGCGCCTGCCAGCAACGCCACGCTAAGCAGATAGTCTTCACAACGTTTTATCGCACCGGCACGCCCTTTGTTGAAATCGGTTATATCCAAATGCACCCTTGTTAAATTTGAAGATATTTCAGAGCCAAGCGGAAATACTTTTTTCAACTCGGTAAGGCAGCTCTTATCATTCACACCATATTTATCAAAGAATTTATAAAGGTCAAAATTCCCGGCGTTGAAAATCTGTTTCAAATCATCTGACATCGCGCACCTTAATTCCGCCGCAGGGGCTTTTTGTTTCCGGCGATTTGTTTCAACGCATCCGTCGTCCTGCGATAGGCGTTCTTGTGATCTATCTGCCAAGATATATTCCGGCTGCAATAATCCAGAACCTCACCATAGGATATACAGGGCATAAATGTTTCCTGCCTGTTATCCGCAGCGAATTCCAGCATCTTGGCCGCTGCCTTGCCTTGCGAAAATATGGCTATTTTTGCATAGGAAACCAGGGTATCCGTAGGATGCAAATTCGTTGTCTTGATAGTCCAGGCCATTTGCTTTAAACCCGTGACCGTATATTTCCCAAAGTAATCCGACCAATATTCCGGATCGCGCGTTGCCAGCTCTTTTTTTATACTGTCTATTATGATCAGGCTTTCAATATAGGTTTCATATCTTTTTTCCTTCAGGGCTTTAAAGGCCTCGTAAACTTTGATAACACCTGATTTAATTTCCGTTTCCAGCGGAAAAATGCGTTTCAATTCCACAAGACCGTCGCGTGGCTCAGCCTTGTAACGATTGACAAAGCCTGCCGCATCAAAAGCTATCTGATTGAAATTATCGGGCATTGTTTTTCCTATTTCCGCTTCAGGGGTTTGTGTTTCTTTGTACTATCTTTCAAGGCTTTTGATGTTCTTTTATATGCCTCGGCATTCACTGCAAAATCACGTTCGGGGGAATACTTGCGCCGGCGGTAATCGGTTATCATACCGAATGTGATGCCGCGCAAAACTTCACGGTCGCTGTTTTGAAATGCATATTTCTCGGCCGCGGGGGCATGCTTCATGCCCAAGGCCCAGACAATATTGCGGATCGGCCAGACTTCCGGGCCAGTCATGGGCGTTTCGACGTGAATGAACCTTTCCAGCATATCCTCGATCGACATTTCACCGATATTTTTATACCAATTGGGTCTTTCGGCAATTCGTTTTTCTATGGCTTTAAAAATGGCTAGGCTGCCCATATAGCCCGCACACAAATCAAGGTCCGACTTCATGATGGTTTTAACCGCATCGGCAAAGGATGGGGTTGCATCAATGTCCAACGGAAAAATTTTCTGAAGCGCTTTTAAAGCGGCCGGATCATTACCGCGATATTTGTCTTCGAATTTTTTAAAATCAAAATTCTGTGCATTGAACTGTTTGGTGATCGGTTTTGTCATGTTTCTGTCACACCCGCCTTAACGGTTTTTTCTTTGACACAAAACTGGTCAATGCCCGCACAACCAATTCATGCGCTTCTGTCTCACGCGTCTTCATCGCCGTTGCTTCAAGATTGTTTTTGATCTTTGCACGTCTATATTCCAGCACATCGCGAAAGGGAATGTTATGTGTTGCTCTCGTATTATCACTCTCAACCAAATTCGGGTGGTTTATAATATATCTCTCGACCACATCCAGATTATCCTGATATAGAGTAGTTGTCAGGCTGGGCACCAATGCATTCGGTGTATCAAAATTCTTCATTTTGATCGTTACTTTGGTGACGGCATGAAAATTCATCTTATCCAAAGTTAAATCGTCAAATTTTGATTTCCATTCATCATCCTCGGCCAGTTTTTCCAAAGCATCTAAAACCTTTAGCCCGTTAAGGTAGCTGCAATAGACATCATTACCCATCATTTTAAAAGTGCCATACGCTTTGTGAAGGGCCATGTTGATTTCGGATCCAATTGGGAAGATTCGTTTCAGATCTGAAAGACCGCTTTCGACATCGTGGTTCCAATCATTGCAAAACTGCGATGCATCAAAAGTGGCACGTTCAAAATTCTGCGTTAATGATGACATATCTTACATCCCCCCGCGCTTTAAAGGGCGTTTTCTGGTATTGCTTTTCAGGGCTTGGGTAACAAAATGCAGTGCTTCGTTCTCCGCCGACAGGTCGACAGGTTCGGTAAATCTTTGGCGGCGATAATCCAGCATCATGCCATATGTCACGCCGGGCAATAAATTTTCTTTAAGTCTTGCCTTCGCAAATTCCTCGGCGTTTGGCGCGATATCAAGGCACAAGGCCCAAACAGCGATTTTCGCATATTCAAGATCCAAACTCAGCGGTGTTTTGACCGGCAACTCGTCCCGCAGCAGGTCTCTTTCATTATCAAAGTGGCGAAAGCCACTGAGGAAAGTCCCCATATGCTTTTCTACAGAATCAATCAGAATGATGCTTTTCATGTAATTCGCACAATCTGTGAAACGGGCTTCATCCAAAGATTTCATGATATATATAAATTCATCCGTTACCGCGCTGTTCAAGGGAAAAAGATTTTGCACATGTTTTAGCGCAGCATATTGTGCCAAGCCCCCGCCGCTTTTTCTGTAACGGTCAAAGAAACGGTCCAGCGCCATCGGGCCAATATCTTTTCTATGATCGGGATAAGACATATTTTTTCCATTGTGATTTAATATAATGGATTAGCATAAGAGCTTGTATATGTCAATTATTTATGGTGATCTTTTGAGCGGGACGCGTCTTTTTACTGGATGGTTTTCTATCGATTTCATCATGACGAAATGATTATATTCCCCCATCAGGTTCAGCTGCGTCAAAGCCGCACGATACGTCATGTTATATTTCAAAAGATCATCAGGTTTCAATGTGTCATCCAACTTGTCAAAAACCTCATAAACAGGTCCCAGACACAGTGCCCAAACCACCATGGGAACTTTTATATCGGAATAGGCTGGTGACATCACACCGCTCAGCAATATTCCGGCGCTATAGCCCTTTAGGAATGCAAATTTCCCGGGATCGTCCAAGGTCTCGTCTTTTACCTGCTGAAAAGCCATCATCAAGCGTGCAAACCTTCGGGCACCTTTCGCGGAGTAATAAATATTATCACGCTTTTCATGGCGAACACCATATTCCGCCAGAAAAACATAGACTTTGGGAATATCGGCGCTCAAGGCTGTTTGCAACGCGCGAAAAGGACCGTCATCCAGGTCAAGCCCACTATCCAGCAGCATTTTCAGACGGCGCGTATCCCCACTTCGCGCCAATTCGATCATTTGGTCAGCACGCTGATAGGGCAGAAAATCCTCTATTTTCTTGAAAAATATGTGATCCTGTTCGGAAAGGCTCACGCCGCGCCTTCTTTCCAGATGGCATCGGTAAGATCATTTTCGATCATATCTTTATGCGCTTTCAATTCGTCCGGCGTGACATCAAAATTGCGTTTCGGGCGGGACTGGCGTTTAATGTCTGCCAGAACGGCGCTGGCACGTGCGCCGCCGGCATTATCACCCGCAAGGCCCAATCCATGCTGACGCCCACCCAAAAGATGCAGGTAAACTTCGGCCAATAATTCGGAATCGAGCAGCGCGCCGTGAAAGGTACGGCTGGAATTATCAATTTCATAGCGACGGCACAGGGCATCCAATGACGCGGGCGAGCCCGGGAATTTCTTGCGTGCAATCGCAAGGGTATCAACAGCGCGGCTCATTGGCAGGGCGGGAAAACCCGCCATTTTGAATTCATGGTTGATAAAGCGCATATCAAATTCGGCGTTATGAATGACCAGTTTAGCATCCCCGATAAAATCGATGAAGCCTTGTACGACTTCGGTAAAGCGGGGTTTGTCGGCCAGAAACTCTTCGGAAATGCCGTGCACGTCATAGGCCTCGGTCGGCATATCCCGATCAGGGTTAATATAAACATGATAAGTTTCACCCGTCGGAATCTGGTTAACCAGTTCAACACAGCCGATTTCAACAATCCGGTGGCCGTCTTCGGGTTCGAAACCTGTGGTCTCGGTATCCAGTACAATTTCGCGCATAAATCGTTTTTAGCCGAAAATGTCAAAAAAATCAACTTTTTGTAGTGTAAAACGCTTGCACAAAGCTGTCTGATTTGGCAGGGTAGGGATATCTAAAAAAAAACAACTGCGTAGAAGGATTCGAATAAGGATCATGACAAAGTCTGAACTGATTTTAAAAATTGCAGAAATGAACCCTCACCTATATCAACGCGATGCAGAACTGATCGTTAATGCCGTTTTCGACGCCATTACAGATGCACTTGCTGACGGTGACCGCGTTGAATTACGCGGGTTTGGCGCCTTTTCGGTTAAACACCGTGCCGCCCGTACCGGTCGCAACCCGCGCACAGGTGAATCTGTTGATGTAGAAGAAAAATTCGTTCCCTTCTTTAAAACGGGCAAAAAACTGCACGAACGCCTGAACGAGGATATGGGATAATTTCCATGATGCAGCGTATTCTGACTTTTTGCATCACCTTGCCGCTCAGCCTTTTTGTCCTTCTTTTCGCCATTGCAAATTCCGGTGATATCACTGTCAAGCTGGCCTTCTTTGATGTTTCATATGACATTCCACAATATGTGCTGGGCCTTGGCATGCTGGCCATAGGCTTTATCTGCGGCGGTTTAATGGTTTGGCTGAATCTTTACGGCTATCGCATCCGGTATTGGCAGGCCAACCGCAAAATCAAAAAATACGAAGATGAAATGACCCACCTGAAAGAAAAGCAGATGGAAAAATCGCGCGATCTTGTCGAAGAAACGCCTTCCCTACCCAGAAACTAGTCTTTTTTGCGGTCTGTTCGCGGCCACGGAATAAACGCCAATATCCATATGGCGACAATCTGAATCATCGGCAATAACAACAGCAACCCCCAAAACGGCGCACGCCCTGCCTTGCCCGCAATCATCCCGCCGGTTAAAACCAGATAGGCGCCCATCAGGGACATGATCAGCATTTCCTGCCAGCTTGTCGTCTGAATATTTGCAAGATCATCCATTCTTTTTTTTCCTTTTCTTCGGCGGCGGTTCAACCGGCCAGCGTTTGAATGCGAGTATCCCCATAACAATAAATAACCCGGTATAGGGCACAAATAAAACTGCGGCCCAGACGGGGTTCAGCCCGCTGCGGCGTAATATCACGAAAAACGGCAAAACCACGATTGCGGCGAAAACGATATACTGAAAAATCATATCTGTATTTAACAGGCCATCAAACATTTTTGGTTCCCTTCAATTCATATATCAGCCAGATCAATGCGCCGAAAACAATCAGCGCGCCGCCCTGATGCATCACAGCAACATGCATATGCACCTGCGTCAACAGGGTTGTAATACCAAGCGCCACCTGCCCCCAGCCGGCAATAAAAACCGAAAGCATGGCCGTTTTCGCGCGCGGCGGCAGATCTGATGCCCTCGCCCTCATCCATGTCCAGCATATCAGACCCAGCGTCAGAACGGCAAGACAGCGGTGGATAAATTGAACGGTTGCATGATTTTCAAACAGATTGATCCACCAGGGTGACATGTGCATCCCTTCGGTCGGCCACGGATATGCACCCATCATCGGAAATTCATTATAAACCAGGCCTGCATTTAACCCGGCAACAAAGGCGCCCCAGACCATCGTCAGAAACGCCGCCTTCAGCGAAAAAACCGCCATACGTTTTAACGGTTTCAAATCCTGTTTTGTCTTTTCAGGCGGCAGGGATATCGTCATCGCCAGCGCCAGAAGACATCCGAAGATAATAAAGGCGAGCCCCAAATGCATGGCCAGGCGATAATGGCTGACGTCTGTCAGGTCAGCAAAACCGCTTGATACCATATACCAGCCCATGAAACCTTGCAGACCGCCCAATGCCAATAATCCCCAAAAGCGTGGCTTTAGGTTTTGCGGGATTATCCCCTTAGCCAGAAAAACAAAAAACGGCACTGCATAAATAATACCGATCAATCGTCCCCAAAGACGATGAAACCATTCCCAGAAGAAAATGGTTTTAAAATCATCCAGATTCATCCAACTATGCTGTTGTTGAAATTCTGATGTTTCTTTATATAGATTAAAAACACGGTTCCATTCCTGATCACTCATCGGAGGCAAAGCGCCCGTAATCGGCTTCCATTCCATGATCGAAAGACCTGATTCCGTCAGGCGTGTGATCGCGCCGATGATCGCCATCGCAAAGACAGCGGCGGCACAGGTATATAACCAGATCGCAACGGGTTTCAGTTTTTTATAATCGAACTTTTGCATGCCTTCTTATACGCCCTTCCAGATTGTGGTGCAAATCAAAAGGGTAGGACATCCGAAATACAATATGCTGGTGAACTCAGCAACGCGATCGATTTTGACAGCAGCCCCAACAGAACATTTAATATTATGGCTGCCGCCCGAAACCTCAGCAAAGATGCAAAGACTATTTTTTGCGCCAATACTTGTATTGCAGAGGCCGAAGATGTCCGCGAAACAGTAGAATATATTGCAGATCAATTGGAAAATTACACATGTCCGGATGATATAGAAGATTACAAAGCCGAAAGCCTCCTTAAACTGCAGGCCATTTGCTGTTTCTATGCGATGAGTTCGGATGCTTTACATGGTTTCGCCCCGTTTGACGTGTTTCTTGTCAGCGATGCCCTTCGCAATCTTTCAGAAAAAGATTACAAAGATGTGGGCACATTGGCAAAGACCCTGAATAAAGCCTTTAAAACAAAAATAAAGCCGTTAAGTAAACCTAGCTTTCGCTAAGCTGACACAATATAAAAAGTCCCGCTATATGCGGGGCTTTTTTTGTTTATGGTATAAAATTTTTAAAGGATCGAAACATCCGACATCATCTTGAAAGCCACACAGGCAATCAAGACAGCAAAGACACGGCGCAGTTTTTGTTTTGGCAGTTTATGCGCCAGCTTGCAGCCTTGCGGGGCCATCAGTATTGAAATCGGAACAACCGTCAGCGCGGCGATAATATTCACATAGCCGATGGTCATCGGCAAGGCGCCTTCGTGGCTGGCACCAACCAGCATAAAACCGATTACACCTGTGCAGGCTGTTAAAACGGCCATGGCCGCAGCCGTGCCAATCGCCTTTTGCATCGGCACATTCAAAAATGTCATGGTAGGTACCGTAATGATCGATCCGCCAATGCCCATCATGGATGCAACAAATCCGATACCTGTTGCAATCGGGTAATGTCTTTTCTTGCCCTTGATCGGCTTGTCTTCCTGATAGGGGTCTTTCAAAAACCCCATGTATACCGCAACGGCCAGCGCGATAACTGTAAAAATCATGATCATATGCTGCGCGTTCAAGTATGCTGCCAGCAATACGCCGCAGCCAACGCCGCTCATTAGAAACAGGGCCCAGCGTTTAAAAATCGTTTTATCGACACCATCACGTTTATAATGGCACAGGGCTGACGACATAACCGTTGGCGCCACAATCGCAAGCGATGTTCCAACCGCAATATGCATCGCGTAATCAGCTTCGAAACCCAAGGATGTAAAAGCAAAGAACAATGCAGGGACATAGATAAAACCGCCACCAATACCCAAAAGGCCAGATAAAAAGCCGCCCATCGTTCCGATCGCGGCAGCCAGTCCTATAAACGGTAAAAATTGCGTGATATCCCCTGAGAATTCCATTGTGACCCTTCTTGTAAACTCTTTGAGTTTTATGTTTATTGTTTTTCATAATACAGAAAATTGATATATTAATTCTCTGTTGATTGCTTATAGGCTAGTATGACATATCTTAACAAAAAATTAAAGGTGACAAAATGGCGAAAAACGACCAAGTTACTGTTTTCATTGATGAAAAAAAATTATCTGAGGCGACCATGCGATTCGCGACTCATGAAATTGAATTGCGGTGTGGCAAGACTGGCGGCATAGCCGAAGCCGAAAAGCGTGAAGGCGACATGAAAACTCCATTCGGCAAGTATAAATTAAAACAGGTTTTTTATCGCGCTGATAAAGTTGAAAAACCAAAAACGATTTTGCCCGTCTCCGAAATTACGCCTGATATGGGCTGGTGTGATGATCCGGCCGATCCAGCTTATAACACCCTGATTAAAAAACCATATGCCGCATCGCATGAAGATATGTATCGTGAAGACGACGTTTATGACATTGTTGTCGAAATCAGCCACAACGATAATCCGCCTGTGCCGGGCCTTGGCAGTGCGGTGTTTTTGCATCTGATGCGACCTGAAAAAACCGGCACAGCCGGATGCCTTGCATTTACTCACGAAAATTTAAGATTTTTATTGGATAATGTTACAAAGGACACAGTGATCGAAATCCGTCCAAAACCAGCGCCGTCAGCAGGTATCGCTTGATTTAAGTGACAGAATCGATCATTGTACAAGGCACAGTAAAACAGAGCGAATAAAAGGACATCCCATGGACAATACAGCGATGGCTGTTGAAAACAGCGAAGACGTTCAGGTTGCTTCAAACCCAGGCGGCGTTGCCGGTGAGCGCCTGAAATCATTTATCGAGCGTATCGAACGTTTGGAGACAGAAAAAAAGGTAATCGCCGAAGATATCAAAGAAGTATACGGCGAGGCGAAAGCCACAGGTTTCGAGCCCAAAATCATGCGTAAAATTATATCTTTCCGCAAGATGGAGCTACAAAAACGACGTGAAGAAACTGAACTTCTCGAGCTTTACATGTCAGCGATCGGCATGGCAGAATAATAACAATAAAACAAAGCAAAGGGATTAGGGGGTCCATGCGTTTACTGGTTTTATTATTTCTATGTATTTTGGCAATCGGTTTTGACGCTGATATTGCGAATGCGCAAACGCGTTCTTCTATTCAGGCGCAAAATATCCGTAATCCCAGCATTCAGGAAGGCATGCGCGCTTATTATACAGGCGACCATGAAGAGGCCATGCGCCAGTTTTTAAAACTGGCCCACCGCGGCGATGCCGAAGCACAATATTTCCTAGGCTATATGTATGATACCGGACAGGGGATATCGGCTGACAAGGCCGAAGCCGCGCGCTGGTATGAACGCGCTGCGGTACAAGGCTACATGCCTGCCGAAGTTTACACCGGATATATCTATGCTGTCGGTAACGGCCGCCGCAAAGACCTCGACAAAGCCAAAGCCTGGTACAAAAAGGCGGCTGTCAAAGGCGATATGATTGCGCAAAACAATCTGGGATCATTGCTGCAACAGGAAGAAGGTAATAAACAAAGCCTGTATCAAGCCGCACAGTGGTTTTTAGCCTCGGCCATGCAGGGCAACCCCAGTGCACAGTTCAATCTTGCGAATATGTATCGCGAGGGCAAAGCGATCCGCCGCGATCTGGAGAAAGCCGTGAAATGGTATATGCTGGCCGCCCTGCAGGGGGATGAATACGCACAAAATGCTTTGGGCTATATGTATATGAACGGATATGGCGTAGATAAAAATGTCAAAAGCGCTGTTCAATGGTATAAACGCGCCGCAGAACAAAATCTGACAGCCGCACAATATCAATTGGCCAGCCTGTATCAGGAACAGGGTAAACTTCCCGGCCTTAAAGATAACATTCGACAATCCTATGAACACACAGCCGCTGTCTGGTATGCGCATGCGGCCAATAACGGACACAAAAAAGCGGCCTTTGAACTGGCGGACATGTACCGCACCGGTACAGGCGTTAAGCAAGATGTTAACAAGGCTGTTTCTTATTTGGAACAGCTGGTCGAGGGCGGATATGATCCTGCTAAATTAAAGCTGGCCAGCTATCTTGAAAATGGTGAGGGCGGCATCAAAGCCGATCCCGCAAAAGCACTTAATTGGTACGAAGAAGCCGCTTCGGAAGGTGACGGAAATGCCATGTTTGAAGCAGGTCGCATGAATTATGACGGATCCGGCACATCAAAAGATCTGGTCGAAGCCTATAAATGGTTTGCGTTGGCTGTTGAAAACCTGCCCGAAGGCGATCCGAAGCGCGAAGATGCGATTATTGCCCGCGTCGAAGTTTCAAACGCCATGAGCGCCACAGAACTTGACCGCGCCCGCAGTCAAATTGCGCAATGGCAGGCTAGACCGGCTCGCTAAATTTTACCGTTATTCGCGATTCACCAATTCTTAACCAGAATCATATTATACTAATTATAGGCTTATGAAAAGTTAGGGTTTTAGGTGAGCCGTGGACAGACCCGCGTAGGCGGGACCCTTTCGGGGGGAAATATATATCGGGGCAGAATCAGGGGTGTGGATGCCACGATAGTTTAGACGGCCGGTCGGTGCTGCTTTGATGGCGCGCCGGCCGTTTTTTTAATCTTTGAATATCTGCGGTTATTCTTTAAAATTAAAATCAGCCTATTCAATAAAGGGGGGAATATCATGGAATTAATCGTAATCTTGGGTCTTATTGTCGGCGTTGTACTGCTGTTCATCGTTTTATACAACCGTATCATTGCCTTGAAAGAAACGCGTAAAAATGCATTTTCAGATATTGATGTGCAATTGAAACAGCGTCACGACCTGATCCCGAATTTGGTCAATACGGTCAAAGGTTATGCCGCACACGAAAGCGACCTTTTGCAGCGCGTGACAGATGCCAGGGCCAACGCCATGCGTCAAAGTTCGATTGACGACAAGGTATCTGCCGAAGGCACATTGGGTGCTGCCATGATGCAATTGCTGGCTGTTGCCGAAAACTACCCTGACCTTAAGGCTGATCAGAACTTTCGCCAATTGCAGGATGAAATTTCAGACGTTGAAAACAAAATCGCCGCAGCACGCCGCTTTTTCAACAATGCGACAAACGAATACAATACCGCAATCCAGCAGTTTCCGGCTGTCTTGGTAGCACGTTCCTTTAATTTCAACGAAGAAAACTTCTTTGAAATGGCCCCGGCTGAAAAGGAAATTGCCGAACAGCCCCCTGCCGTCGAGTTCTAAAACATGGCGCTTGGCACCAGCGGGCTTTCAACGCATATCTATAACAATAACGTTAAATCGGTCTTATTGCTGATTTCGTTTCCGTTGCTGATATTTACAATGATTTACGCCTTTTATGTCGGGCTTTATTATTTCGGCTTTTTTTCACCGCAATTTATAATGCCCTTGGCAACGCCGGCGCAGGAACCCATTTTTGAAAGAGCATTTTTTCACCTGCTGGGTATCGTGCCGCACATTATAATCGGTGTTTTTATCTGGTTCACTATTGCGTGGTTTTTTCATACGCGGATGATACGGGCCGCAACAGGGGCAGTCCCCGTTACACGCGCCGAATATCCAAAGATTTACAATATGCTGGAAAATCTGTGTATTTCGCGCGGTGTGCCAATGCCGCAATTCCAGATTATCGATTCCCCCGCCCTGAACGCATTTGCCAGCGGCATTAATCAAAAGACCTTCAGCATTACGCTGACCCGCGGCATCATCGAGGCCTTGGAAGATGACGAACTGAAAGCCGTTATCGCGCATGAATTATCCCATATTTTAAACCGCGATGTCCGTTTGATGATTGTTGCCATTATCTTTGTCGGTATTATCAGTTTTGTGGCTGAACTTGCATTCAGATCGCTGCTATATGGGCGCTATACATCAGCTGCGCGTTATGGCAGTGGACGTGGCCGCAATAACGGCGGCCTTATTCTGGTTTTAATGGGATTTGCCATTCTGGCGATCGGCTATTTCTTTGCTATTCTGATCCGCTTTGCCATTTCACGCAAACGTGAATATCTGGCCGATGCCGGCGCGATTGAACTAACCAAAGACCCGTCTGCCATGATGCGCGCCTTAATGCGTATATCAAAAAATGCCGATATGCCGGGTATGCCGAAAAACGTCAAACAAATGTGTATCGAAAATCCATCCAACATCATGAGCCTTTTTGCGACACATCCCCCGATTGAACGCCGTATCCAGACCCTGTCCGACATGACCGGCACGCCCGTTCCAGAACTGACCGTCAGTTTAAAGCGCCCACCGAAACGCCCTTGGGGCTAAAAGGCCTGATAACAGAATCACCTATCAAAAATTTTTAGTGACAGAAATCGCGTAATCCCATAGATTCTATCGATTCTTTTTAAAACTATTGACAAAATGACTTTGTTTTCATAACATCAGTCAATTGCAAAATTTGGAAAAGGTATTACGATGGGTAAACGTAACGGTTTAAAAGCTCTACTAAAATTCGCAGATTCGCTGGTCAGTGGCGGCGAAAAATTATATGAACAATTTAACGGCAAATCACGCAGCGAAGCTCTGGAATTTTTGAAAGGTAACTTTCAAGCACTAAACTCCGAAGAAGCCCGTCGCAATCTTCAAAATATTCTAAAATCGGAAGATCCGCAAAAACTGCTTAAATTTGTTCGCGCCAGTGGCAAATTCAACAAAGAGGATGCGGTGAAACTTGTTGAAATTTTAACAACCGGCAATCCTGCAGAGGACCTACCCGAACATTTAAAAAAGAAAATCAACAGCGCACAGCCTATGCCCAAAGCAAAAGGCAAAAAAGGCCCCGGCAAAAATAAATGACCCCGCGCAGTTTTCTATATGTCAGACAAATGGTCTCGTTCTTGTGGCAGCATTTTCAAAGCCTTTTGACCTATGCACGCGGGCAATCAACACAGTCACGCCTTTCAAAGACTATGTATCTGGCGCTGCTTATCCTGCCCTTCGGCTTTTTGCTTTTGTTCGCCATCTTTTTACCCAAATATGCGCTGCATGTTTTAGCCGCCAAACAGGCTGGCGTCATTTCGTAATAGATATAAAAACGCCAAAAAAATTCCCCAAAAAGATTTAATATCTTTTCAGACTTTTAGGCTATAATTATATCATGAATATACGTCATGATATCCGCGGCAACGCTTTAGTCCTTATTATGGTTGCCATTTTTTTGATCGGGCTTTTGGCCAAAAACGTGATTGAAAAAGACCTTGATACAAACTATATCGCAGATCAGGCCGAACTGAAGGCCCAGCTTGCCAAGATACGTAATCATGAAACAAATCTGAACATGGCAACCCAAACTGTTCTTAACAACGGCACGGACCCTGCGAATATTGACGATATTATTCCTTCAGAAGCTGGCTTTGATACCTCGCCGCATGCCGCAAAAATCTATCACCCCTATGGCGGTGGTGTCCAATATATCGAAGATTATCAAGGCTGGAACGATATTCAGATCAATTATAATACGACCATCACAAATCTTGGGCCGACAGCAGGCGTTGATATTATTGCCGTTGGCGATGTATCCGAAGAACTTTGCGATGCGCTTTCACTCAGCCCTGCAACAGTTGTGACACAGGTCGCCATAGATGCCTTGCAGGCCGATACCTCCATCACTTTGGACGACTCCACAACCTGCACCGCCGGCATATGCGATTCAATAGACCGCCAGTGCGTCCGGAATGCGGGTGGCACCGAATTTGTCTTTTATACCCTGCTGCACGCGCAATAACTTTAACCGAATATCCGGCAACTGACTCATTGATATCATTTTCCACCCATGCTATAGTTCAATGTTATAAAAACATTACGGATTGGGGAATTTAATTACAAATGGCGAAAAAGCCTGAAAATAACGAACCTAAAAAGACAAAAGGGTTTCTCGGTATGTTCAAAAAGGACGTCGACGGAATCCATAAGAATGGCTATACGCGCCTGCAGATTGCCATAAAAAAGGGAAACCGTAAAAAAGTACGGGAACTATTAAAGCTTGGCGCCGCACCTGATTTTTCCGGCACCCGCGGCCCTGAAAACCGCCCCCTGGCAATCGCCATTCAAAGCTGCCACATTAAAATCGCAGGCGACCTTCTAAAGGCAGGCGCCAGTCCGGATCATCATTTTCTGGGTTGCAGCTATGTCAGTCAGGCCGTCAGCATGCGCTATCCGACATTGGTTGATATGTTGCTTAAACACGGCACCGACAAAAATCTAACAGATCTGTGGACAGGTGAAACCCCGTTGTTCCACGTAAGTGATCACAGTGCATTCATGGTGTCGACTTTGGTAGATTACGGATATGACATTAATGCTGTTAACCATGAAGGCCGCAGCGCCCTTTATCAGGCTGTTGCCAATCGCCGTTTTGAAACCGCTAAAAAGCTTTTACAGCATGGCGCAGATCCTAATGTCAAACCTGCAGATTCACCGTCGTTGATTGCATTGGTGATGGAAAACGCCAATGGTCGTTATGACGCCCTGTGGTATATGGTTAAACCGTTGGTTGAAAAAGGGGCGGACATAAATGCCGTTACACCGAATAACCAAAGTCTGTTTATGCTGGCAACGGCCTTTGATGATCTGGAAATGGCAATCTGGGCCGGCCGCAAATGTGACAATATAAAATTGAAAGATACAGACGGTAACACCCCGTTGCATATCGCCCTTAAAGGCAAAAAGCCTAAAGTTATAAGATATGTGCTATCGGTTTATGACCGTATTCCGGCGGATAAAAACGCAGCTGATACATGCGTTGTCGGACAAATTATGGACGATGCCGACTTTTATTTAAAAAATCCGAAACCAGAGGCTTTGGATATTGTTAAAACCATGCTGGACAAAGGCGCAAATATTGATGTGCAGGGCCAAACGGGACGTACTATGACGCATCTGGCCGTCGAATATAAAGATGACAAGCTGCTGGAATTGATACTGAAATATAAACCGGATATGGAAGTGCGCGATGAAAACGGCTATACGCCGCTGTGCCGCGCTGTTCTGATGGACAACCTTGAACTGGTTGACCGATTGCTGGATCAGGGCGCAAATCCCAATATTACCAATTCCAAAGGCTGGACCATATTGGATCTGCTGTCTCTGGAACGAAATGACAGAACATCACCAATGGTGCAACGTTTGATGTCAGCGGGGGGACAATACATCAAGCAACTTCCCGCAAATGATCATGCGGCAGTTGCACCGCCGATACAAAAGAAAGACACGCCACAGACGCAAAAAGGGAGGTCGGCGAAACCGCCGCCACGTTTTTAATTTAGCTTTTTTTGCTATTTTCGTGCTATAATAAAAGAGGGGAATAGCAAAGATCTTACGGGGGATTAAAAATGCTACAACTTTTAAAATCTTGGCTAGGTAAACGGGATGGCGCGACTGCGATTGAATACGGAATGATTGTTGCCGGTATTGCAATCGGGATCAGCATTATCGTTTTTACCGTCGGAGACCAGTTAGAAGCGTTCTTTGTGGCGCTCGGCGAAAATTTTGACTAGTGGATTAACAACAAAAGAAAAAAATGTCCAAAAAACCGGAAGCATTATTTTCGATCTTTAATACGATCAATAAGAAAGATGCCTATGGGCTGACGCGCCTTTATCGTGCTGCACGCCATGGGAATGTTACGCTTGTTAAAACGCTTTTGCGTAAAGGCGCCAATCCGAACATTAATACAGGCTGCGGCTTTTATCCGCTGCATATCGCTGCATTCTGGGGCGAGGTTAAAATTGTAAAACTACTTTTGGAAGCAGGCGCCGACCCGAACGTCACAAACGGCAAGGGCTGGACACCGCTGCACAGCGCATCGCTTGGTGCCGGGCTGGAAGGACGCCGCAAAGTTATCGAACTTTTGGTCCAGCACAAAGCCAACGTATATGTGCGTGATGATCATGGGTGGAGCCCGCGCGATTATGCCGATCTATGGACAGATCCGGAAAATCCACGCCTGAAAGCGATTTACGAGCATCTAAAACAGGATTCAAGTGAAACAACAGGACACCAGCCGAATCTTAAAAAGCTGGGGATGAGCAAAAAAGACCCATCCGATAATGACAATAAACCGCCGAAAAAGCCCTCGAAAGGGCAAATTCCGCCGCATCACCGCTAGGCCTTATACTTTATTCCGCGCGGTAATTATCTAGAAACCCTTTAAAGATATCGACTTCACCTGCAATCCGCAGCATGGTGTCTCGATCGCTGAGTGTTGTGCGCCCGGCGCTGCGGGTCACAAGCGCGAAAGAATTGGCGAGCGTCGTCTCGCGCATGAAATCCATGTAATTATCACGCAGCTGGTTCATCGCCGCACGTTCATCCGCCAATTTCAGAGCGACAGCAACGTTCAGCACATATCCGGCCTCCTCGGGTGATAACGTTTCGACGGATGGCGGCGGTATAAGGCGCATCAAGCCTGCCGCAGCATTCTTCCATTGTCCGTCACGCCAGTATATGTCCGCGCGCAGGCGCACGGCGTTGCGGGTATTCATCCCATCCAGCGCACGTACGGCTTCTTCCACCATATCTAATTGGGACAGGGCCCGTGCCCGCAATAGCTGGCGTTCTTCCTGTAAGTTTTGCGAAATTCCGTCACGGCCGCTGCGCTGCAAAATCGAAATGGCATCATTCGGGCGATTATCCAGCAGATATATTGACGCCAGACGCGCCCCGACACGGGTGACTTCGACCCCTTCAACCGCATTCTTCGCAAGCAGGCCTTCCAGTGTGTCAGCTGCACGCTGCAGTAAATCCATTTCCACCAGATAATCCGAGAAATTGATCGCCGCGGTCGTACCATCTTCGCCTGCCGGCATCAGCTCCTGAAATTCGCTGAAAATACTGACGGCCTCTAATGGCGGAATATCGCTGGCCTTGCCATCAACATACAGGTTTCTGAAAATGCGCAGCATGTCTTTTGTCAGGGGCTCGGTATCTTCGCGGCGCTGTTCGGCCAGACGCACCGCATTTTTCAACTGCAGCATACCATCATAATAACGGTTGTTTATAATCCTGAGCAGGCCAATACTGTGTAAAATCTGCGTTTCCAGCGCATCGTCACGCCATGCAAAGCGCATATGTTCCAATGTATCCAATGCATCAGCCGGGCTGATCGCTTTTGTTTGCCATTCCAAAAGGGTTTTCGCCAAACGCGCCTTGGTCTGATACAGGCGGTCGCGATATAAAATCGCCTTGCGCCATTCTTCCAGCGCCTTTTCAGGCTGGTTATTCTGGCGATACATTTCCCCCTGCAGGTAAAGGCGCGCTGCGTGGTGGCGCACGGGCAGGTTTTCCTCGTAAGCATCCAGAACCTCCAGCAACTTGGCCGCGCGCGCCGGATCACCACTTCGAAGGGCGGATTCTGCCATATATAGGGTCATCGGGATCGCCAGCTTTTCAGGGTAGCCGTTCAAAAGAACCGTTTCTTTCGGGAATAAACTTTCAGCCAGACGCCATTCTTCATGGGCGGCGGCGGCATAACCCCGCCACAATTGGGCCTCGGGCTGATCCTGCAGGGCAGCTGTTCCCAAATCGTCGATCGCCTCTTCATGGCGCCCCGAAAGCGCCTTGGATGCACCGCGGATCGCCAAGAAACTAAGGCGGTTTGATAATTCTTCGTCCCCTTGCGCAACCAGATCCAACAGCCCCAGCGTTTCATCGCCAAAGCCGTTGGCAAAATAAAGCAGGGCCAATTGGAAAATCGTATCCAGTTTTTCTTCTTCATCATCCATGGTGCTGATTTTATCCATCAGGAACATGCGGTTTGTCGCAAATTCCTTGATGCCCCCGCGGCGCCAGGAATAAAGATTGAACAGGCGGTTGTTATCCATGTTATCGACTTCGGCAAACGGGTCGATCTGCGCAAAACGCGCCTCGGATGATGACAGGTTCAATCCATCCGGCGCTGTAATGATCACTTCGTCGCGGCCTGTTCTGAATTCCAGGCCCTCGCGCCTTGCCGCAGCGGCAAAGCCGATCGTCGTTTCATAAACAACCAGATCAGGCGTCACAAAGGCCTTGGATGTATTCTGGCTGGACGATAAGGTCGGCACAATTGTCAGCACGTCCCCCACCGTCGGGTCGCGCAGTTCGTACACGCGCCCAGGTCGCATCAGCGGGCTGACAAGGCGCGCGGTCGTGCCATCATCATTATATTCGGGTTCGGGCTGACCGGATGAGAAATCGGAAGGTTTTTCAGCTGTTAACATCACCTGCCAAGCCAGATTATCCTTTCGCACTTGTGAATAAACGCCGTCCGGACGGTTAAAGCGATAGGCAACACCGTCATCAAGTTCGTATGTATCCGGACGCCCCAGTGTTTCAGACAATGGCCCGAAACTTTCCGGTGCGATTGTGCCCAGCTTTGATCCCAGAATGACCCAAAGATGGTCAAAGCGCTCGAAAACTGCCAGCGGCGTCGGTTCGATCGTTGAAATCGTGATAATTGTCGGCTGGGTTGGTGGGGCCGGGCTGGCAGGGCCGTCCGTTAAAACATCAATCAAAACCTGATCTGCAATATTTTCACCGATTTCTTCCCGCATATTTTCGGCGGTCTGTTCATCTTCTGATGTTTCAGGTGCGGGGGCATCGGCTTTCGGCTGGTCAAAAATTTCGTCGGCCTCTTCTTCCGCCACATCTTCGTCGTTATTTTCGCTGGCCTGTTCAACTGCCTCCAGAATACGGGCCGTATCGGCATCAACTGGCGGTTCTTGCACATCCGGCGTATCAATTTCGGGGGCAGGCGCAGCAGTAACAGGTGGTCCTGCATTGCCCTCAGCCTTTACAGGCTGGGTTAAATCAACAGGGGCATTATCAGGTATTTGATCTTGCGTAACTGCGGGCGCCGGCGCCTCGGGCACTGATGTCGTATCCGGAACCTCGGGCGCTGCGTTCGGCGATCCGCCAAAGGCATCAATGATCACGCGACGTATCAGACGAAAGTCTTTCACCTGCGCCCCTGCCGCCAACGTAATCGATATAATCGTTCTGTCAGGTGTTTGCGATTGCAGGTTGATGGATTTTACATTTTTAACCTTATCAACATTCGGCAAGGTCGGCTGGCTCGGCGTTCCGGCCTCGAACGTCAGGGTCAGAACATCACCGCTTCGGTTCGCAGTATAGGCCACCATCTTATCCCAATCGAAAACCAGACGATCATAGGCGTTGTGTACGCCCGCCCGTACTGAAAGGTTCGCCGTTCGGGCATAAGCATCCGACGCCAGCACCAAAATGGCCAGCATCAGGGCGAAAAACCCTGCATATTTCATATTTTTAGACTGAATCATGGCAGAACTGCGCATAAGAGTTTTTGTCCCTGATATCATAACATTAAAACCACTGAAAAATCACGGTTTTTTACGTTTTTGTTCCACCTAAAATAATGTGCCGCGGTTTTCGTGGATCATAATTTCAACACGCCGCATTTCCGCATAGTCATCTGCATTTTGCCCGTTTTCTTCAATGCCGAACAAACCAACTGATTTACGATACCCTGTTTCATAGATCAATCGCGCGATCGAGGCCGCGCGCTGCTGTGCCAAACCATAGTTGGATGTATATTCATCCTGCAAACCCGATACCGGCACAGGGTCAGTATAGCCATAGACCTCGATCGCGTTTTTCAGATTTGTTAACAGTGTAAATAAATCCGCCAGTTCCGGCGCAACGCCAGCCCTAAGTTCATGCGCACCGCTGTCAAACAACAGACGGTTCGGCAGACGGATCACAAGACGGCTGTTTTCATTGATAATTTCAGCGCCATACAGCGCGCCGCGTCCCTTGATATTTTGACGCAAAACAGAGGCCAGATAATTCAAATCCTCCCCACGGATAACCTGTATCCGCTGATTGGCATCACGGTTGGTCAGGCCTGATTGCTCGGTCGATCCAAAGGCCCCGTTATTTTTCAATACATAGGTAATGTTCGAGTAAATTTCGCGTTCGGGATTGATCATCGAAAACATCAGAACAAAGAAGGTCAGCATCAAAGCAATAACATCGGTAAAGGAAATCAGCCAAACGTTGCTGGTCCCTGTCGCCATCAAAGTCTCACGCCTGTCGACAACAGGCATTTCAAAACGCGGGTCCTGATCGTCCTTTTTTTTCTTTTTCTTGTCTTTATCGGTTTCCTTATTCAAAGCCGCCCCCTGTTTGATAAATAGGGGTGAAAATCAGACGCACTTTGCTGTCTGCGCCGCGCTGCAATCCGGCGATGATTTTATCCGATGATATTCCGTTTTTCTTAAAGGCCACAGCATAGCTTTCCGACTGGCGGATCAAGGAATTCAAAGCTGCAGGGTCCGTGACCGACAGGCGTGATGGATGTTCGGTTGTCGATAAAATAATATTCAAATCATGCCCGCGGCGATTGTTGTTGGTAGATAAGAACGTTGAAAGCGTCGCAAAAAACCGCTGTTTTTGCATCGGCGTTGTCACGCGGGCCGGTTTAATTGAAAGCAATTCTTCCAGCTCGGCCGGATCCATCGTGACGACAAATGCGCCAAATTCACGGCTGAGGCGCTTTTGAAACGGAAAAGAATCTGACGAGAAAACAGCATCGACACGGTCAAAATCCGCCTGCGCTTCACCTGCACCCCGCGCTTCGTTTTCTTGGGCAACATAGGCGGGCAGCCCCTCGCCCCGTAATTTACTGACCGGAAAAACCTTGGCCAAACTATCGATAACAGGATCGGTTTTATTATCGTCGAATTCCGCGCCCGATGTCAGCGCGATGAAAAAAGCCAAAAGCAACAAGAACAGCGATAAAATCAGAAACTGGCTGGATGGCACAGATGATGTCTGTTTGCCCTCTGGCCCTTCTAGATCTCTCGCCATATTCCCTATCCTTTATTCTGCGGGCATATCCAATGTCGGAAGCTGCGATTGTTCCACAAGGCGCATCGTCACCTGACGCGCACGCTCGGGGTTCATGCTGGCAAAAATCGGTGCCGATTTACGCTCGCTCATGCGGCTGAGGACCGGCAGCAAAATATCCATATCCAATGTATTGAAAATTTCGGCGGCCTGCGATGGCTTCATACTTTCGTAGATTTTAACCATGGATCGCAAACGCTCTTCCTGAACTTTTTCCTGTTGGCCCAGCAGACCTTCAATTTCGCCGCGCAAGACACCCAGTTCGGCAATTTTGCGGTCAACTTCCTGTTCTGCTGCATTCAACAGGGCTTCGCGCTGCATCAAACGCTGTTCGCGTTCTTCAAGTGCTTTGCGGCGCTTTGACAGGGATTGTAAAACCTCGATTTCCGTTTCCGAAAAGGTCACAACCGGAAAGTCCGGCAAATTGCGGTCTTCCTGAATTCTGTTTTCATCCGTCAGATCATCCTGACCACTGACAACAGCCTGATTTTGCTGTATTTCCCTGATAATGTCTTCGGCCTCGGGTGTTTGGCCGGGCGGCAGTTCTTCGGGCGTTTGTTCAACGGCCGACGCACTGGCAAAGACACTTAGCGGCTTATCATCTTTGATATAATCAATAATACCGTTCATGCGCACGGCCAGTGACAGGACGACAACAGCCGTCAGCACCATGAAGATATTAAGCTTTTTGAACAATTTACCCATTTTGACCCTTTATAACCGCATATAAACTATATGCCTCTTTATACTGATATTGTCCTGAAATCCCGCATTTTCAAGGTTTGCTCTTATTATCCAGCAAGGCTTCGCGCAATTCGCGCTCGGCGCGGCTTTCTTTTGTACTGCCTGATGTTGTCCCCGAAGTCGTTTTTGCGGCCGGCTTCGCAGACGCTTTTGAAGATGATCCGACCGTTTTGCGGCTGTCTTCGGCAATATGCTGCAGGCGTTCCGCCAATGAATCCCCCGCCTCGATCATAATTTCCAGCTCTTCGGACAGGGCTTGCGCCTTTCCGATGCGGCCTTGCAGCTGTTCGGATGTTTCAACGGCAGTCTTTTTCATGGATGCGACAGCGCCTTCGGCCCGTTTCGAAGCCTCGTTCAATTGCCCAACCAGAACCTCAAGGCGTGCCTGATCGGCTTTAATCTCCGAAAATTGGCGTGACAAACGCAGGCCGAAAAACATGGTGACCGCTAAAATAACCAGAAGGATGATATCGATTGCAAATTCCATTAATCTTCTTCCTCGTCATCTAGGGGTTTTTCAGGCACGATGTAATGCTCGACATTCACGGCCAACTGCCCCTGACGCTGTCCTGTTTTCGCCAAAAACATTGGATAATGTCCGACACGCAATTCAACCAGATCTTCGGGGCGTGTGTTCAACATCAGTTGCGATCCCGGTTTCCAGTTCAAAATATCATACAGCGAAACAGGCACTTCGTCCAAAACGGCCTGCAATTGAATTTCGGTTTGCAGCAATTCTTTGGTCAAGTGGGTTTCCCAAATGGTGTCACGGCCGAATTTTTCACCCATGAACATTTCCAAAAGCAGCTCGCGGATCGGCTCCAGCGTCGCATAAGGGATCATGATTTCAACGCGGCCACTGCGGTCACCCATATCAATGCGAAGCCGCGCCAGAACACCCGCATTTCGGCTTTGGGTAATCGTCGCAAAACGCGGGTTTGTTTCAATACGGTCAAGGCGGAAACTGACCGGCGATAACGGATCAAAGGCGGATGATAAATCGTTCAAGACCACATGGATCATACGTTCGATCAGTTTGGTTTCAATTGTGGTATAGGGGCGACCTTCAACGCGCATTGCGGATGTGCCGCGACGCCCGCCCAGTAAAACGTCAACAACTGTATAAATCAGCGCGCTGTCTGTAACCATCAGACCGTAATCGGACCATTCTTCGGCCTTGAAAATACCCAGCATTGCCGGCAATGGAATTGAATTCAGGTAATCCCCGAAACGCACAGATGAAATATGATCCAATGAAATTTCAACGTTATCTGATGTCAAATTACGCAAGGATGTCGACATCAAACGTACAAGACGGTCAAAGACCATGTCCAGCATCGGCAGGCGTTCGTAATTAACAAGCGCCGAGTTTGCCAGCTGTTCCATGATTTCGGCGTTTTCGTCCTGTTCGTATTCCGTGCCGAAGCCAAGAAGGCTGTCGATCTCGTCCTGATCCAGAATGCGGCCGTCATCATCGCCGAAACCCATATCAAAGTCTTCGGCCAGCTTTTCCTGTTCTTCTTTTTTCAGATCGTTATCTGCCATCGTTTAAATCTATCACAAAACCTTTATTTTTTTACTGAACCAGCATTTCCTGAAACAAAACATCACGTACATCCAGATCAGGGGCTGCCGCATTCACACGCTCCAGCAGTTCCAGCCTTAATCTATATATCCCTGTCGACCCTTGCAGGTCCTCGACCCTTAATTCACGCAAATAGGTCTGGAAATGATCAACAATACGCGGTGCATATAATTCAACCTTGTCCACATTCATCTGATCGGGTAATTCCAGCTTGACCACAAGAAACAGGAATTTCTGCTTACCGCCCGTATTCAAGTTCACGCGCATATCGGGAATATCGTAATAAAAGCCGGGTGATGCACCCTCTTGTCCTGCGGCGCGCGCCGAAATAATTTCCTGACATTTACTGAAACGCGGATCGTCTTCATCGACCTCTTCACAATTGATTTCTATGCCCAGCATAGAATCCAGATAGCCCATAAAATAGGCTGATGTCAGTGCACCCGTAATAATCAAAAGCGGCAAGATCACAAATAATATGATTTTCTTGGCGTTAAGGCCTTTGCCGGCATCTTCGCCAAGCGCGTCCATTCCATCGCCATCGGGGCCATCGTTTGCCTTGATATCATCAGCCATGATTAATCCTGCTGTTCATTATATTTAATATAGACTTGTGCACAGAACGTGCCAAGGGCCAAGGTAAGATCCTTCTCTTATATTAACAGAAAACAACCCAATTTGCCTATAGATTTTATTTCACCACCCGCAATGCGCATAACTCATTGATTTTAATTGTTTTTTAAAAACTGGCACGACCTGTGCATAGGTAGGGAGTGGGTGACGAGCCGTTCGCGGTTCGAGAAATTAAAAAACTGAAATCGCGGATACCGCTTTTAAAGTTTAGAATGAAGGGTTTAGTAAGATGGAAAATATCAGCTATGTCGGATTATCCCATCAGGTTGCTTTAAAGCAGCAAATGGAACTGGTCGCAAACAATATTGCGAACATGTCGACCCCCGGCTATAAATCACAAAATGTCCTGTTTCAGGAATTTCTGGTCGAAAGTGACCGTAAAAATGAAGACAAGGGCCAATTATCACAGGTTCTGGACCGCGCGACATACCGCAGCACATTACAGGGCCCCTTATCACAAACAAGCAACCCGCTGGATCTGGCTTTAAACGGTAACGGCTATTTTGAAATTGATACCCCGGGCGGTCTACGTTATACACGCGCCGGTAACTTTGCACTGAACGATCTGGGCGAAGTTGTGAACGCAAAAGGTCATAACCTTCTAAGTATGGATGGACAGCCGATTGTCATCCCACAGGGCGCTGCCAGCATCACCGTTGATGCCAAAGGCTTTATTTCAACCGAACAGGGCCCGATCGCACAAATCAAAACGGTCGCTTTTGAAAACGAACAAGCCATGATCGAAACAGGTGACGGACTTTATAAATCAGGTAATAACCGTGAAATTCCAACAGAGGATTTGACCGTATCACAGGGCGCGCTGGAAGGCTCGAACGTGAACGGCGTTTTGGAAATGACAAAAATGATCGAAATCTTGCGCACATACCAATCCGCGCAGCGTCTGATGCAAAACGATCATGACCGTCAAAGATCAACAATTAAAACACTTGCTGAAGTAAGCTAATAACTAGGAAGGGAGAATACCATGTCTTTAACACTTGATATCGGCGCAACAGGAATGCTGGCTCAACAGCTGAACGTTGACGTTATTTCGAACAACATCGCCAACATGACCACAACAGGTTACAAGCGCCAACGCGCAGAATTCCAGGATCTGCTATACCAGACAAAATTGCGTCCGGGTTCAGCATCCAGCGATGCGGGTAATACAGTCCCCGCAGGTATCCAGCAGGGTCTGGGTGTTAAGGCCGGTTCAGTTTACCGCATTAACGAACAAGGCGCTTTGCAGATTACAGAGAACGAATTGGATCTTGCGATCGCAGGTGACGGATATTTTCAGGTACAATTGCCAAACGGTGATACAGCCTATACCCGTGACGGATCATTCCAGATGAACGAAAACGGTGAAATGGTGACATCTGAAGGTTATCTTTTGGATCCGGGCATTACGATCCCCGAAGATACCGTAGATATTACAATTAACGCGAATGGTGAAGTCCTGTTGAAACTGGCCGGTCAAACCGACCTGTCGAATGCCGGACAAATCCAGCTGACGATCTTCCCGAACGATGCAGGTCTGGAAGCCATCGGGGATAACCTCCACCTTGAAACAACAGCATCGGGCGCACCTGTTACAGGTAACCCCGGTCAGGAAGGCTTTGGGCTTTTGGAACAAGGGGCCTTGGAAGCATCAAACGTCGATGTGGTTCAGGAAATCACAAACCTGATTTCAGCACAGCGTGCCTATGAAATGAATTCGAAAGTCATTCAGGCCGGTGATGAAATGATGGGTACGATCTCTCAGTTGAGATAATAGATAACCAAAAAGTGTAGGGAGCAGAATAATGTATAACGAAGAAAACAACATCGACATCAGACACGAAATCGATTTTCATGCGCCGGCGTGCAGCGAACAAAACGCAATCGTCCTGCCGGTCGCGCTGTTTATCGCCTGTATCGTTGTAACCTTTACATTATTGCTGCTTTCAACACCGGCAATGGCCGCAGGTCAGGTCATCCTGAAAAAAGATGCGATGATCAGCGACAATGTTGTGACAGTCGGTGACATCTTTGAAAACGCAGGCCCCCATGCCGATCATATATTGGCCCCCGCACCTGCCGCTGGCGACAGCATGATTTTGGGCAGCTATGATTTACAGCGTATTGCAACGGCGTTCGATTATAACTGGCAGCCAATGCCGGGCATGAACCAGATCGTTCTGCAACGCGCGGTGACAGAGGTCGAAAAATCAGACATCGCCCGCATGGTCGAAGCCGCCGTACAGGATAAAATGGGCAGCCGTGATCTTGAAGTATCCATAGACAGCGTTATCCCACGCCTGACAATGAACGGCACAGAGGCCCCCGAAATCAGCGTTAAATCAACCCTGATTGACACGATTAACAACAAATTCGATGTCCGTGTTGCGATCAAAAGCGCGAACGGCAGCAGCGAAAATCTGGATTTGAACGGCAAAGTTTACCGCACAACGCAAATCCCTGTTCTGGCTGCAAACTATAAGAATGGTGATGTCATCCACGCAAACGACATCAAGATGATGAATATCCGTCAGGATCAAATCAACCAAAGCATCGCGCTGAAGGCTGATGATCTGGTCGGTATGACACCACGCCGCAGCCTGACATCGGATAAACCGGTTCGCATGGCCGATCTGGAGCGCCCACAGATTGTTAAAAAAGGTGAAATGATCACGATGATCCTGAAAAACGGACCTATGACCCTGACTGCCAAAGGTAAGGCTTTGGATGACGGTGCAAAAGGCGAGACGATCCGCGTCTTGAACACAGAATCAAACCGCACGATCGAGGCACAGGTGACAGCACCGCAGCGTGCGACAATCGCCCTCGAAACAAACAGAATTTAATTTAAATCGTTATAATGAGCAGAAAAAGAGTAAGGAGAGAGACCATGAAAAACAAAGCAACAAAATTGATCGCAATGGCCACCTTGTCAGTCATGTTAAGTGCCTGCGGCACCGCCGACAGAATTGCCAACATCGGTCAGGAACCGGAATTCACAAAAATGGAAAACCCTGTTTATCAAGCCGATTATCAGCCGGTATCCCTGCCAATGCCAACACAAAGCGCAGAGGTTCGCAAACCGAATTCACTGTGGCAGGCTGACCGCCAGACCTTCTTTAAAGATCAACGCGCCGCACAGGTCGGTGACATCCTGACAGTTGTGATCGCGATTGACGATCAGGCCGAAATTGAAAATGAAACATCCCGTTCACGCAGTGGCGGCGAAGGCGTCGATCTGCCGAATGTTCTGGGCTATGAAAGCTATCTTGGCAAAATTTTCCCGGATGCCGTTAACCCAGACGAATTGGTCAATATCGGATCAACCAGCGAAACGAACGGCGAAGGATCGATCGAACGCGAAGAAGAAATCGAACTGGAACTGGCCGCAACCGTAACGCAAGTTTTGCCGAATGGTAACATGGTGATTTACGGTCGTCAGGAAGTCCGTGTGAATTACGAACTGCGCGAACTGAAAATTGCCGGTATCATCCGCCCCGAAGATATCCAGAGCGATAACACCATCAGCCATGACAAAATTGCCGAGGCCAGAATTGCCTACGGTGGCCGCGGACATATCAGTGATGTTCAAAAGCCACGCTATGGTCAGGAATTCTTTGATGTGGTCTTCCCGTTCTAACATCTAACCCTTACAGGAGCATATAAACCTAAACCCTCTGAGAAAAGCCCTTACACCCCGGGCTTACTCAAAATCTAAAAAGGCGCAAATACGTCGTCGGACTACGTCCTCGGGATTTGCGACTAAACCTAAACCCTAAAACGGCTGCCATCACCCCGGCAGCCGTTTTTTCTTGCCGAATCCAAATCACCCCATTAACATAAGCCTTGAAATCGCAACGGTGAAAGGAAACAACATGGCAATGTCACCCAATGAACAGATCAAATTCCTAAAAGTGAAACTCAGAGCCGTGATGGAAAAAAGCCAACAAAACATGAACGCCGGTTTGGATGACCTTGATAAGTTTTACGAGGAAATCCTGACAAAATGCACTGACGAGGTTCAAACAACCTTTGCCAAATACATACAGGATTCACTTGAATATGCAGGCAAGGAAGTAGCAGAACTGACCGATCGAAATGTCGATAACTATCTTTTCACACAAAACAGCCACGAAGACGTCAAAGTCGGCGTAGATTTCGTAATCGCGGTTTTGGGACAGAATGCATCGCCTTTTTTGAAATCCTTAAGAAACGAATTCAAATCTGCCAGCAAATCAGATATGGACGACAAAAACATCGGCTTTCGTTTCCTGCATAAAACAGGACAAAAATTCAAAAAATAGAAATCAGCCTACATGGCATTCTGCGGTTTTTTATCCGTTTTTCTGCCATGCAACGTATCGCGAACGATTGATGTATCGGTTCTGGTCGGATGTGACTTGATTTCATCAAACCGTCTGCGCGCCGCATCTTCACTGGCAAAAGGTATAATTTTTGTGCTATAGGCAATCCCCTCTACGATGCCATAACCGCCATCTGACCATTCAACCAGCTCGAACGTAGCACTGTTGCGGCCCGGCATTTGAAATGTTTTCTTGTCTTTGACTTCCGGTTCCAGTTTTTTACGGATATCTGCCGCCAGTTCTGTCCATTCCATTGTTTTTTCAGGCAGCTTATCTTGGTGTGTAAAATCACGCAGCGACGCTGCACGAAAACCGTTATCCGATGTAACATCGCCATTCATCGCAATTCTTAATGATGCCAGAACATGTTGCATACGGCAAAATTCCTTACATAGACTATATGCGCCCGTATCTTTGAACTGGTTTTTGTTAAATAATTTCGCCATCAAAGACGGTGGCTTTCTGTTTTTTAAAGCTGTCTGAAGATCGGCTGCCGTTTTTTCATCCATTCTTTGCGTCATCTTTTTGATGCGCTCTGCGTAATCTTTCCACGGGCTTTCACCATTTAGGTCCATGGCTTCCATTCTCATGTGATAAAACTGCGTATCATGTCTTTTTTCCGCGCCGGAATGTCCGCCTTTCGAGATATCCTGGCGTAACATATTTGCACCTTTTAAAGCTTTGGGGCTTTTGTCTTCATCGCCTGATAGAATATTTTCAATGTCTGAAACATCGCTTGTTTCTCCCTTTTCGTGAACAGCCAAAACCTCGGCAATTTTTATACTATGTTCCATCGCCGCCGCGTAAAGGTCGTTTAAACCATGAGCTTTCATTCTAGCCTCCCATTGTGTGTACTCTATATGTGTCACTCTATGATATTTATAATATGTTAAATAATGATTAAGACCTGATTTAAAAACTCAGAATCGCAGTGCATTGCTTTTCTTTTGCCTCAATTTTCAAATATGCTAGGGTTTTATATATAAAGGGGAATAAACATCATGAGCACACATATTTGGGAAAAAAATTATCCGCCGGAAATTAAATGGGATACGGAAATCGATGCACCGGCCCTACCTGACTTTTTCGAAGCACAGGCCACCAAGCACCATGACCGCATTTTTCTGAATTTCATGGGCAAAGAATGGTCCTATGCCGAAAGTCGTAAAATGGTCGACCAAATTGCCGCTGGCCTTCAGGAAAACGGTGTCAAAAAAGGTGTCAAAGTTGGCCTGTTTTTGCCAAACACACCCTATTCCGTCTGGTTTTACTATGGCATTCTGAAAGCGGGCGGTACGGTTGTAAATTATAACCCGCTCTATACGTTAAACGAGCTAACCCACCAGATTGAAGACAGTGAAACCGACATTATTGTGACGGTCGATCTTAGCCTTCTTTGTGATAAAACCGATGATCTTTTGGCCTCGACCCGTCTGAAAAAACTAATCATCTGCCCGTTTGACGAAACCCTGCCGTTTCCCAAAAACATCTTGTTCAAATTATTCAAACGCAAAGATATCGCAAAAATCAACTGGGATGATGATCGTTATATCAAATTGGATGCTCTGACCTATTCAAAACATGTGCTGGAACCGCATGATGTTGATCCAATAAACGATGTCGCCGTTCTGCAATATACAGGCGGTACGACAGGCCGTCCGAAAGGCGCGATGTTAACCCATCAAAACATTTACAGCAACGCAGCGCAGGTTGGCCTTTGGATATCGGAGCTGATTAAACCGAACGTACAGACATCTGTTGTTGGCGTTTTGCCGTTTTTTCACGTTTTCGCCATGACCGCCATCATGAATATGGGCATTTATCATGGGATGCGCATCCTGCTGCAGCCGAATTTTGATCTGGAAAAGGTTTTAAAACTGGTTGATTCAGAAAAGCCCGACTTTTTTGCAGGTGTGCCCGCCATCTATAACGCGATGGCCAAACATAAAGACATTGATAAGTACGATTTTTCGTCCCTGCAATATTGTATTTCGGGTGGCGCGCCGCTGCCTAAGGAAGTGCAAAAGCGCTTTGTCGAGAAAACAGGCTGTAAATGGCTGTCGGAAGGCTATGGCCTGACGGAATCTTCACCTGTAGCAACCGTAAATCCTGTGCGCGAAGGTATGAAAATCGGCACAATCGGCCTGCCGATTCCGCAAACCGTTGTTGAAATTCTGTCCCAGGATGACGGCGTCACGCCCATGCCGATCGGTGAAAAGGGCGAAGTCTGCATATCCGGACCACAGGTTATGAAGGGCTATTATAACAAACCGGATGAAACCGCCGAAACCATTAAAAACGGGCGTCTGCATACAGGTGATGTCGGATTTATGGATGAAAAAGGCTATGTCACATTGGTTGATCGTATCAAAGATCTGATTTTGGTGCGCGGGTATAATGTCTACCCGTCACAGGTGGAAGATGCGATTTACAAACACCCATCGGTCGAGGAAACCATCGTCGCCGGCGTGCCCGATGAAGAACGCGGCGAAACCGTCTGGGCATGGGTCAAACCCCGCGAAGGGCGCAGCCTGTCGGCAGATGATCTGAAAACATTCCTGAAAGAGCATGTATCCCCGATCGAGCTGCCCCGCAAAATCATTATTCGCGACGAGCCACTGCCGAAAACAAATGTCGGCAAATTGTCACGCAAAATGCTGCTGGAAGAAGAAGGCATTAAAAAGCCCGTTTAAAGGCTTTTTGGTTGACATAATAAATAGATTCAACTATAGTTTTTGGAAATTCAGCATTTCCAAAAGGATCAAGCCATGTCAGTCAAACGCAGCGTGTCGAAAAAAATTAACCAGTTTCGTGCAAATAATCGCACACTTATCCTGAATACCGGTACGGCAGCAACTGCGGGCGGCGTACTTGGCGGTTTGGTTCTGGCCGGTGTAATGCCCCCCCTAGGTTTACTTGGTCTGGTCGTGGTTCCACCGGCTTTAATGACGGTATCCAGCAATAACAAGCGGGACTGCTTTTACTTTTTCAAAGAGGACTCTATCAAAAAAGATCTATATCCAATGTGCGCGTTAAAAGATTGGGAAAAAAAAGAATATGAGGGCTATGCCCGCGTAAAGGTTTCACATCACCAGTCAACATCGATTTACATCAGCCTCGATAAAACCAGAAACCTTAAGGCGCAATTCAATCAAACAAAATCAGCCAAAAAGAAGGCAAAAATCCAGAAAAAGCTGGATCGTCAGGTCCGCTATCGCAACGATATTCTGACATCAAAAACTGTGGTTGCCGCACCACGCCAAAACTAGGCGCGCAGCTGACCACCCGTTTTTGCATTCACGTTATCAATGATTTTCTGACTGACGGCTTCAATGTCTTTATCCGTCAGGGTTTCCGATTTCGGCTGTAACACAACATTTACCGCGACAGATTTCTTGCCGTCTTCAACGCCTTTACCCTGATAAATATCAAACACATCGACATTAACGATCAGGTTTTTATCGGCCGAAGCTGTGGCACGCACCAGATCCGCGGCGCTGACACTATCATCCACCAAAAAGGCAAAATCGCGCCCGACCGGCTGCAAAGCATGCAATTCAATCATTTTAAAGGCGTTTGATTTATTTTTCGGTACCGGAATTTCCTCGACAAACAGCTCGAAACCGACCGCCTTGGTTTTGACACCCAGTTTTTGCAGGACTTCGGGATGTAATTCACCGAAATAGGCCAAGACGTTGCGGCCCAAACGTAGCGCCGCAGAACGACCGGGGTGATACCATTCTGGCGTATCATCCGATAACGGCATACGTTCTGCATCCAGACCAAAGGCTGCACATACAGCAAAAACATCCGCCTTCACATCGTAAAAATCAACCGTACGTGCCTCGCCGGCCCAATGACGGGCACTGGCATTTGATACACGTACACCCGAAGCCAGCAGGGTCTGATCCTCGGCTTTTTGAGAATGATAGACATGGCCGATTTCAAAAAATGCCGCATCAGCCAGCGCCTTATCCGTATTTTTCTGGGCTGCCGTCAACAGGTTCGGCAACGTCGACGGGCGCATTTGCTCCAATTCCAATGAAATGGGGTTCGTCAAACGTAATTGGCTGGCTGCCTGTTTATCATTCGCCCCAAAAAGCATGGCGGTATCATGATCCATAAATGACCATGTTACCGTTTCATTCAAACCGCGGCCTGCCAAAAGACGACGCAGCTTTGCCGCGCGCTGCTGCGTAACGGTCAAAGGTGTGACAGATGTAACTGACGGGCGATCCAGCGATACAGCCTCGATATGATCATAGCCATAGACGCGCAGAATTTCTTCGACCAGATCGGCACTACCATCCATATCAATATCCGGGCGCCATGAGGGAGCCGTCACATGCCATTCCTGATCCGATTTTTTGTCTATTTCAAAGCCAAGCGCTTTTAGAATGTCAGCCTGAACCGCAGGATCGATATCAATACCGCCCAATTGCTTGACACGTACAGGGTCAAAAACAACACATACGCCTTCATGTTGACCGTCACCTGCCTGTATGACGCTGCCGGCTTCACCGCCGCAAAGGTCAAGTATCATGCGGGTTGCGAACTCCATACCTTCAAACGTAAAGACCGGGTCAATGCCGCGCTCGAAACGATAGCGCGCGTCACTATTCAAATTCAGCGCACGTCCTGTTTTGGCGATTGATACCGGATTAAAATAGGCACATTCCAGATAAACATCGGTCGTGTTTTCATCAACAGATGATCCTTCACCGCCGATGATACCGCCCAAACCCAGCAGATTTTTTGAATCGTAAATTCCAACAGCGCCTGCCGGAATATCCTCATAGGTTTTATCATTCAAAGCTTCAAGGCGCTCGCCGCCTTTTGTCAGTTTTACCTGAATGTCGCCATCCAGCTTTGATATATCATAGACATGCAGCGGACGCGCAAAGGCCAGCGTCATGAAATTCGTGATATCGACCAGTACTGAAATCGGACGCAGCCCCACAGCCGTCAAACGGTCTTTTAGCCATTTCGGGCTTTCGCCGTTTTTGACGCCTTTGATCGTACGTCCCAAAAACAGCGGGCAGCCGTCAATCGCTCCGGCATCAATCATGACATTCGTTTTGCTGTCAAAGGCCGCAGGCACGGCTGAAAAATCAGGTGTTTTCAACTTTCCAAGGCCGCTGGCGGCCAAATCGCGAGCAATCCCGTATATGCCACATGTATCTGGGCGGTTCGGAGTCACTTCAATTTCAATCACAGGCTCGTCTAGACCCAGAACTTTTGCCGCAGGTGCGCCGATTTCGGCATCTTCCGGCAGTTCAATAATACCATTATGCTCGTCTGAAATGCATAGCTCGGATTCTGAGCAAAGCATTCCGTTTGATTCAACGCCGCGAATGCTGGCCTTTTTCAACGTCACATCCAGACCCGGTACGTACGCCCCTGATGGCGCGAAAACGCCCTTGATGCCTTGACGGCAATTCGGTGCACCACAGACAACCTGCAGTTTTTCAGATCCCGTATCAACCGTTGTCACATTCAGTTTGTCGGCATCGGGGTGTTTTTCACAAGTTTCGACATATCCGACGACATAACCTTCAAAGTCTTTCGATCGGTCGATCACCTTTTCAACCTCGATCCCCAGTGATGTCAGGCGATCGGTGATTTCATTCAGACCCGCATCCGTATCCAGATATTCCTTGAGCCATCCAAGTGTAAATTTCATCTGTCTTATCCTTTAAATGTTCTGTTCGGCTGATCGTACGGGCCAAAACTGTAATGCTGCAGCCAGCGCAGATCAGGTTCAAAGAATGTCCGTAAATCAGGTATGCCGTATTTCAGCATCGCCAAACGGTCCAGCCCCGCACCAAAGGCAAAGCCCTGATATTCGTCAGGATTAATGCCGCAGTTTTTCAAGACATTCGGGTGCACCATGCCGCAGCCCAGAATTTCCAGCCAATCATTACCCTCGCCCATCACCAGTTTACCGCCGCTGCGGTCACAACCGATATCCATTTCCGCTGATGGTTCGGTAAAAGGGAAATAATGCGGGCGGAAACGCACCGGAAAATCATCCAGCCCGAAAAACGCCTTGATAAAGTCAATCAGGCAGCCCTTTAAGTGCCCCATATGAATGTTTTTATCTATGACCAGCCCCTCGATCTGGTGGAACATCGGGGTATGTGTCGCATCATAATCACTGCGGTAAACCTTGCCCAACATGATCGATTTGATCGGCGGCTTTGTTTCCTGCATGACGTGAATTTGCACGGTCGATGTGTGGGTACGCAACAAACGACGAGCTTCATCGCCGTCTTGACCCTCATGGTCGGGCAAATAGAATGTGTCATGCATCTGGCGTGCCGGGTGGTTCGGCGGGAAGTTCAAGGCATCAAAATTGTGAAATTCATCTTCGATGTCCGGACCTTCGGCCACGGAAAAGCCCATATCGGCAAAAATGGCCGTAATCTCTTCGATAGCCTGTGAAAGGGGGTGTACGCTGCCGCGACGTTCGAACCGGGGGGACAATGTGATGTCGATTTTTTCGGTCTTAAGGCGTGCATCCAGCTCTTTTTTCTTCAGCTCTTCGGCCTTATTGTCAATGACATTCGCGATTTCGGTTTTTAAAAGGTTCAGGGTCTGGCCCATTTCCTTGCGCTGCTCAGGCTCCATCCCGCCCAGCGTTTTCATGATGCCTGTCACGCTGCCTTTTTTTCCTAAGGCCCGTACGCGTACATCTTCCAATGCGTTCATATCATTGGCGGCGGCCACTTCCTGTGTGATTTCCTGTTTCAGATTGTCCAGATTCTGCATATCTAACCCTGTTTGTCTTTATATTTCCTATTCTTTTACACGGATTCCCCACGGTTTTAAAGAAAAACCACGCCTATTCCGTCCCCGGCGCAAGTGTGACCTCAAGACCTTTCAAATCACTATGCATCAAAATCTGGCAAGACAGGCGCGAATTATCTTCAACTTCAAAAGCCTCGTCCAGCATTTCAACCTCTTCTTCGCCGGGCGGCGGGATTTTATCGAGCCATTGGGGCGCTACATAAACATGGCATGTCGCGCACGAACAACAGCCGCCGCATTCAGCCTTAATCGGCAATTCGTTATCGCGGATGATTTCCATGATGCGCCAGCCCGACAGGGCGTCGACCTTTTGTTTATGGCCTTCGCGGTCTGTTACATAGATATAAAGATCATCATCGCTCATTTTTTTGTTCCTTTATAAAGTTGTCTTAAGACATCGACCAGCGCCGCGTTCAAAACGGTGATAACCGCCCAGCTCATGATTGTTCCGATAGCATATAGGCCAAAGCGCGCGGTTGTTTGCAGGTCATCGCCCGTTGCGGCAGGCGCCACCAGTGAAAGCGCAAACATAAAAATCAGCAAGACAGGCAGCGTCGAAACAAACCCGACGCCAATCAAAAGAAAAGAAAACCAAGACCCCTGCACGCGTTTTAAATAGCCCTTGATACTGCCGCCAACAGCTGTCACAAGGTGTAACAAACCATATTTTAACATCCAGAACATAATAATCAGACCTGCCGTGACGATAATCATCTGGTCAGGCGATACATTTTCTCGTCCTTCCGGCATTTCAAGGCGTTGGGATAGACCGAAAGTAATCAGCGCCATTGCCATCTGAAACAGGATATAGCAGCAAATTGATGCTTTCATATCATCCCGGCGCTGATCCGCATAATGATCATCCAATGGCAATTGGCCGGCAAATTCACCCATCACCTGCAGGCGTGTCTGCACAAAAACATACCAGGCAAAGGTAGCTGTGGCCGGCAAGCCATATAAAAACGTATTCAGGCGGTTATCACCGACCTCTTGCCAATCAATGACGATATAACTGAAAAACCCCAGAACAATCGGCACAACAGCCCATTTCAGCAGGGTGTGGTAATGACTTTTTACAAAGACATATGCGTTGGCCGTTGCCTCCATCATACTGATGTCGGGCCGTGCTTGGGGCTGTTTTTGCGGTGTGAAGTCGTTCATGCTAGAAAATTAGCACCGTTTTTAGTTCACACCAAGTTTTTCTTGCAGGCTAGAGCTTGATGTCGTGTATTGAAAGCGTAATTTTTTATCAGGATAAATATATCTGAAGGCCTGCTGGGCCATCAGCGCGCTTTCATGAAAACCCGATAAAATCAGCTTTAATTTCCCGGGATAATAATTGATGTCGCCAATCGCAAAAATACCGGGTGTCGAGGTTTCGAATTTCTCGGTATCCACCGGAATCAGATTTTCATGCAAATTTAAACCGAAATTGGCCACGGGGCCCAGTTTCATGGTCAGCCCGAAAAAGGCCAGCAACGTATCGCATTCAACATCATATTCCCCGCGTTCTTTCGATTTCAAGGTCACGGCCTGCAGCTGGCCGTTTATACCGTGAAGGGCGATGGGCTGGGCTGTGTGCAATTGCATTTCATCATTCGCAACCAGTGACCGCATTTTATTAACACTGTCGGGCGCGGCGCGGAATTCATCGCGGCGATGTACCAATTGCATTGATTTTGCCAGCGGGTGCAAGTTTAACGTCCAGTCCAGCGCGGAATCACCCCCGCCCGCAACCAGAATATTTTTATCGCGGAACTGGTCCATTTTGCGCACAGCATAAAAGACGGATGTGCCTTCGAATTCTTCAATGCCTTTGATGGGGGGCTTTTTGGGGGTAAAGCTGCCGCCACCCGCCGCAATCACGATGACTTTGCCTTCGATGACAGTTTCGGCATCGGTTTTAATGCGCCAGCCGCCATCTTCAGTTTTCTCAACGCTTTCAACCATTTCATTAAACGTGAAGGCCGGATTAAACGGTTTGATCTGTTCCAGCAGTTGATCAGTCAGCTCCTGCCCTGTTACAACAGGTAGGGCCGGAATATCATAGATCGGTTTCTCGGGATAAAGCTCCGCACATTGGCCGCCCGGTTTGTCCAGAATATCCACCAAATGGCATTTGATATCCAAAAGGCCCAATTCAAATACGGCAAAAAGGCCGACAGGGCCCGCACCAATGATAATCGCATCTGTTTTTATGGTCTCAGTCATGGGTGAAGGTATAAGGGGATTCTATAACGAAATCAATTTCTGTTTTTTACCGGTCGTTCGTGTCAGGCTGTTCAGGTTTCTCGACACAGCCACGTCATTGAATTCCGAAAGGATACTGCGTATCTTGTCATCAGATACATCGGTATAAAGTTTTTTCATTGTGAACTTACCGTTTTTATCCAGCAGGTAATTCGTATCGTCAAGCTCGCCAACCGTGGAGCCGCCCAACAACGTCAGATGCTTTTCCTTTAGGATATTCAGGTGATCTTTCAGGAATTCTTCGTCTTCGCCAATTGGCTCGGGCCCTGCTTTCGAATTAAAGACTTCTGACAATGCATTGCGCAAGTATTCGCGCCCCTTGGCACTGCCGAAATTCACCGCGCTGAAATCATAATCCTGCATTGTGCCGCTGTTAAAAAAGGCCTCGAACGCCGTTTTACGGTGTAATTGTAAATCGGGTTTGTCCGTTTTCAAGCTGGCCAGATCGAAATCCAGTTTTTCCAAGGTCATATAGGTGACTTCGTCAAAATCAACGTTCAAGGTTTCAAAGGGGAAATTATCTGCCGCAAAATAGGCCGCAATATAATCCAGCATAAACGTATATTGAAAAGAAAAAGCGTCAGCTTCGATAAATCTGGTGAAAACACATTTTGCCCAGGGGTTCATCAAAAAATATGAATTCAGCTGCAGTTCTTCCAGCCCCTCACATTCAGAGAATTGGCGCGCCTGCCACAGGTGGCGGGTTTCATGTGCGATTGTAAATAAAAGGCCGAGGTCGTCCATTTTGGGATTCAGGACAAGATGGTCATAGGGCTCACTGGTGTTTCCGGCTTGCGTTTTGGGCAGGCTATTGTCGAATTCGATATTGATATTCTCACGATCCAGCCAATCAATAATATCAGCGCCCATCGGCGAACAGCGCATATTTTCAACCAAACGCTGCAAACGCAGATAATTACATTCATTATTTTGATTGGCTTTACCCATAGCACCCGACTTTCTTATTATGATAACTAATTTGCCCGACTCGCAAGGTTATGTCAATATTTTTCATGATTTTATTCTTAAATATTACATGCTAGGCTTTGCGCATGACAGAAAACAGCACATATCACATTCACCTTTTATCTGATTCAACCGGCGGCACGCTGAATGCGATTATCAAGGCTTGTTTGGCGCAGTTCAATGATATGGAGCCGACCGAACATCTTTGGAACCTTGTGCGTAACGACCGCCAGCTGAAACGGGCGATTGACGGTATTCGCGCCAACCCGGGGCCTGTGTTTTACACTTTGGTGGATGAAACCCTGTCGGCACAGCTGATCAAAACCTGCGAAGCGCTGAACCTGCCCTGTACGGCGATTATGCAGCCGGTCTTATCGGTGTTCAGTTCATGGTTCGGCCTGGAAAGCAAGGACGAACCCGGCCTGCAGCATAAATTGAACGAAGCCTATTTCCACCGTATGGATGCGGTTGATTATGCCCTACACCATGATGACGGGCAGAAAACCGGAAGATCGCTGGAGGAAGCCGACGTTATTCTGGTCGGGGTATCCCGCACATCGAAAACACCGACCTGCATTTATCTGGCAAACCGCGGGGTCAAGGCCGCGAACATCCCGTACGTGCCCGGTATTCCACTGCCCGATGTGATCAAAACCCTGAAAAAGCCGATGTTTGTCGGGCTGACGGAAACGCCTGACCGTCTAATTGAAATCCGCCGCAATCGTCTGCGTCAGATTGGCCAGAACACGGAAACTGATTATCTGGACCGCGAAAAGGTCGAGGACGAGGTCCGCACCGCGCGTAAATTATATACCCAGATGGGCTGGCCCGTAATTGATGTCACCCGTCGATCGATCGAGGAAACAGCTGCCGAAATCCTGTCGCTTTTGAACCGTAAACGCGAAAACGAACAGGAAAAACGTAATAAGGACGCCGCATCATGATCCGCGCAGGTGTGATCGGCTGGCCTGTCGCCCATTCCCTATCCCCGCAATTGCACGGATACTGGCTGGAGAAATACGGTATCACAGGGCGCTATGACGCCATCCCCATTGAGCCCGATAAATTCGAGCCATCCGTTCGCAAACTGTTTGATGAGGGTATTGCCGGCTTTAATGTCACACTGCCCTTCAAAAGCCGTATTATGCCCCTTTTGGATGATATTACTCCACGTGCGGATGCAATCGGGGCCGTAAATACTGTCGTTGCCATGCAGGGCGGCGGTATTTTAGGTGATAATACCGATGCCTATGGATATATCCAAAGTCTGAATCATCAACAGCCCGACTGGCACAACAGGGTTAAAAATGTCTGCATTCTTGGCGGTGGGGGTGCTGCCAAAGCCATTGCTTATGCTCTTTTGGAAGAAAACATACCTGAAATCAGTATTTATAACCGCACACTGGAAAAAGCACTTAATATCATCGATCATTTCAAACCGCTAAAAACGGAAAGCCAGCTGTACGCGTACAGAGACCTTGATCTTGAAGATGACCTGGGTAAATGCGATCTTTTGATCAATACGACACCATTGGGGATGACAGGCCAACACCCTTTAATAATTGATTTATCCCCCTGTTCCGATCATACGATCGTATCAGATATTATTTATGCTCCCCGAAAAACCGACCTGCTGTTACAGGCTGAAAAACGCGGCTTAAAAACCGTTGAGGGCCTACCGATGCTGTTGTATCAGGCCGTACCCGGTTTTGAATATTGGTTCAATAAACACCCTGAAGTCGATAGCGGGTTAATCGAAATGATGCAAAAGGCAGCTGCACAATGATTATTATCGGCCTGACAGGATCAATCGGCATGGGCAAATCAACGGTCGCCCGCATGCTGGAAGATATGGGTATCCCCTTTCATGATGCCGATGCCGCAGTCCACAAGGCGCTTGGTCCGCACGGGGCGGCGATTGAACCGATATCAAGGATTTTTCCGGACGTCATCGATCATGCCCCCGATACGAACGCCCCCTTTATTGATCGCCAGAAACTGGGGCAAATCGTTTTCAACGATGATGAAAAAATGAAACAACTGGAAGATATTTTGCACCCGATCGCCCGCGCATCCAGCGATGTATTTCTGGATGAGTGCCGCGATCAAAAGCTTGATTTTGCGGTGCTGGACATTCCGCTTTTGTTTGAAACCGGCAGTGAAAATCGGGTTGATGTTACATTCTGTGTATCGGCCGACCCTGACGTACAAAAGGCACGCGTGATGGCCCGCCCGCATATGACTGAGGAAAAATTCCACCAGATTCTGGCCCGCCAGATGCCGGACCGCGAGAAACGCCGCCGCGCAGATCATGTCATTCACACGGATGTGTCGCTTGATGAAACGCGAAATCAGCTTATATCGATCCTTGACAGTTTAAAGGAGATTAAGACATGAATAAATTCACCCTATTGGCGACAGCCATTTTGCTATCTGTTACGCCCGCGATCGCCCAGAACATGGATGACGACGAAGTTCTGGTCGACGGCGACACGCGCGCTGTAATTGAAAGTGATGTTCTAGTCGACGAGAATACGGAAGTCATTATAAATAATGACGAAGCGCCGGAGAAACCCGTTGCAGTCATTGTCGAAAAATCCGACTGGGAAGATATGCAGGGCATGCGCAACCTGTCCGATTTTAATGATGCTATGCTTTCGACCGATCTGTACCGTCTATTGGAAACGGGCGAGCCCTATACCATTTTCGCACCGACCAATTCCGCATTCGGGCGTATGGGACTGACCAAGAAAAAACGTCTTCAGGACCCTGAAAAGCTTGATATCTTGCGCAAAACCATTGCCTATCACATCGCCCCCGGCCTCTACATGGCTGAAGATTTGAAAAACGGTCAATATATTTCAACCCTTGAAGGGGCTAAGATTAAAATCAGGGCCGGTGCCAATAATATCTATGCCGAAGAAGGTCAATTGCGCAAAAAAGACATCGAACTTGACCATATTATCATTCACACAATCGACGAAGTACTAACACAGGCGCAATAAACTATGGAAGAAATCGAAATATCTACAAATGAAAATGCCGTTGCAACAGGCCTTGAACTGACCGTTGCAAAATTGGGCGACTGGACTGCCGAATTCTACCAGATGCTGCCGAATATCATTGTCGGTATCTGCATATTGGCGTTGTTTCTTCTGGTATCCCTTGGTATACGACGCGGATTGAAAAAATACTTCATTCGCACCCAGCGCCTCGATTTGGGACGTTTGATGTCCGTTTTCGCCTTTTGGGCCCTGATGTCGGTCGGCTTTCTGATTTTTCTAACGATTATCATCCCGTCCTTAAAACCTGTTGATCTTCTCGCCAGCCTGGGTTTCGGGTCGATTGCATTCGGTTTTGCCTTTAAGGATATCCTATCGAACACCTTGGCAGGTTTCTTGATTTTATTGCGACAGCCCTTTCGCCGCGGCGACCAGATATCGGTTGACGGAATGGAGGGCACCGTGCAGGCTATCGAACCCCGCGCCACGATTATCCGCACCTATGACGGCAGTGATGTCATTATCCCGAATACGACGATCTATACCAGTAATGTTATTGTGCATACATCGCACGCCATGCGCCGCACAGAAATCGAGCTGACGATCGGCTATGTCTATAATATCCGCAAGATCACCAAACTGATACAGGATGCGCTGGCCCCGATCGAAGAAATCAAAAAAGACCCCGGCCCGCAGGTTTTATGTTGGGAGCTGGGCTCGACATCCCTTGCCATTCGTGTGCGCTGGTGGATTGATTCCGACCGGGCATCACAGAATATATCGCGATCCCGCGCTGTGCAGGCGATTAAGGAAGCCTTTGATGCCAATGACATCGACCCGACCGACCCACAGCTGATTTATTATCAGCAAAGCAGCCCTTTTGCGCCTGAAGGCGGCGACAAGATTGATAAAGATGTTATTAAAACCAATGATGCCGATTTCGGCCCGCCGCCCGAATTGATCGTCTCCAAAAATGATCCGGAAGCCCATAAAATCAAGCTCGATTCAAAGGAAGAAACCCTGCTGCCCGAAAACTGATATCAAGCCTGCAATCTTATCCCCAGGCTTGCCACATCAACAGCATCCAGACCGATATCAAAATTCAGCGCACTGTGGGTCAGGGCTCCAATAGAAATGACATCAACCCCGCTGGCCGCAATATTCTGAATGGTGTTCAGATTGACGTTACCCGAGGCCTCCAGAACAGTTTTTCCTGCATTTAACCGGACAGCTTCGGCCATATCACGCGGGTCCATATTATCCAGCATGATGATATCGGCCAATTCGGTTTCTAAAACCCGTCTAAATTGAGCCAATGTATCGACCTCGATTTCAATTTTAACGGTATGCCCGACATAGGCGCGCGCTTTTTTCAATGTTTTAACGACATCACCGCAATTGGCCGCAATATGGTTGTCTTTAATCATCACACAATCATCAAGGCGCATACGGTGCGGGAAACCGCCACCACAACGCACCGCATATTTTTCAACCGCGCGCAGCAACGGCGTTGTTTTACGGCTGCAGGCGATTTTCGGGCTATGCGGTTTTGCCGCCTGAACCATTTTATCGGTCAGACTGGCAATTCCCGACAGACGGCCCATAAAATTTAACGCGACGCGTTCCGCCATTAAAATAGATGCCGTCTTGCCGGAAACACTGGCAATCAGATCGCCTTTTTTGATCTTATCGCCATCTTTTATGTTGGCTTTAAAATCCAGCCTGTCATCAATCAGCCCAAAAGCTGTACGTGCCAGATCCAGCCCGCACAAGATACCTTCCTGCCGGCTGACAAAATGATATGTGGATTGATGGTCCGCCTCAATTGTTGCCTGCGTCGTCAGGTCGCCGCCCAGACCCAAATCTTCCTCAAGGGCGCGTTCGACCAGATTTTTCATTGTAATTTTATTCATCATGCCGATACCTCCTGCACCATTGGCAATTTATGACTGACAAGACTGCGGTGTTTCCATTCATTGTGCCTTTCGGGATAATCGGTGCGATAATGCCCGCCGCGGCTTTCCGTACGGGTGCGCGCCGCCTTGGTGATCAGCAGGCACACACGCGCCATATCCTCGATCTCTGTATCCAGACCACTATATTCGGCAAGAATGCTGTCAAAGAAATATTCTGCATCTGCCAGATCATATTCATTGCGCAAAATACCGACATATTCTGTCATGGTCCGGCGCATCGCATTGATTACCTTCGCTTTTAAAACAGGGTTTAAATAGGCCGTACGTTTTTGGCGTACGTGTGGCAAAACTTGACCGTCCTTGCCCGACAGAACTTTCCATTTTTGTTTAATGTCCCGTGCCGATGCACGGCCCATGATGACCGCCTCCAGAACCGAATTGCTGGCCAGACGATTTGCGCCGTGGAAACCTGTCGATGCAGCCTCGCCGATCACCCAAAGGCCCGCTGTAGATGATCTGCCATTGCGGTCTGTTGCAACGCCGCCCATGTGATAATGGGCGGCTGGCGTAACCGGTAACAGATCCCGTGCAGGGTCCAGATCCAGAGATTTTGATGTTTTCTGCAATGTATAGAATTCGGATGTATCGATGTGGCGACAATCCAGATAAACCTCGCGCCCCATGCGCTGCTGACCCAATATGGCACGCGCAACGATATCACGTGGCGCCAGTTCAGCCATCGGGTGTACGTCTGTCATGAAACGTACGCCTTTATCATTCACCAGCGTTGCGCCGTGGCCACGCAGAGCCTCTGTCATCAGCGGCAGTGATCCAGCCTTGTCGCATTTCAGGGCGGTTGGGTGGAACTGCATAAATTCCAAATCAGCCAGATCCGCACCGGCCTTTTCGGCCAACGTAATCGCCTGTCCGGTATTGGTAACAGGGTTTGTCGTCTCCGAATAAAGCCCTGCCGCACCGCCTGTCGCCAGTATAACAGCAGGCGCGCGAAGTGTGTACGTGCTCGCACGCCCTTGCTTTTCAAAGACGACCCCGCCTACGCCGCCATCTTTATATTTCAACAACTCGATAACCTTGGCCTGATCAATAATATCGATATAGGGGGCAGATTTTATCTTGTCCCACAGAACGGGCATTAAGGCACGGCCAAAGCCGTCACCTGAATCCGCTTTTAAAACGCGGTGCGCATCGTGTCCGCCTTCGCACGATAGAATATAGTTAAATCCATCATCTTCGACCGAAAACTGAACACCGTTCATTTCTAAATATCCGACAATCGATCTGGCCGTAGCGGTATAGTGTTTTGCAACTTTTTCATCGACAACTTCTGCGCCGGCCTTGACTGTATCGCGCGCATGGGCGGCAGGTGTATCGTCGGGCCCAACGGCGGCAGCCAAACCGCCCTGCGTCCAAAGGCTGGAACAATCCCCGCCGATTTTGCCCGTCGTGACCAGCGCAACCTTTAAAGGGGCGGCAGACAACGCGGCGACACATCCAGCGGCACCACTTCCGACAATAATGACATCATAATCTTTCATTTTTGTTTCTCCTTTTACACAGGGACCGCCAGCATGCGTTCAACGGCTGCGCGGGCACGCTCGGCAATGGCTGGGTCAACCGTAACTTCGGTTTGCCGGGTTTGAAGGGTTTTTAAAATTTTCGGCAATGTAATCCGCTTCATATGCGGGCATAGATTGCACGGGCGTACAAATTCGACATTCGGGTTTTGCACCGCGACATTATCCGACATCGAACATTCGGTAATCATGACAACGCGGGCAGGCTGTTTATTCTGTACGTAATCCGCCATCGCCTTGGTCGAGCCCGAGAAATCAGCCTCGTCCACCACTTCGGGCGGGCATTCGGGGTGCGCCAAAACAACGGCATCCGGCCAGGCCTTGCGGTATGCGCGGATATTTTCGGGTGTGAAACGTTCGTGCACCTCGCAGCTGCCGGCATAGGTCAGAATTTTCTTTTTTGTCTGGCGCGCAATATTTTTCGCCAGATACTGATCGGGGATCATCAAGACCGTATCGCTGTCAAAACTTTCGACAATCGCGAGCGCATTGGAAGACGTACAGCAAATATCGCTTTCGGCTTTGACCTCGGCGGAGGTATTCACGTAGGTCACGATCGGCACACCCGGATATTTTTCACGCAGCAGACGTACGTCCGCCGCTGTAATGGAGGATGCCAGTGAACAGCCCGCCTTCATATCAGGGATCAGAACCGTTTTTTCAGGTGAAAGGATTTTGGATGTTTCCGCCATAAAATGTACGCCCGCCTGAACAATAATATCCGCATCGGTTTTGGCAGCCTGCTGGGCCAGTTGCAATGAATCACCTGCAAAATCGGCAACGCAATTGAAAATTTCAGGGGTCATATAGTTATGCGCCAGAATAACAGCGCCCATTTCTTTTTTCAGGCGGTTGATCGCATAGATATAGGGGGCATGTTCGCACCATTCCATTTCAGAAATAACTTTACGTACAGGCTCGTAAAGATCTGCCGTCTGTCGTGCAACCTCTGCTGTAAATTGTAAAACCTGTGGTCTTTCTATTGTATCTAGCATTTTATCACTCCGATTCTTTTATGCTCATTTAGAGTATAATTAAAATATATGCTCTTTTTGAGTATAAGTCAAGAGGTGTTGAAAATATTTTTCTAGATCATTTGATAAACTCGCTTTACCCTTGCCTTAAGGAGAGACCAATATGCGCACACTTATCGTTATACCCGCCCGTTACGGATCAACACGGCTGCCCGGCAAACCGCTGGCTATGATTGCGGGTAAAACCATGCTGCAGCGTGTATACGAGCTGGCACAATCCTCAACAGCGGATTTTAAAAATGTGGATGTATTGGTGGCAACAGATGATACGCGCATCATGGATCATGCAGCCGAAATCGGCGCCCCAGCGGTCATGACGCCCGAATCCTGCCCGACGGGTACCGACCGCGCCTTCGAAGCTGTTAAAGCATCAGGCCTGTCGCCCGATGTTGTTTTGAATTTGCAGGGCGACGCGCCATTAACACCGCCCCACTTCATTCGCCAGATGATCCGTGCGTTTGATGTAACGCCCGTTCCTGATGTCGTCACGCCTGCCTATCAGCTGACATGGGACCAACTAGACGACATGCGAAATAGTAAAAGACAGACCCCTTTTTCCGGCACCAGCGTGATCTGCGGGCCTGACGGCTATGCCTTATGGTTTTCAAAAAACATCATCCCCGCCATCCGCAAGGAAGATAAACTGCGCGTATCAGATGGTTTATCGCCCGTTATTCGCCATATTGGCCTTTACGCCTATCATTATCCGGCATTGGAAAAATATGTGACCCTGGACCAGAGCCGATACGAGCAACTGGAAGGTCTGGAACAATTACGCCTGCTGGAAAACGGCATGCGCATTAAAATCGAGATCATTGATCCGAAAGGCGAGCCCATTCACGGCGGCGTCGATTCACCTGAAGATATAGAACGTGTGGAACGCGTCCTGGCCGCGAAGCATTAATACTTAAAATTACAATTTTATGGAGCAGATAAAATGACGACAAAATTGATTATAGCCAGACACGGCAATACGTTCGAACCTGATGAAACACCGCGCCGCGTTGGCGCGCGCACCGATTTGGAATTGGTGGAAAAAGGTATTGTGCAGGCAACGCAGCTTGGCACATGGTTGCAAATGCAGGATTTAAACCCGCAGCGTATCATCGCCGGGCCGTTGAAACGTACTCGCCGCATGGCGGAAATCGCACGTGGCGTCATGTATCACGATGACAGCGAAAAACCGAATGTGGAAATTGACGAGCGGCTGCGTGAAATTGACTATGGCCCTGACGAAGACCTGCGTGAGGAAGAAGTCGTAAACCGCATCGGCGCGGATGCTATCGCAAAATGGGATCAGGACGCAATCGTGCCCGAAGGATGGAATGTCGACCCGGACGAGTTGCAAAAACACTGGCAGGACATTGCAAATGACATTACGCAGAATAACGAAAATGAAATCGTTCTGGTTGTTACCAGCAATGGTGTTGCCCGTTTTGCCCCCTATCTGACAGGTAATTTTGCAGGTTTCAAATCTAAATTTTCGCTGAAACTGGCAACCGGTGCCGTCGGCATTCTGAACTTTGACGGTAAAGACTGGCAGGTCGAGGACTGGAACATCCGCCCGCATAAAGAATTAGAAGAGTAAAAATAAAAAAAGCCCCCCGTTTCCGGAGGGCTTTAATTTTTATAGCAGCGCTATTACTTAGGCTTGTTACCACCGAACTTGAAGCCACCGTTACCGCCACCACGCTTTGGCGTGTTGTCGTTGTCGGCTTTCTTTGGTGATGTGCCCATCAATGCGGCATATGCCTGACCCGCTTCTTGCGGTGTTGGCAATGAAGCAGCTGCGCTCATCAAAAGCTGGCTAACAGCTTCTGGGCTCATGCTGGCTGTGATGCCGTACAATGTCTGGCTGATCATTGTTGTCGGGATTTCATCTGCAAAGCCCATAACAGCGTTTGCGATTTCATCTTCTGACATGTGTTTCGCGTTGTCCAGGAATGAACCGAAACGGTCAGCTTGCATTTCTACCATCATTTTGAATGGCTCTGGCAGTGGCAATTGGCTTGCCGCAGCAGAAAGGGCCGCACCCATGTCATCCTGACCAGGCTGGTTCAAAGACTGCTTCAGACCTTGTGCAATTTGCATCGCAACTTGTGGGTCTTTCAGGCTTGATACCAGGCTTTCGATTGTTTGATCCATTTCAGATGCATCGAAAGAGCTCAGCAACAGAGAAATACCTGTGCTTGTTTTTTCGCCGGCCAACAGTTCCTGTACGTCAGCAACGATGTTTTCAACGTCGTCTTGTGTCAAAGCGTCTACAAGAGCGCCTTTGATTACAGCTTCCAGTTCTTCAGGGCTTGGGTTACCGCTTTGTACCAAAGCTTCGATTTCAGCCTGAACGCCTTCCAGACCGATAAGTGTTTTTTCGATTGTCGCTGTTTGTTTTGCAGCAAATTCGTTGAACGCTTCTTTAAGCAGTTTAATGCCTTCGTTACCGTCAAATTTCATAGTATGTACTCCTTATCGCTATAGTTTCTGCGCAGAACAAAATTCATCCTTCCGAACGCAGAGAATCATCATTGAATGAACTATCCCTATCTTTAAAGGAGCGATTCGGTTATGTCAAGATTGTTTATGAAAAGATTTTATGGGAGTCGAATATGGTCAAGCAAGAACATCCAGCAGTGAATCCTGCATTTCATCGGCTGTTTTAATCACGCTGACATTTGCTTTATAGGCGATCTCTGCCGTCAGCAAATTTACCGCCTCTTCTTCCAGCGAAATATTCGGCACGGAGACATAGCCGTCATTATCTGCCAGTGCAGAATCCGGGCTGTAGGTTTTAAAAGTCGGATTTTGACGCGTCTGAACCGATACCTCGACGCCCGTACCGTTTGATGATAAAACAGCATCTTTGGCCTCGTAATTCGAGCTGGAGACATTGGCAATATTTTCGGCAGAAACTGCCGTTTTCGCGCTTTGCCCGCGCAGACCTGATAATGCAATGGATATTGCGTCCAAATTCTTCTCCACCTCTCCCATTATTACATTAACAAAAAAGCCCTAAATTTCTGTTAAGTCTTGATGCTTTTGAAAGGCAATGTATGATAATAGACATGAAATATGCAGCGATAATCATTACCTGTCTTATATTTATACTGGCACATGGTCAGGCAAATGCCTATGAAAGCCGTACTGCCAGCCAGTACGAAGACCGCACAGCCAGCCACAGCATTGAATACAAATGTTCTGAATGGGGCTTTTGGAACCACGGCTACAGATTTGGCCGTCAATATATAGACACACGCACCCCGCTGGAATTCGACCAGAAATCACAATGGGAAAATACGCGCTGGGATCCTGAAATCTGGGAAAAAGAATACGGCACATATTGGAACGGCGAAAAGGTCCTGGCCGCCCTGTTCAAAGGCGGATATTTCACGGGACAATATATGCACTGTGATACGCCATATGTCCGAATTGGCGAGCCGTTTTTCGATCTGGGCGAAGCGGATCAGCTACGCGCGCTGCATCTTTTAGCTGAACAGACCGGCGTTTTTAATAAATACCGCAGCTTTAAAATCTATTCACCAGAACATCGAAAAGTGATCGGCAGCTATTCGAACGCGGGATTACACCTTTATTAAGCGTAAAGACCCTGCAAGAGGATAAAAACATGCCGTTCCGTTTTAAAATTATGCTGGCGCTGATGTGCGCTTTTTTGATCGCCGCGCCCACAAAAACCCTGTCAGCACAGGGCATTCCAACCATTATCCGCGATGCGGAAATCGAAGAAACGCTGTTTCGTCTGACGGCCCCTGTTTTTGATGCAGCGGGGATCGGCCGCAATGATGTGCGTCTGATTTTGGTGCAGGACCATGACCTGAACGCCTTTGTTGCAGGCGGAATGAATATCTTTCTTTATACGGGTGTGATCCTGACGGCGGAAAACCCGGGTGAATTGGTGGGCGTTCTGGCGCACGAAACCGGTCATATTGCAGGGGCGCATCTGGTGCGTACAGCCGAAGTCATCGAACAGGCCAGCTTTCAATCGATCCTCGCCAGTATTCTGGCAGCAGCCACAGCCGTCGGTACGGGCAACGGCGGGGCGGCGACAGCCGTTTTCGGCGGCGGGCAGACATTTGCCCAACAGGGGTTCCTCAGCCATTCGCGCACGCAGGAGGCATCTGCCGATCAGGCCGCCATCAAATACCTCAGCGATGCAGGGTATAATGCGAAGGGGCTTTTGACCTTCCTTGAAAAATTACGTGGGCAGGAGGTTTTACCCTCTTCCCAGCAAACCGAATATCTGCGTACGCACCCTCTGACAACAAACCGTATATCGTACCTTGAAAATAATGTCGCTAAAACGGCATCAAAAGCATCCTATTCACCCGAAACGGTTGAACTGTTCGATCGGATGCAGGCGAAACTGACCGGCTATATTTATCCCGATCAGGCGCTGCGTTACAGTGACGACACCATCGCCCATAAATATGCCAAGGCTATTGCCTATCATCGCCAGAATAATTTTGACAAGGCGCTGGCCGCTGCCGATGCACTGATCGCGGCTGAACCACGCAACCCCTATTTCTATGAATTAAAGGCCCAGATGTATTACGAGTCCGGCCAAATTGCAAAATCGCTGCCTTTATACCAAAAAGCATCCGACCTTGTGCCGAATTCGGGACTGATCCGTGCCGCATATGGGCAGGCTTTGCTGGCCGATGCCGACAATGCACCGGATTATAAAGCGGCCATTGAACAGCTGGAGCGATCCTTGCGGAACGAGCCACGGTCAACCCTGACACACCGCCTGCTGGCTACCGCATATGGCCGTATTGATGATAAGGGCTCGGCCCGTATCCACCTGGCCGAAGAAGCCATGCTACAAAGAAAATATGATGATGCCCGCCGTCAGGTCGGCCTTGCCGAACAATATGTCGAAAAATCAGACCGCAAATGGCTGCGCCTGCAAGACATCAAAAACCAACTGGAAAACATCAAATAACAGGGGAAAACCTGCATATAGGCGTAAGTTATTAAAAGACCATTCACTTTTGACCTATATACTGTAGACTTGAATAAGAATTTAAACCAAAAGGGGACTAAACATATGAAACGCATTCTATCTGTCATCGCTTTGTCAGCCGTTATCGGTGTTGCCGGCGTATCCGGCGCTGCCGCTGAAATGACAAAAACCGATATCGAGAAAATTGTCGAAGATTATCTTCTGAACAATCCGGAAATCATTCTGAAATCGGTTAATGATTACCAGACCAAAGGCGTTGCTGAACAACAGGCCAAAGCGCTTGAGACAAATTCACGCAAGCTGTTTGACGATGAAAACACACCATATGCCGGAAACAAAGATGGCGATGTTAAGGTTGTCGAGTTTTTCGATTACAACTGCGGTTACTGTAAACGTGTCATTGGTGATGTGAATAAACTGATTGACGAAGATGAAAACGTGAAGGTGATCTTTAAAGATTATCCGATCCTGGGCCCGACATCTGTTACAGCCGCGCATTGGGCGCTGGCCGCTGACAAACAGGGCAAATATCTTGAATATCACACAGCCCTTTTGAACAACCAGGGCCGCATGGACGAAGCCACACTTGAAGCCAAAGCCAAAGAGGTTGGACTTGATGTCGAAAAACTGAAAGCCGATGCCGAAAGTGACGAGGTCAAAGCCCAAATTCAGGAAAATCTGGAGCTGGCACAAAGTATGAATATCAGTGGAACGCCTGCTTTTATTATCGGAGAGCAAGTCTTTCCGGGCGCCATTCCATACGAGGCCATGACAAATGCCGTCAAAGATGCCCGTGCTGATTCGGAATAAAATCTAAAAACTACAATTAAATAAAATTCAGGGCGGTCCCTTTGGGGGCCGCTTTTTTTATGGGGCAATTAAGGGGGCGCAAAGAAAACTATGGCGAAACATTATTACCCAAATGCAAAAAAGTTAAGAATAATTTAACATAACACTTGACAAATATTCTGGAAAATGGTTTACTAAATATTAAGGGAGATAAACAAAATGTTAACCAGCACAAAATCCCGGGGCGAAAGTCGCAAAAGATTTTGTGAATAACATTAAAGAAACAGACATAAAGGGGATTAAAATGTCACGTATTCTTATCGCAGAACATAACCAGGAAGTTTCGAAATTTATTAAGAAACAATTTCGCGGTTCGCACTATCAACTGGACATGAAAACACAAAGCATCGACGCATGGCGCGCCATCGGAAACGAAGATTACGATGTGCTGATGATCGACATCATGATGCCTGGAATTGACGGCTTCGTATTGGCGCAAAAAGCGCTGAAACTAAATCCTGGTATGACCATTATCTTTATCACAGGATTTGCGGCTGTCGCCATGGACACATATAACACACCGACATATGCACCGCGCCCGATGACATCAAAGCCATTCCATCTGCGCGACATCATGGGACGCATCCGCTTTTACATGGGCGAAGCCGACCTGCCGTTTGACAGCATCTATGCCCACCAGCACCGCGATGCAGTCGCACAGGATAACGTTATCTATGCACAATTCGGACAGACAAACTAAAAGGAATTTTGCCAAAGAGATTTTGCCAAAGAAATTTTGTTAGCCACAAAATAACACAGCCAGCTTTAAGCGAAGCGGTAATAAAAAAAATAACGATGTGGGTTCCTCGCTTATATCCCCAACTTTAGAAGACCCACACAATCTTGAGGCCTCCCCACGGAGGCCTCTTTTTTTATCTTCTTCTATGCAAGATACCCCGAACGTTTGAAATTGTTTCGGGCGAAGGGCGCCAAAACATGGTCCCGCATACAGCCTCGATATCTTTGGTCGAATCTTTATAACGACTATCATTCAAGGCATTTGGCAAATCTTTCAGAAAAAACTGTATATCACTGGGATTAAATTCATCCCCGACCCCCATAATCGCATGATATAACGGAGTATAATAAGGGCTTTGATAATAGGAAGCATCAAGGTCGATATCATTTAATACAGCGTTTAATCCGCATATGCCTGACCACACCTGTTCCAACAAATTTTGATAGGTTTCTTGCGGCAGATTACCGCTGCGCGCCAGAAACAGCGCGCACATTGCAAAATCCTGCAATAAATCGACATCAACACCTTCGGGCAATTCATATCCGCCCAGAATACAGCTCATATCATTTTCTTGCGCGAAATCGATGGCGGGGTGTGAATGAACGCCTAAACGAAAAGACACGTCGTTAAACGCTATTTTCAAGCCGCCAAAAAGTTTTTCACTGCCCAGTTTTTCAACAGCATGGTCAATGGTGTTTTGTAAGGTATCTCTCATAGGGCACCCTAACATATAATTTACGTTATGAAAAGTTTATTATTTAGGGCTCGGGATTTTACCCGATGGCCTTTTAACCACGCCGTCTAGCGGATTGGGTGGACCGGACTGTCCATAGGTCACGAAATCATCCAACAGATTTTTCAAACTATATTGCGCATTATATCCAATCAGTTTTTCAGCATCATCACTGCCCAGAATGCTGGGGCAGCGTTCGATATTGATTCCTGCGTCCTTGGCCTTTTTGACAATATCCCCGCCATATGTGTGGGCCGGCACGTTATCAGACCAGTTTTCAATATCCTGCACGCTATATTCATAGGCCCCGTCGATGGTTAAAATTTGTGCGGGCTCGTCCGGTTTATGTGTTTTCAGGAAATTGACCGCTTTCAAGGTCGCATCACACACATCAAAAATATGTACAGCCCCTTTGACGAACCAATTCGCCCAGCCGGTGAAATCATCATATACGCTGCGATTCCACGGTGGAATAAAACCGCGCGGACGCAGTGTTAAAATATCCATATCATGTCGGTGCGCATAGGCGCGGGCCATTTCTTCATTCAAAATCTTGGTATGCCCATAGGTATCATATCGGTTGGATGTACTGGTGCTGGAAATCAAAACCACCTTTTTAACGCCCGCATCTGCGGCGGCCTGAAAGACATTCAGGGTTCCGGTCACATTCAGATCATGGAAATCATAGGCTGTTTTCCCCTGTTCTTCGTGGATACCGTGAAAGGCGGCAATATGGACGACGCAATCAATATCATGCATCGCGCGCTTTACGGTATCACGGTCGGTGATTGATCCTTTGATGAAATCGACTTTATTTTTCAGTGTTACGTGCGGTACCGCCAAATCAAGGATAACAACATCGTCACCCTGTTTTAAAAGGTCGCGGGCCAATATACCGCCCATGTCGCCGGACCCGCCCGTTAAAATAACCCGCATGTTTTTCTCCTTATTTTGCGTCTGTATATTGACAGATATGCTGTGGTTTTGTAAATACTAACGACTCTTACCATTTTCGGTTAGGGGCGTATAGCTCAGCGGGAGAGCGCTGCCTTGACATGGCAGAGGTCACAAGTTCAATCCTTGTTACGCCCACCATTTTCTTGTACCTTGTACCTTATATCTTTAAGTTATAAGGGATTTATAAAAAATGGTTAGACTCGCATTTGTTCTCTTAATATTTACATTATCTGCCTGCAGTCACGTCAATCTTACCCCTGAAGCACGTGAACAGCAGTGTCTTGACTACGGCTTTGAAAAAGGAACACCGGAATATGCGGAATGTGACCAGAAGGAACGCCAATTGGCGCAAGATTTTCTTTGGGGTGATGATGACTAGAGAAATAATATTTGTTTTTTTTGTCGCTGTTCTCGTCATTGCAAATGCAACTGTTGCCGATGCCCGCCCGGTATCCTACCCCGGCGGGTGGACGATGATGTTCATGAACAACGGGGATGCGAATACCGCGCACCTGCATTATTCGCCTACTGCGAAATATTCGGTCGGCTACAAGTTCGAGCATTGGCGCGACCGCGGCTTTAATTTAAACGCCGCGCAATTGAATGGTCTGGTCAAGCGCTGGAACGAAAAAGACAGTCAGGCCAATTTTTACGTCAAGGGTGGCATCGGTATTGCCAGCGAACGCGGCACTTCAAACGACGATATGGCCGGCTTTGCAGGTATTTCAACCGATTGGGAAAACCGCCGCCTGTTTTTCCAATACGAAAACCGCTATACCGAAGCCGGCAACATTGATGATTTCTTTGGGCAATCCGCGCGCGTCGGCTGGGCCCCCTATGAGGGGGATTACGGCGATTTGCACACATGGCTGATGGTCGAGGTCGATCACAGCCCCGAAAGCGAGGATAGTTTCACCGTCACCCCGCTGATGCGTTTTTTCAAAGGCGTCCACTTGGTCGAGGCCGGAATGAGCAATCAGGGGGAAGCCCTATTCAACTACGTATTAAGATACTGAGAGAAAGGATAAAAAGATGAAAAAAATAATTTTTATGTTTACAGCCCTGATGGTCAGCTTTGCCATTTCGGCACAAGCCCAAAGCATGACGGGCACACATGCCGAACACGGCGATCATGACAATCACGCCCATGTCGAACAGCCATTGGTTCAAGGCGCTCAAGACGATAAAACCGTCGCGGGTGATGTTCATGTCAGCGTCAAAGGTCTGGTCTGCGATTTCTGTGCCCGTGCGCTTGAAAAGGTTTTCGGCAAACAGGAAGCTGTAAATGACATCGATGTTGATCTGGACAACAAACTGATCACGATTGATTTTAAAGACGGCCAAAGCCTGAATGATGACACGATCCGCGCCCTGATTCAGGATTCAGGATATAACGTCGAGAATATCCACCGTGTCACAGAATAAAAAACCGGTATCCTGGACGGATACGATTGCCCCGACGCTCAGCCTTTTTACCAGTGCGGGCACATTAATTTGTTGTGCCCTGCCTGCGCTGTTGGTCACATTGGGCATGGGGGCGGCCCTCGCCGGATTTGTCAGTGCGGTGCCCTGGATTACAGCCGTTTCTGAATATAAGGAATGGGTTTTCGCCATTGCCGGTGTTATGCTGACGCTGTCGGCTATTCTGCAATGGCGCGGCCGCAATGCGCCGTGCCCCGCCGACCCCGTCAAGGCCAAGGCCTGTATGCGCCTCAGGCGCGTCAGCTGGGTCATTTTGATTGTATCCGCCCTGATCTATCTGACAGGTTTCTTTTTCGCCTTTCTGGCCGCCGACATCTTTTACGGTTAGGGAACTTTAGCCTGCGCCTTCCGTATAATAGTTAAAGGGAGGCCGAAATGGGATATTCAAGATTTTTCGCCATGATCGTAACATCTACAATCGTGATGTTCGCTCTGATGTATTTAAATACCTATGCCTTGGACCACGTTTTTTTCAGCGAAACACGTACCTACATGGCGATTTACATGGGCAGTGCCATGGCCATCATCATGCTGGCTTTTATGCTGGGCATGTATAAAAAAAACAAACTCAACATCATGATTTTCATCCTCAGTACCGCCGTTTTTGCCGGGTCATTATTTCTGGTGCGATCGCAAACGACCATTCAGGATCAATCATGGATGAGCGCCATGATCCCCCACCATTCCATCGCCATCCTGACCAGTGAACGCGCCAATATTACAGATGTACGTGTCAAAAAACTGGCGGACGAAATTATAAAAGCCCAACGCCGCGAGATTAAAGAAATGCAGTGGCTGCTGGAAGATATCAGTGAAAACGGCGAAGCCGGCGATGTCGCCACCGCAGAAATGCGCCCCGTTCCCGATTTCAGCGCAAATTAATGCGCCTTGCAAAGAACATGCATTCCATCTATCGTGATATATAAATTAACGAATATGCTTTAAGCACGTGAAGATCTATAGGTTGCTATGCAAAAAACACTTTTCGAGCGTATCGGCGGCCAAAGCGCCGTCGAAGCGACTGTCACCAAACTGTATGAAAAGCTTTTGAACGACCCGGCGTTGGCGCCGTTTTTTTCAGACGCCAATATGGCGGAACTGCATCGCAGCCAATCCGCTTTTGTCACGATGGCCTTTGGCGGCCCCCATCATTATAAATCACTCGATCTGCGCGCAGTGCATTTGGACGCACGCCTGAACGGTCTGGGTCATGCGCATTTTGATGCCACATTGGCACATTTGCAGAATGCCATGCGCGAATTGGATGTACCCGAGGACATGATCCTTGAAGCCAGTGAAATTGTTGAAAGCACACGCCGGGACGTATTAAATCTGTAGGAAACTTCATGACAAAAAAAATATCATATCAGGGACAACCCGGCGCCTATTCCGATCTGGCCTGCGGGCAGGCCTGCCCGAATTTTGAACCCTTGCCGTGCCCGACTTTTCAGGATGCGATCAATGCCACGCGCGATGCCAATGCTGATCTGGCAATGATCCCGATTGATAATTCGCTGGCGGGCCGTGTTGCCGATATTCACCGTCTGCTGCCCGAAAGCGGCCTTTATATTATCGGTGAACATTATCTGCCGATCCATCATTGTCTGATGTCCGTATCATCCGCGGATATTCAATCTATTACCGAAGTTTACAGCCATGTTCATGCCTTGCCGCAATGTGAAAAGCTGATTAAAGAGCTCGGCCTGAAACCGATTGTCTACGGCGATACGGCCCTGTCGGCAAAGTTTGTCGCAGAGAAAGACGAGCCGCACCGCGCCGCCATTGCATCGCCTGTGGCCGCTGAAATTTACGGGCTTAAGGTTTTGCGCGAAAACGTCGAAGATCTGGAGAATAACACAACACGCTTTGTGATCCTGAGCCGTGAAGCCGATATCCCGAAATATGATCCGTCCAAATCCTATGTGACATCGATGATTTTCCGTCTGCGCAGTTTGCCTGCGGTTTTATACAAATGCCTGGGTGGCTTTGCCACAAACGGTATTAACCTGACCAAGCTGGAAAGCTATATGGTCGAAGGGCAGTTCGACAAGGTTGAATTTTATTGCGATGTCGAGGCCCATATTGATGATCCGCGTATGGGATACGCCCTTGAGGAATTATCATTTTATACCGACGATATCCGCAATCTTGGCACCTATCCGGCCAACGCCTTCCGTCTGGCGGGCTGAAATTAAGCGCTGGATATAGGAAAAGTCCTATGTTAGCCTTAAGGCAGAGAAATTTACAAAGGATCAAACCCATGGCAACACATGCAGAACTGGCCGCAAAACTTCTACGCGACGCCGCAAATTTTTTCAGAAATGTCGGCGAACAAAACCCGCCGCTAAAAGACCAGATGTCGGATAATGCCGATGTTTATGATCAAGTCGCAGCTCTGGTTGAAACAAACCCGACGGGCGAACTTGAAATGCAGGACGCCCCCGAAGAAAAATAAACAAAATCTGGCGCGCAGGCTTTATTTCTGCTAGACTATATCTGTTCAAACGTCGCATTTCCGCGGCACCTATCTGATATTCAGGGATACCATAGCGTCATGAGCCAAAACGCCCGTTCTGCGTCGTCCAGACGTAATTCAAAAAAGAAACAACCGTTATTTCCACCTGCCGTACACCAATTTCTGGCACGCCGCCTGACCGATGGCATCGGCGCCTTGCATATTCTGGTTGGCGGCTTTATTTTACTGGCACTGGGCAGTTATAACCCGTCCGACATTTCCATGAATGCAATCGGTAGCGCGCCTGAAACGCAGAACCTGATGGGCGATACGGGGGCTTTTACCGCTGACCTTTTACTGCAAAGCTTTGGTTTTGCCGCACTTTTTATTCCCGTTTTAATCGGATTCTGGGGACTTCGCATTTTACGCCGCACACCCCAAACGCGCCTTGCCGTTCGTCTAACGGGGATGTTACTGGGTGTTTTATTTCTATCGATTGCCCTCGCGTTTTTTAACACGCCGTCTGTCTGGCAGGCGACCGCGCATATCGCGGGCAGTGCCGGCGTTTTACTGTTCAACAAACTGACCAGCCTGATACACGGCATCATACCCGATTACGCAGCCCTCAGCATATTTCTGACGACATTCCTGTTCGCAATTACAGCGCTGATGGCAGGTTTCGGCCTGAATATCGGCGAATGGAAAACCGTTAAGGCCAATACAGCAAACGCCCTTCAGGCGACATCCTATTTTATCAAATCGAATTTCTATCGCCTGATGCGCTGGCACGAACATTATGAAGCGCTGGAAGATGCGCATGACGACGAAGATGCCGCACCGCGCCGTAAGGCCCCCGTGATATCAACACCAAGCCCGGCAAAACAAACCGTTGCCAAAATGAAAATCGAGGCGCCCAAGAAAACCGCCAGTGGCAAGCGCGAAGCGGTTGAAAAACAGCCGAAATTGCGCCTGTCTGATGATACGGATTGGGAATTGCCCCCGATCAGCCTGCTACAAGAAGTTCCCGCCGAAGAACGCCAGAACATTGACGAAAAAGCCCTGCAACAAAATGCGGAGCTGCTGGCCAGCGTCCTGAATGACTTTAATATCGAAGGCGAGATCATCAAGGTCAACCCCGGCCCGATCGTGACATTGTATGAATTCGAGCCCGCCCCCGGCACCAAATCATCCCGCATCATTAATCTGGCCGATGATATTGCACGGTCCATGTCGGCAACATCTGTACGTGTGGCGGTTATCCCGGGTAAAAATGCGCTGGGTATTGAAATGCCGAACCTGACGCGCGAGACGATTTATATGCGCGAAATGCTGGATTCCCGTGCCTATGAAATGACATCTGCGAAACTGCCGTTGATCCTGGGTAAAGATATCGGGGGCGAACCTGTGATTGCGGATCTGGCGCGTATGCCGCACCTGTTGGTTGCGGGTACGACGGGTTCAGGTAAATCGGTTTCGATCAATACGATGTTATTATCATTGTTATATCGTTATTCGCCCGAACAATGCCGCCTTATCATGATTGACCCCAAAATGCTGGAATTGTCAGTCTATGATGATATTCCACATCTGTTAACGCCTGTTGTAACCGAACCGCACAAGGCGATTACAGCGTTGAAATGGGCGGTACATGAAATGGAAGACCGCTATCGTGCGATGTCCAAACTGGGTGTACGTAACATTGACGGCTATAACAAACGCATCCGCGAGGCCCAGAAAACCGGCGAGATCATTATGCACAAGGTGCAAACAGGATTTGATCCTGAAACGGGCAAACCGATGTTTGAAGAACAGCCGATCAACCTGATCGAGCTGCCGTTTATTGTTATGATCGTTGATGAATTTGCCGATCTGATGCTGGTGGCGGGGAAAGAAGTTGAAAACGCAATTCAGCGTCTGGCACAAATGGCGCGTGCGGCCGGAATTCATTTGATTTTGGCAACCCAGCGCCCGTCGGTGGATGTGATTACAGGTGTGATCAAGGCAAACTTTCCAACCCGCATTTCGTTCTCGGTGACATCGAAAATCGACTCCCGCACCATTTTAGGTGACGGCGGTGCCGAACAGCTCTTGGGTATGGGGGATATGCTGTATATGGCATCCGGTGGCAAGATCAAACGTGTCCACGGCCCATTTGTAGATGACGACGAGGTTGAACAGGTTGTATCTTTCCTGCAGGATCAGGGCGAACCCGAATATATCGACAGTGTTACACACGATAACGACGGCGGATTTGATTCCATCAGCGGGATTTCCAGCGGCGATCGTGACGGATACGACGAATTATATGACGAAGCCGTTCAGATTGTGATCACTGAAAAAAAGGCCTCGACCAGTTATATCCAGCGCCGTCTGCAAATCGGTTATAACCGCGCCGCGCGTATCATCGAACAGATGGAGGCTGACGGCTTGATCAGCGCCGCCAACCACGTCGGTAAACGCGACATCTTGCTGGAGACGGTGGAATAGTCTAAGCTCTTTGGATGAGAAAAGAACATCTGGGCATCGTTGAAGGCTATTTCGGCACACCATGGACATGGACAGCGCGGAAAAAAGTTGTCAGCGCCTTATCTGAAAAGGGATATGGGTTTTTTATTTATGCGCCCAAGGCTGACCAACATCTCCGCAAAAAATGGGATAAACCCTATCCTGCCAAAAAACAGCGCGAATTACAGGGTTTTGTCGGCCATTGCAAAAAACACGGCGTGCAGCCCGGCATCGGCCTCAGCCCATATGAAGCCTATATGGACTTTAATGAGGATAAGAAAAAGGCCTTGAAGGCACGCATCGATATGTTCAATAAAATGGGCATCGAGCGCCTTGCGATTTTATTTGATGATATGAAAGGTGATTTACCCGATCTTGCCGCCCGTCAGGCCGAAATCATGGATTTTGTGCGCCAGCATTCCACGGCGGAAAATATCATGATGTGTCCCAGTTATTATTCGGACGACCCGATCCTGGATAAGGTTTTCGGTGCGCGTTCCGACAATTATCTTGAAGATCTGGGTAAATTGCTGGACCCCGCTATTGATATTTTTTGGACGGGTGAAAAAGTCTGCTCGGCATCATATTCCCCGACCCATCTGAAAGTGACGGCAAAAAAGCTAGGGCGTAAACCCTTTATCTGGGATAATTACCCCGTCAATGATGGCCCGAAAATGTCAAATTTTCTGCACATCAAGGCCTTTAACAATTCCGCCGCCGCTCTGGAGAAATATGCCAATGGTCATGCCGTTAATCCCGCGTTGCAGCCCATTCTGACCTTGATTCCGGCTCTGACGCTCAGCGATTTCTACGAGGCCGATACAGATACACAAAAGGCCTTTAAAAGGGCTGTTTCGGATATTGTTGATAATAACGCCCTGTCCAAACTGATTATACGGGACAAGGACATCTTTCAGGATGGCGGACTGTCAAGCCTGACAAAAGCCGAAAAAGCAAAATTGCGCGCGGAATATGCGGCATTCAATAACCCGGCCGCCCGTGAAATCCTGAAATGGCTGGATGGTAAATACCAGCAAGGACCCGAGGTTCTCACTCAATAAACTTGCCGAATCCCCGATCGCGAATTATCTTGCAGGGGATTGATAACCCTGAAACGTAGAATTGGACATGAAACAAATGAAACGATTTTTAGCCGTACTTGTTATAGGCTTTTCCATGGTTGCCGGTGCTGCTTTTGCCGCTGTCGACCAAAGTGATGTTCAAAAGATTGAGAAATATCTGCAGTCTATCCGCACCTTAAAGGCTGATTTCACGCAGACCGCTTATGACGGATCACAAGTGACAGGCACGTTCTTTTTAAACCGACCCGGCCGCCTGCGTTTCGAATATAACGAGGTTGATGATTTCATCGTCGCGGACGGACAGTTTATTTATTATTACGATTCTGAAATGAAACAGCAGTCCAATACGCAGATCAGCAATTCACTGGCCGATTTTCTGCTGCGTCCCGAAATCAAGCTGGGCGGTGATATCAAGGTTGTTGAAACCCGCCGTGTTAACGGACTTTTGGATACAACGCTTGTCATGGCAGACGAGCCCAGTGCGGGCAGCCTCACCCTCGGTTTTGTTGATCTGGGCCGTGGGCGATTACAGCTAAAGCGCTGGACAGTCACAGATTCGCAAAACCTGACGACATCTGTTGTTTTAAAGAACATCAAAACAGGCGAACGGTTCGACAAGAATCTATTTTATTACATCGATCCGGAGCGCCTCCGTCCCCAGTATAACTAGAAAAATCGGTTGCTGATATTAACCGTTTCTTGACAAAATTATGTCAATATCTTATACTATATAAGAACGTCAAATAAGTTTAGGGCACTGAAATGACAGAAGATAAAAATCCAGATCAGAATCTTGTAGACCAACCGGAACAAACACAAAACCCGTCCAAAGATGATGCGGTTAAAACGGATGTTTCCGAGGATTCCCACAAAAAGAAAAAATGGGAAGATGAAGAGGTGCTTGAAACATCTGCCGATCCGTCTGACGAGCCTGTTGAGCTGACCAGTGGAATTTATCACCAGATGCTGAGATTACTGCAGGAAATGGAAGAAGAGAAAAAGAAAAATGAAGAAGAACAAAATAAGAAAAGACTGGCCGACTGGCAAAAACAATTAGAAGATATGCAAAAAGAGGCCGAAGAACGTGCGCAAGGATTGTCTTCGGCGCAACAGCAGATTCTGGGTTTTGTTCGGGGCCGCCGCGGTGAAGACGTTTTTCAAGGCGGTGAAAATGCTTATAAAGTGACTCTGTTTGAAGAATTGAACCAGTCGGGCTTTTTTGAGCGCCTTAAAAGCGGCGGTCGTGAAATTGAAATCGACGATAAAACTGGCGCGATGAAAATTCATTATGCCGATGGCGGGCATATGAAAATCTGCCAAAACGAACAGGGTAAACTTACCATCAGCCTGCACGGCACAAAAATGGATGATCAAAAGGCACACGACAATGTCTTTATGCAACGCATGTGCGGTTCAGGCTCCTTGACGATTAAAGGCCCAAAGAAAGGGGCGCGCCTTCTGTGGAAAGCTGCGCAGGAACAAGGTTTGGTAACGAACGATCATACAAAAGGCGCCTTTAAACCTTCAAATGGTGATGTTGCTTGGGCCAATAGCCTTAAAAAGCAACGCAACGACATAAGCGAGCAACAGCAAAAAATGGCAGATGATGGTATGCTGGATCTGGCATCCATGTCACAGCAAAAATTTCAAGGCGTTCAAATCGATGCGATGCAGGGTAAAATTCCACACGAGGAATTTATGCAAACAGTGCACTCATTCGGACGCCTGCAAAACTTGATTGGCTATGACTTGGACCACGATGGTCAGGTGAAATATATGGGCACCGATTTGTCCGAAGATGACATCAAGGAAATTAGGGAAGATCTGGAGCACGATTTTTCGCCTGAAATGATGGAAAACATCATTGATGATCTGAACCAAGATCAAAAAGAGCTTAAGTCTCTATTGATGCCGGCCACCCTTGAACAACAAGAATTGCAACTCAACGCAATGGAGAAATCCAAAAAAGGCTGGCGCGGCGTCGTGATGAAGGTTCTGGCAAACAAAGAGGCGAAAGAAAATTTCGAACAGCAAAAAGAAGGTTTGCGTGCTGCAATCGAAGACAGCCGCAGCCGCTTTATGCGCAAAAGCCATGATTTGGATCAAGATCAGTCCCCATCAAATTCTGCTGACAAGCTAAAAGATATGGGCAGCGCTTTCGGAGCAACACCTGCGGAACAAGAGAAGCCGGCGGCCAGAAAACTGCCCGCATTTATTGGTCATTCCGCAAAGCCAAATAAACCATAATCCGTTGACTTTCAAACATATACGGCATAGGGTGCGGGCATGAACCAAATGCCCGTACAGAATGTCATTTGCCGCATTAAATCGCGCGAAATTTTCACTGACCGCATTTTTGCCTTAAGGGTTAAGGCGAAAGACGGGTGCATTTTTGACCATGCGCCAGGCCAATATGCCATTATATCGTTGCCATCTGACGACAGCCATGATCCGCGCCCCTATTCAATCGCCAGCATGCCCGACACGAACGAGTTGGTCTTTCACATTAAAGATGTCGGCCGGGGCCTCAGCCACGCCCTGATGAATGCGCCCGAAGGAACCGAAGTGGCGCTGGAATATCCCCTTGGCAGTGCTGTATACCGCCCAAAAAAGAGCCCCATCATAGCAATCGGCGGCGGTCTGGGACTGGCCCCGATATTGCCTATTATTCGCACGGCACTGAAAGATGATCCGTCACACGATGTTTTTCTTTATCACGGGGCTGCGAAAGAATCAGATCTGTATCTGGATGAAAAACTAAAATCAATGTGCAAAACCTATCCCCATCTTGAATATAAAGGTGTTATAGAGGATATTGACGGAACCGTTGGCGCTATAGCCGCCGCGGCGCATGATGATCTATCAAATTTCAACGCCTATCTATCCGGTGCGCCCGCCATGGTTATTGCCTGTTTCAAAGCACTGGAAGAAAAAGGCCTTGATATCAAAAATACCATCAGCGATGCCCTATCGGGCGAGATTAAGGATTTTGTTTAAGTCGCAAACAGGCTATATTAAAGGCCATGTTAGGACCCGATTTCGAAAATATCGTCAGATTACTTTCCCGCATGCCGGGGATCGGCAGCCGTTCGGCCCGCCGCATTGTCCTGCACATGCTGGATAATAAAGACAATATGATGCTGCCGCTGGCAGAATCCCTGCAAAAAGCCGCCATTGACATTCAAAACTGTCAGGATTGCCATACACTTGATACATCATCACCCTGCCATATCTGCGCCGCAATGACGCGTGACCGCAGTCTTTTATGTATCGTTGAAAACGTCGCTGATCTGTGGGCCCTTGAACGTACAGGTAGCTATAAGGGTTTATATCACGTTCTGGGCGGTACATTATCAGCCCTTGACGGGGTCAGCCCCGATGATTTGCACATTCCGCATCTGATAACCCGTCTGGATGAATTACAGACGCAGGAATTGATTATCGCCCTAAACGCCACAGTCGAGGGGCAAACAACAGCCCATTACATCACAGACTGCGTCAAGGGCCGCGATATTAAAATCACGCGTCTGGCGCGTGGTGTGCCTATCGGCAGTGCCCTTGATTATCTGGATGACAATACACTTGTCACCGCCCTTGATTCCCGTTCCGCAATGTAAGGAGAAACCATGCAGGACCTACAAAAGAAAATCGAACAGATCTGGGACAACCGCGATAACTTGAACGATCTGGATGTTTTTGAGGATGCCAAAACCCATGTGAACGAAGTTCTAAGCCTTTTGGATAGTGGAAAATTACGGGTGGCCGAGCCCAAAAATAGTGGCTGGCACGTCAATGAATGGGCGAAAAAAGCAGCCCTGATGTCCTTTCGTCTGAATGATAATGAAATTATTCCGCATGGCCCCGGGGCCAAAGGCGTCTGGTATGACAAGGTTCCGTCAAAATTTGACGGCTGGGATCGTGAAGATTTTAAAAAGGCGGCCATACGCGCCATCCCGCCGGCGGCAGCGCGTAAAGGATCATACATCGGTAAAAACGTCATTCTGATGCCCTCGATGGTCAATATCGGCGCATATGTCGATGACGGCACAATGGTCGATACATGGGCTACAATCGGCAGCTGTGCCCAGATTGGCAAGAACTGTCACATATCCGGCGGCGCCGGCATCGGCGGCGTTATGGAGCCCCTTCAGGCCGCACCCGTCATTATCGAAGACAATTGTTTTATCGGCGCGCGTAGTGAAGTCGCCGAAGGCGTAATCGTACGCGAAGGATCAGTTTTATCAATGGGCGTTTTTATCGGTGCATCAACCCGTATTATTGACCGCGAAACAGGTGACGTCCTGTATGGCGAGGTACCGCCCTATTCCGTTATCGTCCCCGGCAGCATGCCTGGCAAATCAGGTGGGCCGAACCTTTATTGCGCAGTCATCGTCAAAAAAGTTGATGAAAAAACGCGTTCCAAAACAGGCATCAACGAATTACTGCGCGGAGTATAACCCCATGAGCGAAACCGCCCTGAAACTGGCACAGGATTTGATCCGCTGCCCCAGTGTGACCCCGAAAACCGAAGGCGTCTATGATGTTTTGAAATCAGCGCTGGAGCCGATGGGCTTTGACTGCCATGTCCTGACATTTAAAGGGTTTGAAGGCGCCGAAATTACAAATCTTTTTGCGCGTAAGGGTACAGGAGCACCCCATTTCTGTTTCGCGGGACACGTCGATGTTGTGCCTGTCGGGGATGATGCGGCGTGGACATCGCCGCCCTTTGCTGCGGAAATCAAAGATGATCGCCTTTACGGGCGCGGCACATCGGATATGAAGGGGGCTGTTGCCGCTTTTATTGCGGCCGTGCAGGATTTTCTGAATCAAAATGCCGAATTTGACGGCTCGATAAGCTTGCTGATCGCCGGTGATGAGGAGGGTACAGGCGCTGTCGGTACGAAAGACACCCTGAAATGGCTGGAGGCACGGGACGAAATTCCCGATATGTGTCTGGTCGGCGAACCCACAAATCCAAACCTTCTGGGTGAAATGATAAAAATCGGCCGCCGCGGCAGCATTACAGGCCGCCTGAAAGTTACCGGAACGCAGGGCCACGCGGCATATCCGCATCTGGCAGATAACCCCGTTCCCAAGATGATTGATTTACTGGGCGCCATGAAATCGATTGAATTTGATCAAGGGTCCGAGTTTTTTCAGGCCACCAACCTTGAAATCGTATCGGTTGATGTCGGCAATACTGCCGATAATGTTATTCCGGCACACGCAAGTGCGCTGTTTAACGTCCGCTTTAACGATTTGCATTCCAGTCAGGATATTATCGAGGCGATTGACGCCGCACTAAAACCTTTAAAACATCCCCATTCGATTGCCTGGCACTGCAGCGGCGAAAGCTTTCTGACCCAGCCCGGTTTTTTATCCGACACCGTATCAAAGGCCGTTGCCGAAGCAACAGGCCGTACGCCTGATCTGACCACAACAGGCGGCACATCAGATGCCCGCTTTATCAGCCAATATTGTCCCGTTGTGGAATTTGGTGGCGTGGGCCAGACCATGCACAAGGTTGATGAAAATATTTTACTGGATGACCTTGATGCCCTGACTGACATCTATGGTCATATCCTGAAAACCATCTTCAATTCATAAAAATCCTGCATAAAAAAAACAGCCCCGTCCAAAGGACAGGGCTGCTTTGCAATTATATGTTTGCGATTAGTTGTTCATTGTGAACGCCAGACCGCAATCTTTGTTTGCAGATGTTTCGTTATAGCTGTTACCTGCTGGACCACCCTGGTGGCAGCTAGCGGGCAAGCCATAAGCTTTCAAAGAACCTGATGTTGACAGACCGTCATCCATCTTACGATCGATCTGGGCTGCACGTAGGGGGGACAGAACCTGAACACCTGGTGTGGCGTTCGGAACCTGTGTAACCTGCTGAACCAGAACAAAGTTGTTTCCGATCGGCTGGGTTGTACCCCATGTACCGGCTGTAGCAGCACCTGTACCGTACGCAACGATAAAGCCGCCACCGATGCTGGCTGATGGGTGTGTTTCACCCCATGCAGGCGTACCACCTGTCATGGCCGCTTCGGTCACGCCGGAAATCATGTTGGCTTTTGCCAGGTGCAGCCAGAACTTTGTGGGCTCCGTGCCAACAGCGTTCTGTGTCGCTGTCATACCTGTCGAGTTTGAACCGATAACCTGATCACCCAATGTACCTGTTGTCGCTGTACAGTTTGCAGCACAGTTTTGCAGACGTGTTTGCGCCGCTGGCATATCGCCCGGCAATGAACTAAAGGTATCACGGAACGTTGTAACCGCACCTTCATATCCACGCACCTGCGCAATTGTTGATGTTACACGGGCATTCTCCATCAGTTCCTGCCCTTTCAAAATACCACCGATCAAAAGACCGATGATGGTCATCACGATGGCCAATTCCACCAGCGTAAAGCCCTGTTGTGTTTTTAAATGTTTCATTGTTTCTCCCTTTCATTACCTTGAATATATGTTTAGATAAATTATGAAACCCTGTAGGGTCAGAATAACCCTGCTATCATTTTGTACGATGATTCCCCCAGTATCAACAAAAAAGTGATATTTATTAATTTATAGTATTTTTATTAAAATCCAATTAATTCTGCGACTGACGGTCCAGATAATTCATCATAAAATTGATTTCATTGGGATGCAGATCTTTTGCGGATCCTAAAATCACCTTTAGCAATTCGTCCGCTGCCTCGTCCTCGCCCAGATCAGCCAGAATAAAGGGGGCCATATGCAGTGTCCAGACCGGCATTTCCGGTTTTTCCAGACGCAATTCGGCCAGTTTTTTCGCTAGCTCAAGCGCGCGGTCCGTATCTTTTTCACGATAACGGGCAAGATAAACCGCATGAACCAGCCAGCGCCATTTTTCGCCATATGTCGAATAACCGACATCTTCCAGAAAATCAACGACCTTGGTGACATCTTCGCTATCTTGTGATGCCCCGAAATAAAAGGCGGCCAGCATCGGCACGAAATCCGATCGTGAGTCAAGGCCATAGAGCGTACGAAACCATTTGGACAGCTCGTCATAATCGTAAGCATTTAGCGGTACGACACGCCCACCCGTATCGCCCATGGTTTGCAGGGATAGTCCCGCCTGACGATAGGCAAGCTGCGCATCACCCAAAGCCGATATTTTCAGCCCGGTCGGCGTCGGCGCCGGGGGGACATTATACCAACTTGAACGCACGTCATGCGTGACGAACCATATTGCACTGATAACGATAACTGCCAGCGCAAGTGATATTTTACAAGATTTTGAGGCCGAGGAGAGTTTCACCCTATCCCCTTCTTAAAACTGTTTGCGGGAAAAATCAAAGACAGAGGCTGTAATCACCAGAAAGCTGAAACCTACTGCCTGCAAATAAATAAACCAGCTGAGGCCGATGGATTTCGCAGCATCCGATGATGCCCATCTGTCAATTTCAAATCCGCCTGTCTGGCTTGTACCGTAAACCAGCCATTCCGACTGCCCCATAAGATCAAAGCGCGGTACAATAATTGAAATAACTTCCATCAGCTTACCCAGAGCCATCATAAGGTCATTATCAGCCGGCATACTTGATATCCCCAACAAAACCCCGATCATTCGCGCCAATGCATAAAAAGCAAAGCAAATCAGCGCCGCGCCTGCCGCACTGGGTACCACCAGAGCGAAAAACATCGCAATCAGACTCATAAGGGCGAATTCAATAACAAGACTGTATGACCACATCATCCAACCTCCGGTATCAGGTGATGCCGTAAAGAAAATAATCAGCGCAATTAAGGCCGCCAGGACAGCCGCAATCAAGGCAAAGGCGGCAGAATGGCTTAAAATATATTGCAGACGTGTGAGTGGGCGGGTCAAAAGATATTCGACTTCTTTGGTATCAAAAGCACGGCGCACGTAAAAACAGACAAATAAAACAAGACTGATAATACCGGCCATGCGAAGGCCGCCGCCTTTATAAACCAACGCAAAATCAGGCTGTTCGGTTACAAGGGCCGATCCGAAAAAGCCGGATAGACTGGCAATAATCAGAATAATAGCAAAAAAGGTCACGAGTATCTTGTCGCGAAGCGCTGCAAGACTGACAAATTTTATGATCGGCAAAGACATACTGGAGGCCTACATTTTAAATGGGCGACGGTCCTGACTGAATTTGTTATAAAGCTCGCGGTCCGTTTGGTGCAAATTGGTTCCGGGGATCAAAGTTGCTTTCAAAAAGATCACAAGTTCTGTCTTCTCAATCAAATCCGTCTTGTTTTTGAAAAGGTTACCCAGATACGGAACGTCAGATATCACAGGCACGCCCGATTCACTGACCTGATTTCGATCGCGCATCAGACCCCCCATAACGATAATCTGACCCGACTGCATTTTTACAATTGAATCAATTTCCTGTACGGCCAATTCGGGGACCTGGTTCGTTAAGTCATCCAAAAGGTCTTCTGCCCCGTCCGCAAGGCCAGATACCAAAACAGCCAAACGTGGGGTCGGATCTTCGACCGTATCAACAACGGTTGTAACCGTCGGACGCAATGCCATCGTAATCAGGCCCGTTTCAACATCAATTGACGGTAATACACTGATCACAAGACCTTCGGGAACCGAACGAATTTCGGTTTCAATTTCGATCGAGTCATCATCCCCTGCTTCATCCGCGCGTTCGATTTCAACGCCGAATTCAAAGAAAACACGGTTTTCAACAACGTTCAGAACAGCCGCCTGATGGTTCAAAACAGTCAGGCGTGGGCTGGATAACGCACGCACAGTCCCGAAACGGTTAATTGCATCAACAACCAAGTTCAGATCGCTTCCGGGTGCCAATGTTGCCGAAAATCCGTCACCCGCCGTAATGGGCGGGGTTAAACCGGGCAAGGCAAAATCAGCGTCAAAATAGGAAAGACCTGTGATATTGACTGAATCTGTCAAAGCACCCCAATTAATACCGGCTGCAAATTCGTCGGTCAGCGATACTTCAAGAATCTTAGCTTCTATCAAGACCTGTGATGTAATGCTGGCCTTCAATCTTTCCAGATATTCTTGCAGCTCGTTATGCTGGCGATGCGATGCATAGGCTGAAATCATGCCTGATTGACGGTTGACCGAATAAGTGGCCGGAACATTCGGCAAAGCCGGCTCTTCAGGAGATGTCGGAAATTGTACCGCAAGTGTGGCGCCCTGATCTATATTCACTGGGTTACCCTGCGCATCATATTGCAATGGCAAAGTTGGCGGCACCGGCTGAACTTCGGGGTTTGACAATGTTGCAAGAGATACAAAGTTATCCGAAGACGTCAGGATCTGTTCGATATTCGCTGAAAGTTCTGTCCAGAAATCCGCCTCGGTTGATGTCTCAATTGACGCGCCGGACCCGACATCCGCACCATCACCCGAAACTACAGAAACATCAAGGGAGATACTGCTCTCCAGCGAACGCACAACGTTCACGTAGTCCAGCTTGTAATTCTTGTGGTACGGGCGGTCAAGCTGCACCCGCAAAAGACCGTCCGCCAACTTATATCGCAGGCCCGCCATATCGGCAATGCGGTCAATAACCTCATCAAAAGGGCGGTTGCGTGCGGTCAGAATGATCGAGCCCTGAATTTGCGGGTCCATTTCAATATCAAAACCGGCCTGATCCGCCAGTTCAAACAACAGATCGCGCAACGGTACCGTCTGGTTTACCGAGATCGAAACCATCGGCATCGGCTCATCAAGCTCCATAGGTGTTGCTGAAAACGGTTGCAGGGCAGGGATTGCTGCGTTGTTCATCGCGTTCATATCGACAGCAGGACGCGATGACAGGGCTTCGCGGTAATCATCGCGTTCCATTTCGGCTGCACGGTCGTATTTCAATACGTTTTCCGCATCGCTACATCCCGTTAAAACCAGAAAACTACCGATTAATAAACAAATAAAAACAAAAGCCTGTCCGCGTACCAGACGCGTAAAATGTGCTGAAAACTGCATAAAAGCCGCCATAATAATTATGTGGTAACTACCCAGTCTTTATTTTTACAGGCTAAGCTTGGTGATGTCAATCTGCGAGAGTGTACCGACGGCGCCTTTTTTCTCGCCGCTGTCAGAGCTGCTTGAACCGAAGTTACGGCTTTGCAGACGCATACGCATATCGCCGGGCACGTCGGATTCCATGATGGCCGTTTCCTCGGTGATTTCGCCCTTTTGATAAAGTTCGAACAACGACTGGTCAAACGTCTTCATATCAACCGGCTCGTTTTTGACCAGAACCTCGCGGATCTTGTGTGTTTGCCCGTTCATGATCAGCTCGCGCACAAAGGCTTCGTTCAACAGAACCTCTAGCGCCAAAGTCAGTCCGCCGCCCTTCTTTTTCACAAGACGTTGTCCGATAACGGCCCGCAAATTCATAGCCAGGGCCAAACGGACCTGTTGTTGACGCTCTTTCGGAAAGAAATTGATAATACGCTCGATGGCCTGACTGGTATTATTGGTATGCAACGTCGCAAGGCATAAATGACCCGTTTCGGCCGCACTCAGGGCTTGCTCCATCACATCAGGATCACGGATCTCACCAATCAGAATAACATCAGGCTTTTGCCGCAAGGCATTTTTCAAGGCAATATTATAAGATGCCGTATCGATGCCGACTTCGCGCTGTGTGACAATACTTGTTTTGTGCTTGTGATAATATTCGACCGGATCTTCAATGGTGATAATATGCCCGGGTGATGATGCATTTCTATAATCAATCATCGATGCCAGGCTGGTCGATTTACCAGACGACGTCACCCCACAAACCAGAATAAGCCCGCGTTTATTCATCGCGAGTTTTTGCATTAACGGTGGCAGGTTCAACTCTTCCAGCGTTGGAATTTCCGACGTAATCCGGCGGATAACCATAGCGTTATGCTGGCGCTGGCGCAGGATATTAATACGAAAACGCCCCTCCTCACCCATATCAAAGGCGATATTCAGCTCGAGGGTATTTTCAAAATCGCGCCTTTGGCGGTTCGTCAGAACCTCGCCCATCATATGTTCGATATCTTCATCTGTCAGATTGATTTCAGATAATGAAATAAATTCGTTATTACTGCGCATTGTCGGCGGAACACCGACTGTCAAATAAAGGTCACTGGCCCTTTTTTCGGCCATTTGCTTTAGATAGTCATAGATAACGCTTTTTTCTTCTGACATCAGAACGAATATCCTTCATCTTGGTCTGCCCCTGCGGGTTGCGCGCCTGACGGTTCGACCCCAAGATTATTACTCTTTTGACCTACGGGTGGCACCTGGCGCATTGTCGCCGGCTTTGAATCTTCGTTCATACTGCTCATATCAGTTGCGCCTTCGAATTCGCTTTGATCATCTGCGCAATCACGCAAGGCTTCCTTGGCAATTTCTTCTGTGATCAGACCTGACTGGAACAAATCATTTACCGAATCTTCCATGGTCTGCATGCCGTATCGCGATCCGGTCTGGATCATCGAATAAATTTGTGCCAGCTGGTTTTCACGGATCAGGTTACGCACAGCACTGGTCCCGACCATAATTTCATGTGCCGCAACACGTCCGCCGCCAGCGCGTTTTAATAGTTGCTGGGCGACAACGCCCTGAATTGAACTGGACAACATTGCACGTACCATTTCTTTTTCCGCAGCAGGGAAAACATCGATGATACGGTCAATGGTTTTGGCAGCCGAGTTCGAGTGCAATGTTCCGAAAACCAAGTGACCGGTTTCCGCCGCTGTCAGCGCCAGTGAGATTGTTTCATAGTCACGCATCTCCCCCACCAGAATAACATCCGGATCTTCACGCAGCGCACTTTTCAGGGCGCGCGCGAAAGAAACCGTATCGTTATTCAATTCACGGTGGTTCACCAGACTCTTTTGCGATGTATGAAAGAATTCCACAGGATCCTCGACTGTCAGAATATGTTTCTGATAGGTCTTGTTGATATGGTTGATCATGGAGGCCAGGGTCGTCGATTTACCGGAACCGGTCGGACCGGTCACCAGAACCAGGCCGTTTTCCAGCTCGGACAGGCGCCGCAAAACTTTCGGCAAATCCAGATCTTCCATTGTCGGAATCTTTGTCGGAATAACACGAAAAACGGAAGCCATACCCTTACGGTTTGTAAAAGCATTCACACGAAAACGGGCATCTTCACCCAGCGAGATCGCAAAATCGATCTCTTTCTCGCGCTCGAATTCGGCGCGCTGGTCTTCGCTCATGACCGAATAAACCATCCGTTTGATTTCATCAGCCGTCAGTGCGTCGGTTTTAATGCGCTGTAATTTGCCGTCAATACGAACGATCGGCTGGTTTTCCGCGCTCAGGTGCATATCCGATGCGCCATTGTCCAGCGTAAATTTTAAAAGCTCTGTAATTTCCACGATTTACCCCCAGTATACTTTTGTTCAACCCTTTAAAGTCGGTTGAGACTTGAAAAACACCTGTTCAACTCTCCTAAAGTCGGTTGAGACTTGAAAAAACACCTGTTCAACTCTCCTAAAGTCGGTTGAGACTTGAAAAAACACCTGTTCAACTCTCCTAAAGTCGGTTGAGACTTAATCCACCATCAGGATACAGAAAAAGTCCTACAATAAGGTTAAAAAAACGGTTTTCTTCATCAGCAGACAGATTATAAAAGCCACAATTAATGCAGGACCGAACGGAAAATATTCCCGCCCCGTGATTTTACGTGATATCAGGCCAAATATCACGCCAAGCCCGCCTGACAACATCATAAAAAGCGGCAAAACCATTGGTCCCAGCCATAGACCTGCTGCGGCAAAGAACTTGATATCTCCGCCCCCCATCGCCTGCTTTTTCAACAACGCCGACATACCCCAGGTCAGAAGATAGGCCAGAACAAAAAAGATTGCCGCCCCTGCCAGCGCCTGTTGCCATATGCCCTGCACCATATAGCCCGTAGCATCAAAAGAAACCAGAATTAATGCCAATATCCCCAGCCCGCCCAATGCCAGATTCAAAACATCCGGAATAATCATATGACGCCAATCGATAAAAAACATCGCTGTGATGACGGGGGCGGATAAGATCAAAGCCGGCGTATAAGGCTGATATCCGAAAATCAGAAAGAACGAAACCGCCAATGCCAGCGTAAAAACCTCGATCACGATATAATCAGATGATACCGCCTTGCCGCAATGGCGACATTTTCCACGGTTATACAACCAGGAAAAGACCGGAATCAGATCCGCCGCCCTTAATGTCTGTTCGCAGTCTGTACAGGCCGATCGCCTGCGGCCGGTGATTTTGATATTGCGGGGTAAACGCCACGCCAGCGCACCGGCAAAACTGCCCAGGGCCAACCCCGACAGCCCAACGACAATCAGCCAGAAGATATGAAATTCAGGTAAAAAAATGCCCACGGTCTTTTACTGATGGATCAATGCCAGACGGTTTTGAATCGCCTCGACCGGAATAGCGCCGCGGTATCCGCTATCGCGTTCCAGCATCAGGGAACGACGGTAATACATCGCTGCATTAACGCGGTCACCGACACGGTCATGCATGACTGCCAGATTATAGGCGATCGTCGGGTTCGTCGGCTCCAAATTTTGTGCCGATGTTAACAAGGCAATCGCTTCACGCGGATAATTCATTGCACCATAGGCCAGCGCCAACTGAACCTTAACCCCCGCATTTGCAGGATAGCTGGCGTGCAATCTTTGCAGCTTATCAACCGAATAGGCCGGGTTTTGAACTGACAAAATCCCAAGCATATTTGTCAAAGCTTCCAGGTTTTCAGGGTTCTCGCGCAAAACCTGTTCGTAAAGACTGATCGCCTCGGTATATCTGCCCAAACGCTGCAATGCTACAGAACGGCCCAGCATAACGCGGGTATCATTCGGATTTGCTTCGTAAAGTGCATTAAACATCTCGAGTGCACGGCCGTTCCGTCCCTCGTTCAGGGCACGTTTTGCCGTCATCAGTTCCCGGTTCAATTCAACAGGTGCCGTTTCAGGCCTGATGATATAATATTTTTCAGGGGTCGGACGCACATATGCATTGGCTTCAATACGGCTGGTATCACCCAATTGCGCGGGTATACCGTCCTGAATTGCCTGATCCATTGAATTGATCAGCGCCTCTTCTGCTGCAAGACTGTCATCGGCCGATACCGGGGCATTATCCGCTGTATTTGATGTCAGGCTGGCAATCAGCTCTTCCTCGAGCTTTTGGTCAATTTCATCCTGCGCCGCATTATCAGCATCTACCATCATTGCGGTTTGTGTTTCAATCATCGCATCATTATCCGCAATTTCATCCGGCATAGATGGCGCATCAACAGGCATTACAGGATCCGCCATTGCAGGGTCCATCGGCGGGCTTTGCGTATCCGGCGCAGCGACAATACCGATATCTTCACCGCTTTCAACGTCCGTGACGTCAATTCCCGATACGTCCATATCCCCGTCAGCACTCATGTCACTTTCAGGCATCGGTGGAAAATCAGCTTCATCACCCATTACTTCACCTTCAGGCGCGGGCATACCCATATCATCTGCCGGATCAATCAGGCTGTTCAGATCAATATTTTCAACAACCTCTATCGGGGCTTCGCCGCCATCAGCCGGCATATCATCCAGCGGGGCCGGCTGCGCCATCGGATCATTCATCGGATCAACTTGCGGTGATGGCTGCATTGCCGCCAATGTCGCCGGTGTTACAGGCGCCGGTCCCGATTGTGTTTCCATCCAGTAAAATCCGCCTGCGCCCAGCGCAACAAGAACGGCCAAAAGGCCCGCATATTTAACCACCTTACCGGATTTCTTGCGCGGCGCGCCATCCAACGGAACCTCGGTATCATCAAATACGACGTCATCCCAATCATCGTCGGAGTCAGGTGTACTTGAAATCGGTGGATCGTTATTTTCAGTCATATGTCTGTCCTTTGTCTGGCCTGAAGGCGGCCTGTTATTTTATAATACTTAAAAATGCGCGTTCGAGATAGTCTTCTTTTCCTTGTTTCTTAAGGGCTTTCGGGGTGCCCGTAAATTTAACAACGCCTTGATCGATAACAGCGATCGTATCGCAGATTTCATCCATATCCGCCAGAATGTGCGAGCTGAGAAAAACCGTACGTCCGGCTTTGCGGCATTCCAGAATTTTATCTTTCACGCACGCACGCGCCAGCGGGTCAAGCCCGCTCATCGGTTCATCCAGAATGATTACGGGTGCGGGACTCATAAAGGCTGACATCAAGCCGATTTTCTGCTTCATCCCCTTAGAATAGGTGTTACAGCGCCGTGATAAAGCCTCAAGCTGAAGGGCAAGCTGGCCTGCATTATCCTTGATATCATCATCAGATGCGCTCTTGTTATAAAACGACAGTGCAAAGCGCAAAAATTCATATCCGCTTAGAAAGGCGGGCGGTTCGAATTTTTCAGGCAGATAAACCACCTCGCCATCTGTCAGAATGCTTCCCTTATCCGCCTTTAAAAGATCCAGTACCGTTTTGATAAATGTTGTTTTACCGGCGCCATTCAAACCGATCAGACCGAAAATCTTGCCTTTCGGAATCTCAAGATTGATGTTGCGGATCGCGGGATCATCCCCATATCCTGCGGTGATATTCTTCGCCAGAATTGACGTTTTTTTATTTAAACTGGTTTTTACCATTTTCTACCCCGGTATTAAAACACCCGTACGAATTTCATAGGCCTGATTTGGTTTCAGCCTGATTTTAATAATTTTGCGCAGCAATTCGTCAAACCATTTCAGATCAATATAATTTTTCTGAACCGAAATATCGACGATTTGCGGCAACATATTGCGCGGTGTCACACGTTGACCGTTCAACCAGATCATCCAGCGGTCATCGCCGCTGTAGGCAATACCGCCCAAACGAATATACCTGTTTTCAGGAACACTGATTTCGGTCTCTGTCGGATCTTCCGTGCTGACATCGTCAATCGCCTCGTTCTGGATACCTGCCAGAGCTGCCTCGATTTTTAAAATTTCACTGCGGCTGAACATCAAAGACTGGTCAAAATAGTCATATGGTGATTCAAAACGTATAGGGGGCGGTTCAGGCGCATCTTCCACCTGCGCGGTCGGTACAGCAGGTGCAACCATTGCATCCTGTGCCAAAACTGCAAAAGGCAGGCACAGCATAATGGCAAGACATGAAACAAATAATCGTATCATTAATATGCCCCCTCAATGCCCGGCACTTCTTCAGCCGGCTTTTCCAGCATCGTATACCATTCGAATTCTGCCGTTCCGGTTACAAACCCGATATTCCGTTCAAGATCAGACAATGCATCCAGACTTTCCTGTGTAATCACCAGCGGACGTTCAAGTTTAAGGGATTTCAAACGTGTATGTCCGCTGAAATTATTATTGATCATATACAGTAATTTATAGACTTCGATATCATTAAAAGCCTGCAGGTTTTTAACCTCCACCGGGCTCATGACCAGGCGGTGCCCTGCCTGTTCGGCAAGTGGCTCGTTAATATCAACCAGCTCGCCGATCGAAAAAGATGCCGATCTGACACCACTGGTATTCTGGATATTCTGAATGACACGCTCAGCTTCGAAACGATCCTGATTATCAAAAAACCCGATATCTGCCAGTCTGTCATAGTATGGCATGTGCTCTTGCGTTTTCTGGATCTGTTCCTTAATGGTTGTAATATCTGTTTGCAATGTTCCGATCTGACCATTCAAACCGTTTAACTGGTTTTCAGCATTATCGCGCGACGGTATAACCCAAAGCATCAGGGCTGCCAGAAGAACGACATTCACCATGGCCAGCGCCACCAGAATTGTAAATCTTTTACGACCGATCAGCTTAATCATAACGGCGGCCCCTCTATTTTAAATTCGGCGGTCAAATCCTGCGCACCGACAATTTGCTCGCCACCCGGCTGTTGTTGCTCGACCGAAAAAGACCCTGTACGCGTAATTCCGCCGAATTGTCTGACGATTTCAACGTCATGGTTCGGAAGCGACAGCTTAAGACTTTCCAAAAGCCCTTCGGCACGTGCGACTTTTTGTTCCAACGGCAGGTTGGCTTCTGTCAGACTGACAGTGAATTCGATAACCAGCGTGCCCTTGTCATTTTCCAGGCCGCCGATGGCCACAACAGGCGGCGGTGCATATCCGCCGGTATTGTTACTTGATACGCCCGGTTCGGCAAAAGATACGTCCTCTGCCGGCGTATGATCTATAGAAATATCTTGCAGCAAAAATGAATTCGCAAAGACTTGCTGCAAGTCCAGCAGAATCGGTGTCAGGTCAATCGAGTTATCCTGCAACAATTTTTTAACCGCCAGCACCCCTTCAACTGTTGGCGGTGAAACCGGCAAAGCATTAAAAGTCAATGTTTCCTGTTCATATTCACGCTGCAGGGCCGCCTGCTGTGTCGTTTTATATTCGATCAAATTCATACGGTCGGCATAAACGCTGTAACCGTCATAGTTAAAATATATTAAGCCCAAAACACCCAAAGCCAGCAAACCACTGGCACCTGCAGCCGCCTTACGCGGCATCGATACACGGTCCAGTTCGGCCATTTTCATCGGCATGGTCAGTTTGTTTTTACTGGCCGCCCATAAAACATACAGCGCATCTGCATATGTACGTGTCGCCTCGCCGGCATATTGGCCGCCCAGAACATTCAAGGCATCCGGCAGGTCCAAAAGGCAAAGGTTGGTAATCGGCATATTGGCCGCATTCAAAGCCTCGTGACTTTCGCGCGGGGCGATGACAATAACATCCAGCCCCTCTTTTTCGTTATAACCGAAACGTGCGATGTAGCTGAGGGTCGCCTTGAATTCACGCGCCAGTTCTGCGGCAAAGGCTGCCGGTGTCAGATTATCCGGGACAGGCGTAATACGGCGCATCGCCAGATTGCCGTCTTTAACCACGATTTGATGTAAACCGCCGGTTTCATTCTGGCCGATCATAATGCTCCATTTTGAACGGATGCCGCCTTTTTCCTCGACACAGCGTCCGGCCAGATCATCAACCAGCCCCACACTTTCAACGGGCAAAAGCCCCATACCGGCAATCCCGACTTCAGCCACGTACAAGGCCGCCGTGATACGGGTCAGTATTTCCGATTTTGGTAAGGCGGCAAATAAATATTCAGGCTTTTCGTTGGACTTTTTAAGCGCCATGCCCTTTTTACCGGGCTGCTTGATTTCTAAGGCCGCTTTAATCGTCAAATTCGGAAAGGCCAGATTCAGTTTGCGCTCTAAAACCTTTTTCTTATCGGCAATCCCGACAGGTGGAATACGGTCTTTACGGTAATGCTGTTCAACGGCATCGTATAAGATCATAACAGGTCCACTGTAACCGCTTTTCAGCGCAGATATCAGTTTCTCGTTAAAATTCTGCGCATCCCAGGGCAGCGATAAAACACGAATGGCTTTCTTTTTTTCGACGGCGTATAAAACAGCGCCGTCATCGCCGATCATAAGAACGCGGCGGTTTTTAGAACCCAATGGTGATTTTTTTCTTCTGGCCACGTCTTTTAAATCCCCATATCACCAAAGCTGTTATAAATCGGCCCGAATACACCGGCTGCAATCCACAGCATCAATCCACCCAAAATAACCGTTAAGGCCGGTTCAATCATCGTGATCATTGCATCAATCGATTCATTCACATCCTGATCATAGAATTCCGCAACCTGATTTAAAACCCCTGACAGGTTACCGGATTCCTCACCGATACGAACCATACGCAAAACCAATGTCGGAAATTCACCCGTTTGTTCCATTGATTTTGAAATCGGATTACCCTCGCGCACATTTTCACGCACTGAATTCAGCGCGTCGCGCAAAACCATATTATTTGATGTACGGGCCGCAGCCTCCAGACACTTTAGAACCTCAAGACCACTGGTGAACAAAACCGCAAAGGTTTGACAAAAAATTGAAAGCGATATTTTTTGGATCAGCGGACCGATAACCGGAACACGTAAAACCAGATAATCCGTGTGATAGCGGAACGGTTCGGAATATTTCCTGAGGATTTTAAAAGCAAAATAAACCCCGACTATTACTATAACCATATAAAGAATATAATTGGTAAAGAAATCGGATGTTGCAATCAGCGCTCGCGTCACAGGCGGCAGTTCCTGGCCAATGTTCGCCAAAAATCCCGTCACTTCAGGGACAACATATGTCATCATGACCCCGACGACAACGAAAACGACAAACAGCAGAATTTTCGGATAGCGCATCGCCTTCTTTTTCTTGGTATTCATCGCATCTGCCCATTTCAGATGGCGAATAACCTGGGAAAAAGATTGCATCAGGTTACCTGTTTCTTCACCTGCCGCAATCAACGATACAAAGATATTTTCAAAAACGTTCGGATATTTGCCCATGGCTTCGGACAAACTGGCCCCTTCGGAAACTTCGCGGTGCAGTTCGGTCAGGATATCACGTAATTTCGGAGATTCAGACGTATCGCGGATATCGGCCAAACTCTCCAAAAGCGGCACACCCGCCTTTTGCAGTTGTTCAAGGTGGACGAAAAGCTGGATTTTATCGCGCGTTTTGACACCGCCGCTGAAAATCTCGCGGATCATGCCCGCACCCTTGCTCTCGCCGCCGACTGTTTTACAGTCAATCAGCTCGAAACCGCCGGCCTGCAATTGCTGAAACAGGTCTGTTTCATTTGCTGCCGTCAGGCTTCCGCGGACCGGGCGTCCGTTTTTATTCAGTGCACGATAATTATATTTAGCCATTTTTTATTTTAAAATTAAGAGGTGAAACCGCCAGTTTATAATACTAGCATAATAAACCCCCAGCGCAACCACAAGAGATAAAGCTCTCTTACAGCCTCTCGGAAAAATCGACGGACTTCATCAGGGCCTCTATTGATGTGTGTCCTTTCAGGATTTTATCAATACCATCGTCCAGCATTGATTTAAATCCGTGTTCACGGGCAACTTTCTTTAATTGCGATTTATGTCCGCCCTCAGCAATCACATCATTCAGCGCTTCATTTAAAAACAGAATTTCAACAACCGCCGTACGGCCTTTATATCCGGAATCCATACATTTCGGACAGCCCTTGGCATGGCCGATTTCAGGCGGGTTTGATGCATCAATCCCCAGCAGGCGGCATTCTTCCTCTGTCGCTGTTTTCATTTCCTTGCAATCGCACAGGCGACGCACAAGACGCTGTGCGAACGAGGCGATAATCGCCCCGGCCAACATACCGGGTTGTAGTCCCAAATCCAGCAAACGCGGGATCGCACCGAAACAGTCATTGGTGTGAAGCGATGTATAAACCTGGTGACCTGTCATCGCGGCCTTTAGGGCCTGTTCGGCGGTCACGGCATCACGCACCTCACCCACGAAGATGATGTCCGGATCCTGACGTAGCAAAGCTTTAACACCGTCGGCAAAGGTCAGGCCCGCGCCGGCCTTAACATGTGTCTGGCGGATCATCGGCAGCGAATATTCCACCGGATCTTCCAGCGTCATAATATTCACATCCGGCGTATTTACGGCATTCAACATCGAATAAAGCGATGTGGTTTTACCGGAACCGGTCGGTCCCGTCACAATAATAATACCTTCGGGACGCGCCTGTGATTTTTTAATCAGGTTCATGTTGTGATCGCTAAAGCCCAGATTCTCAAGCGGCATAATACCGCTTTGCTTATCCAGAACACGCAAAACAAAGTTTTCACCATTTACCGTCGGCAGAGATGACACACGGAAATCGGCTTCACGTCCCCCGACAGACAGAAAGAAACGCCCATCTTGCGGCAGCATTTTATCCGCAATATTCATACCCGACATAATTTTCAAACGCTGTGCGATCGCCTGCCAGTATTCCTTGTGCAAGGTTTGTACGGTATGCAAAATACCATCAATACGATAGCGCAAGCGCACAAAGTTTTCTTCGGGTTCAAAGTGCAAATCCGATGCACCCATTTTCACGGCATCAATCACCAAGGCGTTCACAAGACGCACAATCGGATGCGAATAGGCGTTATCTTCGGTCAGTCCCTCGATACCTTCCAGGTCGATTTGCTTACCCCCCAGCTCCGACATAATGTCTTTTGTCGAACTGGCATATCCGTACGCGCGGTCAATTGCGGTGTTCAATGTGGCGGGCGGTCCGATCATCGGACGAATAGCAAGACCGCGCGGTAGAATCTGGCGCAATCTATCCAGCGTCATAACATCATAGGGGTCAACCATCGCGATATGGATGGTCTGGTCCTTAACCGATACCGGCAGAATCTGGAAACGCGCTGCCGTTGCCTTATCAATCAAGGCAATCGCTTCGGGGTCCAGAATGGCATCTTTCGGATCGAATTCCTCGTAACCCGTACTTTCGGCCAGAATTCCGGCCAGAACATCCGGCGTAATGAAGCCCAATTCGACCAGAACCTCACCCAAAAGGCCGCCGGATCTGTTTTTCTCGTGCAGGGCCACTTCCAGCTGATCTTGATCAATAAAACCTTCGGCGATCAGGCGGTCACCCAGTCGCATGTTCTTTACATTATCTTCTTCGCTCTTTTTATGGGTTTCAGCATCTACGGAAGGCGCCTTAGGTGGGGCATTTTCTTCAATACCCTGTTCTTCAGCTTCGTCAATCGCATTTTCTGTTTGCAACGACAGGTCATCATCGGCCTGCATATTTCCAGCGGATGGGCCCGGGCTCATTGATAGCCCCTCATCCTCGTCGGCTGCGGCATTCGGCGCATCCATCACCAATTCTGTTTCCTGTGGCGGTTGCGGCGCGGGTGAATTAACATTCATCTCCAGCCCACCATCTTCATCTTCTGTCTGCAAAGACGGCGATGGCCCGCTTTCAAGGCTCAGGCCCGACATATCCATATCACCATCATTATTATCAGCGTTTTGTTCTGCATGTGATGGCTGCGGCGCGTCTTCCTCGCTCGTCTTTTGATCGTCCTCTTCAAAGAAATTGCTGCCGCCGCGCGGATTCAGAATTTCACCCTGATGGGACGAAGGCTGAGCCCCATCAGCATCCGGAGACATCGAAAAACCGCCGTCGATTTCCAAATCATTATCTGTATTCTCTATATCGCCTGAATCTTTCATCAATACACACGTTCCCTATTAACCCTATTGCAGAATGCCACAAAAACGTTAACAAAGGCTGATTTTCATAACAATTACAATATCCTTGAAAACAAGATAGTGTGTTTTTATTGATCGTCTAGAGTGATGTTCGTTCATGCCAATCATGCCGCCCGTAGAAATTTTGGGGGATATGGACGAAAAACGGTTCGGGGTTTAAAGATCTATTCTTTATCTTTGCCCTTATCGTCATCCTTTTTCTTTTTGGATGTTTTTTTGGCCGGCTTTTTCGCAGAAGGTTTCTTATCGGACGATTTCTTGGATGTTTTTTTCGAAGACTTCTTTTTATCTTCTTTTTCATCATCCTCGTCGTTATCGCCTTTTTTCGGCATTTTCTTCTTTTTGGATTTTTTCGAGTCCTGATTATCCTGCCTGAATTGATCCAGCGATATCACCTCGCCTGTGCTGCCTTCATCCCCGTCATCGACATCCAGTTCATCATCACCGTAATCGATGTCTTCATCTTCTTCGGACAGGGGTTGGAATTGCAGCGCAAAATTAACAGACGGATCTGTGAAAATCGTGATCGCCGTCAGCGGAATTTGTAGGCGTTCGGGCACGTTATTGAATTTCAGCATAACCGTAAAGCGCTTGTCATTTACCTCCAGATCATAAAACTGGTGCTGCAATACGATTGTCATTTCACCGGGATAGCGTTCACGCAGGTAATCTGGAATTTCAACGCCGGCATGATCCGTGCGAAATGTAATATAGAAGTGATGGTCATCGAACAGGCCTTTTTCTATAACCTCTTCCAAGGCCGATTTCACAACCCCCCTGAGGGCAGCTTCCACCATCTTGTCATAGCGATAGGATTCTAGGTCTTCGGCCATTTTAACCTTCTTTTTTATTGTTTACCTATCGTCAGTTTATCGACTGAACGGGGTCCTGTCTATGGTCAAAATAGACAAAATTCTTGACAATCGGATCAGAAAATATCATTTTTCACATAGTTTCTAAAATATATGAATAAATACCAAAAGAGGACATTTCCATGAAAATCCGTTTTTCTGCCAAATCGTCGGCCACACGCGACGCCGTTGTTGTCACGACATTAAATGATGCCAAACTTCTGGCCACAGCCAAAAAAATCGATGACAAAACAGCCGGCGCCCTGACCCGCGCTGTAAAGGCGACCGGATTTACGGGGAAATTCTACGAAAATGTGCATATTCCCGGCCCCGCCAATGAAAACGCCAAACATGTTTTTGTTAAGGGCCTCGGCACCAAGGGCGATATGCACCCGCTGGATGCCGAAAATATCGGCCGCAGCCTGACTGATATTTTTAACGAACACAGCGCGCATAGAATTGATGTCGAACTGGAGGCGCACAGCCCCGCTGAAACAGCCGCCAATATGGCCTTTGGCGCGATGCTGAACAGCTACAGCTTTGATGTCTATAAATCAGATGCCAAGGCCGGCGATACACGTGAAATAAACTTCGTAGTCGACGACCCTGCCGCCGCGCGCAAAGCCTTTGAAAAACTGCAAAAAATTGCCGGCGGTGAAAAGCTGGCGCGCGATCTGGGCCAGACCCCGCCAAATGATCTTTATCCCGAAAGCTTTGCAGAAAAGATTAAAAACGAATTCGCAAATTCGAATGTCAAAGTCCGCGTTCTCGATGAAAAGGAAATGGCAAAACTGGGCATGGGCTCGATGCTGGCTGTGGGGCAGGGCTCAATCCGCCCGCCACGTCTGGTGGTCATGGAATATATGGGCGGCGCAAAAGATGCCAGCCCGCTGGCTTTTGGTCGGTAAAGGAATTACATTCGATTCAGGCGGGCTTTCGATTAAATCGAATGGCGGTCTGGGCATGAAATACGATATGTCGGGTGCCGGATCTGTCGTCGGCGCAATGAAGGCGATATCGGACCGCGGGGCCAAAACAAATGTTGTCGCAGTTGTGGCACTGGCGGAAAATATGCCGTCTGACCGGTCATACCGCCCGGATGATGTTGTCAAATCCATGTCAGGCAAAACGATTGAAATCATTAATACCGATGCCGAAGGGCGCTTGGTCTTGAACGATGCATTGACGTACGTACAACGTTTTTACAAACCTGATACGGTGATCAACCTTGCCACCCTGACGGGCGCAATTTTTGCTGCACTGGGGGATGAATATGCGGGATTGTTTTCAAATGACGATGATCTGACGCAAGATCTGTTATTGGCCGGTATGCGTACAGACCAAAAGCTGTGGAATATGCCTGTTGGCGGGTCCTTCAAAAACAGCCTATCCTCACCGATTGCCGATCTGAAACACACGGGTGGACGCCCCGGGGCGTCAGTTGCCGCGACATTCTTGCAGCAATTTATTGAGGATGGTGTCAAATGGGCGCATCTGGATATCGCGGGCGTATCAAATAAATTCGGTATGTCGACAGGTTATGGTGTACGTCTGCTGGATAATTACGTTGCAGAGACCCGTGAAAGCCTGCATGCGCAGATTAAAAAACACAAACGCCCTGCACCGAAAAGCGGGAAATAAAAATGGCCAAAAAAATGGGATCATCCTGTTGCTAGGCTGATCCCGAGCCCCACCTTAACAGAGTCTATCTGCTAAGGGATTAGAATTTATGAAAATTCAGCTATTATGCAACAGCTTTCAATTCAAAAGACTCAACATTATCGTTGGCATCTATATAGTTTTTGAACCGATAACGGTGGTATCTCACCGAACGAAAGCCAATATCTTTACTGCGCACGTCGATCCTGTTTCGCCCCCGCCGCTGACCACGAAGAGAGTTTATCCTCAAGGTCGTGGCCAGTGGTGGAGGCGCCGGGTACTGCCCCCGGGTCCGTAGACGCCTATTCCATAGGGCGTTTATCGTCATAGTCAGAGATAATTCCCTGACACTATTAATATAGCCCGAAATGGTTAAAAAGTCGAGTCTAGCGCTTCAAAGGTTTCATATAGTCTAGGTTCTCGATGGCCGAAAGTAGTTTAGTATAATTGCGATAACTTCTATACTGATGTCTTATGGCCCTGAACGATATAAAATCCAGGAATGGATCATATATCCACTCTTTGTTTCTATCTGACTTTTCATGCTTTTTGTACGCGTTAAACATTTTAGACAATTGTCCTTTTTGTAAGTCATGCGTAGTACGCTCCAACAATTTTTTAATCGTTTCCAGTTGTTCCAGATCCTGAGCTGTTGGATTCTTTATATACAGTTTATCTAGTGGGTAATCTTTTTCAGCTATCTCAAGAGCAACTATAGCCAAACTAAACGCATCAGCATTTTTTGATATTTTCATTTTTAAACTCCTTGCGAATAAGGCCAGACTATAAAAAACAGAACCTTATGTCAATATAAGTCCGCTGAAATAATTGCCCTCAGGCAAGGACGATGATAAAATAAATTCATTAAACAGAAACGGGGAGAGCACGATGGAACAATATCTGAATTTAATGCAGCATGTACTGGATCATGGTGTACGCAAGGACGACCGCACGGGCACAGGCACGATCTCAACATTCGGCTATCAGACACGATATGACCTTTCCGAGGGCTTTCCGATGGTCACGACCAAAAAACTGCATTTGCGCTCGATCATTCACGAACTGTTGTGGTTCCTGAAAGGGGACACCAATATCGGTTACCTGAAAGACCATAAGGTCCGTATATGGGATGAATGGGCCGATGAAAAAGGCGATCTGGGCCCCGTTTACGGCAAACAATGGCGATCTTGGGCCGCCGCTGATGGCACAACGGTCGATCAGATTGAAAAAGCCATTCATGATATCAAAAACAATCCTGATTCCCGCCGCATCATCGTTAATGCCTGGAATGTCGGAGAAATTGATAAAATGGCGCTTGCGCCCTGTCACTGCCTGTTCCAGTTCTACGTTGCCGACGGGAAACTCTCCTGCCAGCTGTATCAGCGCAGCGCCGATGTTTTTCTGGGTGTGCCGTTCAATATCGCCTCATATGCGCTTTTGACCATGATGATGGCGCAGGTTTGCGGATTAAAACCAGGTGAATTTATTCACTCCTTCGGTGATCTGCATATCTATACCAATCATCTGGAGCAGGTGCGCGAACAGCTCACCCGCGATCCGAAACCTTTGCCGACGATGGAATTAAACCCGTTGGTCACAAATATCTTTGATTTCAAATATGAAGATTTCGAGCTGCTGAACTATGAATCACACCCGCATATTGCAGGTAAAGTCGCTGTATAATGCCTGACGCCAAGATCATCATCGTTGCCGCCCATTCTGAAAATCGCTTTATCGGCAAGGGCGGCACCATCCCATGGCGCGTTAAACGCGATTTTAAATTCTGGCAGGATATATCCCGTGGCAAACCCGTCATTATGGGCCGTAAAACGTTCGAGGATATGCCCCCGTCATTTAAAAAACGCGATAAAATCATTGTTGTGACACGCGATACATCATACACGTACGATGGTGTACGTGTCGTTCATTCGATGGATGATGCTTTTAATGCCGCGCACGAGTATAAAAGTGCCGAGATCATTATCGGCGGCGGTGCGCAGATATACAAACAGGCGCTTTCACAAGCACATGAAATGTTTTTATCAACCATTCATACCAAGATTGATGGTGATGCGGCCTTTCCTGAATATGATCCCGATGAATGGATGGAAGTGACCTCTCAGGATTTCAAGGCCGAAGAGGGCGACACCTGCGGCTTTACGCTCAGAAAATATATACGAAAATAACCCTCTAGGCTTACAGCGAGTCTTTACCGACCAATCTTGTAGGGGCCGCATACCCCTTGATATCGCCCTTGGCCTTAATGAGTTTTTGGCTAGCCTGATCAATTTTATCGTCATTGCCGAAATCATCAAAATCACATCTATGCTGAAAATGTAGCGTGCCATCTGCTATTTGCTGATAACGTTCGACCTTGCGCGCCGCAAAATCGAATAAATCACGCAGACGCTGGCCATTGCCTTCGGCGGGCAAATTGTGCCAAATGGATGTTTCTTCGTATTTTTGCCAGTCAGAATCTTTGGCCTTAACCGGGGATTGCTTTTCTTTTTTGATTTTACGCGCGCCCGTGATGTTCTTTTCGATCCATTCATCCGCCAAGGCAATTGGCAGGGTCAAACCCCTTTTTACATCCCGTGCATGTTTTTCATGGCACAGTATTTCAAATATATCAGGTTTTTTTGCATTCGCTGCGATGTAAAATACATCCTCATTGTTTAGGTCTTTGCAATGTGGCAGAAGCAGTTTAACCGCTGAAAGATTGTCTTTTTGCACCGCAAAAGACAGTAAATCATCTATATCAGAGGTATTTTTGTTAATCTCCACCCATCTTTCCAAATGGACATATTTATCATTTTTTATCAGTTCTTTGGCTAATCTATGATTATAGTTTTCGAACCAGAATTTCTTTTCGGATAACAATACCGCCGAATCGTAATCCCCGTCATGATCCACAATCACAAAATAAACTCTACTACAGCTTAATTGTTCTGGTAACTTGCCGATATCCAAGAACATGTCTAACATCTGCAGTATTTTCGACCGCGAAGATGGCTTTCGTTCAGCGTTATTCAGGATCATTATAAAGACATTGGCAAAATGGAAAGTACCCTTTTCCAGATCAAACCTCTGCTCCTTCGGCATCCCGTCGCGTTCTTCTAGAATTGTTGCAATGCGCCAGACATCGCCGGACATGCAATATTTATGAAAGGCCTTAAACAACGCGCGTTTGGATTTTTTCTGCTTATGCCACCATTCGCGGTCTTCCTGTGTTGGCTCTGGAATCCCTTCGATTTCCCAAATAGGATGACGTTGCACCAGATGGCGGGATATCGTCAGATCTGAAGCGCCCGCTCCGCCCATTTTCTTACCTCTTAAGCATTATTTACAATAGCAATACCATACCATTATTATTGCGTTATGTCAAATATTTAACCTGTATTGAGCTTAAAAAACATTCGAACAGAATAAATCTTATTTTTATCAAAATTTTGGATTATATTAGAAACATGAAAAATGAAAACGGTAACGCCCTTTTCCTGATTTTGATTGCAGTCGCGCTTTTTGCGGCCCTTTCTTATGCGCTCACAACATCCGGGCGGGGCAGCGGCGGCATTGATAGGGAACAGGCTGAAATCGCATCCGCACAGATTTTTAATTATTCGGCCGCCATGCATAACACACATCAAAGATTGAAAATCGCAAGCGGTTATGATCAAGTTCACTTAAATTTCGTCGCCGAGAACGCTGCCGGAACCTGCTACAGTGGGGCCACAACATATACATGCCGATCAATCGGTATGTTTAACAGCGAGACCGGGTTGGTGCCTCCTGATATCGAAAAGCTTTTTGATACCGCTGTCTCAGACAACAGGTCAGCGACTTGGATTTCCGCACGCGTTACGGACGGCACCAATGATTACGGCACATCCGCGCCAGATACTTTCGTAGCATACAGGTCCTTACGTGATGAAATCTGCGCCGCAATAAACCAAAAAGCGACCGGCAGCTCTGCAATACCTGCTGTTGTCACGGGAACAGATGCTCAGGGCCAGGCGGCAAATCACCTGCAAACTGACGATACGGCAACAGCTATCGGGACAGCTCCTAACCTCAGTTACGAAATTCCAACTGATAATAGTTGCTATGATTTTGGCGGGGCCAATCTTTTTGTCACAATTCTCGAGACGAATTAAAAGCGGATATAATCCGATCAAATTTTTCCGCCAAAGCTGTATCATTCAATACGATCGGATCACCCGCATCCGCCTGCATCCGAATATTAATGTCCAGCGGCAGGGCGCCTAAAAACGAAATATCAAGGCGCTTGGCTTCGGCCTCGGCCCCGCCGTGACCGAAAATTTCTTCGGTATGGCCGCAGTTCGAACAGGTATGCAGGCTCATATTTTCGATCAACCCCAAAATCGGCACATCCATTTTCTTGAACATGTTGATCGCCTTGCGCGCATCAATCAGCGCAATATCCTGCGGGGTCGAAACGATAATCGCGCCCGTCAGTGGAATTTTCTGCGCCATGGTCATCTGTACGTCGCCTGTTCCGGGCGGTAGATCAACGATCAAAGTATCCACATCACCCCAGACGACATCACGAAAAAACTGGATTACTGCGGTTTGCACCATCGGTCCGCGCCAGATGGTCGGGGCGTCTTCATCTGTCAGGGAACCCATCGAAATAAACTTTAACCCGTGTGCATCCAACGGGGTCAGGCGGCGGTCGCCCGTGCCCTGTACGCGTACACCTGACAGGCCCATCATACGGTGCTGTGACGGGCCATAGATATCGGCATCCACCAGCCCGATCTTATGACCCTGCTGCGCCATTGAAACCGCAAGATTGGCAGCAACGGTCGATTTACCGACACCGCCTTTACCCGATCCGATCGCGATAATATTCTTGATTCCTTCCGCAAGCGGGCGGGCCAGAACCTCCTGATCGGAAATTTTCGCTTTTGATTCGGCGGTCAAAACAACGCTGACCTTTTCGAAATCAAGCTTTTGATCGATTGCGCGTTCAACCGCCTGACGCATATCTTCCAGCTTTGGTCCCTGTTTCGGGTCAACGCGCAACGTCACCATCGCGTGGCCATCTTTGACGATCACCTCTTCCAGCTCGGCTGTGACTTTCAACTGGTCTAATATATCCTGCACGTCTTTTTTCATCAGGCCTTGTATCTGTTCTAATTGTCGTTAAACTGTTCGTGTTGTAACAAATTCCAGATTAAAAGGGAATATCAGATGTCAGATCGTAAAAGTCCATGGGGTGACAAGCCCGGTAAAAAACGGCCACAATCAGACCAAAACGGCAGCGGCAAGCGCGGCCAAAAAGGCCCCGGCCAGGATCCGGACATTGATGAAATGTTGCGCCGCGCACAGGAACGTCTGGGCGGTATGTTCGGCGGCGGCAATGGTGGGGGAAACCGCGGCGGCAGACGCCCCGGCGGCGAGGACCTGCCGATCGGCAAAATTCTGATGGGACTGGTTTTGATCTGGGCGCTCAGCGGGTTTTACCGCGTTCTGCCCGAAGAACACGTTGTCATCAAGACATTCGGTGAATGGACACGTACACAGGAAACACCGGGTTTGGGCTATCACATTCCATGGCCCGTCCAAACCGTCGAGAAAGTCAACGTCACCTTTGAACGCCGCATCGAAATCGGTTTTCGCGGTGATGCGCCGCGCCGCAGTGGCCCGTCACGCAGCAATTCCGGTGATATCCCCAGCGAAAGCCTGATGCTGACAGGTGACGAAAATATTATCGATATTGATTTCGTTGTTTTATGGCGCGTGAATGATGCGGGCAAGTTCCTCTATGAAATTCGCGATCCGGAAAACACGATTAAAAAGGTCGCCGAAAGCGCGATGCGCGAAATTATCGGCCGCACCAAAATTCAACAGGCCCTGACCGAGGCCCGCGCTCAAATCGAACAAGACACCAAGGCCCTAATGCAGCAGATGCTGGATGATTATGAATCAGGTATCGCGATTAATGATGTGCAGTTACAGCAGGTTGACCCGCCATCACCAGTCGTTGATGCCTTTGATGATGTACAGCGCGCCCGTGCGGATAAAGAACGCCTGCGCAACGAGGCTGAAGCCTACCGAAATGACATCTTGCCCCGCGCACGCGGTGAATCTGAAAAAGTCATTCAGGAGGCCGAAGCCTATCGCGAGGAAGTTATCAACCGCGCAACCGGTGATGCCGACCGTTTCAGCGCTGTTTACAAGGCCTATGCCGCCGACAAGGATGTGACAGCGAAACGTATTTATATCGAAACGCTTGAAGGCATCCTGAAAAATACGCAAAAAATCATCATTGATGGCGACGGGGCGGGCAATGTATTGCCTTATCTGCCGCTGAATGAACTGACCAAAAACAAATCGAAAACAGGACAGGAGTAATTATCATGTCAAAATCCGCCACAGCCCTATTGGTATTTCTGGCCGTACTGGTCGTGATTATTTCACAATCCCTGTTTATCGTTCCTGAACGCGAACAGGCCTTGGTCTTGCGCTTCGGTGATCCCGTTCGGATATATCCGGAACCCGGCCTGAAATGGAAGGTGCCGCTGCTGGAACAGGTCAAATCGTTCGATTCCCGTGTTCTGGATGCCGATCCCCCCCCGGAAGAAGTTATTCTGGCTGACCAGAAACGTCTGGTGATTGATACATTCGCCCGTTACAAAATTACCGATATGCTATTGTTCTATCAAACATTGAACACTGAAAACCAGGCGGTAACACGTCTTTCGAACCTGATTAACTCGCAGGTGCGATCACGCCTTGGTAATGTCAGCTTGAATGATATTTTGTCTGAAAACCGCGCGACGATCATGAAAACGATCAGCGACCGCGTGAATGAAGAAGTTCAACGCTTCGGCATTCAAATCGTTGATGTCCGCATCGGCCGCGCCGATCTGCCCGAACAAACATCGCAGGCAATTTATGCCCGTATGCGTTCGGAACGCGAACAGGAGGCCGCAGAATTCCGCGCGCAAGGTCAGGAACTGGCCCAGCAAATTCGCGCCCGCGCTGACAAGGAACGCATCGTTCTGATTTCCGAAGCAAACAAAACTGCCCAAGGTTTGCGCGGGGAAGGCGATGAACAAGCGATTAAAATCTATGCTGATGCCTATAGCGCCGACCCGGATTTTTATGCTTTCTATCGTTCGCTGAATGCCTATAAAACGGCATTGGATGGTGAAAATTCGACCTTGGTATTGTCACCTGACAGTGAATTTTTCAAATTCTTTCAGAACAGCAGCCCATAAGGCCCGATGATTGAAACGGACACCATATGGATTGCCTTGTGCCTGATGCTGGTATTCGAAGGTCTGATTTACGGTTTATTTCCGAAGACCATGAAAAAAATGGTGTTACAAATTCTGGCAATGCCTGAACAAACCCTGCAGAACTTCGGGCTTGGTATCGCCGCATTCGGCGTGGCGTGTCTGTATGCTATTTTTTAGGGCCCGGTTTTTTATCCAGCCATTCCTTCAACAGATCAGGCCCCGTACCATTTTTATGAATAGTGATACCTTCTGCGCTGTCAGTTACAAATCTTTTTGCACGTTCCTCTGACATAGACTTTGGTTTGGTCGGGTCTTTAAAATTCAGCAAGTCATCTGGAAATACGATAATATTATCGATTTTATCGCTTATTTTTCTTGATGCTTTTTGAAACGCCGACTGGGTTGCATTTATTGCTTTTCTGATAAACTTCATCTTGTGATTCCTATTTTCTGTTTTGACCGCGCAATGGCGCCAGTTTATTCAATTCGGCCTCGTTCAAATGAATCAGATCATCGGGAAGACCAATCACTTCGTTCCATTTTTTATCACAGACTGCGCGGGCGTTATTAAATTCAGCTTGTGCTTTTTGTTTTGCTTTTTTTATAAAAGTCATGGTTTTTCCTTTCCTAGGCGCTTGCGGCCGGCTTTTTCTGTTTTTTAGGGGATTGTGCGGGGGCTTTGGCATTCAAAGGCAGGGCCTCTTTGGCCAATGTTACCCAATATTTGATTCCGTGGGGAATGACCGCATCATTAAAATCATAGCGCGGGCTGTGCAGCCCCTCGTTGTGGTCGGCATCCGCCTGACCCAGTGCAATATAAACGCCCGGCTTTTTCTGCAGCATGAAGGCGAAATCTTCCGATCCCATCGTCGGACGGAAATTCAGGACATTCTTTTCGCCGACCGTTTTAGCGGCAACCTTCTTAATAAACTCAACCTTGTCTTCTGTATTTACGACAGATGGATAATTGCGGGTGTATTCAACTTCGGCCACGGCGCCGTATCCAAGGGCAATACCCTGGGCGACTTTCTGGATTTGCTCCTCCAGCGCCAGGCGGGTTTCAGGGTTAAAGCATCTGACAGTCCCCTCCAGTTCAACAACCTCAGGCATCGCATTGGTCGAAACCCCGCCATGGAATTTCGTGACGCTGACCAGCGCGCCATCCAGCGGGTTAGTGTTTGAACTGACAACCGCATGCAACGCCAATGATATCGTTGATCCGATGGCAATTGAATCGATGTGTTTGTGCGGAAAGGCTGCGTGGCCGCCTTTGCCCTTGATTGTGATCTTGAAACGGTCGGATGATGCTGTCACAGGGCCGCCCGCAACGCCGATTTCTCCGACCTTCATATCTGGCCAGTTGTGCAGGGCATAGACTTCATCGCAGGGGAATTTCTCGAATAACTTGTCTTTGATCATGACATCCGCGCCGCCGCCGCCTTCTTCGGCGGGTTGGAAAATAAAATTCACAGTGCCGTCAAAGTCAGGATTTTGTGCAAGATATTTTGCAGCGCCCAACAACATCGCCGTATGGCCGTCATGCCCGCAGGCATGCATTTTGCCGCAGGTTTTCGAGACATGGGAAAATTTGTTATTTTCATCAATATTCAGCGCATCCATATCAGCGCGCAGGCCAATTGTTTTACCACTGGTGTTTTTGCGGCCTTTCAAAACACCGACAACGCCTGTGCGTCCGATATTCTGATGCGTTTCAATACCCCATTCCTTCAGCTTTTCTGCGACGATATCAGCCGTGCGGAATTCCTCGAACGCCGTTTCGGGGTTTTCATGCAGATCACGGCGCCATTGTGTGACATCCTTGACCATTTCTTTAATTTCTTTTTCAAGACTCATGCGCGCTGCTTTTATGTATAAGATTTATGATTTCTTTTTTTAATAAAACATATCCATAAGACAATCAACCTTTAATTTGGCAAAACACGCGAATTGACTTGCGGGCGCAAGGTGACTAACTTTATTTATGAAAGAACAAAAACAGCAGGAGACATGCATGTTCGCCCGAAACAATATCAAATATTTTCTATCGGTTTTCGCAATGACAGCTATGGTTTTAACTTCGCCCGTCATGGCGCAGGATGCCCCGACGCCGGACGCATTGGATAACAAGGCCGCCGTTCCACAAGGCGAACAGACACCGCTGACCTTGCCCGATCTGGCCGAAGCGCTACTGCCGACCGTTGTGAATGTTTCAACAACGCAGGCCATGCCTGAAATGTCGCCCGATGAAATGCCGCAATTCCCGCCGGGATCACCTTTCGAAGATTTTTTTAATGAATTTTTCGAACGTCACCAGAACAATCCGAATACCATGCCGGCCCGTCCGTCTTCACTGGGGTCCGGCTTTATTATTGATGCGGAAAAAGGCTATATCGTGACGAACAACCACGTTATTCGTGATGCCGAGGAAATCAAGATCATCCTGCACGATGATTCCACTTTGGATGCCGAACTGGTCGGATCGGACGAAAAAACCGATATTGCCTTATTGAAAGTCAGTACAGACAAAAAACTGGTTGCCACAAAATGGGGCAACAGTGACGAGGCCCGTGTCGGATCATGGGTGATTGCGATCGGTAACCCGTTCGGGCTTGGCGGCACTGTAACCGCCGGCATCGTATCGGCCCGCCAGCGTGATATCAATGCCGGCCCCTATGATGATTTCATTCAGACAGATGCCTCGATCAACCGCGGAAATTCCGGCGGCCCTATGTTTAACATGAAGGGCGAGGTCATTGGCGTGAACACCGCGATCTTTTCACCATCGGGCGGATCTGTTGGAATCGGCTTTGCCGTACCGTCTTCATTGGCTGAAGGTGTTGTACGTCAACTGGTCAAATACGGTAAAACCCGCCGCGGCTGGCTGGGTGTACGTATCCAAAGCGTTACCGAGGAAATCGCCGAAAGCCTGGGCCTAAGCGACGTAGAAGGCGCATTGGTTGCCAGCGTTTCCAAAGACGGACCCGCTGAAAAAGGCGGCATCAAGGCCGGTGACATCATTCTGGAATTTAACGGCCAATCGATCAATGCCATGCGTGGCCTGCCACGTATTGTCGCCGAAAGCGATGTCGGCCAAAAATCCGAAGTTGTTGTCTGGCGTGATAAAGCCCGCAAAACATTGACCGTAACATTGGGTGAATTGGAAAAAGCCGAAGAAGAGGGCCTGCTGGATTCTGTAACCAGCGGCAAGATGCTGACATCGCCAAAAGGCGAGAAAATCAATGAACTTGCCATTACCGTTTCACCGGCATCTGCTGCGATTAAAGAGCAATACGGCCTATCCGAAGATGTTCAGGGTGTCGTTATCACATCTGTCGAGCCGGGATCAGCGGCCGAAGAAAAAGGCCTCAGCGAGGGCGAAGTGATTACAGAAGTAGATCAGGAAGCTGTGCGCAGTGCCGATGAAATCAAGGCCAAGCTGGAAGCGGCAAAAGCCGAAGACAAGAAATCGGTTCTGCTGTTGATCCAACGCGGCGGCGATATGCGCTTTGTGGCTTTGAAACTGGCTGAATAACTGTCATACCGGCGCAGGCCGGTATCCAGACTTATAAATAACTGGACTCCGGCCTACGCCAGAGTGACAATGTATCATGACTTCAGAAAACGATAATAAACCCGTTGTCATCATTAACGGCCCGACCGCGTCGGGAAAATCCGCACTGGCCCTCGCCATAGCCACCGCGCATAACGGCGTGATCATCAATGCAGATTCCATGCAGATATATGACGCGCTGGCGACCCTGACCGCCCAGCCCGATACCAACGAGCTGGCACGCGCCCCGCATAGATTATATGGCGTTCTTGACCCGTCCGAGGGACTTGATGCCGAAAAATGGCGCGACATGGCAACGATCGAAATCCGCAGCGCGCATGATGCAGGGCACGTACCTGTCATTGTCGGTGGTACGGGCTTTTATATTAAAACCCTAATGGAGGGGCTGAGCCCTATTCCCGCCGTCGATCCGGATATTCGCGCCCGCGGCGAAGAACAGCTGGCAAAGATCGGGATTGAAGCCTTTTACGAAGATTTGGTCGAAAAAGACCCCCTGATAGATGGTAAAATCGATGCCCAAAACCCCCGCCGTGTCATGCGTGCGTGGGAGGTGCTGGAGGCGACAGGCCGCAGCCTGATCCATTGGCAGTCTGTCCCAAAATCAGGCCCACCAGAAGGTTTGAAATTCATCGTAATTTCTGTTATGCCGGATCGCGATTGGCTGTACGATCGCTGTAACCGCCGTTTTGAAATCATGTTTGATTCCGGCGCTGTCGACGAAGTACGCGACCTTCTGGCCTGGATCGATGCCGGTAAGGTGCCAGAAGATGCTTTAATCACCAAAGCCATCGGCTTTCCTGAAATTATCGGTTGGGTTAATGGTGAAACGTCAAAAGAGACGGCGATCGAAAGCGCCCAACAAGCCACCCGCAATTACGCCAAACGCCAGATGACATGGGCGCGCAATCAACTGGATGCCGATATCACATTCGATCCGGCATCAGATGATGTAAAAAATGTCGTTAATTCCCTTTCGGGCCTTTTGGCAAAAGCGCCTTAATTACCCGGTGCATCTTTTAAAAGATAATCTTGTTTGTTCGGACGACGCTTCCAGATCACTCTTTGCGCACGTGGGCGTATACCCGCCCCACCAATCAGGAAGAATAAAAGGCCGCTAACCGGAACGCTGCCTAAATATCCCCATAAAGATGCATCCGATTTATACCCGGCTACGTCATTGTATTCCGCCATGCAGTTTTCGACAGAATTGGCATCAAAAGCGGACAATCCGTTATCATCAAAATTCACATCCATTTGGCATTCCTGAAAGGTTGCGGCATTCAGACCTTCCAGATTGACTTCATAGGATCTGTCGCCTGACTTCCACGCGATCGAGGACATATCCGCATCAACCAGTCTGTTGCGCAAATCATCAAATTGGGTTTCGGATATCATACGATCGCTCATCAACTGCCCGTAATACGAGCGCAAGTCTTCGGTTAGTCTGCTTTGGTTATAAGCCATTTCATCTTCCAAGGCGGCGGTGTCTCGGCCCTCAAGATCTGCCTGTGCAATGTCAACACGCAGCTGCTTAATCGCTGTTTGATCCTGAACCAGACCATTCAACTCTGTAGACAAACGTTCATAGGCCAGATTGCCTGTTTGCGTTGTCTGATCTGCCAATTCAAATTGCGGCAATTCTGCATTTTCGTACATATAATGTCCAGAATAAGCCGAAACCCCAGCGACTGCAGCCGCATACATCAAAAAACCTGCAAAGCTGTTATGCGTCTTCGCCGCTTTATATTTGAAAATATCTTTATGATATTTTTTTGAAACTTTATCTTTGGCCATGATTCTCTCCGTGTGAATAAATTTTGAAGAGAATATAGCAAATTACTTGTGTTATGTCAAATTAATTATGCGGTTAAGCCAATTGCGCGCCCAGTTTCGTCATTTCGGATATGAAATTCGGAAAACTGGTTTGAATGGGGCCGGCATCGGCAACCCCAATGGGCTTTTGCGCCCCGCAGCCCATCACCAGAAAGCTCATGGCGATACGGTGGTCGTGATGCGTTTGAATATTCTGCACGCCCCCCATCGGCGCTGTGCCGTCACCATTGATGATCAGAAAATCAGCCCCTTCGGTCAAATCAGCGCCGCAGGCGCGCAGACCATCGGCCATCACGGTCAGGCGATTGCTTTCCTTGACGGTTAATTCATGCAGGCCCTGCATATCGGTTTGGCCATCGGCAAAGGCCGCCGCCACAAATAAAACCGGATATTCATCAATCATCGACGGCGCACGATCGGGCGGCACGGTAATGCCTTTTAATCTGCTATGGCGCACGCGCAGATCAGCCACAGGCTCGCCTGCAACCTTGCGGCGGTTATTAAATGTAATATCCGCGCCCATTTCAACCAGCGTTTCATAGAGGCCCGCACGACGATCACTAAGGCCTATGTTTTCAAGCATAATGTCAGACCCCTTTGTGATCAGGGCCGCAACCGTCATAAAAGCGGCGGAGCTAGGATCCCCCGGCACGATAATATCCTGTGCCTTTAAAGCGGTGCCGCCTGTCAGATAGATATCGGTGCCCTCAACGCGAATATCGGCCCCGAATGCACGCAGCATATTTTCGGAATGATCACGCGTCGGAACAGGCTCGATGATATGGGTTTGCCCCGCCAGCGGCAGGCCTGCCAATATCAAACAGGATTTGACCTGCGCAGATGGCATCGGCAATTCATATTTAATCGGCTTTAATTCATTTCCGCCATGAACGGTCATCGGCAGGGTCATTTTATCGCCGGCCTCAGATGTCAGATGCGCCCCCATCAAGGACAGCGGTTCGGAAATGCGTTTCATCGGCCGCTTTGACAGCGATTCATCGCCGATAAAGCGGGCTGTTATATTTTGCCCTGCAACCAGCCCCATCATCAAGCGGGCCGATGTGCCTGAATTACCCATATCAAGGCTGGCTTTCGGCTCCTGCAGGCCATTCAGGCCCACACCTTCGATAACGGCTGTTTTTTGCGCTTCGTCAACTTCCAGCTTCACGCCCATCTGACGCAAGGCAGCAGCGGTGCTCAGCACATCTTCGCCCGTCAGCAAGCCTGATACACGCGTCGTCCCCTTGGCAATTGCGCCGAAAATCAGACTGCGGTGGGAAATCGATTTATCGCCCGGAATATCGGCATGGCCGTTCAGGCCTGAAACAGGGGTGCTGACAAGCTGCATAGATTAAATCACGGATAGTTTCGGTGAATCTTTGGACGGTTTTTCCAGATCGTTGTTATAAGCCTTGCCGTATTCCAGCAATTCATTCAGCGGGATCGGCTTGGTATATTTAAAGCCCTGAACCTCGTCACAGTTTTCACGCAGCAGGAAGTTCTGGTGATCGGTTGTCTCGACGCCCTCGGCAATAACCTTCAGACCCAGCGAATGACCCAGATTGATAATCGTGCGGGTGATCGCCTGATCGTCATTATTGGTCAGAACCTCGCGGACGAACGATTGGTCAATTTTCAAACGGTCAATCGGGAACTGGCGCAGGTAACTCAAGGACGAGTAACCGGTACCGAAATCATCAATCGCCAGCTCGCAGCCCAATTCATGTAACTGACGCAGAATATCAATCGTCTGGTTAATATCATCCATAAAGACACTTTCGGTGACTTCCAGCTCCAGCATACGCGGGTCAAGGCCGGTGTCGTTCAGCACGCGTTTGACCATATTGACGATATCGCCGCGGTGGAACTGAATACCCGAAATATTGACCGCCATGCGGATCGGGTCCAGGCCTTGGGATTGCCATTCAACAGCAGCCTTACAGGCTGTTTCCATGACCCATTCGCCAATCGGTACAATCAGACCCGACTGTTCGGCAATCGGAATAAATTCAACAGGGGATACCAGATGCGATCCCTCAGGAGAGTTATCCGGACGGTACCAGCGCAACAATGCTTCGGCGCCGATCATCTTGCCTGTTTTTAAATCGAACTGCGGATGATAATGCAGCTTGAACTGGTTGCCTTCCAGCGCCAAACGCAAATCGCGCAGCATCTGGAAGCGTGATTGCACCGCGCGGTCGAAATCTTCGGAATAGAAACGGTATGTCGCGCGGCCATCTTCTTTCGCACGGTTCAGCGCAATATCGGCATTTTTCATGATATGACTGACTTCCATACCGTCCTGCGGGCAATGCGCAAGACCGATCGAGGCGCGAACCTGGAATTTTTCCTGCAAAATGACCAGTGGCTCTGCAAGGCTGGCAAAAATCGCATCGACGATTTCCGAACTTTCCGAGATATCTTCATCCAGAAACGCAAGGATCGAGAATTCATCGGCACTGGCGCGCGATACGATCGCCTCGGCAGGTGTCGCATTCACAAGACGTTCGGCGACGGCCTCCAGCATCATGTCACCGACCTCGTGCCCCATGGAATCATTAATGTCTTTAAAATGATCCAAGTCGACTGACATTACGACCAGTGATTTTTCTTTTTTGACAACATGATTTTTGATGGCCTGATCCAGACGCTCGGCGAACATTGTGCGGTTCGGCAATTTGGTCAGATTATCATAATAGGCCAACTGATGAATCTGGTCTTCGGCTTGTTCGCGCAACTTCATCAGGTTGTCGGCATTCTGACGGATCAGGTCATTCGCAATATTGACCGTCAACGTCACCTCGTCATTATCCTTGCGGCGCAATTCCTGTATCTGCGGCTTTTGCGGGTTACGCACAGCATTCAAAAGGTTTTTCCGCAACAGCAGGATCGGCTCCAGCAGTAACTGCGACAGCGCAATCATCAAAACAGTTGTTACAAAGGCCGCCAAAAGCAGCAGGATCAAAAAATTCTGCTGCACATATTCCATGACCGCCATATCGATGTGCGATGAATCCAGTTTTGCAACGATGAAATAGGGGCGGCGCAGATCTGACGAAGAATAAATAACCTCGTAAGATGATCCATCAACGCTCCAGTATGTTGTATTCAAGTCCATAAACTGACTGAGGTATAAGGCCGTCGTCTCGCCATATGTAGCCAATTGGCTGACATCCAGACTGTAAATACTCAGGCCTTTGACGGGTGTCACTTCGATCAGCTTTCTTGCCTGATCAGGCCTGATCGGTGAAACCAATTGATCAGATGTTTGACCGATCAAAGGCGCAACTGCATTCAGACCTGTCTGACGCAATTCATAGAGTTTTTCTTTTTCAAAATTATTGACTGTAAAAACCATCACAGCCGCCTGAATGACAATCATTGTCGCAAAAACAGACAGCGTGATTTTCCAGCTCAGCTTGCTTTTCCAGATGTTCTGCTCGACGTCCTCTTTATAGAAAACATCACTTTTGATGGAATCATCGATCGATTCTTTTTTTCCATGCCCCTGCAGAGCATCTGAGGTTTTTTTAATAATACTCATGGGCCTTAACGCCCCTTTCCCCAACTGTTTAAGATGCTTTGGTTTCTTTCTGAAACGCGCACTTCTTGATTCTTATCATCTCCCTTAATCCTACTCGCAGAATATTAACAATCCGTGTAAAAATTATGGAAAATTTTATCTATTGTTAGCCCCATATTAAGAAATTCGGGCGAACGCCCTTTTACCCTTTGATTCTCACCAAAAACCTCTCAAAAATCAAGCTGGTTTTTTGGGATATTTCTTGTAAACTGTGGCAATGGAATTGAAATTATACAATACCCGCACACGCGAAAAACAGGTTTTTACCCCGATCAATGCGAATCAGGTGGGACTTTACAGTTGCGGGCCCACCGTTTATTTCCATGCACATCTGGGCAATATGCGCGCTTATATTTTTGCCGATCTGTTAAAGCGCACGCTGAAACTTGCCGGATATGACGTCAAACATGTCATGAATATCACCGATGTCGGCCATCTTGTCAGCGATGGCGATGACGGCGATGATAAAATGGAGGTCGGTAAAAAGCGCGAGGGCAAAAACGCCTGGCAAATTGCCGAAAAATACACCGACAGTTTTATTGATTTTTGTGACAAGCTGAATATCGATTTGCCCCAAGGCGAATACCTCTGCCGCGCCACAGACCATATTCAGGACCAGATCAATTTGGTCAAGGCCTTGGAAGACCGCGGCCTGACATATATATTGGATGACGGTGTTTATTTCGACACCTCGAAATTCCAAAGCTATGGCGAAATGGCAAAACTGGATATCGAGGGGCTGGAAGGCGGTAAACGTGTGGCCGATGCCGGTAAAAAGGCGATCACCGATTTTGCCCTTTGGAAGTTTTCACCCAAAGATCAACAGCGCGATATGGAATGGGATGCCCCGTGGAACCCCCAGGGGCGCAAGGGCTTTCCCGGCTGGCATATTGAATGTTCGGCGATGTCGATGCATTATCTGGGCGACCAGTTTGATATCCATACAGGCGGTATCGACCATATTCCGGTTCACCACACCAATGAAATTGCACAGGCCGAAGGCGCAACGGGCAAAGCCCCGTTTGTGAACTTCTGGATGCATAATGAATTTTTGCAGTTTGATGAGAATACCAAAATGTCAAAATCATCGGGCAAAATCCTGACGGTCGATGATCTGATTGATCGCGGATACGACCCGCTGGCATTCCGCTATCTGATGCTGACCGCCCATTACCGCACCCCCGCCAAATTCAGCTGGGATAACATTGATGCTGCGCAAAAAACGCTGGAGCGTTTGCGTGCCAAAGCGCGCGCATTAAACAGTTCTGGCAGCCCGCACAAATCTGCGCTGGCCGATGATTATATAAATGAAATTAACAAAGCTCTTTTTGATGACTTGAATAGCGCCTCGGCACTGGCAGAAATTCACGGCGTTCTGGCGAATGAGGATTTAAGTCACTATCACAAACACATGATCCTGCATAAATTTGACGAATTCTTCGGATTGGAATTCTTTAAAGAAGAAGAACAAGCAGAAATTCCGGCCAATATCATTGAACTGGCCGAGGCCCGCAAAACAGCCCGCGATAATAAAGACTGGGCGGAATCCGACCGCCTGCGCGATGAAATTGCCGATAACGGTTATACCGTCAAAGACACCCCTGACGGGTTTGAAGTAACAAAAGCATAAAGGAAAAATAAATGCCAACCAAAGCACCCGAAGTCATCACCGTTGAAAAAAACACAGACCGCGTTGAATGTTGCGGCGATGGCGGCGCATTGGGCCACCCCCGCGTTTTTTATATCTTTGACGGGCGCCAGCGCGTGACGTGCGAATATTGCGACCGTGAATTCGTCCGCAGTAAATCATGAAACCCGGTGTTCTAGATAGTGATGTTTCAGCGGCGCTGTACCATCAGCGTCTGGTAGAATTGGCCAATAGAATTCCCGAACAAAAAACCTGTAAACAGCCATTTATATCGATTGAAAAGCGCGCGAAATCTTGCGGCAGTACTCTGACGCTTCAGCTGAATATCGATGGGGGCAAAATCAAAGATATCGGCTATACCTACGAAACCTGCCTTTTAACGCGCGCTGTGTTGGCTGTATTTTGCACCGCTGCCATCGGAAAAACACGGGACGAAGTCCACAATATCTATATTTTATTCAAAAGCTGGCTGCGCGGCGGCATTGATAAATTGCCCGAAGAATGGAAAGAGCTCGGGATACTCGCCCCTGCCAAAGACTATCAGATGCGTCATAAATCCATGATGATGCCTTTTACCGCCACGCTGGAGGCCTTTGATCAACGCGCCAGCATAACCGAATAAATCCAGGCATAATCGTTACTGTGAAAACCGTGCTGCTGGTTAAAACAGCCTGTTGATTTCCCTTCAAGTTCTGCGGGCAGCGTGTTATTGATCCCCGAAGCACCCGCCGTATATGTCCCATCGAAAGCCCCCGCGAACAGCAGTGCGGATCCGGGAAGTTGGGGCGGCGCACCTGACGGATTATCAATACCCAGCCGCTCGTTGACCTTGATGCATGTCTCCTGCGATACCAGCAGTCCCATCAGCAATTCAGGCTGATCATCCGCGCCAAAGCCGGGCGCATAGATATTACCGGTAAAGGCATAATAGACATTCGTTGAACCGTCTTTTGAAATATCAACGGGCGGTCTATCGGCGTTGACGCCCCCGCCATCGCTGGCAAAAACTTTGCACGCAGCCGACGTACAATTGCCGTTGGCATAGCTTGCTTCAACCCACCCCGGCCAGTCGCCGCCCTCAAAACTGAATTCGGTGTCTGCAACCCCGTCAATCATCTTCATTCGTATTATGCCATTGTAATGCGCCTCCATCGTTTGCAGAACGCGGCTAAGGTTAATTTCAAACTGCTCGTTATTAACATTCCCGCCCCCGCGGCCCGTTGATGTAATGGCATAGGACAGGGCGGCGAACAGCGCCACCGCAATCAAAATCAAAAATAATGCATTACCATTTTGTTTCATTACTTATATTCTAAATCATAAAAATGGCAAAAATAAGGCAAAATCTTTTTTAAATTCCAAATCAGCGGCCTAAGCCGTAAAACTGGACAAATCAGACATTTAATGCTATATTTATAGGGTAAACAGTGCCTATTGCTGGGCTGTTGAAACAATGCTTGCTTTACGATGTAAGGAGCCGACATGACAAAACAAATCTCTATTTTTTCCAGTCCGTTTATGCTGGGCTTTGAGGATTTCGAGCGTACGCTTGATAAAATTTCGCGCAGCGGATCAGACAGCTACCCCCCCTATAATATCGAACAATTCAGCGAAACCGATTTTCGTATTGTCATCGCGGTTGCCGGTTTTACGATGGATGACCTATCTGTTCAAATCGAACAAAATCAATTGGTCGTGCGCGGTAAACGCCAAGGGCAGGAAGATGAAGATCACGTCTATCTGCACCGTGGCATCGCCACCCGCCAGTTCCAGCGTTCATTCGTGTTGGCCGAGGATATAGAAGTCAACGGCGCCAATCTGGAAAACGGGCTTCTCAGCATCCATTTAAAGAAATTATTGCCGGAAATCACCATTCAGAAAATTGAAATCCAGAACGGTAAATCTGGCGGCGGTAAGAAAATTGCCCATGACACCGCCATTGATGTTGAAGAAAAAAAGTCTAGATAAGTAAAATAGGGCCGTTTTTTAAAGCGTACCTTACGGAGATATGATGAAAATGTTTTTACAAAAAAATAACCCCAAAGCCCCGCCACTTGAATTCGGCGCTATTTCAAAAGAAGATCTTTTGAACATGGGTGCGGATTCTATCGCCTACATTCGTCCCGGTGAAAACGGCATCAGGATTTACGCCGCAAACGGGGCCCTGATTGACGAAGGCGCATCTTTGAAAGATGCCCATATCGAAATTCAGTCCAAAAACATGACCTGCGTTACATTGCATTAAAATTTCGGGGATCGTCTAGGCGACTGCGTCCTGACTTTCATTACACACACTGATCTGTTCGACCAGATCATCATTGCTGCGTAATATCTCGCAATATTCGGGATGGCGAAAGAAATTGGATATACGCGATAATTGCATCAGAGGTGATCCATGGCAACCTTCAGGTACGATAAACATATAAATCAAATCTACCGGCGCGCCGTCTGTTGCTTCGAAGCAGACCGGGTTTTTCAAACGGACCAAAACGTTGAGGTTTTCTTCCAAACCCGACAGGCGGATATGCGGAATGGCAACACCGCCACCGATTGCTGTTGATCCAATATGTTCGCGTTCCAGCATTTTTTCAAGAATTTCAACACACTGTGCGTTTTGTCGGCCTAAATAATGGCAGACTTCGCGCGCGATTTCTTCAAGGGCTTGTTTCTTGCTGGTCGCACGAATATCCGTCAGGGTGATATCAGGTTCTATAATCATCTTTTTCTTCTTATATTACAGAAGTAAGACTATACAGATTCGTGACTAAAAAATCAAGTTTTTATGGAATGTCGGGCCCTTTGCCCAGCGGTGGCAAGGCTTTTTCGACTACAGCCTCCAGCGTTTCCAAAGGGTCGGCGATATGTTTTCTGGATTTGTACATGCCGTAAAGACTGATAGCGCCCCACGAAATGTTACAAATGACCGCCGCAAGGTTGAAATGCTGGCACAAAGACACCAGTACCAGCCCCGCAGCTGTAAAGTTCATGAATGAATATTGAAAGGATTTTGCGAAATCGCGTTTGAATTGTAATAAAATATAAGAATAAAGATATAAGATCGAGCCCATAACGCCCAAAACATCAAAAAAGGATATTTCCATCCGACCCCCCTTTCGCCTTCAAGAGTCCAGAATATCAAAAACGCATTAACAAATGATTTCACAAAAAAACCGCCCCATCACAGGGCGGCTTTCAAAAAATCTAAAAGACTTAATCGAAGGGATTTGTTTTGAGGCTAGGAACGGATATGCGAAACGTATGAATTATACGTGAGCATAGACGTAACGCTGACCTCAAAGCAAAGGCCAAAGATTGTTATTTGTTCCAGGTCGGGTCAACCCATCCGATATGTCCATCATTACGACGATAAACCATGTTGATTTCGCCGTTTTCCTGATTTTCAAACATCATCGCATTGGCATCTGCCAGTTCAAGCCGCATAACAGCATCACTGACCGACATTTTCTGTATGGTTGTTACCATTTCAGCCACAACGGTTGGCTCGCCCGGATCTGTTTCCGATGAATCATCGCCATGTTGCAAAGCTTCCAGCGTTTTATAAACAGCCGGCGTTTCTTTTTCAGCCGGAATTTCATGGATTTTACGCTGATGGTCCTTCATACGGCTTTTATAGCGGCGCATACGTTTGGCCAGCTTTTCAGTGGCGGAATCAAATGCGGCATAGGCTTCACCCGCCTCGTTATGGGCCTTTAGAATAATGTCTTTTCCCAGATGGACCGTGATATCCGATTTGATACGATGGTCGTCTTCTTTGGAAAAAAGGACAGTTGCCTCGATCGGGTTTGGAAAATACTTTTCCGCCGCCTGTGTCAAATGATCGCGCACGTGTTCACGCAGTGAATCACCAACGTCGATATGTTTTCCCTGTACAATAAGTTGCATGTTTTAATCTCCCAATGGTTTTATTGTTATCCTTACATTGTCTCGCATAAAGAATAACAATCATTTAAAATTAAGATAGGTATTTTTTTGTCCGCGTCCAGACCTTATGACAGCTGAAATTTCTTTATATAGCTTTGAAATTTCCGCATCGTTTCTAAAGTCCCGACAGGCATCAATCCGCAAAACCGTGACGGCGTCAGGTATTTCTGCAAGTTGCTTTTCAATCGCCACATTCAGCCCCCGCAAAAATTCCATCGGCAGGTCTTTTTCGGATATACGGCCGCGGCTTTGAATGCGCTTCATTTGTTCTTGGGTCGGCAGGTCAAGGACAATAACCACATCGGGCCAGCCGCACTGTTCAATTGCATCTTTCCATTTATTCATCAGCGTCGCTTTGTTTTCAGGCGTGTTCAAACCCGCCATTATATAGGCCTGACTCAGCACACAGGAATAATCCACAATAAACGGGCCTGTCTTATCCTTTAAGTCCTGTAATTGACGACCTTGGTCCTCGATATACCAAAGATCTTTGGCATAAGCTGTATCGGGCCCCGGCGCGGCGTAAAAAGCATCCAGATGCGGGTTCTTTTCGAAATTTTCATGTACGGCTGTAAAACCATGAGACTCAAGCGCCTTGGTCAGCGTTGTTTTGCCTGACCCCAAGCCTGCACATATTTCAATTCTAAAGGGCATGTTTGTTTTTGTCTTGCATGTCTCAACCGACTTTGGAAAGGCTGAACAGATTTTATATGGTGCGGCCAAGAGGACTTGAACCTCCACGGGATTATCTCCCACAGCGACCTCAACGCTGCGCGTCTACCAATTCCGCCATGGCCGCACGGTAGATTGTTATGATATATCAGGCTTTATATAAATTGACAAGATGATAAGGCAATCTTCATAACCCGATTCCATAAGTAAAATTTATGTCATAATCTTGAAACTATCTTTTAATTTTAACGATTTAGTTAAGAAATCGCTTGCGCCGTTAAGTTTTCACTGTAAACATTCATAATATCAAGAACATACAGGGGTGAAATATATGTTTCAAATCAAAGATGCCTTAGAACTGCATCCTTTCGGCGCGGAAGAGGTCGAGACATTTGAATGGAAAATAGAAGACAGGCCCGTTCCCTATGAGCGGGCTTTGGCATTTATGGAAGCGCGCGTGCGCACCATCCGCGAACGTGATGCGGCCGAAATGGTCTGGCTGTTGGAACACCCGCCGGTCTATACCGCAGGCACCAGCGCTAACCCGAAGGATTTAAAAGAAAAACGTTTTCCAATCCACCATACGGGGCGTGGTGGTCAATACACATATCACGGACCGGGCCAACGCATCGCCTATCTGATGCTGGACTTGCAAAAACGCGAACCGGATCTGCGTAAATATGTGCACAACCTTGAACAGTGGATCATCAATACGCTTGCCGAATTCAATATCGTCGGGGAACGCCGCGAAGGCCGCGTCGGGATCTGGGTTGATATGGAACGCTACGGCCACCCCAAGGGATACGAGGCCAAAATCGCCGCCATCGGTGTACGCGTACAGAAATGGGTCACGTTACACGGTATTGCCATTAACCTGAACCCGAACCTGGATCATTATTCGGGGATCGTGCCTTGCGGTATCAAAGACCACGGCGTGACATCTATCGCCGATCTGCAACGCAATGTATCGATGGCTGAACTGGACGAGGCCCTGCGCCGTAATTTCGAAAAGGTTTTCGGCGAAATCCTGTAAGGCTTTTCAGGACATATGAATTGCATCTTTTTGGATAAATCGGGAGAATCTTCTTGAGATGATTCCATAATTATGCTACCCATAATAAAGCCAACCTATGAAAACGGGCCACAGGGTGACAGAACCAGCAATAACGTCACATTCTATTAAACAAATTACACGCCGCGCTGCGTATGCGGCGCCTTCGACCCCTCCGCCCAGTATCAAAAAGATCTTTAACAGCAAATCGAAACGCGCATCTATTCTGGTTGATTTCCAAAAAGCCGCACGTCCTGAATACGGCAAAAAACATCCTGTGCGTGATCGCGACATTCATGCTGCGAATAAGGCGCTGAATGATATTCCCGAGGGCTTTCGCCTGGAGCCAATTGTCTATACCCGCGTATCAAAAGACCAAAATAAAATTGTCTATAACGAATTCCGCGATTTCGTGCGTCCGCGCTTTATGCGTTTTCTGGCAAATTATTATGCTGATGATCTGAAGACGCTGGGTATCTGTGATTACGGTATCAAGCGTATGTCGCAGGGTATTGACCCTTGTGATTCAGACGGGCGTCTCTATGACATCAGCGTCGATCATATTATCGAACGTGCCGGGTCGGGTAAAATGGCTTATACAAAAGCCGAAGATCAAAAACTGCAGGGCATGTGCGAATTTGAAGATTTTAAACCGACCTATTGGGTCAATCATTTTGACAATCTGATGCTATTGCCGAACCAGATTCATTTTGACCGTAAGAATGCAATCAATGATATTCAGCAAATGCACCGCGGGCTTAAGGAACATGAATCCGTCTGGGGCGTGATGATGGCCCCCGTGCGTACAAAGAATGCGGGTGAATATATCTATCGCCCGATGGCAAACCGTATGGATGAATACGGCGTTCAAAAACGTAAAATGACATTCGAGACCCACGTTCATCACACGTTCTATCTGTCCCAACAGCTGGACGAAGCGCTAAACGGTTTCAATGACGATCCGCATATCAAAAAGACCTATCACCTGTTGCACCAGATCGCGAGCGACAATAACGCGCGCCTGTCACAATATTGGGAGCAGGTTGATATCGGGCGCAAACAATCCGCGCAACTGCGCCATCTGTTCCATGCGTCACTTGCAACCTGTGACAAAGACCAGAAAGATGAATACAAACGTATTCTGGGCCTGTCAGATGAAATTTACCGCAACCTTAAAAGGGCGGTTGAAAAGCTGGAAGCCGTACCCGAAGACAAACGCGACGATCAATATTGGGTGCGCGTTGAAAAACTGGAAAAAATATATACAGGCCCATTGAAAATGTTGCTGCCGCGCCTGCACAACACACCGGCGCAAAATGATGGATCGGCCGCCAAAATTGTCCTGCGCATGGATGATCAGATCCAAAAGCTGATCCAATCGCGCCAAATTTCACGGGCGAAAAACGATAATGATATATCGCCGCCCGCTAAAAAGCGTAACAACTACAAGCGCTAAGGCTTGTATTTTTCCCTTTTATATCATATGACTGAAACGGAATAACCTTACGCAAGGATGTAGAATTATGAGCCTTCAGCCCGTAGAAAACACCAAAGCCGGACTTGATCTGGAAACCATGGTTGAAAAATATAAAAACCGCGAGGCTGTCATCGGCGTCATTGGTCTGGGCTATGTCGGCATTCCGTTGATTTGTGCGGCCTGCGATCAGAACTTCCGCGCCATCGGCTTTGATATCGACCGGGGAAAAGTTGATAAAATCAATAACGGCATTTCTTATATCGGCAACATCCACAACGATCGTATTAAAAAACTGCGCAACGACAACCTTTTACAGGCGACAGCCGATTTTAACAAGCTGGCCGAGGCTGATACCATTTTGATGTGTGTACCGACACCGCTAACAAAATACCGTGATCCCGATTTATCTTATATCGAAAAAACTGCCGAAACCATTGCCAAAACACTGCGTCCCGGTCAATTGATTATTCTGGAATCAACAACATACCCCGGTACGATGCGCGATGTCGTCAAACCGATCCTCGAGAAAACAGGTTTGAAATCAGGTGTTGATTTTTATCTCGCCTATTCACCCGAACGCGAAGACCCCGGCAATATCAATTTCGAAACTTCGACCATTCCAAAGGTTGTCGGCGGTGACGGCGAAGATGCATTAAAGCTGGCCTGCACCATGTATGAACAATTCGTGTCAAAGATCGTGCCCGTTTCATCGCCCGAAACGGCGGAGGCCGTGAAGCTGACCGAGAATATCTTCCGCAGCGTCAATATCGCCCTCGTGAACGAGCTGAAAACCATTTACGATGCAATGGACATTGATATCTGGGAGGTAATCGATGCCGCAGCAACCAAACCATTCGGCTATATGCCGTTTTACCCCGGCCCGGGCCTTGGGGGTCACTGTATTCCGATTGACCCCTTTTATCTGACATGGAAAGCGCGCGAACATGAAATCACCACCCGCTTTATCGAGCTGGCAGGTGAAATCAATATCGCGATGCCGGCCTATGTCGTGAATAAAGCGGCTGAAGTTTTCGATACAAAGACAGGACGCGGTCTTCGCGGGACAAATATTCTACTGTTGGGTGCGGCCTATAAGAAAAACGTGTCTGATGACCGCGAAAGCCCCTTTTATGCTGTCGCTGATCTTTTGAAAAAGCGCGGCGCAGAAATCGCCTATCACGACCCGCACGTCGATCAACTGCCGCCGAAACGCGACTTCCCTGAATATAAGGACATGAAATCGGTTGAATTGACAGCTGAAAATTTGAAATCCTATGACCTTATCATGATCATCACCAACCATGATGATATTGATTATAAACTGGTCGGCCAAAGCAGTAATATCATTATTGATACCCGCAACGTTATGGCGGATTATCCCGAATTTTCGGATAAAGTCTTCAAAGCCTAATTATATTTGACATAACTTAAAAGTTTTGCTATATCTTTAAGGGATTAAACCTTTAGGAATTGCAAGATGACGAATTTGTCACACACAGAGTTACGCGAGATTTTCGATATGTGGGTAGGCGCACAAAAGCCTGCCGAACAGGCAGCAATCGCCCATTTTGCCGTTAATATGAACGCATCCGATCAGGCGCAGCTGGCCCAGATTATCATGGAGGGCATGAAAATCGGCGGTGGCTATATGACCGAAGAAATTATACAGGCGATGTGGCCACGCGGCTATGCGATGCAGGTCGCAATGTATGACGGAAAAACGCGCGCCGAAACCTCTCAAAAGCTACAGCAAAAATTCGGATCCCCTTCAAAATAATCCATCTCAAATATCACATTGCCTAAAATCTTCGCCCCGCTTATCATAAAAGAAAAGGGGAAGTTTAATGGTATTTAACAAAGACAAATCCGCACCCAAACCCGGGGCTGACCGCATGGATGTATCACGCAAGATCACCAAGGGCGGTGTCGTTGTTGAAGAAGAGCGCTTTAAAGCCCGTAAAAACCACAATAATAGCGCCGCGATCGTCGCGTTTTTATTCAGTGTCATTTTTGCCGCCCTTTATTCGGAATTCTATATCAATGATTCAGCCCTTTTGACGTTTTTCGATGATGCCAATTTGAACAAAGTTTTCTTTGGTCCGGGTTATGCAACCATTATGGCTGATCCTATGATTGATATGGTTCTGATCGTATTGGTGCGAGCCGTATTCTTTTTTGCTCTGTTTGGTGTTATTCCTTTTCTAACGTCACGTTATGCGCGTTCCCGCAATTTACCGGGTCAGGATGCCTATAAACTGATGTGGGGTATGACCGCCTTTACGTTTTTTGCCTTTGCCTTGCTACACAATTTATTACTGCCATTTGCCGGTGAAATCATGGCGCAATTCCAATTGGATACAAACTAAGGTATAGGTTTTATCGGCCTATTAACAATCTTTAACTTTCGTTAACACTTTTGTGATCTAATAATAGATGCCACATACGTAATTTTCTCCGCGCGAGTCGTTAAGATTTTTGGGGGAGAGGTTAAAGAAAGGCCGCAGCGGAAGTCTGCGGTCTTTTTTTTATAAACAAGATTAGTTGCCGGCAATGGTCATGCCGTCAATGCGAAGGGTCGGGACCTCGGTCCCTCTCTCGAAAATCAAATCGTTCGCGGGCTGCATATGCATCCACATATCTTTCAGATTGCCGGCGATTGTAATTTCACTGACCGGATGGGTAATCTGACCATTTTCAATCCAGAAACCAGCCGCCCCGCGGCTGTAATCACCCGTCAAAAGGCTGACTGAATTCCCCATCAATTCGGTCACGTAAAAACCGTTTTTGATATCTGCGATCATGTCTTCGCGTGATTGTTCGCCCGCCATCATATACAGGTTATGCGATGACGGCGACGGCAGGCCCCCCGCACCGCGCTGGCCATTCCCTGTTGGCGGCAAGCCTAATTGACGCGCCGCTTTTAAATCCAGAAACCAGCCTTTTAGATGACCATCTTCGATAATATTGCGTTTTGATGGAATAATCCCTTCGCCGTCAAAATATTTCGATGCCAATCCCCGCGCCAGATAGGGATCATCACAAATCGTAATATGCGGCGCACAGACCAATTGGTCCATTTTATCTTTTAACATCGTTGTGCCGCGTGCAACAGATGTGCCTGACAGGCCACCAGCCAGATGTCCCAAAATCGATGTTGAAACACGGCGATCATAAATAACGGGTACTTTTTGGGTTTTGATTTTTTGCGGGTGCATGCGTGATGTGGCACGCTCTGCCGCATGTCTGCCGACAAAATCAGCTGCTTTCAAATCTTCGGTGTGGCGGGCACGGGTATATTCGGAATCGCGTTCTTTTTCCTCGCCCTTTCCAACAACGACAGAGGCAGAAATACCGCGCGATGTGCCCTTTTTCTCACCCATAAATCCGGTTGATGTCGCATACAGGCTTTGCCCCGCACTGAAAAATGCATCCCCCTCCGAATTTGTAACGTTTTTTACAGCGCGCGCCGCATCTTCGGCTTGGGCAGCCATCTCCAAAAGCTCCTCGGTGCTGGGGGTTTTATCATCCCATAAATCCAGATCGCCCTTAAAGGCTATCGGCGCATATTCATTTTCAAGACCGCACCATTCATCTTCCGGCACAACGCGCGCCATGGCAATCGCCTGATCGGTCAGCGCCTCCAGCGTTTTTTTATCATCATCCGCGCTTGCTACCATCGCCTGGCGCTTGCCGATAAAAACGCGGATACCGATATCAATATCTTCAGAACGTAAAACAGCCTCGCGTTTACCCAGTCTTTGGGTCACTTCGGTACTTTCGCCGCGGCTGATCATAACATCGGCCTGATCAGCACCATTTGATCTGGCATAGGCCAGAATATGGTCTGCAATGGTTTTATCTGAAATGTTTTGATTTGGCATTAATAATTCTCGTTAATCGCGATAACGGCGGTCTCGTTCGGGGTGACGCGGGTATGGATGTGGCGCGTGCCGATCGGAATTTCAATCAGGCGCAAATCGATTTCAACCTTGGGCGCGCCTTCCAGTTCACTGACATGCTGGCTGAGAACCTCGGTAAAGCGTGTCGTCGCGTCAAAAGGCTCGGATTCATACATCGGGCGCTGCAGCAAAATACCGAATTCTTTTGCCCCCGTACGTCCGATCACGTCACTCTGGCGGCGAATATATCGAATACGGTTTGAAATCGTCTCGAATGTTTTATCATCCGTATTGATGCTGATGAAAACGACAAAACTGCGTTCCGCATAGCGGTGCGAGCGGTCAATCGCAGATAAAAACAGCTCGTTAAAAGCTTCTTTGTTAATCACACCACGAAGGGCGCTGTGCTCTTCCTCTTTTGCCAGCTGGTTCGTGTATTTTAACAGCCGCTCCATATTATCGAGTTTTTCTTCCAGCGCCTGCGGGCTGACCGGCTTTGAAATCAAATCATTCGCCCCTGCCGCCAATGCGCTTTCCTGATCTATGTTTTTCGAAAGGATCAGGAATTGCGGCTCGTAGCGACCGCGCAATGTTTTATAAATGCCGATAATAACGGGACGTGCATCCTGAACCGGCGTCGGGTCCAGCATGATGATTTCATAGTCATTTTCCTTTAACAGCTCCAGCGCGGCGTTTTTATCCTGCTCGCAGGTGACCTTGTACCCGCGGTCTGTCAGACGTGTCTGCAAAAGCTGGCATGATAAAGCATCTTTATCAATAATCAGTATTTTCATGACCGGTGTTCCCCCTCATCCGATCTATATTTTACGTGGTCTATCTAATTTAGCAAATGAAGATTTATAATATATAAAGATTGACTCGTGTGCTGCGAATTGATAAAAATCCTTTCATAAATGGTACTTGCCCAGGTGGCGGAATTGGTAGACGCGCAGGTTTCAGGTATCTGTGGCCGCAAGGCCGTGGAGGTTCAAGTCCTCTCCTGGGCACCATTTATATTTTTAAAACAGATACGCGATTTTATCATGAACATTACCCTACACCACGGCGACCTTCCGGCAGACATAGACTTCGGGGGTAGTGTGGCCGTTGACACGGAAACCATGGGTCTGAACCCGATACGCGACCGTTTATGTCTGGTGCAGTTATCCGCAGGTGATGGCACGTGCCATCTGGTTAAATTTGACGGGGAAAACTATGATGCGCCCAATTTGCGTCGCTTGATGTCAGATCAGAACGTCCTGAAAATTTTTCATTACGCACGTTTTGATATCGCTGTTATCAGCGCCTATCTAGGTGTGATTACAACGCCCGTCTATTGCACAAAAATTGCATCACGCCTGATCCGTACCTTTACCAGCTACCACGGACTGAAAAACCTGTGCCGCGATCTTTTGGGCGTCGAGATTTCCAAACAACAGCAATCATCTGACTGGGGCGCGGCCGAACTGTCACCCGAACAGCAGGAATATGCCGCATCAGACGTTTTATATCTGCACCAGCTGAAAGAAAAACTGGATGAAATGCTGATTCGCGAAGACCGCATGGAATTTGCAAATTCCTGTTATAATTTTCTGCCGACACGCGCGCTTTTGGACCTGCATGGCTGGCCGGAAGAGGACATCTTCGCGCATTCCTGATGTTTTTATGTGGGGTGGGTGTGGTATTTACGTAAAAAGTATGTTATTGTACTGGGCTAATAAACAATGTCTCAACCCACTTTAGGAAAGTTGAACATTTTTACATCTCAACGGACTTTAGGAACGTTGAATAATTTAATAAGGATATTTAACGATGGAAATTAAAAAATTCCCTGTCCAAAAGACATCTGAAGACAACGACACTTTGAAATCAGCACGCAAGGTTCTATTGACCGAAGCACAGGCGCTGGAAGAACAGGCCAAACTGCTGAATGATGAATTCGTGCAGGCCGTTGATGTGATGTCAAATATCGAAGGCCGCGTGATTGTGACCGGCATGGGAAAAAGCGGCCATGTCGCGCGTAAAATCGCAGCAACCATGGCCTCGACAGGTACGCCTGCATTCTTTGTTCACCCAGGCGAAGCCAGCCACGGTGATCTGGGTATGATCGTACGCGGCGACGTCGTACTGGCGCTATCAAATTCAGGCGGCAGCAAGGAACTGGCCGATCTGATCGCCTATACTCGCCGTTTTGCCATTCCGCTGATCGGCATGACCAAAAACCGCGATTCCGATCTCGGATCCCAATCCGATATCGTTTTACAACTTCCCGATTTTCCCGAGGCCTGCCCGAACGGTTTGGCCCCGACGACATCGACAACCCTGTCGCTTGCCCTTGGTGATGCACTGGCTGTCGCCCTTTTGGAGCGTAAAAACTTTACAGCGACCGATTTCAACACTTACCACCCCGGCGGCAAGCTGGGCGCGCAGCTGTTAAAAGTTGCCGAAATCATGCATACAGGTGACGAGCTGCCATTGATTAACGAAACAAACAGCGTGCCGGATGCCTTGGCCAAAATCACTGAAAAAGGCTTTGGCTGTGTGGGTGTTGTCAATGATGACGGTGTTCTGACAGGTATGATTACCGATGGTGACGTGCGCCGCCATGCGGGTGACGGTTTCCTTGAAAAATTAGTGACAGACGTCATGACCAAAGACCCCAAAACAATCGGTGAAAACACATTGGCAGGCACCGCCATTGGCCTGATGAACAACGTTGACGGATCATTCCGCCAGATTACGGTTTTGTTTGTTGTTGATGATAACAACAAGCCGGCAGGCCTGTTGCACCTTCACGATTGCCTGCGCGCAGGTCTCATCTAAAAAGGACGCCTTATGACGGATGATCAGCCGAAACGCTATACAGGCGGCTATGCGGGTGATGTGCCGTCGGACATAAAGGTCAATTACGGCTATTCTAAATTTATCCGTTTTTTCAGAAAATTCATGATTTTAATCGCGATCGGCTTTATCGCGGCAGTTGCCGTATGGATGCAATATTACAACGAGGGTAATGCGCCTGTCACCCCGACACCTGATGAAACGGCCCCGCGCGGCCAGGCCGCCCTGATCGAGGCACAATTCGACGGCATCGACAGTGAAAATCGCCCCTATCGCGTCACAGCCGACAAGGCCACACGATCAACAGACAATGCCGATTTGGTTGATCTGGATCGTCCAACGGCTGACCTTTTGACTTCAGATGAAAAATGGCTGGTCGGCAAAGCCAACACCGGCGCCTTTGATCAGACAACATCGGTTTTGGATCTGAACGGCAGTGTAAAATTATATTATGATGACGGCACCGAATTTACACTGGATCAGGCCAGATTGAATTTAAAAGATACCAGCGCCACATCCGACGACCCCGTCATGGGTCAGGGCCCGTCGGGACGTATAACAGGACAGGCCTTGAATATTACAGAGGGCGGGAATATGATAACCTTTAAAGGGCCCGCGACCCTGCGGCTGCGTACGGCAAAAGCAAAGTATAACGAATGAGATTATTTTTACTGCTGGCATTTCTGATCTTCTCTGTTCCTGTGTTTGCACAGGGCGCAGATACCGTTGATGCGGGCAATACCCCCATTGATATTTCGGCCGATACGGCCCTTGAATGGGACCGCGAAGGCGCGAAATATATCGCCCGCGGCAATGCCCGCGCCGCGCAGGGTGAAACCGTTGTTCTGGGTGATATTTTAACCGCCCATTATGACCCATCAGGTGATGGCGCAACCGATCTGACAGAATTACACGCCGATAAAAATGTTCAAATTATCAATGGCGCCGCAACAGTATCGGGCGATCATGCGGTTTATAACCTTTTGGATGAAACGGCAAAGGTTACGGGCGATAATCTTAAAATGACGAATGAAGATATGGTCGTCACAGCAAATGATCATTTTATCTATGATGCGGGGGCAGGCACCGTCACCGCGGTTGGTAATGCGGTTGTCACACAGGGTGATAAAAAGCTGAAAACACAAAAATTAACGGCCTATCTGGAACAAAATACCGACGGCAAAAGCGAGATTAAACGCATTGAGGCGCCCGGCGCTGTCACGATCACGACACCGACCGAGGTCATTGTCGGCAATCGCGGCAGCTATAATGTTGCGGGTGACAAAGCCGTTTTAACGGGCGATGTCAAAATCACGCAGGATAAAAACGAGCTGACCGGCCAAAAGGCCGAGGTCAATATGACGACAGGTGTCAGCAAAATGTTTGCGGGCGAAAACAAAGACGGGTCTGACGGGCGTGTGCGTGGTATTTTCTATCCGAAAGATAAAGACAAATGATGGATAAAACAGAACATAAAAAGCCAAGACTGGTTTCGGAATCCAAAGGATTATCCGCCGAACACCTCGTGAAACACTATAAGAAACGCCCCGTTCTGCGTGACGTCAGTGTATCTGTACGTCAGGGTGAAGTCGTCGGCCTTTTGGGTCCGAACGGGGCGGGTAAAACCACAACCTTTTATATCATGACGGGTCTGATCGACCCGAACGGCGGGAAAGTCAAAATCGACGGTCAGGATATTACATCCCTGCCGATGTATCGCCGGGCGCGTTTGGGCGTCGGATATCTGCCGCAGGAATCATCCATTTTTCGCGGCCTTTCGGTTGAGGATAACATTCGCGCTGTTTTGCAAATGATCGAGCCTGATTATCACAGGCGCGAGGAAACGCTTGAAGAGCTATTGGGTGAATTTTCAATCTCGCACCTGCGTCATACGCCGGCGATTGCCCTGTCGGGGGGGGAGCGCCGCAGAACGGAAATCGCCCGCGCCCTTGCATCACGTCCGCGCTTTATATTGCTGGATGAACCGCTGGCGGGGATTGACCCGATTGCGATCAATGACATTCGTGATCTGATCATGCATTTAAAAGACCGCAACATCGGCGTTTTGATTACCGATCACAATGTGCGTGATATGCTGGATATCGTCGACCGCGCCTATATCCTACATGGCGGCCGCGTACTGATGGAAGGCAAACCCAAAGATGTTGTCGAACATAAAGATGTCCGCCGCGTCTATCTGGGTGAGGGCTTCTCCCTTTAATAAAGCAACTTCTGTGCCGTTTTTAAAAATTTTAACGACTTGGTAACCCTTTTTTGCTATTCTGTATTTGGGTGAGTAAATCACAAATTATTTTGTGGTGGTAATAAGAGCAATAAAAGAGGGGTGTGTTTTTATGGCACAACAGGGTCCACGTTTAGAATTACGTCAATCACAACAGCTTTCGATGACGCCGCAGCTTCAGCAGGCGATCAAACTGTTGCAAATGTCGAACCTTGAGCTTTCCGAATACCTTGAAGAACAACTTGAAACAAACCCGCTGCTCGAACGCGGGTCTGACGAGGATATCACATCACTGGATAAAAGCGATCCGCTGCAATCCGCATCCGAGGCTGATTACCACAGCCTGCGCGAAGACCGCGAAAAAACAAATCAACGTCAGGATGAAATCCGCCAACAAAAAGAAATCGAAAAAGATAACGAGGCCCCGATGGCTTCGGAATCCGATCTGGATACCGACTTCGACAATAACTGGACCAATACGGGGAATGGCGATCTGGAAGACCCCAGCGTTTATGATACGCGCGATCAATCGATGAACGGCATTACCGGCAGCGGCGGATCGATGAAATTCGACAGCCCTGATTATGATTTTGAAAACCGCATTTCGGACGAAACCGACCTGCACCAGCATCTGGCCGATCAGGTGCGTCTGACATTTACCGATGATAAAGACCGTATGTTGGCCGCTGTCTTTATCGACCATCTGGACGAAGCCGGATATCTACGCGCAGATCTGACAGCAATGGCCGAAGGCATCGGCGCATCGGTGCAAAAACTGCATGAAATTTTGAAAAAATTACAAGGGTTTGAACCGACAGGCATTTTCGCCCGTACGCCGGCTGAATGTTTTGCCCTGCAGCTCGAGGAGAAAAACCGCCTCGACCCCATGATGCAGAAGTTTCTGGATAATATGCATTATCTGGAGCGCCACGATTTCGCGGGCCTGCGCAAAGCGGTCGGCTGCAGCGAAGAAGACATGTCGGACATGTTAAAAGAAATCCGTGCGCTGGACCCGAAACCCGCAACACAATTCGATAACCATATCAGCCAGACAATGATCCCCGATGCGATCATGACGCCTTTGCCGAAAACCGAAGGCGGCGGCTGGGCCGTGAAACTGAATAGCGAAACATTACCGCGCGTTCTGGTGAATAAAACCTATTACGCCGAAATCAAGGCCGTTGCCAAAGATAAAGATTCCAAAGCCTTTGTGAACGAACATTGGAACAACGCCAGCTGGCTGGTAAAGGCGATGGACCAGCGCGCCAATACGATTTTAAAGGTCGCGCAGGAAATCATTAAAAAGCAGGATCTGTTTTTCCTATATGGTATTGAATATCTGAAACCATTGGTTTTGCGTGATGTGGCCGAAGCCATTGGCATGCACGAAAGCACAATTTCACGCGTCACCACCAATAAATTCATGGCAACCCCGCGCGGCGTGTTCGAATTGAAATATTTTTTCACATCATCGATCAATTCATCAAACGGTATGATGGACTATTCGTCCGAGGCTGTAAAAGCCAAGATCAAATCACTGATCGATGGGGAAAATCCGCATAAAATCCTGTCAGATGCCAAAATCGTCAAGGCGCTGAAAGATGACGGCGTTGATATTGCCCGCCGTACGGTTGTGAAATACCGCGAGCAAATGGGCTTTGGATCATCGGTCGACCGCCGCCGCCAGAAAAATCCCAGAATGTAAAATCCCAGAATGTAAAATCCCAGAATGTAAAACCCCAAAATGTAAATTCGCATAAAAAAACGAACATTTTCGGTTTCGGGGCGTTTGTGGCCTATGAAACGGATTCTTGTTTTAACATTTTTGATGCTTTTTGCCCCGCTGGTTGCGGGATGCGATGATGCACCGGACAAGCCTGAAAACCCGGGCGAGGCCGCGATGGTCAGCAATGATCTGTTACAGTTCGACTATAAATACCCTGCAAAATACGATGAAATCGAAGATGTGCAGAATTGGCTGCGCGCTGACAAAAAGATGTCCTATGAAGATTACATGAAAAAGGCGGAAGAGGGTAAATCAGATAATGAAATCAATAACATTCCCTTTAAACAGCATGTTTTCACTAAAAAATGGGACGTGACCGCCGATACTGCAGGTCTTTATGCCATTACCAGTGAAACTTATAATATGATGGGCGGCGCAAATGGTCAGACCACCCACGATACACTGGTCTGGAGCAAGGCCGAGCAAAAATTCCTGATCACTCCGCAAATCTTTGAAAAACCGCTGGAATTTATCGATATGATCAGACCTGCCTTTTGCGAGGGGCTTGAAGAGCAACGCGCGGAAAAACGTATAGGAACAGAGGCCACAAAAACTGACGCCCCTACCCCAAAGGAAGATGAAGAAGACCCCTTTGAAACCTGCCCTGCATTGGGTCAATTTGCCATTATCCCCTTCGCCGGCGGTCAGACTATCACGGGTTTCAACGTTTACGTGCCCGCAGGCAAAGCTGGACCCATGTCCGAAGGCACATATATTATTCACCTCATCGTAACTGAAGATATTATCAATAACGCCCGCGCGATTTATATATCAGACTTTAAATAGAAAAAAGCCGCCGAAGTAATCGGGCGGCTTTCTTTTTGTTAAAATTTTAATCGGCTATTTCTTAGCGGCGGGTTTTTTGGCAACTGCTTTTGTCATTTCAAGTCTCCCTTATGACTGTTGTGGTAATTATCAAGATGCCGGGAAATATACCTTAAGAACAAAAGTATTCTTCCCCTGTTTTCATTATATATCAAAAAAAAATTTCACACTAAAAAGCTTTCGCCTGTTTCAAAAGATTGTTAATCTTGGGATAGATAGAAGAGAGAGCAAAATGCCAACAAAAGAACAAGACGAAAAGAAACAGAAACTCTATGCCGCAGCGCTGGAATATCACATAGCGCCAAATGGCCCGGGTAAGATTGCGATTGTTCCGACTAAGGAGCTGGCAACCGCCCGCGATTTATCGCTGGCCTATTCCCCCGGTGTGGCCGCCCCGTGTGAGGAAATTGCAAAAGACCCTTTAAAAGCAATGGATTATACCGCCCGCGGAAATCTGGTTGCGGTCATTACAGATGGTACGGCCGTTCTGGGGCTGGGCGACATCGGCCCGCTGGCTGCCAAACCGGTGATGGAGGGTAAATCCGTCCTGTTCAAAAAATTCGCCGGGCTTGATTCAATCGATATTGAAATTGATGAAAAGGATATCGACAAACTGGTCGATCATATCGCAGCGCTAGAACCCAGTTTTGGCGGCGTCAATCTGGAAGATATCAAGGCGCCCGAATGTTTCGAGGTCGAACGCCGTCTGAAAGAACGTATGAATATTCCGGTATTCCATGATGACCAGCACGGCACCGCGATTATCGTTGGCGCTGCCTTTTCAAACTGGATTGACTGGTCAGGCCGTAACATCAAAGACATTAAACTGGTCGCAAGCGGTGCGGGCGCATCTGCCATTGCCTGTCTAAACCTTTTGGTCGGTCTGGGCCTGCCGCGTGAAAATATCTTTGTCACCGATCGTACAGGTGTCGTTTACAAGGGCCGCAATGAATCGATGGACCCACAAAAAGAAGAATTTGCACAGGATACTGATTTGCGCACATTGGAAGATGCCATCAAAGGCGCTGACGTCTTTCTAGGCCTGTCAGGGCCGAATGTCCTTAGCCAGAAGATGGTGAAATCGATGGGCGATGCGCCCTTATTGATGACGCTGGCAAACCCAACGCCGGAGATCATGCCCGAAGATGCCAAGGCCGCAAAGCCCGACGCTGTTATTTGTACGGGCCGCTCGGATTATCCGAACCAGGTCAATAACGTTTTGTGTTTCCCATTCATTTTCCGTGGCGCGCTGGATGTCGGCGCAACCGGTATTAACGAAGAAATGAAACTCGCCTGTGTTAAGGCGCTGGCGAAACTGGCCCAGCAGGAAGCCACCGCTGAAGTCGCCGCCGTTTACGGCAACGAGAACCTGGATTTCGGGCCTGATTATCTGATTCCTAAGCCCTTTGATCCGCGCCTGATTGTCGAATTGGCACCCGCTGTTGCCAAGGCTGCTATGGATTCAGGTCTGGCAACCCGCCCGATCACAGACTTTAAAGCCTACCGCCAAAAGCTGGAGCGCTATATCTTTAAATCGGGCCAGCTGATGCGCCCGGTCTATGATAAGGCGAAATCCGATCCGAAGCGTGTTGCCTTTGTCGAAGGCGAAGAATACAAGGTCCTGCGCGCTGTCCAGACCATTGTCGATGACAATATCGCCAAACCGATCCTGATCGGGCGCGAGGAAGTCATCAAAGACCGCATCGAAAAACTGGGTCTGCGCCTTGAAAAAGGCCGTGATTTTGAACTGGTGAACCCGCAATCCGATCCGCGCTATAACGAATATTGGTCGATGTATCACGATATTATGGCGCGCAATGGCGTATCGCCGGCAACAGCCAAAAAAGTCATTCGCACGTCATCCACCGCAATTGCCAGCATCATGGTTAAACGCGGCGAGGCTGATGCTCTGATCTGCGGCACCTTCGGGCGTTATCGCAAGCACCTCAGACATATCCGCGAAATTATCGGCCTGCATGAAAATGCAGCCGCCATGGCGGCGATGTCGGTTCTGATTTTATCAAAGGGCACATTCTTTATCTGTGATGCTTTTGTGAATCCTGATCCCAATGCCGAAGAACTGGCTGAAATGACTATTTTGGCCGCAGAAGCCGTCAAGCGTTTCGGGATTGCACCGAAAATCGCGCTGCTATCCCATTCCGATTTCGGATCGCACGAGGGACCATCCGTTAATAAAATGCGCGAAGCCACCGCCATGATCAAACAACGCGCCCCCGATCTGGAAGTTGACGGTGAAATGCAGGCGGATTCCGCGCTGATGCCGTCAATCCGCGAGGATATCTTCCCGGGGTCCAGTCTGACCGATGCCGCAAACCTGTTAATATTGCCGAATATTGACGCCGCAAATATCACGCATAATATGCTGAAAATTCTGGGCGATGGTATTCTGGTTGGCCCGTTGCTGCTGGGTACGCAAAAACCCGCCTATATTTTGACACCGTCTGTCACAACGCGCGGCATTATCAATGCCACCGCCGTTGCCACGGTCGAGGCACAATTCGCCGCCAAAGGCGGCCTTGCCAAAGTTCAAGGGCTGACAGGTAAAGAGAAAAAGAAAAAGACAGCTTAAATATTATTTACGTCGTACAGGCATAACGTCTTTTTTATTCATGTATCCTGCGCCCTCGACTTTGACGGCACGGTACATTTCTTTGTTTTTCGGCACAATAGCGATTGTAAATTTTCGCTCTTGTGTTTTAGCCTCATCATTAAAAATCATATAAAACTCGGTTTTTTCACCTTGTTTTGAAACTTGTATATCGCTTAGTTCCGCATCAAGGCAAACAAGCTCGACCCAATCATTTTTTGAAATTTTCACGTTTTCCGGAGGCTCCTGACCAACATAACGCCATGCAGCACGCCAAGCCTCTTGTGCGTTGTCAGGTAATTCCTGTTGTAATGGCGGAGCGGATGTCACACCCTCAAAAAAAACAACATGTTCTTTAATATCGCCATCTGCAATCCGCTGCTTAAAAATTCTACTTAACATAGTGACCTATCCTCTACTAAGTTTGATTATAGAAATCATAACACATACCTTTTATTATGTCAATTATTGGGCTTTGAAATCAAGCCATGCTTTTGGCAGCCGCCAAAGTTCAAGGGCTGAGAGGTATAGAGAGAAAAGCAAAAATAGCCTAACATAATATTTTTATTTAATTAATATAACTCTCTTATATAATTTAAATATGAAATATCAGAATGGGAATGCTCTTTTTTTGATTTTGATAGCAGTCGCTTTGTTCGCTGCTTTATCTTATGCTATTACCAGTTCCGGACGCGGCGGGGGCAGTATTGATAAAGAAACCCTGGTCATAGAAGCCGCCCAAATTCTACAAAACGCGCATTTTGCAAGAACAATCTCCCAAAAATATGTAATATTGGGCATTACGCCAAGGGTGGCACATAATATAAATGATGTGGCTTGTGACGCAAATTATGGCGGAGACACGTGCATTTTCCTTTCAAGCAATGATTTTTGGGCGCCCGGCTCTTTTACAGCTGGTAACAACCAGTATACATGGGGCGCTTTTGAAGAAAATTCAAATCGGGGCATTACCGGCCTTGGCGATAGCAATATTGGCGATGAGATCATCTTCCTGGAAAATTTATCTGAAGATCTTTGCAATGCTCTTAACAAAGGGCTTGGGATATCTACGACCGTACTTGCCTTTAACTATCCCGCGGGCGCCCCTTTACCATCAAATTCAGCACTCGAAGCTTGTGTAGAAAACGCCAACGGCACATTTGTTTTTTATATAGTTACAAGAATTATCTAAAACTGTTCAATTAATGGCAAAAGCTCTTAATCTTCCTCTGGGGCTCTTAACCAACGTTACACTTAATAATTTTTAGTCTTTAAAATCCAAAACCGCCTGTTGGCTGCGGCCAAAGGCTGTAATCAGGCATAACGTACCGTATATCCAGCATATGGCTGTAAAAGCCGCAGGGAACAGGCATATAATCACAAAGCTGATTACGGTTTCCGTGCCCTCGGTAATGCCTTTTAAATAGTAAAAAGATTTGCGCCCCTGTTTTTCGTGATTTTGCCCGCGTTTGGCCGCAATAATCGCATAGGCCAGAAAGGATGACGCCGATCCCATGAACCCGAACAACATATATGACGCCGCAAGGCCGGTATCAGGCTGACCCAGCGCAAAAAAGAAAATAAATCCCGCATAAAATATGAAATCACTGACGATATCAAGATAACCACCCAAATCGCTGGCTTTTGTCTGGCGTGCGATTGGACCATCCAGACCGTCACAGAGACGGTTTAAAATCAGCAAAAACAGTGCGGCACTATAGGCCTGAAAATAAAGCGCAACAAAACATAGGCACCCGATCCCAAAACCTAAAATGGTCACAGCATCAGCCGTGATCCTCATTTTGACAGCCGCTTTTGCGATCGCGTTTAGTGGGGGGTCAATATAGGGCCGAACATAGGAATCAAGCATTTATCAGAATGCCCCGATCAGTTAGGCGCCAGGTCTTTTAATTTTTTCTTTTTCTTCGGTTTCGTCGCTTTGGGCTCTTTTGGTTTAGAGTTATTTAAAAAAGCATAGCCCAAACCGATGGCACCGGCTGCCGCCAGAAACGGCGAGATTTTGGCCATAAATAATAAACCGTAGATGGAAGCAACACCCATACCGCCATAAATCAAGGCTGTCCCGACAAACTGTACAAAGGATGCGCCCGCTGATCCCGTAAATTCAGTTTCGGAAACGGCTGTTTCCTTTGGCAGGGCTGTTGGTTTTTTAGGTGCTTGTTCAACCTGCTCTTTTTGACTTACGCCGTCAAACTCTTCACAAATCACTTCAGAGATCATAATCATTTTTATTCCTTATTCGTAATCTTGATAATGTCTGATCCTAGCATTTTGGATGCGCTAAAATCAATAATATTCAGCATATATTAACATAAATTTAACTTTTTTATACTGCTATGGAAATTATAAAAACTATGTATTCCTAATTTTTTTTAATCTACTGAAAATAAATTTTTAAGATATTTTAAATAAAAGATTTCACTCATGGCAAAAGAAAACGGAAACGCTTTATTCCTTATATTAATAGCTGTCGCGTTATTTGCGGCTTTATCCTATGCTCTGACTACTTCGGGACGTGGCGGAGGCGATATTTCAAAAGAATAAGCCGATATTACGGCATCCCAGATCATGCAGCAAATTGCAAATTATCAACAAGCCATCATGCGCCTTGAGATAACTGCTTACGATGCTGTTTTGTTTGATGAGAGTGCTGAAAACACAGGGGGGACTTGTTATACGGGCGGTGTGGCTACAACACCTTGTCATACAATCGGCCTTTTTCATCCTTCAACAGGTGTTGCCAAACCCCCGGCTGAACAGGCCGAATATTCGGCAGGCCTGGCATATCAAGGTACCTGGCAATATTTCAATGCGCGTTATCAGGCCAACGGAGCCGATGTTGGCAGCGCGCAACCCGACATATTTTTCTAGATAGAACCCTTACAACAGGAGGTTTGTCATGCCCTGAACGCAAGATTACGCGATGGGGCAACAGATTACTTAACCATTATATCATCTGTATCCAGCGGAGGTGTTGGATATCACAATGCCTATCGCATTGAAGGCGGCTCGCCCGAGTTCAATATCTCCACAAATACATCATATGATTTTGATAACTATAACGGATCTGAAGGCTGTGTAGACTGGGGATCAAACTATTATTCTCTGGTTTACCTTTTGCAGGCAAAATAATCTATTGATGACATCTTTATTATAATCAATACAATAAAGATGCATTTTCTAAATATGCAAGACAAATAAAAACTGCTGCAAGGCCTCCTATGAGTGATAACGATCAAACAGAATTTCAGCCCAAAGAGCCCGACGAGCACGAGGGAGAACACGGATTTACCGTGTCGGATGATTTTATCCGCCGCCTGCAGGACCTGTTTGATTCCGCCGAGGCGCGCGAGGAAATCCGCATCGCCTGTATCGAGCTGTCTGCCGCAGATGTTGCCGAAGTAATTTCAAAAATCGGCTTTGACCGTGCGCTCGAACTAATTGATATTCTGGGTGAAGATATCGATGCCGAGGTGTTTGTTTATCTTGATAACGATCTGGTGACCCGTCTTTTTGAAAATATGCCGGATTGGGATGTCGCATCCATCATCAACCAGATGGAATCCGATGATGCGCTGGATCTGATCGAAGATCTGGACGAAGAGGCCCAGACCAAAATCCTGAAAACCCTGTCCAGTAAAATGCGCGCCGCGATCGAGGAAGGCCTGACCTTCCCGGAAGATTCCGCGGGTCGTTTGATGCAGCGCTCTCTGGTCGCCGTGCCGCAATTCTGGACTGTCGGTAAAACCCTTGATTATTTGCGGGTTGCCAAAAACAGCCTGCCCGATGATTTTTATGACATCATCGTTGTCGATCCGATGCACCATGTGGTGGGCGAAGTGCCCGCGGGGCACATCCTGAAGGCACAGCGCACCGAACGCATCGCCGATCTGGCACTTGATAATTTCCACCCGATTCCGGCCGGTACGGACCAGGAAGAGGTCGCACACATGTTCCGCCGCGAAGGGCTGGTTTCCGCCCCCGTTGTCAATGAAGATAACCGTTTAATCGGTGTAATTACGGTTGATGACATTGTTGACGTTATCGATGAAGAAGCACAGGAAGATTTATTAAAACTGGCGGGTATGTCTGACACCCACCTATACAAGGATGTGCTTTATACAACGCGTGCGCGTTTTTATTGGCTTTTGGTCAATCTGATGACGGCGATTGCAGCATCCGTTGTGATTGGATTGTTTGAAGGCACAATCCAGCAAATCGTCGCGCTTGCGATTCTAATGCCGATTGTGGCCTCCATGGGCGGGAACGCCGGCACACAGGCGATGACGGTTGCCGTGCGCGGTTTGGCCACCAAAGAATTATCAAAAGCCAACGCCCATAAGATTATCGGCAAGGAAGTCGTTGTCGGCGCGTTAAACGGCATATCTTTTGCCATTATCATCGGTCTTGTCACATGGTTGTGGTTTCACAGTGCGGCGCTGGGCCTGATTATCGGTGTTGCGATGGTTTTGAATTTGATTGTTGCTGGTTTCAGCGGGGCGGCTATCCCCGTTATACTTGACCGTTTGGGCCTTGACCCTGCCGTATCATCCAGCGTGTTTCTGACGACCGTCACCGATGTGATCGGCTTTTTCGCCTTCCTCGGCCTTGCCGCCGCTTTTCTCATTTAGTCGGAATAGACTTTTTCTCTGGCAATTTTGCCCAGCCTTCAATGCGCTTTTTATTTTTAAGACCCAGAACCGATGTTCCGGCACATCCCGCCAAAGTCGCAATATATAGAGGTGAAAGAGATAAAAATGTCGCTGCTGCACCGCCCATAATAACGCTGGGCGCCAAATTAGCTGTTAAAAATTTAGCGGTCATAAATTCGCCGCGTCTTGGGTCTACAAAAGCCTTGGCAAACTTGCGTTTCACATCATCGCTACCGTGAAGGTTCAGCTTGTCTTGGATTTTTTTGATCGCTTTCATATAGACCTCAGACTTTCTTTGCCCAGTTTTGCAAGGTTTCCTGTTTTTCAATCATAAGGGCGGCTGCACCCGTTCCCGCATAAAAGCCTGCAACAAATACGCCCAGCGCGGCTGTGGATGTCGAAACCAGCGGCATAATAGCCAGCGCCGGCACAATACCGGCAGCGCATGTCAATGTGAAGGCCGTATTTGACAACTGCCCCTTATCATTCAAAACAGCTTTTGCAAATTTGCCTTTTAGGTTTTGAAACTTTGATAATGTCTGTGTTCGCATGATTGCCACCTTTTTAATGACCAGGCCTCAGCCTAGCACTTATTTTTCATATTGTCAAACGGGGAAGAGCTATCGTTATAACTTGAAAGATTGGACCTGCGCTTTTTGTAATTTCTGTAACGTGCGCTCTTTGTTCATATCAAATTTTGTACGTAAATCCTGCCTTTGCCCATGCTTAGTTGATGGTGGTAAATCTTTACACCTGAATTCAGGCGGGGGCGGCGGCACTTCAGCTGCATTTTTTTCAATAAGATAACGACAGACAGGTTCGGACATAATAGCCGATTCAGCCCTAAGGTCCATATTATTGTCTATAACGATAATATTCGGATCATCCTTTGTCGCTTTTGCAAGCGCCTTTGCCAAGGCCGCCAAATCAGATATTATAAAAACGGTCATTACATTATTTCCCGTTCTTAAAACTACGGGGGTTTTTGCCCTTGGCATATTCTGTTGGCAATTTGCCTTCGCATTCAAGCTGTTTCAAAATACCGCCTTTTTTTGCAGCTTTGCCCATTTGTTTTTTTAATTTCTCAGGTTTCATTTGTTACTCCATTATCACCTCAAAAAATAATACGGGGCTTTGGGCCCCGCAAGGAAACCATGGCACGATTCTTTGATTTATGTCAAGACACTCTATTGCTTTTCCTACGTATCTAACACATAATGTCTAAAAATTTTCAGGAGATCAAAATGCCTTTATATCCTTTTCCCAGCCTCAAATTTGATTTAGGTGAAAATGCCGAGATGCTGCGCGAAAGCGTCTATAATTTTGCATCCGATAAAATCGCGCCACGGGCTGAAGACATCGATCACAAAAACGAATTCCCGAACGAACTGTGGCCCGAGCTGGGTGCAATGGGCCTTTTGGGTATTACGGTTGATGAAAAATACGGTGGGTCCGGTATGGGATATATAGAACATATCATCGCGATGGAGGAAATCAGCCGTGCCTCGGCTTCGGTCGGCCTGTCATATGGTGCCTTTTCGAACCTGTGCGTCAATCAGATTCACCTGAATGGTAATGAAGATCAAAAACAAAAATATCTGCCAGAACTTTGTGCCGGCACCAAAATCGGGGCGCTGGCAATGTCAGAACCGGGGGCCGGGTCTGACGTTGTATCCATGCGCCTAAAAGCCGAAAAACAAGGCGATCATTATGTTCTAAACGGTAATAAAATGTGGATCACAAACGGTCCCGATGCCGATGTCCTTGTGGTCTATGCCAAGACTGACCCGAATGCAGGGGCCAAGGGTATTACCGCTTTTATCATTGAAAAAGATATGGCCGGTTTTTCAACCGCCCAAAAACTCGACAAATTGGGTATGCGCGGCAGTAACACCTGCGAGCTGGTTTTTGAAGACTGCATCGTTCCCGCCGAAAACATCCTAGGCAGCGAAGGCGGGGGTGTACGTGTCCTTATGAGCGGCCTGGATTACGAGCGCGCCGTTCTGGCCGCCGGCCCCATCGGCATCATGGCCGCCTGTATGGATATTGTTGTGCCCTATGTGCATGAACGCAAACAATTCGACCAGCCGATTGGTGAATTTCAATTGATGCAGGGGAAACTGGCGGATATGTATGTCGCGCTGAATACATCACGCGCCTATGTCTATGCCGTCGGGCAGGCCTGTGACCGTGGTGAAGTCACCCGCAAGGATGCCGCAGGCGCCATTTTATATGCGGCAGAAAAAGCAACATGGTGTGCCAATCAAGCAATCCAAACCCTTGGCGGTAACGGGTATATCAATGAATATCCAACAGGCCGCCTGTGGCGTGATGCGAAATTGTATGAAATTGGTGCGGGAACATCAGAAATCCGCCGCATGCTGATCGGGCGCGAGCTGTTTAAAGAAACGGCCTAAGAGGGCTGAGACCAGCCCTTAACATTGACTTTAATTGGTGTGTTATAAAGCGCCATACGATTTTGGTGACGTGCCTCGGAAAAGCCCGCCAGCCCGCCTGTCATCGCCCCGATTGTCAGGAGGAGTGGAGCCAGCGGCGCTGCAACCATCAAAGCTGCCGCCCCGCCAATTGCCAAACCGACAGCACCCCCTACAGCAGCATAGAAATCTTCACGACATGGTTTTTGATAATGCATTTTTCTCTCCCGAATATTATTTATCAAAGCTATAATAATAAATATAATATATTATGTCAAATATTTTATTTTGTCATTTTTAAGATTTTCTTTCTATAATCAAAAGATACGGCCCATTTTGATAGATGGAGAAATACAATAACGAAATATAAAGAACGCGGTAACGCGCTATTCCTTATTTTAATTGCGGTCGCTCTGTTCGCAGCGCTTTCCTATGCGATCACGCAATCAGGGCGCGGCGGGGGCAATATTAATAAGGAAAGCCTTGAAATTAAGACAGCACAAATGGTCCAGTATTTCGGGCAGCTTGAAAATGCGTTTCAGCGCATGAAAATCATCAATGGCTGTTCCGACACAGAAGTCAGTTTCCATTTTGATGCAGACGGAAATGGTACCCTCGATACGGCATGGCCAGACGGCTATTACTACAATCCATCTGCAACACGCAACGAATGTTTTGTTTTCCATCCTGATGGTGGTGGTTTAAATTACAGGGATCCGCCGCTTGAATATTTGATTGACGCGGCTGACTACCTTCAAAGCGGTTACGGCATGTATGATTTTACCGGCGGTTTAAATTATGACGGGATCGGGTCGACATGTTTCGGCGGAAGTAGTGACTGTACCGACTTATCAGTTACTCTCAAAGGCGTAACAGAAGAGTTTTGTAGAGCCTTTAACAAAAAGGTTTTTAACGATGATACGATCCCCGAACATGAAACATGGGCATGGAACCCCAGCTATGGTGATGCCACCAGCTTTTTTAGGGGCCAATACAGGGGATGGAGCGCCACACCAACTCTGGCGCATCCCGCAGTGTCTTTTTTAAGCGGCAATCCGATGGGATGTTTTAAAGTTTTCACAAGTTCCCCTGCACAATACGTCATTTATTCGGTATTATTGGCACGATGATGTTGAAAGATAAGAAACAAAGCGGTAACGCGCTATTCCTCATTCTAATTGCGGTCGCATTATTCGCGGCGCTTTCCTATGCGATCACGCAATCGGGACGTGGCGGCGGAAGTATCGAAAAGGAAAACGCACAGCTGATCGCATCACGAATTGTGCAATATGCGGGGCAAGTTCAAAATGCCGTCAATAAAATGCGGATTATAAACGGGTGTTCCGATATCGAAATCAGCTTTCACCATGATTACGATCAAGACGGTATTCTGGAGACTACAATGCCGGACGCAATATTCTTAAATCCTAATACCACCGGAAACGATTGCTATGTCTTTAACGAGGAAGGCGGCGACATACCATATATCCAGCCATCAACAGACTGGTTCATTGATGCTGCCGATATTCCGGGGTCAGCCTATGCCGAATATGTATTCACTGGTGGGCTTCAGTTTGCAGATGTGGGCAGTAATTGCGTCACCACCAGTAATTGCACAGATTTGGCGATGGTCTTAATCGGTCTTTCGGATGATTTGTGTCAGGCCATAAATAAAGAGCTTTTTGACGATCCCAGCGTGCCTGCACATGAAACCTGGTCGTGGACACCTGATCAATCCGGCCCTGATGATTTCTTTCGCGGTCAGTACCAAGTCTGGAATGCGGCCTATACTTTAAACCATCCAACAACTTCAATCGTCACCGGTGCGTCAATGGGGTGTTTTAAAAAACTGTCCCTGACACCAGATGTGAATATTTTCTTTTCAATATTGTGGGCTAGATAGCTTTTAAATGCGCGGCCTTAACACCTGTCAAGCGAACGGCATTTTCAACGATATGCGATGCATTCAAACCTGCGACATCATACATTTTCGATGGGCTGTCCTGATCGATATAAATATCGGGCAGGGTCATCGTTTGAATGTTCAGACCTTTTGATACCAGACCTTCACGATTGTAAAGATCCATCACATATGATCCGAATCCGCCGATTGAACCTTCCTCGATCGTGATCATCGCCTTGTGGTTTTTCGCAATGCGGATCAGGTTTTCCGCATCCAAAGGCTTTGCAAAACGGGCATCAAATACAGTTACGGACAGACCCAAATTAACCAGCGTCTCGCGTGCTTTCAGACATTCACCTAAACGGCCACCATAATTAATCAGGGCAATGTCATCGCCCTCGAACAGGAAACGGCCTTTACCGATCTCCAGAATTTTCGGGGTCTTTGGAATTTGTACGCCTAGGCCTTCACCGCGCGGATATCTGAAGGCGATCGGCCCGTCATCATAGGCCGCAGCCGTACGTGTCATCGCTGCCAATTCGGCCTCGTCACCCGCTGCCATCAAAACCATATTCGGTAAACACCCAAGATATGCGGTATCAAATGCGCCTGCATGTGTTGCGCCATCCGCGCCAACCAAGCCCGCACGATCGATTGCAAAGCGAACCGGAATATTTTGCAAGGCGACATCATGGACAACCTGATCATATCCGCGTTGCAAAAACGTTGAATAAATCGTCGCAAAGGGTTTCATGCCTTCGGCAGCCATACCCGCGGCAAAGGTCACAGCATGCTGTTCGGCAATCCCAACATCAAACATGCGATCGGGGAATGCGGCGCCAAATTTATCAAGGCCTGTGCCTGACGGCATCGCGCCTGTAACGGCGACAATTCTGTCATCTTCACGTGCATCGGCAATCAGCTGGTTTGCAAAAACGGATGTATAGGATGGAATATCAGATTTTGTCTTATTCTGCGCCCCTGTTTCAACATCGAATTTTGAAACACCGTGCATTTTACAGCTGGCGGCTTCGGCCGGGGCGTACCCCTTGCCTTTTTGTGTACGTACGTGTATCAAAACGGGCCCCATATCCGCCGTATCACGCACATTTTTCAAAACAGGGACCAGCTGGTCCAGATCGTGCCCATCAATCGGCCCGATGTAATAAAAGCCCATTTCTTCGAAAATTGTGCCCTCGGTCAAGGCGCCGCGGGCGTATTCCTCGGCCCGTTTTGCCGCGCGCTCCATCGGAGCAGGCAGGCGGTTTGTAACTTTTTTGGCAACTTCGCGTAAATCACGATAGGGGCGCGATGATGTCAGGCGCGCCAGATATCGATGCAATGCGCCCACGGGCGGCGCAATCGACATTTCATTGTCATTCAGGATAACGATCAGATTTTGTTTCAGTACCCCGGCGTTATTCATCGCCTCGTAGGCCATACCGGCTGTCATCGCACCATCCCCAATGACAGCTATGACATTCTTCGGGTTATTTTGCAGATCGGATGCAACCGCCATCCCCAAACCTGCCGAAATCGAGGTCGAAGAATGCGCCGCACCAAAGGGATCATATTCAGATTCGCTGCGTTTGGTAAAACCGGACAGCCCGCCGCCCTGACGCAGGGTTTTCATGCGGTCTTTACGGCCTGTCAGAATTTTATGCGGATAACATTGGTGGGATACGTCCCAAATCAAACGATCATTCGGGGTATCGAAAATATGATGCAGGGCAACCGTCAGCTCGACAACGCCCAGTCCCGCGCCCAGATGGCCGCCCGTCACAGAAACGGCATCAATCATCGTATCGCGTACGTCATCCGCCAGTGATTTTAAATCATCGCGGGATAAATCCTTGATATCGGCGGGCAGGTTTACGCGGTCCAGAACAGGTGTGTTTTTATTATCTTTTTGCATGTGTTGAACATAATCCGATTCAGCCCCAAATGCAATTTATAAATTTTAAATTTGTAATAGAGAGTATTTGTGTAGGACTAAGTAAGGAGCGACGACGTGTATGACTTATACACGAGGCGCGAACTGATGACGTCATGCGGAAATAATCGAATATTACTGACGGCGAGCAAGAACGTAATCAGCCACATCGCATAACATGTTACCACGGCCACCATCAAAACAACGCAAATGGCGTTTCGCCTGTGCGCTCAACATTTCAGCGCGGCTGCGTGCAGCTTCAAGACCCAGTTCGGTGACGAATGTCGCCTTGCCGGCATCGGCATCTTTACCTGTGTCTTTGCCCATCTCGATGGCATTGCCTTCAACATCCAACAGGTCATCTGTCACCTGGAATGCCAGACCCAGATCCTGCGCATAATTACGCAGCGCCTGACGGTGTGCAGGGTTGGCTTTACCCAATATCGCGCCCGCCTCGCAACAAAATGAAATCAGCTTGCCTGTTTTCAGGCGTTGCAGGCGGCTGATGGTACCGATATCAAAGCTTTCACCCTCGGCAATTAAATCCAGCATCTGTCCGCCAACCATACCGTGCGGGCCGGCAGCGCTGGCCAGTTCTTTGACCAGTTCGACACGTACGCGCGGGTCGGCGTGTGTTTCCTCGTCTGCCAGAACCTCGAAGGCCATCGTCAACAGCGCATCACCTGCCAGAATGGCAGTTGCATCATCATAGGCTTTGTGAAGAGATGGTTTACCGCGGCGTTTGTCTGCATCATCCATCGCCGGCAAATCATCATGAATCAGGGAATAGCTGTGCACCAGTTCAATCGCTGCACCCACACGGCGCGCGCGCATTTCATCAACACCGAACAATTTGGCACCCTGCAACACCAGAAACGGGCGCAGACGTTTACCGCCGTTTAAAACGCCATATCGCATCGCTTCAAACAGGGGCTGTTCGGCAAGATCGGATTCGGGCAGCAAATGTTTCAACGTCTTGTTGATTTTTTCGCGGCAGGCGTCCATTTCCTGTTGAAGTTCGGGGCTGGCTATCCGTGGTGAAGGCATTTTATGTATCCCTTAAAAAGATGTGACAATTAATCTTGCCAATAGTTATACCCCAAAAGCAGGGCGAATTCTATCCCCGTATTGTGCTTTATGCATCCAGCGGTTCGGTTTTAACCTGTCCTGCACCATCAAGCGAGATTTTCTCGATTCTGGCCTCGGCCTCTTTCAGTTTGTCCTCGCAAAATTTGCGAAGAGCAACGCCGCGTTCGTATATCTTGATTGAATTTTCAAGGTCACCCTGACCTGATTCCAGCTGGGCGACGATTTTTTCCAATTCGCCGAGGGCGGTTTCGAAATTCATGTCTTTTTGTTCTGTCATATCGTTATATCCTTATTCGGGAAAGCCATAGATGACTTTGATTTTACCGGACTGTTCGGGCGATGTAATCGGAATGGATTGTTCTAGCTCCTCGGTGGCAAGGCCATAGCCGTTTGCCTTGACTTCAATATTTGCGAAAAATTCGCGGCGCTGGATGACATTTTCATCCTGATCCAATATCACAGCCGTATATGGCACACGCAATTTGGCCCCTTCAGCCGCCGTTTTATCGGATGATTTCGCCACAACCGAGAATACCGTTTTCAGCATCACTTCCGTTTCTGACGGGAAACGGCATGATCCGTTCAGACCTGTCATCGCAACGTCATAGCTGACACCGTCATGGGTAAAGGCGCTGCGGTCCAGCCCACGCAAAAATCCCGTATCAGGGCATGAAAATCCCTGTATATCTTTCAGGCCTGTTACAGTCGTACAAGACACACAGAAAACGGCGCATATAATCCAGATCAGATGTTTCATAGGCTTTTACTTTCCTTTGGTTTGGCAGTATACTGCCGAAATCATGAAAAAGCCAGAGTTGAAAATATACCTAGCCAACCCGCGCGGTTTTTGCGCCGGCGTTGACCGTGCGATTGAAATCGTTAAAAAGGCCCTCGATAAATATGGCGCGCCCGTCTATGTGCGCCATGAAATCGTGCATAACCAGCATGTCTTACAGGACCTTCGCGCACGCGGCGCCATTTTTGTCAAAGAACTGGACGAGGTTCCGGATGACGCGCCCGTTATCTTTTCTGCCCACGGCGTGCCGAAATCGGTACCGAATGCGGCCGCTGCCCGTAAAATGCTATTTATCGATGCGACCTGCCCATTGGTCAGCAAAGTCCACCGCGAATCCGAACGCCATTTCAAAGACGGTCATCATGTAATTTTGATCGGTCATGCGGGCCATCCCGAAGTGATCGGCACAATGGGGCAAATCCCGAAAGGGCAAATGAGCCTTGTCGAAACCGTCGATGATGTGAACAGCCTTCAGATTGATGCCGGCCAGCCGCTGGCCTATGTGACGCAGACCACCTTGTCCGTTGACGATACGGCCGATATCATTGACGCCCTGCAGGCGCGTTTTCCGCATATTCACGGCCCGAAAAAAGAAGATATCTGTTATGCCACAACCAACCGCCAGTCAGCCGTCAAAGATATGGCAGAAAACTGCGATGTCATGTTCGTAGTCGGCGCGCCGAATTCATCGAATTCAAACCGCCTGGTCGAAGTCGCACTGAATTACGGCAGTCCACGCGCAGCCTTGGTGCAATCGGCTGATGAAGTTGATTGGAATGAATATAAGGACATTCAAACTTTGGGCCTGACAGCTGGCGCCTCTGCCCCAGAACATCTGGTGCAGGGCATTATTGAATCAGCCCGGCTGCATTATACTGTCTCAGTCGTAACCCTGACCACGGCGGAGGAGAATATTACCTTTAAGCTGCCGCGCGTCTTATCTTCTTGACGTTCAGATTATTTGCTATTAAACATATTCTGTTCAATGTATTTTTTAAGGAGTATTGATATGTCAGAAACCCAAATGATTGAAAGCACAGATACATCCGCCGTGAAAAAGCCGGGGCTGCGCGCACAATTTAAAAAAGCCATGCCGGTTACATATTTTGTAACAAAATGGGGGGGCATTACAACAGCGGGCGTTTCAGGTGTAACCGGAATCGTAACAACTTTGGCCATGGCCGGCGCCGGTGCAGGCATAATGTCAGCCGTTGGCGGTTTGATGATGGGCGGCGTTGTCGCCCTTGGCCTCGGCTTGCAGGTTTTATTGCCTGCCATGGTCATGTTTGCTGCAGGTGAATCCCTGATTCGTTATGGCATCAACAGCAATTCAAAACAGGAAAAGCCGGCCGAGCCGCAAATTAAAAAACCTGTTGCCAAACCACAAATCGCTTAGGCTTGTAACGGATAAAAACATGACAGATACAAAAGTACAAAATACCGGTCTGCGCGCAAAATTCAAACAAGTCGCACCAACAACAGCCGGAATGCTAAACAGAGCCGTTCCCAACAGTATATTCCTGACGGGTACACTGACAGCCGTTGGTGCCGTTGGCGGATTTATCGCCCCTAGCACAACATTTACAGCTGCCAGCGCCGCTATGTTGGGTGCCGCATCGTTCTTTGCCTTTGGTGTTGCCCTTTCAATCGCAATTGTTGGCTGTTCTCTGGCCATTTGCACACCATTGGAACTGGGGCTTCGCAGCAAATTTGCACGCGAAACGGCACAAAAGATCAAGACTTCGGTTATAAAGTCTAAGCCGGCGACAAAGAATACAAAACCCGGCACCCCAGCTGCGGCATAAAATACAAACTGATACAATATATAAGCGGGCCGGGAATTAAAATCTTCGGCCTGTTTTTACAGCTTTGATTTGCTTTATGTAAATTGTTGTGCTATCATTTTTGAAACAGCTATCAGGATAACGACATGCCAATCGACTACGAAAAACTTGAAGACAATCTTAAACTTGATCCCGCCGGCGAATTGCTGACCGCTATTCAGGAAAAAAATATAGCGCTGGTGCGTGAAATTCTAAAATATGACCCGAACCTTATGGTCGAGGCACCCGCGAATAACAATTTTAATATCCGACTTGGATCAGAGGTCTATATACAAGCCGTGAAAGACTGCATCATGAACGAGACCTATATCACCGCAGGCGAAATTCTGGAAGCGGCAGAACCGCTGCTTACTTATAACCAGTTGTTTCTTCTGGCGGGCGGCATCGTCGATCAATTAAAAGTGGATTGCAAAGATCCGAAATCAGCAGCCGCATGCCTCGGTCAGATTACCTATATGATGAGCAATTTAAAGCACGATAACCCGTCACTTGCATGCTTTACGCAGGTTTCGCGCGCGAAAGATCCGAGAAAACAGGCAAAGGAAATCAAACCGACACTGGATTGGCAAAATCAGAAAATGAAAATGCTGCGCGAAAAAAAGCTGCCGTGGTATAAGCTTGAAATCGGTAAGGCCAAAGTAACGAGCATTTCTGAGGCTTGGACGAAAAAACAGGCCCGCCGTTCCGGACAACCACCGTCTTTCCGCGGACATTGATTTCAGGCTTGCCTTTTAACGGCTTTGTTCCTAGCCTTTGGTATGGCTGTTTTTACCAACATTACATTGGATGATGCACAAGGGTTTTGCGCCCGCTATCCTGATATCGACGCAATTAGCTCTATCCAACCGATTGCGGAGGGGACGGATAATTCAAATTTTATTCTAGAAACCGACACCCGGAAATACATCCTGACGATTTTTGAAGGACGCATCCCCGCCACAGACTTGCCTGCAATGTTTGATTTTGCGCAACAGCTTTCTTCTGTTGTTCCAACCCCGATTGTCTATCGCGATAAAAACGGGGAACAGCTGAATGTTTTAAAAGACAAGCCCGCGGCCCTTATCTCGTTTTTAAGTGGTAAATCCTGCAATACACCCGAAGAAAGTCACTGTCACCAATTGGGGCAAATGCTCGGCAAAATGCACAGCGTAAAGATTGCATCGGACTTGCACCCAAATCCGCTGTCTGTTCAAAAATGGCATGAATTATATCGGGATAATGTCGTTGTTATCCAAAAACATGGCGCAGGTAAATTGATTGAAAGACTGATGGCGCGTATTGACGCTGAATGGCCCAAGGATGAAATTCCCTATGGCCCGATTCATGCCGATATTTTCCCTGATAATGTCTTTTTTGAAAGCGGGCACATCAGCGGTCTAATTGATTTTTATTTTTCATGTCGGGATTTTTATATCTATGACCTGATGCTGGCGCTGAACGCCTGGTGTTTTGATGCAAAGGGCTCTGCCCAGGGCCCGCTTATCCGCACCTTCCTTCAGGCCTATACAGACGAACGCCGCCTGAACAATGCGGAGCACGAATATCTATCATTGATGGGGCAGGCCGCCGCCCTTCGTATTGCCCTGACACGCTTTCGCGATCTTGAAAAGCCCGGTCATTTCACCCCGCGCGATCCGATGGCCTATGTCAATATCATTAAATTTTATCAGCAAAACGAAATTCGGGATTATCTATCATGACAAAACGGGTCGAACTATATACGGACGGGGCCTGTTCGGGCAACCCCGGCCCCGGCGGATGGGGTACAATTTTACGTTTCGGCGATGTTGAAAAAGAACTTTCCGGCGGCGAGGCTGAAACCACCAATAACCGTATGGAGCTGACCGCTGTGATCAAGGGCCTTGAAGCCCTGACACGCCCCTGTCCTGTCACAATCTATACCGACAGCAAATATGTGATGGATGGCGCCACAAAATGGCTGGAAGGCTGGGTGAAAAAGGGTTGGAAAACCGCATCAAAGAAAAAAGTCAAAAATCAGGACTTGTGGGAAATATTATACCAGATCTTGAAAACACATGATATTTCATGGCAATGGGTCAAGGGCCACAGCGGACATCCTGAAAACGAACGCGCTGACGCGCTGGCACGCCAATATCAGGAAAGTCTTTAAAGTACCACATAGTCTTTAATTATTTGACATAACAATAAATCTCGTGTATTGTACCTATGAAGAAATAGATATGTTACGGAGATTCGAAATGCCGAAAAAGAAAAAAGCCATTACCGATAAAGGCCTCGCCCTGATCATGAATGCGGCAGCGCAGGAACAACAAAAAAAACAGCGTGAAGCTGACGAATTAAGCACCGAACAGCATAATCTGGCCAAAGATTTTTCGGCCTTGGAAAGCTTTCAAAAACTGCAAAAAGAGATACTACCCTACCTCAGCGCTTATTTATACGCCGCACGCATAACGCAAATTACAAAGCTTAGCGATGACAAGCAGTTTGATCTATGGGCTGACACAGAAAACGATACCGCAGCAATCGCTGTACGTATCAGCCACTCTGACTATTTCGTTTTCGGTGTCTGCAGTGACGGATATTACAAACATAAAAAGCCTTCAACACCGCAATATCTTTCAACCAGCGACCTGAAAAAGCCTGAATCCGGCGAATTTTTTGAGGTCTCGGATATATACGAGGATATCGGCTGCCGTCTGGAAAATAAACACGACCAAAGCTTCAAAGACTATTTTGAAAAATATATTCAAAGTAACGGAAAATGCCTGTTCACACATCAACAGGATGTATCACCGAAATTAAGAAAGCATAATCACGCGCGTCCGCAGTAATTTCTGCCTAATCGTTATAATTGACATCACCTGCAGGCGCGGATTGCACTTCAACTTCCTCGCCGAAAATTTCGCGCGTCTCTGTTTTAACATCGTCGCCGCCATAATTGCGATTCCCGCCTGCCGTGCGACTGTCACCGCCCCAGCTGTGGATCATACGGTCAAACAGGCCGATAGACCCCCAGCCTTGTGATGTCATATCACGGTAGTTCACAGGACGTGTCTGTAACGTATCACGCATGATCGCATGCCACAGGCGGGCAGGCTCGCTGCCGCCGGTCACGCTTTTCATCGGTCTGTTATTGTCATTCCCCATCCAGACACCCAGAACATAACCATTCGCATAGCCGATAAACAGGGCATCTTTATAATTCTGGCTGGTTCCGGTTTTACCACCCTGATCGGCAACATCTGTCAAATAAGCCGCACGCCCCGTGCCGTTCTGAACAACACCGCGCATCATATATTTCATATCCCGCATCAGCGAACTTGAAAAAACCCGTGGGCCCATTGCATCAGCGCCACGCTGATAAACCAAACGCCCGCCCTTGTCCTTAATCCGCAAAATCGTTTTCGGGTAAACTGCACGCCCGCCGTTTGCAATCACAGCATAGGCCGCTGTCATTTCGATCAGGCGTGTTTCGCTGGCACCAAGGGCGCTGGCCAGCTCGGGCTTGATATCGCTTGTGATGCCCAGATTGCGGGCTGTTTCGATCACGTTGGCCATACCGGCATCTTCTGCCAATCTGACAGCAGCCGTATTCAATGATCGCATCAGCGCCTCTGAGATTGGAACCTCGCCGTAATATTTATTGCCGAAATTCTGCGGTCTGTATTTTCCGCTTTCAAAGGGGGAATCCCAGACCAATGTTGAGGGGCTATGCCCGCGCTGCAGGGCCGCCAGATAAACAACAGGTTTGAATGATGATCCGGGTTGGCGCATCGCCTGCACCGCACGATTATATTGACTGGCCGCATAGGATTTACCACCGATCAACATACGGACCGTACCGTCATATTCCATCAGAACCGCAGCTACCTGACCGATATTTTTCCCTGTTGCGCGCGTTTCGAACAGATCCTGGATATGTTTTTGCGCGATTTCATACAGTTTCGGGTCATGTGCCGTATAAATATTCATCCCGTCTGGCACGCGTGTTGTATAATTGCCGATCTGGTCCAAAACCCAATCGGTGTAATAATGGGGCAATGCATCCTCGCTCAGCTCCAGCGATCGGGCTTTGCGGTTTTCCAACGCTTTTTTACCTGCCTGCAGTTCACTGTCGTCAATGTATCCCTCTTCCAACATCGCATCCAAAACCAGCGCTGCGCGTTCAGCTGATGCTTTCGGGTCCGCTTTCGGGTTTGTGCGCGATGGCGCCCGTAAACTTGCAGCCAGCATGGCTGATTCCGGCAAGGTTAATTGTTCGGGCTTTTTGCTGAAATAATGGTTGGCGGCCGCCGTAATACCATAAGCACCCGACCCGAAATAAACACGGTTCAGATAAGCCGTCAGGATTTCATCCTTTGTCAGTTTCGCTTCCAGCCACAGGGCCAACATGGCCTCCTGAATTTTACGGCTGATGGTCTTATCGGGCTCCAGAAACAGGTTCTTGGCAAGCTGCTGGGTCAATGTCGATCCGCCCTGTACAAAGCCGCCCTTGGCAACATTTGTCACCATCGCGCGGCTGATCCCCAGAATATCAACGCCCGGATGTTTGTAAAAACGGCGATCTTCAATCGAGATCACAGCTTCTTTTAAATGGGTCGGCATCTTATCGACGACAACAGTTTCACCGCGCGCCTGACCGAATCTTGCAATACGAATATCATTGCGATCATAGATTTCAACGCCCGCATTCTGTTCAATGGTTTTGATGTCATCAATGTCAGGCAGCGTAATATAGTAATATGTGCCGATGAAAAAGGCGAAAATAATGCCCCATATGGCCGCCAATGACATCAGCCGGAATAGGCGGCTGAACATCGAATCTTTGGTTTTATTTGTCTTTTTTGCAGGCTTTGACTTTTTTGCGGCCATTTTATATATCTTTTCTACATACGATTTTGTCGGTCCCAATATCAACCGGGCCGTTTTCCAGATCGATTGATATCACATCCAGATCTCTTATGGCAACAAATTCGTATTCGATCGGTAACGGGCTGATAACCTGCAGCGCCATGCCTTCGGGCTTTTGAAAAATCATTGTATATTCATGCTCGTCAAAATTCTGATTATCAAGACGCATCGAATATCCGTAGCCCGGTGTCGGCATATCCAGAACGCCGTTTAGGAAAAAACGCGCCTTTTCATCGGAAAAAGTCGCCGCGCGGCGCATTGTAAAACCGTCAATGTTACAGCTGTATCCCGTCGCCGCGCTTTGTAGAATATCTTCCATTTCTATTTCCTGTGCAGCCGCCGGAACAGAAAATACAATGAACAGGAACAATAAAAAGCGCATATTTTTTAATCCCGCATACATTCAGCCAACAGGCTTTCTTCAGCAGGGCTATCATGGCGCATGAAAACAGCGCGTTGCAAAACGGGCGATCCGGGGAAACTATAATTGATTTCCATCGGTGTGATCACCTGCAATGCCATGCCGGATGGTTTTTGAAAATAGACCGAGAAATTTTGCTGATCGAATTTTTCTGACGGGCGTTCTTCAATCACATAAGAATAACCGGGGGTCGGCATATCGATCGTGCCGTTCAATTCGTAATAAGCACCCGTATCCAGAACATCCTTTTGATCAAGTGTAAAAGACGAAGGCGTACAGCTGTACGTGCCGGCTGTAACATAGGGGATTGGCTGATTATCAGGTGTTGCGACGGTCTCTGAATCAGGGGCGGGCGTACAGGCAGCCAGCGCGACAAAGGCCAAAGGTATGAATTTTTTCATGAATAAATCCTGTTATGAACGTTCAATAGCAACGGCAACAGCTTCACCGCCGCCAATACACAAAGAGGCCAGCCCGCGTTTAAGTTCCTTTTGCTGCAGCGCATTCAGCAATGTCACCAGAATACGCGCACCGCTGGCGCCGATCGGATGACCCAGCGCACAGGCACCGCCGTAAACATTGACTTTATCATGGGGCAAATTCAGGGATTTCATCGCCGCCAGTGTGACGACGGCAAAAGCCTCGTTAATTTCAAACAGATCGACCTCTTCTGCTTTCCAGCCCGCCTTTTCCAGTGCCTTTTCCATCGCACCGATTGGCGCCAATGTGAATTCTGCCGGCGCCTGTGCATGTGTTGAAATAGTTTTGATTTCAGCCAGAATATTAAGGCCGCGTTTTTCAGCCTCGCTTTTGCGCATCAGCACAAGGGCCGCGGCACCATCGGAAATACCGCTGGATGTGGCCGCCGTAACGGTCCCTTCGGGTGTAAAGGCCGGGCGCAATTCAGGGATTTTTTCCGGACGCGCCTTGCGGGGCAGCTCGTCGTTATTGATGGTAACATCGCCCTTGCGCGTTTTGATCGTGATCGGGGTAATTTCCCCTTCGAATGCGCCGCTTTCCTGCGCTTTTTGCGCGCGGGACAGCGATTCCAACGCAAAATTATCCATTTCCTCGCGTGTGATTTTTTGCGATTCGGCCGTTGCATCGGCAAAAACACCCATTGATTTACCTGCATCATAGGCATCTTCCAAACCGTCGTGGAACATATGGTCAATCACTTTGCCATGGCCCATGCGCATACCGCCGCGCGCCTTATCCAACAGGTATGGTGCATTCGTCATGCTTTCCATACCGCCGGCGATAATAATATCAGCCGATTCAGCCTTGATCTGGTCATGGGCGTACATCACAGCCTTCATACCCGATCCGCACATTTTATTGATTGTAGTCGCACCGGTTTTCTGGGGTAATCCCGCATGAATTGCGGCCTGGCGCGCAGGCGCCTGACCTTGGCCCGCCGGTAAAACACAGCCCATAATCACTTCATCGATATCATCGCCTTTTATATTGATATGTGACAAAGCAGCCCGGATGGCTTCGGTTCCCAATTGGTGGCCTTTCAGGTCAGATAATTCCCCCTGAAAAGCGCCCATCGGTGTGCGGGCCATAGAAACAATAACGACTGGATCGTGGTTTGACATGTGATTCTCCTTAATCTTCTTTAGAACTATATAGCATCTAAGCACAGCTTTTTCTACTGCCTAGGAATGAACGACGATGTGTATAAAAATACACAAGGAGTGATATGACGAAGTCAGTAAGAAAAGGAGAAAAGAAAAAGAGAGGCTCCCGAAGGAACCTCTCTCGATCTTTAGACTTCTAAGGTCTTAAAGCATCTCGCTTTTAAGATTAGAAGTTGATTTCTGTACCCAGAGTAACCTGTGTGAAATCGTTTTCAGCAGCACCTGTGTCGATGTCACCAAAGGCAACAGCACCACGGAATGTCATGCCAGGACCGTAAGTGTATGTACCACCAACTGTCCAACGATCAGCGTCAGTTTCTGTACCTGGACCTGTTTCGTATTCACGATCCAAATATGTTACGCCAGCTGTCCATGGACCGTTGTTCCAGCCAAGACCGGCAACCCATGTATCTGTATCGCCATCATCGTCGATACCGTTGTTTGTTTCTGTGTAAGCAGCACCGAATTCAAATGCTGTCCACTGGAAGTTCAAACCAACGTTCCACTGATCGAAATCGTCAGAACCGACAGCGCCGGCACCTGAAGCAACTTCGTTCTCAGCGTCAGCTGTACCATAGCCACCGCCTACAGAGAAACCAACTTCATCCCAAGCACCGTCGAAACGAAGACCGGCTTCAAGAAGGTTATCAAACTGGTTAGCGTTAGCGTTACCAGCCATACCGCCGATACCGTTACCAACTACGTTTGGATCATCAGATACTTCTGGAGCGTAAGAAACACCAGCCTGGAAACCACCGAATTTTGGTGTCAGGTATGTGATCTTTGTCGCAGCTTCACCCAGACCGTTATAGTCTTGTGCGTAATCAAGAACAGCGTCCTGACCAGCAGCTACTAGGCCTGTACCGAAACCTTGGAAGTATGTGCGCAGACCATCGATGTTAGAATCAGCTGAAGGAGCAGCTACCTGCAATAGGTATGCAGCGCCATCTTCTTGACCCCAGTTTACACGGCCCCATGTGCCTTCCATATAGGCATAGATTTCATCTTGTTGAAGCTGGCCAGCAGCGTTTGCGTCATCAGCCAATTCCATTTCTGAGTGAACACCAACTGTCAGACCGTTGTCCAATGTTGTTTCACCTGTGAAGTGAATCTCAGCATCGTGACGCAGATCGAAATCGCGTACAGCAGCTGTATCATCATCAACCCACATGCCGTAACCACGGTAGAAACCACCAAGGTCCAGCTCAAGTGCATCAGCCATAGCAGGTGTAGCAACTGTGGCCATACCAGCGATTACTGTAGTAGCAAGTAGAAGTTTTTTCATTCGTTTCCTCCAAATGATTTTGAACTATTCAACCTAGAATAATTCGTTTTCTAGTTAATGTACTAAAAGACGGGGTTACCCCCACCATTCGTTACAGTCTTATTTTTATAGGAAATGCATACAGGGTCAAATCGAATTGTGAGAAAAATGTCACATTTATATTTTTGTGTGTTATTTTTGCAACACTGTATTTTGCGCCATTTTTAATGAAAAACCATCGGATAATAGGCTTTATTCTATAGTTTTGTCTTTTATTATATTATATAGTGTTGGCAATAATAAAAATGACCCAAGGATATATATGCCATGAAAAAGCTGTCTTTTATCTATTCATTATGTGCTGTTCTCGCACTGGGCGCCTGCGATGGTGTCAAGCCCGAAGCAAGCTATCCGACCCGACCCGATGCCGGTGGCAATGGTGATATTGTCTATAGTGATGAAAAACGCGATACGATTTTCGGCGAAGGTGAAACATTGGGCTCCACCCTGTTCGGCCGTGACGATGAAGAAGAAAAAGGCGGATCCGGTATTGGCGTAAACAGCTTTTTATGGCGCGCGGCGCTGGATACGATTTCTTTTATGCCGGTCCAAAGCGCCGATCCCTTCGGCGGCGTCATCCTGACAGACTGGTATGAAAACCCCGATGCACCGGGCGAGCGTTTTAAAATGAATGTTCTGATTCTCGATAAACAATTGCGGGCCGACGGTATCCGTGTTGCTGTCTTTAAACAAAAAGCTGCCGGTGGCGGATGGCGCGATGCCGCAGTGCCCGAAGACATGGCCTTCAATATCGAGAACGCGATTCTAAAGCGTGCACGCGAGTTGAAAGTCCAGCAGGCAGCTGCACAGTAATCATTCTATATAATTATTTTCAAGGTGTGGACGTAGGTCTTTGATCGCGCGGCAGCATATACGTGCAAATATTGTCCGGCCCCAGATCAATACACCATTGCGGTAATTTGCCACTCATTAATGTTTCAATATCCTGTGCGCGCTGTTCTTCCCGACGGATCAGGCTATAGGTAAAGCTATTAAATTCTCTGGCCTCGCGCTGCAATCTGTTCAACCCGTCCAGATCGTTTCTTTGAACGCAATTCCGGAAATAATTTTGCAAATCCAGTTCAATAGATTCTGGCTCGTACGTACGTTCTTCCAACTTAGTAAAAAAGAACTTGCGGTCAAATTTGGCAGATTCAAATGAAATGCTGACCGCTTGATTAAAATCGATTTGTATGCGTGGGGTTACACCCTTACATATATATATGTGTTGACGTCCGTCATTTGCGGCGCGATCAGCGAAAACCACCATCGCGCGGTTATGTTTATATAAACTGTATTCAGACTGATCAATTGTCTGGCCGCCCAGTTCTGCATATTTTGGGCCATCCCTGTCAATCGGGTCATACGGGTAGCCTAATGTGCTATCTTGTGCTGCGGCTGGCAGACTGACTGCGGCGGCAAAGGACAGGGCCAGATTTCGGATCGCTTTTCTCATTTTATATCTTCAAATCATAATTTTAACGTGGTGCCCGCAACATCATATGATCGCGACGCATGATATTAACCGTATCATGGTTGAAACCGGCCGTTTTTTGAACCAGAGCGCCCAAAGCCTCGGGGCTGTTCATATTGGCGCAGCCTTCACGCGTATCCTGTGCGGCCATATTAAAAGTTTCCAGCGTGTAAAAAACCGAATAATTATAACGGTTTTCCGCCATCGGGCCGTAATGGGCAATTTGATATTGATACCCGTTATAGGCACACAAGTATAATTGTTGCGCATTAGTGTCATCATGCTGGTTGATCAAATCCTGAACCGCCGTTGCATGCTGAAAAATATGATTGTTATGCATATCAATCGCGGCTTCAAACCAGTTGATATTCGCCTCGATTGACGGGGGGCTGTATACCACAACCTGATCATGCGCCATCGCAGGTATTGCCGTCGTATAAAAAAGGGCCGAAATGGAAAGCGCTGTTTTCTTCATCATGTTCCCCTGATTTCGCAACTTACATTCCAGGCGCAGGCGGCTGGTCAGCTTTAGGGGCCTCATTCGCCGTAACAGTAGGCACCGGAACAATCAGGTCACGTGCCAAGGCTTCAAAGAATCGAATCTGGCCGAAAGTATTGGCGTTATATTCATTAACCTGGCCCAACAAGTTTTGAACAGCCGGTACGTTGCTAGTACGGGCGCACAAGTTGAATGTATTCGAAATACTGCGGAATTCTTCCTCTGTTGTCACCATCTGGGGATTCAATCTTAACAAAGTGAAAGCTTCACCGAATGTGACATTGTCCATAGATGATTGAACCGCCTGATTAAAATCGATTTCAAAGGTCGTAAACTCGTCAATACAAACATACGGGCTTTGCGTCGGGTCTTGCAGGTGATTGGCAACCGCCGTATCGGCAACAAGCGCGTTTACATTTCTAACGTATGATTCAGCCCCGTCAATATTACCGTTCAGCTCGGTGTATTCGACATCCGATGCAGATGTGGCAGCTTGATCCTGCGCCATGGCAGGAACAGACGATAAACCGATGGCCGCGGCCGCCGATAGTGCGAATGTTTTAAGTGTCTTTTTCATGAGATGTCCTTTTTTATATATTCAAATGTCAATTACATACGGAGTTGTGTCGTTATAGACGCATTCGGGTTAAAAGGCGGGGTTGTTTCTGCCGCACTTTCATCAGGCTGCGGGTTTATCGCCGGCAATTCCAGACGCAGGGAATGTCCTACCAGCATCTTTTCTGCAAATTCTTCGTAAAAGCGGACTTGTGTGAATAGATTGTTATTATAGTTGTCTGCGATTGTCATTACGCGGCTGATATCATCTCTGTCGTCTGTTTTTGCGCACATTGTAACCGTGTTATCAATATCTTCGGGTGCAATTTCCTGTGCGACCAAAGTCATGGCGTAAAACTTTTTGCCAAAATTCAAATCGCGCACACTTGTATTGATCCCTTGGGCAAAATCAATCATCAACGGGCCCATAGGATTCAGACAAACGTATATATTCTCTCTAAATTGTGATTGTATAACCGCTTGGGCAACACGGTTTCCGTTTTCCTCGTTCAAACGGGCTTCGGCCTGGTTAATCGTCATTTGACCGAATTCGCGATATTCTGTTTCCGTATTTGCTGTCAACTGTGATGTTTCAGCCTCGGCTGGCGTGTCCTGTGCAATGGCGATCGCGGGGATTATACCTGTTGCCAGTGCAAAAGACAGCATCAGACTGCGAAATGTTTTTTTCATGGATCGATTCCCGTAATAATTTGATTTAATGCGTTACCATAAATGTTTTTGCAAATATGTCAAGCGCAGGGGCGTGTATTTTATATTTCAAATCCTGATCATCTTGCGCTACATATAAATAAAGATAACCTTCAGGAAACATGAAATGTCGGAACGCTATAATATCAAGGAAACAGAACAAAAATGGCAAAAGCTCTGGTCGGATGAAAAATCATTCGAAGTCAGCGAGGACCCTTCGAAACAAAAATACTATGTTCTGGCGATGTTTCCCTATCCATCAGGCCGCCTGCACATGGGCCATGTGCGCAATTATTCGCTGTCGGATGTGGTTGCACGCTTCAGACGCGCCGAAGGATATAACGTTTTACACCCCATGGGCTGGGATGCTTTCGGTCTGCCGGCTGAAAACGCAGCATTGGAACGCGGCGTTCACCCGGGGTCATGGACCTACCAGAATATCGGGTCCATGAAGGATCAGTTGAATTCCATGGGCCTTGCCATTGACTGGAGCCGCGAAATTGCAACCTGTCATCCCGAATATTACCGTCACGAACAAAAAATGTTCCTTGATTTCCTAAAAGCTGGCCTCGCCTATCAGAAAGAAAGCATGGTCAACTGGGACCCTGTTGAAAATACCGTTCTGGCAAATGAACAGGTGGTCGACGGCAAAGGCTGGCGATCCGGCGCAACTGTCGAGCGCCGCGCGATGACCCAGTGGTTTTTGAAAATCACCGATTTTGCCGAAGACCTGTTGCAGGGTCTTGAAACCCTGGACGGCTGGCCTGAAAAAGTCCGCCTGATGCAGGAAAACTGGATCGGCAAATCATCCGGCCTGCAATTTAAATTCGATGTTGTTGAAAACGATGACGAGATCGAGGTCTATACCACTCGCCCCGATACGCTGTTCGGTGCGTCGTTTGTTGCCGTTTCTGCCGATCATCCATTCGCCGCAAAAGTGGCCACTGAAAAACCCGAAGCTATTGAATTTATTAAACAATGCCATGCCGGCGGCACCAGCGAGGCTGATCTGGAAAAAGCCGAAAAACACGGATTTTTCACAGGATACCACGCACAGCATCCGTTTCTACCCGATACCAAATTACCGGTTTATATCGCAAATTTTGTCCTAATGGACTATGGGACAGGCGCGATTTTCGCCTGCCCTGCGCATGACCAGCGCGATCTGGATTTCGCCCGCAAATATGATCTGCCGGTCATCCCCGTTGTCGCGCCGGAAGGCAAGGACGACATCGAAATCGGCAGCGAAGCCTATACAGACGGCGGAGTCATGATCAATTCCGATTTTATGGATGGTATGGATATCGAAAGCGCCAAACAGGCTGCCATCGAAAAAATTGAAAAGATGAATAAGGGGCAAGGTACCACAACCTATCGTCTGCGTGACTGGGGCGTATCGCGTCAGCGTTATTGGGGCTGCCCGATCCCGATCATTTATTGTGATGATTGCGGGGTTGTTCCAGTTCCTGAAGATCAATTGCCTGTTGAACTGCCAACAGATGTTACATTCGACCAGCCGGGTAACCCGCTGGACCGTCATCCGACATGGAAAAACGTCGATTGCCCGACCTGCGGGTCAAAAGCCACCCGCGAAACCGATACATTCGATACCTTTTTTGAAAGTTCGTGGTATTACGCGCGCTATTGCGATCCACGCAATGAAACTGCACCTTTTGATAAAGACAAGGCCGATTACTGGTGCCCGGTCGACCAATATGTCGGCGGGATCGAACATGCGGTTTTACATTTGCTCTATGCCCGTTTCTTTAACCGTGCGATGAAACACGTCGGTCTGATAACATGCGATGAGCCGTTCAAGGGCCTTTTCACCCAAGGTATGGTCACACATGAAACCTATAAGGATGCTGATGGCAACTGGGTTTATCCACATGAATTACAGGAAAAAGACGGCGGATATGTGCATGCCGGAAACGGCCAGCCGATCACTGTGGGCCGTATTGAAAAAATGTCAAAATCAAAACGCAATACGATTGATCCGACAGACATCATGTCAACCTACGGCGCGGATGCGGCGCGTTTGTTTATCCTGTCTGATTCTCCGCCCGAGCGCGATCTGGAATGGACCGAAAGCGGTATTGAAGGCGCATGGAAATATATCAACCGCCTGCACCGCATGATCACACATCCGACAACGACGCTCTCGGGTGGTGAAATGCCATCCGATCTGAACGATGCGGCACAAAAAATGCGGACGGCCGTTCATAAGGCCATCGATGGCCTGACGGGCGACTTACAGCAACTGCATTTTAACCGCGCGGTTGCCCGCATTCGCGAATTATCGAACGATATTGCGGCCTATGATGCATCTGGTAATGCCGATGGCGCGGTATTGCGCGAGGCCTTTGAAAATCTGATCCTGATGTTTGCGCCGATCATGCCGCATCTGGCCGAGGAACTATGGCAGCACCTGGGCCATAAAACAATGGTGATTGATACGCCATGGCCCAAGGCGGACACGAAACTGCTGGTTGATGACGAGGTCACCATCGCCGTTCAGGTCAACGGCAAGGTGCGCGCCACGATTACCCTGCCGCAGAATGCCGACAAACAGCTGACGCAGGAGAAGGCAATGGCCAACGAAAACGTGCAAAAAGCGATTGGCGATAACCCCGTTAAAAAAGTCATCGTTGTACCGAACAGAATTGTCAATGTCGTTGTGTAATCTTGACATATAACTTTTCACCATTAAGATTGGCACATTCAAATACAGGAGTTACATAATGAATAATGAAACCAAATTAAAAAACATTTTTGCACAATTCGCCGGCAAAGAAATTAAAAATCCAAACCGTATGACACGCGATATGTGTGACGTTGTTGATTCTGACCTGCAAAGAAAAGTGAGCGGCCTTGGCTTTATTTTCGGCATGCATAAAAAAGGTACTGCTGAAACTATGGTTTTAAAACCTGAAAATCTAGTGCGCGCCGAATATGAAGAAACCAATGGCAAATTTCGCCTGACCGGAAAATATAAAATCGGGAATCAAAGATAATTTTTACCCATCTTAAAAATATAAAAAATGCCCTTCCCGCAAAAGCGGGAATCTTTTTTTCTTTATTTTTGGCAGTAGTATCTCTGCCTGCCTGCGGGTTTCAACCCCTTTACGTCGATCAGAATGCCTCGGGCGTCAGTAAAAGCAATATCGTACCGTTTTCTGAAATATCGATTGCAAATATCCCTGACCGCGAAGGGCAATATCTGCGCAACCAACTGGTTGATATGATTTACATGGATGGATACCCGCAAAATCCGCAATTTAATCTGACGATCCGCCAGTTAAACGAGCAAATCACACGCCTCGGCATCCAAAAAGATGCGACAGCGACCCGTGCGCAGATGCGCCTGACGGCTGAAATGCAGTTAAACGATTTAACAGACGGCACTATATTATTAACGCGTAATCTGATTGCGACCAACAGCTTTAATATTCTCGACAGTCAATATACCACGAATGTTTCGACGGATTACGCCCGTAATCGCGCGCTGGATGAACTGGCGCGGCAGGTCACGACCCAACTGTCGCTTTATTTTCAGCGTCAATAGTTCAGGATTTATAATTTAAAGGCTTGGGGTTTTGGCGGTTTTGGCTGGTGTATATTGCCCTTCGAATCAACCAGCTTTTGAATGAAGCGGCCTTCAGGGCCTTTTAAATCAGATTCATGGACCACATACAGAATTTCGCCGTCCAGCTTTTGGTCATTTTCATCAACCAATGTGATATGCTCTTCCAACTGCTGCAATGTCTTTAGAGCTTCATGTTTCTCCAGAATCAGGCCGAGCCCGTGTTCGTAGTTCTTTGCCTGGCTACGTGTCAGTTTATCCAGCTTATTTTGTAATTTTTCTTGATATTCCTTGGCCCAGATTGGCGCCTTTAAATTTTGGCCTGCAGTATTTGGATAAGAAATCATTTTTTTTCTTTTTTTATCGTGGTTAAAGCCATTCAAAGCATTAACAGGGCCTGAAACCGCGCCACTTGCCAAAAAAGCTAAAGAAAGCCCCATATCAAGGGGTATAAAACAGATCGCAGCCGTTCCTAAAACACCTGAAGTTAAGGCGGACGCGCCTATTGTTTGTTTAAATTTTTGGGTTAAAAACCGTTTTTTCTTTTTGGCCATAATTGATTCTACAGTTTAAAAGCTTTGGGTTTTGGGCGCGCAGGTTTACAGACTTTGCCGCTGCTATCGATCATATGGTTTCTATCGACCGCCAAATCTCCGGTCGGCTCCTTTATCACGTAAATAACCTGGCTTTTTAAGGTCTTACCATCTTCATTAATAACCGTGATGTAATCCTCTAAATCACGGGCGACATCCAGCAACTTCGCCTTTTTGGCCACTAGTTGATCGTACTTTTTATTTTTTGATTTTTTACCCTTATAGGCATATTGGGCGATGCGGTCCTGCGTTTTAATCAGCTGTTTTTCCAGTTTCTTGTGGAATATGCTCACCCATTCCGGTGCCTTCAGGTCTTGGCCCGCATTATTTTTATAACTTACAATATCGCGTTTATTGTCAGCGAGACCTGCGACAAGAGATGTTGTAATTGCAACGCAGCCCACCGCAAGAACGGTTGCACCCATATCAAACGGGGCTGTCATAAGAAACAGCGCGTTTCCTGCGCCATGGCCTAATGCCATGTTTCGTCCATTAGAAATTGATCCGTTAAATTTTTTCGTCAGAAATTTACGTTTCTTCTTCTCATCCGACATACGATTATTTTTCCTTAAATATAAAACAATCTTACTATAGTTATGTAATTTTATTAAGTCAATATATATTTCCGCATCTTGACGGCAAATCCTTTGTGTGGTCAGTTTAGATATGAAGCTGAATTACAAATCAATTGACGGTTTTTTGAAATCGCCCGACCCGAATGTCAAAGCCGTTCTGGTTTACGGCCCCGACGAAGGGCTGGTGCGTGAGCGCATCCAGATATTGGGCAAAACCGTTGTTGAAGATACAAACGACCCCTTCAATGTTGTTGAACTGAACGGTGATCAGATCAAATCGAATCCCGCCATTCTGGCCGATGAAGTTTTTGCCATTTCCATGATGGGCGGGCGGCGATTGATCCGCATTCGTGATATTTCGGAATCGATTGCCAAACCGCTCGAAGAAATCCTGGCTGAAGCCGATAAAATCGATCATCTGATTTTGGTGCAGGGTGGTGACTTGTCACCCAAATCATCGACCCGAAAACTGTTTGAAAAGCTGAAAACGGCTGCTGCTCTTCCTTGTTATGTCGAGGACGAACGCGATGTCGCCAAATTCCTCAGCCGCTATTTTCTGGATAACGGTAAAAAGATCAATGCCGATGCCCTGACGATGGCTAGTGCCATTTTAACGGGTGACCGCGCCTTGGTACGGATGGAAGCTGACAAAATCGTCACCTATAAGGGCATCGACGACAGCCCTATCACAATCGAAGATATTACGGCCTGCCTTGGGGAATCCAACGCCGAAACGCTGGATATGATGACACAGCATCTGGCGTCGGGGCGCGCCAAAGATCTGGAAGATACGCTGCGTTTCCTGTTTTCCGAAGGCGCCAGTGCGGTGATGATCCTGCGCGTTGTGCAAAATTATTTCCGCCGCCTTTATATCACGCAAGGCCGTATGAAAGAAATGTCCTTCGAGCAAGCAATTACCAAGCTCTACCCGCCCGTGTTTTTTAAGATGAAGGCGGGATTCCAGATGCATCTTCGCAAATGGTCGCCCGCGCGGATAAAACATGCGCTGACCCATTTAAATGATGCTGAAAAAGATGTGAAATCCGGCAAGCTTGACCCGGAATTGATCTGCAACCGCGCTTTACTATCGCTATGCGCAATGGCATCTAAACGCTGATAAGATTAAGGCTTTGAAGGCATTCTGATACCGGAGTCTGTCAAGGCCGCCCCGTTGCATTCGCTCCAGATGAAAGGTTTGTCGTCTGTTGAGACATTTGAAGCGGGCTGGTGTTTTTGGCCTGCCTTGTATCCCGTATATGCGCCAAGCGCACCCACCGCATAAATCAAAGCTACGGGGCCGGAAAAACAAGCCGACATAACGCAACCCGCAATCATTCCCGACAGGCCGTAAATACCTGAATTAACCAAAGCTTCTGATGTGCTACTTGGCTTCTGTGCCCATTCGGAAAAAGCTTTTCTGATGTTCATTTTTATATATCCCGCCAATTAAAATTCTTACTATGCATTTATAATACAGTAAAAATTATATTATGTCAAACCAATTTGGTCTATTCGGATAATTTACGCAAAAGATCATCAAACTGATCCAATGTCTTATACTGGATTGTCAGGCGGCCCGATCCGTCAGCGGCGGGGTCAACGATACAACGCATGCCCAGCTTGACTGATAATTCCTTTTCAAGGGTCAGGATATCAACTGATTTGGTTTTAGGTTTATTATCATCCGCTTTGGCCGAAGTTTTAGCTTGTCCGGTCCCGAACGTCAGCGCAAGTTTTTCGGTCTGACGAACGCTGAGGCCATCCTGCATCACTTTCGCGGCCAGCAATAAAGGCTCCTTACAGCTCAGCAGTGCGCGGGCATGGCCTGCGCTGATACGGCCATCCTGTACATATGGTTTTACCTTTTCCGGCAGTTTCAAAAGCCGCAGTGTATTTGTGACGTGACTTCGGCTCTTCCCCAGCTTATTTGCCAGATCTTCCTGACGATATTCGAATTCATCAATCAGACGCTGGAAACCTTCGGCTTCTTCCAAGGGGGATAAATCCTCGCGCTGCAGATTTTCAATCAGCGCAATTTCCAGCGCAACATCATCGTCCATTTTCTGAATGATAACAGGCACTTCGTGTAATCGTGCGCGCTGGGCCGCGCGCCAGCGGCGTTCACCCGCAATAATCTCGTAACGGCCTTCTTCTTTCAGGGGTCTTACCAAAATCGGCTGTATGATGCCATGGGTTTCAATTGATTCAGACAATTGCTCAAGGGCCGATTCATCGAAATGGCGGCGGGGCTGGTATGTACCAGGGGCCAGATCGCCAATCGCGAGCTTTACGGGCTTACCCGTTGGCGGCGTGCTGCCTGTCGCAGCTTTGGGTGTGTCTTCAATTTTAACATCTGCATCCTGAAACAGGGCGTCAAGTCCGCGGCCCAATCCGCGTTTTTTCTGGGAATTCGACATTATGCGGCCTCACTTTGCTGTTTTTGAAATTCGCGTTCGCGTTTTAATAATTCTTTCGCTAATTGAATATAGGCCTGTGATCCGCGGCAGCGCATATCATAGACAATTGCCGGCAGGCCAAATGATGGCGCCTCGGACACGCGGACATTGCGCGGAATAATCGTTTTATAAACTTTATCTTTAAAGTGCGCGCGCACATCATCTTCAACCTGTTGCGACAGGTTATTGCGTGCATCATACATCGTCAGAACAATACCTTGTAATTCAAGATCGGGGTTAAAGCTGGCCTTGACACGCTCGATTGTTTTAATCAGATGACTAACCCCTTCAAGGGCATAAAATTCGCATTGCAGCGGCACAATCACCCCGTCAGAAGCAACCAGCGCATTCAACGTCAAAAGGTTCAGTGACGGCGGGCAGTCAAACAGGACGTAATCATATTTTTCTTTTGATTTTTCAAGGGCTTGCTTAAGGCGTGCCTCGCGTTTTTTCGCATCAATCAGCTCGATTTCTGCGCCCGACAAATCAACGGTGGACGCTACAATCGACAAATTCGGGACCTTTGTTTGGATAGCCGCTTCGTCCAATGTGCATTCTTTAAACAAAAGCTCATAGGCGCCGTTGTCACGATCGGCGCGGTTAATACCGAAACCTGTGGAGGCATTTCCCTGCGGGTCCAAATCGATAACCAGAACTTTTTTACCAACCGCCGCCAGTGATGTTGCCAGATTAACCGTTGTCGTTGTCTTTCCAACGCCGCCCTTTTGATTGGCGACACTGAATACACGCATTTTGTGATTTTTTGATTTTGGCATGCCCCAGATATATCAGGAAAATGTGAATTTGCAAAGTTGATAATGTTTCACGTGAAACATTTGATGTTCGATATTTTCAAAATCGAAGCTTGATCATCTGTCCGGCTATTCTCAGTTTCAAGGTCAAATTGCCAGTTTTTCTCAGCACTTGCAATTTCGTTATCAGCCTTTTGTCCTTTTAAAAACAAGGCCTTACCATTCAATGAAAGATGATCGGCAAAACCCAACAACGCATCAAGATCTGCAAGGGCACGTGCTGTGACCAAATCAAATTTACGATCTACATCTTCAATTCTTCGATTGATAATTTCAACATCCACATCTGTTTGTCGTGCCACTTCTTTCAAAAAAATGCATTTCCTCTGATCCGATTCGATCAAAGTGATCTTCTTGTGTCCCATAATAGCCAAAACCATACCGGGAAAACCGGCGCCGGCGCCAATATCTGCAATATCATCATTTGCGTCAATATAATTATAAAGCTGGGCAGAATCGGCAAAGTGACGCATCCAGATATCATTTACAGTGCTGGGTGCAACCAGATTAATTTTCTTCTGCCATTTTTTAAGCAGGTCTTCATATATCTGAAACCGATCTAATGTTTCACGTGAAACATTGAATGTCTTTTGAAATTCTTCGGGGGTCATTGCGCCGCCGTTTTCAGATTCGTATCTGGCATTTGTTTGACAAAGCGCATCAAGGATACAACAGCAGCAGGAGTCATTCCACGAAGGCGCGATGCAGCGCCCAAGGTTTCCGGGCGGTGGCGTTCCAGAATGAAGCGCACTTCGTTTGAAAGTGACCCGATCTCGCTGTAATCCAAATCGGATGGGATGATCAGGTTCTCTTCGCGCTTATAGGCATTTACATCAGCCAGTTGGCGATCCAGATATCCGGCATATTGTGCATCAATGCTGATTTGCTGTTGAATAACAGGATCAATATTATTTAATTCGGGCCATATTTCCGACAATTTTTCAAAATCAAATTCTTTATAACGCAATAGGTCAAAAGCGCTGCGGCGCTGGCCATCCTGATTAACTTTCAATCCTTCATCTGCCAATTCATTCGGGGTCGCTGAAAGGCTTTCGACCAATGTGCGCGCCGCCTCCAGCTTATCCATTTTACCCAGAAAGGCTTTGCGCCGCAGGTCACCAACACATCCGATTTCTATGCCTTTGCCTGTCAAACGCTGGTCCGCATTGTCTGCACGCAGCAGTAAACGGTATTCCGCGCGGGATGTAAACATACGATAGGGCTCGGACACGCCATAGGTGATCAAATCATCAATCAAAACGCCGATATAACCATCGGCGCGATCGATCGTGAATTTTTCGGTTTTATTCATAGACTTTAGGGCCGCATTGATACCCGCAATCAATCCTTGCGCGCCAGCCTCTTCATATCCTGTGGTGCCATTAATTTGACCGGCCAGAAACAAGCCCGATATTTTTTTGGTCTCTAAAGTATGTGACAGACTGCGCGGATCAACGTAATCATATTCAATCGCGTATCCAGGCTCCAGAATTTCGGCATTTTCCAGACCCGGTATCGTTTTCAGCATCGCCGCCTGTACGTCGGCAGGCAGGGATGTCGATATCCCGTTCGGATAGACCGTATCATCATCTAGGCCTTCAGGTTCAAGGAAGATCTGATGGCGTGTTTTATCGGCAAAGCGCACAACTTTGTCTTCAATCGACGGGCAATAGCGCGGGCCCGAGCTTTTAATCTGCCCCGAATACATTGGCGCCTGATCAAGATTATCGCGGATGATATTATGCGTTTCTTCGTTAGTATAAGTAATATGGCAGCTGATTTGCGGCACAGTGATTGTGTCATTTAAAAATGAAAACGGCACAGGTTCAGCATCACCTGCCTGTTCATCGCAGACCGACCAGTCGACCGTTTTGCCGTTTAAACGCGCAGGCGTACCAGTTTTCAGGCGACCCAGTGGAAACTCAAAACGCTCCAGCGTTTTTGCAAGGCCAATCGCAGGCGCTTCACCTACACGACCCGCCGGTTCAGTCTTTAAGCCGCGATGGATCAAACCGCGCAGGAATGTACCCGTTGTAATAATAATGCTGCGGCAGGAAATTTCCTCGCCCTTATCTGTGATCACAGCCGTCACACGGTTTTGATCGTCAAGCTTGATGTCTTCAGCGCCTGCGCCATGAACATCCAGATTATCAATGTTCAGAATTTCACGCTGCATGGCTTCGCGGTACAATTTACGGTCCGCCTGCGCCCGTGGGCCACGAACGGCAGGGCCTTTACTGGCATTCAGCATACGATATTGAATACCCGCCTGATCAATCACACGGCCCATCAGACCGTCAAGTGCATCAATTTCACGCACGATATGGCCCTTGCCCAGCCCGCCGATGGCAGGGTTGCAAGACATGGCACCAATCGTTTCGATTTTATGGGTCAGTAAAAGGGTTTTAGCACCCATACGCGCAGAGGCTGCCGCAGCCTCGCATCCTGCGTGACCACCACCAATAACAATGACATCGTAATTTTTTTCAACCATAGGGCACCTTTTGATTCGCACATTACCATAATTTAGGATAAAGTAAAACCGCGATTTCAACCAAAAAGGGCCAACAATGAAGGTTAAAGCCGTAAAAACTAAACCTGTGCGCCATGACACAGAATTACAGAATGTTATAGACCAGATTTCCGATTTCAAAGAGGGTGATATCCTTGCTATCACTTCAAAAATTATCAGTGTAATGCAGGGCCGCATGGTCAAAGCCAGCGACGTCGATAAGGCAGCCCTGATCCGGCAGGAGGCTGATTGCTATATGCTCGAAGATCAATATGGCGTTATGCTAACGATTATTAACAATATCCTGATCCCGACGGCGGGCATTGATGCCTCGAACGCAGAAGGGCATTACATTTTATATCCCGAAAATATATTCCAAGTTGCTGAAGATATTCGCCAGCGTCTGATGAAAAAGTTTCACGTGAAACATTGCGGTGTGATCATTACCGACAGCCGATCCGCTATTATGCGCCGCGGAGTAACAGGCTTTGCCCTAGCCTGGAGCGGATTTAAAGCGCTGCGGTCATACGTCGGCGAGAAAGATGTTTTCGGCAAACCGCTGGAATTCACGCATGTCAATATTCCCGACGCCTTGTCCGCCGCCGCCGTCTATGAAATGGGCGAAGGCGCCGAATGCACACCCATGGCGGTCATATCAGATGCAAAAGATATCCCTTATTCAGATGCACCTGTGAGTGCGCAGGAACGTGATTTCTTCATATTAAGAATGGAAGACGATATCTATGCGCCATTACTGATGGCCGCAGATTGGACGTCGTAACTTTTATTTCCCAATACAGAAATCTTTAAAAACAATATCCAGCAAGTCTTCAACATCGACACGGCCAGTAATACGGCCCAGCGATAACAAAGCCTGACGCAGGTCTTCAGCTGCCAGCTCAGGCAGATCGGCCGAAAGGGCGCGCTGCAAAGATGATTTCGTCTGGATCAAGTTTTGGCGGTGGCGTTCACGTGTCAGGGGCGGCCCCGCCTGCCCGCTTTCGAAAAAGCTGCGTACGCGTACGGTTATCGCCTCCAGAAATTTATCAAGGTTTTCGCCGCTTTTTACAGATATGCCAATCGCCCCATCATTATTATGAACAGCGTTCAGATCGGACTTATTTATAATGACCAGCGTCTTGTTATCAATCTGCGCCATCGTCGTTTCATCGGCTGTACGTGTCCCGTCAAAAACGGCGATTTTTAAATCAGCCTCGGCTGCGCGGGTAATGGCACGGCGAATACCTTCCTGTTCGATATGGTCATCTGTTTCATCACGCAGGCCCGCCGTATCGGATAATACAACAGGATATCCCCCAAGATTTAGACTGACATCGACGATATCACGGGTTGTACCTGCGGTATCGGATACGATCGCCGCCTCGCGTCCGGCCAGCCAATTCAAAAGGCTGGATTTCCCAGCATTCGGCGCGCCGATAATCGCGATCTGCATCCCCGTGCGCAGTCGCTCCCCCCGTCTATGGTCATCCAGATGGCCTGAAATATCCGATATAAGACTTTCAATCTTGCCTCGTACGGCATCATCAATGCCGTCCGGCATATCTTCGTCGGGGAATTCGATTTCGGCCTCCTGATGGGCCAGTAATTTTGCCAGTTGGTCGGACCAATCGCGGTAAATTTTCTCGAGCCCGCCGCCCAATTGGCTTAGGGCCTGCATACGTTGTGCTTCGGTTTCGGCGTGGATCAGATCGGCCACAGCTTCGGCCGCTGTCAGGTCAAGACGCCCGTTCAAAAAGGCACGGCGTGTAAATTCGCCGGGCTCGGCCATGCGGTGACCATCCATGCCGGCCAGTACATCCAGCATTTTTGAAACCACAGCACGGCTGCCGTGAAGTGTATATTCAATCACATCTTCGCCCGTGAAACTGTTCGGCCCTTTGAAATAAAGACAGATGCCTTCATCAATAATGTCATCGCCATGTCTTATTTTTGCATAATGGGCATGGCGGGGTGTCGGGGTTAACGCGGTCAACTGGTGAAGGCTATCTAATGCACCCGCACCCGATACACGGATCACCGACAATCCTGCTTGCCCGTTTGCGGATGCCAGGGCGAATATGGTGTCCTGATCGCTCATGCGGCATTACCCATCTGATCGGGGCGCAACTGATCCTGATCAGGGGTTAAACGTAAACGTTCAACGATGCGGCCATTTTGGAAATGCTCAAGGATAATTTCCTCGATATCCTCACGCGAATGATAGGTATACCAGATGCCCGAGGGATAGACGACCATGACAGGGCCCAGCTCGCATCGATCAAGACAGCCCGCTTTATTGACACGTACACTGCCTTTGAACCCCAGTTCTTTCATGCGCGCCTTGAAGTAATTAAACAAAGGCTGCGCACCTGATGTCATGCAGCTGCCGCGCAAATGGCCATCGGGGCGTTCGTTCAAACAGCAAAAGATGTGGTGTTCAAAGTAATGTTCACTTGTCTCGGTCATGATTCCGTCCTAGTTTTGTTAAACAGATAAACCATTTAAGGCCCAAGATCAAAATGAATCAGTTAAAATCCGCGAAAAGCGCCTATTTACAGCAGCATGCCGATAACCCGGTTGACTGGCATCAATGGTCAAAGGAAACGCTGGAAAAGGCCCAATCACAGAATAAACCGATTTTGCTGTCGGGTGGATATTCGGCCTGTCACTGGTGTCATGTCATGGCGCATGAAAGCTTTGAGAACCCTGAAACCGCCGCCATCATGAATGACCATTTCATCAATATCAAACTGGACCGCGAGGAACGCCCCGATCTGGACCATTTATACCAACAGGCTCTGTCGCTGATGGGCGAGCCCGGCGGCTGGCCGCTGACGATGTTTTTAACGCCTGATGGCAAACCGTTTTTCGGCGGGACATATTTCCCGCCCGAGGAAAAATTCGGCCGCCCCGCCTTTTCCGATATGCTGCAAGCGATTGCCCATAGCTGGCAAAAAGAACAAGACACAATTAATTACAACGTCGAGGCCATCATGGGTGCCCTGCGACAGGAATCAACTGCCAAGGGCGGGTCACTACCCGAACAATATGATTTTGACGAGGCCGCGAAAAAACTAATCAGCGGGTTTGATCCGAAGCACGGCGGGTTTGGCAGTGCGCCGAAATTCCCACAAGTGCCGCTACTGTCTTTTATGCTGAAATACGCAGAAAAATCAGATGATGAAATTTATCGAAAGGCCAGCCTGATTACCCTCGATAATATGTGTCAGGGCGGTATCTATGACCATCTGGGCGGCGGGTTTTTCCGTTATGCCACCGACGACCGCTGGCTGGTGCCGCATTTTGAAAAGATGCTCTATGACAATGCCCTTTTGATCCGCCATCTGACCGAGGCACATCAATTAAACCCCAGCCGCCTGTATCAGTCACGTGTTTTTGAAACCGTTCAATGGCTGTTTGATGACATGACGCTGGCTGACGGGGTTTGTTTCGCCGCCAGTCAGGATGCCGACACCGACGGTATCGAGGGCGCATTCTATGTCTGGAATAAAACCGATATCGACGGCGCGTTGGGTGTTGAAGCCTATGATTTTGATACGGTTTACGATGTGACCGAAGACGGCCACTGGGGCGGGAAAGTCATTTTAAACCGTCTAAAACATCAGGGTATGTTTGCCGAGAAAAAAGAAGCCCAGCTGGACCAGATGAAACAAAAGCTGAAAGCCAAACGCGATCAGCGCACAAAACCTGCACGCGACACGAAATGTCTGACCGATTGGAATGCTATGACGGCTGTGGCATTGATCGAGGCCGGCACATATTTCGAACAGCCGGATTGGGTCAAACGGGGTCACACGATATTTAAAGCCTTAAAAGATGATGTCGTCCATTGCCGGATTGACGGCAGTGTGACAGCCCCGGCCATGTTGGGTGATTATGCATGGATGACATTACTGGCGATCAAATGTGATGATATGACGACAGCGCAAAGCCTTTACAAACTGGCGCAGAATAAATTCAGAGATCAGGATGGCGGGTATTTCATGAGCGATGATGATTTGGCCCCATTGCATGTGAAAACCATCAATGATTCTGCCCTACCGTCCGGTAATGCGGTGATGATCGAGGCGCTGAACCACCTGTCACCTGAAGATACAGCGAAATTGATCGAAACATTTGCAGGCGAGATTAAAATCGCCCCCTATGCCATGGGTGGGTATCTGGCCGCAGCTTTTGATTTTTATAATAAATAGAGTATCATAGAACGAAATTAACGACGGAGAATTTTGATGTTCGATATAACCATTCAAGCCAGCGACAACAGCGGATCGTTCGGTGCCTATGTGGCCCGCCCCAATAACGGCGGTAAACGCGCGCCCGGTATTATTGTTATTCAGGAAATTTTCGGCGTCAATAAAGTCATGCGTGATATTTGCGATGATCTGGCCGCCCAAGGCTATCTGGCTGTCTGCCCTGACATTTTCTGGCGTCAGGAACCCGGCGTCAATATTACAGACCAGACACAGGCCGAATGGGATAAAGCCTTCGAGCTATTTAACGGCTTTGATGTTGATAAGGGTGTTGAAGATCTGATCGCCACGCTGAATTATACCCGTACCATGGATGGTTGCAGCGGCAAGGTTGGTGATATCGGATATTGTCTGGGCGGCAAGCTGGCCTATTTGATGGCGTGCCGCAGTGATGCCGATTGTTCGGTCAGCTATTACGGGGTTGATATTGTCAGCTTTACCGATGAGGCCAAAAATGTGCGCCATCCGTTATTAATGCATATGGCTGAAAACGATAAATTCGTACCCGCCGAAGACCGCGATACAATTATCAAAGAGCTGAAACGCTATGATCTGATTTCAAAATTCGTCTATGACGACGTTGACCATGCCTTTGCCCGTAAAAGCGGCGAGCATTACGATGAAGACATGGCCTTGAAGGCCAACAACAGAACATCTGATTTTCTGCAAACATATCTTGGATAATATTTGCCCATGAATCCAGCGCAGACCCACCAGCAAAATTTGTCGGAACAGGATGCCAGCCTGATCCTGCAAAAAATACTGGAAAATGCACGCACCCGCATGGAAGGCTGGGTCGATGGTAACGGCATGCATAAATCGGCCGTGCGTATTTCTGAAAAGAATCTTGTTTTAACACCCGTTCATCTGACATCAACCCTGCACCTGATCCCGATCGAACAGGAAACGCGTATCGAACGCCCTGACCCCTCTGCCATTTCACTGGATAACCGCGCCGACATGGACCCCGCCATCAGCCAGCATATTCAAGAGCTTTTGGCGCGCAATGATATCATTGAAAAACTTGCGATATTAATTCGTGATCGTAATTTCGGTATTGGTACACAAAAGGACGAGGTTTTTAAAGACGCCAGCATAAAGTTTATGCTGAGCGAAAGCTGCAAGCCCTGTCACGGGTCAGGCAAATCCGCCTGTCAGGTCTGTCACGGCAACGGGCAGGTCGCATGCCAGAAATGCAGTGGTCAGGGGCAGATCCCCTGTGCAATCTGTCACGGTATGAAGAATGTCCCGGACGCCAACGGCAATATGCAGCCCTGTCATGAATGCCAGGGTTTCGGACAAACGCCTTGTGCCACCTGTCATCAGAATAAAAGCGTCACATGTAACGCCTGTCAGGGCAGCAAACAGACAAAATGCAAAAATTGTAATGCCACGGGCAAACGCAATATTTTGATGACCGTCGATTTCAAAGCCGAGATCAAAGGGCATGCAGCACCCGCACCGGATGCCGATATACCCCGCCCGATTGAAGACCTATTGGCTGATAAACACTTGCATATTCTGCCGACGCCTGCCGGCATTGATGTCCATTCCGACAGGATCGAGGCCGCTTTTAGCGGGTTTTTACCCCACGGCACAATCGGATTTTCCCTGAATGGAAAACGCGTTAATGCAAAGGTCCTTGGCCAGAACGGCATTCTGGATACGAATGAAATGTTTATGGATTCACTGGTAAAGCCCGGTATTAGTGCGTTGAATAAAATCGCGCGCGGGCCGATGGCGACCGCCGCCCTGTTTCAGCGTGCCCGAACATACCGTATGGTATCTGACGTCACCGATATGGTCAGCCGCATGCCGAAAAAGAAAATCCTGAAAAAGGTGCAAGATGATTATCCCGTCGGCCTATCTGAAAAATATTGCAAGGCGATGATCAAACTGGCAGATGTGGCGGTCGGTAAAATTACTGTGCGTCCCCGCTGGATCGGCACAGGTATATCCGCTGCCCTTTTCGGTTTACTAATTTTTGCCTGGTTTTATTTTGGTATACGCCCCGATGTCATGAACCTTTGGACGCCGAAACTGCAATTAATGGTAGATGGGTTATTTTTGGGCATCGGCCTTGTCGGCAGCAGTTTTATCATTAAAAAACTGGCCCATGCCGCCCTGAAGAACATGTTGGGATCGGCACCGCCGCGCCTACCCAAAGCGGGGGATCAGGCCCTTGTCGCCTTTGCGGTTTTAACGATCATTTTTTTGATGAGCGCCCTGATCGCCCCGGAATCACCCGGTTGGCTTGATATTCTTTAAACACTATTTGATCAGGGTATAAACCCAATAAACGCTGGCACATAATGCCAATGTCGCGGGGATCAGCATTAAATTCGGTGCTGACTTGCTAAAAATCAAGGAAACCACTATTTGCACCAACACAAAAGCAATAATATTCATCGGCACAGCCACGCCGATATCAAACCATTGGAAACCCTTGGTAAATAGAATATTGCCCAGTGTTAAAAATGTAACTAGACAAATAAAAACGCGGCCCCAGTATGTGGTCGCTTCATATACGGTCGAAAAAATACTGGGAAGCAATTCTGAATTGATGAAAAACAAGCCGGCATAAACAACGGCGTTACACAAAAACATCCAAGCCAATGCTTGCCCATAGATAAAAACGGTAGTCATAAATTATTCCTTTGGCGTCCGGTTAAACGGGTCCACACACAACACCACCGCGCAAATAATTTATTGGTTCATAGAGGTAAAGAATTCGTCGTTATTTTTCGAATCTTTCATCTTGTCTGTCAGGAATTCAACCGCATCGACGGTTCCCATCGGGTTCAGGATACGACGCAAGACCCACATCTTGGATAATGTACCCTGATCAACCAGCAATTCTTCCTTACGTGTACCGGATTTCTGGATATCAATCGCAGGATAAACACGTTTATCAGAGATCTTACGATCCAGAACAATTTCAGAGTTACCGGTTCCTTTAAATTCTTCAAAGATAACCTCATCCATACGCGAGCCTGTGTCAATCAGGGCTGTTGCGATAATGGTCAGCGATCCGCCATTTTCAATGTTACGGGCTGCACCAAAGAAACGTTTCGGACGTTGCAGGGCGTTCGCGTCAACACCACCGGTCAAAACCTTACCAGATGATGGGACAACGGTGTTATAAGCGCGGGCCAAACGTGTAATCGAATCCAGCAGGATCACAACATCGCGGCCGTGTTCCACAAGACGTTTTGCTTTCTCCAGAACCATTTCGGCAACCTGAACGTGGCGGGATGCCGGTTCATCAAAGGTTGATGAAATCACCTCGCCTTTTACGGTGCGGTCCATATCGGTCACTTCCTCGGGACGTTCGTCGATCAAAAGGACAATCAGATACGAATTTTCATGATTTGTTTCAATCGATGTCGCAATATCCTGCAGCATGACGGTTTTACCGGTACGCGGCGGTGCAACAATCAGGGCGCGCTGGCCGAAACCGATTGGTGATACCAGTTCAATCACACGCTGGGTAAAAGCCTTTTTCGTCGGGTCTTCCAATTCCAGATTGATTTTACGTTCCGGATACAGCGGTGTCAGGTTATCAAAATTGATGCGGTGTTTGATCTGTTTCGGGTCTTCAAAGTTGATTGCATTGACCTTTAACAGCGCAAAATAACGCTCGTTATTCTTTGGCGCACGAATTGATCCTTCAACCGTATCACCAGTGCGCAGGCCGAAACGTTTGATCTGGCTGGGCGATACATAGATATCATCGGGCCCCGGCAGATAGTTTTCTTCGGGGCTGCGCAAAAATCCGAAACCATCCTGTAAAACTTCGATCACGCCGCTGCCAAAGATTTCTTCGTCCTTGTCGGCAAGCTGTTTTAAAATCGCAAACATGATTTCCTGTTTGCGCATCGAACTTGCGTTTTCGACGTCCATTTCCTCGGCCAGTTTAACAAGGTCAGCCGGGTTTTTTTCTTTCAGATCTTTTAAGTGCATGGGGTTTCACCAGTGATGTTGTGTAGGATTTTCAGTTTGATGGTCTGATGACCGGAATGTGCAATCGTTTTTTAATGTTTGTAAAAGTTGCTGTTATGACTGCCGTATCACAGGCCAGCTGGGCCGGAAGGTGTTTTCGCAAAATGTTGTGAGAACATACGACGGCGAGTCGATGATTATTTATAAACCAGAATATGACAGAAGTCAACAGATTTTAAAACGGTTTAACAATCGCCAGAATGACCGCACCAACCAGTATCACAGTCGGCACCTCGTTAATCAGACGGTAGAATTTCTCGGTTTTGGTATTGGTGCCATTCGCAAAATCCTTGCGATATTTGGCCAGCATCATATGAAAGCCGCTAAGGATAAAAACCAACAAAAATTTCACATGAAACCAACCGGCCGACATCAGATATTCGGTGTTGAGAAACACCATCCACAGCCCGAAAAACCAAGTCGCGATCATCGCGGGGTTCATGATATAGCGCAGGAGTTTTTTCTCCATCACCTGAAAGGTATCGCACATGTCTTTGGATGTGACTTTGCAGTGATAGACATATAAACGCGGCAGGTAAAACAGCCCTGCCATCCATGCCACCATCGAGATAATATGCAGTGCCTTGATCCAAAGATAATATTCCATTTAAGATGCCTTTCTTTGACAGCAGTTCTCAAAATTCTCGGGACACAGCGGTACACCGATAGATGACATCGTGCCCGATTTATCCAGATTTTGCAAAATCAGCTGTTTCAACCCGACGATAAATTTCGGATGGGTCATAACCGTTGGAATGCGAACAAAATGCGGCACCCCTTTTTCATGCGCATATTCGCGGTATTCATCTTCGATTTCAACCAGCGTTTCGACATGTTCGGACACGAAAGCATGCGGATAAACCATGACACCAACACCGTCTTCGGCGGCTTGATCGAGCGCTTCCTCGGTTGACGGGCCGATCCATTTCAATGGTCCGACGCGGCTTTGGTAACATATCTGCCAATCCAGATTTTCGATGCCTGTGGCAGCAGCAATTTTCGCAGCCGATTGTTCGCATTGCCACTGGTAGGGATCACCATCATTGATGACTTTTTTGGGCAGGCCGTGGGCCGAAAACAAGAGACGCATGGGTTTATCAGCCGGCCAACTGTGCGCGGCATGATTGATTAAATCAGCTGAAGCCTGAACAAACCCGTCTGTCCATGGATAACAGCAGATTTTTAAAGTCGGCACATCAAGGCCGATTTTATCGCAGACCTGATCCCAGCTTTGGAATGATGACCGCGTCGTCGTCGTTGAAAACTGAGGGTAAAGTGGCAGGCAGATGATTTTATCAGGCGCATAGTCCGCAACCTGTTTTGCGACCTGATCAGCCATCGGATGCCAATAGCGCATCGAAATAAAGCATTTTATCTCGCCATCGTAATTCTGCCCTAATGATCGTTCCAAAGCGGTGCGCTGCAGCTCCGTATTCTCCAGCAGGGGGGATTTGCCACCCAATTTGCTATAGGCGTCCAGCGCCTCGCCTGAACCCCGTCTCCATGCAATCAGGCGCGAAATTAAAAAACGCACCGGCCAGGGGGCGGCGATAATATTTTTATCCATGAAGAAATTTTTCAAAAACGGCTTGATCGATGCCGTTTGATCCGGCCCACCAAGATTAAATAATACGATTGCTATTTTTTCAGACATCTTATAACTCGACTGATTTCAGAAATTTCGACAATTCAGCGACATGTTCGGGCGGGGTTTCCTTGATGACGCCATGTCCCAGATTAAAGACGAACGGGCCGCCCTTTAAAGCATCAATAATGCGTGCGGCCTCGTCCAGCATTGGTTGACCGCCCGCCAGCAACAGGCCGTTATCCAACGCGCCCTGAACACACATTTTCGATTGCAGTTCGTCGCGGACAAAATCCAGCGGCAATGACTGGTCAAAGGCAACAGCTGTAATACCGGTCTGATCGGCATAATTCCGGTACATCAGACCGGCCCCCTTTGGAAAGCCGATCACAGGAATATCAGGATGCGCGGATTTTACTTTTTCGACCAGACGTTTTGTCGGCTCAATCACCCAGCGTTGGAACATGACCTCGTTCAAGACGCCTGACCAACTGTCAAAAATCTGCAAGGCTTCCGCCCCGTGATCCGCCTGTTTGATCAGATATTCCGCGGTGGAAGCAACCAACAGATCCATTAAACGCTGAAAGCCGGCAGGGTCGCCAGCGGCAAATGATTTTGTGTATTTGAAATCTTTGGACGATCCGCCCTCGACCATATAGGTTGCAACGGTCCAGGGTGCACCGGAGAAACCGATCAGGGTTTTATCCTTGGGCAATTCGTCAGACAGGCGTGATACCGTTTCATAAACAGGTTTCAGATGACCGTGAAATTTATCATCTTCAAATTTCAAACGCCCCAGATCATTGGCATTTCTGATGGGGTCCAGCTGCGGTCCCTTGCCTGTAATAAATTCCAGATGCTGGCCCAATGCATGGGGGACGGTCAGAATATCCGAAAATAAAATGGCGGCATCCATATCAAAGCGACGGATCGGTTGTAAGGTTACCTCGACCGCAAAGTCAGGGTTATAAGCCATATCCAGAAATGATCCTGCATCTTTTCGCAAAGCCATATATTCGGGCAGATACCGTCCGGCCTGCCGCATAAACCAGAAAGGAACCTTTCCCGTTTTTTGTCCGTTGATAGCCTGAAGGAATAATTTCGTCATTATTTTTACCTGGTTATTATTCACACGCGCCTAATACTAATAATATATATTATAATAAAGTAGTAGTAGTTTTAGAACCACGGTAAAGCAGGGATAAAAATTTCATCCCCTATTTCATCCCATTATAAAAGATTGTTTGTGAAGATATTTTTGTATTTATGCACAGAAATCATTTTCGAATATGAACAAGTGGATAAAAGCTGATTTTATTTCTGGATCATTTCGGGATAAGATAGACTATATAACTTATGGGGATTATTTTAACGATTTATCCACATTTTGCGGGCACACTACTGTGCATAACATTGGGGAGTGAAAAATGAGCACCGACTGGCTGAAGGCCGATCCGACACTGGCAAAAAAATTAATGACAACGCTGAACCAGCATATTCAGCCTGTATCATTCGATCCGGAGCAGACAACCGTGCGTTTTCGCAACCTGCCTTTTTATAAAAATGTGAAATTCTACGAGCTGACAGACCTGACGGCCGTGCCTGCGGCACGCAAATATGCGCTGGCAAATGATGAAAACGTATATATGGTCAACTGGACGAACGGCCCGATTTACGAGGTAAATCAGGATGCGCCGATTGAATTGTCACGCGAAAATGTCGCTGATTATGTGCGTTTCTTTTTCAGTTATGTGCGCGGACGTCACGGCCGTTTTATCGTTGTTGAAAGTTTCGATGATATCAAATGGCTGAACGAGCCGCCGCAACAGGGGCGCAAGGTTATGCAGGATTTATTGCATCCGGTAACATTCATTGCCGAAGATGATGAGGCCTTTACATTGGAAGCCCTGATGCTGTTCAAGGATTCATTATTCAGAACGCTGGTGCATGTTAAAAAAGACGGCACGGTTGATATGACCGATGAAGAGCTGAAAATCGAAGGCATGCCCGTCGTGCAAGATGTCATGATGGCCTAGAAATATGAATGCAGATCTGGCCAAAAGACTGATCGAAATGCAAAATCTTGATTTATCTGTCCGCACACGTTTGGCAGCTGATAAATCGCTATATGATGGGTATCATCCCGAAATGCAGGCAGTACACGAAAAGAATGCCGCAGCCTTATCCGAAATTATCGACAAATATGGCTGGCCCGGCGTGGGTATGGTCGGCGAAAAATCATCCGAAGCGGCATGGTTGATAGCCCAGCATGCCATCGGGCTGCCCGAATTTCAAAGGGAATGTCTAGCCCACCTTAAGGCGGCGGCTGAAAAGGGCGAAGTGCCAAAATGGCAACAGGCCTATATGCTGGATCGTATTCTTTGTTTTGAAGGCAGCGAACAGCTTTATGGTACGCAGTTCGATTGGGATGAAAATGGCGTTTTAAGTCCGAAGCCGATTGAAGATGAAAAAAACGTTGACCAGCGCCGTGCAGATGTCGGGTTACCGCCCTTGTCAGAAGCAATTCAAAGAATACGCACTGAAAATAAGCACGAAACAAAGCCGCAGGACTGGAAACAGCGTCAAAAGCAGGCAGATCAATGGGCAAAAAAGGTCGGCTGGCGAAAATGAAGGATATTCATTTTAAATCCGAACCGCAAAAACGCGAAGGCAAACCCGAATTCGACGATCTGCCAGCCGCACTGATTGAAAAAATAGAATCCCTGATCGGTGATAAAATCATAAAATCCGAAATGGCCTGGGGCGGATATTCCGCGTCTTTTTCCATTCTGGCCGATACGGAACAACAGGGCCGTTTTTTTATCAAAGGATCACATCCCGAAGAAACGGCGCATGGCTTTAAGATGCTGGAACAGGAAATCACCGCCTATCAGAATATTGATATTTTAAAATCAATATCACCCGAATATATCGGATATGTTTCACTGGGCGGTGAAGATGACTGGCATCTTGGAATCTGGCGTGCCGTGCCGAATGGTTACATTAAAACCGCATTACAAGACCAGGATCTTCGTCTTATCGCCGCGCGCCTGAAATTTATTTATCAGAATTTTAACCCTGAAAGCCATGATATCCATGCCGCCGAAGACACCAATTTCATCCAGAATATCCTGAGTGGAAAAATGGGCTGGGAAAAATTTGACGGTAATATCGATCGTATTGAAAATTTTACAAAGGGTTTTGAAGACGAGGCAGCGGCCCGTTCATGGCTTGATAAAAATCTGCAAAACCTAATAGACCTGTCGCTGCAAAAGGCCGATCAGCACATGCGCACATTACTGCATTTTGATTTGCGCACTGATAACATGCTGTTCGATGATAAAGGTCAGGTCTGGTTTATTGACTGGCCCAATGCCTGCGTTGGCCCGGCTGTTTATGATCTTGTTTATCTGGTGGGTGAATTATCCCTGCGCGGAAATGGTAGCTGCGCGGATATTTATCAAAAGCTGATCGATTATACAGGCTTAAGCGTTCCGGATCGGGATGTGAAAATTGCCCTTAGTCAAATATCAGGATTTCTGGCGCTAAGCTTTTATCGTGACATCCCTGAAAAATTGCCGCGCCTGCGCTGGCTGCAAGGCGGGATGCTTATAACGCTGTCTGACTGGATGAATCATTTAAAGATGTCTGATTCCCTGCCGCGGATTCGATAAAGAATAGCGTTAGGGCAAGAATTGCCCAGTTTCAAGGGCACATTAGGCAAAAAGTTCCGATTTTTTATAATAAATAAAATTTTAGATAAATCATATATTTATCAGATATTAGTTTACGTAATAATGCAAAAGTTAAGAAATATCAATGTTTTGTTCGGCGAATGTTAACTTTCTTGGGTCATCATGAATACATAGGCAACGGGGAATTGCTTATCAACAAAAACAAGAACGTTAATGGGAATATGGGGGACTTAAATGTCAAAAGATCGCGAAGAAAACAACATCCGCATCACCAGCCGAAAACCTAAGGCTGATAATTTCAAAAGACGCACCAACCGTTTGAAAGATCAAAAATTTCTGGATAAACGCAGTGTCGCACTGTGGAATATGGATCAGGATGCTGTCCGTACACCGTTTGAACGTGTGTCCGAAGATCTGAACATTGAAACTCTGATCGATTTTCTGAAGGATTCTGCAACAGCGCGCAGCATGATGTTTACACGTCACGAAGATTTGCGCACCGAAATCGTTTTCGACGAACAGACCATCGTTTCACAATATTATCCGTCACAAAACACAATCGCCTTGAACCCGGACCGTCCGATGGCTGAACTGGCCTGTGTTTTGATCAAGGAAATGCGCCGTGCGGCACAGTTTCAAAAAGGACATTTGTATAACCCGCTGAATTTTGCGCCGGACGATGCCATTCTGGTTAACCGTGCGCAGCAGGCTGATGCCTTGATGATGGCGATCCGCGTCGGTTGGGAATTGAAATTAATGGGTCAAAAGACCATGTGGGAATTCATGATGGCATCTGCCTTTGCCGATGTTGCGCGCACCTTTGAAATTCATGCGCAAAATGATTTCCGTTCATTGAACGACGGCCGTGCATCACGCGCTGCCTATGATAAATGGTTCGAAGATCACCGTATGAAAATTCATGACAAGCGCGTCATCCACCAGATGTTGTTGGAAGATACACGCTATGTCGAACAGCGCCGTGAACATATCACAGCCCTGACCGACCAGATGTTGTTCCGCATTGCCGATGCGCCGTCAAATGGTGTGAATTACATGAGCCTGAAGGGTCACCCGGCACCGTCACATCCTGATTACATGCAGGTCGAAGACAGATCGAATGCAAATTTCCTGTGGTTTGTTAAGTTTGAACGTAATTTCCAGGAAAAAGAATGTGAATTGATGATGGAAGAGTCGCTGGCGATGTCAGCCGAGATCATTGATTTTGGCCGCCGCGCTATGGAACTCCGCCAGCGTTAACCAGTTGGTAATAATATCGGGGGTAAATTTGAAATATGCTAAGCGGATATAAATATATCGACTGTCTAAAGCACGTATCTGTGCGCGATATACTGGATCAACAGTATCTATATGATGATTCTGTTGCGCCGCTTGGAAAGATTCTGAAAACCCTGAAAAATGCACCAACGGCTGCTTATCTGATTGATGAAGTGATTTCCTATGATTTCAAAATTGCTGTCGATGACAGTCTGTCATGGGATGAAAGCGGATTTGAAAAATCAACATCGACCATTCTGGTGCCGAAATTTTCGGAAAGTGACTTAAAGACAGCCAAACATGCCGGTCGATTGCTGGCGACCATGGCAAGTGGTTTGCGCCGCGCACTGAAAGCCAATCAGGGCCATTTCGAGTGTTTTGATCTTAAACCGCTGGATTTCATGCGTTTGTCACGCGTGGTCGAGGCAGATATCGATGCCGTTACAGTCCAGATTTGCTGGGAGCTGCGCACCGCAGGTGATGCATCGGCCTGGCGTCAGATGCTGGCCGGTGATAATGGCGATATTGCCGTTGTCTTTGCGAATGCGATGAAGACCTATCCGATGGGCCAGTTTAACGGCAAGGCGCTGCGCGCCGCGTTCCGTCAATGGTTCGCCGATATTACGCGTACGGATGATGCCGACCATATGGCCTTGGAATTTCTGGATATGGCGCTGGCCTATCATGATCAATATGATATGACCGCTGACCGTGATATGGATGAAAATGACATGCGTAAAATTCAGAAAAACCTGCCGTTTCCGTCATATCTGCAAGATATGAACATTCGCAGCAAATGGTTTGATGGTTTGAAAGACCCGTTCAATCAGGTCCATTTGCACCATATTCTGGATGAAATGAAAACCTTGAGATAAAATTCCAATATAAATTTTACCTTATTACCTTATACTGATGATATGAGGTCTGATAAAGGTAACGCATTATTTCTGATTTTGATCGCTGTGGCGCTGTTCGCGGCGCTGTCCTATGCGATTACGAATTCTAGTCGGGGATCATCCAGCACGGATAAGGAGCAAGCCGAAATTCAGGCTGGCGAAATTCTGAATTATTTTGCAGCGGTGCAAAATGAATTCAATCGACTTAGAGTTATTAACGGCATTCCGGCATATAATATCAATTTCAGCAATGATAATACGCATCTGTCCCTTTCAACCGGAACGGGAACCGGAACATCTTCCGGACCCTATGGAAATAACCCAAATTGTACGGCCCCTATTGCAGATTGTTCGATTTTTAAAGAAAGGGGCGGCAATTTAATATCACGCGCCTTTTACGATACGGCCATAACCCCGATTCCGGATTCAAACGGCCATGCAGTGCCCGGCGAATTCCGGGTCTATAATAATTTTATTGAAGATGTCGGGTCGAATTCCGAACCAGAATTGCTGATGGTAATTACCGGTTTAAAGGACGAAGTCTGTGATGCGCTGAATCGCAAACTGGATTTACCTCTGGCTTCCAGTCAACCCGATGTAAATTCGATAGCAATCGGCGTGCGTGAATATTATAACAAAGCATCAAATTATGCAGCCCGTTTGCCAGGAGCGGCAACAGGTTACATCGGGCAAAACGCTTTTTGCGCAAAAATACTTCATGGTTACTACGGCAATCTTTTTTATTACGCAGTGCATATAGAATAATAAAATTTATATGATTATAATGAAGATATGAAGTCTGATAAAGGTAACGCATTATTTCTGATTTTGATCGCCGTGGCGCTGTTCGCGGCGCTGTCCTATGCGATTACGAATTCCAGCCGGGGATCATCCAGCACGGATAAGGAACAGGCTGAAATTCAAGCGGCAAAGATTTTAAATTACATGGCTGCTGTTCAGGATGAATTTACAAAATTGCGGGTCCTGTATAACGCCCCGGCCTATGATATTAACTTCGGCAATAATGATTCACATCAATCCAATTCAGGTGCAATCGGCAGTGATCATCAAAATAATCCGAACTGCAGCACACTTTCCGAATGTTCGATTTTCGCAAACCGTGATGGAAATGTCATATCGCGTGCTTTTTATGATGCCGCTTCAATGCCTGTGCCATCATCCAGTGGTCACCCTGTGCCTGGCGAATTGAGGGTTTATAATAATTTTATTGAAGATATCGGGTCGAATTCCGAACCAGAATTGGTGATGCTGATGATCGGTTTAAAAGAAGAAGTGTGTGATGCGATTAACAAACAATTGGATTTACCGCTGGCAAGTACCCAACCGGTTGCTCCTTCAATTGGCCGGCGTGAATATTGGGTAAAAGCGTCAAATTATGCCGAGCGCCTGCCAGGTGTTGGTAGCGCTTATATAGGAGAGGCGACCTTCTGTTCCCGCCATAGCTATGGATGGTACGGATATATTTTATTTTCTGCAGTGCACGTAGAATGATTTAATTTGACATAATGTAATATCTTTGATATGGTTATTTCATTGTTTTTATACCAAAAGGGGTGACATCATGAAAAAAGACCAAATCAAAGCAGAACTTACAGAATTGGCAGGCGTTGCGGCCAGCGCATTTGCAATTGTTGCAGGCCCATTCAGCGGGGCGTCTTTTGATACACATGGCAATTATTTAGCCGGCCAGAACGCCGTTCTTCAGCTTGTCGGCAAGTTTACGAAGTAACAATCAGCTTAAGGTTGCTGCTGGCGAGGGGGATTCTCCTCGACATATTGTTTCGCACGTTTTCGGGCTTCAATCTGCTCAATGCGTGACATCCTAAGAGATATATTTTTCAAATCACTCAGCGCCTGATCGCGTTTTGACCCTTCGGGATAATTTTCCGAAGCAAGCTGCATCCATTTCGCAGCTTCGACCATGTCACGCTGTGTGCCCTGTCCTGCAAAATACATTGATCCCAGATGATGCTGGGATAAAGGGCGTTGATCCGCAGCTGCCCGTGTAAACCAGCGAAGCGCATTTTCATTATCAGCCTTAAGGCCCTGTCCGAAACGGTACATCAGGCCGATTGTTTCCTCGGCACGGGCGTCGCCCTGACGTGCCAACCGCAAAAGTCCATAGACAGTTCTGTTATAATCCCCTTGATCATATAAGCGATAAAGCTCTTCGGGATCCATTGCCGCAGATGCATAGCTGGACGATGCAAAAATCCTGTCTTCTATCTTGGAGGGATCAAGGGACATCTTCTGTTCGGTACTCAGAAGCAAACCGGGGGCAAAATCAGAAAGCGTTTTCGTATCAACGTCCTCTTGCGCCATAACCGGAGAGGTTACAGCCATCAAAGCAAAAGCTGATATGTAGAATAATTTTCTGATCATTTTTTCTCCAAAACCAGACACGCCCAATTATTCTGGACTGTTTGGCTTGTAAATACAAACCCGTTTTTCTCGTAGGCTGTGCGCACCTCGTGAATTTGGCGCTCCAGCAGCCCTGATAATATTATACGCCCGCCTGTTTGGCAGACCCCTGCGGCATCGGGTGCCATCGCAATCAGCGGGCGGGTCAGGATATTGGCGATTATCAAATCATATGGGACATGATCCTGAACGCTGGGCAGATTATAACCATCACCGCATTCACAAATGATATCGGTATCGTTCATATCAGCATGGCGTGTGGATACGCGTACGGATTCCGCATCAATATCGGTTGCAAGAACAAAGGCATCTGGCCAAAGCTTTTTTGCGCCAATGCCCAAAATTGCCGACCCGCAGCCCATATCCAGAATGTTTTCGGGCACACGGCCGTAATCTGATAAAGCCTCCAGACACAATTGCGTCGTATCATGCTCGCCCGATCCGAATGCGGTTGCGGCATCAATCTTTAACGGGATCAAATCACCATCAAGGGGGCCGGTATAATGCGAGCCATAGACAAAGAACTTTCCAAGCTGGCGGGGCGGAAAGGCCTGGTGCACTTCCTCCAGCCAATTTTTATCTTCGACCCGGTCCGTTTCAACCGACAGAATTTCAATGTCAATCAGATCATTTAATTCCGCCAAAATAACCAAACGCCCGCGCAATTCGACATCGTCCAATTCATCAAATGTATAGAAAGTCAGCTGAAAGGCCGATTTATCGGCGGTTTTCTGAACCGCGCTGGCGTAATAGCCGTCAGATGCCATTTCAGCCAGATCGGATAATTCGCGGCGGGTATAAGGCGCACGCAAAATCACCGTCGTTTGAAAAGGCAGTGCATTTTTATCGGTAGGGGGACTTTCAGTTTTCATCGATTACTCTATACTTTTTATCAAATGGATTTCAGTCTACACGAAAAGGATTAAAAAATGACCACTAATGTTGTGATTTCCGGATTTAAACGCACCGCGTTCCAACCTGCGAAAAAAGGGGCCTTTGCCAAAATGCGATCTGATGATCTGGCCGCTGCCGTTTTAAAGGATCTGGTCAAATCATCAGGTTTAAAGGCCAGCGACGTTGAAGATGTCATGCTGGGCTGCGCCTTCCCGGAGGCTGAACAAGGCTTTAACGTTGCCCGTCTGGTCGTAAACCTGTCGGAATTGCCGATCAGTGTGGGTGGCGTCACCGTCAACCGTTTTTGCGGATCATCGATGTCGACAATCCATTTTGCCGCCGGCCAGATTATGGCGGGCGCAGGCGATGTTTATATCGCAGGCGGTCTGGAATCAATGACGCGCGTGCCGATGACGGGTTTTAACCCGATGCCGAACCCGAAACTGGCGGCTGATTATCCGCAGGCCTATATCGGTATGGGTGAAACAGCTGAAAATCTTGCGAATAAATACAAAATCGATCGCAAATCACAGGATGAATTTGCGGTGAAATCACATGAAAAGGCGGCCGCGGCTGCCAAAGCCGGTAAATTCAAAGATGAAATTACACCTGTTGAAACGGCTGATGGCGTTGTTGATAGTGACGGCACGATCCGCCCCGATACGACAATGGAAGGATTGGCCGGGTTAAAACCCGCCTTTGATGAAAAAGGCAGTGTCACAGCCGGAACATCATCGCCGCTGACCGATGGGGCAGCTGCCTGTATCGTGTGCAGTGAAGATTACGCCAAAAAGAATAACCTTGAAATTCTGGCGCGCATCCGCGGCATGGCCGTATCAGGCTGCGAGGCTGAAATTATGGGCATCGGCCCGGTTCAGGCCTCGAAAAAGGCGCTGGAACGTGCAGGTCTGAAATTATCAGACATGGATGTCATTGAATTGAACGAGGCCTTTGCCGCACAATCCCTGGCCGTGATCGAAGAAATGGGCATAGATCAGTCGAAATTGAATCTGGATGGCGGTGCGATTGCGCTGGGCCACCCGCTGGGTGTATCGGGTGTTCGCATCACCTGCAAGGCGGCATCCATTATGAAACGTGAAGGCAAGAAATATGCGCTGGCGACGATGTGTATCGGCGGCGGGCAGGGGATTGCAACAGTTCTGGAAGCGGTATAATCATGACGAAAGGAATCAAAAAAGTCTGTGTCATCGGATCGGGCGTGATGGGATCAGGTATCGCAGCGCAGGTTGCGAATGCCGGTCATGACGTTCTGTTGCTGGATATCGTTCCGAAAGATGCCGAGAACAGAAATATGTTGGCCGAAGGTGCAATCGCCAAAATGCTTAAAACCGATCCTGCGCCCCTGATGCATAAACGCAATGCGAAACGCATCACGCCGGGCAATGTTGAAGATGATCTGGAAAAAATCAAGGATTGCGACTGGATTATCGAGGTTGTCTTGGAAAACCTTGATATTAAAAAATCGCTGTATGAAAAGCTGGAAAAACACCGCACGGATGGCACGTATGTTTCATCGAACACCTCGTCCATTCCGCTGGAACAACTGGTCGAAGGGCGCAGCGCGGACTTTACCAAAAATTTTATGATCACGCATTTCTTCAACCCGCCGCGCTATTTGCGCCTGCTGGAATTGGTAACGGGTGATAAAACCGATCCGAAGGCGGTTTCGGTTGTGCGTGATTTCTGTGATCGGAAATTGGGCAAGGGCGTTGTCGTCTGTCACGATACCCCCGGCTTTATCGCGAACCGCATCGGTGCATTCTGGCTGCAGGCTGGTGTGAATGAAGCCTTTGATCTGGGCCTGAGTGTCGAGGAGGCCGATGCTGTCATGTCGCGCCCTGTCGGGATTCCGAAAACAGGTGTATTCGGTTTGATTGATTTGGTGGGCCTTGATCTGATGCCGCACCTGTCAAAATCGCTGTTATCGAACCTGCCAAAGTCGGACGCCTATCACGCCATATATAAAGAATACGATCTGATCAATAAACTGATCGAAACGGGTTATACAGGCCGTAAAGGCAAGGGCGGATTTTACCGCCTGAATACCGAAGGCGGCCAGCGTGTCAAGGAATCGATCGGTCTGGTGACGGGTGAATATGAAGAATCAAAAAAGGCGAAACCCGCCGCGGTTGATGCTGCAAAAGATGGCGGCATCCGCGCTTTGGTGACCCACGATGATAAAACAGGCCAATATGCCTGGAATGTTCTATCCCAGATGCTGTCTTATGCCGCGTCACTGGTGGGTGAAATTGCCGATAACGTCTATGACATCGATCGCGCAATGAAACTGGGCTATAACTTTAAAAAAGGCCCGTTCGAGCTGATTGACGAAATGGGCGCAGGCTGGTTTGCCGAGCAATTGAAATCACACAACATGGATGTGCCTGAAATCGTAACCAAGGCCGGCGCTGCAGATGGTTTTTACAAGGTTGAAGATGGTCAAAAGAAATACTTTGGTCGTGATGGCAAATATCACGATATTCCGCGCGACGATGGCGTGATCTTGCTGGAAGATATCAAACTGACCACAAAACCTGTCAAAAAGAATTCGTCCGCCGCCCTTTGGGATATCGGCGATGGCGTTTTGTGCCTGGAATTCTGTGGTAAAATGAATGCGCTGGATGACAAGGTCATGTTCATGATCTATGAAGCCATCGGTCAGATCGGCGATGGATCGGGTGATTACAAGGCGCTGGTTGTCTATAACGAAGGCAGTAATTTCTCGGTCGGGGCGAATTTGGGTCTGGCGCTGTTTGCGCTGAACGTCGGCATGTACGAAGCTGTTGACGGGCTGGTCCAATTGGGGCAGGACGCTTATAAAACCTTGAAATATGCACCGTTCCCTGTTGTTTCTGCGCCAAGCGGTATGGCTTTGGGTGGCGGCTGTGAAATTTTATTGCATTCAGATGCGGTGCAGGCGCATGCTGAAACCTATACAGGTCTGGTCGAAGTTGGTGTCGGTCTGATCCCGGGCTGGGGCGGCTGTAAAGAGATGTTAAAACGCCACCACAAATTCGGCAAATTCAAAGGCCCGATGGCGCATGTTTCTGCGGCCTTCGAACAAATCGGTCTGGCAAAAGTTGCAAAGTCAGCCGATGAAGCGCGTGATATGATGATATTGCTGAAAGATGATGAAATTACAATGAACCGCGATCGTCTGTTGGCAGATGCCAAAGCTAAGGCGCTGGAACTTGCAAAAGATTACGGCGCGCCAGAACCGGCTGAAATTCCATTGCCGGGTCCGACCGCGCAGGTTGCCCTGAATATGGCTGTGGCTGATTTGAATAAGTCAGGCAAAGCGACCGATTATGATGTTGTGGTGTCAAAGGCGCTGGCGAATGTTTTAAGCGGCGGCGATAAAGCTGATATGACCGAGCCCCTGACCGAAGACCGCATTCTGGAACTGGAGGCCGAGGAATTCAAAGGCCTGATCCGCAATAAAGGTACCGTGAAACGTATCGAACATATGATGGAAACCGGAAAACCGTTGAGAAACTAAGGAACAACCAATGCCGCAATATAAAGCACCTATCGAAAATATAAACTTCATCTTGAATGACGTCTTTAATGTCGAGGATGTCGCGAAATTGGAGGGATACGAGGAGGCCACCCCAGATATGGTCGAGGCCATTATCGGCGAGGGCGCGCGCATCTGCGAAGATGTGTTATTCCCCCTAAACCAGTCTGGCGATCAAGAGGGATGTACATGGGATGACGGTGTTGTCACAACCCCGAAAGGCTTTAAAGAAGCATACGACACCTATATCCAAAACGGCTGGACATCGATGGTGGCCCACCCTGAATATGGTGGCCAAGGCTTGCCGCAAATTGTTCAGGTGGTGATGGAGGAAATGATCTGCAGCGCCAATATGTCCTTCGGCATGTACCCCGGCCTGTCAAAAGGGGCCTATGATGCGATTTACATGCACGGGTCCGAACAATTAAAAGAAACCTACCTGCCGAAACTGGCAGAGGGCACGTGGTCCGGCACAATGTGTCTGACCGAACCCCATTGCGGGACCGATCTGGGCCAGATTAAAACGAAAGCCGTGCCGAAGGATGACGGATCATACGAAATTACAGGCACCAAGATTTTCATTTCAGCGGGTGAACATGACCTGACTGAAAATATCCTGCATCTGGTTTTGGCCAAATTGCCGGGTGCACCGGATACGACGCGCGGGATCAGCCTGTTTCTGGTGCCGAAATTCAATGTGAAATCAGACGGCACAATCGGCGATCGGAACGGCATTAAATGCGGGTCCATCGAACATAAAATGGGTATTCACGCCAATGCTACCTGTGTGATGAATCTGGATGATGCCAAGGGTTTCCTGGTCGGTAAGCCGAACGAAGGCATGAAAGCGATGTTCACCATGATGAATATGGCACGTCTTGCGGTCGGCATGCAGGGATTGGGCCTTGCCGAAATTGCCTATCAGAATGCTTTGGTCTATGCCAAAGACCGTTTGCAGGGCCGTGGTCTGGATGGCACAAAAGCACCTGATAAACCTGCCGATCCGATTATCGTGCATCCGGGTGTGCGTCTGGAATTATTGCGCATGAAATCAGTGATCGAGGCGGGGCGCGCGCTGACCTATTACACCGGCATACGCGAAGACATCGCCCATAAACACCCTGATGCGGATGTGCGGCAGGAGGCTGCAGACTGGGTTGCCCTGATGACCCCTGTGATCAAGGCGCATTTGACCGATATGGGATATGATATTGCAACCCGCGCGATGGAAGTCTATGGCGGGCATGGTTTTATTCAGGAATGGGGCATGGAACAATATGTTCGCGATGTTGAAATCACCAAAATTTATGAAGGCACGAACGGTATTCAGGCGCTGGATCTGGTCGGGCGTAAAATGGGCCAGAATACGGGCCGTTTGCTGCGCAGCTTTTTCCACCCCGTTCTGGAATTCATTGATGCGCATAAAGACCACGCCGAAATCGGCCAATATATGGAGGCCTTCGGCAAATCGGTTTCCAAACTGCAGAATGCGACCATCACGCTGGCAACCAAGGGCCTGAAAAACCCGCTGGAGGCCGGCGCAGGCGCGAAAGATTACCTGAAGATGTTCGGGGTGATATCGCTGGGGTATATGCAATTACTGATGGCCAAAGCCGCACATGAAAAGATCGAGGCGGGTGCAGGCGACCCGAAATTCTATGATGCCAAGCTGAAATGCTGCCGTTATTACATCGAACGCGTATTGCCTGAACATTACAGCGCCTATCATGCCTTGCTGACAGGGGCGGATAATTTGATGGCTTTATCCGAAGATCAGTTTTAAAATTAAAATTCATTGATTAAGGGAGACAAGAGATGAAAAAGAAAATGGCAAAAGCGTTCCGCAAGGCGCACGACAAGGTTGTTGAAAAGCATGGCGATAAAATCAAAAATTCAAAACAGGGTAAAATTGCCCGTATGGCTTGCAAAATTCATAAATTTAAAGGCAAGTAAGCCATAAGATATTAAAAGAAGAAGCCCGCATTAATTAGCGGGCTTTTTTAATATAAAACAGGACCTTCATTTTTGACATAACCCAAGAATCGTGATAGGTTAAGGTTTAGTCGGATAAAAATAAAGCAGGATAAAACCATGCCAAAAATAAGCTTAAAAAAGATTTTCAAACGTATGGGCGACAAACTGGATGCCCGTTATCGCGATCGCGTATTAAAAGAAGCCAAAGAAATCCGTAAATTCTGGGATATGTAAGGCTGCTAGCCGCCACTTTTGTTTAAGGCTTGAAAAAAAGATCTGAAAACCCCAAAATAACGACATCTTAATACAGATGGGTCAAAATAGAATATGGGGTCTATAACGAAATTCTGTGTCGTTATCTTTCTATGTCTGGCAATTTCGCCGGCGCAGGCGCAAAATATTGCCGAAGTTCAGGGGCATATCTTTTATAAATTCGGTGAACAGGATTATATCGTCTGTCAGGACGGATTTCTGAATGAAAAACAATACGGCATTTTACTGGCGGCCTATATGGACCATACGGTTAAAAGCGATCTGGTTGAAAAATACCTGAAAGTTTACGGCGATATGAATCTGACAACCGGCGGGCGCATGAATGATATTGTCGCCCAGCAAAAACTGCTGATCACCCCCGAACATTTGTCATTGCTATATACACCCTATCAGGAATACCTGAGTTTGGATGATTATTTCAAATTGCATGTGCTGCATGCCTCAAATATTATGGCGGCTATGACACAAAAAATCGGTCCTGCCAAACTCAGAACCATATGTAAGACCCAAGAAGAAGACGTGCCGGAATGAATGTGATGACAGATACCCTTGAAGGACGCGAGATATTCAAAAATGCGGATCATAAAATTGTGATCGCGATTGACGGGCCCGCCGCCAGCGGCAAGGGTACTTTGGCCCGCAATCTGGCGCGGCGCTTTGGTTTTGCGCATCTGGATACGGGCATGCTCTATCGCGGGTTGGGATACCATGTTTTAAAAAACGGCTTTGATCCCGAAAACCGCGATGATGTTAAACAGGTTTTGACGGGGTTTCTGGATATTCTGGATGATAATTATTTGAAAACGCCTGAATTGCGCACCGACGAAACGGGATCAGCCGCTTCAAAAGTCGCTGCGATTGATTTTGTCCGCGCAGCCCTGCTGGATTACCAGCGTAATTTTAAAAATCTGCAGGATGATAATACCTTTGGTGTTGTTCTGGATGGGCGCGATATCGGCACTGTTATTTGCCCCGATGCCGATTTGAAGGTTTTTGTCACCGCCTCGGCAGAGGTCCGTGCCAAACGCCGCTATGATGAACTGGTCTTGCGCGGATATAATACGGATTTTGACACGGTTCTGGATGATATCAAGCGCCGCGATGCGCGTGATAGTGGCCGTGACTGCGCCCCATTGATCGCGGCTGATGATGCCCATATTCTGGATACCAGCGATATGGATGCCGATCAGGCGATGGACCATGTTTTGCTGATCATTAAAGACCACCTGTTTTAATTTGACATAACACAATATTTAGGTTAGAATAGCCTCTATTTTCAGAGGTAAGATATGAGCGGTCTAAAACTTTCATTTCTAATATCGGATTACGGCCCGCGGGTGATTGCGCAATTGCAGCGCGAGGCAAGCTATCGCGCGACTTTTTCCGTTAAATCGCAGGGCGTGATCGAACGCTGGTCAAAAGACAGTCATACAACCCCGCAAGATATCAAAATGGTGATGGAGGAATTTATCGCGCTGGCCCTGCCCGAACGCAAAGGCGCGATTGCGAAATGGGTGTTCGATGCTTATCTGAATGGCACCCACAATGGCAAACAGATATTGGCCGAGGACCTTTATAAAATCAAAGAAGACCTGCAATATTTTGATGCGCTGAAAAAGTCAGACGCTTTTGATGGCGAAACCGATCTGCTGAAATACCAAAGTCTGGCCCAATTACGTGAAACCTTGGCCCCGTATGAACAGGTAAAACGTAGAAAAGATGCCCAGCGCGCCGAACGTTCAATCTCGGATGAAGTCAAAGCCGATATTCTAAAGGAAACAACGGTCCTCTATGACGGCCCTGAAGGCCGCGTTGTGATGCCCCATACCATCAAAGCCAGCAAATATTGGGGTAACCATACGAAATGGTGTATTTCAGGGGAAACAACAGCTGATCAGTTTTTTCACAGCCATAATCAGCAATCTGCGATCCTGATGATCATTCCAAAGGGTGGCGAAGATGACAAGCTCGCGATTGTGGCGAATACTTTCTGGAATGCAGCAGATGATCAATTGGAAGAAATCCCGGCGCGCTATCAGCATATAATAAATGCGATGTTGGACAATAGCCCGCTGAACGTAAAACCGCATTTGGAAAACTTATTGGAAGCGGGAAAAAGTCCTGTAAAGAGGCAGATGCCAAATCTAGATAAATATCCTGCGGAATGGCAGGAGACTTTTGCATTTTATGAGCGCGAGCGTCCTGATACAACTTTGGAAAAAGATAAAAAATTATTTGGAAATCCCGATTTTGTTCTGGACGTTGTCAAGTATAACCCGGATATGTTGAGATATGCATCCCCCACATTAAAAGCTGATCGTAAAATTGTCTTGGCGGCTATTGCGAAAAAACCCAGTAACCTTTATTTGGTAGCGCCAAAATTTAGAGCTGACCGCGAAATTGTGCATTTTGCGGTAGAGCGGGATGGAAGTGTTCTATATCAGGCATCCGATGAATTAAAAGAAGATCCGGAGATTGTTTTAGCAGCGGTTAGGCAAGACGGCTGTGCGTTTCAATATGCCCGTCGATTGAGATCCGATCCTGATTTTGTACTTAAGGTTTTGGGTGTAGATGGAAAGGCCTTTCAGTATGTTGATAGTAGATTAAAAAGCAATCCTGAATTTATTAAAAGAGCTGTGAAATCTTATGGTATGGTTCTGCGATCTTTAGATAAAAATTTACGTGCTGACAGGGAAATTGTTACGCTGGCTTTGAAGCAGGATTCAAAAGTCTGGTATTATCTGCCCCGGGAATTAACACGCAATAAAGATTTTGTTCAGGAAATGTTTGAAATGTTGCCACGCCTCCCCCTTGATATCGGTGGATGGACAACGATTCACGAGGCGCGCACGCTACCATCCAGAGAAATAATGGAAAAAGCAAAAAAACAAAACCTGATAAAACTGATGGCGGAAGGCGATCAAAACTTTTGCCGTAAACACACACGTTATATGCCCGAGCTTTGGGGCGATGCCGAGATGGTTTTCGGCACAAACCCCGATAAAATCCGTAAGGCCTTGCAGGTAAATGCGAAAGGCCCGCGAAAAGCCACTCCCGCCTTGCAATAAACAGCCAAATTCTATATAAACAGCCACAGGAACCTGATTCCTGACCGGCTGCGGGATTCGTCCCAGCGCAAAACCCGGTCTATTTTGAGTACAAAGAGAGTAAATTTTAAAATGCAAAATGCACAAAGAGTAGAAGATGTATCCGTAAAGGACATCACAGGTGAAAAAGAAAGCTTCGAGGCCCTGTTAAACGAATCCCTCGGCGATATTGAAGACGGTTTTGTCGGTAACGTAGTGGAAGGCACAGTATTAGCTGTTGAAAATGACCACGTTGTTGTTGACGTCGGACTAAAATCCGAAGGCCGCATTCCACTGAAAGAATTTGGCGCGACCATCAAACGCGAAGACATCAAAGCCGGCGATAAAGTCGAAGTTTTTGTCGAGCGTATGGAAAACCGTGAAGGTGAAGCGGTTCTGAGCCGCGAGAAAGCCCGCCGCGAAGAAGCGTGGGTTGACCTTGAAAAAGCGCACAAGAAAGAAGAGCAAGTTACAGGTATCATCTTTAGCCGCGTTAAGGGTGGCTTTACGGTTGACCTGAACGGCGCTGTTGCGTTCTTGCCGGGATCACAAGTTGATATCCGCCCGATCCGCGACGTTAGCCCGCTGATGAACACACCACAGCCATTCATGATCCTGAAAATGGATCGTGCCCGTGGCAATATCGTGGTATCACGCCGTGCGATCCTAGAGGAAAGCCGCGCAGAAGCCCGCAGCGAACTGGTTGAGAACATTGCCGAAGGTCAGACACTGCAGGGTGTTGTTAAAAACATCACTGATTACGGTGCCTTTATCGATCTTGGCGGCGTTGACGGCCTGCTGCATGTTACAGACATCAGCTGGAAGCGTATCAACCACCCATCAGAAGCCCTGAAAGTTGGTGAGACGATCGAAGTTCAGGTCATCAAATTCAACGAAGATAACCAGCGTATTTCACTGGGTATGAAACAGTTGGAAGATGATCCGTGGAAAGATGTTGAATCACGCTTTACAGTTGGTCAAAAGATCAAAGGTGAAGTCACAAACATCACCGATTACGGTGCGTTCGTTGATCTGGGTGAAGGCGTTGAAGGTCTGGTTCACGTGTCAGAAATGTCATGGACCAAGAAAAACGTACACCCCGGTAAAATCGTATCCACATCTCAGGACATCGAAGTTATGGTTCTGGAGATCGATGGCGAAAAACGCCGTATTTCACTGGGTCTGAAGCAATGCACAGAAAACCCATGGAACGGTTTCAGCGACAAGCACAAAGTTGGTGACGAGCTGGAAGGCGAAATCCGCAACATTACCGAATTCGGTCTGTTCGTGGCGATCGGCGATGACATTGACGGTATGGTTCACATGTCTGACCTGTCATGGGAAGATTCAGGCGAAGATGCCATCAAGGAATTCAAGAAAGGCGAAATGCTGAAAGTGAAAATCCTTGAAATCGATCCTGACAAGGAACGTGTTGCCCTTGGCGTGAAACAATTGTCTGACGATCCGTTTGCCGGTGCACTTGACGGTGTAACCCGCGGTGATACTGTGACCTGTAAGGTTACAGCCATTACAGGCGGCGGGATCGAAGTCGAGGTTGGCGACAACCTGAAAGGCTTCATCAAAAAGTCTGACCTGTCACGCGAGCGCAGCGAACAACGTCCTGATCGTTTTGCCGTTGACGAAAAAGTCGATGCCAAAATCATGAAGATCGATGCGAAATCTCGTGAACTGAGCCTGTCGATCAAGGCCCGCGAAATCGAAGAAGACAAAAAGGCCATGGCCGAATATGGTTCTTCGGATTCAGGTGCGTCACTGGGTGATATCCTGGGTGCAGCCTTGAAAGAAAAAGAAGGCGACGATAAGCCGGCCAAAAAGGCCGCCGCCAAGAAAGCAGCTCCTAAGAAGAAAGCTGCCAAAAAGGCGGATGAAGAAGAATAAAATCTTCTGATATCGTTTAAAAGAATTAAGCCCCTGCGCGCAGATGCCGTAGGGGTTTTTCTTTGGGCGCTTTCGTGTAGAATATCCGAATGAACACAGACAAAATTATAACATTCTGGTTTGAAACGCACGGGCCTGCTGACTGGTACAAAAAAGACGCGGTTTTTGATGAAAAAATTCGCGATCAGTTTCTGGACACTTATGGCGATTTGACCAAACGCGATCTGCCAAATGATCTGCAAACGGCGGATGATGCTTTGGCCGCAATAATTGTGCTGGACCAATTTTCACGCAACATGTTCCGCGATACGCCGAAAGCCTTTGCAGCAGATGAAACCGCCCGCGCGATCACTGATATGATGGTGGATAAAGGGTGGGATTGTGAATTGCCGGATGAACAGCGCCACTTCGTCTATATGCCCTATATGCACAGCGAAGACATCAAGGATCAGGAAAAGATGCTGGAATTCTCGGCCGCGCTGGCCGAAGACGGGAAACCCAGCAGCTGGGCGGTTGAACATCACCGCCTGATTGAAAAATATGGCCGTTTTCCGCATCGTAATGATATTCTGGGGCGCCAGTCGACAGAGGCGGAAAAAACCTATCTGAAACGCCCCGACGCCGGCTTTTAATAAGATTGACATAAGCTGGTGGTTTCTCTATTCTTGCGATAATCTTATTCAATATGGAGTTTTCGGACGTTGAACCTGAATTTCAAAGAAATCGTTGCGGGCATTTTATGCCTGATCGGAACGGCAAGCTTGTTGGGTGCGCTGGGATATATCTGGTCGAACACAACACCCGAAGGGCACACAGCCAATCTTGAATGCCGTATGAATGCAAAAGAAACATGCAGCGAAGAGCGTATGAATCTGGCGCTGCAAACCCATCAGCGCGAGGTTGAGGGAATTGTGCCTGCAATTGCCGGTATGACGGTTTTCTCGCTAGGTAGTGTTTTTGGAATGACATCGAATAATCCGCTGCCATCTGCCCCGAAGGCGCCAAAACCCTATATACGCCCAACGGCGCTGCGACGCCAGAAACAAAGATAAAAAAGGAAGAACAAAATGATAGGTACACGTAAACGCGATATTTTGGGGTCTATCCTTATATTAACCGGGGTTTTTTCGTTGCTGTATAATATGGGCTATACAATCTTTGGCAATTCGGCTGAAAAATTTGGAGCGATCAATTCCTGCATTAAAGAAAAACCGAATACCCCCCCTTGTACCGAAGAGCGTATGAACATCGCCATCAAAGCGCAGGCTAATCAAGCCTTTGCATTGCAGGCTGGTTATGCAGGGATGGGTTTGATGGCAGCGGGTATTTTGGCATCATGGCCGACAGGGGGCCCGGGGACACCAACTGTCACACCTGTGCCAAAATCTTATACGCGCCCGAATTCCTTGCGTAAAATGAAACGATAGATGTTAAGCCCGGCACAACAGGCATATATAATTGAAACCGGAATGATGAAACCGGATGTTTTGGCGCGCTGTCTGGAACAGGATAAACCCGAAAAACCGTTAAATTCAAAATTGGGTGGTGTTCTGGATCAATATTTTCGAAATCTTTATACTGCGGGTTTCGAAGGAAAGCACGAAGAAGTCAGGACAATTATACGCCAAATCGCTTTTTTAACAAAACTGCCTTTGGATCTTAAAATATCTTACGATCATCTTGATAGATTAAACGGTATAAAATTGTCCCTGTGTGAAATGATTATTCAAGAGCTGTTTCTTGAGGGCGCGCGCCTGAGCGAAGAAGTTCTGAACGTAAAGATTGACGGGCATGAGCCGGAAATCTGTGACATGATTGACCATTGGGTTAAAACACAATGGTCGGTTTATGAAACTGCTTATATAAGCGATACAATCTGGCAAGAAATCAAAACGGTAAAAGATCTTGAAAATACCGATTTGATCAACCGCTTTAATGGCGCAGCATGGGAATTCAAGCCAGCGAATGATTTATACTGGCAGGCAGCACGTAGTGGCGAATTTTCGCGGATTCTGGATGTCTATGCGGCAAATGATCAGGCTTTTCCGTTTGAAAAACTTTATGTTGAAAAAACCGAGGACGGGATCTGTCTGCTGGATCTTATAAATTTTAATGGCGAGCCGGATATCCATGCCAAAATTCTGGACCCTGAATTATGGCAGGGCCAAACTGACCAACTTTCCGATTTTTGGCACAACCATTTGCCCGAAGCGATCAAGGCGGCCCACCCCTTTGAAGGATTGACGCAGAAAATATACGGCGTTACGGCCAAGGATCACTATAAGATAAAAAAACGCCAACCCTTAAAACGCTAAACTCAGTTTAAAGCATAGGTCATAAAAATATCGTCACGCGTTTTCAGCCAGTGCTTGGCGGCATTCATACGGTCGTGATCGCATAAATTATCGCATAATTCCCAAAAATCATCGCTGTGATCCATATGGATCATATGGGCGACTTCGTGCGCGGCAATGTAATCGACGACAAAATCGGGTGCAAAAACAAGGCGGCACGAAAACGACAGTGTGCCGTTTGACGAACAGCTGCCCCAGCGGGTTTTTTGATCGGCAATGCGGATGCGTTTAATTTTTTTGCGGATGCGGGCGGCTTTTTCATGTGCCATTGCTGAGATTTTATCGCGAAAATCGGCTTTTAAAAAATCGCAAATTTTACGGTGCAGGTTTTCGGTGTGCCCGGGTACATATAAAATGGCACTGTCCTGAACCTGCGGCACGCCGCGCAGACGGGTCGGATCATTTACGATTTTCAAGGGCGTGTCATAGAAATAAAAGACATCACCGTCTTCGAATTTTTTGAACAAAGTTTTTTGCTGGTGATGTTTCAACATCCAATTGATATGGTCATGCGCGAATTTTTCAGCGCTGCGAAAGCTGCTGCGTTTCGGGCGGGTCAGAACAAAACCGCCGCTTTTCAAATCCTGCTTTAAAATAAAACGCCGTGCACGGGGGTGCGTAGTCACCCGTATATTGATATCGTGATCATCAATACGGATAAATTCGGGGTTCGTTTTTTTAGACCCGGTATGTTGTGCAGGGGGCTTTTTCTTTTTTAAAAGTCCGAACATTTCTATCTAGCTTGCCAGTTTTTTCAGGTCTTCGTCAGTGATTGTTTTTTTCTCGTCCGCAAGGGCCTTGAATTTGTGAAAGGCATCATTCAATGCATTGTCAGCCAATTCGATGCCCAATGATTTCAAACGTGCGCGAAAAGCATTGCGACCTGAATGTTTGCCCAAAACCAGATTGCTTTCGCTTTGCCCGACAGATTCCGGGGTCATGATTTCATAGGTCATGACGTTTTTCAGGATACCGTCCTGATGAATGCCACTTTCGTGAGCAAAAGCGTTCGCGCCGACAATCGCCTTGTTCGGCTGCACATTCACGCCTGTAATAGACGATAACAACTGGGAGGCCGGAAATAATTTTTCGGAGATAATATTGGTCGTAAAGGGATAGACATCGCTGCGCGTTTTAAAGGCCATGACGATTTCCTCGACCGATGCATTACCTGCGCGCTCGCCAATGCCATTGACCGTACATTCAATCTGGCCCGCACCGGCGCGCACGCCCGCAATCGAATTTGCAACCGCCAGCCCAAGGTCATTGTGACAATGGGTTGATATGACCGCCTTGTCGATGTTCGGCACGCGGTTTTTCAGCATATCGATCATGCGGTAATAATCCTCGGGCGTTGAATATCCGACCGTATCGGGGATATTGACCGTGGTCGCGCCCGATGCAATGGCGGTTTCAACCGATTTACACAGATAATCATCTTCTGTACGTGTCGCATCCTCGGCTGACCATTCGACATCATCACACAGTTGGCGTGATAGACCAACGGAATATTTGATCAGATCGAGGACTTCGTCCTCCGTCTTTTGCAGTTTATATTTACGGTGCAGGGGACTTGTGGAAATAAAGGTATGAATGCGCCCGCGTTTGGCAGGTTTAACAGCATCGGCAACGGCGCGGATATCGCCTTCGACAGCACGGCATAGGCCCGCAACAATCGCGTTTTTGGCGCGGGATGCGACAGATTCAACCGATTTGAAATCGCCTTCGCTTGCGGCTGGAAATCCGGCCTCGATGATGTCAACGCCCATGGAATCCAGCATATCGGCCATTTCCATTTTTTCGTTGAAATCCATCGAACAGCCTGGCGATTGTTCACCATCGCGCAGCGTCGTGTCAAAAATCAGAATTTCTCTGCTCATTTTTAAATCCCCAAATAAATAATATAGGGTGATATTAATCTATTTTACGCGCTTCATCAATCAGCATAACAGGAATGCCGTTCCGAATGGGAAAGGCAAGTTTGGCCTGACGGCTGATCAGCTCGTTTTTTTCCGCATCATATTCCAGCGGTGTTTTATGAATCGGGCAGGCCAGTATCTGTAATAACTTTGGGTCGGGTTTCATATTCCGTTTCCTTTAATGCTGGGCCGCCGAGGCATGCTGTTGCAATGACATTTCCATCAATGTGATCAAAAGCTCGCTGCGTTGGGCAAAACAGGGGGCCTCTAGGATCGCTTGTTTTTCCTGCGCCGAAAACGGGCAGACCATCGCAAGGGTCGCGACCAGTTTTTCGGCCGGAATATCCTTCATTTCATCCCATTTATCGCATTTCATGTTCTGGGCGATGAAATAACGCTCGAGGATGTCGAGGAATTCGGTGGTATCAAAACACGGGTCGATAACAGGTTTCAGATCATTTTTATAAGGCGCCCAATCGGCGATAATCTGGCGGTATGGCTTGCTGCGGTCGACCTCTTTGATGATATCGAAACGGCTGACACCGGTCAGGGTGATGAAATAATTTCCGTTTCCGGGGTCTTCCATTTGCGTGATGCGGCCGGCACACCCCGTCATATAAATATCGGACGGCCCGCAATCGGCCTTTTGACAAGGCTGAACCATGCCGATGATGCGCCCGTTCTGAAAGGCATCATTAACCATGGCGAGATATTTACTTTCAAATATATTCAGGGGCAATTGCGCACGCGGCAATAAAAGCACGTTTGACAGCGGAAAGATTGGAATTTGCTGTGGCAAATCCTGTGTATTATCGGCAATGATGTCCAAAATGACCCCGTTAAATTATAAACTCGTACTAATTAAATAATATTTTAGGGGTGTAAATCAATATTTTTCGGGGTTTTTCGACGGAATTATACAGAGAGACAGCATTTTATCAGGGTTTTATGCGTTCTTCCCACCAGACTTTCAAAAGCTTTTTTTGTCGAACCAGTTGTTCGTAATATTGTTGGGCCCACCTGTTGCTATCAATGTAGACCAGGACCTCCTTGGCTTTTTCCCATTCCAGCTGGTTATCGACCAAGGCCTGAATATCGAGTTCTGTAATGTTTTCCTTCACCCCTATCATCAGGCTGCTCCTTTCAATTGTACATATGATAAAAGAGGGCGATAAGTTCCAAAGCCTATATGTGTGGAACGTTCCGGGGGCTCAAGACGTTTGTATTATGTAGAAAATCATAAAGGAGGCTGACATGTTGAATATGGCCCTGTTATTTTTAGTAATCGCCCTGATTGCGGGCGTATTGGGGTTTGGCGGCGTTGCAACAGTTTCTGTCGAATTGGCGCAAATTCTGTTTTTTGTATTTATCGTGTTGTTTATATTGGCGGCCATCGTACATGCCTTTAAAGGCCGTAAACCGCCTGTCTGATAAAAGAGAGGACAAGAAAATGGGCGCCTTGAAAGGTGCTCTTTTTTTTCTTGTTCAAAACATATAAAATAGGGTCCTAAGTATCTTTGAAAAGCTGATGTACCAGAGAACAAAACGCATATTTTTTCGCAATTCGCTGATTTTTGCATTGGCGCTGGTCGTCTGTACCGGTTTTTTGACGCTGTTTATGCTGAAAAATCACGGCCTGAACAAAAACGCACAATATGATATCGAATATACAGCGCGCACGCTGGAAAAAACGGGGCGTTTTTCCGAAAATCTGCAGGATATGATTTCGAATGCCATTAATTATTCGATGATCAAGGAAGAAAAATATCTTGAACAATTCCTGAGCAAGAGCCAGACCATTCAGACCAACATGGAAAGCCTGTTTCTGTTGGTTGAAGGTGACAAGGTACAGGAAGATCGCACCAAGGATTTGCAGCAGAACTTCACACGATTTAAAGAACAGCTGGAGACACAGTCGCAGGATGCGCAGACACAAAATTATGTCGATACGAAAATCTCGGATTATGCCGAACGCCTGCGGGCACGTATGCTGGCGATTCACGGGGATATTTTACGTGATGAAAACGAAAAGCTGAGAAACGAGATTCTGAAATCGCGCAACGAAAAAGACACTTATTTCCGTCTGCTTATCTTCGGTATTTTTGCCGGTGCCATTTTACTGTTTATTCTGAACAGCTTTTTATACCGCGCGCAATCCGGCCGACTGAACGTTGAAGAAAAACTTCAGATTAACGAGGAGCGCTTTAAACTGGCCATTGAAGGAACCAATGACGGTATCTTCGATTGGGATTTGCGCACCAACAAAGTGTTCTATTCGGCACAGTTTTTCCAAATGCTGGGCTATGAAACCGAAGATATGAACGGGACCTTGGAAAACTTTAACACCCTTTTGCATCCCGAAGATTTTGATCGTATGTGGGATTATACCAATCGCTATCTGGCAGGTGAAATTCCCGAATATATATCATCATTCCGTATGAAGCATAAAAACGGCAATTGGGTCTGGATTCAATCGCGCGCCAAGGCGCTGTATGATTATTACGGCGCGCCGATCAGAATGGTGGGGGCGCATTCCGATATTACCTATTTGAAGGAATATCAGGAATTTCTGAAACGTGAAAAACAGCATGCGGAAAAAGCCAATATCGCAAAAAGTGAATTTTTGGCACATATGAGCCATGAAATCCGCACCCCTTTAACCGCGATCAATGGCATTGCCGAGATTTTTGAAAAAAACATCGACCAATTTAATGAAAAACAGCAGCGACTGGTTAAAACGCTTAAGAATTCAACGTCCAGCCTGAAAGACCTGATCAATGATATTCTGGACTTTTCCAAGATTGAAGAAGGGCAAATCCGTCTGGAATATGAAGAGGTTATTTTATCGCCCTTCTTTGACCAGATCTATCAGCTGACGTCGATTCAGGCGTCTGAAAAGAATATCGATTATTTCATGGATTATCAGGAATTGGAGCATGAAAAGATTCATGCCGATCCGATCCGTTTGCGCCAGATCATGATTAACCTGATCGGAAATGCGCTGAAATTTACAAAAGAGGGATCGGTCAGCGTCGAAGTTACGAAAGAGACCTATAATCAAGAAAATATGCTGAAAATCGAGGTGCGCGATACGGGTATCGGGATTCCGGCCGATCGCCTTGATGTTATTTTCGAACGTTTTAAACAGTCGGATGATTCGATATCCAGGTCCTATGGCGGAACGGGTCTTGGTCTTTCGATATCGAAAAAGCTGGTTGATATGATGGGTGGCATCATTCGGGTTGAAAGTACCGAGGGTGAAGGATCGGTCTTTTGGGTAATGGTCCCGATCGAACGCGCCGAAGCCGGCAGCAGCCTGAATATTAAGAATATCGAGGAAGCCCCCAAAGAAAAGCCGAAGAAAGCAAAAAGCCGTAAAGCGGTTAATGATGATAAAGGCGTAAATAAAAAGCTGAGTGGAAAGCGCGTTCTGATTGTTGAGGATTATGAAGGAAATGTCGTTATTCTGGGCTATATTCTTGATCAAATGGAATTGGAATTTGATGTTGCGGTCAACGGTGTTGAAGCGCTGGAGAAATGTAAAACTACGGATTACGACCTTATATTAATGGATATTCAAATGCCCATGATGGACGGTTATACGGCAACCCGTCAGATCCGCATGCAAGAAGACGGTAAAACCGATAAGGCGATTCCGATTATCGGTATGACCGCCCACGCCCTGATCGGGGATAAGGAGAAATGCCTGGCTGCGGGTATGAATGCCTATGTGCCTAAACCGATTAATGAAAATGACCTGCGTGAAGAAATCGTGCGCCTGATATCCTAATTAATACTTTAAGCTCTGTTTTTATTTGACAAAAAACTAACATTATGTTAAATTACCACAACTTTAAAAATAGTTTTAAAACAGGTGTTAACAATGTCTAAAATAGCAAATTTGGATTCTCTTTCAAAAGTCGCGAACGCAGTTGCCAACCCTGTCGCGGAAAAAGAGCGTATTTGCGCCCGCTTTCACCAAGAAGTTGTCGAGAATATTAAACCGTTATTTGATGCCTATCTATATGCCTATAACAAAACGGAATCCCAGCCGCGCTGTCAGGAAGTTGAAATTAGAATGGACGAAACGATTCCCTCGGTTTCAATAAGGCTTTATTGCGGCCGCGAATGGAGGAAACCGGACAATCTGCTAATACATTATGTCCGTGACAAAAATGGCTATACGATCTTTCAAAGCGACCGGCGTTATAAAGGCAGAATGGAAGTGTTCCAACGTGGAGTGTCCCTTGATGATGTTGTGAACCATTTTATTAGCAGAGTTTCAAAAAAGGACGATGCCTTCAGCAAAGCCATAGGTAAATATAAAGAAAAGCTGGAGCGCAAGCAAAAGCCTTTGCTGGAACGCTGGGGCCTAAAAAAACCCAAGCCGGACGGAAACTAGGATCGAATAAAAATGGTAAAGAAGGTTAATATCAAATCGTTAAAGGCTGTAGCAAATGCCGTAGTAAAGCCTGTTGAAGACAAGGAACAACGCGCTGCTAATGAGGCTGCCCGTAAAAAAGCCCTGTGCGCCGAATATCTGGAAGAAATTAATGCGAATATCAAACCGCTGTTTGATGCGTATCGCTATGCCTATGCGAAGACTCAGGGGCGTTCAAACGCCTATGTTAAGGGACGTAATGAAACCGAAATCATTCGTGATGAAATGAAGCCCGAAGTCAGAATATCGCTGTATCGTGGCACATCCAGCTGGAGCCAAGACAATATGCGTTTAAGGTTTGAATTGACTGAAGGCGGATATGTCCAAAGAGATTATAGGGGAGGTTACCTTGCTAAAGGTCTGACGTTGGACAGTGTAACAGAAATTTTCACCGATTATATCAAAGGCCAGTCGGATGACTTCAAGAAACATTTTGCAGCTTATATCGATTATCTAGAGCGCAAACAAAAGCCATTTCTACAACGTTGGGGTATTACAAAGTCCAAAGCCCCGAGCGGAAATTAAGAGAGACAAGATGAGCAACCTGTCAAAAATCGCCAATGAAATAATGGATAAAGCCAAAGCTGAAAAAAGCATAAAGGCTGAAAAAGAGTCTCAGGAAAAGACATTTCAGGAAAAAAGAAAACAAAAACTGGAAGATGATCTGGGTCCTATTATGCAGGCCTATGCATATGCCAACAATAAAACGGAGCTTAATCGCCTTAATGCAAAAACGCAAAGATATGCCGGCGGGGTCGGTATTGAAATGTGTAACCGTCGCTCCGGTTCAATTTTCTTTGCTGTGCACTTGATGGACGAAGGGGAATATTTGTTAAAAGGTATTGCTTTTCCATCAGATCAGGAAAATGGTCAGCTGCCGCTGGAAACAGTAATAAAATCCCTGACCGCGGAAATTTCAAAAAAAGATGATACGTTCAAGCGTCATTTTAAGGCCTATAGTGATAAGCAGGAGCGTAAAAAACTGCCAATGCTTCAGCGCTTAGGCTTTAAAAAACAACCTAGAGGCAATTAATGAAACAGATAAGCGATAAATCACTAACCGAAATTGCCCGCGGCGTGATGGTTGATAGCAGTCCACGGGAAATTGAGAGAGTTCGTAAAAACCTTCAAAATGAATATACGGCCGAAATTAATAACAAATTGATGCCGTTACTGAAGGCCTATGTATACGCATATAAAAGAACCGTTAAAACGGGCCTTCTTGATACGGTACATAGAAAAATAGTGATGACACGAAACGACAATGAATCATATGTGACCGTGCGTCTTTTCTGCGGAACCAGATATTTCCAGAACGATAATTTTGTTATCGGATTTACTCGTGACGCAGATGGTTATAGCAAGAATATGGCCACCTTGGATTATGGTTTTCGAAAAGCGATGAGCCTGGATGCAGCCCTGAATGAAATCATGGACAAGGTTTCCACAAAAAATGAAAGTTTTAAGGCCTATTTCAAGGAGAGTCTGGAAAAGCAAGAGCGTGCCAAAGGCTCTTTTTTCAAACGCGTCTTTAATAGAAAACCGGCTGTGCCAAAGAATTGAAAATCTTTTACTATGAACACGAGAAAAGAGCCGGGGGGTAGATCCCGGCTCTTTTGTAAGTGGCTTGAAGTCGTCGTTGTGGATAATAAGAAGGTTTCAAGCTTTATGTTGTGCAAATATATCGTCGGCTAGGGCCTTTGAGAATTTGCGGTTTAACGGGTCCGGAGGGTCAGGCCGGGAAACCCGAGTAAATCCTTATGCTGCCATACGGGCAAGCTTTTCAGAGTAAGTGTTCGTGATATGTGGCACGACGTTCGCTCTTTGTGTTAAACGTTTTTCGGTCTGCATCGCCAATTCCAGGTTTGATCTGGCACGTGAAAGACGTGATCTAACTGTGCCAACCGGAATATCTAGTGATTTGGCAACTTCGGCATATTCCATACCCTGTACGCAAACCAGAATAATAATCTCTTTATGTTCATCAGATAGTGTGTTCATTGCCTGTTCAACCTGCAGAACCTCGATTTTCGTATCCTGATCAGCCTCAATTGACTGTTTTTCAAGATATGTATCAGGATCATACTGTGTTTCAAATTTTGTCTTGCGACGGTAATTTGATACGAACAAGTTATACATGATACGTGATGTCCATTTGAAAAGGTTTGAACCTTCTTTGAACAGGTGTTTCTTTTCCAAAGCACGAACACATGTATTGTGTAGCAGATCTTCTGCGTCTGCTGTGTTGCGTGTCAGTTTGTACGCGAATTTTTTTAGACCGTTCAACTCTTGTGTTAATTCTTCAGGGGCAAACATTTTTAACATCCTTTGTTTGTGTTGCTGTCTACCCTTTCAATATGCCCCCCCGATGTATCCGCATTTTGTCGCGAATGTTTCATTTTTGAAAAAAAATGTATCTGTTGTGTAACATTTCGTGGATTTATGCGTATGTACATCGTATAACTATAGGAATTAAAAAAACGGAAACATAAGAATTGCCCAATAAAAACAAAGTATTATTCATTGATGACGATGACGGCCTGCAGATTGTTGTCGGCGATTACTTGGAAGATAACGGATTTGAAGTGATCGGCGCCCAAAACGGTGAGGATGCGAAAAAAGCCGTAAAGGAGAATCAGGATTTTAACGTGATTCTGTTGGACCTGACCCTGCCCGATACGCAGGGATTCGCCCTGTTGCCTGAATTAACAGCCTCGGGCGCGCCGGTTATTATTATCAGTGGCAAGACCGATACCACTGAAAAAATCGTGGGTCTCGAAATGGGCGCAGATGATTACATTACAAAGCCTTTTGAAATGCGTGAATTATATGCGCGGATCAAGGCCGTGATGCGCCGCGTTGATAAGCCGGCCGATTCGGTTACGGACGCGCCAGTCGAGAAAAAAGCTCAGAAGAAAATCGAATTCAAAGAATTTTACATGGATCCGTCGCAATATCAGGTTTTTGATGCAAATGGCGAATCGTTGGATTTTACAACCGGTGAATATAATCTGCTGGAAGCTTTGGCATCATCACCGAATCATGTTTTAACGCGTGAATATCTGTTTGATCTGACACGAGACGGTAAATTTGATGTTTATGACCGTGCAATTGATATTCAGGTTGCGCGTATTCGCAAAAAACTGTCACCCGCGACTGGTGAAAAAGAAGTCATTAAGACCGTGCGTGGTGTCGGCTATATGCTATCGACGGACGAGATGGCCGCTTAACGCACCCGAAATTCCTAAAAAAAGATTCATATATAAAAGATTCATATATATATGTGTAATATTTTCGATCAGATGAAAATATTCGGAACCTTTATTGTTTTTGCAGGTATGTAGTCATGTATGACAAACATGAAATACATGAAAATTTAAGGAGACTAAACATGGCCCGCAAAAAAACAAAAACAGAAATTGAAAGACTGGAAGACGAAATCCACGAGCTGGAATCGACCGTCGTTCAATTAAAGCAAGACCTGAAAAAAGATACAGGTGTTGCGTATGATTCAATGAAGACATCACTTTATAATTCTAAAGAGATCGCAAAAGATGCCGCGAAAAAACAATGGGCGCACATGCGTTTGAAAGGTGAAGAGCAAATTCAGGCGACTGAAGAAGCTGTTCGCAAACAACCACTGCGCAGTGTCGGCTTTGCCTTTTTGGGTGGCCTTGTCGCCAGCCTGTTGGTTCGCCGCGGCGGACGTTCATAAAAGGATATAAATGAAATGCAGCCGGTCTTAAATATACTGGAACAACTGACGTATCAACTCGTCGTCGGGACGCAAACGGCCAAAGCCTACCGCTTTGGTCCGCTTGCGGTTCTGGGTGTTCTATTTACGGCCGGCTGTCTTTTTCTGGCATTCGGCGTGTTCTGGGGATTATCCGAAGAATTCGGCGCGCCGATGGCAGCCATTGTAACGGGCGGTGCCATGATTTTAATTGCAGCCCTGATTTTGTGGTACATGGATATACGTGCCAGGCAGGCTGTATTAAAAGCAGAAGCCCAGCACCGTGAACTGGTTGCCACTACGCAGAATCTTGCACTTGATGCCGAGATGCTGACACGCGAAATTGAAGAATACACATATCAGTCGCCAAAGCAGAGCATGTTATTGTCGGCCTTAGCAGGTTTTCTAATTACAGATATAATAAGAAGGTAATGAATACAAAAACACTCATCGTTGTTATTTCGGCCGTTGTACTGGCAGCCCTGATGATGATGGGCATGATGTAACCTAAATCCACATACATATATATAAGAATCATTTCAGGTCGCAAAATGCGGCCCTTTTTTTATCGGACGATGCTGTTACAAAACCGATACAGATTTTTTCAAAACCGAAACATTCCGCACATTTTTCCGCAACATTCCCGTCGTAAGTTTAAAAGGTAATACAGATTAACCCGATAAACAAAACGGAGAATATAAAATGTCATTGATACCAAAACAAATGCCCCACCTGGCACACCCCTTTATCTCTTCAGTCTATCTGAAAGAAGATTATTCAAAAGGTTTCAAACACGATAAAACACTGATCGTTGAAGTGAACCTGCGCAAAGATACAGGCCAGGCCGATTACCAGCGTCTATTGACAGAGTTGCCAAGCTTGACAGCAAAAGCCCAAAGCTACTTTGGACACTTTGAAAACGTAGACATCAGAATGCACCCGACAAAACAATAAAAATAAGAAGACAAAAGGAGAAACAATATGTACATCAAAGCCGGAATAGCATCTTTCGCCGCAGCAGCCTTTCTGTTCGCCGCCGGCAGTGTAAATGCATCCTCTCATAAAATCGAGGAAGTAACGAAATTCAATCTGTCAGCAGCCACATCCCTGCAGGCCCCCCTGAGCACAGGACACTATCTGGTTGCGACAGCGGACACAACTGACAGCTATGTCGGCGAGACCATGACAGATGCAATGCCCGTTGAACAACAGACAGAAAATGTCAAACAGTTTAGCGCTGTCCTGGGCCAAGATAATGTTGCCGGTGTCAAAGATGGCTCTGAACAAATATATGTTGATATGACCCGTACGGCAGATGAAATTATCAAAAAACCGTTGTTCAATTCTGATGGTCAGCGCATCGGTACAGTACATGATATCATTGTTGATCGCGAAGGTGATATGATGAAAGTCGTAGTTGCGGACGGCGGCATGATGAGTGTCGGTGATAAAAAAGCTGCATTTAATTCAAGCTTGATGTCCTACAATAATACGGATGACCGCTATATCATGAATATCAATGAAAAAGATATCAATGAAGCGCGCGAATTTTCGTATGACCCGACGAAAGCCAGCGCAAGTATAGAAACCTTGCCACCTGAAGGGTTAAGTATTAAAAAGCTGATTGGCTCAAAACTGGTTGACCACAATAATGAAGTGGTTGCCGATATTGAGAATATCTCGTTTAATTTTAAAGATTCGATTGATCAATTGGTGATCGGCTATGACAAGATACTTGGCATGGGGGGCGAGACAGCAGCCGTCGATTTCTCGAAAATTCGTCTGGTTGAAGACCGTAAAGGAACGCGTTTTCAATTGACCGGGAACCAGAGCGCCGAGCTGCGTGACATGCTAGAGAAATAATCATCTTAAAACTGAAAAGTTGGAGAAACCCCGTCATGTCTACAGCGGGGTTTCTTTTTTCGGGCTTTTGCTGCCGAGCTGAAGAATTTTTAATTTATTTTTGGAACCAAATTCACCATCAATAGTATGTATATCCAGAGACAATCGAAAGCCGTCCGACCCTCGGCTTTTACCATGTCCTTCTTGATTGCTTTGAATTGGAAGCCGTCCTGGTAAATCAGGGCGGTTTCCTTCTTTTTCATGTATATGGAACCCCGTAATCTTTTTGGTGTTTGTATATTGTAAATGTTTCAACACGTGATAAAAAAAGGAGATTAATATGTTGAAGAAAACACTTGTAATTCTGTCTTTGGTAATGTTTCTGCCGGTTGCAGCCTGCAATACAGTAGAAGGACTGGGTGAAGATACTCAGGTTGCCGGACAAGCTGTTGAAAACGCAGCAGTTGACGCCAAGAACTAAAAGGATCTGAAATGAAAAAACTTATCGCATTATCGGCTATGGCAGCCCTGCTGACAGCGGGTGTTGCACAGGCTGAAACCGTGCAGACACGCGTTGTCGAAACAACAACGATTGCACCGGGCAAAACCGTTTTGAATATCGCAGAATTGGATGCAAATAAAAGCGGCACCATTTCACATGATGAAATCGGTGAGCGTTTGTTCTATCTGTATGATCAGGATGGTAACGAAATCATCGATAACGTTGAATTCGATAAAAATCTGATGCTGTCGGTTGTTCCGGTTGAACGCGAAACAATCACAGTAGTTGACATGAATGATGACGGTATTGCCGAGGAAACATCCTTCAGCGTCGATACTTTCATGCGTGAAACGCGTTTGGCATTATTTGATGACCATGCTGACGGACTTTCTGCGCAGGATTTCATTGGCGAAGGCTTTTTAAAGCTGGACAGCAATGATGATATGGCGATTGACATGAACGAATGGAAATCAGCCTATACGCTGGGTATGAAGCCACACGATGACAGCGAAAAGTTTAACTGATCAGGATTTATAATTGATCTTAAGGGCGCCCCTATATGGGGCGCTTTTTTTATGATCTTGATTTTTTCGTTAAATTCCTTTAAATCTTATCCATATTCAAAGATTAGTAGAAAAAAACTAGGGGACAATATGAAAGCTGCCACTGCACCTTCCATGGGAAATACGATGTCTATTGATAAGATTCTGGACGATTACGCGCCAAAACCGATTCACGAAATTCTGGATAACTCAGCCAAAAAATTTGCCGACAGACCCGCTGTTTATTTTGACGGAAATGTCATTGATTATAAGACCCTTGCCTACCTTACGGACCGAGCAGCTGCCGGTTTCCAGTCGATCGGTGTTAAAAAAGGTATCAAGGTCGGATTATTTTTGCCGAATACGCCCTTTTCGATTATTGCCTATTACGGTGCGCTGAAAGCGGGTGCAACGGTTGTCAATTATAACCCCCTCTATGCAGGTGAAGAGCTAGCCTTTCAAATAGAAGACAGTGAAACCGATTTCCTTGTCACATTGGCTATGCCGATGTTGAAAGACAAGGCGGATGCGCTTTTGGGCGGTACGCGTCTAAAGCAAATCGTGCTGTGCGGCCCCGGCTCCGAAGATGTATCAGGTGATTCCTATGTGATTTGGGATCAAATGCTAAAAACCGATTCGGCGGTTGATGTACCAGCGATTGACCCCGTCGAAGATGTTGCCGTTTTGCAATATACGGGCGGTACAACAGGCACGCCAAAGGGCGCGATGTTGACCCATGCCAATCTGTATGTGAATGCAGTGCAGTTTGAAAAAGCGATGAAGGGCATTGTTGTTCCGGGTCAGGAGCGCATGCTGGGCGTTCTACCCCTATTCCATGTATTTGCTATGACGGTTGTTATGAATTGTGCGGTTTGGGCGGGTATGGAGATTATGCTTTATTCACGATTCGATCCTAAACTGTTGGCAAATGATCTGCGCGATCACACTCCGACATTCTTGCCGATGGTACCGGCGATGTTCGCTGCGATTGCCATGCACAAAGATACGAAAGAGATTGATCTGTCATCTGTAAAAATTGCCATTTCGGGCGGCGCGCCGATTGCGCCTGACGTCAAGGCGCTGTTTGAAAAAACATGTAACACCAATATTGTCGAGGCTTATGGCCTGACCGAAACATCACCTGCGGCCTCTGTAAACCCGCCGGGTGGATTGATTAAAAGCGGATCTGTCGGCCTGCCGGTTGAAGATACGGTGATTGAAATTATCAGCCTTGAAGACGGTAAAACCGTTCTGCCACAAGGCGAGAAAGGCGAGGTTTGTATTTCAGGCCCGCAAGTGATGAAGGGATATTACAATCGTCCGATTGAGACAGCAGATGTTATAAAAGACGGCCGCCTGCATACAGGCGATATCGGCTATCGTGATGAAGACGGATATTTATTCTTGGTTGACCGTTTAAAAGACATGATTTTGGTCAGCGGCTTTAATGTCTATCCGACGCAAATTGAAGCGGCTGTTCACAAACATGATCTGGTCGAAGAATGCATCGTGGCGGGTGTGCCCGATGAAAAACGCGGCGAAGCCGTGTATGCTTGGGTCAAGTTGAAAGACGGGGCCGAAATGGATGAAAGCGATCTGAAAAAATTCCTGCGTGATAAAATTTCGGCAACCGAAATGCCGCGCCGGGTCATTTTTAAGGATGAAGCGCTTCCGAAAACAGCGGTTGGTAAACTTTCCCGCAAGCTATTGCTGGAGCAAGAGGGCTACACATCCTGATCAAACATGGTGTTTTGAAAGGGTGTATTTTGGGCAACAACAAACAGGAACCTAAATGAAAAAGCATTTTTGCAAGACGGCTGCCAAGCCTGAAAAATTTTATGTTCGTTATTCCAAACCGGAAGATGCGGAAAAGATCATTAAATTCTATATGGATAACCAGCATCATAATGTGCGTATGCGCGTTGAAAAGATGCTGACCGACCGTATTGACGATGGTGATGTCGTTTTGATCGAAAACGAAAAAGGCGACATCGTCGGATCATCAGTTGTCTATCCGTTGATGGGTAAAGATGAACACGGTAAAGAAGTTGTCAAGTGGCAGGAAATCGGCACATTGCGCATTATTAAAAACGGCTATTTCGGGATGTTCAACATTCTGATTTCAGCGCAGGTGATGCGCACCATGTTGGTTGAGCCGCCGGAAGAGCGTTTTGTTGCCAAAATCAACCCGGCTGTTTGGCCGATGGCAGAGAAAATAGGCGCGACACGCTGGGCCCCGACACAGGAGGTTATCGATTCTGCGACATCGACCAAAATTCCGGTCCCGGGCAGTGGTGATCCGGCAGAAAACTGGCTGCAGGTCACACGCGAAGCCATGCCACAGGTTGCGCGATCAATGCTTCATGTCATTGAAAACCCGATGCTGAAGCATAAGAATTTTAAAGAAAACGGTGAGCAAATCGAAATCAGCTTCGAAAAAATCGATTTTATTGCCAAATTCAAAAAAGAAATTGCGGACCTCGCGAAAAAGGACTTTGGTGATCCAAATCAGGCGGATCCGAAACAAACCTTGAAAGACGTTCAGCGCCGCTGGATGAAAAGGAACCTGAGATAAACGATGAATATTCTGCCGGACATAAAAGAGAAATCAAAATCGTTCAAAGCATGGCGTCGTCAAATGCACGCGATGCCTGAACTGGCGTATCAGGAACATATGACGGCAGATTTCATTGCTGAAAAGCTTGAAAGTTTCGGTATCGCGATTGATCGTGGTATGGCGGAAACGGCTGTTATCGGAACGCTTCACGGTAAATCCGGCCCAAACGGCAAGGCGGTGGCCTTGCGCGCGGATATGGATGCGTTGGCAATGGATGAAAAAAACGGTTTCGATCATAAATCCTGCCATGATGGTAAAATGCACGGCTGTGGCCATGATGGTCATTCGGCGATGTTATTGGCGGCAGCGGAATATCTGGCCGAAAACACCGATCGTTTTGATGGCACAATCTATTTTGTGTTTCAGCCTGCCGAAGAAGGCGCCGCCGGTGCCAAACGCATGGTTGAAGAAGGTTTCTTTGATAAATATCCCTGCCAGGCGATTTACGGCATGCATAACTGGCCTGCCCTACCATTGGGGCAAATGGCCATTCGCCCGGGCCCGATGACGGCCAATAGCGATCGTTTTGATGTCGTCTTGACCGGCAAAGGCGGACATGCTGCCTTTCCACATATGAATAAAGACGTGATCGTGGCGGGATCCGCGATTGTAAATGCCTTGCAAACGATTATCAGTCGCCGCGTCAGTGCAAATGACAAGGTCGTCGTGACAACCAGTATTTTCCAAGCCGGTAGCGGCGCACATAATGTGATGCCGAACGAAGCAAAGCTTGGTGGCAGCGTTCGTACATTCGGCGATCAATCGCGCGAAGATGTTAAAAACACAATTATCGATATCGTTAATCATACGGCTGCGGCCTATGGGGTCGAGGCGAAAGTTGATTATCATTTCGGCTATCCATCTGTCGTCAATTCGCCCGCTGAAACCGATGTGGCTATTCAGGCGGCCAAGGCTGTTGTCGGTGACGAGAATGTTGATGCTGATTATCCGCATGTGATGGGGGCTGAAGATTTTGCGTTCTTTTTACAGCATTCACCGGGGGCTTATATTGCCTTGGGTCAACGCAATGATGATCATCAGGCGCAATTGCACAGCCCGCATTATGATTTTAATGATGATGCGACCCCGATTGGGGCGTCATACTGGATCAAGCTTGCCCAACTTAGTCTTTCAAGCTGATCCGCACCTGCAAAACGCTTTTATCTTGTGCTTGCGGTACTCACGTGTCTTGAATACGCTCCGTTACGGATCGCGATAAAAACGATTTTCGCTGACGGCTGGGCTTGAAACTCGAGTGAAGTGTCGAAATTAGTTTCGTTTGACGAAAATTATCGGGGGCCGTTATTCGGTCCCTTTTTCTTGGCGGCTGCGGCGCGATCAAGCGCTTCAAGGGCGGCGCGGGATTTCACCAAATCGGCAGCAAACATTTTATCGAGTGCAGGATTGCGGCCTTGAAATTTGGCAAAATTGCTTTCCAGATTGTTTAGGATATTCCAGCGGACTTTGTGGTGTTTATCAATACGTTTGCGGTCAATCAGCTGATCGTTCATGGTTGACATCCCCTCGACCAAAAATAGGCGCACCGCATCACGCTGCATAACCGGATCATTGCTGGGTTGACCCGCCATATATTGAATTAGATCAACGGCGGCATTGCCCAACATTTCACGGGCCATGGTTTCACTGACAGGTGTTTTCAGGATATCTTGTTTTGCCGGACCCAGCAGGGCAACAATAACCGATGCTTCGCTGACATGTTCTGTTTCCGATACCAGAAGGCGCGCGGCACGCACAGGCTGGTTCAGCATAAAATTCTTGATCCCTTTGTCTTTAAAGATAGCCATATGTGTATCCAGCCATGCTTTGCAAAGCTTGGTTGCATTTTCAAATTTATCGCTTTGCGGCAGGCGCGCATCTTCATATTTGAAGGCATCAGACATACGGATTCTCCCTAAAATTTTGATATCGTTATATATATCATGTATGGGGAATTACGCAAGCTTCGAGATCAGCGCTATCTTTTCAGCGCGAGACAAGGATTTTATCTGATATTCGCGTTTTGATGCCGATGACCGGCAGGGGTATGATTCTTGGTAGACCAGTTGAAAGGGCGCGCGGTTTTTGGTGTATTTGGCGCCGGTGCCGTCATGATGCTGTTTCAAGCGGCGATCAATGTCGGTTGTGATCCCTGTATAAAGCGTATCATCGCCGCAGCGCAATATATAAAGATGCCAGCTTTTCATTCGCTATCAGTAATCAGGTTTTTCATACTGCCATCATGATGCCTATAGTGGAAATATGGTTCCTCCGATACGGCATCAAGGCCGAATACAATCTGATCCTGGCCGTTACTATCTTTTAAGATGACGGTCGGAACATCATTAGGGCCATAAAGCCGGTTTAAGAGCCGCAGATTCTCTTTGCGGTCATTCAAGCCGAATAAAGATTGCCCTTTTTCATTCCCGACAGAATATGAGCCCATCTGCGCACGTAGTCCGCCGTTTTCATCAAACAAAAAAAGCCCGCCATTATTTTCATGACTGCCAATAAAGACTGTTCTGTTCTTAAAACCATTATAGTAATTGTGCACATTATTTGATGTTTTTGTATGCGCGGGTTTCGTATTAATCAAATCGGCTGTCTTGTCGATAAAATTATCAAAAAACCATGCGCCGAATATACCACCTAAAAAAGCGACGACAAAAATATTGATGATTTGTGAAAAGACAATAACGTTATTCATTCATATCCCCCTAAATTCACTAATAGAATAGGGGATTATATTCCGGGTTCAAAATATATTTTTCTTAAAAATTAAAATTGACGCGCGTATTTTGCGTGGCGGATGCCTGCAGTTCGGGGGCTGTTACGCCATAACTTCGATCAAGCAGCGGGGTTAATTGCGGGGCAATAACAGATTTGAAAATCTGGGTTGTCAGGCCACTGGTGAAATTATAGCGTGCGGCGTCCGGCCCCTCAACAAAGGCGGTCATCGATCCGTAAAAACGATCATCAATTGTATAGACGATGGTGGCGGTCCGGCTTTGTACTTCGGATGTGCCGTCTGTATTATGCCTGCGGTTATCGCCGGTTCCGGTCTTCATACCGACAGACAGGATTGTACCATCGCTGAGCGACACACTTTCAAAAGCGCGGCGTGCGGTGCCGCGTTCAACCACATTTTGCATTTCAGCTCGTGCCAGACGCGCGATTTCAACAGGCAGAACCCGTACAGCTTCACGATCGCTGGAGGCGAAATTCAATTCATACGGCGTATTTGTCGCAAAATTAATATCGGTAAATTTGATGGAAGGCATCATCATGCCATCATTTTGCAAAATTCCGGCCAGCGTCGAAAGGGCGGCAGGTGTATCGCCGGATGACCCCAAGGCCGATGCATAAGACGGCACCATACGTTCGAACGGAAAGCCGAGATTTTGCCATGATCTGTGGATATGTTCAAAGGCGTCACGTTCCATCATGATGCGTATACGGGTGTTTTGCGCGCTTTGATTGTTTGAATCAATGAGCCATTGGTAGATTTCGATGCGTTCACTGGCGGATGCGATTCTGGATTCAGCCCAGCTGCTATCCGGGTTTTGCGCCAGATGTCCGGCAACCCATAATGTCATAGGGTGGATTTTAGTCAGCCAGCCGCGATCATTCCAATTATGTTCGCCTGCCGCATCATAAAGGCTTTGGTAATTTGTATTATCGCCGCAGCTTGTACAATGTTCACGGACGAATGATTCCATATCCTGAACTGATCCATCAGGGTGGACAGAACGATAGACCGCTGCAAGGGCTGCGTTTGATTTGCGTGATTCCGATGCCAGTTGATTCAGAATTTCATCAGGTGATTTGTCCTTAAGAGCGCTCCAGCCGCGATACAGGAAGATAGAACCGTCACGATCTGCAAAGCGCTCCAGATAGGTTTGGCGGGCGGGGTGATCGGCATTGCTCAGGATTTCGGGATCGATATCCATCTTTTGATATTTGGTGTAATTGACAATGTCGCGCATAATGCGGACGAAAGGCAGGTTCAATGATCTTTGCAAAGATTCACGGACGCTGTAGGCCCCGCCGTTATATTTATTGTCAAAGTTGCTAAAACGCGGGTGAACACCGCCGCCTGTAAAGAAATCTTCATTCGGGTTGCCGCTGTATGTGCGGTCAAGCGAGGCATCCAAAATCGCCTCTAGTGATTTTTCGGTTTCAGCGTCGCCCAGATATTCCAGCACAAAACGCGTCAGATTATCATCGGGATGTAATGTCATCAGGGCCACATTACGGCGGCTTTCGCTTTGCGTGCTGTATTCCTCGTAAAGGGCTGTAATGGCCTCCATATAGGTGACCATAGTGCGCAGCTTGGCGGTTGATCCCAATTCAAGTTTTGAATCTTCGTTCAGGTTAAATGGGCCATCAAAATTATCGGCCTGAACGCGCAGAACATTGCGCCCGTCCGGCAGACGTTCGTACATCGTAAAAGTATAGGTTACATTTTGCGTCAGGTTTGCGGGCAATAAACGATAGCCGACCAGACCATGGCTTGCAGCGACCTCTGGATCTGCAATTGCGTGCAATTGTTCGGAAATTGCAGCATCAACCGGAACATCCAGTGTGGTGCGTGCGCTAATGTCATAGCGATCAAGATCGTAAAGGCTGTTCAGCCCCAGCAAACGCATCATATCGATTTGCAATGAAGATCGCGCCTTTTGAGTATTGTCGTTATCATTATATAGCGTGCGGATAGCAGACGGGTCAGCATAAGCAACACGCACACCAAGGGTTGCATCGCGTAATTCTTCGGAAATGATTCCAGCCTCGGCCAAAAGAGGCAGAAAATTATCAATACGTGTTTCAAGCAGTTCGCGGTCGCGGCGCAAATAGGTAGTCGGCATTTTAACAGCCATGACAATGCTGAGGGTTTCGCGATAGGCAATTGCCTTTTGACGCATGGTTTCCGCATCTAGACCATCTTCGTCAAGCGCCAACAGGCGGCTGACTTCTGCCGGGTCCTTGCCGAACCAGGCGCGCAGGCCATCTGAGAAACCATGGACCTCGCCAAAACCCGGAACAGCCGAAAGAGGAATGGCGTTCACATAGTTTAAAACAATATCGTGGCGGGCTTCGGTTGTATCCGTTCCATGTTCATATGCGCGTACGGACGCGGTTAACATCTGGCGAAATTTTTCAACCTTGTCACCGCTGGTCTCGCCGCCCGGCGAATGGCGGAATTTCTCGGTCTGGGTTGCAAGGGTTGACCCACCTGCGCCCCCATTTCCCATCGCACTTTGCTGGATCGCCAGAAACAGGCGTTCCCATTCAATCGCAGGGTTGCGGCGGGTATTTGAATCATTAATCAATTCGCGGTTTTCAACATACAGCAGGCTTTGCACCAATAAATCGGGCATATCGGTATAGGTTGCAAAAACATCGCGCGGAAAGCGCGCGTCATACAGAACCTGATCTTGCTGATCCAACAGTGTCAGGCCCGCCTGTGATTTTTCCTGATAAATCGGAAACAGTGATACGCCCAGAATATTGCGTTCATGCCAGTTGCCTTCGCCTGTGACATCAAAACCGCGTTCTGTCAGACGCTGGCGAATTTCAAGTGTGCGGTCATAGCCGTGGCGGACATCATAGGGGCCGTTTGCCATCGGCGCGCTGTCGGGGCTGGATTGGCGTTCCTCAGAGAAAAGGGTGTTTTCAGCAGCGGCCGTGAAAATCAGGGACTGCATGAAAGACGTTTGCATTTCAACGATGCTGCCCACCGTTAAAACGGTCGAGCCAAGGGCAACGGGATAAAACCATTTCGGTGCCTTTTTCAAACGTGTTTTGATTTTTTTTGTGTCGACCTTTTGAATGAGGGGTCTTGGATCCAGCTTTTTGACAACGGTTTTGGAATCAATTTTCCGGGCGGCTTCGGAAAATTTCGTAGTCAATGCTTTGATGCCTTTGTTGTTGTCAGACATTACGTCGGGACATCCTTCGGTCAATTAATCTTGATTATGGGAACCAGCTTACCATAAAATCCGTGGCTTGCAAATGAAATTTCCTTAAAAGATAAAGAAATTTCGGGCATTTTTATTTCAAATTTCTAAACCATTAAATAACAAGCGTTTTTCGCGATATTGTTTTTATCATAGGTTTATTGTCATTTGAAAATTCAGGGAGATGTTGCAATGCAAGTACAGAATCACTTTGGCGATCAATATGGGGGGAATTGTCAAATATTACAGCGTATATTGTTGCAGTTATTCCGATACGACAGTCATTATTTAAATGGCTGCGGTCTAGGATTCGTTGTGGGCTTGCGCGCCTTAACCCATTTTATAATGGCTTTTTGCGCATCATTCATATTTTCGGGCATCTCAAAGGCAAGGCGGGTAAGGTCGCCTTCGGTATCTATGTCGGTAAGGGGCGCCAGATGCGCGGCAGGTGATGGTAGCGATTGTTCAAGCTGCGACAGGGTTTTTTCGGTGCTCCATTCGATATGATCCCAAACGGCGGCATCGGTTTCAATGCGCCCACCGAACAGATAATATCCGCCATCATGCGCGGGCCCGAAAACGAAGTCTTGGGTGTCAAGAGATTGGCAGGCCTGTTTAATCAGATCGACTGAAAGCTGCGGTGCATCGGCCCCGATTAAAAGGACGCGGTCATATTTTTTAATCAGGCTTTGATAGATGTGAAATTGACGTTGGCCCAGATCGCCGCCCTCAGTCCAAATGGGCGTCAGACCTTGCCACAGGTCATGACCCAGCGCTTCCTGTTCCCCAACCGCCCAATAGCCGTCGATGTCAGATGACATTACGGTGCTTTCAATCGCTTTTAAACTGAGGCGATAGAATTCCATCGCGGCATCCGTGCCTGTTGTCGCGGCAAGGCGCGTTTTTAGCGGTGTGAAACCCGGCGTTTTAACAAAAATGGCAATGGCAGTCTTCATAGCGGTGTCCTTAAAAGTTGTATCATATGATAGAGGCGCAGGATTGTTAATTTCAGCCAGCCACGTTCAATATATTTACGGGCGCTGGTTTGCAATTTTGACGGGATACGTGACAGCGTGACGCCGCGTTTTTTTGCGATGCGGATATGCAGCAGGTCTTCCCCCATAATGGCATCTTCAGGATAAGGACCGATTTTATCAAATGTTGATTTCGACATGCAAAACCCCTGATCGCCATAGGGCCAACCGAACAGGCGCGATCTGACATTTGCGCCGATGGCATTTAATCTCGCCATTCCGCCCTCGGTAAATTGTAAATCAAAATAATGCAGGGCATCAGGATTTTGCGAGACGGCTGTCAGCAATTTTTCAATGTTATCAGATGTCACGCGGCTGTCGGCATGTAAGAACCACAGAAATTCGCGCGTAGATTTTGCCGCGCCTGCATTCAGGCTTTTGGCGCGTGCACCCTGTTCGGAAATTATGATTTCAAAATCATAATTTTTCAAATCATCCAGCAATTGGTGATGCGCAGTTTCACCGGCTGCAACGGGAATAACAATGCTGATATGTTCAGGGGTGCAGGGCATGCCGCTCGTTTCCTTTTCAATTTACGGTGACATCTTGATTATATTTATGCAACAAAATTTAATTACAGTGTAACCTTTACAGACATACGCCCGTATAAAAGAGTATGAAGATGAAAAATTTAAAACGATGGTTTCCTTTGGTTATTCTGGCTGGCTTGATGGCAGCGGCCTTTGCCAGCGGGTTGCATCATTATATATCGCTGGATGCTTTGCAAAATAACAAGGAGGCGTTATTGATGAACGTCAGCGCCAAACCTGTTTTAAGCGCGCTGGCCTTTATAGGAATATATATTGTTTTTGTGGTCTTATCCTTACCAGCCGCAACATTACTGACGCTGGCGGGCGGGTTTTTATTCGGACCGTGGATTGGCACATTCTATGTTGTTCTGGCGGCAACCATCGGAGCGACGATTGTCTTTATGGTGGCGCGCACATCGCTGGGTCAAACCTTGCGTGAAAAAGCAGGCGGCCTTTATAAACGTATCGAAGCCAATATGAAGGATAACGCGGCCGGCTATATGCTGTTTATGCGTCTGGTGCCTTTGTTTCCGTTTTTCTTGGTTAACATCGTGCCGGCACTGTTTAACGTTAAATTGCGTACATATATCTGGACGACATTTTTCGGGATCATGCCGGGTAGTTTCGTCTATGTGAATTTGGGTGGCCAACTGGCGGATATTGAAAACCTGAAAGATATGGTATCGGCTGAAACGTTGCTCGCATTCGGCCTATTGGGTTTATTCGCATTGATCCCGACCCTTTATAAACAATTCAAAAACAGAAAGACACAATCATGATTAAAACAGATATTTGTATTATTGGTGCTGGCTCCGGCGGTTTGTCCGTTGCGGCGGGTGCGGCGCAGCTGGGTATGAAAACGGTTTTGATCGAACGGGCGGAAATGGGCGGCGATTGTCTGAATACGGGCTGCGTGCCGTCCAAGGCTTTGCTGGCGGCGGCCAAACGTGCCGAGGCACATCGCAAATCGGACATTAAAGGTATCAAAGCGCACGCGCCTGAAATCGATTTTGCGGCGGTGAAAGATCATGTCTTTGGCGCGATTAAAACGATTGTACCACATGACTCGCAGGAACGCTTTGAAGGACTTGGCGTCACCGTTATTCGCGAGAGCGCCGCCTTTATTGATGCGAAAACAGTCAAGGCAGGGGATCAGACAATCAGGGCGAAATATTTTGTGATTGCGACAGGATCCCGCCCGATGGTGCCCGATATCAAGGGCTTGGACAAAAGCAAGGTTTTGACGAACGAGAGCATTTTTAACCTCCGCGAAAAACCCGAACATCTTTTGATTATAGGCGGTGGGCCGATCGGTATTGAAATGGCGCAAGCACATAGGCGATTAGGCTGTCAGGTCAGTGTTTTTGACCGCAGCGAAATTCTGCCGAAAGATGATCGTGAAAATGTAAATATCTTGCGCGGTATTTTAAAAGAAGACGGTATCAATATTCATGAAAACGTGAGCGTCAATTCGGTCGAACATAGCGCCAATGGCGTTACGATTGAAATCGAACAGAATGGCAAAAAACAGAAAATCAGCGGGTCACATATTTTGGTCGCGGCGGGCCGCGTGGTGAATACGGACAGTTTAAATCTGGAGGCTGCGGGTGTTGAATATACCGCCCGTGGGATCAATGTTGATGATCATTTAAAAACATCAAACCGCCGCATTTTTGCGATCGGTGATGTTGCAGGCGGGCCACAATTTACACATGTCGCGGGGTATCACGCAGGTGTCGTTATTCGTCAGGTCTGTTTTAAAATGTTCTGGGCCAAGGTTGATTATACCGCCCTGCCGTGGGTGACATATTGCGATCCCGAATTGGCGCAGGTCGGCTTGACCGAAGATGCAGCGCGTTCGAAATATGGTGATGATATCAAAACGGCTGCTTGGCATTTTGATGAAAATGACCGCGCAACCGCCGAAAATCGCAGACAGGGTCGCCTGAATGTTGTGACAGATAAAAAAGGCAAGATTCTGGGTGCATCAATGATCGGCCCCCATGCGGGCGAGTTGATCGGGCTGTGGGCACTTGCGATTTCAAGCGGTTTAAAAATCGGTGCGATCACAGGCATGATTGCCCCCTATCCAACGTTTGGTGAAATCAGCAAACGGGCTGCGGGCGCGTGGTATACCCCAACATTGTTCAGCAATAAAACGCGGCGGGTTGTTGGTATGTTGCAAAAAATCATGCCGTTTTAAGGCGTATAAAAAAGGCGGCCATAATGACCGCCTTTTCTTTTAACCGCCTTTTATATTATCCGCGGTCTTGATTCATAACCTTTGTCCAGGCGGCGACGAAATCCTCGACGAATTTCTTTTCAGCGCCATCATAGGCATAAACTTCAGATACGGCGCGCAATTCGCTGTTTGACCCGAAGATCAGATCAACAGGGGTTGCGGTCCATTTTTCAGCGTTGCTTTTCGCATCATACCCACGGTAAAGGCCAACCATGCTGTCGTCCTTTTTCCATGTTGTCGACATATCCAGCAAATTGACAAAGAAATCATTTTCCAATTCATTCGTATTGTCGGTGAAAACGCCGTGCTTTGATCCGTCAAAGTTTGCGCCCAATGTGCGCATACCGCCGATCAGGGCTGTCATTTCAGGTGCAGACAGGTTTAACAATGCCGCGCGTTCAACCATTTTTTCAGCGGGCGAACGATCGTTGCCTTTTTCAAAATAGTTGCGGAAGGCGTCAGATGTGGGCTCGAGGAATGCAAAGGATTGAACATCGGTTTGATCCTGCGTCGCATCTGTACGGCCCGGCGTGAAGGGCACATCAATATCGTGACCGGCGTTTTCTGCTGCTTTTTCAATCGCAGCAACGCCGCCCAGAACGATCATATCTGCCATCGAGATTTGAACGTCGCTCTGACCTTCGTTAAAGTCATTCTGGATTTTTTCCAGCGTGTCCAAAACCTTGTTCAGCTCGGCCGGGTTATTGATGTCCCAGTCTTTTTGCGGTGCCAGACGCAGGCGCCCGCCATTTGCACCACCGCGCATATCGGTATTGCGGTAATTGGCAGCGGCCGCCCAAGATGTGCGAACCAGTTCGGAAATTGAAAGGCCTGAATCCAGAATCTTGTCTTTCAAACCTTCAATTTGTGCACTGCTGGCCAGTGTGTAATCAGCAGTGGGTACGTTATCCTGCCACAGCAATTCCTGATCAGGCACCATACTACCCAGATAGTTCGAACGTGGCCCCAGATCGCGGTGGGTCAATTTGAACCAGGCGCGGGCAAAGGCATCTTCGAATTCTTTCGGGTTTTCAAAGAAACGCTGCGATATTTCGCGGTACTTCGGGTCTTCCTTGAGTGCCAGATCGGTTGTGAACATGATCGGGGCGTGGAATTTATCCTCGATATGGGCGTCAGGGACCATATTGGCGGCACTTTCGTCCGTTGGAATCCACTGAGTTGCGCCCGCAGGGCTTTTCGTTTTCTTCCATTCAAAGTTAAAGAGGTTCTGGAAGTAGTTATGCGAGAATTGCGCAGGCGTCACCGTCCACGCGCCCTCTAGGCCACTGGTAATTGTGTCGGGACCTGCACCAGATTTATAGCTGTTTTTCCAGCCAAGACCCATTTCTTCCATTTTAGCAGCTTCGGGTTCAGCGCCGACATATTTTTTCGGATCGGCTGCGCCGTGCGCCTTACCGAATGTATGTCCGCCTGCGATCAGGGCGACGGTTTCCTCGTCATTCATTGCCATACGGCCGAATGCTTCGCGGATAGCGGCGGCAGCGGCCAGCGGATCGCTGTTTCCACCCGGGCCTTCCGGGTTAACGTAGATCAGACCCATTTGTGTCGCGCCGAACGGCTTTTCAAGACGGCCATCGGCATCACGGCGTTCAGCACCCAGCCATTCGCCTTCGGGGCCCCAATAAACATCTTCAGGCTCCCAGCCATCTTCGCGGCCACCGGCAAAACCAAGGGTTTTAAAGCCCATCGATTCCATCGCAACCGTGCCGGCCAAAGCCATCAGATCGCCCCATGAAATTTTCTCGCCGTATTTTTGTTTCAAGGGCCATAACAGGCGCGTTGCCTTATCAAGGTTTGCGTTATCCGGCCAGCTGTTCAGGGGCGCAAAACGTTGCATACCGCCATCGGCGCCGCCGCGGCCGTCAGTCACGCGGTATGTTCCCGCGCTGTGCCAGGCCATACGAATAAAGAACGGACCATAATGACCGTAATCGGCAGGCCACCAGTCCTGTGATGTTGTCATCACCGCTTCCAGGTCCTTTTTAACCTCGTTCAGGTCAAGCGACAGGAAGGCAGTTTTATAATCGAAATCTTCGCCCATCGGGTTTGATTTCGGCGCATTTGTGCGAAGGGGTGTCAGATCCAAGCGGTTCGGCCACCAATATTCGTTATTGATTTCGGCTTTATCGGTCTTAACTGCTGCTGCGGGTTTTTCGCTTTTTGACATTTCGCGCAATTCGGCTTTTTCCTGTGCAACGGCAGGGTGCAATAGGGCAATTGATGAAACGCCGACCGCTAGAATTGCGGTGTATAACTTGGTTTTTAAAAACATTTTTTATCTCCTGATATGAAGTTGGAATACTATCTGTACGATAAAAAGGATAATGAAATGTTGATAAAAAGAAATAATATTATTTCTATTGGTCCGATAGGTTTTTATTATGGGCGCAGCGTTTCGAACAATAGATAACATTATCCCAATCGCGTTCCCATTTTTTGCGCCAGGCAAACGGCTTTTTGCACACAGGGCATATTTTTGTTGGTAGATTTTCTTTTTTATGGGCCATAGGTCATCATAACAGAATAAAGCGCAAAGTCGCCCCGCAAATATACCTTGAAATATATTCCAAAATACATTGACATAATTATTGAAATTTAGTAGTTATTTTTATAGTTTATTAATATACAAGGTCACTTTGTCATGAAAAAAACAAGCCTGAAAAGTAAATTCCGTCAATTCACCGCACGTCGCGTGCCGGATAATCAACGCGTTCACATTGGTGTGCACGGCAGTTCCGTTGCGGGTATTGTGGTGGGCGTGCCGCTGACATTTGTTGATGGAGGATTCACTTTCGTATCCTCAATGCTTACATTTTTTGGTACGGGAATTTCGGCTGCAGCCCATGGGGATGCCGGTGCTTTTTATCATTCAGATGCTTACAAGGGTCATTTTGATTTTAATGGTGAAAAATATTATTTGGGTAAAAACCAATATGTCGCTTTGTCCAAACTGCAGAAAAAGATAGAGGCCTCAAAGAAAAAATTTGAAAAAGCCAAAACCGATAAAGAGGCTTTGAAATATAAAAACAAAATTCAGAAATTGATTGATCATCAGAAAGACATTTTGATGACAGCGAATGTTAGAACAACGCCTGAGGTACGTACAGTCACAACGCTGGATTCGGATTATAATCTACCGAAAAAACCACAGCCAAAACCCAATTAAACGCAATCGCCGTTTTTCATCGCTTTGAAAAAGCGGTCGGCGTCGGATTCGATCATATGTTTTTTCTCGTCATCCATTTTGCCAAGCGTGCGATAGGTATGGCCCAGACGATGGTTGCCCTTTAACCGGTCCTGATGACGGATAAAGAAATCCCAGTAAAGATAATTGAACGGGCAGGCTTTCGGCCCGTTTTTCTTGGTAACGCTGTAGCTGCAGTTTTTGCAGTAATCCGACATACGGTTGATATAGGCGCCGCTGGCGGCATAGGGTTTGCTGGCAAGATACCCGCCGTCAGCATATAAAATCATGCCCGTCACATTCGGCATTTCAACCCATTCATAGGCATCGGCATAAACAATGAGATACCATTCATTGACCTGTTTGACATCCAGCCCTGCGAGCAGGGCAAAATTGCCCAGCACCATCAAACGCTGGATATGGTGGGCATAGGCGTTTTCTTTGGTCTCCAGAACACATTGGCGCATGCAGTTCATTTTGGTTTCGCCCGACCAGAAAAGCCACGGCAGATCCCGTTGTGCATGCAGATGGTTTTTATGGGCATAATCGGGCATTTCCAACCAATAGATACCGCGCACATATTCGCGCCAGCCGAGAATCTGGCGAATGAAGCCTTCGACCGCATTTAACGGTGCATCGTCTTCGTAATAGGCCTTTTCAGCCTTTTGAATAACTTCCAGTGGGTTTAGCAGCCCGCAGTTGATATAAAAGCTGAGGTGCGAATGATACATCCAGGGTTCGCCCTGCACCATCGCATCCTGAAAATCACCGAATTTTGACAGCCGCTCGTCGATAAATTTATTCAGCGCATATAGCGCTTGATCACGCGTGACGGCAAAAAAGAACGGTTCGATATCACCGAAATGATCATCGAATTTTTCCGCAACCAATTTAATGACATCCTGCGTGATATCGTCGGTCTGCGCGTGATAGGTTGCAGGCACGGCCATATTGTCCTTGGGGGGCTTGCGGTTTTCCTTGTCAAAATTCCATTTGCCGCCGACCGGCTTATCGCCATCCATCAGGATATTGTGTTTGCGACGCATTTCACGATAGAAAAATTCCATGCGCAGTTCCTTGCGTCCCTCTGCCCATTTTTGGAATTCTTCGTGCGTTGCAAGGAAACGATCGTCAGCTTTGATTTCGACATCAACCCCGAATTTTCCGGCCCATTTTTTCATGTCTTCCAGAACGCGGTATTCCGCCGCCTCGGTTACAATGATCTTGTCAAAATCATATTGTTTTAAAATGCGTTCGACCTCGCCCGTAAAGGACCCGGCATTATCGGCATCATCCAGTTTGGTGTAATGGATATTATAGCCGTCATCTTTCATGTCTTTTGCAAAATGGCGCATCGCTGAAAACAGAAAAGCGATTTTCTTTTTATGATGCTTGACGTATTTGGTTTCATCATGAACCTCGCACATCAGGATGACGTCATTGTCTTTATCAAAATCGCTCAGTGATGAAATATCGCGTGATAATTGATCGCCGAGTATGACCGTCAGTTTTTTCATTTATCTTTGTTCTGATCCTGATTGACAAATATCAATTCATTTGTATCAAAGCCAAGCGCCTTTGATTGCGCTTTAAAATCATCAATCACAGCCTGATCGATTTCAGGCGTGCGTGATAATAACCAAAGATACGATGTATCGGGGCCCGAGATAAAGGCATAATTATAATTGTCCTGATCCAGATCAAAAATCACGTATGATCCGTAAAAAGGCCCGAAGAATGAAACCTTAAGGTGGCCTGTTGATTTATCGCCGACGAATTTCGCTGTGCCCTCCGCACTTTCCCATTCGCCAGAGCTGACATTATAGCCCTTGTTCACAACCTTGATGCTGCCGTCTTCATTCATGCTGTATTGGGCGGTGACGTTATCAAGTCCGGCCTCGAACCGGTGATCAAGGCGCGCAATTTCATACCAGGTGCCGAGGTATCGGTTTGCATCAAAATTCTGAACAGGTTCAACACCGTCCGGTTTGCCTGTACAGGCCGCCAAAAACAGCAGGGGGATAAGATATAAAAATTTGCGCATAGATTATGTCCTTATTTTAATTTTCCTGTTTGCCAAACAGATGTTTTGAAATCGCGTTCCATGGTCCACCATCATATTCCCAAAGGCCAAGACCGATAATTTTAAAATCGAACGGTTCGAACTTTTCCTTCTCGGCGGCATAGACGGCCTTTGCGTGATCGGCTTTGACTTTGTTTTGAAAGGTAATATGCGCCCTGAATTTTTGCTGGTCCTGTGGGGACAGCCATGCATTCCAGATTTTGCAAAGGCTTGATCTGATTTCAACCAATTCAGCGTATTCAATTTGATAGGCAGATCCAAAACCCATGAACATGATATCGGTGGCGCGCGCGTTTAAAGGGGCTTGGTGGGTGCAGATGTGATCCAGATGTTTTGCAATATCGCCCGATTCTTCGCCGGGTAGTTTGTGAAACAGGGTGATATGGGCATCCAGATAGTTGCGTTCGGGCGGGAAATACCGCGTGCGTTGATCGTTGAAAAACCTTTGTGCATCGGGGTCGATCAGGGCTGTCAGGATAAGAGGTTTCATATCGATATAAATATATAACTGATTTATAGGCCTGCGCAATTAAAGCTTGACTCGGAATATTATTATGTCTAGTCTATTTTCGATAACATTAAATCGTCAGGAGTCTCGAAATGGGAATAAAATTATCAAACCCTCTAAAATCCATCTTTTTGGCTAGTGCTTTGTCAATAACCGCTGTTCCCGTATCGGCCATGGCGCAGGAAAAACCGGCAGAAGAACAAACTGTCGAAGAAAACGGTAACGAAACAACGACGACAACAACAAATGCGAATGATAATACTGCCGCACAGGAAGAAGATGTTCCGCTATACGAAATGAATTTCGAACAATTGCTGGAAAAGAAAAACGGCAATCACGCCGAAGCGTGGGAAATATATGAATTCTATCAGTTGCGCCGCATCGAACTGGATACAGGCGTTACGCAGGAAAGCGTTGATGCGCTGATTACAGAAATTGAAATCCTGGAAAGCATTGATTCAACCCGCCCCATTACACTGGTTATCAATTCAGGGGGCGGTTCGGTTTATGACGGTTTGCGTTTGATTAATGCGATGGCGACCAGCCCGTGCCAGATCCATACGCAAGTTGACGGTATGGCCGCATCCATGGCGGCCGTAATCCTGATTGCAGGTGACGAGCGTTCGGCCACGCCGGAATCGCGCGTGATGATTCATCAGGTTGCAGCAGGTGCCAGCGGGCAGGTTGATCGTATGGAGCATACCCTGAACCATGTCAATGGCTTGCAGGATGATTTGTTTGACATCATCTCAAGAAATACGGGCCTGAGCATGACAGATGTGCGTCGTTTGGCATCGCAGGATGTCTTTTATGACGGTGAAGAATCAATCCGTCTTGGCTTTATCGACAGACTGGCAGAGGGCAAGGAAGGCCGTGACCTTCGTCCGGGATCGCGCGATGTTCCAGAGGCTTATTATCCTGAAAACCGTGTGCGCGATTATTACAGAAACCAGCGCCGCTGATTTTTTTACCACTTAAGCGTATGCGCGCCGATTAATCTGCCGAACAGGCCGATAACGGCGACGGAGCCGACATAATAAACCAGAATATAAAGGGCCGAATCCTGATTGCAATGCAGGCTGTAGGCGGCGGCCATCAGTGATGACGTCAAAAATCCCGATACCATGGCCAAACGCGCAGGCTTTGTGCTGGCTGTTTTCACTAGCCAGAATTTCCACATCAGAAAATAAGCAACCAGACCGCCGATTGTGATGGTGGTTATACATTGAATAGCATAGGAAAACATCATCAGTCTGTTTATGCTGATCATATCGGCATCCTGCGCGTAAAACTGCCAGATCAGTATGCCCAGACCCAAAAGGGCAGGCACTGCATGCCATTTCTCAGGTTTCGTATCGGGGCGTGAAAGCGATAGAACGACCATAAAGGCACTGATGGCAAGAAGAACAAAGATGCCGATTTTCCATACCAGTGTACCGTTATATAGGCTTTCGGCGAAATCAACACGCAGGCCGAAGGTGCTGATCGTAAAGAAAGCACCGGCCATCAGCATGACAGAGCATAATATATAAAGACGCGCATTTTTCAGCGGGCTGACGGGTGTCAGATTATCTACAAGGCTATCGATTGAAAAATTTTCTTTTGTCATTCGGCAAGATCCTTTTCCAAGACGCCGCGCATGGTTTTCAGGCCGCGATGTATCATCACCTTGACGGACGATACGCTATGCCCCGTTTTCTTGGCTGTTTCCGCGACGGTCATTTGTTTGATTTTCACCATATCAATGACTTTGGCCTGTTCTTTGGGCACGTGCCGCAGCAAACGTTCAACATCGTGACGGGCGTAAAGTCCGCTGGTGTCATCAGCCCCTGTCAGGTTATCGTCGATCTCAAGTTCGATATGTTTCAAATTCTTACGCATATAATCTATCCATTTGTAACGGGCAACTGCCGCTATCCACGGGCCAAAAGGGCGCGAGGGCTCGTAGGTTTCCTTTTTGGTGTGAAAGGCGATTAAAGCCTCCTGCACCAGATCATCAACGGCAGCAGGGTGAATGCGGTTTGTATAATAGGCTGTCAGCCATTGTTGCAATTCACCCAAAAGCCGGCGATAGGCACTCTTATCACCCTCCAATGTTTTACGGGCCCATTCGTCCCAGTTCTGACTATTATACGTAGACATGTGCCCTTAGGTTACAGTTTGACATGTTTTTTATTTATTCTATTTGACCTTTTAAGAGATAAAAAGAAAAAGATCTTTCAAAGCACAGGGGGATCGACTATTTTCTTTTAAAGATCATAAAGGGCCATAGACCGGTGACAAAAACAAAAACAGCCATTATTGGCAGCGGAATATCGGGGCTGGGCGCTGCCTATTGCCTGTCTAAAACAGATGATATCACCGTTTTCGAAAAGAAATCCTATACAGGCGGGCATGCCCGCACGGTGGATGTCAAAGATGGGCAAAATGTTATTCCGGTCGATACGGGCTTTATCGTTTTTAACAAACAGAATTATCCGAATTTTCTAAAACTATTGAATTATTTTGACGTACCCTATGCCAAAAGCAACATGTCCTTTGGGGTCAGTATCGGTAGGGGTGCGGTTGAATATTGCTCGAAACATATTCTGGCGCAAAAACGCAATCTGCTGCGTCCCGCCTTTTGGCGCATGCTGGCCGATATTATAAAGTTCAATAAAAAATCGCACGCATTTATCGATGGGCCGGCCAGTGATATTTCGCTGGGGGAATATCTGGACCAGATCAATATGGGCCCTTGGTTTCGTAACTATTATATTCAGGCGATGGGCGCTGCGATCTGGAGTTCATCGACACAATCAATTCTGGATTATCCCGCCAAAACCTTTTTGCAGTTTTTTAATAATCACGGCCTGCTGGCGACAGATAATCATTTACAATGGTATACGATTTTGGGTGGCAGCCGCAGTTATGTCGAAAAACTGAAAGATAGCATCAATCAAAATATAAAATTGAATTGCGGGGTCAGCGAGGTATCACGTCAGGATAACAAAGTGATTATCCTAGATGAACATGGTGTCAGTCATGAATTTGACCGTGTCGTTTTTGCAAGTCACGCCGACCAGACCGTTGCAATGGCCGATGATTTATCAGCACGAGAGCTTGAAATTCTGTCGGCCTTTAAATATCAGCGCAATAAAACAGTGCTGCACAGTGACCATAGCTTTATGCCGAAACGTAAAAAAGCATGGGCCAGCTGGGTTTATTTGTCTGAAGGTTTGAAGGGTGACGCGCGCGTATCCCTGACCTATTGGATGAATAATTTGCAGCCGCTGAACACATCGCTGCCGATTTTAAATACGATGAATCCCGATCTGGACCCTGATGAATCTACGGTGCAGGACCGATGTGAATTTTCGCATCCGCTGTTCAATCACGATGCTGTCGAAAATCAGCACAAGATCAATGATATTCAGGGTTTGGGAAATTATTGGTACTGTGGGGCGTGGCAAGGCTATGGCTTTCATGAAGACGGGTTGAAAAGTGCGCTTGAAATGGTGCGAAAGATGGGTGGAAGAATTCCCTTTGACGATGCATCAGATCATTGAAACCAAAGTTATGCATGCCCGCCTGTTCCCGAAGGTCAACAGGTTTGCCTATAAAGGCTATTATCTGGCGCTGAATTTGGATGAAATGGATGATTGTCCGATTGCGGTTAACCGCGTATCTTTTCTGTCTTTTCATACCAAAGATCATAAGGCTGAAAATGCATTGGCTTTAAAAGAAAATATCAAAAAAACGCTGGCCGCATTTGATATTCATTTAGACGGAAAAATTATTCTGGTCTGTATGCCGCGCGTGGCGGGTTACGTTTTTAACCCGGTCAGTTTCTTTTTATGTTTTGATGACCAAGATCAATTGCACGCCTATGTTGCCGAGGTGCATAACACATTCGGCGAACGGCATTTTTATGTCTGCGCCCACAAGGACGGACGCGTGATTTCAGATAAAGATATTTTAAAGGGGCAAAAGGTTTTTCATGTTTCGCCGTTTCTGGAACGCGAGGGGCATTATCAATTCCGCATATCATACGCTGGCGATTCAGCCGGGTTCTGGATTGATTATTATGATGCAGACGGGAATAAAAAGCTGATCACATCGCTGCTGGGTAAACGAAAGCCGATGAGTAAAAAAACATTGATGATGGCTGGTTTTAAATATCCGTTCATCACGCTGAAAACGATTTTGCTGATCCATTGGCAGGCGGCAAAACTATGGTTCAAAAAAATAAAATTTATTCCGAATCCGCCGCAGTCCGACCCGAAGGTAACAGGAACCATGGATGATGCAGATCGTATGAAGAACGACGAAAGGGAAACCGATGCATAAAAATTTTCTATATATTATAATGGGGCTGCTTTTATTTCTGGGGGGCTGTGATATGTCGCATAATATTAAAAATTTCAAAAACCAAACACCGGCCATGGATTTTCAGGCCTATTTTACAGGGCCTGTGAAAGCCTGGGGCATGATACAGGGCCCGACGGGCAAGATTAATCGCCGATTTACCGCTGATCTGGTTGGTACATGGCAGGGCGAAACAGGAACGCTGGACGAAGTTTTTTATTTCAATGATGGCGAGGTGATGGAACGCGCCTGGGAGATTTCGCGCCTTTCTGAAAATACATATAGTGCAACCGCAGATGATATCGTTGGCACAGCCTATGGTGAAAGTGCCGGCAATGCCACAAACTGGAATTACACCATGAACCTGCCGGTGGGTGACAAAACCTATAAGGTCGCATTTGATGACTGGATGTTCCTGATGGAAGACGGCATTGTAATCAATAAAGCCAAATTGAAAAAGTTCGGCTTGCCTGTCGGTGAAATGACGATCTTCATGAAAAAAGGCGACACGGCGACGGGTGCGCAGGAATAAATAATATGTGGCAGGGTTTTTCTGATCATATGAATGTTGTGATTATCGGTGCAGGCGGCGGTATCGGCCGCGCGATGATTGAAAATCTGTCTGGACAAAGCCAAATCAAAAAAATCTATGCCGTCACGCACAGATCAAAAATCGAAAAGACCGACAAAATCATTCCACTGACGTGCGATATTATAGACGAAACCCAGATAAAAGAAATGTGCGCCGCGATTGATGGACCGCTGGATCTGATTTTGATGACAACAGGTATGCTGCACGATGATAAAACCAAACCTGAAAAAAGCCTCAGCGATATCAATATCGACAATCTGGAGAAATTGTTTCGCATCAATTGCTTTGGTCCGGCGCTGGTCGTAAAACATATCTGCCCGCTGTTAAACAGGGATCATAAATCTGTCTTTGCAGCCCTGTCGGCACGTGTCGGCAGTATATCGGATAATCATTTGGGGGGCTGGTATTCATACCGTGCATCTAAAGCGGCGCTGAATATGATTTTGAAAACGACATCCATCGAGGTTGCGCGCAAGAATAAAAACGCGGCTGTCATCGGCCTGCATCCGGGCACGGTCGATACGCGCCTGTCAAAACCCTTTCAGGCGAATGTGCCGGATGGTAAATTATTCACGCCCGAATATGCGGCAGAACAAATGCTGAATGTCGTCAAAAATGTCAAACCTGATGACAGCGGTCGCCTGTTTGCCTATGACGGCGAAATCATCGAATTTTAGGAACGAACATGAAAAAAATTTTATCGGCTTTGATTATCAGTTTGAATGCGGTTTTATTATCGGCGTGCTCGCAAGGCGCATTTTTTGCCGCGAACCTGCCGCAATATTTCAGTGATGTCACAATCAAACAGAATGTGGCCTTTGGGGATAAACCGATTGAAAAACTGGATATCTATATTCCTGAAAAGGCTGATGATAGGGCAAAACCTGTCGTTGTCTTTTTACACGGTGGGCGTTGGGCGGATGGGACGAAAGAAGATTACCGTTTCGTCGGTTTGAAAATGGCGAAATATGGGTATATCACTGTTATTCCCGATTATTCGAAATATCCCGATGTTAAATTCCCCGTTTTTGTCGAGGATAGCGCCAAGGCGCTTGCCTGGACGCATGATCATATTTCAGAATATGGCGGTGATACCTCTAAAATCTATTTGCTGGGTCACTCATCAGGCGCACATATCGCGGGACTGGTCGCGGCGAACCCCGAATATTTGGGTGCTTTTGAAAAGGATCGAAATATAATCGCAGGTTTTGCGGGCCTTGCGGGCCCCTATGCCTTTGTACCCGAAGAAGAAGATTTAAAAGATATGTTCGGCCCGCCTGAACGTTATCCTGAAATGCGGACCAATACATTTATTGACGGCAAACAACCCCCTATGTTGTTAATGCACGGCAATGATGATGATCTGGTGTCAACGCAAAACGCCTACAAGGTTCAAAAGGCTGCGGCAGAAAAGGGCGGCGAAGTGATCGTGAAAACCTATGATGGGTATGACCACACAGATCTGATGCGTGATTTTACCTGGATCGGGTCTGAAAAATCGCCTGTTATCCAAGATATACTGACGTTCTTGAAAAAATAAAAAGTCTTCTTAATAAAACCTTATAGTTTTTACATATATAATTAATATACGTTTTTATGGCCGAGGAGATTGAGCATGGGTATACCGCAGGGAACGAAAAGAGCAAGAGCGTATTGGGCGGCAAAAGCATATACGTCAGGGCTTCCCGAATCAGAAAAAAAGGGGCCCTGTATCATAGTTGCAAAAAGGTAGAAGAAAGGTACGAACAAACTGAGCCCGTAGTTTTTGGGGCCTGTTTATTGGCTGTTGGCGGCATTGCGGGGGTTGCAGCCTTGCAATATAGTGCTTTAGGAGCGAATATGATTGATCTTGTTAATAGTATATCACCAACCGCGGCATTTTTAACCATGGGCGGTGTCGCGGCGACTGCCGTAGCAGCGAATTTTGAAACGGTTATAAAAGGCGTAGGGCTAGCCGCTTTACACATGGAAACACTTATAATTGGTGATGATTATTTTACCGACGCCTATGACAAAATGGAAAGAGAAGACAGAAAAGATAGCCTTAAACACAAGGGAATGGCGGAACATTTCAAAAGCAGATTTTTTGAAAACGAGCTTGTTGAATATGGTGGCAATATGTACGAGATGAAGCCATGGGAGGTCGACAAACTCAGTAAAATGGTCAGGAACCTTGAGGAGATTGATTACGGACTTGAAACAGGGAATAAAATTGATCCGGAATCATTTAACATTAAAGAAAATGGTGAACTGAATGGCTTTAAAAAAGCCTATTACGGTATGATGAAGCCCCGATACGAGAAAAAAATTGAAAAATTTTTGGAGGCACACAGACCTAAAGTTGCTCCGAATAAAGATCAACAGGATAATGCTAGGCATCTGCAAACAAGACGCCCGAGCCATGGGCTGAAAATGTAAAATTATAATTTATTGATAAAACGACGCGCGTCGTTATATTTAGCAACAGGAAATTTCTATGTATAGACCTTGTTGCCCATGTTCTCTTTTGTAAAAGTATCAGACGTTCCATCAGCAAAAAATGCGGAATTGCCGAACAGGCTTTGGGCGTTTATTTGGTATTTTGCCCGTCAGGCCAAGGGCTCGTTTTTGACCATGATGATCCTGATGGCGGTTTCGACAACCTGCATGTCGCTGACGTCCTATTTTATCAAAATGTTTGTCGATACGCTGGGGGCAGATCAGGCGCTTGAAAATATATGGGGCGATATCCTTCGCATCGCGATGGCTTATATTTTGGTGTGCGGGGTCTTGCAATCGGTTTTATGGCGTGTGGCGACATATATAAAGGCGCGGACAGAATCAACCTTTACCAACATGGTGCGCCGCCAGTTGGCGCGCTATATGAATAAACATTCATACAGTTATTTTCAAAATGATTTTGCGGGTCGCCTGTCCAGTAAGGTGATTGAAACGCCCGGCGCAATCAGAACGACAATCATAAATATCATTCATAACATTCTTTATAATTTTGTCAGTTTTGCCGTGTCGTTCTTCCTGTTGGCGTCTGTGGGTATGGACCAATTGCTTGTGATGCTTAGTATCTCTCTGTTTTATGCAGCCACATTAAAAATATATCTGCCGCAAATAAAATCGATGTCGAAAACGGCCGCTGATATTAGAAGCCACATGCGCGGTCATTATGTTGATATTTTAACCAATATCGTCAATGTGAAATTATTTTCACGCGATCAGCACGAGGATTCCCACTTTTTAAAGTCGCTGCAAAAATCATCCGATGGATATGAAGCGCGTGATCTGAAATTTTTCGATTTCATGTGCAAGCTGGATACTCTGATGAAAGCGGTCTGGGTGATCCCGCCGGCCTTTGCGATGTATGCCTGGTATCAAGGTGCAGCCACAACAGGTGATATTGCCATGGTTCTGGCGCTGTCGGTGCAATTGGGCGGTAATATGTGGGGATTTACATTCACGCTGTCGGGATTTTTTGAAAGTCTGGGCGAGGTTGAAGAGGGTATGGAAACGATTGTCCAGCCGCACGGTCTGGTGGATAAGGCGCGCGCGAAAAAGCTGAAAGTAAAGCGCGGTGAAATCCATTTTGATAATATTGATTTCAATTACGGCCAAGAAGCCGTTTTCAACAATTTCGATTTGAAAATTGTACCCGGTCAAAAGGTCGGTTTGATTGGCATTAGCGGGGCTGGTAAATCAACGATGGTTAATCTGTTGTTGCGTTTATACGATGTTGATAACGGGTCGATTAAAATCGATGGTCAGAAAATATCGGATGTAAAAATCGCATCGCTGCGCGAACAGATTTCGGTTATCCCGCAATCAACGCAATTGTTTCACAGATCGCTTCGGGAGAACATCCGCTATGGCGATATAAGTGCCAGTGATGAAGATGTGATAAGGGCCGCGAAAAAAGCGCATGCGCATAGTTTTATAAAAAACATGCAGGATCATTACGGTAACAAAGGATATGATGCCAAGGCGGGCGAGCGTGGCGTGAAATTGTCAGGCGGCCAGCGTCAGCGGGTTGCGATTGCACGCGCGATTATTAAAGATGCTCCGATTTTAATTCTGGATGAAGCGACCAGCGCCCTAGATAGTGAATCCGAAGCGCTGATTCAAAAAAGTTTGAAAAGCCTGATGAAAGGAAAGACAGTGATTGCGATTGCGCACCGCCTGTCGACCATCGCCCATTTGGACAGATTAATCGTTCTGGACAAAGGGCGCATTATTGAGGACGGATCGCATGCCGAATTGCTGAAACAAAAAGGCCTCTATGCGAAATTATGGTCGATGCAATCCGGTGGGTTTTTAAACCCAGATGTGGAATGATATTTTTGATGAATAATTAAGTGACAGGAGTATTTGATGGATAACGAATTATATTTAGGGTCAGAGACCGGAAATTCAGAAAACAAAATAAGCATTAACCTGAAATACGCCAATCGCCACGGATTGATTGCGGGGGCAACGGGAACGGGTAAAACCGTAACGCTACAGGGCATGGCCGAGGGGTTTTCAAAAGAGGGCGTGCCTGTATTTCTGGCCGATGTTAAGGGTGATTTGACGGGTATGTCTGCCCCATCCGATATGCAAGATTTCTTTATTGAGCGCGCAAAGACAATTGGTTTTGCCGATGAATATCAGGGCTATGGCTTTCCGATGCAATATTGGGACATCCACGGTGAAAAGGGCACACCCGTTCGCACAACCGTTTCCGAAATGGGCCCGATGTTATTGTCACGATTGCTTGATTTAAATGATACGCAGGAAGGCGTTTTGAATATCTGTTTCCGTTTGGCGGATTCCGAAGGGTTGCTATTGCTGGATCTGAAAGATCTGCGCAGTTTGCTGGTGAACATGAGCGCGCGCGCGTCCGAACTGTCAGCCGAATACGGGAATGTCAGCACCGCATCAATCGGATCAATTCAAAGAAAGCTGTTGCAGCTGGAAGATGAAGGTGGCGATGTGTTGTTCGGTGAGCCGGCATTGGATTTGAATGACTTTATCAAAACCGACCGCGAGGGGATGGGCGTTATCAACCTGCTGGCGGCGGAAAAATTGATCCAGACCCCCAAAGCCTATTTTGCATTCTTACTGTGGTTATTGTCTGAATTATTTGAAAACCTACCCGAAGTCGGCGATCAGGATAAGCCGAAATTTGTGTTTTTCTTTGACGAGGCGCATTTGCTGTTTGCTGATACACCCAAATTTCTGGTCGAAAAAATCGAGATGATCGTCAAGCTGATCCGATCAAAAGGGGTCGGTGTTTATTTCATCACACAAAGCCCCGATGATATTCCTGAAAGCGTACTGAGCCAATTGGGTAACCGCATTCAACATGCCTTGCGCGCCTTTACGCCGAAACAAAAAAAGGCGATTAAACTGGCAGCGGAAACATATCGCGAGAATCCGAATTTCAAAGTGGAAGATGCGATTACTGAAATGGCGGTTGGCGAGGCGTTGGTTTCAACGCTGGAAAAGAAAGGGCAACCAAGTATCGTCGAGCGCGTTTTGGTGCGACCACCCTATTCGAAACTGGGCCCGCTGGAGGCGAGCGTTCTGAGCGCGGAGATCAGCAAGGGTTATTACCACGATAAATATAAAGATGCCGTAGACCGGGAATCGGCATATGAGATATTACAAAAGCGTGGTGAAGAGGCCGCCATAAAAGCTGAACGAGAAAAAGGCGCGGAGCAAGAGCAAAAGGAAAAGAAGCGAACATCAAGCCGCCAGACCCCGACAGAGGCGCTGGTCAAATCTGTCCTGCGTTCCGTCGGATCACAGTTGGGTCGACAATTGGTGCGTGGGATCCTGGGTGCTTTGAAAAAATAAAATCGATTATTCAATCTTCGAAAGAAGGCGTGCGATTTCATTCAGGTCTGCTGGTTTGGCCATGTGATAATCAAAGCCGGCTTTTTCGGCTTCTCTTTTGGCCTTTGTATGGCCATATCCCGACATGGCAATCATCATCCCTTTATAGCCATCCTGGCGTAGCTTGCGAACAATCTCATAACCGGTCATACTCGGAAGACCGATATCAACCAACATAGCGTCCGGTTTAAAAGTTTTTACAAGTTTTATTCCGTCTTTACCGTTATTGGCGGTTTTTGTTTTGCAATTCAAAAACTCCAGTAATATCGGCATCGTGTATAAAAGCTCTTCGTTATCTTCGATGATCAGAACCTTTAGGTTTTCGCGTATATCGTGCCCGGCGCTTTCGATTTCATCGGTATTATAATTGATGTTGTCGTGTGACAGGGCAGGCAGTGTGACCGTGAAGGTTGAACCTTTATCATCTCCATCGCTGAAAGCTCTGATTTTTCCATCATGCAGTTCCACAAGTTTTTTAGAAAGGGCAAGACCAATGCCAAGCCCGGCGGATGCACGTCCTTCGTGTTTATATTGATAGAAAGGTTGGAAAATTTTCTTTAGAAGCTTTTGATCAATACCAAGTCCGTTGTCCTGAATTTCGATTTTGATATTCGCACCGGATTGTTTTGTCGCCAATGATATCTTGCCACCTGACGGGGTGTATTTGCAGGCATTAACGATCAGATTGGTTAAAACCTGCTCCAGCCGCGTTGCATCACCGTAAACCAGAAGGCCGGGTTCAATCGACATTTTTAATTTATGTTTCTTTTCATCAATCTTTGATTGGACCGTATTCAAAACATTATCAATCAGAGTCTCGATTTCGACAGGAGTTTTGCTGAGCTGGATCTTGCCTTCGGATATGCGGTTTAAATCCAGAAGGTCATCCAGAAGTCGCCCCATCGTCGCAACGCTGTGGCGCATGACGCCAAACAGCTTGTCATTTTTTTCGACAGTTTTTGAAAGTATTTCAATACTGCCGCTGAGTGCGCCAAGCGGGTTTCGTAATTCGTGCCCCAAAATAGAAAGAAATTCATCCTTGCGTGTGTCATTTTCACGCAGGCCCTGAACGGCCATTTGCAGGTTTTCTTCCATTTCCTTGCGGTCGGTAATATTAATCACCATACCGATCATTTTTACAGCTTTGCCGTTTTCGTATATCGTCTGGCCGGTGGCCTCGACCCAGCTGATGTTTTCGTTCAAACGGTTAACGACCCTGTATTCGGCATGATAATAACCATCATTATCCCCATTTATGGCACGATCAAGGCAATCTTTTACGTAGGCTTTATCTTCATCGTGGACGCCATCCCAGAAAATTTCCTGCGTCAGGTTTTCGTTTTGTCGTAAACCCCAGATTTCTTTGAGGCTGTCATCCCAAGTTGTTTTTTCTTTTTGGAAGTAATATTCGAAAGAGCCAAGATCGTTTGTCGTCATCGCAAGGCGTAATTTTTCCTCGCTTTCCTGTAGGGCTTTTTCACGGATCAGTTTTTCGGTGATGTCGGTGTTGGTGCCAAACCAGCTGATGATTTTACCGCTTTCATTTTTAATCGGAACGGCGCGCGATAGAAACCATCTGTATTCGCCATCATAACGGCGAAGGGGAAAGGTATCTTCCCAGGATTCACCGGCATCAATGCAGGCCTTTAAATGTTTGACGACACGGTCGGCGTGATCGGGATGATGAACCCGTTTCCATTTCCAGCCGCTGGTTTCTTGCAGATTCATACCGACATAATCGTGCCAGCGCTGGTTATACCAATTGATGGCTCCGGTTTCGTCCGTCATCCATGCCAGTTGAGAGATATTATTGGCGAGAACGCGGAATTCTTCCTCGCTTCTGAAAAGTTTTTCCTGTGCGCGCTGGGTTTTTATAGCTGCGGACAGAAAGTTTGCGACGGATTGCAAAAAGTTTGCATCATCTTTTGTAAATTCGCGTTTTTCTTTTGTATGTGCGCCGATAACACCATAGGCCGGGTCCATGTGATCAATCAGACAGCTGATACCACTGGTGACATGATGGTCCTTTAAAAGGGGCGGGCCTTTGAACCTTTTCTCTTTTGAAAGATCATTGACGATAATCGGTTCCTGCGACAGGAATGTATATCCTGCCTGCGAGCCCTGATTGTCATTGACAGTCGCCTTGCCGATCAGCCCATCGCGCCAGCCGACCCCTGCAACCATTAGAAAGTCATGTGTTTCCTTACGGTGTTCCAGGATCTTGCAATAATCAGCCTTCAGAACATGGGCAACCTGACGGACAGTCTGGTGCATCAGATCATCCAGATCAACACCACCCAATGCCATCATGCCCAGTTTTGCAACAACGGCATGCTGGTTTTCACGGCTTTCTGCGCGTTGTGACAGTTCCTTGATTTCCGTTACATCCTGAAAGACCAGAACGACACCTTCGACACGACGGTCTTCGGTGCGATAGGGGGTCACCTGACGAATAAACCAGCGCCCGTCATAGGATTGTTTTTCTTTGCGGATGGGTTGGAAGTTTTGCAAAACGGCTTTGCACTCATTTGTCAGATCCTCATCAACCAATTCACGCCCTAGTGAATAAATCGGGCGGTTAAGATCGCGTGGACCCATTTTTAAAAGTTGTTCGGCGGCGGGTGTATAGCGCTGAATTTTCAGATCGGGGTCCAGAAAAATTGTCGGCAGATCGGTGCTGGAAAAGAAGTTTTTAACATCGTCATTTGCCGACTGCAGTTGGTCAATTTTTTCTTTCAATTGCGAGTTTACAGTGCTGAGCTCTTCGTTCAGGGATCGCAGTTCTTCGGAGGATGCTTCAAGTTCTTCGTTCGCGGATTGTAATTCCTCGTTCGTGGAAAGGGCTTCTTCGTGCGAGGCTTTCAGCTCTTCGGTGCTGGTTTCAAGCTCCTCTATCGTATTTTGAAGTTCTTCCTTGGTCTCGTTCAGTTCTTGTTCCAGATTATGGTTTGCTGTTTTTTCATCAGCTTGGGTCAGTTCATTTTTCTGGTTTTCTGACAGACTGATATCTTCTTGAAAAACAATTGCGACAACCTGCCCGTCAACAAAATCCTGTTCTTTTATAGGGTGTAGATCAACACGGACTGTTTTTGCACTGTCCCCTTTTCCGAGCGCACAATGGAATGTCACCGGCGCAAAGTGTTTCTTTACCTTATAAAGCGCGCTGCGCAGGCGTGACCGCAGTGACGGATAAACCATCTGAATAATGTCGTTCCGGGGTTCACCGGCAGGGATTACCAAAAACTGTTGCAAGTCGCCATGGTTATAAAGGATGTGACCGATTTCATCGACGAGGACGGTTGCAGGAACAACGGCATCCAAAATGGATTGCCGGATCAAATCTGTTCGCGACAAGGGCTCGCGCCTGCGCGGGCTTCTTCGCGGCGCCTCTTTTTCACGGCGCCTAACATTGCTTTCATAGTGCAAATGGTCCAGCAACTGTTTTTGATTCTGGCCCGGGACCTTTTGATATATGCGCCACTTTTTTGACGTTGTTTTGAATAGGTCGCTTTTTTTACCCAGAGTTTCCGAACTGCCAAGAAAAAGATAAGCGCCTTCTTCAAGTGCAAAGTAAAACGAGTTCAAGACCTTTTCCTGGACGTTTTTTTTCAAATAGATCAAAAGATTGCGGCAGGAAATCAGATGCATATGCGAAAACGGCGGGTCCATTGCAACATTCTGCATGGCAAAGGATATCAAATCACGGATCTGGTTCTTTATTTTATAGTGATCTTCGTTTTCCGTGGGTGTGAAATATTTTTCAAGATAATCCTGTGGAATGATATTTTCGATGTTGCGTGAATAAACGCCCTTGCGCGCTGTCTTGATGGCCTGTTCATCGATGTCGGTCGCAAAGATACGAATGCCGTTATTCATTTTTTTCTGGGCCAGGGCCTCCACGAATAAAATGGCAAGGGAATAGGCTTCCTCGCCGCTGGCGCATCCGGCAATCCAGATGCGGACATCTTCGTCTTTTTCAAGATTGCTGAGGATATTGGGGATGATTTTCTGCTCGAGGATTTCAAAGGCTTCGGGATCGCGAAAGAAATCGGTGATATTGATCAAAAGATCTTCGGTCAGTTTTATACGTTCTTTATGATCCTTGCGCAATTTTTTCAGATAGTCTGCATAGGTTAATGTGTTCGTCAGGCTCATGCGTCGGGCGATGCGTCTTTGCACCGTTGCCGGTTTATATTGGCGAAGATTAAAGTCTTCGTGCGTGCTGAGGATGGCGGTGATATCTTCCAGTCCTTCTTCAAAGGACGGGGGCTTTTCATCATCATTGCTTTCCGATTGGCTGAAAGGGTGTTCAGCAAATTCTTTTAAGGCCTCGTAAATTTTCTTCACATGGAGGCTTTTGTCGACCACACCAGCATTTATCGCGCTAATCGGCATGCTATTGTATTCGGCCGTATCGGGGTTTTGCGCAATCACCAGCCCGCCGGAGGCTTTGATATGTTCCAGGCCTTTGGTTCCGTCACTGCCGGTACCCGACAGCACAATCCCCGCGCATTGGTTTTTACAGCTTTCTGACAGGGAATGGAAAAACATATCGATTGTTTCACGAGACCCCTTATCTTTTTTGTGCGGGCTGAGTTTTATGGTTTTATCTTTGATAGAAAGATATTTGTTTTCGGGAATGACGTAGATAGTGTCTTTTTCTATCTTTTCTTTGTCGGCGGCTTCTTTAATCTTGATTTTACTGTTTTTGGCCAATAGTTCGGTTAAAAGACTTTTGTGTGTAGGATCAAGGTGCTGGATAATGATAAAAGCCATTCCGGGGTTTTTCGGAAGAGTTGCAATAAATTCCTTTAGCACCGCAAGGCCACCTGCAGATGCACCGATACCAACAGTCAGAAATGGTTTTTTATCTTTTTTCATTACGTGCCGGTTCTGTCGAATTCATTCAGTATACATCTCATTTATATAGGAAGTTCCGAACGCATGATAGGTTTATTCAGGAAAGACCCTGAAACGGAGAAGACGGAGAAATGGGTTTGAAGCTATTCGATAAAGCCAAGGCTTTCGAATAAGGCCGAAATCAGGACGGCGTAATTTGTACGTTCGCGCGCCAGTTGCTGTTCGGCAGAGGCCAGAACACGCTGGGCATCGACAACATCCAGAAAGCTGATCAGCCCTTCGCGGTATAAAATCTCGGCCTGATTAAAGCTGCGATTACTGGCAGCGACCGATTTTTCCAGCGGGATTTGACGTTCGCGTGATGCTTTCAGATTCGATAGCGCCGTTTCAACGTCTTCAACAGCCAGCAAAACGGCTTGTTTATATTGTGCTAGGGCCTCGTCGGTTTCAGCGCGCGCGATATCAAGGTTCGCCTGCCTGCGCCCGCCATCGATCAATGTCTGATCAATGACAGCGCCCAAGGCCGAAAGTATCGTTTGCGCCGCGCCGGCACTGCCGCCGGTTGCCGAGATTGCAACTGCGGCACTCAGTTCGAAGGCGGGATAGAATTCGGCCTCGGCAACGCCGATGTCTGCAACGCGTTGTTTTAAATTGGCTTCGGCCGTGCGGACATCAGGGCGTCTGGAGAGCATTTCAAAAGGAATGATATCGGGGATCAATGCGTTATAGCCAGGGATATTGGCGGTCGGTTTTAACAGGTCTTCATAGGCCCCACTATATAAACCCGTCAGCGTCGCCAAACGATTGCGTGATTGCAGTAAAGATTGTTCCAGCGGCGGAATGTCGGCACGTAAATTTTCAACAGATGTAATCGCGCGCTGTTTATCAAGGTCAGGGGCCAGACCGTATTTAAAACGGCTTTCGACAATCGATAGCGTTTTTTCCTGCAAGGTGACCGATTCACGCAGCAATTCCAATTGACGCTGGTTACCGCGTAATTGCAGATATTCAGCGGCAATATCGGCGCTGACAGATAAAACCGTATTGCGAAGATCTTCTTCGGCAGCTTGAAGGGCGGCGCGCGCAGATTCAACATCGCGGCGGGTCTGCCCGAAAATATCAAGGGGCAGGGTCGCGCCAAGACCTGCAGACGCGCTGCTGGTGTTTGTCGAGCTGTTATTATTAAGGTTGCGTCTGTCCGATAGATCACCATCAATATTTGCATCAATATTTAAATTATCTGCTGATGCCGCCAGATCAATATTGCTGCGGAACTGGCGCACGCGCGCGGCATCGGCGGCAATGTCATAGTTATTTGCAATACCGGCTGCGACCAGATCATTCAGAACGGGATCGTCAAACCCGCGCCACCATTCATTCGGAATTGCCGTTTCTGTTTTATCTGTGTTCAACATCGATAGAACTTCGCCAGACAAAAATTTCGGCGGAGCATCCAATTCAGGCGGTGTGTAATCAGGGCCTACGGTACAGCCGATCAGCGGAATAAAGGCAAGTGTGCATATCAGGTGGCGGATTTTCATGATTGATCCTCCGCACGTTTTAATTGGGCTTCAAGCTCGCGGCCGGCATGGGCGCGCGCCTTAACATGCGGGGCAATCAGATGATAACCCAGCGGCGCGAGATACAAGGTAAACAGGGTTGAAAGACCAAGCCCACCGAAAACAACCCAGCCGATCGCCTGACGGGCCTCGGCCCCGGGGCCTTCACTGATGATCAGTGGCAGGCTGCCCAGAACGGTCGAAAGAACGGTCATGACAACAGGACGCAGGCGAATTTCAACACCTTCGATAATCGCCTCGTCAACGGATTTTCCCTCGTCACGTAACTGATCCATAAACTCAACCAATAAAATGGCGTTTTTCGTCATCAGGCCGATCAGCATAATTAAACCGATCTGGCTGTAAAGGTTCAACGTTTGGCCTGTTAACAGCAAGGCAAAAACCGCGGCGGCCAATCCGAAGGGGACGGTCAGCATCACGATAATCGCACTGCCTAGACTTTCGAATTGAGCGGCCAGAACCAGAAAGACAATGACAAAAGCGATGATGAAGGTGATCGCGACTTCAAATGATGTTTCCTCCAAAGTTGCGGCCTCGCCCAGAAATAAAACCGAAATGCCTGTGGGTAGAATTTCATCTGTAATCGCGCGGACATCATTCATCGCATCGCCCAGCGGAACGCCCGGTTCGATCCCGATATCAAGTTCAATCGCGCGGCGTTGGGCAACGCGGTCAAGTTCGGCGGCAACGCCCTGTTCGCGTACATTCACCATTGCGCCAAGGGGGATTAATTCGTTATTGGTATTGGTCACAAAAACATTTAAAAGATCGGCGGTTGAATTGATCGCGCCGTCAGCGGGGCTGATCAAAATAGGCACGGACTGATCATCAATGCTGAGGTCCATGACATCATAACTGTCGACCATCACGCGCAGACTTTCGGATATGCGCTGCATCGGCACATTCAGATCGGCCGCTTTTTCACGGTCGATATTAAAGGACATTTCAGGCTGGGATGTATCAAACTGGACGCGGACATCACTGACCCCATCCATGCGTTCGGGCAGTTGGGCCGCAAGGTTATCCGCAGCCTCGAGGATATCGGCATAATCATTTCCAAGCAGCGCGATTTCCAAACCACCACCCCCGCCGCCACGGAAACTGAGGCTGGAGCCCTGAATGATCCGCACCTGTGATCCGGGTATATCCGAGACAACGCCGTTTAATTGTTCGGCCAGATCCATCTGGCTGATTTCGCGGTTATCCCAGTCTTTCAGGTTCGCAATGATAAAGGCGCGGTTTTTATCCCATCGCCCTATAATCGAATAAATACTGGTAATGGTGCCGTCGTCTTTATAGGCGCGCAGAACATCTTCGACTTTGCGGGCCTGTGCGTCGGTATAGGCCAATGATGCCCCGTCAGGACCTGTCATGAAAACGCGAATTGATCCGCGGTCTTCGGTTGGCAGCAGCTCCTGATCCAGCATAAAGAAACCTGCAATACCGCCTGCGGCAAGGCCGATTGCAATCAGCACCGCGATCATTGCATGATTTAATAGGCTGCGAAGCGTTCTGAAATAAAATCCGCTGACAGCAGAGCCAATATTATCAAATCCGCCACGAATGCGCGCCATAAAGGGGCTGGATTTTGAAAGGTTCGGCAGGCGCGATGCCATCATCGGGCACAATGTAATCGCAACGAACGAGCTGATGACAACGGCGATTGCCAAAACCAAACCGAATTCACGGAAGAGGCGACCTGTTTCACCCGGTAGAAAGGCAATTGGTAAAAAGACGGACACAAGGGTAATGGTCGTTGCAATAACGGCAAAGAAAACCTGACGCGTCCCCAGAACGGCGGCGGCCATTTTTTCCTGGCCTTTACTGCGGAGACGCTGGATATTTTCAAGAACGACAATCGCATCATCGACAATTAGACCTGTCGCCAGAACCAGCGCCAGCAATGTCAAAAGATTAATTGAAAAACCAAAGGCCCAAATGGCGGCAAGCGTCCCGATCAGGGATACTGGCATGGTGACGGCGGGGATCATTGTGGCGCGCCATTGCCCCAAAAAGACGGCGATCACGACCAAAACGATGAGGACGGCAAAGGCGAGGGTGATCACAACCTCGGATAACGCGCCGCGAATATATTCGGCATCATCGGATGTCGTCACGATTGTGTAATCATCGGTGCGGTCATTGATGCGCTGAAGGCGTTCGGCAACCTCGTTTGAAATATCAATTGTGTTTGATCCTGCCTGACGCACGATACCAAGGCCGATGACCATGCGCCCATCCAGCATGGTATAGGATTCAACATCATCGGGCGCAAAATATACATCGGCAATATCACCGATGCGGACATCATCACGAATGCGAAGGCGTTCAATTTCCGGTGGCTCCAGAACGCTGGCAAAAGCGCGGACAATCAATTCCTGCCCTTCGGATTTATAACTGCCCGCGGGCACGTCAAAGCGCGTATTCTCAAGCGTTTCGATCACTTCAGATACGGCAATGCGGTATGATGACAGGCGCGCCGGATAAATTTTAACCTGCATGGCGCGGGGCTGGGCGCCATCAATCTGGACATCGGCAACACCGTCAATAGATAACAGGTCAGGGGCGATGTCTTTTTCGATCCGCTCGTTTAATTCCTGTTTGGATAGGGTGTCGCTGTAGGCCGACAGCTGGATAATCGCCTGCGCATCGTCATCGGCCTTGATAACGGTTAATTGTTCAACATCATCGGGCAGGTCGCGCTGAACACGGCTGACGGCCTCGCGGACGTCACTGGCGGCGATATTCAGATCAACACCGGGGTTGAATTCAACGCGCATGCGCATGTTGTTTTCTTCGGATGATGATTCAATGCTGCGCACGCCTGATACACGGGCAACGGCCCCTTCGACGATGCTGGTGACCTCGGTATCCATGGTTTCGGGTGATGCGCCGATATAATTTGCGCGCACGCTGACAATCGGGCGATCAACGTCCGGCAGCTCGCGGACATCAACCCCCATAAAGGCGGCAATACCCATCAGCATAATCAGAAAATTGGCAACGGCAATCAGGATCGGGCGGCGAACGCCAAGGGCTGTTAAATCCTTCATCCATCACCTTTTTGCAGGACATCGACATCTTGGTCAGGGCGCAGGCGCTGCACGCCTTCGATGACGACGTTATCATTTGGCGTCAGGCGGCCTTCGACCAGAACATTGCCGTCTTTGCGGGCCACAATCGTAATCGGTGTTTTCACAGATTTCCCCTCTTTGATCAGCCAGATATATGATCCTTCGCGTTCCCACTGGACCGCGATTTCAGGTACGGCGGCATAGGACCCACCCGGGATCACCCATTTCGTCGCAAAGGACATACCGGGTCGCAAAAGGTCTTCACTGTTATCAATATGGGCGCGCACGCTGAGGGTGCGGCGTTCGGGGTCAATGCGGCTTTCCTGTGCAGCGATCACCCCCGGGAAGCTGCGCCCCTTATAGGCAGGGGTTTCGGCTGTGATTTGCAGCATTTCAGGCGTTGCCGTATTGAGAACACCTGCCAATGATTCCGGCACTTCGAAATCAAGAAACAATAGTCTGCGGTCATCAAGATTTGTGATCAGCGTATCAGGCCCGATGCGATCGCCAATATCAACATTCGGAATACCGACGATACCGTCAAAGGGCGCTTTGATTTCGCGCTCGGCCAGTGCCAGTTTGGCCTGTTCCAGTGCGACTTCGGCGGCCTGAAAATCGGCTCTGGCGGAATCAACTTCACTCTCGGGGACGGCCCCCTCACGCACGGCATTCTCGTATCGGCCCAAAAGCGCCCGTGCATCTTTGATGCGCACGGCGGCCAGATCGACGGCAAGTTTTTCTTCGGCATTATCAAGGCGCACCAGAACATCGCCTTTGGCAACATTTTGTTGGGTCGTGAATAAAACCCCGGTTACTTCGTCAGTGACGGCGGGATAAATCTGGACAGATAAACGGGCGCGGCCTGTGCCGACAGCCTCGAAAATGCGGGTATTTTCAATTTCAAAAACAGGCTGTGTGATGACTTTGACGGGGGCCGATTGGCGTGGGCGGGCCTCGGTTTGTGATGCGCCGTTGCCGCTGTTCCATAGATACCAGCCGGCACCTGCTGCCAGGACCAGCAATAATATAACAAAAGAACGTTTCACAGAATCACCTATTTATTTACCGCAAAATCATTGTAACAAAGGATTTCCAGCCCGTCATACTTTAAACGCGCGAAATCGGAATCTAACCCGAAATCTTTTCAGATTTTAAATATTCAATCTAAAGAACCCGTTAATCTGTAGGGGTTATAATATAAAAAGAGGGGAAGTCTATAAAATGAATGATTTAATGGCGCGCCCGTAGGGATGTACGTTCGCTGTCGCTCCGTGGCGTCTGCGGGCCGTTGGCCCTTGCCGTCGAACCAATGTTCGAATGCATATGCACATGCTTTAATAGACAAAAAGGCACCTTGCGGTACCTTTTAATTTATTATGGCGCGGCGGGTAGTCGAGAGATAAAAAGTCTCCAATAAACACAATGATTAAACTATATAATGATTTATATGTTTTAAAGCTTCCTGGGCTTTCACCAAAAAATCTGTATTACTCTTGATTTCATGATAATTCGGATGAGATGACCAGATGTCTGAAATTCGATCATCAATGGCTTTGGCCTGTGCTGCTGTTTCGATACGTAGGGGGTTTTCATGATTATATCCGAGTTTCTCGGTTGGCGTGCGTAAATGTATAACAGCTTTATAACGGCTATATTCAGATAATAAATCCGATTGCATTGACCGCCAAAACTCGTTTTCATCCTCAGGCCAATAGGCGAGACCATCAAGCGTACCACGATCACAAAGTCCTGCAGCCCATTTATGCTCGTCTTGAACGAGGTTCTCCATTTCCCGCTGTATGTGCATAATAGCGCGTTGTGAAGCCCTTTGGGCTGTTTTACTTTCAAGTCGCCAGAAACCGCCTCCGAAAACAATAGATGCGGCTTCAGGTAATATAACAATATCATTGCAAAGTTCTTTACGGATGATTTCAAGTACGGCAGTTTTTCCTGCGCCCGGCCCACCCGTGATAACAATTAAATCAGTATTACCGCTAAATTGTCGACCTTTTGTGCAAGGGCGTTCACAAGTTGTTGGTTGGGTAACGGAAAGCATTTTATTTACCTACAGTGTTTTCAGGGAGACCTTTCAAAAAGGCGTTAATGTTATCATTCGTTGTCTCGATGATTTTTCTAATAGCCTCCTTTGTATAGAATGCGCTATGTGGGGTTATGATCACATTTTTGTGCTGTGCTAAAGCATGATCAAGGATAAGCGCTTCCAAATCGTTATTATCTAAAAAGCCGGTCGAAAGTAATTCTGCTTCTTCGCGTAATAGAGGTTCTTCTGGCAAAACGTCAAGTCCGGCGCCGCCAACTTTTCCGGATTCCAAAGCACCAAGTAAGGCCTTTGTATCAATAACAGAACCCCGTGCTGTGTTTATCAAAACAACGCCATCTTTCATTTGATTGAATTCTGCCATTGAGATCATGTTTTTAGTCTCGGGCGTTGCGGGAACATGTATGGATATGATGTCGGCCGTTTTTAAAACGCCACCAAACTCTTTATATTCTATATTTCGAGATGTTTTCTTAACATCGTATCCAATCACATTCATGCCAAATCCCTGTGCAATTTGGGCAACGTGATGGCCAATTGCCCCGACCCCGATTAAGCCGATTGTTTTACCGAAAAGGTCAAATCCGCAAAAATTTTCGAATAAGAATCCCCCGTTTCGTGTGTGCTGACAAGCTTCGGGAATATGTCTGCTAAGCGCCAGAATAAGAGCAAAAACGTGTTCTGCTACAGTATGTTCGCCATAAGCAGGTACATTACAAACAGTTATTCCACGCTTCTTACAGTAATCCAGATCAATATGGTCTGTACCAGTTGAACGGGTTGTAATCATTTCCAAATTCGGGAATTTGTCCAGGGTTGAGGCGTTTAACTCTGAATATATGAATGTTGAGACGATTTTAGCAGAAGCGTATTGCGTTGCATTTTCCGGTGTTAATGGCTCTGGTATAATTTTAGGCTCTATCCTGTTTTCTAGCGAATTAAGTATATTGGCTTCCCAACCTGCAATTTCAAAATAATGTATCATTATTTGTTATTGTTAAACTGATCAAAAGCGCGTAAGGCGTCCGCTGCATACATTAGAGAGGGGCCTCCACCCATATAGATAGCCATTCCCAAAGTTTCAGCGACTTCTTCACGGCTCGTTCCAATTTGAGCCAGACGCTTAGTGTGGTACCCAAGACAGCCATCGCATCGCGCAGCAACTCCCAGAGCCAAAGCAATTAGTTCTTTTGTTTTTTCATCCAGTACGTTTGTTTGTGTTGCCGCCCCGGCCATAGCGGAGAAACCCGACATTGTTTCGGGAATAATCTTTCTCAGCTCTTTTGTGTATTCGGAAATTCCGTTTATAACCTCGTTGTAATCCTTACTCATTTTTTCAGCCTTTCGTATTTCTTTACCCTATATCCCCTTATTGGAACATACTCTAGGTATTATAATTTGATTTTTATCAATTCCGGCTTTATTTCTATATTATTGTATTATACAAGGGGCTCTTAATAATAAAAGACATATAAGAAATGGCTGAAATCAATCCCAATATCATTATGTTTCTTGAAGACCTACCTTTTTTCAAAGGTTTGGATCATCAGATTATATCAGATATTCTTAAAAACAGTACGATTCACGCGTATGATAAGGGGCAAGGTATCCTGCATAACGGGGATACCGCCACTCGACTATTTGTCATTCTTAATGGTTGGATAAAGCTATACAGAACGACGGAAGAGGGGGACGAGGCGATCATCGGATTATTGACCAGGGGCGATATTTTTGGGGAGACGACTGTGTTTACAGATGGTATCCACAAGTATTCAGTAGAAGCTGCGGAAAAAAGTAAAATTATTGAGATTCCTTTAGCCCTAATGCGGAATTACGCAGAGAGTAATAATGAAATTATGTGCCGCATCATGAAATTAATGTCTCGGGAAATGCATAAATTACAGATGGAAAACGAGCACATGGTTCTGATGAGCGCGTCGCAACGTGTAGGCTGCTTATTGTTACAATTATCATCAGGAATGAAGGGTGAGGGGGGCGTTTTCTCATTTCCTTTTGAAAAATCTCTGGCCGCCGCAAGGCTGGGTATGAAACCGGAGACCTTTTCACGGGCTTTGTCGCAACTGAAAGATTTCGGTGTTTCGGTAAAGGGAAACGAGGTTTCAATAAATAGCTTCAAATGCCTTGCTGGATTTGCATGTGGTCATTGTTCGGCCGATCTCCAGGGCTGTCAGGGCGCAAAACGCAAAGAATGCCTTGGTAAGGGCTGCAATTAAGATCAGAAGAAGTTCGAATAGATTCAGAAGAAGTTCGAATAGATAAGGGGTATCCAGATCAATGATGTGGTCAAGGTTCCTTTGACACATTGATATCCAATCCACGCCCAGAACATATGTTTGCCGGGCTTTTTGAGTCTTATTTTTGATAGCATCTGTTTCATGGCCAAAGTTTAGAACGCACTTATTATGCCCGACTTGACATTTATCAAGTTGCTCACAAAATTTTCGATTATCTTCTCTATAAGTTTAATGGTGAAAACCGCAAAAACATGGAATTAGCATGGCAAACACCGCATTTGAAACACCCGTATATAATTATGATATTGTCCGTCGTTTTACAATCGCGACTGTATTCTGGGGGTTGGCAGGATTTTTGGTCGGGATTATTTTGGCCCTTCAACTTGCTTGGCCAGAATTTAACATTGAGCCTTGGTTTAATTTTGGCCGTTTGCGTCCGTTACATACCTCTGCAGTCATTTTTGCTTTTGGTGGTAATGCCTTGTTCGCGACCAGTTATTATGTCGTGCAGCGAACCTGTGGCGTCAGATTATGGAGCGATGGCCTCGCCAAATTCACATTCTGGGGGTACCAGTTCTTTATTTTTATGGCCGGAACAGGTTATCTGTTGGGCATTAACCAGACAAAAGAATATGCAGAACCTGAATGGTATGCCGATTTATGGCTGACAATTGTGTGGGTTGCGTACCTTATTGTGTATCTTATGACGGTTATTAAACGCCGTGAACCACATTTGTATGTCGCGAACTGGTTTTATCTTGCTTTTATTATCACAGTTGCCGTTTTGCACATCGGAAATGGTTTGGCGCTACCGGTTGAATTTACAGGTATTAAAAGTTATTCCGCATTCTCCGGCGTTCAAAGTGCAATGATCCAATGGTGGTATGGTCACAATGCTGTCGGATTCTTTCTGACCGCGGGGTTTTTGGGCATGATGTATTATTTTGTACCAAAGCAGGCAAACAGGCCGATTTTCTCCTATAGGCTATCCATTATCCACTTCTGGTCGCTGATCTTTATTTATATATGGGCGGGGCCGCACCACTTGCATTATACGGCCTTGCCGGTTTGGGCGCAGACGCTGGGCATGACGTTTTCGATCATGCTATGGATGCCATCATGGGGCGGTATGATTAATGGTGTTATGACCCTGTCCGGTGCCTGGGATAAGCTGCGAACAGATCCAATCTTGCGGTTTATGATTGTGGCCTTGGCATTCTATGGAATGAGCACCTTTGAAGGCCCCTTGATGTCAATCCGTTCTGTGAATTCACTGTCCCACTATACAGACTGGACGATCGGGCATGTGCATTCAGGTGCCTTGGGTTGGGTTGGATTTATCACCTTTGGTGCGCTTTATTATCTGGTACCGCGCCTATGGGGTCGTGAACGTCTCTATTCGATCAAACTCGTCAATACGCATCTGTGGGTGGCAACAATCGGAATCGTTTTGTATATCGCAGCAATGTGGGTTTCCGGCATCATGCAGGGCCTGATGTGGCGTTCCTATGATGAAATGGGTTTCTTGCAATATTCATTTGTTGAAACGGTTATGGCGATGAAACCCTATTATATTATCCGTGTTATGGGCGGTGTCCTTTATTTCGCAGGAGCCGTCACCATGACATATAACTTCTGGCGCACAATCCGTGGGGATGTCAGAAATGAAAATACAGATTTTAAAGTACGGAGCGCCGCATGAGCTGGACAGAAAAACACCAAAAACTCGAAAAGAACTCTATAGCGCTTTTGATCTTTATTATTATCACGATCATGATAGGCGGTTTGATCGAGGTTATTCCGTTATTCCGTCAAGAAACGGTGATTGAGCCCGTCAGTGGCGTGAGACCATATACACCGCTTGAGTTGATTGGACAAAACGTATATATGCGCGAGAACTGCGCTGTTTGTCACTCTCAGCAAATAAGACCGTTGCGCGATGAAGTCGTGCGTTACGGCCATTATTCACTGGCGGCAGAAAGTATGTATGACTATCCATTCCAATGGGGCTCAAAACGAACGGGGCCTGATCTGGCGCGTGTTGGTGCAAAATATTCTGATGACTGGCATACCCAGCATTTAAGAGACCCGCGTTCATTGGTGCCTGAATCGATTATGCCGACATATGAATTTTTGATGCATAAGCCAGCCAGAATCTATGACATTGATAAACATATGGCGACCTTGAAGAAATTGGGCGTGCCTTATACAGAGGAGATGATTAAACATGCCGAACATGATGCCTATACACAGGCAGCCGGAGAAGCGCGTGCAGATACCAGCGGCCTGATGGAGCGCTATGGCGAAGATGTTAATGCACGTGATTTTGATGGGCAGAAATTCACGACTTCCGAAATGGATGCGTTGGTGGCTTACCTTCAAGTTTTGGGAACGATGGTTGATTTCAGCGAAGTTGAGCAAATCGATCCAGATGCAAAACTGGAAGAGCCAGAGATGTCGGAGGAGGTCACAGAGTGATGGATTTTCTCAGCAATCATGCCGGATTGATAGGCCTTATATTTTTTGTATGTGTTTTTATGATTATGCTGGCCTATGTGTTCAGACCCGGATCAAAGCAGACTTACAAATCCCATGGCAATATCCCCTTTAAAGGAGACGATAATGGTTGATGAAAATAAAAAAGAAATTGATCAGGTTACAGGCGTTGAAACAACCGGCCATTCCTGGGATGGGTTGAAAGAACTAAATAATCCGTTGCCGCGCTGGTGGTTATGGATATTTTATATCACGATCATCTGGTCAATCGGCTATTGGGTTGTTTATCCGGCATGGCCGACATTATCAGGTAATACAGAAGGTAAATTAAAATATTCACAATATGAAGCGCTGAAAACCAGTCAGGCTGAAATGGTGCAGCGTCAAGCGGCATATATTGACCAGTTTGAACGCGCCACCTTAGATGAAATTTTGGATGATGAAGAGCTTTACGCCTTTGCCAATGCAGGTGGCCGGGCTGCTTTCAAGGACAATTGTGCAACCTGTCATGGAACGGGTGCAGCCGGGTCGAAAGGTTATCCGAACCTGAATGACGATGATTGGCTCTGGGGTGGTACGGTTTATGATATTCATCAAACCCTTCAATATGGTATTCGTGCCAATAATGATGATACGCGGGTATCCATTATGCTTGGTTTTGGTGAAGATGGTCTACTAACAAAGGAAGAAATCCAAGAAGTGGTTAAATATGTTCGGGATATCTCTGGTCAGGAATTTGAAGGGTCGACTGAAAAAGGATCTGTAATTTTTAAACAGAACTGTACAGCCTGTCATGGTGATAATGGCAAGGGTAAACATGAATTTGGTGCGCCAAATTTGACGGATGCCATCTGGCTCTATGGCGGGGACGTGGAAAGTCTGTATGAAACCATATATTATGGTCGTGCAGGTATGATGCCCGCATGGGATGGTAGACTGGATGATAATATGATTAAACAGCTGGCCATATATGTGCACCAGCTAGGCGGTGGGGAAGAGAGTGGTGAAAATGAAGAAACAGACTTCGACGCGCTTGGAGAAAAAGCCTCCGGACAACAAGCCGAATAAACCGTCTTATTTTGCCAAGCAGGAAAAGGTTTATCCCAAACGGGTATGGGGCAGGTTTCGCAAATTAAAATGGATTGCAATGATAATTACTCTTGCGATTTATTACCTGACCCCTTTTATACGCTGGGATCGCGGACCCTATATGCCTGATCAGGCTGTTCTGATTGACCTTCCTAATCGCAAAGCCTATTGGTTCTGGATCGAGATATGGCCGCAGGAAGTTTATATTCTTACAGGCTTATTGATATTAGCAGCGGTAGCCCTGTTTTTTGTTACGGCCTTGTTTGGTCGTGTCTGGTGCGGATATTTTTGCCCCCAGACAGTGTGGACAGATTTATTTGTATGGGTTGAACGCATTGTCCAAGGTGACCGTAATGCTCGAAAAAAATTGCATAATAGCCCATGGAACTGGGACAAGATCAAAAAAATATCTCTAACGCACTTTTTATGGCTTGTTATTGCATGGTGTACCGCCGGATCGTTCGTTTTATATTTCAATGACGCACCTGAGCTTGTTCTCAGCTTTTTCCGCTTTGATGTTTCTCCGACTGTATTGGTATTTATTGTAGGATTGACACTCAGTACCTATTTGATGGCAGGCTTTGCGCGTGAGCAGGTTTGCACATATATGTGCCCCTATGCACGTTTCCAATCAGCCATGTTCGATGAAGATACCCTTATCATTGGCTATGATGAAGAAAGGGGCGAGCCGCGCGGAAAGCATAAAAAAGGTGAAAGCTGGGACGGGCGTGGGCATTGTATTGACTGCACGGCCTGTGTACAGGTCTGCCCGGTCGGGATAGATATTCGCGAAGGGCTGCAGATGGAGTGTATAGCCTGCGGCCTGTGTGTGGATGCTTGCAATAACATTATGGATTTGGTTAATTTGCCACCAGATCTGATCCGATATGATACGTTGAACCATTTGGAGGCAAAGAAAAAAGGCGGTAATGAGAAGTTTAATATCTTGCGCTTGCGCAGTCTTTACTATGCTTTGATACTTTTAGCTGTTGGGCTTGTTATGCTGTATGCTCTCTGGACACGACCGCTTGTTGAACTTCATGCTATGCATGATCGTAACCCTGTGTTTGTTAAGCTATCTGATGGCGAAATTCGTAATAAATACACAATTAAAATTCTAAACAAAACGCACGATCATCATGACTTTATTATCAGTCTCAATGACTTTGAAAATGCCAGTTTGGACGTTATCGGATCAAAGGGCGTCGATAGTGAACATCTTCACGTTAAGGCGGGAGAAGTCGGCACGTTTAAAATTGCTGTAAAAGCCCCTCCGCAGGGTCAGAATTCAATAGATGCCACGCTTGAAATACTTTCACACGGTGGGGGATTGAAAGCCGAGCAAGATATTCAATTTATCAGCCGATTAGGTGGTCAATGACAGAGACGAAAATACCGTTAAGTGGTAAGAGGGTGTTACTGTATTTCATCTTGTTTTTTGGGCTTGTTGCCGCGATGGATACAATCTTTATCACGCTGGCGACAAAAACACATACAGGGGTGGTTGCGGACCAAGCTTACGAACGTGGGCTTGCCCTTAATAAATGGGAAGATGCCGCAAAGCAAGAACTCGACCTTACCTCAAAGGCTGAAATAACCTTTCAAAAAATCAGATTTCATATCGAGGATAATAATAAAACTATTATCGAAGATGCTGATGTTAAAGTGCATGGTATGTTGACAAATAACGATAAAACGGATTTTAAACTGCCTTTGAAATATATCGGAGGTGGTTGGTATGAAATTGACATGATCTGGCCGCAACGGGGGAAATGGGATTTGTTCTTCACCGTCAAAACACCTGACGGATCATTCTATAAAAAAGAAAGTTACAGGTATCTTCCGAAATGACCGAAAGTTTATCAAACGCAGTCGTCATGGTCGAAGGTTTGCATTGTGCAGGATGCATTCGCAAAATTGAGTCTGCCTTTGAAAAAGATCCAGACATTGAAACGGCGCGGGTAAATTTTTCGAACCATCGCCTTTACCTTGTCTGGAATGGGCCGCAGGAAAAGGTTGAAACCTATATCAAGCGTGTTCAGAATTTAGGATTTGGAGCCTACCCCTTTTCGCCCGATGAAGAGGTTGAGTTAAAAAAAGCACAACAGAAAAGAATTTTGCTTGCGCTGGCTGTGGCGGGATTTGCCATGGGAAATGTGATGCTGATTTCAATCGCATTGTGGATTACTGATATTGATACTATGGGTGAAGGGACGCGTCAGCTTTTGCAATGGCTCTCAGCATTGATTGCTTTGCCAGCAATTTTTTTCTCAGGCCAATTGTTTTTTCAATCTGCATATAAAGCGCTCAGCCATAGTAAAACAAATATGGATGTGCCGATTTCGGTTGCCTTGATTTTAACAACAGCGATTAGCTTGTGGGGCATGTTTAATCATCAGGAACATATTTATTTTGATTCCGCCTTGATGCTGATGTTTTTTTTACTAGTGGGGCGATATCTGGATATGCGTGCGCAGGGGCAAGCTACGCAGGCAGCAACAGATATTCTGGGTCACTTAAATGAAACCTATACAGGTATAAATTCTAATGGCGATAAAACAGAATACCGTGTTTCTGATCTTTTGCCGGGTATGGAGATTGTTATTGAAGCGGGGCGTCGTTTTCCGGTCGATGGTATTGTGGTCAAAGGGGAAAGTGATGTAGATGCTGCTCTAATTACCGGCGAAACGCTGCCTGTAAATATTGAAAAAGGAACAAATCTTTATGCCGGCACAATTAATCTTTCGGCACCGGTTATATTTAAAGTGCAAAAGATTGCTGATGAGTCTGTGACCGAAAAAATAAAGACCTTACTGGGCCAGGCAACAAAAAACAAATCGACCTATATGCGTATTGCAGACAGAGCAGCACAGATATATACGCCGTTGGTTCACAGTCTTGCCTTAATTACTTTTGTCTTTTGGCTGTTTTATATGAAAGCCGATTGGCAAACATCGCTGATGATTGCGGTTAGTGTGTTGATAATCACCTGCCCATGCGCATTGGGGCTTGCAGTTCCTGTCGTGCATGTTTTGGCTATCGGGAAGCTTTTGAAAAAAGGAGTGATTTTAAAATCCGGCGATGCACTGGAGCGCTTGCAAAAAATCACGAATATAGTTTTTGACAAGACAGGCGTTCTGACGACAGGACAGGCACAATTGATGGATGATTATGATCAGGATATTTTTAAGAAGGCGGCATCATTGGCGCTGCACAGTCATCATCCTTTATCAAAAGCTTTGGTGAAAGCTTATGATGGTGAAACCGCTGAAATGACTAATATCATCGAATATCCTGGCAAAGGAATTGAGGGTCAATATAAAGGTCGTGTGGTAAGACTTGGCCGTAGGGGGTGGATTGCACCAGATATTGAAAATGACAATGCATCAGTTCAAACGTGGTTTGATGATGGTCATGTTCAAACACCGTTTTATTTTTCGGATAGTCTTCGTAACAACGCGTCAGAAACTATTAAATATTTTAAATCGCAGAATATAGAAGTCTCTTTATTGACTGGTGATAAAAAAGATCAGGCTAATAAAATTGCTACACAGTCAAATATAAATGATGTTCACGCAGAAAAATTGCCCGAAGATAAATTTGATTTTATTGAAAACTTTTCAAAGCAAAATAAGAAATCATTAATGGTCGGAGATGGTCTGAATGATGCAGCGGCGCTGGCTGCAGCAGATGTGTCAATGGCGCCATCCAGTGCTGTTGACCTGACACAAGATACGGCAGATATTGTCTTTATGGGAGACAGCCTGGAACCTGTTAAAGCAACGTATAAAATTGCACGACATTCGCAAAAAATGGTGAAACAGAACTTTACATTGGCGGTAGTTTATAATGTGATCGCCATTCCTTTTGCAATGGGGGGTTTTGTTACCCCCGTTATTGCCGCAATTGCCATGTCGGCATCATCCCTGATCGTAATTGCAAATTCATTCCGATTAAACAGGGTTCAATTATGAGTGTTTTGATATATTTGATACCTCTGGCTTTGTTATTGGGTGCGATTGGTTTGGGCGCTTTTGTCTGGAGTTTAAAATCTGGTCAATACGATGATCTGGAAGGGGCATCACACAGAATTTTAAACGATGATGATGAAAATAATTTGCAATAATTGACATTCATCAAATCGCGGAATTACAGCTTTGATAGACTTCCCTTGTAATAAACACAAGAAGGAAGGTGTCCTATGAAAACGGCAATTAAAGCAATATCACTAGCGTTACTATTAGGTGGCTTGATGAGCGCTCCCGCACAAGCAAAAGATTTTGAAGATGGCTATCTGGATAAAGATCGTTTTCAGTTGCGCGTACGTGGAATTGGCGTTTTACCGACAGGCGGCGGATCGACGACTATCGGTGGTTCACCCGATGCCGACAACGCATATGTTCCGGAAGTCGATTTAACTTATTTTTTTACGGACCATATTGCAGCGGAATTAATTGCGGCAACATCCCCGCATGACTTGTCACTAAGAACCGGGGCAGGGCGTGTTGACCTTGGTGATACTATGATCCTGCCGCCGACCTTGACGTTGCAATACCACTTTACACCAGATCAGAAATTCAGCCCGTATGTTGGCGCAGGCATAAATTATACGCTTCCATATGCTGAAAAAGGTGCCGGGGCTACAACATTAGAAGCTGACGGCAGCTTTGGCTATGCGCTACAGGCGGGGACAGATTATTGGTTTAATGATACCTGGGGCGTTAATTTCGATGTTAAAAAGATTTGGGTTGATGTAGATGCTTCTATAAATAACGGTGCAATCCGCGGGAACGTAGAATTGAATCCATGGGTTGTGGGTACCGGAATATCTTACAGATTTTAAGTATCCCCCACTTAATAAGCCCGGTATCGAAAGGTATCGGGCTATTTTTATACGGCTTGTGCGTGTTTTGGCTCTACAGAGTTTCTGACCAGATAAGCGTCAAAAATACTGGCGATGATGCGCCATGCTAAGCGAGCTTCCTGATTAATTTCAAAAGACAACCTGTCTTTAAAAGTAATCAATTCTATTTCATCAAAGTATGACAAAGCGCTAATCTCAAGATTAAAATAATTATCGTCTAAATCCCATTTTTGAATGGTTTCATGCAAATCAATAGAGCCATAGCACATAAGTTCACTTATAATCTCTTTACGTATCTTATCTGCTTGCTCAAATGTAAATACTTTATGGTTTGGCAATTTCCCGTCTAATATATCTTTTTTATAAAGCTCGGTTTGCGGCGCATTTTGAAAATACCCTTCTGCTGTTTCACCTATTGACGATGCCCCAAATCCTATCAGTGCAGATGCGGTGTCATCAGTATAGCCCTGAAAGTTGCGTCTAAGAGTTTTATTGTTAAGTGATTTGATTAAGCTGTCATCAGATTTTGCAAAGTGGTCAATACCTACAGGAATAAACCCGTTTTGTTGCAAATATTCAGATCCGGCAAGAAATTGATCGTAGCGCGAACCGTTATCTGGTAAAAATTCCTCAGGTATTAGGCGCATGTGCTTTTTGACCCATGGCACGTGAGCATACCCAAAAAATGACACACGGTCAGGCTTTAGACCAATAGCGCGACGCATACTATGCTCAATACTTCTCGCGTCTTGATGGGGCAAACCATAAATCAGATCAAAGCTTATTTTTTCAACGCCGGCACTTCTTAGTTGCTCGACCGCATTTGCGCTCATCGCATAAGTTTGCTGGCGGTTAACAGAGCTGAGGACTTTTAAGTCAAAACTCTGACATCCTAGGCTTGCGCGTTTTACGCCCGCTTGAACGTAGGATTGAGCCAAATCATGTGTAACTTCACGAGGGTCAAGTTCAATGGCGATCTCACATTCTGCAAGAACATCGAAACGTTGACGGATTCTTTCCATTAATTTCAGGAAATCTTTTGGATGGATCAGGCCTGGTGAACCTCCACCAAAGTGTATGTGACTAACCATTGATTTAAAGCCAATTGCATCTGCCACCATATCTATTTCACGATAGATAAGGTGCAGATAGTCTTCAATCGGAGCATAGCGCTGAGTGATTTTGGTGTTACATCCACAATACCAACAAAGTTTCTGACAGAATGGCAGATGAAAATATAGAGATACCGGGTTTTTCGGACTTAAGTGTGATAGGGCATTTTGATATTGGCGTCCACCATCTTCATTCTTTTGAAAATGCGGGGCTGTGGGGTAACTGGTATAGCGCGGGACCGCGCGATCCAATTTTAAAATAGTTTCTTTAAACTGATCCATACGTTCAGTCTAAACGTTCAAACATGGATCTACTTGATATTTGTCAATTATAAGCAAGTTTCCGCAATGCACGTTATCACACTAATTTATTAACTGAAACTACGCACCTTTTTGCTCTAGCGTTTGGACATAGCTGGTCGATGCCCCGCTATCAAAAGGAGAGTCTTGAAGAGGGGTGTTATTTAAGCATCTTTTGAAATGCCGGTGTATTTATGATCATGTATGTGCCCCCTCAGGCCAAACAAAAGTCTGTAAAGGGTCTGATCACCGGGATGGTTTTGATCAAGGCTACTTAGAATAGTTTCAATTTTCAACGCAAGCTCTGTCCAGCTTATAACATGCAGTTTGACCTTGCTTATGACCTCTGAGTAGGTGTGAGGGTGTTTCTCGTATAAATCTTGTATGAACTTCGACATTTTGCCTAAGTCTTGCTGCGCCATAAAATCAGCAGCTAAAGGCACTTGTTTTACAAGCTTATTATCCTCAATACTCAACATTGCCTGCAACCAGTCTGAAGCGATGCTTTCTTCTCCTATACTAACGGCTAGATGATGAGCATTAAGAAGTATACTCGGATCTTCAGAGGCTTTATTAACAGCGTGAACTATAAATTCAACCGCATCCTTTTTATGCTCTAAAGAAATTATTGATGCAAATTGAATAAGGTATTCTGGCGTCCTTTCATCGATAAGGCTTTTTTCTTTATTAATAAGCGAACTAAAATCAGTCCATTCCCCGCCATATAATATGCTATTAATTCTAAGGGCGCTTACATCTAAACTAAAGTTATTCGCTAGTTCGGTGTGTAAAAAATGGCTTAACTCTTTAAATCTTCCTAACTCATACAAGCTCCAGCCATATACAGACATAGAAACATCGCTTTTAGAAAAAATGTCGATGTTTAATTCATACATCTCAATAACATTTAAAAAGCTTTCATTTTTGTGGGCGGCTTGCAATAATTTTAAGCCGTTCTCTAAAGTTTTATGCTGTTTAAACAGAATGAGACTATATTTTTCCAATAAAGTGAAATCTTCTGCTCTTTCCAGTGAGTTACATAGGTTTTGTAAATCTATAAGGTCTTTGGTTTTTTCATACATCTGGATGAGGTTATCACTTATAGGTTCGCCTTTATCGTGAAGTATTTTATTTTTGTATCTATCTAGTTCATCCTGATCAAACTTGTCTTCATTGTCAAAAAGAAGATTCTCCGCAGCTTGGAAGTCCTCTATCTGCAAAAAAGCATCTAGCTTGTAAAAAATCCAAAGTTCTTCTTCCATGCCATAAGATATCAATTCCTCTTTTGCCTCATCTAAATGTTTTATCAACGAGGGGAAATCTCCTTCTTCTTTAAGAATAAGGGCGTGAGTGAACATGTCTTCAGGGCTATGAACCCCCAGTATCTTTTTGCTATTTAGTGTTTTCTTAGCTAAGTCCAAATCAAAATCTACATTCAATCTTGTGCACATAAAAACATATGCATTTAATTTTTGAGCATTTAAAATGCCCTGATCAACCAAGGATTTTCCTTTAGCAAGGTTTTCCTTTTTTTGTAAATACATCCACGCCAACCAAATTTCGGCATGATTCACACCTTTAAATGCTTCAATAGCATCTAAATATGTCATAGCGGTTTTTAGATGAGCAATAGCCTTTTCATATATTATCCCCTCTTTTTCTCCAACGCTGATAGGTATGGCAGGAGCTATTACTCCTTCTTCCAATATTCCTTTCCTTGCGTTTTCAGGTAAAATTAAAGTAATTAAAACCATTCCGCAAAAATAATGTAGATAGGGAAAGTTTTTAAAGGTATTTTCTGGAATTTGGGAAATTAAATCAAAAACTTCATCCGCATAACCTTTTTTGAGATGGCTATCTATTATGGATATCCATGCTCTACCATTAAGGAAATCGTCACATTTATCTTCAAGACCTTTATACCATTCAATTCTATTTTCATGGTTCAACCATGTGCACAAGATGGATCGACTGTCTTGCGTATTAATAGAATTTAGAACATCTATAGCCTTTGGTAACTCATCATCTGCCTTTAATATAAAAGCTTCTAAAGTTCTAATGTTATAATCTAGAGAAGTTTTTTTAATATCGGACAATATTTTTTTAGCGTGATCTAATTTATCTTTTGACCCACTTAATAACCGGACTCCCCAATAAAGCACTTCTAAATAAACACTCTGAGAATTATTACTTGAGGAAACATCATCCAAAAGTTTTTCGATTTCTTCGATAAAGTTATAACCAGGTATACCTCTACGCTCTATTATGATTTCGAGTCTTCTTTTAATGTTCGCATCGTTCTCTCTTATAATTGCTTGAGATCCAGCAGAGCTAATATTTTCTATTTTTTTGTTTATATCTTGGTTGACAGCTAAGGCTACTCTTTGTCCTGCATCCAATCCGGCTAAACAATAATTTACAAGAGCAGAAGATATGTTCTTAATAATATATTTGTGCTTTGAATCCTCTTGTTGCAAAGGGTATGTTTTAAGTAAGTATTTATAAAACGGATCAAACTTTTGTTTGTCTGGATTACCTTGCAAAATATGTAGCTTAGCAATGGAATAGAAAGCGTTTTTTACTTCTGTATCATTTAGCCAAATTTGAATATTGGAATCTTTTATTTCATTTATCGAAACCAATTCTTGAAACGCTACGTGAAAAACGCTCCTTTTACCACCCTCAACATAATGCAACAGCGCAGAGTAAGCTTTATCAAAATTCTCATCAATTAAACGCCTTTCATTTTGTCTTTTACCTCTTAGGGCATTGTAAAGCTCTGCCGCGCCTTTTGCTTTCTTTATCAAGGGTGCCGTTATTGTGATTAAAGGTTTTATTAAACTCGACAAATCCATTTAAAACCTCTTTATCATAGAATTATCACTAAGAATCAGATACATACTATATGTATAAAGGAAATAAATCCATGTTTGAAAATAAAAAACGTAAATTGAAACTAAACGGGGTTGCTGGTGGATTAGGTGTGGCTGCTCTTGTCATGGGAGGGCCATTTGCAGCATTTTTGGCCTATGGGGCAGGGTATATAATCGCAGACAAACAGCTTCCAGATGAAGACCAACCTTGGAAGCCCGTCAATCAATTGCTATACGCCAATGAGAATCAGAAACTAGAGTATAAAGAATGCCTGTTTGACAAAAAGGGTATTTCAAAAGGCATTATAAAAACCATTTCCGGATTTGCTAACGCCAAAGGTGGCAATCTCTTAGTTGGGGTTAATGATGCGGGAGAGCCTGTAGGAATTAACCTTGATATTAAAAAATTCAAATCTTTAGATAAACTGGAACTAGCTTTAAGAGACTGTATAAGTAAAAACATAGCCCCCAATATTGCTAAGTACTATAGATTTAGGTTTGAAAACTTAGATGGCATGATTTTATTGAGAATCGAAGTAAACAGATCTCCTCAAAAAGTTTTTATTAAAAATGAAGGGCACTTTTATATGAGGGTGGGAAACCAAACGAAGTCACTTAGCGCTCAAGATTTTTATACTATGCACTCAGACGATGATAACAATATTTAATCTATTTATTAGTTAAGGCTTTTACACAAATATCTTTTTTCCCAGCTTATAAATAGCATTTGATCCATCTGCATTTCTCGCGCTTTTTCCTTTCCCACAATATCCTTATACATCATAAAATCATTCATATAGTTAGTTAGAAATTCTTTCTCAGTAGGCATGGGTGAAGGAAAGCACCATAATTTTAAATGTCCGCCTAGATTCATTGTAGCATCAATGACTCCTGACATATAAGTTAGATACATATCGGCGTTTTCTTTTGATGAGTAGGCCTTAGCAAATTCCACCACAGTTCTAGACTTCAAGGTGTCCGATCTAGTATTTTCTTGCACTTGTGCATCTGCAATTGATGTAGAAATAATAAAGCTGATTAGTGTGATCAGAAAAAGTCTCATTTGCAACTCCTTATATAAAAAAATCACCAGCATGGGTCTGGTGACTGGGAGTTTAGAACTATTCCAAGAAATAGCGCGATAGCCTTTAGCTGTGAAGCTTGGACATACGCCACCGCCTCCCAGCCATATAGACTAAGAAGGCAGTATCATTGACGGCTGATACTAATTGCCGTCTTGGAAGAGGTTCTAACGCCCCAAAACAGTCCCATTGCACTGTTCCAACTCAAGATTACACTCGAAAACCCATATCTAGCAAGTTTTTAAGTCACAGCTCTGGTATGGCTTTGACCTAAACGATTCAAGCCATACCGTAGGCTTAGTTCAAATCTGTACTAAACACTATCTATGTTTATTGGATTGCGGCCATTCATTTTGAATGTTTGAGAAAGCTCGCTAACTCATGTATTGATAACTGTTCGGAAAAATGCACAATTATATTATTTGCCAGTTTCTCATTATTAGGGAGTTTTTTAGAATTATGCACTGTAAAAAAATCTTAAATTCATCTGGCAATGCCTTGTTTCTAATCTTGATAGCTGTGGCGTTATTTGCCGCACTATCGTATGCAATAACTAATAGTAGCCGAGGTGGTGTTGGAATAGATAAGGAACAAGCCGAGTTAGATGCCGCTGTCGCTAGTCAATGTGATGCAGCGGTAGAATATGGAGTAAACAAGCTTAAAATTATTCAAGGGTGTGATGATGATCAAATAAGTTATGAGCTGTCGGATGGAACGAATGAAAACCCTAATAATACCTCTGATACTAGTTGCTTTGTATTTGATAATGATGGTGCAGGGGTAACAGCATGCGGTACGTATCTTGATGCTGTAGTTAATCTCGGGCAACCTGCATTCGGTGACACAAGTCTTGCATTTAACATTGGCGGCGGTGTCTTAGGTAAATGTGCGGCCTATGGCACGCAGGATGGGTCTTCGGGTGAGTGTACAGACCTTCAATTTTCCACGGATGGTGGGAATACATTTGCCAACGCTGTATTTTGTGAAGTTAATGGAGGTACATCAGATACGCTGGAATTTGCGTCTACTTACTGTAATGCGGCGTGCGGATTGCCATTTGGCACAGTCTTTAGAACTAGTTCGTCCAGCCCTACAATCGCAAATGATGATGGAACAATAAGTCCATATGCTGGTGAGACTTGCGGAGGCAATAGGATATATACTGGCGCCCATTGCAGCTGCTGGTCAACGTAATCTTTTATATACATAAATTCATAAGATAAAACGTTTATTTGTTTTGAAATCAACATAGCTTTAGGTGCGCGAAAATTATCTGGAGGTAATTAACCACTGATGGAGCGCGCTTGGGGGAGGTGTGGGGTGTTGCGGACTGCGGGATTTGGTGCGTTATAACCCTGCCACATACGCTATGGCTTTTTAGGCGGTTGAGTACATATTTGGTACATATAAATATACGCCCGAAAACGCAAGGAATTATATGCGCTTTAAGTTATTGATATGTTTGGGAAAAGTGGCGCGCCCGTAGGGATTCGAACCCCAAACCTCCTGATCCGTAGAAACCAAGCCTGAAACCTGATGGGCGTAAAGAACAATAAAATCAATACGTCCAAATTTTATTGTTTGTACATTTGGTTATTCTGGTCACATAAAGTTTCATGATTTTGTTACCTATGTGTTACCTTTTATATATCGAATATAAAGTTGTTAAGGGGGCTAATATGGGCGCAATGAAAGACAGGATGATAGAAATCATGAATTCAGAATGGGAGCAAGACTATGTTTCGTCTGCCAGACTAAAATGCCCAGAGTGTGGGGAAGAATTTCAAACAGATGTGCCTGTATGTGAGCCAAATCTGATGGCTGAAAAATCTTCTGACATGACCGTTGGTTGTGAAATCGAAATAGAATGCACTGAGTGCGGTAAAGTCTATGAAGGCTATGCTTATGCGGGGCCTTTCCATTGTGATATTTCTTTAAATAATTATCCAGATTTGGAAATTTATTCTGAAGCTCCGTATTACACTAACTATGATTTAGAAGAATATTTTCTGCCGGAGAGTCCATTAGATAGCTTCAAAAATACTATTAATGAGTTAAGAGATCTTTTAGGACAAAATAGCTACGAAGAAAGCACTAATTTGATTAACAGAATGATATTTTCTCAATCTGTAGCAGCTTTTGAGGCTTATTTCTGTGATACTCTGATAAAAACGATCATTTCTGAACCAGAATTAATGCATAAAGCAATAACAGTAGATCAGCAATTATCTGGTGTATCTTATAAGTTAAAGGACATATTAGAACATTCTGATTTGGTTGAGAATAGTATTAAAACCTCTCTTAAAAATAGGCTATATCACGATATTAAAAAAGTTTCGAGGTGGTATTCTAATATATTGGATATAAAGATTTCTCCTAATAAAGAGGCTTTTTTAAGTATGGAGAAAGCAGTTTTAGACAGGCATGACTGTGTTCACAGAAATGGAAAAGATAAAAACGAAAACCCTCTCTCTCATATTACTAAAAGCCATGTCCTAGAAACCTTAAATTTAATAGAAAGCTTTGTAGATAATACAAAAAAGCAAATAGATGATTTGAACGTTAAGTTTTTAAAAGCAAAGCTAGGATAGTTAGTTAACTTTAGGAGAAAGCATGCATATTTTTACCAGATTTAATAAAAAGAATATTCAGGATAGGCAGATTGACACCCTAATAGGCCTTAGCAAAGGATTGACCGCAGACGGCAAGATCAATCAACAAGAAGCAGAGTGCTTACTTAATTGGCTTGTTCAATGTCAGTCGTGCTCTGATAACCCAATGATCGAAAACCTCTTGGAGCGTGTAGATGAGATGTTATCCGATAACATTTTAGATCAAGATGAAGCTTCTGAGCTTTTTCAATTGTTAAATGCTATTTCTGGAGAAAAATCAGAACTTGGAGAAGTGGCAAAGACTTCGTCACTACCAGTTGATAAACCAATGCCTAATATTCAATTTGACGGAATGTCATTTCTATTCACGGGGACTTGTGCTTATGGTCCTCGTAAAAAATGCCAAGAGGTTGTTGATGGATTAGGAGGCGTAAATGCCAAAAGTGTTACTAAGGACTTGGATTACCTTGTTTTAGGAACGTATGTTACAGATAGTTGGATTCACGAAAGCTTTGGACGAAAAATTGAAAAAGCTATGAAATATCGTGACGAAGGTTTACCGATTATAATTATAACGGAAGAACATTGGGCAAATCATGCGGGACTATAACGTAGAGGTTAAAAATGTCATTAGCTGCTGTACAAGACAGAGTTTCAAATTTTTTAAATAGTAATGAACCGCAAATCATATCTTTATCGGGTAAATGGGGGGCGGGTAAAACATTCTTGTGGTTTAAAATGTATGAGGCCGCCAGAAAAAACAAAAAACTTAATTATCCAAACTATTCTTACATATCTTTGTTTGGAGTAAATGGCTTATCAGAATTGAAAATTCAAATTGGGGCCAATTTGAAAAAAAATACAAATTCAGATGAAGATTTGGAGAATATTCGCAATCAAAGTGAAAGTTTATTTTATAAAACTAAAGCTAAAGCGGAGAGTCTTTTAAGTGGTTTTAGTTTGAGTTATGGGGGTGTTAGTATAGAAGTTGCAAACCTTCTGAATGGTTTAAGTTACTATGGTCTAGGTGAAGCAGTTATATGTTTTGATGATATAGAAAGAAGAGGAAAAGAGTTAAATCTTGTAGACATTCTGGGAGTGGCAAGCCAACTCAAACAAGAAAAAAAATGTAAAGTAATTTTGATTTTCAACACAGATGAATTTGATCAAAAAGACAAAGACATCTGGAATAGATATCATGAAAAAGTTATAGACTATGAAATTTCTCTTGAACTAACATCAACTGAAGCTACTAATATTGCGTTCGATAACACAGATAAAATCACAAATATTGTAAGAGAATGCTCGAACAAACTAGAGCTTCAGAATATTAGGCTGTTGAAAAAAATTCTTAGATATTCGATGGAATTCGCAAGTTTTCTTGAAGAAAATGGGTGCGGGGGAGATGTGGTTGAATCTGGAATAAAATCTCTTGTGTTGTTTATGGCTTGTAGATACGGACAGGGTACCGTTTAATAAAGCTGTGTTTATATTGCGGGTATGTCTGACATATTCAATAACACGGATTATTTACGCCAAGGCTTTATTAGGCAGCGAAGAAACCTCATGGCGACAAGTTTTGTACTATTCTTCTTGTTATATGGAGATGTGGAAATCCCAAAGCTTAATATTTTAGGTAATGAAGTTGAGTTCGGTGATGCAAACAAGCTAAAAAATATTTTGATTGCGCTTTGGCTATACTTTTACGTTCGTTACATTGTCTATTTTAATGATATTTCAGACTACGGAAGAAGCAATGATACTTTGAGAAGAAATAAAGAGCACGTAAAAAAGCTTATAATTAAAAAAGCTAAAAGCAAAAGAGCGGGGTTTAGAAGCCTTGATAACTACGATTATAACCAAGATACAAATCAATGGTCAGGTAAAGTGGTTTACAAAACTAGTTCTAATTTTCTATATGAGGATATTATTGTGGAGGGAATGCAATTAAAATTTTGTTGGTTTAAGGCGCGCATAGGCACATTTATTAAAACGCGCTATTTCACGGAATACACGCTCCCTTTTATTATCGGTCTTATTCCGCTTGTGATTTTAACTTACCAACATTTTTTCAATTAAATCCCATCGGTTTTTATATTGATTATAGTCATGAATGTTGTTCAGATTTATTTTATCGGTTGGAGATCGGTGTTTTTTGATAATGCTGGCTGGAAACACATAGAAATCAGGCTCTTGAGTCGTTTCGTCAATTGTTTCTTTTCTTTTCCTTATGCCTCTATTCAATGATACATGAACAACAAAATCACAATCCAGGTTTTTTATTGAAAAATGGCCGGCACGATTGGTAGCCCAACGGCTTTTTACTTGTATGCGGGCGGATTTGTTTTGATCAGGGCACACAGCGACAAGATCGTAGCCTGGATAGTTAGTATAAGCTTTGTAGCATTCAATGCCTATCACAAGTAGTTGGCCAATAACCAAAAACTCAGCGCCTGCAGCATATAAATGTGTATGTAGCTTATCACTCATGTGATTAGGATAGTGTATATAGTAATTTTAAATCAAATTATAACGTAAAAATACATCAATATTAAATCCGTAAGATTGCATCAATAATATAGGTATGAATACGGATATTAGCATTAAGTTAGGTCAACAGATAAAGAAGCTACGTGAGGGGCGCGGCCTTTCTCAAGCACGCTTATCTGAACTGGCTCTAAAATCAGTTGAAACTATATCAAATTTTGAACGTGGCAAAACTACACCCAGTGTTTTAACCCTAAGCAAATTGTCAGAAGTTTTAAATGTGGATATGAAAGATTTTTTTGATTTTGAAAATGTGGATAAAACCAGCGATATTGACAGTACGAAATTAGGCCTCTTATCAAAAGGCGATAAAGAGGTTGTCTCAATTGTGGTGGATGCTTTGTGCAAAAGAGGCTCTAAAGCATAAAAGTTATCTCAGTTGTTTCCTTATTGTTACCTCACTTACAAACCGATTACCCCTCAATCCTAAAGAAGTGTTGATATTTAAGCGTTTTTACGTGCTTTTTTAACTTGCAACTTAATGATTAAGTATCAGTTGGTGGATATATGACCCAATTTTTATTATAAAGATCGAAACAAGTAATAATCGAATTCTAGGCTGTGATAAGCTAAATTAGCATCATCCAAGTTTGTACAATTATCTGCAGTCAAACACTAAGCCTTCAAAGATTCAATTTTTTCTATGTCGGATATGAACGAAGAATTTCCACCCTGATCCTTAGCAGAGTACATTGCCTCATCAGCTGATTTAAGCAAAGTTTCAAAATCATTCCCGTGATCTGGGCAAACTGCAATTCCAATTGAGCATCCAATATTGGCTTTATGCCCATTCCTAAGGTCTATGGGCTTTGTAACAGCATTTATAATTTTTTTGGATAGCAGTAATAAATGCTCATTTTGCAGGGGAGCTTTACCGTCACTATCAAGATATAATAGGAACTCGTCCCCGGCGAAGCGCGCCAATATATCACTATGCCTTAGAATTTTTTTGATACGTGATGCTGTTTGTTTAATAACAAAATCACCTGAATCGTGTCCGTGCGTATCATTTACGGCTTTAAATTTATCAAGGTCTATAAAAAGCAGGGCTTCTCGCCTTTCCCACCTCAAAGCCTTATTGATCATATTTTCCACTACGTCTTTGAAAAAACTTTTATTTGGCAGGCTAGTTAGAGGGTCATAGTGGGCTTTTTGGTAAAGGTTATTTTCGACTTTTTTCCTGTAAATTGATGATTGTATAATCTGAATGAGAAAAGCTTGGTTCAACGTGTTTTTTACAAGATATTCCTGAGCCCCACTAACTATTGATGCGAGGCCCAAGTCTGCACCATCATTCCCACTTAACACGATAATCGGAACATCTGGAAACAATTCTTGGTACCTTTTCAAAGTGTCTATGCCCATACTATCGGACAGATTCAAATCCATAAGAACAGCATCATAGGTTTTGTCTTCTGATTTTTGGATGCTGTCTTCTAAAGTAACGGAATGATCTATTTCGAATGCAAGGTTGAACGCATTTTTAGGTTTCAAGGTTTCCCTGACTATACTTGCGTATAGAGGGTTGTCTTCAATATGAAGTATCTGGATTTTTTTAAATTTACTCACTCTGACAATCTTGGATATTTGTTTTAATTTTGTATAATAGATGAAGTTGTAGCTTCATGTCGAAAGAATATTTTGTGTTGAATGTTTATTGAGGGTTGTATGAAAGCTTATTTATTGATCTTTTGCATTATTATTTTTTCTTTTCCTGCTTTGGCCCAACAGGTCAGAATTTCAAATATGGATGCCTTTAATTTCGGTATGTGGACAGGCGGAACCTTGAGGGCGGATGATCCAACTTGTGTTTACAAATCTTCAGGTAACAATAGGTATGTGATAACAGTTACAGACAATTCTACAATAACACCGAATGCTTTTCATTTAGAGAATCCCACAAGAACGATTGAAATTCCGTTTGAAGTACGCTGGCGGAACAGGCCAACATCTGGCGGATCAGTTGTAAGTTATGGGGTGCCAACATCAAAAAGAAGGGCCAATCAAAATAGTGAGCTATGTACTGTGGGTGGATTATCCTCTAATTTGCGTGTCAGGATATTAAGAGCGGATTTGGAAGCGGCGCCGGGCGGTTATTACTCTTCTGAATTACAAATACTTGTTCAGCCTCAATAAGATAGACATACAATATTTACGCGCATCTTTTATATAAACCTCAATCAGGCTCAACAAGTATTGTTAGCTCTGATGCAAAATATCCTCCAGAAACGGCCTGTAAATCAGCTTGACGTAAACTAACGCTTAAATTCGCTGATAGCCCTCCAACAGAACAAGTATTGGATTGATTATTTGCGCCAGATTGTTTTGTTAATGGAGCGCCATACGTCACAAGTTTTCGGCTGGATGTCCCTGTTTTGTCGTTCCAATATACATCCATATCGATTTCTTCTGTGTTAGGTATATTTTCAACTTGGAAAGCGTTCGTTGTTATATCGTTAGAATCATCTGTAATAGTTACACGGTAGTCTCCAGAGCCACTATAATATAAACAGACATCATCATTGCCGTTTAAGTGTCCGCTTCCCGCATATGTTCCAAAAGCGATTTCGTCAAGGTCGCTGATTCTAAGATAATCTCCAATAACTAGCGTCACATCTGTTGTAGCTGTAGATGTTGCCCCAAGGTTGCCGTTTACCGTTGCCGCGCTTACTGTATAGGGAAGAAGAGCGGTGAATAAAAAAAACATAATAAAACTAGTCATTTTATACATAGTTTAGGCCACATAAAATAAAACAGACCATCACAAGTACTATTGTACTATTTCTATATTTAAAAACCTTTAACTGCTGTTCGGTATTTTAATAAAATTGTCTATTTCTTAGCGTTTTTTACAAATCAACGAACTGTTAACATATTTGTGTCATAGTACAATAGTACCCTTTAAAAAGTATGGGTGGCTTTTTAGATGATTTTTTGATGCACAGGGAGACAAAATAATGAGAAAACTCAATAAATTTCTTTCAATGGTGGCCTTAGGTGCTATGACAGTTGCGGCGGGCTCTGCAATGGCTGCAACAGCAGATGGTACATTAGGTGCAACATCAACTGGTACAGCAGATGTAACATTATCTATTAACGAGCAATTCCAGATCAGCGATATGAACGCTTTCGCCTTTGGCGCTTATGGTGGTACGGGTGATTTTGATTCTAACGATGACATCTGTGTGTATCACAATGGCGATGGTTCATACCGTGTAACAATTACCGACGATTCAAACAACGTTACAGCTAACGCCTTTCAGGTTGAAGATGCAACAGATACTAACGAAATTGACATGTCGATCTTTTGGAATGACGTAACAGGTACAGTTGGTGAATCTGCCGTGACATACAATACTGCCTTAACGCCACAATCAGGCGCAAACACAAGTGCGGCAGATTGTTCTGTTGGTGGTCTAAGCGCAAACCTGCATGTTGTTCTAGCCGAGGCTGATTTGCAAGCCGCAACCGCTGGAAGTTATGATTCAGAGCTAACGGTTTTGATTGAGCCAGATTGATATAGCTTTTTAGTGGAGTCACACATTCTATGCCCCGCTTCTTCGTGAGGAGTGGGGTATATTTTAATTCAAATAAATAATATTTTTTGCTACTCTATTAGCGTTACAAGAGAATCCCATACTCCCGTAACTTAAAAACCCTTAAGCTCAGATTTTTGAAGCAGTTCCAATAATAAAAACAGGGGCTTCAAAATCTGGGCTTAATTTTTACTTCCCGATAATAACGGGTGTTACCTCAGATGTTACCTCAAGGCTAGTAGAAAATGCACTGATATGGGCTAAGATATTGATTTTAATGGCGCGCCCGTAGGGATTCGAACCCCAAACCTCCTGATCCGTAGTCAGGTGCTCTATCCAGTTGAGCTACGGGCGCGTACATATGTTTTGTCGCAAATGCGTCGTCGGCTTGACAGCCTCGGGATTTGCTCTGGCACATTACTGAAATCCGCCAAGGCTTGCAAGATGATTCTTGCCTTTTTTGATAAACTTTAATTTTTTCAAGCTGTTCGTCCAGTTTGCGTCTTGTTCTTCTGACAACAAACGGGTAATATATGCCCAATTATGAATTTTGCCATAGGGGTCCGTCTTGCCGATAATACCCGTCTGGCCAATTGAACAAGAGGTTTGCCGTGTTGAAACTTATGAAACCCGCTTTGATTTTATCCGCCGTTCTGGCCGCAGGCCTGACAGCCGTAGCCCCCGCGAACGCAGCGTTTGAGGAGCGTCCATCCCTGATTATCAGCAGCGAGGCCACAGGGCCGGAGGTTATCTATAACCACGGATCAGCTGACGCCGCGCCGATGGCCTTGTCCCCGATGGCACCGATGTCTGTTTTACCGCCGCAAAATGCACAGCGCGGATATGTCGAATCGAATGTTGCGCTGGGTAAGCCGTTCGAGCTGATCCGCAGTCATAAACCGACACCTGTTACCGCCAGAGTGGATACCATTGCCGCCGATCTTGCCGATTTGCAGGCGGATGTGACAACAAAGGAAAGCCGATTGTCGGCGCTGAACCGTAACAGTGAAGATATCGCGCGCGATTATTACGCGCTGGTCGCCGGCATGAGCGCCAAGCTGCAATCCGGTACAACACGTGGTAACCCTGATCTGGTCGAAAGTTGGGATGCGGCACAGAATGCTTTGAATGCGCTGGGCGAAACATCATCCGATCTGGCAAAGCTGGGCAACGAAATTACCGAAGACGCATCGCGTTCTGCGATGATGTCAGATACCATTCAGGGGACATTCGCCCTGTCAGGTGCGCGTGACGAAGATCACGAAAATCTGATCATTCTGGAAGATCGCGCCAATGAAACGCTGGCCCGCCTTGATCGTCTGGTCAGCAATGTGAATGACGAAATTAACCGCAGAACAGCGTACCTGAGGTCCGAGCGTTTGAACATGCAGACCCTGTCGCTGGCGATTGAAAATGGCGATTTATATGGTGGAAACATCAGAAACCGCATGTTTAAAACGGCAGAGATGGCATCTGCCGCATCACCAATGGCCCCGATCGGCATGAGCGCGCCGTCTTATACGTCAGCGCCCCTGAGTGCGATGCCGCCGGCCTATTCACAACCTGCCAGCCTGTCGCCGATGGCTATGCCCGGACGCCGCCCGCTGGTGATTATCCGCTTTGACAAGCCGAACCTGCAGTACGAAAACGCATTATATGGTGCGGTAAATCAGGCGCTGGATAAACGCCCGAACGTGATGTTTGATCTGGTGACAGTCAGCCCGGCCAGCGGTAACAGCGCCGAAGTTGCATTGAATGCCAATTCAGCCCGCCGTCACGGCGAAGACGTATTGCGCGCCCTGACACAGATGGGTGTGCCGATGGACCGCATTAACCTTAGCAGCGCGAACAGTGCATCCGCACGTTTCAGCGAGGTTCACCTTTACATCCGATAACAGGAATTCCCCGAAATGGAATCGCATATACATGACCTGACCCCGATCGCGATTGTCATGATGGTCGCGCTTGTCAGTGGTTTGGCGCTGATGCGTCTGCGCCAGCCTGCGATTGTCGGCTATATTTTTGCAGGTATTCTTTTGGGGCCGACAGGTTTCGGCCTGATCGAAAATACGGAGACCGTCAGCCTTTTGGCTGAACTGGGCGTGATCATGCTGTTATTTCTGATCGGGATGGAGCTGTCGCTCAGGGGGTTTAAAACCATATATAAAATTGCGGTGACGACGGCGGGGCTGCAGATTGCTTTCTCGCTGGTGGTGTTTTTCGTACTGGGTGCTTTGTTTGACTGGTCGCTAGGTAAAATTCTTGTCTTCGGCTTCGCGCTATCACTGTCCAGCACGGCGGTTGCGATTAAAATTCTGGAGGAAACGGGCGATCTGCGTAATCAGGTCGGGCGCACATCTGTCGGTATTCTGATCGCGCAGGATCTGGCGGTCATCCCGATGCTGTTGATCATCGGCGCGATGGGCGCCGCGCAGGAGGAATTCGATTATATGGTGATCGGCAAATTGCTGGTCGCGGTCGGGTTTTTGATTTGGCTGACCTGGTTTTTCAGCCGCCGTGATCACGTAAAATTACCATTTTCTGAAAGTCTTTCCGGCCGTATGGATATTCTGCCGCTGGCAGGCCTTGCCGTCTGTTTTACCTTTGCCGCTTTGTCAGGCCTGTTCGGGTTATCGACGGCCTATGGCGCTTTTATTGCGGGGCTTGTGATTGGAAACTCGAACATGCGCGCTGCAATGCACGAGGCAACCATGCCGGTGCAATCGGTTTTGCTGATGATTTTCTTTTTGTCGATCGGTCTTTTGATTGATCTGGGATTCTTGTTCACAAACCTGCATCTGGTTTTGCCGGTTTTATTCATGGTGACATTCGGCAAGACCGCTGTGAATATTCTGATATTGCGCATGCAGGGCGAGCCGTGGGATCGCGCGTTTCAAACAGGCGTTGTGCTGGGGCAGGTTGGTGAGTTTTCATTCATTCTGGTTGCGGTTGCCCTGTCGGGCGGGATCGTATTCGAGGCCGGATATCGTCTGATGATCACCGTTATCGCGCTGTCATTGATGATCAGCCCGCTGTGGCTGTCTGTTGCACGCCGCATTCACGATCAGGCCGCCAAGGGCCTTACCAGCCTTAAAGATATGATGGAGACAACCGTTCCCGGTACTAAACTGCACGATAAAATTGAAAGTCTGAAAAAGGAAAAGACGGATCAAAGCGAAGAAGAATAATGCGATCTGATTTTTAGCTTACTTTTAATTTTTGTTTTAAAGTTTTTCAGGTCTTCTTTGAATTTCAATGCAGTCGGTGTCACGATCAGCGTCAGCGGCGTTGAGAATAATAACCCGAACATAATCGCAGTCGATAGGGCCACCCACCATTGGGTTGACGGCGCGCCATAGGCGATTTCACGGCTGAAGAAATTAATATTCAGTTGCAAAACCATAGGTAAAACGCCAAGGCCTGTCGTGATGGTCGTCAGCAAAACAGGGCGTAAACGCTGGGCGCCTGTTAAAAGGGCGGCATCATAACGTGAAATGTCCTTTTCCTTGCGGTGGACATCATAGGTATCAATCAAGACGATATTGTTATTAACGATAATTCCCGCAAGGGAAATAACGCCAATCCCCGACATGACGATGTTAAAGGGCTGGCCCGTAATCAAAAGGCCCAACATTACACCGATAGTGGACATGACAACGGCGGTCAAGATTAGAAAGGCACTGTAGAAACTGTTGAACTGGGTCACCAGAATAATCGCCATCAGGAACAGGGCAACGACAAAGGCCTTCATCAGAAATTCCTGCGCCTCACGCTGGTCTTCGTCCTCGCCTTTGAATTCGAAATTCAGGCGCGGGTCCCATTCCTGTGTTTTGGCCCACTCCTGCAGTTTCTGAATTTGTGCGGTCGGGTTCGCATTTTCGGCGACGTCCGCTTTGATTTCCAGCATGCGCATCGATGCGGCGCGTTCGATTGTGGTGACGCTTTGTTTAGGTGTACGTGTCACAAAATTTGTAATCGGAACAGACCCGTCAGCGGTTTCAACGCGGATTTGGTCTAGCCCCTCGAGCGATCTGTTCTCCAGCGGATAACGGATAATGACATCAATTTCATCGTCCGCATCATGGGGGCGGTATTCGCTGACCTTCAGGCCATTCGTTGCAAGACGAATTGTCTGGCCGATCGTTGCAATATCAAGGCCGAATTTCGCGGCCTGCGCGCGGTCGACATCCAATTGCCATTCAATACCCGGGATGGGGCGGGAATCCTCGACATTGGTAAAGCCGCCAATTTCCTGCATCGCGGATCGTACACGTTCAATAGCGGGTGCAATCAATGATGGCTCGTTTGAACGAATTTGCAGGTCGATCGGTTTGCCTTGTGCGGGGCCTTCTTCGGCTTTTTGCACTTCGACAATCAGACCGGCCAGATCCGCTGTGCGGTCTTCGACGGTGTGGATAATATCCGTAGCGGATGGGCGCGTGTCCCATTCCGTGAATTCCAGCTGGATTTGCCCAATGACGTCAGCGGCCAGATCATCTCCCTGTCCGGCGCTGCCGGTGCGCGAATACATGATTTTAATGCCGTCGATATCCTGAATGCGCGATTCCACACGGCGCACTAATTCGTCTTGCTCCAATATCGACATATTGCCGCGGGCATGCACCAGAACACTTGCGAATTTGGGTTCGATTTCAGGAAAGAAAATAACACCGTGATTGAATTTACCGAAAAAGATTACAACAGAAACCAGAATGGCAAAAGCAATCAAAAGGGTTTTTCCCGCATGGTTCAGCGCTGTTTTCAGGACCCCTGCATAAAGACGTGTAAAGCCTGAAAGGTCATCGACATCTTCCATGTCATTTATCTTGTGCATTTTCTCGCCCGCTTTGCGGCGGCGGGATAACAGGGCCCCCAAGGTCGGCACGAAAATCAATGCCATGAAAAGGGATGAAATCAGAACCGACATTAAGGTGATCGGCAGATAAACCATGAATTCGCCGACCATCCCTGGCCAGAATAGCAATGGCGCGAAAGCAGCAAGCGTCGTCATGGCAGACGAGATAATCGGCCAGGCCATACGTTTTGAAGCCTGCAGGTAGGCGGTTTTTGTCGGCAACCCTTCGGAGAGTTTACGGTCGGCATATTCGGTGACAACGATCGCGCCATCGACCAGAAGTCCGACCGATAAGATTAAACCGAATAAAACGACGTTATTAATCGTTAGGCCAGCGAGATATAAAACCATGATCCCGCATAAAAAGGCGCCCGGCACCGCAACACCGATCAGGGCGGCGGATGTGACACCCAATACCGCCAGACAGACGATCATGACCAGCAGAATGGCGCTGATCAGGTTATTTTGCAGATCAAGCAGCTGGGTTTTAATGTCTTCGGAGGCATCCTGCGAGAATGTGACATTCACGCCAGCGGGGAATTGTTTCTGCGCCTCGGCCACAATCGCTTTGACCGCATCAACGGTATCAATAACGTTTTCACCTGTGCGTTTAACGATTTCAAGGGCAACGGACGGCTGACCATTCAGGCGCGCAAAAGAGGTCGGGTCTTTGAAATTGCGGCGGATATTCGTCAGATCGCTGGTGCGGACAACGGAATCACCCGATACGCGAAGGGGCATGGATTGAATATCATTTAAAGATTCAAACAGGCCCGGTACCTTGATCGGAAAACGCCCCGCGCCCGTATCAAGCGTACCTGCCGCAACCAATTGATCGGACCGTTGAAAAAAACCGACAATATCGGTGCCGTTCAGCCCATAGCTTTCAACTGCGCGCGGATCAACGACGATTTCAACCTGCTCTTCGCGGCCACCTGCGACGCGGGCCTCGAGAACGGCGGTTAGTTTTTCAACCTCGTCCCGTAATCTTTTACCAACGGTAATCAATGTGCGTTCGGGCACGTCCCCTGACAGGGTGATGACCAGAACAGGAAACAGGCTGAAGTTGACCTCGTTCACTGACGGTTCGTCCGTTTCCAGCGGCAATTCAGGTTTAACCTTGTCTACGGCCTCGCGCACATCATCAATGGCTTTGTCGGCATCAAAGCCTGCGGTGAATTCAAGGGTGACATTCGCGCCGCCCTGATAGCCTGTTGCGGTCATCTCCTTGACGCCTTCGATGGTGGCCAGTTCCTGTTCCATCGGGCGGATCAAAAGGCGCTCGGCATCATCGGGGGAAATCCCTTCATGGTGCATCGAGACATAAATGATCGGAATGTTAATGTCAGGCGCGGCTTCTTTGGGGATCGAGATATAAGCCGTTATCCCCGCAATAAATAAAAGCGCAAGTGTCAGAAGGACCGTGCGGCTGTGATCGAGTGCCGCCTGAATAATCCCATTCACGGCATATCCCCGCTTTGGTCATTTTCAAATTCAACAGCAGGTGCATCGGGGTCTATATCATTGGGTACGGGCGCGCCCATTTCTTTATCGGCCGCATCCATTGCTGTGCGCTCGCGCGTTTCAACGGATTGCCCGACACTGACAAAATCCTGACCTGTGATAATCAATTGCACGGGATCGGGCAGGCCGGTCACCCATATGGCATCAGGATCACTGGTTGTGATATTGACAGGCATAAACATAACCTGATTATCAACGGCATATTTAACGCCGACCTCGCCGTTTGTGCCAAGTGTCAGAATGGCGGGTGATATGCGGTGGGCCAATTGTTCCGCGCCTTGCAGATGCATTTCGGCGGTTAAGCCATCGGCGATTTCAAGATCGGGGTTATCGACGGTGACTTCGACACGAAAGGTGCGCGTCGCATCATCTGCGGTGCGGGAAATAAAATGAACGCGGCCAGCATAATTATTGCCGTTTGGCAAGGTGACCTCGGCATCTTGTCCGATTTTTACGCTGTCGATGCGCTGTTCGGCGACAAAGCCGACAACTTTCATCGGATCGAGATCCAGAAACAAACCGATCTGATCGCCTGTTTGAACATAGTCGCCATCTTCGACGGTGCGGCGATCCAGAACGCCGTCAAAAGGGGCGCGGACCTTGGTGTTATTCAAGTCAATGCGCGCGCGGGCCAATGATGCCTTAGCGGATTCCAGTTCGGCCTTTTTGGTTGCGACCTGAACGTTGGTTGAAAATCCACGTTCCAGAAGGCTTTGTGCGGTTTTATATTCGATTTCAAATTGTTTAACGCGGTTTTCAGCGCTGCGCACAGCAGCGGCGCGGTCATCGACATTGATACTGACGATGGGATCACCCTGTTTTAAAACGGCGCCGTTTTCAGAAAGGATTTCATCAACCTGTCCTGATATTTCAGCGCTGATGCGTGATGTTCTAAAGGCTTCGGTGCGGCCATTCACACGGACCATGCGCGGGCGGCTTTGGGCAGAAACGGTTTCGATTTCAACGGTTTGGACGCTATCGAGCGATTTGGATGCTGCGGGCGCGCTTTCGGTAGTCTCTGAATTATCCTGCGCGCCGCCGAACTGGCCGGATGCCATCCAGATCACAGCCAGAACCGCAATAACGGCGGCAATGATTTTTGATCGTGTTGCGTTTGGTTGGCTCATACATAGTCCTCGCCGACAGAAGATTTAATGACCTTGCGTTTGACTTCTTCAACCTCGCCAGACGGCAGGTTGCCCAATTGAAACGGGCCATAGGATACACGGATCAAACGGGTGACTTGCAAATTCAAGGCCTCCATCACTTTACGGATTTCGCGGTTTTTACCCTCGGTCAGGGTGATGGACAGCCACGTATTTGAGCCCGTGTCATTTTCAATTTTCGCATCAATCGAACGATATGTCACGCCCTCATATGTCAGGCCCTTTTTCAAATTTTTCAGCGCTGTTTCATCAATATCGCCATGAACGCGTACGCGGTAACGGCGTTTCCACGCGGTGTCAGGATGTTCCAGATGGCGTGACAGCTCGCCGTTATTTGTCAGTAAAAGCAAACCCTCGGTATTTAGATCCAGACGACCGATACTGATGACGCGCGGCATGCCGTCAAGCATGGCATCAAAAACGGTTTTACGGCCTTTTTCGTCGGCATGACTCGTTACAAGGCCGACGGGTTTGTGATAGCGCCACAAACGTGTTTCGGGTTTATCGGGAATCGGTTTGCCGTCAATCAGAATCACATCGTCCGGCCCGACATTCAGGGCAGGAGATTTTAATTTCACGCCATTGACTTTGACGCGCCCGGCTTCGATCCAGCGCTCTGCATCACGGCGCGAGCATAGCCCCGCACGTGCCATGCGTTTTGAAATGCGTTCGCTATCTTGCGGGGTTGTATTATCAGTGCTTGTCATTTGGCGGGTTATTCCTTTAAATATCACTATGACAGATTATATGTTACAGGCCTTAACTAAAGCTAAAGACGCGGCAAGGCAAGGGGAAGTTCCCGTTGGGGCGGTTATTGTTGACCGCGTAAGCGGGGAGGTGATTGCAGCGGCTGCCAACAGATGCGAGCAAGACCATGACCCCAGCGCCCATGCCGAAATTGTCGTGATCCGCGCCGCCTGCAAAGCCAAAGGCGATGTGCGTCTGTTTGATTGTGATATGTATGTAACCCTTGAGCCCTGTGCGATGTGTGCAGCGGCGATATCATTTGCCCGTATTAAAAATCTTTATTTCGGGGCGTACGACCCGAAAGGCGGCGGGGTCGAACACGGCGCGCAATTTTATAATCAGTCCACATGCCATCATGCGCCCGATGTGTATGGCGGCATTAACGAGCAGGAGTGCGGCGACCTGTTGCGTGAATTTTTTCAAAAGTTGCGATAAAGAAAAAACCGCCAATCTTCTGACTGGCGGTTTTTCTGTGTGGCTTCAATCTAGTCTTTTATTTAATTCAAAGTGCGAGCTGTCACAGCGCGGGCGAAATCACGGGCCGATACGATGGTGCGTGCATCCTTTACGTTGTCAGCAACCTGTAATGCGCCTGTACGCAGCATTTCTGTATTTACCGGGCCCATGTCCAGGCCGCGTTTGCATAGCTGTTCGAAATATCCGCGGGCGATATTCGCCATTTCACGGTCACCGGTCAGGTAGATATCCATGATCTGGCAGGCCAGATAATTGGCGTTAATGCTGCCGGGGCTGACGCCCTGATCCAAAAGGCTGAAAAGTTCAACGGCTGTTTCGCGCGCGGCTGTCGGGCGGGAAACTGATAATTCCGTCATAATTTTACCGGCCAGCACATCGGCGATCATCGCATATGTTTCATTTGGCACAATGCTGTTATATTCGCGGCGGCCTGTCGGGGTATGTTGCTTTACGACTTTCATTTCAAAAAACCTTATACTTATAACTCAATCCACTATTATGTTTACATAATTTTAAGAATTTGTCAAGAAATTGTTAACTATTGTTTAGAATCAATGGCTTATTTTTTTACCTGCTCGGCAAAAAAGTGATTCGTATTATAAACTTTTAAAATAGGGAATCGGTTCCCGCGCGGATTAGCCGTTCGCGACGTTGCGGAATGGCAGGGTTTTTTCGCCTTCACCGTCATCATCGCCGTTTATACGATTGATGATATTATCCATGTCGAATGCAACCTCTTGCTGGGCTACGTTTGGCGCGGCGGGCTGTTGCAATGGGCTGACATTTGCAGATGGCTGAACCTGAACGGCCTGTTGCTGTGGTTCTTCAACGATGACGGGTTCTTCCTGTGGCAGTTCCAGACCTGTCATTTGACCTTCGATACGGGCGCCGGGATGTACTTCGATCACGCCATAAAAGATATCGCCTTTGATCTGGGCCGTCGGGCGCAAAACCAGACGGTTTTTAACCGTCAGCTGGCCTTCGAATATGCCGGAAATTTCAGCGTTCAAGACTTCAAGTGTACCGTCGAAACGGCCTGTTTCGGTGATTTCGATGTTTTGACCGTCTTTCAGGGTGGCTTTAACGATCCCTTCAACCAAAAGATCGGCGCAGTTCGAGATTTCACCGGAGATAACAACTTCGCGGCCGATAACCATCTGGCCGGCGTCTGAAAAGGCGCTTGAACCTGCAGATACTGGCTGTTCGTTTTGTGGCGTGTGGCCCGGAATGTCGTTGCGGTGTCTGAAGTCCATTTTATGCTCCCTCAATCTCGGGTTGGTTAAACCCTGTTGTTATGTGAATATAGATTTATACGCTGATTCTGTATCCAGAGTCGAGCGAAATTTGCATGATTTCAGAATATTAGCTGACTGTGTTAAGACGGCTGGCGTCAAGAGCCCATCGGGTGGATCATCTTATTATAATAAAACCCCTTGATAAATTTGCCGTCTATGTATGCGTAATGCGGGTTTTCGCCCCAACGCTCGTATCCCAGAGACTCATAGATATCAATTGCGGTTTTTTGCGTTTCACGCACGTCAAGCTGCATCAGGGCATAGCCCTTTTCAACGGCAAGATTTTCGGCTGTTTGCATCAGTTGCATACCGATATTGTGGCCGCGCGCCCAAGGGGCCACAAAGTTCGCCAATACATTGACGGCAAAGCTTTGCGCCTGATTGTGACGTGAAGGCTCGGAAATCTGTACAGCGCCGCAAATAACGCCATCCATGCGTGCCACCATCAAATGACGTTCGGGCACCATCAAGACGCCATACCAATAACGTTCCAGCGTTTGGCGCGGCGGACATTTGATCCAGCCGAAACCGCCGCCAGCTTCGATTGTTGTTTCCGTGATTTCACACAGATCCGATAGATCATTTTCTGATAGGCTTTCGATCATTTCGGTTGTGATAACCGGTTCGATTTTCTTTTTTGCCTGAATATTCATTTCAATACCCCTTTTGAAACGATGGTCCCCAATATTTTGTTATGTGTGGTTTACCTGTTAATTATAAAGAAAATGTTAAATTAAACAAGAAGTTCCATTTTTCTTGAATATTTTTACTGTTCGCCTCTTCATAAAGTTTATAGAATGTTAATAAAACTGGAGTAGGTTAAAGGGTATGAGGCACATAAATTATACGATTATTTTGGCTGCGCTGGCGTTTGTTATATATGCAGGTCATGCGCATGCGCAAAACAAACACCCCGGATTGCAGACATTTGAAAAACTGGGCTTCAGTGTGGAGCCGCTGGGCAATGCCTATGGCGTTGATGGCTGGATTATCCGCAATAATCAGGGACAGGTACAATATGCCTATGTGACGCCTGAAGGTGGATTGATCACGGGTGTCCTGTTTGATGATCAGGGTAAAATGTACACATCAAAACAGATCGAAAAATTCAAAAAAGTTGTTGATAAAGGATCGCAGGAAGCGCTGGAATTTGCAGACAGCGTTGAAAAATCAAACGCGCCAAAGTCCGAACGTGTTTACGCTGAAATCGAAATGGCGAAATATTTTTCAGTCGGAAATACTGACGCGCCGTATATTTATACGTTTATGAACCCGACATGTTCGCATTGTATGGATTTCTGGAACAATCATCTGAAAGAACCCGTCGACCAGGGGCAGATTCAGGTGCGGTTCGTGCCTTTCGGCGCACAAGATGAAAACCGTGCGGCATCGGCATTGTTGCTGGTATCGCCGGATGCCGAGGCAATCTGGCGCGATTACGCGAACGGCAACAAACAGGCCTATGATAAGATTAATGCCATGAAAATTCCCGAAGGTATATATGATGCCGTTGATGTGAATACGGGGCTGTTTCGCACACATAAGATGACAGATGTGCCCTTTACGATCTATCGCGCACCTGCGGACGGCAAGATTAAAGTGATTGCAGGCGTTCCTGAAAACGTTATGATGATATTAGCAGATTTTTTAAGGTAGAGTAGGCTAGGGTCAGATGTTAGCTCAGTTATTTGCAACATGTATCTTTATGGCAGCGCAGACATATTCCGTGCCCCCCGCAGTACTGATGGGCATCATGGAGGTCGAGGGCGGCAAAGTCGGTCAACAGGTGAAAAACACCAATAATACCTATGATCTGGGGCCGATGCAGATCAATACCCTTTGGATTCCCGAATTGGCGCGTCATTGGAATATTCCATACAAAACAGCATATCTTTGGGTGCGCGATGATGGTTGCACCAATATTCACGTTGCGGCATGGATCTTAAAAAATAAAAGCGATCGGGCCGGCAGTCTGTATCAGGGGATTGCCCATTATCATTCAGGCACGCCGAAATACGGCCTGCCTTATCGCCGCAAGGTTATCAACGCCATGCAGCGCAAGGGATTGCTGGCCGAGCCGAAAACCCAGCTGAGTAATGCCAAGGTTATTCGGGTTCAGTAATCAGCGCGCTTTTAAAACATGATAGTAATTATATCGTCCCGCTGGTGCGGATTCTGCCAATACGCAGTTTGAGTAAGGCAAAGTGACACCGCTGCCGCCCCCTAAAAGAGAAATTGAAAAGCCTTCACTGAATGTTCCGGTAAAATAGCGCGTTGGAATCCAGCTGTTCCCATGATCTGTGTTGATCGTGCCGTCGCCCATATTATTCACAATGGCTTGGCAAACGGCCTGATCAATTTCACCGAGCCCGAAGATGATATCTTCGGAAGATGTTCCGTCGGATGCGCAGGCGGGATAATAGCCTGTTCCCGCACCTGATACACAAACATCATAGGGAAAAATAAAATGATCAGCGCCAAAGTCCGAAGCGGGCCGTAACGTCACACCCCCGCCGTTCGCGTCAAAAAGGTGACAGGAATGATTGGTCGGGCTGGATGAATTATAGTAATTATCCGATGCATCTTCTGTTCCGTCCCCGTTGCTGTCATGCCAGAAACTTATTTGCGTGTCGCTGCATCCATTGACGATCTGCATACGTTGAAGGCCGCGTTCAAGGCTGGAGCCGTATTGTGTAATATTTGCCGCTGTGATCGCGGCCTGTTCCCTGTCGATGTTTCCGCCGCCACGGCCTGATTGCGTGATGGCATAAGATAGTGCGGCGAATAATGCCACAGCGATCAAAATTAGAAATAAAGCGTTTCCTTTTGTATTCATATTAAACCCTATCTACTCCATAAAACATGATAAAAAACATAGGCATCTGGTGCGATAGTTGTTGTTGCGCTAGCCTGAAAACAATAAGCGTATTTTGCTTTCATAAGTTCTGCTGTATCACCGATTTCATTTGCTGATGCAAATGCGCCATCAAATTGTGTCAATCCGGTCCAGGCTTGTACGTCAACCGGGATCGTAGCGTCGTCATGCAAGTTTTTATTTAACGCCTGACAAACGGCCTGACTTATACCGGGTAAGGTGATGACAATATCTGTATGTGTCGATGGAGATCCATCACAAAATGTTGTTTCTGTAATACCTGATCCATTTGTTCCCAAATCCTCGATACATGCATTGTCAGGATAATGCCAGGTCAAATTGGTTGTGCCATCCAGCCATGTAGGGTTCGGATCCACCCAGGGGATGTCCCCACCAAGAACGTCGTATATGTAACATTTCTCCGTCGCGGGCATATAGATGTTTCGCCAATCTTCAGTATTGTTTTCAATTGTGCCATCGCCATCCCAGTCACGTTGAATTGAAATAAATCGGTCTTCGCAACCGTTAATAACGCGAAGGCGGTTTACGGCCTGCTCAATTGATGTGGTATACTGGATAAGTTCTGCTGCGGCAATTTCAGCTTGATCGCGGTCGATACTGCCGCTACCCCGACTGGATGAGGTAATGGCATAAGATAATGCGGCAAACAGCGCCACAGCGATCAAAATTAGAAATAAAGCGTTTCCTTTATTGTTCATAGATCTATTGTAAAATATAAATGTGGCAAAAGAAAGGCAGCCCTGTTTAAAATATTAAGCAATTGCAATCCTTGGCGGATGGGCTAATATTAGGGCGAGCTTAAAAAAAGCGGGTAGGATTCTTATGATTTTGTCAAAATTTAAAACAGCTTTGATTTCAGTGGGGATTATCGGTATTGCAGCGTGTCAGCCTTTACCGCCTGAAACGCAAAACCAGGTTGCGGTTGAACCTGACAGTGTTGCCTTGCGTCTGGCAACAGCCGTTGACCGCGCGTCAGCAGCGCTGGAGACATTGGCAGCAACAGAACAAAAACGCGCGCCGATGGTTACGCCTGATCCCGTGCCGAAGGCGCCGGTCCAATTGATGCGCACGGTGACACTGGAGTGGACGGGCCCGATTGAAAATATCGCACAGAAACTGGCGGATCGTGCATCCTATAAATTTATGGTGCAGGGCGATGCCCCGCCGGTTCCGGTTATTGTGAATATCACCGCAGTTGAAAAACCTGTTATCGAAGTTTTGCGTGATATTGGCCTGCAGGCCGGACATCGCGCCAATGTTATTGTGGATAGTAATGCGCAGTTAATTGAAATCGATTACGCATCGCAACATCAGGGATAAAATGAAGAAGCTTTCACTATTTTTGGCCTTTCTGTTTTTACTAACTCCCTTGCCGGCGCAGGCGCAGATGCAGGATTTCCAATATCAATATCCGGATGTTGAACAAAAAGCGCCTTACAATGTTGAAGAATTGCAGCGCGTCGAAAAAACCTTCGGTAATCGCGGAGCCTCGGATTTTCCGCTGGATGACGAAGATGATCTGGACGAGGTTGATCTTGATATTCGCCGCGATGCGCAGCGTCAGGCGGCCCTTTCGTTTGGTGCGCGCGGCGGCCTTGCCAAACGTAATTACGAAATCAATGAAAGTTTGCGTGGATACGAAGATGCGATGGACCGCGTTTTTGATTTTCGCCGTTTGTTGATCCATGCCCCATCGGGTATGATGATCGAGCCGCCAATCATACGTGAATCGATTGATGCCCTGACCGTTATTGATAACGGGATGGAAGCCGCGGTATCTGATAAAATTTATAACATCAGTAAAAACGCCAAAATTACGACGGCACCCCGCAATTGGCGCGAATATTTGCGCCACGACTGGAGCGAGGTAAAACCACCGCCATCGATCTTATGGCCGCGTGACGAAGCCGAAGAAATCCGCTGGTCGAATTGGGTCTCGGAAGGGTTCGAACAAGGCTATACTCAGGCCGAAGAAATGTTCGATGCCAATCTGGCGCGTCTGACATCTGATTTTAACGGTATGGTGCGTTATAAAATGTTGCTGGCCAAAGGACTGGTCTCATCACCATTTGCGACGCATGAAGACCGCGGCGTAACAGGCGGCGGTGAAGAAATGCGCATCGGCGATCGTGCGATCCGTATTACCCAGCCGTCGGCCTTTAATACGCATCCCGAAGACTGGAAATCTTTGGACCGGTAACGGCTTTACCCCTTTCCCTATGCTGTCATCGAATTTCGGCTCGTGTATGAAAATATACACGTCGCCTCATTCTCTTAGTCATAGGAAAAGATGCTTCGCCTTATTATTGAAGCTGGGGCCGTTCTGTTGCAGGCCGAAATTCAGAGAATTTAAAGAGGTGTGCAAAAAGGGCTTTAGCCAAATCTTTAGATATCATATGATATTATAAGCAGTTATTGGGGCATTTTAAAAAAAGAACATGAAAAGACCGGTCAGCTTACTGAAAAAAGGGATTGATGACGTCAAGGAGACATGGCCTGACGAACCGGATCGCTTTACCGAAAATCACATTGATGCCTTTTTGATCTGGTGCGTCGATAAAGGGTCGTCCGATGTAACATTCCAGTCGAACCGCCGTGTTTATAATGAAATCAGTGGCGTTTTGTATCCAGCGACATACAGATCATTGGATGCGGCGGATATGAGCTCGCTGGTTACAAAGCTTTACGGTCCGGAGGCGCTGGCGCGGCTTGCCGGTGGTCAGGATATTGATATTTCTTATGAAATTATGGTTGATCGTTTTACGCGCAAACGCTTTCGTGTGAATATTACGGCCATACTGGTCGAAGGGCGTGACGGTATTCAGGTGACCATGCGTTCCCTGCCGACAACCCCGCCAACCATGCAGGATATTTTTATCGAACAGGACATCATTGATAATTGGCATCCGCGTCAGGGTCTGGTTCTGATTACGGGCCCGACAGGGTCGGGTAAATCAACTTTGCTGGCGGCGGGAAACCGTATGCTTTTAGAACAAGGTTGCGGTAAGATGCTGACATACGAAGCGCCGATCGAATTTGTATACGATGGTATTCGCGCGAACAGGTCACTGGTCGCACAAAGTGAAATTCCACGTCACTTGCCTGATTTTGCGGCTGGCGTACGAAATGCTCTGCGCCGCAAGCCTGAAATTATTCTGGTGGGTGAGGCGCGTGACCGTGAAACGATGTCGGCGGCGATCGAGGCCGGGCAGACGGGTCACACCGTATATGCGACGGTGCATACCACCGGGGTTGCGGCAACTATTCGCCGTATGGTTTCAACCTTTGAGCCATCCGAGAGGTCCGAACGCGCCTATAGTTTGATGGAAACGCTGCGTTTGGTTGTGACGCAAACACTGGTTCCGAAGATCGGCGGCGGTCGTGTCGGTTTGCGCGAATGGCTGGTCTTTTCCGAGGATATCCGTGAAAAGCTTTTGAACATGGATTTTGAGCGCTGGTCCTATGAAGTTATGCAGATGGTCAAAACCAAGGGCCGCACGATGGAGGCTTCGGCGCGGCGTGCATTTGACGCTGGTGAAATCGACAAGCGGCACTATATGACCTATGTACAGAGCAGTAAGTATCAGCAGGAAGCTGTTGCAGAGACGGAAGAGGCTGGACTTTAAGATATGTCGGATGAAGAATACACAGGCTGGCACTGGCGCAATACGATGAAAACCGCACGGTTTTTCAACATTGATGCGCGCGCAGGGTTCGGGTGGGCGCTGGTTTTGGTTCATTTTAGAAAATGGACCATCCTTTTTGCCCTGACTATCAGTATCATCTTTATTCTGCTGGAGCGGCGCGGGTTATCTTTCCCGTCGGCTTTACGGTCATTCCGGCGCTGGCTGATCGGTCAATATAGACCGGGTGTGGTTTATACGTCTAAACGGAAATTCAAGGACACGGGATCGACCTGATGTTTCGCTTGAAAATAAAATAAAATCCCGACATAATGCAGACAAAGAAAACAAGAAATTCAAGACGGACTGGTCGCGGAATGAAAAAACGCAAAATCTATTTAGGCCTTATGTGCTGTGCGATGTCAGGTTTGTTGCTGACACATTCACCTGTTCAGGCGGGTTTTGAATGGCGTGGCATGTCCCCATCTGCTGATATGGGTAATGATATGCCGGCGCCAATCGGTGTGGGTCCGACAACTTTGGCAGCGCCTGTGGCACCCGTTACAAAAATCGGACAGGTTACGACCACCGTGGCAGGCGATGCACCAATGAATATGATTCCGCAAAATGAAAGTAACGCAGGGTCATACCGTGGTTTCGGGCGTGATATTCCGCTTTCTATGGCGGTTAAGCAGATTGTTCCGAATACGATGACGGTCGAATTTGACAGCGCACATAACATCAATATGAACAGCCCCGTCAGTTGGACCGGTGATGGCAGTTGGCAGTCAACACTGGATAAAGTCCTTAATAAACAAGGGCTGACATTCGATGTGCGCGGCAATGCAGTATATGTTTCAAGACAGATGGGATATTCATCGGCGCCTATGCCGGTTAAAACGCTTTCTTCATCACCTGAAATGGTGGTTTCGATGCCTATAACACAGCCCGCGCCTGTTGCAATGCCGGTTCCTGTCAGAAATGTTCCGGTTTCGAATTTCCAGCCGGACTGGTCCGCAGGTGCGAATGATACGCTGCGCCAAACCCTCGAGCGTTGGGCTTTGCAGAACGGCACGGTTTTACGCTGGACAATCGATTACGATTATCGTCTAAAAAAGCCGGTTTCTTTTGAGGGGTCCTTTACAGATGCGGTCGAAAGCCTTCTGGATGAATTCCGTACTGTCGAACCGCGTCCATACGGCGAATTAAAGCCGAACGCCGGTGGCGGGCATATGCTGATGATCCGTGCTTATGGTGTCAATTAAGCCTGTTTTTCATTAAAAACCTGTGCTAGGCTTTGTTAGGGTCAAAAGCCAAGTATTCCTTGGAAAAATGTTCTTTCATAAACCACATTTTAATAAAATGTGATGTATTATTAAGGAATACGTAATAAGGGGCACTTTACGAATCGATGCGTCAGGGACGGCATACATTTATGAGCAGGGCAAAAGCGCTGGCAGCAGCGCTGGTTTTGGTCGTGCTGGTTTCCACCACAACTTATACCGTTTTCAAACCTAAGCCCGCGCAAGCACAGTGTGTGTGTGGAATGTTGTGTACATTGGCCGGCGGCGGTATCGGTCAGGCGATCAATACCATTATGACGGCCCAGGTCGTGGTCGAAATTCTCAACACCTATTCCAGCCTTAGCACCCTTTATGATGCCCTGACCCAGGGGTTTAACGGGGTAATCACAAATTCCCTTCAGGTTGCAGATGATAACCTGAACCAGTTCATGGATGATTTTGTTGCCTACGATCTTATACCGGCCATGAAAGAATGGACGGCCCAGTTCAATACGCTGCAGATTTCGCACAATACACAGTTTAATGCGATGATTGACGGGCGTAACCAGACAAAAGTTTTGGGTGCGCTGGATGATTTGGAGGCTAAGTCATTTATTGAGGCGCGCGCAAACCCGAACGTTTGTGTTGGTGCGACTTTCAGCGGTGGGCTGGTCCGCGGACGAACTTTCAGGGATAAATTCGGACCGGCCTTTTCGAACAGGATTATGGGTCTGGATGGAAACGTACTGTCGCAGACAGTCATAAACGCATTGCAAAATGCACAAATAACGGACCTTAGAAATGTGAATATTTTCCCGGGGCTTGATTATTACCGGGCGCAAACAGGTGGTTTCGGCGGGCAATATTGCTCCGAATATCATATTGAAATTGACGAGGATGACTATCTTTCAGCCGCAGCGGGCGGAAGTGCTTTATATCAACTGGCACGTTTTAATAATTATTATAACCTGTATTGTGATCCGGCAGCGAATGGGGGCAGCGGTTGTCCGAACGGCCCGGGCGCATATAAGAACAAGGATGTTCTGGTTCAGGAAACGCTGCTGGACAAGGATACAATTGATTTTACAGTCGAAGAAGAGCTGCAGGCGGTTACCGATCTGGTTATCAACCTGTGTCAGCCTGAAGTCCCTGATGTGATACCGCCGTCCAGCTTTAGTAACCCGTCAACACAGGAAGAGATTTTGGGGCGCCGGTCTTTTCGTGCGCGCCGTCAGGTTTGTAAAAAACTGATTGTTGATGTCGCGGCGCGCCGTGTACCCGGAACGCGGGTTGGAGCGTATCGCGAAACTTTGGGCAAGGCCGCAGGGGTCAAGCTTGAAGATCTGTCGGAAAACCCCAGTCTGCACGAGATTATGAATGTTTTAGCAGGTGAAAGATTCTGGACGGGAACCTATAACCTTGGGAATGTTGATGGGCCCGCGCAGGTTGATCATGAGAAATTGACTTTGCAAGCGGCTGAACTGATGTTGATTGGTGATTATTACGATATGATGAACAGCCTTTCCATGATGCTGGCGTCGCAAGTCGCAAACGAGATTATCGAGCTGGGTGATCCGGCTAGTGGAAGATAGATTAAGGGTAATATGCTGAAAAAGTTTGAAATCGCAGTTATCTGTTTCCTGTTTTTAGGCGGGCTGATTTTCGGCGGCCAAAGTCTGGTGCCGAAAGAGGCGCAGGCCCAGATTACCGTATCGCCCAGTTTTTGCACCAACTGCCCCGGTGGTTTCATGCCCTGTGTGACAGTTGGCTTTCCACAGATTACAACGGCGGCCATCGAGCGTGCCTTCAGACAGGTTTTACAACAGTTTTTGGATAGCTTTACAAGCTTTTTTGATAATATCTTTAACAATTTTATCGGCAATCTTTTGAATGGAATTAACGATATTATCGAAGGCATGATGATAACGTGGCAAAATGATTTTTTCAGTTATGAATTAATGCCGGCCCTGCAATTGGCAACGGGTCAGATTAACACGGCCTATATCGATTCCTGGCGTGCGGTTAATAGTGGTATGGACGGTATGAATAATGCCCGCAGGCTGCGCGCGGGCGAAGACCTTCAGGCGTCAGCTTTTGCAACAGCCAAACCAAGCCCGCAAATCTGTGTGGCGGGTTCCATCGGCGGAAGCAATTGGGCGGCATCATATGCAAAGATCCGTGCCTTCATGCGCGCAAGTGAAACCATGTTCACACATCGCGGCGCTCAAAAAGATCCTCAACTGGCAGATAATAGTAATCAGGATATGACGGTTACGGCGCAAAACCTTATGAACGGGCGCTTTACACCGGGCCTTGATATCGGCAATGAAAACAGTTTTGAGGGTTCGGTAACACAGGCGCAGGTTTTTCCACGCAGCAGTACCGGACCGGGCGGGCATCAGGGTGATCAATGGCAGCGCTATTGTACATACTTGGCCCAACCTACTGATAACGGAGACAGAAACGGTTGCGGGAATGTCACGGTTACACCGGGCGCGCAGGGCATGGATATTAAGCCGATGGAGTTTCTATATAACAGCTATCTTATTGATGTAACACAGGAGCCGATTGAACATGCCCTTAATGCGGTTAAAGAAAATCTGGTCGATTTAAGTCCGCCGCCATTAATTCCGGGATCCTCGCTGGGTACGGGGCCGGGCCGTCAGCAGATGATCGATCAGCGATCGTATCTGGCACGTAAAAACGCCGCGCGTTCGGTTGTTGAATTTGTATCGTCTTCACGCCTGCCGACAGCGAGAGCCAGCGATCTTGTGCACCAGTTACGTGGTCAGGCGGGCGCGCCGTTAACGGATATCATTGATGGTAAAACAAGTTATAAGGAAATCATGAATGCGCTTAGTAACGAGATATTTGCAACCGGAACCTATAACCTGGATCGCGAGGAATGCATAAATACAACAGAAAACCCGGATGCAAAAATCACATGTATCAAACGTGAAAGCTTGATTTTAAGTGCATTGTACCTGATGCAACTGCGTGACTATTATGAATTGCTGGAGCGCGGGGTTTTGACACTTGCCGTTCAAACATCTATCGAGATTGGTGCCGAGAGCTCCGGTTCGGAGGGCGGTTCGCAATGATGAAACACTTTAAAATTTTGGCGGTAATTTTGATGCTGTCCATCGTTTTGGTGCCGAAGCATGCAAAGGCTGTTTGTGAAGTCAATGCCGAAGTTTCGGCCGCGCAGGGTAACGTTATTACGCGTCAAGCGCAGGAAATTACCAACATTATTGCAAATTTGCAGGCGCAAATCGGTGCGATTTTGCCGGTTGAACTGGTTGACCTGTTGCAAAAAATGACCGGGATGAGCACCTCTGTCCGTACGGGTATGGGTGAAATGTGGGGCGATTGGGAAGAGGCTGAAAAAGGTCAGACAGCCCAAATGCATGCCTCTATTTTGGATCAAACACGAAATACCCTGTCATCCCAGAATGCGGAGCTTTTTAACGAAGCTGCCTTAAATGATGAAATGAACGAAGTTGCGGCCGTGACAACCGATGATGCGACCGAGCAAAGTTGTACTTTTGATACCGTTATGCCGCATGTAACCGAGGTCAATAATATTACCCGCATGGTATCGAATACGATGTCAGGTTCGCTTTCGGAAAGGATCATACGTGGGGAAGATTCACAGCTAGAACGTAATGCCCAAGACTATCAGCGATACGAGGCCACCTTTTGTAACCGTTTTGAAAACGGTGGACGTGCGCCGTGTGATGCTGACGGCAGCCGCGTTGACGGCGATATTGAAATTGCGCGTACATTAATGGGCGGTGACACACTGCGTGTTGAATCTGAAGAGGATATGGAAGTCATTGAAGCGGCGATTGATAACCTGATGGGTCGCCCCCGTATGGACAACATTAACCCGATAAATTTGGAAAGTAGCGGATCAGCGCAAAAGGCTTATCTTGAAAAAAGGTCAATGGCTGCCCGCATGAATATGGTGAGCGGTTTATTCTGGGATATCACGGGTGAGCGCATGCCAAGCAGGACGCCATCCGAAGAGATCCGCGAGATGCGTATTGCAGCTGGTGTGCCGGATACGGATGCATCGGCTAACCCCAGTAAGTATGAATTCTGGAAGGCCTGGATTGAGCAGGTAAATTCACCACCCTGGATATTCGAGCTGAAAGGCGGACAGGAAAAATTGGGTGAAAGCGAACTACATTTGAAAGCGCTGCGCCTTATGATGATGAATAACCTCAATCTAAAAATGGAAAAAATGGCAACGCTGTTTTCAATCCAATTGGCAAACCAACTGGACGAACGCGAGCAGGAATAAAAATGAAATTCGGTAGAACACATAAAACGCAGAAAAGCTGGCAAAAAATGGCCGGTTTATTGGCTGTTTTTGCCGTGTTGCTGGTCAGCCTGACTGTGATGCAGCCGCGCTCTGCAAAGGCGATTTGTGAAACGCCGGCATCATCGATCGCGACACTGGGCCTATGGCTGGCGAATTCTTTCGGCCTTTTAGGCGATTTCGGCGGGGCAATTTCGGATTTTCTAATTCAGGATGTTGAAACCGGACAAGAAGAGGTTGATACACGCATTCAGGAGCTTGATTTTAACTATCGTGAAGGCTGGGGTAACCTTTGGAATGCCGAATGGTTGCCGGCAATGCGGGAAGAATTAAAACAGATCAGTACAGGCGCAATCAGTGAAATGCGCAAAAAAGGCTCTCTGATTGACGCCGACAACGAAGCGGATCGTAAAGCAGATATTCAGGATGCCGAATTTGATCTATTGGAGGATGGGGCCCCTTCAGAAAATGCATGTCAGGCCGATACGATTATGGGCGGTGGTTCAGTATCAAATTCAAATACACCACAGCAGTCATCACGTCCCGGATCCTGTGGTGGTCAAAGCGGTGCCAATATTGCCAATAGACAGCGTTTCGGGGCCTATCAAGATCCTGCCAGCTGCCCGGCGGGTCAGACATCGCGCTTTGAGAAAGAATGTTGTGATGGTCAGGTCTATACCCATCAGAAAACAAATTGCGGTCAGGATGTAACGGTTAACTGGAATTGTACTAATGATAGTGCAGGTGCCAGCGGCGGTAACGGAGAAGAGCGCGCAGGTATGACCTATGCAACGGATATTTCCGAAGATATCTCAAAGGCGATTGCCCTTGATGCGATGAAGCGGGCAACAGCGAACGAAGGCACGCCCGAGGCGGTTGGAATGACAGCGGTTGTGGCGGAGCAATGGGAAAACCTTGATAAATATTGTGATCCGACATCGAATGGTGGAACCTTGCCATGTAGTGGTAGTGCGCCGCCGGAGCTGATTAACAAGGATATGGAACTGGGAACGGCTTTTTTCTGGGGCGATCGCATGACAATCGATTTGAATGACCAGAATTATCAGGAGCTGGTTGTTGATGCCGAGCGCACATTTACAGACCAGAACCCGGCCTCCGCTATTCCTGAAAATATTCTGGACCGTCCGCAGGCGGTTAAACAATTTAACCTGACACGTTCGACGGCGGCGCGTAAACAGGCGGTGCACAGTGTTATGGGGGGCCTTTTGGGATCGCGGGCCTCACGACCTGAATCTGAACCTTTGCCTGAAGTTCAGGAAATTCGTATGCAGGCAGGTGTTCCACGTGAAAATACAACGGATAAACCCAGTTTGCATGAAACCATGCAGGCCCTGATGCAGGATCGTTATACAACGCCTGAATTTGCAACCATGATTGTTAAAAAACCGGCGGAATTGTACAAAGATGCACTGGATATCGAAAGCGGACATCTGATGCAATGGAATATGATGTATGCCAATATGGAGCGTCTGGCAGTTATGCATGCCAGTGAATTTGCACAGGATCTGGAAGATTCCGAGCCTGATTTTGTAGCGCAACGTGGGTCTGATGAATATGATGGCACAGTTGTGAATATGGTGCCGCCGGATGATGAGCCTCCACAGGAATGTGAAATCGTTGAATTTGAAATTCCCGAGAATCCGTTTGGGTGTGGCTCTGGGTATGCGGGTGGTGTTTCTGATTCCGCCTATGCAGGGACATTCTCGGGATCACTTATGGTGCCGGTGCCTAGCAACTATATAACATCTGATTATGGGCCTAGAAGTTGTAGCGTTTGTGCCAGCAATTATCACAGAGGTGTTGATTTCAGGGCTGCGATCGGCGATCCCGTTGTGGCTTCTGCGGATGGGGTTGTTACTATTGCCAGCAACAACCCGAATCACAGTTTTGGTAAATATGTCAAAATTGATCACGGTAGCGGTATAGAAACCCTTTATGCGCATTTGTCCAGTATTGTTGTATCGCCAGGACAAACAGTTAGCAGGGGCCAGTTAATAGGGTATGCTGGAAATACAAGTAATCAAAACCTTGCCCCACACTTGCATTTTGTTGTCTATAACAATGGTCAAAAAGTTAATCCGAATGATTATCTGGATCGTAACTCTGTACCTGCCCCTTCGCAAGGCGGAGGCTCTGGTGGGGGAGACGGATATACGGGAGACTGTTCATTTGACCTATCTGCAATTGGGGACTTAGATATCTGTAGCTGGCCTACAGGAGCATCGACAGGTACAGTCAGTCCGAACTTGACAGGTTTTCTACAGGGGTATGAAAGGCTAAGCCTCACACCTTATTATGATTTCAAGGGGCAAAGTATATGTTACGGTCACTTGATAACAGGAAATGAGAACCCACCGATTCCAATTCCTGCTACACAGGCGTTTTGTGACCAGTTATATATTCAAGATCTTAACCGTTTTGCATCTTATGTACGTAATGAAACAGCCCACTGTTCTAACCTAACGCAGAACCAGTTTGATGCTCTTTTCTCTTTTGCGTATAACCTTGGATCTTTCCGCGGCAGTGTTGGAACTGCGGTTGATGCTTGTAATTTTGATGCGGCCTTGGCAGCGGCCCAGCAATATAATCAGGCTGGTGGACAGGTTTTACAGGGTCTTGTTGATCGTAGAGCGCAAGAACAGATCATTGGAAATCTGCATCAGATTCGTCCTGCAGAATGTGCAACAGGACTTGGCGAGGAGGATGCAGATGGCGACCACGATGATCATGATCATTAAGGGGAAAATGAATGCAACTTCGTAATATAAACATGATGTCCTTTTTGCTGAGTATTATTTTTGTTTTTTTATCTGTTTCGCCCTCTCAGGCGGAGTATAATATTGCAGGTGATTGGACGTTTAAAAAACTTGTTATTCCTGCAACAGGCATTCAGTCAGGTGAGGCCATTAAAAAAGCCGAAGAAATGATCGGAAAAACCATAAAAATTGACGGTCAGAATTTTATTTATGAAGAAAATAAAAACTGTATTTTCGACGATATTCATCAGGAAATATTAATAGATGGTAGCTTTGATGCGTCTGGTAAGATGATGGTGAATTGGAACGAAATTGGTATAGAGCCTTATTCGCAAAATTCCAGAGGAAATAAATTATATGCTGTGATTTCTTATGGTGGATATTGTCCTGATAGTTCTGATTTGACGGAAGAAGAAAAAGCCCGAATTGATTGGACAATGGTTGATGAATATGAGGGATATAAATTTTTAGATGATAAACATGTTATTTTTGTGGCGAATAAAGGCCAACTTGTTTTGATGGATTATTTTGATGTCTGGATCCAGCTAGAGAGATCAACTACCGCTAACGGTGAGAACACACAAGATATAGTAGATCCCGAAAAAACCGACAACTAGATATAGATTTTTATCGACATTTAACAGTGCGTTTGTTAGGATGATTCAAGTTCAAAAAACGTTACTGGGGACACGTCGTTGGATTGGAATGACACATTGGGTATTGCCCGCTGTCTAAACCAAAATCCGGATCTGGAAGATCTGGATCTCTTCGAACTGGCGCCTGAATTTCTCGAAACATTGATCATCGAAAACGGATATGCCGCCGATCGTATGCCGCATGGCATGTTGCGCACAAACAGCCTGAATTCTGTGCTGTGGCACTGGATGCGTCTGCGTGACGAAGATGACCAGGATATGCGGGAGGCCGGCTGAGCATGTTTTTTAACCGCGCCAAAGAAATCTTTAATCGCTATGTCGGGCGTCCGGCGGATGATGAGCGTGAAGGTAATGGCCCGGTTAAAAACGCAAAGAAATCAACAGACGTACTCTACCACTTTCTGTCCGGCCTGAACGAAGGCTGCGTCGGCGGAAACACATCTGTTCTGGAAGTGTCATATGATGATGGCAGCACACTGCGCTGCATGGTTGATCCGGGTGATTTGTTTGGCGACAAAAACAACCCCGAGCATCCGGTTTTATCAAATTGTGATTCTATTATTGCTGACATGCGTGAATATTTTGATCATATCGATCCGCAAACCGGCGAAATTGTCGAGGCGAAAAAGCCGCTGGATAATATCATCCTGAGCCATTCGCACAAGGATCACATCGGCGCGATATCAAAAATGATGCTGATGGGCTATAAAATGCCGCAGATATATGCAACGCCATATACCCGCCAAAGACTTTTTCAACATTTGAACAATGAAAAAATACCACCGTCGGAATGGCCGCACGTGCGCGAAATTGCCCCCGGGCAAAAGCTGAAGTTTCCGGATGTCGAGGTTGGTTTTTTCTCGGTCAGTCATTCAACCCCGCAATCATTGGGCTTGGTTTTTAAAACGAAAGAGGGCAGCATCGTCCATACCTGTGACTGGAAAATGGATCAAAGCTTGACATGGGGCCCGAATTTCGAGCCCAGCCAGTATAAACGTATGGTGGGTGATAACCCGACTGTCCTGCTGATGGATTCAACCGGTGCGGACAGTGATAAAAAACCTGTCACCGAAGAAATTTTTCGCAAGACTTTGAAGAAAATGATGAAGGATAACCCCGGTAAACGCTTTATTATCGCGACCCACCCGGGATTTGAAGAAAACATGGCATCCATTGCTAAAGTGACGGCACAAGACGGACGCAAGTTCTTTATTGATGCCTGGTCACATTCGCAAGTGTTTGATGCTTTGCGCAATACGGGTTTAAAGCTGGGCGATCATATTGGCGAGAAAATTGATGTGAAAAGTCTGAATTCTGCCCCCGCCCGCCGCGAGCTGGAATCCTCGAAGCCGGGCGATTCCATTGTTCTGGTTGCGGGCGTTATGGGGCAGAAAAACTCATCACTCGTACGTGCTGTGAATGGCACTAATAAAAATCTAAAGTTGGACCCGAAAAAGGATATTATCCTGTTCTGCGGGCCAAACATGCCGGGGCAAAATCGCGAAAATAAATATGCGCTGATGGCCGAAATCAAGAAAAAAGGTTTCGAGGTTATGGGCCATCCTGAATATAAACTTTATCCACATGCGCACGCCCGCCGCGGTGAAATTGTTGAATTGGCCGAGATGACTTCGGCGAAATATATCGTACCTGTTCATGGCGACCAACATCTGCGTGATCGCAATGAAGAATTGCTAGGTGAAAATGGCCACAAAGTTATAAAACTGAAAAACGGTCAAACCCTGCGCCTGAAAGACGGCAAGGCGGAAATTGATCCTGAATTGACGCGTGATCCACAATTTATCGGCTTTGAAACGCGCATCGGGAAACATTGGCAGGAACGTGATTATATTGCCTGCTTCACGGTAAATTATAAAAGGCCGGCCAATGAAAATGATCCGCCAAAGCCGGATGCGGCGCGTAAGCCGCGCATATTCCAAAATAGAAGATAACTTTCTAAAATCTTTCGACTGCAAATAGTACGTTTTTGCGCGTTCCGTTTCTCATGTGTTTTAACATACACTCCGATGCGGTTCTCAAAGCATACTGTTTTCAGCTGAAATCTTTTGAAAGAAGGGATCAGTTTTGCCCTGAATGTCTAAAGCACCTCCGCAAGGGAGGTGCTTTAAATCAAAAGGAGGCACTAAAAAGAGCGAACCGGAACGGACAATTCCGTTTCACATTCTTTTAGTATAGCAAAGCATATTTAAACATTCGTGAATGATAAAAACAATTTGACATAATATTAATACTCTGGTAATATTTTGGCATTATTTTACTTTTGGAGATTTTAAAATGGGATATACGGTTTGTACAATCAGCGGTCTTGTAATTGAAATGGGCGCGCCGGTACGCGCTGTGTTTCTGGCAAATATGGAGAAATCGGCAACCCAGAATGCGCCTGTTTATAATCCGGGTTCATGGTATACACCTGTTTCAGCGCCGATCAAAGCATCATTTGATGATTTTGCAAGGGTCGAGGGAATGGAATCAACAGAATGCTCCGAATTCTTTATGAAAGAATATTTTCCCGATAAGGATTTAGACAATGTCGCGCTTTGGGCTTCAAAGCAGGGATTAGAAATACTTTCCCCAAACCACACAATGCGTAAAAATAATGAACCGAGTAAACTTTCAATTGCCTATATAAATGAAGATGTCTATCAAAGCATTTTGAATATGACCCATGAAGGCAAAGCGCGTAATTTTGAAAAAGAAACAGCGAAACAATTCGAAGTTTTGAAAGGGCTTTGTTCAGAATATAAAAATCAAATCCTGAGAATGGATATCATGAAGTCGCAGGGCTTGAGTTTATTATTCAAAATGTCGGGAACAGACACACAAAATGATGAATATGTCAGACAAGTGGCATCTTTTTTTGAAACAGCCGGCGGGGATTATACTCATATGGCGCAGACCCAACAAAAAGAGGCATTGTTGGATGCTTTGATAAATGGTGACGAGGAAAAAGCAAAATCCATGTTTACAGATCTGATGGCACTGCACCATATTCATGGCATGATGCATGTTCTGAATCGGACATGGCAGCCGGCCAATGCCGTTGTGGAAGAGAAATTCACGCAGGCACATGTCGTTTTCAACGAGAGTGTTGCAAAGATCGCGCGCGGACGCGGCAAATGGCAGATTCAACCGCGCGGCAATCAGCCAAAACCTTAAGCTTCTTTCAGGCGGGAGCGGTGCAATTCGCCTGCTTCCTCAAGGGTTGGATATCCAACCATCGTTAGATAACTCTGAATACGACGCAGGTCGCGGAAAACATCCAGATGCAGGCTGGATGTTGAATGGGTTTCTGATACACCCTCGCGCAGGCGGCGCATATGTTTTTCAGATGTCTGGATTTCCATTTCACGCAGTTTCATTTTGCCATGGAAAAGTTGGCGCGCCATTTTCAGATCATTCGTCATGAAGACATGCTGGGCCAATGTCAAATTCTCCAGCACATGATGGTAAGCTTCTGAAATTTCCTTGAAACCTTCATCGGAAAAGGTCAGATGCTTGCGGATTTTTTTATCGCATAATTCCAAAAGGCTTTTATCGATGATGTCACCGATATGCTCTAGATTGGTGGCAAAGCTGAGGATCTGCTGATGGCGGATCGCCTCTTTTTCGGTCAGACTTTCATTTGTGATACGTGCCAGATATTTCTTAACGGCATCATATAAAATATCGACGCGGTTATCCGATTTACTGACTTTGCGCATCATTTCGGCATTGTCGGTGCGCAAAACCTCAAGGGTGTTTTTCATCATGCGTGAGACAGTATCGCTGATGCGAAGGGTTTCGCGTTCGGCACTGGCAAGGGCGGCCTGCGGTGTTTCAAAGGCCGAGTAATCCAGATAACGCGGTTGGTCCTTGTCATCTGCTGATGATTTATCAGGTAGAATGCGGCTGACGATCTTATTGATGAAACCAATAAAGGGCAGCATCATAATGGCAAGGCCTATATTAAACGCTGTATGGAAGTTTACGAGCATGCGTGCCGGATCTGTTGACAGGTCAACCAGAAAGGGTTGAATAAGATGGATAAAGGGCATAACAAAAACGATACCGGCAAAGCGCATAATCAAATTGGCAAGCGGGATGCGGCGTCCGACCGATTTCTCGCTGAGGGTATCAACATAGGCGATAATACCGCTGCCAAGGTTTGCCCCCAAAACCAGAACCAGACCCAGCATCACCGGGATCGCCCCTGTAAGGGTAAAAGATGCGAAAAGCAGAACCATCGCAAGCGACGAATGCACCAGCCAAGTCAGAATTGCAGCGAACAGAATCGCGAGAACAGGTTCTTGTGAAAGCGGGATAATCAGCACGTGCAGCGCTTCGGAATCGCGCAGCGGGGCTGAAACATCAACAACAATTTGCAATGACAGCAATATGAGGGCGATACCCAGAAACGCATTTCCCAGATATTTGTAATATCCACCGCCTTTTTTTATGCGGGTCAGGCTGTAGCCCGAAAAGAGCATCACCGGAACCAGCCAATCCAGATCGAAAATCAGGATTTGTGCGGCCAATGTCGTGCCGATATCGGCCCCCAGAACCAGCGAAATCCCGGCAAGGGTTGATAAAAGCCCCTTTGATGCAAAGGACGCTGCAATAAGGGTCACGGCAGTCGAGCTTTGCAGGCCCATGGCAATGGCAGCGCCTGAAAAAAGCCCAAGAAAACGGTTTTTAGTCGAGCGGGTGATAAAGCGACGCAATTCTGCCCCAAAGGCACGATTCAGGCCTGTTGAGACCAGACGCACGCCCCACAAGAGAAGGCAAACTCCACCAATAATGTGAATAAGAATTGCTGTTGCGCTCATAAGAACTGTATGTGGTTAAAACAATATAGCGGCTGATCATAGCAAAAGAACAGACCTATTCCAAGAGCTATAAAGAAGCCCTGAATTTATCGCCCAATCAGAACGAAATAATAGTGATATGTATCGGGCGGCGGGTTTGTGGCGGCATTAGCTGATTCTATGCAGGCGCTGTATTTACCGTCAATAGATGTACCGCTGGCCTGTAGGCGTGAAAATGTATCATATGTTCCTGTAAACCAGCTGGCGGGGCTGCCGTGATAAAAGTCATTGGCTTCTTTTGGGATGGTTGAAATGATATTTTTATTCAAAGCCTCGCAAATGGCTTCGCTAATGTAGGGAAAAAAGAGAATTAAATCTGCAGCACTTGCAGGATCGTTTTGGCAATCTACACTGCCTGTGCCGACACCATCTATGCAAAGCAAACCAATAACAGGAGCCTCGCCGTAGTATTTTTCAGCCGATTGCGCAATATCAATCATGCCATCCATTTTAAACGGAACCATATCACCGCCGGCTTTGTGGAACATATGGCATGAACCATCAGTCGGTGAATTCGGGTTATTGTTATCATCATCCGCGTCGACATAATTTCCATCGCCGTCACTGTCGTTGTTAAAGGATATTTCATTCGCCGAACAATGGTTCAAAGTGACAAGGCGCTGGATTTTTTGCTGCATCTGCGATGCATATTGTTCGATTTTTGCAGCATTAATGGCGGCCTGTTCTTTGTTTATGCCTGCGCCGCCGCGCCCAGATTGCGTTATGGCATAGGATAGGGCCGCGAACAAAGCGACCGCAATCAAAATCAAAAACAGGGCATTTCCATTTTCATTCTTCATTATATTATAAGCTTAGCATGAAAATATGGCGAAATTAAGGCATGTTATTGACAGTTTTAATTTTTACCGTTATGTATAAACAATACAAAGAGCTTAAAATGAAAAAATTAAAAGCATTTTTTAACAGAGAGGCGCCGCGCTCAATGAATGATGTGAAGCGGAAAATCGCTAAAGCAATGACATATGAAACAGGCCGTACCAACGAATTTGGAGGTGCTATACATTTTGTTACTGTGATGGGTATAGCATATCCAGCTTTTTTGTTTTTACCGGTTGCTGTGGGGTATGTATTATGCGGTGTCATGGGCGCGGTTTCATCTACAACCTCTATAAAAATGGAACCAACGCTAAAAAAATGGCGTGCGCTCCCCAATCAGCATATCAAACCAGAGATTAAAAAAGCGGCTGTTTAGCCGCTTTTTCTTTGATTATTTCTGGTCCCGCCAGATTTTCTTTTTCGAGGCATACAAGAGGCCAGTCAAAAGCAGTAGGAACAAGATAACCTTCATTCCCATTTTCTTGCGGGCATTCAGGTTGGGCTCGGCGGCCCAGGCCAGATATTGAGTTACATCAGCGGCGGCTTGCTCGAGGGACGCAGAATCACCATTTGAATAGGTAATTTGACCGTCAGCCAGTGGCGGCGGCATCGCAATTTTGTGACCCAGCATATATTCGTTCCAGTACTGACCGTCTGCCAGAGTTTCGTCTGCCGGAGCATCTTTGTAACCGGTTAAAAGGCCGTAGATATAATCTTCGCCATGTTCGCGGGCTTTGACAATTAGTGACAAATCCGGTGGCATAGCGCCATTGTTGGCATAGCGCGCAGCCTGTTCATTCGGATATGGGCTGTTAAAACGATCAAATGGCTTACCGCTACGTTCAAACATTTCGCCGTCATCATTCGGGCCATCCTGAACCATATATTCGGCAGCGATGGTTTTGATTTCAGCCTCGGTAAAGCCGATGTCTGCCAGATTGCGGTATGACATATATTTCATCGCATGACAGGCCGAGCAGTTTTCGCGATAGATCTGATACCCGCGCTGCAGGGCGTTTTGATCATATGTGCCGAAAATTCCTTCGTGCGGCCAATCCATATCAGGCGGCATCACGGCATCTTCAGCAGCATGCGCGGTTGAGAAAGACAGGACAAACGCAAGTGTCAGAACAAATTTAAATAGATGTTTCATCATGATTTTGTGTCCTCATGAATTGATTTCGGCAATGGTTTCGTTTTTTCAAAGCGCGGCAAGAAAGGCACCAACACCAGGAAAAAGAAGAAATAATAGGCTGTTGAAAGCTGTGCGACCAACAGTGGAACGCCTTCGGCTGCTTCCTGTCCGGCCCAGCCCAATGCCACGAATGCGATCAGCAACAAGATGATAGCAGGACGGTACATCGGGCGATAACGTGCCGAGCGTACAGGCGAGCGGTCAAGCCATGGCAGGCCCAGCCAAATCAGGATCGATCCGAACATCGCCAGAACCCCTTGCAATTTCGCAGGCAGGATCACGATATCCGTAAACGGAATAATCAAATCAGCTGTGAAAGAACGCAAAATCGCATAGAACGGCAGGAAATACCATTCGGGCACAATATGTAGCGGTGTTTGCATCGCGTTATACGGCACATAGTGATCGGCATGGTTCAAAAAGTTCGGCGCATAGAAAATAACAGCGAACATGATCACGGCAAAAACACCCAGACCGAACATATCTTTGGTCGTGTAATAAGGTGTGAAGGGTACGGTATCATTCTTTGTTTTTGGCTCGACGCCTGTCGGGTTGTTTGACCCTGTAATGTGAAGTGCCCATACGTGCAGAAACACAACAGCACAGATGACGAACGGCAACAGGAAATGCAGCGCAAAGAAACGGTTCAGGGTCGGGTTATCAACCGCGAAACCACCCCATAGCCATGTGACAATCGAGTCGCCGACAATCGGGAAGGCCCCGAACAGGGACGTAATCACGTTCACGCCCCAGCCAGACATCTGGCTCCATGGCAGGGAATAGCCCATAAAGGCTGTTGCCATCATCAATAAGAAGATCAGAACGCCGAAGATCCAGATCAATTCACGCGGTGCTTTGTATGAGCCATAGTAAAGACCACGGAAAATATGGATATAAACAGCAATAAAGAAGAAGGACGCCCCATTCATGTGCGTATAGCGCAATAGCCAGCCGTAATTGACATCACGCATGATGCGTTCGACAGAATCAAAAGCATAGTCAACGTGTGGTGTATAGGACATCGCCAAAACAATGCCGGTGACAATCATCAAAACCAGCATGAACATGGCGATCGCGCCGAAATTCCAGAAATAGTTGAAGTTTTTCGGAGTCGGGAATTGTGAATATTCCTTGTCCATCATGGTAAAGATCGGCAGACGCTGATCAATCCATTCAACGACTTTGTTATCAAAGGGCTGTCTGTTTTTTGAACTTGCCATTTTTATTGTCCTTTTGTGAGTCTTTAACCGATGCGGATGACGCTGTCGGAAACAAATGTATAGGGTGGAACCTCGAGGTTTTTAGGCGCGGGGCCTTTGCGGATACGGCCGGATTCATCATAGTGCGAACCGTGACACGGGCAGAACCAGCCGCCATATTCCCCTTTGGGTTGGCCTGATTTATTACCCAGTGGCACACAGCCAAGGTGTGTACATACGCCGACCATGACCAGCCATTCGGGCTTTTGAACGCGCTCGCTATCGGTTTGTTTGTCACGCAGTTGCGACATGTCGACGCTTTCAGCCTCGGCAATTTCGGCCGCGGTGCGGTGACGAATAAAGACCGGCTTACCGCGCCATACAACGGTGATGGCCTGGCCCTGTTCGACAGCTGCGATATTGACTTCGGTCTCGGCAACAGCCAGAACGTCCTTTGACGGGTTCATAGAGTCAACAAAAGGCCAGACGGCAGCGCCTGCGCCAACTGCGCCCATTGCAGCTGTGGTGAGATAAAGAAAATCACGACGTGTTTGGGGGTGTTCCTGTTTTTGTTTAACCGCCATTTTTATAATCCTGAATTATTGGTTTTAAAGCGTTGGCTTGTTTATGGCAGAATTGCGCCAAAATTTCCACACCTAAATAGTGTAAAAATTTTCCTTTTTTTGCAAGTTTGTTGTAATCTTTTAAGGCGATGGGCGAATTATTAAACCACAAAAACTGGCCGATTTCGGGTGCCGGGCTTGATTTTATCAAGATTATGGCAGCCATATTGATGTTAATTGACCATATTGATCATATCGTTCTGGACCGCGAGGCCGTGGGTATGTTCTTTATCGGGCGCGGGGCTTATCCGTTGTTTGCCTTTGCCTGTGCGGCATCTTTTATCCGCGGCGGGCTGGATAAGGCCCCAAAATATGCTAAAAACCTGATCTTATGGGGTCTTATTGTCGTGCCTGTTTCCTGGATGACACGTGATACGACGGCAGCAAATATCCTGTTTACCCTTGCGATCGGCGCAGGCCTATTGCCGTTTTTGATCAAAATCGGAGTCGCTGGCCGTGCCGTCATTTTTACATCGGCCGTTCTATCGCTTTATTTTACAAATATTGTCGAATTTGGGTTTCTGGGGGCGCTGGCGCCAGCCGGGTTCTATCTGGTCATGACAGGTCAGAAAGACGGCACATTCTGGCTGGTGATTACGTTGGCTTTGATGAATTTCGGCGGATTTATGCATGAGGTTGAAGGTTTCGGTGCAATCGAGATTTTGATTATGTTTTTTGTTGCCGCCGCCACGATCGGATTTTCATGGTTGGTTTTGAAGTTGGCCGAGGGCATGAAGAGGAATGAGAAAAGGCTGCTGTCAAAATATTTTCTGCATATATTTTATCCGGCGCATATGATCGGACTTGCGCTGATAAAGCCGTTTGTATAGATTTGGCCATTATGAGATTAGCCCTGTACCAACCCGATATCCCGCAAAATACCGGCACATTGATGCGCCTGTGCGCAGCAATGGATGTGCCGCTTGATATCATCGAGCCGTGCGGCTTTGCCCTTGATGAAAAAAAAGTCCGCAGATCCGCGATGGATTATTTCGATTATCTGAATTTGACGCGTCACGCCAGTTGGGAAGCGTTTCAGCAGCAGTTTAAAGACCGCCGCCTGGTTTTACTGACTACAAAAACCGATGTGCTTTATACGGGGTTTGAATTTCATGCCGATGATATTCTGATGGCTGGGCGCGAAAGTGCGGGCGTGCCGGATGATGTTCACAACATATGTGATGCGCGCATACGCGTTCCGATGGCAGCGGACATCAGATCGTTGAACGTTGCCGTAAGCTGTTCGATGGTTTTGGGTGAAGCGCTGCGTCAAACACAACAGTTTCCGGAGTAATCAATGGATTTGCATGCTTTATATAAAGACAATTTGATGTCGTCCGACGGATACACCAACACGCCGGATGATGCCAAACAACAGGCCGAGAACTGGTTCAGACAATTGCGCGATGATATATGCGCAGCGCTGGAGAAACTGGAAGAAGACTGCACACATACAGATTGGGCCCCCGCGACATTCCAGCGCCAAAGCTGGCAGCGCGATCAAAATCCGGATGGGAGTGACGGCGGCGGCGGGACAATGTCGGTTATGCGCGAGGGACGCGTTTTTGAAAAGGCGGGCGTTAATATTTCGACCGTGCACGGTGAATTTTCGGAAAATTTTCGCGGGCAAATACCCGGAACGGAAGACAGCGGCGCATTCTGGGCCAGCGGTCTTAGCCTTGTTATGCACCCCAGATCCCCGCATGTGCCGCCGATCCATATGAATACACGTCACATCATTACGGGCAAATCATGGTTTGGCGGCGGGATCGATTTAAACCCGATCACACCGAATGACCAGGATACGGATATGTTCCGCGAGGCTTTGTACCGGGCATGTGAAAAACATGATGCGCAGTATTATCCTGATTTCAGTCGCTGGTGCGATGAATATTTCTATCTGCCGCATCGGGACGAACACCGTGGCATTGGCGGTATATTCTATGATTATCTGAACAGCGGCGATTGGCAGAAAGACTATGCTTATACCCAGGATGTCGGGCGTTGTTTTGTTGATATCTATCCCAAAATAGTTGCCGCCCATATGAATAAGGACTGGAGTGATGAGGAGCGCGAATATCAATTGATGCGTCGCGGACGCTATGTTGAATTTAACCTGTTATATGACAGGGGCACTGTATTCGGCCTGAAGACTGGCGGGAATACCGATGCGATATTGATGTCCTTGCCCCCTCTCGCAAAATGGTGAGAACCTTTTCATAAGCTTGACTCGGCGCTTCCGAGGTGCTAAAAATCAGCCAATCATTACAGGGAGAGACATGAGCGGGATTTTCAAATCCATAAAATCGCAATGGGAGGCATTGACGGACGTCAAGCGCCATGAACAGTCGCGCAGTCTGGCCCCGTTGTTTGATGCGATTGACCGTGATGATGTTGATGCGGTTCGACTGATTGTAAAAAATAACCCAGGCTTTCTGAATACATATAGTTTAAAGGGTGAAACCGCCCTGCATCGTGCCGTTAAAAACGGGTCGGTTAAAATGACGCGTGCGCTGATATCGGCAGGCGCGGATATTAACCTGAAGGTTAAGGCGGTTGGCCCATATGACAGTTTGATCCATCTGGCGGTTTTGTCTGATAATCCTGATATGATCCCATTATTGAATTCAATTGGAATATCGCTGACAACAAAAGCGAAAAACATGCTGACACCACTGCGGCAGGCGATCAATATGAACAAACCGGATATGGTTAAGGCGCTGATTGATGCAGGGGCTGATCCGTTTGAAAGCATGGTCAAAAATGGCCCGCCGCCACTGACATCTGCAATGTTTGAAAACAAACGTGATGCTTTGCAGGGGATGCTGTCTTTTCCCGAAGTTCAGAAAACCCTGAGCTATGAATTTGCAAATCGCCACAATAAGGGTGTGCGTCCTGTCTTTGTATCACTGGAGATGGGGTATCTGGATACCGCCCGCCAAATCTTTGACATGGGGTTGCCGGTCAATTGTGTTGATGAAAAAGGAAATACACCGCTGCATTGGGCTATATATCACAAAGATGCAGATTTCGTACAATATCTGGTTGAAAAAGGTGCCGATATCAAGGGTGTATATAATAAATCGGGCCTGACCCCGTTTCATTTGCTGTGCACCAAGGCGCATGAATTCAAACAGGATGACCTGCAGCGCATATTCGATCTTTTGACAGCCTATGGCGGAGAAATTCTGGAAGAAACCAAGAGCCATAAATCACTGAATAAGATCATCGGTTCAAGCAAGAACGAGCGTTTCAAAAACTCAGTCAAAGATTACCAGTCGGGATTTCCCAAAAACTGATTCCCGTATTTTCGGCCTGTATTTATTATGATATAAATAAATAAAAACGGATTGGGTATGTTGCGCATAATTTTCATTTTTATATTTCTGTTCTTCCCACTGTTGGCGGCGAAGGCAGAAGAGCTGCCGAAACGCGGACATGCAGTCGTGACGTCGCCGCAAAACTGTGCGGCTTTGATGGAAGATGAAGAAGGGGCTGTTCCGGCCATACATTATATGACCCACGCTTATAAAAGATGTATCGAAAGATCGCGGAAAATCATGCGTGTCGATCAAAAGGATAAGCCTGAAAATGATACACGGGAAATTAACCAGAATAACGTATCATACAGTAATGATGAAGCGGCTCATAACAATTATTACCGCGTAACGCCGCGTCATAAGGAAGAAGATAATGATGAATAGATTTTTGAATATTTTCGCATTGATCATGTTGGTTTCGATCACGCCTGCCATGGCGCAAAGTGAAGCCTATAGTTTTGATGTTGATTCCAAAGCAAGGTCTTCTGTTACAACGAGCGAGAAAAAGGCGCAAACAACGGATAATAAGCCCGATAATAATGAAAGTCAGCCCGCGGCTGATGAAACGGCCGTGCAGCTTGAAACCACAAAGCCGGAAACGTCCCCCGCCCCTACTAAGGAAGAGGTAAAGAGGGAAGATGACCCCTGTGCTGCCTATAAAAGTGCGCGGGGCAAGCTGATTTGCCAGGATCGTATAGCAAAAATAGAGCGCATGAAATCTGCGAAAGAAAGCCGGGCTACGTTGTATAAGCCACAGGCCGCCGAAAAAGAATCGGAGGAAGCTGAAACTGTAAGTACAGAAGCGAATTCCGATGCTGATGCTGAACTTGAGGCCGAGGCGGGCGCTCAAAACCCCAATAACACTGAAGAAAACACGGAAAAGTAAATAAATTGCAAAAAACGCAATTTATTTATTGACAGTCGGGGTTATATTTGTTAGCCTGTATATAGAGTTAATAATTATATCTAGTCAAAAGCGCCGGTGTGGCGCTTTTTGTGTTTCCGGAGAAAATTGAGAATGTCGCAATTCTTTATCGAGTTCAAAGACTGTAAAGCCGATCTGGTGCCCAGTCTGGAGCTGATCGAAAAAATAGAAGAGCAATTTGGCGCGCTGCAAAGCATTTTACAGCGGATCAAAGCCGGCCAGATGACGTTGCATGATCATAAAGAGTTGATCGGTCTGGTTTTTGAAAAAAATAATATGGATTTGGAGGGACTGGTCAAAGAAGAAGGTGTTTCAGGCTTGATCCGAAGAAATATCAAAATTATCGGCCTCTGTTTGGCTGGCCTGAACGGTATCGAAAGCCTTTATCAGGAGGCCGAAAGCCTGGGAAAGCCTGTAACGACAGAGCCCACAACTTTGACAGACTGATTTATGGCTGGCTGGGTTGGCCGCCTGATTTCCAGATGAAACAGGGCGGTACATTGCTGGGCTTTGATGTCATCGAGGCTGAAGATATGCCGACCATTGCTGCTGACAGTCTGTCGATTGCCTTCGGTGATTTTAATGCCGGATATCAGATTGTTGATCGTCAGGGTGTACGTATTTTACGCGATAACCTGACCGCAAAGCCGTACGTGAAATTCTATACAACGAAACGTACAGGTGGTGCGGTGACGAACTTTGATGCTCTAAAGCTCATGAAGTTCGCTTCATAATTTTAAACCTACAGACCTGCAAATGATCGTTTGCTGTGCGCTGCTGCTCATGATGCCTAAACATCACTGCGCTGCAGTGCGCGCAAACAATTCATTTTCGCTGTCTGCATCTTCAAAATTCAACTTTGAGCAAATAAATGCAGGCGATCGCATTTCCCCTCCCTTCCTTAGTTGGCGATCGTACAAATCTGCACTGGCGGGGTGGGTGCGTCATTCGATGTGTCCATCCCCCACTTTTAATGGAGAGACAAAATGAAAATTAAAGTTTTAAAACATTTCAAATTTGCCGAAGACGGTATCACCGTCAAAACCTACGAGCTCGGCATTCACGAAGTTTCAAAACATGTGGCAGATATAGCCATTCATGAAGGCTGGGCCAAAAAACCCGTTGTAAAAAAGAAAGCCCATAAGAAAGTAAAGTCATGAGCAATCGATATATAGTCAGCCAAGCCGCCGAACCGGCTGCCGAGCCTGTCAGCGTTGCGGAGTTTAAAAGTTTTCTACGCATAACACACGACAGCGAAGATAGTGTCTTGGCCGATTACCTGAAAGCCGCCCGTCTATTTTGCGAGAATTACACCGGCAAAGCTTTTATCAGCCGCGCCTATAAAATTATTTTTGACCGTCTGGATGATCCGAACATTATCCCGCTGGTAAAGATGCCGCTGGTATCCGTATCGACGGTTAAAACCTATGATCTGGATAATATAACCACAACAGTATCATCTGATGATTATAGTGTTGATGTGGATGCGGGGCGTATTTTGATGAAATATGGCGCGGTTTTAAATTTGCCAGCACGTGATACACGTATTCTGGAAGTTGATTTCACAGCCGGTTTTGGCGCAGCAGCCAGTGATGTTCCGGAATCGATTAAACAGGCGATTTTAATGAAGGCAACACAAATGTATGAAGAACGCGGCGATGTTCCTGTTTCCGCGCCCTTTGATATGATTGCGGCGCTGTTAAAGCCCTATAAAAAAATCGGTGCTGTGTAATGGGTGATGTTGGAAAAATGCGACATTTAATGCGACTGCAATCGCCTGTCACAACGCGGGATGCAGGGGGCGGCTTTGCAGAAGAATACACGGATGTGGATGATATCTGGTGCGATATCAAACCTGTGCGTGAAAATATCACAACGCAATATGGCCAGCGCGATATGCGCGTTACCTATAGAATAAAAACGAGATATCGCAGCGATGTTGCAACGGGGCAGAGGTTATTGGATCCCGAAAGTGGGGAGACATATATTATTGATACGGCCGTTGATCCTGATATGCGCAAAACCTATCTAGAGATAATGGCGCGTCAGGATTAGGAGGCGCGCGGCATTGTTAATGACCAGATAAACAATCCAAGCCAGACAAAAAGCGTCCAGCCAAGGGCGATGTTCAGGCTCATGACAAGGCCGGTCTGGTGATGGTTTTTATTCAGCGCAATGCGACCCGGTAAAAGATAAACCCAAGTTAAAAGCGCAGATACAACAATCGCAATAAAGATAAAAAGAAGATACAGCATTATTCAGAAGGCTCCTGATCGGTTTTGTAAAATTCATCGGCGATCGCTTCGCCTTGTAGAATTTGATCAGGAGAAAGCTGCGCTGTCAAGCGACGTGCCAATTCCTTACCGGCTGCGGCCATATCGGGCAGGCGGTCCTGACGGGCAGTAATACGATACCAGGCATAAGATTTAACAATATCCGGTTTAACATCCGGCAGTTCGGCATGACCGTTCAAATAAAAACTGGCGATCATAAATTGGGCAGCCGGATTTCCGGCTTCGGCCGATTTTTTAAACCATTCAAAAGCGGCAGGGAAATCTTTTTCAGTGCCAAGGCCTTCGGCATACATGGTGGCGATTGCCAACATGGCATTGTCATTTCCTGATGTCAGGGCCTGTTTGTAATGCTGGAAAGCAACAGCGTGATTTTGTTCGACACCTTTGCCGTCATTATACATGTTGCCCAAAAGGACCAGGGCCTGATCGTTGCCTTCTTCTGCCAGAGGGCGCAGAAATTTAACGGCGTTCACCCAGTCTTGTTTTTGATAGGCGGCGCGACCTTCCTCGAGACTGGCGTAGGCTGAAGATGTGAAAAGAAGAATGCCGATAATGGCCGCCATTAAAATACGCATGGATTTTTGCTCCCACAATTAATTGTTCAACATTCAGTATACGCAAAAAACTGTCAAAACACTCTTAAAAAAAGGAAAAAAGATGCCCGATGCTATTCAATGGGCCTTGCAAAAGGCGCTGTACGATAAATTAACGAGCGCGGCGAATTTAACAGCCCTGTTGCCGAACGGCACGGATGATATCTATAGCCACGTGCCGGATGATACGCCGCCGCTCTATTGTCTTTTCAGATTGGCTGGGGCCGAAAAGATTGCAACCAAACTGCATGATGCCCTTGAGATATCCGTTTTGATTGAATGTTATAACGCGAAAAAAACGGCGCAAAACGGTCACGACATAGCAGCTGAAATCAAAAACACGCTGGATAAAGCGGAATTTATTCTTGCAGATTACAATGTGATTGATTGCCGTTTCGAAAAAGAAACGATACAGGCCTTCGAAGGCGGGCGTCTGCAAAAAACATCACAGATATTCAAAATTATTATCGAACCAAAATAAGGAGTATTAAACATGGCAAGTCAGAAAGGCCGCGATTTTTTAATGAAAATTGGTGACGGGCAGCCGTCAGAAACATTTACAGCATTGGGTGCGGCGCGCACGAATGCAATGCGCATCAATAATAACCCGGTGGATGATACGGCAATGGATTCAAATGGTATCCAAAGCCTGATCGGGGACGCCGGCGTGCAAACGATGGAATTAACGATTGATGGCCTGTTCAAGGATGCGGACGCCGAAGAGGTTTTGCGGGAAAAAGCCTTTTCAGGGGCTGCGGCAAATTACCAGCTGGCTTTCCCGAACGGTGATGTGCTGGAGGCCTCATTCATTATTCGTGAGTATAGCCGCGGGGGGACTTATGATGGGCTGGAGACATTTTCAGCTGTTCTTTTAAGAAGCGGCGCCAGCACCTACACAAGCGGATAAGGAGAGATAGATGGTCACATGGCCTGTAACTTTACCTGTATCGCCGTTATTGGATGGATTTGTCGAGACGGTTCCCGAAACGGTCATCCGCAGCCAGATGGATAGCGGGCCTGATAAGGTTCGGAACCGCACCACAGCGGGAGTACGCCTGTTTTCGATGAGCTTTATCATGTCAAAAACTGAAACAGCCCTGTTTGATGATTTTTATTTAAATGACTTGAACGGCGGGGCGGTGTCTTTTGACTTTACCCACCCCAGAACAGGTGAAACCCTGTCGATGCGTGTGGTTAAACCGCCTGCTTATACCGCGCAGAACAGCAAATATTTTCGGATTAAGCTTGAAACCGAGGCCCTGCCATGAGCCGTAATCTTTCCACCGATGCTTTGAAGGCGATATATGCAGCGGAAACGGCAGAGGCGTTTTTAATTTTATTAACGCTGGACCATGAAACGCTGGAAACGCCCCTACGCGTATCAAGTGATGCTGTTGATACGGTGAGCCGTGGTGAGAGCTTTACTGCTTTTCCGTTTGAACTGGTTTTACCTGATGATCGCGAAAACACATCGCCGCGTGCCCGCCTGATCATTGATAATGTGAGTCGCGTGGTTTTGGCATCAATAAAATCGCTGAGCACAGCGCCAAGCGTAACAATGGAAATTGTGCGCGGCAGTGACCCTGATACTGTTGAGGCTGTTTTCCCGGACTTTAAACTGGCGAACATAAAATATAATGCTTTGACGATTCAAGGGGATCTGACTCTGGAAGATTTCACGGCTGAACCCTATCCGTCGACAATTTTTTCACCCTCGTCATTTCCAGCGCTATTTTAGGTATTACGGGCATTGGCAAGATTTTCGAATCGTGTTATATTGAAATTATTAATAAAGAATGAAAGTTTTTTATGGTAATTGCTCTTAAGCTGTGCTACAGTTAAGAAGAGTAAAGGATTCGGTATAACGTCGGAGGGTCACAACATGACGGATACGAAATTAACATCGCAGTTTGGAAATTTGGAAAGTTTTGTTCCAACAGAACCTAAGGCTATGACGCCGGTTATGAAGCGTCTTGAAGATGCCTTTAAGGATACGCGATCGTCTTCTGCACCCTCTGTTGCTCTGAGAACAGGTAAAGGTATGAAGGGCTGATTGCCCCGACATAAAGATTTATAACCCGGCCTTGGCCGGGTTTTTTATTATCCAAAAATCAAAGGACTATAAAATGCCGATTCCTTTCTGGGCAGGTCATTATATTGGTTTGCCCTATAAATCACGCGGCCGCGACACCAAGGGTTTGGACTGTTGGGGTTTGGTGCGGCTGGTTCTGCACGAACAGATGAATATTCAGGTGCCTTCATATACGGCCTTTTATGATTCAGCTGAAAACCCGCAACAAGTCGGGTCATTGGTACGTCGTGTTTCGCTAAATTGGGGCCGTGTTTCCTGGGGGCAATGTGGTGATGTTCTGGTTTTACGCATGAGGGGCGAGCCCATGCACATCGGACTTGTGCTGGATGAAACATACATGCTGCATATCGAACGCGGCATTAACAGCGTGATTGAACGATATGATTCATCGAAATGGAAAAAACGCATCATCGGAATATTCAGATATCAAAAACATGACAGATAAAACCTTAAATATACAATCCATACCGCATTCGTTCTCGGTCGAGCGCGTTGATCATACCCTGCCATTGGGCCTTTCAATCGCTGAAATTATAGCGACTGTTCAGCCCGATGATATTTTACGGCCGTATGTCCATGCCTTTATTAACGGCGATTATATACCGCAAGAAAATTGGGCGGCGGTGCGGCCAAAACAACAGGCAATTGTCAGCCTGCGGATGGTGCCGCAGGGCGGGGGCGGTAAAAACCCCCTGCGTACGATCCTGAGTGTGGCGCTGTTGGCGGCAACGCCGCAATTGGGGGCCTTGATCGGATCAGGCCTGTCGGCGCAATTCGGCGGAGCCTTTTCCCTGTCTTTAACATCAAAGCTGGTCACAGGTGGGTTGAATTTTGTCGCGCGTCTGGCATTAAATGCACTGGCGCCGCCATCAAGATCCGGTTTTTCACGCGCCCCACGCGAAACACAAACGCAATATATCCAGGGCAGCCGAAACAGGATTGAACCGTTCGGCAATATACCGCAGGTCTTGGGCCGCCACCGTATGGTCCCGCCACTGGCGGCAAAACCCTATACCGAGACAATCGGAAACGATCAGTATGTCAGAATGCTTTTCGTATGGGGGTTCGGGCCGTTGGATATTACAGATTTGAAAATCGGCGAGACCGCGATTGAAGAGTTCGAAGATATCGAAATAGAAAATCGGAGCGGCACGGAGGGCGAAGCGCCAATATCGCTTTATACCTCTGTAGTAGATCAGAATGATCTGCAGGTTAAACTGACAAAAGCCGCCGGATACGAAGTGCGAACAACTGACAGTGATGTTGACGAGATATCGGTCGATATAACATTTCCCAAAGGTTTGACCAAATTTGAAAATAACGGTAGCCGTAGCAAAAGGCAGGTTCAGGTTGAAATCCAATATGCGCCGACGGGCACAAATGAATGGACGGCAGGTGTCTATAATTTTAAAGCGATAGCAGCGCAGACCGTGAATCATATTGAGCCGCCAGGTCACTTCGGTTTTACATCCAGTATGGCGGGATATGATTATCGTTTTTATAAACGGATTGATTTGGTTGTCTTGGATATCGCGAGCGGTCAGGCCAGTATTATTTATGGTCAGAAAAACCATGGTTTCGATGCGATGGGTGAACAGCATCTGGGCCTAAGCGTACGTGCACCGCAATGCCCGCAGAATAAAATTGAAATTGCGCGCATCATCAGTCTTGGCGATACGGTGGGGGCAGAGGTTATAGATAAAAGAAGCTTTGAAGATGTCGGTGATATCTATCAGAGCGCTTCGGATTTTGTGGTTAATATCGTTGGCGATGATATCCAAATTGCGGCGGGCGGATTAAAATTCAGCGGTTTTGATGTGACATCAAAGCAAAGCGTATCTTTACGCAAAAGTGTCAGGTTCAAGGTACCGCGTGGACAATATGATGTGCGCCTGCGCCGTCTGACAGATGACAGCAATGACGATGAAATATTTGATGAAGTCTATTGGACAGCCTTGCGGTCAATTCGTCATGAAGATCCATTGCCGTTGTCAGGTTTGGCTGTCACTGCGCTGCGCGTCAGGGCAACCGATCAGTTAAACGGTACGATCGACCAGTTTAACGGAATTGTCACAGCTAGAATTCCGGATTGGGATGGTGAAAACTGGAACGTGCGTGCGACATCAAACCCTGCGTCGATATACCGACATGTTTTGCAGGGTGCAGCCAATGCCAGACCGCTGACAGACGATCGCATAGATATTTCAAAACTGCAGGAATGGCACGGTAGATGCGCAGAAAACGAGCGGGAATTCAATGCCGTCATCAGCGGCGGTAAATCCGTTATGGATGTGATCAGTGATGTGGCGGCTGCAGGCCGTGCCAGCCCAACCATTATTGATGGGCGCTGGGGCGTTGTAGAGGATGTTGCGCAGTCTGCACCCGTTCAGCATTTCACCCCGCGCAACAGTTGGGGGTTTGAAGCCGAGCGTGCTTTTGAAGACCGCCCGCACGCCTTACGTATTAAATTCAATAACCGTGATAAAGGCTTTCAACTGGATGAACGTTTGGTCTTTGATGATGGATATGATGAAAATAATGCCACCAAATTCGAAACGCTGGAGCTGGCAGGTATTACCGATACAGATCATATCTGGCGTGATGGCCGATACCATATAGCATCGGCACGGTTGCGGCCCGAGGTTTATAGCTTTCATACTGATATTGAACATATCGTCTGTACGCGCGGGGATCGTGTGCAATTAACCCATGATGCTGCACTGATCGGGCTGCAGTCCGCGCGCATCAAATCTGTTGAGACAGACGGCATTAATGTTACGGAGGTGATGCTTGATTGCGAGATTACCATGGAAAGCGGAAAATCCTATGTTTTGCGTATCCGCACACAAAGCAATGTGTCAGTGGTTGTGCCGCTTGTTAATGCTGAGAGCAGCACGAATTCTGTTGAATTTGAAACGCCCCATAGCGGCGCGCCTATTATCAATGCCGGCGATCTGTGTGTTTTCGGAGAGGCGGGGCGTGACAGCCTTGATCTGATCGTCAAATCAATCGAGCCACAGGATGATCTGAACGCCAAGATCACGTGTGTTGATGCCGCGCCTGATTTACATCTGGCGGATCAGGATGAAATCCCGACATATAATAGCGGCCTGACCATACCGCCGGAACTTGTCACGCCGACAGCGCCTGTTATAAAGGCCATTCAGTCGGGGGCGGAAGCCATCAAACGTAATACCGATGGATCATTTGCGCCGCGCATTTTCCTAACGTTCGAGCCGCCGTCCGATATCAGTAGCCTGAATCTGAGTGTTCGTATCAAAAGCAAGGATGAAAGCGGATATTATACGCCGCGCATTCAAAAGACCGGAACGCATTCCTACATCATTGAAGATGTTGAAGAAGGTGAATTCTATGATATTGCCCTGAAGTATGTCCGCAATAACAATATAGCATCCGAAGTCACGCAGGTTTCAAATTATGAAGTCATTGGCCTGCGGGATAAGCCGGCAGATGTTGAAAATTTTGCTATTGCGCATGTGGGCGATACCGCACACCTTAGCTGGTCGACAGTATCTGATATTGACCTGAGTTATTATCAGGTGCGCTTTACGTCGGATCTGATTAATACGCCCAGTTGGAATGCGGCGACGGATTTAGTGCCGAAGATATCGAAAACGGCGACATCTGTATCGGTGCCTGCGATGGATGGATATTATCTGATCAAGGCTGTTGATCTGGGTGGGCGCCATAGTGAAAACGAAACAGTCATCAAGTCCGATATTGCTAGCGTATTAAACTTGAATGTGGTCGAAACATTGACGGAGCATTCATTCTTTAATGGTGATAAATCGGGTGTTGTTACCGTCAATAACAGCCTGCGCCTTGATGCTGTTGACCGTTTCGATGACTGGAGCGATCTGGACGATATAAATAATATTGATATCGGGGAAAGCGGATTTTTGACAAACGGTATTTATTATTTTGACAACAATATTGATTTGGGCGCCAGTTATACCAGTCATATTACTGCCAACATACGCCTGAGCGGTCTGGATCTGAATGACGTGCTGGATGATCAGGGTAATATAGATGTGATTGAATCCTGGGACAACACGGCGTTACCTGATAACTGGTCGATAATACCACAGATAAGAACAACAGATGATGACCCTGCGGCCGCGCCTGAATGGGGGGCGTGGCAGAATTTTGTCATTGGAAATTATACGGCCCGCGCCTTTGAATTTCGTGTAATCCTTTCAAGTGATGTTAATGGCGTCACCCCTGTGATTAATGCGCTGTCGATCACCGTCGACATGCCGGACCGGATTATTTCCGATCAGGACGTGGTATCAGCGTCCGGCGGAAGTATGATTGATTTCACCCATCCGTTCCGGGCAAAACCGGCCGTTGCGATTTCCGCGCAGGACATGCAGGCCGGGGATTATTTTGCAGTATCATCCGTCAGCAATTCAGGATTTACCATTCAGTTTTTTGACCAGTCAAATACACCGATCAGCCGCAGCTTTGATTACCTCGCCAAAGGCTATGGCCAACGGCTTTAATACCTCAATCTATAAAAAAAAGGAGAATGAAATGTCACAATTTGACCCCGTGATCGGGGCGGATAAAAGCGGTCTTGCCTACAGGCAGGATGACAATAATGGCAAGAAAGCCTTGCTGACACACCATAAGGGCGCCAGCGCCCCCAGTTATGCCGAAGCCGGAACATTCTGGATTGATGACAGCGCCAGCCCATGGGTTTTAAAAACCTATGATGATACAGATTGGATTGGTATCGGCACGATTGATGCGACAAGTAATTTGTTCACGCCTTATTGGAATGGTGGTGCTTTGGTTGCGGCATCCCTGAGTGCAAAGGGACTTGTAGAGCGGGCGACAGACGCCGAGGCCGCGTTGGCAGCAGATACCGAGCGCTATGTGACGCCGGCACAGCTTGGAATTTATGGCGGCGCAATCAAACTGATCAGCGCACAGACAGCCAGCGACGACAGTTCAATTGAGTTCACGGACTTGGGATCTTATCACAGTTTGATCTATGTCTGCGATTACGCAACTGTCAGTACCGATGGGCAGGCGATAATTTTGAGAACCAGCAGTGATGGCGGTTCAACATGGGATTCCGGCGCGAGTGATTATGCGCGGACCAACGTTCGATATGCGCCAGGTGGGTCCGTAACAGCCGCCGGTGGGACTTTAACACACATTATCGTAACTTCAGGTAATGGAATTGGGAATGCCGTAAACGAGTTTGCTGCATTTGAGGGACGCATCATGAATGTTGCCAGCAGTGTGTTCACCGCGGTTTTAGGGCAAAGCGTTCAAAGGGTTGATTCAGGAAATAATGTATGGGGCAATACGTCAGGGTATAGAATTTCTGCCGCCGCTATAAACGGCCTTCAATTCTCTGTAGCTTCGGGAACGTTTTCAGGAACAATAAAATTATATGGAGTGAAATAATGAAAATTTTACATGATGGAACAGAGGTGTCGAATGAGACACTAACAAAAATGGTGAACGGCCAAAGGCATCTTTTAACGCAAAGCGAGATAGACACAAGGTCGGCTGAAGAACAGGTGACATTAGAGCAAAAACCAATGCAGGATTGGCTGGATAAAATGTGGGAAAGTGATCAGGAAATGACGCGGGTAGAAGAAGATATCATTGAGCAGATTGGTATCGAAAATTTTCCACAGGCCGTGCAGGATAAATATAACGAAAAAATAACCTTGCGCGGGCAGAAACCATCATAAAGGTGCCATGATGGTTTTTACAAAACGACCGCTGAGAATCCTGATCGTCGATGATGATGAGGCGGATGCCTATATGGTATCCGAGGAAATTGAAAACCATGTCGTCGTTGTCGAACATTACATGTCATGTGCCCTCAATCGTCTTAAAAAAGAGCATTTCGATCTGATCATCACAGATATCTCGCTGCCGGATTCTTTCGGTCTTAAAAATATCGACAAGCTGAAATCCTACGCCCCGGTGCTGGTCATGTCCGGAATCGGAAATGGTAAAATGACGGCTGCGGCCAAACGCCACGGCGCATTAGGTTTTATATGCAAAAATAACCTTAAGGCGATTAACTGGTTTGTGGATTCAAAGACAGAGCCTGGCCATGCGCAATGAAGAAATGGTTCAGATTTTATACGAAGAGGCCAAACAGATCAGGCTTGAAATGGCCAAAAAAGAAGCAGAGCTGAACCATAAAATAGATCACATAAAAAGCTTTCTGTTCCGCATAACGGTTGCCGTTTTATGCGTGATGCTCAGCGTGATTGCGTGGCTTTTGACAAATGGCCTACCTTGGAGGAATTAATCATGAATAGTCAAAAATTACCGCGCGGGATTAGAAATAATAATCCCGGCAATCTACGCTTGTCGAAAATTCGCTGGCAGGGGCAAAAGCCACTACAGTTTGATCCCGACTTTGTCGAATTTGAAAGTCCTGAAATGGGGGTGCGGGCCCTGATGAAAACGCTGCTGACCTATTACAGGAAATACGGTCTAGATACGGTGCAAGCGATCGTCAACAGATGGGCGCCCCCACATGAGAATGCAACAGATTATTATGCTGCGCACGTGGCAAAAATTCTGGAAGTTAAGCGAGGCGATCCGCTGAATGTTCACAGTAAAAACACGATGATGAAATTGGCGAAAGCGATCACGGTGCATGAAAACGGATGGGCCCGCAGGCCTTGTCCGCGTTTCTGGTATGAAGACGGGGTTTATGAAGAAGCCTACAGATTGGCAATAAAATAAAGGAGAAAAGCATGAAAAATATATTTGAGTATATTGTTACAAGACTAAAGGAAAGATCAACATGGCTGGGGATCATATCGCTGGTCACGGCTGCAGGTTTAACGGTGTCGCCAGACCAAACGCAGGCGATTGCAACTGCCGGTGTCGGGCTGGCGGGCGTTATTGCCGTCTTTACAAAAGATAAAACATGATCTGGGTTGCATTTTTTATAATTACAGGCCTGTTGCTGATTTATATGTCCGCAAAGAAAACGGGAAATGCAGAATGTCAAAGCGAGCACCGCAATGATGAGATTGAAAGCCAGTACAAAGCGAAAACTATACGCGAGCGTTTGCGTGTTGATAACGATTTTGCAAGGCGGGTGCGTGCAAAATTCCGCCGTTGATTTTTGCATGATTTACGAGCCTGTTTATACAGATGTTAGGGACAGCGCGCATACACTTGAGCAAATTGACCGCAACAATGCTGTATGGCTGTTGTTGTGCGATGATGCAAAGTATGATAATTTTTCTTTAGGTTAAATTTACAAGAGAAAATATATCATGAATCCCACTGAAACAGCCCGTTTGCAAAATTATCTGAGATTGAAATTCGGTACTGACCGTATTCGCGTCAAACCGCGTAAAGAAGCGGATGATTCCGTTGAGGTCCTTTTAGGTGAAGAATTTATCGGTCTGATATACAAAGATCAGGACGAAGGTGAAACATCCTATGATTTCAATATGGCTATTTTGGAAATGGATCTGGCTGCTGCCGGATAATAGAAAGCCACACAGATGAATGACGTCTCCAAATATATCATTGTTGGTGCAGGCATTCTGTTTATCTTTATTACGATTTTTAATGTGTATAAGGTCATAAACAGCTTTTCACAAACGGTTGCTTTTAAAATCGCGGGTGATCCGGGTAAAATCGGTGTTTTTGACCCGACAATCGAGTTTGCTGCGGATGATAAAACCGGGTATATGGCCTATGCCTCTATTAAAGCATCCGAGACGAATGGGCTTCCCCTTATCAGTGTGAACCTTGCTGCCAGTAATGATGGTGGGGAGGACTGGATTTACCGCAAGTCGGTTTTTGAAGGAAAAACCGGAAGCATGACACAGCGCATTGATGGACGGCTGGTGGAAGCAGATGGTAACTGGCGTTACGAGATGCCGACGCTGGTCTATACGCCTGGCGATCAGGGGCGCGAATGGAAATTATATGTTTACAGATATTTCTGGAATGGTGATTTAAATCTGGCGCGGCAAACGGGTACGATTTCGTATAAATATGCATCAGACCCAACGGGCGAATGGTCGGAAGAAAAATGGCTTTTTTCTGCAAACCAGAACAACCCCCCATCGCCTTATAATCGCCTGGTATTATTACATGTTAATGTCCTTAGCCCGCAGAACCTTCAAAACGTAATCGCTTATTCAGACCCGGGGGCTTTCTATAAAGATGGTACCCTTTATATAACATTGTCGGCCTATACGAATGATCTGATTCGTCCCGAAAGAGTTATAATGATTTCGTCTAACGATTATGGCGCCAGTTGGAAATATGTCGGCAGTGTATTCAGTCGTTACGATCTGGCGGGATTGGGCGATTTTACAACTTTTTCAGGTGGTCAGATATTTGAAAAAGCAGGTCAGCCGTATTTGGCAATGTCACTGGGCGACGATATTTATAACGGATATGAAACCCGTATATTTGCCTTTGCAGATCTTAAGAACGGTGTTTTGGCGCGAAACGGTAAAGGAATCCCTATGGGGCAAGGTGGTATAGAGCTGAGCACTGAAAATCTTTCGCGTTTAGGTGGCGGCCCAGCTGATTACGATGAAAAGGCCAAAGTCGGGCTGTTGATTTCGCGTATGACGACCAGTCAGGAACGCGCGTTTCAAATAGGGAATTACGGCCACGATTTCTTGGATTAGAGATTTTATAATCTGTTTTATCGGCATCGAATATCAGCTCGTGCATTAATCATATATTTCGCTTTATTTTCTTTGCTAAAATACAGGCTAATATCTTTACTCTCTATCCTTCTTTTTCTAGAATAAATATATTCAAAAAAAGTCGAAAAACGGGTCAAATTAATTATTTGGACAATCATCGGGGGCATCTATCATGGCATCACTCTATTTTAAATATGCGGCAATGAATTCGGGGAAATCAACACAGCTTTTGCAGGCGCATTATAATTATCTGGAACGCGGGATGAATGCATTGGCTCTGACAGCACAATTGGATGATCGCTATGGCGTAGGTAAAATTACAGCACGCATCGGCATTGATATGCCAGCATCATTGTACGCGCCGGATACAGATATTTTTGAGCTGGTAAAATCAAAACATGAAGATGCCCCCGTGCATGCCGTGCTGATTGACGAGGCGCAGTTTTTGTCACGATCACAGGTCGAGCAAGCCGCCCGTATTGTTGACGATCTCAAAATTCCGGTCATGGCCTATGGTCTGAAAACCGATTTTATGGGGCAATTGTTTGAGGGGTCAGAGGCCCTATTGTGTCTGGCGGATAACCTTGAAGAGATCAAAACCATTTGTTGGTGCGGCAAAAAAGCAACACAAACCGCGCGTATTGATGGCAATGGAAATGTTGTGCGTCAGGGGGCCCAGATTTCAATCGGCGGGAATGATCAGTATGTATCGCTGTGCCGTAAACATTATATGCGCGGTGAATCGAAACCGATGCTGGATGCGGATGAAGTCAGCGTATTATTAGAAGCGGCCGCGTAAAACCGATTTTTATTGACATAATATCAGATCCTTGATATCTTTCTTTTAAATTTAGAAAGAGAGATTCGCATGTTTGAAAGCCTGTCTAAAAAATCAACACAGTTTTTTGCAAGACGTAAAAAATTGGATCTCACTTTGGGGAGCGCAAATGTGGGCCTTGCCGCCTTTACCGTTGCGGATTTTATGTTGACGGGCGGTACAATCTCTGTGGGCAGTGTTCTTTTTAGCGGTGGGATCGGCGCTTGGCTTATGAGCACCTCTACATCGAATAAGTATAAAGATGGGGTCTATAAGAACAAAACTTACAGGCTGGATCATATTCATTACAATACATTTCAAACACTGGCGAATAGAATAGAAGATAAAAGAGAACGTTTGCAAAGCGGCAGTACTCGAAACCCTAAAAAACTGGCTAAACAACTTGCCAAGCTAGAAGAAAAAATGGAATGGATCCTTGAGGGTCGTTTGAAGTCCGATCTTATTAAAATAGGGCAAGAGGCTGCAATGCCTAAAAAGCCGCCACCTGGTAGAAATTAATTTCTAAACATCCAGGTTGCTGACTTCCAGCGCATGATCCTGAATGAATTCACGGCGCGGTTCCACGACATCACCCATCAGGGTCGAGAAGATTTCTTCGGCTGAATCCATTTGTTCGACCTTGACCTGCAACAATGAACGCACGTTCGGATCAAGGGTTGTCTCCCACAGCTGATCGGGGTTCATTTCACCCAAACCTTTATAGCGCTGGATCGAAAAACCCTTACGTGCAACTTTCATCATCGCGTCAAACAAAGCAGCCGGGCCGTTAATTTTATTAACCAGATCGTCGCCATCATAAAGTTTGCCGGGCGATGTAAAGAAATCGATCATATCATCGCGGACTTTGGCGAGGCGCTGGGCCTCCATCGATTCCAGAAGGTCTGGCGTTAGTTCTGTGCGTGTTTCAACACCGCGAAGTGTTCGCACTAGTGATATTCCGCCGTCTTCGGCGCGTTCGGCTTTCCAGCCCTTTTCATGAACGTCTGAAATGGAATCCAGGCGTTTAGCAATATTTTCCAAGAATGCCGGTTTTTCGCGAACATCTTCATTAAAACCACCCTCCAAAAAGACCTGTCCCAAGACTTCGGATCCGCCAAAGCTGCGACCAATCGTAGTCAACCATGTGCGGGCATTACGGCTTTGTTTCAACAGGGCTTTCAGGTCCTCCCCAACCATAATTTCACCGTTGTGCATTTCAAAACGCAGGGATTCCAAGGCCGATTCAATCAGATATTCTTCCAATTCGTGATCGTCCTTCAGATAGGTTTCGTTGCTTTTGCCGCGTTTGACCTTGTATAGCGGAGGCTGAGCAATATAGAGATATCCCTTTTCGATCAATTCCGGCATTTGACGGAAGAAGAAAGTTAAAAGCAGGGTTCGGATGTGCGCGCCATCGACGTCGGCATCGGTCATGATGATGATTTTGTGATAGCGCAGTTTTTCAAGATTGAATTCTTCAGGGCCGATACCTGTGCCAAGCGCCGTAATCAATGTGCCGATTTCCTGTGATGCCAGCATACGGTCAAAACGGGCACGTTCAACGTTCAGGATTTTACCACGTAGTGGCAGAATGGCCTGATTTTTACGGTGGCGGGCCTGTTTGGCAGAACCACCCGCCGAGTCCCCTTCCACAATGAACAGCTCGGATAGGGCCGGATCTTTTTCCTGACAGTCAGCCAGCTTACCGGGCAGCGATGAAATATCAAGCGCGCCTTTGCGACGCGTTAGTTCACGGGCCTTACGGGCGGCCTCACGGGCTGTGGCAGCCTCGACAATTTTGCCGACAATGCGTTTTGCGTCTTCCGGGTTTTCTTCAAACCAGTTTGATAGATGTTCACCGACAACGCCTTCAACGACGGGGCGGACTTCGGATGAAACCAACTTGTCTTTAGTCTGGCTGGAGAACTTCGGATCAGGCACCTTGACTGATAAAACGCAGGTCATCCCCTCGCGCATGTCATCCCCTGTCAGGGCGACTTTTTCGCGTTTTAAAAGGCCTTTTTCATTCGCATAGTTGTTTAGCGTACGTGTCAGCGCGCCGCGGAAACCCGCCATGTGCGTTCCGCCATCGCGCTGTGGGATATTGTTGGTAAAGCATAACATCGTTTCATGATAGGCATCGGTCCATTCCAATGCCACTTCAACCGTAATACCTGTTTCTTCGTCTTCACCGATAAAGCCGACAACGTCTTTTTGCAGGCGGTTTTTAGAACGGTCCAGATACTCGACGAACGACATCAGTCCGCCCTCGTAATGCAGTTCGACGGATTTCGGCTCGCCGTGGCGTTTATCGGTTAGAACCAGAAAAACGCCTGAGTTCAAAAAGGCCAGTTCGCGCAAACGTTTTTCAAGTGTTTCGAACTTGAATTCGGTCATGGTGAAGGTTTCTTCAGATGGCTTAAAGCGTACCTCGGTCCCGGTTTTATCAGCGGCATCGCCCACAGCTTCCAGCGGAGCAACAGCGACACCGTGTTCGAAGCGCATAAACCATTCCTTGCCACCGCGCCAGATGCGCAGTTCAAGAAAATCGGACAGGGCGTTCACAACAGAAACACCAACCCCATGCAGACCACCTGAAACTTTATAGGAATTCTGATCAAACTTACCACCGGCATGCAGTTGGGTCATGATGACTTCAGCGGCGGAAACGCCTTCTTCCTTATGGATGTCGGTTGGAATACCACGGCCATTATCGCGCAGGGTCACAGATCCGTCACCATTTAAAACAACATCAATACGATCACAATGGCCCGCAAGGGATTCATCAATCGCGTTATCGACAACCTCGTAAACCATATGGTGCAAGCCCGTACCATCATCGGTATCACCGATATACATGCCGGGGCGCTTGCGAACAGCGTCAAGGCCTTTTAAGACCTTAATGGAATCCGCGCCATATTCGGCAGGTTGATTGGTTGTTTCTGCTGATGTATCGGCCATTGGGTTTGCCTGTCCTGTCATTATTATTCTCTTGCTCGTGAATGATCTGAAAATCAGCTTAAAATATAGCAAAATCAAAGGGAAAAGCGTAGTAAAATCGCAGTTTTAGCGTATTTATTTTTTAATATGAAAAGACCTTGACTCCCATTGTTTATTTTCATATTATATTTTCGTATTTATTAGGAGAAAGCCATGGGTTTTAAAAGAGAAATAGCCGCCAAATTTAACCGTTTTAGTGTAAATCATCCGCGTAAAAAGGATATATTGCAGATTAATGCATCTGTCTGGGGCGCGGCGGGTATAGGTATGGTTTTAACCCCTTTTGACGGTGGGCTAACACTTTTAGCCCTTCTTATATCAGGCACGGGGACCGGCGTAGTTGCGACGATGGATAAAGATGAAATCAAAAAGCATTTGAACGCAACGGGCGCTGAAAAAGTTACTGTTGATGGTGAGGAATATGTAGTTACTGTTTCTCAGGCTCAAAAACTGGAAAAGTGTAACAAAAAAATCGCAGAATTGAATAAACAGTATAAATCAAAATATGCGACCAGCCCGAAAAAGGCCGAGAAAATTCATAAAGAAGCCTTAAGGTTGCGCCAGATACAGGTCGATATTCTGGAATCAGATAACATCATTAAAACAAGCGAACTTGTCAAAGCGCCGGACATGGATTTGACGCTGCCAGCTAAAAACAAACCAAAACCTAATTAAGGATTTCAAAAAATGAACCCTGTTCGCAAAATTTCAGCGGCTTTTAACCGCGCCAAAGTCAACCACAAACGTAAATTAGTCTGGGGTGGGACGAATGGTTCTTTGGTAACGGCAGCCGCGGTTGGGATTATAATGACTCCATTTGATATGGGCATTACGATGGGTACGGTTGTCACGGGTGCCGCTATGAACTTTTCTACGCTCATGTCAGCAGATATTGGAGATATTGAATTTTACGACAATGATACCGTTGTAAAAACTATGCATGAGGGGCGTGAATATTACGTTTCCTCTGCGCAACTTGCAGTTTATAATCGTTTGGCACGTGAAATTCGTTCACTCGAGAATGACTATGAAATGGCCATGCGCGCTGACTTAAAAAGAAAAGCCAAAAAAATCGAACGCAAGGCCCGCAAACTAAAACAATATCAATATGATATTATGGCGTCCAAAAATGTTTGTTTGGTCGAAGATCAAAAAGAGATTCCAAAAATGAATCTGAATATCAATGGTAAAAAACCACCTAAGAATTAATTCAGGTTTAAAATTGATAATAAAATCGCACTGATTGTCAGCCCGATACCGGCTTTGGCATTCGCATCTTCACGGTGGCCCATAATTTTATAGATAATCAGCATCCAGACCGGCGTGGTCAAAACCAGTGCTGCGACATATGACGGGTTTGGCGTCAGTGTATTGGCATAGTTTTTTGCAATCATATGAATCATCCAGAAGACGAAAATAAACCCCGCGGTAATAAAAATCGTTTTGGTGAATAATTGCCGTAAATCGATTTTGATAAAGGGTTTATCGGATATCAAGCCGCAAGCCAAAAGACAAGGAAGCTGCACAACTGTCTGGAACAAAATGTAATAATAAACCCCACTGTGAAACGGAGAATGATCAAAGGCATATTTCGCCAGCACAAACCCGATGGCATATCCGAATAGGGGGAATATCAAAGATTTCATTGCATCATTACTGATGCTGCATTTGCGCATGTGGCTTGAGAAATAAACACATCCCGCAAGCGCGACCAAAATACCCGCACTATTAAGGGGGCGTGCAATATATTCCTGTATGATTTCAGGGTGCAGGATAAGCCACATGATAAAAATGATAAAAATCTGAAAGGGCAAGACCCGTGATACCACGCCGCCGCCATGTTTGGCGGCAACATTAAATGTCTGGATGTCTGAAAATCCGGCGATAATGCCGTTTAAGCCGACCGCAATATAAAACCGCAGATCATCCGGAGCAGGGATAAAAAATACGATAGGCAGACTGACAATTAAAACCAGAAGCCGAAGGCCGACAACCAGATATTGGCCTGGAATTTTATAGATTTGTGAGACCAGTAGATTACCGCATAAAACGATTGCGGCAATGACAGACAAAAAGGGCCAGAGAATATCCATGATTAATTCTGCCCCGATATAATGGAATTTTTGACCGAAAAATATTGCGCGCTGTCTTTTAATCCTGAAAAATTTTCAACATCGGTGCCCGTCATCCAGGATTGGCAATCAAGGCCCAGTATCGTTTCAAACAATATGTCCCGGCGGCGGGCATCCAGATGGGCGGCAATATCGTCCAATAATAATAGCGGCGGGAAACCACGTTCGGCTTTCACCAATGCGGCTTGCCCCAATATCAGTTTTACGAGCAGGCCCTTTTGTTCGCCCGTCGAGCAATTCTCGGCCGGCATATTCATGCCTTTGTGATAAACCCTGAAATCTGATTTATGTGTACCGTCCTGTGCGCCGCCGGTATAGCTGTCGATCTGGCGGCTTTCGGAAAGGCGCTGTTTAAAGAATTCTTCGGCATCAACGGCGGGATTTTCTTTCAGGAAATCATCAATCAGCCCATGAATTTCAACACGTGGGAAGGGGAAATCGCTTTCATCGATCTTCAGGCGCTCAATCGCTTGCTCCAGCCGTTCGCAAAACAGGTGACGGGCAGCGGCAATCGCGATTCCCATCTCGGCAATTTGTGTTTCCAGGGCAGACAGCCAATGTGGGTCGGGTGCACGCTGGGTTTTCAAAATGCTTGATCGTTCACGCAGCAATTTATCGTATTTCGATGTGTGGCTTTGATGTTTCGGGTTAAAGTTTGACACCATCCGGTCCAGAAAGCGGCGCCTGACAGACGGGCTGTCCAGAAACAGGCCGTCCATTTGCGGGGTTAGCCAAACGATAGCTGATATTTCTGCAAGCGGGGTTTGGGATTTTTGGTCTATGCCGTCAATACGGATCATCCGGCCATCCTGATCGGGGTGCTGGCCGGTGCCGATCTGGGTGGGCCCGAACGGGGTGTTCAATTTTGATGATACGGCCCAATATTCTGCGGGGCTGGCCTTTATGTTTTTCAGCTCGGCGATGCGGGCGCGTCTGATACCGCGGCCGGGCATTAAAAGGCTGATGGCTTCCAATACGTTTGTTTTGCCCGCCCCGTTGGGGCCGGTCAGAATAACAGGTCTGTGATCGCAGTTTAAACGCGCGCTGGTATAGCTGCGAAACTGGGTTAATGACAATTTTTCGATAAAAAAGGCCATGGAAATGGGGGGATCCCGCTTTGTTAATCTTTTGTTAAGGAATACGGTTTATAACCTATCATATTCGAATCATATTTAGGAGTGGATTTTGGCCTGCCCATTATAAAGGTGCAGGATTTGAATCGGGAGGTACTATGACATACCGTATGTCAAAAAATGAATTTTACGAAGAAACAACAGGCGTTTGCCCTATTTCGGATTCTGCCATATTGCAGATGGCACATATCAACAGCCAATTGAAGAAAATCGCCAAAGAGATTCTGGATCACCGCGAATGTTTACAATTTGATCTGGATGGCGCGCGCGCATGCCAGTCCATTTACGAGCTGGGGAGCATCAGCTCTACCGAGGTCATGCAACAAATCCCCTGCCTTAAGGGGTATTATGATCTGCATAAAAGCCTGAAGGCTATGAATGCAGATTTTCGCTTTCAGATTTTGCCGTCAGCAGGGATGATGCGCCCAACACCTTGTCTGTTAATTATCATTGAACGTTTTCGTTGCTACGGGTCAAACAAATCCGAAAAAAACGGCCATATGTATCCTGTTTTGGGTGCAAACGATAATGGCATGAAAAAATGTTCGATGATTCCGATGCGTTTCCACTTTGCTTGATCATAGATTCCGCGGTCCCCCAAGCTTGACAATCTAATATCAATATGCTACATTATGAAAAATTAATTTCAGATTGATGGAGCATCGCATGTCAGAAAAAACCAAAACAACGTCACAGCCTGCACAGAAAAAACAGGCACCGCAACAGTTCTCAAATCTGAAATCCTGCATTGTGACTGCTATTGAAGATTATGAAACGCAAAAAATTGTAATTTATCAGCGTAAAGGTGAAGTCGTTACTGAAGAAGTAAGCGACAGCAAATATTACCGCCTGAAAAACAGACTGGGCCACCGTATGAAGGAAGCCAGCTATAGTGTGCCGAAATCATTGTCAACATACCGCGTTTCTTTGGAGGATATAAGCGCAACAAGCTTATATACAGAAAACTATCACGGGCATCAGCTTTCGAAAATTGTTTTACGCCGCGGTTGGTTAAAAAATTATCGTTTTTATATCACGGGAAATGCCGAAGAAGCCTTGGGCAAATTAAAGTCCTTTGGACAGGACGAGAATGTAAATGAAATGAATTTCACAAAAGAAATTCAGGCGATCATCCCTGATGTGACGGAGAAAATCAAAGCCAATGGCTGGGCAAAAGCTGAAAAACTGGCGGAAGAAATGCGCGAGGAAATCGCGCAGAAGCGGGCGAAAAGGCAAGCCCGCATTGCGAGAATTAAAAATATCCCGAATTGGATCAAGGGCGGGCTGAGTAAAGCTGCGAACAGTGTCTTTAAGCCGAGCGCTAAGAAAGACCCAGCACCTAAAGTGGCAGCGCAGCCAAAAACACCGGCGGCAAAACCAAAAGCATAAAAAAAGGCGCTGATAGCGCCTTTTTTATTGTGTGGCAATTTCAAAAATCAAACACGCATTGGCATTAATACATATAACGCGCTGGTGTCTTCCGAATCCTGAATGATTGTCGGTGATGCGGAATCTGAAAGATACATGCGGCATCCTTCGCCATTCAGCTGGCGCGTGACGTCCATCAGATAAGCAGAATTAAAACCGATTTCCAAAGGATCGGAATCAAAGCTGACGGCCAGTTCTTCGGTCGCACTTCCGGCATCAGGACTGTTTGCAGACAGAACCATGTTTTTACCGTTTAATGTCAGTTTGATCGCGCGTGTCTTTTCCGTCGAAACAGTAGAAACGCGGTCAACTGCGCGTGACAACATGGCGGGATTAACTTCCAGAATACGGTTGTTGCCCTGCGGGATAACACGCTGGTAATCCGGGAATGTGCCGTCGATCAGTTTAGATGTCAGGATAATGTGATCAAAGCTGATCTTCAGTTTTGTTTCTGACAGACCGATTTGGATGGCATCGGCTGCTTCCTCGGCCAGTTTACGGATTTCATTGACTGTTTTACGTGGAATAATAACGCCCGGCATACCATCAGCATTTTCAGGCATCGGCATTTCGAAACGGGCCAGACGGTGACCGTCTGTCGCAACGGCGCGCAGAACCTTAACACCGTCACTTTCAGCGGCGTGCAGATAGATACCGTTCAGGTAATGGCGTGTTTCTTCGTTTGAAATGGCAAAACGTGTGCGGTCGATCAGCGTGCGCAGATCAGCGGCAGGAATGGCAAAGTTAAAAGGCATATCGTCGTTGGCATTGACCTTAGGGAAATCTTCAACCGGCAGGCAACCCAGACGGAAATTCGAATTGTTCGATACAACGGTCATTGTCGTATCACCCGTCGGCAGGGTGAATGTAATCACGGCATCGTCCGACAATTTACGGACAATATCGTAGAGTGTGTGCGCAGGGACGGTTGTTGAACCGGGCTCTTCGACCTTGGCGGCGACGCTTTCTACAACTTCCAGATCCATGTCGGTTGTTGTCAAAGATAAAACATCATCAGCCGCATTGATCAAAACGTTCGAAAGAATAGGAATAGTATTCCGGCGTTCAACAACAGAATGAACGTGGTTCAGGGAACGCAGCAGATCCGCACGGGTGATAGAAAATTTCATGACAAAAGCCCCTTTATATTTATTCAGTGATGATAATATCCTAAAATATATCAGAAACCCGCGAAAAACAAAGCTTTTTTAACTGTTTTGACGTATTATCAATAGAAATAAGCGGGGGGCTGTTCTATGCGAATGATTTGCGTTATTGGTGCTGGTATTGTCGGGATGACGACAGCCTATATGCTGCATCAGGCCGGACACAAGGTCACAGTCATCAGCCGTGACAATCAGGTCGGTATGGGCGCCAGCCGTACGAATGCCATGCAGCTTTGCTATGGCACAATCGCGCCCTTTGCTGGTTGGGGGGATATCAAAAAATATTCCAGATACCTTATGCATTCCGATCGCAGATCTCCTGTTTATATGCGGCAGGATTACTCATTTTCTTTATTGAAGTTTTATATCTTGGCGGGTTTAACGGCTATGCCGCCCTATTTCAAGCGTGCGCGTGACCAGTTATATGAAATGGCGCAGGTATCCAGAAAAGAGGTTGAAGCCTTTATCGGGCGCCACCCCGAAATCGATTTTCATTATAAGCAAACCGGAAAGATAAAAATCTATGATAATGACACGAGCCGTGCGGCAACCGAGCGTGATTTTGCTGATTTGAATAAACGCTACGGTGCGCGGATGCAGGTTCTGGACAGTGATGAAGTATATGGACTGGAACCATCATTTAAGGCGCGAAAGAAAAAAATCGCATGGGGTACGTTTGAACCTGATAATGCATCTGCCAGTTCGGGTGTCTTATGCCAAAAGCTGCATGACTATTTATCGGCATCTGACCGCTATAGGTTTATCGGCGGGGCCAAAATCGAGGATTTTGAAATTTATAGCGGCCGTATCTCCAAGTTGATGCTGGCAGATTGTGATATTTCGGCTCACGATTATGTTATGGCGGCGGGAGCAGGTTCGGTTCATTTGTTAAAGCAGCTTGATATTTCAATTCCTCTGGTTCCGATTCAGGGCTATTCCTTTACGCTTGAAAATGATCCCTTCAGATTCAAGTCTTGTTTCTCGGATGTTGATAATAAATTTGCGATGAACAGCTATAACGGGCATTTACGCATCAGCGGGCTTATGGATTTTACGGGGTTTTCAGCCGAAATCATCCCTGAACGCGTCGCATACTTGCGTCAGAAAATCACTGAAAACTATGATGGGTTAAACCTGGATGGGGCCGAGGTACGCACGGGCCTGCGCCCCGTTATGGCACAAAGTCTGCCCTTGGTTGCGCGTCACACTTATAATAATCTTTATTTAAATACAGGGCATGGGGTTTATGGCTGGACGCTGGCTTTTGCCTCGGCCGCGAAGGTTAGCGAATTGATCTGAAAGCTTTCAGGAAGATTTCAGCATATGTATGGGCCTGATCGGGGTTTGCGACCAGATCTTGTCTAAATTCGGCCAGCATATATTCGGTTGATTTGTGAATATCATGATTGTGCAAGCTATGGTTAAACTGCGGATCATCGACGAAAGAATAAGGATCATTGCTGCCGATTGTCATCTCGGGATTTTGTGCCTTTAATGTTTCAATCATCTTTTGCGCGATCACCTTGTTATGATCCCATAAAATCCCGATTTCAGTTTGACGGGTATCCTCCTTTAACTGGGGTGTAAAGCTGTGGATGGAAATCACAAATGGTTTTTCGCCGCGCGCACGGATCTTGGCCAACGCATCGGCAAAAGTATTATGATATGGCGTATAAATCTCATCAATGCGTTGTTGTTTTTCTGTCTCAGTCAGGTTCTGGTTGGCGGGAACATCTGTTTTATCTGATGTCTCGGGGATTGATTTTTTGTGCCCTGGAATGCGGTTCACATCAATGACCAGTCTTGAAAAACCAGCCAAAAGAGCGGGGGCGCCCAGATGGTCTGCCAGATATGTCGCAATATCTTTTGCGCCGATATCCCATGCGATATGGCGATTGCGGTCTTCCTCGCTGATGCCCATATCGCCCAAAGCCTTGGGGATAACATTACTGGCATGATCACAAATAATTAGATAATTACTGTTATCCAGTGCCTTTTGATTATATACCTCGAAAGGGGCGGGGTCATTCGGGCTTAAGAGTTTTTGCATGGTTTTTGTCTTTGTTGGTTGCATTATCGTCTCAGCAATTTGTAATCGCGGTGTATATACACACACATAATCAGACCAAAGCCGAATAAAACAGACAGCATGGCCGATCCCCCGTTTGATATCATAGGCAGGGGTACCCCGACAACCGGAATAAGTCCCATAACCATAGAAATATTGATAAAAACGTAAAGCAAAAAGTTCGTGGTCAGCCCAAGCGCTAGTAAACGGCCGAAACTGTTGTTAGAGCGAAAGGCAATCAGATAGCCGTAAATCATCAAAACGATAAATAATCCCATTAAAACGCAACCGCCGATAAAGCCCCATTCTTCGGCAAACAGGGTAAAAATAAAGTCGGTTTGTTTTTCCGGTAGAAAATTCAGGCGGCTTTGTGTGCCCTCCAAAAACCCCTTACCTGTCAGCCCGCCTGAGCCCAAGGCGATTTTCGATTGGGTGATGTGATATCCTGTACCCAGCGGATCATTTTCAGGGTTCAAAAATGTCATGACACGGTTTTTCTGATAGTCATGCAAGAAAAATTGCCATGCGATTGGAATCATCGCCAGCGCCCCGCCCGCAGCCCCGGCAAACCAGATATAGGGCAGGCCGGACAAAAAGAATATCGCTGCGCCCGCCATGATAATCATCAAAGCTGTCCCAAGGTCGGGCTGGATCAAAACCAATAATGTCGGCATACCGATCAGCGCCAGTGGCACCAGCAGGGTTTTGGGGTTTCGGACTTCTTCAACCGTCACGCGACTGAAATAGCGCGCCAATGCCAGAATGACCACGATTTTCATGACCTCGGATGGCTGTAAATTCATAAAGCCAAGATTGATCCAGCGCTGGGCGCCCATGCCGATCTGGCCTTTGATTTCAACGATTATCAATAATAACAGCCCCAAAGCGTAAAGCGGATAGGCCAAAGCCTGCCAGACCTTTAAATCAATCATCGCAACAATAATCAGCCCGACAAGGCCAATGCCATAACGGATCGCGTGGCGCGAAGCCCAGGGGTCTGAATCGCCGCCGGCAGCAGAATAAAGGGCAAAATACCCGACAACAGCAACGACCGTGATAAAGAACAGGTATGACCAGTTAAACTGGAAGATACGTTCCGTGATATTCATACTGTCTTTTTGTCCGACGGCGGCCTGTTTCATATTTTGGTATCCTCGTCTTTTTTGGTGATACCGGCCAGATCGCGGCGCTGGACTTCCAGCATAATATCGTGCGCCAAAGGCGCTGCAACGCTGGACCCACCGACGCCATGTTCAACAACAACAGCACATACATATCGCGGGTCATTGATCGGGGCGTGGGCGACAAACAGGGCGTGGTGGCGATCTTTCCACGGCAAGTCTTCATTTTTAACCCCTGCGGCGCGCTGGGCGCGCGTGATGCGTTTAACCTGCGATGTTCCCGATTTTCCGCCCATTTCAAACCCGCTCTCTTTGATACGGGCATCCCATGCGGTCCCTTTTTTGCTCATGGTGACAGCATTCATACCGCGAATGACCAGATCAAGGTGGTTTTTCGGTATACCGATGTCGACCATTTTTTGCTGGCGCGCGGGTTTACCGTCAATTGATTTCGCCAGATACGGTGATATCGTTTTACCACCATTAACAAGGCGCGCCGTCATTGTTGCCAGTTGCAGGGGCGTGGCCAGCAAATATCCCTGCCCAATGGATGCGACAATTGTCTCGCCCAATTGCCATTTTGATCCGTATCGCCCGCGTTTCCAATCGTGATCGGGAACCAGCCCCGATCGTTCACCCGGAATATCAATTCCCAGTTTTTCGCCCAGGCCGAAACGCCGCGCCATGTCGGCAATTTTCTCGATACCCAGTTGTTCTGAAATTTTATAAAAATAGACGTCGCAGGATTGCTGCAGGGCGCCAATCAGGTTGGTGTTACCGTGTCCTGATAGTTTATGACAGTGAAACTTGTCCCGCCCGACGGTATGAACCCCGCTGCAATAATGCGTTGTATTGGCATCAATGATGCCATCTTTCAAACCTGCTAGCGCTGTGATCATTTTAAATGTTGAACCGGGGGGGTAGCTGCCCGCAATCGCCTTGTTGTTAAGTGGCAGGGCGGGGTGATTTAATAATTCTTCCCATTGTTCTGTCGAAATACCATAGGTAAACAGGTTCGGATCAAATCCGGGACTTGAACAAAGGGCATAAACCTCGCCGGTATAGGCGTCCATCACAACGGCTGATGCGCTTTTTTCCTTTGCCAGAACCGTTTGGCAGTAATTTTGCAGCTCGGCATCAATGGTCAGCATAACGCGCGCGCCATCCTTGCTGTCCTCGCGTTCCAATTCGCGGATTTCGCGGCCGACGGCGTTTACCTCGGTGCGGATCGATCCCGCATGGCCGCGCAGGGCCAAATCATATTCCTTTTCAATGCCCGTTTTCCCGATGCGAAAGCCCGGCATTGACATGATCGGATCATCGGTCATTTCATTTTCATTGACGCGCCCGACATATCCGACGATATGTGCTGTTGAATCCGATATCGGGTAATTTCTGACTTCACCCTCCTCGACAAAAACGCCGGGCAGTTCAGGCAGGTGGAATTCGATCTGGGCTGTTTGCTCCCAATTCAGGCCTTCTTTGACCAGAACGGGGGTAAATCGGCTTTGACGTTTGATATCGATTTTAATCTCTTCAATTTCGAAATCGGTCAGCACTACAAATTGGCGGAGATTTTTGAATAAAAGATCATAGTCTTCGACCTGTTCGGGAATCAAAAAGGCGCGGAAATTTTGGTTATTGACGGCCAAGGGTACCCCGAAACGGTCGGTGATTTGCCCGCGGGATGCCGCCAATAAGCGGTGCCCGATGCGGTTTTTGTCCGACAGGGTCTGAAAACGTTTTTGTTCGGCAATTTGCAGATAGCCCAAACGTGCTGCCAGCCCGCCGAAAACGGCAAGTTTGGCCGCGCCCAAAACCATCGCCCGGCGGCTGAAAACCTTAAAACGGTCAGTGTCATTGCTCATGCCGCGACTATAGCGGAAAAGCGGGATTCAGCCAAATTACTTTTTCCAGATTACTTTTTATTGTAATGCTGGGCCAGCGGCGGATTTGCAATTTTAAGAAGACTGACAATAAAAGGAAAAAAAGCGACGCTGATCAAGATGTCCATGATATAGGCCGAAACAGGTACGTATCCCAAGGATAAAACCATATGGATCAGCCACAATAAGACAGAGGCGATGGCAGCCAGAATGCTGTAAATACCCCATAAGATCCAGAATGGCTGGTACAGCAATAATTTACGTTGATAAGATATCAGTGCATGTGTACCGATGAGAATCAGAGATGTCAGGCCGAATGGGGTTGCCGCAAAACTGTCATAGAATAATCCCGCCAGGAACAGCATAAAGACATTTGGGAAACTGGGGCGGAATAACGACCAGTAAAAGACCCCCATCAAAAGCAGCATGGGGCGCGCGTCTGACAATGGGCCGATGTTAATCGGCACAAGGCTAAGGATCATTAAAATAAATAACAACCCCCAGCAGGGCAAATTATCACGTGTTTGCTTTAAAAGGGCGGATTGCTTTTTATTCATTCGGACAGATTTACGCTGGACGTGCTGAGCAGATCGTCATCACCGGCCCCGGCATAGGCAATCACCTGAATGAAATGTGTGCGGTCGATATTCGCGAGTGGTAGGACTTCAACCTTTGATCCTTCAACGGCGCTGACGATGCCGACAGGAATATTCGGCGGCAATATGCCATCATGCCCGGATGTTACGATGCGGGCGCCGATCTCAATGCCGCTGTCGCTTGGCAGATGTTTCAGGCTCAGCTTTTCGTTATTGTCACCCGCCAGAATAGCGCGATGATGGGTTTGTTCAACCATGACCGGAATACGCGAGTTCAAATCTGTGATCAATAATACGCGCGCTGTTTTCTCGCCAACATCGGCAATACGCCCGATCAGGCCTTTGTCCGACAGAACAGCCTGTCCGCGTTCGATCCCGTCGCGATGGCCTGATGCGACCAGAAAACTTTTTACAAAACGCCCGCCCGGGTCCGACAAAACACGAGTCGTCAGATAAGCGCGGTCAGGTTCGGCGGCAACATTTAAGAAATCACGCAGGCTTTTGTTTTCAGCCTCCAGCTTCAGCGCGGTTTGATACCATTCCTGCAGGCGTTTGTTTTCTTCGGCAAGGCGCAGGTTTTCGGCGCGCAATTCACCGATGCCCGTCATGTCTGTGACGGCCTTGGATGTGGCAACAAACGGGCGCGATACAATTTCGATGACCGGAGATGCAGCATCTACGATGCCCATACGAACGTGATTGGCTTTGTCGGATGCGGCAATTGAGAAAATCATGAGGAATGCGGCAAGCCCGCTCCATAGAAATAGCGAATAGCGCGTGTAAATAAGACGAAACGGCAGGGATAATGTATTGGCAGTGCTTCGGTTTTTGCGCATGAAAATTCAGCAGCTTGTTAAATTTTGACCATAATAATTATATCACATAAAAAAGATCAAAAATCAATAGCCGTGAACCAATGCGTTTTTATGAACGGCATTTTCAAGGGCGGCACCTGTGCCCAGCGCAACACATGACAGCGGATCGTCAGCGATTGTAACGGCAAGTCCCGTAGCATAACGCAATACGTAGTCAAGGTTTGACAGTAATGCGCCGCCGCCTGTCATGACGATACCTTTATCGACGATATCGGCCGCGAGTTCTGGTGCGGTATGTTCAAGTGCAGCTTTCACGGCATCAATAATCGCGCCAACGGGTTCGGCCAGGCTTTCGGCAATTTGACGTTCGGAAACAACAATTTCTTTTGGAACGCCGTTCATTAAATCACGGCCCTTGATTTCCATCAGGCGGCCTTCGCCATCTTCGGGTGGGCAAGCGGATCCGATTTCTTTTTTGATACGCTCGGCACTTGATTCCCCGATCAAAAGGTTATGCATGCGACGGATGTATGAAATAATCGCCTCGTCCATTTTATCGCCGCCAACGCGGACAGATCGGGCATAAACGACTCCGCCAAGGGAGATAACGGCAACTTCGGTTGTGCCGCCGCCGATATCAACGATCATTGATCCTGTCGGCTCGTTCACAGGCAGGCCTGCACCGATCGCAGCAGCCATCGGCTCCTCGATCAGCTCAACGCGGCGTGCGCCCGCAGCCTCTGCCGAATCCTGAATGGCGCGGCGTTCAACGGCGGTTGAACCTGATGGCACGCAAATGACCATTTGTGGTGATGCGAAAGAACGGCGGTTATGAACCTTGCGGATAAAATGTTTGATCATCTCTTCGGCGACATCGAAATCGGCAATAACGCCATCACGTAGCGGGCGGATCGCCATCATGTTTCCAGGGGTGCGGCCCAACATTTGTTTGGCCTCTTCCCCGACGGCGCGAACCTGACGGCGGCCATCGACAAAACTGATCGCAACAACTGACGGTTCGTTCAAAACAATGCCCTGCCCGCGCACATATACAAGTGTGTTTGCCGTGCCCAGATCAATCGCCATGTCGGCGGACATCATGCCCATCAATTTGGAAAACATTTAAAGGTTTATCCCTGTATTTTAAAGTCTTTTGAATTGCGCACAGACTATCACATTCTACATTACCATCGCAATGTAAAACATAAGCTTAGATAAAAAATATTGATGTATTAGCCTTGACGCGCTTTGTTACGTGGATTGGTTTTATCAATCACATATAGACGGCCGCGACGACGCACCAACTGGCAGTTTTTGCCGCGATTTTTCAAGGTTTTTAAAGATGATCTTACTTTCATGTTACTGCCTTTTGCGAATCCTGTTCAAATATAATTCGGTCGCACACTACGGGTTTTTGCCGAAAATGTCAAACACTATTCCTTAAATAGTCCGGATGCGGCCTTGTTTCAAGCTATGAATCGAAAAAACATGCTTTATAAGCTTGCAAAAAATATATTATTATGTTAAATTAACGCTGTGTTAATAATTACAACTTTTATGTGGAGTCTAAGATGGGTTTAAAAGGAACAAATTGGGCAAGTGTTGCCAAAGGGGCTTTTCTTTCGGTTGCAGGTGGTGAGGCCACCGAAAAACTGTCAAAAGCAAAATCTGTCGTGGCTGATCACCTGCCGGCGGATACAGAAGAATTAAAAACCAAAGCAACAGACACGACGGTTCGCGTTCGCGGACTGATTATCGATGCTTTGGGTAAATTATAAAAACTAAGGGAGTTAAGATATGCCAATTCAAATGTTACTAGGTGGTTGGGCGGCTAAGAAAGGCCTGCAGTACGGCTCGGTAAAACTGACAGAACATGTTGTTAAAGAAGAGGCCAAAGAGCTGGGCCGTAAAAGTTCACGCAAGGCAAAAGAGGCCTTGGCCAAAATTGCGGGCGTAGAGCTTCCACAAGAAGCGCCACGCAAAACACTGGTTGAAAAAACTACGGATAAAGCTTTGGGCCGTTTGACGGGACTGGTCAAAACTCTCGAGCAAGTGGGCGGCGTCACAATCGACGTTCCCGAGTTACCAAAACAACCGGCCGAACCGACATTTGCCGAGCTTGCAAAATTAAGCCGCGATCGCGTTACGACCGAGGCAATGGGCAAACTCGGAAGCTTGCAGACATCAGCCGAAGCTTTTGTGAAAACTTTGGAAGAAAAAGGGCAGTCATTACCAACGCAAGATATGCAAAGCCCAGCAATTCAATCGAAGAAACCCGATCAAATGATGTAATCAGATCAGATCATCAGAAACCGCAGGCGGGGCACCCACCTGCGGTTTCTTTGTGTAATTATAAACGGCAGCGGCAATCACAAGCCCCAGTAATATAACCAGAATAATTTTGGTAAGATGATGACCGTGCATGTTTAAATCCTTTATGTTTATGTGCGAACTGTTGAATATTTAACGACAAAAGTGGTGCGTTTTGACAGTTCTTTCAAACGTGATGCGCCGACATATGTACAGGTTGAACGCAAGCCACCCAGTATGGCCAGAATGGTGTCACGTACATCGCCGCGGTAGGCAATTGATGATACGCGGCCTTCGCTGGCGCGGTGTTCGGCAACGCCGCCGGAATATTTGTTCATGGCTTCGGTCGAAGACATGCCATAATATTCGATTTGGTTGTTGTTGCGATCAAGCTCTTTGATTTCTTCGGCAGATAATGTTTCGGTGTGACCGGCCAGCATTCCGCCCAGCATCACGAAATCAGCACCTGCGGCAAAGGCTTTGGCGACGTCGCCTGATGTGCGGCATCCGCCATCGGCACAGATTAAACCACCCAAACCGTGCGCAGCATCGGCACATTCGATCGTGGCAGAAATTTGTGGGTAGCCAACGCCGGTAACACTGCGTGTTTCACAGACAGATCCGGGACCAATACCAACCTTAACGATGTCAGCGCCTGCCAAAATCAGGGCCTCGGTCATATCGGGGGTGGCAACGTTACCCGCCATAATGACGGTATCAGGTAATTCTTCGCGGACTTCCTTGATAAAATCAACGAACATTTCTGTATAGCCATTGGCAACGTCCAGACATAATTTGTCGATACCGTGGCCTTTCAGGGCCTCCAGACGGTCTTTGATCACTTTAATATGTTCGATACCGAATGTGATGAAATTGAAATCGCCTGACAATGGGGCTGCTTTCAGCTCGTCGATCGAATAATGTTTGTGGATGGCGCAATATAAATCATGCTCAGCCAGCGCTTTTGCCATTTCCAAGGTTGCGACACGATCCATGTTGGCGGCGATAATCGGGATACCTGTGATGGTTTTGCCGGAATTCGGCAGTTTAAATGTGCGGTGCAAATCAACTTCTTTGCGTGACGCAAGGCGTGTACGCTTGGGGCGGATTAATACATCATCAAAATCAAGCTTGGGTTCATTATCGATACGCATGGGGCATCCCTTTCAGACTGTGTTTCAACAGGCGAAAGCGCGTGAATTTTGTAAATTTATAGATTCGTGCGGGCTTTCCTTTGATTTATAAACGCCGTTGGCCCCTTTGCCAACCCCTAAAAGGCATTCAATCCAGTTTTTTTAGGAGCTTTTCACGTGTCTCTTCGTCGATGAAGGCGGCTTTGATCGCGTTACGGGTAAAGCCGATCAACTGATCATCCGAGAAGCCGAAATGATCCTGTCCCAATTCATATTCACGTCCCAGCGATGTTTTGAAAAACGGCGGATCGTCACTGTTCAAGGTAATCGTGATGCCTGCGTCAAACATTTGGCGTAGGGGGTGATGATTCAGATCGGGATAAACCTGTAATGAAATATTGCTCGATGGGCAAACTTCTGCAACCGCGCCGATATCGGCCATTTCGGCCATTAAATCAGTGTCTTCAACCACGCGCACCATATGACCGAAACGGGTAATGCCCAAAAGTTCATAACATTCACGAATGGTTTCAGGCCCTGTGGCTTCGCCAGCATGGGCGGTTTTTTTCAGGCCAAGGTTTTCGGTTACCAGATTATAGGCGGGCACAAAATCGGCAACGGAATGCATGGTTTCAGCCCCTGCCATGGTAATCCCGGTCACATATTTATGCGGATAAGCTATTACCGTTTTGGCATCTTCAATCGCACGTTCGACACCATAATGGCGTACAAAGGCGGGCAGAATGCGGCATTCTATATTCAGATCATTGCGCGCGCGGTCAATCGCATCGGTCATAGCATCAATCATGGCCCGGTATGATATACCGACAGTGGGTTCGGGATTGGCGTATGTTGTCAGCTCTTCGTATATCGAGCCTTCATCTGCGCAACGCTGAAGATAGTCATAGGTAATGTCAAAATAATCCTGTGGTGTTTTAATGACAGATGTCGCAACATCATAGGCGTTGACGAATGAAATCAGGCGTGCGCCGGCATCGCCGTCATCATCCCATTTGTAATAACCGTCATCATCCAGCAGACCGCCCGGAATAGGCATATCATTGCGCATGGCCAGCTTTTTAAGCATTTCGGGCGATAATGTGCCTTCAAGATGGGCGTGTAATTCAGCTTTGGGAATATGTTTTGTCATGCGCGCATTTAACCCGCACGATTGTCAAAAGTCTAGGAATATTTCGCCGATATGGCATGGACCAGGCGGGCGTGAATATTTTCGACATGCCGTGCAAGATCCTTGTATCGATGCAGTTGGTTTTCAAAAGCATCGCTGTGATCATAGATTTCATTATCATTTGTTGCAGAACGGCACATTTGAACCTGACCCAGAAACTTGTATACCGCCAAAGCTTCGTTCATAGCTTTAAGAATGTCAGATACTTCATCCAACAGCGCCATCAGCTTGTGGTTGTTATCAGGCATACAGTCCTTGTCAAAATTCTGAAAGAATTCCAGACATCGACTTAAATCTTGCAGGCAGTTTTCCGGCAAAATATTTTGCGGTTCGTAATACCTTTTAAATTGCACTCTAGTCCCCCTCGCGGCTTCTTTTTACAAAGCTCTTATCTCGTATCATTTAAGCATATATGAAAAATATCACCAATTTATTAATGGTGTCTTAATTTTAGAAGGTTTTTTATCGAAAATCGTTTTTGACTTTAAAATACGTCAAAATCGGCACGTGGTCACTTTTGATTTCGGGGGTTCTAAAGGAATGAATGACATTGATTCTGTCATTGAAAAGGAAATGATCAATCGGAATTCCCGTAGGTTTATGGCCATAGATATAAAAACTATTTTGCAATCCGCGCCCGCGCCGCGCGTTATGCAGTCCGGTGCGACGCATCATACTTTTGTAATGAGGCGCAAACATTGTGGTATTCAAATCACCAGCGATGATGACGGGCATATGACCGAATTGATCCATGTTATCTTCAATCCATTGAAAATGCTGATTACGGTTCACAAAGAAAGACTGGCTGACGGGGGGTAGAGGGTGCGGGGCCACTAGCTTTACATCCTGACCGTTTAGCCTGATATCGGATATAATAGCTGGAATATCCATATCCGACATTTGAATGATTTGCGGGTCAACCAATGGGTATTTGGAATAAAGACCGATGCCGTGACTGCCGTCTTCGGGCAGGGCCAGATAATGCGGCCAGATGGTTGTCAGGTCCTGCAGTTTTTCGCGCCAGGTCGGCGTCATTTCAAATAAAACGAAAATATCGGGGTCAAGATCCCGAATCATTTCGGTTAAGACCTGATATTCGAAATTGAATTTGAATATATTGGCCTGTAGCAGACTATAGGTTCCCGGCTTTTCAATTTTGATACGCTCGCTTTGCGGGATGATCTTTAAACGTTCGAAATTTGCATAAGGAACAAGATTAATCGCATTTAATGTCAGGGCAGCCGTTATCAGTATATAGACAACAGGGGGGCTTTTTCGCAGTAACAATAGCCCCACGAAAATAATGGCACCTCCGATAAAAAGCTGCATTTGATAGTGCGAAAAAAGCTCGGGCAGGTACCACGGCGTTTTAATAAAAGAAAAAAGGGCACATAAAAACAGGAAAACAGAACCGAAAATTGTAATCAGGCGGATCGTCTGCATGGGATTATGCCATCAGTGTGTCATTATCCTTCGGGGCGTCTGTCGCCGGGGCTGTATAGCGATCTGCGTATTTGCGGATCAGCACTTCACCCACGCCGGCCATCTTCTGGGCGTGTTCTTCATCCATTTCAATCCAGACGTTCAGCTTGCGAATGGGTAGCCATTCAATACACCGCGGTTTATCCGTATGGACGTTATAAAGTGACAAAATGGTATGAAACAGAAATTCTGATGAAGGAATTAGAATGAATTCAACCTGTCCCGGATCAAATTTATAAAGGCGCTTATAATCAGATACGATTTTGTGAACGCGCGGACGGTCCGGCATGAAAAACTTATATCTGGCCCCGCGGGCGAGGTTGCGACGAATTCCATCATAAATATCGGAATCGGGCTGCAATGCAAATGTCAGTTCGGTCGCAAAGGTCCATGTTTCGTTCGATTGAACCTCCACAGATTTAATGTGCTGTTGGTTTACAATCCAATTCAGGTTATTGGCCGACAGCAATTTATCCATTTTATCGTATTTATCGTTGATAATTTCATCGGTGCGCATGCGGTTAACAAATACGGTTGTCAGGATAATAACCAGCATCAGGGCAAAACCGATACCGAAACCGAATATCAGGTGCGGCATCGGCACAATGCTGGATACCCAGAATGCAATGACAGCGCATAGCAATGAAATGGCAATATAGCTCATCAGGAAGACGGGGCTTTTAACAAAGCCGTCTGTGAAATCCTGCTTTTTATCGGATGTGTTTTCTTCAGAAATCATAATATCACTTGTGATCGTCGAACCTTTATTAACGGTAATCGAAAAGATGGACGCCTGCAAGATAAAACGATTTTGATTGCTTTGCGGCAGGGTTCGTATACATGATAGTCGATGAAAAATGCACATCAAAATATTGCTGATGATCTTGTAGCGAGGGGCTGGTCTGTCTATCCTGATTATCTGGGTGCGAATGTGGGCCTTTCTTTGAAACAAAGACTTCGGGGTTTGAATGCCGAAGGCGAATTGACACCTGCTGGAATCGGACGCGAAGATGAACATCAACTGGCACCTGACATTCGACGCGATAAAACCTATTGGCTGGAACGCCGCGATGAAACAGATCTTTCCTACCTGCGATTAATGGAAAATTTGCGGCTGGATTTAAACCGCGACCTGTTTCTGGGGCTGTTCGAATATGAAGCGCATTACGCCCTGTACCCCGCAGGCGGTTTTTATAAACGTCATGTCGATGCGCTGAAGGGTGAAAAAAACCGTCTGGTTTCAACTGTTTTATATTTAAATGAGAACTGGCAGGCGGGTGATGGGGGCGAGCTTGCAATCTATTTAAACGAAGAAGATGAAACGCCAGTGACGGTTGTTTCACCGCATTTCGGCACGCTGGTCTGTTTCCTCAGCGAAGATATTCCCCACGAAGTCCTGCCCGCCCATAAACCGCGCCATAGTATCGCCGGGTGGTTCCGTTGTAACGCGTCTTCTGCCGATAAGGTTGATCCGCTGCGATAATTTATGCGTTTTATCTTTCTTCTAAAATATAAAAAAGGCATAAGATCCGCTACCGTTGTAATCGACACAGCCATTTTCAATACTGAAGTCGTCGCCTTGATGGGTGTTTTGCGCAAGCGTATATGATTTTGTGTCCCAAGAATATCGCCATCCTGAAAACCCGTTATTATCCCCCGCAAGGCTGGCCGAGCCAATGACACTGCTACCGTGGATTCTTTTGTTCAGGCTTTGGCAAATACTTTCATTAATGGGTCTTAGCCAGAAGTAAAAATCGGGCAGATTGGTTCCTATTTCGCTGCCACCGACCCTGATTTGACCATCGTAAAGCGCATAACTATAACTCGCGCTAGTAACCATTGAAGAGAAGTTTTGAGGAGATAATCCGCTTTCATTACTGAAAATTCCAATAGTATTGCAAGGTGTAATATCTGTGTTGCCCAGATGGCAAGTTCCTGAAGCATTCGCGGAGGAATCATTAAATAAAATATATTCATAACTTCCTATTGTTTTAAGCCTCAGAATCCTTTGCTGGTAATCACTTACAGTGTTAAGGATTTGCGCTGCATAGATTTCAGCCTGTTCTTTGTCGATGCTGCCACCCCCGCGACTTGAATTTGTGATCGCATAGGACAGGGCCGCGAACAAGGCAACCGCAATCAAAATTAAGAACAAGGCATTTCCGTTTTGTTTTCTCATTATTTTTATAATAACAAAAATAACTGTTTTTTAGATTAAAAAATAAAAAAAGCCCCTTTGCAGGGGCTTTTGTAAAGCTAACAAGTTTGAGTTTAAGCGGCTTTTTGCTTACCCATCTTGATTTCAAGATTTTCGATCAGCTTGTCCATGAATTGCTCGGTTGTCAGCCATTTCTGGTCTTTGCCAACCAGCAGTGCCAGATCTTTGGTCATATGACCCGATTCAACCGTATCAACGCAAACTTTTTCAAGCGTTTCGGCGAATTTCACAACATCAGGTGTGTTATCAAACTGGCCGCGGTATTTCAGGCCTTGCGTCCATGCAAAGATTGATGCAATCGGGTTGGTTGATGTCGGGTTGCCTTTTTGGTGTTCGCGGTAATGGCGTGTCACAGTCCCGTGCGCGGCTTCAGCCTCGACGGTTTTTCCATCCGGCGTTAACAGAACAGATGTCATCAGACCCAATGATCCGAAGCCCTGCGCAACCGTGTCAGACTGAACATCACCATCATAGTTTTTACAAGCCCAGACAAAGCCGCCGCTCCATTTCATCGCGCAGGCCACCATGTCATCAATCAGGCGGTGTTCGTAGGTCAGACCTTTTTTATCGAATTCGGCTTTGAATTCGGCATCGAATACTTCCTGGAACAGCTCCATAAAACGTCCGTCATAGGCTTTTAAGATGGTGTTCTTGGTCGACATGTAAACAGGGTAATTACGCTGCAGGCCATAGTTAAAGCAGCTGCGCGCAAAACCGCGGATCGATTCATCAAGGTTATACATACCCATCGCAACGCCTGATGATGGCGCTTCGAAAACAACGAATTCCTTGTTGTCGGTGCCGTCTTCAGGTTCGAAAACCATTTTCAATGTGCCGGGGCGGTCAAATTTGAAATCTGTCGCGCGGTACTGGTCGCCGAATGCGTGACGGCCGATGATAATCGGTTGCGTCCAGCCCGGAACATAGCGCGGCACGTTTGACATGATAATCGGCTCGCGGAAAACGGTCCCGCCCAGAATGTTACGGATTGTGCCGTTTGGTGATTTCCACATTTTTTTCAATTTGAATTCTTCAACGCGGCCTTCGTCAGGTGTGATCGTCGCACATTTTACCCCAACGCCATGTTCTTTAATGGCGTTTGCGGCATCAATCGTGATTTGATCGTCTGTGTCATCGCGGCTGGTGACGGATAAATCGAAATATTTCAGGTCGATATCCAGATAGGGCAAAATCAGGCGGTTTTTAATCACGTCCCAAATGATGCGTGTCATTTCATCGCCATCCAGTTCTACGATCGGATTTTTAACTTTAATCTTGCTCATCGGTATTATCCTCTTCAGTTTTTGTTTCGGTTTCGGTTTCGGTTTCGGTTTCGGTTTCGGTTTCGGTTTCTACTTTTACGTCTTCAGAATTTTTTTCTTCGGCCTTTTCTTTTTCAGGCTCTGTCTTTTCTTTTTTCAACGGGTTTAAAGGCGTGTGAAGGTTCAGAGGTTCCAGTTTCGTGCGCTCCCACGTTCGCATCGCATCTTCCGCCTTGTTTCTGTCTGCACGGTTCAAATCCAGCGCCGTTCTTTGATCGCGTGCCCATTTAATCGCGCTGCCCTGTTTCAAACGGTTTATCCCAAGGCTGTACCATTTATAGGCTTCGATTTTGTTGTCTTCGTGCTTTGCAATCGCGGCAAGGCGTGTAAAAGCATCGGCATTGCCCAATTTGGCGCTACGTTCGAACAGCATTTTGGCAAGTTTTGTATTTTTACCGATTCCGCCTTTACCCTTACTATACAGGTCAGCCAGAATATATTGCGCGCGCGGGTCGTCATCCTCGGCCAGATTGAACAGGTCCAGCATCGGGTGGTTATCGGCACCGCCCAAAGGCACATAAATAGGATCGTTATGATATTCAACAACATCCGATTTAGCCGCCGGGGCTTCATCCAGCACCTCGACACCGGGTTTGTTTTCTATATTCACCGATGGGACTGATTCCGCCAGGGCAGGGGAAATGAACAACAGACCTGTTAAAGATAGTATAATTATTTTTTTCATTTCTTCTTCTCTTTAAATACTTGCAGGACTTCTAAAAGGCTGCGGCTTTGTTTTAGCATGCGCGTTGCATCATAGACAATAAATTTTGACGGCTTTCTGGGGTCGGGCGCGCCATGTTTCGCAACGCTATATATCGGTTGTTCCTGCGCACTTTTAAAAATCGAAAAAACAGCCATATCAGGCAGGCAATCCAAGGCATAGTCTCGCCATTCACCTTTTGATACTTTTTCGCCATATACCGACATCAACTGTCCGATTTCCTGACGGGTAAAAGTCACCATGCCTTTTTTACGCCAGTGTGTCGGAAGATTGATAATGTGGCTCATCGCAGTGTCTGTCGTTGTCTATGGTTTATAAACTGTATTATATTAAGCACGGTTCAAGCCCTTTTGCAAAGAATCTTGACCATTGCGCTGTTTTGCGTCATCTTTCAAGGGCTTAAATTTAAAAGAAACAGGATCAGACCATGGTTGATATTCTTGATGAAGTTAAAGACGAAATCGAACAGGAAAAAATTCAGAACTTCTGGAAGGAAAACGGCACCTTTATTATTGTGACGGTTGCCCTAGTGATTTCGATTGTCGGTGGGCGCGCCTTTTGGACCGATTATAAATTCGAACGCGATGCCGAGCGCACATCTGCGATGATCCAGGCGATGGAAACCGAACATCTGGCTGACTACACGATCGAAGCCGAAGGCGCGCATGCTGCTATCTCGAACATGCTGGCGGTATCAGATGAAATGACCGATAGGGATGGGCAAATCGCCTATCTACAGTCAATTGCTGATAACGGCGATTTTGATGAGATTTACCGCGACATGGCGGCACTGAAAGCCATCGGCCTGCGGGCAGAGGATAATGCCAGCGACAAATCGGCCCTGATTGATCAACTGGAACCTTTGACGGAAGACGATCGTCCGTTCCGTGCATCGGCCATCGAATTAAAAGCATTTTTGCTGGCCGGTTTGAATAAACACGACGAGGCGATCGCTCTGCTGGATGACATGCTGGAAGATGCAGAAAACCTGCCGCCGCAATTTCAGGCGCGCATGGAAACCCTTCGGGCCTATTACACATCGCAAAAAGGTGCATAAAATGAAAAAACTTATGGCGGTTCTATGTATTACAGCCATGTTGCAAGGCTGCTCGACAGTCGAGTCCATGTTTGGCGGGGATGAAGACGAAGCCATTCTGCCAGGCGAACGATTCACGATTCTGGAACTTGAAGAACAGCTGGAGCCTGACCCCGCCCTGAGTGCGGATCAAATCGTTTTACCCGAAGTCTGGAATAACCAGTTCTGGCCACAGTTGGGCGGTTATCCGAACCATGCGATGGGTCATGTGTCGCTGGGACAGAATTTGCAGCGTGCATGGAGCGCGGATATCGGCGCGGGCGGCAGCGAATTTCGTCCGCTTTTGATGCCGCCGATCGTCGCGGATAATGCGGTTTTTACATTGGATGCTGATCTGGCGATTACAGCATTTAACGCTATGTCGGGTAAAAAGGCGTGGCGTGCCAGCCTGCCGGTTAAAAAACATGCTCGCGAAAGCGCGCTTGGCGGCGGGATCGCATATGGGGAGGGCAAAATCTTTGCCACCACAGGATTGCGTGAATTGTTTGTTCTGAATCCGCAGGATGGTCAAGTCGTTCATAAAATTGATCTGCCCAGCCCGACGCGCGCCGCACCCAGTGTCTTGGATGGACACATATATGTGCAAACTCTTGATAACCGTTTAAATGCCTACAGTACCGAAGATTATAAACCTGTCTGGGCCTACAGCGGCTTTAGTGAAACAACCAGCCTTTTGGGCGGGACCGCACCTGCCGTTAACAAAGACATTGTTGTTGCGGCCTTTTCAACAGGCGAGCTTTTGGCAATCCGCAATCTGAACGGACAATCCCTATGGTCGGATAATCTGGCATCAGTCAGACCGGCCAGTGCCCTTGCATCCATTGCTGATATCAAGGGCGGCGTTGTTCTGGATAAAGGTGTCGCCTATGCGATCAGTTATAATGGTCGTATGGTTGCAATTGATACTGCATCGGGCCGTCGGATCTGGCAGCGTGAAATCGCCAGCACACAGACCCCTTGGTCTGTCGGCAATCTTGTCTATGTTGTGACTACGGATCGCGAGCTTGTGGCCCTTAGCCGTCGTGACGGTCGTATTTACTGGGTGAAACCTTTGGGTGGCGGCACATGGTATGGCCCCGTATTGGCGGGTGGGCGTTTGATTGCGCTGAATAATGCCGGTCTGGTTTCAGAACATGACCCGGTTACAGGACAGCAATTGCGCGAATGGGAAGTCAAGGGCGAGCCTGCAGTCGCGCCTGTTATTTCAGGTGATACGATGTATATCCTGACCCAAAACGGTAATCTGGCGGCCTATAGATAATGTTTAAACTTGCCATCATCGGCCGACCAAATGTCGGTAAATCAACGTTATTTAATAAGCTGACAGGCAAGCGTCTGGCGATCGTCGATGACCGTCCGGGCATTACCCGTGATTGGCAAAAGGCGCGTGCCACCCTCTACGATCTGGAATTTGATCTGATTGATACGGCAGGTCTCGAGGAAGAATTCAACGATTCCATCGAAGGGCGCATGCGCAAGCAAACCGAACATGCATTGGGTAATGCCGACATGGCATTGATGGTGATTGATGCGCGCGATGGTCTGACCCCTGTTGACCGCCATTTTGCCGACTGGTTACGACGTCAGGATATTCCCGTGATATTGGCGGCGAATAAGTGCGATACAAAAATCGGACGTGAAAATCTTTTTGAAGCCTATGAATTGGGCCTTGGCGAACCGATCGCGATTTCGGCCGAACATGGGCTTGGCTATGGCGATTTGCACGAGGCATTAAAGCCGCATGTTGAACAACATAAAGATGACCCGCTCGAAACCGAAGACAAGGATGAAGATGAAACACCCGGCCTTGATTACGATGAAGACAGTGGCTTTGGTTTCGGCGATGAAGATATCGAGGAACAGGGCGTAGAAAAACCGATCAAGATTGCAATCGTCGGGCGCCCGAATGTCGGTAAATCGACATTGGTCAATGCCCTTTTGGGCGAACACCGTATGATGACAGGGCCCGAGGCCGGAATTACCCGCGATGCCGTTTCAATTCCATGGGAATATCAGGGTCGTAAATTGACATTGGTCGATACGGCCGGACTTCGCAAACGTGCCAAAATCACAGATGCGATGGAAAAAGACATGGCCCATGACGCGCTGCGTGCGATCCGTTTGGCGCAGGTCGTTGTGCTGGTTCTGGATGCTAATCAGGCAATGGAACGCCAGGACCTGACGATTGCCGATCATGTTATCCGCGAAGGGCGTGCCTTGGTGATCGCCATGAATAAATGGGATGATGTTGATGACCGCAAGGATACGCTGGAAGAATTGGAATATAAACTTGGAAAATCCCTGCCGCAGGTTAAACGTCTGCCGGTTGCAACGATTTCGGCGCTGCATAACAAACGCCTTGATACTCTGATGGCGCGTGTGTTTGATATCTACGAGCTGTGGAACCGCCGTGTGCCGACCGCCAAGCTGAACCGATGGCTGTCAATGATGGTATCCCATCATCCACCACCGCTATCACAAGGCCGCCAGAACAAGGTGCGTTACATGACGCAAATCAAGGCCCGTCCCCCCAGCTTTGCGATATGGGTGTCAAAGCCGAAAGATGTGCCGGATTCATACGAGAAATATCTGACCAACGGTCTGCGCGATGATTTTGATCTGCCGGGGGTGCCGATCCGTTTGTTCCTTAGAACATCGAAAAACCCTTATTCTAAACAATAATAAAAAAGCCCGCGGTATCTGCGGGCTTTAAATTATTTGGGTGCCTGTGGTGACTTGGGCTTTGGCGCTTTGTTTTCAGGTGCCGGATCTTTCGGTTTCGGATCAACTTGAGGCGCCTCGTCCTTTTTGCTTTTACCGAACTTCTTGCTCAGAAAGCCCGAAACCTTGTTTTTGACGTTGCTGGCGGTCTCTTTTGCGCCATCAGCCAGATCACCGGCTTTTTCCTTTGACGAATATTTAACAACGCTCAGGCTGGTTTTAACCAGAAATGGCGGCAAAACCTTTTCTTTAAAATGTTCGTTTGCGGAATTGAATTCCATGATCAGTGCGGGGGCAATTGTAAATGCACCAACCGCTGATGCAAATGCACCGATGGCAGCCGCAATACCGACAGGCCCGCCGATAAGTGTCATTGTCGCAAAAAGGCCGACAATACCCGTCAGGGCCAGACCGAATTTAACCGGGCGCATAACACCGTCCGCGCCGTGTTTAAAACGCGGGTTTCTTTCATATTCGCGGATTGCTTTATCAACGAACCATTCATCATTAGGCATGTCTTCAACGGCATCCTTGCCCATCTTGACGGGGGATTTTTCGGCGACAATTGCCGCGATGCGATGTTGCTGCAGTTGTTTTTCAACCAGACCGCCGAACATCTTTTTACCCGTGGCAAAGGTCAGAGTCTTTGGAAGGCGTAAGGCGGGTAGGATAAGTTTATGGTAGGTGAATGCGGGCGTGCGCGCGATTAAGCGTACCGGCGTAAAAAAAATCTGGACCGCTTGTGAAGCCTGACTTTTCAGATAAGTCTTGTCTATGGTTATTGTTTTTGGTTTTTCAGCTAGCTCTACTGCACTCATTTTATATTCCTGCTTTTTTAAATTCTGTCGTCGGGCTTTTCATTTTGCTTTCACCAGGGTTTAAAAGTTCATTTATCCCGGTAACCAGATAGGGTAAAATATACCCCATCCCACCTGACAACATAATGCCACCAAATGCCATTCCCGGCTGGGTCGCAAAGCTGGTAATGGCCAAAGCCACGCCGCCAATAGCCCCGGCGCTGCATATCATGCCCATACCTACCAGCATTGTCAGGCCAATCCATGTCCCCGCATCCCTTTTGGGTTTATCAGCCTTTTTGTCGGCCTTTGCGGGTTTGTTGAAATCTTTTTTCGTGGTCATGTGCCATTATCCTGTAAAGCTACTTTTAAATGGTATTACGACCTGCGGTAAAGTCAATCCCAAGACGTCATTTAGACTATCAGAGGGCGACAATTATGTCAATCTACTTTTGAGTGGGCTTTTTGGTTTTTACTGATTTTGCCACAGGTTTTTTTGGTTCTGTCTTTGTGAGCCCTTTGTTATCGTTACCTGCCGTTGCAGATTGTTTTGTGGCTTTTTCAAAGCTCTCGCTGCATTCGCTTGTCGTATGGATCATTTCAGGCTCATCAACAGGTGCGCGCGCCGGCAAATCCGGCATTTTGGCCAGTTGTTGTTTAAAGATTTTTTCCTGCCTGTGATTGTGAATAGATTCACGAACGGCGTTACCAAGTGAACGCACAAGATGTGCAGAATGTGAAACAAGGGCGATGGTACCACCGATCACGCCCGCCACTGCCCCCAGTACCAGCATCGTGGCCAGTGAAAACGTCAGAACGGGCAGGGCAACTGTCTGTGTTGCCAAAATGGTACCTGCAGATAATATGGTTGCGACAGATCCGCTGGTTGCATAGGTGCGCAGGCGGACTTCCTGATCCTTGCCAATGTAATTCAGATGTTTCCAGATCGTCATCTCTTTAAACATACGATAGCCTTTTGACTCGGCGACACGTTCGGCAAAGGGACTGCTTTTGGCGCGCTGCCATAGGCTGGTTTTCTGGACGATCTTGGCAGGCGCCAGTACCTTTCTCTTCATTTTCTTTAAAGCCGGTGCAGCTGTTTCCTGATCAGGGGGTGCTTTGGCGGCCTTATTAAAAACTTTGCGGTATCCGTCTTTGATCAGTCCACCACCAAAATTCAACGTTCCGTATATTCCAAAAGCCAACAGGCCGACACCCGTGGCTGTCAGGGCAATCGCCATTGCCGATATGCTGGTAACCAAAACCCCGGCCAGCATAAAGCTGCCGGCAACCATTGCGGTTATTCCGCCGCGCGCCGCCATAAATTTGGGAAAAAATTTGTAATCGTTAATCTGTTGGTATTTGCGGTAGGCCCACGTGTTTTCGACAAAATTCTCGACATCTTTATATCGACGATAAAGCCAGGTTTTTTTCCAACCGCGATAGGCGCGACGCCACAGTTTATCTTTCTTTTCAGGTGCATGCGATTTGTCCGCAGCACCCCGTGCAACGTCTTTTTCTGCAGCTACGCTGTTATTATCTGAAACTTTTGACATCTAATCCGACAAAATAATCTATATCACTATATAAATACAGTACAAAAAAGACAAATAAGAGTCACGAAAAAATTTTTACGAAAAACGAATTATGTAACTCTTTGTTAATTTTATTGCCATAAAGTTATTATAGTCCACAAAGAAAAGTGACGAATAACAGGAGAAAAACAATGGCAGATATTAAGCAGTTTGGTGATGAGTATAAAGTTCTGAATGACAGATTGGCCTATATTGGTGCAGCAAGAATTCAGGGAAAACCCACAACATTATATGCGCATTATGATGGCGGACTTGTGTCACTGAGAGATGATAGAAACCCTCATCAAGGGCAAACAATAGGAACCCCTATGAATGCAGAGGTCTTGGGAAGGCGTTTGGAAACACTTAGAGCGTCTGAGGATCCTGACCATGTTGCCTTGGCTAAAAAACTTGAGCCTGTGCATAAGAAAATTGGTGGCCATAGCGGTTTGGCGCAAAAGCAGAACGATCAAAGCGGCCCGGCAGCGCTGGGGCAAGGTGCATAATTAATTCATTGCCTGATTAAAGGGCTTTGGTAAAATGTAGGCATGAGCTATGACGATCAAAATATATTTGCCAAAATTCTGCGCGGAGAAATTCCGAACAAAACCGTCTATGAAGACGATCATGTACTGGCTTTCGAGGATATAAATCCACATGCACCGGTTCATGTTCTTGTGATCCCGAAGGGACCATACACTGATATCGGCGATTTCAGCGCGAATGCATCCGATCTTGAAATTACGGCCTATTATCGTGCCTTTCCGAAAATACTGGATAAACTGGATCTGACCGGCGACGGGTATCGCGTGATTGCCAATTGCGGTATTAACGGCGGACAGGAAGTCCCCCATTTCCACAGTCATATTCTGGGCGGTACCAAAATCGGATGCATGGTATCGAAATAGGTTTTCTTTAACAAATTTCTGTTATTATAGAATCAGGATGAGAGGCACAATTTTAAAATACGGGATTATTCCCTGTATGGCGTTTGCCGTTTTGGTGGGCGCGCCATCTGTCATGGCGCAAAGCTATCCGGGCCTCAGTTCCGGCACTTCACAAAATTCGCCATCAGGCAGTGTTAAAAAGGCCCCTTCAAAAGGCTATGGGGGCTTGAATATCGGGCGTTCCAATACACGTGCGCCCGTCCGCACCCAGGTTGGGGGTGAAGAAGAGCAAACAGTAGCGGAAGAACTGAGCAGCACGAGCGAACCTGTCGGCACAGAAGCAAACGACAGACAGGCGCGTGCGATTCAGCAAGAGGGTTTCACTTCAGGTCAGAATCTGGCCCCTGCCATACAAACCCCCGAAGATCTTAAGATGGCGGCTGCAATTCAGGAAAATGCCAAAAACCTGCGTGAAACCGTGATACCCAGCCCGAAACTGCGCGAAAAAACGCTGGCGGTTTTGAATAAGCCGCAGGAAAAAGTGGATGGCATGTGGCCGGTCGAGGCACGGGCTGTTTCTTATATCCAGATGGCCTTTGCGGATATAAAAAATGCGCCGCCCAATCAGCGCCGTGAAAAAATTACAGCAATTAAACAGCAAATTGAAACGATGATGGATGCAAATCTGGTGCGTCTGGCAACAGATGACAGTGTCTCTGTCAAAATGGGGGTTAGTCCCGCAGCGGTTAAGCAAAGCAAAGCTGCAGCCGAGGCGACAAACAAACGATTGCAACAGGCTTTAAAAAGGCTGAGATAGTCATATTTACAAAAAGGAGGGTAAAATGACAAAATTTAAAAAACTTTTGACGGTATCCAGCATGCTGGTCGGGGTGGCGATGATGTTCCCTGCAGACAGTTTTGCGCAAGATTACAGAGGCTTGTCCATTTCACGCGATAACCCGCGACTGAGCGCAGAACCCGAGGCATATCCGCGTGGTGGGATCGATCCTTACGTATCACAACCCGTTGATCGCGTAATGCCACGGCCTGGCACAGCGCGCATTGCGCCTGACGTACAAAGACCGACAACGGCAACGGAAGGCAATAATCGCGGCACAGCAACTATTGATGCGACCGCAGCGCGCGAGGCCAGACAGGCCGCACTTGAGGCCGAACGCCAGGCCCGCATTGACGAGCTGAACCAGATCCGTGATCAGCAAACGATTAATCGCGCCGAATACCTTAGCGATCGTTCTGCCGGAACAGACAACCCGGGCGGTATGTCATTGGAAGAACGCTTTACCTGGAATCAGGATAAGATGGCATTGCTGGAAGCCTACAAGCAAAGACGCAGCCAAGAGCTTGAATTACGTCAGCAAGCCTACGAAAGCATGCGCCAACGCTGATATATGAAATAAAATCAGCGCGACTTAAAAGATTTTAACACCGGTATGTTTATGATATAACTGTATTTCAATAATGTGGGGATATGGATATGTCACTTGAAACGCCGGTGTTAATTGGCCTCAGCGCGGTTATTATTTCAGTTTATGATGCTGTTCCCAAGGTCTTTACACTTAGCGGGGCGGATCACGGCGTTTTCAAGGCGCACGAGGAAAATACCGGAAAATCACAATATGCATTGCCTTTCGGGCCTTTTGATCCTGACCGTCATGATACGCTGGAACTGGGGCTGCGCGAATGGGTGCGCACGCAAACGCCGGTTAAACCCGGTTACGTTGAACAGCTTTATACCTTTGGTAACAAAGGGCGCTATCTTTATCGCGAAGATAAGGGCCCGCGTGTGATATCGGTTGGATATTTGGCGCTGACACGTTATCTGGATGATGTCGCGAAAACCGATGACACCCATTTCTGGGCCGATTGGTATGATTATTTCCCTTGGGAAGACTGGCGTCAAGGGCGTCCGGCGATGATTGATGGCTTTATTTTGCCGCAATTACGCGATTGGGCGAATGATGCTGACAGCAATGCCGCGCGGCAGGAACGGCTGTCACGCATTCAGCTATGTTTCGGCACAGACGATTTAGGCTGGGATAATGAAAAGGTGCTTGAAAGATACGAGCTTTTGTATTCCGCACGTTTGGTATACGAAGCCTGCCGCGATAAGAAAATCGAATGCAAACCCGAAGATGTCGCGATGTCACAGCCTATGCAGTTTGACCACAGGCGTATTCTGGCGACAGCCATTGGCCGTCTGCGCGGTAAATTGAAATACCGCCCTGTTGTTTTCGAAATGATGAGCGAGAGTTTCACGCTGCTTGAATTGCAACGCACGGTCGAGGCCGTATCAGGACATAATCTGCATAAACAGAATTTCCGTCGTCTGGTTGAAAATTCGGGCATGGTCGAGGAAACGGGTAAAAGCACCAAACGTGGCGGGGGCCGACCTGCCAGTCTTTACCGTTTCAGAACAGATGTGATGCTGGAGCGTCAGGCACCGGGTGTGAAACTATCCCCGACATCCTAGACCGTTTTCTGTTTAAAGCGGCATAGATCATTGACAATACATTCCCCGCACAGGGGTGTACGTGCCTTGCAAACATAGCGCCCATGTAAAATCAGCCAATGGTGGGAATGGCGTTTATATTCGTCGGGAATGCGTTTTTCCAGTTTCTTTTCAACAGCATTAACGGTTTTGGCAGGTGCCAGACCCGTGCGGTTTGACACCCGGAAAATATGGGTATCGACGGCAATCGTCGACTGACCGAATGCGATATTCAAAACGACATTTGCTGTTTTACGGCCGACGCCGGCCAGTTTCACCAATTCATCGCGGGTTTCAGGAACCTTGGAATTGTGATGCGTGATCAGATCCTCGGACAGTTTGATTACGTTTTTCGCCTTTGAATTATAAAGGCCGATGGTTTTGATATGTTCTTTCAGGCCGTCTTCGCCCAACTCCACCATTTGTTCGGGGGTGGTGACGATTTTAAAAAGATCCTTTGTTGCTTTATTCACACCGACATCTGTTGCTTGTGCTGACAAAACAACCGCGACCAAAAGGGTATAGGTATTGACGTAGTCAAGTTCACCCTCGGGCTCGGGATTGGCGTCATGCAGGCGCTTAAAAAATTCTTGGATTTCTGCTTTTGTCATGGCAGAAAGGTAGCATATTTAAAAAATAAAGGACAAGGCCTATGGCATTGCATCATAAAATTGCGCCGAAAAACAAGCGCGGCGAAAATCTAGTCATTGAAACGGCATTTGTAAAACTGGCGGATCAGGCGCTTTTGGTGGGGCTTTCTGACAACAGGATATGTTTTGCAGGGTTTGCAGATGATAAAGATGTTATTGCCAAATATTATCCGAAGGCAGAGATTGTTGATTTTACAGGTAATCGTCATTCCCTAGAACGTAAATTGCAGGACATCTGGCAAGACGATCAGCTTAACGATCTTGATATCTATGTCGAAGGAACAGGTTTTCAAATCGATGTTTGGAAACACCTGATGAAAATTCGGGCCGGGCAGCCACTGAATTATCGTGATATTGCAGGTAAACTGAACAAATCAAAAGCCATGCGCGCGGTTGGCAATGCCGTTGGCGCAAACCCCGTCAGTGTGTTTATCCCTTGTCACCGTGTCGTGCATGCGGGCGGCAATAAAATGGGCTATGCCTGGGGTGTTGATGTTAAAAAACAATTGTTACTGGCGGAACAAAATCTTTAAGGCTTGGCGCTGGGCTTCAATGTCTTTTTATGATGGGGGCTAGGGTTGCCCTTGGCTTTTAGCAGTTCCTCTGCGGCGCGCTCCAGAATGTCTTTTTGCCGCGCCAAATCATTGAAATTGCGAATTGTTTGAGACAGGCTGGATGTTTCGCCGTCTGAATATCTTGTAACGTATTTAACGTCTTCGGCAAAAAAATCGTAAATTTCGTATGAGGTCAGGTTATGCGGCATGGTACGCGTTCTGATGATTGTATGCTCACCCGCTTTTTCCCACCCACTGGCGCTTACTTCATATGATGCATAGGGGCTTAAAAGCTCGTGGCGTAATTCATTTGGAATCATCGCCATAACAATATCCAGATAATCCTTGGCGGGGCTACCGGCTTTTAAATATTTTTGGGCTAATCCGGTTAAATCAGACATCTGGATTTTTTCTTCTTTTACGAGAGACGTTAATAATTCTGGTGGACCGGATATGATCAATGCTTCAATGGCATGACGGGGGAGTTGTGCCCCTTTTTCCATCAGGCTGTTTACAATTTCGGGGTCTAGGTTGCCACCAAAGATATGAAGTTCAAGCCATGTGGATAATAGCTTTTTATCGGCCATACTGTAATCAAACAAAAGGTCCTGAGCTTCTTTCACATCATGCCATCTGGCGGCCCCATTGATGATATGTACTGTATAATCTCTTTCAACTATGATGCTTAAAATGCGGGCCATTTTCCAGACATCCGGCTGACCGCCGTGCAAGACCAGATTTTCCAGTCGTCTGCGGCATGTCGGGCCTGCATATGTTTCAGTTCCTTGATCCCATTCGGCATCATAAGCCGGATGATTTAAAATAAAATCTTCCCAAGTTTCTGTTTTTGATTTCGAAATTTTAAGTTTCATTTTATGACCCGTTTACAAATACGGATAAACATAACAACGCAACATAATATCGCCAATCAAAATAAGAAAAGACCGCGCGAAAAAACGAACGGCCTTTTAAAATTTATTTTACAAAGGGATTATGCCTTTTTCTTGTCTTTCGTGTCAGCTTTATCGGTGCCTTCTGCCTGGCGACGCTGTGCTTCTTGGGCATAGATCGCTTCAAAGCTGATCGGCTGCATGTAAAGCGGCGGAAAGCCGGCTTTAACAGTCGCGTCAGCCACGATTTCGCGTGCAAACGGGAATAACATCTTCGGCACTTCGATCATCAGAACGGCCTGGATATTGTCTTCAGGAATGTTTTTCAATTGTACTGTTGCGCCATAGGCCAGCTCGACAATAAAAGCGACATTATTATCTTGTTTCGGTACGCGGGCCTCGATGCGGAACATCAGGGCCGCTTCATATAGATCATCTTTTAATTGCTGCGTGCGGATGTTGATCTGTACGTTTGTTTCAGGTGCGCCCCAACCGCCGACAATGCTGGCCGGACTGTTTGGATTTTCAATCGACATGTCCTTGATGTATTGTGCCATGACCTGCATGGATGGGGCTTTGCTTTCAGGGGTTTCCATTTTCTTATCAGCCATTGATTTTTCTCCTTAAAATGTAAATGAATTGTTCCATTGGGATAGCATGGTATCTTTTGTATGACAAGGCTTAGTCGTCTTTTTCAGTGATGTCAGTATATTCACCTTCGATAATATTGGGCCTGTTATTCGGGCGGGGCTTTTGATGTTTTTCATCTTCTTCGCGCTTCATGCGGAACATCTCCTCGCTTGAAAAGTTGCTTTGTTGAAAAAAGACGCCCGGTAATTGTTTGATGTTATGTTTCAATAGGGCGCGGATCGGCGGCAAAAATAATAAAAACCCGACCGTATCGGTCACAAACCCCGGTGTCAGCAGCAATAATCCCGCGGCAAAAAGGCATAGCCCGTCAAACATTTCACTGAGGGGGGCTTCGTTTCGGGCCAGTTTCTGCTGGGCACGCTGAATGGTCTGGAACCCCTGCGCGCGCAGCAAAGCCATGCCCATGATGGCGGTTAATACGGTCAGCATTAATGTGTTCAAAATGCCGATATATTGCCCCGCCTTTACAAAGACGATAACCTCAAGCACGGGAATGAATAAAAATAGCACGAAATAAAACATATCTTTACGAAAAACCTTTATAATGGTTGTATTGCATCTGATCCGGCATAGGTTACTATAGAATCGTATAAATACGAAAGGTCTTAATATCATGTCATTAGACATTATCATTTTCGCTGTGGTTGCCGCCGTATTGGTAGCGCGCCTGAAATCTATATTGGGAACAAAACACGGGGATGAACGAAAGCGTTCGAATCCCTTTGCCGGAATGGATGGAAAGGTTGCAAATCAGGCATCCCAGACGGCGCGTCTGGATGCGAACGTTGAAAATATAGCGCATACATTGATTATTGATGACAAGATCATAAAGGCTGAAGATCCGGCAGCCGTCAAACAGGGCATTAAAGATATTGATGCGGCAGATCAAAATTTTGATTTGAATGAATTTATGCACGGCGCCCGCATGGCCTTTCAGATGATTACCGAGGCCTTTGCCGAAGGCGATCGTGAAACATTGAAATCCCTTCTGTCGGAAGATTTGTATAAAAGTTTTGAGCGCGTGATCAAAACCCGTGAAGATCAAAAGCTGACCGCCAGCTACGAATTACACCGTATCAAAGATGCCCGTATCGCAGATGCGCGCCTTGGCGGCGTCATGGCCTATGTCACCGTTGATTTTGATGTTGAAAATACCGCAACCCTGAAAGACTCCAAAGGCAAAATGGTCGAGGGTGACCCCGATAAAATCGCCGAAGTTCACGATATATGGACTTTTGCCCGCGATGTACGTGCCGATGATCCGAATTGGGAATTGGTATCCACCCGCATCGGCGACGGTTAAAAGCTTTCATTTTTTCCTGAATACATCATCAAGTTTCGGCTTGTGTATTTGAAATATACTTCACCTCACTTTCTTAGTTTTTAGAAAAACTTGTTCGCTTTCTGATTTCTGAACTATTTGATTCTTTATTTTTACAGGGCGGGGGCGTAATATTCTGTCATGAAAAAATTATCTCTGCTTTTTGCCTTATGTTTTCTTTGTGTTTCTCTGGATGCCTGTTCGTCATTTTCGGGCGAAGGGGCAAAAGAAAGTGAAGATGACCCGCTGAAATCCCTTTATTTAAAACCTGTCGCTATTCAGGATGTCGCTATCTATGACAGTGCAAATATGGATGGCTTTGCTGCTGCGGTTTCAAAATCATGTGCGGCTTTTGCCAAAAAAGACCCGGCATCGTCCTATGGTCCGACCGATCTGGGCGGAACAGCCGGAGACTGGATCAATGTTTGTGCCCTTGCCGGTGACAGCGCCGATAAAAACTGGCTTGAAGGTCACTTTAACGCCTATCAGGTTCAGGATGATGGTGACGCAAAGGGGCTTTTCACAGGGTATTACGAGCCGTTATTGCACGGATCACTTAAGAAAACCGACAGATATAATGTGCCGCTCTATATGTTGCCGAATGATCTGATCGAGGTTGATCTGGGGCAGTTCAGTGATGACCTGAAAGGCAAGAAGGTTTCGGGGCGCGTAAAAGATAATCGTCTCATTCCTTATGATGACCGTGCTGCGATTGATGCGGGCGCGCTTGACGGGCGTGATCTGGAACTGGTCTGGGTTGATGATGCGGTGGATGCGTTTTTCCTGCAAATTCAGGGCTCGGGTCTTGTTGAAATGACTGATGGTTCTATCATGCGGGTCGGCTATGCGGGACAGAACGGGCGGTCCTATTATGCAATCGGGCGTGATCTGATCAAGCGCGGCGAAGTCGCTAAGGAAGACATGTCCCTGCAGGCTATACGCAAATGGCTGGATGAAAACCCCAATCAGGCGGGTGATCTGATGCAATTAAATCCGTCCTATATCTTCTTTAGAAAGCTTGAGGGCGATGGGCCGCTGGGTGCACAGGGGGTGGCTTTGACGCCGATGGCAAGTCTGGCCGTTGATCGCCGCGTTTATCCCTACGGTATGCCGGTATTGCTACAGGCTGATCAGCCGCTTGAAAAAGGTGAAATTCAGCAGTTTATGGTTGCGCAAGATACGGGTGGGGCGATCCGCGGTGTTGTGCGTGGTGATGTTTTTTGGGGGGCTGGCGAAGGTGCGGCCCTGAAAGCTGGACACATGAAAAGTGATGGAAAAATGTGGATATTCCTTCCAAACACAATCAATGTACCTGAGAAATTTTTACGCCAGCCAAGCGCATTTGACCGCATAACGGATTTATTTAAAGAATGGATGAAATGAACCAGAATAAGCCCGAAAATTTCGGCACGTACAGCCTGCCCGATTTCGGGCAAAAACTGATGAAGATTGCGCAAGGTTTTCCGGCGACATGGATGGGGCGGCGCGGGGCCTTGGCTATGCGTAAAATTGTTTCAAAGCTTTATAAAAAAGATGTGATTGACGCCGAGGTTGAAGGTGTACGCGTACGCTGTCATATGAATGACAATGTGTCAGAGCGCAAGTTTTTATTCACGCCCCAATTCTTTGATGTTGATGAACGTAAACTTATATCGGCAGAGCTGCCGAGAGACGGCATTTTTCTTGATATTGGTGCAAACGCAGGTTTATACACTTTGTGGGCATCAAAGCACCTGGGTGATGATGGTAAATGTATTTCAATCGAACCGAACCCTGCCGTGCGCCGTCGCTTGCAGGAAAATCTGGCCCTGAACGGTTTTACCGAACGTGTTAAAATTATACCTTTTGGCGTATCGGATGCAGCGGGTCATTTTACCCTGTATCTGGATGAAAAAAATCTTGGCGGGTCCAGCATTGTTAAAACCCATGATAAAAAATCCAGCGCCATCGATGTTAAATGTTATCCATTGGCTGACATATTAAACGATTGCCAGATCGATAAACTTGATATTCTGAAGATTGATATCGAGGGCGCGGAAGCAAAGGTGTTGCGTCCGTTTTTTGATACCGTTGATGCGTCACTCTATCCCGGGCATATGATTATCGAAAACAGTCAGGATGTTCGCGAAAGCGGTTTGATTGATTATCTGATGGCAGATAAGGGTTATCGCCTTGTCAAAACCACTCGCATGAATTTTATTCTGTCGAAAGTCTGATTATTTAACAATATTTTCAACCGACTTGACACGTGCCGCAACGTTGCCATGAAAACCGCCGGAATCAACCTGATCCTGCAGATCCGCAAAGCTGCCGTAATAAACGAATTGCTGACGTGTCAGGAGGCGATTATAGTCCATGATAATCTGGCTGTCGGTTGAGATCGGGAACATGATAAATCCCTCAAAACCGTCATTTGCGATTCTGTCGGGTACGGCTGCCATGACCTCGTATTTCTGGTTCTGTACGCGTACACAGTCTGCAAGGCTGAGGTTCTGACGTTTGCAAGCGATAATGGCGCGCATAACATCCTGATCATTGACGTATCGTTTTTGCGGCGGAGCAACGTCCGTCAGCTTGATTTTACGAACAACGTGTTTCTTTTGCACTTTTTCTATCAATGATACATTCGCGGGCGTCGGGCCGCGTGATGTTTGAGACTTCAAGACATATCCAACAATGCCGACGACTACCATCACAATTAGAACAATGGCTGTTTTTTTAACGATATCAGGCGATGGGTTCATGGAAACTGACCTTTAAAGTTTATTTTCTTTGCGGCGCTGCAAAATCATGGGCACGTTCCAGCACATCATCCAGAAACGGCACGGATGATTGGGCCCCCTGCGCACGGCACGCAAGACTGCCGGCGATGGATGCACAGTGAAAAGCCTCGTCAAAGCGATACTTCTGATCCAGTAATGACACCAGATACCCAAGGAAACAGTCACCGGCCCCTGTCGGGTCGATGACCTTGTCAACGGGATAGGCATCAACATGCCATCCCTGACCGTCGTAACAGGCGTACGAACCTTTCGACCCGCAGGTGGTGACACAATCCAGTTTGAATTCGCGAGACAGCGTCTGTGTCAATTCGGGAATGTCCCCGTTTGAATTCATTTTCAAGTGATCCATTAAAATCCTGATTTCGCGGGCATTCAAAAACAGCAGGTCGGTTAACTCAAGGATATCGCGGTTTGCGTATTGCGGTGGGCTGGCGTTTAAAACCGTTCTGGCGCCACGGTCTTTTGCGCGGCGGAATAGGTCAATGGTTTGTTCAACAGGAATTAGCAATTGGGCAACAACTGTGTTGCTTGCGTTCAGGATCTCGTTCGGCACTTGCTCGGACGTGGTCTCCATATTTGCGCCCTCGCAGGATATGATCGTCATATCCTCGCCAATGCCGGGCAGCATATACGAGCAGCCGGTCGGGCGGTCAACCATACCGATTCCGGACCCCAGAATAGATTCGCGTTTCAAGTTTTGTGTGGATCTGCGGCCAAATGCATCGTCACCAATGCGTCCGATGATGGCGGTCTTTGATCCGGCGCGGCTGGCAGAAAAGGCTTGATTGGCCCCTTTACCGCCCGGAAAACTATCATAATCGTCGCAACGGATATGCTGGCCCAATTCTGGCAGTTTTTCCGCCGGGATATAGACGTCAATTTCCAATGTCCCGAATACAATGATCATTTTTCCCTCGTCTTCTACAGTCTATCAAAAACCCCTTAAATATCAGTATATAACAAAATAGATCATTTCATATATAAAGTTTTGGGTTGCATCACAGGGCTAATTTTTCTAAACATAATAAAAACAAAAACCAATGGGCAGACGTGTCATGGACCATTATTATCAGGCCTTTTTCGAAAAGCGTATCGAAGACCTTCACAGGGAAAAACGTTACCGCGTTTTTGCTGATCTGGAACGCCGTGTCGGCGAATTTCCGGTCGCAACATACCGTGATGGCGACACAATCAAGGATGTTACAATCTGGTGCAGCAATGATTATCTGGGCATGGGCCAGCATCCGAAGGTTCTGGATGCCATGTGCGAAGCTGTTAAGACGGCAGGTGCGGGGGCCGGCGGAACACGTAATATTTCGGGCACCACCCATTACCATGTAACATTGGAAGACGAGCTTGCCGATTTGCACGGCAAGGAATCGGCGCTTTTATTCTCTTCAGGTTACATCTCGAACGAGGCAGCGCTCAGTACCCTCGCAAAACTGCTGCCGGACTGTGTGGTCTTTTCGGATGAAAAAAACCACGCCTCCATGATTGCAGGTATTCGTCACAGCGGCGCTGAAAAATATATTTTCCGTCACAACGATCTGGCGCATCTGGAGCAATTGTTGAAATCCGTTGATTTATGCCGCCCGAAAATTATCGCCTTTGAATCGGTTTATTCAATGGATGGTGATTTTGCCCCGATTGAGGCGATCTGCGATCTGGCCGATAAATATGCGGCGATGACCTATATCGACGAAGTCCATGCGGTCGGTATGTATGGTGACCGCGGTGCCGGCGTTGCTGAAAAGCTGGGCCTGATGGATCGTATCGACGTGATCGAAGGCACATTGGGTAAAGCCTATGGTGTCATGGGCGGATATATCGCGGCAAAGCGTAATATTATTGATGTTGTGCGTTCCTATGCTTCCAGCTTTATTTTTACAACATCCCTGCCGCCTGCCGTTATGGCCGGTGCGACAGCCAGCATCATGCATCTGAAAGTCTCGCAAATCGAACGTGCCCGCCAGCAAGAACGCGCACAAAAGCTGAAATCGATGCTGCGGGATGCCGGAATTCCGCAGGTGAATTCACCCAGTCATATTGTCCCTGTTATGGTCGCAGATCCGAAACGCTGCAAACAGGCAACCGATCTTTTATTGTCAAAACACAATATCTATGTGCAGCCGATTAATTATCCAACTGTTCCACGCGGGACAGAGCGCCTGCGCTTGACCCCCGGACCATTGCATAATGATGCCATGATGCAGCACTTGGTGGATGCGCTGGTTGATGTCTGGCATGTGCTGGGACTGGCGTTCGAGGATAACAAGTCCGAAGGGGCCACGGCGGATATCATTCCGTTGGCTGTCTAATGCAGGTTTACACTCATAAAACAGGTTTTCCTGAGAATATGCGGGGCGGCGTCGTTGCGATCGGCAATTTTGACGGTGTTCATAAAGGTCATCAGGTCCTGATTAATTCGGCCATTCAGAAGGCAAAAGCCCTTGGCAAACCTTGCGGTATTCTAAGTTTTTCCCCGCACCCAAGACGTTTTTTCAACCCTGATAGCGCGCCGTTTCGACTGACGTCGATTAAGCAGAAGGCGCGTGTGTTAAAATCATTGGGCGTTGATTTTGTGGCTATTGAAGCGTTTGATAGGGAGCTAAGCAGCTTATCGCCTTTGGAATTCGTTACAAAAATACTGGTTGAAAAATACGGTTTTTCATTTGTTGTCGCCGGTTTTAACTTTTACTTCGGGGCTAAACGCGCGGGCAATGCAGATGATCTGATGCGGATGGCAAAGGAAAACGGCATTGATGTCATGATTCAGGATGAAGTCAAAAGCGGAGATCGCAATTATTCTTCCAGTAGCATTCGTGATTACATACGCGAGGGTGAATTTGCGCCTGCGAATGAAATGCTTGGCTGGAGATGGGAGATCGAAGGCGAGGTTTTGCACGGTGACAAGCGCGGCCGTGAATTGGGATATCCCACCGCCAATCAAAGTTTAAAAGATTATTTGCGCCCGCCCTACGGGGTTTATGCCGTGCGTGCCAGCCTGAAACAGGATCATCTAAAGCCGGGCAAATGGTATCACGGCGTTGCCAATTTGGGCATTCGTCCAATGTTTGAAGTGGATGAACCGCTTCTTGAAACTTGTATTTTTGATTTCAATGATGATATATATGGTCAAAACCTGCGCGTGCAGCCCGTTATGCGCCTGCGGGGGGAACAATATTTCCCGAACGTAGAAGACCTGATGGAACAGATGAAGCGTGATGAATTGGCGGCGCGCCGGATATTGGAAAATTATAATGAACAAATTTCAGTATAGCAGTTTTGTTTTGGCACTGATCGTTATTGATCAGATTTCGAAATGGTATGTCTTTGAAGGGGTGTTGCGTGTACGCGGCGGTGCGAAAAATTTTCTGGATTGGTTGACATCGGGCCAATCGATCGAAGATACGATTGCAAGCCTGCAGCAATTTCAGGTGATCGAGGTGACATCCTTTTTCAATCTGGTTGCGGTCTGGAATACGGGCGTCAGTTTCGGACTGTTGCAGGATGCGCCTGATTTTATGCCGACAGCACTGACATCTTTTGCGGTTATCGTATCGATTGTGATTTTTGTCTGGGGCATGCGCGCGCGTTACGCGCTTGAACGCTATGCGGCCCTACTGATTTCAGCGGGTGCCCTTGGCAATGCGCTGGATCGATTCCGTTTCAAGGCTGTTGCGGATTTTATTGATATCCACGCTTTCGGTTATCACTGGCCGGCATTTAATGTGGCGGATGCATCTATTGTACTGGGCGCAGCGCTGTTAATCGTGTATATTATTTCGGTACCATCCGAGGGAGCAAAAGAATGAAAAAACACATTGCGATATTGGCCTGCCTTGTGCTTGTTCTATCAGGCTGTTCACAGGTTCGTGAAGAACTGGGCTTGAACAGAAATTCACCGGATGAATTCACAGTTGTAAAACGTGCGCCTTTGACTATGCCACCGGGCTATAATCTTTTTCCGCCGGGTGAAGTTACAAATGACGCTGCTGTAGAAAGAACATCGGACGAGGCCAAAGTCGCCGTTTTCGGGTCGACTTCGGAGACAAAATCAACACCGGATGATAGCGAACAGGCTTTTTTACAAAAGATTGGTGCTGACGAGGCCGATTCTTCAATCCGCAGCAAGATTGACCGTGAAAACGGCTATGTGACCTTGGAAAAACAATCAACAATTGAAAAACTTTTCAAACGGACATCGCCTGAAGACGCTGTCATCGTTGATCCTGAAAAAGAGTCTGAACGTTTGCGTGAAAACGTGGAATCGGGCCGTCCAATCACAAGCGGTGAAGTGCCGACTATTGAAAAGAAAAAAAGCACGATAGATAAGCTGTTCTAATTTTCCCACTATCCAGGTAAGTAAGATGGAGCGGTTCATACCGCTCTTTATTTTTACATATTTACCTATTTTTAATAAAAATATTCCATAATAATACAATATTAACGGAGATGTATTTTATGGGGGTAAATAATGGGATATGAAGATAAACACGGGCTTGATCTGGCCGTTGGCTATTTTTTAGCCAATGAAAACGGGGATATTCTAACGAATGTACAAGACCCGTCTGATCTTAAATGGACAATGCAGGCCCTGATGGAGGAAGAAAACAAGCGTGCGGTCATCTACCGCAACCCTTATCAAATTCCCCGTCGTATTGCGGGCCAGTTTCAAGATTCCTATCTGGTTTTTCAGGTCAAACTGCCACAAGGCCAGTCATTTGCTGAATATGAAGATACTTTGGCCGCTGAATGTCTTGGGATGTATGGACAGTTTAAAACCAGCCTGCCGGGCATGCAAAGTCAGGGCCGACAAAGCAACTTTCACGAACGCCCGTACAAAAGCTGAAATTAGTTATCGCTGAGTAGTGATGCTTTTGCAGCGTTGTATTTTTCGTCGAAAACACGCTGCATTTCGCTGCGCTCGCAATCAACCGATTTTGCTTTGAAATCAGCTTCGACTTTGCGGAATACGTCTTCGACGCCCGGCTCTTCAAAATCGGCATCAACGACCTGATCGGCATAACATGCTGCATCATCACCTGATAAACCCAGTTTTTCCGCAGCCCAGAAACCGAACTGTTTTACGGCGCGCGTCTGCACGCGGAACTGCATATCTTGATCATTTTTGAATTTATTCTCGAATGCCTTCTGGCGGTCGTTAAGGTTTGACACTTTTAATATTCCTTGTCTGATTAATACCCTATTCAATATAGCATCGGTTTTATAAAAGAAATATTAAAAAACGAAACAGGTTTTAATTTCCGCGCGGCTTCCGGGGGGATTTCAGCTTTTCAAAATCAAGCTCGGGCGCTTTTTCAACATCTGCGACTTTGATAACATTTTTTGATGCCATGATGTCAGCCTGAAAATCCAAAAGCTGTTTGGCTTTTTTTTCGATTTTTTTGCGTTGGCTTTTTGATGTTGCGAGACGATAGTCTTCTTTAAAGGCCTTTTTCTTTTTCTCAAGCCGATCAAAAATAATTTTCTGCTGTTTTGTTACATAGTAACTTTCGCCCTCGTATTCCATAGTTGTTACTGTCTGGCAAAGTTTATTATGATTATCGGGCTTTGAGCCAACTACACCACCTGCCGTTAAGAGTGTTAGAAAACCGAGCACGCCAGCACTTATGCCCATATCAAAAGGAGCTAGAAATAACGCTGATGCAGTGGTACTGCCGCCTCCAACAGCTAGGACGCTTCCTAAAATTGTTTTCTCCTGATGGTTTGTTTTGGCGCGGTTCCAGCTGGATTTCAGTGATTTAATCGGATTTTTCATGTTTAATTTCCCGGGCTGCGTTGACGGTATTTCAATGACATTTCAGGGGGATTCATTTCAAGGTCTGCGCGGCGGACATTCTTTGAATCCAAAATATCTTCCTGATAATCCAGCAGTTTCTGAGCTTTCTTCTGCAAGCTTTTTCTGCGCCCCTCACTGGTTGCGTGTTTGTGCTGATCTCTCAGATTATCAATTTTTCTTTCAAGCTGTCCGTATTTATATTTTTGCGCTTTTGTAACGGTAAATCTTTGCCCGTTATGTGACAGGGTTTCGAATTCGTTATGGGGGATATCGCTGTTATGTACTATCCCGACTGCGCCTGTGCCCAAGGTGCCAATGCTGCCCAATATACATGACACCCCAAATGTAAGGCCGCCATCAAACGGGATCATCATTGTTCCCAAACCAATCGCACTGCCCGTGATTCCCGCGGCTGCAGTTGTATGGGTTTTAGCGGGGTGGTTCGTTTTTGTACGGTTCCAGGCTGATCTCAGCGATTTTATTGGATTTTTCATGACTTAATTCCCGGGTCTGCGATGTTTGTAGGAAAGCTGGATTTGCGGTTTTTCACCGACATCATGTGCATTACGAACAGTTACTGAATCCAGAATGTCTTCTTGATAATTAACAAGACGCTGGGCCTTTTTTTGAAACTTTTTACGGTGTCTTTCAGTTGCCGCATCACTGAATTTTGTAGAAAGAAGGTCTATCTCTTTTTGTAATTGGTTGTATTTACGCGCTTGTGCTACGCTTACGACATATTCATCACCATTATGCGTGACGTTTTTAAATTTGTTGTGGTCGTGCATTTCGTCCTGTTCCGCAAGGATTCCATTGGTGGGCAAAGCCATAAACCCTGTCGCTGCGGAAATGACAGCGGCTGAAATCCCACCATCAACGGGTAATAAAAGAAGGGCGGCAGTTGCAGCCGTACCGCCCGAGGCAAAAAGCGCACCGTTCACAGTTTTAAAAGGGTGGTTGACCTTGGCACGGTTCCAGGATGATTTCAGTGATTTAATCGGATTTTTCATGGCTTAATTCCCGGGTTTGCGGTGTTTATAAGATATTTTAAATTCCGGCACCTCTTCGACCAGACCGGCAGGCATAACATTTTTGGAATCGATGATATCGTCCTGATAATCCGCGAGACGTTGCGCTTTTTTGGATATTTTACGGCGGGTTTTCTTATTTAGAGCATTTTTAAATTTTCCCTTCAAAGTGTTTATTTCGTATTGCAGAGACATATATTTCTCTTTTTGGGCTTCTGTAACCACATAGTCCTTGCCGTTATGTGTTAATTTTGTAGTATGGTTGCGGCTTTCTGTGTATTGAGCCTCGGTAAGCACGAATGCGCCGGTCACTGAAGAACCAAGAATTGAAGATACGAGCAACGTTACACCACCATCCAGGGGCATCATAAACCAACCCGCTGTGGCGGCTGCGCCTGTCGCGCCAGTGAATTTAGCGGCCATTGTACGTACGGGATGGTTTGTCTTTAAACGGTTATGCGCGGAACGGAATTTTTTGATCAGGTTCATTTGACGACTCACTGTTTGAATATTCATCAGGAGCCTAGCAAAGCGAAATTAATATGTCAATGGAATTATGAAACCAAATTATGGCATAAATTGTTCTTTGCGGATGCGTTCATCCAGATTTAAATCAGGATCATACAGCAATGTCAGGGTTTTGCTGCGGTCTTCAATGATATGGACTTGTTTGACGCGGCGGATTTCATGAAAATCGGCAACGGCGGCCACGGGGCGGTCCGCGTGATCCAGAATATCAAGCGTGATTTTGCATGTGTGCGGCAACAAGGCCCCGCGCCAGCGACGCGGACGAAAGGCGCTGATCGGTGTCAGGGCCAAAACATCGGCATTCAGCGGGATGATCGGACCATGCGCTGAAAAGTTATAGGCCGTTGATCCGGCGGGGGTAGCAACCAGAATGCCGTCGCAGATCAATTCCTCCATGCGCACCGTGTCATCAACTGTGATTTTGATTTTGGCCGCCTGATGCGTTTGGCGCAACAACGATACTTCATTGACCGCGCAATAGGTATGGCATTCCCCATCAGGCGTATAGGCCTTCATTTCCAACGGGTGCAGATCATAGGGCTCGGCCGCCTTTATGCGTTTGATCAGATTATCTTCATCGAATTCATTTAAAAGAAAGCCCACAGACCCGCGATTCATACCGAAAACAGGCATCGGATGGTCAAAGGTTTTATGCAGTGCGTGTAATAATGATCCGTCCCCGCCCAATGCGACCAAAACGTCGGCATCCTCGATCGGGATGTCGCCATATTTCGCTTTCAAGGCAGAATGAGCCGTTGCGGCCTGTTCAGTATCAGCAAAATGAAAGGCAATTTTCATTTAAACTGCTTCCTGTAGTTCGGCGGTATCGTATTTTTCAAGAACAGCACAAATTTCATCGACCCAGCCTTCGACAGTTTTTGCGTCATCCCCTTCGGCCATTACGCGGATCAAGGGCTCGGTTCCTGACGGGCGCGTCAAAAGGCGGCCCTTATCCCCGATTTTTTGCGATGTTGCGTCAATGGCTTTGCAGACTTCCGGGTGGTCCAGAACGCTTTTACTGGTGACACGTACATTTTTCAAAACCTGTGGTACAGGTGTGAACATATTGAAACATTCGCTAGCGGGGCGGCCGGATGACTGTAAAACCGAAAGGGCGGCCAGTCCGGCAACAAGGCCGTCACCGGTTGTGCCATGTTCGGATAAAATGATATGGCCTGATTGTTCGCCGCCGATGATGATGTCATCTTCACGCATTTTTTCGACGACATAGCGATCGCCAACGGCTGTGCGGACCAGATCGATATCGCGGCCTTTTAAAAATCGCTCCAACCCCAGATTTGACATCACTGTTGCGGCCAGTTTGTTATTGGTTAATTGTCCGCGATCTTGCAGATAGGCTGCAATCAAAGCCATCAACTGGTCGCCGTCAACGATATTACCCTTTTCATCACATAAAATGACGCGGTCTGCGTCGCCATCCAGGGCTATGCCGATATCGGCCTTATGCATGACAACGGTTTCGGACAAAGCATCCGTATGTGTGGCACCGCAATTGCGGTTTATGTTTGTGCCGTTTGGTGCGACACCAATTGGAATAACCTCGGCCCCCAGCTCGTAAAGGATGCGCGGTGCAACTTTATAGGCAGCGCCATGCGCACAATCGACAACAATTTTTAGGCCGTCCAAACGCTGGCGGCGGGGGAATGTGTTTTTGACAAATTCAATATAGCGACCTGGCGCATCATCAAGACGGCTGGCGCGGCCCAATTTTTCAGGGGCAACAAATTTGTCGCTCAAGTCATCTTCAATACAGGTTTCGATCACCATTTCAATGTCATCAGACAGTTTAAAACCATCCGCACCGAACAATTTGATGCCGTTATCCTGATAGGGGTTGTGGGATGCTGAAATCATAACCCCCAGATCGGCGCGCAGGGATTTTGTCAGCATGGCAACGGCGGGTGTCGGCATCGGGCCGACCAGAATGACATCAAGACCCATACTGGTAAAGCCGGATACCATGGCCGGTTCAATCATATAGCCTGACAGACGGGTGTCTTTACCGATAACGACTTTGTGGCGGTGATCACCGCGGTTTAAGACCAGTGCTGTTGCCTGTGCCAGTTTCAATGCCAAATCGGCTGTCATCGGGTGCGTATTGGCGGTGCCGCGAATACCATCTGTGCCGAATAATTTGCGTGTCATGCTGATCTTTCCTTATTTGTTCTATATATTAACAAATAAAGCAAAATCCGATAAGTTTCAAAAGCTTTTATAGTTTTGAATAATCAATTCGCTGGGGTTTTCCAAGCCATAGGGGGTAATCGCGGTGGTCTTTCAGATCATCCCCTGTTTCGGGATGGATTAAAATGTTGAGCCCGACAGCGTTCAACTGAAGCCATTGAACAATATTGCGGAATTTTTCAGGTGGAAAGGCCAGCATGAACATCCCTGTTGTGTGCGGCCCCACAGGCTGTTTGTGAAACCGCCCGATATAGACATCTTTTGCCTCTATATCTTTGGCGAAATATTTTGATGCGGCTTCGTGCAAGCGCCATGCTTGCTGTTCTGACGGCGTTTCCGCATCGAAATAAATATGGGCGTGATAGCCTGTGATGATATCGGTGTTTTGCATATCCGCAGAATATAACAAGGGCTGCGGCCAAGTCAACGTTTCGGGTTGGCCGATGATTTTTTGACAGCAGCCTTCGACGCAAAGGTTTTAATGAAATGACGATCAAAACGCGTCAGAAAATCGGCGCCGTATTTACCGTTTTCCAAATTGAACTTTAAATTGGGCGGCAGGTCATCTTTGATATCTTTTGCTTGTGACGCCATTACCATTGCCAGGGCGCAAATGGTGTCTGTATCCGATGAATTGTTATGGTTCACGGCATTGATCAGAATATCACTATAGCTGTCAGCACTAATCAGGGCCTCCAGCGCCTGCGTTGCGATTTTAACGCCGTTATTGGCAGGCGTTTTAGCATCACAGGCATGGGTATTCCAGCCGGCACCCAGATGTTTATCCAGATAGGGTTTCAGGCTTTTACGATCCCCGCCGCGGCGCAAATAATGAACGCTTAATGTGATGGATAGGGCCGAATTAACACCATCCGGCGTATCATGTGTGATTTTGGCTTGCATGCGTGTCAGGCGTTTAAGCTCAGCCAAATTGTTGATAAACCCAAAGGGTGCCGCGCGCATACATGCGCCGCCTGTTGTACCGCGCTTGGCATCAATGCGTGATTTAAAATCGGCGGGCGTTTCCGATTTTTGCATGACGTCATACATATATTCGGAATAGCCGCGGCGCGGATCGCGCTCAAAGGCTGCCAGCCAGTGCGATATGATAATATCTTCGGAGATTTTACCTCGCATATTTCTATAGCGTAAAAGTAATTCGGCATTCGCCAGCGACATCTGTGTGTCATCTGTATAATGCGCGGGCTGATATTCTTTGAAAGTCGGGTGCGGGCCGTAATTCAGATCAGCTGGGGTGATATCTTTCGTACGTTCGATAAATTCGTACTTCATGCCAAAGGCATCACCGATCGCCATAAGGGATAGAAAATTACGCATTGCCGAATGTCACACCGGCTGTCGGAACCGATCCGGATGGCCCTTTGGACTTCTCATCCTTTGGACTACTGTCTTCACGGTTTGGCATTTTGCCTTTCAGGATATCTTTAATTTCATCCCCTGACAGGGTTTCATATTCCAGCAAGGCTTTGGCCAATGTATGCAAATCGTCCATCTTTTCGGTCAGGATATGCTTGGCGCGATCATAGGCTTCTTCAACGATGCGGCGGATTTCGGAATCAATCTTGTCCGCGGTTTTATCGGATATGGCGGTGCCTTGTCCGCCCTGACCCAAATAATTTTCGTGGTAATCGCCATATTGTAACGGCCCCATCACATCGGATAGACCCCATTCCTTAACCATTTTGGTCGCCATATTTGTGGCAAACTGGATATCGGATGACGCGCCCGTTGTCACTTTGCTATGGCCGAAAATCAGCTCTTCGGCGATACGTCCCCCCATTGCAACGGACAAATCAGCATGGATGCGGTCGCGTGACATGGAAACGCGGTCGCCTTCGGGCAGGCGCATCACCAGACCCAGCGCACGTCCACGCGGAATGATGGTGGCCTTATGGATCGGATCGGACGCAGGCTCGTTCAGCGCGACAATTGCATGGCCGGCCTCGTGATAGGCGGTTAGTTTTTTCTCGTCTTCGGACATCACCATTGATCGGCGCTCGGCCCCCATCATGACTTTATCCTTGGCATCTTCCAGCTCCTCCATACCGACAACACGCTTGCCACGGCGGGCGGCCAGTAATGCGGCCTCGTTCACAAGGTTCGCAAGATCGGCACCCGAGAACCCGGGTGTACCACGGGCGATAATGCGTGGTTCAACGTCAGCAGCCAAAGGCACTTTGCGCATATGAACTTGTAAAATCTTTTGACGTCCGTTGACATCGGGGTTCGGCACGACAACCTGACGGTCAAAACGGCCGGGGCGCAACAGCGCCGGGTCCAAAACATCAGGACGGTTGGTCGCGGCAATCAGAATAACGCCTTCAGTCGCCTCGAAACCATCCATTTCAACCAGCAATTGGTTTAATGTTTGCTCGCGCTCGTCATTACCGCCGCCGATACCGGCGCCGCGGTGACGTCCGACTGCATCAATTTCATCAATGAAAATCAGGCAGGGGGCATTCTTCTTGCCCTGTTCAAACATATCGCGGACGCGGGAGGCACCGACACCAACAAACATTTCAACAAAGTCAGAACCTGAAATTGTAAAAAACGGCACACCGGCCTCGCCTGCAATGGCACGTGCCAGCAATGTTTTACCTGTACCCGGTGGTCCAACCAGCAAACAGCCCTTTGGAATTTTACCACCCAGACGCTGGAATTTATGCGGGTCTTTCAAAAATTCGACAATTTCTTCCAGCTCGGATTTGGCTTCGTCAATGCCCGCCACATCTTCAAATGTGACTTTTCCGTGTTTCTCGTTCAAAAGTTTGGCTTTTGATTTACCAAAGCCCATGGCCTTACCGCCCGATGAATTCATCTGGCGCATAAAGAAAATCCAGACCCCGATTAGCAGCAGGAACGGGAACCAGGACAGTAAAACGCTGAATACCGTCGGTTTGCCGGCATCATCGGGTTCGGCCTTGATAACGATTCCTTTGTTTTCAATACGGCTGACGACATCGGTATTCATTGGAATAACAGTCGAAAAGGCCTTGCCGTCGGTCATTTTACCGGTGATTTCTTCGCCCTGAATGGTGACTTCCTGAATGGTGCCGGTATCGGCAGCCTCGGTAAATTCACTATAGGCCAGCCGTTCGGCATTTTGGCCATAGCTGTTATTCTGTTCCATCATGTTAAAAATACCGGCAATGATCAGAGCCAGCAAAAACCAAACAAGCAGGTTACGGCCAAAATTATTCACGAGGGTGATTCCTTTCAAACTGCATAAATATCTATCACTAATATAATAAACAATACGGATTAAACAATGATAAACCCTTAAATTGCGGGGAATCGGTTTGACATATTCAGTAAAATCGATTAGTGTCTTGCCATAACCCAAAATTAAGGAGACCTCAAATGTCAAAATTCGATAAAATCAAAAAAGCCATGGAAGAAGGCAAAGAAAAACTGGAAGCTAAAGCAGCTGAAAAAATGTCTGATCCTGAAACAATGAAAAAAGTTGCCGAAGCCGCTGAAAAAGTTGAAAACGCTAAAGAAAGCGCCAAAGCGACAGCTAAAAAATGGCTTGGTAAATTTGGTAAATAATTATTTTTCGGGACGGATCACAAGATCTCTGCCCGAAACCGATACGATACAATTATGCAGGGTCGCACCGTTAAAACTGCGGCCCTGTATTTTTTTCAAGAGATTTTCCAGCGATGCCGATTTCGGCGGATAGGCGTTATCGCCATATTCTTTCAGCAGGCTTTCCAGCATTTCTTTTTGCAGATAGGGGTGAAGTTTTAAAAATTCATCATAATCAACTGCGGCCTTTTCATTCGACCGTGTAATAATTTTGCTATTTGCCTTTTCAAGCTCTGATAAAATAAAATTGGCGGCACCCGATAACTTGTAGCGGGTTTTTTCCAGCATTTTGGCTGTTAATCCGATGTTATCCAGAACCTTGGAATGTTCGCGGATTTGCACGCGGTCATATTTTAAATCTTTATTGGATGGGTCACGTACCCAGTCTTGATTGTTATTTTCACAGATTTCAATCAGATCGCTTTTGGCAAAATCCAGCACCGGCCTGACCAGTAAAACACCATCCATTTGCCGCTCTTTTTGAATACCGCAAAGGCCTTTTAACCCGCTGCCACGCGCCATGCGCATGATCAGGGTTTCAAACTGATCATCCAGATGGTGGGCTGTTAATAGATGGGTGATGCCATTCCGGCGGCAATATTCGGCCATAATTTGATACCGGTTAATACGTGCGTTTTCTTGTATGCGGGTTTCAGGCAGGTCCTTCAGCTTTAAAACAACATGGCGAATATCCAGATTTTTCATCCATGCGGATACCGTTTCAGCCTCGGATGCAGATTCAGCGCGCAGGCCATGATCGACAGTAATCGCGGTAAGATCGATTTTGTTTTTATCACACCAGCCTTTTAATAGGATCGCAAGCGCCATAGAGTCAGCACCGCCCGAAACCGCAACGGCAATCTGCGATGCGTCCGTATAGGACAACATCTGTTTTTGAAAATGTTCGATTGTGAGGGTGTCAGCCACAGTTCAGGTTTTTCATTTCCTGATCCGTGCGGCGCATAACAGGCCCTGTTTCTTCAGGGTATTGTGTTTTGATCTGTTGCAGTGACAGGCAGGCGTCTTCTGTTTTGCCGAGTTTACCCAGCGATAGTCCCAGCTTTAACAGATTGTCAGCCGCTTTGGAACTGTCGGGATAATCCTGATATCCTTGGGCAAACAGTTTGGCGGCCTGCGTGTAATCAGCGCGCACGTAATATGTTTCCGCCAACCAATATTGGGCATTTGATGCCAGCGCATTTTCAGGGTATTTATCTAGAAAGGTTTTAAAACCGGCCTCGGCGCTGTCGTAATTTCCATCGCGGATATCAACGAATGATTTCTCGTAGAGTTGATCAGGTGTCATACCGTCAAAGCTTGCGGTAACAGCCGGTGAAGGTGCGGCAGGTGTCGTCGCCGGTGTTTCAACGGGTGCCGTGTATGTCGGGGTAACGTCTGTTGTGCTATAGGGTGTTGCGGCGGGTTGGCGCGGTGTCGTATCAACGACAACAGGTTGTGTTGCCTGCGCCTGTAATTGCTGTTGCAATTGGTTCATTTGATATTGCTGTTCTTCGATTTGTCCCGTCAGCTCCTGAATTTGGGCTTCCAGCTGCGACAATCTGACTTCAAGCGTTGCAACGGCTGCGGCATTTGCAGGTGCCGGCGCATCGAATTGCGGCGGTGGTACATCCCCGCGGAATACAGCGCGGCTGAGGGTCTGTATCTGGTTTTCCAGCTGTCCGATACGGCTGCTGAGCTGCGAGACATCGTTCGTCTGCGCCAGAACAGGCGTCGCCGCAATCATTAATCCCAAACCAATATATGCAAATGTCTTTTTCATCATTCCTCGATATTAATAACGATCTTTACGGATGACAAGTAAATATACCCTTGAACGTCAGCACCAAAAAATAACCCCCACGCAGTGGTGGGGGTTATCGTTATCTATTTAAAGATATTTTATTCTACAACCGTAACGGCACGGCGGTTTTGCGCCCATGCGGCTTCGTTTGAACCAACAACGGCAGGGCGTTCCTTACCATAGCTGATTGTTGTCAAACGTGATGGGTCAATGCCCAATGCGATCAGGTAGTTGCGTGCGGCTTGTGCGCGGCGCTCGCCCAATGCAAGGTTATATTCACGTGTACCACGTTCGTCGGCGTGGCCTTCGATTGTTACGCGGATGTTCTGGTATTGCTTCAACCATGCGGCCTGACGCTCAAGCGTGTTGCGGCCTTCCATTGTCAGGTCGTGCTGGTCATATCCGAAGAATACGCGGTCACCAACATTTACAACCAGATCCTGTTGTGAACCTGGCATCGGGCCTGTTTGGTCCACTGTGCCCATGCTGTCAGGATATTGATCCAGTGTTGAAATATCTTCACGCTGGGTTGTTGTCATTTCAGCGTCAGTAATTACAACGCCTGAATCTTCCGGTTTCTTTGTACAAGCGGCCATCAGCGCTGTTGCAAGAAACAATACCATTAATTTTGGTAGGATTTGCTTAATCATGCTCGGGGTTCTCCTTATCGTAATCCGAATTAATCACTGCATAATACAGTTTTAATGCGAATGGTCTAACAGTGCAAGGGGTAAGAAGTTCCGAGAATACTGTGAAATGAAAAAATTTTTCTGGCCAAATCCGAATAACCCGCCCTATATTGTTTGCATGATGACAGCAGGATTACCCGAAACACAAAATTACCCCTATCTTGACGCTTTGAACGAACGCCAGCGCGAGGCTGTCGAGGCGCTGGATGGCCCGGTTCTGGTGCTGGCCGGTGCCGGCACAGGTAAAACCCGCGTGCTGACAACGCGTCTTGGCCATTTACTGGCAACGCGCAAGGCGCGCCCTGACCAGATTTTGGCGGTGACCTTTACCAATAAAGCGGCGCAGGAAATGAAAGAACGTGTATCCCATCTTTTGGGTGGTGCCCCCGTCGAAGGCTGGTGGCTGGGTACATTCCATTCAATCGCCGCCCGCATGCTGCGCCGTCATGCCGAATGTGTCGGTTTAAAAAGTAATTTTACCATTCTGGATTCAGATGATCAGGTGCGTCTGATCAAACAATTGATCGAACCGCTGCCGATTGATCCGAAAAAATGGCCGCCGCGTGTTTTACTGTCGCTGATCCAGAAGTGGAAAGACCGCGGCTATACGCCAGACATGATCGGCAAGGATGAAAACCGTGATCTGGCCGACGGCTATCTGTCGCAGCTTTACAAATCTTATCAGGAGCGTTTAAAAACTTTGAATGCCTGTGATTTTGGTGATCTTTTGTTGCATGTTTTGACAATTTTTCGTGATCCGCAATATGCGGACATTTTGGCGGGGTATCAGGAGCGTTTCAAATATCTCCTGGTTGATGAATATCAGGATACGAACGTATCTCAATATCTCTGGCTACGTTTATTGGCGCAAAAGCACAAGAACATCTGTTGTGTCGGTGATGATGACCAATCGATTTACGGCTGGCGCGGGGCCGAAGTTGGGAACATCCTGAAATTTGAAAAGGATTTCACGGAATCCAAAACCGTACGCCTGGAACAAAATTACCGTTCAACAAACCGTATTCTGGATGCAGCGAACGCGGTCATTGCCAATAATGCCGAACGTCTCGGCAAGAATTTGTGGAGCGCGAATGAAGACGGTGATCTGATCAAAATTGTGGGTGTTTGGGACGGGCAGGCGGAGGCTGTACGTGTGTCAGATGATATTGAATCCCTGCAACGCAAGGGCGTCAGTTTAAATGAAATCGCAATCCTTGTCCGTGCCGGTTTTCAAACACGTGAGTTCGAGGAACGCTTTATCACAACCGGTATCCCATACCGTGTGATCGGTGGGCCGCGGTTTTATGAACGTATGGAAATCCGCGATGCGCTGGCCTATTTCCGTGTGGTTGTTCAGCCTGATGATGATTTGGCGTTCGAACGTATTGTGAATACACCAAAACGCGGATTGGGTGCGGCAACGGTGCAGACCCTGCAAATCCATGCACGGCAACGGCAAATCCCGATTACCGAAGCCGCTTTGGAAATTCTGGAAACCGAAGAACTGCGACCGCAGGCGCGTAAATCCCTTCGTGGCCTTATGATGGATATTGAACGCTGGCGTCACCAGTTGCGTGAGATCTCGCACACGGAACTTTCGGGAATTATTCTGGATGAATCCGGCTATACCCACATGTGGCAAAGCGATAAATCCCCCGAAGCCCCCGGCCGTCTTGAGAACCTGAAGGAACTGGTCGGCGCGATGGGCGAATTCGAAAATATGCAAAGCTTTTTGGAGCATGTCGCATTGGTCATGGAAACGACTGAAAATAAATCCGCTGATATGGTCACAGTCATGACCCTGCATGCGGCCAAGGGACTTGAATTCGACCATGTCTTCCTGCCCGGTTGGGAGGAAGGCGTCTTTCCGAACCAGCGCGCCCTTGATGAAACGGGCCTGGCGGGCCTCGAGGAAGAACGCCGTCTGGCTTATGTCGGTCTGACCCGTGCGCGGCAGACAGCAACGGTTCTGTATGCTGCAAACCGGCAGATGTACGGGAACTGGGTCAATTGCATCCCGTCGCGCTTTGTCGATGAATTGCCCGAAGATGTGACGGATACAATTTCGGAAGTCGCGGGCGGCTCAACATTCGGCGGCTACGGACGCATGGGCGGATCACACCTGACCCGTGGACGCCACGCGAAAATGGTTGAAGCCACACCGCGCAGCTTTTTGCAAACATCACCCGGTGGTATCGAAAAGGGTGATCGCGTCAGTCACGCCAAATTCGGCGGCGGCAGCGTCATTCATGTTGACGGAAATAAGCTCGATATCCAGTTTGACAAGGTCGGACGGAAACGCGTGCTGGATTCTTTTATAGAGAAATCATGATGACACTTCACATTCGAAAATTGGTGGTGGGCGCCGAGACGCTGGATGAATTTGCAGAAATACAAAAACGCGACCGCGTTAAATATAACGGTCAGTCTGCCTGCGTCATTCGTACGCGTTTTATGCCGAAACAGGCCGATGAAATTCTGGCGGGCGGCGGTTCGGCCTATCGCGTTATCAAGGGCAAAATGTGCTGCCGCCAAAAAATTTTGGGGTTCGAAATGGTGGGCGAGGGTAAAAACAAAAGCTGCCGCATTTACATCGATCCTGAAATCATCGAAACCGCCCATATGCCCCACCGCCCGTTTCAGGGCTGGCGATATCTGAAACCTGCCGACGTCCCGCCCGATATCGGTCCCTATAAAATCGGATCGCATAAGACTGGATTACCGCCCGAAATGGCCGCCGAATTGCGTGATGCAGGTCTTTTGTAATTTTCGACTGGGAATTTCATTTTAAGCTGTTAGTATAGCGCCCTTATCAGAAAAGGCGCTTCGATCATGCTGTCGACAACATTAAATCTTTTGAAAAACCATGGTGGATTAATTGCGATCTGTTTTGCGTTGCTGTTCTTTTCGGTTTTCGGGCAGTCTTTGTTTTTCGGCCTTTATTTGCCTGATATTCAAGAAAGCCTTGGCCTGACGAAAACCAAAATGGGATCGATCTATGCGGTCGCAACGATCTGTAGTTCGATTATCGTTCTCTATACAGGACGCAAGCTGGATGTTTGGCCGCTGCGCAATTTTGTGACCTTTACGCTGGTTGGTTTGGCGATCGGCTGTTTTACAATGTCATTTTCAACAAATGCGGTCATGTTGTTTGCGGCTTTTCTGATTTTGCGTCACTTCGGGCAGGGCCTTATGAGCATCAGCTCGAACGCTACCATCAACCGTTATCTGAACGAAAACCGCGGTAAGGCAACGGCTATTACGGGTTTAGGCGCGCCGCTGCAGATCGTGGTTTTCCCGTTTATTGTTTATTTTCTGGATGATTATCTCGAATGGCATACAGCCTGGATGGTCTATGGTTTTTTCGTTTTATGTGTTTTACTTCCGGCTTTCTGGGTCTTTCTGAAGACGCATCAGAAAACGACACATGCACGTTGGGCTGCAGACATTAAAAAAGACGGCGACCAAAAGAACGACAAAGCACAAAAACATTGGACGGCGGCAGAGGTTCTACGCGATTGGCGCATATATGCCATTATAGCCATTATGATGATTGCACCTTTTGCAGGCACTGTTATCTTTTTCTATCAGGCCGATGTTGCCGCTAGTCTTGGCATAACGGTTGTCGGGTTTGCGACCTCCTATATCTTTCTAACTGTTTCAAAAATTATATTTGGCATCACTGCGGGTGAAATCATTGATAAATATGGTGAAAGACCGGCCCTGATTATTTATCCAATTTTTTATGCACTTGGGCTTTTCTTCCTGATAAACGGCCAGAATATTATAATATTATATCTGGCTATGTCGGTGATCGGAATTGCATCCGGATTTATGGCGACGATTGGCGGGCCATTATTGGCACAGATGTATGGCACTAAACACCTCAGCAGTGTCAAATCGATCCTGTTTTCCAGTGCAATTGTCGCATCGGCCCTGTCGCCGTTTTTGTTCGGGTATTTTATGGACCGCGGTGTCAGTATCCTGACATTATTCTCATTCGTTATTGCCTATTCTGCGGTGATCTGGGTCTTGGCGTTGCCGATCACATCTAAAAAATGCAATTGACATAATTTAAGATTTCTGTTAATTTGTTTTTGATGATATTAGAAAGGATTCGTAATGGCTAATAATGATAAGAAACACGAAGAAATAGATTCAACTAAGCTAGGCGATTTTTCCCTGTTGGAAGAATGGAAAAAAGGCTGGGCAGATATCAAGGCCAAACAAAGCGCGCCCATTCCAAGTATTGAAGAATATCAAAAGACTGATGAATTTAAAAAGCGCCTAAAACACATTCACGAAGGATGGGCAAAACGCCCGCCGGGCCGTAAATTCATGGGTATCACCTTTGCAGGTAAAAAACCAAAGCAATAATAGTCCTAAGCCAATATTTTCCTGTTCTATCCTGTTGATCGTTCTATAATGATTGGCAAGAAGGAACAGGATAGCTATGTCATCATTAAAAAATAAAATTGTCACTGTGTTCGGCGGAACGGGATTTGTGGGTCGTCACGTCGTATCGGCCTTGATCCGCGAGGGGGCAGTCGTCCGCGTTGTCAGCCGTTACAAAAGCGCATGTTATAATCTGCGTACAGGCGCACTGGTCGGGCAGATGGTGCCGGTCGTTGTCGATTATAATGATGATAAATCGCTGCGCGCGGCACTAAAGGGCGCTGACTTCAGCCTGAACCTGATCGGCATTCTGGCCGAAAGCAGTCATCAAAGTTTTGAAGATATTCACGTCAAACGCGCCGAGGCGATTGCCAAGGCGGCGGCGAAAGAAAAAATAAAACATCATGTCCATACCTCGGCGCTGGGCGCGGATGAGGAATCCCAATCGAAATACCAACAAAGCAAAGCGCGCGGTGAGAAAGCTGTCCTGAAGGCCTTTTCATCGGTCACATTATTACGCCCCAGCATAATATTTGGCGAGGGGGACGGGTTCTTCAGCCGCTTTGCCAAAATGTCGCGCCTGCTGCCCGTATTGCCATTAATCGGCGGCGGTAAAACACGCTTTCAACCTGTTTTTGTCGGTGATGTTGTCTCGGCTATTATGATGGCATTCGAATATTATGCCGAAGCACCTGCCCATTTCAAAGGCAAGGTGATTGAATGTGCCGGCCCGCAGGTCTATAGCTTTAAGGAGCTTTTGAATTATATCCAGCATGAAATCGGTACAGACAAGCCGTTATTCCCGCTGTCATTCGGTCTTGCGAAATGTCAGGGTTGGTTCATGGAAAAATTGCCGGGCAAAATTCTGACCGTCGATCAGGTTGTGTCCCTGAAATCAGATAATGTTGAAACGGGCGAACATCTGACATTGGAAGATATCGATATCATTCCAACCCCGATGGAGGTCATCGTGTCCGATTATCTTGAGGCCTATCGCACCGGCGGTCAATTCGCAAGTCAAAGACGCGCCTGATTTTTATTTACCTAAAGCTGTTTTTTTGATAGTCTGCGGGCTGATCAAAAGATAAAAAAACAGGACTTTTCCATGCGTGATATCAGATGCATTGTTTTCGGTGCGGCTTTTGCCCTTATTTTCATTCTCATGACATCCCCTGCACCCGCGGCCAAGCGCGCGGAAATTGCAGCTGTCGTCAATAATGATATTATCACGACAATGGATGTCGATACACGTTTGCTGTTAAATGCGGGCGGACGCCCTGTGCCACCAGCGCAAAGAAAAGCAGCCGAAGACAGCGTTTTGAACGAATTGATCAATGAATCTTTGAAACGTCAGGAAGCCGAAAGTCTCGATATCATGGTTGATGACGGTGAAATCCAGAATGCTTTTACCAATGTTGCGCAAACGAATAACATGACGGCTGACCAGTTTCGCGGCGAATTGCGCAAAGCGGGTATCCCGGCCGAAGCTTTTTACGATAAGCTGCGCACGGATATCGCCTGGTCACAGGTTGTGCGCCGCAAATTAAGACCGAAGGTTGCAATCTCGGAGAACGATATTGATGCTGTTTTTGATACGATCGAACGCACCGAGGGTGAACCCCAATACCGCGTTGCTGAAATCTTCCTTGAAGCTGACATGCTGAGTGATTCCGCACCTGTTGAAAAGCGCATGAACGAACTGGTTGATCAGATGCAGCGCGGCGCGCGTTTCTCAGATGTGGCCAAGAAATATTCAGAAGCTCCCGGTGCTTCCCGCGGCGGCGATCTGGGTTGGATGACACTGGATCAATTGGACAAGGATTTACAGCCCGTCGTTTTGAATATGCAGCCGGGTCAGCTCAGCAAGCCGTTTAAATCAGCCAAGGGCTATCATCTTTTATTCATGATTGATAGAAAAATGCCGTCAGGTCCGAAACCGGCTGCCGCGCCGGCACCTGCAAAGCCTGCTGTTATGGGCCCGCAAATGGTGCGCCTGCAACAAATCTTCATTCCGGTTGAAGAAGGCGAGCCCGATGCCCTGAAAAACACAAAAATGGTGCGTGCGGCATCTTTGAAAAACGAACTATCAAGCTGTGATGCCATGTCGGCCAAAGCGTCAGAATTTACATCACCGCTGACAGGTGATCTGGGCCTTGTTGCTGTAAAGGATCTGCCGGAGGCTGTTGGCAAAGAAGTTGGAAGTCTGAAAGTTGGTGAAGTTAGCCGCCCGATGATGAATAAACAGGGTATTTTTGTCCTGATGGTCTGCGAACGTCCGGCCCCGCAGGTTATTCAGCCTGCAAGCCCCGCGGCACCCACGCAGGCTGCCAGCGCGGATAACCGCAATAACGAGGGCGCCCGCGAAGAAATTGCCAATACGCTGGGTATGCAAAAGCTGGAAGCCCTGCAGGACCGTTATCTGCAGGATCTGCGATCTGCTGCTTTTATTGATCGCCGTATTTAATCCGAAATGGCCGAGAGTTTAGAAAATCTCCCGCCCCTCCGCGAGGTTATACAGACCTATGATCTGGGCGCAAAAAAGTCGTTGGGTCAGAACTTTTTGTTTGATTTGAATTTAACGCGCAAGATTGCCCGTGCGGCAAATCTTGGTCCGAATACCCATGTCATTGAAATCGGCCCCGGTCCGGGCGGTTTGACACGCGCCCTTTTAGAGCAGGATATCATAAAGCTGACAGCCGTGGAGCGCGATCAAAGATGCGTAAATGCGCTAAACGACTACGTCAAACCCGTTGTCGGGGACAAGCTTGAAATCATTGAAGGGGATGCACTGGAAATTGACCCTGCCGATATTACAAAAGCGCCCCGCGCGATTGTCGCAAACTTACCTTATAACGTTGCAACGCCGCTTTTGATTGGCTGGCTGCAAAATGCAACGGCCTATGAAAGCATGACTCTGATGTTTCAAAAGGAAGTTGCAATGCGTATCACGGCAGAAGTCGGAACGAAAGCTTACGGGCGCCTGTCCGTATTGGCGCAATGGCTGTGTGAATGCAGCCGCGTTTTCGATGTTCCCGCCAGCGCCTTTACACCGCCACCGAAAATCACGTCATCAATTGTACGGTTGGTGCCCAAAGTACTTGGGGATGATCAACCAGCGATTAAAACGATTGAAATTGTGACGGGCCTTGCTTTTGGCCAGCGCCGTAAAATGTTGCGTCAAAGCCTGAAATCGATGGTGCCTGACATTCAGGAGTTTTTGAAAGCTTGCGGGATAGAAGAGACCTTGCGCGCAGATGCATTATCAGTAGATCATTACATCAAAATTGCGAAAGCCTACGAAGCGGGGTTCAATTCTTCGGAAATGAATTTCTGAAGCCCGACCAGACGGCGGCGTTTCATGCGCTCCGCGACCAAAATGGCCTGAACGCGGCGTGTGGCATCTTCCAGATCGCGGTTGATAATCACGTAATCATATTCGGCATAATGTGAAATTTCAGCAGCAGCCCGTGACATACGGAAACTGATTTCATCCTGACTGTCCATGCCGCGTCCCTGCAGGCGTTTTTCCAGTTCCGACCAGCTGGGCGGCAAAATAAAGATTGAAACGACATCCTGTGGCGCTTGTTCCTTGATCAGGCGCGTGCCCTGCCAGTCGATATCAAATAAAACATCCATCCCGTTTTTCAGGGCTTCGTCAACGGGCTGGCGCGGCGTGCCGTAACGATGCTGGAATACGGTTGCATGTTCCAGAAATTCTTTATTATCGACCATTGTCTGAAATGCAGCGTCATCAACAAAATGATAATGTGTTCCGTTTTCTTCGTTTTGGCGCTTGGCGCGGGTTGTGGCCGAAATTGAAACCTTGATATTATCATCGCGTTCCATCAACAGACGCGAAATCGTTGTTTTCCCGGCACCTGATGGGGATGATAAAACAAACATCAAACCGCGGCGGGTTAATTGTGTTGGAAAACTGAGTTTTACGGATTCGTTCATATCAAGGCCATGGTTTGATTGTCTTTTCTATTTATAGACATTTGTTTTTTTCAGGTCCAGCCCCAGTTTGCTAAAAAATATTTGACATAACGTTAAAGTTCGGTTAATGTGGAGTCGGTTTTAGTAAAACACATGATATTTAACAAGGAGATCAAAATGAAAAAACCAACTAAAGAAGAATTTACAAGCGCAGCCAAAAAAACAGGTAAATGGATTAAAGAAAACCCGATTAAAAGTGCTGTCGGCTTTTTCATTCTGCCAGTCGATCTAATGATCGGTGCGCCGATGTCTATTGCGATTACAGCGGGTGGCCTTGGCTATGGCGGTTACAAATATGCACAAGATGAAAAGAAAAAAGGTCCAAAAGGCCCGGGTCAGGAATAATCCTGTTAATCTTTTACAATTTTGAAAGGATAGCCAAATGGCAGATAAGAAAAAAGGCGGATTGATTAAGTCGTTCACAGACCCCGCTAAAAAATGGGTTATAGACCCTGTTAAAAAACACCCCCGCAAAATTGCCACAGGGGCTGGTCTGTTGATCGGTATCCCGGGCTATGAGACATTCCTGATTGCTGAGACAATTGTCGGTGCAGGTATCGGCTGGGTAGTGGGTGACCGCGCGGATAAAGGCGCCAAATGGGCTGCCAAGAAAAACCCGCTTAAAAAGAAAAAATAAGCTTTCTATAATTTCAAAAGCGTCAGATGCCATCCGGTGTCTGACGTTTTTTTATGCGTGATTTTAAAGTCCTGCTGTTCTTTCTGAAATAATTCAAATTCACGAATGGATGACGGGTCGGTTCCATTGATCTCGACACTTTCACCCACTTTCATGTCCTGCAGCTTTTTTTGTGCGCGCAAAACGGGCAAGGGGCAAAGCAAATGGCGCGCATCGATTGTGTAATCAGCCATAGAATTCATGCTCCTGCAATAAATCATAAACAGTTTTAACGGGCAGGCTGTGCAGGCTGTCTTGCAAGCAGACGACTTTTTTTCCTTTGGGCGGTTGATCGGGCAGTTCGTCTTTATCCGATATCAGGCACAATACGGGACAATCCGCAAAGGCAATCAGGTATAAATCAGGCCTGTCATGACCGATGCAGAACAAGGCATGATGCCCCAGCGCCACCATATCCAGCCAGTCGATCTGCCCCGTAAAATCAAGGGCGGTCGGGCATATTTTCTCAATCCGTTCAATGGCACGTGTATCAGCGCTCTTACCGATCAGAATAGGCGTGATTTTATCCTGTGATATTTTTTTACAGAGGGTCCCCATGCGCGTTGCCGACCAGGTATCTTCGTCCTTTTCAGGCACATGAATCAGGGCAAAGCGATTAGGCAATTGATAAAAACTGATATCGCGTTGGCACCAGCCTTTTAAGACCTTTCCGTTTTGATCGGGAAGGGGATCAGTTGCCACCAACGGCGGTTTTTGTTTACCGGTGCTGTAAATCTTATCAAATCCAAAGCCCTTCAAACGCAACCGGAAAATAAACCAAGACAAAATATTACGACCAAGCGGCATCGGCGCATCCCAGACGGCGTTGAAATATCCGCTTTGGTTTGCGACATCGACATAGGGGCGTTTTGTGATAAATGTTATATGTGTATCTTGTTGAGATTGATGAAAGCGCGATAAATCAGGCAGCGACAGGGCCAGATCCTTTAGACCCCCATCATGTAATATGCCGATTTTTTGTGCCATTTTATATTATTGTGATTGGGCGCGTAATTCTGCTGTTTCGTACTCAAGCTCAACAGCGCTACCCTCTGTCTTTTGTTGGCGGGGCAGATCGTTTGCGCCCAAGAGGTCGGCATAAACATCAAGTGTTTTACTGCACATTTGTTCGACGGTAAAGCTGTCGGCTACATGTGACATACCGCGGGTTGCCAAAATGGCGCGTTCTTTGACGTTCAGATTCAGCGCTTCATCCAATGCTTCGGCAAAAGCGTTTGTATCATCCAGATCAATCAACCACCCGGTTTCGTTTTTCACAATCGTCTCACGCGCGCCGCCGTGATCGGTTGCGATGATGGGGCGCCCCATGGCCTGCGCCTCGACCGGAACACGTCCGAATCCTTCGGGTACCAGGGATGGGCAAACAACAACCGTCGACAACATATAGGCGGCCGGCATGTCTTTGCAGAAATCAACGATACGGACCTGCGATGACAGGTTTTTACTGTCGATATGATGCATCAGTTCTTGTGAATAGCCTGAATTCTTTTCAACTGTGCCCAGCATAATACAAAAAACGTCCTTGTTTTTCAGCTTTGCAATGGCATCGACCAGAAACTTGTGCCCCTTCAGGCGGGTCAGACGGGCCGGCATAAAGATAATAGGCGCCCCTTCGGGAATACGCCATTCTTCGGATAGGCGCACAAGGCGGTCAGGCGTAACAGAATTGGGATGGAATTTTTCCAGCGCAAGGCCGCGATGAATAACGCGAATGCGTGTCGGGTTGACATCATATTCTGTCTCCAGATGGTCCGCCAGAAAGTGCGAGACAACAATCACACGTTCGCCTTTGGTAATGGCACTGTTATAGGCGCGTTTAAAACCGTTTTGAATTTTATGCGCCGCGTGAACACTTGTGACGAATTTAACACCGGATTTTTCAGCGGCTTTCTTGGCGCTCCACGCCGGGGCGCGGCTGCAGGCATGAACAACATCAACATTGTGTTCGCGGATCAGATTTTGCAGGCGCTTAACGTTGCGCATCATCGTAATCGGGTTTTTGCTGTTAACGGGGGCCTCGATATGAATGCCGCCGGCACGCTGTATTTCATGTACGCGTGCACCGCCGCTGGATACAACAATTGATTTTCCGCCAGCTTCGATAATCGCCTGATTGATGTCAATGACACCCTGTTCCACCCCACCGGCGTGCAGTGCGGGCAAAATCTGCATTATCGTTGGCGCACCTTTGGCGGCGACATAATTTTGAAAGGGCAGAGAGCCTTTTTCGTTGATTCTCAGCATAGATTTGGCCTTTGTTAATATTCCTACAATATATTTAGCGTCTATTGCGGGAAATACCAACAGTAAATGTGATCAAAGCTTGACTTATATGCCCCGTCAGGCAAGATGTTTGCTAGGAAAACACAAGGAATAGAGAAATGTCTATGGCTCAAAAAAACGCATCACAAGTCAATATCACCCTGCCTGACGGTAGTGTGCGAACATATGATGCGCCTGTGACAGGTCTTGAAATTGCCGAAAGCATCGGTGCGGGTCTGGCCAAGGCTGCGCTTGCGGTTAAAAAAGATGGCGAACTTTATGATCTGGGGCGTAAAATCTCGAATGACTCTGAAATTGCCATCGTCACCAGCCGCGACGAGGCCGATGCTCTGGAACTGGTGCGTCACGATTTCGCACATGTTTTGGCCGAAGCAGTACAATCATTATTTCCCGGCACGCAAATTACGTTCGGCCCGTCAACAGAAGACGGTTTTTATTACGATTTTGCGCCTAAGGATCGCCCTTTTACGGATGAAGATCTGCCGGCGATTGAAGAAGAAATGCGCCGCATTATCAAGGCCGATAAACCGTTAAAGCGCGAAGTTTGGAGCCGTGAAGATTTAATCAAACGCTGGAAAAAAGACGGCGAAACTTTTAAGGCCGAATGGGCTGCCGAATTGCCGGAAGGCGAGGAGCTGACTGTCTATTGGTCGGGCGAAGACTGGCTGGATATGTGTAAAGGCCCGCATTTGGTTTCAACCGGCAAGCTTGACCCGAAAGCCTTCAAACTGACGCGTGTGTCGGGTGCCTATTGGCGTGGGGATCAGAATAACGCGATGCTGTCCCGCATCTATGGAACAGGCTGGCTTGATAAAAAACAATTGGCCGAACATATGGTGCGTCTGGAAGAGGCCGCAAAGCGTGATCATCGCAAATTGGGCGCGGAAATGGATTTATTCCACCTGCAAGAAGAGGCACAGGGCTCGGTCTTCTGGCATGACAAGGGTTATACGATCTGGCGCATGTTAGAACGCTATATCCGCGCTAAACTGGAGGAGGCCGAATACATCGAGGTTAAAACACCCCAACTGATGGATGCCCGACAGTGGGAGAAATCAGGTCACTGGGGTAAATACCGCGAAAATATGTTTGTTGTGCCGGACGAAATTCCAAATACGGATGATGATGCACCGATTTTATCAGGTGATGCTGATTTCATGGCGCTGAAACCGATGAACTGCCCGGCGCATATCCTGATTTTTAAACAGGGTATCAAATCATACCGCGATCTGCCAATCCGCATGGCGGAATTCGGCTGCTGCCACAGAAACGAGCCGCATGGCGCCTTGCACGGTATCATGCGTGTGCGTCAGTTCACACAGGACGATGCGCATATTTTCTGCCGTGAAGACCAGTTGATTGAGGAAATCGGAAAATTCTGTGACCTGCTGGATGATGTGTACAAGGATTTGGGCTTTGAAAGCTATGCGATCAAGTTGGCCCTGCGCCCCGAACAAAGATACGGATCTGACGAAATGTGGGACAAGGCCGAACAGACCCTGCGCGATGCCGTGAAATCTGTCGGACGCGATACAGATGAATACGAATGGGAAGAATTGGAAAACGAAGGTGCTTTCTATGCGCCGAAACTGGAATTCCATCTGAAAGATGCGATTGGCCGTACATGGCAGGTCGGGACCATTCAGGCGGATACGGTTCTGCCGGAACGCCTTGACGCAAATTATGTGGCCGAGGACGGATCAAAACAGCGCCCGATCATGCTGCACCGCGCAATTCTAGGGACGTTTGAGCGCTTTATCGGTATTCTGATCGAGCATCATGCCGGCAAGTTGCCATTGTGGTTAGCGCCTGTACAGGCTGTTGTCACAACCATTACCAGTGAGGCCGATGAATATGCGCAAAACGTTTATCAAAAGCTGAAAGATGCGGGGCTGCGCGTCGAAATCGATTTGCGCAATGAAAAGATCAACAAGAAAATCCGTGATCATTCATTGACCAAGACACAGTTGATTTTGGTTGTCGGTGGCAGAGAAGCCGAGGAACAAACTGTAGCCCTTCGCCGTTTGGGGGGTAAGGATCAGGAAATGCTGAAACTGGATGATGCTGTTGCGAAAATTCGCGAGGAATGCAAATCGCCTCTGGACAATTAATTCTGATCGAATATGTTTAAGGATAGATTTACCAAAATGTGGTTAAATCATATAAGTTGCAATAAATAAGGAGAGATACCCATAGCACGCCCACCATATAACCGTAAGGGTCCGCAAAAAGAAAAAGGACCACGTTCCAACGAGGATATTACAGCCGCAAAAGTCCGTCTTATCGACGAAAACGGCGAAATGTTAGGAGTTATGAGCGCAGAAGAAGCTCTGGAAAAAGCGCGTGATGCAGGTCTGGACCTGCTGGAGGTCTCACCAAATGCTGATCCGCCTGTTTGTAAAATTATCGACTACGGTAAATATAGATACGAACAGCAGAAAAAAGCTGCCGCCGCACGTAAAAATCAAAAAGTCGTTGATGTAAAAGAAATCAAAATGCGTCCGATGATTGATACGCATGATTATGAGGTCAAAATGAAAGCGGCCCATAAGTTCATTGATAATGGCGATAAAGTCAAATTCACAATGCGTTATCGCGGCCGTGAAATGGCGCACCAGGAACTCGGTATGGAAGTTTTGATGCGCGCCAAGGATGACCTGGCTGACAAGACCAAGATCGAGCTGCAGCCGAAAATGGAAGGCCGCCAAATGACTATGGTTTTGGCGCCCGACGTATAAAAATAAAAAACCCCGCTAATGCGGGGTTTAATTTTGTATCAGATTAACGATGAAAGATTTAAACGTTATCGTTCAACCATTTTTGAAGATCAGGCTTGGCCATTGCGCCGACATTTTGCGATACGATTTCACCATTCTTGAAAACGATCAGTGTCGGAATTGAACGCACACCGTATTTCGTCGGCGCTTGCGGGCTTTCTTCGATATTGACCTTGGCAATTTTAACTTTACCGGACATCTCGCCTGACAACTCCTCGAGAATGGGGGCGATTGCCTTGCATGGCGGGCACCATTCGGCCCAGAAATCCACCAATACCGGTGTGTCTGATTTTAAAACTTCACTTTCAAAATTGGCATCTGTAACTGCAACTGTCGACATTATATTATCCTTTTTTCTGCTCTATTTATATAAGATTAGCGCAGCCAGAATCTAAATCAACCGAAAATCAGTTTTTTTGATACTTTTCCAATTGTTCGGACGACAAGGGCATCAGGGTTGGCCCGTCCGTCCATAACAGGAGGCACTCGATCGCCTTATCCGGATGGATTTTTTCCAATACAGTTTTATAGGCAGCCATCTGTTTCAAATAGATCGGCTGTACGTCTTTGGCACGTACGGGTGGGGGGCGGTTTGTTTTATAATCGACAATCAGAATTTTATCGTCTTTGATAACCATACGGTCAATTTGGCCTGAAACGGCATAAAAATTATGGCCCTGCTGATTTTCGATCAGGCCCGTCACCGGAACCTCCGCACTGGAATCGGGGCCAAACAAAACAAAAAATTCAGGGTTCTCAAGAATATTCATGATTTCAGCCAGAATTTCTTCTTGTTGATCAGGGCTCAGGCCATGGGCGGGTTTGGCTAAATATTTCTGGCAGGATATATATCGTTTATCAGTTTTAATTTCGGGCAAAAATTGCAGTAGCTGGTGGATCAAAATGCCGCGTGCATATCTGTAATGATCGTCCGCTGCCAGCGGTGATTTGGCGGCGGGTTCGTCTTCGGATGGGCGCGACGGGCTTAAGGGGCGCGGCGGATCAGGTTCGTCATCCGGTGGAATATGCAGCCAAGCAGGTGGCGGGTCTGGGCGTGTACGTGTCGCATCCGGTGCACTTTTATCTTTAAATGGCGCGGTTTGTTCCGTTTTGTAAACCAGCGACGTCATAATCTGACCATTTTCGTTTAAAACAGGATCACCTCCAATTTCAAAATCCTGCTCGTGTACTTCAGGCAGGGATTGCAGCATCAAACGGCAGACGCCATACCAACTGTCATCCTTTATATTCTTTTGTTTGGCAGCGCCGCAGACATAAAAACGGTCTTCGGCACGAGTCAGGGCCACGTACAACAGGCGGCGATATTCTTCCAATTGGGCAATGTTATTTTTTTCGGACCGCTCATTCAGCAAAGGGTCATATTCGGCCTTGCGGGGGGCCCATAAAGGCAAATCACTTTCGTTTTCAGGCCACATAATCTGCGATTTGTTGCTGGGAACAGTCGTTGTTTCGGGTAAAAAGACAATCGGGGCCTGCAATCCTTTCGATGCGTGCACGGTCATCAGTCTGACCTGATTGATTTGGGCGCTGTCCTGTTCGCGTTTGACCTCGGCCTTGCCCTGTTTGATCCAGAACAGGAATTTTTGCAGGGTTGGGCTGTGTAGCCGTTCGAAATCCATTGCTGCATTTAAAATTTCATCAAGCGCATCGTCAATTTCAACGCCCAAACGACCATATAGGGCGCGCCTGCCGCTGATATCGTCTGCGGGACAGGGGCGGGTCAAAATTTGTGATAGAAAATCAAACGGCGATATTTCCCGCGATTCACGTTTAATGCGATTTAAATAGCTATACGTGTCCGGATCCTGTTCACGCAAATTCTCCCAAAGGGATCGTGTGCGTCCATAGGCCAGGCGGAACAGGCGATCTTCATCATAGCCTATAAAGGGGGTTTTCAGGACAGTGGCAAGGGTTAAATCATCCTGTGGCAGTAAACCGAATTCACCCATGACAAGACAGTCCTGCACGGCAAGATGATCGGTCAGAACCATACGGTCGATACCTGATACGGGGATGTTGCGGTCTTTTAAAGCGCGCAGGATATGGTCAATCAGTGATCCGCGCGTACGGAACAAAATCATGATATCACCCGCACGTACAGGCCGGTTTTGTGAAGTCAGAATTTCACCCTTATCCAACCAACCGCCGATTGTAGATGCAATTTTATCAGCCAGTTTTACATCGGCGTTATCTGCTTTGATGATCTCTGTTGGCGGTGTCCAGGGCTCTGGCGCGATGCGATCATCCCCTGATACGGGCGGCCATAATTCAATGTGGCCCGCCTGTCCCTTGCGAAAGGCGATATGGCGAACAGGCTCGGTCAAATCGGTTTGAACACCCTGTGCGATCATGGTGTTCGAAAAAATATGATCGACTGATCCTAATACGGCATTCGTAGAGCGGAAAGAAACCAGCAGATTGACCGATTGGAATGTTTTTTCCGCAAGATTGATACGTTCGGCAAAATGCTGGCGCATTGTCTGGAATTCTTTTGGATCTGCGCCCTGAAAGCTGAAAATCGACTGTTTTTCATCGCCGACAACGAATAATGTGCGTTCGACATCATCTCGTGCGCCGGTGCCGCTGAAAAACTCTTCGGCTAAGGCACGTACAATGCGCCATTGTGCGGGGCTGGTGTCCTGCGCTTCATCAACCAGAATATGATCCAGCCCCTGATCCATTTTATAAAGCACCCAAGCGGCCTGATCGGGCCTCGACAGAAGTTGCTGTGTATAATCGATCAAATCATCGTAATCAAGTTGCAGGGCAGCAGCTTTGATTCTTTCATATTGTTTTAAAATCTCAAATCCAACCAGCATCAGCTTGTACGTGCCTTCCGCAACGCGAATGGATTTAATTTTTTGTTTCAGATCGTACAAGCGGTTTGCTTCACGCTCGGCAATATCCAGCAAACCCGCCTGTGATTCGATACAGTCTTTGTTCATCAGGGTTTTGCGGATGTCACCTTCCTTAGTCAGAAAGCCGCCGGCATAATCTTCGAACGCTTGGATACGTGTGCCTTCCGGTTTTTCGAAAAAGATTTGTATCGCCTCGCCTAGAATTTTGTCGTTTCTTTTACCTGTCAGCAAGGCATCCAGCGACCCTTTAAAGGCATTCTCGGTTTGTCTGCAAGGGTGGTAGTGCGCATTTAATACGCTTTGTTCGGTATCATCAATGTTACAGCCAGCCTGTTGCATAAGGGCTGATTTCAGCGCTGCGGGTTCGGGATGGCGGCGTTTCAAATCCCGTAAAATTTGTCGGTTTCCGGTTAAATCCTGCATAAGATCATGAAACTGATCAGCGTTCACATCTTCGCTGAGGTCGGTAAAGGCTGTCGCAAAGGCGCTTTCAGGATCGACATTTGCTGCCAAGATCGATTGTCTTTGCGCTTGCTGTAGATATTCCAGCGATGTACGTTCATCCAGAACCTCGAAATGTGCAGGCAGACCGGCTTCCAGCGGGAAACGTTTTAAAATCGACTGACAGAATGAATGGATGGTCATGATTTTCATGCCGCCCGGTGTATCCACAACCCTTGCAAACAGGGCGCGTGCGGCCTGCATAACCTCGCTGCTTGCAGGTGTTTGTAACAATTGGGTCAGGTTTTTCTGCAGGTCATCATCCGACATGATCGACCATTTGGCGAGATGTTCATGAATACGGTCAGCCATTTCCGATGCGGCTGTTTTTGTAAATGTAAGGCACAGGATTTTATCGGGGGCGGTTGCGCTGTCTGCATCCATGCCTGTACGGGGCAACATCAGGCGCAAAACACGGTCGGTCAGGATTTTGGTCTTGCCTGTTCCGGCTGATGCACTAACCCATACACTCGACAGGGGATTTGACGCCATCGCCTGACGCAGGTTTGGGTCGTGATCATCAATATTATAAGGTTGTACGTGCTGTACGTTTGAAGGATTCGTCATCGGCCAACCCCGCATATATCAACGGTTTCATCATAGATCCATTCGGCTGTGCGCTCCAGATGCTCATAGTCGGAATAGCGCGGCACGGCATTACTGTTCGGCCGAGCGATATAAGGCGTATTATCATCAAAAAAGGCCAAGAGGACGCGCCGTAGACCATCTTCGGTCTCGATAATGGCCGCAGCATGGTCATCGCATTTAACAGGCTTTTGGATGGCTGTGTTTTGCCCGCCTGAAATCAGCCAAAAACCAATATAATCGATTGGCATCGGTGGCAAATCTTTAAAAGCACCGTTTTTCATCATGACAGCTTCCAGCCATAATTGTGGTGAAAACCCGGCCTTGATATCACCATCATTCGGAATACTGCCCGTTTTATAGTCGATAATTGCACTGTACGTGCCGTTGATACGGTCAATACGGTCGGCAATTGCAGTCAGCGTAAAGTTGATTTTATCAATCTGCATGTCAAAAGCGCCGTCGGCCTCTGTTGCCATGGGTCGCGCTGATTGACGCCAGTTTGCCTCCTCGGCGATATAGGCGCTGACGAGCCGTTCGAAACGCGGCCACCAGAACCCCGCAATTTCAGGGGGTATGTCTTCATTTTCAAAGGCCTGACGCCCCATATTCAGCAATAGGTCTTTGGCATTTGGGGGCAGTTTGTCCGGATATTGCGATACGAACTTTTCAAGGATTTTGTGCAAAATCTGTCCACGTTCAGCTGCTGTCGGGTCGGCATCCAGCGGGTCGAGGGCGCGCAGTTTTAAAATATATTTCGCATAGACTTCATAGGGGTCACGCATCAGGCGCTCTACGCCAGTCACCGACAATTTTCGCGGTCGTGCAGAAACCGGCGGGCAAGGCCCCGGCCGCTTTGATGGTCTGATCTCGTCGGGTTGGTTCATATGCTGACGCCATGATGAAAGATTGGCAGGCTCCTGCAGCGAAAGTTCATGCCCAATCGCATCCAGAACAGTATTCATGCGCAGCAGCCAGCGAGATGGCACGGCAGGGCTGGTCCCTTCACGCGCGGCGCGGGTCAGGTAAACATTATCTGCGGAAGCCAATTGAACAAAATCATGTGCGGTAATGCCGACATTTTGTTCGCGTGCAGGCAGGCCGAAGGATTTTCGCATTTGGCGTGACATCCACGGATCATTTGCGGTTTCAGATGGCCAGTGGCCTTCGTTTAGGCTGGATAATATAAGGGTGTCTGCGACAAATAATCGGGATTCAATCTGTCCCAAAATGGATATGCGCGGATGTGTACCATAGCGCGGGCGAACAATTTTTTGTGTAAACAACTGGCGTAATATCAGCCCATATTGTGACAGGGTGACGGGGGGGATATCATCGGCAATTTGCAGGGCTTCTGCAAAAAACAGCGAGAAAGCCTCGCCATCCTCGCCGGCCCATAAAATATCAGCACCAGCGGACTTGTCCTGCTCTGCAAAGGCCTCCAGCAGGCTGATATGCGCCAAAACATGCTGTCTGAAGGGCTTGGCATCGTTCAATTGTTCTGTCAGGGGTTGCGTTAATTCCAGCAGCTTTTCAAGACAGCTAATAGCCTCATTCGATATTGGGGCGCTATGGTCCTCAAAGCTTATTCCCAATCTTTCAATGATTGATGCCAGTCCCGCGGCAGGCTGAACACCGCGAAGGCAGCGGATTTCCAGTTCTGATACAATATTTTCAACCGTGTTTTTCGAAAGTCCGAGGCGAAACAAGGGGTGTTTTACAGCATTCAAAAACGGGACGGCGGCAAAATCACGCGCGATCATGTCAATGACCGATAATATCCATGCCCCTTTTTCTGTCTGGTTTAAACGCCGCCCTGCTGTGTCATCGACCATGATGCCCCAACGCTTCAGACAATTTGTCACTCGCCGCGCCAAATCACGATCGGGCGCAACCATTGCAACGGTCTTGTCTGGTGTTTCTATGGTCTGGCGGATGATCAGGGCGATGACCTCTGCCTCTTCCTGACTGGTTTTGCATTCGATCAGTTTTAGCGGGCTTGTCGCCTCCTGAAAATTATCCGCATTTTGTAAATGTTGCCATTTGCCTGTGGTCGCGGCGGGGCGCATAACTTCGGACCAGAATTGTTCGCGTTGTTTTAATGTATCGCTGCTGTTCATCAGCTGTACGTCTGTACGTTCAATGCCAATTTTCTCAAGCAGATTACGTAGGAAATACTGCGGATGGTCCGGTGGCAAGCTCCGCCAGACATCATCCGCCATATATTGATCAAGGCCCGGTATTATTATTTCCCCTTTAGGAAGGCTGGATATAACCCTTAAAAGATCAAGCGTTGCCGGTACGGATGCAATCGTCCCAGCGGCAATAACAGGATAATCGGGCGGGTTTTCCTGCCACAGGGCGGCCTGCGCCTCCAGCAGCATATTACGGCGTGCGGCGGGGTCAATGACATTTGCCTCTTTTAATATTTCAGGCCAGCTGTGGGTCAGGATTTTCAGGAAATCGAGCGTAATTTGCCAGTGCTGAGCAAATTCCTCGGGCACAAGATCAGACAGTTTATCAAAGGATACACGTTCGGTCTGAACCTGATCCAGAAACACAGCCAGCTCGCCCGCCAGTTGCAGGGCCTGATCGTATCGCGGGCGCTGTTCCACCGGAAGTGTCTGTTCGTATAGCTTCATGACTGTACGTGCCAGAATAATCTGGCGTTTCAGCGGGGAAATCGCCTGTGGGATATCCAGAAAATCATCACTGAGAGCAGAAAATGCCAGCGACAATTCATCAGCGTCAATATCGCCGAGGGGTTGCAGGCGCGGTAGAATTGTGGGTTTGCCCTGATTGCGACGTAAAAAGGCCTCTCGTACTGTGCGGCAGGCGCGGCGTGAAGGCAGCAAAACCAGCATACGTGACAGGTCAATGGTTTGACCGTCGGCTTTTTCCAGCAGGTAATCGGCAAGTTCGTCGGCAAAGCTGAGGCCGGCGGGAATAGAGGTGATGTTAAGAATATCTGCCCCTTTTTCCGTCATTCTTTAGGCCGCGTTCTTTTTCTTGAATATAGCATCCGTTTTATACAAGGCATCTGGCGTGCCGACATGATACCAGTTGCCATCATGCACGGCCCCGCAAAGGCGTCCTTTTTTCTGGGCCTGATCAAACAGGCTGAGGAAGGAAAATGCACCAGTAGGACTGTTATCAAACAGGCGCGGGTGAATGATGCGCGGGCCCGCAAAAACATAAGGCGCGCTGTCTTGTTCAGCTGTACGTCTTGTCAACTCAAGCGTTTTTTCGTTTTGGAAATAATCGCCTTTGCCGTGATAGCCGTCTTGCTTTTCAATCGGCTGCATCAAAAGTAATGCATCCATTTTTGTAGAATCCCAGGCGTCTTTCAGGCGTTTCAGGGCGGGCACTGTGCCGTTATCCCAGATAACATCACCGTTTAGGACATAAAAAGGCTCGTCCTTAAAGAAATCCAGCTCCTTTTTCACGCCGCCGCCTGTCTCAAGCAGCTCATCTTCCCATGACAATGTGATATTAAAATCTGTACGCGTACGCAGGTAATCTTCCAGTTGTACACCAAGATAGTTCAGATTGACGACAACATCCGTTACTCCTGCATCTTTCAGGGCGTCCAGCGCATATCCAATAATCGGTTTACCGTTAACCTCCAGCAAGGGTTTGGGGCACGTATCAGTCAGCGGGCGCATGCGGGTGCCTTTTCCGGCGGCCAGAATGAAGGCTTTTGTTATTTTTTTACTCATGTGTTTTTATCCTTTTAAAGTCAGGTCCCGTTTTTGCCAGTTATCGCCAATACGGTCGATTTTTAGTGTACGTGTCTCATCCGGGTTAATCGAAATCCGTATTTCCAAACGGGATTTAGGCGCATATGTTCCAAGCCTGTCGGGCCATTCAAACAAAGAGATCCCCTCTGAGAAGGCTTCCTCAATTCCGATCGCCTCGGTTTCGTTTTCATCCTCTATACGATAGAGGTCAAAATGCCAGATTTCCCCGATATTTGTATCGTAAAGCTGCACAATTGTAAAGGTCGGGCTGGGTACATCTATGTCTTCGCCGGCAGCGGCCTGTATCAGGAATTTTGCAAATTGGGTTTTGCCGGCCCCCAGGTCACCATCCAGAAAAATAACGTCGCGTGGGTGCAACTGCGATGCCAGCTTATGGGCGCATTCCTTAAGGTCATTTAAATCCATATTTTCCAATAAAATATCTGTCATGCCTGTATCTTAACGGGTTTAAACGCGGGGTCAAACCCCTTGTTTTATCCATTCCCAACTGCCATAATTACGGGACTATGACACAGATTGTTACAACAGATATCGCCATCATCGGGGCAGGGCCTGTCGGGCTGTTTGCGGCATTTCAATGCGGCATGCTGGATATGTCATGCGCCGTTATTGATGCGCTGCCGGAATTAGGCGGGCAATGTTCTGCCTTGTATCCTGAAAAGCCGATCTTTGATATTGCAGGCCTGCCCGAGGTTAAGGCTGGTGTATTGATTGATAATCTGGTGGCGCAGGCCAAGCCCTTTGACCCTGAATATATATTGGGTGGGCAAGTGATCAGCCTTCATCAGGATGATGACACTATCTTTCATCTGGTAACGGATAAAGGGCGCGAAATTAGAGCTAAGGCGGTGATGATTGCAGCAGGCCCGGGGGCTTTCGGCCCGAACAGACCACCACTGGATAATATTGAAGAATTCGAACATACAAGTCTGCATTACATGGTGCGAAACCCGTGCTGTTTTGACGATCAGACCATTATCATTGCGGGCGGCGGTGATTCCGCGCTTGATTGGGTGAATGATTTGGCGGATCGCGCCAAGAAAACCTATCTGCTGCACCGCCGTGATAAATTCCGCGCGGCGCCGGCATCCGTCAGTAAAATGGAGGATCTGGTGAGGTCGGGGAAAGTTGAAAAACTGATACCCTATCAATTAAAAGGTCTGACGGGGCAAAGTGGACAACTGAGCGCTGTTAAGATTGCTGATCTGGATGGTAATGAGCGTGATATAGATTGCGATCATTTGCTGTGTTTTTATGGTCTGAACCAGAATTTGGGGCCGATCCGCGACTGGAATTTGAAAATTCAGGGCTATCACATTGAAATTGATCCGACGACAGCCTGCACGAACCGTGAAGGTATCTATGCAATCGGTGATATTGCCACGTATAAAAACAAGCTTAAGTTAATCGCGACAGGCTTTGCCGAAGCGGCGCAGGCCGCGCACCATGCCTATGGCATCGTAAATCCGGGCCAAGCGTTGCATTTCGAATATTCAACGACCAAAGGTCTGCCAAGCGAAGAACAAAAAAAGGAAAGAGCATAAAAATGTTTATTCAAACCGAGACCACGCCAAATCCGAACACTGTAAAGTTTCTGCCCGGCTGTGAAGTTGTCAGACCAACACCTGTTGACCTGCCGACGCGCGAGGCTGCCGAAGAAAAATCGCCATTGGCGGCGCGATTATTCCGTGTTGACGGTGTCGAACGTGTTTTTCTGGGCGCTGATTTTGTCAGCGTGACAAAGTCGGATGATTTTGACTGGAATTTGATCAAACCACAGGTTCTGACATCCCTGTTGGAGCATTTCAGCAACGGTTTTCCGGTCTTAAGCGAGGAGCTTGAAAAACAGGAATTGCGCGCTGGTGGTAACGAAATTAACGAAGATGATGACGAGTTGACCGTTCAAATCAAAGAGCTGCTTGAAACACGTGTTCGCCCTGCGGTCGCGCAAGATGGCGGCGATATCGTCTTTCATAAATTTGAAGAAGGAATCGTATTTCTTGAAATGCGGGGGGCATGCGCAGGCTGTCCGTCTTCAACCATGACATTAAAGGCAGGCATTGAAAATATGCTGAAACATTATGTGCCCGAAGTTCTCGAGGTGCGCGCTGTCGAGGAGGCCGCCTGATGAAGCCCGAATTCAATACGACCGAAATCAAAGCAAAGAATGGTAAAGCCAAAAAGCTGATTGTCTGTTTGCACGGTTACGGGTTGAACTCCGATAGTCTTTTAAAAACGGCCGAGGCCATGCGCGATGAAATTCCGGATGCTGATATTCTGCTGGTCGATGGGCTTTATCCGCGTTTTCGCCATCATGATAAACAGCACCCGCGTTCAAGAACGTGGTTTAAATCACATCTAAGTTGGACAAAACTGCGCCTGAAGCTGATTTTTAATCGCAATGTCGAGGTCAATTATTTTAACAGACAGGTTGATAAAGAGCTGGCAAAACGCGGTTTAACGGATAAGGATTTGGCCTTTTTCGGATTTTCGATGGGCGGGGGCTTTTCGTTATACGCCTCACAAGCGCGGGATAAGGAATGTGCGGCCGTTGTCTGTCATTCAGGAACATACCCCGGCTTATACACGCCAAAATCAAAGCCCAGAACATTGATGATCACAGGGGAAGATGATGAGATTTTTCCGGCGCACCGCATTACCTTGGGCGGCGCGCGCGGGTTTATGTTTGATCAGATCAGCCTAGATTTTCACAAGGCGGCAGGTCGTTTGGAAAAACGGGGTATTCCATTAACGCGCAAAATCGTGCCAAATCTGAAACACCGTATCAATAAACAGTCTTCAGATGAAAGCATTGCCTTTCTGAAAAAAGCGCTGCAGCCGTAATCTTGGTTTAATCTTTAGAAAAAGCAACTGTTAGTCGCCGACGCCGACCATATCATCATCGTCGTCATCGTTACGCACATCGATGTTATCAACATCGATATCGTCCAGATCATCGAGATCCTCTTCATCCTCGTCCTCGTCTGCCTGATTGGCGGCAGCTTTGGCTTTGGCTTTTTCTTCAGCTTTCAGGGCGGCTTTCTTGGCAGCCGCGGCCTTTTTCTGTAGAACCTGATAAGCTTCAGTACAATGTGGCATACAATATGTACGTCCCGGATGAACGGGCTCGCCGCAGAAATGGAAATCAGCCTCTTGGGGGTCGCCATGCGGCCATTTGCAGATACGGTCTGTTAGATCCAGAATGCCGAGGCCTTTTCCGCTTGGAATTTCTTTTTTGACCTTTTTCGGGCCGGCCGGAATAGGTTTAATGCTTTTCGGCAAAGGTGTTTCATTTTCGCGTTTTGGCGGTGCCGATTTTTTGGTTCTTGGTTTTATCGTTGGTGCTGTTGATTTTGCAGCTGTTTTTTTCTTGGTGGTTGTTGATGCTTTTGATTTGGTCGCCTTTTTAATCGGCGATGGCCTGCCGGACAGGCCCATGCGGTGTGCCTTACCAATGACCGCATTACGCGTTACACCGCCCAATTCCTTGGCGATTTCAGCGGCACTTTTGCCTTCGGTCCAGAGTTTTTCAAGAAGGGATGTACGTTCCTTTGTCCAGCTCATGTGTATAATATCTTTCTGTAATCTAAAATTCTTATATTCAAAATAACGGATTATGCGCAGAAATCAACCGCTATGACGATGGGTCCGCATTAAAATCAAGGCCCCACTCCAGATAGCGCTCGGGGTCTTCGACCCAATTCTGGCGGGTTTTGACAAATAGGCTGATGTGGACTTTGGTCTCGAAAACGTCTTGAAGTTCTTTACGCGCGGCCTCGCCAACACGTTTGATCCGCGATCCGCCCTTGCCGAGTACGATCGCCTTTTGATTGTCGCGCATCACATAGATCACTTGAGATATTTTAATACTGCCGTTATCAAACTCTTCCCAGTTTTCGGTTTCAACAGCCACGGAATAGGGGAGTTCCTGCTGCAATTGCAAAAACAGCTTTTCGCGCGTGACTTCGGCTGCAAATAAACGCATCGGCAGATCCGTAATCATGTCGGGATCATATAAAAACGGTCCTTTCGGCATTTTGTCAGCGATATGCTTTGAAAAATCTTTGACGCCGCTGCCCTTCTTGGCCGAAATCATAAAGGTTTCGGAAAAAATACCATGTGCATTCAATTCTGCGGTCAGGGCCAGCAATTGTTCTTTTTCGATCAGGTCGATTTTGTTCAGCAGCAGTACAGCTTTCTTTTCCTGCTGTTTCAGGGTCTCGATAATCGCAAGTGTTTCGTCGTTAATATTGCGGCGGGCGGCATCAACCAGAAGGCATATAACGTCTGCCTCCTTCGCGCCTTGCCAGGCAGCATCGACCATCGCCTTTTCCAGACGGCGCGACGCCTTGAAAATACCGGGCGTATCAACGAAAACGATCTGCGTTTTGCCACGCATGACAATACCGACAATACGATTACGCGTCGTCTGCACCTTGTGTGTGACGATGGATACTTTGGCCCCGACCAGCTGATTTAACAGGGTTGATTTACCGGCATTCGGCGCCCCGATCAAACCGACAAAGCCGCAGTGTGTATTGATGTCATTATTGTTCATATTGGCCACTGTCTTTCAAATATTTCAACATCGCTTGCGCGGCGTATTTTTGGGCATTTTGTTTCGAATTTGACGTGCCAACCTTATTATCCTGCCCTTTGACGCGCACTTCCATTTCAAATTCGGGGTCATGGTCGGGCCCGCGGCGTTCCAGCAGAACATATTGCGGCAGGGGAAGCCCCTGTTTTTGCACCCATTCCTGAAGCTCTGTTTTGGCATCCATCGGGGGAATTTCGTAAGACATCATCTTGTCCTGCCAGAAACGCTTTAAAAAGACTTTTGCCGCTTCCAGCCCGCCATCTAGATAGAGCGCGCCGATAACAGCCTCCATCGCGTCGGCCAGAACAGTGGATTTATGCCGCCCGCCCGATTTATGCTCGCCAATTGATAAAGACAGGAATTCGCCCAGTTTGATTTCACGTGCGATTTCAGCCAACATTTTGGTTTGTACCAATGCGGTGTGGCGTTTGGCAAGGTCGCCTTCGGCCTCGTCGGGAAAGCTATAGACCAGCATATCGGCAACAATCAGGCCCAAGACGCGGTCACCCAGAAATTCCAGACGTTCATAATTACGGTTATCGGCCAAATGGGCGTCGGTTGACGGGTGGGTCAAAGATTCCTGAAGCAGGTCTTCGTTCTTGAATTTATATTCCAAGACCTTTTGCAGGCGGTCCAGAATTTCTGCCACAGGCGGATTCATTATTGGTTTTCCTCGACATCGCGATGAACAGGTCGCAGCAACCGGTCATAGCGTATGTGGGTTGGAATATTTACGATGTAACAGCCAATTTTACGCAAGGTTGAAAAATCACCTGATTTTGCACATTCATATGACATCGGTTCAATCGAGAAAAAGAAAAACGCGGCCTTTCCGACCAGATTTTCAACAGGTACAAAGCCGACACTTGTAAATGCACGGCTGTCGAGGGATGCATCACGGTTATCGCCCATGGCAAAGAAATACCCTTCGGGCACCGTAAAGCTGGGGGTGTGGTCCAGCGGTTCTTCATCTGAAAGCTCGTACAAATAATGGTCAGGCCCATCGGGCAGGGATTCAATATATTTGTGATAGGTTTGCTTTTTACCGTCTTCGGACACGGTTTCAAGGCCCAGAAAATCCTTGGGTAGTAATTCGCCATTAATATGCAATTTACCGTCGATCATACGAATTTCATCGCCCGGCAGGCCCACAACGCGCTTGATATAATCGATATGCTCCTGATAAGGCTTGCGAAAGACAACGATGTCGCCGCGCTCGGGATAATCCTCGAATATGCGGCCTTCAAAATCAACCAGCCCCAGCGGAAATGAATATTTGCCGTAGCCATAAGTGTATTTTTTGACGAAAAGATAATCCCCGACTTTCAGGTTCGGATACATCGATTCCGATGGGATACTGAAGGGCTCGAACAAAAATGTACGGACGATAATCGCGATCACGGCCGCCCATAAAACGGCATTTAGAAAGCCATCTGTTTCTTTTTCGGCATCAGAGTTTTGTTTTTTATTATTTTCTGTTTCGTCTGTCATAGTCACTCTTTTAAAGGTTTTTCAGGGAAAGAACAACAAAAGCCTGCGCAATATCCCCATCATCGCTGAGGCTAAGGTGGGCTGTCGGCTCGCCAAGCCCGTGGGCCAGACCTTCAAGGGCAGCCAGTGCGCCGCCATATAAACGCAATAAAGGGCAGCCTAAGTCATCATTTTCGACCACAATATCAATTAAACGAACCTGATCGCGAATGCCGGTGCCAAGGGCTTTGGCGCAGGCTTCTTTCGCGGCCCAGCGCTTGGCCATGCGCGCGGCAATCAAATCTGGATTGTCGCAGGACAGGATATAGTCCCGCTCCGCTTCGTTGTAACAGCGGGCAATAAATTTTTGTCCTTGTTTCGCCCATGTTTCTTTTATACGCGAAATCATAACGATATCTGTGCCGATGCCCAAAATCATTCGGTATCCTCCGGATGTTTTAGAATTTCATCGGCCAGCTCTTTTTGTTTTTTGCGGATTTTATCGCGGCGTTTCATCTCGCGCAGTCTTCCACGTGCCCGCAGGCGTGCCCGCTGGTGTTGCAGTCCTTTTATCAGTCGCCGTGTAAAGAAAAAAGTCGCAGCCCAAGCAATAACACCGGTCGGAATGCCGCCGATGATCATCGGAATTAAAAAGCGCTGGGGCTGGGTAAATATCGATGTGAAATCAAATTGAACCGGCAGGGGCTCAGGGACATGGCTGCCCAAAATCAACATGCCGAGTTTATAAGTCATGTACCAGATCAGCGGCAGGGTCCACGGGTTGCCGAATAATGTGCCGATCAGCGATGCGATAATCGAGCCGTTTAAAAGCCGCGCCAGCAAAGCCGCAAAAATCAGATGGAGGCCTATAAACGGGGTAAAGGATACGGCAACGCCAGATGCCAGGCCTGCCGCAATCGCATAGGGGCTGTCATTCAGACGATATATGCGCAGGCCGTAATAACGTATGACCCGCAGCCAGCCCATTTTAGGCCAGATCGCGTCGCGAAAGTTTTCCTGTAATGTGTTTTTTTTGCGGCGGAACATTCAGGCGAATCCGTTTGCTCGATTTCAATGACTCTAAACTAGGGCATTACAGCCCAAAAAGAAAGTTGGGAATGGCAGTTAAACGTTTCTATCTTCCCTTGGCGCGTTGGACGCTGTTGATCTCGCGTGCGGCGCGCAGGACCGCCATGACTTCGTCCAAATGGCCTGTATCGCGGACCGATACATCAATATGCATTTCATAGAAGTCCATCTCGCGATTGACGATTTTCAGGTTGGTGATGTTACCGCCGGCTTGCCCGATAATCGTAGATATCGTGCCGAGTGCCCCCGGTTCGTTTGAAACGATGATTTTCAGGCGCGCGGTTTGGGCCTCTGATGGCTGTGCATCATCTTCCCATGAAATATCAAGCCAGCGCTCGGGCGTATCGGCAAAATTCTCGAGCGTATCGCATTCAACAGTATGAATCGTCACACCGCGTCCTGTCGTTACAATCCCGACAATTTTATCGCCGGGTAGCGGATGACAGCAGCGCGCGTAATGAAGGGCCATGCCCGGGATAAGTCCCTTGATCGGCATGGGTTGGCCCTTGCCTTTTTTCTTTTGGGCGTTGTTCGGCGACTTTGTTTTAACACGTGGCGGGGCGGGCTTGGCTTTGAAATCGGGGTTGGCGGTTCTGAAGACTTCACGCGCCTGAATATGGCCCGACCCAATGCCGGCATATAGATCAGGCAATTCTTCCACGCGAAACTGTTTTAAAAGTTTGTTCAGCGGTTTCTCACTGAAATTAATGTCTTCCTGGCGGTAGGTTTTTTGCAGCATGGCCTTGCCCAGCGCCTCGTATTGTTCGCGCTGTTGCAGGCGTATAAAACGGCGGATGCGTGCACGCGCCTTACCGGTTGCAACAAATCGTTCCCAGTTCGGTGATGGCGTTGAATTTTTGTTTGTGACAATTTCGACCTGATCACCGTTTTGCAGTTTTGTGTTCAATGGCACAATACGCCCGTTCACTTTGGCGCCCGTACAATGATCACCCACCTGGCTGTGCACGGCATAGGCAAAATCGACAGGTGTTGCATTTGATGATAATTCAATCAAATCCCCGCCAGGGGTAAAGCAGAAAACTTTATCCTGATACAGCTCCAGCTTTGTGTTTTCAAGGAATTCTTCGGCGCGGGGGGCGTTTTCAACAATATCCATCAGCTCGCGCAGCCAGCGGTATTGTTTGCCCTCCATCTTGGCGGCGCGTTCGCCCCCTTCTTTGTAGGCCCAATGGGCGGCGACCCCCAGTTCGGCTTCTTCGTGCATTTGTATAGTGCGGATTTGGATTTCAATACGTTGATTTTCAGGGCCAATCACGGTTGTGTGCAGACTACGGTAACCGTTTGCTTTTGGCAGTGAAATATAATCTTTAAAGCGGCCCGGGACAGTCGGGTATTTCCCGTGCAGAACCCCCAGAACGTGATAGCAATCGGCAACCGTTGGCACGATACAGCGAAAGGCCATGATGTCTGATAATTGTTCGAACGATATATTTTTGCGCTGCATTTTGCGCCAGATGGAATAGGGGGTCTTTTCGCGCCCACGGATTTCCAGGTCAATAGCTGTTTCTGCCAGGTCTTTTTGCAGACGACCAATGACAGTATCAACGATACCTTCCCCTTCGGTGCGCAGAAAATTCAGTCGGGTTGTAATACTTTCACGTGCTTCGGGATTCAAAATACCAAAAGAGATATCTTCCAGTTCTTCCTTGAAAGACTGGATACCGATGCGTTCTGCCAGCGGAACATAGATTTCAAGTGTTTCAAGCGCGATACGGCGGCGCTTTTCTGGCTTTTGAATGTGGTGCAAAGTGCGCATATTGTGAAGGCGGTCAGCAAGTTTGACAACCAGAACGCGGATATCTTCTGACATCGCCAGAACAAGTTTGCGAAAGTTTTCCGCCTGTTTGGATTCAGGATTTTGTAGTTCGATTTTGGTCAGTTTGGTCACGCCATCGACCAGTTTTTCAATGTCATCGCCGAACAGATCGCCAATCTCTTCAAGTGTGGCGTCCGTATCTTCGACTGTATCATGCAGCAATGCCGTAATAACAGAGGGGACATCCAGTTTCATATCGGTCAGGATGCCGGCGACTTCCAAAGGGTGCGAAAAATACGGGTCGCCGGATGCGCGTTTCTGGCTACCGTGTTTTTTCATGGCATAGACATAGGCACGGTTGATCAGATCCTCATCCGCACGGGGATCATAGGCCTTAATATTCTCTACCAGTTCGTATTGCCGTATCATTTTGCCTTTGCCAATTATCTATAGACTTGCGTTATATCGTCACTCACGTGTTTTTACACGTTTCGCTCCTCATGCCTTATTTATAAATAATTTGCTTTGGCAAAAGGGATATGAACACAAAGAAAAAGCCGCATCAATGTGCGGCCTTTAAGATTACATGAGATTCGTTAAAATTTTAAGCGTTTTCGTCTTTTTCTGCTTCAATCTTTGCAGCTTCTGAATCTGCATCAGTTGTGTGCATGCCGGCATCGTTCAGAGAATTTTCATTGAAGCGGTCTTCATCAGACAGGCTGTTCCAATCGGCTTCACCTTCCATCAGATCGATCATGTCTTCTTCATCTTCTTCGATCTCGATAACTTTCTGGTGATTTTTGACCATTTCCTCTTTCAGTGCATCCAGCGAAATGGTTTCTTCCGCGATTTCACGCAGGGAAACAACGGTATTTTTATCATTGTCGCGTTCAACAGTCAGAGCAGAGCCTGTACCAATTTCACGTGCGCGCTGTGATGACAATAATACTAGTTCGAAACGGTTTGAAACTTTTTCGATGCAATCTTCTACGGTTACGCGTGCCATGGGCTGTTATCCTTTTATATTCAATAGCTATTTCAGAATCGGAACTTAACGCAAATCCACCCTATTTGCAAGGCTTAAAAAGGATGGTTGACGCCGTGAAAAGAAAAGACTAGGGTGTGGAACTTCTTTGTCCCGCAATAGAATATATTATGGAATTCAAGGGGTTAAAACAAGCTTTAGAAAAGCAAAAAATAATAAAAAAACGGAGCCTGTATGTCACATTATATCACCAATTTTTTCTATCCGGAGGAAAAGCTAGCTGTATTCATTGACGGTGCGAACCTGTATGCTGCTGCAAAAACTCTGGAAATGGAAATCGATTACCAACTTTTGCTGGATTGGTTGGGCGACCAAAGTCGTCTGATCCGCGCATTTTACTATACCGCCCTTATCGAAGATCAGGATTATTCACCCATACGCCCGCTGGTTGATTGGTTGGATTATAACGGTTACACAATGGTCACAAAACCTGTTAAGGAATATACGGACCAGAACGGCCGCCGCAAAATCAAAGGGAATATGGATATCGAACTTGCGATCGATATGATGGAGATCGCACCGCAGGTTGATCACATCCTGTTGTTTTCGGGCGATGGCGATTTCCGTCGTCTGGTTGAATCTGTGCAGCGCAAAGGTGTGCGCGTATCAGTGGTCAGCACGATACAAACACAGCCGGCCATGATGGCTGATGAACTGCGCCGCCAAGCAGACCATTTTATTGAGCTTAAAGATTTGCAAAAATTTATCGCACGTGAAGGTAATGAGGCCAGTTTCGTTGATGACGAGGCCCTTGATTACGAAGATGACGCCGAAGAAGCGATCGCTGTCTAGAAAAAACGTGCTTTCTGATATATCCTTTGGTTGGAAACAGCCAAAGGATTTTTTTTATGCCCAGTCATATGCCCGATAAAGATTGCGGATTATGCCCGCGCCTGGTGGATTTCAGACGGGAAAACCAAAGACAGTATCCCGATAAATTCAATGGCGCCGTTCCGGCTTTCGGTGAATTGGATGCTGAATTGCTTGTGGTCGGTCTGGCACCGGGATTAAAAGGGGCCAATTTTACAGGGCGTCCTTTTACCGGTGATTATGCGGGCGAGCTTTTATATCCATCCCTGATCAAGGCCGGTTTTGCCAAAGGGCAATACGATGCCCGCCCCGATGATGGGCTGATCTTATGCAACGCACGTATTACAAATTCAGTGCGGTGTGTACCGCCGCAAAATAAACCCGTCGGGCAGGAAATGGCGGCTTGCCTGCCGTTTTTAATAAACGAGTTTAAAGCCATGCCGAACCTGAGGGTTATACTGGCCCTTGGCGGTATTGCGCACAAACAGGTTATAAAATCATTCGATTTACGTCAGGCTGACTATAAATTCGGGCATGAAAATCAGCATGATTTGGGAGCTGTGCAGTTGTTCGACAGTTATCATTGTTCACGCTATAACGTCAATACCGGACGGTTAACAGAAGAAATGTTTGATGAAGTGTTGAATAAAATTACTGTGTATCTTGGTTCTTAATCCATGTGGCGCATATGCCCCTGAACCTTTGAAATCATATGATCAAAATGCGGTAGATAATCACGGGCCTTTGATACGATTTTATCAACCATGCCGATTGCATCTTCACGCGGGGTGGACGGATCCAGCTCAACATATTCCGGCTCGTCCCCAAGGTCGCGATAGAACTGATTTAATTCGGAGGATAATTTCATATCCAGCGATGACAGTTTACTAACATTCTCATTAAAGATGATGCGCGAGAAATTCGGCTGTAAAGATACGGTATCACCCGAACGCTGATATTGCGGGGTGTTTTCGGCATCCTTGATGCTGGATAACATTTCCTGGTAAACGGTCAGAAAGGCTTCGACACGTGATTTATTTTCCAAAAGTTCGGTTTCGACCTTTTGCAGGATCAGTTTCTTTTCTTTGTTATAGAGGTCACGCTCTTTGGCGTAATGGGTATTGGCCTGACTGGATTGATGTCTTTCTAGGCGGCTGATAGAGCGCACCACGATGAATCCCAGAATTAACATCGCCATAAAGGGAAGTAAAATCAAAGAGATGGCAGTCATGGCCAGCTTCTCTTCGTCTTCAAGGATATCCGCAATCATGCCCTTGTCTTGCGTATCAACGAACGCCCAAATACCGTTTTCATTGCGGCGGGCAAGGTCTTCGGCTTCCTGATAGGATGATGCAAATACAGATCCGTACAGTGCACGCCGGTCACGAATAACAAGTCCTTGTTCTAATAGCTTAAGGGATAAATCTTCGCCACCGGCTGTGGAACAGCGCGCGGTTGGTTTTGTAACGTCTGTTGCAGTCATGATTTTGCAATTTACATTTCCGTTGCCGATCATGTTCTGCAGTAAATTCAAGGCGCGAAGGTCAAGTTGGGTTTCACTGGTGCTGGCAGGCTGGATGCCCCATAGGCGGATTTCAATGCCCTCGCTTTTTAAAGTGACAGAGTCAACAGGCACCATGATGCGCGAAAAACGCATGTCTTCCAGCTTTGACTGGGCGTGTGCAAGGCTGCTGAAGGCCAGTAAAACCAAGCTCAGGCATATAAGAATTTTGGAAGATGTTTTTGTTGTTATTTTCATTGAAATCCCCTCCACTGGTCTTCTTTATATCATGAAAAGGGTCAACAAATGATTAAAGAGCGCGGGTTTTTATTTCTTGTGTGCGTTGATTTCGGCCTCTAGTGATGCGGCCTCCGGGCATTTGTATTTTTGTCCGCATAACATGTCCAATATCAACATCTGATCGATGGCTTGCTCGATCTCACCTGTTTGCAGATAATATCGCCCATACAGATAATTAGCGCCGATATGTTTATTATCGCGGGCAAGCGCCTTGCGAATATGGTCACCGGCAGGCTTTGTCTGGTTCAGACCCAGATAGGCAGCGCCAATGCCGGCCAGTGCATCAATATTTCGCGGATTGCGCTCCAGTACATTTTCAAAGTCTGATATTGCAGCCGCATATTTACCATTTGCAAGCAAGCGGGCACCGGTTGTAAGGCCATAGTCTGAAAAAAAGTAAAGCGGGCGCACCAGGTCAGAAGTTTTCGGTACGTTTACAGGTCTTTGGGTCGGGGCTTTTTCAGGTGTCGCCTCGGCCTTGTGTTGTTGTGATTGCGGTGTGATGACAAGATAATTATCGGCCAGAGCAGGCACCGCACATATCAAAATAAGGACAAGGGGCAGATAGAATTTCATTAATTGCTGGCCAGAACAATACAGTCTTTCAGAATACGGCAGCTTTCAATCGCATCATCACGTGTTAGGCCGCTGAAACGGGCACGATAGATTGTACCATCAGCGGTTTTGGCCGTGATGATCTGCGGCTTCACAACTTTCAGCGTATTTTGCGGCAGTTTGCGCGCTGCTGTGCGCAGGGCGCTGCTGGATTTTTTATGATCGTCAAAGGCCCCGATCTGGACAGACCAGTCTTCAGGCTGGGCAACTTTTTTAACGGTCTTACCGCCATTTAAAGATGTTTTGACAGAGCTGTCGCCGACATTTCTGAGGCCACCGTCTGTTTTTGCCATGCTGTTTAAACTGGCCATAACTTCCGCATCACCTTCGCCGATAATCAGATCACTTGGCGGTACGACGGGCAGGCCTTTTTGCAATTGTGCGACCTGAATGTTCTGATCACCCTGCAATGATGCCAAAAGAATGGACTTCGGTTTGGGCTCCGGCAGAGACGTCGGAACGGTGGACGCCAGATTTAAACGACCTGCTTTCAAAAAGCCTTCGTCCATAATTTGCGCCATGTGGGCATTGCGTGAACTGGTTGTACGACCGCCGAAAACGACGCCGATCAGGCGCACACCGTTGCGTTCGGCAGAGGCAGCAAGGTTAAAGCCGGATGCGGCAACATATCCCGTTTTAATACCATCCATACCCGTATAGCTGTTCATAAGACGGTTGTGGTTGCCGTGCGTCACGCCTTTATATTTAAATTTATTGGTTGCGAAATAACGGTATTCGTTCGGAAAATTGCGAACCAAGGCTTGTGACAATCGTGCCATATCACGCGCTGTTGAAACCTGCGCGGGGTGGTGCAAACCTGATGCGTTTTTAAATGTTGTGCTGTGCATGCCCAAACGGCGCGCCATAATAGTCATGTCGCGCGCAAAAGCGCTTTCCGAACCTGAAATTGCCTCGCCCATTGCGGCGGCAACATCATTTGCCGATTTCGTCACCAGCGCCAGTATCGCGTCTTCCATGCGGATGCTGTCGCCAGGCTTGATATACAGTTTTGACGGCACCATTGATGCGGCATGCTTGGACATACGAATGCGGGAATTCTTCGTGAAGCGGCCCTTTTGCATGGCATCAAACGCCATATAAAGGGTCATCATTTTTGTCATGGAGGCGGGATGCAGCTTTTTATCGGCATAACGTTCGCGCAAAACCATACCGGTATTGGCATCAATTACAATCGAGGCATATTTGTTGTTCGCCTGTGCGGGCTGTGGCATACACAGTGCCAAAGCAAGAATAAAGATACTGAAAAAACCAGTAAGATATTTGCGCATTTAAATTGTAACCCCGTCGCCTTATTATCCCTGTAGCAGAATTCGAAATGCAAAAAACCTGCCATTTAATCAAATTATAACCTATATCCGGTAAACAATCCAGAAACCTTATCTAAAATTGTATATATTTGGATATATAGCCCTGTACCAACGATATGGTGATTGGGTTGGGAAAAGTCAAACTTTCAAATGGGTAAGGTGGGAACCAGAGCGGCGCAAGCTCTTCTTGGGAGCCATAAAGCTGAAAATTCTTTTTAAAGCTGGTGGCTGCGGCGTATTGATGCGGGAACGGGCCTGATCAAAGTCAAAACCTGTGATTGCCGAGGCTGGAAAATGGTCTTCAGCCCATTTCAAATAGGCGCGGACAGCCTCTTTAACCTCATAGAACTGGCTTTTAGCGCCGCGCTCGGCTATTTTCTTTATCGTTTCTATATCCGAGAGATTTCCCTGTTTTCTGGCTTTCGAGACAATTTTTGAAAAATTACGTTCAAATACTTTGTTCATGCGCGCGTTGTGATAGTGCTTTTTAGCGATTTTTAGGCTTAATTCCCGGGTTTCTTTTAAAGTAAGACCTTTTAATTCATCGTTTTTGTTCATCTCTTTGATTTGTCGCAAGGCAGGAACCGTATGGTGCCCATGGTCGTTGTGCAAAACCAGGTTTATATAACGCCATTCTATAACAGATTGAACGAAGCCTTTATAATTATCAAATCGCTGGCAGTTACGTATTACGCCATATAAGTCGGCCGTATTTTCACTTATGACCGTTGCGATACAGTCAAGGTCATGGGGATCCCGCGGCGGAAGATCTTCATTTGTTATGATGTGTCCAATTTCGTGGTCAATTTCAAATTGGTTCCACATATACATCCATAAACCAGGATCCACACCTTCAGGGGGGCGGATATCTTCAGGTTTAAAATCTTCAAAAATCGAAAAATCGGAAAGATCGCCTCGAGCCGGCCACCGCGGCACAACAGAGGGCTTTTGTGAACCACCGTCCAACGCGCGTGTGTAAACACAGGCATTTTTCACGTAGTAATTTGTGTGGACGAAGGGAATTTCAAAACCTTTATCTACGCAAAATAGGATAAAGGCATTTTTGGCAGCCTCGTGATGTTCTTCGCCAAGGTTAATACCGTTAAAACCATTAGGATCTTTTATAATATGCTGACCGGGGTTTGGGGCGACAAAAACGTGATCACGATATCCCGGCCAGTCATTGAAAAATTCTTCAATGGCAGCGTCGAAATCGAATTTATAGTCTTTTATACTCAAAACGGTTTCTCCCTCACTTGACAAAATACAGGAAAAAGCTTAAGTTTTCATAAACTCAAGACACTATAAAACGGCATTTGAAAAATCTGCTGATTTTTGCGATAATAAAAATATGGGGAATAAAATGATTGAGCAAAAAGATCATTATAAAAATATAAACGTGACCATGATGTCCGATGACCGTGAAGAACGCGGCGCACCGGGCGTGGGCGTTTTAACCCGTACCAAGCCGAAACCCAAAAAACCGTCAATGTACAAAGTCCTGCTGATGAATGATGATTTCACGCCGATGGACTTTGTTGTTCATGTTTTAGAAAGGTTTTTCGGTAAGAATAAACAAGAGGCTACAGAAATTATGATGAGTGTTCATCGTAAGGGAGTCGGGCTCTGCGGCGTTTATACTTACGAAGTTGCAGAGACCAAAGTCTCTCAGGTTCTGGATTGTGCGCGTCAGAATGAACATCCGCTACAATGCACTCTTGAAAAAGAGTGATTTTGACTCCACATTAGAACTTGGTCATTATTGACGAACTGGGGTTAATATGCTGTCACGCACACTTGAAAAAACACTTCATAATGCTCTTGCCTTGGCGAACGAGCGCAGCCACGAATTTGCCACATTGGAACATCTGCTGATTGCCCTGACCGAGGATTCAGATGCGGTTGCGGTCATGCGCGCCTGTGGTGTCGATCTTGACGTTCTGCGGGACGAGCTTTTGAATTATATTGATAACGAGCTTTCAAATCTGGTTCATTCCGAATTTGACGAGGCTAAACCGACATCAAGCTTTCAACGCGTATTGCAGCGCGCAGCCATTCACGTGCAGTCTTCTGGACGTGAAGAGGTTACGGGCGCTAATGTTCTGGTCGCTTTATTTTCGGAACGTGAAAGCCATGCCGTTTATTTCCTGGCCGAGCAGGATATGACCCGCTTTGATGCGGTCAATTACATCTCGCATGGCATTGCCAAGGTGCCCGGTATGTCAGATATGCAGCCGCCTGTCGGTGCCGATGAAGCAGATGGCGAGCGCACGGTCAAGCAAGGTAAAGAGGCGATTAATGCCTATTGCGTGAATTTAAACCAGCGCGCGATTGACGGGCGCATTGATCCATTGATCGGGCGTGCTGACGAGGTCGAGCGCACTATACAGGTTTTATGCCGCCGTACAAAAAACAACCCGTTATATGTTGGCGATCCGGGCGTCGGTAAAACGGCGATTGCAGAGGGGTTGGCACGGCGCATTGTTTTCGGTGAAGTGCCGAATGTTCTGATGAAATCAACGATATATGCGCTTGATATGGGGGCATTGCTGGCAGGAACACGCTATCGCGGTGATTTTGAAGAGCGTTTAAAAGCTGTTTTAAAAGAACTGGAGCAAATCGAAGATTCTGTCCTGTTCATCGATGAAATTCATACGGTTATCGGTGCGGGTGCGACATCGGGCGGGTCGATGGATGCATCAAACCTGTTGAAACCTGCACTGGCGCGCGGGGATATTCGTTGTATCGGTTCGACCACGTATAAAGAATATAGAAACCATTTCGAAAAAGACCGTGCCTTGGTCCGCCGTTTCCAAAAAATTGATGTGAACGAGCCATCAATTGAAGATACGGTTAAAATTCTTCAGGGTCTTAAAGAATATTACGAAGAGCACCATGGTGTGCATTACACACATGATGCGATCCGCGGCGCGGTGGAACTATCCGCACGCTATATCGGGGACCGCAAACTGCCGGACAAAGCGATTGACGTGATTGACGAGGCCGGGGCCGCGCAAAATCTGGTGTCCGAAGATAAACGTAAAGAGCAAATTGATTTGCCCGATATCGAACATATCGTATCGAAAATCGCGCGTATCCCGCCGAAAACTATCAGCAAGGATGATGCGGCGGCGCTGAAAACGCTGGAGCGCGATTTGAAAACTATGGTCTTTGGGCAGAACGAAGCAATCGCCGAACTGTCGGCCGCGATTAAACTGGCGCGCGCCGGTTTGCGCGAAATGGATAAACCGATTGGCTGCTATCTGTTCAGCGGGCCGACAGGGGTGGGTAAAACCGAGGTTGCAAAACAATTGTCCCTGACGATGGGCGTCGAATTAAAGCGTTTCGATATGTCCGAATATATGGAACGACATGCGGTGTCCCGCCTGATCGGGGCGCCCCCGGGTTACGTTGGATATGATCAGGGTGGGTTGTTGACGGATTCCGTTGATCAAAACCCTCATTGTGTGGTGCTTTTGGATGAAATTGAAAAGGCGCATCCCGATATCTTCAATATCTTATTACAGGTCATGGATCATGGTAAGCTGACGGATAATAACGGCAAGATCATTGATTTCAGAAATGTCATTTTGATCATGACGACCAACGCGGGTGCGGCCGAAATGGCAAAACCGCCCGTCGGGTTCGAGGCGCATGCCCGCACTGACGAAGATACCGAGGCGATTAAAAAGCTGTTTACACCTGAATTCAGAAACCGTCTGGATGCGATTGTGCCGTTCCAAAGTCTATCGTCCGATACGATCGGCAAGGTTGTTGATAAATTTGTCATGCAGCTTGAGGCGCAACTGGAAGACCGCGGCGTGACAATTACGCTGACGGATGATGCGCGTAAATGGATTGGTGAAAAAGGCTATGACGAGGCTATGGGCGCCCGCCCACTGGCGCGCGTCATTCAGGAACATCTGAAAAAACCGCTGTCCGAAGAACTTCTGTTCGGTCGTTTGACTAAGGGTGGCAACGTCAAGGTCGGCCTGAAGGATGATAAATTGACATTTACCTATCCGAAACCCAAAGCAAAACCATCCGGTAAAAAGAAACCGAAAAAAGAAACGGTTTAATTCGTGATTGAAGATCTCACGGTTTTTCAGTGGGGCTTGTTAATATGCACCCCTCTTTTTGCTTATACTATCAAGGGGGTAACAGGTTTTGGGCCAGCATTATTGATAATGCCAGCATTTTCCGTTGTTTTCTCACCTTATTTGGCACTTGGGTATTCAGCTGTTATGGATGGTCTTGTCGGTGCTTACATGATGTATGCATCATCTATATCAAGGTCAGATATTGAAAAGTCAGGACATATTTTATTTTATGCGGTTTTGGGTGCGGGGCTTGGCGGTATTATTTTGACGAGCATAAGTCAAAATACAGTTTTAGTCGTTGTCGCCTTGCTGACACTGATCTTCGGATTCTACTATTTATTTGAGAACTCCTTAAAATCAAAAAAAATAATATTAAAACTTCCGTTGCCGGTGGGCAGCGTTATTGGGGGAATTGCAGGCGTAGTCTCTGGCATTAGTGGTCCGCCGATAATTGTGGCTTTGACCGGGCATGCTGATAAAACGTCCTTTAGAAATATTCTTGTTACGGTGTTTTTATGTATGAGCATACTTAAGATAGGAATTTATATTTATACAGGGGTGTTTTCTGCCCAAATATTGCCTTTGGTGCTTTTGACTTTCCCAAGTGTCGCGGCCGGATTATGGTGTGGTTATAAGATACATGGGCGTGTGTCAGAAGTTGCTTTTTTTAAATGTGTGATGCTCATTCTTATTTTAGCGGCTTTGATATCTATTATAAAAGCAACAGGCATGATATAATTTGACATAATTAAACAATCGTGATATTCTTTCTGATGATTTTTAATAGAATATCAGGATAGATAGCATGCTGAAAAAGAAACAATCCAAAAAAGGGCCTCAGGAAGAACAGACACCTGAAACAGAACAAAAGCTTAAGAAAATTTTGTTCAAGCCTGCAGATTATAATCAAAATGTTCCTTATGTATTAAATGCAGCGGGCAATCCTGTTCAAACCAGAGCAGCTGTCGTCAGACCAGGAACAATCAGCATGGAATCAGCATCTGTGCGTATCGATAAAGATTTGAAAGGAGCATACGTTCCTGAAAATCCGGAAGATTACAGATTGATTGAGCTCAGCATAAATGGTTTTCGTGTCACGGCCTGCCCGGGCATTGATCACAAACTGGTTTTTCCCTTTTCCAAAGCGGAGACTGAAAAGCTGATTGCTGATTTTATTGCAGATGAGGAAAAAAACGTTCTGGACACAAGCGATGATTGGGACAGTGAAGACACAAAAGCACAAATCAAATCTGCAATGGATGGTTTGAAATTTGCATTAACAGCCCATACCGAGAACCGTGATAACCGCAATGCTGAAATTGAAGCTGCTGTCGAAGAATTTAAGGCCGCCAAAGCGGAGCTTTTGGCAAATACAGGGCCAACCAAGGCTTTGCTGATTGAGCAGGGCCTGACGGTCGTCAGCGGCGAGCCGGTTGAGGAAACGGCGCTCAAGCTTGTATTGCTAAAAAAACATCTGAAAAAATAAGCTTATAACTTTAACGCTTTAAAGGCCGCTTTACAGAGCGGCTAAGCTTTTGCATTTTTTGTATTTTCAAAGGGGTTGATATATTCACGCTTTGATATTTTGGCAGAATTTGCGGGATGATTGACAGAGCTTCATCCTCGCGCCCACCCCAGATTACACTGTCAAAAGCGGTCATCAATTGGCCGTGCGCTGCTAGATAATCAATAAAGCGATAGCCATTGTCAGATTTCTTTAAAAGGACATCTGCATTTAAATAAATTTCCGAAGATTGTTCTGACACTTTTTTAAATATTTCCGTTAATTCCGGTGATAGCTGATCTGTTTCAGACTGCAGTTTTTTTTCCAGTTTGGCGTATAAAAGGTCAATATATTTAACGTTTTCAGGCTCAGGAAATTTTTTCATTTGCTCCAGGAACAAAAAATCATTTGCTGTTAAATCGAGGCCGTTCGAAAACATAAAGTCTATCCCGCCGTTAACTTGTTGCTCCGAGGCTTTGTCAGCAATCAGATCACTCAGAATTGTAAACATGCAAGCAAAGGGAAAGCTTCTGCCGCCCATTTCCTTGGAACAGATTAAATTCATGTTGGCTCCATTTTCCAATAGGATCTTGGCCTGTGAATATTTCCTTTTTGCGATTAAATTATGCAAAGCGCGCTGGTTGACGGATGTGACATCAGCGCCATTTTCAACCATAAAAGCTATTTTTTCCGTGCCGGGGTTATTCTCAACTATATAATGCGTAAAAAGATTATATGTGCCAAAGCCGCTTTTATGATCGTAAATTGAACTTTCATCATTCAGGGATAATCCAGCCTGTATGAAAATTTTAGCAACATCATAGCGCATACTGTCTATCAGCTTGAACAGCGCGCGGTGCCCATTCGGGCAATTGTAATCCAATTCGCATTCCAGCAGTAAAAACCGAAAGGCTTTTAACTGGATATCAATACTGTATCCTTCATCGGATAATTTTTGCAGAATTTGGCATTCACCCCATGACGGGTCGAAACCTGCTTTGACGGCTTCGCGTGACTTTTCGATTTCACCAGCTCTGATATTCTGGCTGAAATGTTCTTTCCATTTTTCCATTGTAAAATATTAACATAACAATAGATTGTTTCCAAGGGAAAAGGGCGATTTAGCGCTTTAAAACCGGCTTTTTACGTTGCGACTTTTGCTGCAGGGTGATTTGGGTTTTAAGGGCGGCTTCCAGATTTTTATCTCTGTATTTCGGCAGGCAATTTTTTAATACGTTTATTGCTTTACCTTCACGACCTGACCAGAATATAGGGTCAAACGCCTCCCATAATTGCCCTTGCACACACAGATAATCCAAAAGGCTGTACCCGTCTTTGTCTTGCGCCATTAAAAGATCAGCAGCGGTCATTTTGCCATTATCGGATTTATTAATAGCATTAAAAGCATCACGTAAATCGTTTTGAGATGTAATTTTGCTGAAATCAGGCATGGGGCGCGGGTTTGCAGTCAGTTTTTCGTTGATCTTACTATAGAAATAATCTTCCAGCTCGGGCGATAGATTATCAGAGCTGCGCAATTGATCGCGAATAAAACTATCAGTCTTGACGGTCATCCCGTTTAACATCATGAACTGGATCGTGTCGTTTAAATCATCCTCTATAATTTTGTTCGAGGCGCGCTGCTGGTATAATCCGCCCAGAATTTCTTTCGCGAATTCCCCATCTTGCGCGTTAAGACGGGCGCCCTGTTTCAATAAACGGTGGGCGGTGCCAAGGTCGCGCCTAAGAAGGGCCTTTTTAAGGGACGATTGCGTATATTCGCTGATATCAGCGCCATGCGTAACCAGAAAATTTACAATCGAACTTTCCTGCGCGTGTTTATCCATGATGATGGCGGCAAGCGTCTTTTTTTTCGTGGCAGAAGGTGACAGGTTCAAATCATTTAGGTCGCTACCACTATCCAGCAAAACTTTAATCGCCTTGAAACGTTTGGCACGGGTCAGATCAAGAATGATTGTGTGACGGGTTTCTTGCATAACCTTCAGGTCGCATTTTTCAATCAGGAATTTTAAAACCTCTACCTGTTCGCTTTCGCCGACTTTGCGTGTGCTATATTCAGCAAAAAGCCCGTGGCCGTATTTATCAATAGCCCCGTTCTTGTTATCCATATTTTTGATTTTGGCAAGGTCTTGCGCCAGAACGGCGTCTTTGAACCTTTGAATAGGGGGCCTTTTTTTATCTTCGCGCGGCGGGGCCTTTTTGGGTTTCTCGGCGGCTCTTTCTTTTACACGTTCACGGTTCTCCTGCAACCTTTCTTGCAAGGGTTTTCTATTACCGCTTTTGTTCGATTCTTCTATGCTGGCCATGTCTTTTCTTTCATTGGAATATTAGCACTGCCCCCCCTCTTTTTAAAGCCTTTTTCATATTTTATTAATATCTTTCGGCTATTCTTAAGGGGACAACAACAAAAACCATTTTTAGTGGGGGGAATTAGGGATGATTGACAGAGCTGAAAGCCTTGAGAGAACAGGGGAAAAACAGATTTGTCCACCGACAGGTAAATCCAAAAAAAGACGTGGCTTTTTTAACGCGATTGCAAACCGTCTTGCTTCTGCCCGATTAGGTGATCTTTTGGTCGACAGTGGCCTTATCAGCCGCGACCAGCTGGACCAAGCCCTTTCTATCCAAAGACAAGAACAGAAAAAACTGGGTCAGGTTCTGGTCGAAATCGGTGCGATTTCAACAGTTGCCCTGTATCGCAAGCTGGCGGAACAATGGACGATTAAAACGACCGCTGCCGGTTTAACCATGCTGGTCAGTATGGGGTCAATGGCGCCGCGTACGGCGTCGGCTCAGGGTTTTGAAAGCGCGAATGTGTCTTTCTCGGCATCAGCGACAACAACGAAAGATTATGCGCTTGATAACATCAGCTTTCCGGCAATGTTTGGTGCGCCTGAAGTCAAATCAAGCGATATCTCGGGTTTTAAAAACTGGACCGGTGTTCTGGCACGTTTTCAGCGCGATATGGCGAACCCGAACGGTAATTTGCAATTGGCTCAGCTGCAAAGCAAGTTGTCTAAATATAAGAATATGTCTTTAAAAGATAAGGTTGTCGGGGTGAATACATTGTTGAATGCGCGCCCCTATGTTGAAGATACCCGTAATTACGGCAAAACAGATTATTGGGCGACACCGGTTGAATTTATGCAGCGCGGTGGTGACTGTGAAGATTACGCAATTGCAAAATACGCATCACTGCGGGCGCTGGGCGTTCCGGCCGAACAGATGCGCGTTGCCATTGTCTACGATAAAAAGATGAGACTGCACCACGCCATTCTGATTGTTTACGATACAAACAACAGAGCGTATGTTCTGGATAATCAGGAACGTGCGGTAAAGGATCTGGCCAGTGTGAATCGTTACAAGCCGATTTACTCGATTAACCAGAAAAACTGGTGGCTGCACAAAAAAGTGTAGGCTGCTGCGACAAACACACGACTTGGAAAAGCGCCGTATTCTGCGGCGCTTTTTCTATTAGAATATACCGAAACGTTTACCCTTTTTCTTTTCTTTCTTTTTGCTTTTCTTTTTAGCGGTGGCCTCGGGTTCTGGCGCCGGTGTATCTTCTTCCGCGATAGGCGCAGGGCTGTCCTGAATTTTCTGCATTTGTTGAGTAATGTCTTGCAGTCTGTTTGTATCTTGTTGGGTCAGCTTATACGGCGATCCCATAAAGTTTTTACCTTGTAAGCCCAGCGAAAATTTCTTGTTGAATTCTTCCAGCATTGAATATGAAGGCTGCGTGGGCATCATATAAAAAGTTGTGTTTACAGGCGGAAATTTATCAAGTCTAAGGTAGTTTTCACCGCCGGGCATGAAGCCGTCAGACCCGATATAGGAAAAGTCGGCTGCGCCGATCGTATCAAATCGCGGCATTTCAGTCGGCAGTGGGCCGGCAAAAGGTTTAATAACGCGTTGGATTTCACCTCTTAGGGCTTTATCCACAAAGGGCTCTGTGCGTGCCAGAAAACTCTTTGTAAAGTCTTCTTCGATTTTACTGACCGGGCCCATATAGGTTTCAAAATAAGCATCAAAGGCCGCGCGACGTAACTTAACAAAGCTGACGCTGTCCGAATAGCGCGTAATCATACCGATGCGGTGCATCATAGGGCTCAGCTTTTCATTTTGCATCATCGCCTGTAAAACACGACCATCGCCGGTGCTCACCAGATAATCATGCGTCATGGCGGCTGCAAAGCTGAAGGTGTCGGCATCCAGAAAACGCTGCATCATCATGTGTGACAGTGGTGATCTGTTTGGGGCCTCGCTGTTGGCAACTTTGTCATGCCAGGCGCGGCGCATGGCCTCGAAAAAGCCGATCATAATAAATTCGTCGGGCGCGCGCGGGTCCAGATAAATCGTACCGCCTTTGGCCTTGTTCTTTTTCAGATCGTGAAGACCGTGGCCTATATAGTGCGCAGGCGTATTTACATCAGGGCTGAATTTTACTTCAATTTCCAGCACACGCAGCCACTCAAACAGCTTCTGCCCGCGCTCGGTTTTGCATATGCGTTCTTTGATCGCATTAAATTTACGCTGTTCGGTGGAAATTTGTTGTGCTTTCTCGGCCATGGGAATCCTTTCGACTCTTGAATATTTATCGAAAAGATTAACGGGTGGATGTGGTTATGTCAAGGATATTATGGAATCCACGCGATGCGCAGGACATTGGTGCTGCCGCGTGTACCGAATGGCACACCAGCTGTGATAACAATGCGCTGGTTTTTTTCTGCCAATCCTTCTGATTCTGCAATAGCCGTCGCCTTTGTGACCATTTCATCAAAATCGTGAATATCTGATGTATGAACAGCATGAACGCCATAGGACAGGGCCATGCGCCGTGCCACGGGCAGGCTTTCTGTCAGGCATAAAATGGGCACACTTGGGCGCTCGCGCGCGGTGCGCAATGTCGTGGAACCTGATGTCGTGAAGTTCACAATCGCAGCCGCCCGTATAGTTTGCGACACCGTATGTGCGGCAGCGGTAATGGCATCCGCCGCATTCTGATCGGGGTCTGGATGTTCGGCATCCATTATTTTGCGATAAAGGTCATCGGCTTCAACATCGCAGGCAATTTTGCGCATCATCGCTACGGCATCGACCGGATAATCGCCGGCCGCGGTTTCGGCTGATAACATGACAGCATCGGTTCCATCATAAATGGCGGTCGCGACGTCCGATGCCTCGGCACGTGTCGGCGTTGGCGATAACACCATTGATTCCAGCATCTGTGTTGCGATGATAATCGGGCGGCCCGACTCACGTGCCAGACGCACAGCGCGTTTTTGAATAGCGGGCACTTTTTGCGCCGGAATTTCAACACCCAGATCGCCACGTGCCAGCATAACGGCATCGGACAAATCGATGATTTCTTTTAGATATTTAACAGCAGATGGTTTTTCAATCTTGCTGATCAGTGATGCGCGTCCGTTAATCAGTTTACGTGCTTCGGCAATATCGGCGGGGGTCTGTACAAATGACAGGGCAATCCAGTCGATTCCCATTTCAATCGCACTTTCCAGATCGGCGCGGTCTTTTGGGGTCAGTGGTGACGATCGTAAAATCGTATCAGGCAGATTAACGCCTTTGCGGTTTGACAAGCATTTTCCAGCCTTAACGACTGTTTCGATTTTATCACTTGTGACGCGGGTGATTTCCAAATGGACTTTGCCATCATCCAGTAACAGCATTTCACCCACGGATACAGCATCGAAGACTTCGGGGTGGGGCAAACGCACGCGCGTTTCATCGCCCGGTTGATCAATCTGATCGAGTGTAAAGTTTTGCCCGTCTTCCAGGTCGACTTTTTCGTTATCAAACGTACCGATGCGAATTTTAGGGCCCTGCAAATCAGCAAAAACACCAATGGCATGGCCGAATTCTTCCTCGATCTGGCGGATAATACCAAGGCGTGCTTTGTGGTCCTCGGCCTTGCCGTGGCTGAAATTCATACGAAAGACGTCGGCCCCTTCTTCGAACAGGGTCTTAATGGTTTCGTAACTGCTGGAGGCGGGCCCCAAAGTCGCTACAATTTTTGTCTGCCGGAACCGGCGAAACGGTTTTTGATCGGGCATGAATGCTCCTTGCTCTATGATCATCATTATAATTCCATAGATTTAAAGAAACTTAAACGATGAATTTATTTGACATAACAAATTAATATATGTTATCTTATCCTGACTTTGAAAGGAACACCGAATGACCACTTTATATTCATCCGAAAGACGCCGCATAGCTTTTGCGGTTCTTGAGGAAATAAGGCCAGACCTCAATGCTATTAAAAGTGGGCAGAGCAATGAACTTCGAAAGCTTTTTGCGGAATTAACGTCGCATATTGATCGCCGTTTGGATGATATCGAACTAGCCGTGCTGGAACCGAACAGTGAGGTCGCTGATAAACTACGCCAAAAGCATGGGATTAAGCTGCCTAAAAAGCTGGAAGGCAGAAGCTTATAAAAAAAGCCGGCCTTTTCAGACCGGCTTTCATCCTTTATCCAGAAAAATTATTTCGCTTTGGCTTGCTGTAATGATTTGCGTGCAGCGATAACATTTTTCTGCGGGTCTTTCTGTGCGAATTCATCGACCAAATAGGCCTGCCAGCGCAGATCACGCGCTTCGCGAATACGTTCGGCTTGCTTCTTGGTGATGATTCTCTTTCTGACCGCGATATCGATACCGTTATCGTTCGACGCATCTTCTTTGGTCATTTTGCCTTCTTTTGCCGCTTTTTTCAGACGGTCTTCCAAAGGTTTAACCTCGGCGCTTTTGTTAAAGGCTGTTTCCAGCAGGCCAATCGGCTCGCTGACATCATTCGTCCAATAGATATTATTGATCAGGCGGTTACGTGCAGGGCCCGGAACAGTAACGGCTTTGGTAACTTTATGATCCATTTTATCATTCGGCATTGCGTTTCTGTATCGTCCGCTGAACGGCAGGGCTGCCGCAGGTGTTACGATTGTGCGCAGCAGGCCACGCATCAATGGGCCACCGCCAAAGTTTTCAAGCGTATCTTTCATCGCTTTTTCCGCTTCATGCAGGTGTTCCTGTACGGCGCGTTCAACGATTGGCAAGTCTTCTTTAGGCGATCCGTCTTTTTCGAACTTCCACAGCGCCATCGATGCCATCGCAACATGGCTTTCGATATCGCCAAGGCGGGCGGATACGCGCTCCATAATCTTCAGCTTGCCGCCATAGGTCAAAAGCGCAAAGTTCGACAGAACGCTAAAGTTCGACGACATGCGGTTCAGCTTTTGGTAATAGCGTTTTACTTTACGGTTTTTAACAGGGCTGCGCGTAAAGCGGCCGTCTGTAAAGCCCATGACAAAACTTTTGATAACGTTACCGGCAGCATTCATCACATGTTTTGTCACGTGCTTAATAATACCCCAGGCATTATTGTCAGCCGCAGCCTCCATATGGTTTTTCAGGTGCGGGTGTGACATCACAAGCGCCTGACCGAAAATTAGCATATTGCGGGTCATCGGGTTTGATCCTTCGACTGTAATCGCAACCGGCATCCCTTTGTAGCCTTCGTGCATCAGGTTACGCGGGCCTGTCTGAACCGCATTACCAGCCAGAATATCGCTGCCGTCATTCATGTTTTTGCGCAGACCTTCTGTCAGGTGATATTTGGATATCGCAGATAATACAGTCGGTTTTTCACCGCGATCAACCATCAGGGCCGTCGCTTTACCCGTTGCGTCCATTGAATATGTGCGGCTGCTCATGCGTGCCAGCAACTCTTCGATCCCTTGAAAATTCGCAACAGCTGTATTGAACTGATAACGAATGCTGGAATAGGCAGATGCCAGACCGATCGCCAGTTTTGAACCGGCACTGGATTGTGATGGCAGGGAAATACAGCGACCAACGCCGAGGCACTCCATCACCATTTTCCAGCCTTGACCGACACCTTCGGTGCCGCCGATGACATTTTCTTCGATCGGCAGGATCACATCGCGGCCGACAATCGGACCATTCATAAACGGCAGGCCACATGGTGCGTGGCGTTTGCCGACTTCAACGCCTTCGGTATCGCGTGGTACCAGAACGGCTGTAATGCCCAGATCAACCTTGTCACCCAGCAGACCATCAGGGTCTTTGACTTTAACAGTAATACCCGCCAGATCCGATACAGGGGCAAGGGTAATGTAACGCTTGCTCCAGTTCATTTTCAGCGACAATTTGCCTGTTTTCTTGTCTTTAATAACGATTGCTTCGTCCTGCATACTACCCGCGGCATCCGATCCATTTGCAACGCCTGTCAGCGCGAAACATGGAATCGCTTCACCGCTTGCCAGTTTCGGCAGATATTTTTCTTTCTGCTCGGGCGTGCCGTATTCGTGGATCAGTTCAGCCGGACCCAGCGAGTTTGGAACCATAACGGTTACACCGGCAGATACGTTTCGGCTGGAAATTTTCTCGACAATTGCGCGGTGTGCCAATGTTGAAAAACCAAGGCCGCCGTCTTTTTTCTCGACTTCAATACCGAAAAAGCCCTTTTCCATCATAAATGCCCAGACGTTTTCAGGCAGATCGCCCATATCTTCTTCGGATGTGGCGCTGTTTGAAATCGACCAGTTATCCAGCATTTCGCACAGTTCCTGAACCGGACCGTCGACAAAGGCTTGTTCTTCCTTGGTCAGGACAGGGGCGGGCAGGTCCATCAGGCTTTTCCAATCGGGCTTACCTGCGAAAATACCGCCTTCGAAACCGCGTGTTCCGGCATTCAGTGCTTCGCGGTCCGCATCACGCAGCGGTGGCAGCATTTTTGAATAAAGATTTACAATCGTGTCATTGGTTTTTTGTTTAACGCTGGATGTCGCATTCGAAATACCGCGTCCGACCGCCGTTGCGCCGCGCACAGGTGCTGTTACGATTTTCTTTATCATAGATTTCTCTCCCTATATGATATGGCGCCCAAACGCCGTCTAAAATATCAATGTAATGATTCCCCGCATGCTAGCGAATTTTTGGTCTCAATTCAAGAGAGGATATGAAAAGGGAAAACTTAGAACCGCACCAAAATTGCTGTCGCATCATCCGACTTTTTAAAGCGCGGGTATTTCAAAAGGCTGCTGTCGTCCTCTTCAATTTGGCGCAGTTCTTTTAATAACGGGCCGAGGCCTTTTTCCTTTGCGGCATCAAGAAATGATCGATCATTATAAGCGCCGTAACTTTCAACCAAGGCATAAAAACCATCGGTCATCATCAGGGCATAGCCGCCGGCAGCGGGTGTGAAATGCTCAATACGGATTTTATCTTCCAGCCCGCGTGTCGGGGCGAAGACATCATAACCGCCATCGGCATTTGCAAGCTTGCGGTTATTCTGCAAATGCGGGATCAAATGCGCACGCGCTTCATCCGGGCTGCGGCCATCTTTTATGGTCTCGACCATTTTGATTTTGGTCTTGGCGTCAATTTGACCATGCGTCGCACAGGGGGGCATCGTTTGAAGGCCTTGCTCGGTTTCAATGATCATAGAACAATCACTCAGCGCCCCACATGTTACAGATGCACCGTCATAACGAATAATCAGGCTGGCAGCCATTGGCAGTTCGTATGGCGCGGCAGGGGCGCGGCGTTTTTGTGTTTCAAATGCGTCTTCGCAGTCCGCCAATACGGCGCCATATAATGCAGACATATCCGTGATATTTTCAGCATGGTCCATAAGGCTGGCGTTTGCAGCCTCGACCAGCCAGCGGGGGTCCGTTTGACCATAAGGGGCCACCAGTTGATCTTTCGACAATCCGGTCGCGCCATCGAATATCCAGACTGTATTGGTTTTATAACCGCATATATCTTCGTTATTTTTATGCGGCATGCCCTGGTCGGTAATTTTTTCAATAATGTTCATATTTTGTTCTGTCAGAATCAATTCGATCTATGTTATTATAGAAGCATACGAACAAAATGTAACAGGGGATATTTGCCAAAGGGGAATTTGGCAACGCAAAGCTTTGCCGGGTGCTTTTTATCCTCAAAAAGAGTGTAACAAGGAAAAAAACAAAAAAATGAAAAGTTTTTTGAATTTTTGTAACCAAGGAGCCGTCGGATTTTGCGAGTCCGTCAAGGCTTTTTTTGCCCAAAAATCAAAATTTATTTTTCCAACGGCTATAGACAAACATACTATATCTAGTATGCTTATAGGTATGAGTTCACAAGATGCTGTGGTTTCTCACAGTTTCCCAAGAATATCCAGGTCTGCTTTCGCAGGCGAAAATCATAGAAGCAAAGTGTAACCAAATGCCACAAGGGGAGAGTCCAAATATGTTTGATGTCGTTCAAATCGCTCAGGGTCAGAAATTAAGAATTGATAACGCACGTGATGAGAACTTAACAGAATTTGGTAAAGCCACGCTGACAGATCGCTATCTGATGCCGGGTGAAACATTCCAGGATTTGTTCGCGCGCGTTTCATCATATTATGGTGATAATGATGCCCACGCCCAGCGCCTTTATGATTACATGTCAAAACTATGGTTCATGCCGTCAACGCCTGTTTTGTCAAACGGTGGTACGGACCGCGGCTTGCCGATTTCATGCTTTTTGAACGAATGTGAAGACAGTTTGAACGGTATCGTTGATCTTTGGACCGAAAACGTCTGGCTTGCTGCGCGCGGCGGCGGGATCGGGTCCTATTGGGGTAACCTGCGTTCAATCGGCGAACAGGTTCGCGGTAACGGTAAAACATCAGGTATTATTCCTTTTATTCGCGTGATGGATTCATTGACGCTGGCGATCTCTCAAGGATCATTGCGCCGTGGATCAGCCGCATGTTATTTGCCGGTTCACCATCCTGAAATTGAAGAATTCGTTGAATTGCGTCGTCCGACAGGTGGCGATCCGAACCGCAAGGCTTTGAACCTGCACCACGGTATTGTTATAACAGATGCCTTTATGCGCGCTGTTGAAAAAGATGACGAATGGGCATTGATTTCACCGCATGACGGCCACGTTGTCGAACGTGTTAAGGCGCGCGATCTTTGGATCCGCATTTTGACAGCCCGCGTTGAAACGGGCGAGCCCTACTTACTGTTCATTGATCACGTTAACCGTGCGGTTCCCGAACACCATAAAATGGCGGGTCTGGATGTTAAGATGTCGAATCTGTGTTCAGAAATCACATTGCCGACAGGTCGTGACCATCACGGTAACAACCGTACGGCGGTTTGCTGCCTGTCTTCGATCAATCTTGAAAAGTTTGACGAGTGGGAAGATCATCCGACATTCGTTGAAGATATTATGCGTTTCCTCGACAACGTTCTGACAGACTTTATCAAAAAAGCGCCTGACAGCATGATGAATGCGAAATATGCCGCGATGCGTGAACGTTCGGTCGGTTTGGGCGCGATGGGTTTCCATTCCTTCCTGCAATCGAAAATGATCCCGTTTGAGAGCGTAATGGCAAAGGTCTGGAACAAACGTATGTTTGAACATATTTCAAGCCGCGCCGACGCCGCATCGAAGTTGTTGGCGAAAGAACGCGGCGCCTGCCCGGATGCGAAAGAATACGGCATGGACGAGCGTTTCTCGAACACCATGGCGATTGCACCGACAGCGTCAATCTCGATCATTTGCGGTGGTACATCGCCGGGTATCGAGCCTGTTGCGGCAAATGCCTATACACACAAAACATTGTCAGGGTCTTTCGGCGTGCGTAACCCGCACCTTGAAAAACTATTGGAAGATAAGGGCATGAATACGGATGAAGTCTGGAGTGATATCTTCACAACAGAGGGGTCTGTTCAGCATCTTGATTTCCTAAGTCAGGAAGAAAAAGATGTCTTTAAAACCGCGTTCGAGCTGGATCAACGCTGGGTGATTGAGCATGCGGCTGACCGCACGCCATTCATATCACAGGCCCAGTCTGTTAACGTTTTCCTGCCGGCTGATGTGCATAAAAAAGATCTGCATGCGGTCCATTGGAAGGCATGGAAGCGCGGCGTGAAGTCGCTGTATTACTGCCGCTCGAAATCGATCCAGCGCGCAGAAAGTAAAAACACAGCCCGTAATGCTGCTGCGGCCGTACAGGAACCGCCAAAGTATGAAGAATGCTTGGCTTGCCAGTAAGGCTTATGATTTAAAGGGAGAGAATGTCCTCAAGTAGCGAAGCGGTAGGACAAAACGACGAAGGAGTAAAATATGTCGGGATTATTAGAAGAACGCCACACATACAAACCATTCAGATACCCATGGGCCTATGATGCATGGCTGACACAACAGCGTGTTCACTGGTTGCCCGAAGAAGTACCGCTGGCTGAAGATGTGCGTGACTGGAAGAAAAAACTGACACCTGCCGAACGCAACCTTGTGACACAAATTTTCCGTTTCTTTACACAGGCGGATGTCGAGGTTAACAACTGCTATATGAAGCATTATATGCAGGTCTTTAAGCCGACCGAAATTCAGATGATGCTGTCCGCATTCTCGAACATCGAAACGGTTCACATTGCGGCCTATTCGCATTTGCTGGATACGATTGGTATGCCGGAAACAGAGTACGAAGCCTTCCTGAAATATCAGGAAATGAAAGACAAATACGATTATATGCAGGGTTTTAATGTTGATTCCAAAGAAGACGTTGCTAAAACTCTTGCCGTATTCGGCGCCTTTACCGAAGGTCTGCAGCTGTTTGCATCATTTGCGATTTTGATGAACTTCCCGCGCTTTAACAAGATGAAGGGCATGGGGCAGATCGTGACATGGTCGGTGCGTGATGAAACATTGCACACATTGTCAGCCATTCGCCTGTTCAATACTTTCATTGACGAAAACCGTGAAATCTGGACGGATAAACTGAAAAATGAAATCTACGAAGCGGCTGATACCATCATCACCCACGAAGATGCCTTTATCGATCTGGCCTTTGAAATGGGCGGGATTGAGGGTCTGGAAGGATCAGAAGTTAAGCAATATATCCGTTATATCGGCGATCGCCGTTTACAGCAACTGGGTCTGGAAGCCAGATACGGCGTTGATAAAAACCCGTTGCCATGGATGGATGAAATGTTAAACGGTGTTGAACATGCCAACTTCTTTGAAAACCGCTCGACCGAATATTCACGTGCGGCAACACAAGGAAGCTGGGAAGATGCCTTTACCGAGGATGTTTTCAACGCCGCTTAATGCTGTTAGATAATTATTTTAAAAACGCTCCTATAGGGGGCGTTTTTTTTATTTCCGATAAATCGCGGCAACGGCGCAGGCAACGAAAAACACGGCGCCTGTGGTTTCGAATGTTTCTTCCATCAGGCGGAAAAATCCGGCATTGGCGAAAACGAAGTCTTTCATGGCAGGGATCAAACGTGCCAGAGAATCAAGCATTTTGGCACCTGCCAACGATCCAATCCCCAGAACAGACAGCAATAATGGCGTGTTGGAAAAACGAATACGTTTTCTGTCTTTATACAGCCGCACCAACAGATAAATCAGCGATGCCAGAAGCAATATAACAACAATCAATCCGCCGATCTTTTCACCCATGGGCGCATCACTTCGGGAATAAAACGTCAGTTTCAGGATACTGTCTTCGGTGAATTCCTTGTGCCAATCCAATTCACGCATCGCGGCCATGGCCATAAGGAATATATAGACCAGCCAGATTTTTGTGCGTTTACGAAACCAAACCAGAACGCCCCCGACCGCTGCTGCTGCAAAAATCCAGCCGTGAAGCTGTTCCAGCGGGCCGGTATCTTCGGCACTGAAGGCCATGCGGGCGGCTTCGTCCATGTAAAAATAGCCGAACGCCAGAAACCCGATCGTCAGTGTCGATAATACAGTTAGAAAAATAATCAGCTTTTTACTCATCGAAACAGCCTACACCATATTCAATGGATTTTTAACTATTTATCTCTATAATTAATCGGGAATGGGGGACTTAATATGAATGCAACTGCTTTTGATTTGAATTCCGCCGCTGTCGGCCGCGCCAGCGGCGATGACGCAGGAACTGTATTGGGCGCTCTGTTGGAGACGCCGGGTATCGGTTTGGTGCATGAATATTCGATGGCACAGACACCCGCACCCGCAGCCCCATCTGCACCCGGTATGGGTGGTAATACAAAATCACGCAGTGCCGCCAAAGGGCAAAAGGCTGAAGCTGTAAAAGCAGCTGATGAAAGTCCCGTGGTACCTGAATACGAAGTTTTCAGAAATGATAATAACGCCGTTGCTTTCTTTATGAACCGCCAGCCTTCTGTTGATACGGCGGGGGACGAGGGGCCATATTTCTTTAGCATTCATGAAGGCAAAAACATCGTCGCCGGATCGGAAAACGGTCAGGTTTTCTTTGCCGATGTAGCTGAAGATGTTGTCGAGGCTGCGATCACGCGCGGTGTATTGCTGATGGTTGAATTCGAAGATCAAAAGCCTATTCGCTGCACGCCTTGTTATTACATGGCCGAATAGAACGGTTTCTTTCGCTCTATTTTCTACTGTAAATTCCATTAATCTGCGCTTCCGTTGCTCATGTAGCTTAACTACATTGCGCTACGGTTCTCGATTAATAAAATTTTCGTGACGATAATAATGCGAAATAATTCCGTTTGGATTTTTCCGAAAAAACACATCATCTAGTAGGTTAATTTCAAAAAACCACAAAATATAGCGTGACAGGTGATTCGCTTTACGGTAGAATCTATGTATAAGCTGATCCGCTCGGGACGTTCTTATCCTGACACAGTTTATGTCTCTAAACGCCAAAACTACAAGGAGGTCCATCCTTGACATTATCGCATATAGAGTTCTTTCCGCGTGCCATAGGCGCCATGATGAGAAAACGCATTCAGGACGGAAATGCAACAAACATTGTCCGCTCAGTATCAGCCTCCCCTTGGGAGGTTTTTTTGTGCGCAGAACATACACGGTGCCTATCGATCCACTACCATTCAACCACCAGAAAAGGAAACCATATCCATGGCTAAAAAATCCAAAGTTGCAAATTACAAACAAAAAGCACCAAAGGCCGAGCGCGTTCACAACATGTTCGAAAACGGCTGGGATCCACTTGGCGACAAGATTCAGCGTGATCAACGCTATATGAAGACCGTCAAGCCACGTAGTGAGGGGCAGGCGAAATTCATGAAAGCCATGAAAGAACATAATATGGTTCTGTCATTGGGCCCTGCGGGTACGGGTAAAACGTACCTCGCGATCAGTGCTGCGGTCGAAGCCTTTGAAAAGGGTGAAGTCGACCGCATTATCCTGTCACGCCCCGCGGTCGAGGCCGGTGAGAATATCGGATATCTGCCGGGTGATCTGCAGGATAAAATGGCACCTTACCTGCGCCCATTATATGATGCCTTGAATGATCGTTTGGGCATGAAAAAGTTGAAACAATTGATCGACAGCGGTGAAATTGAAATCGCACCTGTCGGCTATATGCGCGGACGGACATTGAATAATGCCTTCGTTGTGATTGACGAGGCGCAGAACTGTACCTATTCACAATTGAAAATGATCATGAGCCGCCTGGGCTGGCATTCAACCATGGTTATTACAGGCGATCCGGATCAAAGCGATTTGCTGCAGGGTCTATCGGGCCTGGGCGATATGGCGCGTAAATTAAAACCTGTCAGCGGTATCGCAGTCGAGGAATTAGCCGAGGTTGATATCGTCCGCCATCCATTGGTCGCAGCGTTGCTGGAAGTTGTTTAACAAAAAAGAATAAAAGAAGCGAAGTTTGTTCGGGGGAAAAAGCCGGGTGTTACAGCCCGGCTTTTTTATTTTGAAAACGGTCTGAAAATTGTTTCGGTCTGTTTTTTGTCAAAACCACCTGTTTGTTCAAAAATATTTAATCCATCAAACATTTTGCCGTACTTATCTGTTAACTCAGGTATCAATTCCTGCATGTCTTTGATTTCTTGCGAAATAGTTTCTTTATTTAATCCCTCAATCGGGGTTCCGGTACATATAAGTGCTTTTTTATCATAGTGCTCAAGACGCTTGCCCGCGATTTTATTAAATCCCTTCCGAAATGCGTCCGATTTAGCTTGATCAGATAAATGGGGTTTCATAATTGCTATAAGCAAGTTTCTGTCAAGCTCCCTAGCAATAATGCTTTGAATGCCGTGCGCGACAGCTTCGAATAAACGGACATGTACTATGAAAGCGGCTAGGTTTTCTTTAGAAAAAGACAGTAAACCTATATGATCTTGCCATGCGTGAAAAAGCTCGTGCCCTAAGATTGAGGCCATGGGCTTCTCATGAATATTTAAACCTAATTCTACTTTATATTTACCAGGGTAATAACTTGCGCCTGCTCCAGTTTTCCAGAGGTCTTTATTTACCTGAATGCTAATACCGTGCCCTTCAGCAAAATCAAGCAGACCCTGCCCTGTCGGGGACTTTCCTAAACATTTTTTAATGGCGGGGATATAATCTATATAATCTTTCATGGTTAAGGCCCAGCTTTTTTTATAAAGGAAATGGACGATATCGGCATAATTTTTTTACATCTTCTTTTTCCAGCCCACCCATGTCGTTAATGAAATTACGCCCGTCAGGAAGTTTTCCGTACAAGTTAAAAAGATTTTGCAAGTGTTCGGGCTTTAGATCAAATTCGGATCGTGATGGCTCATAATTGTGTTGGAGGGTGAGAAGACCGCAGTCAACTTGCTCTTCTGGGCGCGTGTCAAAAAGATTATCATATAAAGCAAAACCGCGCAGAGAAAACATTCTTCTGAGTCCTTTTAGGGCGGCATCTTTTTCTGATAAGGCCGTCAAATTCGGGGAAAGACTATCTAGTTCATTTCTTACAATCATATCGACTGCGTGAGCAGAGACTTCAATCACACGCGCATTTCTGAAATAGCCAGCTTTTGCACCTAGGGGTGATTTATAATCGCAATATTCAATAGATACACCGTTCTTGCGGGCCTCTTCCAAAAGGAGTTTGCCTGTGGGGCTTTGTTCGAGCAAGGCCATGGCATCATCAAAATCATTAAACGGGCTTTTCATGTTAATATTATACATAATACAGAAACTCTGTCAATCTTTATCCTTCGAAAAAGGTACCTAGTTTGTTAGTATCCTGTAACAGGGGGGAGCACATAGATGACAGAATACTTTACATCAAAACAGGGGCGCCGTTTGGCGTACAATAAAACCGAAGGTTCAGCCGATTTGCCGGGTGTTATATTCCTGAGCGGGTTTATGTCGGATATGACGGGCAGTAAAGCGACCGCTTTCGAGGAAATCTGCAAAGCCCGCGGGCAATCATACCTACGGTTTGACTACAGCGGACACGGGGAATCTGACGGAGAGTTTGTCGACGGGTCAATCGGTCAATGGGCCGAGGACGCAATGGCGGCATTTGATGAATTAACAAAAGGCCCGCAGGTTCTGGTCGGGTCATCCATGGGGGGCTGGATTTCTTTGTTGGTTGCCCTGCAACGCAAAGACCGCGTAAAAGCCATCGTAGGGATTGCGGCCGCGCCCGATTTTGTAACAGAGGTTTTTGAAAGTGGTTTCAGTGACGAACAAAAGCGCGAGCTGGCCGAAAATGGTCTGACCTATGTACCATCCGGCTATGAACATCCTTATCCGATTTCGCGCGGACTGGTCGAAGACGGTGCACATCAGAAACTGTTGCACACCGATATCGATTTAACCTGTCCGGTCAGATTGGTTCAAGGGACCGAGGATGAAGCCGTTGCCTTTGATAAGCCTGCCCGCATCAAAGCCGCGCTGTTATCAGACGATGTTGAAATTACAATGATCAAAGGCGGAAACCACAGCCTGTCGCGGCCCGAAGATATCGAGGTTATTGATCAGAAGATCAGGGAGATGTCCGGCCTTGCGGCATAGCGCTGCGGCCATTTTTCTGGCTTTTTACTGACCACGTGTCAAGGTTTTCAGGATGCCCGCCGGCCTCTTGCAGTTTTTGAATGGCTGTGTCCATTGCAAGGGTTCCGACCACTTCCAGCATGTCCCAACTGAGGATGTGGTTATAGGCACCATCTGGCATTTCCTGAACGCGCATAACCTTGCCCGCTGCAAAATCAAAATGATCGCGCAGGCGCGTCCCGTTCTCTTCAACCGGGTGGTTGCGATAGATGGCTGTATCACCGTGGGCTTGCCATTCCGCGGTCTCATCAGATGATTTTGAGGGCTGTATTTTGCCAATATTCTTTTCAATATATTGATCAGCTATAGGGATCGGATAGGCGCGCCCACCGTTTTGTTCGTGTTCATATTTGGCAAGGCACAAGATATAAAAAATTTCATCGGATTGCTTAAGAACGTCTTTGTATAGCTCTTCATTTTTGCTATAGGGCGTAAATTTCAGGGCAAGGGTCAAAAGCTCAGGATCTGGGTTTGTCATTGCATAACGAGCTATAATTTCTTCGTTATGTCCTGTTTTCTCGATAATTTCTTTTATCGTGTCCCGCTGTCCTTCCTCGTCTTTTTCCAGATAGGGTAGGATCTTTAAAGGGGTATATTCGGATAACGATTTCAAAAGTGACCATTGTTTATTCTTCGCGCATTCCTGTAGGGCCTGATAGGACCATGCGGACATCCCGCCGCAAAATAAAATTTTCAAATAGATATCATATTCGGATTTATCATGGTGTTTTGTAACCGCGTAACTCGGATCCCATCTGGTAATCAGGCCATAGTCGAATTGGCAGTCAGAAAAATATTTATCCTCGCGCGATTCCATAAGTTTTGCTAGGCGCCAGATTTGGCCTTTCTTAATTGTATGATAGCAGGATTTGAATTTGGTCTTGCTGGATTTTTTTTGTTGTTTATCCCACCATTTCAAATCTTTATCCGTAGGGACGGGAATACCGGGAATATCCCAAACGGGATGTCTCTTCTTTTCTTTGGTGGGGGTTAAATTGTCCGAGCCACCGTCTATGATTGCTTCCCAAATCACATTCATCTCCAAAACTTTCAATTAACATAACATGTGAATAAGGGTGGAGTCAAGTTTTAGTCGTAAGCCGTGGTATAAAATCAGCGTTTCGGAGGCTTGGGGGCGGGCTTTTGTTTTTCGCCTTTTATAAAAGCTGTAATGCGCGGTGCGATGTTTTTTTGGAAACGCGCGCCGACAGCAATACCGTAATGCCCATATTCGGGATGCGTGAATTTGACGCGCTTATTTGCCGGAATGTTCGGGCATAAATCTTGTGCGGCATGGGTTTCACCGGGCGGCGCGATTTGATCATCAGCGCCCTCGATTGTCATCAGCGATGTTGTTTTCAAGGCGCCAAGATCAATTTTCTGGCCGCGGAATGTCAGTGTACCGTTGGCAAGGCTGTGGTCTTTATAGACATGGCGCAGGGTATCAATGAAAAACGCCTCATCCAGGTCCATTGCAGCCAGATAATCTTTGTAAAAACTTTTGAATTCGGCAGAAGAGCCCAGATCTTTTTTAACAAGCGCCCCGTATAACTGTGCCAATCTGTCATGATGCTGGTCGCGCCCGTGGTTCATCAGCGCAATCAATTGTGTAAAGCCGGGATAGACGCGCCGCCCCTGTCCCTTGTACCACATGGGTACGGAATCGGTTATTTGCGTTTTCAGCCAATCATTGGAAACCTTGCGGGCAAAATCATGCAAGGATGTCTTGGAATGACGCGTATCGATCGGCCCGCCGATCAGGGTCATTGATTTCGGCTGTGCTTTGTGACTGGTCTGTGCCATGTAGGCGGAAACGGCAAGCAAGGGAACGGTCGATTGTGATATCCCCATGACGTGGGTATCTGGGCCCATTTTTTCCATCGCCTCGAACAGGCATTCCATATAGCGTTCGAAATCAAAAACCCCTTCAGATAAAGGTACATCGCGCGGGTTTTTCCATTCCAGCATATGAACGTCGTGATCGGGCAGCAGGCCTTCGACGGTTGACCGCAGCAGGCTGGCATAATGTCCTGACATCGGGGCCACGATCATCAGTTTCGGTTTGTGGCCGCCTGAATCTGTTTCAAAGCGCGTCAATTTGTAAAACGGCTGATCCAAAAGGCTGTTTTCTGTCGTATCAGGAATATTAAAAGGTGGCGGCGTATTGTAGCGGCGCGTATTGCTGCGGAACATCTGGCTGGCGGCATCCATCTGCGCGGATAGTAACTTGGCCCCATGGGCGTAATCTTTTGATAGAGAAATCTGTGACTGTGCTTTGAAAAATTCCGATCCCAGTTTCAGGTTAAAGGCGCTCATGGCCCCGAAGGCCTCGAAATTCTTGCGCGCAATATCTGTCAGGGCGTATCGGTTCCAGTACCACATATGTCAGGCAACCAGCTTTCTGTTGCTGTCAACCAGTGCGTCAACAACGCTGGGGTCTGCCAAAGTCGATGTATCGCCCAATTGATCGGCTTCACCTGCTGCGATTTTACGCAGGATACGGCGCATGATTTTGCCCGAACGGGTCTTTGGCAAATCATTCGCCCATTGGATCACATCGGGTTTCGCAATCGGCCCAATCACGTCACGAACGTGATCCACCAGTTGCTTTTGTAATTCTGCATTTGGCGTTTCGCCTGCATTCAATAGCACATAGGCATAAATACCTTGTCCCTTAATATCATGCGGATATCCGACAACGGCGCTTTCTGCGACTTTGGGGTGGGCGTTCAGCGCCTCCTCGATCTCGGCGGTTCCGAAACGGTGGCCTGATACATTAATGACATCGTCAACGCGGCCGGTGATGCGGTAATCCCCATCCGCATCACGGCGCGCTCCATCACCGGTAAAATACTTACCGGGGAATGTCGAGAAATAGGTTTGAACAAAACGGTCATGATCTTTATAGACGCTGCGCATCTGACCGGGCCAGCTATCAAGGATAACCAGATTGCCTTCGGCCTTGGTATCAGAGATGATTTCACCATCATTATCGACCAATGCGGGCTGAATACCGAAAAACGGCTGTGTGGCCAGACCGGGTTTTAAATTCGAAACGCCGGGCAGGGGGGTGATCATGATGCCGCCCGTTTCGGTTTGCCACCATGTATCAACAATCGGGCAGCGGCCCGCACCGACGATATCGTGATACCACAGCCATGCCTCGTCATTAATCGGCTCGCCGACTGTACCCAGAATACGCAAAGACGATCGATCGGTCTTGGTTACAAATTCATTGCCTTTTGATAACAGGGCGCGGATCGCTGTCGGGGCGGTATAGAAAATATTGACCTGATGTTTGTCAACGACCTGCCAGAAACGCGACATATCGGGATAGCTTGGCACGCCTTCGAAAATAATCGATGTAGCGCCATTGGCCAGCGGGCCGTATACGACATAGCTGTGGCCTGTGATCCAGCCGACATCGGCCGTACACCAATAAACATCACCATTGTGGTAATCGAACACATATTCGTGCGTCATGCTGGCGTAAACCAGATAGCCGCCTGTTGTATGCAAAACGCCCTTGGGTTTGCCTGTTGAACCTGACGTGTAAAGAATAAACAGCGGATCTTCCGCATTCATTGGCTCGGGCGCGCAATCTGTTGATTGAGCATCGCACAATTCATGATACCAGACATCGTGCTCCTGCCAACTTACGTGACCACCCGTGCGTTTTAAGACAATAACTGTATGAACATCTGGACAGTCTTCCAATGCTTTATCAACATTTGCCTTTAGCGGAATGGTCTTACCACCGCGCACGCCTTCGTCAGCTGTGATAATCACATCGGATTCACAATCAAGAATGCGGTCTTTTAAACTGGTCGGTGAAAACCCACCAAAAACGACAGAATGGATGGCGCCGATGCGCGCACAGGCCAGCATGGCATAGGCAGCTTCAGGTACCATCGGCATATAAATTGTTACACGATCCCCTTTTTTAACGCCGCGCGCCTTCAGGCCGTTGGCAAACTGGCAGACTTTGTCTTTCAGTTCGGCATATGTGACATTGTATGTATCTTCCGGATCATCGCCTTCGAAAATAAAGGCGGTTTGATTGGCGCGTTCCGGCAAATGGCGGTCGATACAATTTGCGGATACGTTCAAAACGCCATCGTAATACCAGCGGATGCGGGCGTTATCGGCATAATCGACATCTTTAACCTGCGTATAGGGTTTGATCCATTCAAGGCGCTGTCCATGTTCACGCCAGAATTCTTCGTTACTGGCGACAGAGTGCTCGTACATGCGCTCATATAGGGCGGAATCAAGTTTTGCTGTCTTTGCGATGTGGGCTTTGACCGGAAAAATCTTGTTTGACTCACTCATTATAAGAACTCCAGAAATTATGTATGAAAATTACCGTCATGCTATCTTATTTAATGTAAAATTACAAGCTTATATCTTGACAAGCGAATGGTTTATGTTTAAATATTTCGTTAAATAAAAATATAACGAGGTTTAAGCTAATGAAACAAACGCTACGTCAAAAGTTCAACTTTTATAAAGCCAACAATACAGCCGGCATCGGTGAAACGATGTTGATCAATACAATGATTGGTGTTGCTATCTTGGTTTTTCCGCGCATTGTCACCATTCCTTTGCTTGCGGCCAGCCTCAGCAAATATGTAACAAAGTCAAAGATGTCAAAGCCATGCTGGAGCGATAGCTATATCTATACCAATGGCCAGGATTTTATCTATGATTACGATTCTTTGAAGCGTTTGAACCGTGTTGACCTCAGTAAACAGACACACAAGGCCTCTATGGAATATTCAAAAGCAGGCCAATATCCTGAAACTTTCGAGAAAAAACGCCTTTCACAGAAGTTTGTCAGCGCACTGACCAAAAGCACGAACCTGACCAAAAAGCTGGAGCGCGAGATGAAAACGGCGACAGAGAAGCGTCAGGCGAAAATCGAAAAGCAGCTGGCAAAACAGCAGCAATTCCGCGCGGACCTGTTAAGCGTTTAATCTGAATTTCTGAAATTGAATATCAGCTTTCCTGCGTCAAGGGGCGGGAAAGCAGGGCATCGATTGTGTCTTTGACACTGACGCCGTTATGCAGCGTTTCATTAACCGCAGCGCAAATCGGCATATCAATCGCATGTTTCTTTGCAAAATCAAGAACGGCCGCCGCCGTTGCAACCCCTTCGGTCACATTATGGCGTTTGGCCAGAATTTCATTTAACGTTTCCCCGCGCCCGCGCGCAACGCCCAGCGAGAAATTACGCGACTGCACGGAATTGCAGGTTAGGGTCAGGTCGCCAAGGCCTGATAGCCCCAAAAATGTTTCGGGGCGTGCACCCAGAACCTTACCCATACGTTTGATTTCAGCCATGCCGCGCGTCATGATGGCCGCACGTGCATTTTCACCAAGTTCATACCCATAGACAATACCGCAGGCAATGGCGATGACATTTTTAATCGCGCCGCCGATTTCGGCGCCAACAGGGTCACTGGTCACATAGGGGCGGAATGTTTTTGAAAAAATGGCCTGTGCAACATGTCGCCCGACTTTTGTATTACTGCAGGCAAGGGTGGCGGCAGCTGGCAGCCCGCGGGCAATTTCATGGGCGAAATTCGGACCGGATAAAATCAAATAGGGATTATCGGGCGTAACTTCTTTGACGATGTCCGACATCAAAAGACCTGTCGACATTTCAATCCCTTTACAGCAGATGACCAAAGGCACATCTTTTTCAAGATGCGGTTTTGCCGATTCCAGCGCTGCACGAAGATGTTGTGCCGGCGGGACCATAAAAAGGACATCGCTGTTTGTCACGAGGGTTTTAAGATCTTGTGAGGCTTTGATCTTTTCGCTCAGTTCGATATCACCTAAATAGCGTGAATTGGTGTGCTTGGTGTTGATTTCATCTGTCAGATCAGCATTGCGGGTTAAAAGCGTGACATCCGGCGTTGTCTGGCAGATCATTTGCGCCAGCGCTGTCCCCCAACTGCCCGCACCAATTATGCCGATTTTTTCGATTGGTTTTTTTTGCTCGTTTTCCGTCATCCGGCACTATCTTTTAATTCGGTTAAAGGCCATCGCGGCCTTGGTAGAGTCTTTATATCGTCTGTCAGGTTCAGGCGCAAGCGTTCGATTCCGGCCCATGCGATCATGACAGCGTTATCCGAGCATAATTTCAGCGGCGGCGCGGCAAAATGCAGGCCGTTTTTATTGCAAATTTCCTGAAGAATATCGCGCAGATGCATATTGGCGGCAACACCGCCGGAAACGACAAGTGTCGGTATGATATCTTTTGGGCAGGCCTTTAAATAGGCCTTGATTGCATTTTTAAGGCGGCTTTTCACAATCAGACCGCAGGTTTGCTGAAAGGCGCAGCACAAACCGGCGATGGTCGCATCATTCAGATTGTCAGCCTCTTTTAGTTTTTCAGCCTGCCTGCGGACGGCTGTCTTTAAACCTGAAAAAGACATATCGCATCCCGAGCGTCCCTTCATAGAGACAGGAAGGTCATAGGTTTTCAGCGCTTTTTCCGGATCATTGCATTCTGCCGCTTTCTTTTCGACAGCAGGCCCACCCGGGTAGCCAAGGCCCAGTAGTTTGGCGGTTTTATCAAAGGCCTCCCCAAGTGCATCATCAATTGTTGTACCCAATAGATCATAATCGCCGACACCATTTACAATCAATATCTGTGTATGGCCACCAGAAACGAGTAATAACAGATAGGGGAATTGTAAGTTGTCTTCTGTCAGGCGCGGTGTCAGTGCGTGCCCTTCCAAATGGTTGACAGCGATATATTGGCGGTTTGACGACAGGGCAAGGCCCTTGGCCATCATAACGCCGACCAGAACACCGCCGATCAACCCTGGCCCTGATGTGACGGCAACGGCGTCCATGTTCTTTATCGTTAAACCCGTATCTGCCAGTGATTTTTTAACAAGGCTATCAATATGATCCATATGGCCACGCGCTGCGATTTCCGGCACGACCCCGCCGAAAATTTCATGTTCGGATTGGCTGAGCACATAAGAAGAAAGAATGTTTTTCTGATCGTCAACAATGGCAACGGCTGTTTCGTCACAGCTGGTTTCAATACCGATAACTTTCATTATTGGTCCTTGTTATCGTCACTGCCGCCAATAACATCACCCCAAGTCAGCTGACTTTTTTCTGCGGGCTTCTCGACAGGTGCAGGTTCAACAGGTTTTTCTTCTGTCGGCGATGTAAATAGGTCCGCAGATGTCATGGGGGCGTCGTTATTATCTTTTTTATCATCTTCAACAGGCGGTGCGGCGGGGGCAGCAGGCGCTTCAGGTTGCTGCGGTTTTTCTGCTGCTGCTGGTTGGCCGGGCATTCCCATTAGCGAGGCCCAGCTCATCGGTTGTAATTCGTCACTTCCGGCAGGAACGGCTGTTTTTGCATCATCTGTCGGAATAGGCGGCTGACCGTCGCCGGATCCGAAAATCTGATCAAAGAAAGCATCATCGTCATCTGTGTCGGCAGATGTCTCAGGTGTCGATGCGGCTGTTGGCCCCCCTGACATATCAGCCATTAAATCATCCCATCCCCCATCGCTTGATGTGCTGTCAGCCGAAGGGCTGGATTGGCTTGTGCTAGGCGCTGCGGTTTTGCCATCACTTTCGCCGCCGATAACATCCATCCATGATAACGGGCCGTCACCTGTTGGTAGCGGTGCAACAGGATCTGCGTTTGCAGCGGGAGCATCCTGTCCTGACATATTCGCATCCTGGGCTTGATCGCCCTCATCGGCTTCTTCCATATCCGTAATGCTGATATAGCCGTTTTGTTCACCCAGATTGGCAATCGCCATCGCACTTTGTGATGTCGGGTTGGCGTTTTCATCATCCACCATACGGAAACCGTCAACAAGGGCTGCGATATCCGCGCTGTCATCTTTCAAGGCCGGAATTTCCTGTGGCTTCCATTCTTTACTACGCAAGCGATCCAGAACGGATTTCACATCCTGCAGGCTTCTGAGCACATCTTCAGATGGCGGAGGCACAGGTAAAAAGCGCTGGACGCGCATGGCCTTGGCAAAGCCGGGGTTTGAATAATAAACCTGAATTTCGGTGACATTCGGACCAAAGGCACAGACGGCGCGCCCCTCGGTAAAGCTGCGAAGTTCATCGTAATCCGCACGTGCGCGCAACTGGATGCTGGCATTACCACCATCCATATAGTTTGTGGCAGATGATCCGCGGGAATAGCCCGATACTTCGGTCACATAGGCCTGACCAACTGTCTTTTCAAAGAATTCTTTGGTTTGGGTCGGGTCTTCCAGCTTGCCGAATAATTTAATGTTACAGTTCGCAGTAATTGAACGTGCTTCTTCCTTAACGCGTTTTTCCATCGCGGGTAAATCCTGCGCGGCATAGACAAGGCAGAAACCCAGCGAGCGGGCCTGCGCGGCCATAACGGCCATACCTTGGGCGGCATAATAACCGACCTCGTCAAAGATCGCGATAAACGGTGTTTCCGAACGCGCGGGTTTATTTTCAATGGCGGTTTCCGATGATCCCTCGACCGTTGACCCAAGTGTAGCACCCATCATCCCCTTAAGAGTCGAGGCAATAATCTTACCAAGGTTCGCCGTTTCATCGGATGATTTTTCCAGCGCCGGGATCAGGGTAATCATGATGCGCCGTTGCAAAACAACATCCATCATGTCGATATCTGCTGCCTGTGTATCAAAAATAAAGCCGTAATCATCCCCTAATGATTGTAGGGAACGGGTGAACTGCATTGACAGATATCCGTGCTGTTGGCGTGGGACGGATGAATCAAACGGCGGGGCATCCGGCGGCAATGACTTTTCCTGGCCCTCGTCGTCAAAGGCCTCGTCGACGTAACCCGGCAGTTCATTCAAATATCCGACAACACCTGCGCGCAGGGTTTCAGGTACGGCCTTGTCACGTGATAATTTAATAATATCACCAAGCCCCATATATTTACGGATAACACCAACCGAAATCGGCAGGTTCTGGTTATCGCGTTTCCAGACCAGACAGGGCATCAAGGATGAAACCAGCGCAACCGCACGTTCTTTCCACATAGCGTTATCGCCTTCAGCATCGGGCATCAGGCTGACCAACATATTCACAAGATATCCGGCTGAACCGCTTGAGAACGGGTTCATCGTATTTGATGGAACGCGACCACCGACGTTACCTGTCATATAGTTCATGATCAAAAGGTCATCATCACGGCCAAAACGGCGCGCCATTGCGGATATCGTACTCCATAAATCAGTATCAGCCTTACCATCGATGTATAGAAAACCGGATGCCCAGCATAGCGCGTTTGCGGAAATGGACTTCAGGCCTTCGGTTTTACCCGAACCTGTTGTTCCGAGATATAAGATGTGTGTACGCGCGTCGTTATTGGTAAACCAGATTTCTTCGCCGCTTTCTTTATCATTTCCGAAATATAAAATGCCTTCGGCTTGTGCGGTCCCGCCACCGGGTTTAACGTTATTCGGATCCTTGATGCCTGCTGTGCGGGGCAGTTTAAACGGCAGCCTGATCGGGGTTGATTTCAGCCACCAAAAATAAAGTGCAAGAATAAAGAATATCAGATCGGCAAACAGTCCGATTAACGGGTCAACGGCAATACCAATGGCAGCGCCGCCGAAAATCATTGCCGACATACTGGGCTGTCGCAAAGCCTCGGCAATGCGTTGGCCTAGCGGGCGGACATCCCGCATCACCAAATCACGTGATGACTGATATTTCTTTTTTAAAGCCATTTAGTTTTTATCTTTACTATGTCCTATTCACCAAAAAATTCGTCGGCCGGTACGGGGCGCCCCTGTTGAATGTCAGGCAGATCTTCCAGATCGCCCCCCATTGTCTGACTGTTCGGGCGATCAGGCAGATAGGGGCTGGTCTGCAATTCTTCAGGCGTCATATCCTGCGGCGGGGTCATGCTGCCGGAAAGGATGAAAAGCGTAAAGCCGACAAATAAAACTGCAAAGGCAACCCAGTATACACGGCGCCAAAAGGTCATCGGGTGCGATGATGTATCTGCAATGGCATCGTCATTTTCAATGGCTTTCGGGCTATGGGTTGTGACCACGGCAACAGGTTCGGCCTCCAGATCGAACATCACCTTTGAGATTTCGTTCAATGCATCGGTTGCTGCTGATTTTGTTGTGTATTCGGCCAAAACATCGGACGTGCCATTTTTGTCGAACAGCAGTACGTATTTGCTTTTTCCGCCATCAACCTTAAAGCTGGCACCATCCAGCTGTGACAGTTTAACGCGCCAAACCGATGGCGATTTTGCGGATTGAAAGGATACAACCATAGTATCGCCGGATGTTTTTACAAGTGTGTCGGTCATCTTTTATCGTCCTTTTTCCTACTTGGTCCTTGGTGGTATTTTGCGTGCATCGGGGCCAGTCAGGGTTTTTTCAAAAACCTTGATCACATCTTCGAAGCGGGGTGATGGGATGCGTTGGCCTGCAATAAGTTCGTTTGTATAATGTGCCATTGCGCCCGCAGCCTCGGCATGATATGACTTGCGGCCCAGATTATTTAATGGATACCACAATGTGCGGTCATATCCACGCAACCACACAAATGCAGCCGACGCCATAACGCCGCCTTCTTCGCGTGCGCGCTGCAAGGCTCTCAACATGGCTGTGGTCTGATAGGCATGTTTTTTCGTATCCTGATTTAAAGCGCGGCATATGGCAGGTGAACGGATTGTTTTATTGATCTTTGAACGCAGTGCTCCCGTCGGTTTGAAACCGCTTTTGGCGCTCCAGCATTTGGCCATTTCTTTTAAAATATCTTCGGATTCTTTACGTTTGCGAACCGATTTCAGGGCGCAGGCCGCATATATGCCGCGGGCGTGCATAGGCAGTTTTTGAGGGCCTTGCCAGCGCGGACCCAGTTGTTGGGCCAATGCGCGGTATGATGCGGCGTAATCAAGTTTGCCGCCCTCAAATTTGATGTTGTGATAGGCTACCCATTCTTCAGGGGCCAAGGCCTCGGCAAATAGCGGTAGTTTGGCGGGAACAGGGTCGCCCGGTGCGCGGCTGGGCGATTTATTCGGGTTAAAATCGATAAAGGGCACGATAAAGGGGAACATTTTTGCCTGTTCTCCCATCAATGTATCCAAGGAGAATTTGCGTCTGAAATACGTGCCGGGCCCTTTGAATATCGACCATATCGACATGATGCCCAAAAGAACGACAAAAATATATTTTACCTGTGAGAGGGCCAGCTGGCTCATAACCTTGATATAATCAAGTGTGATGCTGTCAGGATCAGCATTGGGCAGCCATTCTTTCCATTTTCCAAGCACTTGCGGCCCGGCCACTGGGTGTTCGATCGCATAGTCGTCGCCGACAATCCAGCTGGCGATGTGCAATTCGCCCACCCGAACCCAACGCAGCAGGCTCAGCAGTTCCGTTGAGAAAATAGACCAGATGACAAAACAGATTCCGCCTATGATAAAAATGACGAAACCCGTTAAGATAAATTCCTCATGCGGGCTTTTCTGCTGATTAGACACAATTTGACCCTTGTCTTTTGTTTAATTGCCAACGCCGGATAAAAAATGATCGACTATGCAGTCGACATTCATAAAGATTAGCACTTCCCCCGACAGATTAAAACCGTCGTTTTTTCTATTTAGACTATAAAATATAGCATGATTTGCTAAAAAATGAATGAAGAGTGTAAAAAACGCATTTTTCGGTTGCAAAACACATGATGGTTTCCTATATTGCGACAGTTCCGATTATGCCGGCATAGCACAGTGGTAGTGCAGCGGTTTTGTAAACCGAAGGTCGGGAGTTCGAATCTCTCTGCCGGCACCATTTCCCCTTCTTTTTCAACAAAATCAATATTCAGTCTTCCTATTATTTCCGGGGCTTTAATCAATGGTACTTGCCTTAACAAAAAGTTCTAAAAGGGTGGCTTTTCAATTTAATTTGACCAAAGAAATTCGCAAGCAGGAATTAAGGCATTAAGTACTATAGTACTTAATTTTGTAATTTCTTATAATCCGTACCTGCTTCCTTCATTTATTTTCATTGATCTGAAATATTGATTCTTAAAGATTTATTGGGTATATTGTCTCTTGTAAGGTGATTTTGACGCAAAGTTAATAAGGTACACAAAAGTACAATAGTACTATAAATTTTATCTGCGGCCACTATGCCAAAAGCAAGATAAACTCTTAATCCTCGTCAAAGGATGCCCCCTTGGTTTTATCCAAGGGGGTTTTTTATTTTGAAGCCTCTGGTAATATAATTATAAAATCGACGGGTTTTTAGCAAGTTTTCTTGCTTTTGCATAAAGAATCGGTTATGATGTAAGTATATCAAATAATAAAAAGAACAAGAAAGGACCGGGGCGCATGCGCATACTGGCCACAGATATAGACAGAAGATTTTCAAATGGCTTTACCGCCATTTCCGCCGAGGGTGCTGATTTTGCGCCTTCAACCATGATTTTTGCATCTAACCAAGCTGGGGTTTCAGGGATTTTCTCTGATGTGGCATCAAACGGTATGGATCAAATTATCAAATCCGACCACCGTTATGTTTCGGGGAAAAAACATACACGGGCTTTTCCTTTATCCTAAAACACGTTTCAAAACCGTGGTAAGGTAAATCATGAAAAGTGAAATCATACTTTCAGATCAGGGGGACGTTTTGTTTGTGCAAAACGCCCCTTTTGATCATATCGTCGTACGTGCCGAATTTTACGTTGAAAGCGGCTTTCTTATTCTTGTCTATGAAAACGAGGATAGCCGCATGGTGGAATATCAATTTCAGGATAAATCGGTTATAGACGCGATTGTATATGCCCCCACAATTATACTGACCCATGTTGAAAACAGCGAGTTGCAGGACGGGTTTGAAGTGCCCCTGATTGCCATCCAGCCATAATCTTCAAAGTTTATTAAGTTTTTGACTATATCCTTGTGATATCACGCCCGCTTCAGGGCATTCGGGGATTTTTTTTATGGATATTTGGACGCAGATACAGTTTTTAACCGTACCGAAATGGCTGCGCAATCTGGTTGTGATTTTAACCGTATTGCTGGTGGGAATATGCGCTTATATGTTCTATTACGCGCTGTCAAACAGCGATGATGGCCTGAACTGGATGGAGGCCGGCGCCTATCTGACGGGTATTGTCTTTCCGGTTACATTGATCATTATTTTTGTGGCAGGTGTTCAAACGGGTGTTGAATCAATCCAAAAGAAAATCGATGTTTTTCTGACACAGACTATGCCGGATATTTTAAAGCACATTCCGGAACAGCAGGCGGGTTTTATCGAATATGATCCGGATGGGGCGCTGGAAAGCCTGCCGGCCCAGCAAGAAGCCAAAATTCTGATATCGCATGTCGAAAGCCACTGTTATGCTGACTACCAGATTATTTTTAAACATCCGGACGGTTCAATCCTGAACCTGCCCATTCGTCCTGAAATCAATGTTAAACGCGTTAATTTGTGTATCTATATTGATCCGGACCGTGTGGTCGAGCTGGCAGGTTTGAAAAAATCGGACCCTGATTTTGTTCAAAATATGACGCATTGGCTCTATAAGAAATTTGAAGGCACGATCTTTGGCGCGCAGGTCGATATGGTATCGCGTAAAAAGAACATAGAGAAAAACGAAAGCCAGACCAAAGTTGAGGAAGGCTATAAATTCAATTCAACCCTGTTAAAACGCATCGTCGATGGCAAGGAATATTACGCGATTGTCGCATCTACCCGTATATCCGAAGATATGCTGTGGCATTCGGCCGAAACACTGTATTTCACACAGGATCTGATGTTTATGCTGCGCGCCATTGCCTATGAAGCGCCCGAAGTCTTTCAGGTATAAATTTTTATTCTTAATTTGAACTTTCTGTTTCACAATCCGTATGATTTTTGTGAAAGGAGACATCACACATGATTAAATATGGTACAGCAGAATGGACCGGCAGCCTAAAAGACGGCACGGGTCTGATTTCAACGGAAAGCGGTGCGGTTGATAAAATCCAGTACGGCTTTAAAAAAAGGTTCGAGGGCGAGCCCGGCAGCAACCCAGAAGAGCTGATCGGCGCGGCACATGCATCTTGCTTTGCAATGGCGTTTTCGAACGAGCTAGGAAAACTGGATGTTACAGCTGATAAAATTGAGGCAAAATCTGAAATTACTCTGGAGAAAAAAGACGACGGCTTTGCGATTACCAAAGCGCATCTGACGGTTTCGGCAAGTGCCGAGGGCGCAACAGAAGACGTCATCCGCGAGGCGGCCAATAATGCCAAAACAGGTTGTCCGGTTTCCAAACTTTTAAACGCAGAAATTACAATGGATTTAACAATTAAATCATAAGGATCAAACAATGAAATCTGAAATTTATAATAATGTGAAAATGCCGAAATTGGGTCTTGGAACATGGCAATTAAAAGATAGTGCCTGTCAGGACATGGTTTTATACGCGCTGGAAAATACAGTCTGTCGTCATATTGACACGGCACAGGCTTACGGCAACGAAGCGCAGGTCGGCGCTGCGATCGAAAAATCGTCTGTTGCGCGCGATGATATATTTTTAACAACCAAAGTCTGGATGGAAAATTTCAAGGCCGATGATGTGATCCCGTCCATTGAAAAAAGCCTTGAGAAACTAAAGACAGATTATTGCGATTTGATATTGGTGCATTGGCCCGATAAGGATATTCCGTTTGATGAAACGCTGGGCGCGCTGAAAAAAGCGCAAGAACAGGGTAAGACACGCCTGATCGGTATCAGCAATTATACAACCGATCAGGTTGAAAAAGTGCGCGGCGATCTGGGCTATGATGTTGCAGTTAACCAATGCGAATATCATCCGTTTCTGGATCAATCGGTCTTGATTGATCAGGCCCGCAAACACGGTATGATCTTTACAGCCTATAGCCCGATTGCACAGGGTAAGGTGATGTCGGATGAAACTTTGAAAAAGATTGCCGAAGAACATAATAAGACACCCGTACAGGTGACATTGCGCTGGCTCTATCAGCAAGAGCGCGTTGTCGCTATTCCAAGATCATCCAGCAAAGGCCATATCACAGATAATTTTGACATCTTTGATTTTGAATTATCCCAAGGTGAAATGGATCGTATTTTTGATTTGGGTAAAAAGGAAATGCGCATTGTTGATCCTGATTTTGCCCCTGAATGGGATGTTGCCGCGTAACGCCGGTGATGCTTTATCTGATTATTGCCGTTGTCTCGGGCGCCCTGTTGATCGGGGCGCTTTGGGGTATTTACGGGCCGCTCAGTAAACAGGCCGAAGGTTTTATGGTCGCCCTGGCCGGCGGCGCCCTGATCATTGCCGTTGTGATCGAAATGATTGAACCCGCAATTGAAAAGACAACTCTGATACAGGCTTCGGTATATATCATGCTGGGGGCAGGAGCATTCAGTTTTCTCGATTATTTAATAGACGAAAAATGGGGCGCGCACAGCGGCGGGGGACTTTTGGCGGCTATTACCATGGATGGTGTCCCTGAAAATCTGGCACTGGGTGTCGGTTTGATCGGGGCAAGTATAACGGACGTCAGCGCCTTGGCGGCTGCTATTTTCTTATCGAATTTACCTGAAGCTATGGGCGGTGCCAGCGAAATGAAAAAAAGCGGACTCAGCACCAAGAAAACGCTGGGGCTTTGGGTTGGGTGTGCGCTTTTACTTTCGGCGGCGGCCATTATCGGAAATCAGTTCTTTATAGATGCGGCGCCAAGTGTTCTGGCGCATATCAATTGCTTTGCTGCGGGGGCTGTTGTGGCATCGCTGGCGCTGGAGGTTTTTCCGACGGCTTTTAAAGATGATCGTCACTGGGCTGGGGTGGCGGTCGCGATTGGATTTATTGCGGCCTATGGCATTTCGACAATCGGGGCCTAGTCGTCTTGTTCCAGATTGGGGTTAAATGCGTCGATCGTTGCCATCGCAATATTCTTCAGGATCAAAATTACCGAAATCATATGACCGGCCAAAAGGCCATTCCAGACCGTAATGGCATAGAAAAAATAGATAATATAATCATTATTGATTTTATCGAGTTCTTGAATCGGAAAGCTAATGAAGAATAATAGCGCCACACCCCCGATAAAGGAAATCACACATAAAAGCGCAATTGCTTTCAGATTTGTATAGGTTGCATCTTCAAAATCTTCTTCACTACTATAGGCAAGACTGAGGATCGTAATCATCAGGGCCAAAATGGTCGCCGATGACGTCATGATGGCTGCGCCATAATATAAACTTGAAGATTGCAGTGTGTTGATAATATCGCGTGCCTGACCCTCTTCAATACCGTCATACAGTCCACCGGTCGCGAATATAATTAAAGCGGCAAGCAAGAATGCAATCCCCCATGAAAAGAGGATATGGTGGCGCATCGTTTTATTTTTCAGTGTTGATAAAATCATCCTGCTTTATCATACGTTTATCGACCAGATCAGTTCAGATTTACCAAGACCTAGGGGCAGGGGCGTAATATCGCCGACAGGTGTTTTGATCTTCGAAACTGTCTGCTGTGTGCGTGACAGGGTGAAAGTTTCCTTTGAAACGGGAAGGTCATAAAATTCCGCGCCGTTCAGGCATAAAAATGCCTCGAATATTTTTTGATTTGCCTGAATGTTTAAATCAAGGCCCGATTGCTCGAAGGCCTCGGCATAAAGCTGTGGGGCAATCCCGCCTGTAAAGCAGCCCGCTGCACATCCGCATTCTGTTGCTTTGGTGGTATGGGGCGCATTATCCGTTCCGGCAAAAAATTGCGCGTTATTTGATGCGGTCACGGCATCACGCAGGGCCTGACGGTCGCTTTCGAATTTTAAAAGCGGTAAACAATATAGGTGATATTTTAGCCCCCTCACCAGATGGCCGATTGTATACAGCAAATGCTGCGGCGTGACGCTGGCGGCAATATTTTTGCCGCGTGCTTTAACAAACTCGACGGCTGTCTTGGTCGTCACATGTTCGGCAACAATTTTTAAATCGGGATAATTGTCTGCGATGCGGGGGGCATATTCGCGATAAAAGATATCCTCCGCATTTGTTTTGTCAGACAGATAATCTTCGTCACTTATATTATGTTCCTCCCCATGTAGGCAGAGGACGATACCATGATCCTGCATTGCTTTGAATATATCGGTCTTTAAAACCTCTGTAATCGGCGTGCCGAAATCAGCGCCTGTCGTGCCATGCGGCGGATAATATTTTACCGCCTTTAACGATCCCGATTTCGCGCCCTGTTCAATCATCTCGGCAGTGGTATCACGTGTCAAATACAGCGGCACGATCACATGATCAAATTTATCACCGCCGTTTTCGCGGATCATATCCAGATATTCTGCGATTGACCAATAGGGCAGGGGATCATCTTTATGAATTTTGGCGACAGGTGGTTTGGTATTCGGCATCGCCAGCGCGCCCGCGCATCCCATATCCAGTTGCGATTGAATAACGGGTGCCAGTAATTCATCCTGACGTAGATGTGTGTGCAAATCGTACCATTTCGGGAGCGTGAATTTCATGCCCCAGTCTAACAGATGCAATTTTTTTTCGCGATAACATTCATCGCATATTGAAAAAGAACAAAACGTGAACTATAATTATTCCGATGCAGGATAAAATAAAAACAAAACTAGAAATCTTGGCAGACGCGGCGAAATACGATGCATCCTGTGCATCGGGTACGGCCGGTAAGCGTTCAGCAAAAAAGGGCGAACAGGGGATCGGCTCCCTGACGGGTGGCACAGGCATTTGCCACAGCTTTACGCCCGATGGCCGATGTGTTTCATTGTTGAAAATCCTGATGACGAATTACTGTATTTACGATTGTCATTATTGTATCAACCGGGCCTCCAGCAACGTGCGCCGCGCGCGTTTTACGGTTCAGGAAGTCGTTGACCTGACGCTCAATTTTTATAAACGCAATTATATTGAGGGGCTTTTTCTCAGCTCCGGCATTATCAAGTCACCTGATTACACCATGGAATCGATGGTGCGAATTGCAAAATCTTTGCGCGAAGATCATCATTTCAAAGGCTATATCCACCTGAAGACCATCCCGAATGCCTCACCCGAATTGCAGGAGGAGGCAGGCCTTTACGCCGATCGCCTCAGCATCAATGTCGAAATGCCGACGGAAAAGGGGCTGAACACCTATGCGCCCGAAAAAAAGCTGAATGAAATTACCGGCGCGATGGGCAAGCTGGATCATAAAATCACCGAACATAAACAATCGAAATCATACAGCGGCAAACGCCCGCCGCGTTTTGCACCGGGGGGGCAATCGACACAGATGATTGTCGGGGCCGATGATACGGATGATAAAATCATTCTGGGCTCCAGCGTTTCGCTGTATGACACATATAAATTGCGGCGGGTTTATTATTCGGCCTTCAGCCCGATTCCGGATGCCAGTATTATTTTGCCGCTGAAACCCGCACCGCTGGTGCGCGAACACAGATTATATCAGGCCGACTGGCTGCTGCGCTTTTATAATTTCAACCTCGATGAAATTTTGCAGGGCACGATTGATAATATGCTTGATCTTGATTTTGACCCCAAGATGGCATGGGCATTGCGTAACCGTCACGAATTTCCAGTGAATCTGAATACGGCCGATAAACATATGATATTGCGCGTGCCGGGCATCGGGGTGCAGACCGCCAATAAGATTATATCAATCCGGCGCTATAGGACATTGCGCTGGGAAGACCTTGCGAAAATGCGCCTGCCGCTGGATAAGCTGAAACCCTTTATATGTGTTCTGGATTATCGTCCGCCGCCGCATTTGCTCGATTCAAATCACCTCTCGCAATTGATGCGCCCGTCACAGCAACTGGAATTATTCGGGGCGGCGACATGATCAATATTATGATCGATACATGCCCCGGTTTTGATCAGTGGCGTGATGCTGCGCGGCGCTGTATATTAAATGATATTCCGCCCGATCAAATTCTCTGGAAAACGCCCGATCAGGCGCAGGATAGTCTTTTCACGGCAGCGGATGAATTGCCACCTGACACACCGGATGAATTCAGCGTGTCCAAGGATTTCATAGATTTGGCCGAAACAGTGATGTGCCATTCGGATAATGCGCGCTTTGATATTTTATACAGGTTGTTGTGGCGTATACGTCATGACAATAAAAACCTGCTGAAAATCAAAACGGACAGTGATGTCATGGCGGCAACCAAAATGGTCAAAGCGGTGCGGCGCGATGCATATAAGATCACTGCCTTTTTGCGCTTTCGCGAGATCGAACTGGATGGCCGCGAACACTATATCGCCTGGTACGAGCCCGACCACTATATATTGCAGCGCGCGATCGGGTTTTTCAAAACGCGGTTCAGAAATATGAATTGGTCGATTTTGACGCCTTATTTATCGGCGCATTGGAACGGGCAGAGCGTTTATTTTGACAGCACGCCCGATAAATCGCTATTGCCTGAACAGGATGATTTCGAAGATTACTGGCTGACCTATTACGCCAGCATTTTTAACCCCGCGCGCCCCAAGAAAAAGGCGATGCTGACTCAAATGCCGAAAAAATACTGGAAAAATATGCCCGAAACGCGCCTGATCCCCGATCTGCTGAAAACTGCCGAAGCGCGGACGAAGGAGATGATTAAAAAGTCAGGTGGTGGTGTCTAGGTGAAAAAATGGAGCGGTGAAGGTCTCGAATTTTATTTTCCATGCCCTTGAATTTATTTGATATTAACTGTTTCAAACTTTATTGGTGCCCCCATATGTGCCCCCAAGTGGTAAGAATTTTATTCATTGGTGGCTTTTTTCATTAAAGTGCAAAACCAGATTACCAATAAAATTAATACACTTCTAGCCTCTAAAGACTTTACTTTTTTAGGGTCTTTACCTGTTATTTTTGCTGCGCTTTCGTAAGACTTGTGAAAAATTTCTCTGTCTTTGGTGGATAAAGACTTTAATAAGTTGTTGTACTCTCCAGCGGTAACTTTAAAAGCCCTGTTATGAGCCACGTTATTCCTAATGCTTTGCAATGTTTTGGCGAGGCTTAAGATCCGACTGCCTAAGGGACTGAGGTAACAACGGACTAAAGCTAATTTTTGCTCAAAGTTTAATCTTGCGATATTGTTCCTGCTTAGGAGCTCCCCATCAATGTTTGGAACGCAAGTTCTTAAAACCTCCTCAATAGCTTCTTCAATAATTAAAAAGCTTTCAATTATCAATTGTCTATCATCTAGGTCTTTTAGGTAATCATTTATTTCTATGCTATCTAAAATTTTCATCACCAAAGCGTTAAATTAATTATCATTAATCATTATAGTGAGATTGTATAAAATTGTTAACTAAAGTGTCGAGCTTTTCAAAGAACGCTATCAATTTGTTAAATAGGAGGTCAATGAAAGCTGGTTTTATTGATATGTAATCAAAATACGTGCCTAAAGTATCTGTCTGCTCTACAAATCTTCTTAATTTATTGTTTTCTTCTGTGGGAATACGCCCACCGCTATGAACTAGAGAGTTTCTTAGCTTATTTAAATGTCTAATAAAGCTCCATTCATCAGATATTTCATTAACTGGTATTTTAGCGACTTTTGACAAAAATGTTCCCGCGCGTGTAATGCCTGTGTCTGATAGGTCCTTTAATTTCACACTGCTATCAATGCAATTTTCTAAGATCCAACATAACTCATTTAATTTGTTTTCTAAAAAGCTGTATACAGCCATCACAAATGCGTTTCTATGAACATTTGGATATTTGATTTGGTTTTCATGTAAACTGAGACTGTAGTTCTCTATAATATCATCATGCTCTGGCTCAGGTGCTTGTTCTAAAATTTTATCGATTTTATTTTGCAACTCTTCGTCTTTTTTTCTCCAGAAATTTTCTATTTCATTGTGATAATATTTCAATTCCCTAAGCTCATTTGCGGCATGATGGCAATGCCCACACAATCCGTTACCGAAAAAATCTATCTCTGTCACAGTTGCTCCTTTAACCTTAAAAATTTTCGTCAAATTAAACTTAGCCGCTTTAAAAGCGGAGGGGGGGGACCCCCAAAGTCGTAATAATATTTCTTAATAAACTACCCTTTCAATGTAGTTTAATTTTTGAAATCAAGTATCCAGTAATGTCCAACTATGCTTTCGTTAATAATTGTGTTAATAAAAATAAGTTATAAAGATGCCTTATAAAATATAATTTTTGTGAGGACTAGGATAAAGATGTCATCAAAAATATTAGATATAGAAAGTCATATTGCGGAAATAATAGCATCAGAAAAAGAAGTTCTGGGCCAGCCAGCGTGGCAAAAGGTTTCTAGTAAGCAAGATTCTTGGCAATTAAAAGCTTCAGTAAGGGCGAAAATAGAGACAGATTTTAAGCTTTCAATTGTATTGGACACCAATGTTAAATGCCCTTTCCAGCGTGGGTCAATTATTTTGACTTGCAGTTCAGCACCTATTGAGAGGATGGAGCACTGCAACAGGCGTCAGCACGTAAATAAGCTTGATAAAGCAGTTCCAAAACATTTAAGAGGGCTTGATATACCACCTGATATATGCCGATATTATTCGTGGGATAATAATAGAAGATATAAATGGCCTAATGCCTCTAGACCACTAAATTTACCTGTAAGTGAGCCGATAAGTGAGCTAAACACAAAATTATTTTTTGATAGCGTTAAATATTTCTTAAAAAGAACTAATTTAAAATTAGAAGTACCTGATTTACACTATGATGCGAGGTTGGGTCTACAATGAACTGTGATATAGAAATTAAAAGAGCTTTAGAAAAGCTTCATGCCTGCGATATTCTTGAGGGTGCTCAAAGAATATCAACAACCTGTTTGTACCCGGACGGTGCTAGAGTAACGCTGTTTGCATACAGGACACATAAAAACGCAGAATTTGTAGTCACTGATGATGGAGATGCCTACGAGGTCCTCAGATCATATGGTATTGACACTATTTCAAAGTATACGAAAACGGCACATGACACGGCTAGCAAATTCGATATGAATTTCAATAAAGAGCTAAGTAACTTTTATTCAGACCCCGTAACTTCTGAAATGCTGCCAGCTACTATCGCATATCTTGCTAATTGTGTTCAAAAATTTGTTCAGCAGATTAATGATAAAATGGAGCTAGAAAATGAAAAGGATATTCGTGAAAGAATAGATGAGTGCCTTGAAAGCTACCATTTAATTCCAGAGCGTAATATTGTGCGAGATTTTGAGATTATTGGAGATAGCGGAAAGACTCATAATTTTTCTCATGCCATCTTAAGAGAGGAAAGAACTATTCTAGTATCTCCTGTTAGCGACCATCATGCATCGATTGCTCCAGCTTATATGAAATTCAATGACGTATACACTCAAAACCCAGATTACAAAAGGGAGGCTGTTATATCTAATGTGTCAGCATGGGGATCAAATAATCTGAATTTGATCGAAAGCGTTGTTGATAATGTGAATTATATTGAAGAAAAAATGAAGCCGTTCATGAAGAGATATGGATATCTTCAAAATTAATTATATTTTTCAATATTTTATATGTACCCCTTCCTAAATCTGTATGGTATTATGATACCATGGATCAAAGCCCCAAAAAACGTGCTGAAAAAGCCTTTAAAGTCACTTCTCTTAAAACCTTTCTGAGAAACCAAGGAAAGGCTGACAAGGGCAGTGAGGATGTCTTGCGGCGGTGGATACATGACCATGAGCTGGTCGAGTTTCTATTAAGGGCTGTGAGCGGGGAGGTTTTTAACAACCAGCGTTTAAGTTTGCGTGATCGTTGCAACTTGGCTACCAAGCTTCTCAATAAAACACTTCCTGACATGAAAACTGTGGAGTGTATTCAGTCACCCTCAGATAGCCCTGATGCGGTCACTTATCAGGCAACCCAAAACTTGCTTCAATCCGCTTTGAACCTGCCTAATAAAGATTGAATTTCTTAGCATAATTAACGTATATTGGTTTTAGGTAAGTGATCGGCTTACTTGGGGCTTGATAACCTCTAACGAGCGGCCAACAGCATCTGGCCGTAAAAATGATGCTGCTTTCTCGATTAAGTTCGGGATGGCAGCGAAATAAAATAGCGCACTGCGTAAATACGCTGTGCCGTCTCGTTACGGTTATCAACATCCCGAGCACCAGAGCGATCTGGTGTTTTTTTTCTTACAGGAAGGGAAGGTTTATGATCGAGAATAATTCCAAAGATAAAAGAGAGGAAGTTGCGGCCAATGAAGCCGCATTGAAACTACTTCTAGTAAATGGAGAGATTAAAGAGCTTGAAGCACGTAGACGCGCTGTAATTGGAGTAGGGGTTTTTGCGCTATTTGTTGGGCTGACTTTTAATTCTTACTTGAGGTCACCAATAGAAGAATTCTGGTGGATTCTGGGTTTTCTAGCGGCGGTCTTATTCTTTTTTATATGGGAGAATGGGAAATCTATAGATAAAAAAATTAGTTTAAAATTTGATTTTGAGCAATTGATCAAAAAATACGGTTGGGATTTTTCTTACAACGAAAATAATTATAGAGTTGAATTTAAGCCTTTAAGGACATCTAGACAAACGGACACCCCTTAGGGGGCTGTCTTGTCTTGTCTTAAGGTTGTCGGATTATATTTTATCGCCTTTGTAAAAGTATCCTTTATTAAAAGAGCCAGCTTTTTCACGCTTTTTATACATGAGGTCAAAAAACTCTGATTCTGATTTACCTTTGAGGCGTGCAATACTTACTATTACCTCTGTCATGTCTGCGAGTTCTTCTAAATCATATTCATCCAAAAACTCACGATATTCTTCTGACAGCTTCTCGTACAGGGCATTTAGGTGCTGTTTAGGAGATAATTCAGAAATGTCAGGGTCTCTGCCTTCTTTACGAATAATATCTGGTATCTTATCTCGAACTAACTTATTTGATTTTTTAAAGTCTGTGTTATCTCCCGCTCTTTTGCCGCGATTGCAAGAGGCACATAAAACTTGAAGATTTTCTTTTGAGTGGACATCAATCCATATTTCGTCTTTGCGGACTTTACCTTTCTGGGCAAGCGATTGGGGAACAATGTGATCAATCTCTAAGGGTGACAAGCTAGATGTAATGCCACATAATTGGCAACGCCCACCAGATTCCTTTAATAAGATATAGCGAATTGATGAATCTACGCTCGGGTCACCCTCTCGGTTTTGTTTTTCAATCCATTCACTCATAGCAGCCTCGCAAGCTTCTATGACACTTTCGCGATATTGTTTTGATACAGAGTAGTTTTTCAGTCGAAACGATTTTAATGTCTTATCGTATTCTATAACGCCATGTTTAAGTAGCGTCTGTTTAGGATACCTTTTAACAATGTTTTCGTAATACTCAACGGTTGAGAGATCATGTTTAGCAAACGCTTTGGCTAAATCTCTTATTGTGCACTCCCCGCCATGCTCAATTAACTCACGTATAATTAAGGGCTGATAAATTGCGCTCATCGACATTCGATTATTCACAAACTCTAATAAGTCAGTTTCATTATTTTTCGTCATTCGATTTTCTATAAGGTTTGATTAATCCAATCTTAATTGCCTAAATTTTTGGGTCGGGCGTTTCAATTAAATCTACCGTTTGAATTAAGCCTTTGGTGTGTAAGTCCGTGATCGCACTTTTGCCAGAGCTTATAAGCAGATCAACATAGCTATGAAAGCTTTCACCACTTGAAGTTCCATCGGCCTGCCACACAGTATTTCCATTGCTCAAGTCAATAAGAAGGGATTTTGTAGCCATTATAGGCTCACTTGTTGTGTACCCACCTGTTGTGTAGCCCGGGCTTGTGTATGTGTTTACAGTTGCAAAATTACCGTAACCTGAAATATAGCTAGTCGTTGTTCCTGCGTGGTAAGTTGGAGGTACAAAGCTTTCTATTTCAGATTTTTCTCCGACCATAGTAATAAACAAGCTATCTGCGCCTGTATCTTTAATTATTTTAGCGGCCTCTTTTTCACTGTAATCTCTAGTTGGAGGAATTAAATCTGTATATTTAATAGCGTCCACGCCTAATGAGCTAAATTTCTCCACCAAAGCGGTTTCGGCTGACAGTACTTCTTTTAAAGTAGCCCCATCAATTTTCACCACAGTTTTGGTAATTTGGTATCCGCCATCGCTGTAGTCAGGATCAACGAAACTTGTCGTGTCAGACATTACGCATGCTGTTAGCAATAAAACCGATACTAAACAATATGAAATAATTCTCATTATATCTCCTTTGAAAGCAATTATGTCTTCTAATTAATGGTGGCAATGTACGAGTTTATAGTTTTCTTTTTTATAAACCCTAGGCCTGTAGGCTTAAAATTATCCTATACATTTTGTATTTGAAGAGCAATTTAGTAATTCAGCATATCTGGCAACCCATGCTTTAGGATTTATGGTTTGGTATCCAGATATAATCACCATAAGTGGCGGTGACCTGTTTCTCATTTAAGCTATCAATAGCTCTTGAAACAGCCTTTCGCACGCTGGATATGTTTTCGGATGCAGAGATATTGTTTTTCTCTAAAGCTTCTCTAAAGTCGCTCACCATCACACAATTTTGTTTGGGCATTCCATTTTTTGGCGAATAAGGCTTGGATTTTTCAATTATCAAGTCGTACAAAATATCAAGTGCCCGTTTTGTCTGTCCATTAAGACGGGTTTTCTTTCCTGTTAGCGTGTCTCGGCCTTTTACAAGAGCGCAAGACGATATTTTGTCGCCATCTGCATCAGTGCCCAAATCAATAACTTTAAGGTTAAAAGTCATGGAAATATCTTTTTTGCCATCGCGCTGTTTACGGGTTTTAATGGTGAGGTCGCCTGATTTGTTTTGAACTTCGATCTCAGTATCAACCGCCGCTTTTAATGAGCTATGGCCTCTCGCACCTTTGCCACTATCCTTGCCACTATGGTGAACAATCAACACGTGAGCTTTCGTATTCTCTCGTATTTTGTCACAGTTTCGGACAAAAGAACCCATGTCACGAGAAGAATTTTCATCTCCCCCAGACATCGCTCGATTTAGGGTGTCTACAATGATAAGTGAAAAAGCCCCAAGTTTTTGAACGGCATCTATCAGCCGATCTGTATCGGTGCTGTCTTCGCCACATAAATCAATTCCTGAGGGCAAAATATAAAGCTCTCCCTTTGATTTGAGTTGGTGATGTATCTCAAAGGCTCTTAGCCTCTCCCCAATGCCCAAACCGCCTTCGGTAGCAATATATAAAACAGAGCCTTGTTTCGATTTCAGTCCTTGCCAATCCATCCCTGTGGCAATATGTGCGGCAATATCTAATACAAAGAATGTTTTACCGCTATTGCTCTGGCCATAAACTACGCTAAGGGCGTTTTTATCTAGGAGTGATTTTACTAGATATTCTTTTTTTGGTAGCTTGTGAAGGTCTTTCCAGTGTGTGATTTTCATGCTGAGCGCCCCCCTTTACAAAATTGAATGTTCATTGGAAGGGTAGACGACGGGGAGATCTCCTTCTTTTCTATATTTAATATCGAAGCCGATATTTAGATATGAAACTGCACAATAAACATGAAAGAAATGAATTCCTTCTTCTTGATCGTATGTTCTATTTGCCCACTTAATTACAGAATACATGTGAGCGAGTTCTTGACCATTTCTAAATTTGCCTTGGGGAGTGATTATTGACTTTAGGAATGTGATTGCCTGAAGGGTGTGGTGGTGCGATTTGCGACCTAGAAGGTAAGGCTCTTCGGTTATATCTCTTTTTTCTCCTCTGTAGCCCGACAGGGACAAGTGAGGCTCTTCTTCAAGTATTTTCAAAACAAGTTCTTTATATGCTTCGTATTCCATTTTATACCTCCACACCGTTGATTTTGTGTTCAATCCATAAATCAATATCAGCTTCAAGCCAGCCCACAGCTTTTTCACCTAAAGAAATTTGTTTTGGAAAAGTATTTTTCTGGATGAAAGAATAAATTGATGATCTAGAGAGCCCTGTTCTTTCTATTACTTCGGGAAGCCTTAATATTCTTCTGTTTTGTTTTTGCATTTTTAGCCTTTCTTGGTTCTGTTAATAACTCAACATATCCAAGCGGCTATCCCAGTAATATAAGTCCAGTAATAATTGGGAAAAAAAACTATAAAATTGGTTTCTCTCTATAAAAACTGTTTATAAGGCTCTTAATTTCTAACTTCTTCTGGGGTGATGCAAGGCTGTAATCTATGGAAAGTAGCCTCATTTTAGCCTTTGAATAACGATTTTGAAGTTTTTTTAGCGTGTCTAAGGAGTCTCGCATTTCGGGAAGGCCTTTCCAAGGATGGCTCTCAATTATCTTTGCCAATGCCGCTTTATCGCTAATTTTAGTGTCTTGCTGCTTAATCTCATCTACATCAATAAATAATTTGGCGTATAATAACTCGTCCCACACAACTCTACGCCTTTTGGGGTTGTTGAATTTAACCTCAAATCCTCTAATGAAATCACAGGCTATATCTAATGCGAAATTATGTAGGGACTTTGTAGAGGCGTATCCATAATAGTCTTGCAATATAAGAAGTTTTCTCAAGCGTTCTTTTTTAATATGAGTTGCTATTCTTTTTTCCCACTGATCACGCGCCTTCTTCATGTCGGCAAGAATTTTTATAAATATGGCGGCTCTATTGTTTTCAGAAGTCCCTAAAGCACTTTTAAAACAATTAAGAAAGGGAGTGGAATCAAACATGTCTATGCTAATTTCTTTGTATAATTCCTCTGGTAGCTTGCTATTTTTTCGCTTGCTCATCTATATAATCTGCCCATTCTTGCATCATAACTCTACGTTCATCTAGAAATTTAGCTCTATCGTATGCGCGCGTAACCATGCTTTTAGCGGCGTGTGCCAGTTGTCGATCAATAACCTCGTGCCGGTAACCAAGTTTTTCTTTGATTGCGCTCATGGCTAAGGCTCTAAAACCGTGACCTGTCATGCGGTCTTTGAAGCCTAACCTATGCAAGCCCATTCTTATTGTATTATTGCTCATATGTTTGCGTGGCGAATGATGGCCTGGCAATATCCATTCCCACTGCCCATTCATCTCCTTTAAGTCGGTTAGAATTTCTACGGCTTGTCTTGATAGCGGCACGATGTGCTCTTTACGCATTTTCATGCGCTCAGCAGGGATAATCCATTCTGCTTCTTCTAGATTGAATTCTGACCATTTTGCTTCAATTAGCTCTTTTGTTCTTACAAAAGTTAGCATGAGAAGTTTCATGGCGTGGCGAGTCTCTAACCGAAGGCATGCTTCGTTACGTTCCATAGCTGACAAGAGTTCTGGTAATTCATCAATCGCAATGCAGGGATAATGCTTTCTAACTATTGGTTTTATGGCTTCTGATAGCTCTGAGGCAGGGTTGTACTCGCAATATCCGTGGGCGATGGCATATCTGAATATTTGCCCACAAGACTGGCGCATTCTATGCGCGGGCTCTATCGCGCCTCTTTTCTGTATGCGTTCTAGACAATTTAGAATTTGCGGGGGCTTAATATCTGTTATTGGAAGGTGACCAATTTGGGGGAAAATATCACGTTCTAGTCGGCCAAGTACGGTTTTTGCGTGTCGCGCTGTCCATTTGGACTTAATGTTTTCATGCCATTCGCGAGCAATAGCTTCAAAATTATTCTCAGCATTTTGCTCTGCTAGGCGTTTCTTTTCCTGTTTGTAAAGCGAGGGGTCGATATTTTGATCAAGAAGTCTTCTAGCGTCTGTGCAACGATCATCCGCTTCTTTGAGGGATATCTCGGGATAAACACCTAGGGCAAGACGCTTTTCCTTGCCGTTTATACGGTATTTCATACGCCAATATTTGCTTCCGTTGGGTCTGACCTCAAGGTAAAGGCCGCGCCCAACCGCTAATTTATAAGGCTTCTTTCTAGGTTCAGCATTCTTACACTGCAGATTCGTGAGCTTCATTGGGGGCATCACCTTTGCGTTGTTGAAGTATATGCCCCCACCAGTGCCCCCAAATATTGTGGATTTGGCAACATCTCATTGGATGGCTACAGATTAATTATACGCTGAATCCCTTAATAAATAAAGAAAAACTGGACTGTTTAGGATTTTATTGGATGAGAAAATGGAGCGGGTGAAGGGATTCGAACCCTCGACTTCAACCTTGGCAAGGTTGCGCTCTACCCCTGAGCTACACCCGCATGTGGTGAAATGACGAATCGTCATTTGGGTAACGATGGTCAATATACAAAACGTATAAGAAAATGCAAGCCCCAATCCTGCTGGAAAAAAGAATTGGACTGTGGCAGACTGTGAAAACGTTTAAACAAAGGCGAAAACATGTCTATTCTATTTATTCTTGCAGGGTTTGTCATTCTGATGCTGGGTGGTGAAACGCTGGTCAACGGCGCGGTAGCCGTTGCAAAGCGCTTGAATATGCCGCCCTTGGTCATCGGGATTGTGCTGGTCGGTTTCGGCACGTCCGTGCCTGAACTGGTGACAAGTATTCAGGCCAGTTTGCAGGGATCACCCGGCATCGCAATTGGTAATGTGATTGGCAGCAATATTGCCAATGTTTTGCTGGTTGCAGGTGCAGGCGCCATTCTGGTGCCGATCGTGGCCGATTTAAAAGGCCTTAAGCGCGATGGTCTGGTTTTAATGTTGGCGACGGTTATGTTTTTTGCCGCGGCCTATGCGGGCGGCATAAGCTATGGCCTTGGCCTGTTATTCACAGTCTCTCTGGTTTGCTACGTCGCCTATCTGGTGATGTCCGAACGCCGCCGCAGCCGTGCGCATCAAAAAACAGTAGAAGTTGATGATGATGCCGTATCCTTTGAAAAACCACCCAAAAGCCTTGCAACAGCAATGATTTATACCATTGTTGGTATCGGCTTGACGGTTCTGGGCGCTGATTTTCTGGTGCGCGGTGCAACCGAAATTGCACGCGATATGGGCATATCCGAAACCATTATCGGTTTGACGATTGTTGCGATCGGTACATCCCTGCCCGAGCTGGCGACAGCTGTTGTGGCGGGATTAAAAGGCGAGGCTGATGTCTCCGTTGGGAATATTATCGGCAGTAACATTTATAATATTCTGGCGATTTTGGGTATTACGGCGATGATCAAGCCGTTGCCGGTTGACCCCAGTGTTCTGAGTTTTGATATCTGGGTCATGGCAGCATCATCGCTGATATTGGTCGCTTTACCATTTATGTTCAAAAAGCTGGGACGCGGCACAGGTATCATATTCCTGTGCGCTTATGCGGCCTATCTGTTTGCACTGTACTTGATGATTTAAATGCGTTGAAGCGGCGCATCACTGCGCGGACGAAACGGCACAATGACACCGACAACATTGTCAGCAGCCTTAACTGTTTTTGCAATCATGCGGCGGCGGGCTTCCTGTTTTTTACGGACCTTTTCCTCGGCAGATTCAAATTCGGAAATGGCGGTTTGATATCGCTGACCAATCATAATTTCATTAATTTTAAGGGCGCGGGCATAGAACATGCCACAGCATAATTCGATCATGCCGGCATCTTCGGCATCATATTCGCAGCCATCAAAAGCCACTTTTGAAATGCGGAAAAGCTGGCTGTCGCCGATGCGACGGGCATGTAAGACCACGGTCTCATCGCAGGCCTCGCCGATTTCACCCTCGAATTCATCGGTGTTTTTGAAATGATGGTTTAATTCAACAATCAGGTTACGCCCGTCATTGGCAAATCGTGCATGGGCACAGCCGCTGATTTCAGGCTCTGTTGCATCAATATAGTACCAACGCAGCTCTTTCTTTTCTTTAAGCTCGTTCAGACCCAGTTTGAATAAAAGATCGTTGATATCGTAATCCATTTTTTCCCCCGCCCTGTTCGGGCATCTTAATTTATTGTATTTACGGCTCCCCAACCGTTGCAATATATAGGATATGGCATATTGATTACAAAAAAGTTAACAAAATCGGAGGCTTTCAATTTGAATTTTCAGCAAAATCGCTTTAAGAATCTTAGAAAAATATAAATAAGGAAGAATATGATACGTCACAGACGCATGCGCCAACATAAATGGGTGCGGGATCTTGCCGCCGAAACAGTTTTAACCCCCAAAGACCTGATCTGGCCGGTTTTTGTTGTGGAGGGTGAAAACCAGTGTCAGCCCGTGGCATCGTTGCCAGGGGTGGATAGATATTCAATTGATATTCTGGTTTCTGAAGTCAAAAAAGCCCGTGACCTTGGTATTCCCGCTGTTGCGCTTTTCCCGGTAACGCCGGATGATAAAAAGACAGAAGACGGGCGCGCAGCGCTGGACGAAAATAACTTGATATGCAGGGCCCTATCCGAAATTAAAGATAAAGTTGCGGATATAGGACTTATCGCCGATGTGGCGCTGGATCCTTATACTTCGCACGGGCATGATGGTGTGGTTTCTGATGACGGATATGTATTGAACGACGAAACCGTCGATATTCTCTGCAGGCAGGCTGTGCTTCAGGCGCGTGCGGGGGCCGATATTGTTGCCCCGTCCGATATGATGGATGGACGTATTGCAGCAATTCGCAAAGCCCTGGATGAAAACGGGTTGATTAATAAGATGATCCTGTCTTATGCCGTTAAATATGCATCGGCATTTTATGGGCCCTTTCGCGATGCGGTCACATCTGCAGGCAATCTTAAGGGGGATAAAAAAACATACCAGATGAATCCTGCCAATCGTAAAATGGCCTTACGTGAAGCCCGCGCCGACGTAGGCGAGGGGGCGGATATGCTGATGGTTAAACCGGGGCTGCCCTATCTGGATATTATTCGTGATATTTCGCAATCCTGTGATTTGCCGGTTTTCGGATATCATGTCAGTGGGGAATACGCCATGTTAAAAGCCGCCGCCCAAAACGGTTGGTTGAATTACGACGATTGTCTGCATGAAAAGCTGATCGGTTTCAAAAGGGCCGGATGCACTGGAATTTTAACCTATGCCGCGCGTGAAATGGCCGCAAAGCTTTAGACTTTTAGAACCGGATCGATTACGGTTTACTTTTTTTCGTTAAAAATGTAAAAAAATGTATAAAAACGACCAAACACAATTGACATAATTTAAAGTCTGTAGTATTTATATAATAATTACAGGGTCAAAACATGAAGAAAATTGCTGAAAACTGCGCGAAAACCTATACGCGCCTTGCCGGAGAATTCACCCGCCTGAGTGCGCGTACTAATCCTCTTATCGTTGGGGTGCGCGGCATTTCATTTGGCGTGGATGTTGCTGCGGCTTTCTTGGTTATGTCAGCCCTGTCAGCTCCGGCAATCATGCCGATCTGCGTAACGGTATTTTCAGGTGTCATTGCCGCTGCCTTTTTCCATGAAACCTTCAAGGATCTGAAACGCATGAGAACTGCGATTCCGTTTTATACTGATCGTCAGGAAAAACAAAACAAGCTGGGTCAGGTCATCGGACAAGAGGATGTTTACGCAATGCCCCGCACGGCAACGGTTTTCTTGCAATCGATAGACGAAAAACTGGAAAAAATGACAAGAAAATACGATAAAACGAATTTTAGCCTCGTAAAAGCCTTTTATGCCGTCAGAATTAAAAGCTGCAAAAAGACACGTGAGTCTGTTTTGACTGCAAAATACTCTGAAAAGCTACCTGGCGGGCGTTCTTATATCCGTGATTTCAGGCCTCAGCTGAATTCACCAGCCTCAGTTTAATTTTTTAAAAGTCCGAACAAGTTGCGCGGGTCATCCAACTCGCCGATGATGTCAAGATCCTCGTAGATATCGAATTCGCGGACTTTATCGTACACGTATCGCAATAGCGAGAAATCCTGCAAGGCAAAACCGACAGAATCAAAAATGGTGATTTCACGCTCGTTTTGACGGCCTTGTTTTTCGCCTTTGAAAATATGATGCATTTCAGTAACCGCAAAATCTTCGGGCATATGCTGGATTTCGCCTTCAATGCGGCTTTGGGGCTCGAATTCTACAAAAACAGATCCGCGCTTCAGGATATCCTGATGCAATTCGGTCTTACCGGGGCAATCCCCGCCAATTGCATTAATATGCATGCCCTGGCCAACCATGTTATCTGTCAGCACGGTGGCATATTGTTTGTCAGCGGTGCAGGTCGTGATGATATCCGCGCCCTGAACGGCATCCTGCCCGGTTTTACAGACAGTAATGTCAAAGCCTGAATCGGCCATGTTGCGCTGAAATTTCTCGGAGACTTTATAATCAATATCGTAGACGCGCAGGGTATCGATGCCTGTCAGCGCGCGAAAGGCATAGGCCTGAAATTCGGCCTGACATCCGGCGCCAATCATGCCCATGGTTTTGACATTATTATTTGCAAGATATTTGGCGGTCAGGGCCGAAATTGCCGCAGTGCGCAGGGCCGTGCCGATTGTCATTTCAGATAATAACAGCGGATATCCCGTTTCAACGTCTGATAAAACGCCAAAGGCGACAACGGTCTGAAGGCCCTTGTTGAAATTGCCTGGGTGGCCATTCACGTATTTAAAGCTGAACAGCTCGCGGTTTCCGGTTGGCATCAATTCGATTACGCCGACATCGGAATGGTGCGCATAGCGCGGGCTTTTGTCAAAGTTGTCCCAGTTCTGATAGTCTTCTTTGATATATTCGGCCAGTTCGGTCATCAGCGTTTCGATACCAATGCGGTTAACCAATTTGACCATATTTTCGGCACTTAAATATTTCATCTTGTCCAAGCTTTCTTTTTTGATTTTCTCTTTTATACAAAAATGCTAGTCTTCCTTCAATTCAAAGTTGGTCAAAGGAGTCTGACATGCTGATTGGTGTGCCAAAAGAAATTAAAAATAACGAATTCCGTGTTGGTTTGCTGCCGTCTTCGGTGAAAGAATTCACAACGGCCGGGCATGATGTTCTGGTTCAAACGAACGCAGGTGCGTCGATTCATGCAACGGACGAAGAATATATCAAGGCCGGTGCCACAATCGCCAAAGACGCAAAAGAAGTCTTTGCCAAGGCCGATATGATTATCAAGGTGAAAGAGCCCCAACCCGAGGAATGCAAAATGCTGCGTAAGGGGCAGGTTTTATTCACATACCTGCATCTGGCAGCTGACAGAAAACAGGCTGAAGGCTTGATCGACAGCGGCTGTACAGCCATTGCCTATGAAACAGTGACAGGCCCATTCGGTGGTTTGCCATTGCTGGCCCCAATGAGCGAGGTTGCAGGCCGTATGTCTGTTCAGGTCGGCGCGGTTGCGATGCAGATTGGAAACCGTGGCGGTTCAGGCCTTTTGATCGGCGGTGTACCGGGCGTTAAACCTGCGGATGTTGTGATTATCGGCGGCGGCGTTGCCGGAACGAATGCGGCCAAAATGGCTGTTGGTTTGGATGCCAATGTTGTTATTCTCGAGCGTTCGCTGGATCGTATCCGCCAGCTTGAGGACTTATTCGGCCCGACTGCGAATATCATTTATTCAACCAAGGCCAGTGTCGATCACTATGTTTTTAATTCCGATCTGATTATCGGCGCTGTTCTGATCCCGGGTGCGATTGCCCCGAAACTGATTACAAAAGATATGCTGAAACATATGCGCCCGGGTGCTGTGATCGTTGATATTGCGATTGATCAGGGCGGCTGTACAGAAACCAGCAAGCCCACAACCCATCAGGACCCAACATATATGGTTGATGGCATTTTGCATTATTGTGTTGCGAATATGCCGGGCGCTGTGGCACGCACGTCGTCACAGGCGCTGAATAACGCTGTTCTGCCCTATGCTTTGCAAATTGCAAACAAAGGCTGGCGCGCAGCATTGTCGGAAAATCCACACTTGATGGATGGCTTGACCGTGCATGAAGGCAAAATCACGCAAGCCGAAGTTGCGCAGGATCTGGGTTACGAATTCTTTGCTCCCGATCAACAGCTTGCGGCTTGACATAATTTTATTTCCGGTGTAGGTTTGTCTTGAAATCAAGGAGTTCAAGATGAAAAAACTATCAGAAAGCTTTAATGAAATTACCGTTGCGCGCGGCGAAAAGTTTCAAATTGAATTAAAAGAAAATCCATCATCAGGATATCGCTGGCGTTTTCAGGTTGTCAGCGGCAAGGTTTCTAAAGTGGATGACAAGTTCGAACGTGACGAGCCACGGGCCAATGTCGTGGGTGGTTTGGGTACACGCCGCATGACGTATAATGCTTATGGCGGCAAAGACATTACCATCCGCGCCCTTTACAAAAGATCGTGGGAAAAAGATTCGGATGCAGCAGGTAATTTGACTTTGAAGGTTAAAATCCGTTAGGTCGCAGCCTCAAGCGTATTTTCAAGTAACATCGCAATAGTCATCGGACCAACCCCGCCCGGAACAGGCGTGATGGCGCAATTGCGCTTGCTTGTAACGTCCTGAAAATCAACATCCCCCACCAGACGGCATTCATCAATGCGGTTAATGCCAACATCTATAACAATCGCGCCATCTTTCACGTGTTGCGCCGTAATCAGGTTCGGCACGCCTGTTGCGATGACCAGAATATCGGCATCTTTGCAGGCATCAACCAGATCAGCCGTTTTTGAATGCGCCTGTGTTACTGTACAATTTTCTTGAATTAACAGCTGCGCCATAGGGCGCCCAACAAGGGCCGAGGCACCGACGACGGTCGCTTTCAGCCCAGTCAGATCGTGACGTATGGATTTAATTAAATACAAACATCCCTTTGGTGTGCAGGGCACTGCCGTATTCTGGCGTAAAACCAGTTGCCCCAGATTATAGGGGTGCAGGCCGTCGACATCTTTGGCGGGGGTAATCACATTTATGATTTTTTGTTTGTTAATATGCGCGGGCAGGGGCAATTGTACCAATATGCCATGTACATTTTGATCTGTGTTCAAACGCTCAATCAGGCGCAGGATATCCGCCTCGCTGGCGTCCTCGGATAATAAATGCACATAGGAATTCATACCCGTATCGGATGCCGCCTTACGTTTTGCGGCGACATAGATCTGACTTGCGGGGCTTTTACCCACCAATACGACGGCAAGGCCCGGCACGCGGCCTGTTTCATCCATCAGTATTCGCGTTTTTTTTGTAATATCATCACGCAGGCCGCTCGCAATTGCCCGGCCGTCTATAATCCGGATATCAGGCATTAATAGGCAAGACCCCGCAGCAGGGCTTGGATAATCATCAGGCCAAAGATAGCAATAACAGGCGAGAAATCCATGCCCCCGATCGGCGGCACATGTTTTCTGATTTTCAAAATGACCGGATTGGTGATTGCATTAATGGCCGTGCAGAATTTGTAGACCCATTTATTACGGGCATTTAAAACATCTAATGCAACCATCCAGCTGATAATGACGGCAATCACGATGATCCAGATATAAACATCAAGTGCCCAGATCAAAAGTCCAATAAGTGGTGTCATGTTTTTTCCTCTTGCAATTTCCCCTTTACTATACCAGCTTTAATGCGAAGGAAAAGAAGAAAGGAAGACTTATGGATTTGGAAAATACACTGTATCTTGATTTGGAAGATGGCCGCGTTGTCATTCAATTGCGTCCCGATCTGGCGCCAAAACACGTCAAACGTATCAAGGAATTGGCGCGCGAAGGCTATTATGATGGCTTAATATTTCACCGCGTGATTCCGGGCTTTATGGCGCAAACGGGTTGTCCTGACGGGCAGGGAACGGGCGGATCGGGCCAGAAGCTGCAGGCAGAATTCAACGACGAGCCCTATGTGCGTGGAACCTGCGGCATGGCGCGTACGACGAACCCTGACAGTGCCGACAGCCAGTTTTTCATTACATTTGATGATACACCGCATCTGGACGGACAATATACAGTATGGGGTCAAGTCGTCGAGGGAATGGAACACGTTGACAGTATAAATGAGGGAGAGCCGCCGGAAGATCCGACAGCAATTAAATCAATGAGCGTTGCGGCAGATGCCGATGCGAAAAAGGAGAAAAAAGCATGAGTAAATTAATCGCAATTTTTACAGCCCTGTTCATGTTGGCGGTGGTACCGATGGCAAATGCACAGGATATCACGGACCCTGAAAACACGCTGATCCTGCAGTTAAAAGATGGACCGGTTTACATTCAATTGCGTCCCGATCTGGCGCCAAACCATACAGCCCGCATCAAGGAGCTGACACGCCAGGGTTTTTACGATGGAATCGTATTCCACCGTGTGATCGAAGGTTTTATGGCACAAACAGGTGACCCGACAGGCACAGGAACAGGGGGATCAGGTCAGAATATAGACGCTGAATTCACATCGACCCCGTTTGAACGTGGTACGGTTGGTATGGCCCGATCAAACAACCCAAATTCTGCGGACAGCCAGTTCTTCATCAACTTTGTCCCGACACCATTTTTGAATAACAACTATACTGTTGTGGGCGAGGTGATTTCAGGTATGGAATATGTTGATAATATCACACGCGGCGAGCCGCCGATGAATCCGGACAAAATCGTTTCGATGAAGGTTGCGGCCGATGCCGAGCGTACAAACAATCTGACAGTCGAATAAACTGTGTCTGAATAATTTAAAAGGCGGTCTTTGGGCCGCCTTTTTTATTGCCGTCTTTTATACGTCTCGGGGCGTGACATTGAAAATAACACGTGGTAATTTATCTTGGATAAAAGTAAACCAAACGGGATATAACCATGAAAATTCTTGTCGCTGTCAAACGGGTACTGGACTACAACGTCAAGGCGCGCGTCAAATCAGACCAGTCGGGCGTTGATCTGTCGAATGTCAAAATGTCGATGAACCCATTTTGTGAAATCGCGGTTGAAGAAGCCGTACGCATGAAAGAAAAGGGCCTTGCTGAAGAAATTATCACCGTTTCAATCGGCCCGTCACAGGCGCAGGAAACATTGCGGACATCACTTGCGATGGGGGCAGACCGCAGTATCCTGATCGAAATAGATGAAAATGTTGAACCGCTGGCCGTTGCCAAATTGTTAAAAGGCGTCGTTGAAAAAGAAAGCCCAAATCTTGTTATCATGGGTAAACAATCCATTGATGGCGATAACAACCAGACAGGCCAGATGTTGGCGGCATTGCTGGGCTGGGGTCAGGGCACATTTGCATCCAAAGTTGAAAAAGACGGCGATCAATTGAAAGTCACAAGGGAAGTCGACGGCGGTTTGGAAACAGTCGGCCTGAAACTGCCTGCGGTTGTCACAACCGATCTGCGTTTGAACGAGCCGCGTTATGCGTCCCTGCCGAATATTATGAAGGCCAAGAAAAAGCCGCTGGATACAATGGCGCCGTCTGATTTCGGCGTTGATGTCAGCCCGCGCGTTGTTACCCTTAAAGTCACCGAGCCGCCAAAACGCGAAGCCGGTATCAAGGTTGAAAGCGTCGAACAACTTGTCGATAAACTGCAAAACGAAGCAAAGGTAATATAATATGTCGATTTTATTAGTTGCAGAACATGATCATAAATCTTTAAATCCGGCCACTTTAAATGCAGTGACCGCCGCTACCAAGATCGGTGGTGATATCACCATTCTGGTTGCAGGTGAAAATTGCGGCCCATCAGCAGATTCTGCTGCAAAGGTTGCCGGCGTATCCAAAGTTTTGAAAGCGGATAACGCATCATTCGGCCATCATTTGGCAGAACCGATGGCGGATTTGATCGTCGAGCAAGCCAAAAGCGGCGGTTATAAATATGTTCTGGCCCCTGCGACAACCATGGGGAAAAACATTATGCCGCGTGTTGCCGCGATGCTGGATACACAGCAGGTTTCGGATATTATCGCTGTTGAAAGTGCCGATACATTCGTTCGCCCGATCTATGCCGGTAACGCAATCGCAACGGTGCAAAGCAAAGATGATGTAAAAGTTATCACGGTTCGTACCACGGGCTTTGATAAGGCGGCTGCTGAAGGCGGCAGCGCATCTGTCGAAGATATATCCGCATCAGGCGCGTCAGATCTATCGTCTTTTGTCGGTCAGGAGCTGACAGAATCCGAACGCCCTGAATTGACCAGCGCAGGCATTGTTATCTCAGGTGGCCGCGGCGTTGGATCGGCTGAAAACTTTGAGATGATCGAAGATTTGGCAGATACGCTGGGTGCTGCGGTCGGCGCATCACGTGCGGCGGTTGATGCGGGCTATGTTCCAAACGATTATCAGGTCGGACAAACAGGTAAAGTTGTTGCCCCCGATCTTTATATGGCTATTGGTATTTCAGGTGCGATTCAGCATTTGGCCGGTATGAAAGATTCAAAGGTGATTGTTGCCATCAATAAAGATGAAGACGCACCGATTTTTCAGGTGGCCGATTATGGTCTGGTTGCCGATCTATTTGATGCGGTTCCGAAACTGAAAACCGCTTTGGAAAACCTTAAGCAAGCCGCCTAAAACACCATGAAAAAAATCAAATTACCGTTTGATCTTTCCAAAAAATCGCTGAAGGTTTTGGAAAAAACATATCTGTTGCCAGCCCTTCGTGAGTTCAGGAAATGGCGCAATAAAGAATTTATCAAACCTGTGGCGCATCAGGATATCATCGGCCTTGTGATCGAGGACGGGCGGATGACATCACGCTATTCCTTTATGATTGTCATGTCCTGCGCGATTGCTATTTTAGGTCTTTTGTTATCATCACCTGCTGTTGTGATCGGTGCGATGTTGATCTCCCCGCTGATGGGGCCGATCATGTCGCTCGGTTTTTCATTATGTGTTGTTGATTACAGACAAATGCGTAAATCGCTTGAGGCTTTGGCGATTGGAACCTGCCTTGCGCTTGCCATCTCGATGATCATCGTTTTCTTTTCGCCCTTGACGGATGCAACACCTGAAATTATGGCGCGAACCAAGCCCAATTTATTTGACCTGTTGGTGGCGGTGTTTTCGGGCCTTGCGGGTGGCTATGCGACCATTAAACAAAAAGGCGCGACAATTGTCGGCGTTGCGATTGCGACAGCCTTGATGCCGCCTTTGGCTGTTGTCGGATATGGTGTTGCAACCGTTTCCTGGTCGATTGCGGGGGGTGCGTTCTTTTTATTCATGACAAACCTTTTGGCAATTGCGCTGAGCGTCACGCTGCTGGCGAAATGGTATGGGTTTGGTGAACATCATTCGCCTGTTCATACGCTGCGCAAAACACTCGCGGTTTTTGCGGTCTTTATTTTGCTGTCTATTCCGCTCGGGATATCGCTTTCAAAAATCGCCTATCAGGCCTATGCGACGAAAACAGCGCAGTTTGAAATTGATGATTATTTCAAAAACTATGACAGCCGGATTGCCAATTTTGATATCAACTTCAAGGACAAGGAAAATGTCGTGATTGATACGGTAATTGTCACAACAAAATACCAACCCGATGCGCAAAACGTTCTGGCAGAGCGTTTAAGCGCCTCGCTGGATACAAATGTTTTGGTATCTGTTGATCAGATTATTGTTGCGCGTGAACAGGTCAAAGATCAGGCATTGGCTGAGGCTGAAACCCTTTTGCGAAACAATATTCAAAACCGTCTGGCCGAAGTCGACCTGCGCGAGGATATGATTAACAGCATCCGAAGCACCGCTTTTTTCCCGCTTGAGTTCATCAATATCGATCAGGATCAGAAAATTATTTCCGTTTCACCAGCGTCATCGGATGAATTAACGATATCGCTGTTGCGTGAATTCGAAAATAATCTGCGTACCCGTTTTCCCGAATGGACGGTAATGGTTGTTCCCAATACACAGACCCTGCCGACAATCTATTTTGATGTCGGTGAAAGCGAATTAAATGATGCGGCCTTAAACCGTATTGATGATGCGGCCTGGGCCCTGCGCCGCTGGAATATCAATGATGTTCTTGTGATGGGGTATGCCAGCACACTTGGCGGCAGCCGATCGACGGTCAACCGTCAATTGGCCTTTGATCGCGCCAGCAACGTTGCAAATATCCTGAATGAAAGCGGGGTTGAAACGTCGCTTCGCAGTGAATTCGGCCGTTTCGACCAAAGCCGCGACGAACGGGACTATGGTATGAACAGCCTGCATAAGGTCGAAATCAGATTTAATTCAAACAGCATTCAATAAAAAAACAGCCCCCGAAATTGGGGGCTGAATTTTCAGTGCTATATTCTGTTATTCAATTTTATCGGCGGATTTTGCCAAACGCACCAGATTGATGAATTCGGCGCGGTATCCGAAATTATCTTCGCCTTTTGCCGATTGGGCCAGTTCGATGACATCATCATAGCTGAAATCACCTGTAAATGTTCCGCCGCGTAATATCTGGCCGAAACCTGCCACAGCACTGGCAAAGCGGATATCATCCGATAGTTTAATATCAGCATCGGCAAAGGTGATCGGACGCGTGATCAGATCGCTTTTATCGGCAAAGCCGGCAAGCCCATCATCCGGCTTTTTATAGCGGATTTTCAATAGGGCATATTCATCACCCATATCTGAACTCGGTTGGGCTTCTTCGGACTGATAGCGCAAATCATCGATCATACGTTTGTCGCTGTTTTTTGGTGTGATCTCATATATTGCGGTCACGGCATGACCTGCGCCGATTTCACCCGCATCCACCTTGTCGTTATTAAAGTCTTCACGGTTTAAATGGCGTGTTTCATAGCCGATCAAACGATATTCACCAACAATTGCAGGGTTGAATTCGACCTGAATTTTGACGTCTTTCGCAATGGTAAACAGGGTTGCGCCTGCCTGATCAACCAGCACCTTGCGCGCTTCGTTCAGGTTATCGATATAGGCCGCCTGACCATTCCCGTTTTGCGCAAGCGTCTGCATCAGATTGTCATGGTAGTTCCCCTGACCAAAGCCCAGAACCGACAGGGATATTCCCGTATCGCGCATGCGCTCGACATAGTCCTGCAATTCCTGATGGTTCGTGATGCCGACGTTAAAATCGCCATCTGTTGCCAATATAACGCGATTGACGCCATCTTTATCAAGGTTTTGTTGCGCTAGATTATAGGCTTGTTTTATACCTGCCGCGCCTGCGGTTGACCCGCCTGCGCGCAAGTTTTCCAGTGCTGACAAAATCTTTTGTTTATCGGATGCTTTCGTCGGCTCCAGAACTGTGCCAGCAGACCCTGCATAAGTGACAATCGCAACCGTGTCATTTTCATCCAGCGAGCTGAGCAGGAGTTTAAAAGAATTAATCAACAACGGCAGTTTATCGGCACTGTTCATTGACCCTGATGTATCCAGCAGGAAAACAAGGTTGCTACGCGGTTTGCTGTCGGCGGGCAATTGATAGCCTTTAATGCCGATATGCATCAGTTTTTTACCCTCTGCCCATGGGCTGTCATAAACGGCAACCGTAGGTTTGAAAGGCGCATCTTGCGTTTCAGGCACGGGGTAATCGTAATTGAAATAATTGATCAGCTCCTCGATGCGCACAGAATCTTTTTGCGGCAGAACACCGTTATTCAACTGACGACGCATAAAGCTGTAACTGGCCGTATCGACATCAATCGAGAATGTGGATACGGGCTCCTCCGATACCAGCTTGACACTGTTATCTTTGAAATCGGTGAATTCATCTTGCCCGACATCTTGGTAAGACGGCTGGATGATATCAGGCGCGGGCATTGGCGTCGGGGCAATAAAGCCCATTTGTACGGATTCAGTTGCCATCGCGCGGTTGGCCTGCGTAGCAGCGGGCGGTGCGGATACGGCATCTGCGGCCATATCGGCTTCAGCCTCTGCAATTTCTTGTCGCGCTTTTTTGGCTTGGCCAATTGGTGTCGGCAGAGTGGAACTTCCATTTTGAATAGCTTCTTCTACCCTTTGATTATCAGCGGCAATAATCGCATCGCGAAATTCCGGTGAAACTTCACCTTCGCCGGGGATGGATGTAACCTTTGCCCCTTGCCCGACAGGCGAAACGTTCAGCGATTGGCTGTCCATCGCATTATAGGTAAATAGCGGCACCCCGATCACGGCCAAAACGGCGCATGCGGCAACGGCACCAGATAATCCTGAAAGTCTATATTTATTTTTCATCATTGATCTCCATAAGTTGTTGGTTATACCTATAGGACGATCAGTCTTTCCATATCCTTGGAAATTTTTTTGATTTTTTTTCTCGAATGCCTCAATCGCCAGACGGGTTGCGTCTTTGCGGGCATTCTCATCAGGTGCGGGGGCATCGATATCATGCAGTAATTCTTTTAATTTCTTTTCATCCATGATGCTGCTCCTTTCCGTTTTCGTTAAAATATTTGCGAACCTCGTGCAGACGCCAGCTGACGGTTGCTTCACTGACGCCGAGTATTTCTGCGGCCTCTTTATGGGTCAGCCCCTCCCAACAGACCAGAATAACGGCATCACGCAGTTTTTCGGGCAGGGTGTCGATAACCTCCAGCGCCTGACGTGTCTGCATCTGTTTTTCCTGATTATCAGGCGCGGCGACCATCAGTGCATCTTCAAACAATAGGCCCTCGCGGCTGTTCTGGCGGTTTTTCTTTTTCAAATAGTCTTTGGCCGTATTGATAACCAGGCGATACAGCCATGTCGTAAAGGCCGAATCAAACCGAAAGCTATCAATATTCCCTGCCAGTTTGATACAGGCATCTTGTGCGATATCTTCAGCGTCCGATTTCACGCCCACATATTTATAGGCCATTTTATATATGGTTATATAATGGCGTTCGACCAGCTGAGAAAATGCGTATGCATTGCCGCCGGCGGCTTCGCGTATCAACTGTTCATCTGTCATCTCATCATTCATAACAGGCCTATTTTCAGATAAGACGATCAAAACAGCAAGAACCTTTGAAAATTTATTCAGGTTTACATTTCGGCTTGTTCTGGTTAATATGCAAAACAATTCAAATATAACGAGGTTTAAAATGTCGCAAAAACTTGGTACACGTGTTGTTGTTCAGCTTAAAGATGAATTCGCCAAGGCTGTTAATAAAAACGGCCTGCAATATGCAAAAAATAAAGAACTGGATGCTTTAAAAGCGGTTCTGGAGGGTGAAAAAGCAACTTTGACCAATGTAATGCGTGATTTCGAATATTACGTGCAGTCATCTGATGCCCATGGCGCAGCCGAAAGCCCGATGATCAATTGGAGCCGTGATGCAACAACCAGCGAGCGTGCAAAAAGCTATTACGGATCTAAATTTGTTGTCACATGGGGGGCAGGTACCAAGGTTGTTTCTGAAGACGTCGCCGAGCGCATCAAAGATAAAATCGCAGAATTGGAAGGCCAAGGCGCTGTTGAAAAAGTTCGCGTTGATTCTATGGACCCTGCCAAGAACCCGCCGATTCCGCCAAAGTATTTCAAATAAATACATATCAGCGTATAAGAACGGTATAGTAGAAAACAGCATTTGTGCAGCTTCCTGACCCGAATGCTGCGTATTGGCATGTGCAACCGGCTGGTTTACCAATAAGGGCCCCACCTGCCTGATCGCCGATGGCATGCGGCCAAGGTTGTATCGTGCTGTCAACATAATCGCCCTGAAAGTACGTATTCGGTCCTGGCTGCGTTGATGTAAAAGGATCAAACGGAACATCGCCCGAAGGGTTATCGTTATCCAGCCCCTCGTTTATTGCAAGACATACATCCTTATTCACAAATTCAACCTGTAAGACAAGGTCGTTTTTATTGTCATCCCCTATGCCTTGCAAGGTTGCCGGCCAGAAATTAAAGTGGCTCTGGGCCGGAGGTAAGCTTATGTATGTATATTCCTGATCTTCATATACTAAATGAGGCACATTTCCGCCATTTTGGTGAAAAACATGACAGCTTAAGTCACTGGGGGAGGTCGGATTATTATTTATATCATCTGTATCAATATATGATCCATCATCGTCGAAATCATGGTTGAAAGATATATCGGTCTCTGAACAGCCATTTACAAGCCGAAGGCGCGTTACTGCATTTTCAATTTGTGTTGCATATTGCAGTAATTGCGAGGCAAGCAATGTCGCTTTTTCTTTGTCGATATTGCCACCACCGCGGCTGCTGGCTGTAATGGCATATGAAAGTGCTGCGAACAAAGCCACAGCAATCAAAATCAAAAACAATGCATTTCCGGAAGCATTCTTCATTCTTTAAATATAAAACAAAAATATGGCAAAAATAAGGCATTTTCTTGGAATGATCTTTCAGCTTTCCAATTTAGTGGAAATCCGTATGTATAATGGCTATTCTGAAACTGATTGTGTATGACTAAAAAAGTTTTGATAAATGCTTCGTGAAAATATCCTGGAAAGAATTTATTTTATGTGTTGGGTGGTTATTATCCTCTCAATTCCAATTCTAGGAAACGTTTCAATAACGACGCTCAGCTTTGCCGTTTTTATATTGGGTCTGATCAGCTGGTTGTATGCCCTTTTAAAAGGCGGCAAAAATATCTGGCAGGTAATTATAAACAGCCCTTATTTTTATATTGTCTTATTAATCATTGCTGTTTTGTTTTTATCATCTTTTGCCAGTGTGGATCCGGGTTATGTTATAAAACGTGCAGCTAAAGTATCCGCCATACTGGTGTTCGCAAGCGGATTTTTTGTTGTTATGCCTTATGTGCGGCCAATAGTAAGCCAAACTACCGTTCGTTTTTTGCCTTGGGTGTTGGGGGCCACGGCTCTGGTTATGTTGGTGGAATATTTCTTTCAATATCCTTTATATAGTTTCGTCCGTGGCGAGCCATCAGTCTTAACAAAATTGCATGAACTGAATCCATCCGCTGTCTTGCAAACGCTTTTGATTTGGCCGATTTTGTTGATATTTTACCATCACGAAATAGATAGAAAAGCCCTGAGTATTGGCTTTTTTATATTAATTTTGGCGGCTCAGTTAATATTATTTTCAAGTCAGGCAGCGCTTTTGGGTCTGGTAGTCGGAGGGTTCGCTTTTCTTTTAACTGTCTATGCGCCTAACAGTTTTCCTAAGGCAACATTTATATTGATCGGCATTGCGGCTCTTTTATCGCCCGTTCTTGCAGAAATATTATATCAGTGGAAACCGCCATTTTTTGAATATCTCAGGTCATCTGCTGCAGCGCCGCAGCGTATTGACATCTGGCATGCGTGCGTCATGCTCATCAAAGAAAGCCCTGTATTCGGATATGGGTTGGATGCAACGCGTGTTCATGCCGATAATATTCTCGTCTATACACAAGATTACAAATGGAAAGAAGTGCTGCACCCGCATAACTTTGCCCTGCAGTTGTGGTTGGATACTGGTGTTTTTGGTGTGTTGTTGTTCTTATCGTTTTTGAAAATTCTTTATAATAAACTCATGAACTTAAATCTGGACGCCAGACCTTATGCAATGGGGATTTTATTATCTGTCATCAGCGTTGCATCTGTCGGTTACAGTATTTGGAATGGTTGGTTTTTATCGACTATAATTGTGTCGTCAGTTTTTGTGATGCTCATTATCGGGCATGCTCGAAAATAACCGGAGCGGGTTAATCGAGCCTCCAGCCATTCGTGGTATGTCGTAAGCCACTTGAGCGGGCTGGAAGTCTAGTGGGTTTTCGTTCAATCGGAGATTTGTATACCCTCTTTATTTGAGTTTGATACTTCTTGTAATTTAAAAGTATTAATCATAGAAAACTATATCTTCGTTATATTATAATCGTAAAACCATAAGAGGATGGAGCTTTAATGAAGGTATGGTTTGTTCATCAATTTGCGTTGCCGCCTAAATGTGCCGGAGTAACTCGGCATTTTTCCCTTGCGCGAGAGTTAGTGAAATTGGGTCACGAAGTTACGATTATAGCGGCTAATCAGCATCATCGTAAAACGGATGCCGAACATATACCAGAAGGAGAAGATTGGAAGCTTGAGAATTACGACGGCGTTAATTTTATTTGGTTAAAAAACCCTAACTCAAGACCTTCTTATTTTAAACGTATTGTCAACATGTTTTCATTTGGTTGGAAAGTGGCTCGATTTAATAGCGATATTCCAAAACCTGATATAATTATCGGATGCTCACCAGACCCGGTGACAGCATACAGTGCCTACGGGCTCTCCAAAAGATTGGGTTGTAGATACACGGCACATATTGGTGATTTCTGGCCAATGGTTTTAACGGATATGTCTGGAATATCAAAACATCATCCTTTTATAGTTTTTTTAGGTTGGCTGGAAAAGAAGATATATAAAAAAGCTGAACTTATCATATGTCCTTTGCCGGCGGGTTGGAAAAGGCTGCGGGAGTGTGGGGTTAATTCGGATAAATTTTTGTATTTACCAAATGGGGTAGATTTAGAGAATATTCCACCTTTGCGGCCTCCTGAAAAACGGGGTCAGTTCACATTTATGTTCGCAGGGTCTCATGTTGTTTCGTGTTGTCTAGATAATATTTTGGATGCGATAAAATTAATTCAGAGGAAATATCCTGAATTAAATGCGCAGTACCGTTTTATAGGTGAGGGCGGTGAAAAGCCAAGGCTGATAGAAAAATCTAAAGATATGAGATTACAAAATGTTTATTTTGAAAATGCGGTACCAAAAGAGCAGATTCTTAATAAGTTGATGGAAGCAGATGCTTTTATGAATGCAGTCTCGGCTAAAAAATCTTATCAATACGGTATTTCCATGAATAAATTATTTGACTATATGGCGGCAGGGCGCCCCACAGTCATAGCTGTAACTTCTTATAACAACCCCATCGAGGAAGAAAGATGTGGATTAACGGTACCTGCTGAAAATATACCAGCCTTGGCAGAGGCGATGAATGAAATGGCTCATATGTCTGTTGAGCAGAGAATTATTATGGGCGAGCGCGCTTATGAGGCTTTAAAAAGGGAATATAATTTTGAAAACCTTGGTAGAATATTAGAAGCCAGCCTTTTAAGCCTATTAAAAAATAAACGCCCTGAATAAATTCAGAGCGTCTAAATTTTTAATACCGTGTTTATTATTTTAAGCCGCTTTATTTAAAGCTTTTGTATGACATTCTTCAATAGCATCAATAACTGCATTGGCATCATCTTCGCTTAAGCCATGATGAACTGGGATGGCGATAATTTCCTCACACAATTTTTCAGTCGCTGGCAGACTTTGTTTTCCGTACATTTCTTCAAAAACAGGTTGCTGATGCAAACCGCGTGGATAATGGACGCCATTATGAATTTCTTTTTCCATCAAAGCCGCGGACAAATCGTCACGGCTTACACCAAACTCTTCTGGTACGATACGTATGCAATACAGGTGAACTGCATGTGTAGTATCAGCGGTTTGTTTCTGCGGGTATACGCCATTCATTTGACCAAGGCGTTCGTCAAAAATTGCTTTGTTGCGTCTGCGAACATCCAGCATTTGATCTAGGCGACCAAGTTGTTTGCGACCAATAGCTGCTTCTACATCTGTCATGCGATAGTTTAGACCCAGCATTTCATGGTAGTATTTTCCAGTCTGTCCGTGCGAGCGCAAAAATTTTAATTTGTGCGCCAGATCATCATCATTTGTACAAACCATGCCGCCCTCGCCAACGAACATATTTTTTGATGGATAAAATGAATAAGACACAGCATTATCAAATTGTCCGATGTCCTTCCCTTTGAATTCACCACCGTGTGCTTGAGCCGCATCCCATAAAATCTTAAGGTTATGTTTGCGGGCAAAAGCTGTTAGTTCATCAATGTTGTAGACGTTACCAAACAGGTGAACGGGTGAAATAAATTTTGTCTTATCAGTGATTAAGGTTTCTGCATGATCCAAATCCATCAAAAATGTTTCAGGATCAATATCACAAAATAAGGGCTTTCCACCAACAACTGCCGGCATGGTGGCGGTTGCAATAAATGTAAAAGCAGGAACGATGACTTCGTCACCGGGCTCCATTTCGGCCATATAATACATATGTAAGGATGCTGAGCCGTTTGCGCATGTGACAGCGTGTTTTGCGCCGACTTTGGCCGCGAATTCTTCTTCAAACGCTTGGCAGTGCTGTCCTTGACGAAGGTTCCCCGATTCGAGAACTTCGGTTGCGGCCTTAATTTCTTCGGGGGTTAATTTTATCTCTGCCATTCCAATCATGCTGCTTTCTCCTTTATATTTTGTATAGCCCGCATAACTTTTATTGAATCTTCAACCGAACAGCGAGACGGTTGCTTGCGGGTTTTGATTGCGTTAATAAATTCGCTCATCTGGTTTCCGAACAGGTCAGCCTGTTCAGTGCTGAGGTCTGTTTTTCCTGCTTTAAAATCATTGGCAGGCTCCTGTAAAAATAAGAAGGATGGCATATCTTGCTGGATCGAACCCATGAAAGTTCCGTTATCGCCTTGGATTTCAACATGTTGCGTAAATGCCGGGGTTACCATGTCCGCTTGCAACAACACATCAGTGCCATCGGCCATTTTGCAGCGCACAAGCACATAGTCCTCGGCATCTACATCGTGTTCAGAACCTTGTATACTCCGCCTAGGACGGCGCAAGTCATTGATTAAAACTTCAGCATTTTGCACATCGCCAAAATACCAGACGGCGAGGTCAAGCATATGAACCAGCATTTCGTTAATTGCGCCACCATCTTTTTCTCTCAGATGTTTCCAAAGCTGGTGCGATCCGCGGCCGCCAATACGAAATTGTGCTGAAGCAATATCGCCTAATGCTTTTTCTTCAAAAGCTTTATAAGCAGCTTCAAAGACGGGAGCAAAGCGATAGATATAACCAACCATACCGATACGGCCCGTCTCGTTCATTTTTGAAAGAATTTGCTCTGCTTCTTCAAGTGTGCGGCAAAGAGGTTTCTCGCAAAAGAAGTCTTTCCCGTTTTCCAAAGCTTTTAATATCAAACGTGTATGTGTAGATGTGGGGGTGCAAATATCAATAGCATCAATTGTGGGGTCAACGAGTACATCTTGCGGTTCATTTGACCATTCAACTCCTTGTGCTTCTCCCAGCGCTTTTGCCGCTTGTTCATTACGATCGGCAACGATAATTTCTATGTTGGGATATGCTTTGCGCAAGCCGTTAATATGTTTTGGTGCTTGCTTGCCGCAACCAATTATTGCAATTTTAGTCATGCGGCGTCTTCCTCATCCATATATTTCCGCCAAGATAGGGCCATGTTTACCTCGGAAAGCTTATCAGGTAAAGGCTTAATTTCCCCCGGAACGCCTATTACAAAACTTTTTGGGGGGACATCTTTTGTCACAACAGCCCCAGCTGCAACAAATGAGTTTTGTCCGATTGTCACGCCGGGACATACAGTGACATTTCCTCCCAAAGTAACGCCATCTTCTATAACCGGTCCTTCAGGTTTATATTGATTGCGCAATTTAAGTGGATAGCGATCGTTTAAAATAGTCACGCCCGGCCCAAAAAAAACACGGTTGCCGATTTTAACATGCGTTGGAATATAGCAGTTTGTTTCAATCTTTACAAAATTTCCAATTGTGACATTACCATCAATTACAACATTTGTACCGATCACTACGTGATCGCCAATTACGGTATTTTCACGAATCATGGCATTGTGGCCAGTTTGAATGTAATTGCCCAGAATTACATCTCCGTAAATTATGGTGCCAGCACGAATAACACAATTTTCACCCATTTTAACGGGTTGGCAATCGTCTTTGTATTTTAAACCGACTGTTGCGTCGTCTTGGATTGTGCAGTTTTTACCGGTTAAATAGTTATTGCTCATATTCATATCTCAATTTTTTTAAAGCTATTTTAGATTTTTTCTTTTTTTGTTTTAAAAAGAAAAGGAAAAAAACAGATTACACCTATAGATATAGCTAATAAAGGGTTTATAGATAAAAATGTAATTCCACAAATTGTTAAAATAGTTATTGCGCTAAAGGTAAATAACCCTTTAGGGGTTTTAATACGATGCAAGAATCTTTTCCACGTGCCTTTTACCAAGTAAGCTACAAAAATAAGGCCTAGCTTTGTCATTGCTGAGATGTTTTTAAACGAGGGCTCATCAACAAAGCTTTTTATACTGTACAAAAGTTGACCGGGTATAAATTTACGTATTGCTGAATAGGCTAAGTTTTTTAGGGAGTTGTTAGGTTTTGAAACTTTTAAAATATAATCTATGTCAGCTGTGCCCTTTGGAGTTTTTCCTTTTTTCTTTTCAAGGTTATTATAGATGTCTAAACACTTCTGGCTAACTATTTTGGAATCATGGAACTTTTCAACTGTTTTACGGCCTTTTTGAGATAATTCTTGACGCCAGTCGTGGTCCTTTATCAAATCTCTTAACACATTGGTGATTGTATCTGGGTTCGCGTTGGCGGCAGGAACTTCGCCATAAAAAGGCTTAAATAAATCCTCTCTTAAATAAACTACAACTGGTTTTCCCAATGCCCACCCTTCTAAAGTTAATACGCCGGTTGCCCCAATTAAAAGCTGATCAATAATAATGTCTGCTTTACGATACATTTCACGCGCTTTATCATGTGACATATTTTGGATTGTTTGAAAATTAAACTTTAACCCTTCATCTTTAAGCACTTCAATCGCTTTGAAGACAAACTCGCTACCTTTACAGGATTTATTAGTTGGGGCATGTACGACAAGTGGGCAATCAGTCTTTTCGATACCAACATACTGCCATTCATCCAAGTCGAGAGCACGAGGTAAAATTTCGGCTTCTGGCATAAATTGCTTCAATTCAGGATCTTGAACTAAAAATAAATCTACATACTCTCTTAAAAAACTAATATATTCTTTTTGAGTGTTTTCGTCAAAGAAGCCATCAAATTTGTAATTGAACGCACTATATGGATTAACCGCTTTATCCCAGCTTTTCAAACGTAAATCGTAACCTGTAAAACGGTGTATAATTTTGCTTTCACCTCTTGCCTTTATCAGAGGCAAATCTAAACCCGTCATATCAGAGCAATCAGGACGAAAAATTAGAGATCGTTGCCAGAAATGGTAAATATCATAGTCGTCATGCAGAACTTCCTTAAGCGCCTGCATTTGGCTTTCAAACAGACTTTTGTGTGGGTCATAGTAATAAACTTTATCCATGCGGAAATCAAAACGATGCTTCCCGCCAGCCCCCATATATTGTAGATGGTGCGCGTCTACGCCTAGTTTGCGCAGCCCTTCTACTAACAGTATGGGCTGCAATGCGAAGTTCATTGGCGCGTGCAGCACTTTCATTTCAATAAAACCCCTTTTTTGATTGCTCTGTAACTTCTTTATATGGTAAGAGGTGTCAAAGATAAAGAACAAATGTTGAGCGCATGCTGGTAAAACAAATTCACTGGTTCATGCATATGGTCGCTAGGTATATCCCCGTGACTATGCATATGACAAGGTCAGCCTTAAAGAAAGATATATCAGGAACATTTGCTGGTATGCTCTGGTGGATTATTGAGCCTCTATTTTATACATTTATATACTATTTTTTATTTGCAGTGATATTTGAGGTAAGGTCAGAGAACTTTGCTTTAATGTTGCTTTTTGGTCTTATTTTATGGCGTTGGATAGCTTTATGCATTAATTCAGGCAGTTCATCTGTGGTTGCGCGAACCGCTTTAATGCGGCAGGTGGATATACCTAAAATCATATTCCCTGTAGAGTCTGTGCTGAGAGAAACTATAAAGTTTTTAATAGGTTTCGGTCTCATTGCTGCAGTTTTTCTTGTGTTTGGATATTTGTCTTTCGAGATTATCTATTGGTTTCCAGTTATCCTTGGTTTAAGTGTTTTTTTTCTTACAAGCCTTGTTTTAATAACCTCTGTAATCATGACTTTTGTACCTGACCTCAAAAATTTAATTAGATTAGGTATGCGTGCGTTAGTGTTTGTCTCGGGAGTATTTTTCACGCCTGAGCAGGTGCCTGAAAATTTAAGAACCTTATTCATGATGAATCCATTTGCTGTTATTATAGATAGTTTTCGTAGAGTGTGCCTTTTCGGTGAAGCCCCTATATTAGGATGGTTGATTTATGTTTTAGGTTTAAGTGTTATTTTGGCAAGTATTGGACTATATATGCACATAAAATATAATCGTATTATGCCGCGCTATCTGATTTAGGGTAATTAAATGTCAAAAAAGCTTGCGATAAAAGTCGAGAATGTTGGTGTGCAGTTGTTCAAACGGAATGGCTTCCTAGGGCGAAAAACTAAATTTCATTGGGCCTTAGACAACGTATCTTTTGACGTTAATCGTGGAGAAGTTTTAGGTATTATCGGCCGAAATGGTGCCGGGAAGTCAACCCTATTAAGGCTTTTGGCGGCAATAATTGATCCGGACCGGGGAAAGATACGCCGCTATGGTAACAAGGCATGTTTATTGGCGCTCCAGACTGGATTTGTACCGGAGTTAACCGGGCGTGAAAATGCATTACTTAGCGGTATGTTTTTGGGATTTAGTAAAAGTGAGATTGAAGGCCTTTTGCCTGAAATTAAAGAGTTTTCTGAATTGGGGGATTGGTTTGAACAGCCAATACAAACTTATTCATCAGGCATGAAGGCTAGATTGGGTTTCTCTGCTGCTATAAATGTTCCCTCTGACATTATTCTTGTTGATGAAACTTTAGGGGTAGGGGATACAGGCTTTAAAAAGAAATCCTCCGAAGCAATGCGAAGCATAATGAAATCGGATCGCACTGTGATTTTGGTGTCACATAGCGCGTCAATGATTCAAGAGATGTCTGATCGTGCTGTATGGTTAGAACAGGGACATACTATAATGTCAGGAGATCCCAAAAAAGTATCGGGGCAATATGAGGCATTCTGGGACGAGACTTTAGCCCTGCAAAATGATGGGCTTCCGCTTAATCAAGCGATAGAACAAGTTTTATCTAAACATATACAATAAATTGTTATATACATAGCTGAATATGTATTTTGATTTTTTGAAAAGTGAGGGTTGATATGTTTAATAGAGAATTTAACGCCCGCAGGGCTTTTTTAGCATCCCATTTTGACGTTAAGAATAAAATGGAAGAGCTGGAAGAAAGTTGCATACCTTCTTATCTTCATAAAAATAAATTAGCGGCCTGGGTCGCCTGGAAAAGGCTTGTTTGTGCAAAAAACTTATATTTAAAATTTGGTAAGCCGGGAAAAGTATTAGATTTTGGAGCTGGGTCTGGCGAATTATCTTATTTGCTAAGGGGGAAAATAAGTTCTTATAGTTTTGCCGAGCTCGAAAACGACCTTTCAGATTTTATTCTAAAGGAATATCCAGAGTCTAGGAAAATTGACTTGGATAAAAATGAGGGTGATAAATACGATACGATCTTTGCTCTCGATTCATTGGAACATAATGATAGTTACGAAGATTTGCTTGGCAGTCTTGCTGACAAATTGGTTTTGGGCGGAGCCCTAATATTATCAGGCCCCTCTGAGAACTGGTTATACAGGCTAGGACGTAAAGTCGCAGGTTTTGACGGACATTATCACCACACTACAATAACCGATATTGAAACCGCGGCGGCGAAGCATCTGACTTTATCGAAAAAACAATGGGTTCCTTATAATGTGCCGCTGTTCAGTTTATCCGTTTGGAAGAAATAAGGTAATCCTATGTATACAGCGGATGGACTTATTTTATCGTGTGGGCGTACTGGAACAACCTACATAAACTCATTACTGAATCAGAAAATTGAAAATTGTGTTGTTCTACAAGAGCCCCCACCGTCTCGTTCTCTTTTTATGATGACGAACGCAGCTGAAAGAAAAATCCCCTTGGGTTCTATCGCTTTCTCAGCTTATAAAAAAACCAGAAACGATTGGTATAAAAAGGCGGGTGATAAAACTTTGTTGGAAATAAACCCTTTTCTAATAGGCCTAAGTCCGTTTCTTAAGCCAGAAAATATTAAGCATGGTATCGTACATATAGTCAGGCGTCCGGCAGACTGGATAGAGTCCACCTTAAACTTTGGGGGATATAAGTGGTTGTCTTACATTACCCCTAGAATGCCTTTTGCGCATGAAAGACCATCTGATAAAAAGTTTTTTGAATGGAACAGGTTGACTGTTTATGAGAAGTTTGCTTGGAGGTGGAGACACCGTAATTCCCAAATAGAGAAAGTTAAAAAATCAGGTATTCCTTATTTATTAGTAAAATACGAGGATATTTTTAAAGAGGGTGAATTTAATAGAGACATCTTTATAGAAATGATTAATCACTTGGGGCTGAAAAATTTTAAGCCGGATGATTTTGAGTACCCTCAAAAGAAAATAAACTCTAGCGCTAGCAACCCTGAGTTAAAAAAACATAAAGTTATAGAAACCAAAGAAATGATTGAAATATACGGTTCTTTAGCTAAAAAATATGGCTATTAAAATTGTCCATTTTCAAAAACAACATAGTCGTTATCAATCCTGCTCTCAGGTTCTTTTTGTTTTTACTGGCGACCTCCGGAGTTCTGTTTCTTCTGCATTATGATGGTAGTTATTTAAAGCTTGTTGACCAGCTAGAAAAAGTTGCGCTAAAGCCCTTACTTTTGGCGTTTATATGTTTGCACATATTGCAGTTTGTTAGTGTTTATCGCCTTTTGTACAGTTTACCTCCGTTAGATATTAAAAGAAAAAAGGCATTAGAAGAGGCTGTGAAGCTTACATATTTTCAGCAATTTTTGGCGAGGGTCTTGCCCTTAAGGCTGGGAGAAGTTGCATATGTGTTTATGATAAAAAAACTCCTTAAAGTAAATATTGCAGGAAATTTAGCAGCCTATTCTTTGATTAGAATATGGGATCTAAGGATTATAGTGGGCAGCTTCGTACTGACCGCGGTAATGAATAGATCTCTTTTTAATTTAGAAACTTACTTAGAACATAGTATTGCATATTTTATATGTGGTGTAATTTGTTCTGCAATTGTTTTCCCTCTTTTTTATATGCGCCTCTCTGTTGAGTTACTTAAGTTTTTGAATTTAAAATTAAGCAATAAAAATAAGGCCCTTTATAAAATATATCTTTTTGTAGAGGATATCTATGCGTCATACAAAAAAAGTATTGAAAGTACGTCCTATTTTGTGCACGGTTTTCTATCGTTTTTAAACTGGGCACTAGCATACGCACTCTTTGGTTTTGTATATATGTCATTAAACCTATACTTGCCTCCCAGTGTGGTGATTTTGTTTACAAGCGCTCTGATCTTGTTAACAATACTTCCGCTCCAATCCATTGGAGGGCTAGGAATTGGAGAGGCGGGGCTATCGGGACTTTTAGTTTTATATGGCTTTCAAAGTGTAGACGCGATTGCAACTGGGTTCTCTGTGGGAATAATTCACACTACGCTATCAATCGCTTTGCTTGCAAGCTTTTGTATATATAAAATATTGAAAAGAATATATCTATCTGCTTTAATCCATAAAAGTCACTGGAAAATGTAGTATGCTTAAAGGTCACAAAATTGCAGTTATTATTCCTTGTTATCGCGTTAGAAAGCACATACTAAGGCTAGTGTCAAATATTCCTGAGTTTGTTGATACAATCTATATTGTAGATGATAAGTGCCCAGAGAAAACAGGAGAATTAGTCAAGAAAAGCTGTAAAGACTCAAGAGTCCATTTAATCAGCCATAAAGAAAACCAAGGCGTAGGACAAGCAACAATCACGGGCATGAAAGAGGCCGTTAAAGATGGCGCTCATTGTCTGGTGAAGATTGATGGCGATGAACAACATAATCCAGAACTGATTGAAGATTTTGTTTCCCCAATTCTAAATAGAGACGCTGACTTTACAAAGGGTAACCGTTTTTTCTACTTAGAAGATTTGCGCCAAATGCCTGGGGTGCGCCTGATTGGCAACGCATGCTTGTCATTCGCCACGAAGTTTTCCTCTGGGTATTGGAATATTTTTGATCCAACCAATGGATATCTAGCTGTGCATTCATTGGTCTTCCAAGCCTTACCTCATGAAAAAATAGACAAACGATATTTTTTTGAGTCGGACCTTCTTTTTAGATTATATACAATCAGGGCTAAGATTGTAGAAATCCCTATGCACGCCGTATATGGTGAAGAAGAATCAAGCTTAAGCCCATCTAAGCTTATTTTGCCTTTCTTATGGAGGCATATGATAAACTCTCTAAAAAGAATATTTTACTCCTATTTTCTAAGGAATTTCTCTTTAGCTTCCATCTATCTTTTTTTAGGGTTGTTTTTTTGCCTTTTTGGAGGGGCGATGGGGCTGTCAGCTTGGCTGCAATATTTCGGTTCAGAAACGGGCGCTCCAATTGGTCAGGTTGCCTTGCCAGGTTTAATGATACTAATTGGCGTGCAGATGATTTTAGGCTTTTTAAATTATGACCTGTCTTCTATACCTTCATCAGTAATTCATTCGCACTTGTCTTGGTTGAAAAACAAGACTAGAGGCTCGGGTCGGGCGGGATTAAATGACACTCTTGAATAAAGGCCATGTATCGATTGAGCGATTTCATGTTGATAATCGGACTGCAATTTTATCTCTTGATCTTGAGGCTGACTATGGGGGGGATGACTTTGAAGCTGTCAGCCAGCTCCCAGTATTGCTAAAGTTGCTAGAAAGTGAAAATGTTCCAATAACTATTTTTGCAGAGGCTCGAGTACTTAAAAGGTTTCCAGAAATGATAAGACATGCAAAAAATCAGGGTGTTGACCTTCAGCTTCACTGTTTTGACCACAGACAGACGGGAGATACGAGCCAAAGTTTAAGAAAATCGATTCAAATATATCAAGATTTAGTTGGTGCTAGACCTAATGGCTATCGCGCAGACACATTTAGACTTACCAAGCAAATATACAAAACTTTGATAGATGAAAATTTTTTGTGGGATTCATCTATTTTACCAGCTGCCTTTGGTTTTGGGGCGAGCCGAGAATGGTGCAAAGAAAGTTCAGGAAATGATTATTTCCGTTTTGATAAGAAACTGTATGAATTTCCTGTTGCTATTCATCCGAATATAAAAATACCTTTTACCCACTCGTATCAGGCAATTCTTAGAAAGTATCCAGCTTATTTATTACAGATTTTGGGAGGTTTACCTAAATTGCTGGTGTATGACATGCATATGTCAGACCTTGTTTGGACTAAATCTATAAATACAAGCCAATCAATTCCTGATTCAGCCAGGGCTTTATATAAGCTTTCATGGTTTATGAGGGGAAAAAACACCTTTTCGGAGTTGGCCAGTTTAATTAAAAATTTAAGGAATAGGGGCTACATTTTCACCACTTTGGATGAATTATATCACAAGGTGAAAATAAATGATAAATGACGTTAATTGTAAGCGAGTATTTGCCCCACAGTTTGTTGAAAGTTGGCAAGCTGTTCTATGCGAGGTTTTTAACTGGGAAAGGAAAGATAATTTCTGCCTTGTCCCCAGTCTTTTTTCCTTAAAAAAAACGGCCTCTCTTTTACCCTTGTTATCTTATACTAATCTAAAAAAAACGGATGCGCAAAAGTGCGAAAGCAGGATCTTAGAGGAGGGTATTGAAGATTATAGAATTAGGTTCTTAGGTGATAACCACGATTTTAACTTAAAAAACAAAATACCCGTTGTTATGCGTCTGAATATTGATGGCAAGAGCTCTGAGGATATTTGGGCCAATAGTATGACATCATATTGTAGAAATAGAGCCCGTAAAGGATTAAAACAAAATTATATATTAGAAAAAGGCTTTAGTGAAAAGCTAGTAAGCGATGCTTATTTAGTGTTTCAAAATATAATGCATAGATTAGGAACGCCGGTGTTACCAAAGTCTTTATTTTGTGCTCTGGCAAAGGAAAAAATAGCCGAGTTCTATGTTGCTTATAAAAATAATAAGCCAGTCGCTATGCTTGTCGTGGTCGTGAATAATAAAATCACATGGGTGCCTTGGTGTGGTGCTATTGAGGAAGAGATGCCTGCTTGCGTAAATTATGTTACGCACTGGCAAGCCCTACAAGACGCTTTGGACAGGAAAGATAGTATCTTTGATTTTGGACGTTCAGAATATGAGGGTGGCACGTACAGATTTAAAAAAAAGTGGGGGGCGTTACCCGTACCGGTCGCTGAAATATCAAACGTTGACAGTAATATATACCAAAGGTATAAAGTTATGTCATTAATATGGCGTCGCTTGCCGTGTTTTTTGGTTAACAGGCTAGGTCCTGAAGTGTGTAGATATATTCCCAACTTGTAATAAGGTCGATATGACTGAGAAAAATAAAAACTATTGGCAAAGTTATTTTGATAAAAAAGCCAAAGAAGAAGATAATATTTATAAACGTGTTGGATTTGTTTCAGAGAAGAATACAGAATTAGTTCGTAATACCGTCAGATCTTATGTGGGAAAGCCGGTTGGAAAAAAGATAATGGACGCAGGCTGTGGTGATGGTATGGTTCTTAGTCATCTAGCGCAAGATAATGAAATAGATGGATATGATTTTTCCAAAAATATGCTCAAGCTCGCTGCGGAGCAGGGGCTGAACCCTATATACAGTGATCTAACCAATCCAGACCTTCCATTTGAAAATTATGATATTGCGATTTCAGTTGAGGCTGTAACATTGTTACCCGATCCGATACAAACTCTAATTAAAATCGCACAATCCGTTAAGCCGAATGGGGTGGCGGTTTTTAGCGTTCTCAATAAATTTTCTATTATTAGAGGTATTGCAAGTTTAATTTATAAATATGCTTTAAAAAAAACGTTGCCCCAAAAGGTTTCCTATTTTGAATTAAAAGCCTGTATGGCAAAAGAAGGTTTTTCACTTGAAAGTGCGACTTTTGTTTATTGGCTCCCGGGCATATACTTAAATTCATCTGCCTCGCGTTTCACTACTTTAAAACTGCTTTTTGCTAATAACATTATTTTTAAGTTTCGAAAAAATGAAAACCAGTAGTTTTATTAATGACGCAAAGTACTTGGGAATAATTTTATTTCTTTCTATCCTCGTGTATTTAGGTCATGAGCCTACAATCGTTTGGGATATGACATGGTATGTTGTCAGAGGCTTAAATATCTTAAACGGCTATGGATATATTGGGGCGGATCAGCTTTTAAACTCCGACAGCATGCTGCGTGGCCCCATTTTTCCGGCCATGCTATCTGCTGCTCTTTGGGTTGAATCTTCGCCTGAATCCGTATTTTGGGTGGTTAGGGGGTTTGCGATACTTATCCCTATTATGGTTTATTTTTTGTGTAGGCAAACCGTAAGTGTACAAAGACCTCATATAGTGGCTTTTACAGCGGCCATATTGTACATGTCTTATTGGGCGCCTAACTACGCTTCTCTACGCCACCTGGACGCGATTTGGCCGTTTTTTATATTGCTTGGGATGTATATTTATAATCTAGCCGTTGAGGCGAATAAAAAAAGTTTTAAGATATCGTATGCGATTGCTACGAGCATTATTCTAGTAATAGCTTATTTAATTAAAGAAGCAGCAATTGTGTTTTTTACAATTCCAGCAGCCTACTGGCTTCTCATCCCTAAATTCAGAACAAAGGAAAACTTCTTTCTAGGCGTGTTCACTGGCTTTATAGTTTTTTTGTTTTTAACGCCTTGGTTAATATACGTTTATAATCAAACGGGTGCTATTCCGCTGCTCGGCAAAATTGGGGGGCTTGTTCTTTACTTGTACAGCTCTCAAGAAATTCAACCTTTCTTAGCAAGTGGAACTCCATTCTTTGAGGGGCTTAAACTCGTTTTTTGGGGAAGCAAAAATTCACTGTTTAATGTATTTCCTATTGGTTTTCTTTTTCCAATCTCTTGGGGTTACGTAGCATATAAATCTTTGGGCCAACCCAAGTATAGGCTTTTCATTTTTATGATTTTAACTGTGTTTCCTATTGTGCACTTTAATGCTGTTCAAGGGTGGAGAATAGGACACAATATAATTTTATACATTTTTTCTTTTATGACGTTATCTGTTTTCTTATTAGATGTTTTAGAAATGATGTACAAAAAAATCCGCATTACAAATAAATTAAATTTCAAGCATATAATTTTAGCTTTTATTCTTGTTGGTTTTTTTGTTCCTAATGCTTCAGGTAAAACAAATTACAATTTTTTGTCAGGCTCTTTTGCTTTTCAACTTTTTGGAATTAAAGACTCAGATAAAAGAGGGGTTAATTACTTTGATAGAAATAATTACGATCCGATTTTAAAGGTGTTAGAAAAGGATAATGCTGGTCGTGTTTTGATTGATCATCCAGCATATGCAAATGCTATATATTTTTACTTGAATGCTGAAAAGCCAATTTTCTTCATGGATGCCGTGTATTGTTATGCGGGTGGTGTGGCCGGTGAAGGTTACAAAGGGTCTCACGAGGATGTGCAAAATTTAAGCCCTTTATATTACGACCTCAAAGCACATCGTTGGCCGCCGTATCCAGCACTAATTCTATTTGAAAAGCATTTGTTAGATCAAATAAAGGAGAATAAAATCACGCATGTTATTTTGACGGGTGCCATGAAAGAACTATCTGAGTATTTTTATCAAACCCCCTTGTTTGAAAAAATAGAATATACCACAGCAGAAGACTGGAGTGTTTGGCGAGTTAGGCCGGATGCTCCATTAAAAGATAATAATAATCGAACCTATGTTGATGAAAAAGTTTTAAAAAATATCTTAAACATGATGGGGCAAAATAAAGGCAGCTATGAAAAAGTTATAAATGCGCATAAAGAATGTTTAGGGCAAAGCTTCGATAAGAGTTGGTTTGAAGAAGCTGTTTTTAAGAGGGAATGAAATGGACGGGAAAGAGAATAAAAATAATAATTACTTTGAAACTTGGCAGCCAGATGCTTTTGCTGATCAAGCTAATTATCAAAAAACACTGAGGTTTTTTTCGTCGCCTTTTATCTGTGGTGATGTGCTTGATATTGGCTGTGGCTCAAGGGTCTATTATAACTGTAAAAACTTAAGAAGTTGGACAGGTATTGATGTGTCAATGGCAATGATGGATAAGGTTGTTTTCTTTGATGAGATTTCATCTGAAAAAATTAAAATGTCGCAAGGTGATGCTGTTGAGCCAGAGTTTGATGATAATTCTTTTGATACAATTTGTTCTTTTTTTGTTATTCATCATCTGGCTCGTAAAAATGAAATAGAAAGCCGTCGGCGCGTGCTTTCTGCATTGCAAAATGCGTATAGAATGTTAAGGCCGGGAGGTACGCTCGTAGTCGCTGAAAATGCTGCTGGTCCTTTTGAAAGACCCTATCATCTCTTTTATTCACTTTTTTACAGTGCAGCAAAAAAGCTTTTCAAGATAGAAATGCCTTACTTTTGGCGAAAGAAAGACTTTATAGAAATCTCGCGCGAAGCAGGCTTTAGTGAGGTGCAGTATATGCATACAAAAATTGATGAGTGGATATACAATCCGGTTCTAAGAATAAAGTTACCACCAGTTTTAAGCAGTAGCCTTTTTCAAACTATGACGCTTTATGTTTTGAAGAAATAAGGTTGACGAAAGAGAATTAAATAATAATATTTCCAGAGTTGAGTAACAGATCTTCATCGCTTAAGCCGGTTACGTTCTCAATATTAAGAACGTGAGCAAATTGAAAGCTCTGCCCATTGCCATCTTGGTCTATGAAAACTTTACTATCTTTACCATTGTCAGTTATTTTAACGAAGTCTTCTAATAGGTCGGTAAGCGGGTCGTAGCCATTCAGAACGTCGGAAAAATCTAGCACGTCTCCATCATTAATATCGAAATCTGTAATGCTATTTACTTTTGAAGTGTTTTTAATAATAAAACGATCAGCGCCATTGTTGCCCGTAATAGAAGAAGAATGGTTGCCACTAATGAAGACGTCAGAAAAGTTTGATCCAATAATATTTTCGAAGTTTGTAATAGTGTCATTGCCGTCACCACTTGCTGTGCCGTTTTCCAGGTCAACAACAATCCCGCCG